>FLOH01000010.1_pt1 | contig 1070068 bp, 1149 predicted proteins | sample 756751 | NCBI WGS metagenome assembly FLOH01 (sample SAMEA4026879, study PRJEB14308) | marine metagenome | biome: coastal water; material: water | depth 74 m
GTACTCTTACTCTTAAATCTCATATGGAGTATTGGAAGCGTAATGGTCATGATCTTATGGATGGTGATTTTAATACTATTAGTACTTTTGGTGAGCGTGTGGGTGTTTTAGAAACTCTTAATAATCTTGCAATGTATGATAACAAAGGCACTCTTGATTCTCCTAAAGTAGGCTTTTTTACGTGGAATAGAGAGATTGTTCCTCATGGTTCTCCTGGTTTAGGTGGAACAAATGTTTGGGGTTATTCTGATTATGGTACTATTACTAGGGAGTTTGTAGATTCTGGTTTGGCAACGGAAATTTTAAAACAATGATATTAATATGAAAAAGTTATTTTTATTTGGAGTGTTGTTTTTGTTTTTGGTTAGTTTTAGTTCTGCTTATTCTGTTGAGTTTTTTCATTCTGATCATCTTGGTAGTCCTAGTGTTGTTTCTTCTGGTAGTGGTTCAGAAGTTTGGAGTGCTGATTATGATGTTTTTGGTGCTACTTTGAATGAGGAAGGTAACAACAAAATAAATTATAATTCTAAGGAGAAGGATGCCACAGGTCTTCTTTATTATGGTGCAAGATATTATAATTCTGAAACTGGAAGATTTATAACAGTTGATCCTATGAAAGGTCAAGTTTCAAATATTCGATCTCAAAATCGTTATGTTTACACACAAAATAATCCTTTGAAATATACTGATCCAACAGGTAATCAAGTTCATATTTTAACTGGTTATGAATGGACTGAACAATCTAATGACATGCAAAAAGTTGTTGATCATTATGGAGAAAAAGTTGCAACTGTTAAAGATATTAGTGTTGAATTTTTACCTGGTTTGAAAGAATTTTTAACAACAACTGATTTGAGTTCTAATAATGATATTTTAATAATATTTGGTCATAGTGATCAATACAGGCTTTGGAGCACTTCTTCAAGTACTTCAGGAGTTACAACTTCTAATGAACTGAAAGCAATTAAACAAGCTATTGGTACTGATTATTCTTTACCAAACGAATTACCTAATATTGATAAAGTTGAAACACTAATATTGATGACTTGTAAACCTGCAGGAGATGTTAATTATGTTAAAGATCATAATAAATACAATCTTCAAAATTTTGATTTTGATAACATTGTAACTGATTTTTTAGATGCAGGTGTTCAAAACGTTGAGGGCTTGGAAGATAAATTATGGATGTATTATAATGAAGCAGATATTTTGGTTCCTAGTAATTTGGAGGAATTTAAACGTTACACTCGTAAGGGTGATAAAACTATTATTAATAATAATGCTTTTATTGAAGATTTGTATGGGGGTTACATAAAATCTGCTAATAGTGCTCCATTTGATATTCCTAAAACTGCTGGAACTGAATAGAAAAAATTATTTCTTTCTAACTACAAAATAGTTTTGAACTTGACCCACATTTAATGTTTGAGTATCACGTTCTAAGTTCCAGTGGATTGCTGTTGAAGGTCCACCATCTAAGTTTATAGTTGATTCAAATTGCTTACTCATATATGCTGATAAAGGATTTAATCCTATTCTATCAAATGTGTGGAAGTGAACTAATCCATTGTTATCAATTGAGACTGTTGTTCTAGGAACATTTATGTATGAATGTCTAATTGTAGTTCCTTTTAAATTGTCTCGGCCATTTTCAACTAATACAGGCCAAGCTTCAAGTGCTAATTTTACATTTTTATATTTTGGTAATTGGCTATTTCTAATTATTGCAGGATTATTATTTGAATCTAATAAAAACACTCCTCTTAGTCCTTGTTCTGTTGCAGGTTGAATTGTTTGATAATCTCTTACAAGCAATCCTGAAGGTTCATAATTTGGTTCAAAAAATCCTCCATTAATTGCTGCTAAAAGGCCAGGTGTTTTTTTAACAAGTTCATTCATTGAAATTAATTTTTGTCCATAGTCTTCGGCCAGAGCTAAATCTAAATCATACTTTTTAGGATCAAAAGAAAAGGTCATGACTTCTGTGTCTGCTTCACTGGTTTTCAATTTAAAAGCTCTGGCTTCTAAATCTCCCTGGCTTTCTTTTGCAAATGCTATTGCTCCAGTGGTTGTTGCTAGTCCTAATACGCCTAATGCTTTTAATATTCCTAGGAATTCTCTTCTTGATATGTTTTCCATTTTATTTATCCATTTCTTGTAATTGTAGTTGGTATTGTTCAGCGTTTGTTGTGTCTCCAAGTGCTCTGTAACAATTGTGTAATATTCTTAAATGCGCTTTTGCATTTGGATCTTGTTCACCAGATAATTTTCTTGCATGATTTATTGTTGAAATTGCTTGTTCAAACTTTTCTTGTCTCCAATAAACTGCTCCTAAAGTACCCCAGTAATTTGGATTGCCTGGTTGTCTTTGTACAGCCGCATCTGCAAGTTTTTCTGCAGTTTGAAGCTCTATTCCTGTTAAGAACAATCCGTATGCCAAATTATTCATTGATTCATGATTTTCATCTAGTTCAAATGCGAAAACATACTGAGTTAGCATTTCATTTAACATTCCTGATCTTTGATATGCTAAGCCTAAGTTTCCTCTTACTTCACTTTCAAGAGTTGCAAGTGTTGGAGCTCTATATTCTAATTCGTTCATGGTTTCTAGACCTGATTGGTAGAATTGAATTGCTTTTTCTTCATCTCCTTGGTTTAATGCTTGATCTCCTTTTCTAAGATCTTCACTCATAACTCTAACCATTGAATCTAACTTTGTTTCTTCTTGTTTTATTATAGGTTTTAAGTTATTAAGATCTATTGGCTCTGTAAGGTCTTGTGAACCAAATCCTATCATTCCTGCAATTATTAGTGGTAATATCATTCTTATTAAGATAAATCAATTATTTATAAATGTTTTGATTAGTTGTTACTTTATAGTGACTACGCATTCAGTCTTTGTTTTTAGTAATATTTTTATACTTGTTTTGTCGTGATTGGTTATATGAGGTTTATTGCTATCTTTTTGGTTTTTTTACTTTCTTTTGTGTCTGTTAATGCTTATACAGTTGAGTTTTATCATGGTGATCATCTTGGCAGTCCTAGTGTTATAACTAGTAGTTCTGGTAGTGCGGTTTGGAGTGCTGATTATGATGTTTTTGGCGAGACTTTAAATGAGGAAGGAAATAATAAGATTAATTATAATTCTAAAGAGGAGGATGCTACTGGTTTGTTGTATTATGGTGCAAGATATTATAATCCTGTTACTGGCAGGTTTATTACTGCTGATACGGTGAAAGGAACTCAGGCAGATATTTTGTCCCAAAATAGATATTCTTATGTTCAAAACAACCCTCTAAAATATGTTGATCCAACTGGAAATCAAGAGCAAGGAGTCTTTTCTGAGGACAATCTAAAAATTCAAACTGCTATTAGATCAGATGTTTTGGTTTATGCGGATGCAATATCTTCAAGTGCTGCTGCATGGGGTGTTGATTCAAAATTGCTAGCATCTACTATTTATGTTGAAAGAATGCAATATCAATTAGATGATGCTAGAAGTTTTAAAGAAACTCTTTTAGGTAATGAGTTTGCAAATTGGGTGTTAGGTCATACGGGTTTTTCAACTGGTTTTTGTCATATAAAGGCTTATGCAAGTAACCATGCTGAAATGTTGGCTGCGGGTTTATCGGTTGAGGTAATTTCTAGTTCTGGATCCATGTTTCCAGATTCTACAAGAACTTTAAACATTGGAAATGGTTTTTCTGAGACTATTTCTTCTTATAATGCTCGAACTGATGAGATTTTCATGTCTCTTAGAACTTCTAATCCTCTAATCGGTGAATCAAATATTCAAAGTATAGATGATGCTGCAGCTATTTTTGCTACAGGTAATGCTTTGTATGCTCAAGCAGGAGTTGATATTAGCAATAGCCCTGATCTTCAAGCAACTGTTTATAATATTGGTTTAAGTAATGCGTTCCCTGACAGTAGTCGTACGCCTAGGGTTGGTGGAACTACTTTGCCTTATATTTTAGATGGGAAATATTTTGAAGGAGTACAATTTGGCGAGCGTGTTGGAAATGTTTATCGATCAGATATGTTTACTGTTTTTGATGAGCCTAAAGTTTCTAATAAATAAACAAATTTGTTTGAAAAGAATGAGTTAAAAAATAAAAATAATAAAAATTTTAAATAATTTTTACTTATTTTTTGTAAACTCCTATTACTGATGGTATTGGTATTTTAATGGTTCTTTTACCTTCTATATCTCCAATTTTCCATTCTGGGTTTGTTTCGAAGTTTCCGTATTGAACCATTTTTAGATTATCTGTGTCTATTAATAGTTCTGTTGCAATTCCTCCATCGAGGTTTAATGCGTTGTGAATTTCAAATTGAGGGTGGTTTAGAAATTCTCCCATTTCTCTCATTGTAAAATATCCTTTTTGAGTTGTAACTATTGAAATATCTCCATCATCGTGAGTTCCTATGACTGTTCTGTTCGCTCTCCATTTATCTTTTTGAACTTCTCTAACTGTTTCATCTTCGTAAACTAGCATAGGATATGATTCTACTACTTCTCCCCATTCTGGGTTTGAATAATCAATTGCTCTTTCTTCTAAACTATATACTTTTGCTTGGGCTAGATCTTCTTGTTTTGGATTTGTTACAAATGCGCCCACGTGTCTTTTGTTTTTGTTGTTTTTCATGACACTTTCTTGTAAACTAGGGAATTGTCCTATGAATCTTTTGCCTTCCATAACAAGATTATTTGTTGGAGTGTAATCTGGTTCCCAGTAACTTGCGTTAACAATTATTTCTGCGTCTAAGCTTTTTTGCCATTCTTCAACTGTTTTAGAATTATAATCGAAATGCACATCAAAATTATACATATCAGGATCTATTTTTAGCATATTTACTAATTCGATTTCTTTTCCATCTTGAGTTGCAGAAACTTGTGCGTATTGTATTCCTGGTTGGATTTGGGTCCATTGAACTTTTTCTGTTTCAATTCTGCTTTGTTGTAGAACGGTTCCTTTCGGAAATGCTTCTGGATTATTGTTAGTGTCTGTAGGTTGTGAGAATGCAGTCAGTGCTAATATTGCACTTAAAGTTAACAAGCTTTTTTTAATTATTTGAGTCATTTTATAGATGTGTCTCTTTTTATTTATAAAGTTTTCGTTTATTTACCACTTGTGAGTAACTATATTATTTCGTAATATTTTTATACTTGTTTTGTCGTGATTATTTATATGAGGTTTATTGCTATCTTTTTGGTGTTTTTAGTTTCTCTTTTATCTGTTAATGCTTATTCTGTTGAGTTTTTTCATTCTGATCATCTTGGTTCTCCTTCGGTTGTTTCTTCTGGTTCTGGTTCTGTTGTTTGGAGTGCTGATTATGATGTTTTTGGTGAGACAATTAACGAAGAAGGTGCTAATAAGATTAATTATAATTCTAAGGAGCGAGATGCTACTGGTCTTCTTTACTATGGTTCTCGTTATTATAATCCTTTGACTGGGAGGTTTATTACTGTTGATTCTGTTAAGGGTGATCATATTTCTACTCAGAGTCAGAATCGTTATGTTTATGTTTTGAATAATCCTTTGCGTTATGTTGATCCTACTGGTAATCAGGGTATGGATGCTGATAAGACTTTGTTTAATGTTCATAATTTTGTTATTGCTGATGGTTGGGATGAGCTTATGCGGCCTCATATTGCTGAGATTAATCGTCTTTCTGCTCAGACTGGTGTTCCTGGTGAGGCTATTTTGTCTGCTTTGTTGGTTGAGGATATTCGTTTTTATGTTCCTAATATTGAGTCTCTTGCTTCTTGGGAGACTCTTAAAGGTCAGGTTAGATTGGCTTTGTCTAGTAATTCTGTTGGTCAGAGTATTTTGCAGGCTACTGGTCATCAGATAAATTCTGGAGATGGTTCAAATATGGGTATGGTACATACTCCTTCTTTAAGTCTTGCTGTTGAGTATTTGTCTACTTTGCCTGATTTGGATGATGGTACAAAGCAGCTAGTTCAAAAATTTAATGTTGGTGCAGCACGTTCTACTGATCCTGAGTGGCATGACTATAATGGTTTTGACGCATTATCTGGTCCTGAGAGGTGTACTCTTACTCTTAAATCTCATATGGAGTATTGGAAGCGTAATGGTCATGATCTTATGGATGGTGATTTTAATACTATTAGTACTTTTGGTGAGCGTGTGGGTGTTTTAGAAACTCTTAATAATTTGGCTCATTATAATTCTAGGGGTTCTGCTGAGAATCCTGGCGCAGGCTTTTTTACTTGGGAAAGAAAGATTGTTCCTCATGGTTCTCCTGGTTTAGGTGGAACAAATGTTTGGGGTTATTCTGATTATGGTACTATTACTAGGGAGTTTGTAGATTCTGGTTTGGCTACTGCGATGTTAGAGGATTCTGGGTATTCTAATAGCGATACTTTTATTGGACCTCCTAGTCCTTAAAATGAAAAAATTGTTTATGTTTGGTTTGTGTATCTTTTTATTGGTTAGTTTTAGTTCTGCTTATTCTGTTGAGTTTTTTCATTCTGATCATCTTGGTTCTCCTTCTGTTGTTTCTTCTGGTTCTGGTTCTGTTGTTTGGAGTGCTGATTATGATGTTTTTGGTGAGACAATTAACGAAGAAGGTGCTAATAAGGTTAATTATAATTCTAAGGAGCGAGATAATACTGGTCTTCTTTACTATGGTTCTAGGTATTATAATCCTGCAACTGGGAGATTTATTACTGTTGATTCTGTTAAGGGTGATATTTTGGATTCTCAGAGTCAGAATCGTTATGTTTATGTTCAGAACAATCCGTTAAAATATGCTGATCCGACTGGAAATCAAAAAGAAGATTTTACAAATGAAGCAGTTGATTTTTGGGTTGATAAAGCCACGCATGCTGAAAGTTCTTTTGCAACTGGTTTCTATCACACAATGGGGTTATTTGCAACTTTGGCCACTCCTGAAGCCAGATATGATTCTGCAGATATTTTATTTGACACTGTGAGCGATGCAAAAGCGGTTGTAACTGGAACAAATTTTGCAGGAGAAGATGTTAACATATTTCTTGCGGTAGGTGGTTTAGCATTACCTGGTTTGAGTGCTGGAAACGCGAAAAAAGTTTTTATTTATGGTGGGGAAATGATTATTCCTAAATTAAGACGTCTTGATAACGTTGCGGATATGAAAACCAGTATTAAAAAAATAAATGGTATTGAGTTTACTGAAATTGCAGGTGTTAAAATTGATAATCATGCTTTACAAAGAATGGATCAAAGAAGAATGATGCCTTCTGCAATTAAGAATGCTGTTGATAATGGCGAGTTACATATGTTGAAGAATGCTGACAATATAGGAAATCCTGATGCTGCAACAAAAGTTTACATTATGAGAGATTCTGCGACTATGATGCCTAGTAACTTAAACAAAAATTTGGAAGGACCTGATGAGTTAAAAAGCATATTGGTTTTAATGAATGATGATAATATTGTTAAAACAACTTATGTAAGAAGTGCTAAAGAAGTTGATGCGTTTATTAAACGTTATGTTAAATAAAATTGTGTTTTCTGGTTTGTATTAAATATTGATTTAATGTTTCTCTATTGGGTGTTGTCGGTAAGCTTGAAGCCACAAATGCTTGTTGTAATCTGGTTTCTAAATATGCAACTGCTTCATCAACACTTTGTCTGGAATATGCTTTTCTTTCTGCATGTTCTCCGTTTAGTTGTTTTTCAATTATCATTTGATTGACAATAGGTAGTTGGTGTTGTTGATTAAGAATATTAACATCTGTAACTAATTCTCCTGTTTCTAATGCGTGAATTCCTGTCATGTAAACTCTTATTGTGTATAGGTCTCGTTTAACTCCTTTTTTGTTAGTTTTTGTATCTGAATAAGTGTCTCTTGCAAAATTTGAATAGTGATTAAATAATTGTCTGGAAACTGAGGAGTTCATAATTAATTTTTTGTATTCTGGAAATTCAGGACTTTCATGTATTATTAAATTTGAATGAGGCCATTCAATTCTGTTACCATTAGAGTTTGCCACTAGTCCAATATTATGTCCTATTTCATCTAGTGCTATATCATATAATTCTCCCTCTTTATACTCATAAACAGGCGAAACTCTTCCAAAACCAACTATGTCATCTGTTGGTCTAACAAAGACTCCTTTAATATCTAAATCTGAATTGCTTGATGGAAATCCAAAGTTGTGTGATCCTGATAACATCAAAAAAATTGGTTTAAGTTCTTCAATAATTCTTTGAACTACAGGGTCTTGTTTAACTTCTTCAAGTGTTATTCTGGTATCTGCTAAGTTGTTATACATGCTGTTTGAAACAAACTCTTTATTTATAAATGTTTCTGTATGTAACCACTATTTGGTGGTTAACTAGTTAAAACATCAGAATTCTGTTGTTTTAGGCTTTAATGCGTCTTTTGTTGCAAAAATAGATTCTGCATGATTTTATTAAATTTTGACGCACTTTTGTTTTCTGGAGTTTTGAATTTGGTTTATTTTTAAACTAATTAAGAATCGGGTGTTTGCATATAAAAATCTTGTCTTTATATTCTGGAAATTGTGCGTCGATAATTTTGATGTTTTGTTTAAAATGTTCTGGAAAAATACGCAGTCAAATATTATTCACTTAACAGTAACAAACAATGAAAAGCTTTATATATTAGTTATTCTTTTCGTGTATATAATATTGATTAGAAAAAAGTATAATTGGTGATAATAAAATGACAAATGAAATTTTACTCGCAGAACCTAATGTTAAGTTAACTCCGTTTTATAAGAGTGGCAGTACAGGTGTTGCTGATAGTATTGAAGCAGTTCAAAAAGCTTCAGATATAATTAGACTTCCGCCTCAAGGACTTATAATTGCTAGAGCTGTTTCTCCACAAACTGATGCTTTGTGGAATCAATGGTATGACTTAGATGAAGAGCAAATTAGAGTTAGTGCTAATAAGTCTTATGATGGTATTAGTCAAGGAGAACATAGATTATTTTTAGTTGGTGCAACTAGCTTTTCACATGATCCTGATAGTATTAGATCTTTTGTTAAAGGTAAAGGCGTTCTTGATGGTAAGAAGAAAGTTGGTTTGATTAATTATAGTGTTCCGTTATCACAAGGTCAAGTTGATAAGTTGCTTGGTGATAAGATTGTTTATGTTACTGGTGCAGATGGTAAACCGCAAGAAAGAAATGTTGATAGTATTATGAGTTATGATCAGTTTTTGGAAGCGTCACAAGGTAAAGGTTTTTTAGAGGATAATGGTTTTTATGTTGTTCAGTTTCCTGAAGCTAAAATTCAAGATATGAATTCAGATTATTTAAGTATTGGTAGTTCTGATGTTAGAAATCATCCTACTAGTATTGTTAGATCTGGTGGGAAAGTTAATTGGCAAGTTATGTTATCTAATGCAGAAGATAAAGGTTGGAGTTCTTTTTATGTTGGAAATCCTGATCTCGATCAAAATAGTGGCCGTGTTGGGTTCGTGCATTATACTACTGACGGATTCCATGCTAGTCGTATGCGTAGCGGTGGGCGGTCTCTTGGGGTAGCGCCGGAGGCGCTTGACGCGCTCGTGCAAGCTAGCCAAGGTTTAGTTGTTCCTAAAAGATTTGTTAAAGAAGCTGAAGTTCCTTATGCAAAGATTGCTTCTGCAACAGTAGATCAAGTTATGAAGTTATCGCTTGGTTTTGATAAAAAACAGCTTGAAGATGTCATAAACAATGGTTTTGAACAATATCAAACTATTCTAAAACAATAAATAGTTTTTTATACGTAGAAATTTAGAAAATTTCTTGTACAAAACTTTCGAGAGAAAGTTTTTTATATGTTTTATTTCTTTTCGTTTATTGTCCTAGCAAAGACTATGCATTACACAGTGTATTGTGTATTAGTATTTGTTTGGAACTACACGTCCTTTCACTAAAGCAGTTAGACTGTTATAAAATACAACCACAACAGCAATGAAGTGGTGGTGATAGCGAAAAACGTTTAGTTTTTTGTGCATTCCAAAGTTTTTGTGGATGCGAAAGAAGTGAAAGGGCTACAGAGAGTGGCCGTGTTGGTATCGTGAATAATACTAATAACGGATTCAATGCTAACAATATGAATAACAATGGACGGTCTCTTGGAATAGGCAGGCAAATTAAAGCTAGGACAATTTTTCCTAAAAAGATATAATACAAAAGAAAAACCTTATGTTTAATGAATGAAAATACAGTAACTTATGAAAAATTATGCTCTATTGAAAATTTAGAGTTGGCTTTTAAAAAAGCAAGGAAAGGTAAAACATTAAAGCATTATGTTATAGATTTTGAAAATAGTTTAGAAGAGAATCTAAACCAATTGAGATTTGAATTAATAACTCAAACCTATAAGCCAAAACCTTTAGAAACATTTATTCTTAGGGATCCAAAAACAAGAAAGATAAGCAAGTCGGATTTTAGAGATAGAGTAATTCATCATGCAATATGTAACATAATAGAAGATTCATTTGAAAAAACATTTATTCAGGATAGTTATGCTAATAGAATTGGCAAAGGTGGTTTAAATGCTATTAAAAGGTTTGACCAATTTAAAAAAATTGTATCTAATAACAATTCTCGAACTTGTTATATTCTTAAAGCAGATATTAAACATTACTTTCCAACAGTTGATCATAAAATATTATTACAATTTCTAAAAAGAAAAATTAAAGATAAAAATATTATTTGGCTCATAGAAAAAGTGTTGAATAATTATGACTCTAAAATTCAAGGCAAGGGTATGCCACTTGGAAATTTAACCAGTCAATTATTTGCAAACATATATTTAAATGAATTAGACCAATATATTAAACACGAATTAAGAGTAAAGTATTATGTTAGATATGTTGATGATTTCATATTAATGAATAATAAAAAAACATTTTTAAGAACCTGTGAGAAAAAAATAAATACCTTCTTAAATCAAAAACTATTATTAGAACTACATCCTGAAAAAACAAGAATATTAACATTAAATAAAGGAGTCAATTTTCTCGGATTCAAAATATTCTTTTATCATAAAATACTGCAAAGAAAAAACAAAAATAAATTCAAAAGTAAATTTAAGAAGACAAAACAATTATATGATATTGAAAAAATCGATCGAGAAAAAGCAATCGAAGTCTTTGAAGGACACTTAGCATACGTAAGTAATGCAAACACATACAAATACAGAAAAGAATTAACAAAGAAATTCAATGAATACTTCCCACTAAAAAACAATCTGAAAATCGATTCTGTTAAGAAACATGAAAACTTTAATCAGAAAATAGAGAATACTAAGTTCAAATATAGTACGACAAAAACCTTACAATTATTAAAAAAAGGATTAAATGTTAAACAAATTGCAGAACAACGAAACATTAAAGTCGGAACTGTTTGGCAACATATTCACACCTTAATTGAACATCATCAATTAAAACTAAAAGAAATACTGCCAAACTCAAAAGTTAAACTAATTCTTAAAAATATTAAATCTCCAAATGATAAGTTAAAAGATATTAAAGAGAGAATCAAAGATGAAATTTCTTATGATGAAATAGCCTGTGTAGTCGCGAATATTAAAGGAAAACAGATTAAGAAAAGTCTCACTTACTTTATTCAGTGGTATCAAAAAACTAATTGTTATAGAAAATGTTATTATAATAAAAAACAAAGAATAATTTGCAGAAACAAATTCCAAATAATAACAACTAAAGTTGATCTTGAGTTTACACAGAAAGAATTCTTAAACTTCATAAATGAACATACAACTATTTGCGTATTAAGTGAAAAAGAAAAGAAGAAATCTGTTTCATTTAAAGAATTTATAAAAAACAAGAAAAAGTTCTAACGTATTACAAAAGGTGCCTAATAGACGTCTCTTTTCCGACAGGCCTTTATTAATAATGAGAGCCATTAGCTTTGTATGGAATACAAACGTGAACCTTTAGAAGAAGACGAAATGGAAGATCTTCGAAAAAATTGCAAGACTTTTGATGAAGAACTAGTAGTCAATCTGCTTCTTGATACTGGAATGAGAGTATCAGAACTTGCAAATCTTAATGAAGAAAATATATCTTGGCAAAGAAGTTGCATAACAATAATAGGAAAAGGTAGAAAAAGAAGAGTAATACCATTAAGCAACCTAGCAAAATTCTACGTAACACAACTTTTCTCAAACCAAAATAGGTTCCCATTAGCTATGAGAACAATACAAAAATATGTAAAAGTAGTGGCAGAAAGAGCAAGAATAAAAAAAACTGTTAGCCCTCACGTTTTAAGACATACTTTTGCAGTAACATATTTGCACAAAGGAGGAAATCTTAGAGCTTTACAAGGAATACTAGGACACAGCAGCATAGTAACAACTGATATGTACTTGAATTATAGTGGACAAAGAGTAATTGATGATTTTCAAAGAATATGGGAAAAATGAATATTTCTGGGCAAAGTTTAGGGTTTAATAACTACTTCAAACAGCATAATTCTTAAGAGTTAGGGTTTACTATTGGGTTTAGAAATCATTCTTGCTAATAACTCTCTAAAAATAAAAAATGATAAAGTATACTTACCCGCAAGATTTAGGGGGTGCATACTGCTTAAAAATGCATAATTCTTAAGAGTTAGGGGGGTTTCTTGGGGGTTTAAAAAATACCCGATATAAAATTATTTTTTAATATTATCTTTTTCTTCTTTCAAATTAAAATATTTAGCTAAAGTTCGCATAATCTCTACAAAACTAACTTCATCAACCAATAAGGGAAGCATATCTTCATTCCATTTATTATGTAATTTTTTAGCATTATTAAACATTTTAAGAATGCTTGGATCTTGTCCTGATTGTTTGCATTTTTCCTTAACTAAATTCATATCTATTGGAATTTTATGTTTAATAATTTGATAAATGTCATAATGATCTCTTGGTTTATTTCTACCAATTGCAGCAGCTACTTTTTCTGCAACCATTTCTTTTCTATTTAAACAAGGCGTTTTAAAAGAAGGAATGTTTGGATAAAAATGTTTCATATCTAAACTTTCCGGTTTTAATAATAATTTTCCTCTCTCATTTAAATCAATATAGATTATATCAATTCCAAGACTTGATTTGTAAGGTACAATAAGTCTTACAAAACCATCAACATCTTTATCTTGAGTGATCTTACCAAATAGTTTAGATTTATTAATCACACTTTCAATTTTTATTCTTACTTCTTTTAATGGTTTATCCAAAGTAAAATCAATATCTTCACTAATACGTGCATGATCAAGAAGAGTAAGTTGTAAAGCAGTTCCTCCTTTAAAATAAAGTCCTTTAATATCTTTCATAAGATAAAGAAGAATTGTAATGTAGTAATCTTTAGTTAATAAATCATAATCAAATCCTGTTTTTACTATTATTTCTTTTAATTCGTCTTTACTTATTTCTTTGAGTTCCACTTTGTAGCCTCTGTTTTTTTAATAATTATAAATTGATGTCCTTCAACTTTTTTCTTTGTTCCTTTTGTTAAAGCTTCAGGTCTAATTCTATGAAAAACATATCTTTTGTTCATAATAGTCATTTTCCCAAATTTATTCGGAGAATAAATATCTATTTGCATAGGGATTTGGTCTGTTAACTTCCAATATTGTGCAGCATACCAGCCACCAACATAATAATTTTCACCATTCATTATTTCATCTGCAACAATGAGTGGATGATCAGTCCAAACTCTATGTCTTGCTTTCATAGGTACAAGAAAATATTTATTTTTATTTAGTTTAATTATTCTTTTATTTTTTCTTTGATTATAAATAAAATCATAAAGTTGTTTATCACTACTAAAATGAATCTTAATATCTTCCTTGGTAAAATAATACTTTTTTTTAAACTCAAGGTCTGAAATAATTGTTATTGCCTTATCTGATAACTTAGTCATATGAATCACCAATTACGAACTATATTCGAAATAAAAGAGGCAATAATATTTAAATCTTTCGGTCAAAATAGTCCTTTATGTTCATTGCTTAAGCTTGAAAGTAAAGTGAATTTTTCTTCAAATTCAAACCTACTTAATTCGCCACTTGCAAACTTTAATTTTAATATTTGTAAGGGATCTTGAACTAATTCATAAGTCTTAGAATTACTGATTTTAGTCTTTCCAAAAGCAACATTAATCTTATTTTGCAAATCCTTATTACTAATATATGCATAAATTTGAGTTGTATGAATATCTGTGTGTCCAAGACTTCTTTGAACATAATACAAATCAACGCCCTGTTCTAACAAATAAGTGGCGTACGTATGTCTCAAAGTATGAAAACTATAAGCATATCTTTGCTGACCAACACTAGTTTTAAAAGTCTTAATTTTAAGTTTAGCCTTATCCAAACCTTGCTTAAAACGTTTAGAAAGAAGTACAGGAACAAACTGCCTATTATAAACATTACAAATATAAAATTCAGAATCTTTATTATGGCGAAACCACAATTCAAGAATCAACTTTAACGAAGAGGGAAGCATAACAACACGATCCTTACTTCCTTTACCTTGCCTCACAATTACTTTTTCACTCTCCAAATCAATATCTTGCTTTTTTAAATTACAAACTTCACTAATCCTAAGTCCACAAAATAAAGCAATCAAGCAACCCATGAAAACACTAGCATCATCAATACTTTCAAACAAAGACAACAATTGCTTCTTATTAAGAATATTAGGCAAAGTCCTTTTAGTAGCGTTTGCTCGTGCATATTTTCGACCCATCGTTACATTCTCCGAATCAAAACCAAACCAAGTTCTTGAACACTCGCACCAATACTTTCAGTTGTTTCTTGACGTCGCTTAAAAGCCAAACTAATGGCTTTAGTTTGAGATAATTTATTGTTCTTAAGCTGATACTTAATATCTTCAGGAATCCTCTCCAAAAGCAACCAACGATAAACAGTATAAGGATTAAAACCAGTCCTCATCAAAAAATCATATACTAACCGCTCATTTCCAAGCAAAATTTGATTCTTCTTATTGTAATGATAATGACCAAGACCACTCATCAAACTCACAAGATTACGACCCTCAAGCCAAGAAAACTCAACAAAAAGCCGTTTTTTAAGCTTAACAAGTTCTCTAAAATAATTTTTCTGCACAACTCTAGTTTTCACGCAAGCCACCTCCATGGCAAAGCCAAAACCCCCGAATTATAGTGTTTCAAAGCCTAACGCACAAGATGCAGAATCTATAAATATTTCGTTTATTTACTACTTGTTAGTAATTATTCTTTTTCAGAATATTTATATAGTTATTTTCTCGTGAATAATTGTATGAGGTTGGTTTATCTTTTGTGTGGATTATTTTTAGTTTCTTTAATATCTGAATTTAAAAGTACTTCAAATACAGAAAAATTTTCAAGTGCACGTTCTTCTCTTCAAGAATTTGGATTGCCTCTTTTTGGGAGTTGAAAATACTAATAAATTTATGCCGACTACCGAAGAATTAAGTGCAAATATGAATTTTGAAAAAGAATTTTATTTTCTTGCAGAAAGTTTAACTAGTGAAAAATCTTTTTATAGTATGTCTATTGGAGAACAAGAAAATGTTTTGAATTCTTTATTGAATAAGTTTTTTGAACATATTCCTAAAAGCGCTTATAATAAAGATAGGGTTAAGAGTTCTTCTACTAGTGGATCTTCAGATCCGAACGCGCCTGTCACAATTTCAAATACTCATGCATGGAATGAAGTTAAAGGTGCGGGAGGACATACTTTTATTATGGATGCGACAAATGTCGATGAAGTATTATCTAAACCAGATAATTATCAACCTTCAACCGGAGGAGTTCATAATATGCTTCCATAATTAAAACCAAAACCTTTAAATACCGTTAGTAGTTCCTTTTATTTAACATTCTCAGAATTTTTTAGACGAGAAAAAACGGGGAGCTAAATTGGAAAGCAAAAAAATGAAAAAAGGAGATTTCATCGAACTTGATTATACAGGAAAGCTTGATGATGGATCTGTATTTGATACAACACTTAAAGAAGTTGCAATTGCAAATAATATTAATACTCAAACAGACTTTAAACCTGCAATAATCTGTTTAGGAGAAAACCATTTATTGCCTGCTTTAGAAAAAGGATTAATAGATCAAGAAATTGGAACTCATCATTTTGATGTTTCTTCAGAAAACGCTTTTGGAAAAAAATCTGCAAAATTATTAAAATTAATACCTATGAAGGTATTCAAACAGCAAAAGATTAATCCATATCCAGGATTAGACATAAATATTGATGGTGCATATGGAATTATAAGAACTGTTAGTGGTGGAAGAGTAATAGTTGATTTTAATCATCCATTAGCAAGCAAAGATGTTTCATATGATATAGAAGTAAGAAAAATTGTTACAGATAAAAAAGAAAAATTAAATGCTTTGTTAACACTAACAGGTTTACATTTTGACTCAGTAAGTGTGAAAGAAAATGATGCTACAGTGGTTTTAGAACATGCAGTTCCAGATGAATTAAAACAATTATTTGAAGTAGAAGCAAAAAAAGTAGGCGTTGATAAGATTGATTATATAGTAAAAAAAGAACCATCAAAAAATCACGTCCATTAAAAACAATACATTTAAATATTTAAGAAACGAAAATTTAAGATACAAAAAAAGTGTGTGGGAGGTTAGAATGGTTGAAGGTATTACAATGAGCGAATCAAGAACAAAAAACTTACTAGATGCAGAACTAGAAGAATTACTATCAAAACAGAAAGCAAAAATAAAAGTAGTTGGTGCAGGTGGTGCAGGTAACAACACTATTAATAGAATTTCAGAAGTGGGTGTTGCAGGTGCAGAAACAATTGCAATAAATACTGACGCTCAAGACTTATTATATACCTCTGCAGACAAAAAAATATTAATCGGAAGAGACTTAACAAAAGGTATGGGTGCAGGATCAATTCCTCAAGTAGGAGAAGATGCTGCACGTGAATCAGAACACGAAATAAAACAAGCACTAACGGGTGCTGACATGGTGTTCGTAACTTGTGGTCTTGGAGGAGGAACAGGAACAGGAAGTATCCCTGTAGTTGCTGAGATTGCAAAAAAATTAGGCGCATTAACAGTTGGAGTAGTAACTATTCCTTTTCGAATGGAAGGAAATAGACGATACGACAATGCATTATATGGTTTAGAAAAATTAGAACAAAGTGTTGATACTTTAATTGTAATACCAAACGATAAATTACTTGAATTAGCACCAGATTTACCGCTTCACACAGCTTTTAAAGTAGCAGATGAAATATTAACTAATTCTGTAAAAGGAATTGCAGAATTAGTAACCAAACCAGGATTAGTAAATTTAGACTTTGCAGATATTAGAGCAGTAATGGGCAAAGGAGGAGTTGCTTTAATAGGAGTTGGAGAAAGTGATACTGAAAATAGAGCTGAAGAAGCAGTTGAAAAAGCATTGAACAATCCATTATTGGATGTAGATATTACCGGTGCAAATGGTGCATTAATAAACGTTGCTGGAGGAAGCGATATGACACTTGCAGAAGCAAGAAGAGTCGTTGAAGCAATATCAGAAAAACTTGATGAAGACGCAAGAATAATTTGGGGTGCACAAATAACTGCAGAACTAGAAGGAACAATTAGAGCAATGTTAATTGTTACAGGCGTTAAAAGTTCTCAAATAATAGGCGGCTCAAGATCAAAATCACTTCAGAAAAAGAAAGATATTGAAACTGAATTAGGAATAGAGTTTGTTGATTAAAATGGAAGATTCAAAATTTAAAAGATATGTTGCTCACTGTTGGAGAGTATTAAGAATAACTAAGAAACCTGATAGAGAAGAATATAAAACTATAGTGAAAGCATCTGCTTTAGGAATTGCAATAATAGGATTTGTAGGATTTATACTTGCCTTAATAAGGAATATATTATTTCCACCATTCTAATTATAGGAGATTAAAATGATTAAAGAACTAGAAAAGGAAGAAGAACAAAAAACTGAAATCAAAGCATTAATCCCAGAGATAAAAGGTGCTATGACTGAAGATGAGATTAAAGATCGAGAAGAGTCTGAAAAAGAAGTAGTTGAAGTTGAATCTACTCCCGATTCTGAAGTGGTTGCTCCAGAGACAAAAATATTTGCTGTAAGAACCACTGCAAATAGAGAAGATCAAGTCATGGATTTTATAGCTAGTAATGCTGAAAGAAAAAAATTAGATGTTTATACAGTAATTAGGCCTCATGGAATGAGAGGATATATTTTCTTAGAAGCAGGTGAAAGATCAAGTGCAGAACAAGCAGCATTTGGAATTCCATATTCAAGAGGATTACTTCCAAACGCAGTTGATTACAAAGAAATCGAACACATGTTAGAACAAGTCAAAAAAGACGTGAACATCCAAAAGAATGATATTGCAGAAATTATAAGCGGTCCATTCAAACGTGAGAAGTGTAAGATTACAAGAGTCGACAAACAAAAAGAAGAAGTAGTCGTAGAATTGCTAGAAGCAGCAGTTCCAATTCCGATAACAGTTAAGATGGATTCAGTAAAAGTTATCAGAAGAGAAGATCAAGAATAATTTTTTTAACTTATTTTTATGAATTCAAAAAAATTTATAAGTTATTTTATATTTTTATTAGTTGTAATTAATTTAATAATTTCAATAGTTATATTTTCTACAAGTATTTTGAGTAATAATCAAGGTTTTTGTTTAGTTGGTTCACAAGAAAATTGTATATCAGTTCAAACAAGCCAATATTCAAATATTTTAGGAATACCAGTAACTGTCTATGGAATTATAACTTTTACTTGTATAATTATTCTTCTCCTGATAAGTTTATTTAAAGAATTCATATCTCCAAAAATAATTTTTGTAATTAAAATTCTATTTTTAGGATCATCTGTATCTGCTTTATGGTTCTTATATGTGATGTTCTTTTTATTGAAACATATTTGTAGTTCCTGTATATGGGTTGATGTAACAACTATCCTTACTACTGTCTTGTTTTTTGTGTATAAACCATTGAATAAATAATTTTGTTATTAGAATTCTTTTTATTTTAAGTGTAATGTTTTATTCTGAGTTATATTTTATTGGTGCATATGCTGGTTGTGGTATTGGTTCAAATACGCTTAATAATTTTTCTTTTGCTCTTTCCCATACAGTCTTTGCAGGTGGTTCAGGAATATCTGCTCTTGTAACATAATCTGAAAATGCTCCTACACTAAGTCCTGCACCTGATAAAAAACATGAGCCGCTCATAAACATTTCTGAAAACTGACCTTTAATTACACGGGAAAAATTATCATTTGCCATGTATAGCTCTATTCCAATTACGGCCAATATGAGTGTTCTGGCATAACTACTTGCATGTTTAGAATATCCTGCAATTTCTGAAGCTATTTGTTCTTCTAAAGGGGTTATAAAAAAAGGTTTTTCAGATAAATGTTCATATCTTGCACCCATAAGAAAAAAAAATATGCTTGCTTTACAACAATATTCTGCTACTTTGTAGGTCTTTTTAATAAGATTATCAACAGGATTTCCTGTCAATTCTTGATATGCTCGGCCAATTTTTCCAGCGTTCCAAATCATAAGATAATCTAAATTTACAATAGGATTTTTTGTCTTTGGATAAAATTGATCTTCTAGTCCCATTTTGATTTAGAGATTAGATTTTATTTAAAAAGTTTAACTTAGAATTCTTTTGTACGCATCCATTTAATTCCTTCTAGAATTTCTTTAATTTTTTCTTTATACTCGCCTAAGCCTTTCCAATCAACAATTACTAAATCTGCTTTTGGAATTGTTTTGTTCATTGCTTGCAATATCATTTCTCTATCAAGATTCTCAAGATTATACTTTGGGCAAGCATGGCCGATTGCAATATTAGAATCAATAATAATTTTTTTAAAACTAGGCATATGATGCAAACCACCAAGTGCAACTGCAGTTTTATAGTTTGGAATTTTCATTTCTAATAGTTCAATAATTGTTTCTGCAATTAATTTTCCTGCATTCTTATTAGTCCATTCTTCAATTGAAGAACCAATTTCAATAAACATTGAAGGAACATTTAAGCTTGGACCATGATGAGTTACTTCTTGAATAACTTCATAATGTAATTCTTGAGCTTTAACTTCTAAAATTTTCATAGCTGATTTTAACCAACAAGCAGGGCTAACGCCCAGTTCTCTTTCTTTTCCACCAAGCATTGCTTGACCCCAATTTCCTTGAGTATGAACTGATAAAGAATGAATTCCTGATTTGCTTTGATGCATAGTTGGAAAAATAATCATGTCACAATTAATTTCTTGATCAATGTTTTCCAAGTAAACAGAATCTTTATCTTTCAAAAAAAGTTTTACTTGATGCTCGCCCATTTCAGATTTTATTTTATCAATTAAAAAAGAATGAATGTTAGAACTCGCAGGATCCTCTTTTGAACATATAATTGCTATTTTCATGATTACTAAAATTTGTCATCATTTAAATTTGTTTTTAATAACTATAGGTTTTTAAACTTGTCATAAACTCTTTTTTTAATGGATTGTTCACTATACTATGATAAAGTAGGTGTGAAAGAAAGACTCGAACGAGACATGATTAGATTTCAACAAACGTTTCCACACATCTTAACTGAAGGGTCATTATTAGATGTGGGGTGTGGGCCTGGTGCATGGTTAAATTATGTTTCAGAAATAACTGATCTTGTTCTTTCAGGAATGGATATTTCTAAAGTTAGATTATCTCACGCAATAGAATTGCTAGAAGATAAAGCCATAAATTTATCCATTGGTGATATAAGGCATTTACCTTTCACAGATAATCAATTTACTCAAACAACTGCTATGGAGGTAATAGAACATATTCCTGAATGGCAAGTTGCGTTGTCAGAAATTATAAGAGTTTCTTCAGATAGAATTGTTATAACAGTTCCTTACAAAGAAAGATTAAAATCCGAAACTTGTGATAATTGTGGATCAGAAGCATATTTATCAGGACACTTACATTCATTCACAGAAAAAGATTTTCAATATTTAAGTGCTGATTGTAGAATTTCTTTTGAAATGTTGCCTCCACAATATGGACTTAATCATTATGTTAAACGAGCAATCTCTGGAGTAATCAGAAAAACAACTTCAAATTTTTCTGAAAGAGAAAATGGTCATTCATTATCAACAGTCTGTCAGAATTGTTATGAAGAAGTTCCATATACCAAATATGCTGAAAGAGCAATTCAACGTTTAGAAAGAATAATTAAAAGAACTCCTGAATATCTATTAATAAAAATAGAAAAATAAAAAAAATTAATATAATTCTAAAACTTTCATAATTTTATCAAGTTTTCTATTGATTTCTTCAAATTCTCTTGAATTATCACTTGAACCTTTTGATCTTGATCTAGAACTGCCACCTTCTTCTTGTTCAAAACATTTGCTACAAAAAACTGGTTTGTTAGAAGTTGGCTTAAATGGAACTTCACATTTTATACCACAACTATCGCATGTGACAGTGTGCATTTCTGGTCTTCCGCCTCTATCTCTAGAACTTCCTCTTCCAGAACTTCTTGATGCTGCTCTTCCTGTGAATTCCTCTTTATTGTATCTTCTGAATGTGTCTTTATTGAATCTATCGCCACTGCTTTTTCTACCAGGTCTACTTGGACCTCTTGAGTCTGAACTACCAGAACTTCTCCTTTCTCTTCCTTCACTTTTAATTTCTCTCATCTTGCACCTTATTATTATTTAACTAAGGAATAAGGTTATACTTTTATTTATAAACTTATTCTATTATGTTCTTTTACCACAACAAAACTTATAAACCCTTATCTTAACCTTTTGTCTCATGCAATATAAGTTGATTTTTTTTGATTTATTAGGGTCTTTGGTTGATTCTTCTGATCATATTTGGAATATAATTCATGATTATCTTGGAATTGATAAAGAAGTAAGATTAAAAGCTTTAAATGATTTTAAAGAAGGAAAATTAACCTATCAAGAATGGGTTGCACACAATGTTAATTTATGGGCTGATAAAGGCGTAACAAAAGATATTTTATTACAGGCCATAGATGGGCTAACAATTCGAGAAGGGGCCTTAGAAGTTCTACAAAAGCTAAAAAATAATCATTTTAGACTAGTATTAATGTCTGGTGGATTAAATTTTGTCTTTGAAAAAATATTCAAACAACACCAAATGTTATTTGATCATATATTCATTAATAAACTTACTTTCGGGAATGGAAATGTTATTGCTGGTGGAACAGCCACTCCTTTTGATATGCGACTAAAAGCAGTTGGTTTAAGAATAATTGCTCAAAAAGAAGGTGTTTCTTTAGAGAAATGTGTTTTTATAGGTAATAACAAAGATGATGTAGAAGCTGCCCAAATTGCAGGTTTATCCATAGCTTTTAACTCAAGATCACAAGAACTTTCAGATGCATCAAATGTACAAATTAATAGTTCAAATTTAATGGATATACTTCCTTATGTTATGAAAGAATAATTTTTTAAAATAATATATGTTCTTTAAAATTATGGTACTCGTAAATTCTCAATCTCCGACAAAAAAAGCAGTTGGTTGCATTTTCACATTTGAATCAAAATATTTAATGTTTCATAGAGTAAAAGATGGTTTTTGGAATAGTATTTCTGGAAATTTTGAATCTCCTGAATTATCTCAAGATGCTATAAGAAGAGAAATTAAAGAAGAAATTGGCTTAGATTTACGACCTGAAAAAATAGCTGTAACTTATCACAAATATGGTTCAGAAATAGTAGAATATCATTTATACGCTTTTAAATTTGGCATTAATCCATTAGATATCATAAATTTAAATGAAGAACATGATAAAATGGACTTATTTTTATTAAAAGATGCGCTTAAATTAAAGTTATTTGAAGATGAAGATTTTTGTTTAAAACTTTATAATAAAAAAGTGCTTGAATAACTGAAAATAAATAATCATATTAGGTTTTATTTTATATAATGTAAATAAAGAAAAATAGTCATTATTATCACTACAAAAGTGTTTTCTTTCAGTAACATTTATAAACAGTTGATTTTTCCTCAATAGAACAATAAAAAGGTTAAAAAATGGCAAAACAAACAGTTGAAGTATTAATTGAAGGGGGAAAAGCAAGTGCAGCACCACCTTTAGGACCTGCTCTAGGACCTTTAGGAATAAATATTGGACAAGTAGTTGCAGATATAAATGCAAAGACACAATCCTTCAAAGGAATGCAAGTGCCAGTAAAAGTTGAAGTTGACGATAAAACAAAACAATTCACAATCAGTATTGGAACTCCTCCAGCATCTTCATTAATAAAACAAGAAGCAGGAGTAAAAAAAGGTTCAGGCAGACCACAAGAAGAGTTTGTTGCTGATTTAGTTATAGAACAAATAATCAAAATTGCACAAATGAAAGAAGATGCACTTTTAGGAAAAGATCTTAAAAGCAGAGTAAAAGAAATTATAGGCACCTGCAATTCAATGGGTATAAAAGTAGAAGGTATAAAAGCAGTTGAGGCAATCAAATTAGTTAATCAAGGAAAGTTTGATTCACAAATACTCTCTGGAAAAACAGAGTTATCAGCTGAAGAAATGAAACATTTAGAAGAAGAAAAACAAGCTATGCAAGCAGAATTAACAGAAAAACACGCAGAAGCAGAAGCAAAAGCAAAAGCTATAATGAAACAATTTGAAGGAAAAGAAAGATCTACTATCATAGCAAGATTAAAAGAAGCAGAAATTCACGACGACTTAATAAATAAATTATTACCAGAAGAGAAAAAAGACGAAAAGAAGAAGTGAGTTTGATTAGAAAATTATATAAATAAAACATGAGTTTGAAGAAAAATGGTACAAAGAATTGGAAGTAAAATGAGAAAGAGCAGACAAAAGCTCTCAAAAAATATTCATACTAAGAGTAAAATTAAAATTAGAACTTTTTTACAATCATTTAATGCAGGAGATAAAGTAGCTTTAAAAGTAGAACCTGCATATCAAAAAGGTATTTATGAACTAAGATTTCATGGAAAAACAGGCACCATTAAAAGTCAAAAAGGAACTTGTTATGAAGTAAAAATAAAAGACTTCACTAAAGAGAAAATTTTGATAGTACATCCGGTACATCTGAAAAAGGTTAATTAAAATGGCTCAAATAGAAATAATTGAAAAAACACCTATGAATTTAGTCGAACTAAAAACAGAGCTAAAAAAAATCCAGAAACGAGATGGAGAATTAACTTTTAGAGGTGGAAAAACAGAAGAGTACCTTAATGATTTTGCTAGTATGCCTAAAAAATCTGCTGATGAATTAGTAGAAAAATTAAAAGGGTTAAACATCGCAAGATTAAAAGATGAGTTCATACATAAAATAGTTGATTTCTTGCCAGATACGGCTGCAGAATTAAAAATAATTCTTCAAGGATACACATTATCCTTGAACAACGATGATTTGGCTAAAATTGTAAAAATAGTCAAGGATTATTGTTAAATTCTCTTTTTACAAAAGATTTATAAACTTGAAATATAATGAATAAATAGGGGAGTGAAATGATTCAAAAGAAAAAAGAAGAGCAATCTATAGTATTAGACTTTTTGCCTAATGGTTATCCATTCGACAATAGACCTAGTCATATGAAAACTGCTATAGCTCAAGCTATTGGAAAAGAAAATTTTACACTCTTAGAATTAGTTCCAAAAAAAGGCATATTTTTACAACCGTATGAAGAAGCTTATATTGGAGATGCAAAAAGAGACAAAGTACATCATATAAATGGAAAAATACCTTTTGATAAATTAACACATACTGCAAAATCAGAATTAGAACATGCAGTCAAACAATTAGTTCATGATCATGAAAAAAGATTTGTTGAATTCTTTAATAAAGCACAGCCTTTAAGCACAAGAATGCACGTAATAGAATTACTTCCAGGAGTTGGAAAAAAACATATGTGGGAAATAATTGAAGAAAGAAGAGGAGAACCATTTGTTTCATTTGAAGACTTAAAAAAACGAGTAAAGTTAATGCCTGACCCAGAGAAAGTAATTCAAAAAAGAATTATATTAGAATTAACAGGCAACGAAAAACACTTATTATTTGTAGATAAATAGATAATAATTTTATTTTTATATTTCTAAAATTTCTTAAGTTTTATATATTAAACATGTTTTTTTTTTGTTTATGAAATTAGTTTTAGTCAGACATGGGGAAACAGAAGAAAATGTTAATCATATTTCTCAAGGTCACTTACCTGGAATTCTAACAGAAAAAGGTAAGCAACAAACTAAACTAGCTGCAGAAAGATTTAAAGATGAAAGGTTTGATGCAATTTATTCTAGTGATTTAAAGCGATGTAAAGATTTGGCTGAGGAAATAGTTAAATATCATCCTGAAACGCCTTTATTTTATGATGAACGACTCAGAGAAAGAAATCATGGAATGTTTGCTGGTTGGCCAAATGAAAAAGTTCATGAATATACTAAGAAGCACAATATACATTGGAAGGATAAAGTCGAAGGATCTGAATCAATAAAAGAAGTTGAAGATAGAGTAATTGATTTTTTTAATGATATAAAAAAGAAAAATTATAATAAAGTCTTGTTTGTAACTCATGGAGGTCCAATAATTCTTTTAGCAATTCATTTATTTGGAAGAAACTATTTTGAGTGGAATAAGGATCATACTTGTATTTATGAAATAGAAATAATGAATGGTAAGGCTAAATTAATAACAGAAAATTGTACTAAACATTTAAAAAAATAATTTTAAAAATATAAAAAAAATTGAAGACTTAATGTCTTCTTCCTTTTGCTCTTAGACTTGGTCTGATTTTTTCAGCACCAATTCCTTTATTTCTCAAACCACGTGATTTTCTACCTGCGCTTGTTAAACCTCTTTGAGCTCGGCCTTTTTTGAAAACAACCCATCCTAGTTGATCATCTTTTAGAATTTGTGGGTGATCTCTATCGACCAAGATTATTTCGAACCAAAAGTGTTTACCATCTCCACCAACTTGATAACTGTTCAAAACTTCGCAGTTAAGGTATTTTCTGTTTGCTCTTTCTTCAGCAACTTGTTGGTAGTTTTTAGCAACAATTTTTTTTCTTCTCATATGTTTAGATCGTCTTCCACCAGTAAATGTTTCTCTTTGTCTTCCACCGCTGATGACTCTTTGTCTAACAACAATGATTCCTGGTTTAGCTCTATATCCAAGTGATCTAGCTCTATCAAGTCTTGTTGGTCTTTCAATTCTTATTGTTGAGGGTTCTTTCCTCCAAGAAATTAGTCTTTCTTTGTTAAGTTCTTTAAGGGTATCTTTAGGCCTTTTCCATGCCTCTCTAATATATTTGTATATTCCCATTTTTGGACCTCCGTTTTATTGTGCTCAATACAGATTCAGGCAAGTCACGCCCACATCTCAGGTATTATAGTTTGAAAAACAGAGTTTGTTTATAAATATTATCATGAAAAAATGTGTTTTGATTATTTTACACAAAATTTATATACTCATTTCACTAAGAATAAATTTATGGGGGATACTGATTTAGAATTAGGGGGGAATATAACCCTTGCAGGATTTAAGGATGTTGACCACGCAGAGTTAGTTGTAGTAAAAAAAATAGTTGGTAGTTACGCTCGAAAAATGAGTGATTCTAAAGATAACTTTGAAAGTTTAACTGTAACAATGAAGTCAGTTCATAAAACTCCGAAGAGTCAAAAGTTTGAGCTTCATGGGAAACTTCTAGTCGGTGGAAAACCAATAACTTCTGAAGTCGTTGATAGAAACTTGTTTGTATCTCTTGATTCCTGTTTGAAAAAAATATTTGTAGAAATAAATAAATAAATATAAGAAAAAAATTATTTTTTTGATTCAGAAGATTTTTTCTTTGAAGTAGCTGTTTTAGGCTTTTTTTCTTTCTTTACTTCTGCCTTTGCAGATTTTGCTTCAGCTTTAGGAACTGTTTTTTCTTCTTTTACTTTTTCTTCTTCTTTATCTTCAGTTTCCTTTGCAGGTTTTGATTCTTTTTTATCAGATTCAGAACCTTTTGATTCTGTTTTAGCTAAAGCATCTTGAAGTTTACCTTTCAAGCCTGTTGCTTTTTCTTCTTTTGGTTTTGCTTTAATAGCTTCTTTGAAGTCAAATCCTTCAAGTTCTGCTTTTACAATACCTTCTGCATCTTTTGTAACATTAACCTTGACATGGTGTGGAGGATTTCTAATACCATCTTTCCATAAATGCTCATTTAAATGCATTCCAAGTCTAATTTGATCTGACTTCATATGCTTTTGAAGGAACTCTCTCAAAGTCTTAATTGCTTTATTAGTTCGCTTGTAAATAGGAGCTTTCAACCATCCCTTTCTTAAAGGTACGTTATAAGATCTTTCCAATGTAATTTTTTTATCTGCCATTTTCATGCCTTAATCTTTGTTCTTCTCCAGTTCCTCTTAATATGAGTATGTCTTCCTGGGTGAACTCTTCGACCTAAACCATAAATTTTTGGAACTGTCCAGAAAGGAGCCCATCTTGTTTGTCTACCTTTCTTTGCTAATCTTAATTTTTTGCTGATGTGAGTAAATCGTGCCATTTTATTTATCCTCTTTTTTATTTTTAGGGGCCTTTTCTTTTGGCATTGCTTCTTTCTTTACAGCTTCGTTGTTTTCTTCTACTTTTGGAGTGTCTTTGTTTAAAACAGTTTCAGTTTCTTTTGGTACTTCAGCTTCTTTGTTTTTAGGAATTACTTCAACTTTTTTAATTGGAGCTTTTGTATTTCCACCAAGACTTTTTGCGGCTGTAAAAAGAACAGATTTACCTTTAGGAGTAATTATTCTTCCTTTATGCTTGCCTCTTACATCTTGTTTTACAAGTCCTGCGGCTTCAAGTTCTTGAAACACTTTTCTGATAACACTACCAGATCCTTTGTAGAATTTTTCAGGCCTAACGCCTAGATTTTTTTTCCCACCGTATTTTGTTCTTAATTTTGAAACACCAACTGGTCCTGTAAGATAAACTTTTCTAAGAACAGCTGCAGCTCTAACAAACCACCAATCATCTCTGACAGGAGGTCTTTGTTTATGCGTGCCTGTTTTTACAAAGCTTGCCCAACTAGGTTGGTTGATGAGTTTTTTAAGCTCAACTGCGGTTTTTTCTATTAATTCGTTTTGCGAAACATCAAATAACATATACTTTCACCTATCTAATATTGTTTTCAGAACCTCTAAACCATTATTCTGGAAAAGTAAACTCTTTATAAACTTTTTGGAATAGCTTCTCTAATAAACGAAAGTTTTATATACTTGTATGGTGCGATTAATAGTATCGCTCTAGAGGAGGGAATAACTATGAAAAAACTTTTTTCGTTCAAAAGATTTACACCGAAAGACATGGAAGATGAAGACATGGCTGGTGGTGCAGACTACGTTGAATTAGATACAGATGCAGAGAGAGAAAAGAGTTCAAAAGTGATTGTAAAACCATTTGTCATGGAAGATTTCTCAGATATAAAAGAAATCTTAGATTGTATTAGGGAAGGCTACACTATTGCTCTTATAAATATCAAATCTCTGAAAGATAAAGACTTAGTCGAGCTTAAAAGAGCTATCAATAAATTAAAGAAAACTTGTGATGCAATTGATGGTGATATAGCTGGGTTTGGAGATGACTATATTGTTGTAACTCCGAGTTTTGCAGAAATCGACAGAGGAAAATCAACTAATAAAGTTGGTGAATAATTTTTTTTTCTTTTCTAAAGTAACACTTTTTCTATTTCCTGTTTTTAAAGTTTGTTGGATTCTATTATAGTATTTCAGGATTGTATTTTTATAAAACCACAATATATTTAAAACAATTTCTTCATTAGGTTATTTATGTCAGAAACAGATTTACCAAATATGATTGAAGGAGAACATTGTCCTTTTTGTAATGAGAAGAAACTCGCTTTGATGGAGATGGAACGAGATGTTCCTTATTTTGGAAAAGTATATATTTTTTCTATGGATTGTAATGGTTGTGGTTATCATAAAGCAGATGTTGAAGCTGCAGAGAATCATGGGCCTGTTAAATATTCTTTAGATATTGATTCTGAACAAGATATGAAAATTAGAATTGTTAAGTCAAGTACTGCAACAATTAAAATTTCTCATATTGGAAGTATTGCATCTGGTGAAGCAAGTAATGGTTATGTTACTAATGTGGAAGGTATTCTTAATCGTTTAAAAAAACAAGTTGAAATTATAAGGGATGAATCTGATGATAAGGCAGAACAGAAAAAAGCAAAGAACATGATAAAAAAAATTATTAAAGTTATTTGGGGTCAAGAAAAGGTTAAAATGACTTTAGAAGATCCACATGGTAATTCTGCAATTATATCTGATAAAGCTGTTAAAGGAAAATAATTTTTATAATTAGTAAATTATATAAATACCTTTTAAACTATAGTTAAATATGGCTTATAATTCAAGTTGTTCAAATTGTTATAGTGGAGGAGGTGCTAAATTTCAATATATTTCTAGTTCTTCAATAGGTTCAAGCTCATACTCTGTTAAAAAAAGTGCTAGAGGTGCATGTAAAGGAACTTGCATGTCAGTTGGTGTTTGTACCTGTTCATAAATATTCTAAAACAAAACTTTAAATATATCTAAATTTAATTTTATTCTAAAATGAATTCAGACGAGAAATATAAATTAATAACTAGAAACTTGCAAGAGGTTGTTGGCGAGGATAATCTCAGGGAAATCCTGGAAAAAAGAGATTTAAAAGTTTATTGGGGTTCTGCTCCAACTGGAAAACCTCATCTAGGATATTTTGTGCCTATGATGAAGATAGCTGATCTTCTTGCAGCTGATTGTCATGTAACAATTCTATTTGCTAATATGCATGCTTATTTAGATAATATGAAAACTTCTTGGGATTTACTTGCAAAGAGAACTGAATACTATGAATTTTTAATTAGAGAAATGTTAAAACATATTGGAGTTCCATTAGATAAATTAAAATTTGTAGAAGGAACTGATTTTCAATTACAAGAAAAATATACTTTAGATATGTATAAATTATCTGCAATTGCAAGTACAAGAGATACGAAGAAAGCAGGTGCAGAAGTTGTAAAACAATTAGAGACTCCAAAAATGAGTGGTTTGTTATATCCTATTTTACAAGCCCTTGATGAAGAATATTTAGAAGTTGATGCTCAATTTGGCGGTGTTGATCAAAGAAAAATATTTATGTTTGCACGAGAGTTTTTACCAAAAATTGGTTATGAAAAAAGAATTCATTTAATGAATCCTTTAATTCCAGGACTTGGCGAAAGTGGGAAAATGAGTAGTTCAGAACCAAATTCAAAAATAGATTTTGATGATGATGACAAAACTATTAAGAAGAAAATAAACAAAGCATTCTGTAAAGATGGTGAGATTGAAGGGAATGGACTACTTGCAATCTTAAACTATATTATATTTCCAAAAATAAACGTTGAAAAAAGAGATTTTATTATTGATAGGCCTGAACAATATGGTGGAAAGTTAGTTTACAAAGAATATGCTGAAGTTGAATCTGATTTCAAAACAGGAAAACTTTCTTCAATAGATTTAAAACAAGGATTAAGTGATGAAGTAGTCAAATTCATAAGTCCTTTAAGAGAAAAATTGGAGAAAAAAAAGAAACTATTAGAAGAAGCATATTCTAATTAATGTTTAAAATTTTTTTATAAATTTCTACACTATTTAACTGGTGTTTTGTTAATCCTGTATTTGCTCTCAAATGTTTTGCTTTAAGAATTTCTAATCTTTGTTTCTCAGTTATATTCAAATTTTTTAGTATGTCTTTTGTTTGTTCTAGAAGAAACCAGATTTCAATTTCCCATCTAATATTTTCAACTGTTTTTCTTAAACAAATTATATATCCTGCAGGTCTTTTTTCTCGTGGATGTGAAACAAAATCTCCATATTCGAATTTTTGAAATTTTTTATCCTCTAAAAAAAGTCTTAAAGCTTCAAGAGAAGAATTTCTAGGATTATTTGTAGTTACAACAAAATCTATGTCTGGATCATACATTAAATCATGTTTGTAAGAACCAAGTGATTGTACATCTCCAACATTTGATAGGATATCTAATATGTTTGCATCTTCAATTATTTTCTTTGCTTGTTCTTTCAAATATTTTGCATTAGTTAATAAATCCATGAAATGAAGGTTGTATTAGTGGTATATAAATTATTTTATTCTAAAGCTTTATTAATTATTTTTCATTCTTTATTATAATATGGCAATAGAATATCGTTTAAATCAGTCTGAATTTATGTTAACTGTTAATGCTTGGCAGAATAAGCACATCCATAAAATTTCTTATAAGATATTAACATCAATGGTTTTTAATCAACGACAATTTCAAAATCCTTGTTTAGTAGTTGCTGCATTAAATTATATTGAAATGATTGATTATGCAGGACAAATCTTAGAGTCAATGGGTTACCAAAAAATTAACCATGAATATATTCTGCCTAAAAATGAAGTAGTTCAAAAAGAACAGTTATCTCTTAATTTATTTTAATTTCTTTATAGCTTCTTTTATTGTAATTTTACTTTCTTCTCCACTGTTCATATCTCTCAAAGTAATTTTTCCTTCTTCTAGTTCTTTTGGACCTACAATTATTGCGAATGGAATATCATATGTATTAACAAAATCTAAATTTTTACTTATTCCTCTGCCAGAAATATCCATGTCTGCTTTTATTCCTGCATCTCGTAATTCTTGAATTATTTTAAAGCATTCATTAGAAGTTTTTATTGGAATTAAATAAACATGTGCAACTGTCTTTTTAATGGCCTTATTTTCAAGCTTTAAAACGTCGTTAATGACATCTAAACCAAAACTAATGCCTATGGCAGGATATTCTTTTTCCGTGCTTAAAAGCTTTGGAATCATCTCATCATATCTTCCTCCGCCACAAATTGAAGAAGTTACTTTTGATTTGGTCATAAAACCTTCAAAAATAGTTCCTGTATAGTATGCCAATCCTCTAGCCAAAGAGACATTAAACTTAACTTTGTTCATTTGCTCATCATTCAAATAAGAGAAAACTTCTTCTAGTTCTTTAACTCCTTCTTGGCCAATTTCATTTTGAAGAATTTGTTTAAGCATGCCAAGTTTTTCTTTGTTATTGCCTTGAACATCAAATGCGCTTAGTAATTTTGCAATTGCAGTGTCATTAATTTTTTTAAGTTCTAATTCTTTTCTAACTTCATCCTTACCAATTTTTTGTAGTTTATCTATAGAAATTATAACTGAATCTGCTAAGGACGGTTTTATTCCTGCAAATTCAATTATTCCTTTCAAAATTTTACGATTATTAATTTCAAGATATGCGTCTAATTTAAGTGCTTTAAAACCATCTAATGCTAGTGCAAGAATTTCTGCATCTACAGCCATATTTTTACTGCCAACAACATCCACATCACATTGCCAGAATTGTCTGTAACGACCCAGTTTGATAGGTCCATCTCTAAAAACAGGTCCAAACTCATAACGTTTGAAAGGCATTTTTAAAGTAGGATTCATACCAATAAATCTTGAAAATGAAAGTGTTAATTCAAATCTTAAACCAAGATTTCTGGCTCCTTGATCTGTCAATTTAAAAGTTTCTTTAGATGCATCAGCCTCTTCACCCGCACCTGCTTTAGCAGATAATAATTCCATTCTTTCAATAATAGGTGTTTCTAAAGGTGAATAACCATATCTTTCAAAAACAATTTTTAGTTTTTCAACTACTTCATTCCTAAGAATCTTGTCTTCAGGACCAAAATCCCTTGTTCCTTTAGCATTCATAAGTTTCATAATTACACCTTTTATTTTGTTTTTTTAAATATTTTGCGAGTCTAATAACATCTTCAATATTATTTGCAAAGAAAATTTCTGATGTTTTTCTTTCATCTAAGAACGTATCTATTTTATCGGACCAACCACCAAACCCTTTCAAAATAATTATGGGTATTTTGTTTCTATATGCTTGAACTATTTCTGCCAAGGTTCCGGATCCTCCTCCTAAAGATATTATTATGTCACAACATAAAGGTAGCATATATTCTGAACCTCCAGTTATCATGCCTGTAAAAATTTCAATGGTGTTTTCTTTATTAGAGCTAAATCTGTTAACACCTTTTCGAATGGCAATTGAAATACCTTTTGCTTTAGTTGATCCTTTTGCAACAGCAGCCATTAACCCGCCTTTTCCACCATTAAAAATAATCATGTCTTCTTTTGCTAATAAGTAGCTCATTTTTTCAGCTGTTTTTAAATACCTGGAAGGATAAATAAATCCTTCAGGGTATTCTTCTAATCCTGCGCTTCCAATTATGCCAATCTGTGTTTTAAACATTTAAGTTACCTCCTAACATTATAATTTCTCTTGCTCTTTCTTCATTCCCACAACGTTTTTTAACAAATGTATCTAAGTACTCCATATTTTCAGTGCCTTTTCTAAAAAGAGATCTTGTACTGTATCCTCTTATTTTATTTTGATTATAGAATGAGGCTCCTGCAAATAATTTTATATTCCTGTTTTGAGATGTATTAACAAGAACTGCAATTTGATATTGTTTTAAACTGTTAGTTATTTTTAGAATTGTTTCTCCTGACGCAAACCAATCATCTAAAATTAATGTAGGTGCAGTTATATCAATTTCTTGCAAATACCTTTTTGCTTCAAAAGGAATTTTTTGTTGAGAATCATAAAATCCTGTAAACTCATCTTTTTTAAATTTGCGAGTAATGGGAATATATGTTCCTTTAACTTTAAAATATTTTGAAGCTTCAATTCCTCCTTCTCCAATAATCAAAACTTGATTTATCGTTGGCAGATTAAAAGCTAATTCATTCGCTTTCACAATTTTTGATTTTCCAGAATATTTGCTAATGATATCTGCGAGTTCTGTTATTAAATCATTACTTTCTAATTTACAGATATCATCAAGAAATACAAACTCATATCCTTTAAAGATATATTTAGAATACATTTTGCATACCTCCAACTATTCTTTCTAAACCAAATGCGAATCCAATTCCTTTGTCAAGATCACTATTTTTTAATATTGGATTAAGTGAACTCATTAATCCATCATATCTTCCTCCGCCACAAACTTGGATTTTCTGCAGGTACATTTCAAAAATAATAGTTGATTCTCTTGGTTTTGCTGCATTGTAGTAATTCAATCCTCTGGCCAAAGAAGTTTTTAGTTTTGCTTCGGGAATTGCTGTTAAAAATTCTTGAAATTCATCAGTCATTACAGGATATTTATTTTCATAAAAAATTTTTTTAAGTCTTTCAGGAACTGATTCTAAGTATTGATTGTCAACTTCTTTTAACAGACTCGAAACTTTATTTTGTGAAACTCCACTATCTAAAGTTGTTTTTTTTAAAGTTGTTAAATCATTAACATATAATTCTGGTTCTAAACCTAAATTTCTTGCAAAGTCAATTGCTGATTTAACAATTTGTATGTCTGATTCTAAAGTTGAACTAATTGATTCCATTCCAAGTTGAATAAATCTGTTTTCTCTATAACATGTTGAGATATACAAAATCTTTCTTAATTCTTTAAGACCAGGGTTTTGTCCGAGTAATGATGCATAAAACGCGGTTATTTCCGGAGTTAAAACAAATTTATCTTTTGATTTTGGCTTTGTAATTTTCCAATCTTCTTCGAGAAATTTTATATCTACCAGTTCTGCAGGCATTATTTCAGGGAATTCAACTAAATTAAATCCTGATTTTAATCCTATTTCTAAAAATTTTGAGGATATGTCTCTCATTAATTGTGCTGTTTTACCAAAATAAATTGGTAATTCTTTTAGGTTGTTATAAATGAATATAATCAGCACTATCTTGTACTTTAACCTCGTTTTCTTGTTTGTTTTCTTGTTTGTTTTCATTCATTTTTTTTGTCTCCGCCAACTAAAGGATTTTAACCTCCATGTTAGCAATTTGAGTATAGAAATGTCTAAACTTTTTTTAATGATGATGAGAAAATAAAAGGGCAATACCCGGGACGCTCAAAAAGCAGAACTTTTTGGCGCGCCAAAAACGTAAGCGTTTTTGAGCGTTTGAAAAATCCCTAAATAGAAATTGTAAAAGGGCAATACCCGGGATTTGAACCCGGACCAGAGGATTTCTGCATGGTGATTCCACAGTCCTATATGCTACCAGATTACACCAATATCGCCAATCTTTTGCTAAAGCTTGATTAAATGCAAGGGTTTCGCTTTCGCTCAAGCCCCTATTCAAAAAAAGCTTACGCTTGATGTTTAAGAATAAATAGTTTATTTTTAATTGTTTCGTTAAGAATTTGTTTTTTATTCTATTTGAAACTTCAAAATTTTTAGTTTTTGTGAGTTGTGTTATAAAAATAGTTTTTAATCTAGAAAGAAGTGTTTGGCCGACAATGAATATAATCGCCTTGTTTCATTTTAATATTTAGGTTTCTTTATTTCTTTTTAAAGTTTATCCTTATCTTTTGCTAACTGCTTTTTGAATTGGTTCTAATAGCATTTCATATGTCGCTGCAGCAATATTATTTGCATGAATATTGGTTGTATCTATATTTCCTAAATCCATTATTGATTTAATCCAACTTCTGTATAATCTTGATGTGTGAGCCAGTTTTTCTTTTACAGTTTCATAATCATCAGATATCATTATCCTTCTTTTTGTGCCTCTGTCTTTTGTTGGCGGAAGAACTTCATGTTTATTTTCTGTATTAATTTTATAATCTCCTTTCAAATAAAATTGTGCAGGTTCAAGAGTTATTATATTTTCCATTTCTGGTTCTGATAAAATGTCTCTTACAATTCGATCTAATCTTTTTTCAAGTAAATGCCCGCATCTTATTTGATATCCTAATTCTGTTAATGTTAATACTGCAGTTATTTCGTCAACAACATATTTGTATGCATTAGGATTTTGTCTATATGCCATTGGAACGCAACTAGTTATCAAATTGTTTTTTAATTGAGGATTAATTTCTAAAACTTTATCTATTTGTATTTCAAAATCTTGATATTCTTGAATCATTTCTCCTTGTCTATTTTTAAATAAGTCATTCCAAGAAGTGAAACTTGTATGGTGCAGTCCAAATGCTTCTATGATTGATTCTAACATTAATTCTTTTTCAAGTTTTTTAATTAATATTGTTTCTTTATTTAAGCCATCTCTCATTAAGGGTTCATCAACTATTAAGTGTGTTACATTAGTGCCATATTCGTGTGCAAATAATTCCATCCAGAATATATAATATAAATTTCCTATAGGTGTTTGAACTGTCCCTCCTTGAGGATTAATTGCTTGTCCCATCCAAATGTCTGGTGATTGTATTCCTGATTCTGATACAAATCCTTGCAAGGGCATCTCTGTGTGCAGTCTTTTAGGTATGAGATATTTGTGTTTATCTAGATTCATGTTTTTGAAAATAATGTGTTCTTTATTAAAGTTTTCGTTTTTAACGACTAAGAAGTAGTAATCATTCTTTTTCTATTCTCCAACAACCGACTTTAATAAATTCAACTTTTTTCTTATGTTGATCCATACTATTTTTAAGAGGAAAATCAAATTCAAAATAATTAGTTATTCTAAAAGCTTTTTTATGAATAAATTGATCAATATAATCCTTTGTTTCAGCTTTGTGAAATGAATAAATTTTATTAGAAATGCTCATCGCATGTTCCAAAAACTCAATATCAACATGTTTCTTTTTTGTGCCAAAAGGAGGGTTTTGAACGACTAGGTCAACTTTTTCTTCAAAGAAGTTAATATCATCTTCAATAATTTTGTAATTGCTTAAATCAAATTTATCAAGGTTTGCTTGTAAAGTTTGAATTGCTTTAGAATCTTTTTCAATAAAAAAAACTTTCTTAGCACCCATAATTATACATCCAATTCCAAGAATTCCTGTTCCTGCACCTAAATCAGCAATAGTTTTATTTTCAATATCCCCCACTAAATCTGCGAACCAAAGAATATCTGCTGCAATATTTGAATCTGTTGGATATTGTTCTTCCATAATTTTTGGCGATGAAAAAACATCTAATTTTGAAAGTGAAATTGCAAGTTCTTTTTTACTCATAAGTTTGTTATTTATCTGCGCTATTTAAAGTTTTATAAAAAATCCTTAAAGATATTCATGGCGAGAAACTACCTCAATTTTTAAAGTATATAGATTTGTATATATAAATATTATAACACTGCAATATATGAAATGAAATGATAACAATCTTTAAAAACGAATTAGAGATTTATATGTTTGGGTGATGTAAGATTTTCAAGACGAGAATCATGAAACTAGTTGGTAAAATAGCTGAACTTTCAACAGAGATTGGAGTGCTGAAAAATAATCTTCAAGGCGCTTTTAAATCTACGAAGGATGAGCTAGATATGCATTTAGATTCTATAAATCAAAATACTAATGAAATTCAAGCAGCTCATGAATATGCTGCTGAATTAGAAGGAAAAATTGAGAAACTTACTGAAAAAATGGATGAAATGCAAATGCAACTAAATCCTCATTTATATTCTAATTTTGAAAGCGTGAAACTTTCTAAACGCGAACAAGAATTATTTATGCATTTGTATATGGTTGAAGATCGCGTATCAGTAATTGATTTGGCTAGACGAACAGGATTAACATTGGAAATGTGTCAAAACTTTTTAGGATCTTTAATGTCTAAAGGTGTGCCTTTAATAAGACAAATTGTTAATTCAGAAATGCTTGTTTCTCTTGAATATACTTTTAAAGATTTACAAGCAAGAAAAAATTTGTTAAAAATTGATGCAACTGTTTCTCAAATGCTCGGATAAGTATTTTTTTGAATATGTTCTTTTAAAAATTTAAACATTTTAAGTTTCTAAAACTTTTAAGCAAAAAGTAATATTTTCAAAAGAGATTTTATAGTTATAAATTGTGTATCCAATAAATTGGTTAACCAATATATTTGATGACCTATATATTTTATAACCAATAAATTTATAAATAATAACATTTAATAAATATTATGGCTAAGAAGGGTTCTGTTGTTTTGACAACAGTTGAATCAGAATATCTGGAGTTGAAGGGGTTTTTGAGCTTTTTAATACTCCACGAAGTTAGTTTAAAAAAACTTTGTGGTGAAGATCTTGCAAAGAAGATAGGTCGAAGAAAAAGCTCAATGTTAACTCCAGGAACAATCTATCCTGCTTTAAAAAAATTGCGTTCACAAAAGTTAGTTAAGTTTAGGAAAGATGGTCGAAAAAAAATGTATGAATTAACTGAATTAGGTAATAACGAGTTGCAGTTACTGTACAAATTATTCTCTAATTATTTTTATGGTTTAAAACATTTTATTAAAAGAGAACATTATGTTGCAAAATAAATTTCTAAAATTTACAAATTTTTTGAAAAATTTTGAAGTTTAGACTTGGCAGATAAATTCTGAAACTTTTAAGCAAAAACTAAATTTTTAATCTCTTGTTAAATAATTGTTTTCTATGAGTTTTTCTTCAATACTTCCTTTTAGTGCTTTCAATCTATTGGTCCATTGGCTATCTGTTATTTGTTTTATGGATTTTACTTCTTCGTTTACTTGGTTAGTGTATGTTATGAGCTTGTTTCTCATTATTTTTGCAACTAATAAAGACGTCAATCCAATTGTCAAAGTATATAACATTGGTTTGTGATTATCGGGTGTTGTTAGCAGCAGGCCATAAATCATAGTCATTCCGCCTATTTGTAAAGGCATTACTGATCCTAAGAAGTATTTCTTTATTTTTGCAGGATTTAGTTTTGATGCTTCTCTTGTAATTTCTTCACTGATGTTTTCTGATATTTGTGCTGCATCAAGATGACCTATAACATAATTATGCATCATGTTAAGAAATGACATTGATTTCGGAGTTGATCTATCTTGTACGTATGCATCTATTACATTATCTACTTTATCCATTATTAAACCATCAATATATTGTGCTTTTTCTTGATTCATAATTTGAAGGATTATGAGCTATTAAAATCTCAACTCATATTAATTAATATCAAAACGCCTGCTTTTTTTGTTGAAATGGGGTCTTTTAAATGGCTTATCGACGAGAAGCCGAAAAATTTAAATATGAAACTTCGCATAATGTATATTACCCGAAGTATTTCCCGTCGCATGGGGGTTCCCAGTATGTTTACAAAATTAGAAACCGAACTAAAATTAAGGGGTTACAGCCCTGAAACAGTTAAAGCTTATTTGAAATATAATAAAAATTTCTCCTATTTTGTTGGTAAAGATTCTAGTGTTGTTTCTGTAGATGATGTTAAATCTTATTTGGCACATTTAATTTCGGATGTTGGTTTAGCTGCCAGAACTATAAATCTTGTAAGGGCTGCTTTGCTTTTCTATTATAATGAGGTTCTTGCAAGGGGGTTTATTGGAATTAAAACTCCTAAGATTTCTAAAAATCTTCCCACAGTTCTAACTACTCAAGAAATTAAACTTTTAATTCGAAATACTAAATCTAAAAAAAGTAGACTAATGATTGAAATGTTATATTCTTCTGGGATTCGAGTTTCGGAATTGGCTAACATGCAGGTTTCTCAGTTAGAACTTGATAAACGGGCTGCATGGGTTAGAGGCGGAAAAGGTTCAAAAGATAGATTGGTTATTCTTTCTGATAAATTAGTTGTTTCTTTACAAAAATATTTAGCAATTCATTCTGAACAGTTTCTTTTCCCTGGTAGACAAGGCCCACTCACCACTAGAAATATACAGCAAATTGTTTGTAAGTCTGCTAAATTAGCAGGTATAAATAAACATGTAACTCCTCATACTTTGAGACATAGTTTTGCCACTCATTTATTAGAAAATGGAACTGATATTAGGCTTATTCAGGAGTTACTTGGACATGCAGATTTATCGACGACACAGATATATACTCACATTTCAGATGCTGCTAAAAGAAAGATTAAAAGTCCTTTGGATATGATTTGATTTTTTTGAAAAAATACTTTCTAAAATATTTAGGCAAAAATTGAATTTTTTATTTTGATTTATTTATATTTATTGGTTATACAATATATTGGGTTTACAATAAATTTATTTTTATTTTTCTAAAAGTTTTAAGCAAAAATTGAATTTGTTAAACCGGAAATTTTTCGGAATTTTTGCCAAAATCCTTTTTAAATAACTTCTTGAAATATATTTTGAGGTGTTTTGAAAAATGGTTGAAATAAGTTTAGAAAATGTGTTGTTGTCTGTCGGACGAGTTATTCAAGAAGAAGGATTGTCTAGAAAAGGAGTTTATTTAGAAAATTTAAGGGATATTTTTGAAAGCGTGTATATTGATGCAGATTTAGATCTATCTGCTGGCGCGCAAGATTCTTTTTCTGGCGCAATTAAAGCGATTTTGAAGGATTCTCCTCACACAAGGCAAGTTTATGACTTTGTAGATTCTAGTTCTTCTAAAGATTTGTTATTGAGTTATAAAGACATTTCTACATTGTATTTGATTGCTGAAACTGTTTTTTCCGCTTTAGGAATCGAAACATTTAAATATGTGAAGTTACTAAGAAGTAGTAACAATTATGAAAAGAGGTTGAATAAAATGTTTGATAATGAAGATTTGGAGATTCCTGCATATAAAAGACAACAAGAGAGGGCTCAAAAAGAATCCGAGGCTAATGTTTCTGATGTAACAATTACTGAACCTAAAAGTTTAAAAGGTTTAATTGATTTGTTGAATCGACATCCAATTAATGATGGATCGGTTGATAGTTCATTTGATATGCCTAGATTTTCTGATAATCCAAGCGATTATACTGTGCCAACATCAACGCCTGTAAAACCAACAACTGTTCCTATAGAACCAGTTTCTTCTCTTGTAGTAGAATCTATTCCAGTTGAAAATGTGGCTTCTGAAGCAACTAATGAAACAGACAAACCATATTCAATTGCTCCTTGGGATGTAGCAATTTTTCAGAAGTTTGGCAGTCCAAACAATCCAAATTATGCTCTTAGAAACGAAAAAGGCCCTAGTTTAATAAATAGAATAGTGAGCTCTGCAAAGGAATATATTGCTGAAGAATTCAAACCTTGGTTATTTATGAGAATGCATGGTCCAACAGTAAATGAAATGAGATCTTATACTGCGACTAGAATTGCAGTACAGTGGAATCAAGAAAGAGAGCAAGCTGCTAATCAGTTTTTATATGGAAACAAAAAGCAAGAAGCAAAACAATTAATGAGTTTATTAAAATAATTTTAATTTTTTTTCCTAATTATTTCTAAAGATTATTAAAAGATAGAATAAAAAAAATTATTATTTATATGGATGTTCAGGATCCCATTTTGGTTTTGATCCAGTTTCTTTTTTTACAACTGCAGCTCTTTTTTTTGTCGTAGCGTCTACATTTTCACTATCATGATTTTCTTGAACTTCCATCATGTTTGCAGTTTTTATTACTCTTCTTAGAATTGCAATCTCATTATTTTCTAATTTTTCTAATGCTTCAACAAGTTTTTCAATAGTTATTGCAACATTTTGCTCTTTAGGAAGTTCTCTTAAGCAGTGATCTAAATAATTCATTGCAAGATCTATTTCTGGAACTTGATTTTGTAAATGTTCAATTGCTTTTCCTAAATTGGCTTCTACAATTGAAATGAATTCTTTTCCATTATTTGTTATTTGGTTTAATTCGCTTTCAATTCGATGAATTTCTCGGTTTATATAATCTGCTTGTTGAGTATATTGTGCCATTTGTTTTTCTATACTAATTACTTCATCTCCTCTTAACTTACCTTTTAATTTTGCTTCTAATAATTCACTATTTTTAAGGTATCCTTCTTCTTTTGTTATGAGGCTGTTAAGTTTAGCATTTAAGTGAGCTATTTTATCTGTTATTGATGCTTCTTGTGCAAACTTAGTTCTTGCATTTCTAAGAATATTTATTATTCCATTAACAGCATGTTTGACTTCTGAGTCTGATCCGCTTGTTCCTTTAGAAATTTGTTCTCTTATTTCACCAAGTTTTTCTAAAGATTTTGATAATGCATCTTTTAGACTATTAAGATTTTTTAATAGATTATCTGCAAAGTTACCAATATCTCTCATAGTGGATCTTGCTTTTCGAGCAATATTATTTTCTCTCCATCCATCTCTTTTTTCTTTCCAAGTAGATTTTTTTATTTGTCTTTCTTGGCTCTTATTTGGTGCATGATTAATGTATTGTTGTCTCATCATGTCGCCAGAATCTTTTACTGCATATGATGAGTGTCTCCAGATTAAAACTAGCATTACTATGAATAGTGCAAGCATTCCAATTGACATTAAACTACTTACATAGTAGACTAAGAAATTATATACATAGAATGCCACTGGTGAAAAATATGTTACTAATAATGATGCTGCAACTGTAAATGCAGTTCTTGATCTTGCTGCATCTGCGTCTTTAAAGAAAGGTAACTTTCCTGAAACAGGAAACAAGACTGATAAAATAATTATGAAACAAAGTAATAGTGATAAAAATGTTACTTGATGATATGGTGGTACTCCAAGTTTTATTTTCCATGAGTTTAATGTTTCTAAAAGACTTGATGCTGTGCTAGCAACTGCTCCGCCTGCGTCACCCATCATTCTGTCTCCAACAGGTTCATTCCCTTGTGCATATAAATCAGTGTAACCACTTGTATTTGCAGCTAATGCCAAGCTTGAAACAATTGTAATCAAAAATAATGCTATTAAAAATAAACTCAGAATTTTACTTGTTTTTTTCATCTTATGAAGCACCTCATACTTAAATAATAATTATTATAGTGTATTTCTTGCGATTCCTCCTATATAAATGTTTCTTTTTAGCCTCTGTTTTTTAATCGAAAATTTTAAATACCAACAGTTTGGTATTTTACTACATGAAAATTAACTTAAAAAAGAAACCACAAAAACCAGTCATTATCGAGGGATTTCCTGGATTTGGACTTGTTGGAACTATTGCAACAGAATTCTTAATTGAGCATTTAAAATGTGAATTAATTGGCGAATTTGAGTATAATGAATTTCCTGCAATTGTAGCTATTCACAAAGGCAATCTTGTCAAACCAATGGCTGTTCATTACTCAAAAAAGTACAACCTTGTAATTTTACAAACTATTCTTAATGTCAAAGGTAAAGAGTGGGAAATTGCAGATGCAATTGTTGATTTATCGAAGCAATTAAAAGCAAAAGAAATTGTTGGCATTGAAGGTGTTGCATCTCAGTCATTGAGTGCAGATCAAAAATTATTTTATTATGGAAATGATAGATTCAAAAAAACCGGTTTAAAACCAATTGATGAAAGTATTGTTGTTGGTGTTTCTGGTTGTTTACTTTTGAAAACTAATAATATGAGTTGTATTTTTGCTGAGACAAATTCTGCTCTTCCTGATAGTAAGGCTGCATCTAAAGTTATCGGTGTTTTAGATAAATATTTGGGTTTAAAAGTTGATCCAAAACCTTTACTTAAACAAGCAGAAGATTTTGAGTCAAAACTTAAAAATATAATTCAGCAAACTTCTAAAACAACTACTGAAAGCGATAAGAAGTATATGAGTTATTTAGGATGAAAAAGCCCGAGCTTGTCTTTGTAACTGGTAACCTTAATAAATTAAGAGAAGCTCAAGCCATATTATCTGAATTTAATATTATTAATCATAAGCTTGATCTGCCGGAACTTCAAGGAGAGCCAGAAGATATTGCAAGAGAAAAAGCAAAGATTGCATTTAAGCAGATTGCTAAACCTTGTTTTATTGAAGATGATTCTTTAGGATTTAAAGCTTGGAATTGGCTTCCAGGACCTTATATTAAGGATTTTACTTTAAAAATTGGCGTAGAAAATATTCCCAGTTTATTAGAGGGGCATGATAATTCTGCAAAAATCTCTTGTACTATTGCTTATGCAAAATCAGAAAGTGATATTAAGATAATTCGAGCAGATATTTTTGGAAAGATTGTTTCTTCTGCAGGCGATTTTGGTTTTGATTTTGATAAAATTTTCATGTTAGATGGTGATAATATTAGATTTTCACAGATGTCTGAAGAAGAAAAAAATAAAAAGTCTCACAGACATAAAGCTTTAGAAATGTTTAAAAACTATCTTTTAAAATAGGTATTTATGATGAATAAAACTTTTATTTTAAGTTTAGGAGGTTCTTTAATTGTTCCTAATCAAATAGATATAAAATTTCTTAAATCTTTCAAAGCTCTTATTGAAAAATTTTCTGGTAAAGGTTATAAGTTTGCAATCATAACTGGTGGTGGAAAAACTTGTAGAGCATACCAACAATCTTTACAAGAATTAATCGGTGCTAATCAAGAAGCTTTGGATTGGCTTGGTATTAGTGTTACTCATTTAAATGCTCAACTTGTAAAAAGTATGTTTATAAATGTACATCCTGAGATTATTAAAAATCCAACTAAAAAAATTAATTTTAAATCAAATATAGTTATTGGTGCTGGTTGGAAACCTGGTAATAGTTCAGATTTAGATGCTGTTTTAGTTGCTAAAAATCTTGATGCTGGAACAATAATTAATTTAACAAATATAGATTATGTTTATGATAAAGATCCAAAAAAATTCTCTGGTGCGAAAAAAATTGAAAAGATTTCTTGGGTTGATTTTAGAAAACTTGTTGGTGAGAAATGGATTCCTGGTTCAAATTTACCTTTTGACCCTATTGCAAGTAAAAAAGCAAGTAGTTTAAAATTAAAAGTTATTATTGTTAATGGAAACAATTTATCTAATCTTGAGAAAATATTTTTAGATAAAGATTTTATTGGGACTATTATTGGTTAAGATCTATTTTTATAAATTTCTTTGAATAAAAGTTTACTATTGAAGATGTTAGTAATGAATAAATCATGAATGCAATAACTAAATCTATTATTATGTTTAATCCTGTTATATTCATTATTGATAGTGAAAATACTACTGCTGCTACAGCTATTCCTTTTGGCATGTTTAATGTCATGAATATTTTTTCTTTTAGCTTGAAATCTGAACTATGAAGAGCAGTTGTTACTGCGAACCATCTAGCAATAATCATGATTATAAATAATGCAAATGATTTACCAAAAAATTCCCATGTGATGTTTGTATCAACTAAGAATCCTATTAGTACAAATACTAAGATTTCAAGTCCATTTGATAATACTTCGCTGAATTCTTGAAGTACAACTTTTCTTTTTACATACATGTTTCCAAATAATAAACCCATTGTTGCAACGCTTAACACTCCATTTCCGCCAAGGTTTTCTGCTAATATGTAGGATATTAGTGCAGCAGTTATTATTCCTAAAGGAGATAATTCGTGGTGGTAAACTTTTCTCATTACTTTGAATATAATTATTCCAATAACTACTCCCGAACCTATTCCAATAACTATTTGACCTATTATTGGCATTATTTGATTCAGGAAAGAATCTACGAATCCTTCTTTTGAGGTTGTTAAGAAATCAATTAATATGAATGGCACAAGTACAACTATTGGAGTGTTTATGATTGCTTCTATTTCTAAAACTTCTATAGCTTTTGTTAATTTATTTTTCATCATATAGAATACTGCTGCAGGATCAGTTCCTGCCATTGTAATTGCAAATATGAGTGCAAATGTAATTGATGACATATTAAAGTCATGGTAGAACATTACAACTGTGAATGTTGTTAGTAACAAAATGTTTGCTACGATAAACCAAAGAACTATTTTTGATGCTTTTCCGAAAAATTTATCGACTTCTTTTATTTTAAATCTTGAGGCTCCATCAAATGTAATCATAACTAGTGCTAAGACTGATATTGAGATTAGAAATACTGGTGAAAATTCGAATATTGGTTCTCCGTAATGATTTATTGCTTTTAGCATTACACCTAACACTATTAGTAGCAAAACATTTGAGATTCTGAGTTTTCTTGAAATAATGGTTGTTATGATTCCTGCTAGCAGTACTAATGCTATGCTCGTCAGAATACTTAATGCTTCCATAATTTCACCTCAAGAATATTTTAGAATTAACAGTTTATTAAATTATCGATTTAAGAATTAAGTATTGTTTATTCCTTTGTTTTAGAATGATTATTTATTACTTCTGCATATCCAACAGTTTTTCTTTTTGAATAGTATTGTAGTTCCATTGAAACTTCTGATTTTGCATCTGTTCCTTTGTCTCTTACTAATGAATCTTGTAATACTAGCATTGTTTGTGGTCCTCTTGCAATTGCAGTGTAAAAAATTGTGTCATCTTCATGTGAAAATCCTCTTACATGTATATCTCCTACGTCTATTGATGCACCAGGTATTTGTAATACTCTTTGGCAGAATTCTTTTGCATCATTTTGGAAGTATATTTTTTCTTTAGCGTTATCTGGAAGATTAGTTGGAATGATTGATTCTCTAGCAATTATGCGCTCGCCTCGATCATACAAACTTTCATCTTCAATTGTTAGTCCAAAATAGTTAACTATTGTGTGATATGGCCCTGCTGCATTTAATTCTCTTGCTCTTTTTTCAGCAATAATTTGTATTTCGAGAGGAATTTGTGCACTATAAGTTTGTGTGATTCTCACAAATTCTGATAAATAATCTTTTTCGAGAGCTTCTAAAGCAATTTCTCTTGCTTCTTCAGGATTTAAGTCTACAGCGTATCTTTCAAGAATAAATTCTAGGCTTTCAATTTGTGTTTTTTTAAACGCCATGCTATTTACTTGATTTGCTACTATTTAAAGTTTTCGGTTAATTACTACTATTGAGTAATAAACTCAATAAATATTGTTTTCATAGAAAAATCTAATATTTAAACAAAAATGAAACTATTAAAAAATTTAAACAAGAATTGCGTTAACAAAACCTTCTTGACTAGGTCTGTTAGTCACTTTAGCTTTGCCTTTAGGAGTTTCAATAATTGCTCCTTTAGTAATTATATTTCTTCTGATAAAGTGTCTATTAGCAGGATTTTCTAGAATTGTTTTAATATCTATGATTGATGCTTTTTTTGTTTTTTGATCCATTAAGTTAATTTTGTTAATGTGTAAAAGTTTTAATTTAGGATCTCCACCTCTAGATCTTTCTTCTCTAACTTTTTTCTCGCCAATAGTTGTATTTGAAGGCAATCCTCCTGCTTGTGATTTTCTTTTAGTGATTTTAGCAGTATATCTGCCTCCTGTAGGTTTTCTTTTGGATCTTTTTTGTATAACTACCATCCTATTCTGGAAAAATGTTCTATTTAAAAAACTTATGATTTGAGAGTTGAAAAGAAAGATATTTAAGGGAGTAATTTTAGGTTAGATTGTGACAAAATCTGTATATAAAGTTAAATCTGTTGAAAAAGCAATAGTATTAGTTAAAAAAGAAAAACAATGGCTTTCAAGGCTTGCGAGTATGATTTTTCGTCTTAGAAAGGTTGTTGATAAGAAGGATTTGCATGCAGCAAATATTTTAGAAGCAGAATTATCTAACTTTGAAAGACATTATCATAAAATTGATTCTGAGTTGAATCAACTTATTGAGGCGTTTCCTTCACCATTAGAGCATGTGCTTGAATTAAGAAACAAACTTGTCAGATATGATTCTTATCTTTTAAACCAGATTGTTTATTCATTTTTCGGAGAGAAAGGTGTTTTGCCTAGGATGTTGAGACAGAAAACTGTTGATTGGGAACAAGTTAAGCTTGAATCTTCTAGAATTCTTCGGCAAGGCATAATTCCTTCAAATGAGCTTTTAAGAGAATTGCTTCAAGAGTTTCAAAAAATACTTGATTACTATGATATGAAGAAAAAGTTCTCAGATGAAGTTTGGTGGGGTAGATTGTCTCCTTTAGAACAACAATCTCGTATACGAGAAATGGGTGAAACAGTTGAATTTATACATGCTTGTGCTTCTAGTCAAAATCCTCTTCACCTTGTTAATGGCGGAAAATTAAATCCTTCTTTTTGTACAACAGGTGGTTTCTGGATGGGAAAATCTAAAAAAGATTCTCTGTCTGCTGCCGGTTTGCATAGTGTGGCGTCAAATATTGTTTTTATTAAGATAATTATGCGAAAGAAAATTGCGGATCAATTTGTTTATAGAGTTCCGGTATCTGATAGAATTCAAGGTATGCATCCTGGTTTTAGTCATCCTTATTTTTATAGACTTGCTATAGAGGATTTTAAGCGTTTTAATAATGAGATTAGTAATGGCACAGTTATTTTTCAAAGAGTATGATTTCGTGTGTTTAAAGATTTAAAGTACCACTTAAGAGTAATTAAAAATAAAAAAGTTTATAAATGCTTCTGATGCTCCTTAATGTATGGTTGAAAGAACTTTTATTGATATTGCAAATCTTGAAGCAGTTATTGGTGCAAATAAAGAGTTTCTGCATGATATAAAATTAAATCACAGAGTATTTCATCCAAATATTCCTAAATTAAAAAGATTTGCTCAAAGTGTGCTTGATTATGCTGCAGAACATGAAGATGTCACAGATAAACAAGCTGCAGCATTGATTAAACGAGCTATTTGGTATGATTCGATGGTTGCGGCAGATGCATCTTTCTCAGATTCTTCAAGAGAGTCTTATTTTGAAATTGTTGGTGAAGTTGCACAAACAAGATCCTTATTTGAAAGACTTTATCCTTTGGCTAAACAAGGCACTTATATGGCTAAAGCAGTTCCAAAAAGTTCTATTACAGGCGTAATTAAACCATTACTTGGCGGTTTAGAAGAGGGCTCGAGGGTTTCTTTGTTACAAAACAGATTGTTGTATTTTGGAGATACTTCATTTTATGATCCGAGCACTATTTTAGATTATCTTGTTAAGGCTGCTCAAGTTATAGATATAAATAGTTTAGATTCTAGTTTCAAGTTTCCTGATTTTGTAAAATTACACGATGCTTTTGGCAATTTGAGGTCTCAATTTAGAGAAATTCATGCTGCGGAAGTTGAAGTTGCACAAACTAAGTATTCTTTAGATCTTTAATTCCATAATATTTATAAAAGAATTATTGTTCTCTTACTTCATAACAAGGATAAGTCGGTCGAAAGGCTTACTTAAACCGGGTAAGTAGAAATACTGTTTCTTACCTATTTAACCTTGAATATGGAGATGTGAAAAATGGCTAGAATGCATTCAAGAAAAAGAGGCCAAGCTGGCAGTACAAAACCTGCTAAAAAAGTTGTGCCTTCTTGGGTTAGTTATAAACCAAAGGAAATAGAGTTATTAGTTGTAAAGTATGCAAAAGAAGGATTGACTTCTTCAAAAATAGGTATTAGATTAAGAGATGCGTATGGCATCCCTGATGTTAAATTAATTACTAAAAAATCAATATCTATGATTCTTGATGAACGAAAACTTCTGAAGGATCTTCCTGAAGATATGATTGCTTTAATTAAAAAATCTATTTTGTTAAGAAAGCACTTGGAAGAAAATAGACATGATCAGCCTGCTAAACGTGGTTTGACTCTGACTGATTCAAAAATTGGTCGTTTGGCAAAGTATTATAAGAAGTCTGGTAAGTTGTCTGTTGATTGGAAATTTGATCCATCCAGAGCTAGTTTCTATTTAGATTAGATTTTTTTTCTTTTTTTTCTTTTTCTTCTCTGATTTTGTGATGATAGTAATAATCTTTATATATGTATTTTAATTTCTTTTTTTTATGCCAAAGTTTTCAAAAATATTAACTTATGTCTCTTTAACTTCGATTGTTGCATCTACAATATTTTGGAGTACGTGGAAATTTTCTGGAGTTAGAGATCGGAGATTTGCATTGGAACAAAATAATCCTGCGATGTATCAAATGTGGCAAGATGAACGTCACATGGGAACTGATAAATGGAATTTGTTTACTCCTTATGAAAGAGGGACCGATGGAATTTATAATGATTTATCAAAAGTAGATGCTGTCGAACTTTACATTAATAATTCTGAGTTCAGAGAATCTTTCGATGCATTGATTGCTAGAGAGTCTGAAATTGCGAATAGTGAAGAATTTCATTCATTTAATGATTTGTATAATAATCTTTTTTTCGCAACTAACAATTTAGCTGCAAATACTCTTTTGTTCTCTCTGTTTGGATCTGCAGGACTTGTTGGTGCTTTTTATGCGCGAAAAAACGAAAAAAGACACGATTAAACTCATTTAAACAAATTCTACAAACAGTTGTCACTTGAAAGTAACGATAAATAGAAAGCTTTTTATATAAGTAATACTCTTTACCACTTAGTAACAACAAAATGAAGTACAAAATAAGTGTGTCGGTGGATGAAGAAACTCTCATAAAAATACGAGATGGAATTCGATCAGGCAGATTTAGAAATCGTTCTCATGCATTTGAATATTCTATTGCACAAATTCTTGAAGAGGTGAAAAAATGACCCCTCCAAACGGGTTTGTGGATATTATTGCTGAAAGAGTCGGATTGCCTTCTCAGATGTTAATGGATTTATTTGAAAAAAATAAGGTTTCTGATTTGGGTTTGGAAAAAATTGTTAATTCAACAACTCAAGAAAAAACACCTAAAGTAATTGATCATGATAGGTATTCTGTAATTCATTATATTGATAGGGGTGCATGGGGAGAAGTATATCTTGCACATGATAATGAGTTTGATAAAATTATTGCTATAAAAGTTCTTAATCCTGGAAAACTTGCAACGTGGCAGGCAGAACATAGAGATTATGATTTAGATGAATTAATAAAAAAAGAAGGTGATGAATTAAGAGCTTGTGCTCATGTTGTTCCAAGAAAGTTTGAAAAAGATAAAAACGGAAAAGCATTCATCATTATGCCTTATTATGAATTGTTTTTATCGGATGTTTTTGTAGAAGGAGTTTTTTATAATCCTTCTGGAAAAAATGTTGATTTATCAATATTTGAAGGAAAAACAGCTCCTTTTGGACTAATTAATATTCCTTCAAATTATCTTTTTGGTGTTTCTTTAAATGAGATTTTAGATTTTGGAAAAGATATTGCCACTGCCATTAAAGAGTTTCATATAGAATATGGTAAAGCTCATTTAGATGTTAGATTTGATAATCTTGCGTTGGATAACTTAATGAAAGTTCTTTTAACTGATATTGGAATTGCAACTTATGTTGATTCTAGAAAAAGTGGTAATTCAAGAGATAATATTGGTCATCTTTACATTAGATCTCCTAAATTATATGTTGATGGTGCTGAACCTGCATTCTCAAATGATGGTTATTCGTTTGCAAGTTTAATTTATAGAATGTTTACTGGAAAATATTTATTTCAAGATGAAATAGATTTTTTTTATAAAGAAGGTGGAATGCAAGCTGTTGAACTTGCTAAAGAAAAAAATGATGATATTTTCTCTGATGATCTTGAAATTATTTATCATAGTGAAGGTCAAAAAAGAGTTGCAACTTTTATGAATCAATTTTATGGTTCTTTTGGTTCTGGAGGTTTTTATTCACATACTCAAATGTTGTCTGAATCTCTTGATAGTGAACTTAGTAAAATGAATGCCATGAATATTCCTAAGGAATTCGTTCATTTTATAAAACGCACTGCAATGGAAAGTTTTTCTAGTTATGATGGCGCTGATTTAGTAAATGATTTTGAAAATGCTATCAAAGATTATAATGATCGTTTATTAAAAGAAGATGTATCTAGAAATGTCAAACGTGAATTAAAGAAAAATTTTGCAGGTGCTTTTGCTAGTACAACTGCTCTTGCAGGAGGAGTTATTGGTTTACTTTGGTTATCTTACTTTGGTTCAACTCCTGATTGGAATAATAAAGATGATTTTTTCACTAGGGCTTCTATGTGGGATCAGAAAACTGCAGGTATACATTTTGAAATCGAATCTGATGTTTACGAGCCTGTATTTGATGGAACTCTTGGTGATTATACAAATGTTTTAGTTGGTACTAGATTTAAAAGAAATTCTCTTGTAAATAATTTGACTGCAGATATTTTAACTGTTGCTGATTCTTTAGATAATGTTGCTTTAACAGATAATTTTGATGTAATAAGACAAAGGTATAATTCATTTCATATTGGCGAAGGTACAAGTGGTTCTATTTCTATGTATATTTCTGATTTCCTTGTTGAGCTTATTAAATATGAACTTGGACAAAATTTAGTTGATGAAAATTTGGTTGATTTAGAAGATTTTATTACTAGAACAGTATAGGTCCCACTAGATTTAATAAGATTATTAAATCTGCAAATAATTTTGATTTTGATGTATACAAAAATGCTGTTGGTAAAGATGGTCAGAATTTAATGACTCCTGATGAAATAGAACTTGTAGAAAGTATGCGTTATTCAATTAATACTCGGTTTCCTCAAATAACCCACTTAAAATCGGACTTGTACCGATCTGAATAAGTCTGAATATTTCTCTGATAAAAGAATTTATCACTGGATTTTTTGAGTTCTTAATTAGTTCGAAGCATTTCCCAAATTGATACTCGTCTTTTAATGCGTGTATTTGATGAACGTAATTTATATCTTTTTTAAAGAATGCTTCGTAGTATAATTCAAAATATTGTTTTAAACTTTTAAAAATTTCAATTGTGTCTTTTTCTTTTACAATTTTTGCTGTGCTTGCATATTTATATAGGTAATATAATGTGTGTTCTATGTGCATTATGAATGTTAGTAATTCCCAATTAATAATTGGGTCTTGTTCATATTTTTCTTTCATGGTTATTCTTCTACAAAATAAAATGTATTTTTCTTGTTGTTTCATAAAATCTTCAATTTCTTTTAATCTTTTAAACTCGTTTGTTTCCAAATCTTTTTCTATTAGATTGAAAGTTTCTTTTATTATTAAGAAGCATCTTCTTAGTAATGCGCCATATTTTTCTTCTGTTGGTTCAGATATATTTTCTAAGATGCAATTTTTTTCATCTCTTTCAATTAGTTCAAATCCTAATAATCTTTCTCTTGCTATGAGTTGTATTTTTTGAACTAATTCATCATCAATATTTCTTATTGTTATAGTGTCAAATCCTTTTCTGTAGATGTGTGTTAACATAGTTCTAATGTTATCTCTGTTTTGTTTGTTCATGTCTATGTGAATTGTTTTTTTTTCTTTTACAGAACTTCCAATTATTAAATTTGTATCTCTTTCTAGAATTGTTATATTTTGTCCTTCTTTCAAGCCTTTTTTATCTATCCATTTCTTTGGCAGATATATTGTAAATCCGCCTCCACCTTGCTTGATAAGTTTTCTTTCCATTTTGTTCGGTAATTAAATGTTTTTTATAAAGATTTCGAGTTTTGATATGAATAATATCAAACATCTTCATAAGATAGTGTCTTTTCTTATATACAACTATTTGGTGGCAACAAATTGAGCGGTTTTAATTCAAGAGGAGAAGTTAGATTAACTCCTGAGGAAACATTGGAAACAATTCTCGTTGCTTGGGCTGATGGCGAAGACCTAAGAGCGAATAACTTTCGTAGAGGTTTTTATGCAGAAACATTTGCCTCTGCAATGGATTATTATGGAACCTGGGATAAAGCTTTGGATCAAATTGGAATAGATTTTGATATGGTTATGGCTCGTGTAGATGAAATAAAACAAGAACGTAAAGAAATTATTTTTTCAGAAAAAGCAATACAACATGAAGAAAAAAAACTTTTATTGGTTGAACGAATACAAGAACTTTGGGATAAGGGTGCAGATTTAAGAACGATTAATGCTAATGATAATTTTTTATCTGAATATAAACGTTCTTATAAATTGTATGGTGGATGGAAAGAAGCTTTAGAAGCTGCAGGTTTAGACTATGAACAAGTTAAAGCAAGAGTTGATATTCCTAGGCGAGAACAAAAAAAACAAGATTTGATTGCAAAAATAAAATCTGCTTATGAAGCAGGAAAAAATCTTCGACCAAAATATCTTCAAAATGAAAAACCTCCTGAAGTAAGTCTTTATCATGCGGCAAAAACTTTGTTTGGAGGCAGCACTTTTTGGATTGAAGCACTTGAATCTGCAGGAATAAATCCTTCAGATATTGGATTAAAACAACGTTGGTCTGAAGAAAGAATTTTGAAAAAATTAAAAGAACGTTCAGAAGCAGGTTTGTCAATGAGTCCTTCTGAAATTAGTAAATCTGACCGCGGTTTGGCAAAAGCAATTAATAATTATATGGGTTATGATGCTGCAATGAAAGCAATTGGTTTAAGGCCCACTGCTCATAGAAAAACCTCTAAACATAGAACAAATGAAGATATTCTCAAGGCTATAAAAAACGCTTATAAAAATGGTGATGATTTAAAATATGAATCAATAATGCAGGCAGGTCCATCCAAATTTAGAAATATTGTTAGATCTGCAATGAGGAAATTTAATGGTAGTTGGATAGATGCTGTTGAAGCTGCAGGAATAGATTATTCTCAATTTAATTCTGTAAATCGTGCAAATACTTGGAATAAACAAGTCGTTATAGATTCTATATTGGAGTTAGATGGGCAAGGTGCAACTTTAAGCGCTGCAGATATTAAGTCTAATTATAGGCCTTTATATGAAGCTGGCGTAAAATATTTTGGCAATTGGGGTGCTGCTTTAGTTGGCTCAGGATTTGATGATAATAATATTCGAAAAATAGGAAGACTTCTTTCAAAAGAAAAAATTTTAGAAGAAATAATTCGTTTACAAGAAGAAGGTGAAAGTCTTACTTCTAGTGATACTGCTAAACACAAATCTTTGGATGTTAGGCGTGTTCGTTTTTCTGCAACGTTTCATTATGGTGGTTGGAAACAAGCAATACTTGCTGCAGGTATTGATTATAATGAAATTACTAAGGCAAGATATTATTCTACTGAAGAATTAGTTGCAGAAGTGAAACTTTTAGAATCAAAAGGGTTTGATATATCTGTTTCGGGTATGAAGGAAGATAAAAATACCTTTAACATGTATCATTCTGCAATTAGCAGATTTCATTCTTGGAGAGAATTTTTAGAACATGCAGAAATAGATCCTGATAAATATGGTGCAGTTCATTTTTGGGGTGGTAAAGAAGAAGTTATTGATGAGTTAAAATCAAGATATCAATCAGGCATAGTTTATCAATTATCAAAACACGCTGATTTAGTGCATGCATGCATTAAGTTTTTTGGGAGTGCATCTGATGCAGTTGATGAAGCAGGTCTTATTTATGCTAGAAGAAAAATATATCCAGAACTTTTACAAGGTAGAAAAGCTCAAAAAATATTGTATGAGTCAAATATTGATTTTTTCACAACTATTGCAAACACTGTTTTTTGGAAAACTTATGGTGCGAATTATAGAACTCAACCAAGAGATGACTTAATTCATGAAGCTTTTTTGAAATTCTTAGAAATATTACCTCAAAAACCACGGGATAAAACTATTAGACAATTCACTTATTGGCCTATTAGAGCATATTTAACTAATATGAATAAGGATCTTTTCAAAGAGTCTTTATTTGAAGAAGATGTTTATATGGATCTTTTTAGAAGCGATAGAAATTTTATTGATGAAGAAAGTGATCCTGGTTCTGATTTATGGGGTGATGATATTGAGCCAATCTAAGCCAAAATATTCTCTTGAAGAAGTTATTCTTACTTTCAAAACCGCGTGGGAGGCTGGGGCGGACCTTCGAATTTCTCGAGTTGCCACAGGTCCGCTCGCTCCCATTTATCGTTCCGGATTGAGATACTTTGATTCTTGGGAAGACGTTTTAGCTGCGGCAAATATTTCTATTGATGACGTAACTGCAAAAGCAGAAGAAGAGAAGAATAAAAAAAAAGTTGAGGGAATTATTGCTGAAATTCAACGAGAGTGGGAAGAAGGAACTGATCTCAGGTTTAATGGTATTGAAACAGTTAATAGGAGTTTGTTTAGACGTGCATGTTATAATTTTGGTGGTTGGAAAGAAGCTTTGAAAGCAGCAGGTCTTGATTACAAAGAAGTTAAAGAAAAAGTTGAAGGTCCAAGAAAAGAAAAAGATAGGATCCGTTTACTTGAAGAAATTTCTGAGGCTTACCAACAAGGTGTTGATTTGAGTTCTTTTAATCTTCAAAATAGTTCTGAGTTAAGAACTTTTTATGATAGATCGAAGCGTTTTTATAAAGGTAAGTTTGGTTGGGAAAATACTTTGAAGGCTGCTGGTCTGCCTGTTGATAAAATTGTTAAACAAAGGCGTTGGGATAAAAAGAGAGTTATTAGAAAACTAAAAGAACGGCATGAATTAGGTGAGAAAATAAATTCTCATGCAGTATCAAAAAGCGATTTTTCACTATTTAAAGCTATAACAAATTATTTTGATAATTATAATCAAGCTCTTGATGCAGCAGGTTTAGAATTAGAAGTTCGTCAATCTAATTATTTTGTAAAAAATAGTTCTTTATCTGTAGTTGATATTATTGAAGAAATTACTATTTTGCGAGAAGCAGGTGTAAATCTTACTTTGACAAATATTATCAAAAATGATGATTTAGGTATTAGAAGTTTGTTTTATTCTGCTTCAAGAAAATTTAGTGGTTGGTATGGTGCGCTTGAAGCTGCAGGAGTAAATCCTGATGATTACCGCAAAAGAAAACCTCGTGGTTATTGGACTGAAGAATCTGTTTCTAAGCATATTAAATCATTGGCACAAAATGGTTTGCCTTTGAATGCTGGTGCTGCAGAAGCAGCAGTTCCTGGTTTGATCAAAGCAGGTGCTAGAATTCATGGTAGTTGGGATAAAACTTTGGAATTCAATGGTTTAAATCCTGGGGAAATAAGGCTTATTAGAGCAAGCAGGTCGTTAGATGAAATTGTTAGGATGATTCAAACTCTTTATAGAGATGGAGTTAGTTTATCTCCTTCTGATTTGATGAATGATTCTGATTCTTCATTAAAAACTTTTTATCACACTTCCGCGACCAGATTTGGTTCTTGGAGAAAAGCAGTTGAGGCCTCAGGTATTGATTATTTTAGTATTGTTAAATCAAGAACTTATACTTTAATGGATGCTAATAGAATTGTTAAAGATCTGGAAGTTAGTGGTTTTGATCTTTCTGTTCCAAGTATTAAATCTATTCCTCATGGTCATGGTTTGTATAAATATGTTTTAAAAAGATTTGATTCTTGGAATAAATTTTTAGAACAAGCAGGAATTGATGTTATTCCTTATATAACTAGAATTGATTGGAATGGGGGGGAGGGAGTTATTGATTATCTTAGAGAAAATTATCCTACTGGAGTCGTATTTAAAGGAGTTTCTCATGATAAAAACTTTGCATTTGCAGTTAGAAAATATTTTGGAACTGTCGGCGAGGCTGTTAAAGCTGCAAAAATGGTTTATTCTAGTAGGGGAAGAATTCGTCATGAACAGTTGGATGATGCGAGAATTATTTCTAATCTTTATGATATGAATAAAGATTATCTTGAAGAAATTGCCAGTAAAATTTTTTGGGGTGCTTATAATTTTAAAGGCAGAAGTTTACCTGTGGAAGATCTTGTTAATGAGGCATTTGTTCATTTTATTAAACTTCTTCCTGAAAAACCTGCTAAAATGGGTGTGAGAGAGTTTTGTTATAAACCTTTGCGAGCTCATCTTTTAAAATTAAATGCAGATTCTAATCGTGAAACTTTATTTGAAGAAGATGTTTATTTCGATTTGTTCATGGAAGATAGGGATTTATTTGATGAATCAAATGATCCTGCAAATTTAATATGAATGATATCAATCATATCAGTAAGCTATTAATCTTACTATTATTACCATTTAGCAATAACAACTAATTGGTGGTAAAAAATGAATAAAATGATTCCATTGTCAATATTGATTGCATCTCTAACAAGCGGTGCATTAGCACAAGACGCGCAAACAAAATATGAACACACAACAAGCTTAAATGAGCAAGTAACACACCAGGATAGACTTGACTTAACAAGCGGAAGTTATAATTTAGTTCTAGATAGAGATGAAGGAAGAGCAACAGAAAGTGGAAAACCACATGCAAATTTTACACTTAATAAAAATTTTAATATAAAAACTTCAAAAAAATCAGGTGCATTCACAATTTTAGATGGAAACTTAGATGGGAATGATATATTTGACATAGGCGGGTGGGTAATACAAGACTATGGGCGTTTATCATTAAAAGTAGATGCGGAAGTACTTATGAAGAACGGATTTAATCCTGCAGAATTTCTATTGGCTGCGTATACTTATGAAAATCTTTCTGGAGAATTAAGCGTATTTAATGATGGTGAAATGATTGGATGGGATAAAAGAGAATTTCTAGGTTGGACAAGATTCACAACCGAACATGGATACTTTGGCCTAGGAAAAGATCAAGAAAAACCACATATTTTTTTAGGAACAAGAAATTTTGATAATGTGGGTGCATTTTTAAGGGCAAACTATAATGCTGATACAGGCGCATGGGTTGCAAAATTAAAAGCAGGATTTGGAAATATTGATAAAAACTTTTTTTCCGATAAACTATATGACTTTGCATCTGCATATTTTTCTATTCCAAAATTTTTACCAGTTCACTTTTCTCCTGCATCACAAAAAGGTGTAGTTGCATTAGCATTTGATGCATTTGGAAATCAAGATGGTACAATAGATTATACTGCAAAAATAGGATCAAACTTATTTCCAATACAACCAATGATTGGAGTAACAAAAATTTCTGGTCAAAATTTAGCAGGAATAGTTGAACTATATGCACCAGTAAAAATTGCAGGCAAAAACATAGGTTTAGAATTATTATATAATGGAGGCACAGATACGGTAGAACTGTACTTCAAAATTAGGTGAGAAAAAATGAAATCATTACTAAAAACTAGCGAAAGCACTCAAAGAATTGTTGATTTAATCAAGCGACTAGAAATTGAAAATGTTTTAGTTGCAAGCTCAAACAAACAGCATTTGCTTGCTGCAAATGAACATCTTCGTAAAGAGGAATATGATTTAACTCTTGAATTTGCAAATCCTGCAGGAGTGGCTCTTGATTCAATTAAAACTGCTTATGGTTTTTTTAGTACAAAAAGAGATAGACCTTCAAGATATGATATTGTTTTCTGCGATGAAGAAATTCAAGGTCCTGGAAGTTCTCAGCTAGTAATGGCTCAAACATATCGTTATGGCGGTGATTGTTTTGTTTTTAGAGATCACAAAGAAGGAACTCAAATGATTACTTATTATCAGAAAATGACTGCACCTGCTATAATTATACCTGGGATTAGAACTCAACCAGAATTCTGGAGTTTGGCTCTTGAACAATCTTTAGAATTGATGGCCAGTGATAGACAAGTGTGGATAGAAAATGAACAAAGATGTGGTCTGCCAAGAGAGGATAGTTTAATCAAGAACATGGAAAGCTTGATTTTGCCAATAATTTACAAAAATGGTTAGGTGATAATATGACTGATGACTTAACAATTTATGAAAGTGGAAAAGACTTGATTTTATACAAACAATCAAAATTAGATCTCACATTACACGTTCAAAAATTAAGTACTAGTATTGAAGATATTTCTCCTGAAACAAGAGTGTTAGTTGAAGGTGGAATGTATAGGGCTTCAATGTTTGAGATGGAATTTGACAAATATGGCGTTAATGGTGCTGTGTGGATTGGTTATGCGAAGTTAAATGAAGAAGAAACTTCTCCAGGGTTTACACAATTATTTCAAAGAAAATTATTTGGCAACTCAAAAACTTTAGAACATCAAGGAAAGAATTATACTCATCAATGGGGTGTGTCTGTAGGCAGAAGTCATAATGGTTGGATTGGAAAAGAGAGGTTGCTTTGGTACCATGGAAATCCTGGTAAATTAACTCTTCATGATGGATTCACAGATTTAAGGGCTGAAGTTCTAAAAAATGCTAATATTGCTTTAACAACTGAGTTTATGACAGAATTATTTGGAGAACAAATAGCTGCCGTTTCTCAAGCTTACTTACAAATATTTGGAAAATGACTAAAATAAAACTGTTCAAGGATGTCGAATTATTGTTGGAAAATCAAAACAATTCTTCTGAACAAATTAAAAAATGGCTTAGAAAGTCAGATGAAGAAAATGAATGAAGATTATCAAGATGATTATCAAATAATTAATCGGTGTGCCTGTAAATCTATAGGCAATACTGTTCAATCGATAATGAAAAATTATTGATGTCGAGGTAAATAAAATGGATGAAAAAAATTGTGAAAAATGTGGATATGGGTGGCTTTCAAGAACTGAAGAGCCAAAAGCTTGCCCTAGATGTAAGCGTAGATTCGACTACCCAAGAGTTTTCAATGAGAAAGTCATGGAAAGCTTTGCAAACTTATAATTATTAAGATGGCTTTAGAATTATTAGTTGGTGGAGCAGTGAATTTTGTTGCAGGCTTAGGCATTGGTGTTTTTAGCGATCAAAAGATTGGTTGGCAATTAGATTTTAATGCTGTTGATAGGGATGCAAGTAAATCTTTAGAGCAATATAATTTAAGTCTCTCTTTAGAAAAAAAAGATGAATTAGAAAGTAAACTGAAAAAATTTGATTCTCAGATAAAACTGATGGCGTCTGTATATTCTGGGATTATTACTTCGCCTATTGTTTCAACAGGTAATGAGAGTTTTGGAGAATATTCTATATTGGTTGGATTGTTTGGCGCGTGTAATTATGCAGGTCAAATTATTGGTGGCGGTATTAGTAGATATTTTAGAAATAAACGTCCTTTATCGGATGAATCTAAGGTTATTTTAGATCAATTGGTTGAGAGTTGGAAAGATGCGATTTCTGAAGGTGATGTTGAGGCTATTGAAAATTCTGGTAATAGTTTGAAAAGCAAATTGTTTAACACAAAATCTTCCCTTGCTGTTAGAGAAATATATCGACTTTTAGATCTTGGTGTGGCGAATGCATTAGAATATGCTAAAGATTATGAGTTAATTAAATCTCAAATTGAAACAGGAGAAGAATCTCATGGGATTGCAATTAGTGCTTTTAGAGGAGATTCTTACATTGACAAAGCATATGCTTTAGTTCCACACAAATCAAAAATTTATATTGTTGATCAGCAAATTGTTGGTGATGGAAGTCATAGTTTTCCTACTTCTAAAAGTAGTGTGACTGCAAAATATTTTGATATTGCTTCAACTCAAGAAACTGTTGAATGGGATGGTTCTATTAAAGGAATAATTAATCATGCAGATACTTACAAAAAAGAAGATTTGCTTTTACTCGCAGTAGGACCTGAAGATGCAACTCTTGATATGAAGATTGATGCTGCTTCAATGGTTTTAGTCGATTTGTACATGAGAAAAATTTCTTTTGAAAAACATGTGCAAAAACAGTTAATGAACTAGAGGTAAATAAGATGGATGAACAATTAAAAGGTTATGCTGAAGGCTTACAAATGCTTTTACAAAAATATGATTTTGAAACAGAGTTAGTTGAATTTGATAATGGTTATGTTGGTGTTACAGGTATTAATAGTGTTGTTTCAGATTATGAGGCTCCAGTTGTTTCACTTGGTTTGAAATTTGTTGGAACTAATGTTTTATTGTGTAATGGTATTAATGAGCCTAGTTCTAAAAAATTTGTTGCTGGACTTTCTTATGCATTTATGCTTAGAATGACTGAAAAATTTTATGATCTTGATAGCGATGATTTTAAGAACTGGCCTTTTGAGCTGCTTCATAATAATCATGAAAAAGTTGTGGAACTGGTTCAAGAAACAGTTCGATCCACTGTCAGAGATTATGCTGTGCAGGAAGGTATTATTTTTGATGAAGATCTTTCGATTTTAAATGGAGGTAAATAAAATGTCTAATGTGAATATATTGTTGGCCGCTCAAGGAGTTGCTAATATTTTAAAAAAATTTGATTTCAATACTGAGTTAGTTGGTTCGGGTGATTCTATTGTGGTTCGTGGAACTAATGAATCTATTTCTCCTTATCATTCTTTTCGTAAGAATTTTATGATTTTGGGTGATTCTTCTAAAATGATGTTGTATAGTGTTAGAAGAGTCGACGATTCTTATGTTCCTTGTGTTGAAGGTTGTTATAAATCTATAATTACTCAAGGTACTTTTGATAGAGGGTTATCTGATTTTTCTTTTGAAGAGGCTGATAGGGCCCATCAAGCAATTAATGATGTTCTTTGTGATTGTGTTTTTCCTTTGATTCAAGATTTTGCAGTTCATAACGGACTACAATATGTGCAAAGACCTAATTAATCACTCCTAAGTAACAAAAAACAAAACATTTATATAGTTGAATCTATATTTAGTCACTTATGAGTACTAAAAAACTCCTCCGTGTATTCAGTATATGTGTAATATTTGTCGCCGGAATGTTGGCTGGATCTATTATTGGGCCAGTCAACTTTGACGACAATATTCCTACTGGATTCACTCTACAAGAGAAGACAAATGAGATTTTTGATACAATAAATCCATTAGCATTAGATGTTTCTCCGGAAAGAGCATCTCCCGGTGATTGGATAAAAGAAGATCAAATAAATGTTTATTCTGATAGGGTAGTTCTAAATATAAAAAATGCTCAATGGGCCGCATTTACAAATACTAATTCAATGGATCCTATTTTAGATGAAACTGCGAATGCAATACAAATAATTCCTGAAACAGAAGCAGACATAAATATTGGTGATATTATTTCATACGAGCATCCTGAAGCAGGAAGAATTATACATAGAGTTGTTTACAAAGGACAAGATGAGAAAGGAACTTATTTTATTATGAAGGGAGATAACAACCCCACATCTGATCCTGATAGAGTTTATTTTGATCAAGTTTACACTGTAACAGTTGCGGTGATATTCTGATGGAAGCTAAAAAACTAATTATAGATGTGTTGTTTTACACAATAAGTCTTGCTGTAATGGTAGGAACTCTTATTGGGGCAATATTTTAAATTCTAGGAAAGGTTTAAATAGTTCTAAATAAACTATTGTTACATGGATTCTGAAGAGATAAAAAAATTTAGAGAAGCCGGAAGAATTGCTGCTACTGCACTACAACTTGGTGGAAAGATGATTAAACCAGGAGTTAAACTTCTTGATGTTTGTGATGCTGTAGAGAAAAAAATCTTGGATATGGGTGCAGGAATAGCTTTTCCAACTCAAACTTCTAGAAATGAAATTGCTGCACATTATTGTCCTGATGATGAAGACGAATCTGTTTATCAAGAAGGAGATGTTGTAAAACTTGATTGTGGATCTCACGTGGATGGTTATGTTGCAGATACTGCTTTAACAATTGATCTTGGTGATAATTCTAATTTAATAAAAGCTTCAAGAGAAGCAGTTGAAGCAGCGGTTAAAATTGCTAAAGTTGGTACAACAATTGGTGAGATTGGGAGAACTATTCAGGAAAAAATTGAAAAATATGGTTTTGCGCCTGTTAGAAATCTTTCAGGACATGGAATTGGAAGATATATAATTCATAGAGATCCTTCAATTACAAATTTTGATTCTGGAAATAGTCGAGAATTAGAAGAAGGTGAAAGTATTGCAATTGAACCATTCGCAAGCACTGGTGCTGGAATGATTTATGAGAGTAACAATCCTACTGTATTTATGATTTCAGGTAGAAAGCCTGTCAGAAGTCCTTTTGCGAGAGACGTTTTAAAAGAGATTGAACAGTATCAAGGATTGCCTTTTACAACTAGGTGGATTTCAAGAAAACTTGGTCTTGGTAAAACTAGAGTTGGTTTAAGAGAATTAATGCATGCAGGCATTATAAGAGGTTATCCTCCTTTGCCAGATGCAAAAAAAGGTTTAGTTAGTCAGGCTGAACACTCAGTTCTTGTGTTTGATAAACCAATTGTGACAACAAAGCTTGATGAATAACCGTAACTTTTATTAATCATATTATAATTTATCATAAAATTATAAGGGGTGTTTTTAATGATGTGGTATTGGTGGTTATTAATTATAGTTGTTCTTTACATCTTAGCAGGTTTAAAAGTTGTTTCTGAATATCAACGAGGAGTTAAGTTTACTTTTGGAAAATTTGCTGGAATAATGAAACCTGGTTTAAGAGTTGTTGTCCCGGTTTTTCAGACTTGGCAAAGAGTTGATATTCGTGTAAAAGCGGTGGATGTCCCTGATCAAGACTGTATGACTAAAGATAATATTTCTGTGAACGTAAACGCAGTTATTTATTACAAGGTTGCAGATGCTTCAAAAGCAGTTATTCAAGTTGAGAGCTTTAATTATGCTATTAGTCAATTAGCTCAGACAACAATGAGAAATATTGTTGGAGAAGTTGAGTTAGATGAGCTTTTAAGTCAGCGAGACAGTGTTTCTGATAAAATTCAATTAATTGTTGATAAGGCAAGTGACCCTTGGGGAATAAAAGTTGATGCTGTAGAATTAAAAGATGTTGTCTTACCTCAAGATATGAAGCGAGTTATTGGAAAACAAGCTGAAGCTGAAAGAGAAAAAAGAGCTGTTATTATCAAGGCTGAAGGAGAGGTTATTGCGGCTACAAATATGTCTAAGGCTGCTGCTATGCTTGCAAAAAGTGATGGTGCACTTCATTTAAGAACTTTGCAAAGTATAAATGATCTTTCTTCAGACCAGAGTAATACAGTCATCTTTGCAATTCCATTAGAGGTTTTAAGAGCTTTTGATGGTTTTGGTAAGAAAAAGTAATTCAAAAGTTTTTTATATTATTTTTTTTATTTATTATTATGGACTTGGAAAAAGAGATTAATTCTATAAAATTACGTAATAAACTGGTGGAACAAGATAAATCTTGGGAAACGAGCTGGTTTAGAAGGATAATAATAGTTTTTCTTACGTATATTGTTATAGTTATATTTTTCTTTATGGCAAAACTTCCAAATCCTTTTATAAATTCAATAGTTCCTGCAGCAGCATTTGTATTATCGAATTTATCTTTGCCTTTTTTTAAGAAGTTGTGGTTAAAGTTTCGGAAATAAAATTATCTCCATATTGCAAGTGCTTCTTCTTCTATAAAGTGTAATTTTCCTGGTATGATTATGCAGTGTAATGGTTTTCCAAAATCAAAACTTGCGAGTGTTAATGCTTTATCATATTTTATGTTATAATCTCCACCAATTCTTGCACAACCAATTATTTTTGTTTCAGAAGTGAATACTTTTTCTTTTCTTTTTTCTTCAATATCTAAAAGTATTTCAATTGCTTCGTTTACACTCATATTTCTATCTGGTTTAATATCTAATAGAACTAAGGTGTGTAGACCTGACTTCTGATTTTCTTTTATAACGTCATAGGCTGTTTCTGGTTTAAAGTTGTCTTCAGGATAAGGTATGGAGGTTGTTTTGCCATATTTGTAAAGTTCCAGTCCTACTATGCCTATTGCATTCATTATTGATGCATTATTTATAATTTTTATTTCAATTTGTTTCTCTTTTGCTCTTAAAAATAAATCTGTGTGTGTGGTTGCGCCAAATATATCTCCGACAACTAAAAACGCGACTTCTTCATTTTTCGCTTTATCAAGTATTTTATCAGACTTTTTTTCAACCATTTCTCTGTCTGCTAAAATGATTTTTTTATTGTAGAATTCTTCTAGTTTTGTAACTGTTGTTTGTAATTTTGAAGTATATGTTTCTAAGAATACGTAATTAGCGTTTTTTATTGCTTCTAATCCTTTTATTGAGATATCTTTTTCGTCGTTAAGACCAATCCCTATTAAATAAAGTGCCATCTTTAAGTCTTGTTGATTCTTGTTCTTTTAAAATATTTATGCTTACAGTTCCAAGGTCAGATATTTTTTCATCTTTTAATTTACAAGTTATTGCTCCTACAATCATATTAATTATGTCTCTATTCTTAGAGGTTGTTATATATGTAAAATTTTTCAAATTTTTTTGTTGAGTGTATTGACTAATTATTGTTCCGCTAACAATTCCTGAATCATATACTTCCACTTGTGTTCTTGAATTAGTGTCATTGGCTGTAAATAAGTTTTTTTCAAATCCAAATACTGCTCTTATTCCTGCTAATGCTTCTTTTCCTGGGTTGTAGTCTTCTCCCATGTAAGGTCTTCTTGTTAAAACATTAGATCTATTTAATCCTTTTACATGGTACACTAATTCTATTGTTTGCATTTGCTTTAAAAATTAGGATTCATTTAAAAATACTTCGCTTTTTACTACTAATAAAAGACAAAAAAGAAATGTTTATAAACTGCAAGTATTCCTGTTAATAAAATGCCTATTATAGATATGGATAAAAAAAGTATTGATGATTTTACAGGTGAACAAGTATTAAGAATCTTGGATCATGAAACAGATATATTTGGTAAATTTGAATTATTGTTACTTTTACAAGCAAGACAACAATTAACAGAATATGGTCTAGAATTATGCTATGGATATACTCCTGAACAATTCACAAAAATAGTTATGGATGCATATGAATATACTTTATCTTCTATAAACTCCTTTTACGATATAAGTTTATTTTTAGAGTGTGATGACTTAAATGTTGGAAAAGAAACTTTTAGATTAGAATTAGATATTGTTAGTCAGTCAATCATGGAAGAAATGAAGGATAATTATAGAGATGAAGATAATCAAAGTCTTAATGATTTAAAATTCAGATTTGGAGATTCATATCATACATTTATACGATCAACAAGATATAATGATCCTGATTTAAAAGCAGGAGATTTACATATTAGATTAATGAGAAGAAATACTAAACAAAATAGATTTGACATTTTAGAACATTCACATATAGAATTAAAATCCTATGATGACATTATTGATCTTGATATTGTTCCAGAACATATTCTCCCATATCCACTAAGATATTGTGATGGTGCTATTTCAGGAACAGCAGGATTTATGATGAGTGGTGAACAAGATTTAATCAGAAAAATGGCGCAAGATCAAGGATCTGTTGGTATAATAAGTACAACTGGTTTATCAAATCCAGGAGAAAAACTTGTTAGAAGATTTGGATTTAGAAAAAAAAATAGTTTTTTATTACAAAATCAAACAACACACGATTTTCAATATACAGGAGAAATTTCAGGTACTAATAGAAAATATAAATTAATTACTTCTTTGCATAACTAAGATATCTTCCATAGTTATTTTTTCTCTTTTCTTAATCTTATTTTCTACTTCTCTTTGTTTTTCTTTTAAAGAAAGCTGTTTTTTCTCTTCTTCAAGCTCTTTAAGATGTACATCATGAGTTTCAAGTTCTTCTTTAACTTTTTTTAGTTCATCAAGTTTCTTTTTTAACTCATCATTAATAGCAGTGTATTTATCTTTTCCTTCTAAGAATTTATCATGAGCAGCTTTTTCTTGCTCTCTAAGAATGTCAATTTCTTTTGCATATTCAATAAGATTTTCATGAAATTCTTGACTTTCATTTGCACTTTTTTGAATATCTTTATGTAATTTATTAGCTTCTTTTTTTAGATTTCTAATCTCTTTATTTTTAGTTCTTATATCTCCTGATTCAACTACTATATCTTTTACTTCAGCATATTGTTTTCTTAGTTTGTTAATTTCTTTCATAACTACTTGTTCTTTTTTGAAGTCCATAGCCTCAGTTTCAATTCTTAATTCTATCTCGTCGATTCTTTTTTTTAAAGCTTCAGGACTTATTCTTGGTTTTTCTTTTTCTCTTGAAAAATCAGAGTGTCCCTTAATTTCATTAATAGATTTTAATTCTTCACTAATTTGTCTATTAAGTTCATCTCGCTCTTTTTTTGTACTTTTAACTTCAGAAGTAAGTGAATTCCTTTTCTTTTTAGAGCTCTTAATATTTATGATCTTATTTTTTATCTCTTCTCCAATAGCAGATTTTTTCCTAAACCAACTTTCTTTTTCAGAATTAGATTTTCTTAGTCTATCCTTTAACTGGTTTACTTCTTGTCTAGCTTTTTTAAGATTAGCTATTAGATTATTCTTTTGCTCCTCATTTAGCATAGTTATTCACTTATTAAAAATAAAAAAATTAGAGCTTAACCAAATAAAGCTCCTAAACCTGCAGCTGCATCTTCTTTTTTCTCTTCTACTTTCTCTTCTGCTTTTTCTTCTGCTGCGGGCGCATTTCCTTGAGCGGCTGCTGGTGCTGCTACTGGAACTGCTGCACTTTTAATAGCTTCTTCAATATCAACTCCTTCAAGAGCTGCTATAAGAGCTTTTATTCGTGATGCGTCAACCTTTACACCGGCTGCGTCTAACACTTTTTTCATTGAAGCTTCATCAACTTTTTGACCTGCTTTGTGCAGGAGCATTGCTGCGTATACGTATTCCATTTTCCAACCTCCTAAATTATGATTGTTGCGATTGTGTTTCAGCTACAGAATCATCAGATTCTTTTGGTTCATCTTTAACTGCTTCTTTCTTCTTATCCTCTGCAGATTCTTTTTTATCTGTAGTGGTTTCTTCCTTGCTTACGTTCACTGGTTTAATGTCCAGTTTTGCGTTCAAAGCTTCTGCTTGATTTTCTGCTTTTGAAAGAAATATTCCAACATTTTCATTAGTTAAAATATTTGCTTCTAAAGCTAAAGCTCTACTATTTGCAGCTGCTTTTTGTATAAGTAATGTGATTGTTTCTGTTGTCGGATATGCTGAATTGAATGCAAGATTAAATGCTTCTTTTGCAGCTGTAATGAAATTGTTTCTGTATTCATCTTCATCAACATTTAAGATTTCTTTAGTGAGTATTTCGCCATTTTCATAAACTGCAACTAAATCTAATCCTACTTCCATTGGTTGAATATCTAGTCTTTGTAATAATCCTGCTAATTTACTATTAACAACTTCTCCTTCTCTTGCAACAATTTTGTCAGTTTTAATGGCTATTTTTCCGCCTTCAACACCTGTTATTATTCCAAAAGATCCAAGTTCTCCAATAATTGGTCCTGGCGCAAAAGATGTTTTTCCTGCAGGCACAACGATATCATTTGGTGCTACTTGTCCTGCACTAATTGGTGCTTTTGACTTGTTTTTCTTTAATGTTGAAAATAACGCAAATGGATTGTCTTTTGTAAATAATAATGCTGGCATTCCTTTAAGATGATCTTTTAATTGTTCAATACCTGGTTTTTTACTATTAGCAAGCGCAATATTCAAAAGTCTTCTCTTAGTCATTTTAAGAAGAACTCCTCCTCTAAGTTTCGCTCTCATATTTTGAAGCTGCTTTGTAGGCAGATTCTGCATATTTATAGATCCAATTATAGGATACTCTTCAATCAACTTAGTGAAAGCGTTTACTTTATCCTTTTTATGTTGTGCTACGAATGCCATTTTCAAAGTTTAATAGGTTTACTCATTGTGAGTTTTATGAATATATTGTTAATGTTGTTTTTTTCTTTTGGTAAGTGATGTATTAATTGATCATATATATAGATTATATTTTCAATAACTTGTTTTTCATCTTGGTCTTCTTTACCAACCATAACATGAACTGTAGGTTCTTTTTTTGTGACTATTCTAATTGTTGATTGTAATTTATCATATAAAGGTTTTATTTGAGGTTTTGCAGCTACAACTGCTCCTGCTTTTGGATTAGGCATTTTTCCTCTTGGTCCAAAAACTCGTCCAAATGTTCCTGCTACTTGGGCCATTATTGAGCCTTGAGCAATAAAGAAATCATATTTCTTAGCAAGTTCTTTTGCTTTCTTTTTATCTTGATATTCTGGAAATTGAGATTGAATAATTGTTTCGTCACATACTTTTTGACACTCATCAGCTAATTCTGGTCCTGCTAATGCACAAATTTTAACTTTTCTGTTTAAGTTATGGTGTAATGTTATAAAGAAATCAAGTTGATTTTCAGTTTTTTTAAGGTCGATATCTTTTAAAGTGAAAATAATATCTATAGATTGTGAGAAATTTCTCTTTTTAGAACTTTTTTTCAGTTCTGCTAATGCTTTTGTTAAAGTTTTTTCATCCATTTTCTCCCTCCTACTAAAAGTAGTGTTCGCGGGTATTGTGTTGGAAATTTGATCTATTTATAAAGATTACTATTCGATCTTTATTAAACATGTTTGATTTTGATTATAAACGCCAAGGCCCGGATTTGAACCGGGAATTCCCAAAGGAACAAGCTCACCAGGAAAACCCAAAGGTTTTCTGAGTGCCAAAAAGCGTTGAAGCTTTTTAAGCATTCCAGGCTTGCGGAGTACCAGATTGTCCCACCTTGGCAATTTTGATAAAATTTTAAATAAAATTGAAATGTTGGTAGTCTAATTTGTATCAGGTTTTATTTATATTTCAGAATCAATAAATTGTTTATATAGTTATTCTTTTTCCTGTTCTAAGAATCTGTGCATATTTAGATAGGATCTTATCTCATTATGTGCTTCTTCAGTTATTTGTATCAACTCTTTTTTTGCTTCGTGTAAGTATCCTTTATATACAAATTTATCAACTAACATTCTTATCATATAATAGAATGGTTTTCCTTCCCATGATCCTTCATAATCTGTTATTAAGTAAGAAGTAAATGTCACGCTTAAATCTCCTTTGAATAATTTTTTCTTTATACCTTTTTGTTCTATTTCAACTTCTTTTAAATTTTTTCCAACAATTACAATTTTTATTTCTACTTTTACATAATCAGATAGTTTTTTGTAAGGTCTTAAATCCATTTCTAATTGTTTAGAATCTTCATACACATGTTCAGAATTTTTAAACTCATTTTTATCAAAACTGTGCTGCTGAAAATGTTGATCTATAACAGTGTATAATTCTTTTGGATCAAATAGTCCTGAATAAGTTAGATTTTTTCCGTCTATAATAGTTAGTGTTTCTGGCATGTCAAAAATTACCTCTTAATATGCATTTGTGTCTGTTTCCATCTTTAAAAACTTTTTTACTTCTTGTTCTAATCTTAAAGCTTCATATTCTACATCATCAATATAGACTAGTTCATGTTCTTTTTTCATAATCCAATGGTAGAATTGTTTCATTATTTTGGCTGCTTTTCCACTATTAAATCTATTTTGCCAATCAAATTCTATTGATGTAACAATTTGTATTGTAACTCGTCCATCAGTATAATATTGTTTTTTTCCATGCAGCATTCCTTCTTTTTCCATATAATCATATGCATGTATTCCAACATCGATCCAGTATCTTATGTAAGGAGTTACTTTCTTTTTCCCTTGAACTTCTATTTCAACTTCTGTTCCAGTGGGATTATCAATTTTATCTTTATATCTTTTTTCTTCAAGATGATATCTTCTTTCTTTTATCCATTTATGAACTAACTTGTATAATCCATCAAAATCATAAGGACCTTTATATTTAATGTATGTGGATCCAATTGGGTCAGGGCTCATGTTTCTTTTTTAAGAAAAAGTATATTTAAAACTTTCGTCTAACGAAGCCTTATTGTTTCAAGATTTTTTGGTACAACAGTCTCAATTCTATAAGTTTTATGTATTGACTTTGCCAAATCTAAACATCTTCCTGTTTCTCCGTGATTAATAATAACTTTTTTCGGTTTTGGATTACAATGAGAAACAAAACTCATTAATTCTCGTCTATCAGAGTGGCCAGTAATTTCGATTCTTAATACATCCATTTTTAACTCTAATACTTCACTTCTTGCACCTGTTTTGAAAGATATTTCTTTTATTCCTTGTTGAATTCTTCTTCCAAGACTGCCTTCTCCTTGATAACAAGTAAATACTAATGAATTTTTTGGATTATCGCCTAATTGTTTTAGATACTCTACTGATGGTCCTCCAACAAGCATTCCAGAAGTTGCCAATATAATACAAGGTCCACTTTCTTCAATTAATTCTTTTCTTTCTTTTGCGCTTCCAACTCTTTTAATATTATCTTGTATGAATGGATTATTGTCTTTGTGAAATATTTGTTCTCTAACAGTATTGTTCAAAAATTCTGGGTAAGCTGTATGAATGGCCGTTATATCCCAGACCATTCCATCAATGTAAATTGGAATTGTTTCAATTGTTCCTTCTCGAATCATTCTTTCTATTAGAACTATTATTTCTTGAGCTCTACCTGACCCAAGAACGGGAATAAGCATTTTTCCGCCTCTTTTAACAGTTTCTTCAACCATTTTTCCAAGTATTTGATCTTGTTCTCTTGGATTAGGCATAACAGACTCTTTAGCTCCATATGTACTTTCAAGCATTAATGTTTCAAGTCTTGGGAAAGTTGTTGCTGAGGGGCTTAATAAGTTGGTTTTAGCGTATTTTACGTCTCCACTATATAAGAAATTGTGTAAACCGTTCCCTACATGAATATGAACCATTGCGCTTCCAAGAATATGTCCTGCATTGTAAAGAGTTATTCTTAAATCAGGAGTTATATCAGTTACTTCTCCATAATCTAAAGTGATTGTGTGTTTTACTTCTTCTTTTACATCTTCACTAGTATAAAGAGGTTCTTTTCCTTCGCCTCTAGAAATTTTTACTGCGTCTAATTGTAAAAGTGCAGATATATCTCTTGTTGGCTCAGTACAGTATACTGGTCCTCTATAACCATATTTATATAATAATGGCATAACTCCTGAATGATCTATATGTGCATGAGATAATATTACTGCATCTAATTCTTTTATGTCAAATTCTGGTGCTTCTAAATGAGGATATGCTTTTTCATCATTAGCAGTAACATCCAATCCGCAATCAAGTAAAATTCTTGATTCTGGTGTTTGTAAAAGAATACATGATCGTCCAATTTGTCTAGCTCCACCAAGTGGCGTTAATCTTACCCATTCTTCTTTTCGGCCTCTAAGCCATCCATTATAAATTCTTTCACCTGTTTTATGTAAAAATTTTCTTCTGTAATCAGAATTTTGGTATAGAACTGATTTAATATTTTCAATTAGTTGACTTTTAATTGCAGGTTTTCTTCTAATAATAGGAACCCAAAGTGTTTGCTCTTTTATTTGTTGTAATATTTCTCCTTGTTTTCCAATTGCAGAACCTGGTTTTTCTACTTCAATAATAACTATTGATCTCTGCGTATCAAAGATAATATCATCAATTCCTGCATCCTCTCCTATTAAAGCTCTAATTTTAGCTTCTGCTTTTCCTTGTTCTAATGATATTGAAGGATCAGGTCTTAATTCAATTCTTTTTTTTATTTTGTTAACAACTTCTTTCACTATACCTTTATCATCCAGAAAAAAGTGTTTATCTTTGGTATACAAAACTATATTTGCACCTTCGAACGATGCATCATCTATTTTACCTTCAGGTAAATCTTTTAGTATTTCTTTTAATATTTCAGACATTCTATCTAAACCTCTTAGATTAATTAAATATATTATTCAGTTATTTCACAAGGAAACAGAGAATTTTGATTTCTGTTTATTCAATTCTGGTATTAATTATTTTTTGTAAAGCCAGTCTAAAACCTTTTTTATCTAAAACATAAATATCAATTCCTTCTCCTGATGCTGAATCTCTTTGGATTGCAGCATTTAAAGCTTTCTTGATAAGGTTTATTCCTTCTTCTTCACTCATACCATGTTTATAACTAGTTTCTAACACTCCATAAGCCATTACACTTCCTGAACCGCTTGAAACAAAATTTGTAATTTCTGATATTGATCCATCAGGATAAAGATCATAAAGTCTTTGTTGAGTATCAAATCCGCCAATTAAAAAGTGACTAACACCTGGTATCATAGACATTTTTCTTATGTTTGAATATACCATTCCTGCAAGCAAGTTTGCGCCTTCTTTTACACTTGGTTTTTTATTTGTTCTTATTTCTTTTAATTTTAGTTCTGCTTTGATTAATTTAACTAATAATTGTATATCAGAAACAGTTCCTGCTGTTGTTACAGCCATATAATCAGTTATTTGTTGAACTTTATTCACATCTTTACTTGCGATGAAATGACCTGCTGTTGCTCTTTTATCTGCACCTAGAATTACACAATCTTTGCATAAAACTCCCACAGTAGTAGTTCCTGTTTTCAAAATATTATCCATTTATATTCTACCTCAGAATTATTATAATTTGTGAATAAACATTCATTTAAAAAGATTGTGGTTTTATTGTATTTTAGTGTAAATTTGTCCATTTGATATGTGTGTTATGTTGCTTATTTCAGAGCTAAAATTTAATTGTATATCAATTAATTCTTTTGATCCTTTTAAAAGTATTTTGTTACAATAAATATATTCTACTTTACAAACTCTTGTTGGTGACCAGGGAGATGTTTTTAAACTATTAATTGCGCCCGGAGTATTGCTTGGATTTGCCTGTATATAATATATATTACTTTCTAAAGGACAGGTAAGGTTAAATGTTTGACATACAATTTCTGCATCATTTTCGTCAAATAATTGTGTTTTATTTATTACAATGTTCGCATCCATATTATTTTGTAAGAAAAATGTCATGTTAAAGGTGTTTGGGTGTGTTCCAACAGCGCTTGCATCTCCTGCATAAAATTTTATTTGATATTGGCTGCAATAGAAGTTTGCGTCAAATTGACAAAAATTTGCTTTGTTGTTTTCAAGATTAAAAAAACCGAAATAGCTAAGGCCTCCTATAAATACGATCATTATAAAGATAGCCCAAAAATAGACCATCGTATACTCAGTCATAACTTGAGCACGTTTATTTCGTATCATTGTATTGTAGCTCTAACTCTACCTGTGACTGTATGGTTAATAACTCCTTCATATCTTTGAAATCCTAATGCAATTTTAAACTCTTCTTTTTCGCCTTGTATAAGACTTGTAGAACTAAATCTTATATCTAATAAACAAGTCCTTCCAACACGCCATTTATAGTCTTTTGATCCTGGTTCTTTATAAATAAAACTAGTTCCTGAAAATGAAGTCCAATTATAACTAGGAGAATCTATAGGACACTTTATGTGAGAAATAGTGTATGGCATAATTTGATTTTTTGAGTTATACAATGTCAGATTATTAGGAGTAATTGATTTTTCTAGATTGTTTTTTAGAACAAGGTTCATTTCATATGAAGTTGCAGTTATTTTTTGAACATTCCAAGTATCACAAATAATGTTTTGCCCTATATTACATTCTTCTGAAATATATTGATCAGGGTCAAACAAGTTAAAATAAGTCATTACGCCAATTACTATTACAACTCCTAAGAAAACCCATGTGTATACACTTAAGAATTCAAAACTTGCTTGCGCTTTTTTTATGTTCAACACCTCTTCATATAGATATTTGTCTAGAGTTTATTTAAATTTTATGATATAATGAAATTTATGTAATGTTTAAAGAAAGAGAAAAAAATAAAATAAAAAAAGTTGGTTTACTGAACAGTTGCAATTAGTGTTCCAGTTGCTGTTTGGTCTAATGCAAAAGATCCGCCTTTATTATAGGTTACAGTTAATTTGAAATTAACTTTTTCTCCTTGTAGACTAGTTAAACAATTTGCTGGTTCCCAGGTTACTAATCCTGTACTGGCTGTTTCACTTCCAGATAAACCTAACGATGGTGCTAAACCAGTATTATCTATTCCACATGATGCGCCTGATTTTGAATCAGTTAAATTTATTGCAGTAACAGTTACATCATCTAAGATGTTGTTTGTCAATGAAATGCCGAATTGTGTTGCTGAAACAGTTGCAGCTTCGCATCCTATTTCTCCTGAAAGTTGACAACTTTCTGATACGTATCTTGATGGATCTAGTACTCCGAAATATGCTAGTGCTCCTATCATTACTAGTATTACTAGGAATGCCCATCCGTATGTTGTTAAGAATTCAAGAGCTGCTTGTCCTTTATTATTATATTTATTCATTGAAATTCACCTCATTATTGAACTGTTGTTACCAAGCTTCCTTTTGCAACTTGTGGTAATCCTAAAGCAGTTGATTTTTCATATATGACAGTTAGGTCAAAACTTACTTTTTTACCAACTAAATTTGAGAATGTTCCACTACAAGCTGTCCAAGCAGTTGTATCTACTCCACCAGTTTTCTTTTTAGCAACAATTCCAACAGCATTACCTGTTGTGATATTACAATCTTGTCCACTTCTTTCATCTTTAATCCAGATAGAAGTAATGTTTATAGTGTCATCCAGATTATTTTCTACTTCCAGTCCAATGTTGGTTGATGTTACTCTTGCTGCTTTACAGGTAACTCCACCTGGTAAACTGCAACTTTCTGATACGTATCTTGATGGATCTAGTACTCCGAAATATGCTAGTGCTCCTATCATTACTAGTATTACTAGGAATGCCCATCCGTATGTTGTTAAGAATTCTAATGCTGCTTGTCCTTTTTTATGCATAGTCATACACCTCTTTTTTTAACTAATTAATTTTAGCGTGATACTAATATTTAAAAGTTTCGGTTAAATATCAGTGTTTATCGTCTAACCTATAGATCCAAATAACCCTCCAAGCATATTTGTAAAAACAAAGAAAAATATTAATGCACTGGCAAGGAAGACTGGTATGTACTTTAATCCACCTCTTATATCTCCTTGAGTGATTATAGATATTATCATAGCTGAAAATGTTGAGATTATTCCAATTGCTACAACTGCAAATGTTTTGAAGTCTTTCGGATCTATGCTTGCTTCGCCAAATTGTAATGGCATACCGCCTGTTGATCCGACTGATCCGCTAAGTTGACTTGTAACGTTTATTATTATGTTTAGAAGCTGTTGTGATAGCGCGAATAATGCTGGGGTGATAAATATAACTATTGCAACCATAAATATTGTATATGTGACTGTCGCGGCAGCCATTTCTTGTTTTAAGTTCTGAGTTTTTTTAAGATTTGTAATAACTCTATCAATAACATCGACTATTCTTCCACCACTTTCTACTTCTCCAATTATTAAGTTTAATGCTCTTCTTAAGTTTGGAGAATTATATTTTCTACCAAGTTCTTCAAGTGAATCTCTCAAATCATTTCCTGTTAAAACTTTTTTAGATGCGAGAGTAACTTCTTTAGCCAAGATTCCAAATTCTGGTTTTATCGCTGCCCAGAGAGATTTTTCAAATGATAAACCTCCTTTTAGATTTGTTGAAACAAGAGTTAAATAATCTGGCAAAGCATCTTCTATAGATTTTGTTCTGTTATAGATTCTAATATTTAAGTAAAAATATACTATTAAAACAATAAAGAAAGATAATGATGATTGGATTAAGAACCATGCAAGAAATGTCACAACCAGAACTACTAATGCACCCATTTCTGAAACTGGTCTGAAAATTAATGAAAAATATATTGCATAAGTTAGAACTAAAGTTAGCCAAAATAAAGATCCAAAGTATTTGTAAGGTATTTGATCAATTCCAGCTTTAAATAAATACTCTCGTAATTCAGATCTAAATCTCTTAGGAACAAATGCTTCTCCAAATCTTTGTAAATATAGCATGTCTTCCATTTTAGATGTTTACATTAGGTCTTATTGATTTAAATACCATTAAAAATATGAATTCAATGAATAATAAGAAAATTCCTAAAACAATAAATAACCCTGCTCCTGCTTCAAATTCCATCATGCTTGCAACGATTACAAACATTGTTAATCCTAAAGAGGGCATTACTACTGCTCCCAACATATAAAACATTGTTACGCTGTTTAGTTTTTTTCCATATCTTTGAATTTCTATAAGTTGTTCTTCTGCAATTTGATCAAGTGATGCTTCGAGTGAGTCGGTTACATCAATACCTATTTTTAATGCGTTTGTAATTTGAAATAATATTTTTCTCATTCTTTCAGATGGACTATATCTTATGGCTTTATCTAATGCATCTTCAAGAGGAGTTCCAATATCAATTTCATGCACTATTGATTGAAAATATTTGTTTGCAACACCATATGTTTTAGATGCATCAATTAAGGCGTTAATAAGAGGTTTTCCAGAGTTAAGTTTAACAAGTAAGAATCTTCCTGCGAATAGAACTTCTCTATCAATATCTTTTTGTCTTTTTGCAACTTTTGATTTCGCAGTTTTGAATAAGGTATTAAAAACGATTAGTGTGAATGCTAAAAATGATATTAAGACCCATATATAGGATTTATTCATTTTATCGACTAAAAAGAAAGTTAGTACCATCATGGTTAATCCAACCAATAAACTTTTTCTTAGTTTATCTTTTATATAATCTTCAGGTGTTTGGTTTATTTGGGCTATCCATAGATTTTTTTTAAGTTCTGGAAATAAATTTACTAATCTCTTAGAAATTGCAGTTAGTGAAATCTTTTTAAAAAGATCATTTTGTTTCATTTTACTCTAGTTTGAGTCGTCCCATGTAATATTTAGCCATTACTTCCCCTACTTCGTCAACTTCCTCTATTTTTTTTCTAATCATCCATTCTAAAATTTTCATTTTTTGCTTTAAGTCAAATTCGATTTCGTCTTTTGTCATTCCAGTGTACAATTCTAATGTTTCAATCATTGTAATTGAATCGCTTTCTTTTTCTAATTTGTCTGTTTTTGCATTATATTGCATTATTACATTAGGATCTCCATTAGGTAATATTTCTGCTAGCTGTAAAGTTTTTCTTTTTCCTGTTCGTCTATTTCTGTTCTGAACTAGTATTAAACCAAGCGCTGAAATCATTGGTTTTGGAATATCAATTGGCGGATTAGTCATTCTCATAATTACTTCTTGAGCATTGTTTGCGTGAAAAGTTCCATATACTGAATGTCCTGTAATTGTTGCTTCTAATAGAACTTCTGCTTCTTTTTTACGTCTAATTTCTCCAACTAGAATTCTATCTGGCCTCATTCTCAGGCTGTTTACAACCAAGTCAAGCATTGTAACTCCACCTTTTCCTTCAGGGTTTGGAAGTCTGGTTTCCATTGGAACCCAATGCAGATTACTCGGGAGAGTTAATTCTCTTGTATCTTCAATAGAAATAATTCTTTGATTTGGAGGAAAGAAATTGCTGCAAGCATTAAGCATAGAAGTTTTCCCAGATCCTGTTCCTCCTGCAACTAGAATTGATAATTCGTTTTGTATTGCAAGCCAAATCATTGCTGCTCCTTCAATGGAAATTGTGCCTGATTGTATAAATTTAGTAATAGTCCAAGGATCTGTTGCGAACTTTCTGATTGTAATTGTGTTTCCTTTTGTTGAAATTGGTAGAAGTGTTGCGTTTACCCTGTCTCCAGTTGATAAGTGCGCGTCCATTAAAGGATTAAGAGTGGTAATTTCTTTTCCAATATCTCTTCCAATCATGGTTGCATAATGTCTGATTCTTGATTCTGTTGGAACTCTAATATTTGTTTGACACCAACCATGTTTTCTATGATAAGCCCATACTGGTTCAACATGATTATTAATTACAATCTCTTCCAGATTTGGATCTCTTAGAAGTATCTCAATTTTTCCTAATCCAAGATTTTCTTCAATCAAATAATTAATAAGCATATTAGTTGTTTTTTGATCTGTTCTTGGAAAATATCTTTTGATTAGTTTTCTTATCTCATTTTGAAATCTTCCTCTAATATCTGTGTTTTGATCATCATCAAACTTGTTTAATTCTTCCACATCTATTCTTGTAACAAATTCTTGCCTAATTTTTTCTAGAATAAGTTTTGTTGTTTCACTAATATTGGTTATAGATGCATTATATTGCGCAACAGATTTTTCTTCTTCGGCAGTTATTCTAATCTCTACAATGATGTCATTAATATTGATAGAATATTTATCTAGTTCATCTATTGCGTGATTTGTTTCTAACATTAGGCTCTAACTCCGTTGTACTTCTGAGGAAATTTAATCTGTGCATTACTTCATCTGCAAGATTTTCAAACATTTCTTTCTCTTTTCCTTTTGGTAATTCTTCAATCAGATGTTTTGATTCGATTAGCTTGCTTCCTGCGTTTTCAAGATCTCTTTTCTTCATCAAATTAATAGTTTCTCTGAAAGATTTCTTTATTTCAAGCTTGAAATTTACACTAACCTCTTTTTCTTTAACACCCTCAATATTTAATTCATCTTGCTTTGTTTTTAATATTTGTGCTTTTTCACTAGTTTTTTTCTTAGCTATTAGTTGTATTTTTTTAAATAATTTTAATGTGTGAACATATAAAGCTTTTTTTTCAGCTAAATATTCGTTTGGGAAAGTTTCAAATAATTCTTTTAAATCATTATACTGATTCATTGCCTCAGTTATTTTTTCACTAGCAATCATTAAATCAATTCTTTTTGAAATAACTTGAACTTTAGTCATTATTTCTTTCAAAAAAGTTGTTTTCTCATCTATTTCAACTGTTTCTTTTTGTAATTGTTCTTCTTTTAAGACTTTATTTAATTTACCTATTTGATAATATGCAGATATGACATCATGAAATAATTCTTCTTTTTCTTCAACAGGAATATCAGGGTATTCGTCAAATTTAGTTTTTAGATTTTTATATTCTTTTAAAGCTGCCTGAACATCTTTGTCGTCTATAAATTCGCTTATTTTTGCTTGATAATATTCTATATCTTTTCTTAATTTAACTCTTAGTTTTTGATCTTCAATTTTTGCTTGTATCGGGCCTGTTGCTTGTATTGGACCAACTGAATTAGAAGTAGAGTTTACAGAATTTGAATTTTGATTTGAAGCTACTCCTTGAACATTTTGATTTGTTTGTCCTGGTGTGGCATTTGAATTAACAGATCCTGATGCAGAAACTTGTCCTGAAACATTTTGATTTTGAGTATCATATGACTCATCCATAGATTTTGGTTTTTTAATTTTTGGTGCGCCTTTATAATTGAAAGGAGAGTTAATTTCAATATCCTCTTCTTTATTTTTCTTTGATAACTTCATAATGTCATCAATAAACCCTGATTCTAAATGCTGTTGTGTTCCATAAGTGTGAAGTTTAGTAAACATATTTTCTAAAACTTTTGTATATGCATCTCTTGCGTCATCATTTTTTGCGTCCGCTAGTTTTGATTTGACATCTTCAAATAATTTTTTTGCTCTTATACCATTTCTTGTTTCCAAAGCATTTTCAAGCAATTGATTATAATCTAATGATAATGAGAAATGTCCTTCTTCAGCTTCAGCAATTGTATTTGACTCTCTTTCTTGTAGTTTTACATCTAGAAATTCTATTATATCCCTCTCCAAGTACTTATCTAAGTCCATATTATAATGCCATTAATTTTTTTCTGTATGTACTCCAGAGTTCTTCTGGATTAAAAAAATCTCTCTGTCTGGCTTCTTTGAAGAAAAAAGATTTTTTCTTCTCTAATTTTTGTAGCAAGTGATTTTTCCATAAATCTTGTGCTTGTATAGGTGATATCTTTTTTTCACTTGCTTTTTTATGAAAGTCTTCTTTAAAATTATCAATTGAAATTTCTTCAGATTCTTTTTTTGCAGTTTGAGTTTCAGTTGGTTTATTAAGATAAATAAATGGAGTTGTAAACTTGTATTCTATTCCAAGAACTTTTTCTTCAACTAGAAATTCAACCCATGATTGTAAAACATTTAATGATACATCTAATTGTTTTGCAGCCACTTCCATTTCGATTTTGTTGACTTTTTTAAGTAGATCTAGCAATGAGTCAACACTTGTTGTTATAATTTCATCTACCATATATCATCCTATTCTTTGTTACTTATATAAACTTTGTTTATTATTATTTAGTGGTGCGCGTCTAACAAGTGTCTTCTAATTCTAATCCAGTTAAGTTAAAATCTATAAATGCATGCGCAGTATCAATAGGTGCTTTGTTGCCAGTATCTGCAACAAATTTTAAAGATGAACAATAAATATTTATTTCGTTTAAGAAGAGATAATCAATATAACTTCTATTTTCAACAAATTCAGGTGTTCCGGCTGCAACTAGTTTTTCAGGATTTACAACTGAGATAATTGTTAATCGTGAATCTTTATAAACATCATAATTATCTGCTAATCTTCCAAAGAAACTCATTGATCTGACAGTTGGTTGGCCTGATACTTTTCCTGAAACATTTTTTTGTTGTGAAACAATATATTCGCTGTTGTTAAGAAATATTTCAAAATTAGTAGTATTAAAAGCAGGTCTTTTGAACAGTGTTTCTTTAAAAGTTGAGTTGTAAATTCCTAATTTAAAATAAAGAGGATCTGTTAAACCATGAATTGATATATCTGTAATAATTTCTCTGTCTGTTTGATTCCAAAGTATATCTCTATCTCTTAAAACAATGTCTGTTATAAGATGTACTTCTGTTATGAACGGACCTGTTTGATTAATCCAGGCATTTTTTATAGATACATTAATGTCCATATTTAATTCGCTTCTTGAAATATTAACTATTTTTTCTGTTAAATAAGTAATTGTTTGATTTTCCATAAAAGGACAAACTTCAAGACCTGATTCGAGAGTTCCATTAAGAATGCATTCTTCAAATGAATTATATATGTCTGCTTCATTAGCATAATAAGTGTCTGTTATCCAAATATTTTCTATCATTCCTTGAAATGCTGCATATCCTGAAACTTCTAATGCATTTTCTAAATACAGGTTTAGATTTTGCAGGTAATTATTCGCAGACAAAACTTTTGTTTCTTCTAATCGTATATCTGAATCAAGAGGAGTTATCTGATTAGTTGAAAACATAAGTGATAACAATCCTGCTATCATAATTGAAATAAAAGTGAATACTATTGCTTTTTTATTCATCCCCAAACTTTCACCTCTGCAATTGATGGTCCAAAATAAGTTGTTTCATTTAATTTATAGAACGCAAGTCGTTTTGAAGATAATAAAAACCTTGAATTATTTATTCTTTCAGTTGATCTATTGTAAATAATTGTGCTTGATCCATCTTCTTCAATTATATTATAACTAACTCCGTAATGGGTTTCCCATAGTGTTTCTAAAATATTTTTAGTAAAGTTTGTGGCTAATTCGGCATGGTTAGTATAGTGGAACTCAAGAATTTGACTATACAATGTTATGTCGAGATTAGTGATATTTCCATTGTTTACTAATTTAATAACATATGGATCTGCATAATCTCTAACTCTAGTATTAATTATGTAGCTCATGGTATCATCTGCTAATGTGTGGCTTTGTCTGATGTCTGGTTTGTTCATATAAGATCCCATTATTAAGACTGTTGTTATTAGAAATATTGCTGCGCCTATGAATGCATCTAATACAAAAAAATAAGCACCTCTTTTATTCATAAAGAATTTTTATTGTTATATATTAAAAAACTTTTCGAAACTACTGCCAGTAATAAATAGTTAACTTGACAGGTTCACTTCTAAATCTTGCAATTTTTGTAATTTTAATCATGTTTTCAGGTCCATCATCAACTATTATGTTAGGTGTGTCTTGTTGAAGATTTGAGCACGGTAATGAATAAGGATTTCCTTCACAACAGTTAGTGTATACACACATTCTAACTCCAAATTGATTAACTTCTTCTCCTATTTTTAAAATGCTGCCTAACTGAGATCCCCATTGAGAACAGGCTTCTAAAGGCGAAGTAATTGGTATTCCATTATATTCTGTGTCTTCATTAAATAAACAAATTTGGTCTTCGGAATCACTGTTAATTGCAGATTCTCCATGGCATGTGCCGCTACAATAATTACTGCCCATTCTTGTACAATCAGCTTGACAAGTCCCATTTTGTAGTGTAAAATTCATTTGTCCACAAAGATTATCATCTTCTGTGAATAAATTATCTATAGGACCAATTATTCCTGGCGAATATCCTGGTGCTTCTGCAGTTAAAAAAATATCATATCCTTCAACTGCATTAAGAATGTATGATCCATCAGGATTGCTTTCCGTAGGTATTGATAATGGTACTAAATCATTTCCATCCCATGTATTCATAATAAATCTAATTGTTGCGCCTTCAATTGGTAATCCTTCTGAGTCATTTACGACTCCTGCTATGCAAGCTGCACAATCAGGGTCTAAACATTTTTGTATTCTATGAGCAAATCCAAGATCAAATTCATAGTTACAACCATATTGTGTATCAAAAAAGTATTCATCTGGACAAATTCCATCTAAAACTCCGCAAGTAAACTCTTCTTCACATAATGTTATGCCGTGACACCCTACAAAAAAACTTCCTGAGAAATAATCTTTTGCAGATACTCCTGTTATGGATATTAGTAATATTAATAATCCAATTATCAACCAACCTCTTTTCATTAGTTTATCTGGAACTACCTAAATATTTAAAGTTTGTGATTTAGTCTAAAAGATTCTATTTTTAATTCTTCTACAATATCATAAACTTTTTCCGGTTTAAATTCTTCAATAAAATTTTCTCTTTCTTTCAGATTTCTAAAAAATATTTCTATCATTAAGGAGTTATAAGATTGAAATATGGAATTAACATTTTTTAACAGGATAATTTTTTTTAAATAATTTTTTTCAATTTGTGCACATATTCTTATTGGGAAACCTAATAATTCATATTTTAAAATTGAAACATTTTTTAAAAGATCTTTTTTCTCTAGCAGTTTATGATTATCAAATATTGTTGATACAGGTATTTTCGTATTTTTTGACATTTGTGTGAATTTTATTCTACTGTTATTTCTTAGTTCGTTTATGATTGTTATTTCTTTGTTTGAAAGCATGATTACTTTTTTTTTAGAAACTTTATATACTTTAATTGATTTTTTCCGACAAGATTTGTTTTTGTTCGAAAATTACACGAAAAATTTTAATATTTAATTTGATGAAAAGTTAAAATGATTAAAAAAGTTGAAAAGGATTATGAAAAAATTATTAGAACTTTAGAAGATGAATTAGTTCGAAAACAAGAAATAATAGAGCAACTTAAAAAAGAGAACAGCGTGCTTTTAAAAACTGCTATAAATATTGAAAGAAAAAGAATAAAATAAAAAAATAATACCTAGAAAATTTCAAGAAATATAAATTTAAAACTTCTTGTGCTTTCTAAAACAATCTCTGCAATATACAGGTCTGTCTTCTGATGGTTTGAATGGTACTTCGCATTCGTTTTTACAATCCGCACAAACTGCTGTGTGCATATCTCTTGGGCCTTGATCTCCTCTGAAACCGCCTCTTCTATCATCCATTATTCTTCACTCTCCGTGTTTAAAGCATAAATTTTTTTAAATCTATGCATATAGTTAGATATTTATAATTGTTTATAAAGCTTACCAATTTAAGTTCTAAAGTCTTTGAGTTGCTAATATAATCAGATTTCACGAGAAAAAATCACGCATTAAATATATTAGAGAAGGTTATGTCTGGGTTGATAATGTTTTTTTCTTTTGTAGAGAATTTGGTTTGATCGAGGTTTTGTTGTAGAAGTTATTCAATTATTTTTTTAATATGAATTTTTAATCATTGATATGATGAATATTATATTTTAAACATAGTTGTCACTATATAATGATAAAAAGTTTAGTTTTAGGGTTTGAAAACGATTCTGAATTTGATGCAAGACTTTTGACTTGTATAGATGATTATCTATCATTTGATTTGATTGCATCTCAAATAGCATTAGAGGATGTAAATTTGGCTATTACAAATATTTTGTTTGGAAGTAAAAAAATAAGGTTGGGCTGCAGTCCAGACAATGAATTATTCAATTATATGAAACAAAAAATTCAACTGTGGACTGAAGGAAATCAGCCTATTGAAATTGTTTCTTTGTGGGGTGTTTTGAAAGGCTATGGTCAAATAGATGACCGACAACAAGTCGATATAATGGATTTAATGGCGTTAAGAAGGTTTGCAAATCTACACAATCAAGTTCAAGAAGTTTATTCTCCAGGATTATGTGTGAAACTTATTAGGGAAGACGTTGGAGAATATGCCTTAACAGGATCTGAGCTCGATTTACCAAATTTAATTGGCACATATTCTAAAGGTTTAGATGGGTTATGTGATGTTCTTGGTTCTGTTTCAAATATCAGGTTTATTGATGAATCAACAATTTTAGAATCAAAAGAAATTTCTCCAGAGATGTTTTTATCTCAGGCCAAAAAAAATGCTGATAAATTCTTAGCATATTGGTTATCTTCAAATCAAGTTCATGATGTGGCTAAATGGAGCAATTTATCTGAATACGCTGTTTTAGAACAAATGGGCTGGCAAGGAATTATTCCATTTGAAATGAGATCTCATTATTTAGATAGAGTTGCAACTGAACATCCTGATGCAACTGAACATGAAAGAATATCTTTTGTTTGCACATATCTAGGGACTGCATTTGCACGTTATCAATTTAATCTTATTGAAGGTTCGTATAAAGATTCTCATGGTGAAAGAATTTCTCCTATAAAGGCATCATTTGTACCTTATCCTCCAGGAACATTTCATTCATTGAAGCGAGGTAGAGTTGAATACAAAGTTAAAGACAATAAAAACAGTAACAATTCTACTCCTCCTTGGGCAGGATTTGGATTCATGAAATCATTAGATGGAAACAATACTTATTTTCAACCTAAGATGATTCCTTTAAATGAATATAGGACAATTGCAGTAGAAACAACTCCTCTTAATATTCGTATTTCTTCAGAACACGGATATAAACAAACTTTTAGAGCTGATTTGCTTCCTCAAGTATAAAATTTTAAATAAAAGAAGATAGCCTAGTTCATATTTATCTATGATTAAATAGTTATCACTAACTTTCTTAATTTTTCTATAAAGATTTTGTAATAAAGAATTAGACCTTATTTATTCTGTCGTTTTCTCTTTTCTTTTTTCATCTTTTTACGTTGCCACTTCCAACGCATTTGACCTTTCTTTTTCCATCGTCTGGAACTTCTTTTCATTCTTGGTATGCTTTACAACTTTATTCTTGCACTTTTTTTAATGTGCAATTCAAAATCTGTAGGATTTTGTTTGTTGCTATTTAGACCTCCATTATAGACATTTGGAAATTTAGACTATTTATAAAACTTTGGAATGAAATATTTTCAACAGATTTATATATGATTTTTCAAACACAATTTTTTATGAGAAAGTTTTTAGCTGAATATGCAAAGAAGGAACGAATTTTATTTTATATTTCATGGGTTGTTAAGATTGCTATTTTCATTGTTTTTGTAACATCTGCGTTTCAATTAAAAATTGGTACTGCAGCTTTGGCTTTAATTGGATTGTTAATTTCATTTCTTCCTTCACTTATTGAAAAGAAATTTAACATTATTTTTCCACCTGAGTTTGAGTTATCTATTGCAGTTTTTCTTTATGCATCTTTTATATTAGGCGAAATAAGAGGGTTTTATGGATTTTTCCCTTGGTGGGATGTTTTATTACATGGAATCTCAGGCATTTTATTTGGACTAATTGGATTCACAATTGTTTATTCATTATATTATACTCATAAAGTTGTTTTTGCACCTATCTTCGCAGTTATATTTAGTTTTACATTTGCTTTGGCTATGGGTGCATTATGGGAAATTTTTGAATTTGCTGTAGATCAATTATTCAGTACTAATATGCAAACATCAGGTTTAGTTGACACTATGTGGGATTTAATAATTGATAGTATAGGTGCTTTAATTATCTCTATTTCAGGATATTTTTATCTTAAAGGAGGGGACTCTTTTTTAATGGATCGATTTGTTAAGAAATTTATTTATCTTAATAGAAAATTTTTGAAAAAATAGATTAAAGAAAATTATTATGCAATATAATGCCCTAGTTCTTTCTTGAAGTGTTCAATTAAATTTACTTCTGAAGGATCAATTTTATATCTTAGTGCTAAGAAATAAGAAGTCCAATCTCCAATATAAATTGCAGAGAATATTTTTGTTAAAAGATTATTTCCTTTAATCATTAAATCTGTAACATCCATTCCTGATTTCATATAAAATTTCTTTGTAATATCCATTCTTTTGGTTATTCTATGAGGGTCAATATCTGTTCTTATTATAATGCAATGTAAAGGATATAATGGGTTTTCTATTCCTTCCATTTCATTGTGATTAAGTTCTGAGAAAATATTATTTATGGCGATTATTTTCACGTTCTCGTTAAATTGTGTTTTCCATCTATAAGATACTGGTCTGAATAATTCTGATGAATATATGAGTGGTATTTTGTTAAGTAGTTTTTCAGATAAACTTATTGCAAGTTCTTGGAATGCTTTTTTATCAAGACTTTTTATCAATTGATCAACTTCCTTCTGTTGCACTGGTATAATGTTAAGTTTTTCCATTAGTTTTAGCATTGGAAAAAATGAATATGCTAATGCAGCTCTTGGTTGTATTCCTCTAGGAATTTTGATTATAGGTGTTCTATGGGTAATTGCAAGTTCAGATAGTTTTCCTCCTGAAGTTATAATTACAACCTTACAATTTTTTCTTATGGCATCTTTGTATGCTGAAAGAGTTTCTTCTGTGTTGCCTGAATAACTGCTTATAATAACTAATGTTTCTTTATCGCTGTGTCTTGGAAGAGAATAATTTCTAGTAATCATAATTGGTATGTCTGCTATTTCATGTAAGTAGGATTTTAATATATCTCCTGCAATAGCACTTCCGCCCATTCCAGCTATAACTACTTTTTTTATTGATCCTTCAATTAAAATATCAACTGTTTGTTTGTAAGAAAGTTTTACTTGATTAGAAAAACCTTGAATAACACTTTTCATGTCTTCTTTGTCATATTTGTAATAATCTTCTGGAAATTTTAGTTCTTCTTCGTTATTTTCAGTATCGTCCATCATTCCACCTGTTATTCTATAATCATAACGCATTTAAAAACTTTATTGTATTCAAAACTTTTTTAATAGAAGTTTTTTTCTAATAATTTATGGTTAATATTTTTATTAAAACTTATGGCTGTGCTCATAATCAAGCAGACTCAGAATTTATGGCCGGTTTATTGTCTGAAGCAGGTCATAATTTAGTTGATAATAAATCAAATGCAGATATTGTAATTATAAATACTTGTTCTGTTAAAGATCCTTCTGAGAAAAAAGTTTTTTCAGAACTTGAAAGACATAAAAAGCCTGTAATTGTTGCTGGTTGTATTCCTCAGGCAGATAAAAAAAATCCTTTACTTCAAAATTATTCCTTATTAGGTGTTAAGCAAATTCATAGAGTTGTTGAGCTTGTTGAATTGACTCTTGCAGGTAATAAAGTTCAATTTCTTGAACGAAAATCAGATCTTTCACTAAATCTTCCAAGGATCAGAAGAAATCCTTTAATTGAAATTATTCCTGTTTCATCAGGGTGTATGGGTTCTTGTACTTTTTGCAAGACAAAGCAGGCCCGAGGAGGAGTTGTTTCTTTTTCAGAAGAAGATATTGTTAAACAAATAAGAATTGGCTTAAATGAAGGTATTAAAGAAGTTTGGCTTACATCAGAGGATTCTGGTGCTTATGGTTTAGATATTGGAACAAATCTTCCTAATTTAATGAAGAAAATTCTTTTGATAGAAAGAAAAGATTTCAAAATAAGGCTGGGCATGATTAATCCTGAGCATGTTTTGAATTACATTGATGATTTAATTGAAATATTTAAAGATGACAGGTTGTTCAAATTTATTCATGTTCCTGTTCAGTCAGGTAATAATAAAGTCTTAAAAGAGATGAACAGGCCTTATTCGGTTGAAGAGTTTAAAGAAATAATCTCTCGACTTAGAACGGGCGTTTCTAATATAACTATTTCAACAGATATTATTTGCGGTTTTCCAGATGAATCAGATGCAGAGTTTGAAGATACAGTTAATTTAGTTAAAGATCTTAAGATACCTGTAGTTAATATTTCAAAATTTTATCCAAGACCTGGAACTAAAGCTGCTGAAATGCATCCTTTAGATACAAAAATAAAAAAAGCTCGTTCAAAAAAAATGAGTGAGATAAATAATGATAATATTTCTAATGAAGAGTGGTTTGGTTGGGAAGGTCAAATAATTATCGACGAATATGGCACAAATAATACTTTTATTGGCAGAAACGATTTTTATAAAATGATAATTGTTGAAGGAGAAAATCTTTTTGGAAAAATTCTAACTGTTCGCGTTACATCTGTACAAAGAGATTACTTGAAAGGAGAAATAATTAATTAGAATAGTCTGTTTTTCCAGTACTAACAATTAATATTTTTGAGTTTTTTGGAATATGATTTTTAATTTGTAAAAATAAAGCCATTCCTCCAAGTCCGGAAGGTTCTGCTTTTATGCCAAGTGATTGTGCTAATTTTATGGCCTTATCTAAGTATTTCTCTTCTATTAAATATACATTTGATTTTGAACCACAAAAACCTGCGTATTTGTACAATTTTATCCATTGCTCATCATAGTGGACAAACGGTAAGTGGGGTGAGTAAAGTTTGTCTGCTTGTGTTTTTGGATTATTGGATGTTGCACCATAAAAATTGCATTTTCTTAATTTGATTATGTCTCCTTTAAATCTTGGATCATGATTCATTTCTGTGGAAATTTCTTTTTTATTTATGTTTAGAACATTTTCAAATAAATTACCTGTTCCAAAAGGTATAAAGCAATAGTCTGGAGAATTATTTATTATTTCATAGCTTAACCAATCATAAAATCTTGTTGTTGGATCTAATGCTTCAGCAGAAGTAATGTCAAATCCGTTTTCATTTTTTGTTAGTGAAAGTATTTCTTGCCAAGACAGAGGTTTTTTACTTAAATCAATTTTATAAATTTCACATCCAATATTTTTGAGTGTTTGAATAATCTTCTTATCTAACTGCTTATCAATTAGAACTTTAAGATTTGGTAAATTATATTTTTTTAGTTGCGTTTGAATTGCATATGCTGCGGATCCTGATGAGATTATTGATAATGCTGGAAGTTTACCTTTAATTTGAGATCTTTTTTTTGCAAGTAAGAAATCTCTGTAAGTTACAATCATCTCCCAAGCCATTCTATCTTTATGTGTGCCCGTTGGATTATAACTTTCATCTTTGTACCAAACATTATTAAATCCTTTTATGGAGATTTTATATGTTGGTGTTGCAGGAAATTTAGGATTGTCTGCAGGGAATTCTGGTTTATTAGGATTATTTTCAGATGCAACAACAATTGTTTTCAGAATTTCTTCTTCTTTTTTTGTTAAGCTCATATTGTTTGTACGTCGAGAATCATTTAAAAATATTTCTAAAATTTAGAACTTCACACAAAGTCATACTGCATCACACTTCATCATACAATCAAAAAATTTAAAAAAGAATAACGTTTCTTGCGTTGTATGAAATTCAAAAAAGTTTTTCTTTTTTTGAAAGTTAATAAAAAGGTGTTTTTATGAAAGAGAGAGTCACATTAACCCTGGATAGAGACATTTTAGATAAGATTGATAGAAGTGTTGATGGTGGAAAGGTTAAGAATAGAAGTCATGCAATAGAAATGCTTCTAAGACAAGCAATCGGAATTGAAAAACCAACAAAAGGTCTTATTCTGGCAGGAGGAAATGGTGGAAAATTAAAATGGTTTGGTAAAGAAAGTCCAAGATCATTAATTGAAATAAAAGGCAAACCTCTGATTGTTTATAATATTGAATTATTTAAAAAATATGGTATAAAAGACATATTTATCGCAGTAGGATATAAATCTGATAGAATTAGAAAAGCTCTTGGTGATGGAAAAAAATTCGGAGTAAATATAATTTATATTGAAGAAAAAAATCCACTTGGGACTGCAGGACCTTTAAGAGCTGCAAAACAATACTTAACAGAAACATTTGTTATGTGTAATTCTGATGAATTAAAAAATATTGATTTGGATGACATGTTTGCATATCATAAAGCCAATAAAGGTTGCGCTACAATTGCTTTAACAACAAGAAAAGATCCTTCCATGTATGGAGTTGCTGTAATGAATGGAAATAAAGTTATAAGCTTTGTAGAAAAACCTCCTAAAGATAATGCTCCTTCAAATTTAATAAACGCAGGATTGTATATTCTGGATCCTGTGGTAATTGATTATATTCCTGAAGGTTATGCCAGAATTGAAACAGATGTATTTCCAAAACTTGCTAGTGAAGAAGAGTTATGTGGATATCCTTTTGGAGGCCAATGGTTTGATGCAAGAACTCCTGAAAAACACAAAATAGCAGAAGATAAATGGAGAGGATTAATCTAAAATGAATATTTTCAAAGCTTATGATATTAGAGGCAGGTATCCTGAAGAAGTAAATGAAGCATTTGCATATAAAATTGGAAGATCAATAGTTCATTTATTAGGTGCGAAAAAAATTTTAGTTGCCAGAGATGCAAGAGAAGGGTCTTTAGAACTTTCACAATCTCTTATGAAGGGGATAATTGATCAGGGCGCAAATGTAATTTTTATGGATTTTTCTACAACTCCAATGTTTTATCATTTTAAAATTAAAAAAGAATTTGATGCTGGAATAATGATTACTGCAAGCCATTTACCTGCAGGATTTAATGGTATGAAATTCTTAAGAGAAGAAAAACAAATTATGGGTTATGAAGCTGGATTGAAAGAAGTTGAGGCTTTAATTGAATCTGGTGAATTGGATAAAATTCTTTTGGCAGAAAAAAAAGGTTTATCTGAAAATGCTGACTATACAGATGAGTATGTCGAGTTTGTAATAAATAGTGTGCCTGGAAATTTAAAAGATCAGAAAGTTGTAATTGATGGTAGTGATGGAATGGCAGGTCCATTTGCAAAGAAAATTCTTGATAAAGTAGGTGCAGATTATATTTCATTGAATTGTGAATTTAATTTAGAAAATGCTTCGCATGGTTTTAATCCATTAGAAGATGAAGCAAGAGCACAAGCAAAAGCAAAAATTCTCGAAACAGGAGCTGCTTTTGGAGCAGTATTTGATGCTGATGCTGACAGAGTTGCATTCTTAGATGAACATGGCGAGTTTATTCCTGGTGATATTTCTATAGCCATAATGGTTGAAAATATTACAAAACCAGGTGATGTCGTTGTACATGATTTAATATCTGGAAGAGCATTAGTTGATACAATCAATAAAATGGGTTGTAAATCAATTCCAACTGCGATTGGTCAGATTAATATAACCAAAGTATTCAGAGAGCATAATGCCCGAGTTGGTGGAGAGCAATCTTGTCATATAAATTTTAGAGAAAATTTTGGTTGTGAGGCAACGTTAATAGCTTTATTGAATATGATTAACATACTTAATAAAACAGGTGCTAAAATGTCTGAATTAGTAAACCCATTAAAAGAATCTTGGTTGAAAAGTGGCGAATTAAATTATGAAATGGAATCAAACGAACAGAAAGAAAAGAAAATAGATGAAGTTAAAGAAAAATTCTCTGATGGAACATTAAATTTTGAAGATGGTGTAAAAGTTGATTATGAAGATTCATGGTTAAATGTTAGAAAAAGTAATACAGAACCTTTGCTTAGATTACGTATAGAGGCAAATTCTAAAGAAAGACTTGAAGAGATAAAAGCTCGGGTCGAGAAAGTCATCCTAGGTTAACAAAACATTTATAAATGCATTTCTAGTTCTTAGCTTTGATAGAGAAGAAGAGGAAGTTCATACCGAAGACCAAATTCGATATTTCTCTTGTACAAATAAAAAATGGTTAAACCAATATTGCCAACGTTAAAAGAAAAAAAGAGATACGTTGTTTATGAAATTTTATCTCAAAAGAATTTAGATAAAAATCCCTCAATAGAAATAGTTAAAAAGACAAAGTTGTTTCTCGGATTATTCGAGTCTGCTAAGGCTGGTTTACAATCAATAACTTATGATCAAAAATTACAGAGAGGGGTTTTAAGAGTGTCTAATAAATTTGTAGATAAATTAAAAATAAGTTTAGCTCTTATTAATGATCTTGAAGACGGTGATGTCGCAATTAAAAGCATCGGCGTCAGTGGTATTTTAAAAAAAGCTAAAAATAAATATATGGCAGGATGAGGTGTAAAATAATATGGAACCAGTTCAACATCAAATGATGGGATATGATAGGGCAATTACAATGTTTAGCCCTGATGGAAGACTTTTACAAGTTGAATATGCAAAGAAAACAGTGAAATTAGGAAACACGGCAATCGGAATGGTTTGCAAAGATGGTGTTCTATTAGTTGCTGATAAAAGAATAGTGGACAAATTAGTTGTTCCAGAAGCAATTGAAAAAATATTTCAAATTGATGATCATGTTATTGCAACTGCATCAGGAATTATTTCAGATGCAAGAGTTTTAGTAGAAAGAGCTCAGTTAAAAGCACAACAGAATAAAGTTACATATGATACGCCTATAGATATTATATCGATTGTCAAGGATATTTGTAATTTAAAACAATTATGTACTCAATCTGGTGGTTTAAGACCTTTTGGAGTTTCATTATTAATCGCAGGAATTGATGGTGATGAGCCTATTTTATTTGAAACAGATCCTACAGGGATTTACAACCAATATTGGGCTACCGCAATTGGTGAAGGAGACACAGAAATTGAAGAAATTCTTCACAAAAATTATAAACAAGACATAACTGTTGATGAAGGTTTAAAGATGTGTGTAACTGCTTTAAAAAAGGTTTTAGATAATCATTTTAGTGCAGAAAGAATTGATGCTTCATTTGTAAGTGTTAAAACAAAAATGATGGAAAAAGTATCTCCAGAAAGAATAAGAAAATTGCTAAAATAGGTGACAAAAATTAAACAATTAAAATCAGTTATTGTTGAACGTTATAATTTTAACGAGGTGAAATTATGAAGCAACAAAAACAATGCGTTTTTGAGCAACATAATTTCAACGAGGTGAAATTATGAAGGGACAGCAATTATTTGATCATCAGAAAATCTCAATTAATGTTGCAAGATTAAAAACTCATGGAATAATTTTTGAGATAGTTGTAGATCCTGATTTAGCAGTTGAATTTAAAAGTGGAAAAAAAATTGAAATTCAAGAAGTTCTGAATGCTGAAGAAATATTTTCCGATGCAAACAAAGGTTTACATGCTTCAGAAACAGATATGAATGCCATTTTTAAAAGTACAAATGTTTTAGAAGTTGCAAAGAAAATACTCGAAGAAGGTGAAATACAATTAACCGCAGAGTATAGAGAGCAGCTTAGAGCGGAAAAAAAGAAAAGGATAATAGACATAATCCACAGAAACGGAATTGATCCGAGAACAAAATCACCTCATCCTATTCAAAGGTTAGAAAATGCTTTTGACGAGGCAAAGGTGAAAATCGATGAATTTAGAAAAGCAGAAGATCAAGTTAGTGATATTTTGAAAAGACTTACATCAATTCTTCCAATAAGATTTGCAAAGAAAGAAATACAAATAATTGTTCCAGCAGAACACGCAACAAAATTGTATGGAAAAGTTCAGCAATTTGCTGAGATGAAAAAAGATCAGTGGATGAATGATGGTTCTTGGCTTGCAATCGTAGAAATACCTGCAGGTCTTCAAGACGAATTCTATGATATTTTGAATAAAGAAACTCATGGAAATGTGGACGTGAAAATCCTCAACGAAGGATAATTTAAATTTAAAAAGGTGAAAATACAATGGGAAAACTATTAGTAAAAGAAAAAGAAGTAGTCGTTCCTGGAGAACAAATAGCAGAAGGCATGGACTATCTGCCAAGCTCTGGAACCTACAGAAAAGATGATAAAATCATCGCAAACAGATTAGGATTAATTTCAACCGAAGGGAAAGTTATAAAGACAATTCCTTTAGCAGGAAGATATATACCTAAAAGAAATGACACAATAATTGGAAAAGTTATTGATATCTTAATGAGTGGATGGAGAATTGATATAAACAGCCCATATTCCGCAGTACTAGGATTGCAAGAAGCATCCTTTAAGTACATCCAAAAAGGAACTGATTTAAGTAAATACTTTGCTTTAGATGAGTGGGTTGTTGGAAAAATAATCAATGTTACATCACAAAAATTAGTTGATATTACAATGAAAGGACCGGGCCTTAGAAAATTAGAAGGTGGAAGAGTTATTAAAGTAAATACTCATAAAGTTCCAAGAATTATTGGAAAACAAGGGTCAATGGTTTCATTAATAAAAGACTCAACTGGTTGTAAGATTAGTGTCGGACAGAATGGAATAGTATGGATCGAAGGAGAGCCAGAAAAAGAAATTCTAGCAATAAAAGTAATTGAAAAAATTGAGAAAGAAGCACATCACAACGGTTTAACCGATGAGATAAAAGCTTTCCTCGAGAAAAATAAATAGGTGATCATAATGACTTACACAAAAAGACCAGATGGAAGAAAATTTGACGAAACAAGACCAATTGAAATTAAAGCAGGTGTCATCAAAAATGCTGACGGATCTGCATTTTTTAAAATCGGAAAAACATCTGCTTACGCAGCTGTTTATGGACCAAGGGAATTATTTCCAAGATCTAAACAAGACCCAAAGAAAGGATTATTAAGATGTAATTATAACATGATGCCTTTCTCAGGAGCAGGAGACAGGGTTAGACCTGGACCAAGTAGACGATCAAAAGAAATTTCAATGGTTACACAAAAAGCATTACTGCCAGTTGTTAATCTAGAAGATTTTCCAAATGCAGTAGTAGATGTTTTTATTGAATTGTCTGAAACAGATGCAGGAAGCAGATGTGCAGGAATATGTGCTGCTTCAGTTGCATTAGCTGATGCAGGAATAACAATGAAAGATGTTGTTGCAGCTGTATCATGCGGAAAAGTAGATGATAAAGTAGTAGTCGATTTAGATTACGCTGAAGAGGCTCATGATGAAGGAGATGTCGCAGATATCCCTGTAGCAATGGTTCCTAGTACAGGAGAAATAACTTTGCTTCAAATGGATGGAAGAATCACAAAAGATGAATTGAAAAAAGCTCTTGAAATGATTAAGAAACCTCTGGAAATAATAGCTGAAAAGCAGAGAAAAGCTTTGAAAGAAAGTTACAAATGAGGAAATAAAAATGAATGAAAATTTCAAAAATCACATGAATATTGCTCTTAAAAAAAATATTAGAGCAGATGGAAGAAAACTTGACGAGTTCAGGAAAATTACAATAGAAACAGGAGTTATTTCAACTGCGGAAGGTTCTGCAAGAGTATCTTTTGGAGACTCACAAGTAATTGTTGGAGTAAAGATGTCAGTAGGTAAACCTTACCCTGATAGTCCTGAAGAAGGAGTATTAATGACTGGTGCTGAATTGTATCCAATGTCAAACCCTAAATTTGAAGGCGGACCTCCAAGTGAAGAGTCAGTTGAAATAGCAAGAGTTATTGATAGAGGAATTAGAGAATCAGGAGCTATAGATAATAAAAAATTATGTATAGAACCTGGAGAAAAAGTTTGGATGGTATCTTTAGATATCGCACCAATAAATCTTGATGGAAACTTAATTGACTTAGGTGCACTTGCAGGAATTGCAGCAATAAAAAATGCTAAATTTCCAGAGTTAAAAGATGGTGTTGTTGATTACAAAAAAGTATCTAAAAAAGGTCTTCCAATGACAAAAACTCCTGTTGAAATAACAGTTGCAAAGATTGGAGATAATTTCTTAGTTGATTTAACTGATGAAGAAGAAAGATTTGTAGATGCAAGATTAACTGTTGCAGTTTTAGAAGATGGATCTTTATGCGCAATGCAGAAAGGTGGAGACGCTTCATTAAGTCAAGATGAAGTAATGAACATGGTTGAACTTGCAATTAAGAAAAGTAAAGAGTTAAGAAAACTCTTATAAGGAGGACAAAATGGATCTAAAATCAGGCGTAGGCGAATTTACTAAATTTGAGAAAGCTAGAATGATTGGTAGTAGAGCTCTACAAATTTCAATGGGTGCACCATTTCTTTTAAAAATAGCTCCTAAAAAGTTAGAAGAAATGAAATATAATCCGGTTGAAATAGCTAAATTAGAGCTATCAGAAGGTGTTTTACCAATAACTGTGAAGAGAGTCCTTCCTCATTCAAGACAGTAATTTTTTTATATTAGTTATTTATTTCAAAATCATGCTTGACGAAATCTCGACTGAAAAGAGATAATTCTGATCAAGTTTGATAAAGGTTGCGGTGGTAGTATAGTGGTCTAGTATTCGGCGTTGCCAACGCTGTGACCCGGGTTCAAATCCCGGCCGCCGCATATTATCTTTTTGGCACTTTTTAGCGCAACTTATTTTTCAAAAACATTATAAACTTGAAGTTCTAACCTGCTTTTATGGATATTAAAGATTTTCAAAAGGAAATATTGGAAGTTTTTTCTGAAATGGATAAAATGCCTAATAGAAAAAAACATACAAAACAAAGTGCTTTGATTCATTTAATGGAAGAAATTGGCGAAGTTGCTCGTCAAGTTACAAATGAGTATCATAGACCAGAAAAGTTTGATAAGAATAATTTTGGAACTGAATTAGCTGACACTTTAATGTTTATTGTTGTTCTTGCAGATTTATATGAGGTTAATTTATCTGAAGAGATGCAAGCATCTATTGAAAGAGTTAAAGGAAAAATAGAAAAAATGAAGAATTAAGAGTTCTCTTTCTCGTCGATGTCCTTCGGCCGCCGCATATCTTTAATATTTTTGAATATTTATACCGCTTAGAATTATTTCTTTGTCTTGAAGAATGTAGAATTTAAGAATTATTTCTTCTGATAATTCATTTTTCTCAAATAAATAACTATTATCACAATCCATAAGATATGCGTTGTTTTCAAAGACTAACTTTCCTTGACAAATTTGTTCTCCGTTAACATACACTGTTGCACTAAGATTATCAATTGGTATAATTTCTTCTCCTTCTTTAATAATTGTATAAAACTTCTTTTCTCTTAATAACCCTCTAACAACATAGTTATTATCATTAATGCTTGAAAGTTCATCATTAGCAGTTCTTGTAAATCTCCATTTATTATTTTGATCTTGGGCAATATCTACTAATATTTCTCCTTCATAATCTTTTGAAGTAATTTTTAACTGTGTTATATATATTCTTTTATAGTCTAAATCTTTCACTTTCAGATCTTTTATAAGATGGTTTTCTTTTTTCATCTTTACGAAATCTACGTAGTGAAATGCGAATCCTTTTGTGGATGTAAGCGAGTTTTCTTCTGTTGGGAGTTCATACCAACCATTTGAAAAGCTAACATCTTCTAAATCAAAGAAGAGCTCTTTTGCTAAATCAAAACCTAATGGCTTTAGTAATATTTTTTTATCATTTTCAATATAATCATAATGTTCATTAACAACTAATTCTTTGAAAGCTGTTTCGTTTTTATCATTTATGGTTTGTTCAAATTTTGCTATGAATTCATCCAATTGATTGCCTATTTCTTCATCTGTAAAAGTATCTAGTTTTTCTTCACAACCAACTAAGAATAATGCTAATATTAATATGAACATAATTTTTTTCATGAAATCTATTTTTAGAATTAAACTATAAAAAGTTTGTGATAAACATCTTAATAGAAAAAGATTTTGTTAGAGAAGAAAAAGATAAAAAACAAAACATATTCCTTAACTACAAAGAGATTTAATTATATAAAAGATTTTTCTGTGATTAAAGAATTTATGGAATCATATGAGATAGAATAAGTGTACTGCACGGTAACAGTATATTTGTTTATGTTATTTTCTTATTTTTTTTTAAAATTGATACTTTTCCTTTATCATTTATATTAAGTGTTAGAGAATAGAAATCATCTATTAATTCATTTAGTTCTTTATTTTTATCGTCGAGTTCTTTTTTGGATTTTTGTAAATTGATTTTTTGTTTTTCTAATTGTTTTTTTTGTATTTCTGAGGTTTCTAATGTTGATTCTAGTTCTGTCTGAATTTGGTTCATATTTTTTAAAAGTTTTTGAATCATATATAAAATTAATATAACAAATACTGCTCCAAAAAGAAGAATTATTTCAAATAGATCATGTAAGCTAAGTGAAATAAACATATTAGTAATTTTATTTAACAAATATAAAAAATAACCAATCACAAATAAGATTATTAAAGTTGATAAATAATACCAGTGTTTTTTTAAAGAATCATTTTTAATTTCTTTTAACACACATTTTAAAAATAATAATGAGAACAAAATTAATAAGAAACTTATGAACGGAATAATCAGTTGTATTAGCTGCATAAGCCTATTGACATTGACAGAAATATAAAAACTTTGTTATAATTATCGCATATTTTTATAAAAACTTCAAAAACTTATTATATTAGTTATAATTTGTAAAATTATATGTCTACAATATATGAATCTGAAAATTTTTCTGTAATTTCTCCTGATAAACCTCTTATTGATAGGGCTGATGGAGGTCACATAATAATTTTTCCAAAAATGAGTTTTGTAGATAGACAACAATTAAATCCTAAACAGGCTATAGAATTAATGCGACTTACAATGGTTGTAGGTCGGGCAATGACTACTGTTATGAATGAACATGGGTTTGATATTGGTCGAATTAATTATCAAGATAATGGTAATTGGGCTGTTTTTAAACCAAAAGGTCCGCATTTGCATGTTCATTTATATGGTAGGGCGAAGAGTGCAAAAATCCAGCTATATGGTCAAGCATGTAAGTTTCCTCATATTGAAGAACAGCCTGAATTTTACAAAGATTTAGAACCTCTTAACGAAGAGGATATTAAGGATATCAAGACTGAAATAGAGTTATTGCTTAAAAAAGATAAATACTCTGATTCTGAATGGGGTCTTTCTTAAATAAAACAATAGTTTTTTTATAGTATGGTAAAAATAAGTCTTTTAAATCCAATACTTATTTAAACACTTCAAATTCTCTTTAATTTAAAACTTACGAGGTATGAAAAATGGGAGAACATGGACATTGTGAATGTGATTGTGAAGACAAAGAAAACGAAAATCTTTCTATGGATGAAGTAGTATATAATAATAACTTATTAGTAAATGCTTTAGTTGATCTTTTAATTGAGAAGAAAATCATTTCCGAAGAAGAGTTTGAAGCAAAACTTGATGAAATGGATTCTGAAGATGAAGACGCTGAAGATGAATCTTCTGAAGAAGAAGCTGAAGAAGAAACTAAAGAGTAAGATTTAATTTTTTTTTTATTTACTATTTTTCTATTAACCTTATTGCTTGACAATTATATTTATTAAATAGAACTTGTGTGTTTTTATGTTTTTCAGCACCAAAGCTTGTAATTCCTATTATTTTTCCACCTTGTTTTTCAATTAGTTTAATGGCCGATTTCATTTGTGAGCCTGTCTCAATCCACTCATCAACTATGAGAACTTTTTCACCTTTTTTTAAAGATTTATTATTCATTTCAAAAATCTTTTTTGTTTTAGTATAATCTGTGAATGTATCTCTTATAAGAGTATTTTTTGCACCTGGAAGCTTTCCTCCTTTTCTTACTAAAACAAGCCCTACTTTCAATTTTTGGGCTATTGCAGAGCCTAAAATAAATCCTAGTGCATCCAATCCGACTACTTTATCAATGTTCATATTTTTAAAAGGTTTTATCATATCATTAACTAAATAATTAAACACTTTGTAATCTTCAAATAAAGGAGTTACATCATATCTATTGATTGTATTTTTATTTATTTTCTTATCATAATAAAGCCATTTCATAACTCTATTTTTAATTAAAGATTATATAAATATTCTTAATATAAATTTTATAAAGAAAAAATATTAAAAAATAAAAAAAATTGTTTTTATTTATTCAAAGAGATTTGTTGGTGCTGTGGCTGTTCCTTCATCTGCTTCAAACATTTCCTTTTTTTCAAAACCAAACATGTTTGCAAAGATATTTGAAGGGAATCTTCTAACTTTCAAATTATATTCTTTTACAGCTTTGTTAAAAATATCTCTTTCAACTTTAATCCTATTTTCAGTTCCAGCTAATTCATCTTGTAATGACAAAAAGTTCTCTGTAGCTTTTAATTCAGGATAATTTTCAACATTAATATTCAATCCTGAAAATCCTGCTACTGCGCTTTCAACTTGTGCTGAAGCTGCACTTACTTCTGCAGGAGTAGTTGCTGCACTCATAGCTTGTTTTGCAGCTACTGCGCTTGTTCTAACTGCAGCTATTTGAGTTTGAGTTTCTTGTTCAAATTGAACTGCTGCCTGAACAGTATCCACTAAATTCGGAATTAAATCCGCTCTTCTTTGATATGCTGTTTGTACATTAGCCCATTTTTCATCAACAGTCTCGTCTTTTGTGACGAGGCCATTATATGAACCAATTACAATTAACACCAGTAGCAATATGATTACTCCTATTACTCCAAGTGTTATCCATAAAGTCCGTTTATTTTTTTTTGTTTTTACCATTTTTATTCACACTTACATTAATTTTAGATAATTTTTCAATTTCCCCATCATCAAGCCAAATTCCTTGACAAAAAGGACATACATCAATTACTATTTTATTTTTTTCGATTTTATCTAGTTTTGATCCACATCTAGGACATTTTAAAGTATTATTATCTGATAATAAAAGTCTTCTTCCTAGAAATATCCAGGATAATTTTTGTTTACATTTATTTGTTCCAGTTTGTTTTATTTCAACCATTTTACCATCCTCCTCCAGCTCCGCCGCCTCCGAATCCTCCTCCGCCGAAACCACCGAATCCTCCACCTCCAAAACCGCCTCTTCCACCACCTCTCATCATGGATGAAGCAAGTATTGCAGCTAAAAAGAGATTATCATGACTTTTTCTTTTTTTACCATCCTTGCCAACTGTTTTTGCACCAATAGATCTTATTATAGACAATATGATGAAAAACATAAAAAATATTAGTCCTGGATTAAAATAAGTTTTTTTGTCAGGTAAGGGAGGCACATAAGTATTTACCAATTCAACTTCTAGTTCTGAAGCAATAGCATTTGTTGCGCTAAGGCTGCCTTCAAAATATTTTTCTTCTTTAAAATAAGGCACTAAAGATTCTCTTCCAATTCGACCAATTTTAGCATCATTAAATATTGGTTCTAACCCTCTTCCAACATTAAACCAGTATTGCCTGTCTTCGACAGAAATTAGCAACAATAATCCATTATTTGTTTCAGAATCGCCCAGATTTCCGTCAGAGATTTCTTGTGCAAAACCTTGAGCATCATATCCTTCTAAGGATTTAATTGTGATAATTGAGAATTGTGCTGTTTGAGAATCATAAATGCTTTTTAATGCACTGCTTAAAGCTTCTTCTTCTTGATCTGAAAATATATTTGCATAATCATTTACTAAGGAAGTTATCTTTATTTCTGAAGGTTTTTCAGCAATAGACAAAGGTAAAATTAACAATAAAATCATTAATAAAGCTAAAGTTCTAAATCTCATACTAAATATGGCTAATATAATAGTATAAAAAACTATTGGATGAAATGATTAAGAAAACTTTTTAAATAACTTAAACCTTATTAGATTTTATGATTAGTAATAATTTTCAAAAAATAATTATATTTTTTCTTTTGATTTTCATGTTATTATTTGTTTCTTGTCAAAGTCAAACAAATAATGTTTCTCATAAAAATACTATTTCAGAAATTATAAATTGTGATAATCTTCCGGGTTTAAATCAATCTTATTGTTATGCACAAAATGCTTACAATAAAAAAGATGTTCATTATTGTGATTCCGCACCCGATGAATCATTTTTTTATGAACCAAATAATGACACATTTATAGTTAGAGATTTATGTTATTACAAATATGTTTCTTTAGTGTTTGATGAATTTGTGGAAACATTTGAGCCAGTAAGTTTACCTGATGATATCTGTGAGGATATTGTTTTAGATAACGCGTATGATCTTTGTTGGAATGCACATGGATCATTAAGAAATATACATGGTGAAAGAGTTCCTAATCATAGATAAAAAAATTTCTAAAATGAAATTAATCATTAAAAAAACAAGAAGTTTTGTTGTACAGAGTTTTTCAGATAATCCTTCTAAGTTTGGTTCTAAATTCATGATTCTCATGGCTGATGAGTGTGTAAAATTAGCTGATGAATTAGGTAAGAATAAGAATTTGAACTTGTCAGCTCTAAAAATAGGGATATATCTTCATGATATTGGACGAACCATAACTGATGATAAAGATCATAATATTGAAGGAAAGAAGATTGCAGAGAAATTTCTTGCAGAAATAGGTGTTAATGATGAAGAAATTCTAAATATTGTTTTTGATTGTGCCTTAAATCATGGTTCAGATGCAAATCCTATAACTAAAGAAGGTGAATTTATGAAATTTTTAGATAAAGCAGTTCTCATTAATCCAAAGCTGATAAAAATATATTATGATTTAGTACGTTCAGAAATTGATGAAGAAGTTGCAAAAGAAAAAGTTATGTTAAAATTAGATAAGTGGTATAATTCTTTAACTGAAAAAAATATAGGGTTAGAAAAATCTTATAAAGAATGCATTGAATTAGTTGTAAATTATTAATTTATTTTCTACATACCATTATATAATCTCCATATTGAGAATCATGTTCAGGCCAGGTTTTAAAAATTTGTACATTGCTAAAATATTGTTCGAAAGCATTGAATCTTTTTTTAACAGATGTTTTAAATTCATTCATCATAACATCATTATGTAATATGTCTGCAGTTGCAGCAATTACTTCAGTTGGAGCCCCATTTTTTATTGTTTCAATTAAATATTCAAATCCTAATTTTGCAGCTGCTTGTTTTCGTTCATTTTCATTAGAATAATCATTAATATAACAATCTGAAATAATACTTAATCCTTCAGGTGTAGTGTGTTTAGAAATTGCAGCTATTGCATTAGCTTGTTTTTCATATGGTACGTGATGGATTGATCCTGTGCAAAGAACAACATCGAATTGTTGCAAAGGATTCCAATGAAGAACATCTCCTACTTGAAAGTTTATTCCAGAGTGATTTCTCCTAGCATAATCAATATAATCCTCATCTAAATCAACCCCTGTTAAAGATAAATCAGACCTTACATCTGCAATCTGACTTAACAAATATCCAGGACCGCACATTAAGTCTAAAACAGTCCCATTTACAGGCGTTCTTGCAGAAACAATACTAAGAACTTTTTCTAAAGACTTTTTATAAGGTATGTAAATTAGTTCTTGCTCATAAATATCTGGTGGTGGAAGATCAATCATTGAGAAAGAAAAAAATAAATTATTTATAAGTTTAAGCTGTTACTATTATTAAGATTTTATAAAAATTATTTTCCTAATGGTGGTTGTGTTGGTTCAATATAAAGAATTTTATAGCTCGCGTTTGGATTCCACAGACCATTTATTCTTTGTCTAAGCACTGTGTTAACATAATTTATTGTGTCCATTCCAGTTTTATGATAATTACCATTGCTCATAAAAATAGCTTGATCAATTGAATTTAAAAAAATCGCTTTTCCACGATGAGTTCCAAATAAATCATTGTGTGTTTCATAATCTTCAACTTTAGAAATTGGAATTTGCATATGATATTCTCTTGGCAATTTTGCTTTTATTGTCTCTAAACCCATATATCCTGTAAATATTATTGAGAATACTATTGCGCCAAGTGTTAATTGTTTTTCTTTATCCATATAAGTAGAAATGAAAAGAACTTAATAAATTTTACTTATCTTTTTCTTTTTATCTCTTTTTCAGACATTAATTCTGGCACAAATCCTTCTTTTTTCATTTCTTCAGCAATTTTAGAGGCTGATTCCAAATGTATTTCCGCGTCAGAAAGCATTCTTTTTCCTAGTTTTTCAAATGCCTGTTCATTACTGGTTTTAGTTTTTTTATTCTTTTTTTCTTTTTCTTCATCTTTTCTTATTTCAACTTTTTTTGTTATAAGAATTAAATCAGATCTCAGAATTAGATGTGATTGAGTTATGAAAGCCATTAAAACCATTGTCGCATATAAGAATTCCATTATCATTTTAATAGTCATTATATCTAATCCAAATATTGATTTGTTGTTAAATAAAATGAACACGCTTATTAGTTGAGATAATAAGAAGAATAATGCGCTTGCAAAAAGTAAATCCCATGGTCTTCTATCAGGATAGCTCTTTGTTCTCGTCAAGAAAACATATGCATAAATTACGATATATATAGAAATTAAACTATTCACAATTATAAATAATCCTGATGCATATTCCATTATAGCATATTTTATCAAGAAATGTTTATTTAAACTTTTGTCTTCACTTAAGAAAGGATAAAAATGGGCCCGCCCGGACTCGAACCGGGGATCAATGCCTTGTAAGGGCACTGTCATTTATGGTCCAAAACTAGAAATTTAAAAATCCAGTTTTTGATATAGCCACTAGACCACGGGCCCAAACTTTTTAACTTTGTAAAAAGCTTGATTAAAACTTAGCATCTTTTTAGACAGACACCTTGTATCGTAATTTTTTGAAAAAGTTAATTTATTTATAAAATTTTGTATTTTTCCCTCTTAAAAGCACAAACTTTATATAGTATAATTATTCAGAATTATTATAGAGATGACAGAGTCGCAACAGCAACCACACGAAAGAATTTTTAATATTCTATTCCAGGAAGATGAACTTACTTGGCAAAATATCATTTATGAGTTAGTTAAATCTGAGGAGATGGATCCTTGGAATATAAATATCTCTCTTATTGCAAATAAATTCTTAGGAAAATTAAAAGAACTTAAAGAAACTGATTTCAGAATATCTGGAAAAATAGTACTTGCATCTGCTTTACTTCTTAAAATGAAGTCTAAAAGATTATTAGACACTGATTTAATGTCTTTTGATACTTTAATTGCGGGTGATGAAAATGTGCTTGATGTCTTAGAAGAATTAGAAGATCAAGTTATAGAGTATGAAAAAAAAGAATTACCCAAAATTGTGCCTAGAACTCCTCAACCTAGAAAACGAAAAGTTTCTGTGTTTGATTTAGTTGAAGCGCTAGAAAAAGCTTTAGAAGTTGAAAATAGACGAAAACAATACATTGTTCCTGAAGTAAGAATTGAAGCACCAAGAAAATCATTGGATATAACTATTGTTATAAAAGATATTTATGATAGGATTTCAGGTTTTTTCAATAAAGAGTCCTCAAAAAAATTAACTTTTAGCGAATTAATTCCTTCTGATTCAAAAGAAGATAAAGTGTTTACATTTATTCCTTTACTACATCTCGATAATCAAAGAAAGATTGATTTGATGCAGGATGAACATTTTGGTGAAATTTCTATTCATCTGGTAAAATCTAAATAATTCAATAAATTTTTAAAACAAGCTTTATTCTTGACGACTATGGGAACAATATTATTAAATTTTAATCAAAATCCAAATATAGGATTGTATGCTTTTGTTACAGATAAGTTTGCATTAGTTGGCAGAGAAGTTGACGCAAATTCAATTAAAGAAATGGAAAGAATTCTAAAAGTACCAATTCATCAGATATCTATTGCGGGAACTTCTTTAATAGGGGTGTTCTTAGCTGGAGACGAAAATCTTGTTTTAGTCCCATCCATAGTTTTTGATAATGAACTAAAGGCATTAGAAGAATTAAAAATTCCTTTTCAAGTTTTCAAAACTGATTTAACATGTTTAGGAAATAATATGTATGTTGGTAAGCATGGAATTTTGATGAGTAGTGAGTTCACGTCTGTAGAAGAAAAAGAAATTGAAAAAATATTTGATAGACCTGTTCAAATAATTGATATTGCAGATTCAATCACTCCAGGTGCATGTTTAGTTGTTAATGGAGATAAAGGATTAATTCATAGAGATGCAAGTTCTCAAGAAATAAAATTAGTTGAAAAAACACTTAAAATTAAAATTGAAGCAGGAACTATAAACATGGGTGTTCCACATATTAAATCAGGATTAATAAATAATTCAAATGGATTAATAATTGGCCACGGTTCAGGTCCTGCAGAAATTATGAATGCAGAAGAATCATTAGGTTATATTGAGGGATGATTATGGATAATGATAGAACAATCGAATATCAGCTTTTAGAACAACAAATGCAAAGTTTATCTGAGAATTTACAGAATATCGAAGAGAGTGTAGATGAGCTTATGAGAATCACTAATGCATTAGATGGTTTTAATGATTTAAAAGTTGGTGATAAAATACTTGTTTCATTAGCAAATGGAATTTTTGCAGAAGCTGAATTAAAAGTTGTTAACTCTCTTAAGGTTAATGTTGGATCTGGTGTCATGGTTAGTAAAGATGTTGTTGAAACAAAAAAAATGATACAAGATAAACTTAAAGACCTTAATGATTACAAAAAAGAAGCCGAGCAATATTATGAAACTATGTATAGTAAAATTCAAGAAATTCATCAAGAAATGATAGCTGAAGAATCTGCTAAAAAATAAAATGTTTAAATTCTTAAAAGAAAAACTCAAAGGAGTTGTCGACTCTATAAAGAAAGGGGTTGAAGATGAAGTTGAAGTAGAAGAAATTACTAAGGAAATAGAACCATCTGTTCCAAAAAAAGAGCCTTCTAAGAAAAAAAAAGAAATAAAAAAAGAACCAATTATAAAAAAAAACGATAAAAAAGTTTCTAAACCGAAAAAAGTTCCTGAACCTAAAGAATCAGTACAAGAATCTGAAACTATAATTATTTCTGAAGAGAAAGTTGAAGAAAAAAATGATGATAATAATCATGTTTCTCTTGAAAAAAAATCTGTGAAAGAAGAACCTTTGCCTGAAGAAGTGAAAGAAAAAAAAAGCTTTTTTGGAAAAATATTTAGTAAAAAAGAAGAAAAAGTTGAAGAACCTCAAGAAGAAATTATCGAAGAAACAAAAGAAATAGTTGATGAAAAATCTGTTTTGCAAGAAGAAAAAAAAGGTTTATTCTCTAAAATAACTGAAACAGTTACCAAATTTAATCTTTCTGAAGAAAAATTTAATGATATATTTTGGGAACTGGAAATAATATTATTAGAAAATAATGTTGCTGTTGAAGTTATTGAAAAAATTAAGCAAGACTTAAAAGAAGAACTTACAACAGGTAAAGTTTCAAGAAAAGGTGTTGAAGAAGTTATCAGAGATAGTTTAAAAAAATCAATTGAAGAAGTTTTAAACGTTGAATCATATGATTTCTTAGATAAAGTTAAGAGTAAAAAGCCTTTTGTGATTGTATTTATAGGTGTGAATGGATCTGGAAAAACAACTAATATGGCTAAAGTTGCAAATTACCTGCAAAAAAACGGTTTAAGCGTTGTTTTTGCAGCTTCAGACACCTTTAGGGCTGCAGCAATACACCAGTTAGGTGAGCACGCTGAAAATCTTAAAATCAAAATGATTAAACATGATTATAACGCAGATCCTGCAGCAGTCGCTTTTGATGCTATAGAACATGCAAAAGCAAAAGGAATAGATGTTGTAATGATAGATACTGCCGGAAGACTTCACAGTAATACAAATCTTATGGAAGAACTGAAAAAACTTATTAGAGTTAATAAGCCAGATATGAAAATTTTTGTAGGTGAAAGTATAACTGGTAATGATTGTGTTGAACAAGCATCCACTTATAATGATGCAGTTGGAATTGATGGTATAATACTTTCAAAAGCAGATGTGGATGAAAAAGGTGGCGCAGCAATTTCTGTTTCATATATTACAAAAAAACCTATTTTATTTATAGGGACAGGTCAAACATACGACGATATAAAACTTTTTGATAAAAAAATAGTTCTAGAAAGTTTAGATTTGTAATTTAATAAAAAATGAATTAAAAAATAAAAAATTAATACCCGTCTAGAGGTACTTTCTTTCCACTTAATCCTTTAATTAAATGTCCTGAAGCTTCTTTTTTCAAAATTGCAGCTTTATCAGTTTTTTCCCATGTAAAATCAGGATCATTTCTTCCAAAATGACCGTATGCAGCTGTTTTTTTGTAAATAGGTCTTTTTAACTGCAAATGATTAATTATATCTGCTGGTTTTAATGGAAAATGTTTAACAACTAATTTTTCAATTTCTTCTTCTGGAATTTTATTTGTTTCAAAAGTGTGTACTAAAATAGATACTGGATTTGCAACTCCAATTGCATAAGCAAGTTGAACTTCACATTTATCTGCTAAACCTGCTGCAACAATATTTTTTGCAACATATCTTGCCGCATATGATGCTGATCTGTCTACTTTTGAAGGATCTTTTCCTGAGAATGCTCCTCCTCCATGACTTCCATGACCGCCATATGTGTCAACAATAATTTTTCTTCCAGTAACTCCTGCATCTGCAACAGGACCACCAATAACGAATGCACCAGTTGCATTAATGTGAAATTTTGTTTTATTGTCTAACCATTTTCCACAAACTGGTCTTATCACATATTTTAGCATGTCTTTCACAATTGTTTTATGTTTAACATTTGGCGAATGCTGTGTTGCAAGAACAACTGTGTCAATTCTTTTAGGTTTACCATCAATATATTCAACTGTTACTTGGCTTTTTGTATCAGGTCTTAAATATTTTAATTTTCCAGATTTCCTAATAGTTTCTAATTTCTTAGTTAATTTATGTGCCACAACAATTGGCAAAGGCATTAATTCAGGTGTTTCATTGCTTGCAAAACCAAACATTAAACCTTGATCTCCTGCACCTTGTTCTTTGTGTAAACCTGATCCTGCAGTCACTCCTTGTGAGATGTCAGGACTTTGTTCTGATATTGCGTTTAAAACTCCGCAACCATCACAATCAAATCCATAATCAGGATCGTCATAACCGATTTCTCTAATTGTTTCTCTAACAATTTTTTGAACATCAATATAAGTTTTTGTTGTTAATTCTCCTGCTACAACTACAAAACCTGTTTTAGTCAAAGTTTCAATTGCAACTCTAGAATCTGGATCGTCTTTTAATGCTGCATCCAATAATGCATCGCTAATTTGATCACACATCTTATCAGGGTGCCCTGCCCCAACACTTTCACTTGTAAATAAATATCTTTTACGCATATTATTACCTCCCTGTAATACATATATTATTCTCTAAAATCAAGGATTTATTTATAAAAACTCTTGACAAAATTATTCCAATAAGAATATTAAATCTCTATTCCCAATGTTAGTTTAACTATTATTCCGACTATGAATGATAGAAATGCAACTCCGAAACTTATTAAAATCATCTCCCAAAATCGTTTTCCAAAAGCCATGTCCTTAGCCACTGAAGTATAAAATGTGAAGCAAAGAATTATTGTTGCTGCAATCACTAAAGTTAATATAACTGCAAGTATAGGGCTTGAAGTTAAAAAAAATGGACAAACCAGTAATGAGACAGTTATTATATATGCTATGCCTGTATAAATAGATGCTTTAAACGGATTTTTGTTTTCTCTGGCGTCAGTTTTTGTTGCTAAATATTCTGATGCAGCCATAGAAAAAGATGCTGCAATTCCTGTAATTAAAGCCGCAATACCAACAAAAACATTATTCATAAAAGCAAATGTTAAACCTGCAATCGCACCCGTTAATTCGACCAGCGCATCATTAAGACCTAAAACTATTGATCCCACATATTCAAGTTTTTCTTCATTAAGCATGTTAAGAATCTTTTGTTCATGTTCTTGTTCATCTTTTTCAATTTCTGCTGCGCCAGGAATTATTTTTGCAATAGCATTATATTTATCTTGGGCTTTACTTTCTTTTCGTTCCATTAATTTAACTGCGAATGTTAAACCAAGAGTTTTAGCTAAAAAATAAAACCAGAAAATCATAAATTTTTTTGGTTTAACATCTTTTTGCGTATGTTGTTTCCAAAAATCATGATGTTTTAATTCATCATTTGAAATGTGTTCAAGAACCTTTTTGTTATGCTCATCCTTCATAGATTTGGCAAGTTGTGCATATAAAATGTGCTCACTTAATTCGCTTCTTTGAGCATTTAAAATAAGTTTACTGGTTTTCTCATTCATTTTACTCTCTATTAGCCCAAGTAATTGCTGAATCTAAATCAGAGTCTGTTAAATCAAGCCAATGTTTTCTAGTTTGATAAATTTTAGAGCCTTTTGCATCCCATAAAAGTAAACCTGCATAAATTTTACTTGGTTCAATAATAACTTCAGGTGGTGAAAAATAACTTGTGTATAGATTTTCTTTAACTGTTTGCTTGTCAATATCTTCAAACTTCATTTTTCCCATTATAACTTTTTTAGCGAGTAACTTTATAACGCTCAGAACTTCTTCTTGACCATCATATTGTACACAGAAATTTAAAAAAAGATCATCGTTGTCTTTTGTTTGGTCCATGATTTGTTTAAATAAATCAGTTAGTTCTTGATCTAAATCATACCAGCTTCCAATTATGAAAACTCTAACGTTGTTTTCTCTTATATCAGGGTTATTTATTAACTCTTTGAAGAATTTTACTAATGAATTCACTTCATCATCTGTTTCAGAAGAAATATTAAGTGTTAATATTGGCACTTTATTTTTTATTTGATATTTACAAAACAATTTAATTTGTTCAATATTTTTATTTATAAGTTCATCTTCTTTGCCATTATTCCAACCTTTTAAGTCATGACCATCTATTGCTATGTGTAAAGGTTTTTTCTTTTGTTTTAGAAAATCCAAATCTATTTTCGGAAGCTTTAATTCCATATATTATTAAAATAACTCATTGTTTTTAAAGATTGTCTTTAAACAAAAAATTATTTAAACATTTCTTGGTCGTTTAATTGAATGATTCCTCTTAATTACTTTATTGCGCTTGTTGGTTTGCTTTGTGCAAGTATCACAGATATTAAAGCTCGTGAAGTTCCTGATTGGCTTAATTACACATTAATCGCAGTTGGATTTGGAAGTTCTATAATTGCATCCATAACTATATTCAGTTTTAATCCTTTTTTTGAGTCATTAATAGGGTTTGCAATTGGTTTTATTATAGGATCTATTTTTTATTATTCAGGTCAATGGGGCGGTGGAGATGCCAAAATGTTAATGGGACTGGGTGCACTAATTGGATTTGAATTAAACTCTTTTCCTTTATTTGCAGTTTTATTACTCAATATTTTCTTAATTGGATCTGTCTATGGAGTTTTTTGGAGTATAATTTTGATGTTTAAACATTGGACTCAGTTTAAAAAAGCCTTTTTAGATATGATTAAACAACCTAATATCATCTTTTTTAGAAAAATAGTTTTAGGAATATTAGTTATTGCATTCATATTATTCTTTTTAACAAGTTCTTTTGTGAAAATATTAATTATAAGTTTTGCGTTATGTGTGTTCTTTTTATTTTGGTTTTGGATTTACAGTAAAGCTATTGAAAAATCTTCTATGGAAAAAACAATTTTAGTTAACAAATTAACCGAAGGAGAGTGGGTTTTAACAAAATCTTTTATTCCTAAAAGAATTCCGACTTCCGCATATACTTTTTTGTTAAGGGAATTTAAGAATAAACAGAGGCATGATTTATTAGTTATGTTCATGAGTTTATTTCTTCAATTTAGAATATTTAAAAAGACTTTTGGCAAGAAAATTGTTCAAAGAGAAAAATATTTGTATAAACAAATAGAACATAAATGGTCTTCAGAATATAATAACATTTTAGATAGTTTAGTTGTTTTACATATTGCTAGTACAAACAATCTTTTGAAAAGAATTCTTTTCAAATTAGGTTTTTTTGTAGGTAACAGACCCTCTAAAGATATAAAAGAAAAAATTCATGAGGTTTTAATAAGTCCTAAGTTAATCAATAAAAGAAGTGATTTGATAAGTAATATTTACAAATATCTGGAAGAAAAAGGATTTTATTATGATAAAGATTTAATTTGTGACCCTAATAGTAAAGAAGGAATTACTAAAGATGAAATAAATACTTTGAAAGCAAATAAAATTACGTCAGTTAAAATAAGAGAAGGAATTCCTTTTATACCTAGTTTTTTAATAGCTTATATTTTGTTTTTATGGCTTAAGAATTGGATAGTTTATTTAATATAATTATTTAAGGTATTCTATCAAGTTGTTTTAACAAATAATTTTCTTCATCATCATTCATGCTTCTATCTTCAGGTTGATCTTCTATCACAGGCGTTTGTTTAAATTCTTCTCTTTGACCAATAACCATTTTTCCAGAAATACTGGATGTTACGCTTTCTAAATCTCCTTGAGAAAGTTGTTTTGGTTCCCATTGAAAATCCAATCCGTCGTCTTGTTTTCTAGCGATAATATTTATTTTAAATCCATTTTCTTCTTCTGTTATAATGTTTGTTCCTTGAGCGCCAAGTGTTTCAAATAAGACTGTTGCAGTGTAATTGGCCAAATAGAATAAATGTTCTAATTCAGCTTCACTAATATTTTCGATACTATCAATTTTTTTTATTGGTTCTACTATTATGTGCCCTTTAGCAGCCGCATTTTCTGGGAAAAATGCTCTTCCTATTTCATCCTCATACAATATTTGTTTAGTCATTTTGAAAACAGGTGTGTAATATTATCTAAAAAATTCTTTTTATCATCCTTTTCTTCTTCATCGTATTCTGTTGGTTTTGGAACTTCTGATGGATCAATATCTGATATGTCTTCTTCAGATATTTCTGCAGAAGAATCATCTTTCTCTTCAATTTCAGGTTCAACCTCTTCTTCAAGCGATTCCCTATGAATTGGTTTAGGAATTGGCAGTTCTTCTTCAGAGTCTTCATCATACTCCTTTAGTTTTAATGATAGCTTATCGATATTAACTCCTTGGAATAATTTAGCTAATTCAGGATTAGAACTAAGTCCTTTTTTAACCTCTTCAGGATGATCTTTTAACATATCTCTGAGTGCAGGATTGTCTTCGATGAATTTAGCCAACATTTTTTTTGGATCATTCTGAACAAGTTTTTCAGAATTTTTTGAAGATAAAGGCTTACCTTCTCTTTGTAAATGGGAGTTCATTATTTTTGTAAGGTTTGTTTTAAAAGATTCATATAATTCATCTTGATTAATTTTATTTTTTGGAATTTCAAATTTTAAATTATCACTTTTTTCTCGTGGTATTATATGAAATAAAAAATGAGGGCTTTGTTGTCCTGCAACCGCGCCATTGGCTATAAAAATAGTTGTGTTTGCAGATGGAGTTCCTTCTCTAACTCCTCTTGAAAGATATTTTACATTTTTAAATATATGTTTGAATGTTTCAGGTTTTAATAATGGCATTATTGGAACATGTTCTTTTGGTAAAACTAAAACATGACCTTTTGTTGATGGATAAATATCCATTATTGCAATCATTTGATTGTCTGAGAAAACTTTATGTGAAGGAACTTCTCCCCCAACTATTTTGCAGAAAACACAATTTTTCTTTTGAAGCGCAGCAATTTCTTCAGGACTCATATTTTTTAGTTCTTCTTCTGTTATTTGTCCTTCGGTCATTTAGAAATTAGATTGATATTATTATTTAAATATTGTTAATTAAAAAGATCTCTTTTTTGTTAAAAATTATAGTCTTCAAAATTACTTAATTTATAACTTTGATTGATTGTTCTTTTAAATTCTCCACATATATCTTTCGTAATGCATAGCTGTGTATATGGTTGTAAATAATTCATGTTAATTAACCTATTTATTCTTCATCCTCTTCGTAAAGGAAACCTTCTGGGCTTATATTCCAACTCATTTATATCACCTACTAATCTAAATGCTAAAAGTTAATATATACTTTATCCATATGTTATATATGCTAAAGTACATTTATACCAAAAACTATATAAATATAAATCGTTTTAAACGCATATGAAAAGAAAAGTTATTCAACATAGCCCAACATCCTTAGTTATAACTTTGCCAAAAGAATGGATTGATAGATATAATATCTGCAAAGGTTTAGAGCTTGATGTCTTTGAAAAAGACAGTCAACTATGCATAAGTAAAGGGGAAATAGAAAAAACTACTTTAGAGACTGAAATTGATATAACTGATCTTGATAGAACTACTATTATGTTGGCACTAAGAAATCTTTATAGAGCAGGATATGATAAAATAACTATTAAATTTGAAAAAAATCAATTTGTACATCACAAATCAAAAAATCCCATACACATAATTGAAATTATTCATGAACGACTTCAAACACTTATGGGCTATGAAATTACTAGAGAAACTAAAGGCTCATGTATAGTCGAAAATATTAGTGAAGGATTAAGTGAAGAATTACCTCGAGTCGTGCAAAGAGTATATTTATTGTTAATTGATATTTGTGAAAGCATATACGATGCAACTATGAAAAAAGATCATAGTAATCTCAAGATAATAGATAAAAAATTAGAAACAGTTGTAAGATTTATTAATTATTGTTTAAGAACTAGTAATAAAGAACAAAGAGGACCAAATAGTCTTAGTCAATTTAAATTTCATGTTCTTGCAACAGTTGATAGAATTGTTTACCTTTTAAGATCGTCTGCCAAATGGTTATTTAGAACATCAACTAAAATTGATAAATCAACAATTAGAGTTATTGAATTAACTCTGGATTCTTTAAGATTACTTAACCAAATTGCTTATAAAAAGAATTCTCGTTTAATGGTTGAAATTAATAATAATAGATATGAAATTGAGTCAATAATTGCTAAAGGGATGCATAAATACTCTGAAAATGAGGATATTGTTATAAGAAACATGGTTCAAATCCATCACTTATTAACAGATATTGCCAATGTTAAAGGTCATTAAGAACAAGATTTTTAAAACAAGTATTTTTTTCTATTATAATGAATTATTTTGAAGAATTAATAGATTATGTAAAAACAGATAAACCAGGTAAGCAGAAGTTAAATAATAAAAAAATTGAACTCTGCAAAAAGTTGCATATTAAAAAAATTCCTACAGATATAGAAGTCTTATGTAATGCTAAGCAAGAAGATATAGACTTTCTTAAAGATTATTTACTTACTAAACCAACTAGAACAATCAGCGGTGTCGCAGTTATAGCTGTTATGAGTGCACCATTTGCATGCCCTCATGGTAAATGTGTATATTGTCCTGGAGGTCCAAAAAGTCATTTTGGAGATGTTCCTCAATCATACACTGGTAATGAACCTTCAACAATGAGAGGCATTAGAAATGCTTATGATGCATATAGAATTGTTTTTAACAGATTAGAGCAATATGTTGTTATAGGCCAAAACCCTGAGAAAGCAGATGTCATAATCATGGGCGGAACTTTTCCTTCTTTTAAAGAAGATTACAAAAAAGATTTTGTTAGAAATATTTTCAAAGCAATGAATGATTTCTCAGATTTATTCTATAAAGATAACAAACTTGATATTCTTAAATTCAGAGAATTTTTTGAACTTCCTGGCGCAGTAAATAATAAACTGCGAGAAGAACATATTAAAGCAAAAGTTCTTGAACTTAAAAAAAATAATATAAAAAGTCTTGAAGAAGAAAAAAAGAAAAACGAAAACTCAAATATTCGTTGCATCGGTTTAACTATTGAAACAAAACCTGATTGGGGATTGCTTCATCATGGTAATGAGATGCTAGATTTTGGATGCACAAGAGTCGAACTCGGTATTCAAACTGTTTATGATGATGTTTTGAAAAAAATTCATAGGGGCCACGGTATTAAAGAGTCTATAGAATCAATTAGGAGCTTAAAAGATTTAGGTTTTAAACTTAATTATCATATGATGCTTGGATTGCCAGGCGTCTCAAAGAAAAAAGATCTTAAATCGCTTAAAGAAATATTCGAGAATCCGGATTTTAAACCAGATATGCTGAAAGTTTATCCAACATTAGTTATGCCTGGAACAACTCTTTATGCAGATTATAAAACAGGCAAATTCAAACCCATAGATACAACTGATGCTGCAATAATGATTGTGGAAGCCAAAAAATTTATTCCTCGTTATTGTAGAATTATGAGGGTTCAAAGAGATATCCCAACTAAAGTCACAACTGCAGGCGTTGATAGAACGAACTTACGTCAATATGTTTCAGATTTACAAATAGAAAAAGGAGTTATTTGTAATTGTATTAGATGCCGTGAAATAAAAGGTAAAAAAATAACTGGTAAAACAGATTTTGAAATTATAGAATATGATGCTTCTAAAGGAAAAGAGTTTTTTATTTCGATTAAAGATGAGGCAGATAAATTATTAGGTTTTTGCAGATTAAGGTTTGTAAGTCAATCTTTGAGACCAGAAATATCTCCTAACTCTGCAATCGTTAGAGAATTACATGTTTATGGAAGTGCACTTGGGCTTGGTGAACAAGGTAAAGTTCAACATAAAGGATTTGGAAAACAATTAATGGAAAAAGCAGAAGAGATAGCTATTAAATATAAAAGAGATAAAATGCTTGTTATTAGTGGTGTCGGAGTGAAAGAATACTATAAAAAAATAGGCTATTTTGATGATGGACCTTATGTGTCTAAAAATTTATAAAAAAAATAAAAAATTATTTTAAATATCTGACTATCACAGTTAAAATTTCTGCACGATGTTTATCTTTAGATTTTGTTTCTCTTAACTTTGTAGCCAACTCTTTTTCACCAAGAACATGCTCTATCCAATCAGAGAAATGATTAAAATCATCTGCAACATGATGATTAAACATGTCATCAGATAATTTTTCTAAAGACTCTGATAATTCAAATAAATCTGAGCAATTAGTTCCATCAGAGAAATAAAATGCCATTTCAGGATTTGCTTTTTTCAAAGTTTTTTTAACAGCACCTGTCTTTTTAACAACCGTTTTCTTTTTAACAGGAGTTTTAACTATTTTAGTAGTATTTTTTTTAGAAGTTTTTTTAGTTACCAAATCTTCTCACCTCGTTTTTTTAAAGTATCTATTGAGTATTTAAATATTATTATTTCCTAAATATTTTTAAAAGCAAACAAATTCAATTATTGAATGCTTGAAAAAATTCCTAGAACAGATGATCTCGAGATAAAAGATTTATTTGTTAAACGATATAAAAATCTTCTTGGCGATAGATATGACAAGTTCATGGAATATTCCTTTGCGTATATTAGAAAAACAATTAGAATTAATACTTTAAAATCAAGTATTTCTCAAGTAAAAGAATCTTTATCAAAAGAATGGAATTTAATGCCTGTTCCTTGGTGTGAAGAAGGTTTTTGGATTGAATATAGAGATGAAAAAAGATTTGACATAGGAAATACCCCTGAGCACCAATTAGGCATGATTTATGTTCAAGATGCTGCAAGTATGATTCCTCCGATTGTTCTAAATCCAGAACCAGGAGATTCAGTTTTAGATATGTGTGCAGCTCCAGGAAGTAAAACAACTCAACTAGCCCAGTATATGAAAAATCAAGGTGTTTTAATCGCAAATGATTCAAATGGAAAAAGATTAGCTGCGTTAGGAATAAACATGACTAGATGTGGCGTTTCTAATGCAATTATAACTCAGCAACAAGGAAATTATTACAGACAATTAGACTTCGATAAAGTTCTAGTTGATGCTCCTTGCAGCGCAACAGGAACCATTAGAAGGAGTTTGAAAGCTTTAACCATGTGGAGTCCTGGAATTGTTAGAAAAATGGCAGGAATTCAACGACAGTTAATTCAGGCAGGATTTATGGCTTTAAAACCAGGTGGCACTATGGTTTATTCTACTTGCACTCAAGAACCTGAAGAAAATGAAGCGAATGTTTCTTTTTTACTTGAAAAGTTTCCTGATGCAAAACTTGAAGAAATAAAACTTAATATTAAGAGGAGTGATGCAGTTCTTGAATTTGAAGGTCAGAAGTTTAATCCTGAAGTCAAAAAATGTTTGAGAATTTATCCTCAAGATAATGACACAGAAGGTTTCTTTGTCGCTAAGATAATGAAAAAAGCATAAGCTTTTTAAACAATTTTTTCTTTCTTCAATATTATGGTTGAAGCACTTAAACAAACAACTTTGCAATTTGGTTTAGAAAATATTGCTAACTCGGTTAAACCTATATTATCTAAACCGGCTGACAAACCAGTTGTTCAAGATCCTAGTTTAATGTCTTGGGAAAAACTTATAACTTATTTATCAGATAATATTATAAATTATGAATCTAATAAAGGAAAATCTTTACAAGCAAGATTTGAAAAAGGTTCTGAAACACTAGCACATATAAATTCTCGAAGAGGATCTTGTAAACTAAGCGAAATAGATACTCTTAACGAAGTGATTGATTACATTTCAACTCATAAGTTAAGATCTCATGTTCAAACTAATTTTAGGACTGGAGTTTTAAATGAACAAACAGTTGATGCTGTTTATAATGCAGTTAGAAAATTTAGAGATAGAGAGTACAATAGTTTTTTTCAATTAAGTTCAGAATTAACATCCGGCTTTAATGAACAAATAGGTTCACTTGTGAGCATATCTAATGGCAATTATTCTAGAAAAGGAACAACTAATTATAATGCAGATATGCGTTCTTGGAAAAACAGATTTGAAGCTATGAATATGTTGGCAGATTCAATTAGTTCTTCAGATAACATTGTTTCTCTTCATGATCTTGATAATGTAAGGCATTCAATTAGAATGCTTGAAACTAATGATTATTTGAAAAGAGTTAATAATAAAGAATTAGAAACTGCTAAACAAGAAACTATTGCTAAATTGAAAAAACTCTACAGAAGTGCAGAAGGATATTTTTCAGTTAGAATTGGTGATTTAAACGCTGCAAGAGTTCAAAAAGCAAGAGAAGATGATTATAGTAGTATTAGAAAATTTGCAACTAGTATTTTTAAAAGAAAATAATCTGTCATATTAATTTTTATTTATATAAATTAGATAGTAAAAAGAAAAATTATTTTTGAGCTCTAATATAATCAGATATTGCATTAACAAGAGAAGGTATTGATACCGGTTTAGGTATAAATCTGAAGAAATTGTTGTCAGGATACATCTCTGTAATCTTCTCAGGTTCATGTCCTGACATTGCTATAATAGGAATTTGAAGTCTTCTTTGTAAAAAATATCCAAGAACGTCGTTATCAACTATTTCAAGATCTGGCTGAGAAATTTTAAGATTGAAATCTGTTGAAGCTCCAATATCTGCAATTACTACATCAGGTTTTTCTGTTTCATAAACTTTAATTGCTTCATAGTTAGAATTGGCAGTAACAACATTAAATCCTAATTTTGAAAATATAATTTTAAATATATTACAGAGATGAAGTTCATCATCTGCAATTAATAATTTATATTTCTCAGGATTATCAACAAGTCTTAGTTGTTCCTCAATCGCAATAGTTCCTTTTTCATATGGAACAGTAAATGCAAATCTGCTTCCTTTTCCAGGCTCTGATTGCACATATGCTCTTCCGCCCCAGAGTTCAGCATAAGTTTTAACAATTGATAAACCAAGTCCGAAACCTTGTAATTTTTGTGCTGTATCTAATTGTTCTCTTGATTCAAATATTCTTTTCTGAGCATCTGCAGGTATTCCTGTTCCAGTATCTGAAACATAAAATTCTAATGTTTTGTCATCTAATTTCTGCACTCCTAGCTCTATTTTACCTTCTTGTGTGAATTTAGATGCATTTGAAATTAAGTTTATTAGCAATTCTAAAACTTTTGTTTTATCTCCTACAATAACTTCTGTAAGATTAACATCAGATAATAAGTTTGTGTCTATGGGTTTTTTTGAAACTAAATGTTTAAGATTAACATATGCACCATTTAAAACATCATTAAGCACATAAGCGTTATTATTTAATTGTAATTCATTAGTTTCAGATAAAACATTTTGAAGTGTTTGTTGAACTAAATCATTCAAATATTTTGTTTGTACTTCAATTAATCTTGCCATAGATTTGACTTTTTCAGGATCGGTTGTTTCTTTCAATAAATTTGCTATGGCCAAGATGGTATTTAGAGGTGTTCTTTGGTCATGCGCAGTAGTTGATATTAACTGATCTTTCAATTTATTTGCTTCAATCAATGATTGTTCATATGCTTCTGTTTCTGTTTTATCTGTAATTGTCGCAATAACTCTTGTGTCATCTATTCTAGTTAAAGATACATCTCCTGGAAATAAGCTCCCGTCTGCACGTTTATGTTGCCACTTAAATGAGTTAGAAGTTCCAATATGGGCTTCTTCTATTAATTGTCTTGCATAATCTATTGAATGAGCATTATTTGGCTGTTGAGTTGGAGATAAATCGCCTGGTTCCAAGCCTATTATTTGATCTAAACTAGTATATCCAAACATTTCTACAGCTCTATAATTTGCAAAAATATATTGATTTCCACTTATTAACAGAACTGCTTCCGAAATAGAATTTAGAATAACATCTTTGAATAATTCTGCTTCTTTTTGATTTTGGTCCAATAAAGTATTTGTAATATCTGTCATTTAATTTAACCTTAAAAACAATAATATTTTGTGAAATAAGACTTTATTTTTAAAGATATAGAAAAAAATTAGCAATTATTTCCTTGCTTTTTCTACTTTACCGCCTAGAAGACCTTTTAGCGATTGATCATTAACTTTGATTACTTGCCATCTAACTCCAGGGATATCTCCTTTACTCCGGCCCATAGTTCCGCCGATACATTCAATCATAACTTCATCGTGTTCATCAATGAGTTTTGAAGCTCCATCACCAGGACAGAAAGCAGTTACATGTTTACCATTTTTAACTAACTGTACTCTAACACATTTTCTCATAGCTGAGTTTGGTTGTTTTGCTTCTAATTGAACTTTTTCTAAAACAATTCCTGAAGCTTGTGATGATCCTCCAAGAGGGTCAGATTTCTTTTTCAAGCCCATGTTTTTTTTCATGAACCATTTATCAGAGTATCTTGAAGTTTTTCTTCTTTTTACTAATTTTAAAGCAGCATTTATTCCTTTTGATTTATTAGCCATAGTAAGAGGAAGAAAAAACTATCTATTTATAAAGATTACTATAGAGTAAGGAAGAAAAATAAAAAAATTAATTGACTGGTCGCCACATTTCTCCATTCCATTTGATTTCTGTATCGCCAATATACAAGGCTTCTCCTGGCTGAGGATTCCTAAAATCCTTTGGAATGTCTATGTGTTGTCCTGATTGATTATATCTTCCTGTTATTTGAAGTTCTTGTAAAATTCTTGGTTTATCTTCAGCACTTGCAGACACATATTCTGGATATCTGTCTTCATAAGATTTTCCAATCGCCATATGGATTGTTCCACCAATTTTTTCTGCAAATAAAGGATGTTTTAAGTTTCTTTGAACTGCCGCGTTTGTTCCAACTGCGATTTCACCCATGTGTTTTGCACCTTCATCAGTATCTAATATGCTTTGAAGTAATTCTGGACCAACTTGCGCACTTGATTTAACAATTTGACCGTCGACAATCTTTAAATATACTCCCCCTAAATCGCTTCCATTTTGATAAACAGGAACATCAAGATAAATTTCTCCTTGAATAGTATTCCAATTTGGACTGGTATAAACTTCTCCATCAGGAACATTATGTTTTCCAGAGCAATTTTCAACTTCATTATGTCCTATTTCCATATTTAATTCTAGAATTCTTTTTAAATTTGGATTATAAGATCTTACAGTAACTGTTTTTGCTCCAGTCATTAATGCTTTTAATTCTTCTTGTTGTTCATACATTACAGCATAATCAACTACTGACGCATTAATTATAAACTGTTGATACTCTCCAAAAGAACTAAATCCTTCAAAATCAGAATCTGATTTAAGTGGGAATAATGTTAAACACCATGGCTTTGACAATCTTGTTTTTAGTAATTCTTGATTTGATCTTCTTACAGTTCCAACTTGCTTACTAAAAGGTTCTAATATTCTGGTTTCATCAGATCCTAAAACATAAATAAACGCTCCTGCTTCTTCAAAAACAGCTTTAAATGATTCTGGAACAAATGTTTGTTGTTCTTCTGTTCCAATTTCCATTGCTGGAACTCCTACATTATAATTTCTTGGATGAGTTGGAAAATGCGGCATTAAAATAGGGTTTGCGCCTTTCTCAAGAATTGCATATTCTAATGATTCCATCAGTTCTCTTGTTCCTGTTTCGCCCATAACAAGAACCATTTTTCCTTCAATAGAACTGTTTTTTTCAGTAAATTGTGTTCCCAAAGAATGATTAACCAACATATTAGCCCATTTGACCATACGAGGATCAAAAAAATCTAACCTACTCATTTAGCATCGCCTCAAATATTTTTTCACCCCTTTACTAGTAATAATAACTCGAATTATAAAAATGTTTATATAAATCAAGGATTTATTTTGCTAAATGAAAACTTATCCTGTGGTTATAGGAATAGTCATTTTTAACGAGAATATTTTATTACTTAAACGAGTGCCTAATTCTATGATTGCACCTAATAAATGGCAAGTAGTTTCAGGTTTTATTCCTGAATTTGAAGCTGTAGAGGACACTATTTTAAGAGAAGTTAAAGAAGAAACAGGTCTTGACGGAGAAATTATCAAGCAAGGCCCTTTAAACATTACTGAGGCTGACAATAGAAAGTGGATTAATATTCCTTTTCTTATAAAAGTAACTTCTGACAAAGTTATAATCAGTGATGAACATTCAGAATTTGTTTGGATTAAACCTATAGATTATGAGAAATATGATTGTATTAATGGTGTAAAGTTGGATTTAGAGGTTTTTGGTCTCATTTAGAGTTCTAAGTTTTTTTTCAAGTAGCATTTCCGGTTTACCCATATTTAATTCTTTTAATTTTAAACCTAAAGAATTTGCAAAAACTCTTATTTTATCTTTTACATCATCAGCATTTTGTTTATCATCTTCAGAGATTCTTTCTATTTCCAATAATAAACCCAATTCTTTAACATCTTCAAACACCAGTTCATATTGTTGAAACTCATAAATATGCTTTTTAATGTCTATAACTATCATTTCTTCAAAACCAAGTTTTCCTAAGATTATTTTCATAATTTCATGATTTTCAACTTTTGTTTCATATTCATCCGAATATATCCATTCATCACCTTTGAAATGGCCTTTCTTATAGGTTATAAAGAAATCTTCTCCTTTTTTCCTCAATCTTAGTCCTTCTTGAGGATATTTACCTTCAAAAGGGCTTATTTTAGCTATGTCTGGATGAGAATAATATATATCTAAAGTTTCTTTTTCACCTTTAAATTCAAATTGTTTTAAAACAGATAATATTTCTTTTTTAGAATTTTGCACTTCAAATAATATTTCTATTTCTCTCATAAATTTGTTTAGAATTAGTTTTTTATAAAAGTTGTTAAATTTTATATAACTTTTATTTCTTTTAAATCAGGAAAGTATCTTTTAACTATTGTTTCTGTTTCTCTCAAATTCTTTGCTTTAGAACCAATCATTAATCCTTTTGTTTTTGTATCAGGTCCTTTTATTGTAACTATTCCATCTTCATCTTCCATACTAGTTATTTTTAATGGAGCAATCAAATTCTTTATGAATAATTGAATATCTTGATTAAATTCTATAATTCTTATTTGTTTATTCATTAATTTTTGAAGTTTTAAAAGATTAGCTTTATTTTTTCCAAGAGCTTTTATTGATTGCCCTGGTTGAACCATAAAAGTGGGTTTATCTCTAAATAAAAAATATTCTTTTACTTGAGCTCGGGTTATTTTCTCAAAAAGACTTATTTGTCTTATAAGATCCACATCATATTTAATGTTCATCTTAGAATGCCAATAACTGATATTGAAAAGGATTTTTTAAAAAGAACGCCTATTTCTTCGTTTTTCATATTTAATGTTTCAAGTTCAACATTTTTCAGAATTTCCGAATAATGATTTATATCTGAAACAGTTTCTTCATTACAATTTGAACTCAAATAGATTTTAGTAATCTTATTGTTCTTTAAATTTTTTAAAACTTCCTTTGTTCCTAATAACAGCTTCTCGCTTCCAACTAATTTTTTTAATTCGTCTATAGTACTCATTTTGTTTTCACCACTAATCCTGGTAATCCTGTCCCTACTGGAACCATTTGATTCAACATCACATTTTCAATAACACTGTTTAAAGGATCTCTTTCGCCTGTTAATGCAGCATTAATTATGTGTCTGATAGGAGTTTCAAATGATGCTCTTGCTAAAACACTTGGTTTTTCTTTTACAATCCCATATCTGTTTATTCCCATTACAGATCCGCTCATAGTCATAGCATCAGCAACTAACATTATATGTCTTATATCAATGTTAATACCTTGAGCATCTAAAACTTTTAATGTTTCATTAAGAATGCCTTGTCTTGCAGCTTCTATGCCAAATATTTTTTCTATTTCATGAATATTATTACTATTAATTCTTACAGTATCTACAAAATCAAGTTTCATAACATCTTTAAGATTTGATCCTGCAGTTACAATAACAAATTCTGAACCTCTATTAACAGGCAATACTTGAGTAACGCCTTTTATTCCTGATACAAATAAATCTTTAACTTTTTCTTTTAATTTATATAATTCATTTAGGCCTGAGTCTTTTGAACCAATATTAACTTTTATTGATTCATCTTTTTGGGCTTTAAATTTAAATCCTTTGAAACTTTTTGTTAAAATTTTAGTTATTTTATCAGCATCTAAATTAGCTAGTGAAGCATTTTTATTAAGAGTTATTGTCATTTCTAAATTAGCAATATTTATACCAATCTCTTCAACAAATTCAACTAAAGTGGTTTCTTTTACTTGAGTAGCAATTTTTTTAATGTCTTTTCCTTGAGAATATGGTTTTTTCAAGTATAATTCCATCATTTTAGTATTAATTTCTTTTCGTCCATCAAGAATTTCAATTATTCTAGGCAAACCAGTTGTAACGTTTAACTCTGAAACTCCTGCAAAGTGGAATGTGTTCAAAGTCATCTGAGTACCTGGTTCTCCTATTGATTCTGCGCTTACTAGACCAACACATTCTCCTGGTTCTGCATGAGATTCTAAGTATTCTTTATAGATTACTTCAAATACTTTTTTTTGTTGGGCAGCAGTGCTTTTTTCAGGTAAATATTTTTTAATATCATCCAAAACACTTTCAGGTAGTTTATCTTTATATTCTTTGAATAAATCAGTCATTTTTATCACTCAATTATTGATCTTATTATTTGTTTGACGTTTATTTTTCCGCCTTCGCTCTTTGATACATCCATTCCATCTTCTCCGTATGAAAATTGAATTATTTTTCCACCTGCATCTCTGACAGTGTAGTCATATTCGACTTTTAAATCTTGTAATGCATTTGCTAATCTTCTATATAAATAACCAGATTTAGGAGTTCTCAAAGCTGTATCCATCAGACTATCTCTTCCGGTCATCGCCATAAAGAACATTTCATGAGGTCTTAATCCATTTTTAAATCCTTTTTTGATAAATCCTCTTGCTTCAGGCCCTAATTCATCATTTTTAAAACAAGATAAAGTTCTTCCTTCAAATCCTTTATCAATTCTTCCGCCTCTCAAAGCTTGTTGTCCTACACAAGCAGATATCTGAGCAAGATTAATTAAGTTTCCTCTTGCACCTGATTTTACCATTGCCATAGTGTCAGTTGTTTGATCTGCTTTTTCAGCAACAATTGATCCTGTTTCATTTCTTGCTTTGTTTAATCTTTCAAGAATTCTTAATTCTAATGTTTCTTTTAGTGATCTTCCTGGTAATGCTTCAAGAGTATTACTTTTAAACTTAGAGATCATATCGTTTACTTCAACATATGCTGATTCGACTATTTTATTTACTTCATCTTGAGTTTCGGAAGTTAAATCCATATCAGATAATTTCGCTGAAAAACCGTATTTTAGAAGAACTTCATTTCCTAATCGGTAAATTCTACCCAGTATTTCAACCATTTCATCTCGTCCATATTGTTTGTGGATGTTTCTTAATAATAATCCTGAACCTTCTCCTAAATTACTCTTATCCATCACACCTGAAAGAATTTTTCCTTGTCTAATTTTAACAATTCTATCAGCATGATCTTCAGGCATTGATTTTGAAACTCCATTGAAATTAAAATCTGCAGGTAATAATGCTGAGAAAATTTCTTTACCACTTAATTTTTCTTTACTTGGTAAATTGTTAAAATTTGTCACTCCTACTGATGCAAGTAAATCTATTGCTTCTGATTGTGGAATATTTTCTTTTCTTGTCAAGATATAATTCCCTGAAATTGCGTCTTGATTACAACCAATAATGCTTAATCCATATCTTGGACTAATTAATTGTGTTTGTACTTCCATTAATAATTCTGCTTCTGCTCTTGCTTCTTCTGTTTGAGGGATGTGTAAGTTCATCTCATCTCCGTCAAAGTCTGCGTTATAAGGTGCACATACAGCAGGATTTAATCTTAAAGTTAATCCTGGGAGAACTCTTACTCTATGACACATCATACTCATTCTGTGTAGAGATGGTTGTCTGTTAAATAAGGACATGTCTCCATTCATTAAATGTCTTTCAACTATAAATCCTGGTGCTAATTCTTCTAATAACTGTTCTTTTGTTTCATCAGTAATTTTTTTTCTTTTTCCATCAGGTCTAATTATATAGTTTGAACCAGGATAAGTGTCAGGTCCATTTTCAATGAATTTAAGCAAGAATGCTTTATTCCATTCAGTTACTCTTTCAGGAACAGTTAATTTCATTGCAATAACCATTGGCACACCAACTTCGTTAATGTTTAATTTTGGATCAGGACTAATAACAGTTCTAGCAGAGAAATTAGTTCTTTTTCCAGCCAAATTATGTCTAATTCTTCCTTCTTTACTTTTAATTCTGTTTGTAAGTGTTTTCAAAGGTTGACCACTTCTATGTCTTGCAGGTGGTAATTGTGATACTTCATTATCAAAAAAAGTTGTTACGTGGTATTGCAATAAATCCCATAAATCTTCAATAATAATTTCTGGAGCTCCAGCGTTAATATTTTCAAATAATCTTTGGTTAATTCTTACAATATCTCCAAGTTTATGTGTTAAATCATCTTCACTTCTTTCTCCACTTTCTAAAGTGATAGATGGTCTCATAGTTACTGGTGGAATTGGTAGAACTGTTAAAATCATCCATTCTGGTCTAACTGATTTTGGATTCATACCAAATACTTCTAAATCTGAATCAGTAATTCTTTCAAGTCTAGTTCTAATTTCAATAGGACTTAATCTTTTTTCATCCTCAAGATAAGAAGTTGGTTTTTCAATTTTAACTTTAAGTTGTTTTTCTTTACAATGTGGACATTTATTAATAGTTTTTAGTCCTGCAATAACTTCAGATATTTTTCTTCTTCTTTCAGAAAGTCCTAATTCTATACCTATTAATTCTAATTCTGCTACGTGTGTTTTAATTTTATCACCTGGGATAAGAATTCTTCCACATACTCTACAAGTTGATCTTAATAAATCTAGAACTTCTTTTACAAATTTAATGTGAACTACAGGTCTTGCAAGTTCTATGTAACCAAAATGTCCTAAACTTTCTTTTAATTTTAAACCATCAGTTTTACAAACAAGTCCTGGATCAATAACACCCAGTCTTACATCCATTAGGCCTCCATCAACAGGATATCCTTCTTTGTCATATAATTCTGGTGTGACTACTTTTGCCACAGACATTTCTTTCAGTAATTGTGGAGACATAACTCCAAACTCAATACTTTTTATTTTTTTTGATACGAATTCTGGTTCCATTTAATCACACCTAATATTTGTCCATAAGTTCTATTTTCGGATATATACATAATGATTTGAATTCATCCAACAATAATTTGAATGCATAACTCATTTCAACCCATTCCATATTTCCATCTTCTCCTTTAATAGGAGATATTAATCGATCTTTTCGTTTGTCATAATAACCCATTAGCCCAGTATCTTGACAGATTGGTACTAACACTCTATCAGCGTCAAATCTTTCTTTTAAGAGTAAAGCCGCTCCATGAGCAATGAATGTATCTTTCTCCATCTCTCCAAGTCTCAATCCACCTTCTTTTGCTCTTCCTTCTGTTGGTTGTCTTGTTAATAGTTGGATTGGTCCTCTTGCTCTTGAATGAATTTTATTTGCTACCATGTGTTTTAATTTTAAATAATACATATTTCCAATGTAAATTCTGGCCGAAAGTCTTTCACCAGTAATTCCATTATACATTGATTCAGTTCCATCTTCCATGAATCCTAAGTTTAATAATTCTTTTCTAATGTCTGATTCTGATTCAGATTGAAAAATTGTTCCATCAATTCTTCGTCCTGACAAAGCACCAGTTTTTCCAGCAACTAACTCTATCATGTGAGCCATAGTCATCCTTGATGGTATTCCGTGTGGACTGAAAATGATATCTGGTTTTACACCTGATGCAGTGAATGGCATGTCTTCTTCAGGAATTAAAATGCTTATTACTCCTTTTTGTCCGTGTCTACTAGTGAATTTATCTCCTATTTCGGGAATTCTTTGATTTCTTAATCTTACTTGAACTAATTTGTTTCCTTCAGAGTTTTCTGTTAATGCTACAAAATCAACAACCCCTCTTTCTCCATGTTTTAGAGCCATGGAACTTTCTCTTCTTGAACTTGAAGTTAAATTATATTCATCTAATGCACTTAAGAATCTTGGAGGACTTGTTTTTCCAATAATTACATCTCCTTCCTTAACAACTGCTTCAGGATATATAATTCCATCTTCTTCTAAGAATCTATAATCTTTTTCTGATCTGTATCCTTTAACGTCTTTATCTGGAACACCTACTTCATCTATTAGTCCTCCGGAGTATCTTAGTTCTTCTGATACTACAGGTCTAAAATATGTACTTCTTCCAAGACCTCTGTCTACAGATCCTTTATTTAAAACAATCGCGTCTTCCATGTTATATCCTTCATATGACATAACTGCAACCACGAGATTTTGTCCTGATGGATGATCTTTAAAATCTAATGTTTCGTGCATTAAAGTTGCTACAAGCGGATATTGAGGATAATTTAATAAGTTTACATCCATATCCATTCTTGTAAAGAAATTTGCCACGTAAAATCCTATTGCTTGCTTCTGATTCTTTGATCCTTGTGAAAGTCTAACTCCTTGGTTATAATTTCCAAAAGGAACTAATGAAGTTGCAATTCCTACAATTGCTAGAGGACTTACTTCTAAATGAGTATGATCAGGAGTGAGTTCTTCTTCAGTAAATGCAATTAAACAAGTTTCTTCTTCTGTTGCATCTAAATAATCAATTACTCCTTGTTTGACTAAATCAGACCAAGATATTTCTCCTTTTTGTAATTGTTGAAGGTGTTTTTCAGTTAATAATGGTTTTCCTTCTTTTACAATTATTGCAGGTCTAACAGATCTACCAGAACATAATTCTATTTTTACTTTATCTTTAAGTTTATTATAAGCAACATTCAGAGATAATGGCACTTTACCCATTCTTCTTTCATGTATAATTCTTTCTACGAATTCTTCTGGTTTTTTAATTGATCCAATGAATTTGTTATCTAGGTATACTTCGCTCATTTTATTTTCTCCAAGCCTATTGATTGTAACATTGATAGGACTTTTTCTTCGTTTTCTCCTTGAGTAACATTAACTAGTAGAGCCATATTTTTTCTCAAACCAATGTTTGTTCCTTCTGGAGTTTCACTCGGACATAGTCTTCCAAGATGTGTTGGATGTAGAGCTCTTGCTTCAAAGTTTTCTTGACTTGAGGATAATGGACTTACTACTCTTTGTAGATGTGATTGCATCTGTAAGAAATTTAATCTTTCAATTCTCTGTGAGATTCCTTTTCTTCCGCCGACCCAATTTCCTGTTGCCATAGAACTATAAATTCTTTGAGTCAATAATTTTTCTCTAATAATTACTTTTATACTTGGAAATTTTCCTCTTTTTACAATTCTTTGAAAATTGTATAATAAATCCCCAATTAAAACTTTTAAATTTACTCTGAATAAATCTGCTAAAAGTTCTCCTGGTAGTTTAAGTCTTTTATTTGCATAATGATCTTTATCATCTATACCCCATTCGCCTGTAGAAACATTCACATATTTTTTCATATATTTACATAAATTATATGCTTTGGTTATTCTATTATCTGTTTCAACACCAATGTGCGGTAATAAGTATTTATCTAAAATTTCACCCATTCTTGCTAATCTAATATCTTTAGATTGTGTAATACCTACTTTTTTAGCCATATAATCGATTGCATCTTCAGAATTTTTTATATCAACAAATTCAAATAAATTAATTACAACTTCTGAATTTTCACCTAATCCAATATGATTCATGATTTCTTCATCTTTTATTAGACCTAGTGCTTTAATTATAACAATAACAGGTATTCTTTTAACTCTTGTAAAAGTAAAATAAAACATTCCATCTTTCATCTTTTCTAATTGATGAGGAATTTTGTATGAACCTTTTTCTGAAAATATTTTTCCAACCCAAGGACTTATACCGACAGAAGCTTTTTCAACCATAAATCTGTTAGATGCAAGATCTTCAATATTAACAATTACTTTTTCAGTTCCATTTATAATGAAGTATCCTCCCGGATCAGTCGGATCTTCACCTTTTTCAATTAATTCGTCTTTATTTAAACCTAGTAAATGACAGTATTTTGATTTTAACATAATAGGCATATTACCTATTTGTGTTTTGAATGATTCTCTTTGTACACCATTTATATGAGAACTAACTTCTATAAATATTGGTGCAGAATAAGATAATTTTCTAAGCCTTGCTTCAATTGGATAAATAGGTCTTTTTGAACCATCAGCTTCAGTTATTTCAGGTTTTCCAACCCAAATTTTTTCAAGTTTTATTTTAAAATCGTCAACATTTGGAGGAATAATTGTAGGTTCAATATCTCTATTTTCATCAATTATGATTTGTAACTCTTTATCTATAAATCTATTAAAAGATTCTATAGATGATTTAACAATAGAGTTTTCCTCAAAATATTTTTGTATTAGAATTCGACCGTGATTAATCATTCACAACACCTCTGTAGAAAACAGTTGTTCCTGCAGTCATACTTTTTCTGACAATTTTAATAATATCTCTTTCTTTAACTTCAAGATGTCTAATAGCAGGGTCCTTTATTGATATTTTAGGAAGTTCTTTTAAATCGATGTTATATTTTTCAAAAAGTTCCTTCTTCTCCTTCTCACTTAGCTTTGAGTGCTCAGGAATTAATACGTGTTGTAATTGATCTTTTTTAGCCATTTAGTTTTTTCCCCGAACTTGTTTTGATTACAAAAAAAATTGAAATGGGCCGGACGAGATTTGAACTCGCGACCCCTTGATTACTTCTGCTTTGCTGAAGTTTCAAAACTTCAGTTTTGCTTAAAAGTCAAGTGCTCTAGCCAGGCTGAGCTACCGGCCCAAAGGGTCTAAACGCCCTGGCCGGGATTCGAACCCGGGTCGAAGCCTCGACAGGGCTTCATGATAGTTATCGCGTCTACCACGTATGATTCTGACGTGCCGAACTACACTACCAGGGCATACCTATAGCTATCTTCACAATTTTTTTTGGGTGAAGAATTAATGTTCATTTTTGTTCAAGCTTGCCATTAGTATGTGGTGTATCGGAGAGGAAAATTGGGCTCTTTATAAACCTTACGCTTTTACTGAAGAATCATCATACCTTTTAATGATTTTTTGAAAAAATTAATTTAACATCTTTTTAATATCTTTATTACTTAAAAGTTTATAGAAAGGATTAATAAACATTTAAACACATTCATTTTATGGATTGGGTAATTCTGACTTTATTAGCTGCTTTTGCATGGGCCATTGTGACTGTTCTAGACAAATTTGTTAGTACAAGAGAATTTAAAGATTTTCTCTTAGCCAGCACCATCGCAAGTTTAATCATGGCGATTATATTAATGTTTATTCCTTTATTTGCAGGCTCTCCTTTTAAGGTTTCTGTATCAATTGTGCTAATAGGAATTTTAACAGGAGTTATTTATAGACTTGCAACAACTTTTTATCTTCTATCACTTAAATATGGCGATGCATCTCAAGTTGAGCCGATTTTAGATACTCAAACTTTATTTGTATTAGTTTTATCATTTCTAATTTTTGGAGAATCATTTCATCCAATAAAATATTTAGGTATTATAATGGCTTTTGCAGGGGCAATAATTCTTTCTGCTAAAAAAGGAGCTAACATATTCAAATTTAATAAAGTATTATTATTTGGCTTTTTTGCAGCATTTGTATATGCAATAAGAAATCTACTTATGAAAGTGGCCACGAGTCAAGCAGATGTGTGGACTTTATTATTTTGGATGGGTATTGGTCAAGGAGTAATTGGATGGTTATTCTTTTTATATCATCACCCTCACATGACTACGAGAAAAGTTTTAGCAGTTAAACACACTTTATTCATAAGCATATTTAATACGATTGCAATCATATCATTCACATTAGCATTAGCAAAAGGTTCTGCAACACTTGTAAGTGTAGTAGCTCTTTCATGCGGATTTTTTGTGTTTATATTGGCAACTATATTCAGTAAATTTTATCCTAAATTATGGAAAGAAGATCTAACAATAAAAACCCTTGCCAGAAAATTATTTGCAATAACAATGATGGTTATTGGGTTGATTATAGTAATAGTTTAGTGTAGAACATAATCTATCGCTAGAAAAATAAAAACATTATGCAGCATATCTAGCTTCCATTATTGAGACTAGTCTTAATGTTTCTGAAACAATATGTTCAGATAATTCTCCTAATTTTTCTTTAAGCTTTGAATCTAAAATTGCAACGTCAGAACCATTAGATAAACCAACTAAAGGATTTGAAGAAACTCTTGAATAAGCATCAACAAATTTTCCATTACAAACAACTGATCTAACAGATGCATACATTTCTTTGCCAATAGAGCAATCATGAAAAGGCTGCATTATTCTGTGTTTCGGACCTCCGAATTCATAGTATGAACACAGTAATTCGTCTGCTGTTTGAGTCCATTTTTTTGATCTTGCAATTAATTCTTCTTCAGATATGATTTCAATACCTTTACATTTAGAGCTACAAGCATCTTTTATGATGACTTTACCAGTTTTACCAAGAACAACATTCAGATTTGAATCTATAGCACCATAAATTTCTCCAGGTATGTTATTCACAGTATTTTCATGCTCTTGATACATAAATAATTGTTTTGATTTATCTCGAGCAATTAATTGGGCTAACAATGGATTAACCGAAGGACCATTAACATCATAAAAAGCCATATTTGCAACAACTTTATCTGATTGCCCTAGATAAATCTCATCACCAAAAGGAAAATGTTCTGTTTTCATTGTTTCAAATTCCCCTAATAATTCATTAAGATGATGTTTTCTTAAATATGAAAGCGCTTCTTCTGGATCAGGATTTGTTTTCTTAAGTCCCTTAATTGCATTAAAAAATAAACCACTTGAAAAACGAAGAGGTCCATATTTATCCTGAAGCATAGCTTTAACTCTTAAATCTACTCTTCGATCATGATACAACAACGCAAAACCTTCAATGGCAGTATCTAAGCCACCAAACTCTCCCAAACGCCATTCAACTTTACCATTTAATTTTATTGGAAGTAAATCCAAACCAAAATAAGTCATTAAAAACAGGATTTAAAAGTTATATTAAAAGTTATATTAAAAAAAACAACATCACAGGTAACATTATACATCCCATTGCTTGTGTTCTGGTGACTTTTACAATCGCAGGCAATAATCCTATTGCAGTTGCGGTTATTAAAATGATTAAGCCTTGCCAGTTTGAAAGAATAAATGTTAATATTATAATTAGTAATATTATGCTAAGAACTAATTTCTGATAATTCACTTTACTAATTATCTTTGAAAAAATCTTGCCTATTTTTAACGCTAAAAAGACAGATATACTTCCTGCAATTAATGTTACTGAAAGAAAAATTAATATTTGAGATAAAGTAATGGTTTCAACAAGTTTTTGCACAACGATTATTGCACCATTTCTAGCTTTATTTAACACGTATAATGTCACCATTGAAAGAATAAAGTTGACCGTGTTAATTGACCCTGTTAATATCATAAAACCTTTGTCACCAAGATTTCTCGTTATTTGAAGTGATAAAATTGCTGCAGTAGCAGATCCAACACCTGGTAAAACTGCTGTGAGAAAACCTGATAATTGTCCTGATAAAAGTGCTTTCAAAGTCAATTTTTTAGATAAATTAAGTTTTTCAGGTTGTTTTTGTTCTGGCATTTGATCATTCGCATTTAAACTTATTAGTAAAGTTGAAACTCCGAATAATCCTGAAAGCATCGAGAATAAAGGATTTGAAATTGAAGGAATATTTAAAACGATTAATCCTAAAGTTCCAGATATTATAAAAATAAATAATGCCCACACTTTTTTCTTATTTCTTAAAGTCATAAATACAATTACTGCAAGTAAAATATATCCAATATAGTCTGAGATATATTCATAACCATATTTTACAATTAGAATAAATACTGGGAATAGAATAATGCTTAAAATTAAAGCTCCAAAAGAACCAATCACTGTTAGTAAAAGCGCAGTATAACCATGTCCTGCAAGCAAATATCTATGACCTGGAAGAACCCCTAATATTTGATCAGAATCAGGTGCACCTAAAAAAATAGATGGAATTGGATCAAGAAAAGAATGAGTTACAGACATGGCAATTATGAAACAAGCAAGCGCAAGAAATGAAAAAGGAAGAATTGGTGAGATAGAAAGAAGAAGTAAAGAAACTAAATTAATATGAACTCCTGGTGTGAGGCCTGTGAAAATGCCTGCTAAAATTCCAAGTGAGATTGCAAAAAAGATTTCTATAAACATGCATTTTAGCAGAATTTTATCTTAATAAGTATATAGCATCAAAAACTGAAGATATTCCGAAACTTGATTAAGGAAATATAAACTTCCATGATAAACAATCAAATAGTGGGAAAATAGCAACTACTGCAGCTAAAATTATTAAAGCAATTATTAAGTACATAATTGTTTGTTTTACAGTGAACATTTTCTTTTTCTCACTTCGTTTGAATACTTTATCAAGTCTATACATTATGTATGGAATAAAAAATGCTTGTAAAACTGAGAACGTACACCAAATTGAGGGGCCATCAGTACAAACATTAACTGAAAAAAAAATGTACCCTATAAATACATATAACACGCTCAGAATAAATGAAATATCGGTTACTGCAAGCAAATACCATATCAAAGTTTTTCTTGATTTATCATCTTTTATTTCAGAGTATGCTTTGAACGCGCCAATATGCCAGTAAAAAAATAAAATTAAATATCCTATGGCCCATAAAAATGCTGTATCGTGACTTATGTAAAAACTTTTTTCTGTAAATTCCATAGGCGATATAATGATATGAATTGAAACTAATGCAATTATAATTAACGCAATCCAGCTATGAATTTTTCTGTTAGTTAAAATTTCTAAAGATCTTAACAAAAAGTACATTGTACAAATAGAAATTATTAGTCCTATTTTGTAAACAAGCAAATTATTTGTTACTAAGGTTAAGAATTCAAAAAATTGATGCAATCCTAAACATAAAGCACCCATTACTGAAACTCTTAAAAAAGGTTTAATCCATTTCTTCTCAGAATTTTTATATTTATATGAATAATATAAATAATAAAATATGCTGAAGAAAATTACTATTAAGGCAGTTATCAATTGGACTTCTTTACTATAACACATAATAATTTCGTGTAATTAAACTACTTAAATGTTTTGAAATATTCAAAAAAAAAATCTAAGATATTTTATATGATTGTTTCAAGTATAAGCTTCCTGTGAATCTGAAAGATGGTGATAAAGTTTATATCTTTACTACTGGCGCTTACACCCAATCATATTCATCCGTTTATTTTAATGATTTTCCTCCATTAAAAGTACTGTTTATTGATTAAACCGAATTTTTTTCTTTTTTTATTGAATATTCAGATTCAAACTTTTTTAGAATTGTATTGTTTCAAATATTATTTGCAGATCTTCTTCTGTTTCTGCAGACATTATTTTCTGAGTTATTTCTTTGTTGATTCTGCAGTCTTTAGCAAACCACAAACTATGATCTCTTATCTCTGAAAATTTATATCTATTTTCTTTTGTTTTGTATAATTCTAGAAAATCTTTAAAATCAGCTTTCACATACGCTGTTTTTTTGTCATATACTCTTTCAGGAAGGTTTGATGTCTCGGCATATTTCTGTAAATCTATAAATATTGAAGGATTATTTTTTGCAGCCCTTCCAATCATTATGAAATCACATTTTGTATGCTGAAACGCTTTTTTAGCTAAATACGCATTGAAAACATCTCCAGATAATATGATTGGTATGTCCAATTCTTTTTTCATTTCTCGAACCAAATTCCAATCAGATTTTTTCTCATATTTTTGCTTTCTCGTTCTTGCATGTATGGCAATCGCATCAACGCCTATTCCTTTGAGATTTTTCGCTATTTCTAATGCATTTATTGAATCTTTATCCCATCCTGATCGTAATTTTACTGTAAATGGTTTTGAAGTTGCAGCTCTTAATTCAGTTATTATCTTGTAAAGTTGATCTGGATGTTTCATTAAATAGACTCCTCCTTTTTTCCCAAGCATATATGGTAAAGGGCATCCTGCGTTAAAATCGAAAAACAATGCATGCTTTTCAAGAACGTTCATTGTTTTTACAAGATTATCTATATTTCTCCCACCTAATTGTATCGCCAGTTTTTCACCTTGTGGATTAATATATTTGGCGATTGTTTCTTCTTCGTTTGTTTCATTAAGATATTCAACAAAATGATCTGCATCTATCATGTCAGTATATACTATTGCAGCCCCTCTTTTCTCACACAACAATCTAAAAGAAGCACAATTTACCGCCTCCATTGGCGCAAGAAAAAACTCTCCTGATATTTCCAGATTTCCAATTTTCATAAGTGGAGTTATGTTAAAGTGTTTTTATTTCTTATGATATTTATCTGAAAATAAATTTATCCTGATAATAATAATCGGAAAAGTTTAAAAATGATTAACCATCCCACCCTCTAATGTTATACCTTGGAATTGACATCGGTAGCGTGAGTATTAAGTATGCTTTAATTGATGAAAATGGAAAAGTCAAGAAAAACGATTATTTTAGAACTCAAGGAGATGTTGTAGGTAGCATAAAAAAACTTCTGAAACAAATAAAAAAATATGAAGTTGCGGGCATTGGCACAACTGGAAGCGCAAGAAAGTTTGTAGGCACAATTCTCGAAGCAGATTTAGTTGTTGATGAAATCACCGCTCATAGAACTGGAATTAATTTTTTATATCCGAATGTTAAAACTATTTTAGAAATTGGCGGCCAAGATAGTAAATTAATTTATTTTTCTAAAAATTCTATTAATTTCGAGATGAATCAAGTTTGTGCAGCTGGAACAGGTTCATTCCTTGATCAGCAAGCTTCAAGACTTGGTATGAATATAAAAAAATTTTGTAAAAAAGGTATGGAAACAACTGAATTTCATGCTATTGCCAGTAAATGCACTGTTTTTGCAGAAACGGATATGATTCATGGCCAACAATCAGGAGTTCCTATTAACAAAATTATTCGAGGAGTTCATAGAGGTCTTGTTAACAATTATTTTTCTCAAATGTGTAAAGGTAAAAAACTTGAAGGAGCTTTTTTATTTGAAGGAGGCACATCTCAAAATCCCGTATTAGTTGATGAATTTGCAAATAAATTAATCGCAGATGGTTTAATTAAAAGAAAAGAAGACTTAATTGTTCCTAAGAAGCCATTAAACTTAATTATAGGTGCTTTAGGTGCCGCTTTATTGTGTAAGAACAAAGCAGTATATAATAAAAGAAAAGTTCCTCAAATCAATGAATTTGAGTTTTTAGAAAATAAAGAATGTCATGCTTGCAAAAATGATTGTGGTGCAAAAATAAGTGTGGTCGTTATTAATGGAAAAAAATTAACTATTGGGAGGTCTTGTCAAGAATGAGTAGAATAAAAATTGCTTTCCATCCTAATTTTGGTTTTGAAGTTGCAGCAGCAACATTTGTTGATAAAAGTAAATATGAAATTATTCCCGTACCTTTTTCAAAAAAGAAAGTTGAAAAATTTGGTCAAAATATGTTTGGCGAATGGTGCTATCCATTAAAAGCAGCTGTTGCAGCCTGTGAAGAAGTTATTGTTACAAAAGGTGTTGAAAAATTTATAGGAGTTAATATTACTGCGTGTTCTTATCCTTTAGTTTTAGGAGACATAACTAAATGGATTGATAAAAAATTTGAATATTATGTAGTTACACAATCAACAGTGGGCGTTAATCCTGCATCATTTACTTTGTCTTTGTTTGAACAATTTGGCAAAGCATTTCCTGATTTCTCTACTCAAAAAGCACTTAAAAAAATGCATCTAGGATATAAACGATTACAAATTGCTAAAAAAATGAGTAACCTATATTATGAAACTCTTCCAAAAGTTAGGATGCCTCAAAATTACAAAACTCAATTTAAATCATTTAAATATGAATTAATTATTGCAGACTCATTATCTGAATCAAATGATGTTTTTAAAAGATTTTCAGAACTATCTAAAAAATTATCTGTTAATGTAACTAAATATAAATTTGCAATTTCAGGAGATATTTCTGTTATCTCGGTTGAATTCTTATTATTAGATTTAGATGTTTTCTTAGCAAAACAAGGAATACAAATGGTTGTACCTGGTCTTCCAAGTTATTTTGAATATACATTTGATGAAAAAAGTAAAAAAGCTAAACAAATATATTCAGATGTTTTTTCTACAAAACATAAAATTGTTCAAGTAAGTGATAAACATGAAATTGAAATTTCAACTTTATATCAGTTATTAAATGCTTTAGAAAAAAAGGTTGATGGGATTGTTTATATTAAACCAAACATGTGTACTCCTTGCGATAACCTTAGCTTTGTTTTAAAGAAAAATAATTTCTTTGATTATCCGTTTGTAGAAATTAGTTACGATGAACATTCAGGCCCAGAAGGAATTCTTACTCGTTTAGAAGCATTTATTAATATTGTTTCAGAAAGAAAGAGAAAAAAATAATTATTTAATTTAAAAAAAAAAATTGTTTATTCTTCTTCAGCGAATTTTTTTATCTCTTCATAGTTTTCAACAATTAATTTTGCTTTACTTCTTCCGAATGAGAATGGCCATTTACCTTCTTGGTCTTGTCCGCTGATTAACTTAATCATTTTATTTCCTTTAAAGTCTCCGAATTCTACTGGCATTTTTTAACCTCCCGAGGTTTGAAAAATCAAAAATATTTTATTTTTGTTATTTGTTACCTCTGTTTTATAAAAAGCGATTAGAAATCTTATATAAACTTTATGTTTGAGTTTACGATTTATATTTAGAAAAGTTTATTAATGATTTATCTACATCTTTTTCTATGGGTGTTGAAGAGTTTACTGTATTGGATATTGAGACAACAGGCCTTTCTAAATATATGCATAAAATTACTGAAATTGCAGCTGTAAAAATTAAAGGTAAAAAAATTATAGGAAGATATCAAACATTAGTTAATCCAGAAGAACCAATTCCTGGTTTTATAACTAGATTAACAGGCATAAATGATGAAATGGTTAAAGATGCGCCCAAAATACAAAGTGTTCTACCTGAATTCTTAGACTTCTTAGGAAGCAGTACAATAATTGCTCACAATGCAACTTTTGATTATGGTTTTATTAATTATAATATGGAAAAACATCTAGATTTAAGTTTAGAAAATGATAAGATTTGCACCAGAAGATTGGCTAATCGTTTATTGCCAGATCTTCCAAGTAAAAGATTAAAACATTTATGTGAAACTTTTGAAATAGAAAATGTTCAAGCTCACAGAGCAATGTCTGATGTGAATGCCACTTTAGAAGTTTTTAAAAAATTTTGTTTATTACTAGAATTAGCAGATATTAAATCAAAAGAAGATATTATGAAGTTTCAAAGCAATAAAATTGAAAGAAATTTTCTTGATTAAATAAAACTACTTTTGACTTTCATTATACTTCTTCCACATTTCTTGAAACTCAGAAGATTTTTTAAGTAATTGTGAAAAAGTTCCAGATTCAATTATCGCACCATTTTTAAAAAAATAAATGTTGTCAAATAATTTTAACATGTGCAATCTATGAATTGATGAAATAATAGTTTTGTTCTTAAATTCTCTAAAGATATTTTGATATATTTTTAATTCATTTTTCATATCAACACTACTAGTTGGCTCATCTAACAAAATTATTTTTTTATCATATGAAGCTAACAAACCTCTCGATAAAGCAAGTCTTTGTTTTTCACCACCGCTCAGATTAACACCTTTCTCAACTATTGAAGATTCAAAACCTTGCGGTAATCTAGTTACAACTTTTGTAAAAACAGCCATGTTTGTAAACTTCTTAATAAAAGATAATTTATGGCCAATGCCTAAAGTTATATTTTCTCGAATAGTTGTCGTAAAAATTTCTGGTTCTTGTGGAATTAAGGATATTTGATCACTAATTGAGGCAAATCCTTTTTTCAATTTCTTCCCATCTAAGTAAAGATCTAATTCTTTTGGTTCATAAAGTTCTCTTATAATTTTTAAGAAAGTTGTTTTTCCACTTCCACTTTCCCCAATTAGAGCAATCTTTTCATTCTTTCTAATAATCATGGAAACATTTTGAAGATGTTTTTCCGCACCTTGCTCATTATGATAAGAGAAAGAAAGATTTCTTATTTCTAAGAAACTCCACTTATTCAGATTAACTGCTTTTGATTTCTTTTTCTTTCTAAACTCATCAGAAACTTCCATTGCATTTTGAACAGCAGTCTTTTGTTTAACTATATCACCATATCTAAATGCGAATCTAAAAAATAACTGACTTATTCTTTGCATATAACCATACAATATGTAAATAGTTCCAACCATGACACCTTTTTCAGTTCCAACATTTGCCAATAAATAAGTTAATAAAATAATAAACATCATAGATCGACTGCAAATTGAAACTATAAACCATTTTGTCTCATTTAATTTATTATTTCGCTTGAATAATCCAAAAGGATGCATGATCTTTTTCATTATTTCTTTTGAAAGAAGAGATTCTATTCTCAAAATTATTACTGTAGTAATATTACTAAGTGTGTCAAATATTTTGGCAGAAATTCTATTTTCAGCCCTATACAACTCATGATATTGTTTGATTAAAGTTTTATCAAATTTTATTATTAAACCAAGAGTTAATATTACCATGAATAAAACTAAATATGCCGAGTGTAAATTAAAGTACGCTAGTACTGCATATGATCCTACAAATTTTATTATGGTTTCAATTACCTCATAAGAATTTTCAGAATAATTATATAATGCAGTAGTGCCTTTTTCAATTTTATCAAAAGTATCGCCCGAATGATGATCTGTATGCCATTGAGATGACAAATCCATTGTTCCATCAACTAAATATTTTTTATAATTAGCTCTTACAAAAAAAGCATTATTTCTTTCAATAACTCTTGCAGGACCGTGAAACATCCAGAATGCAACAGATACACCTACGAATAAAGATGATAATCCAATTAGTAAGGGAAGACTTTCAGAAGTAATTCCTTGTTCTTGAACAATATTTAGTATCCATCCAACTATTAATGGTTCGAAAAACGCCACCGCATTAGCTAAAAAAAATAGACTTACATATAAAAAAACATTAGGTCTGTTTCCTTTTGAATAATTCCAAGCAGTTCTTGTTAGAAAAACAATTGGATTGTCTTTATACTTCATACAAGAATTTAATATTTATTCTTTAAAAATATTACTCTTAGAAACTTAAAGTCTGAAAATATCTTTTGATTTTGGAAAAACACCTTTTACATCAACTATAACTGGCTTATCCATCCAAGATCTGATAGTATCTAAACTTAATTGTACATATTTATCATGAGCAACAGCGATTATTACTGCATCAACTTTTTTAATTTGAGATAAAGAAGTTGTTTTTATAGATACATGATCGAAGTTTATTGTGCCTCCTTCAAAGAAAGGATCGTTGATTATAACTTCTGCATTCATTCTTTGTAGTTCAACAACTATATCACCAATTCTACTATTTCTTGCATCTTTTACATTTTCTTTAAATGTCCCGCCTAAGATTAAAACTTTTGATCCTTTTAATGGCTTGGCATACCTATTTAATCCCTCACTAATAAGTCTGACAACTTCTAAATGCATGTTATCATTAACTCTTCTTCCCGCCAGTATAACTTGAGGAATATAACCTATTGATTCTGCTTTGTAAGTCAAATAATATGGATCAACACCAATACAATGTCCGCCTACTAATCCAGGTTTAAAATTTAAAAAATTCCATTTTGTTCCGGCAGCCTCTAAAACTTCAAGCGTATCAATACCAAGTTTTTTGAAAATTAAACTTAATTCATTTACAAGCGCAATATTCAAATCTCTCTGAGTATTTTCAATAACTTTTGCTGCTTCTGCAACTTTTATAGATGATGCTTTGAATGTTTTTGTTATTTGAGAATATACAAAATCAATTTTGTCAACAGAACGTTTATCCATGCCTGCTACAACCTTTGTAATTGTTTCAACAGTATGAACTGTATCTCCAGGATTAATCCTTTCAGGACTATAACCAATTGCCCAATGAAAACCGCATTTTAAACCACTTTCTTTTTCAATTATTGGAACACAAACTTCTTCTGTTGCACCAGGATAAACAGTACTTTCAAACACCACTACGGACCCTTTTTTAAGATTTTTACCAACTAATAAAGAAGCGGATTCTAAGTATTTCATATCAGGTTTTTTAGCATCATTTATAGGTGTTGGAACTGCAACAATGATAAAATTAGATTTCTTTATAATTGATGGATTGGCAGTATAATTTATTTTTGCACGAGAAATATCACCTGCAGGAACATCATTATTATAATCAATTCCTTTAGATAAAGTTTTAACTCTTTTCTCGTTGACATCAAATCCTACAACAGGAAAATGTTTCGCCAAAGCAATTGCAACAGGCAAGCCAACGTAACCTAATCCTACAACGCAAATTTTAAAATCGGATTTGTTCATTTTATACTCTATAATATTCTTTGTACCACTGAATAAAATTTCTCACACCTTCAGCAACACTAGTTTTTGGATTATAACCAAGCTTGATTCTTGCATTAGTTATGTCTCCAGAAGTCTCAATAACATCTCCTGGTTGCAAGGGCAACATATTTTTCTTTGCCCTCAGACCAAGATTTTTTTCTATTTCTCTTATGAAATCTAGCAAAAACACTTTCTCCCCTCTCGCTAAATTAAAAACATCAAATTTAATTCCGCTATCAAGAGCAGCAATAACTCCTGATACAATATCATCAATATAAGTAAAATCTCTAATCATATTTCCATTGTTGAAAACTTTTATTGGTTTACCCTCTAAAATAGCTTTTGTAAATAAAAACAAAGCCATATCAGGTCTACCATAAGGACCATATACTGTGAAGAATCTTAAACCAATACAATTAATACCAAATAAATGATTATAAACATGAGCCATTTCTTCGTTTGATTTTTTTGTAGCTGCATAAAGTGAAATTGGAGTGTCAACTCGATCTAGTTCTGAGAATGGTTGTTTTTCATTCTTCCCATAAACAGAACTGCTAGATGCATAAATAAAATCTTTAACATTATAACGTCTACAAAGTTCTAAAAGATTTAATGTGCCCATAAAATTTGTTTGTCCATAAATAAAAGGATTTGTTAAAGAATATCTAACACCTGCTTGTGCAGCCAAATGACATATTTTATGGAATTTGTATGTTTTGAAGATTTGCTCCATAGTTTCAAAATCTGAAATATCTGCAAATAATATTTGAGCGCCTTTCAATAAACTGGCTCTTTTTCTTTTTAGATTTACATCATAATAATCATTAAAATTATCAACAATAACTACTTGATCGCCTCTTGCAAGTAATTTTTTAGCGACATTAAATCCTATGAATCCTGCTCCACCAGTAATTAGAACTCTCATGTTAACTATAGAGGAAGAACAAGTTCTTTTTAAATCTTTGTCTGATATGAGTCATACATAGACTTAATCATATCTTTAACATTGTAAATTGGCGACCAAATTAAAGCTTTTTGAGCTCTTTTGTTTGAAGCAATAGAAACGCCTATGTCGCCAGATCTTTTTTTGCCAAAAACAACTTTAAAATCTTTACCAGTAACTTCTTTGGTGGCATTTATAAGTTCTTTAACAGATACGCCATTTGAAGTTCCAAGATTAATTATGCCATTAAAATCAGATTTTAAAGCTAAAATATGAGCTGATACTAAATCTAAAATGTGTATATAATCTCTGATACAAGTTCCATCTCTACTATCATAATCTTCTCCAAAAACCATGAATTCGTTTCTTTTGCCAATTATAACTTCCATCATTATTTCAAAAACATTTTTTGCGTCTTTAGCAACATAATTAAGTCCACCGTCACCTGCAACATTAAAATATCTTAATGATAGATAATTTATACCATGAATTTTATGAAACCATTCGAGTTCTTTTTCAGATTCAAGTTTTGTATAACCATAATAACTTGTTGGATTAGTTTCAGCATCTTCGTCAACAACACCTTCTGAAGAGCCATAAACAGCTGCACTAGATGAAAAAATAATCTTTTTAACATCATGTTTAACCATTGAATTTAACAAATTAACAGTTCCTTTAATATTATCAAAATACTTATTAGGATGTTTCATTGATTCATCAACCATCTTGTAAGCAGCAAAATGCATGACTGCATCAATTTTGTTTTCTTCAAACACTTGATTAAAATCATCTTTTGCCAAATCAAATTCGTATAACTTAGCCTTTTGATCAAGTAATTCTTTGTTTCCATTACTTAAATTATCAATAACAACAACTTCAAAATCATTTTCTAATAATTGTTTTACGGCAACACTTCCAATGTATCCTGCGCCACCAGTTACCAATATTGTTTTCATAAATCAAGATATTAATTGTTCATATTTAAAGTTTGTTGATTGTGTAACTCGAGAATTAATAGTAATGTTTAAATACAACTTCTTTTTCAAATTTTTCGTAGATATCACATGCATTCAACGCTCGAATCACACTTACACACACAATGTCCTAATTGTGGCCTAGAACATGATAAATCTTTCTCATCTGTTTATGATTTATATAATAAACATGCGCACCATTTGTCATTACAATGTACAAACTGTGACTATGAAATTTATATTCGGACAACTGATAACTCAGGATTCTAACGAAAAGTTTATATATGACTGAGTCAAATAATTATATATGAGAGTAATGATTGCATTGGTTGGAATTCTAACTATTCTAGCAGGAATTCTACCATTATTAAATGGCTTAAATTTATTTCCAGCTAATTTTACTTCTGGACCAATTTATTCAGGAATAATTATAGTAATTGGATTAATAGGATTAGTATATGCATTTATGTCACCAATGCTTATGGGCGCTCAAAAATTTATGCCAATAATGTTTGGTTTATTAATAATCTTAGGCGGAATATTGCCATTTATCAAAAGCATAATTTCATTACCAATACCCACAGACGGAGTTGTTTATGCTTTAATAATTATTGTGATTGGCGTTTCAGCAATGATTTATGGATTTAAAACTTTCTAAACAACCTTTTAAGAAAAGTTTGACCAAAATTAATTTCTTTCAGTTATAATATTATTTTAAGAATAGTATATTTTATGTTTGAAAAGTCTAGTTTTTAGGATCTAAATCAAATTTCATAGAATAAACTTCTTGACCTTGTTGATTTACATAAGCCAATTTTACTAGTCCACCATCATTTGCAAAAGTATTTGCAATTAGAGTTAAATTTTGATATACTCCTTCAGCTTTCAAATCTTCAGGAAGAGTATACCACACATCAAGAACATTTGTATGGTTTCCTATGTAAAATTCTATATTAGGAGTTGATTTTTCATCATAGATATCAGAGTATAAACTTTGAATAGCCTCGAATACTGCATGATATCCTTCTTTAAACAAATAAGAATTATCTAATTTTATTGACACAGATTTATTAGTCGGGTTAACACCTATAAAATGATTCTTTTCATATTCTGTTTCTCTAAAACAAGAAACAGTAGATAAAGAAGCTAAAAGCAACATAGTAGTTAAAGCTTTTTTCATAATTAAGAGAATAGACTGTTTTTTAAAAATCTTTACTAGAAATTAGTTAATTGAAACTTTTTGGCCTACTGATTGACCTGGCATACCAGTTTCGAATAAAACTCTTAAAGCACCACTGTTTCCATGTGCACTTCTTATTTCTCCTGTAATATCTTTTTTCCCTGTGTGCCACACTACTTTTTTACCAACTAGTTTTGTAGCGTCATTCTTATTATCAATCGAATTAACAACTACCACCATTTGATTGCCATATGTGTGATGTCTTCCTTGTCTAAAGTTTGATATGATTCCTTCCATAAATATGAGAGAAATTTGATCTATTTAAAAAGATTACTAAAATGTTAAGAGATCAGGAGTCACAAAAACTTCTTTATAAGATACATACATTCATAGTCTAAGTAAACATATCCAAGAAATAATTCTATCAAATTACATTTCTCAGTGAAGACAAAAGTTTTTATAGTTTAACATCGCGTTTTTATTTATGATTGGACCTGACATGTTTATTAAATTAGGATTAGCGATTGTCTTTAGCGGTTTAATTGGTCTTGAAAGAGAAATTAAAGAGAGACCTGCAGGTTTAAGAACGCATATTCTTGTTTGTCTTGGTGCAACTATTTTCACAATTCTTGGTTATGAAGCTTTTGCTTTGAGCGATGCATTGGCAAGAATGCTTTCAGGAATAATTACAGGAATCGGTTTTCTTGGTGCAGGAACAATTATTAATTCAGATCATAGAGTTCACGGTTTAACAACTGCTGCAGGCATATGGGTTGTTTCAGCAGTAGGAATTGCTCTTGGCCTTGGTTATTATTTCTTTGCGCTTGTTGCAACTGCTGCAATTATGATAGTGTTAAAACTTCATACTTTTGAATATAAATTACATCTAAAAAGGTAATATTATAAATAAAGCCATTCTCTCAAAACAAATGACTAACAATTCTATAAGGATGATTTATGATTCTGGAGAAAATATTTATCTTCCTAGAAGAACATTAATGAATCTTGTTAGAGATATTTCTGCAGATTATAGAAATTTTTTCCCTAAACAAAATGAGCCAGTTTGTGTTCTACCATCATCTAAACCACAATTTGAAAATAATGCTGGTTCTCCAGAAGATAGGTTTGAAAAAAAGGGTTTAATTATTGATTATAGAGTATAAAAAAATAGAAATTTAAAATTTTAAAAAAATTATTCTTTCTTTTCTTCTTCAGAAGTAGCAGGTTCTTCAGTTGTTTCTTCAGCCGGAGCTTCTTCAGGAACAACTTCTTCAACTTTAGCCTCCTCCTCAGGAGCTTCTTCTTCAACTGTTGGTTTTTCTTCAACTTTAGTTTCAGGTTCGGCTTCAACAACTTCTTCTACGACTGGAGTTGCTTCCTTAACTTTTTCAACTTTTGGTTCTTTAGCAGTAGGAGCGTCTTCAACTTTAGCTTCTTCCTTAGGAGCTTCAACAACAGATGCAGCTTCTTTTACAGGAGCTTCTTCAACTGCTTCTTCACCTTCTTTTACAGGTGTTTCATGTTTTTTCTGCATATGTGCTGGCTCAGCTGTTTGAAGTTCTTCTAATTTATTATAAACATTAGAATCAATTATAGCAACATTTTCGCCATAATTCATTTCTATTTTCCGCACAATTACCATTTTAGGATCTGCTTTTGTTGATTCTGCAATCTGCTTTCTAATTTCCTCTCTAGAAGGTGTTTTTCCTGTGAAAGCAAGTTCTACTTGGATTTCTGTTCTTCCAAGCAATTTATTTTCTTCTTGTTTGATTATTTTCATTCTTATCTTACCTTTATTGCATATTCTCCTTTAGAATCTACATTCATTTCATGAGCGATCTTTGATCTTTTCGTATTTAGAAAGGAAATTCTTCCTTGCCAATTATTTGAAAACGAGGTTTTCTTACATAATGGACATATATCTCCTTCAACGAATATTTTACATGATTTACATACTTTTTTTTTCATTTTAATTCACGTTTTAATTATTTAGCAGGTGTCTCTGCTTTTTTCTTAGTTGCGACAGCAGGGCTTAAATCTTCACTAACCCAATCATCTCTTCCAAGTCCTAGTTGTCTCATAGTTAATCCAATTCTTGGATTTGCCATGTCTTTATATGAAACTTGAATTATTCTTGCTCTACATTTATCATTAACTTTTAAGTTTCTTTTACTATCTTTACCTTGTAGTACTTTATCTTTACTGAAACTTACAAAATCGTTAATTGTTTGACTAATGTGTATCATTCCGTCTATTGGGCCCATTGTTATAAAGGCTCCAAAATCAGCTATATCTCGGATTTTTCCTGGAATTACTTCATGTAGTTCTGGTTGAAATGTTAATAAATCAAATGTGGCCTGGTAATATGATGCACCATCACCTGCTATGATTATTCCCTCTCCAACATCATCAAGTGAAGCAACGTCTATGACTAATCCTATGTCTTTTGAAATAAAGCCTCCAAATTTAGCTTTAACTTCATTTATTACTGCTTCCTTGATATCCAGACTAAATTTTTCTGGTGGTATCCTTATATGGTCTTTTACTTTAACTTTGTAAAACATCTTTTCACTCCAAGACTAAATATTTTTTTTGTTTCAGCGTGATGATTTGCGCCCCTTTTTCTTTAACTCGTTTCTTTAGTTCTTTATCTTGCGTTGCTATGAAAACACCTTTTTTTGACATTTCCACTAGCGAATCATCTACGTTTTTATCTGAGAAACTAGTAAGTATTTTTAAGCTTTGTTGTTTTATAAGATTATGAGCAAGAGCTGCACCCAATTTTATTGCTCTAACATCACTAAATTTGCCCATTATTTCTATTCCTTTTAATTCATCAAAAGTTTTATCTAAAACACAAAGAATGTAAGGTTCTAACATCAAATTCTTTATTTCAGTAAATATATCGACGTGAAATTGCCCAGGTATTAGAAAAAAGTTCGTATCCAATATTACTTTTGCTTTTTTTTTAAACATTTTTACATTTCTTCAGGCGCAGTTATGCCTAATAAACCTAATCCATTCTTGAGAACTTGTTTTACAGATAATATTAATCCTATTCTTGCAGTTCTCAAATCTTCTTCTGCTTTTAATATAGGGGTTTTATGATAGTATTCATTTAGTATCTGAGCTAAATCTAATAAATATCTGGTTATTAATGATGGTTTATAACTTTTTGCAGCATTACTAATGGTCTCAGGATATTCAGCTATTTTTGCAATTAGTTTTTGTTCTTCAGGACTTTTTAAACCAGCATAATTTATTACAGTCATGTCTTCTTTATTTTTTCTTAGAATAGAAGCAATTCTTGCATGTGCATATTGAACATATGGGCCTGTTTCTCCTTCGAATGATAATGATTCTTTTGGGTTAAAAACAAAATTCTTTATAGGATCAAATTTAAGAAAGAAAAATCTTACTGCACCCATACTAATTATTTCGGTTCTTTTATCTAACTCTTTTTGTTTAATATCAGGATATCTTTTTTGTAACTCTTTTCGAGCAATATTTTCTACTTGCACAATTAACTCATCTGTATCAACAACTGTTCCTTCTCGACTCTTCATTTTTCCTTCAGGTAATTCAATCATTCCATATGAAAAATGATGACATTTATCTGCAAACTTCCACCCTAAAGCTTTAAAGGTCTCAAATAAGACTTTAAAATGATATTCTTGTTCATTTCCAACAACATATATCATCTCATCAAATTTATAATCAGAATATCTTAATTTAGCCATATACAAGTCTTGTGTAATATAAACAGATGTTCCATTCGGTCTAAGCAATACTTTTTTTCCAAGAGCTTTGTTTTCTAAATCAAAAATTATTGCTCCTTCTTTATCTTTTTCAAAAACACCTTTTTTTAATCCATCCAAGACTATGTCTTTTCCATGTTTGTAAGTATCACTTTCAAAATATTCTTTTTCTATCTTAAAACCAAGTCGATTATATGTTTCAGCCATTCCTTTCAAAGACCAGGAATTCATTGTTTTCCATAATTTAAGAGTTTCTTTATCTCCATTTTCCCATTTAACTAGCATTTCTTGAACTTCTTGCTCTATTGCAGGATTCTTTTTTTCCTCTTGTGCATATTTTACGTAATAATCACCTACAAAATGATCTGATTTTTTATTTACTTTTTCAGGAGTCTGATCTTTACCAAATTTCTTATATGCTAACATAGATTTGCAAATATGAACTCCTCTATCATTAACTACATTTACTATGTGTACTTTTTTACCCTGTGATAATAAAATTTTAGTAATTGAATCTCCCAGAAGTATATTTCTTAAATGGCCTGCGTGTAAGGGTTTATTAGTATTTGGACCTGGACTTTCAACGAGTACAACGCTTTTATCCCCTTTTATTTCGCCATATGAATTCTTTTCTTTTAAAACTTGTTCTATTACTCGTGCGTTTAAGATATTTCTATCAATAAAGAAATTTAAGTATGGACCTTTAACTTCTATTTTACTTATTTTAATTGTTGGTTTAATTTTTTTTAATAAATCTTCAGCTATTTGAGCAGGTGATTTTTTATATTTCTTAGCTAATACAAAACAAGGAAATGCAAAATCGCCCATCTCCAGATTAGGAGGTATTTCTATAAGAGAATCTATTTCTAAAGCTTTTAGCTTTGTTTCTTTTTCCAACATTTTTACTACTTCAGCTCTAAAATTCATTTTTCAGTGTAACTCCCACTTATTAAAAGGCCAACTCCAATGTTTTCTTGTAAACATATAATGTTTTTCAACTATTTTTTTCATAATATGAGGAATCCTTCCTGTTTTTATTTTTTTGCCTCTAACAAGTATTCCATGTCCTTTTCCTAAGGATATTAAATATGCAGATTCTTTTGGATTGTAAACTTTTTTATCTTTTTTTCTTGTATCAGAAATTATGTTGTGTGCAACTATGTCCGATTGTTGTATTGCTGTTAAAGCAGTCATTGACTGAGGATTTTTATACATATATGAACAATCTCCTAAAGAATATATTTGAGGATGACTTGATTGAAGAAATTCATTAATCATAATTGCACCATTCTCGTTTGTTCTTAAAGCCATTTTTCTAGCTACAGGATTAGGTTTCACACCTCCACACCAAACTATTAGGCTAGTGTATAAAAATCCCTCTTTCAATATTACTTTTTCATGCTCTATTTTTTTTATCCCAGAATTTACTTGAAGTTTCACACCTTTTTTTTGAAGTATTTTTTCAGCATATTTAATTGCTTTTATATCAAAACCTTTCAGTATAGTTGAAGATCTATCTTCAATTATTATTTTTGCAGATCCATTATTAAAATCTGCAAGTTCACCTGCTAACTCAACCCCTAATACTCCTCCACCGATAATCAAAATATTTATTGGTTCAGTGTAATGTTTTGCTTTTTCAAATTCTTCTTCAAGCCTTTCTTTTATTTTAAAAGTATTATTTAATCTATTTAATTCGAGAGTTCCGTGTAAAGCTTCAGTATTGAAGAAATTAGTAACTCCCCCGAGAGCCACAACTAAATAATCAAAAATTATTTTTCTTGAAATCGTCGTGATGGCTTTTTCAAGTGGTTTTACATCTATAATTTCTTCTTGTATAAATTTAATATTTTGCTTCTTTAAAATTTTTTTAAGATTGATTTTTACATTTTTAGAAGATGTTTTATTTGAAATAATTTCATGTAAAGATGGTTTGTAAGTAAAATAATCTTTTTTATCTATTAAAATTATATCTATGTTCTTATCTTTTTGTCTTAATTTTAAAGCAGTATCTAATCCTCCAAATCCTCCTCCAGCTATTACAACTTTCACCATTATTTATTTCAGAATTTTATGATTTATATACTTTCCCCCTAGAGTTTTCTTGGAAATACTGCTTTACATTTCGTACATACAAATGCATCATCACATCCTTGAAAATTTGCACCTAAAGTTGAAGTAAACACCAAGTGTACTGCATTCATCTTAGATCCGCACAAACAACATTTAACATAGCTTGGTGCGGGTTTTGGCGGAACTGCTTTTACTAAATTACCAAATAATCCCATTTTTATACCTCTTAATATTAATTTATAAAATATAAAAAGTGACCCTAGGAGGATTCGAACCCCCGTCTACCGGTATCATCACAACCTGTGTGGCTTTATGCCGCACGCTTTTAGTTAAGCTTTTTGCAAAAGGTTATTCCGAAGCCGGTTGCACTATTTGCCTAATTGAAATTCGCTCAGTCGGGGATCACCCATTAATCATTGCAAACTTCTGCGTGTTGACTAGGTTCGTCGAACACTGACATTTCCAGGCTATGCTATAGGGCCATTTTAGCTCTAAAAAAAGCAGCTTCTTTTGCTTATTTACTTGTAGAATTATTTACTCTTATATATCTATTGTTTTTTTAAGACCTTCCTTTAACTAATATTTGTTCTTTACTTCTTAAAAAATCAACTTTCATGTTTCCAGAATCATATTTTGATTCAAAAACAACACCGCAATCCCTCATTTCTCTATGAAGAATTATATCTCCTACAGCATAATTCTCATCTCGATGATATATTTTCACTTTTGAACGTATTCCTTCTCTAAATTCATCTTGAGACATCAAAGGGCTTGTTCTCGAAAATAAATCTTTTATTGCAATCTCCAATAATTCTTCATTTTCAGCCAATAATAAAGGTGCATAAGATAAATATGCAGGTGTTTCTCGTAAAGGTCCTGAAGCCAATTGTCTATTTAATAGATTAACGGTTGCATTATAAACTGATCGAGGTATTTTATCACCTATTTTTGAATAGCATTCTCTATATAAACTTCCTTCAAATATTTCTCTACTATGTGCATCCATATCAGTTCTTACTTCCTTCGTAGTTCTTCTCATTGCTTTATCAAGATTTTCTTCGGCTAATTCTGTTTGTGTCAAATAAGCATATTGAATCATCATTAATCCAACCATTCCTGCATCAACTAAGTGATTATTCTGATGAGTTATAGCATCATTATTTCGAAATCCTTCTGGTTTTTTGTTTACAAGATAATTCCAAGGAATATCAGGTCTCTGTCCTTGCCTGTTTTGCATAATAAAAGCATTTAGTGAATCAAAAACTGATTTATCACTAGTTTCTCTAGCAAGATCTGTTGTTTGTATATCTCTAATTCTCTGCACTTCTTCTTTTGATAAACCAGTTAGTTCATTTAAAAAATCTGTTTCTGTGTCTGCAGAACTAAATGAGCCATAGTTATCCTTGACTGTTTGCAAAGCTACATTCATTAATAACTTAACTCCTTTCAAAGGAACATATCCTTTTGCAAGTTTTGATTTTGGAAAAATAATTTTTGATTTTAGTAACTGGTCTGGAAGCTCAATCTCCTGATTTAATATTTGTAATGCTAAAGTATGCAAACTCGCATAATAAAACATGCTGGTGGTTGTTCCTTCAGATTCATGTATGTGACCTGCTTTTCCTTTCATAAATTCTATAACTTCATCTCGAGAAGAAATTCCTATTTCAGGTTCTATTCTTGCAATTGAAACTTCTAATAATCGGTCTATTGATTTAGTTGAAACTTTCAAACCTTTTCGTTCAACTGGTTTTAGCAATCCGTCTTTTGCTTCATCTAAAATTAAGTCTAAACAAACAGAATATTCTTTTGGAACTTTCTTTAAAACCATTAAATATGATTCTGACAATTCTGATGGACTAAAAGGTCTGCCTAATTCTTGCTCCATTCTTACAGCCAAATATTTTCCTAATTCGTCTCTTTCATCAAATAATACTTGAGCATCTAATAATTTGTTTATTCTATCATTAAAATTATTATATGGCTCATACTCTCCAATAGGACGATAAGTAGATTTATTAGGTGTTCTTGATTTAGATTCTTTTTTTCTTAAATTAATTCTTTTATCAATAAATTCCTCTCTTGGAAATTCAGGAGCTCCTTTTGCAGATATAGAGTCCATATATTCTAAAAATGTACGAACCGCATCAATATTTATTCTTGTGAGATAATTTAATTCTATTCTTTGAAAAGTTGTAATATCAATACCTGTTTGATAGCTAAGATAACTATAAACAGCCACGTTAGTCGCAGAATTTATTCCTTGAGTTGCAAGCAATTGTCTAAAAGTGTTAATTTTTTCTAAAACATATTCAGTTCTAATTTGATCTCCAGAGACTAATTTATCTAAAGGAATTCCTCCACTAGATTTTAGTTCATCTTTTTTTGCGACTACAGCTAAAAGAAGTGCTTTTTGCACTTGTTTATCGATCAAATATGATTCTTTAATTCTCTGTGAAGATACTTTAGCACCATCAGCAGTTAATTCACGAGAAATATACTTTAAAAAACTAGGATAAGTCAATTTCGAGTCAAATTCGCATATTTCTTTAAGAACTGCAGTTATATCAGTTCCTGGAACTCTATCAACATAAGTTCTTTCTTTTTTTACAGCATAAGAACTTGTTCTCCTGGTTCTTTTCGGAACTTTTAAATTAGTAGGAATTATATCTCCTTCAGGACTAATATGATTTGCAAAATATATTAGTAAATCTTCCATATTTTTTTTAAAGTTATATAATGCGATAAATGTTGAAGAACTAACAACAGAATCAGGTTTTAATCTAGGGTTCTTCATAGTCATTAATGAAGTGTCTGTTACTTGTGCAAAAAACCTATCTCTTGCATTTTCAGATCTAAAATCTACATGATATTCTTGTGCTAAGACTTCTGTTGTATCATCCATAACTTTCACTAAATGACTTGCATTGACAAATTTTCCATAATGAGCTTGTTCATATCCAATGTCTCCTACAGATTCTACTTGAGCGATTATTTCATCTATTGCTGATGATAAAGCTTCAGAATCTCTTACATTAGGGTGAATTTTAAAATAATCTTCTGAAAAAGCAAGCACGTTTCTTTTAATTCCGTGTTTTTCTTCTAATTGTGAACTTAGAAATCTTACCACATCTTTAGATGGGAATAGAGTTTGTATATCTTGCAAATGATTTACTTGGTGCATAATCCAGTCAGGAGTTCCTCTTGCTAAGGCAATTGTTTTCTCAACTAGACCATCCATCTTATCAAAGGGAGGTGAAACGATATTTATATAGGTAATGATATGAACTAAATTATGATAAATCTATAGAATAAATATTGCTAAAGCTAAAACAAGCGTTTAAGTAAGAACAAAGAACTTATTTCTTTTTCAGAGTAATTTCGATTGTTGATACTCTAACATCTCTACCTTCTTTGTTTTTGAACTCTTCTGAATCCAACTTTATATCCTTCACTTCGATCTGCCCTGTTAGGAATCTCTTCATAGTCACTTCAGCTACATCTACGCCTCGGCTGATGAACTTTCCTCGAGCTTTCACGATGACTTCGCTAGCGTCTTTAGTTGTAAACTGCACAACAACACTAGTAACATAGTTCATAAATGGTTTTCCACCTATGAATATGGAGTTGTCTTCGTTTCCCATTGCTTATCCCCCTTGTTTCATCAATCTAGTAATGTAACCTGCGATGACATTTCTAATCTTTTTAGAAGGTACATCTGCGAATTTTCTTACTAAGTCCTTATTTTTCTCAAATTCCTTTGTGAAATCTTCGCCATGGCTTTTAACAAGTTTCAGCGACACGCTTTTAGTTAATTGTGTTTTAATTCGTCCCATAATACACGAGAAAAGTAAAGGTTCATTTATAAATATTGCTCTTTTTTTCCAAAAAGTATATAAATCCTTAATTCTAGAAAGGTAATAAAGTAACACTTTGAGGTGATTTTAAATGGAAAAAAAATGTCCGGTATGGTTGGCATGGCTAACTTTAGTTGTAGGTATTGTATTTTTATTAGCAGACCTAATCGAAGGATGGGCTTTCTGGGGCATCCAATGGTGGAGCGCAGCATTCATCTTAATAGGATTAGCTAAAGTTTTAAAGTAAATTAAATAAATCTTTTTTTATTTTTTTTATTTTTGTTTCTATAAACATTTAAAAAATTTAATTAAAAAAATTAAAGAATTAGTTTCTTACCATTAACTTATTTGAGTACACTGATTTTTCTTTATTTCTGTGTGTAAACTTTGTTTTTGTACTCGGTAAAGATACATTACCTATTATTTTTAATTTTGATTGTATTTCATAGGTTATGATTCTTTCTTCAAAAGGTTCTAAACCCTCAAGAGTCCACTTTATCATTGTTCCTTTCTTTTCTTGCCTAGTAACTTTATCAGGTTCAAGCGTGCCAAGTGTTTTCTTTTTTATTAATTCTGCAATTCCTGGAATTCTATCTACAACGGATACATTTTCAAGTTTACTTCTAGATCTGTTTTTGACAAAGATTCTTATTTTTAAGTGTTGAAATCCTTCATTTATTGATCCAACTGGTAAAGCTTCTTTTCCAACAAGAACAGGACTTCTAAGATAAAAATATGCTATTATCGCAATTATTATTAAAATAATTATAATAACTGGAACTCTATAATTAGTTGTTATAGTAATTGTTTGTAATTCTTGTGGTTCTAATTCAATTGAATTCAAAAATAATTTCTTTTTTCCATCTTCTTTTATTATTTTTTCATATGATGGATCTGAATTTTCAAATATGCTTGGAAAAAATGAACTAGTGTTTACTTTTAAGTCCATAATTTTTTTCATGTTACCATCATTTTCTAAAGTATAAGTTACTGTTTTCTTAAATAAAAATGATTCTTCAACTCTAGACCATTTTACATCTGAATAACCTTTTATTTCGTATAATTTATTTGATTGACTTATAGAAATGTTTTTTACAAGTATTTCTACTTTTAAAGGATAAGTTCCTGGTTCTTGTAGAGGATCAAATTCATAAATAAATTCTTCTCTTTTTTGATCTAGAGGACCTAAAGAAATAGTTGTTTCTTCTTCAAATAATTCGCCATTAATTTTTACTAAAACAGTTCCAACATCAAGAGCATTCTCATTTTTTAAAAATAGCTGCATTCGAGCTTTTTCAGTTGGGAAAAATTCTGCAGGAAAATCAACATTTAATTGTATTGAAGGTCTATACTCTCCAAATATAGGATCAAATGGCCTTACATTTATTACTAGAACTTCGTTTTTTATGATACCTGTTCTAAGAGATTTAAATTTCATATTAATTGCGTGAATTCCTAAATGAACATCAGTTGTAGGATTAATTATTAATTCAAAAGATTTAGATTCTGAGGGACTAACTTCTACTTGAGGAGTTAAAATTGTCCAAGAAGTATCAAGTGTTGATAATAAATAAACATCTGATATGGATTCATAATTCTCAATAGATACATTAAAAACAGCCGATTCACTTAGAAAAATGTTTTTCTTGATTGTCGTTGTTGATAAATCAAACTCTGCAGATGCAGAAAATAGCATTATAATAAATATAATTGTTAATATAAATAGGTGTCTCCTCATAATATCCCTCTACAAGTTTAATATCACGCTAGTATATAAACTTTTCTAATGAAAAAAACTTGTTTAAAACGCTTGAAATTATTTAGAATTACGTGTTAAATAATACAAAGATATATATTACAATTTATTTTCCAAACAAAAATGAGTGATCACGTTATAACAATAAATTTGTTAAATCATTTTTTCCCTGAAGGAAACTTAACAGCCATTAGAGAACTTTATCAAAAAAATAATGGCAGTCACAGACTTAATTCAGGCCCGAGACATTATAAAGATCTTCAAATACCTTCTTGGATTGAAACTACAATTATACAAACAGCCAATTTAATAAAAGCTAATTTACTTTATAATATTAATCAGAACAAAAGAGATTCTGTAAATTCTCAAGTAGGATTTTTTTTAAGAAAAGCTCAAGATTTAGGAAATCAATTTGAATCAGAAGATGCATTTTATAGGAGTATGCAAGTCGCAGTTACAGTTTATGACAGAACTATTCCTTTGCAACAAGAACTTCATAATGGAAGAAAATACATTGTTGCAGGCGCAAACCTTGATACCATCCAAAGAAAATTCTTAGATTAGAAATTCTTATATATTAATGATAATTATCTGACGAAGTTCTGACCAATAGAAAATCTAATTTTTGGGGTTGTGGTCTAGTTTGGCTATGATTTGCGGCTGGGGGCCGTGAGATCGGGGGTTCGAATCCTCCCAACCCCATCTAAAATTTTAACAACACATTTTTATAATTAGATTACTTTTTACTCATAAATGTACAACATAATTACAATTCATGGTCCTGTTGGTGTTGGTAAATCAACTCTTACAAATATTTTAAGAGAAAAGCTTCCAACTTACTCTTATGTTGATAGACCTTTCATAAAAAGAGGTTTGAAACCTGCAGGTAGAACTGAAGCTTTGAAACTTAGTAAAGAAGCAACATATTTTCTTATAAAAGAATTGGTTTTGCTTAATCAAAACATCATTGTTCAAGAAGTTAATCCCGAGAGTATGCAACGTAAAATTGGAAAAGAATTTTTTGAAGAACATAATTATAGAATAATTCCTTTTTTTATTTCATGCTCTATTGAAACTGCAATTCAAAGAGATATTAATAGAAGTGCTAAAACAGTTGGAAAAGAAGGAGTTCAAAAAATTCACACAGAATATGTCAAACCTATGCCCTATGAACTAGTTATAGACACGGGGGAAAAATCTATAGATGAATGTATCTCTATCATGATTTCTGAAATAAATAAACAAAATTAATTATTCTATTTTAATCATACAACATTAAAATTTAAAGAACGATTTTAAGCTAATTCTTTAGTCCAATAATGAGTAAAGTATAAAATGGATAATCCTATTATAATTGAAACCCACGAACTTAATTCATAATTATTTGGAAATAAATAATTGTCCATAATACCCCACGCACCTCTCCAAAAAGAAACAACTGATAAGCCAATACAGAAAGTAAAAAGTAATTGCTTAAAGGGTTTTAATTTTTTAACTCTGTGTAACATGATAAAAATAATATTCTTTATTATTTATAATATTTTCTTTTTTAATCAGATTAAATTTATTTTCTGAATCTAAACCAAATTAATGTTGTTCTTTTGAAGAAATATCTTTTTCTTTTAAAAACAAATATTCTTTCATTTCTTTTGCAAAATGTTCATCGTTTTGTCTAATCCATTCCATCAGCATTGTTGCATGTTCTTTTTCTTCATTTGCATTATGAATTAATATTCTCTTTAAATTTTTATCTTTGCATGAATCTGCTCTTTGATTGTAATAATCAACTGCTTCTAATTCTTCTCTTAAAGAGTCTATTGCTCGTCTCATATCTTGGGTTTTATCTGATAATTTTTTACTTTCTTCTTGCATCATTTTAGTTTATCCTCCTAACTATTGATCCTTCTTTTTCATCAAGTACTTCATAACCTTTTAAGCGTATTTTATTTCTCAGTTCGTCAGATTTTTTCCATTCTTTATTTGCTCTGGCATCATCTCTTTGTTTTTGCAGAGCAATAATTTCTAACGGAACTATTTCTTCTTTCATTTCAGTGATTTTCAATCCTAAAACTTCATCAAATTTTTTTGCTAATTCATATTTTGTTTTGTCATTAATGTCTGAATTTAGAACTTCCCATAACAGTGCAAGTGCTCTTGGAGTATTTAGGTCGTTATTGATTATTTCTATGAATTTTTTCATGTATTCATCGTATTGTTTTGAGTCTAGTTTTTCTTTTGAATTTCTTATTTCAGTTATTTTGACTTTTAGTTTTTTCATAGTATTCTTTGCAAAGTCCATTGCTTCCCATGAAAACATAATCATTTTTTTGTAATGTGCTCCAAGCAAAAAATATCTATAATCAATTGCATCAAAACCTTTTTCCTGTAAAGATTTTATTCTTAGAAATTCACCTTTGCTTTTACTCATTTTATCTTGATTTTTTTCCACTAAGAATTCATTGTGAAGCCAATAGTTTACTGTTTTATGTCCATGAGCACAATCATTTTGAGCTATTTCATTTGTGTGATGTACAAATGCTAAATCATGTCCGCCTGTGTGAATATCAAATTTATCTCCGAGATATTTCTCGCCCATTGCACTACATTCAATGTGCCAGCCTGGAAATCCTTTTCCCCATGGAGAATCCCATTCCATTGCATGAATTCCATGTTTATGCCTTGTGAACCAAAGTACAAAATCTGTTCTGCTTTTTTTATGAGTATCTTCATCAACTCTTGCTTGTGAGTCTTCTTCTGATGAAATTTTTATTAATTTTCCATAGTTAGAAAATTTTTGTGTGTCAAAATAAACATTTCCTTCTGAAATATATGTATAACCATTCTTTTCCAATGTTTTGATCATATCAATCATATTTTGTATATGTTCTGTTGCTTTTGAAAATTTAAATGGTCTTATGAAGTTCATTTCATCATAATCTGCTATAAATGAATCTGTATAATATTTTGCAATATCCCATACACTTTTTCCTTCTCGTTTAGCGCCTTTTTCTAATTTATCTTCCCCTTCATCTCCGTCATCAGATAAGTGTCCTACATCAGTTATATTTATTATATGTTTGACTTTATAGTTATTCAGAATAAACATCCTTTTTAGTAAATCTGCCAATAAAAAACTTCTCAGATTCCCAATGTGAGCATGATGATATACAGTTGGCCCACAACTATACAGTTTTAGTTCGCCTTGTTTAATTGGTTTGAATATTTCTTTCTTTTTTCCGAGAGTGTTTGAGAGTTTTATATTCATAGTTTCATTATTCTCTTAAGGTATATATAATTATTTATTTTATCAATCGTCACTTTCTAGTTGTAACAACCGAAACATTTAAATATCAATAATCACATAAATAGAGAATAATGGTTGAAAAACTCGATACTCTAACTGAAAGCACCTGGCAAAGAATAAAAACAAAAGTTGCCAAAGGAGTAATTTATTCTCTGATAGGGCTAATGAGTATAAGCCCACTTCAAGCAACAGATGCTGCAATAAATATACATGTAAAAAATCAACAAAATGAATCAGTTGAAAACGTTAGAGGAAGAGTTTACAACGAAGGATTATTGCAAGACGAAAATTATTCTGATAATCAAGGATTATTACAATTACTAGCCACACTAGCAATAACTGAAAATCAAGGATTCATAAAATTTGCAATGGACCAGAATTCCAGCAACCCATTCTACAAATCTACTAAATGGGGATTCAGCACATTAGCAGGCGGAAAACTAACTATAATAGATATTAGTGGACGACAAATAGCAAATTATGACATTCCAAACGCAGGAATATACAATGCGACCTGGGGAGGAGTGAATGCACAAGGAATTCCAGTCGCAAAAGGATTATACATTTACTCAGTCACAACAAACGACGGAAAAACAATGTCAAAAAAAATGATTTACTTAGGTCAACCAACCACAGGATTGAATGTTACAGGATATTCTGTAAGTGGATTCTTAGGAAGAGATACAAGAGATATACTACAAATCATACTTGATAGAGAAAACATGACAACTAGAGAACTAAATTATGATATCACATCAGATACAACCCTTACAGCAATTGTAAACGAAGGACCTGAAATACAAACAGAAATACCAACGCAAGAAATCGCATTAGGAGATACTGCAATAATAAACTTAAATGATTATATTAGAAATGATTCTGAAACAAGTTATGAATCAAATAATCCAGATTTCATAATCACAGGAAATGAAATCAGTTATATTGGGAATCAAGAAGGATTATTTGAAACCACCATAGAAGCAAGAGATGTTTTAGATCCAAGCCTAGTAAGAACAATGAACTATAGAGTGAACGTCACAGCAAATAATCATGCGCCAGAAGTTAGTTTAGAAAATCAGGTATTAAGCTCTGACGAAGGAACACCAAGTATGCAAATAGGAACTGCAAGCGTGATTGATCCTGACACAGGTGATGAATACGAATTAGAAGTAATTGAACAAACACATTCTGACAGTGCAACCGTTTACTTAAATGGAAATGCAATCATACTAGAAAAACACGAAGACTTTAATGGAAATATAGAATTCGCAGTTAGAGCAATTGATAACGGAGGCTTAGATGGAGTTGCTTATATGAGCCACCATGTAAACCCAATCGCAGATATAACATTAAATGTAAGAAACTTATTTTTACCAGGCAACCCAATAATGTCAGACATTGAAAGCATGATACAAATGGGCGACAGCACATGGTATGCTTATGGAACAATAAAAGTACAAATGCCTGCGGGAACACACGAAACCTGGGCAGAAAACCCAGAAACAGGAGTGTTTGATGGGGAAAACAGAGTTGATCCTTACATCATAATTAGAAGTCCTGGAATGCAAGTAATTGAACAAAACAATCTTGCACAAAGAGACTTAGATGACGCATTTTCTGAAATAACAATTGGGACACAAGACAAAGTTCTTGATTTGTACAAAATTGTTGGATTAAGCCTTGCAGATTGGTTAAATTATAATCAAGTTTTAGACTCAAGAACTCCTGCAGGACTTGACAAACCAAATGTTTTACAACCAAATGTATATATTGATGAAAATTGGAGTCCTAATTATAGTATTCCTTCAGATACAACTCTTATCTTGTGTCAATATGTTGAAAACGTTTTGATTCCTTCTGTCACAAGCGAAGAAGGATATTTGCCACAATGGCTCGGATTTGTACAACCACCAGCACCAGACCCAAATGGAGAAACATTTTTTAGAATGCTATATGATATTACAGAAACAATTGGAAGTCATGGAGAATCAGTAAATGCAAATAATGAGATATATGAAGGAAACGCAATATTACCTCCAGGAGCAAATGCTGCAAATATTTTTGTCACATTATCAGAAGTTATTGCGTCTCAACTAGGATTTAGAAACGATCCAACAGGATCAGAATTAGGCGCGTACATAGCTGATTGGAATGATTTAAATCAAGATGAAATAATACAATTTAACGAAGTTTCATTAAATAACCATGCTTATAAAATGTGGAAAATAATTGCTTATTTCGATGCAGGAACAAATTTCTAATCATATACTATATAAGGAATAATATTAACATAATCATAGTCATCTTGCGCATAAATATTTACAGGGCAACAAGAAGTAACTGGAATATCTAAATCAACATTTTCTTGATTAACACAATCTAAATCAGGATTAAAAACATCTAAACTCCAATCAGATAATTCAGTCTCAAAATTATAATGACAAAAATAGTCTTCGGGATTATCAGGATTATAACAAAAAGCTCCTTCTTGACATTGTTCAGTTAAAGGATCCCAAAAAGTTCCTTGCTCACAACAATGCCTTGTTAAATAACCATCATTCTGCATGTCAGGCAGATAAGCTGGCAAAGGATTAGTGTATTGTTTTTCTCCTTTAGAACAATAATAAGTTGTTACGATAGGATTTCCAAAAGGATCGTGATCTTCATAAGTTCCAATTGTTGTACTTACACCACACACACTCGGCCCACTATGACAATCAGGATCTGCACAGTCCATTAATCCATCGTCATCATCATCGTTATTATTAGTGCAATCTTCTGTTATGTCACAGCACATACTCCAAGTTTTTTCTCCGAAAAAGTTTGGTGTGCCTGCATCTGTGCAGTTTGCAATGTGCGAACCACCCATTTTCTCACCTGTTTCAGGTGCATAATCATATACACACTTTAAGTCGTAATCATCACATTTTCCATTTACACCTGTTTCGTATGCTTGACAATGACTTCCTGCACCTACATAACTATTTAGTTGATAAAATGTTTTGTAAATTAAACTCTCACTTACTGTATGATCTACACTTGATATTACTGCATAAGTTATTGGAGTTCCTTCTTGTTCATCTATTGAAACTTCTTGCACTAATGATTTTGTTGCGCAACAAACTGCGAATGGAAATAAATCTTTGTCAGGATCATCAAATCCTTTTATGTGACCGGCTTCTGTTGCTTCACCTAGTCCATTGCTAAATCGCACCATTTCTATTTCTTCTATTCCACAGTCTCCTTTTTTCATTGTACAATCAAAATTCATATTTAATGGATCATATGCGTATAATATTAAACTGTCTTGTATAACATTTCCAGTATCATCTTCTATTGATAAGGTAACATGATATTCATCTTGATCTTGATATTGTACACCCACAGGGTTTGATGCTGAACCTGCAGGTTTAATATCCACCCAATTATCTGCTGGAGAATCTGGATCCCATCCAAAGTCCCATATATATGTTAATGTTCCACCATCAGCATCAGTTGCAAGTGCAGAAAAAGGAATATCTTCATCAACACCCCATCCGCTTTCTTCACCAGGAGCAGTTATACCTCCAACTGGCGGATTGCCCGTTACAATCTGAACTATCACACTATCTGTTGCAGTCATAGAGTTCGCATCAGTAACAATTACAGAAACTGTTGAATCACTTGAAAATTTTATATTTGAAGGAGCTTGTAAGGTACTATCTTTTGGTTCACAATCTTTAGTACAAAAAGTCCATGCAAAAGTATATGGTTTTACACCCCCAACAACTGAAACTTCAAAACTAACTGGTTCTGCAGGTTGTACTTCAATTTTTTCTTGTAAAGGAGTTGATATAAAAGCAGATAAAGTTGAAGGAGGTAAATCTTTTCCAATTCCAGATCCAAAATCTATTCTTACTTGAGCATAAGCTATATTTGTTAGAAGTAATATCATCAATATGGCTATAAAGATTTTTTTCATTCCATCCCTCTTTTATTTAACTCTATAATCTGAACTATATAAATTTTACTGAATAGATTAAACTATTTTTGTTTTAACATTTCTGTAGCCAAACCAGAATCAACAATCTTAGATAAAATAATCTTTAAAATTTTCTGTTATTAACAATGAAAACTCTTATAAATAATAATTAAGTTCTTTTAGCCAGGAGGTAATTTTTATGACAGTTAAAAAAGGAGATAAAGTACAAGTTGAATATACTGGAACTTTTGAAGATGGAACAGTTTTTGATAGTTCTGAAAAACACGGTAAACCTTTAGAATTTGAATCAGGCAAAGGAATGGTTATTAAAGGATTCGAAGATGCAATCATGGGTATGAAAGAAGGTGAAGAAAAAGAAGTTAAATTAGAACCTAAAGATGCTTATGGAGAACCTAATCCTCAATTAGTTCAAAAAGTTCCTAGAGAACACTTACCAGCAGAACACGAACCTAAAGAAGGTATGATGATGTTAATAACTTTGCCTACAGGTCAACAAATGCCTGCCAGAATTGAATCTGTTACAAAAGATGAAGTAGGTTTAGATTTAAACCATCCTTTTGCAGGAAGAGTTTTAAACTTTAAATTGAAAGTTGTAAAGATAAACTAATTTTTTTATTATTAATTATTTTTTCTCTTTAAAGTAAAATTTATATATGAAGGGTTTTTAGTCATATTTATGAAAGAGAGGGAGTTTAATTTTAAAACCACTAAAGAAATTAAAATTTCTAAAAAAATTGTTGGTCAAGTTATTGGGCAATATGATGCGGTTAATGTTATTAAAAAAGCTGCAGCTCAAAGAAGACACGTTTTATTAATTGGAGAACCTGGTACTGGAAAAAGTATGTTAGGCCTTGCATTAGCAGAACTTCTTTCAAAAGAAAAACTTGTTGATACACTTTCATATTTTAATCCTAATGATGATCATCAACCTTTAATCAGAACTGTACCTGGAGGGCAAGGCAGGAATATTATTTCTAAAGACAAGCTTCAAAACATGGGCGGTTTTAAAGGGACTAATTTTGTAATGATTCTTTTTGCACTCATAATTGGTTTTCTACCATACTGGTGGTGGAGCAAAGGATTGATTGAAGATGTTATTTACGCTGCTTTAATTATTGCAGGAGTGATAATCATTTTTGGAGTTGCAATGACTTTAAGTCTGGGCAAACGTATGAATATTAAAAAAAATAATACTCCAAAAATAATAGTTGATAATTTTAATAAAAAAAATGCTCCTTTTTTTGATGCTACAGGTGCACATGCAGGGGCATTATTAGGAGATGTTCTTCACGATCCATTTCAAAGCGGAGGATTAGGAACTCCTGCCCACGAAAGAGTTATTGCTGGAATGATCCATAAAGCTCACATGGGAGTTTTATTTGTAGATGAAATTGCTACTTTAAAATCATCAACTCAACAAGAATTACTTACTGCTTTACAAGAAGGTAAATATTCAATCACAGGCCAATCTGAAAGATCAGCTGGTGCAATGGTTAGAACTGAACCTGTTCCTTGCAGATTTGTTTTAGTTGCAGCAGGAAATGTTGAAACTGTTAGTAAAATGCATCCTGCTCTAAGATCTAGAATTAGAGGTTATGGTTATGAAGTTTTCATGAAGGAAACAATTAATGATACTCCTGAAAATAGAGAACGAATAGCACAATTTATTGCTCAAGAAGTTGTAAAAGACGGTAGAATACCTCATTTTTCTAGAGCTGCAGCTTTACATCTTGTTCAAGAAGCTAGAAGAAAAGCAAATCGTAAAGGACATCTTACTTTAAGATTCAGAGATCTTGGTGGTTTGATTAGAGCGGCAGGAGATATTGCTGTTGAAGAAAAATCCAGTCTTGTTGAACCAATTCATATTGATAAAGCTAAAAATATTGCTAAATCTTTAGAACATCAAATGGCTGATAGATATCTTGAATACAAAAAAGATTACGAAGTAATAGTTATAAAAGGTAATAGGATTGGTAGAGCTAATGGATTATCTGTTATGGGCTCAGGCAGTTCTATGTCAGGAAATGTTTTACCTATTGAAGCAGAAGTAACTCCAGGAGGTAAACATTTAGAAATTATTGCCACTGGTGGTTTACAAGAAATTGCTAAAGAATCTGTTATAAATGTGTCTGCAATAATTAAAAAATTATTCGGAGAAGATATCAAAGGAAAATACGATATTTTCTTGCAATTTGTTCAAACTCATGGTGTTGAAGGAGATTCTGCATCAATCGCTATTGCTACCGCAATTATATCTGCTTTAAAGAAAATTCCTATTAAACAAGAATATGCGATGACCGGATCGCTTTCAGTTAGAGGAGAAGTTCTACCTGTTGGAGGAGTTTCTTCTAAAGTTGAAGCTGCAATCGATGCAGGCATCAAGTATGTTTTAGTTCCAAGATCAAACTTACAAGATATAGTGATTAACAAAGAAAAATTATTATCAATAAAAGTTATTCCTGTTGATACTATTTTTGATGTTTTAAAACAAGCTCTTGTTTGGAATGGTAAACAAAGCATTCTTAAAAAAATTGAAAAAGCTCATAAAGAAAGATACTAATTAGATTGCAACCATAATATCTCAAAATATTTACCATATATTTCTGCTATTTCAAAATTTTTTATTTGTATAGAAATAAAATTCTTTTCCCAAAGAGTTATTATTACTTCTTCACCACAAATAACTGTGGATGCAAATCCGGCATATTTTTCAGGTAAATGTTTTGCTTCAGTAAATTCTAAAGTATTCAGATAATTTATTCTTTCTTCAGCATCATAATTATATATGTGTTTCATGCAAATTTGTTTATCAATTCTTTTTTTGTGAAAGTGTGATATAAAAAATTTCATTAATTCTGGAGCAATAAGTGGTATTCCATAAACCAAAATAGACTTATTATAATTTAATAGATTAGATAATAAATTTTGAAATGCCTTTACACCTTCATGAATATTCACATCATTTTTTGAACTCATAGAATTTGCTAATTTTAATGTTGGAAGAATTTTGTTTAAAACTAATTCTTTTTCTTCAATTGCCCTTCTCAAATTATTTGGATTTGCAGCTTCAAAATGCTTCACATTTTCTTTATACACATAACTTGCCAGTCCTTTTATTTGTAATCTTTCTAAACTATCATATGTGTTTGCACGATCAATTTTTGCTTTCTTAGCAATCTTGGTAGCAGTACTCTCTCCAAGATTTATTAATGCGAGATAAGTCTTTGCTTCATTTTTTGATAATCCTATTTGCTCCAATAATTTATACATCTAAATTATTTTTTTATCTGTGATTTATTAATTGCTAAGAAGAAACTGAAAATATCACGGGAATAACAATTTTGTTTCGATTTTTTTTTAACAAGTTTAAAGAAAGATAACATTGAAAATATTATATGAGAAACTTAACAATTTTTGGCTGTGGAGAACTTGGAGGAAAACTCTATTTTGAATTTCAAAGAGAACAAGAATTATTTGATAGATTCTATCTCATAGGGAGAGATTTAGAAAAACCAAATAGTTGGGTTTCGCTGGCAAAACAAAGTTTTAGAAAAACTTATGATACAAAAATTTATACTGACGCACGATTAGAAAAAGTTATTTCAGAATCAACAGTATTTGTATTTACTGCATCTAAAAATGATCGTTTCAACCTAGAACAAAACACTCAGAGCAATCTTTCAATTATAAGAAAGGTTGCTCCATTTTTTCCAAAAAATTATAGTGGAACAATTATTATTGCATCAAACCAAACAGATACACTTTGTTATGAATTTGCAGAAAGATCACTTGTTAATCCTTACAGAATAATAGGTTTTAATGGTTTAGATTATCGTAGAGCCAGAAACGATATAAGCATATTTGTAGACGAAGAAATAGAAATTAAACCCTGCATCATAGGACCTCACCACAATTCAATACTCTTACCTGAAAAATCCTATGTGAATAATAGAACACTTGACTTTTTACTGGATGATTATGAATTACAAATGATTAATGAAAGTAGAAATAATTCTGCTAGAAAAATAATCAAAGGTTTAGGTACGACTAATGATTTAGCTGCGACTGCTTTGAGAGAATTAATTCAAATAATTATAAATGGCGGTGAAGATACAGTTTCAACTATTTATCAACACAGAAATCAAAGATTATATACGGGCATGCCTGTGAAATTTAAGAATCAACAAGCAATAATCACATTAGAAAAATTAAACGAACTTGAACAAATCCAATTTAATCTTATACTAGATGCTTTTGTCAGTGAATTTCTTGAAAAATTTGATTTATTAAAATCTGAAAACTTATCTGTTGAACAAATGATTCAAAAAGCAATGTATACAAATCTTCCTGAACAAAACAAATTATTAGAGCAGATAAGAAACATAAATCAAAGAAATATTTTCCAATAATTATATAAACAGGTTATTGATTCTTAGATATAGATTTCCAGCGTCGCACACTCAAAAAAATTCCGCACGTTTTTTGATCGCGTCACTGTTTCCGCTTCGCTAAGCCAGCGTCGCATAACTCGGTATTGCGCCGGCCTTGAGAGCCGGTTCCTTTGGAATTCCCGGTTCAAATCCGGGCGCTGGCGTTTTTTATTCTCTACGTAAATTTATTCTTTCATTCCACATTAAAGGACTTAAATAAACAAGAACATCAAAATCAGGATCATATAATTCAATCATATCTAATTTCTGAATATATCTTAGACCTGTTTTTTTCATAGATTTAAGCTTATCAAATTCTTCTTTGCTTACTACAAAATCAATATCTCCAACATGATGTCTATAAGGATCAGGTCTTCTAACATAGAAAAACTTGTACTTTGCACCAGGAATCTCATCTTCTTTTTTAAATTCTAAGAGCTCTTTTAAAATTAAATATTTATCATTATATTTATCTGGCTCACAAGTAATTTCTGTTTGAATTTCTTTTAAGAAATTAAATTCTTGATCATAATGACAGAATATTCCTAAATTCTCCGCTTCAGGTAAATACTTCCCCAGAACTTTAAAACAAAGTTCAAAAGAAGTTTTATGCAAATATTTTATTGCATGCATTAATTCTTCTTTATTTTTTATTGGACTAAATCTATATAATTTCATATTATTTTATTAATTAATTAAAATATATAAACTTTTTCACGTATTAAATTGAAATCACGCAGCATATTCTCTAAAATAAAACAATTTAATGCATTACTTTTATAAAGATTAAAAAACAATTCTTGATTATGATTAAACTAATCATTTTTGATTTTGATGGAGTTATTGAGAATAACTATGAGGCACATTATCAACTAAGTAAAAAGAAAATTATCAATATAACTAGAGAAGAACATAGAAAAATGTTTGAAGGAAATATTCATCTTGCGAGAGAAAAACTAAAACATAGAGATACAGGTTTTGATTTTATGACACATTTTAGTAATACTAAGAAAGATGCAATAATTAAAGATGATATAAAAAAAGTTTTACTACAATTATCTGAAGAATACACTTTCGGAATAATCACTTCTGCACACGAATATGGAGTGGAAGATTATTTTGCTAAGAATAAAATTTCAAACTTATTCTCATTCATATATGGCTTTGAAACTGATAAAATAAAAGTTCATAAATTTAAAAAAGTTTTAGACACATATGATATTAAAAAAGAAGAATGTATTTTTGTAACAGATACCTTGGGGGATATATTGGAAGCTAACAACATTGGAATTAAAACAATTGCGCTAGATTTTGGGTATCATGAAAGAGAAAGATTACAAAAAGGAAATCCTGCAAAGATAATATCTGATTTTGATGAACTAATTCCTGCGATTAAAAGTCTCTAAAATAAAAGTTTTAAAAAAATTGCAGTTAATATTCTAGTTAATTTGAAGTTTTAATTTAGAAAAGTTTTTTATATCTGTGCATTCATAAAATTTCTATGAATAAAAAATTGAATTTATTTTTAATTATTATTGGTGCAATAATATTAATATTAAATTTTATTTTGGCAATATCAAAGGTTTTTGTATCAGGTCCTAAAACCGCTAGTCTTTTACTATTAATTTATGTTATTGGAGTTGGATTTATAATATTCGGTGGATTAAATTTTTCTAAACTGCCAACTTGGGCTAAATGGGTTATTACTGTTCCTGGAGCAATTATTATTACATACATACTAATACTTATTGGAGTATTAGTAAGTTTAACAATGGGCGTTTATTAGTATTTCATAAGATTTTTATATTTCTTCTACCTTTTTATTCTCGGAGAGTGTGTTTATTAAGAAATTTATACGTCGAGAAGTATACAGGAATATTCTAAAGTAAACCTGTATGCAAGTATATATATTTGTATACTAAATTGTATATCTGTATATTTAAAACTATGTCTTTTTACAAAATGTAGAAGTTGTTGACAAATATGAGAAAAGTATACTAGAACTAAGGTCTGTGACTATAACTTCTTTCTTGAATATAACTAGGATTAACTGTTGGAACTGCTGCAAGAATTGCTCTTTCACCGATGACAACACCTTTATACTGTAGGATGCCAAACATAGTTCCATAAATATCTTTAAGGTAATCAATTGACCTATCTAAAAAATCCCCTTTATTAACAAGACCTTTATCATAACCAATTGAAGGTCGAGAACTCTCTTGAATAGACTGCAAAATAGCTTTTGCTCTTTCAGATGCATCCCTTCCAATTTCTCGCATTGTAGACATTCTGATAATTAGAACAAAGTTTTATTTATAAAGCTTCACCTAGAATAAAATAAAAATTATTTTAGAGCTGAAATCTTTTTCTTTCCACCCATATAAGGCTGTAAAACCTTAGGAATATCAACGCTACCATCCTTGTTCTGGAAGTTCTCCAATATAGCAACCATAGCCCTAGAAGTTGCAACAACAGTATTGTTTAATGTGTGAGGAAAATAATTTTCGCCCTTACCCCTTACACGAATATTAAGTCTCCTGCTCTGAGCATCAGTCAAATTACTGCAAGAAGTAAATTCCCTATAACCGTTTGTTCTAGGACTAAAAAATTCCAAATCAGCAGATTTAGATTTTAAATCAGCTAAATCACCAGAACAACACTCTAAAACCCTTATAGGAATCTCTAATTGTTTGTAAATTTCAATCGAATGACTCAACATTTCATCATAATACTTGTAAGAATCCTCTGGTTTACAAATAACAACCATTTCCTGCTTGTTAAATTGATGAGTTCTAAACAAACCCTTCTCATCAATACCATGACTGCCAATTTCTTTTCTGAAACACATACTATAACTAGTCAACTTAATAGGCAAATCTTTTTCTTCAATAGTTTTACCAATAAAACCTCCAATTAAAGAATGCTCGCTGGTTGCAATCAAATAAAGATCTTCGCCTTCAATCTTGTAAGCCATAGCTTCAATCTCAGAATTTGAAAAAACACCATGCAAAACATTACCCCTGATCATTAAAGGAGTCTCCACATACTGATAATTTTGTTTAACCATGTAATCACGCGCAAAATTAATCAAAGCCATGTTTAACAAAGCCAAATCACCTTTTAAATAATAAAAACCATTACCAGAAGTGTCAGCACTAGTATCAAAATCCGCAACGCTCAATTTTTCAGCCAATTCAGCATGACTTAAAACTTCAAAATCAAATTTCTTAGGAACTCCAATTTTTTTAGACTCAACATTATCTTTATCGCTTTGGCCAACTGGAACAGACTCATGAACAATATTTGGAATATCCATCATAATTTCATTAATCTTAGACTCAATTTTAGCTTGTTTTTCCTCTAACTCAGCTATCTTTGTAGGAATATCTTTTGCTTTTTGCAAAAGTTTAGAAACATCTTTACCTGCTTTTTTAGATTCAGAAATATCTTTAGAAACAGAATTTCTTTCATGTCTCAACTGCTGAGCTTCAAACATAATTTTTCTTACCTCAGCGTCATGTTTCAAAACCTTATCCACTAAAGGAATTTTTTGGTCTTGAAACTTTTTCTTTAAGTTCTCCTTCACCAAATCCGGATTTTCCCTGACTAATTTTATATCTAACATGTTGTTAATAGAAGAAGCAGTAGTATTTATAAGTTTTGTATTAAAAATATAAAAGAATGCCGAGGGGGAGATTTGAGCTCCCGACATCCACGGTGCACCAACTTGATAATCATCGACGAATTGTCTCATCGCTCAAGTGTTTATGAGCGTGGCGCTCTAACCAGGCTAAACTACCTCGGCTTACTGATATAAATAGAAAAAGATTTCTTATATAAATTTAATTATTTAGTCTCGTATTTTCTTTGCAATTTCTGCAAGTTTCTCATCATCCATTCTATCCGCATCATGAGAGGATATAAATCCAGGATATTTTTCGTAGAAAACTGTTTTTCTTGACTCTATTGGTTTCCATGAATTTGCAGTTGCAGTTCCATGCATTGGAAATAATTTTGAATGTATATGATCAACTCCAAATCCTTCAAATATTAATCCTGTTCGTCCAACATCAGAATATTTGGAATCTATTAGTTTACCAACTTTTTTTGATGCGACTATTAAATCTTTCAAAACTTCATCGGGTAAATCAAATGCATAACTAGAATAATGGTCTTTTGTTATGACGACTGAGAAAGCTTCAGTATTAGGATATATTGATAAGAATGCTAAATGTTTTTCATCTTCCCATATTTTGTGACATGGAAGTTCTCCTTTTACAATCTTGCAAAAAATACATCCATCTTTAGAAATTATTGAAATCACCCATTGATTTTTTCTTTTAAATTTGTTAAAGTAGTTATCTTATCTTCAAACTCTCGTCTATCATTTCGATCTATTAATATTCCTCTAATTCCAGCTTTTGCAGCACCTTCAATATCTGTTGGCACCGAGTCACCTACAACTACGACATCAGCAGGTTTTAACTTTAATTTTTTAAGAGTATGAGTATATATTGCACCATCAGTTTTTAATAATCCAACATCACAAGATAAAACTATTTCATCAAAATATTTTTTTAAATCAAATTTCTCAAGTAATTGTGGTACTGAACTTGAATCAGTATTTGAAACTAATACTAACTTATAATCTTTCTTTAATTCTTCTAATGCCTCAATTGTGTCAGTGAATGGTTTACTTAACAAAGTGTTTTTATTCCATACACCAACTAATTTTTCGTAAACAAATTCAGGAGGATTAACATTGAATTCTTTAGTTACATTTTTGAAATTGTCAGTTAAGTTATCATAGCACTTTGTCATGAATATTTCTTCAAATTTTTGAATATACTCTGAAAAAGATAATCCTAATCTAAGAATTCTATGTATTTGTCTTACTGGACTTGGAAATACTCCGTTTTCAACTATTGTACCCCAAAAATCTAAGAATATCGCTTTAACTTTTTTCGCAGCTATTGTAACCACCTACACGCATAAATAAGTGTTTCTTTTTAAATATTATTCTTTATATGTAAATTAGCGTTCAAAGAAAGATTTAAAATCATGCAAACTTGTGAAATAAGCAAATATATCAACCTGATGTTTCTCATCTCCTTGATTTATTACTTCAAATAAAACTCTTCTTTCTCCAAAACTATCTCGTCTAAAGTATCCGTCATGACCTACTAAAATTGTACATGCCTCATGCATGTAAGATAGATTTCCACCAACATATTTTTTTATGTGAGTTCCGGTGCTAAAAACAGATGATTTAAGTCTTTCTTCTAATTGTCGTGAATCTTTTCCAAAAGTCACTAAATCCAAACCAGTTATAATTACATTTGAACTACTTGATTTCATAGCAGTTCTAATTGCTTGCGATGACGTGTAGAGTTCTTTTTGTACAGTTGGAGAATAACCACTAATTCCTTGATATTCTTGTAATAAATCTTCTACTGCTTGAAGGTATGCTTCTTGTTTTCCTTTATCAAATCTTAATATTCGTCTTGTTTCACCATGATATAATGTGAAAACTTCTTTTTTAGGTATTCCTGCTTCCACAAAAGTAGTTTCTAATTCTTGCATAAAAATTTTCAATTCTCCAAAATCATCTCTTTCTAAGAAATCTTTTGCCCTTCTTACTTTAAATCCTCTTTCTGTTAAAAACTTTAAATTATTTGAATCATATTGTCTTTGTTGATATGATAGAGGTTCTTTTTTAATAACTGGAATAATTGCAGAAGTTTTTGTTTCTGTTAATTTAATAGTTGGTTTCGGAGGTTTATATCGCACATCTTTCAATGCTCTAGATAAAGATATTTGTCCGTCTAATGCACCAATTAATCTTGCATCAACATATTCTGGATTAAAGAATAAGTTCTCTTGCTTTAATGATTTGGATATTCTAAGAACTTTCTTTACATAATCTAATTTTTTAGATAATATTCCTAAACGATTTCTCAACTCAAAGGTTTTTTGTTTAGCAAGCGAAAAGTTATCAATAGCTTCAAAATACTCGACACACATAGAATAATTCAAACTAATCATTTCTTTATCAAAACTTTTTGAAATAGAATTTTTTCTTATAAAATCTTTTTTTGTATCTCCTGAAGAATATTTCATCCCAACTCTAATCATTTTTCTAATTAATACACTTTCTTCAGCCGCCAAGAAGGAATTATATTCTTTTTCTGCTTTTTTGAAAGATTCTAAACCATAATTAATTCCTGATTGTAATATGTCTATAAGTTCATCTGCTAATTCGATTAAGGTCTCATATTGATTAGCAGGAATTTCATTATATCTTTTATTAAGAACACTTCCACTCATTCCCAACGCAAATCCTTGTTTAGAAAAACCTTCTGCAGCCATTAAACTTGTTAACTCGTTTGTGCATTCTTGAAAAAAACCTAATACTCTGCCTTCTAAGGTTGTCTGATCTAGATGTGGTTTAGGCATTTGTTCATACTCTTGTTTAGAAAGAGTTTCAATCATCACTTTACAGATGCAATGCCCTGATTAAAAGCTAGTCATATGTAATGATATGAAACAGTGTAAGTTACCCTGAAAAATGCAATTCCTCTTGGAGTTAAATATCCCATATAAAGTATGAACTCTGCGGGATTTGAAATGTTAAAGTTTCGCCTTTAACAGTCAAAGACTGCAAGAACATCTTCGAAGAAGATGGACTCTGCGGGATTTGAACCCGCGGCCTCCCGATTGCCAACCGGACGCTCTACCGAGCTGAGCTAAGAGCCCTTAAAAATATTTGTGGACTTTAAACGAAGTGAGAATTCACCTCGGTCTCAACGGACGAAACCGTTGGAGTTAAGAGCCCTTAAATACAAGGAAGTATATATTTTGTTTAAATAATTTCCTTTAGCAATTAAATAGTAACTAAATAGTAGTAAATTATGAAAACTTTTATAAATCATAAATAAATCTCAATAACCAATGGGAAAAGCAAAAAAAGCAAGAGCAAATCAAAAAAGAATAGAAAAAGAGCAAACAATTCAAGCTAGAAAGCAATCTCTAGTAAATTTTACAAAAAAATCACTCATGACTTTAGCAATACCTGCAGTAGTTCTATTAGCAGGAAAATATCTTATTAAAGACGACTCTTCGCACACAGAATATTCACAACCAACACCCATTACTGCACAAACACAAGATAAAAAAGACATCTCAGAATATATTGATTCAACAGTTTTTATGGAAAGTTCTAAACCAAGCAACGTTAATGTTTATTTTATATTCCAACAACACTCATTGGAAGATGAATCATATACTAAAAAAGAAACCGCTATAACTAGAGCACTAGCAGTAAAAAGCCAAGTATCTGTTTATAGAATACTGGAAGATCTTGTTAAGAACAAAGGAGTTCAAGTTATTTCAGTTGAAGGAGTATATGAATCTAATTTAGAAGATATTGTAAATCCAACTGCTTTAAAAGATAAATTACCTCCTGACAAATATTCTGCACTTAAACAAATTTACGAAAGTGATGAAGGAATTGCAAAAATGGTGTTAAATGGTCAAGGCGCAGCAAGAGCATTTGGCCTTTTAAGAGAAGATGTATATATGATAGGATTTGAAACATTTGATTCAGATGCAATTGAGAAAATGCCTTTAAAAGAAAGAAGAGCGTATCTTAAAAAACTTGCAAACAACGGGATTCGAAGAAGTTATGAATCAATTTTAAAAACATTAAAACAATCAGAGAGACTTTACAACGAAGAAAAAATAAATAATCAAAATGCAGCACTAGTTATAGGTGAAGGGCACTTTGAAGATTATAAAATATTAATTGATAAAGGAGGAAATTTTCCTTTTAATTCACATTTTATATGGACAAAAGGAATAATTGACCAATCCACTAAGTCTCAGGATTCATAAAGTTTTTAAACACTTCTAGCAATTCTTTTAATATGGATAATCTCATTGAAAAGTTTGCTTTGGAGAATGCTTTGCGTTTCAAAGGTAAGGCCAATCCAGGAGCAGTTATGGGTTCTTGCATCCAACAAAATCCTGATTTAAAAAAAGATATGAAGTCTTTAGCTATTAAAGTAAATCAAGTTATTAAAAAAATTAATTCTATGAGCTTGGCTGAGCAAAAAAAGAAATTAGAAAAAATTGCGCCTGAGCTTCTTGAGAAAAAAAAAGGAGAGAAAAAAGGTTTATTTGACAATTATGACATAAAAGAACTTGTTGTAACTGCATTCCCTCCAGAGCCCAGCAAATATCCACACATTGGTCATGCAAAAGCATTGTTAGTTAATTATGAATTTGCTAAAAAATTTAATGGCGAATTTGTTTTAAGATTTGAAGACACTAATCCTGAACTTGCTAAAAACGAATTTTATAAAGTTATTTTGAATAACCTTGCATGGTTAGAAATTATTCCTGATAGAATTGAATATGCATCAGATCACATGATTGATTATTATAGATTTGCTGAAAAACTTGTTTCTATTGGTAAAGCATATGTTTGTACTTGTTCTCAAGAAAAAGTTCGTGAAAGCAGGATGAAAGGCAAAGCTTGTGATTGTCGTTATAAACATATTGAAGAACATATGATTATGTGGCGTAACATGCATGAAATGAAACCTGGCGATGCAATTCTTAGATTAAAAATAGATCCTAAACATAAAAACTCCACTATGCGTGATCCAACAATTTTTCGTATTATAAAAGCTGAACATCCAAGATTAAAGAATAAATTTACTATTTGGCCAAACTATGATTTTGAAAATTCTATCATGGATGGTTTACAAGGAATAACTCACCGTTTTAGAAGTAAAGAATTTGAAATGAGAAACGAATTACAGAGATATATTCAGAAACTTTTAGATTTACCTGAAACAGAAATTTATGAGTTTGCACGTTTTAATATGAAAGGAGTTCCTAGTTCTGGCAGAATTATTCGTGATTTAATTGAAAAAAAAGAATTAGTTGGCTGGGACGATCCTACTCTCACAACCCTTGTTGCTTTGAGAAGAAGAGGATTTACACCCGAAGCAATTAAGAGTTTTGTTCTTAGTACAGGAATTACAAAGAATGAATCAACCCTTACATGGGATGATTTAATTGTTCATAATAAAAGAGTTTTAGATGCAACTTCAAATCGTTATTTTTTCATGCATGATCCTGTTAGAGTTCGAGTTCAAGATGCTCCAAGTATGAATATTGAATTAAAACTTCATCCTGAAGATCCAAAGAGAGGAAAAAGATCTTTCAAAACTGATGAATTATTCTTTTTATCTCAAACAGATATTAATCATATGAAGGATAAAAAACTTTATCGTTTAATGGATTGTTTGAATTTTGTTAAGAAAAATGGTTACTTTATTTTTGACAGTACTGACTATGAATCTTTTAAGAAAGGCGGAGATAAAATTATTCACTGGTTGCCATTTAATGAAAAAACAATTGATGTTGAAATTATGATGCCTGATAAAAAAGTTATTTCAGGTATTGCAGAAAGTTCTGTCAGCAAAGTGAGAGAAGGAGACATAATTCAGTTTGAAAGATTTGGTTTCTGCCGATTAGATGAGAAAGGCAAAACAAAGTTAAAGTTTTGGTTCACACACAAATAATCATTATTTTGTTTCTTGAAAAAATCTTAATAAATATCCATCAGGATCTTGAACTAATAATTCTCTTTGAGTAATGCTTTCTTCATTTACTTTGTAAGTGTTTTCTTTTATTTCTCTAAAAAGAGGATAATTATGTTTTTTAAGATTAGTATTTATTAATTCTAGATTATCTGTTTCTATTTGAAAATTTATTCCCCTGCCAAAAGGCTTTTCTAAATTTCCAACAAACCAATTGTTATTAATTTCTTCTAACATTATTTGCGAGTTCTGAAAGGATAAAAACACGAATTTATTCTTTTTTCGTTCATATTCTTTTTTAAATCCTAAAATATCTATGTAGAATTTTAAACTATCATCAATATTTGTTATACTCAATTCAGGTATTAAATTATTGAATTTCATAATCTTTAAGAGAGGCTGTAAGTTAAATATTTTGTGAAATAGTAAGTTTTATATATAGTTATTTCATATTAGCATTATTCGAGGTGTATACAATGTCTGATTGGTTTATAGTGAAGGCAAAAGTTAAAGAAATGGCAGGTGATTTTAATGTTGCTGGCAATTTCGCAGATGCATTGAATAATAAAGCCAAAAAGTTGATTGAAGAAGCGATTAGTCGTGCAAAAGCTAATGGTCGTAGAACTCTAATGGCTAAAGATCTTTAGAATTTATTTCTTTGGTGGTGGCGGCAAATTTAATACATGAAAACTGCTATCAGCAGGCACTGGTTCAGAAGTAGTTATTTTTACAGTTCTTGGATCTTCAGGTTTAGTTATACCTAATTCATCGTCTAAATCAGCCAAGTCTTCTTCTAATTCGTGAATTGTTGGAGTACTAATATTCATCCCTTCAAACTCGAGAAATCCATTATCTTCTGCTTCATTTTCAGTTAATTTTTCTTTTAGGATTTCTATTCTTCGCTCCAGCTCCAATAATTTTTTATCACTAATTTCTCCTTTTACTTGTTCATAAATTTTTTCTGCTTCAGATAAATCTTTCAAAAGTTCTTCTTTGCTATTTTCAAAAGAAAAAGATTTAGAAACTACTTTCCTCTTTACTTTCGAAGCCTTTTTTGCAGCTATCAACATATCTGTTTCTAAGAAATTCATTTTCGATATTGCGGTTGTGACATTGGATTAAATCCTTGATTAGGATTAAATTGCGGTTGTTGTCTTGGTGCTTGACTTGCTTGACTTCTAACTTGAGGTGCTTGAGTATTTTTAACCATTTCAGCCAAAGCAATTATTCCTTGAGCTATCTTTGCATTTTGCTCAGAAATCTCTTTTAACAACTTCGTAGGACTAGCCTCAGAATATTCTTTTATTAACTCTTCTTGTGTACCTTCAAAAATATGTATTAATTTTTTTATAGAAGAATTTAATTCATCCATACTATCAAGTAAATTCTGATTTTGTTTAGTTCCAGGATAAGGATTTTTCTTTAAGCTAGCTATCTCTCTTCTTAAATGCTCTAGTTCCTCATGCGGGAGAAGTTCATAATCGTCAACCATGTCCACACCTCTTTAAATTATTTAATAGTTTATACTATATAAATTTTACTGAAGAGTTAAGGGTTATAAGTAATACATTTATATTCAGTATTATAAACTTTAGTAGAATCATAAACAATCTAATTTCTTAAAAAAATATTTATCCTCAAGGGCTGGGAGGACCAATAAAATGATTGGAAGAGCTTAACATTGCAGTAGCTAAACCAGAATCAACAAACTCCTTAGCAATAGTTCCATAATCAGAATAGCCCCACACTTTAGTACCACCTAAACCAGGAGAACCATGAGGAACAATTGATCTACCACCATCACCATATCCAGCAAAAAATCCTGGTTCGTCAGGGCTAAACATATCAAACATTATGCTTTGATCATTATAGTGAGCAATATTATTTAATGTTTCCAAGACACCAACTCTTTCACCAAAAGTGCTTATAGTTTTGAAATCGCCACCCATAATATCATATCCTCCTCGGGCCCAATATTCAGTATGAGCCTTTAAAGCTATAGCCAGTCTTTCAGCAGAGTTAAATGCATTAAATGAAACTCCATACGCTTCAAAACTATCTGTTGAAACAACTGTTAATTTTGCAGTTTCATATCGTTGAACCATTTCCTTAGTTCCAGCATCTAAATCAGGTAAAGTGGATAAATAACTCATTGCACCATGAAATACTGGATCGTGAAGCATTCCTTGTTCAGATCCGAAAGCATTTGGATTATGACCTGTTGCAACTAGTATTGCGTTAGGAGTAATTTTTCTAATTTGACCTTTAATAGTCTCCCATGAACTTAGAGATTCAAGATCAGGAACATAAAAACGAATATCTTCAACTAACATTGCAGCCAATATTGCTTCTCCAGGAACACCTGTTTGTTCAGCTGCATGTTTAATATTAGGTATATGATTTATCATCATAGAATCCCAATCAGATTGAATATAATTTTGAATATTATACAAAGTTCTATCTGCGTCTATTGCCTGGTTTCCAGTAGGATCAGTATATCGCAAAGGATTATTTTTAGTATAAATATAACGATTTTGACCTTGAACATCAATGACATCACCTTTCACAGTATCAGCAGAAATAAACCTGCCAGTTTGAGGATTATAATATCTGGCACCAAAATAAAGAAGACCCGTATTATCCTTCTCCTTAGAATTATAATTAACCTTATTACTACCAACCTCATTCAAAGTAGCACCAAAAACATCATAATCAGAAGACCAAACAACAGAACCAGAACCAGAAGAAACAACCGAAGGAGAACCAAGATGATCAGAATGAAAAAACTCAACAGAATAAGCAAAAGAAAAAGGAACTGATAAAAGAAGTATGATTAATAGAATTAATTTTCGCATAGTTTTACTCCAAGCACAAATAATATTTAAATTCTTCTAAACAAAAGTTTTAAAAAACAAACTCTGCTGTCTTTCTTCATGATTAAAGTCATGGCGTTTGGTTCTTTTGATATTTTTCATAAAGGACATGAATATTATCTTTCTAAAGCTAAGTCTCTTGGTGATGAATTAACTGTTGTTGTTAGCAGAGATCAAAATATTATCAAGATGAAAAATAAAGAACCGTTAAATAATCAAGAAAACAGATTATTAAGAGTTTATGAGTTTGAAGCTGTTGACAAAGCAATTCTCGGAAATAAAAAAGATATGTTTCAGGTAATTGTTGATGAAAAACCAGCTGTTATTTGTCTTGGTTACGATCAATGGGCTAATGAAGACAATTTAATAAAAGAATTGTTTAGCAGAGGAATCTCAGGAATTAAAATTGTTAGAATTGATTCTTTTGAACCAGAAACTTATAAGAGTTCTAAATTAAAAAAATAATATTTCCGATTTTTTCTACATTCTTTTTATTAACTTTAAATTATGCACTTAATTAATGGATGAAAAAATTTTGTTAAAAATTTCTTTAATCACTTCAATCATAGGAATATGTTCTTTATTTGTAATTTTTTTATTCTCAGATGTTGAACAAGTTGAAGCTTTAGACATTATTTATCAAGAAGATAATTCAGTTGTTAAAATCAAAGGATTTGTTAGTGATATTAGTGTTCGTAAAAACATCACTTTTCTTAAAATTGATATGCCTTTTAATGCAATTGTTTTTGATAATGTAAATTTTTCTAAAGGAGATCTTCTTGAATTATCAGGTTCAATTACAGAATATAAAGACGAAAAAGAATTAATTGTTGATAAAATTATTCGTTAATTACATTTATGAATTCTAAATAAACTGAATCGCTACAAATATCATTTAAGCAACCAAGCACCTCTTGCCAACCAGCATTTATTTCTGTTTGATTAATTTTTCTAACTAATTCGTCTGCTTCGATTATGGCTTTTGATTTACTTACTGCTTCATTACTTACATCATATTCTCTTAAATCCATGACTGTTTTTGTCAATTCTTTTTTCTTGCTTGCAGTACTTGAAAAAAGATTTTTTATTTTATCTAACAAACCTGTTTTTTCTGAAATATCTTTTGCTGATTGTGAAAAATCTTTTACTGTGTCGCTTGCATCACTTATTACTTGTCCTGTAGGAGTATCATTTTTATTTAAGAACGCATATGCACCTATTACAATGAAAACTACAAATACAAGAGTTATTGTTTTTGATAAAATCTTTTTCATGAATAAATTTCTTATTCAAAACTATATAAACTTATTGGTAACCCACTAGACAAGCACGCAGTAAATTTTTAAACAATTGTTAATTTTTAAAATAATGATTGAATTTCAAGACGAGCCATATAAAGATGCTCAAATTTTTAATGAACTTAATCCTTTAGTTAGATCGTGGTTTAAAGCTAAATTTGAAACTTTTTCACCACCTCAAAAATATGCTGTATTGAATATTCATAGAAGAGAAAACACTCTTATTAGCAGTCCTACAGGCAGCGGAAAAACTCTTTCCGCATTTATATCTATTATTAGTGAATTAGTTGGTTTATCTGAAAAGAATATGTTGGAAGACAGAGTTTACTGTGTTTATATTAGTCCATTAAAAGCTCTTGGTAATGATATTGAAAAAAATCTTGACAAGCCTTTAAGTGAAATGGAAGAAATGTTGAAAGAAAAAATTAAAGGTAAAAGAGGGATTCCAAAAGCTTTGAAAGAATTGGCTAAAAAGAATCTGAATATTCGTGTTGGAGTTAGAACTGGAGACACTACTCAATCTGATAAGAGTAAGATGTTACGAAAACCACCTCATATTTTGATTACTACGCCAGAAAGTTTCGCAATCATGCTTACATCACCTAAGTTCAGAGAGAAATTTAATTCTTTAGAATGGGTTATTGTTGATGAAATTCATGCACTTGCAAACTCTAAAAGAGGAGTTCATCTTTCTTTATCTTTAGAAAGATTACAGGCTATGACTAATTTTTGTAGGATTGGTTTAAGTGCAACTGTTAGTCCACTTGAAGAAGTTGCAAAATTCTTAGTTGGTATGAAAGATCCATATAAAGGAGAATTTCGTGATTGTAAAATTGTTGATGTTCAGTTTTTAAAACAACTTGATTTAAAAGTTTTAAGTCCTGTTAAAAATCTGATTACCAGTTCTCAAGATAACATTTATTCTTCTATGTATACTATGATTGATAAAATGATTCAAGATCATAAAACAACTCTCATTTTTACAAATACTAGAAGTGCAACAGAAAGAGTTGTCCATCATCTTAAGGATAGATTTCCTAAAAATTATTTGCAGCTTAACACCAATGAGGAACATGAATTTGATAAAAAGGAAGAAGAAGGTTTCAAACCAAGTTTTATTGGTGCTCATCACGGGTCTCTTAGTAAAGAACACAGACTTAACATTGAAAATCGTTTGAAAGCTGGAGAATTGAAAGCAGTTGTAAGTTCTACTAGTTTAGAATTAGGTATTGACATTGGTTATATTGATTTAGTTATTTTGCTTGGCAGTCCTAAGAGTGTTGCTCGAGCACTTCAAAGAATTGGTAGAAGCGGTCACAAACTTCATGATAAATCTAAAGGAAGAATTATTGTTCTTGATCGTGATGATTTAGTTGAATGTTCTGTTCTTTTAAAAGCTGCTTTAGAAAAGAAAATTGATCGAATTGACATTCCTAAAAATGCGTTAGATGTTTTAGCTCAGCAAATATTTGGTATTGCAATTTCAGATCAAATTAGTATTGAAGATCTTTTTAGAATGGTTACTAGTAGTTTTTGTTATCATAGTTTAGATAGAAAAAGTTTCAATGAAGTTATTAGTTATCTTTCTGGAGAATATGTTTCATTGGAAGACAGATATGTTTATGCTAAAATTTGGTATGATAAAGAAACAGGCATGATTGGTAAAAAAGGAAAAATGGCCAGAGTTTTGTACATGACTAATATTGGCACTATTCCTGATGAAACAAATGTCAAAGTTAAAATTGGTGCACAATTAGTTGGTTATATTGCAGAACCTTTTTTAGAGCGTTTAAAGAGAGGAGATGTTTTTGTTCTTGGAGGAGATACTTATGAATTTCAATACACCAGAGGTTTAACAGCATTTGTTAAAGCCAGTGTTGATCGGCCTCCAACTGTTCCTTCTTGGTATTCTGAAATGCTTCCTTTAAGTTTTGATCTTGCTTTGGAAATCCAAAAGTTTCGTAGATTTATGGAGGAACATTTTGATAGTGGAGCTTCAAAAGAAGATGTTATTAAATTTATTAATGATTATTTATATGTTGATTCTTATGGTGCAAATTCTATTTATGAATATTTTAAAGAACAATTCTTTTTCTCTGAAATTTCTCACGATCATAAAATTGTGATTGAACATTACAATGAGGGAGATAGAACTTATGCCATTTTTCATACTTTGTTTGGCAGAAGAGTTAATGATGTTTTAAGCAGAGCAGTTGCATTTGCAGTTTCTAAAATTCATAAAAAAGATGCTGAAATGGGAATTAGCGATAATGGTTTTTATATTATGATTAATGGTAATATTCAAGCCACTCGTGCTTTAACAACTATCACGCCTGATAAACTGTATGAAGTAATGGTTATGGCTCTAGATAAAACAGAAGTTTTGAATAGAAGATTTAGACATTGTGCAGGCCGTGGATTAATGATTCTTCGTAGCTATATGGGCAGAACAAAAAGTGTTGGCAAACAGCAAAGAGCGTCTACTTTGTTATTAGCTGCAGTTAAAAGAATTTCTCCTGATTTCACTATTTTAAAAGAAGCCAGAAGAGAAGTTTTAGAAGATTTAATGGATATAAACAATGCAAAGAAAATCCTAGAATCTGTGGAAGAAGGCAAGATTTCTGTTAAAGAAGTATTTACAGAAATCCCTTCACCGTTTGCATTTAATTTGGTCGCTATGGGCTACTCAGATATTATGAAGATGGAGGATAAACTTAAATTTCTACAACGTATGCATGAACTTGTTCTTGCTAAGATTTCTTTAGAACAGGGTAAAAAAGGTAAAAAATTCGATTTTGATTTTAATCCTAGAGAAATGGCTCGTGAAAGTTTAGAAAAACAAAGATCTGAAAGAGATCCTGAAGTTGAAAGATTAAAAAGACAAGCACTTGATTTGTCTAGAGTTCCTCGAAAAGTTGTACTTGAAATAATGGATGTTATAGAGGGTAGTCAAGAAGAGTTTTCTACTTGGTTTAAAAAAGGAATGAAAGATTATGAAAAAGAAATAAAAAAGGAATGGCCTAAAGAATTAAGAGAATTTGTTTTTAATAAACTCTAGTTTGGTTTTTTACACACATAAAATCTTGGATTTGTAGAATTTAAATCTTCCATTCCACCTATAACTCCTTTTAATTCGGTGTAAGCTATTTCAAATCCTGCATCAGTTATCTGTTTTTCAACTTCTTTTCTTGAAGGAATATGAGTATATTGATATTTTGTGCATGTTACTCTGTTTCCTTCTGCACCTTCTCGTTTAAAGAATCTGTCACCCCATTCTTCTTCTTGAACGTTAAACCCTAATGGTTTTAGCAAGTACATTTTTATTGCTTGTTTGACCCAGAAGGGAATCCATTTTCCAAATGTTCCTACCTCTCTAATGTGCGTTGTGAATATGTAGTGTCCTCCTGGTTTTAGCACTCTATACATTTCATCTATTGCTTTTTGTCTATTTGCATATCTTGGTATTTGGTCCCATCCGCAGAATGAAAATATTCCATTATCAAAGCTTTGATCTTTGAATTCTAAGGCTGTCGCATCACCTACTTTAAAATCAATTACTGCTTTGAATTCTTTTGCTAATTTTTTAGCAGTTGTTATCATTGCGGGAGTTAGATCTCTTCCAACCACTTTGTATCCTAATTTGTTTAGCGAAAAAGATGTTCTTCCAGATCCACATCCCATATCTAATATAGTTGAACCTAATTTAAAGTATTTTTGATACATTATTTTTTCTGAGTTCCAGAGTCCTTCTCTTGTTAATTTTTCGTATCTTTCTTGTACTTGTGGCTCTGAAAATTCTCTAATAACTATTTCTTTTATGGTCATGTTATTAGTTTGTTTGTTTTACTTTATAAAATTGATTAATTGCATCTAAAAAATAGAAAAGTTTATATACTTAATATACTAGTATATGTTTTAGTATATCAAATAATGAGGTGAGTTCCCAATGCCATGCGAATATAGACTAAAAAATTATTGCTTCCACCCTGATAGAGCAACTGGAGAGCTTGTAGCGATTAACTGCGTTTACGGTTGGTTAAATAAAGAACAAGATATTTCTAAAAAAGAAATTTAAAATAGTGTAAAACAACAAGCACTATAAAACCAATAGCTCCACCAATAGCAGTAATTAAAACACTCCAAACATTTATAGTAATATCTGGACTAAAAATAGAATTAAATCCAAATAATGCTAATAAACCAATAATAGAATTAAATATCAAAACAACTATTTTCTTCATAACTTTGAATAATAAAAGTATGATTGCAACTATTATAATCAAAATTATTAATTCAAATAACATCTCAGAAAGGCCTCTTCTTATAGTTAAAATAACTAACTAATCCTGACAAACCAAATACGAGTAAAACAATTGCTATTACAGATTCTAAAATATTTGGAACTGCAAGAATTACTATCCCTAGCAAAATGGCTATAATTGAAAAATAAGGTGTTCCCTTTCCAAGAAATGCAACCTTCACCATTAAATAAATAAAGTTGATTTATTATATAAAATTTCCGTTACCACAATGTTTATAAACAATTAGGAACATATTATAGTCATGAAAGAAGAAAAAGGCATCACAGTTAAAAAATCTGAAAACTTTTCTGAATGGTATTCACAAGTAGTTCAAAAAGCAGAATTAGCAGATATTAGATTTGGAATTCAAGGATTTATAGTTCATAGACCATGGGGTTTTAGAATGATGAGAAGGATTTATGAGTATCTTGAAGCAGAAGTTGAAGACCAAGGTCATGAACCATTATTATTTCCTATCGCTGTAAAAGAAGAAAGCCTAATGAAAGAAGAGGAACATGCAGGTTTCTCACCAGAAGTTTTCTGGGTCACACATGCAGGCAAAAAAAAGCTAGAAGAAAGATTTGCTCTAAGACCAACAGGTGAAACACAAATTTATCCAGTTTATTCTTTATGGTTTAGAAGTTATAATGAGTTACCTTTCAAAGCATATCAATCAAGACACACTGTTTTTAGAAATGAAATGACTACAAGACCATTCTTAAGAGGTCGAGAATTCGCATTTTTTGAAACACACAATGTTTATGCTCAACACAAAGAAGCATTGGCTCAAATAGATCTTGATTTAAAAACATGCGACGATGTTATTTGGGGAAAAGCAAAGATTCCTTTTTTATATTTTCAAAGACCTCAATGGGATAAATTCAAAGGCGCAGACAATACATTCACACCAGATACTTTAATGCCTGATGGAAAGAGAAATCAATTAGCTTCAACTCATGATTTAGGAACAAATTTTGCTAAAGCTTACAACATCGAAATTACTAATGAAAAAGAGAAAAAACAATTCGCATACCAAACATGTTTTGGTCCAGGAATCTGGAGAATTATGGCTGCATTAATTGGAATTCATGGCGACGATAAGGGTTTAATTATTCCTTTTGATATGGCTCCAAAACAAGTTGTTATAATCCCTATTTTCTTCAAAGATAAAGAAGAACAAAAAGCAGTTGAGAAATATATTGCTAAAATTGAAGCTGATTTAAAGAAAAAAGGTTATAGAGTAATAATCGATAATTCTGATAATAAACCAGGTTTCAAATTTAATCACTGGGAATTATTTGGCGTTCCTGTTAGAATTGAAATTGGTCCTAGAGAATTAAGCGATAATAAAGTAACTGTTGCAAGAAGAACTAATAGAAAAGATAAAACAACTGTCTCAGTTAATGATGTTTCTAAAGTCGTAAAAGATCATGCATCTAAACTTGATAAAGAAATTGAGAAGAATGCAAAGAAATACTTTGCAGATAGTACTCGTGAAGCAAAAACAATGGATGACATCAAGAAAATAATGAATAATCACAGAGGTTTTGTCAAAGTTCCTTTCTGTTCTGTTGATAAAGATGGCGAAGGATGTGCAGACATATTAAAAGAAGCAACTCAAGGCGGAAATGTTTGTGGAACAACATATCCTAAAACAGAAAAAGTCTCTAAAGGAGATAAGTGCATTGTTTGTGGTAAAGATGCAAAACACATAGTTTATGTGGCTAAGAGTTACTAAAGACTTAAATATAACAATTATTTTCTTATTTTTATGAATGAAACTGATGATGTTGATCCAATTGATATGTTTACATCAGGTTGCTTAACAGCAAGCATCACATATAGTGTTACAGCAGGAATTGGTTATTTAATTGGTGAAAAAATTCTTCCAGGTTCAGGACCAGGATTTGCTATGAGTGCAATATTACTGCAAGCTAATAAAAGAGAAATAATGCAATTCTACAGATTAGATATGGCTGCTAAAAAGTTCACGGAGCCAGTAATAGGAGTTCTAGATGACCTTTCAGAACTACGCTATCAGTAAATCATTTTCAATAGACAAAATATCTTCTTAATTTATTTATATTCATTTACATAAAGTTTAAATAATACAATGCTGTTAGAGGTGTGTAAGAGAGGTATTTATGTCTAAACCAGTTGAAAAACATGAAACAGGATTGCTTGCAATCGTTGCAATTGTTGTAGTTGTTGGAATAATTGCTGCTTTGACTGGCGCTTTGAGACCAGAAAATCTTAATAGTGGCAAAGCATATAGACAAGTGGCAGGTTTTGATGATAATTATCCTGCAACAACTTACAAACTAAGTCAGAGCAGTTCTTCAAATTCTGGATCAGCTTATTGTCAGTGTTATAGTCCTAATTGTGACTGTTCAAGTTATACTAATTCTGCCTCGTGTAATGCAGCACCAAAGTGTATTTGGATGGCTGGATAAAAATTTTAGCAAATTCTTTTTAAATTCAATAAACCTTTATAAAAGAATAAATTTTTCTATGTCTAAAAATAAGGTGAAATTATGCCAACAGAAGATTTTCAAAATATAACATTCGAGGAATATCAAGGTTTACAACCTCATTGGATTCAAAGCGCAATGGGATTATGGACTTTAAATAACGCTCAAAGAAGAGCTGCGCATAAAAGACAATCTAGAGAAAATCAATATGGACCAATTTATAGTCAAGGAATGACTCGTCTGGATTCTCATCAACATGAAATAGCATTAGTTAATCAGGTAATGTTCACAGAATATATTTCTTCATGGGATACTTTAAAACCTGGCAAAGGATTAGATATTCAATCAAGTCAATTACCAATTTTAATGACAGGACAACATGCTTATGAAAAGCTTGTGAGTCTCGAAAAAGCACTTGGTTTAGATGGCAGAGAAGATACTATGTTGCATCTTGAAAGAAGAAATAAGAATGGTTCTTCATTCATGTTTTTTTCTGCAGAAGCAAATCATTATATGACTGACAAAGAACCAAACATGCACGTAGTTATAAGTTATCAAATCATCAAAAACAGATAATTACAATATTATTTCTTTAATTTTATAATTTTAAGAATAAGTAGTGAAAAAAATAAAAAAAATATTAATAAATTAAGTTAATTATTAATCTTGATCATAATCGTCGTCATCATAATCGTCGTCATCATCACCATAGGCTTTAAATTCGAATTCTTCTTCCATTTTGTTTACCTCCCTAAAAATAAAAAAATTTGCTATTGAATCGCATTTTTTTGGTGTTCATAGTATGGCTTCAGTATTTAAATTTTTTCAAATCATATTCTTTCAATATGTTTGTCTTTCGCGTACGACAAAAACAACCAAAAAATATATAAATAAAGCCTTCTTTGTTGATTTAAAGTCAACGCAAAAAGGAGTTGAATCAACATGAAAAATACTAAAACACACAAAAAACCTGAGATAAAAGAAGTCAAAGAGAAAACTGACTTAGAAATAAAAGAAGAAAAAATAAGCGAATTAACAAACGCACTGCAAAGATTACAAGCAGAATTCGAGAACTACAAAAAAAGAAATGAAAAAGAATGTTCAGAATTCAAAACATATGCAGAAGAAAACATTCTAAAAGAAATGCTTGGAGTAATAGATAATTTTGAATTAGCATTACAAAACAAAAAAGAAGGGCCAGAATTCTTGAAAGGAATGGAATTAATTTATGCTCAGCTGTATGAGTTATTAGAAAATCATGGATTAAAAGTAATCAATGCAAAAGGGGAAAAATTTAACCCATATAAACACGAAGCACTTCTAACAGAACAAAGTAAAGGAGAAGAAAACATAGTGTTAGAAGAACTTCAAAAAGGATATACTATCAACGAAAAAGTGCTAAGGCATACAAAAGTAAAAGTATCTAAAAAATAAAAATTATAGGAGGAAAATAAAATGAGTAAAATAATAGGAATCGATTTAGGAACAACCTTCTCAGCAGTAGCAGTATTAGAAGGTGGAAAACCAGTAATAATACCTAATTCAGAAGGACAAAGAACAACTCCTTCAGTTGTTAGCGTAACAGAAGATGGAGAAAGACTTGTAGGACAAGTTGCAAGAAACCAATTTATCACAAACCCGGATCACACAATTGCAAGTATCAAAAGAAAAATGGGTTCAAACCACAAATCAAAAATGTGGGATAAAGAATATTCTCCTCAAGAAATTTCTGCAATGGTATTACAAAAATTAAAAGCAGATGCAGAAGCATACTTAGGACAAGAAGTAAAACAAGCTGTAATTACAGTACCAGCATATTTTGAAGATAGTCAAAGACAAGCAACAAAAGATGCAGGGAAAATAGCTGGTTTAGAAGTTCTAAGAATTGTTAACGAACCAACAGCCGCAGCATTAGCTTATGGTTTGGAAAAAGGACATGACCACACAGTTTTAGTCTTTGATTTTGGAGGAGGAACATTTGACGTTTCAATTTTAGAATTAGGAGATGGAGTTTTCGAAGTAAAATCAACTAATGGAGATAACAATCTAGGTGGAGATGATATAGACATTCTACTATTAAATTGGATGGCTGATGAATTCAAAAAAACATCTGGTATAGATTTAAGAAATGATAAAACAGCTAAACAAAGATTAAAAGAAGCAGCTGAAAAAGCAAAGATCGAATTATCAACCAAAACAAAGGTCAAGATTAATCTGCCATTCGTAACTGCAGATGCAGACGGACCAAAACATTTGGACATGGAAATTTCAAGATCAGAATTCGAGAAAATGCTTGAATCAATAATTGAAAAACTAAAGGTTCCAACACAATTAGCATTAAAAGACGCTAAGATGAAACCAGAAAACATTGACAAAGTAATCTTTGTTGGTGGAAGTACAAGAATTCCGTGCGTACAATCATTAGTAAAAGATTTGATTGGAAAAGATGGAGATAAAAGCGTTAATCCTGATGAAGCAGTTGCTTTAGGAGCAGCTATTCAGGCAGGGATACTTGGCGGAGAAGTAAAAGATGTTCTATTGCTAGACGTAACCCCTCTAAGCTTAGGAATTGAAACCCTGGGCGGTGTTTTAACAAAATTAATTGAAAGAAACACCACCATCCCTACAAAGAAAAGCCAAGTATTCAGTACTGCCGCAGATAATCAAACAGCTGTAACCATAAGAGTTTTTCAAGGAGAAAGAAGTATGGCTGCAGATAATAAATTGTTAGGACAATTTGATTTAGTCGGAATACCACCTGCTCCAAGAGGAATACCTCAAGTAGAAGTTGGTTTTGATATTGACGCGAATGGTATTGTACATGTAAACGCAAAAGATCTTGGCACAGGAAAAGAACAAAGCATTAAAATAACTGCTTCAACCAATCTGTCAGATGCAGAAGTTGAACAAATGACAAAAGATGCTGAGAAGTACGCAGAGAAAGATAAAAAACTAAAAGAAGAAATCGAAACTCTGAACGAAGCCGAATCAATTGTTTACACAACAGAGAAATTGCTTAAAGACTTAGATGGTAAGGTTGATAAGAAAAACATTAAAGAAATCGAAGGAAAAATTGAAGAGTTGAAAAAATTGCTAGAACCGCAAGAAAAAAATATTGAAGCAATTAAAAAACAGCTTGAAGAAATCAACACAATCGTACAAAAAGCCTCAACAGAAATGTACCAGAAAGTAGCTGAAGAACAAGCTAAAGCACAGAAAGGCACAGACGCAAGTGCAGGCGATAAGAAAGAAGGCGAAGATAAAGTCGTTGATGCAGATTTCGAAGATGTATCTGAACCAAAGGAATCTAAGAAAAAAGATACCAAAAAATAATTTTTTTTACTTTTTTTAGTAATTTTTTTAAACAAACAAAATAAGAGGAGTAATATGATCCTAAAAAAACTACATATAAAAAATTACAAGAGCGTGAAAGAACTGCTCATAGATGATTTTCAACAAATAAACTTGTTCATCGGAAAAAATGATGCAGGAAAATCAAATGTAGTTAATGCACTGGATATATTATTTAATGGTACAATAAAGAATTATAATAATTCTTTAGAACTAATTGAAGAAAACTCTTTAAGATCAATTTTTGCAGGCGCATCAAAATTTCAATTCTATGATAAAAAAAGTCAAGAAGCAGAAATAACTGCGTACATCAGTTTAAGTCAACACGAAATTGATAAATTAGAATTAGGAATGAATGAAGCAGACTATGAGCTTGTTATATCTAAGAAAATCAAGAGCAGTAAAGACCAAACAATTATAGAATTAGAATTTATTAGATTAAACAAAAATGTTCTTATCAAAACATCTGATGAGAAAAAAAGATTTTTGACAAAAGATAAAAGTTATTCATCTAATGAAAAAGATTTTATTGGATACAAACTTATTGAAGTTTTAGGCAATGAATTTATAATGATGCCTGCTGAGAGAAATATTGTTCGTGATCCACACCCATTATCGCAGAAATTAAGAGTGGAAACTTATCTTAAAAGTTCACTTATCAATTTAGGAAACAGCGATGATGAAGATAAAAAAATATTGTTTAAACAATTCTCAAATTTTATTAGTGAAATATCACCTTTAATAGAAAAAGTCCACCCTATAATTGAGAATAAAAAAATAGTTGATTTAGAATTTAAAACATCCAGATCTGAAAACATACCATTATCAACAATTGGGGGTGGAAATAATGAATTACTCTTATTATTACATGAAATAATCATTTCAGGCGGAAAAATGCTTGCAATAGAAGAACCAGAAATACACTTACATCCTGAAGCACAAAGAAAACTAAATAGGTTCATTGAAGAATTTTCACAAACAACTCAAATATTTTTAGTAACACACTCAACAGTATTTGTGAAACCAAATAATCTAAGAGGATTATTCAGAGTTGTAAAAGATGAAGATACAAAAATTTTCTCAATGGACACAAGAGATTATATTGACAGAGACAGATTAGAACAAGAATTAAATGCAGAAAACTGTGAAATGTTCTTCGCGGACAAAGTATTATTGGTTGAAGGAATATCAGATAAAATAATGATGGATGGATTAATCGAAAAATATTGTAAGAGTACTGAAGAAATAAAAGTTGTAACTGCGTACAGCAAAGATAACTTTGAAGTATACGTACGATTACTAAAAATATTTGCTATACCATACAAAATATTAACAGATTTAGATTCCATAAAAGGACGATTCAAAGCAAAAGTAGTCTGGAATGAAGTGAAAGGAAAAGAAAAAATGGATAGATATCAAATGATCGAATTCTTAAAAAAGAAAAATATCCATGTATTATCAAAAGGCGCATTAGAACAAAGTTATCCTAGAAAATATAGACGAGGAGAAACAAAACCATTAGACGCTCTTTACGCATTACACAATATAACAGATGAAGAATATAATTCTGACATGATGAAAGATTTAAGAAACCTTATAGAAGCATTGGAGAAGTGATTATGATGGGTAAAAATTATTATGAAATATTAGGAATTGAGAAAAATGCTTCTAAAGAAGAAATTAAAAAAGCTTACAAAAAATTAGCAAAAAAATATCATCCAGATATAAATAAAGAAGAAGGATCATCAAATAAGTTTAAAGAATTAAACGAAGCAGCCGCAATACTAGGCGATGATGCAAAAAGAAAACAATACGATCAATACGGTTCAGATGCATTTAAACAAGGTGGTTCAGGCGGATTTGACTATTCAAACTACGATTTCTCAGGAGATTTCGGAGACATATTTGATAACCTAGGAGATATATTCGGAGGATCATTTGGATTTGGAGGCGGAAGAAGAAAATCATCTAAAAGCAGAGGACACGACTTAAGAGCAGATATGGAAATCACATTAGAAGAAGCATCCACAGGCATAAAAAAAACAATTAAGATAAGAAAAAATGAAACCTGTGAAGAATGCAGCGGTAAAGGTGGAAGCGGATTAGAAACATGTTCAAACTGCAATGGAGCAGGAGCAGTAAGAATGGCCAGCAGAACACCATTCGGAGTATTCCAAACAACCACCACCTGCAGAACATGCAGTGGAAGCGGAGAAACAATTCACAACACCTGTTCAGAATGTGGCGGAAACGGACTACTGAAAACAGAAAAGAAAATAGAAATAGATGTTCCAGAAGGAATAGAAGACGGATCAAGATTAAGATTATCCGGAGAAGGAGACGCAGGCTATAGAAACGGCGGACAAGGAGACTTATACATAATAATACACATAAAACCACACAAAATCTTTGTCAGAGACGGAAACGATATAATACTAGAAACACCTATAAGTTTCATACAAGCAGCGCTAGGAGCAACAATAGAAGTGCCGACACTACACGGAAAAGCAACCCTAAAAATACCTGAAGGAACACAAACAGGAACAACCTTTAAAATGAAAGACAAAGGAATACCATACTTACACTCATACGGCAAAGGAGACCAAATGGTAAGAGTCATACTAGAAACACCCAAGCTAGACAAAAAACAAAAGAAAGCAATGGAAGAACTAGGGAAAACACTAGGAGAAAAAGTAGAACCACAGAAAGGGTTTTTTAAGAAATTCTTTTGAGATAATTAATTATTTTATAGGTATAGATTCGCCCTTTTGACAGCATCAATAAAACGAGCTTTTCTAATATCGAGAGTTTTATCGATCATATTCTTAAAAATATCCTTTGATATTTATATATTTTATCTCATTTCATAGTTTTTCTCAAAACATTTATTAACTTCTCAATTCATATTTATCTTTATGAATTTCAAACTCATCATTCTATTATCGTTTCTTTCTTTAGTTCTTATTTCTTGTAGTAAGGAATGTGAATTAGTTAATGTTCCTTTTATTGATAAAGAGCCTTATACAGAATATGTTTGTTCTGATGAAAAGGCAGAGTTTAATTATACACTTATTGGTGATGGACCTGTTAAGATGAAGTTTTGTAATTTGGAAAATGAGTCTATTAAACTTTCTTTCACAGTTTGTAAACCTGATTGTGCTGAAAAACAAGCATCAGTTTTTATCCACCCAAATTCTTGTACTAATCCTGAGACAGAAGGATATATCGCAGGTTTTCCTGATGAAATAACTCTTATAGATTTTGAGGTTCCTTTTCTTAATTGTACAGCAGTTGTTCGTTACGAGAATGTTTCTAAAGTTAAATTAATTGAGAAATGTCATTAATATTTTTCCTTATAGAGGTTTTTTCTCGTATTAATGCTAAATCATTTAATTATATCACCCCACCTTAACATTCTTCCTCCTAAAAGAGTAGATTATTTAAATTAGTTCTTTCACCTTTATGTTCATGGTTAAGTTTTTTAGTAAATGGTTTGATGAGCTTGATTCTAAGCTTGAGGAAAAGTCTAAGGCTAAGAAGTGTTGTTGTTCAGGTGAGGAAGGACAGTGCTCCAAGAAGTAGTTGATTGGTTTTTGTATGGATTATTTCATTTGGATTCTTCTTCTAGGATTGTTCAGTCTTTAAACTTTTTCATATATGATTCTATTAAGATTATTCTGCTTATTTTAATTTTAATTTCTGTAATTGGTTTTTTGCGTTCTTATATTTCTCAGGATAAAATTAAGAAGTGGTTGACTAGGAAAGGTATTTTTTGGAGTAATCTTGTCGCATCTGTTTTCGGTGCTTTGACACCTTTTTGTTCTTGTTCATCTATTCCTATTTTCATTGGTTTTCTTAAGGCGGGTGTACCTTTGGGACCTGCGTTTTCTTTTATGATTACGTCTCCTTTAATTAATGAGTATTTAATTGTTTTAATGTTTGGTTTCTTTGGTTGGAAAATTACTTTAGTGTATATCTTGGTGGGAATTTTATTAGGTACTGTTGGCGGTTTGATTCTTGGAAAGATGAATCTTAATAGGTTTTTAGTCAAAGATTTTTTATCTACAGACACTGGTTTTTCAGATCAAATTTTCAAGACTTTGAAGCAAAGAATTCTTTTTGGCTGGTCTGAAGCAAAGGATATTATTAAAAAGATTTGGATTTGGATTTTAGTTGGCGTTGGTATTGGCGCAATTATTCATAATTATGTTCCTGCTGAATGGTTAGCAAACACAATTGGTAACATGGGTTTTTTCGGAGTTATAATAGCAGTTATTATTGGCGTGCCAATGTATGGCAGTAGCGCTGCAATTGTTCCTATAGCAGTAGTTTTATTTGAGAAAGGCGTTCCATTAGGAATTGCATTAGCATTTATGATTGCAACATCTGCTTTAAGTTTACCTGAAGCAATAATTCTTAGAAGAGCTATGAAGTTAAAACTCATACTAATTTTCTTTGGAGTTGTAACCTTTGGAATAATAATTATTGGCTTTTTATTTAATTTATTACAACCAATTCTAACATAAGATAAAAACTTAGCAACCTACGCCAAATAATCCTATTATCATTGCAATTAATCCTATTGCACCACCCATTAGTATGCCTTTCCAACCTTTTACTTTGTATCCTGCTCCTGCGCCTATAAACATTACTATGAATCCAACTGTTGTTAATGTACATGCCATTCTCTTTTATTTGTAGTGGTAGTATTTATATTATTTGATTTCTAAGCAAAAACTATTTAAAGACTTATTTCAAAAAACATATTATGTCATTTTGCGAAAGCTGTGGCAAAAAAGTAGGTGAGAATAGTAAATTTTGTGAGAACTGCGGTACACCCGTAGATTCTAATAAGCCTGCTTCTGAGCCTAAAAAAATTGTTGAAGAAAAAGTTACTGTTAAAAAAAATCATAAAGGTCTTTTTCATGGTAAAGAACTTATAATCTCAGGAGTTTTTAGTTTAATACTAATAACAATTATATCTATTGAAACACATATTCCTGCATTAGGAATTCTTTTATTTTTTGCAATCATACTTTGTCTTTCAACTATCATTATTGGTTTGACAAGCATTGCTTTTAACAAATTAAAATCTGACAAATCTAAAAAAATTATTAAAATAACCATAATAATTGTTTTAGTTATAATTCTTATAATTTCTTTAGTTATCAAAATAAATTCTCTTTCGAGAGTTGATTCAAGTAACTTTCAAAGTGCAACATACAATTTAAACTATCAAACTACAACACAAAATTCTATACCGAAGGCTAATTGTTATTATGAAAGTGTTCCTTACGAAGAACAAGAAGCGTATAGTGTTGAAGAACCTTATCTATCTACAGAATATTATCAAGCTCCAATAACATATGAAGTTATTAAAAATGATAAAGGAACTACTCTACACGGAATAAATGTTTGGGCTATAAACACTATTAAAATTATGAACACAGATTCTGAAGGAGGGTTATTTACAGTCACACAAACTTTTGAAACTCTTACTGATGATCCAATTACTAAAACTAGTTCATATTATATAAATCCTCAAGAAACAAAAACTTTTGTAGAAGAAATTGATATTAGTCTTGGAGAAGATTTTATTGTTGACAGTAAACTTACAATTCCTGACAAAACTTTAAGCAGACAAGTAACAAAATATACTACAGTAACTAAATATAGAACTGTTACAAAATACCAGCAAGTGGAGGTGTGTTAATGTTTTGCAAAGAGTGTGGCACAAAATTATCTGATTCTGCTAAGTTCTGCAAAGAATGTGGTAATAAAAATGATGAATCTTCTAAAACATCTTCTGTTCAAGAAAAAGTAGTTGAAAAAATTATTATTCAACAACCAGCTCAACAAGTTGTTAGAACTGGTGGGCACGGTTTTGTTTGGTTCATTTTAATTTTAATATTAGCAGCAATAATATTATTTACCGTTCAGATTCCAGTACAAGAACCTTATACAGTTGAAACATGTAACTACGATGTTCCAAGCACACTTGAAGGCGCAATTCTGAACGGTATGGAAGCAGTTCTAGAAAAAGATTATAGAGAACTCTATCAAAATTGCAGAGAAGAAACAAAATATAAAACAATTAAGAAAACATTGTTTGAAATGTTAACAGAATAATATTCTCCTATACCTTTTTAAATAATTATTGACTTCTCACTCTATGTTTGAAGCTTTAAATTTGAAACAGATTGCTAAAGAACCTATTCATATTCCTAAGCAGAGAATTGCTTCTAACTCTGTCGTTAATTTTTTTGCTAGAAAACTTATTTCTGAACCTTTGGAGCGTAAGATTGGTTTAAATCCTGATGTTAAGGTTACTCATTTTGCTTATTTCACAGAGGGTAGTAATCGTTTTCAACCCGATAATTATACTCAGGCAATGTTATTTCATGCTGACAGTGATAGGGCAGTTATTATTTTGCCTCAGAGAAGTCGTGGTTATGAGTTTGCTCAGTTAACTGCTCATTATCTTGCTTCTAATGGTATTAATGGAATTGTTTTTTCCCCTCCTCTTAGAGGTTCTAGGTTGCCTCATGATATTAAGGATATCAAGGAACTTCCTTTGGTGCCTGCAGAGATTATTTCTTTATTAAACCAAACTGTTGGAGAAGTTAAAGGTTTGGCAAGTCATTTTTATGAACAATTTCCTTATATGGGTGTTTGTGGTTTTTCTCAAGGTGGTTTCTCAGCTAGCTTAACTTATGGTACTGATACAAATTTTAAAGCTGCAGCAACTGTTTTGAGTGGAGGAAATCTTGCAAGCATACTTTATCATTCTAATGATGGTTTAGCTTTAAAACTTCAAGAACATTTTAGAGATGAAAATATTACAGAAGCAGAACTTAGAGAAACTCTTAAATTTGTTGAGCCTTGTCTTTATACAAATAATAAAAAAGATGGAATTTTAATTATTAATTCTACAAATGATTCTGCAGTTCCTAGCATTTATGGCCAAGAACTGGCTGATGCGTGGGATACTTTGGAATATCTTGAAATTCCAGGCGATCATAAAAGAACTGTTTTGAAACAAATTCCTTCTGTCATGGAAGAATTATATGAGCATTTTAAATTAAATTTAAAATAAAATAAATAAATTATTTCTCAACTTTGAACATTTTTCCATGTCCAGGAACTATGTAATCTGCAATTTCTAGAATTTTTTTTCTGCTTTCAATTAATTGCACCATGTTTTCAGCATAAGGATCTTCATGTTTAATCAAACTTGCTCCATCTGTTTTCTGTTCTTCTTCATCAGACCACCATATAACATCTGCGGCAATTACGACCATGCCAAATTCTTCTGTTTCAACAATTACAGAGCAATGTGATGACATGTGTCCTGGTGTTGAAATTATCTTAATATTAGTCTCAGGAATAATTCCATCATGACTTTCAATTTTTCCATCTGAAGAAAAAACATCAGAGTAATCAATTGCTTTTGCATTTTCAAATATCGCAGTTAAAAAAGAATGGTCAATATGATAGTGAGTTAACATGACATAATCAATATCTCCAGTTGATAAACCTTCTTTCTTTAATGCAGCCAACAGCAATTGTTTGTTCATTCCAGGATCAACAATTATTTTTTTATCTGCAGCAAGGATTAAAGTTGTTGTTGAAGATGCATAATCAGAATTATTTACTTCTTTTGCATAACCTTCGATCAATATTTTAATTTGTGCCATAACAAAAATAGAATCTCTTCAGTATTTAAAGTTTAAGATTATTCTCTATAAAGCTTTATAAAAGTTTTTTAACTTCTAAACACTTATGGAAGGGCACATTAAGACAATATCAAACTTAGATTATCTTATAGGAAAAGAATTCTATTTAGGAAGAACTAATTTTAATGCAATAAGATATCTAAAACAAACTGAAAGTTTTAAAAATAGGTTTCAAAATGTTGTAAAAAGAATGTTTGACCCAAAACAACAAAACATTGGTTCTATTACAGAAATTATTCTTAGACAACCAGGACAATTAAGAGGATATGTTTGGCAAACAGCAGACTTAGTAACTTATGCAGATGGAAGCCACCTTGAACAAGAACAATTATTTGAACTATTTAAATCGAGCATATTTACTCCTAATTCAATTAATACTCAAGATGGTTTTTCAATGATTGGTGAAGTAAGAAGTTTTAATCGTGAAAGAAATATTCTTGGAAGCACTCTAAAAAAACCAATTGTAATTTATTATAATCAAATACCAGCTCATAAAACTTGTCTCGGCATAATATACGGTGCAAAATAACTTTAATTCTAAATATTTTTATACTATTAATTCAACCCATAATTATGACAACTGTTCCATGTGTGGGATTTATTCTTTTCAAAGATAATAAAATTCTTGTTGAAAGAAGAAAAAAAGAAAAAAAAGTTTACCCTTTCTGCATTACTTTACCTGGAGGGAAAATTGATGAAAATGAAACTTCTGAGCAAGCAATAATACGAGAAGTCAAAGAAGAATTTGATGTTACTGTTAAAAAATTTAAGTATATTGGTCATAAAAAAGAAATTATCAACAACATTCTTTTTCCCATAGATTATTTTCTAGTAACAGAATGGACAGGAGAAATAAAATGTTTGGAAGCGGATGAGTTATTCTGGATTAAACCAGAAGAGTACAAAATGATTGCATCCTCTGTTGATAAAGAAATAATTAAAGAACACTTCTTTCTAACCAGACTTTAACTGCATAAGATTATAATTGATTATTGTTTCTAATCTTATTCTAGCACCATTATATTCCTTTTGTAATGTACTTAAACAAGGCATCACACCCCTATTACAATCATCAATACTAACTGACTTTATTTTTTCTTTTAAGATTCCTTGTCTGCTAAAACTTCTGTAAACTAATTCTTTCCCTTCTAAATTTAAAGGAATTTCTCTAAAAGTAACATACATTTTTCCATCTATATGTCCACAGTCTAATATTTTTGATCCATCTATTTCTTCTGCAAATTTTAATCCTAAAGGCACATCAGGAAAATTACCTATAACCATAATATTTGCTTCGGTTTCAGACAATGAGTGTAATGGATATGTCACTATCATATCAATATAATCTCTTATAGGTCTGTGACTTCTTGAAGCAGTAAAATCATCTCTTTGTGAACGAAACTCTGTACAAATGAAGCATTGACCTTTTTCCAAACCATACCAGTTTTTTTGTCCTGATAGAACTATTTTACTGTGAATGTTTGGTTCGCCTCTTTCAAGTCTTGCAAGTATAACATTATCTTTTCTATCTATTCCTCCAAGCCATATACCTGCTAATGAATGTGTTCCTGAATCCCAAAACAACCCTCTATAATCTTGCTTAAGATAAGATTTCCTTGGATTGTGCAGTTTTAATTCTTCCCAAAAAGAACTATTTGGTGCGACACCCAAATGATTCATTAACGCTTCCACTTCAGAAGTACAGTTTGCATATTCTTCTGAATCTTTATCTAAAGCGGAGAGATCCTCTAAAATACTTCTTAAAGCTCTTTTTTGACTTTTAGTGACCATTTAGAAAAAAGAAATTTTGAAAATTTATAAATCTATCAGAAATTATCTTCTACACACATATTTTTTTTATATAAACTTGAAATAGGTTGTTTCTCAAAAATAGTTTTTTGATTCTGAACTAAACTTGATGCAATAGTATATGTTTCTTTGTAAATAATATTATCTTTCCAAACAGGACTAACTGTTCCTCTAGCAGCATCTTGTTCAGCCATTCCTCTTATTGCATTTAATTCTTGATCGGTTATCATAATAATAATAATAATAATAAAATTTACTTTGTTTTTAAAGTTTTCACTAACCTTTAAATAGTTCTGCTTTTTTACGTCTTTATGAAGGACTTTAAACTTAAAGATTTAGAGCTTAAAAACGTTAATCCAAACAAGTTTCAATCAGACATGCTTTTTTGGAGAGGAAACTATGATTCTAATGCATCTTATGCAACAATTGTTAATCCTGTTATTCATCCTTTAAATCCGAGATCTTATACTCATTCAATATTTAATTTTATTTCAATGCTTTCTGCAGATCCTCATATCTCTGAGATTAGTTGGAATGGCGGCACACCTTTAAACCTTGAATCCATAACTGATGGGGATGCATTATTTAAAATTAGTAGAATAATATCTACCATAGATAATTATAAATTTAGAATTACTTATAGGGAAAATCCTGAAATAACAGTTTCTTTTCAATCAGAAGGACGATTTATTAATGCACCTTTTGAAGCACCTATAACTATTCAGTTTGGAAAAATTCCTTATACTAGAATAATTGTAAGCAGTCAAATTCATATTCCTGAAAATTTAAGATCTCTTGTCATAATTAATCCAGATGTTTCTAATGGAGAACTATATGGAGTAGTTTCTAAACAGTCTGTTGAATCTATTATTGAGCAAACAAAACCGGAAATATCACGATTAGAAATGATCAACGCTTTAAAAGCAAAATCAACTTCTTTTTCTAATGGACAAAATTCGAGAAACAATGGCCGTAATGGCTATTCTGGACTTTTTAGTGTGGATAATTCCAAAAACTCCTAGTTGGACTATTTATATTTGGATTTCTTTAACAGTACTTCTTATTATAGATTGGATGTTTGGCGGAATAAGTGATAGGTGGATATAACAAACACTTTCACTGGACATTTACTCGCAGGCTATTTAAACAGATAAAAACAAAAAAGAAAAATGAACACCTTTGATAAAGCAAAGATCTTAGGAGACTCTGGAAAATATGATTCCTGTGGACCAAAAACTTGCCAAGTGGATGTCGAACAGGGATTAGGAGGAATATACTATGCAAAAGCAGAAAACCAAACTTGTAAACTATTTAAAACCCTCATGACCAATGCTTGTTCTTTTGACTGCAAGTACTGTGCAAACTCTGCTGGTTGTAAAACAAAGAAAGCCACTTTTGAACAAGAAGAACTAGCCAAATTCTTCAACCATTTAAGACAAAAAGTTGGTGTGCATGGTTTATTTCTAAGTTCTGGAGTCGCCGGAGATCCTGATAGAATGACTGAGAAAATGATTGAAACAGTTCAGATTATAAGAGGTAAGTATAAATTTAGGGGATACATCCATTTCAAGGTGTTACCTGGAACTTCTTATGAATTAGTAAAACAAGCATCAGAAATTTCTAGCAGAATGAGTATAAACATTGAAGCCCCACATAAACAAGCATTATCAGAATTATCAAGTAACAAAGATTTCAAAATAGATATTCTGAAAAGACAAGCTTGGATTTCTAAAATGAAATTAAGCGGCGGACAAAGCACTCAAATGATAATCAACGAATTATCAACTGATAAAGAAGTTCTAAAAATGATGAACTGGGAATACAATGAAATGAATTTAAAAAGAGTTTATTACTCTGCATTCAGACCAGTAAAAGGAACGCCTTTAGAAGATAAAAAAGCAGAGTCAAAAACTAGAGAAACACATATTTATAATGTAGATTTTTTAACAAGAAAATATAATTATAAAACAAAAGAATTCAATGCCATAATGGATAATGGTATGCTTCCTAGAGAAGATCCAAAACTTGCTTTAGCAAAACAATATTTCGATAAGCCAATAGATATAAACCAGGCAAGTTATGATGAACTAATAAGAATTCCTGGAATAGGACCTAGTACAGCAGAAAAAATAGTTCAAGGAAATAAAATAAATAAATTCGAAGATCTGCACAAATTTGGTGGCTGGATTGAAAAAGCAAAGCCATTCATAGAAGTAAATGGTCATAGACAAAAAATGTTAATGGAATTCTAATAAAATAATCCCCATAAAAATAGTAAATAAATGGCAAATAAAATTATTCCTTGTGTCTTAGTTATGTTTTTCCTACTCAACATTAAAAATAATAAAAACGCTGCAAAAGTCATTATCGGTAATCCAAGAGATAACATTTTTGTTGCAACAGGTAAGTTCAAAAACAAACCAGATATACCCACAACCATTAAAGCATTAAAAATATTTGAACCAATAACATTTCCTATTGCCATAGCATAATTCTTTTTTCTGACTGCTGTTAAAGAAACAACAAACTCGGGCAAAGAAGTTCCAAGTGCAACTGCACTTGCAGCAATAACATCAGTTCCAAAACCTGCTATCACAGATATATTAACAATTGCTTGAACAACATATTCTGCGCCAAAATAAATGAATATCGCACTCATAACTAAAAAAACAGGTACTCGCCAACTTAATTCTTTCTTAACTCGAGCAGTTTTTTTACTAATAATAACTGAAATTGCATATACAATGTAAAGAGAAATCAAAAATAATGCTTCCCATAATGCAATACCTCCAAAATAAGCAAACAGCCATAAAATAAGTGTTGAAATTAAAAACATCGGTTTATCTAACCAATGAAATTTGAAATCAATTACTATTGAAGAAAACAGTGCTGCTAAACCTAAAACAAATAAAATATTTGCAATGTTTGAACCAATAACATTTCCCATTACTATTTCAGGCGAACCTCTAATAACAGATACAATAGAAGTTGCAAGTTCAGGAATAGAAGTTCCAAGAGCAACAATTGTTGCACCAACAATGACAGGCGTTAAACCGAAATACAATCCGAGTTTCTCAGCAGAATCAGTAAAGTAATCAGCAGCCTTGATAAGTATAAATAATGAAACAATCAAAACAATAACCCATATAACCAAACCAATCATAAGATAAAAAAAGAAACTTTTTATTTAAAAATTCTTCTAAAACAAAATACCTTTATAAATTAAATAATTTTTCTAAATGAAATGGATTACATAGCTCAAAAACAAGAACAAACTTATTCTTTTGTATGGTCTGATGTAATGAAAAATAGTGAGCCTATAAATATTATTATAATGAGAGCGAAAGGTTCAGAAACAGACACTTTACAACTAAAATATTTGCCTAGACAAAGCTTACCAGATATGATCATGATGAGAACTATAGGAATGACAACAAATATTGTTGCAACATCATTAATGGATTTATATCGTCAAGGAACTCCTGTGATACAAGACACATTTGAAGCTATACAACAATTAATAAATCTAAACCAAAATAGAACAGAAATACCTTCAAAAATGAAAGTAGCATTGGAAGAAGCAGTTCGAAAAGCATCATATTAATAATCTTTTTAAACCAGTAATTTTTCTATAAAAATATGATTATAGTTGGAATAGAAAGTACTGCGCACACATTTGGAGTTGCAATATTAGAAGACATGAAAGTTTTAAGTAATGAAAAAGATTCTTACACTACTGAAACTGGTGGTATGATTCCAACTAAAACTGCAGAGCATCACATAGATATTTGCGATATTATTCTAACTCAAGCATTAGAAAAAGCAAGTAAAAGTATTAAAGAAGTTGATTTAATTGCGTTTTCTCAAGGACCTGGAATAGGTCATTGTTTAAGGATTGGCGCAGTGTTTGCTAGAAGTTTAGCTTTAATTCTTAAAAAGCCTTTGATAGGAGTTAATCATTGTATTGCACATTTAGAAATAGGCAGATTAGCAGGTGCAACTGATCCAATTCTTTTATATGCAAGTGGTGCAAACACTCAAATAATTGCTTATGATGGAGGCAAATACAGAATTTTTGGAGAAACATTAGATACAGGAGTGGGAAATTTCTTAGATAGTTTTGGCAGAGATATTGGATTTGGTTTTCCAGCAGGACCTGCTATAGATAAACAAGCTAAAAATGGTAAAAAATATATTCCTCTTCCTTATTCTGTTAAAGGAATGGATGTTAGCTTTGCAGGTATGCACACATTTCTAAGAAATAAAGTTATTGAAAAAGAAAAAATTGAAGATATTTGTTATTCTGTGCAAGAAACTGCTTTTGCAATGCTTCTAGAAGTTTCTGAAAGAGCAATGGCTCACTGTGAAAAGAAAGAACTTGTTTTAGGCGGAGGAGTTGCTTGCAATACTCGATTAAAAGAAATGTCGCAAATAATGTGTGAAGATCGAGGAGCAAAATGTTTTATTCCTGAAAATCAATTCTTAGTTGATAATGCTGCAATGATTGCACTTACAGGTTACTTAATGTTTCAAGCAGGCAATGAAACCACTATAGAAGAAAGTAACATCAGACCTTATGAAAGAACAGACGATGTTGAAGTTAATTGGAGATAAACAATTCTTAGTTAAAGTTTCACTACCTATAAGTAGTTAAAAAACAAAAGATTTATATATTAGTAATAACACTAATAAAATAGGTGATGAAACAAAATGAAAAAAAACATGCTTAAGAACCTTGGATATAAAACTATAGGACAAAAGATTAAGCACCCACAATTAATACCTGTAGGAGGATTAGAGAAAGCAATAGGATTTGCAACCCCTATAGCAACAGTATTATCTGTAGGATCAAATCCTGAATACAATGTAGCTCAAAGAGTTATCTCGGGACCAATTGATACTGCAACAGGATTTTATGATGCAGCTTATGCAATAGCCACCAACGAAGGAGTAAGAGATTTCCTAAGCGGAGCAGGAATGAAAGTAATAGACCTAGTTGGAAACTTCGGAGAAAACGTAATTAATCATCCTGGAAAAACACTTGCAGCAGCACTAGTAACCTATGTTGGCGGAAGAGTAGTTAAAAAAGGAATCGAAATAGTGAAAAACAAGATGCAAGAAAAATATGCTATTCAAGATGGATATGCATAGAATTTTTTTATATTTCTTAAATTATTTCTATAGATTTTTAAAAAACATATCAATTCCAAAGACATGAGAATAATTATTCCTAAAAAAATCTATCAAGCTAATAAATTTAAACTATTAAAATTTCCTGATGAAAGCACCCTTGCTTGCGAAGAAGGTTTGTATTCTAATAATGATTTCCAAGATTATCGAGACTTAACATGGACTGACTACCATATTGTAGAGGAAAAAGAAAGAAAATTATTATTAGAAGTTGAAGTACAAACAAAAGATCATGAACACTTTGATAAATTAATGTTTGAAGCAGAAGATTATGATCCTGATTATTTATACTTTGATTTAGGAATTAATGCAATCACTTATGTTTTAAATGCAGCAGGTCTTCCAACAGTTACTGCTTGTAGAGGTCATCCTACTTCTAGTAAACAATATCCTTGGGTTACTTTTTATGCTCATCAAACAGATGCTCAAAACATAAGAAATCTATTAAATCCAGAGATAGGATTAGAAGTAGTTCATATAGAAACAACAGGATTATTAATTTATGCGCAAACACACATGGCATTATTAGATTTCTCAAGAGTGCTAGAACAATATTTCAATAAAGATTAACAATAAGAACTTCTCAAAAAAATAAGAAATAAATTATGTTTGAACTTAAATTAAATATTTAAGAATCAATCATTTCAATCTCGATGTTCAATCCTTGAGGGATTGGAACTCTCATTACAAGTCTAAGAGCTCTTTCATCAAGACCAAGATCAATTAATCGTTTGTGAACCCTCATTTCATAACGGTCCCAAGTTGCTGTACCGTCTCCACAAGGACTTTTTCTAGTAGTAATTTTGAGTTTTTTAGTTGGTAAAGGAATAGGTCCTCTCATAATTACACCAGTCTTCTGAGCAATCTCTTTGATATAATCACAAGTTTGATTAATCTTGTTTATGTCTGTGCTTGCTAATTTTATTCTTGCTTTTTGCATTTTAACCTCGAATTATCCTCTTCCTACCACATGATAAAAACTCATGTTCACCATGAATAAAAATAAAAAAAATTAGATTTAGGCTTTTTTGACTAAATCAATACACATTCCTGCAGCAACTGTTGCACCAGAATCTCTGATAGCGAAGTTTGAAAGCTGTGGAATCTCACTTTTCTTCTCAATAACCAATGGCTGTACTGGTTTGATTCTAACAATAGCAGCATCTCCATTTTTAATGAAGTCAGGGTTTTCTTGAAGAACTTCTCCTGTAGCAGGGTTTAATTTTTTCTCAATTGCTATAATTTGACAAGCCACTTGAGCAGTGTGTATGTGAAATACAGGTGTATATCCAACTGTCATAACACTAGGGTGGTTCAAAACAACAATTTGAGCTGTAAACTCGCTAGCAACTGTAGGGATACTGTCAGCAGGACCTAAAACATCCCCTCTCACAATATCTTTTTTACCGAAGCCTCTAACGTTGATTCCAACATTATCTCCTGGCTCAGCAGTTTGTTGCTGTTCGTGATGCATCTCAATACTCTTAACTTCTCCAGGAACTCCTTTTCCTTCTCTACCTGGAACAGCTACGATTTTTTGACCAACTTTCATAACACCAGTTTCAATTCTTCCAACTGGAACAACTCCAATTCCTGTGATGTTATAAACATCTTGAATTGGCATTCTTAATGGAAGCTCTGTTGGTTTTTCAGGTGCTTTCAGATCATTGATAGCATCTAGTAATGTTCCGCCAGTCCACCAAGGCATGTTTCCTAAAGGTTTAGAAACATTATCTCCTGGTAATGAAGCGATTGGAACGAACTTGATTTCATCAGGTTTGTAACCTACACTTCTGATTAAAGTAGAAACTTCTTCTTTTACTTTATTGAATCTTTCTTCTTTGTAATCAACACCAGAGATATCCATTTTGTTAACAGCAATTATTAATTGTGTAACTCCAAGTGTTCTAGACAAGAAAACGTGTTCTTTAGTCTGTGCGTTAACACCATCGTTAGCTGCAACAACAAGAACAGCTGCGTCAGCTTGTGAAGCACCTGTAATCATATTTTTAATGAAATCTTTGTGTCCTGGAGCGTCGATAATAGTGAAGTAGTATTTATCAGTTTCAAACTTCTTATGAGCTAAATCGATTGTAACTCCTCTTTCTCTTTCTTCTTTCAGGTTATCCATAACGAATGCAAATTCGAACCCACCTTTTCCAAGCTCTTGAGCTTTTTCTTTAAGTTTTCTCATAGCTTGTTCGTCGATATTTCCTGTGTCGAATAATAATCTTCCTACGGATGTTGATTTTCCGTGATCTACATGTCCAATGAAGACAAGATTTATGTGTGTTTTGTCTTTAGCCATCTTTTTTTTCCTCCTATTCTCTAATTAAAAATGTATCTCTGAGGAATAATAAACCCTTTATATATCTTATGGTTTTTAAGGATATTTTGTCCTCTTACCTTATAAGAGTTTATTCTTCGTTCTCCTCTAAAGTATTTTTGATACCTTTTCGATCTCTAATCTGTTGACCAATCTTTTGTTGTAATTCATCAGGCAATCTCTCAAAATTCTGATCTATTAATGATGAAATTCCTCTTCCGCCTGTTGCGCTTCTTAAATCACTACTTAAACCAAACATTTCTGCAACAGGTAATTTTCCAACAACAATAACTGTTTCTCCTTCTTGTTGCATGTCCATTAACTGCCCTCTTTTGTTTGCAATTAATTTACTAATTTCTCCCATATACTGTACAGGTGCTTCAAATCTCAATGTTTGAAATGGTTCGAACAATAATGGTTTTGCTTGTGACATTGCGCCTCTAACTCCCATTCTAACTGCAGGATAAAATTGTGCAGGTCCTCTGTGAATAGCATCTTCGTGTAGTTTCATATCTTTAATTTTAACAACTACGCCTGTGCAAGGTTCATTAGCAATAGATCCTTTATTCATAACATCTTCAAATGTGTCCATAACCATCTCAATAACTTCTCCTATGTGAACAATTCCTCTTGTGTCATCAATTAAGATGTTACCGTTGAATATTTCTTTCACATTTCTTGAGTCTTTTGAATTCATTCCTGCAGCTTCAAGAGCAGCCCAAAGGTCCATATCTTTCTTCTTAATTCTTCCTTCTTGGATTTTACCTTCTTTCATTGCAGCTTTTAACTCAGCACTAACTGGTTCAACAATAAAATATAGTTTGTTGTGTTTGTTAGGTGATTTTCCTTCATAAGGTTCAGTAGTTGGTTTTGTAATTGTTTCTCTGTAAACAACTATTGGTGCACTTGTTTGAATTTGCAAACCTTTCTCTTCTTTAATTCTGTTCTCTATAATCTCCAAATGAAGTTCGCCCATACCACTCATTAAGTGCTCGCCAGTTTCTTGGTTTAAAGTAATTTGAAGTGAAGGATCTTCTTTTGATACTTGAATTAAGATTTTAGCTAATTCAGGCAAGTCAGATGGACTCTTTGCTTCAATAGACTTTGTAATAACTGGCTCGAAAATATGTGAAATCTTTTCAAATGGTTCTTCAATTCTCTCAGTAATTGTTTCTCCTGGATAAGCATCTTTTAAACCACCTAATCCAATTATGTTTCCTGCTGGAACATTATCAACTATTTCTCTTTTAGCTCCATTATAAACATATATCTGTTGAGTTCTCAAATCTATTTTTTTCAAGTTCATATGAATTGGTTTTCCTTTAGTCATTGTTCCTGAGAAAAGTCTCCCTGCAGCAATTTCTCCTGCTTGAGGATCTACAACTACTTTTGTAACTACAAAAGCAACTTGTCCTTTTGGATCACATGAAAGTAAACTTTTTCCAAGTTCAGACTCTTTATCTCCGTGCCAAATCTTAGGAATTCTATAAGCTTGAGCAGTAACAGGATTTGGATGATGTTTAACAACTGCATTCAAAAGAACTTCATGTAAAGGTGCTTTTTTCCCTAGTTCTTTCCAATTTTCAGTTTCATATGCATCAATAACATCTTTGAAACTAATGCCTTTTTTCTGCATGTAATCTAAACTCATTGCCCAATTATGAAATGCTGAACCAAAACAAACTGATCCATCTTGAACATTAACTTGCCATTTACTGCCAAACTCTTCTTCAGCAATACTTTTAATAAGTTTATTCACACTAGCAATTATTTTCATAAATCTTTCTTGCATAACTTCAGGTGTTAATTGTAGTTCTTTCATTAATCGGTCAACTTTGTTAATGAATAGAATTGGTTTAACTCTTTCTTTCAAAGCTTGTCTTAAAACTGTTTCTGTTTGAGGCATAATGCCTTCAACAGCACAACAAAGAACAACTGCTCCATCAACAGCTCTCATAGCTCTTGTAACGTCTCCTCCAAAGTCAACGTGACCAGGAGTATCAATTAAATTAATCAAGAATTCTCTTTCACCAATAGTATGAACCATACTTACAGCTGCAGAATCAATTGTGATTCCTCGAGCTTGTTCGTCTCCGTGAAAATCTAAAGCACAAACTTTACCTGCCAGATCTTCAGACATCATACCTGCTCCAGCCAATAAATTGTCTGATAATGTTGTTTTTCCGTGATCAATATGTGCACAAATAGCAATATTTCTAATTTGTTCTGGGGTCTTCATAATTCTCGTGACCTTATCAACCATTTTTTCTCCCATTTTTATTACCTCATTTAAAATTTATCAGGTCTTTGACCATCTTTTTTACCATCATATCCGCCTGCAAGATTATTTCCGTGTTTGACTTCTTTGATTTTATCAATAGGAAATCTTTGTTCATATTCTGCAAGGGTATCTTTCAAAGCTTTTTCAGAGTCAATACCAGTTAGCCAAGCAATTTTCAAAATCAAAAACAAAGAATCACCAACAAAATCTTCGAATTTATTTTTGTGTTCTTTGATAAGTTTTGCTTGTGTTTCTTCATCAACCCATTTAATTACATTCCAAGCTTCGCCTGCTTCTTCACATAAGTTTAAGAGAAAATCCTTCATATGTTTAGTATCTTTCTCCCATCCTCTTGCTAAATTGAATTCAGCGATTTGATCTTGAAATTGATTCATTTAATTTCTCCAACTGAGTCTATTTTTCCTTCTAAAAATGCTTTGAGTTTTTCAATTAATTTTTCTTTTATCTCTGTAATGTTCTTATTGATGACAATTTCAACCAATAATCCTTCATTGTTATAATGATCAATTAAAGGAGCAGTTTTTTCTTTGTAAATATCTAGCCTGTTTTGAACAGCCACCGGATGATCATCTTTTCTTTGAATTAGTTCTCCACTGCAATGATCACATTCATTTTCTTTCTTAGGTTGATTACCTACTTTGTGATAAATTGTATTACAATTCTTACAAATTATTCTTCCTGAAAGTCTTTGAATAATGACTTCATCATCTGCTTTAAAATTCAAAACATGAGTTATATCAATTAAATTTTTCAAACCATGTGCTTGAACTAAAGTTCTTGGAAAGCCATCCAATATAAAACCATTTTCACAGTCTTTTTCTTGAATTCTACTCTCAATAAGTTTTAACATTATTTCGTCTGAAACTAAATCTCCTTTTGTCATTACAGCATTAATTTCTTTGCCTGCAGGAGTATCTTTTTTTACTTCTTCTCTTAGTAAATCTCCAGTTGAAATTTGAGGAATACCTAACTCCTCTCTCATTACTTGAGCATAAGTTCCTTTTCCAACACCCGGTGATCCTAAAAATAAAAGCTTCATTTTCAGTTATTTTTTCTGTAGTGAAGATGTGATTCCACTCGGTCATATTCGTGAATTTCATCATCTTTAAACCAGATTTTAAGTTCTGCTATTGCTTCGTCTTTTTCACCACTCGCGTGAATTATTGTGATGATTGGTCTATCTGAAACATTTGCAAGCGCATATGTATCATGAGAATAATCTCCTCTAATAGTTCCGGGCATAGCTTCTTCAACGTTTGTAGGTCCTGCAATTTTTCTAACAACTTCAACTGCATTATGACCTTCAATAGCCATAGCAATAATTGGATAAAGCATCATATCACTAATAAGTCCATCAACAATTTCTTTTCCTGCTTTTTTAGGATCATAATCTTCTGGATAACCTTTGTTTTTAATAATGCCTGCACCTTTTCTGATTAACCATTCATCATCTTTGAAATAGTGTTCTTCAAGTTGTTCTTTTGAAGCTGCAAGCATTTTCATACCTACAATTTTCAAACCAACTTTTTCGAATCTAGTAATTATTTCTCCAACAATTCCTCTGGCAACCACATCAGGTTTTAGTAAAATTAATGTTTTTTCCATCATTCTACACCTTTTTACCTTCTTTAACGTTATGATATTCGCCAGTCCATTTTGTAGTTCTAGCTTTTCTGCCTAGTTTTAACAGATTTTTTTCACATTTCATAGAACAAAAATCAATTACTTTGCCATCTTTCTTGACATATTTTTTTCCTGTTCCTTGAAGAATATCTTTTCTGCAAAAATCGCATCTAACCATTTTAATTTCCTCTTCCTGCTTTGTTAAGAGCTCTTGCTTCTATTTCAGTCTCTCTAAGCATTAGAATATCTCCGATCTGAACAGGGCCTTTAACATTTCTTCTAATTGTTTTATTTTTATCCCTGCCATCTAGAATTTTACATCGAACTTGTATAGCTTCTCCTCTTGAGCCAGTTCTACCTGCGATTTCATCAACTCTTGCAGGTACTGCACTTGAAAAGTTTACTTGTCCTTTTACTTCGTCAGCCATTTTTCAACACCTAACTAAACTGCTTGATCAAGTCTTTAGCTTCACCAGCTTGTAATATGCCAATTGCTGCTGTTCCAACAGGTAATCCTGCTGCTGCGCCTAATTGTTCTTTACTTTCAGCTTCAATGCAAATAATACCTTTTTCTTTGCATAATAATGGTAAGTGCATCACAATTTCAGGTGGCTGAACATCCTTTGCAACTATTACTAGTTTAGGAGTTCCTTTTTCAATTTGCTTTGTAACTTCATTACTGCCTTTACAGATTTTTCCTGTTTTTCTGGCAAGTTCAACTACTTCATATACTTGTTCGCTCATTTTAATAACCTCCAAGTGCTCATTACGAGATACGAGAATAAGTACCTCCTCCGCTCTTACGAGCTTCATAGTCACTGGTAGTGTGAAGAAACAATGGTTTGTTTATAAATATTACGCCTCTGGAAACTCAACCCAATGAGTTTTGTCAGGGTCATCAGTTCTTTTTATGTTTGATTTCTTCTCAAAAACTGTTTGTAAGTAACTTCTCACGCCCAAAGTAATCATTTCAAAATATTTTGGGTCTGAAGTAGGCGATATGGGCATATTAACAGCCATAGTATTATATCTGCTTGAGTAAATTATACTGCCTCTAAAAGCGTATTGATATGGAAAACTTTCTCCAATATAAGTCATAAAAGCCACATTAACAAGTATATCACTTGGAGTAAAGAAAGTATTGATAGTCATTTCTAAATCAAATATTGATGCTAAATCCTTTAGTTTTTCAAAAGGTTCGTCTAATGTTAATTCAAACTTTGACATTTAGAAAAGAATTTTAAAGAAAGTTATAAATATTTAGCTAGATAACTGAGAATTTTTCCAAATTTGATTTCATGTTTGGTAAAAAATCTTCTGGATGTTTTTCAATTTCTTGTTCAAGCTCTTTTTTTGTAAACCATCTTACTTCTGCAACTTCTTCTTCTTGTAAAGTAAAATAACTCTCTGGTTTGTTAAGAGTTAAAAAAAACCATTGTGTAAAATGTCTGCGTTTATTATCATCTCTTAAAAATTTTGGTCCTTTTGCAGGTTTTATATTCTTTAAACCAAGTTCTTCTTCTGCTTCTTTTATAATATTGCTTTCGTAAGTTTCTCCTTTCTCAACTGTTCCTGCTGCAGATGGGCCCCATTGTCCAGGATTATGAGTTTTTGTAATTGCTCTTCTTGCCAACAATATTTTCCCTTCAGAATTAGATATCCATAAAGCTGCAACCCTATAGATTTCCTTTCGAGCAATATTTTCTTTAGAATCATACCTTAAAATTTCATCTTGCTCGTTTACAACACAAAATTCACTCATATCAAATCATTTATTCTTAATATTTATATTACTTTCTACCGAAAATTATAAAAACAAATGGAAAACAATTTTGATTATACTTAGGGAGGTATTTTTATGGCAAAATACAGAATTATTTATGATAGAGATGCGTGCATTGGAGCTGCTGCTTGTGCTGCTTTAGATCCTGAAAGATGGGAAATGAATGAAGACGGTAAAGCTGACTTGCTTAAAGGCACAGACAATGGAGATGGTACTTGGACTTTAGAACTTGATGAATTACCTGCTGAAGTCAAAGAAGGTGCTGAAGGTTGCCCTGTTAGTGCGATTAAAATAAAAGATTTAGAAAAAGACGAAGATATCGTTTAATTTTTTTATTATTATAAGAATATTTTTAAACAATTCTTTATTCTTCTATTTTTATGGATCCTTCAGAGATTAAGAGTTTAAGAAGACAAATTGGTTTAACACAAATAGATTTGGCTAATAAAGCAGGAGTTTCTCAATCTTTAATTGCAAAAATAGAAAGCAATAGAATCGATCCAACATTTTCCAATATGAAACGTATTACAGAAGCACTAGAATCTCAACAACAAAAAGAGTCAAGACAAGCAAAAGATTTTATCCATAAAGGAATGGTTTATTGTATTGAAAATGATGATATAAAAATAGTCATTGAAAAAATGAAAAAATACGAAATAAGTCAACTTCCAGTCATGAAAGAAGATGTAGTTATTGGAATGGTTTCAGAATCAAAAATAATAGAACAAATTTTGAACAATAAACAAAATCTTAAAGCAAAAGATGTTATGGGAGAAATACCTCCAATCATAGCAATGAACACACCTGAATCAGTCATTTCAAGCATGCTAAAATTCTTTTCTTTAGTTATTGTTCAAGATAAAGGTAAAACAAAAGGAGTTATTACAAGAGCAGATATTTTAAGAAAAGTATACGCTTGAAAAAACTAAATTTAATTATTCATTCGAGTTCTCAAATCTTTAACCAACCCAAAATCAAACACTTTTCCTTCTGTAACAAACACTCTGAAATTAGAAATATCTTGCAACATTGGACTCATCATTTTTTCTTTTAACAAATCTGATCCGCCTGCAGTTGGACTAAAAGCAGGCAAAACTATGATGTTTTTATCTTCCCATTTGCCTAGTAAGAAACATCTGTATTTTTCAATTCTAGGACCATCTCTTAAAGCAAGAGCAGGATGATCATGACTTAAAATAATTGTTTTCGCATTTTCAAATTCTTTCCCAGAGGGCATTTTATGCCCATGGCAAATAAAGACTTCTTCTTCAGAATAAAAATCTCTTATATCAAGAGTTCTTTTTTTAGCAATTGGCCCTAATATAGTATCATGATTTCCTTTTACAAGAATAAGTTTTGCTTGTTTAGAAATCCAATCTATAACTTTCAAAGTATTTCGCCATTCTTCATCAGAAATAGTTCCAAATTCATGTTTTATATCCCCATTAAGAATTATTATTTTAGGTTTTGCTTCTGCAACAATAAGCTGCAATTTATCAGTTAAATCTTTAAAATGAAATTTTGGAAGCAGAACACCTTCTTTTTCCATTGCTTCGTCAAACCCTATATGTAAATCGCCTAGAATTAAAGTCTGGCTTTTAACTAAAAATAAAGCCAGGTCTATTATGCATTTGTCAGGTAGAATTTCTTTATTCATGATTGAAGCTCTTTCAATCTCTGAGAAAGGAATTCAATTGTTCGCTTATTATCTTGCTCGTGCATAATTTCTCCGCATTCCGGACATTTGAAGTTACATTCAATGGCATTATCGAAATTCATTCTTGCACAAGCGCTTTTACACATATAGAAAGTGTTAGTCTCTTCTCTTTGAAGTCTTTCTTCAATTTGTTTTAATTTATTCTTAGTAATTTTTTCTGATAATTCAGGAATAATAGCTTCATTAAAATCCCAATAACAAATGTACCATCCTTTAATTTTATCTTTTTTTCTAAGAAAGAAAACAATGTTGTGTTCATATAGCTTATATAATAAATTTCTTGCCCTATGAATTTCTAAGTCTAGCTCCTCAGCAATTATAAACTCAGATATTTTCTTCTTCCCCCGAAGATAGAAAACAATTCCTAAAGCCTCTTCTCCAACCAGCTCTATTACTACTTCTTCGATTAGCTTTTTGCTAAGATTCATTTTCCCCTTTTTGGTTACTAATATTTGTTCTTGTTGCATCGTGTATCTCCATTGGATTGCTATAGCTAAAACTCTTACATCTTAGCAATTTAACCCCCAAGAAGGTGTTTAACCTTACTTCTATTTCTGGGATTAATCCTTTATAAACTTTTCGGTTAAAAAAACCTTATTTGTATATACAAAGACAGATTTTAGACGATTAAATATACTTAAATCTACACTAAAGTATAAATGAGTATATCATCACTACCCAGGAATTAAAGACTTAATTGAAAAAATCTCAAAAAAATAATAAATTGAAAAAAAGTATGATGAATTTTTTGAAACACAGTAATTTAAACCGAAATATTTATATACTATTTGTCCCTTAATAGTAATAACAATGAACTTGTCTCATATAATAAAAACTATTGCACTAGGAACAATATTAGGCGCGACTAGTTTATCAGCAAGCGATTCAATTCCAAAAAACAATTTTTCTCAATTAAATCCTGTAGGGATAAGTCAAAGAATACAAACAACTTTAGAGCAAAAACTTGAAACATTCAAAAACAGTATACAGCTTTTTAAAACAAGAGAATTAGAATATGAAGACTTTCTAATACAAGCAGGAGATGCATACTTAAATATATTTGAAGACGAATTACCTGAATTTAATGACTTAATTAGTCCTGAAAAATTACAATCTGCAATGGTTTTTGGAAACAAAGTTGAGAAACATATGCAACAACAATTAGGCTATGATGCTCCAAAAATAAACGATATATTGAGATCATTTGCATTTCAAAACATAGATGAGGATAAATTATATGAATCGTTATTTGATGTTTCAAATAATGCAGGAACTACTAATCTTAGCGAAATTATACATAGAAACGCGCAAGCACTAGGTGCAATTGCAGAAATAACAGATGACTTTGAATTAAAAAATAACTATGCTGAAAGACTTAAAGAAGAATTTAAAGAACTAATAATAAAACCCATAGGTAATCTGCCTAAGAAAAATAAACGAGCATACTTTGATAAATATATACATGTCTGGGGAGAAGTTTCAGAAGCAATAGATAATTCTAAGGATGAAGAATATTATTATGAAAGCAGCAGTTTAAAGTACGAATTATTACGAATGGTATCTGAAATAGGCGATAGAATAAATGAGTCTGGAAGCGAGCAAGAATTTCAGCAATATTTAATTTCTCAAGCAAATAATTTGAATTCTCATAAGTTTGGATTACTTAAAAAATCAATTTCAAAAAAAGTTAAAAGTTTTGAATATCAATATATGTCTCTTGGAAACGGCAATATGAGCATATTATTTGATCATGAGTATAATAATATTAGATTTGAAGTTGGAAAAACATTAGGCATTCAAAAAAAATCAGACAGATTAATTATTACTTTACCTGAAGACACTGAAAGTGTTTCTTATGATAAAATCATGGCTTTAGTTGAATCAACAGATCAATGGGCTCACAGAATACAAAGCTCTGAAAAAGATTTAGATAAAGAATTTCAACAGGATCTTGAGAGAAAAGTTTTCAAAATTAAAAATTCATACGCATTAGAATATATTCACCCTAAACGTTTTGAATCTGCAGCTTATCAAATAATAGTTATACGAGATCCTGCTGCAAGCAAAGTAAGTTCTGAACAAAATGGGCCTTTCATTAAATTAACAGTTCCAGAATATGATCCTGCAAAAGATGCAGCCTTAATTAAAAGTCAAGTTGAAGCACAAAGTTTTTGGACAGATTTAAGACCTTTATTTCAAACACAACTTATAAAAGATTTACATAATGAAGCTAGAGAAACAAACGCAGGAGGATATGGACGATTTGGAGAAATTTCTGAAGAAATTAATCCAGAATATAGATTTGCAAATGAAACAAAAGTTGTGAATAATATTCTTGGAATTCTTGATGAAACAAATCTTGGTGAAAGAATGCATTTATTATGGTCTTTTTTTCAAGGTCAAGGAGTTGATCATAAAAGATTTAAATCACTAAATGAAATTACCAGCATTGATAATCTTGATTTTATAAATCAATATTGTTTAAATAATATAACTAATGTAACCTTACATTCTCAAGAGTACACTGATTATCTTCAATTCATGGTTGATTGGAGCAATATTGCGAGAGATGTTGAGCCTGAAGTTCAACAAGCTCCAATGAGACATTTTTTAGATCAAGTTCCAACATTAGATTTTAATCCAGAAAACCTATATCATATTGGAGAAGTTTTAGCGATTCTAAAAGCTAACTCAGGAGAAATGTACGGACAATATTTTGATGATGTAGTAATGCAATTTGAATCACAATTATTTCCCGAATCAGGAGATTATGGTCCAATCGGATTAGATCAACTTTCTACTATGACAGAAGTGTTAGAATTAGCATTTCATCAATCAGGCAATATGTTCTTAAAAGAGAATTTCCCTGGTTTCGCAAAAGGATATCATTATTCACGTTTTGAATATGGAAAGAATAGTATTGAGTTTAGTGGGAATGTAAGAATTAATGCTACTGATGGAAGAAATATTTTTGATGATTTATTTGAATCAGGATACCAAGTAATTCAAGATTATCTATTTGATATACAGATGAATCTTGAAAAAAGAAGCGCGTTTTTAGAAGATCTGACTGAGCAAGAAACAGCACAAGCAGAAACAATCTTTAATAAATATTGTAGAACTTTAACTATGAATCTAGAATCAACTAGTGGAATCATGGATGATGTTAGAGATATTGCAGAATTAACTTCAAAAACAAATTTTGGATCTCCAGATGATGTTGCAAATTATTTCTCAAATTTAACAGAAAGATTAACAAATAAAATTTCAAATATTGTTAAAACTGAAGCGTATAGAGCTGAAATGTTCGAAGGACAAGTTATGAAACCATTTGAAATTAAAAGCATTAAAGGAAAGGTACCAATGCAAAGAATCATGTTAAAAGATAGCACTGACATTGGATACATGTATGTTTTTGATATGGCTTCAGGAAATTTTGATGCAGAAATGCTAGGAGTTAATACTGATTTAAATCAATGGAGCACTGAACGAGTTATAAAAGAAAGACCAGACATGATTGTGGAAACAGTAGGAGTTTATGCAGACAATGTTAGTAGAGGACCGGCCTGGAGTATGGGAGTAACTAATGAAGAAGGTGAAAGAGAAGTATTGAATTCATTTTGGTCAAGAAAAGTTGATGGAGTCTTAATGATTGATGAATATCAAAATATTAAAATTGCACATAGAAATGAAGTCGCAAGAACTGCAACACAGAGAAAAGCTTTCAATGAAGCATTTCAAAGAGGAGAATTTGATAACTATGCACAAGCACAAATGTTAATCTATAATGGAAGTTTAATGCATGAAGGAAAACCATTAATTTCGCCAACAAACACTTACAGAGATAGAAAAAGAATTATTGGATTAACTAATGAAGGTCAATTAGCAGTCATAAAATTAACAGAAAACGTAACTTTTTATGAAACTGCAGTAATATTACAGCAAATAGGCATACAATCAGCTTTAAACATGGATAAAGTTGGAGGAGTTCATGATCATCACGTTGATAAAACAGGAAAACATGTGTATGACAATCAAGGAGGAAGCATGAACTATGTTTCTAAATTTGTAGTTAGTTTAGATAAATAGTCTAAAACCCTTATAAAACAAGAATGATTTTTTGTATTTTAAAAAGAAAGACATATTAAAATGACCATATTTCTAATTTTATGATAAAAGGTTTTGCAGTTGATATTGATGAAACACTTGCGCTAACAAATGAGTTCTGGGCAGAACATCATATCAAAACATATGGGAATCCAGAAAATTTAACTGCAAAAGAAATGATTGAAAAATATGATTTTGTTAAAGATGTGCCTTATTGGCAAATACCCGAAGCACATGAATGGGTTGAAGCACATATAAATTCTAACGAAGCAAAACTCGAAATACCAGTTGTACCAGGAGCTATTGAGATTATGCAAACAATTCCCGTTGCATGTTATTTGTCAAACAGACCAGCACATACAATCAATGGAACTTATCGTTGGCAAAGAATGCATGGTTTTCCAAATAGAGAGATTTTCTCTGAGAATAAAGGCATGGATTGGAAAGCTAGAAAGCTTGAAGAAATGTTTCCTCAAGTACAAGGAATAATAGATGATAATGACGAATTAATAGCTGCTTTAAACCCAAGTTATGAAGGTAGAATAATTCTTTATTCTCAAAAACCTTTAAAATTACAATCATCTTTAGATATTGTTATTTGTTCTTCTTTGCAAGAAATTGGAAACTATATTAACAATTAATTTTAGCTAAAAGTTCTGAAATTATTTGATCTTTTTTCTTTTTAGAAGTGTTTATCTCAATGCCAATTTTTAAATTATAAACCATTTTATGAACTTGATTAATATCATCTAACGACATAGGGTTTTCTCTCTGAATGTTTCGTTCATAACATTCATTTACATCCGCACATAATGTGAATATTAGAACTTTTGAAGTCAAAGATTTTAATAAATGTTTAATTTGTTCTTGTCTATAAAAACACCCATCTAAAACAACATTCTTTTTATTTGCAATTATTGGCAGAATAAGTTCGTTTGCTTTAACAAAATTTTCTGCAGGAATTCCATCTCCAACAATTTCATCTAACTCATTATCTTCCATTACTTTATCAAAAGAAATATACTCTGCACCAATCTTTTTAGCTATTTCTTTTGCAATAGTTGTTTTACCAACTCCTGCGGGTCCGCGTATAATTATACAACCATTCATGCTCTTGAAAAATCACTCTTATTTAATAAGTTTCTGAAAACCTTTATATATAAATAGTCATTACTGAGTAGTATTAAAGGTGATAATATGGATTTAAGCAGAAAAGTAACCGCAGAACTCAAAGCAGCATTATTATCAGAAGGGGTCAATTTTGATTTAGATCTTTTCAAACAAATAACTCAACCATTCTACGACAACCAATTTGTGTATGGAAAAACAAGTGCGCACGTCACGCCAACACACAAATTTCCACAAGTACTACAACTTGGAGATGGAGTTATAACTGCATTGCTTAGAAGAGAGAATTCTTCTTGGAATCTTAAAATCAAAGATGAACAAGTACAACTATATAGAAACAAGGATTTTGTTAGAACTATTGGACTCCCTGAAAGACCTGCTTACTTTGATAGAACTCTTAAAGATGGAACAAGAAGCGAGTCAATAATTGCAGTTGCAGGCGAAGATACACCTGGATTTTTCTTTTATCCAGAATGTTATTATTTTGTTGAAGGAAAACCATGCGGATTCTGCTCAATAAAAAGCACTAGAAAAACAGTTGGAAAAGATATGGTTTCAGAATTCACAGAAGAAAATATTGTTGAATCAACACAGCTCTTTCAAAGAACTCAATGGAGAGACATACCATTAATATCTATCACTATGGGAACTTGCAAAACTGATGATGAAACCAGAGAAAAAGTAATTAACCCGATAAAATGGATGTATGAAGCTTTAAATCCAAAAATTCCTATACACATTCTTGCACATCCTCCAAATGATTTTGGACTGATAGAGGAATTCAAAGATGCAGGGGTAACTTCAATAGCATTCAATTTAGAAGTTTATAATCAAACAGGATTCCAAAACATCTGTCCTGGTAAAGCAGATTTGTATGGTTATCAAAGATGGGAAGAATCATTGATTCGAGCAAGGGATATTTTTGGAGATTACAATGCATTCTGCGGATTAGTATGGGGATTAGAATCTCCAGAAAGTACAATTGAAGGTCATAAATACTTTTTAGATAAAGGAATTGGTCTTGCATCAAATGTTTTTCATGCAGATCCAAGATCAGTCTTAAGAAACCTTGAACAACCATCAACAGAGCAAATATTACAAATTTCAAGAGAACAAGCCAATTTGTACAAACAATATCCTGATGCAAGAACAATTTTTTCAGTAAGTATGAGAAGCACTCTTGATTGGGAAATCCACAGAGGAGATTTGGAATGAAGGCATATGTGTCTTGCGTTGGATGCGAACAAAGAGAGTTAGATTCTCAAAGAGTAATTAATTATCTTAAAAAAAATGAACTAGATATAACTAATAATCCGGCTAATGCAGATTACTTATTCATTGTTACATGCGGAGTTGATTTAAACAGTCAAAAAACATCTCTTCAAAGTATTCAAACAATTAACAATCAAATGAGTGCATCAGCTAAATTAATAATTGGCGGATGTCTTCCAGATATTAATCCTTTAAGTCTTAAACAATTCAATGTTTATCATACGTTCTCACCACAAACAATAGATACATTAGATAAAGTTCTCAACTTTCCAATATCAATTTCAGATATTGATTTTCCAAATACGAGCGTTTTTGATACACAAAACACTCTTACAAACCAAACATCTAGAGAAAGATTTGAACAAGCAAAAAATGGTTACAAAGTAGTTATTGCAGACGGTTGTTTAGGAGAATGTTCTTATTGTGCAATAAAAGAAGCAACAGGCAAGTTAAATAGTCGCCCTTTAGAAACACTTGTTACTCAATTTAAAATAGGAATTGAAAATCAAGAACCAACAATAATGTTAATGGCAGGCGATACAGGATCTTATGGTAGAGATATAAATTCAGATTTTCATAGTTTACTAAAAGAAATAACGTCTATAAAAGGAAATTCACAAATATATATACATGATTTTGGAGTAAATTGGCTCATAAGAGATATTTCGAAATTTTTGCAAATTTTTGATTCTGCAGAAGAAAGAAAACTTTTTGGAGGTATAACTTTCCCAATACAATCTGGAAGTAACAGGATTCTAAGAAGAATGAGAAGACAATATGAAATAAGTCAAACAATTGATGCCCTTAATCAATTAGGAAAATATTCTTTTGATATAGGAACGCACATAATGGTAGGTTTTCCTGGCGAAACAGAACAAGACTTTAATGAAACAATCAGTTTGTTAGATCAAGTAAAATTTGATTTTATAACTTGTTTCCCTTATTCAGAAACACCTGTTGCAGAATCAGCATCTTTAGATAAAAAAGTAGATTTGGAAACAGTTAAAAGAAGAATAGAAAAATTACAAACAATATTTCAAGAAAAAATTAAGGTGATTATGTAATGGTTTTACTAGGAATAATTCAACAATTTGAAGCAACTCATGGTTCTAAAACTATTCATGAAGACACTTATACAATTGAAGTAGTTTTAGAAGGGGAAATAGAAAGAGGATTTGTTTCAGGAATCGACCATGAACAACCAGCTCGAAAACTGTCACAAATAATTCAAACTTTTCAAAATCAATATTTGGATGAAATTGTTGGAAGAGCAACAAATGAAAATATTGCACAATATTTAATGTTTAATTTATCAGAATTATCTATAAAAGGAATCAAAGTTCAAGAAGGACAAACTGCCTATGTATATTTATCAAAACAAGAATTTGATCAAACAAATTATCCTGCGCAATTAAAATTTAATCTAGGACACAGCACGTTATTAAGAGAAAGACCTAAACATGCAAAACAATTTTTCTCTGAAGCAATAGATTTAAGAGACGATTTTGCAGATGCATATAACTTAAGAGGTAGATGCTCAAAATATTTAGAAGATTACCTATCTGCGTCAAAAGATTTCTTAGAAGCAATAAACATAAATCCTAATTTTGGAGATGCTTGGAGAAATTTAGGAAATGCATATCTATACCTTGGAAAATATGATGAAATGATTACTGCATTTGAAAAAAGCATTGATCTTATGCCTGATTCAGCACTAGCAATTAATAATTTAGGATATGGATATTTTGTAATGAACAAATTTGAAAAAGCACTAGAATATCATGAACAAGCAGTTTCAATAGATCCAAATTATGCTGAAGCTCAATATGATAAAGCAATGGCTTTAAGAGCACTTGGAAGAGAAAATGATGCACAAAAAGCACTAGCCATTTCAGATGAATTAAAATCAACTGGCAAAGATACTTATCATGGAATAAACATGTATTAAAAGAAATAAAATGACTGATTTATACTATTGCATAGCTGCATACAACGAACAAAACAATATTGGAAACTGTTTAGAATCTCTAAATCAACAAACAGTTGATGCAAATATTGAAACAATTGTCTGTTTAAATGGATGTACTGATAGAACAGAAGAAATAGTAGCTTTATCAAAAAGTAAGTTTCCTGAATTAAATATTAAAACAATACATAGTGAAAAAGGAAAATCATTTGCTCAAAATGCAATTATACAAAGTGTGAATGAAAGAGATTCTCCACTAATGTTTGTAGATGCAGATGTTACGCTTGAGAAAAATTGTGCACAAATATTATTAGATGATATTGTATCAATACCAGGATTAATTGTGGCAGGAGCTTGGCCTGTACCAAGAGAAGTTGATGATGCTTCTCTTTGGGAAAAGTTTCTTTTCAAAGTACTTCATATGAGAGCATTTTATCCTGAAGCAGAAGTTTCAGTACATGATGTTTCAGAATACAAATCTTATGCATTTGAACATCCTCAAACAACTATGAGTCCTGAAAAAGAAATTAAATCAAAAATATATTTTCATGGTAGAACTTTTATGATGAAAAACGCAGACTTTTTTCACATTCCTGAAGACACTAATTGTGCAGATGACACATTTTTACCAAATTTTATTCACACAACTTATGGACCTGGTTCTATAAGGATTAGATTTGATGCAATCACCAGATATAAACCATATTTATCTTTGAAAGAGCATTACAACTTATATAGAAGAGTATTTTGGGATTTAGATAATATAGATACACAAAAAAGATTTAGTCAGTCTCGAAGAATGGAAGATACTAAAATGGATTGGAAATACATCTTTTCAAAAGGACCAGTTGTATCCATTAAATTTGGAATTTATAAAGCCATAACGTATGGAGAAGAACTTGTGTACAGATTATTACCTAAGAAAACACTTTCAGAAGTTTGGCAATATGAAAAAAAATAATTAAATAAAAAATGAAACAAATTAAGATAGCATTTATAGGAACAGGAAATATCGCATATCAACATATGAATTCTTTAAAGAGTATTCCTCTTGCAAAAATTGTTGGTTTATATGATTTAAATAGAGACATTCTTACGTCCAGAGGATCGGAATTTGGAGTTCAAACATATTCTTCAATTGATCAAATGCTTGATCGTTCAAAACCAGACGCAGTATATATTTGCGTTCCTCCATATGCACATGGAACTGCTGAAAGAACTTGCATACAAAGAAGAATCCCTTTTTTAGTTGAAAAACCACTTACAAATGATATTCATTTAGCCGAACAAATCGCAGAAGAAGTTGAAGCATCAGGAATTATAACATCTGCAGCTTATATGAATAGATACAGACAAGGGGTTAATATGGTTAAAGACTTAATTAAAGACAATCCCATATCATTAATTTCAGGTGCATGGTTATTTAACACACCAATCAATCATCCTTGGATAACAAATAAAAAATTATCTGGAGGACAATTACTAGAACAATCAACACACTTATTTGATACAATTAGATATATAGGGGGAGAAATATCAGAAGTTCATTGTTATGGATCTATAGGTTTAATTGCGCAATCTGATTCTAACTACGATATTGAAGATTCAACAGTCGTTTCACTTAAATTAAAATCTGGCGCGGTAGCAAACATACAAAGTTCTTGGGCCACAAGTTTAGATCAATTTATTTATTTAAATATATTCGGTCCAAAAATTCAAGCACAATTTAAAAATTGGGATTTAGATTTAGAATTAAAAACTACTCATAAACCAGAAGGTGTTCGCATAAAAAGTGAAGATAATATATTTGTTGTTGAAAATACAGCTTTTTTAGAAGCAATAAATAATGATGATTCATCAAAGATTAAAAGCAATTATCAGGATGGTTTAGCGAGTTTACAAATTAGTATAGCTGCATTAGAAAGCTTAAAAATTAAAAAATCGATAATAATAACATAGAGAATATTAGGAGGTTAAAAAAATGCAACACTTAGCAAAAAATATGATTCCAGGACCAATTGAAATAGTTAAAGGATCAGGCATAAAAGTTCAAGATCAAAATGGAAAAGAGTATTTAGACTTAACATCGCAAACACTTTGTTTAAATTTAGGTCACAGACACCCTGTTATAATGAAAGCAATCAGAGACCTCTTAGATGATGATAGTTTCACGTATTATACCTCTCCAAGATTTAAAAATAAAAAAGTTGCAGAGCTTGCTGAAAAACTCGTTGAATTAGCGCCTGAAGGTTTAAACAAAGTTAATCTTCATCTGACTAACGGAAGTGATGCAACAGAAGATGGATTAAAAAGAGCTAGAAAATACAATCAAAAAAGTGAAAAAATGACTATTGTGTCTTTGAATGGAAGTTATCTGGGTTCATCATCTGAAACAATAAGCGCATCCGGAGGAAATATTTGGCAAGAACCTTGTTTAGGAGGAACAGGAAAATATGTTTACATTGATCCAATTAATGTGGGAATGAGACCTCAAGGAGTTAGTGTTGATGAACTTGTTCAGATTAAACTTGATGAATTCGAAAGACTAATAAAAAGTTCAGGAGATATTGCAGGAATTATAATGGAATTAATTCCATTTAATGCAGGAGTATTAATTCCCCCAAAAGAATATATTAAAGGAATAGAAACTATCTGTAATCAAAATGATGTTGCAATGATTGTTGATGAAATCCAAACATCTTTTGGTTGGTGCGGGGATATATTTGCATCAAATATATATGGTGTTAGTCCTGATGTAATTGCTTTAGCAAAAGGAATGACTGCAGGTTTCCCTGCATTAGCAGCAACAGTTTTCAAAGATAAATATGATGTTATTAATCCTGGAACTTCAGAATATACCTTTGGAGCACAAACACTTGGATCAGTTGCTGCATTAGCAAATATTGCTTATCTGACAACTTCAGGAATATTAGATACAATACCAAAAAAACATGAAATTTTTATGTCCCATCTAAATACTATGAAAGAAAAATATCCTTTTATTGGCGATGTAAGAGGAATGGGTGTTTTATTAGGAATTGAATTTGTTCAAGAAGATGGTTCTCTTGATAAAACAATTGGAATAGATATTTTTCGTGCATCAATTGAAAGAGGACTATTCATTAATGTACCAACAACTTTCCCAGGTTATCATAGTGCAATAAGCATTAAACCACCAATAATAATAAGTGAAAACGAAATACATGAGTCAATGCAAATATTAGATTCTGCAATGCAATATGTTTTGGATAATAAAAAATGAAAGCAAGTGAATTTTTAAAATTGTATGAGCGTGGAGAAAAAGATTTCTCTAAAGTTGATTTAAAGAATGTTAAATTAGAACATAGAGAATTCGTAGATATAATTTTAAAAGGTGCAAATTTACATGCAGCAAGTCTTTTTGGATCAACTATTTCTTCATCAACTGCCTCTCCGGCTGATTTATCAGATTTAATCTTGACAAGAACAGATACCAGAAGTTTAACTTTAAATAACGTTGATCTTACTAACTCAAGATTATTTGGAAATGAATTTTATGACTCTTACCTTGAAAAAGTTATTTTTAGAAACGCAACTATAAAACAAGTTGACTTTACAGGTGCAGAAATGTATTCAGTTGATTTCACAGACGCAAGACTGATAAAAGTTCAAGGCATTCAACTTGCTTCATTAACTCAAGATACATTAAAAGTTAAAGAAGAAGAATTCCGATGCGGTTACTGTAAATTAATGGTTCCATTACCTTATGGCGCCGGAACTGCACATAGAAATCATTGCCCTGGATGCGGATATTCAAAACATGTTGATGAAAGAAAAGGTTATAGAAATTCTGATTGTGGATCTTTAATGGAGCCTATAGCTTTAACTTTAAAAAAAGGAGGAGAAATATCTTTAGTTCATCAATGTCTTGGATGTGAAACAGTTGATAGAAATAGAATTACTGCAGACGATAATAATCATATGCTCTTTAAAGTATATCAATCATCTTTTAATCTTGATCAAACAATAATACAAAGATTGGAAGAACAAGGAACACACATAATTGGTCCTGAAAAACAATATTTTGTTAAAAAAGTTCTTTTAATAGATAAAGAGGATTCTCCTTGATAATAACAGTTCCAACAATAGTTTTAGAAAATACTTTAGTTGGTATAAAAAGTCTTAAAAAAATAGTTTCTTTATCTCAAGAAGTTCAAACACTAGAAGGTTCAATAGCTGAAGTAGGAGTTTATAATGGAGGTTCAGGATTATTATTACTGCAATTAAATCCTGAAAAAGATATTTATCTTTTTGATACATTTCAGGGTTTGCCAGAAGTAACACCTTTTGATAATTACCACCAACAAAGTGATTTTGATGATGTTTCAGAAAAAAAAGTAAGATGGTTATTTCAAAAGTATTCAAATTGTCATATTTTAAAAGGAAAATTCCCGCAAGAAACAGGCCAAGCAATAGATAATTTAAATTTCAAATTAGTTCATTTAGATGTTGACACTTATACTAGTTACAGAGATTCATTAAATTTTTTCTATTCAAGAATAATTCCCGGAGGAGTTATAATAATGGATGATTATGCATCAAAATATTGTCTTGGTGCAAAAAAAGCAATAGATGATTTCATGAATGATAAAGAAGAATCATTAGTTCTTGGTCCTGAAAGACAAGCACATTTTTTTAAAAAATAAATTATTTGATCTTTTTTCTATTAAAGATATGATATAAACAATAAACAGACAAAATAATTGCAACTATAAAAAATGAAATTTTTATGTTATACAAATCAGCCAACCAACCAGTTAATAACTCAAATATAATAATGAATATTGCAACTATAAATGAAAATAAAGAATCAATTGTTGCTCTATTATGACTCTTAATTAATTTATGCATATAACCGCTTTTTGTAATAATAAAAAATCCGTGTGGAATTGCAATTAATATAAAACCAATTACTCCAATAACCAAATTATTTGTCAAGATCATTAAATATAAAAGAATAGTTATTGAAATAATTTCAAAAGTAAACATGTTTTTGTAAGAAAACTTTTTTCTCAAAGAAGGAACAATATTTGAAGAGATTGTTACTAAAATTGACTTTAGAGTATAAACAATTCCAAACAAAATTACTGGCAGTGAAAGATAATTTAGGTAAATTTGACCAAAATTATAAGATATATCAGAAGCTATAGAAAAGAAAATAGTGAACACAAGAATAAATTTCAAATGTTTATTTTCAAAAACTTGCCTAACTGATTCTTTTAAGTATGAAAAAGAGCTTTGATTATTTTTTTGTTTATTATATGAAGGTTCTTTCAAAGTTAAAATAATTATAAAAGACATGAGGACAAAAATTAATGATAATTGAAATGGCATTCTTGGAGATAACTTAAATAAAAAACCTGATGAAACAAATGCGATAATTAAAGGAATTTGTTGATAAATGTGTTGTCTCGCCCAGAGTTTTTCAAATTCGTGTTCTCGTTTTGAAATTGCAAGATTATCATAAAAAAATGCTATATCAGTTCCGGATAAGAATGCATAAGATGCAGCTGAAAAAATACTTGCAATTAAAAAAAACAAAAAACTAGATCCATAAATAAGAATGACTAATTGAAAAACAATAAATATTGAAGAAAGAATCATAGTATTCTTTCGACCCCATCTATCTGCAAGAATACTTGAAGGAATTTCTAAAATAATTTTAACAAAACTCCAAACAGCCCCTAATATGGCTATATTAAAAATAGTTATATTATTAGCCAAATAAAAAAGTTGAATAATAGGAATATAAAATGCGAATTGAGATAATGAAGTTGCTAAATAATACTTGAGAAGATTTATATTAGTAAAATTAGCTTTGGACATAAATTAAAGATAGATTAAATAGTATATAAATTCATTGCAAAAATTCTTTTAGAGCTATTTTTAATACTGAACAAACAAGATTTAATATTAATTTTAACTTCAATATTAAATTCTAAATTTTATTAAAAAAACAATTCAATAATCTTAATAATTTAAAATTATATAGCTAAAGCTATAATCTAAATTTTATTAAAGTTTTCATTATAAAAAAAAAAAAGAAAAAAAACAAAAATCAATGATTTTTGCTATATCCCAAAACAAAAGTTCTGAAATAAATAATGAAAGCCGTACATATATGATCAAACATAGAAAGCGGACGATTAGTAATAGCAAGCTTAAAACCTCGTTGCCTCGGTTCTCACACTTCTATCCTATCAAACCCATCTTTTATGGGAGTCCTATGTCTCTTTTCAAGGGGGGTTTCGTGCTTAGATGCTTTCAGCACTTATCCCCTAGCGCGTAGCTGCCCAGCGTACCTTGTCAGGTAACTGGTAGACCAGAGGCGCCGAATGACCGTTCCTCTCGTACTAAGCCATCCTTCCCTTCAGACATTTAGACACTTCCAGTAGATATCAAACAAACTGCCTCACAGCGTTCTGAACCCAGCTCACGAATCCTTTTAATGGGTGAACACCCCCACCCTTAGCTGCTTCTGCACAACTAGGATAGGATGAGCCGACATCGATGTAGCAAGCCCCGCCGTCGATTTGAGCTCTCGGGCGGGACAACTCTGTTATCCCCGGAGTAACTTTTCGGTCAATGCTGGACCCCAATCAAGGAGTCTCAACAGATCGCTAGGCCAATGTTTCCATACTGAGACCGGTCATGTTTGGATCCCAGTTAGGCTAGCTTTTGCCCTTGCACTCTACAGCGGATTTCTGACCCGCTTGAGCTAACCATTGGGCTCTATCGATAAATTTTCGACAGAGTGCCACCCCAGCCAAACTGTCCACCAATTGATGTCCTTATAAAAGTAAGTAACGTAAACTTAAAAGAGTGGTGTTACACTTTTGCCTAAAACCTAAGCTGACGCTCAGATCCTCAAACAGCTCCCACTTACGCTATACAACCAAACTCACGTTACAACAACAGGCTACAGTAAAGTTTCACGGGGTCTTCGCTTCCCACTGGAAGTCTCCGGCCTTTGCACCGGAATAGAATTTTCGGAGGGCTCTAGTTGGGGACAGTGGGGATCTCGTTACGCCATTCATGCAGGCCGTCAATCAAACGGCAAGGCATTTCGCTACCTTAAGAGAGTTATAGTTACCCCCGCCGTTTATCAGCCTTTTACTCCCTTGAAAAGGAGATTCAGGTACTGACACTGGGCAGACGTCACCGACTATACACACCTTTACAGGCTAGCAGTCGGTTAAGTTTTTGTTAAACAGTCGGACCCCCCTTGTTACTGAGCCTTACAATCGCATCTATACAAATACGATAGTAGGGACCCCTTCCACCGAAGAAACGGGGCTAATTTGCCGAATTCCCTCAACTAGATTACGCCTTCACACCTTGAGCTTCTCACCCAGGGGCACCTGTGCCGGTTCTGGGTATGAATACATGAGATTTGTTCACATTCCCTTTTCATGGCATCCAGGCATTAGCCGAACGATCCTTAAGGACCGCTGTTCTAAGATTTAATCAGGTTCTCATCATTATGATACTCCCCTGACTTGTTCCTATTAACATCCAAGATAATAGATGTCGACTTAGCCCGAACAGTTAGAAATGTGACTTGTGTTGCCACGCATACTCACATAGTACAGGAATCTTAACCTGTTTCCCTTTCTCAGACTTCATTTATGAAGATGATTAGGATCAACTTACCCTTGACTGATCTACATTGTCAAGGAACCCTTGCCCTTACGGTGACAGAGATTCTCACTCTGCTCTGATCCTACTACTACCAGGATTCTCATTCAAACAAGATCCACAAACCCTCTCGGGCATGCTTCTACTCTTGCATGACGCCTACCTACCACAATCATTGCTGATGTCCACAGTATCGGTAGCTAACTTAGCCCCGTCCATTTTAGGCGCTCACGACCTTGACGAGTAAGCTGTTACGCACTTATTATAGGGTGGCTGCTTCTAAGCCAACCTCCTCGCTGTCTTTGGGCATGAACATCCTTCCCCCTTTAACACTTAGTTAGCATTTTGGGACCTTAACTGCGGTCTGGGTTGTTCCCCTCTCGGAACGCAGGCTTACCCCGCGCCCCCGTTTCCAGAAGTCTACAATACTAAGACATTCGGAGTTGGACAGGAAACCGAGCCGTTTCCAGCCCTAAATCTCCAATCCGTGTCTCTACCATCTTAGTTATCTCGTTCCAGACTTGACTACGGCCAACTTTGGTAGGAACCAGCTATCACCAAGCTCGATTGGCTTTTCACCCCTAGACCCAGGTTAGAAGAACGCTTGTACGCAGAACCTCTTCAGGCCTCCATCCCCTTTGACAAGGACTTCACCTTACCCAGGCCTAGATCGCTTGGTTTCGGGTCAGCTCCAAGTGACTTAAGGCACTTTCATACCTCACTCCTCGTAAACTGCGAGTTTATTGGTTTCCCTACGGATACTCTTTTAAAGATTATCCTCGCCACTCAGAATTACTCCCTGGCACGTTATTCAAAACGAACGATACACGCCCTTGAGCGCGTATCCCACTATAGTTATTAGGTTTCAAGATCTTTTAACTCCCTATCAAGGGTTCTTTTCAGCTTTCCCTCACGGTACTCGTACGCTATCGGTCTCGGGGAATATTTAAGGTTAGGAGTTGTTGCCTCCTAGCTTCTTACCTCATATCCAAGAGATAATACTCAGGATACTACTAAATCCTTTCAAACTTCTCTTACGGGGCTATCACCCTTTGGAGCATTTCGTTCCAGAAAATTTCAGATCGTTTGAGGAGGACGAAAAAGTAGTCCTACTACACCACATCTCTAATATCTTTCGATAAAAGATTCAGTTTGCCTTACGCTGTTTTTTCTCGCCGATACTAACAGCATCCCTATTGGTTTCTTTTCCTGCAGGTACTAAGATGTTTCAATTCCCTGCGTTTGCTATCCTTTCGGATTCTAAGACGAAGTCGTATTCGGAAACCTCTGGTTCAATGGCTACATGCGCCTCGCCAGAGCATTATGGAGCTTGTCCCATCCTTCGTCGCTTCCCGAGCCAAGCTATTCACCTAATAACTTGATTTTTCTATGTGCAAAGACCATATATGTACGGCATCATTAACATGAATACTTCCAACGATTATTTGTTGGGTATGCAGAAGATCGCTCCTGCATACATGAAAAAACATGTCTCGTCCTAAAATCAATAATGTTACTTACTGATTTATTATGAAATGATAAATATGAAAAATTAGGAATTAATTGTATGGACTCGTCGGGATTCGAACCCGAGGCCCCCGCCTTGCAAGGGCGGTGCTCTACCGGACTGAGCTACAAGCCCATCCCTAATTTGTAAATATAAAGGTAGGAATGAGAACTAGTTCTATAAAATATAATCTAGAAAAAAAAATAAAAGGAGGTGATCCAACCGCAGGTTCCCCTACGGTTACCTTGTGACGACTTAGCCCACCTCACTGAGCTTAGATTCAATCCAATCAAAAAAACTGAATTTTACCAAAACCCTGCTCGGTTGGCTTGACGGGCGGTGTGTGCAAGGAGCAGGGACATATTCACCAGAGTATGATGAACTCTGATTACTAGGGATTCCGTCGTCATGAGGATGAGTTACAATCCTCAATCTGGACTGGGATAGGGTTTAGAGGTTTAGCTTCTCCTTTCGGAGTTGCATCCCTTTGTCTCTACCATTGTTGCGCGCGTGTAGCCTAGGAGATTCGGAGCATACAGACCTACCGTAGCCTGCACCTTCCTCCCTGTTTCCAGGGCAGTCTCTACAATGTGCTCAGTCCTGCAAGCAGCTGTTAGCAATTGTAGATACAGGTCTCGCTCGTTGCCTCACTTAAGAGGACACTTCACAGCACGAGCTGACGACGGCCATGCACTACCTCTCGGCTCGTCAGGTAAGCCCTTCAGACTGACCTTCATCCTGCCGTCGCCCCTAGTGAGATTCTCTGCGTTGAGTTAGATTAAACCGCACGCCGCACCCCTTGTGGTGCTCCCCCGCCAATTCCTTAAAGTTTCAGTCTTGCGACCGTACTTCCCAGGCGGCGAGCTTAACAGCTTCCTTTCGACACTGCACAAGCCCGTAGCTTGTGCAACACCTAGCTCGCAGCGTTTACGGCCAGGACTACTCGGGTATCTAATCCGGTTCGCTCCCCTGGCTTTCGTCCCTCACCGTCGGATCCGTTCTAGTCAGATGCCTTCGCCATCGGTAGTCCTCTGAGGATTATACCATTTTACCGGTCCCCTCAGAATACTTCTGACTCCTCCCGGTCCCTAGTTTAGTAGTGTTTTCTGCAATCCGTCAAGTTAAGCCTGACGATTTCACAAAAAATTTGCTAAACCGGCTACGGACGCTTTAGGCCCAATAAACGCGATTGCCACTCGTGGCGCTGGTGTTACCGCGGCGGCTGGCACCAGTCTTGCCCACCACTTATTCGCCAAGGTGTTTACTCTTGGCAAAAGCCAATGCAAAGCATTAGCACTTGGAATTCCCTTATCACACTTGCGTGCATTGTAAAGGTTACGCGCCTGCTGCACCCCGTAGGGCTAGGACCAGTATCTCAGTGTCCTTCTCCGGGCTACCTCTCTCAAGGCCCGTACGGATCGTCGGTTTGGTGGGCCATTACCCCGCCAACAGCCTAATCCGGCGCCGTCTCATCCTTAGGCGCGAGTTTGGGAGATAAATCATTCCAGATATAATCTCCTATCAAGTTTTAACCTCAGTTTTCCGAGGATATCCTTGACCTAAGGGCAGATTAACGACGTGTTACTGAGCATTTTGCCCCTCTTGCGAGAAGACTTGCATGGCTTAATCGAATTCCAATAGCAGCAACCTCCCGCAGGATCAACGGGAAATGTTTCGTATTTCTAATTCAACAAGTTGAATACCGCTAGAATTACTATTTTATATCCTTTGTTTTGTTTGGTCGCAAAATTGTTTTTTGTACATTCACAAGAAATTAATGAATTGACTCTAGATTCTATTTTTTTATAGAGCATAGATTTCTACATTCCTACCTATACTTGAGTATTACATCAAGCATGATTTCTCCAATGATTCTCTTTCGTCATGCTAGCGACCGACATGGTCTCTGACAGAATAGGTGTTGAGGTGTAGGAAATCTCGTTCAGATCTCCGCATCTTCACATGTTAAATGTGAGTGAAACATGGGAAATTTAGTCTCTTTATAAATCTTACGCTTAGTCAGAAAAAGGTATGATGATTTTCACTATTTTGAAAATTTATGCCATAAAAAAACTATTAACGAGAATAAAGCACCTAGAATTATTGTATAAAAAAGCCTTTTATTATAATTACAGGACCTTCAATTATTAATCCTTTAAAGAAATTTGTGCTGTGAAAAGAGTATATTATTATTAATACTATCAAGGAAGCTAGTTGAAATTTCTTTGATGATTTTTTTACAAAGCGTAAGTTTTTTGTTTAGAAATTATCAAAAACTATATATATCACTAACCTCAAGAATTAAACATATGATTTTTAGAGGTGTTATTTAAATGAAAAAATTTGTTCTTTTAATGGTTTTATTATTAGTGTTGAGTTTATCAGTTTCTGCAAAAACAGAATCAATTGCAGATCAGATTAATGTTGATCAAGTTAATAGTAATGAAGTAAAAGCTTCAATTATCACTCCAGACAATCCTTGGTATGGACTAAAGAGAGTTGTTGAAGATATTGATATGGCTTTTACTTTTGATAAAGTAAAAAAAGCTGAAAAAGCAATTGCTTATGCTGATGAACGACTTGTTGAGATTGAAGCAATGGGTGAAAATGCAAAAACTGACGATATTGAAAGGGCAAAGAGAGCTCACGAATCAGCACTTCGAACTGCTAAAAAAGAAATTAGTAATATTCAAGAACAAAAAGAAAGTGAAAAATCTTTAGAGAAGATTGCGACTTTACAAAATAAAATTGAAGCACATGAAGAAAAAGTTTTTGTCTTAGAAAATGTTATTGAAATAAAAATTAAACAACAATTAAGCTCTGAACAAGAAGCTAAATTAGAAGAATTTTTGAAATCATTAAAAGAAGAAACAAAGCAAGCTAAAGAATTACTTGAACAAGAGAAAAGAGATGTAATTTACGAATCTGATTATACAGCTGAAGAAGCTGAAAAAGAAATAAAAAAAATTGAAGAAGAACAAGGTTTAGATTTAGAAAAAAAAGCCGAAGCAATGAAATATTTGAAAACAGCTAAAATTTCAATTGAAGAAGCAGAGTTAAAAATTGATTCTGTTAGAAGTCAATTATGTTTTTCAGAATGTTTAGAAAGTAATTCTAAAACTACTTGTTCTGCAAAATGTTTATCTACAATTTCAACTACTAGCCCTGGCAGAAAAGCTTCAAATCTTATAACTGCAAATGTTGTTGCAGGAGGAGAGATTCCAAGCGTTAAAAAAGATAAAGAGTATGTTTGTGGAGATAGTTCAAAAGTTTTTGTTTGCCATAGCGTTGGAAATGGAGACTTAATGACTTTGGAAGTTTCTAAAAATGCTGCTCAAGCACATGTTGATCATGGAGATGTTTGTGGTCCTTGTGAAGATTTTGCAGTTACTGAAGAAGATTATAAAGGAAGTTATATTACCAGTATTGCTGCAGGAAATACTATTTGTGAAGAAGAATTTGGTGAAAATTGGGAATGGGTTGAATTCCATGAACAAAAAGGTTGGGGTGTTAAAGGTACAGTTAAAACAAATCCTTCTGCAAGCAGAGCATGGGTTTGGATTAATGATCAAAACTCCGAATGCTTCAGCACAAAAAATTCTTATGGTATGACTTGGGATGTTAGTTCTGGTACAAGATCAACTTGTAATTCACCTTTAGGTTTGGATGGTGAAGAATTTAATCCTCAAGATGTTTCAAGGTATACAAATATTGATTATACAATCAAATGTAATGCATACACTGGAGATACTCCTTGTTCTATGGAGAGAGCTGTTTTATGTGTTAGAAAAGGAAGTTTACCTGTGCCAATCATAGTTGAACCTGAAGAACCAAATCCTGAAGAACCAGTTGTAAATGATTCTGAAACGAACATATCCACTACAGTTCTTTGCTCTGACAGCTGTACTTCAAAAGAATGCTTGCTTAAATGTAATAAATTAACAGTTGAAATGAAAGAATTTGAAGCTAAAGAAGATCAAGCTAAAGAACAATTAAAAGAATTAGAAGATAAAATTGTTAAAAGCTATGAAGATCTTAAAGATTCTGTTTCAGAAACAGCAGTTGTTCTTGATGCATATGAAGATACCATCCCTAATGTTGAAGAAACAGCTATTTGTGAATACACAGTTCCACCTAGATGCGACGGAGAATTAGAAGCTAAAAGAGATTCTAAAGGTTGTGTTAGTTGGACTTGTAAACAAAATGGTGAATCTAAAGCACTAAGACTTAAATTGACTAAAGCAGAGAAGTATTTGTCTATTGCATTGGCTTGGTATGCAGATGCAGAAAAAACTTTTGAAACAGGAGATTATAAGGCAACTATAACTATTGCAAAAGAAGTTATTGAGTCAACTAATGCAGCAATCAATGCATTAGAATAATTTTTTTATTAATTCTTTTTTTTATCTTTACTATACTATTTTCTTTTAATAAATTAATTTAGAATATTTAATTCAAATTATCTAGAATATATGTCACTAAGGGTGTATAAAAATTAACTGCATCATTTATAAATCTATTAAAGTCTTCTGGAGCATCTCCGTTACGCGTATCACTTATTGCTCTTATTAGCAGAGTTGGAACTTTATGTTCATTTGCTACTTGTAATATTGCTGAGCTTTCCATATCATAAACGTCAGGAACTCTTGGCGAGCCATTTATCTGAGTTACCAAACTATCGCCTGTTGATTCTACAAAATAATTTTTCCCTTCTGCATCTAAAAAAACAGATCCTGTGGCAATATATGCATTTAATAATTTTATTCCAAATGTTTGGGCTAACTTAATCATTTGAAGATCTGAACTATAAACTCTTTGTCCGGAAAAAGGAATTTCACCTCTTAGTAATTCTGGATTAAAACTTCTACAATCCATTTCTGAATCAATTGCATTACTTCCAATAACTAAATCTCCTAGTTCTAAAGAAGGATTTATTGCACCAGCCACACCTGTAAATATTAGTACATCAGGTTTTTCAAGAAGTATTGTTCTTTCTGTATTTTTACCAGCATTTACTTTTCCTATCCCTGTCAAACCAATGTAAATTTGATGTTTTGTCCACGCAGGACTAGTATCTTTTATTAAAGCATAATTTTCAATTTCTTGAGGCATTGCACCCATTATTGCAATTTTCATTATAATAGAAAGTATTTCAGTTTTATATAGCTTTTAGATTATTATTAATATCAAACATTAATATCAAACACCTAAAAACGAAAAGTTTATATACTAATATACTTTTTAGTATACTTAAATACTCAAAAGGTACGATGAATATCCTCCCGCCACTACCCAAAATAGAGAACTTGATGGAAATAAAACAACTCCATGAAATAGAACTAGAAGCACAAGGACAAAAAATAATGTTTTTGTTTGTCGCAAAAACGACTGTCAATTTTGATTTAGATAAAAGCGAAATAATTATTGAATGTACAGAAGAACAACTGGACAATATTAGTGAATCCTGGGAATAAAAGAGGCCCTGGGAAATTGAGGTGAGAAACTTTTATTATTTCTTTATTTTTAACACCATACATTATATCAAAAAATCTATAAACATTTTTGATTCAACATTCTCTAAGTTAATATTTGCACAGGTTTATAAACCAGTTTATATTCCATTTCTAAAGAAAAAATACTATTAAATTAAGGGAAAAGTTATGATTACTAAAATTAAAGAACTAAACATTCCATTACAAGATCTTCTAGCAAGAATTAATCGAGAAGTTAATCTTTTTGATGAAATTTATTATCAACCTAAAACTGCAGGCGTAGTAAACTTATTTGTTCCAAGACTTTCTAAAGATATTTTACATGACAGATTAGACTATTTACACTCTAATGTTGATGAATTACAAGATCCACGAATAACTGATGAATCCATTAAGCTAATTTTAAGAATTCAACAAATGGGATTAATAATGGGTTTTGATATTAGAGGAGTTGCAAATCAAGAAGGTTACTCTGAAAAAATAGATCTTTCAGCACAAATACCTGCCAAAGATGAAATACCCTTCTTTTCATGGGAGCCTTCTTCATCATTAATACATAAAATTACTGTTTTAAAAAAAATTGATGAAACTGAATGGATGGAACGATCAACTAAAGCAATCGGAGATTTAAGAAGTAAAACGAGATATAGGTTACCTGATAATGGAAAATTATATACTACTCGTCCGAATGCAATGCAAACACATGGTTTGTCATTTCAAACAACAAACGTTCAAGAAGGAATTGATACAAAACTAAGCTTTGATTGTGGTTGGGGTTATGTGGAAGGATTCATGTATGATCTTAGTTTTCATTTGAGAGAAGGAGTTCTAATAAAAGTAACTGATGGCGGTGGAGAATCTGATTTTCATCAAGCATTAGAAAGAATTCAGACAACAATGAATGTTTCACCACAACAAATAAAATATTATATCGAACATTCTAATCTAACAGATGCACATAAAGGACAAATAGCGGATGTAATAGATGGTTTATCAAGCTTCCCTGAAATAGGAGTATATGATTTATTTGATGCTCAAAGAAGACCAGGATATTTAGTTAATAAAATTAGCAAGTTTCTTTCAAAAGGCAGAATAACTGTAAATCCTTCAAAAGATGATAGTAAAATTGATTTATCTAAATTACAAACGCAATTCGGCACAGTTATAATTAATAATCCTTCTGTAGAAGAGTTAGCAAACACAGGTTTTTCTGATGAAAATCTTTCATACATACAAGTATCATTTCAACATCAAACCGGAAAAGAATATGTTTTATCATATAATCCTGAAATAACAGGATCTCTAGGAACATTGAAAAGCAAAGGACACGTAAACGCAATGGATTTTTTAAACGTTGAAGAAATAATTAAACAACAATTAAATCTTGGTTTTAGCAGAGAAATTGAAAAAGGACCAAACTTTATTCATAGACATTACGAATTAAAATTTGCACCCACACAACAATTTATTTCTGATATAGTTAATCAAATAATCATTCCTAACTTTCAAAATGTTCAAATAAATTGTGTTGAATTCAAAGATGTTTATGAGCACACAGTTACAGCCAGCCCTTTAGACAAAGGTAAAATAGCAACTAAAGATGTAAATCTTGTACCTTGAAATTTTTTCTTAATTTTTCTTATAAAACTATTTTTTAAAAACTTCTTTTATGTCTTTATCTGACCAACCAACTTTTTTAAATACAGAAACTATTTTCTTCTTTGAATAACCTTCAGCGCGTAAATTATTTGCCGCAGATTTTAATTTTACAAGATCACCATGGTTTATATGTGCACCATGTTTTTCTAATTTATGCATAGGCAAATTTTTGCTTTTTGAATTGTAAAAAAATACTCCTGCAAGGACCAATATCAAAATTGTACCTGCACTTATTCCAAAGCTTTTTGAGGTGTTTCCTTCAATAATATTTTCTTGAGAATTATTTCCAATTAGGTTAGTTGTTTCTGGCAAACCATTATTAACATTCAATAAATTTGAGCTTTGATTTGAATCTGAAACATTTTCAAGCAAAACATTTTCGGCAAGAATATCTGCAGAAATTATTTGGGCTGCAAGTTCTCTTTCACCTATGGCAAAATAACTAAATCCTGGAGTTGTTGCATTGTAAAATATTATGGTAGAGTTTTCATCCACAATCCAAGTTTCTAATTCAATCCAATCATTAACATATCTGTATAAAACAACCTCTTCTTTATTCAGAGATTCATTTTTCAACCATTCTTTTTTTACTTGAAATGAAATAACTACTTGTTCTAATTCTTCTTCTTGACTTTTTTCAATTTTAATATAACTATAAACTTTTTTCTCAATATTTTTTGTAGTACTTGGTTTTTCAGATAGTTTTTCTACTTTCAAATTAAATGTTTTTAATTCATTTACTGCTTTAAATTCTATTCTTGATAATGGAAGTTCATCTTTATTTATTTTCATTGCTTTTCCTTGTCCTGCAGATATTGTACTCCAAGTCATTGATGCGCTTCCGCCTGCTGAACTTGAACTTGATGCTGCGCCAGCTCCGCCTCCGCTTCCACCTCCACCACTGCCTCCGTTATTATTGTTATTATTCTCATCATTATTTTCGACAGGAGGAGTACTAATTGTCAGAGTTATATTGTTTGAATATGTTTGACCATAAGTATCATTTGCATAAAATCGAACTATTTCAGATCCTGTCCAAGAAGCATTCGCACTAAAATTTACACTATTATTTGCAGAGATATTTATTGTAATATTACTATTTCCAGTAAATCCATATATCAAAGTATCATTTTCATTATCTGAAAAATAATTATCTAGGTCAAATGCATTTGTTTTATTCAATCCTTTATACCAACTTTGATTTGCAATTGTTCCATTGAAACTTGGTGCTTGATTTGGAACTACTTCAATTCTTAATTCGAGTGTGCTGTTTGTTTCATCGTCAGATGCGTAAAGAATTATTGTTTTATTTCCTGTGAAACTATCAGGATCCCAAGTCAGATTTCCATTTGAAATATTAAAATTTGTATTGTTTACATAAAAACTTATATTTGAACCATCAGGATCAGTCGCGTTTAATTCTACTGAAAGATTTTCTCCTTGATTTATGCTTTGATTTAAAACATCCCACACAGGCACCCTATTAAGATTTAGAACTGTTAAATTCCAATAACGAGAATCAGGATTGCCTTGAGTATCATTTACTATAAATGTTAAATTAAAAAATCCTTCTGAATCAAAACCTGGATTAAAACTTAAATTCCATTCGTTTCCAATCTCAGTTCCATTTAAAAACCATGCATAACCTAACACATCTCCATCTATATCATTTGATGTGTGATTAAAAATTTGTGACGAATTTTCATACATAGTTAAATTTATTATACTGGGATAAACAGAATCTATTATAGGAGTAGTATCTGTGTTGTTTATTGTTAAGTTCCAGTAGACAAAACTAGTTTTTTGAAAATCTGATAAAATAGCAGTTACATTATAAATTCCTGCAGTAGTATAATTTCCTTCAATAGTATAATTTGTTTGATTTTGAGCAACTATGTATCCATTAATATACCAGTCTATTCCTACTGCATCATTTTCATTATCAGTATAAGTCAGATTTAAACTTTGATTGTTTGGCTCGAAAATAATTATCTGAGTTCCTGGATTACTATTAGTGATTGTAGGCGCATTATTTGTTGGTTCTAATCTAAGAGCGAGTGGAGAACTTATACTTTTGCTATTATGATAAAGATCTGCTTTTGTTCCTAATTCGTTTTCAATTCCAACTTCTGGATAGGGATTTCCTGTTAGACTATTATATCGAAATATTATTGTTCCATTTGAATAAAGCGTTGCTTGAAAAGTATTGTAATCGCTGGTTCCATACAAAGAAATATTGTTCCATTCAATTGTAAAGTTATCTGCTGTTTGCAAATAATATACTGCGCCATTTCCTGCAGGCGAAGGATCTAGATCAGCGCAAAGCACAGATATAACTGTCGTTGGTTGTTCTACTGTTGGCATCACGCAATCGTATTCAAACAAACTCATCGTATGATTTTTTAATGTCAAAAAACCATTTGAATTTATGAATACTGAATCATAATTAAGTCCATGAAATGGAAAATCAAATCCTAACATTATTTCTTTTGCAACATCATCATCACCCATTCCTTGTATTCCTGATCTTGATTCACTGCTACTTATAATTTGTCCATTTGTTTTTACATCAATCCATTGTAAACTAATATTAGTTATATCATATGAGTGGAATGTTTGATTACAGTAATAAGAATAAATCCCATGAGCTTCAAATGCCCCACATATTTGTGTAGAGTTTGGAGTTCCATCGCTTAAGTTCAGATTATCATCATTTATTATTAAGAGATCTTCTAGAACTTCTGCGTATGAATGTGCTTGCATCCTCATTGCTCTGATTACAAATTCATCTGTTTGATTTACACCCATTAAAGTTCTTAAATCCCATAATGCACCAGATAATATTCTTGAATTTGAATGTAAAGATCCTCCAACAGCATAATTTGTTGGGTAAACATAGTTTTGGCTTATATCTCTTAAAGGACTTGATTGCCAATCTTCTGCTATTTCAGAATCATCAGTTATACTTGCTGCAAAATAATCTGAGAAAGCTTCATGCATCGCACCAGTCATTCCTTGATATGGCATTTCGGTGTAAATCTTATCTGTTACTCCGTGAGTGTATTCATGATATATTATGTCTGAGAACAATGCTGGATTGTCACAGGTTGGTTGGTTTTTCTTAATGAATGTTAATCTTTCTGTTGACATACTATAAAATGCATTACAATCTACAGCATCATAATTTACTATTGCTCTCATTTGAAAATCCATCTCAGTAATATTAAAATATCCACCATTTGTAAAAAATTCATGAGCAAAATTTACATGATAATAAACATTTGATTCTTCATCTCTGTCAGATTCGTCTGTAGAGTTCCAATTCCAGCTGTGAGTCTCATTATCTGTTGTATTATATTCATATTCTGTCTCTGCTTCTTGATCGTTTGTAACCCACACATATGGGCTTGAAAAGTTTGATCTAATAGTCACGTTCCCAGTTATATTTGTCACATTATAGAAACCATCCAAAGTACTTGTTTGATATGAATGTGTTCCATTACTTACATCAAGATAATTAAGAGTGAAATTTTTCTCGATCTGAGGATCTGATGGATTAACTTCATAAATCATTCCAGTTACATTTCCATGAACATCAATTAAGTTATTTTCAACATTAATTATCTCACCTGATTTTGCATTTACAAAATAAGTCCATTCTCCAAGAGGCGCTTTTATTAATGGATAATCTATTTTCCATACCAGATAATTTTCTTTTTGATAAGGATAAATTATAAGTTCTGAACTCACAGAATTTTTCAAACCAACAATTTCAATTGCTTTTTCTAAAGAAATGCTTGGATTAATATCCATATTCACATCATAATAATTATCTCTTACAGCAACAATTTTATCATTCACAGAATTAACTGTTAAATAACTATTGTAAACTTTCAAGCCATTATATTCTTGACTATAAGAAATAGTTGTAATCTCTTTATTTTCATCTTGATCTATGAATATCTTATCTGTTTTTAATTGATCTCTAATATTATTAGAAATAATATTTTCTTTAGCTAGCAAAAATTTTGCTTCTTCATCTACTTGAATTGCTTGTTTTAAATGTAAATCCTCTTTTTCCACAATTGCTGCAGATGCAAAATTTAATAATATTATTAGCACCAGCAACAAAAGAATAATTTTCTTCATGTTACAAATAATTGTTCTGTACGAACAACTTCAAGTGTTTCTTTGTCTAAATATAAATTCCATGAGAGGGAATCACCAATTACCGCCTTGTAAGTGTTTAGTTTATTTGAAAAATCATCTTCAATAGAGATAATATCACTCTCAGTAATTGTAAAAAACATTTCTTGTCCTGCAAAGTTATAGTAAGATATTTCATATCCAACTAAAGATTCTTTTATCTCAGACTCAAGGCTTTTCTCTTGTGGCACACAAGATATTAGCATTACAAATACTAACAATAAGAATAAAATCCCAACCCTCATAAAAGAAAATAGAGGCTAAGAGTATATAAATTTTATGAAAAAAAACTAAATAGAAAAAGATAAAAAAAAATTATTTAAAAAAATTATCCACAAGTTGTAACTATCGGATTACCTGTTCCTGCACCATCTAAGGTACCATCTGTGGTAACAAAGTTTCCATTTATGAATCCAAAGTTTACAAATATATCTGATTGACCATTATTACAGGCACCATATCCATTTAATAAACTTGCATCTTGGTCAACATAAATTCCAATTCCTTGGTTATTATTAGCAATTAGATTTATTCCTGTTGCTTCTTGTACTAATAGGAATCCATCTCCAGTAGAATAATCTGCTAATGATCGAGAAACAATTCCTTCATCATATATATGAAAACCTGCAATTGTAGATGCTTGAGCTTCACAATCAAAGACCTCGCCTTCTGAAGTAAATCCATACATATCAGAATAAGAAGTAGAATTTATTATTTGAGTTGTTTGATCTTCACCAACAAATCCAAATGATCCTTCTCCTGATTGACTTAGTTGAACTGTTGAGAAATCATATAAATGAAATCCAAAAGCATTTCCACCGGCAGATCCATCTACAACAACTGATCCATCAAATAATAAGAAACCTTCAACATTGTTATTATTAGCTTCAACATCTATTGCATAAGCAGTTTCAAAAAGTGAAAATCCTCCATAATTATTACTTGCTTCACTTGTTTCAACGTACGAATAATCTTCCATTATAAATCCGTATGCATTGTTGTAACTTGCGTCACAATAATCACATCTTGATCCTCTTTTCATCCAGAAACCATCTATATTCTCTGTTGCAGTACAACTTATACAGTTTCCTGATTCTAGTGTGAATCCATATCCATTTCCTTCATTTGCAATAGAATTATCTATTTGTGAAAATTCTCCATCCATATAAAATCCTGTTGGAGGAATTGGTGAAGTCTCATCTTCATCCCCACATTCACCTGTTAATCCTTTTACAAATACTTCATGAAGTTCTCCTCCATAATCAGCACCTGCACCAATACAGTCAGGAAAAGTTACATTGGAATAATAAATGTCTGCTTCATCTAATGCAACCATTCCAACCCAAAAACTATTTTGTACTGAAGAATATTGTACAACTGTAGAATCAGCTGCAAAAATCCCATTATAAGCACCATAAACATGTCCGCTCGTTAAATGAGAATCATCTTGTAGATAAAAACCCATGGATCCACCATTAACAATTATGTTCGTTGCAGTTGCATTATCTACTAAAAGAACACTCACACCATCTTCCATAGTTTCTTCACCATTATAAGAAGGCCCATCAAGAATACAATTTTCTATATTCACATCATTTTCAATTATTAAACCTGAAGCAGAATTATGAATAATATGATTATATTCACAACTAAAGTCAAAATTTCCTCTTAATGATAAAGTATAATAACTGAGATTAAGATTATCTGCGAGCTCTACACAGCCCCATGTTAAGTATAGAAATGCATCTGTTCCTGCTTCATCAAACACCTCTTGTGTTAAAATAGCACAATCTTCTCTCAAAGGCTCAAGATAAATCTGAACAGGATTAATGTCTAAATTTAATTCATAATCTAAAATTCCTCCAGCAGGCATTGGTCCATCTCCTGGCTCAACAGGTAAAATATATTCATCAGAAACAGATTCTTCATATGCAGACGCATATTGGGATAATTGTTGTTCTACAGACGCAGCCTTTTTCTTATCTGCATAACTCATATCTGTTGGAAGAACAAATTTTACTTCTTTAATAGGAGTTTTCACCGGTTCATTCACATATTTCACATCGCCTTTCACAGCACTTGTTCTATATGCTTCTCCACCAAAGGTTTCATCTGTTGATGGTTTTAATAAGCCAGTTAATGCAGCAATTAATCCTACAATCACGACAATTGCAACAATCGCTAGAAGTCCTGTTTCATGTTTACCAATTTTTGCCATAATAAATACACCTCATAAAAATAATCTTTTTATAGAGGATACTGGAAATACTACTATTTAAAATTTACGCTTAATTAAGAGCATAATTTAAACTAAATAGAAAAAGATAAAAAAAAATTATTATAAAAAAAAAATTATTTAACTTTTTTCAAAGCTTCTTCAACTTTATCTTTTGGCCATCCAACTTGAAGCAAAGCAGCTTTAACATCACTTTTTTTGTGACCTGCAGCTAATTGTTTCTCAATGAAATCATTCATGCTTTTTACGTTGCTTGTTTTGTTAAGGCCTTCTTTCTCAGCTTTTTTACCTACAAGTTGAATCTTTCCTTCTCTGAAGAAAAGAAATGCTAAGATTATAACCACTACTATCACTATTGCAACCCAAAGCCATTTGCCACTAGACATTTTTGATTCATCTGAGCTACCAGTTGTTTCTTGGTCATCTACAACTTCTTGCACAACGTCTCCTGTTGGAGGAGGTGTTTGTACTTCTGGCACCACAACTGCAGGTACAACGTCAGGAACTACTGGCGCTTCTGTTTCAGCTTGTCCAATTGCAAAGTAGCTAAATCCGCCAACATTTGCTTCATAAAAGACATGTGTTACATCTGAAGCTTTCATTTCAGTTGTTTGTGCAACCCATTTGCCATTAACATATCTGTAAAGTGCAACATTGTTTTCGCTTAAACCTTTACTTGTCAACCAAGATTTTTCAACTTTGAAATTTATCTTTGCATTTGTTATATCTTCACTATCAAAGTTTGTCTCTAATAATTGGATATATTGATATGCTTCTTTAGATATTGCTCCTGTTGAAGTTGGTGCGCCTGTAAGAACTTTTAAAGTCATACTTGCACTTGAAATATCATTTTTAGCTGTAAACACAACTTGTGTAAAAGCCATTCCATCTCTGTCAACAGCAGTAATTTTTTCTTCTCCAGCATTTATTGATAACCAACTTTTTGAGTAAGTTATTAAGCCAGGGGTTGTTGTTACAACGGTATTGTCTGATGAACTTGATCTTTCTGTGACATCAACTGAGTAAGTTACAGTTGCAGCGTCTTCATTACCATTCTTGTCTGTACAAGCAATGTAATAAGTTACATCTTCATCTTCAGTGTGACTTATTGATTCTGTATGAGTTGTTGCATAAGTATTTGCACTTCCCAAAGCTTCAGTCATTGAGGCATAAGCACCACTTGTTTCACTGTATCTACAAAGAGTTTTTTCATCAGTAGTAGCAGATAATGTTGCTGTGTATGTTGAACTACTTGATTCTAGATCGCCTGATGGACCTGTAGCGGTTATGATTGGCGCTGTTGAATCAGCAACTGTCAATGCATAAACAGTGGAGTTTTCTGCCAAATTAGCGTCTTTACATACAACTGTTAATGTATATGTTCCATTAACCAAAGTATATAATTCTTGACTGTAAGACCATGCAGTTCCTACACTGCTCATTTCAGCAGCAATTGCATCTATATCAACATTTGAGTATGTGTTAACACTTCCGTTATTTAATGTATAGTTACAGAAAGTTGTTGCATGTGGATTTGCTTCATTTGCGGTGAAGTTTATCCAGAAGCTACTGTCTGCGATTGTACTTGAGTTACTTACAGAAGTGATAGTCACTGCAGGTGCAGCGGTATCATTTGCAATTGCCCCTCCTGAAAAGTGAGGTATGTACAATGTTACATTAGTTGTAGTGTTTACATAACACATATTGCTAGTTGTAATAGCAGATGTTGGTACAGATGTACATGCAGATAATTTGTAAACAGTATTTCCCTCATCATCATCTAAGTACAAGATATCTAATCCTTGTATTGCTTGTTTGAAGGTTATTCTTGCACCTCTTGTGAAATCACTTTGTGACAAGAATCCTGATGCATTCTTAAATAATACAATTTTTTGGATTGTTGATCCTGCATTTCCTGAAGCAGTTACTGATGAACCAGATGATTCGTTTGTTTCAGCTGTGAAAGTGTTTTCCCAACTTGCATCCAAAGCATCGAATTCTGGAATCTGTACATCTATTTCAGTTCCTGACAAGTTATATTCCATATCCATAGTCATAACTGTTGTATCATCAACTGTTAATGAACCATTACCAGTTACAGATACATTTGAAACTGAGAATGAAACATTTCTTGCACCAAGACTGGTATTAAGACCTGCTGCTGCTTGTGAAACATTTAATGGCGCAACTATTCTGAAAGATTTTCTTACAACAACAGCTAAATTTCCTGCTTCATCTGTTGCTCTAAATGTTGCGTTATGCCAACCAGTTCTCAATCCTACAAAAGTATTTGTATGAGTTCCAGCAGTTGTTCCAGTATAGTTTCTTGTTCCATCAATTGATACATTGAAAATACTAACATTTGCTTCTGTCAATGTAAAGTTAATAGTTATATTTCCTGCTGCGTTAGTGTAATTATATCCTTGTAATGGGACTACTACTGTGAATACAGGCACAACATTATCAACTGTATATACTGATGATGAATGTGTTCCTACATTTCCAGCTTTGTCAGTTACAGATACATTAATTACTTCATCTGAATCAGTTGTTCCAGTTCCAACCCATGCAGTTCCAGTCCAAGCTAAAGCATTTCCTTCTGCAGTAACTGATGCGAGTGATGTATTACTCTCGCCAGAAACATTAACAGTGAATGTTACTGACTGAGTTGATTTTATGTAATCATCACTTATTGCAACTGAATTAACAATTGGATTTGCATCATCAACAGTGAAATTTGTACCATTAATTAAAGCAAGTGTCAGCGTATTTTCCGCACCATCAATTACAACTAAGGTCACATTCTTTGTTTCAGCAGTTAAAGTTACTGATAAATTTAAAGTAACATTGTTTGCTACAAATGATGAACCGCTTATTGAACCAGCACCCAAATCATAAGTTGTTAATGTATAACTAGATAAATTTGAATCAAGAACATTCACTAACCATTGTACTTGAGTTGCGTTTGTAACATAGTCATCTGTTAAACTTGATGAAGCATATGTTGGCGCACTATCATCAATTGTATAAGTTGTAGTGTTTAATGTGTGTCTGTTTCCAACATTATCAATAGCCAATACATTTACAGCGTCAACTGCAGTATCATTTAAGCTAATTGTTCCGTTCCAAATTCCACTTCCTCTATCTATTAAAGTTGTTCCTTCAGCAGTTACTGAAGCAACTGAAGTATGCGCATCAGTTACTGCAACTGTTACACTTACAGAAGTTGTATCTTGAACATAGCTATCAGATATTGTTACTGAACTTATAACAGGGTTTGTATCATCAGTTGTTAAGTTATAAGTAAGAGTATTTGTTCTTAAAGCATTATCTGTTGCCAAGAATGTTAAAGTACAAGTTCCATCTGTTGCACCACATAATGATAATGCAGTTCCAGTGTAATTGTAGATATTACTTCCCATGTGATTCATTGACTGACCATTTACTGATACAGTTGAAACGCCATTTGAATCAGTTACAGTTACATTAACTTGTATAGTATCGGTTTCTCTTACTTCATCATCTGCATCACTTATTGTTGCGCCAGATAAAGCAGGATTTGTATCGTCAACAGTAAATGTGTATGTATGAGTATTGTTAACATTTTCTGCAGAATCTGTTGCTACAAATTTAACTACACATGATCCTTCTGAACATCCTAATGCGCTTGCATTTGTTGTACTTATGGTATATAAACTTCCTGCAACATTGCTCATTGATACTTCAGTTCCAACTACTCCTGCAGTTACAGTTGAGATTGGACTAATTGCATCTGAAGCAGTCACGTTTAATACTACTGCAGTTGAGCTAGTTACAAGATCATCAGCATCTGAAAACACAGATCCTGAAACAACTGGATTATCGTTATCTATAGTTATTGTATAGTTTTCATTTGATGTAACTGAGTTTGTATCGTTCGCATATAATCTTAATATATATGTATATGCATTAACCCAAGTTCCATTCATACCCATATCATTCTGAGTGTTTGTGAATCCTAATACATCGTTAGCAGTTCCATCTCCAATTGTGATATTTGAATCTGCACCGGTAATATTAGATACTAACTCAATATATCCAGTACCATTATCAGCTGCAAATGCTGCAAATACTGCATTATTAATTTGTGTACTTACATTATCTGCACTTAAAGCAGTGTTTGTTGGAGTAAAATTAAAGTTATAATCCACACCATTTACGGATACATAGAATGTTTTATTGTTTACATCCATGAATGGAGTTCCTACATCTGATTGTGAAGCTGAAAATCCAAGAACAGAATTTGCATTACCTGCACCAACAGTCATATTTGATCCAAGACCAGTTGTATTTGAAGTTAACTCAATGTAACCAGTACCATTATCAACCGCAGTCAAACCAGCAACAGCCGCTTGAATCTGAGCAGCAACTTGTGCAGCAGTTAAAGTAGTATTTGTTGGTGTGAAATTAAGGCTTACATTTGCACCACCATCTACAGATATTATGAATAATTTACTCTCAGGAATCATATTAAATCCTGTATCATTCTGAGTAGCAACAAATCCAAGTTTAGTATTAGCATTACCCGCACCAATAGTAATATTAGCAGCAACACCAGTTGAATCAGTAGACAATTCAATGTAACCAGTACCATTATCAGCAGCAGTCAAATCAGCTACAGCTGCAGTAATCTGAGCACTAACATTAGCAGCACTCAAAGCAACGCCTGTTGGTGTGAAGTTATAGCTAGTAGTTGTACTATTAACAGTCACGATAAATAACTTACTTTCTGGTACAACATTTGTTCCTGAATCATTCTGAGCAGCACCAAATCCTAAAATAATATTTGCAGTACCAGAACCAATAGTAACATTAACATCAGCACCAACAGCATCAGTAGTTAATTCAATGTAACCAGTACCATTATCAGCAGCAGTCAAATTAGACACAGCAGAAGTAATCTGAGCAGTAACATTAGCAGCAGACAAAGCAACACCAGTAGGAGTAAAATTAAAACTAGTAGTAACACTAGAATTAAGCACAACAACAAAAGTCTCATTACCAGCAACCAAATCAGCACCTGTATAAGCAATGTTTGAAAATCCTAATACTACATTAGCAGTTCCAGTTCCAATTGATATACTTGAACTTGTACCTGTAGTATTTGATGTTAACTCGATGTATCCTGTTCCATTATCAACAGCAGTTAAGTCAACTGCAGCTTGAATCTGAGCAGCAACTTGTGCAGCAGTCAAAGGAGAACCAGTTGGAGTAAAATTAAAGTTTACACTTCCGGCACCATCAGCTGAAACAACAAAAGTTTCATTTCCTGGCAATAATGCAGTACCTGTTCCTGTTTGAGCAGCACTGAACCCAAGACCTGCATTTGCAGTTCCTGAACCAATAGTAACATTAGAATCTACACCAGTAGTATTTGAAGTTAATTTAACAAAGTTTGATCCATTATTTACAGCAGTTATTCCTGCGACAGCAGCTTGTATTTCAGCAGCAACTTGAGTTGCAGTTAAAGCAGAGCCTGTTGTAAAATTAAAGTTTACATTTGCACCACCATCTACAGAAACAATAAATGTTTCATTACCAGCAACTTCAGGAGTACCGATATCTGATTGTGAAGCTGAAAATCCAAGTACCGCATTAGCAGTACCAGAACCAATAGTAATATTATAATCATCACCATTTACAGCAGTTGTTAATTCAATATATCCTGTACCATTATCAGCAGCGTTTAAACCTGCGACAGCAGTTTGTATTTGAGAACTAACATTAGCAGCAGACAAAGCAGTTGATGATGGTGTGAAATTAAATGATACATTTGCACCACTATTTACTGAAACAATAAATGTTTCATTACCAGCATTATAATCAGTTCCATTAGTAGTTGTATCACCTGTAAATCCTAAGTAAGTCATTAGTGTTGTTCCACCAATAGTTAAACCACCTGCAGATCCAGCACCATCAATTGTTAATCTTATTTGACCACCCACATCTGTAGCAGTTAAATTTGAAGTATTACCATTTATTGTGCTAACTAATTCTGCAGCAGTATATGTTGAATCATTAATGGTGAAATTTTGTACAAAAGTTCCATTGATTGTTACATTGAAAACATTTTTTGATGAATTCACAATAAAGCTTTCTGATCCTGAACCTAAAACAGTTGCAGCTGTTAAAGCGACTTCAGGAGAGAAAGTAAAATTCTCAGCATTAAGTGATACTAATGTTGCAGGAGTTGCATCTGTTGTATCAGTAAAAGTATAATTTTGAGCAACAGTACCTGTTAATGTTCCAGCAGTAGCAGCAACCTCAGGAGAGAAAGTAAAAGTCTCAGCAACAGTACCTGTTATAGTAGCAGATGTTGGTGCAACTTCAGGATAAAAAGTAAAAGTCTCAGCATTAGAACCAAGCAAAGTAGCAGATGCTGCAGCAGCATACGCATTCAAAACAAAGCTCTCTGCATTTGTACCAGTTATAGTAGCTGCAGTAGCAGCAACCTCAGGATAAAAAGTAAAAGTCTCAGCATTACTACCTAATAATGTTGCAGCAGTAGCAGCAGCATAATCATAAAAAGTAAAAGTCTCAGCATTAGAACCAAGCAAAGTAGCTGCAGTAGCTGCATAATAATCATAGAAAGTAAAAGATTCTATAGCACTTCCAAGTAGACTAGCAGATGTTGCAGCTATATCATCAAAGAAAGTAAAAGTCTCAGCATTAGTTCCTAATAACATTGCGTCAATTGCAGGCACAGTTGTTGCAGTTATATCATAAGGATCTGCTAAAGGTATTGAAGAACTAGCATCAATTGAATACCATACATTATCTAAGATTGGAGAAGTTACTGAAAAATTCAATACAGTTCCAGCCTGTACATATGTAGCACTTGCTGGTGAAACTAAATTTATAGATGGTCTGTCAGTTGGTGCACCACTTTCAATTGAAGAGTTTGCTCCAAAATTACTTGATCCATCAAGAGCAGAGACCATAAAATGATAAGTGACATCATTAGTTAAAGTATTATTATCATAACTGGTTCCACTTCCAACATATTGTAATAAGCCCCATGTTCCACTCATATTACTATAAATATAATAACCACCAAGATCACTTATTGCCGATCCATCAGAATTATTTGTTACAGCATTCCAAGTTAAGTTAACTGTTTGGTTAGCTATCGCTACAGCTAAACCAGTTACTTGAGCAGGTGCAAGAGTATCTTGAGGAGTTGCAGTTGCAGTTGCGTTTGTAGCATAATTTGGTTCTGAATCATATGCAGAAACTGAGAATGAATAAAGAAGACCGTTTGTTAAACCTGTTGCAGTAGTAGTTACATTTGAGATACCAGTTAAAGTTGCGATGAGGGTTCCGTTTCTATAAACTTTGTATCCATTTGTATCGCCGCCATTTGCGGACCATGAAAGATTAACAGCTGTTCCTTGTGCAAGAGGTGTTGCAGTCAAACCAGATACTGCTGAGGGAGCAACAGAATCAGTTATAGTAAGATAACTGGAAACAGTTTGTGAACCTTGAGAAATATTAGTTTCGATTATACTTCCTGCATAGTCACCTTGACTTACATTCAGCGTAACGTTATCACCAACACTATAATTTCCTGTAGCTATCGCTATCCTAAATTGGGAAATTGAGTTAGTAGAATTAATATCTGCTATCTGCACATTATCAATATATGCAGTTACATTATATCCAGCTCCTACGCCAGATCCATTTGTGAAATTCACATACCCATATAGAACTGCAGGTTGTGAAGGTTGCGCCATTGCGGCAGTTGACATTACTAATAACATTAAAACTAATGTTAATACAAAATATTTTTCCCTCATTTTAGTTTCCCTCTTACCTCTTTATAAAAAACTTAAAAAGTATTACTAGGACTACAATTAAGACTAAAATTATCAAAATTATAACCCATATGTTAACCCCTTTTGAATTTAATTTTTGACTATTAGTATTTAAATTTTCTGTTTCATTATTTTCAGAATCATTTAAATTATTTTGTTGATTTATTAACTCAGGATCTGAAATGTTCTGACCAATAATTTCTTGTGATTGATTATCATCAACCTCTCCATCCTCATCCAAATACAAAACCGGTTCAGGAAGCATATTACGTCCAGTATTATCTGCATAAGGAGAATCTACACGACTATCAGGTAGATTTTCTGGAATTGTTAAATCAACTCTGTTATGACCTTGAGTTTCAACTATTGCAGTTCCTAGAATAATATTTCCAAACATGAAAGTTACTTCATCACCAATTGCTAAACCTTCATCTGCAGATGTTTGATCTTCATCAAAAGGAACAACTATATTGTAAACGCCATTTTCGCTAGTTACACTAGAATATGTTTGTCCATCAACAGCAATAGATATTGTTTCTCCACCAATATATGCTCCACTCGCGTCCAACACAGATCCAATAAAAGAAACAGGTATTGATGGTTGAGCATAAGCTAAACTAGTTAAACTAATAAAAATTAAAAAAATTATTGCGGAAATTGTTTTTTTCATTTTTCTAACTCAAAGTTAAACTTTGTGCTGAACCAGCAGTTACTCTAACCCAATAACCTTTATTTTGCTGTAATTGTGTAACTGTGGCATCGCCAGGGAAAGGAGCATAATAACTTGTCCAAACACTTCCATCCCAAGCCCAAACATCATCGTAACTACCATCAATGTCTGCTAATGCAACACCAATATCTTGAGCATTTTCAATCGGATAACCAATCATATTCCAGTCAGGATACACAGTCATACCTAGAGAACTTACTGTATCTCCCTCTACACTTAAATTTGTAGTATAAGAAGTTCTTCTAAGCCAAAAACCCATTGACTCATTAATATAAGTTAAAGTAGCATCGCCAGGGAAAGGAGCATAATAACTTAACCAAGTTTGAGTTGCACCATCCCAACCCCAAACGTCATCATATTCTCCATCAATACTATCCAATACTGCTCCAACAGAATTATCAGCAGGACTTCTAGCTAATGAAATTAAATTCCATTCATTATTCATGCTTATTTCTGATGAAGCAACATTTACTACTGCAGTTGCACTGTCATGCAATACATCTCCTAAATAAACATATGTTGTATAAGTTCCTGATTCATTAAAACCAGTCCCATTTGTCCATTGATAACTTGATGTTGCGCCAGCAGCAATTGTTGTTGGAAAATTAACAGTGCTATAATTGTTTAGTTTTAACTTTACATTATTTGCAGTTGTTCCTCCAACATTAGTAATTCTTATTCCAAGAGTTGTAACTGTTGGCGTAAAAATACTTGGTGGTAAGACATATTCCACTGTTAATTGTGCAGGAGCTGGAACTGTTATTGAAGATGTGCTTGCACCAGTCCAAGTATTGCTTCCATCACTTGAAACAGTGTAGGACATTGTGTATGTATTTGGCGAACTACCAGTTACACTCCACTTTGCAGTACTTGATGAACCGCTACTAATACTTGAACCAATTGTTTGAGAACTTGTTGTTGTCAAACCAGTTGAAGGATTAGCATTAGGAGATATTTGAACATTACTAACAGTTCCTCCACTTGCAGTACACTTTATCTCAACAGTTTTACTTGAAAACTGAGGTATGGACAAGCTAGCACTACTAACTTGTTCACAAGTCAATGTTGCTGCCTGTGCGCTCATTATTGAAATTAATAAAACAGTCATTATGACTAAAATCCGAGTTATATTTCTAGTAGTCATTTTCATTTACCCCCAAGTACACCCTATTCCTAAACCGCAAGCGGATGGATTGTCAATATCTGCGCAAACACCATTATTATCACAGGATGATCCTCCCCAAACACATGCTCCGCCAGTGGCACCATTCGCATAATTACAAGCGTTTACTTCATCTATCAATCCGCAGTTTATTGTTCCTGAACAACTTGGGCCTGAAATAGTTATATTTTGAAATATGAACTCAAGTGCATTTCTCGCAGAGATACTTCCTGCAATATCAGTCATTACATGTTCATTGCTTATATTCCACATACCAACAAATACATCCACTAAACCTAGAGAAAACGCATCTGAGGAAGTATTGTAAGTTCCTCCATCAAATGTTACTCCAGTAAATGCAGTCACATCAAAGTTAGCGTTGTAAACAGTTTGGTCGTAAATCTTAGTATCGCCTGATTGTTCAAACTCAACATATAATGACATGTCAGCATAGTCATTCATACTATCATTAACTGTCAAGTTTAAAAGAACTTCTTCATTAATAACAAACTCTAAGTTAGGATCAGTTAGCATTATAACTAACGTATCATCCCATAATGTGAAGTTCATTTGTGTGTTAACTGATAAATTATAATCTTGAACTGTTAACACATTCCATCCATCACCAAGAGTTGCAGTTATATTGTAAATGCTCGGCGGAAGATTTGAAAAATTATATGAAGCATTGTTTAATACTAAACAATTCTCGCCAAAACCATTTTCCAAGCATAATTCTCCAGCCCACTCACCCATAAGTTCTGAACCATCATCATTCAATCTATAACCTGATAAAGACACATTTGCACCCGGACCAGGTCCTGGACCGCCACAAGTAACTGTGTATCCATTTTGAACTGTGTTTGATTCTAAAGTATATTCAAATCCATCATCTAGCCAAGATTCAAATCTTACATTGACAGTGTCATCACAACTAAGAGCTAAGTCTGCAAGTTCAGCTGCGAAAGTTACATTGTTTCCTGAACAATCAATATCATAGGATACTGTAGCTGATAAATTTTCATCCATCATGGAACCATCCCAGAACTCAAATGTAACTTCATTAGTTCCAGCATCATCTTCGCTAAAACCAAATGCAAAGTCTTCATCAGTCCAACAACCACCAGCATCACAACCGGCAGCAGGAATACTATCTACTCCAAGGAACCATTCAAGAAGATCTCCTGAAACAGGGTTAACTCCATCACAACTATTCAAATCAGATAAATCTTCTAAATAAATAGTTGCTTCAAGATGAGTGTCATTGTTTCTTAAAACAGTGGCCATAATGTTTAACTCTGCATAATCCTGAGGAGCTTCTACTTGTCCAAATTGCACTTCCCAAGGTAAATAATCTGGACCAACTGTGTCTTGTACCTCAATGAAATAACTTCCATTCTGGAAAGTATAACAGCTACTTGTTGCAAACATTTGAGTTCCATAACCACCGGCATTATTAAATGTGTCTTGTAATGATCCGTTAACAGATACTTCTGCACCAGTATTGCCAAGATCTATTATTATGTAATAACAACCCGCATCTAAACTCATTCCATTATTGCCTGAGTAACCTTCAAAGTCTGCAATTGTTCCTGCGAAAGTATTCCAATCTTCAGAGTTATTAACTGATGAAAGCCAAACATTCCAGATTTCTCTTCCTTCAAATCCACCGTGAGTCATGTTCCATTCACAACCAGTAAAGTATTGGTCTGAGAACCATGCACAACTTACATTGTTGCCTCCAAAGTCAGTCATCCAAGCAGTACTTGCACTACAATCTTGAGTTGTCTCACAAGCCATACAATTAACCGCACAATCTTGAGGAACTTCACACCAACCACCATTTGGAGCCCAAGGATCAACTATCCATTCACAATTATTTGTGCCTGAACAATCACCGGATGTTCCGCAAGCCCAACAATCATTATCTGAACAAGTTGATTCATAGAAACACCAGCTATCAACACCTTCAGTTCCAACAGTACAACCTGCTTGTTCACATTCATTTGAACCAGAGGAATTATCAGTTCCACAAGCCCAACAATTAAACTCATTACAACTCATACCACAATAATCTGAATCAGCCCATGAACAAGAATCACAGAATTGATCAGTTGTTAAAACACCCCATTGGTTACACCATTCACCTTGTGCAAAACTTCCGTCTTCACAAGTCCAAGGAGTACATGAACTTTCAGAGCCTCCACAATCATCTGGGCACCAGAAATCTTCACCAGCGCCAGAATCGCAGAAGTTATCTCCACAAATAGCAACATCCCCACTACAATCTTCATAACAGTTTCCTTCTTCTTCAAACATACAGTTTCCATCACCACAGAAACCACCTTCAATAAAGAACTGTTCTAAATCTTCGTCAATTTTTCCGTCACAATCATCATCTTTGTTATTGTTCTTTTCTTCATCAGTACATGAATCAATCCATTCACCACTTTCAGCGCACATAAATCCGCCTGTGAATCCAGCACAATCACCATCATTATCAATGAAGTCTCCTGCAGTAGCATATGTTTCAACAGTGTAAGTTTTCTTCAACTTTGCACCAACAGAAACATTAACACTCGAACCATCAATCAAGAAATAACTTGATGATTCCCAATTAACAGGTGAAGCAGTTAACTTAATTGTTAATTCATTTGTACTATCCTCAAAGCCAGCATATAACTGATTAAAAGTTACGTTTAATGATTGACCTGCAGACAAGTTTCTATTTTTCAAAGTTTTTCCACTTGGAGCTGAAGCAGTAATAGATGCATTCAAGAAATTTTTAACATCTAAATTCTGTGCTAAAACTCTCATACTCAACTTAGTCTCAGTTTCAATATTTGTCAAACTAGTTATGTTGTAAAAAGTTTTTGACAAATTTCCACTAAGTTTTGTTCTATAGAAACTAACATTTAAGTATTTATTAGCATTGAAATTATATTTATCAGTCTTCATAAATTGTGTTAAAGATTGATTTATAATTTCTACCTCAACTGCTTTTGTTCCTTTTGGAATTTCAAAAGCGAACTCTCCAGTCGCATTAGTAGTAGTTTCTATCTTTCCAATTTTAACTTTAGCATTTGCAATAGGACTGCCATCAGTCTCCTGAACAATACCTGAAACATTTACTAAGTCAAGAGTTACTTGAACAGGCGCAATTAAAACTTCTGATGCAGAGACATCTGACAAACTAGTAGCTCCTAATTCATATAACATCATTGCCAAATAATATTCCCCAGGTTCTTTTGGAGCTAATACATTAAAATTAGCACTAGAAGTTCCATCTCCTTGATCTTCTAAGAAAACACCTCCATCAATAAAAGTCATTTTTTCTTTATCAGTATTTGATTGCAATATAAATACAATAACTTCAGCTTTATAATCTGCATCACTAGTTGTTTGAACAAATATTGGTAAAAGTTGTTCTGATTTAATTGTTGAAGGAGCGGTTACAATTGATTTATTTGAGCCTCTTATTGTATGAAGCATTGCATCAAGCAAATGATATTCTCCATCACCATCTTCAAACATCAAGAAAGAATCAACTGGACCAAAATCAACTGATACATTTAAAGACTCATTAAATTCTAAAGGACCTTCTGTTGGAATAGTATAATTAAATGTAGCAAATCCATTAACAACAGGTATATTTTCCTCAGGAGTCCATAAAATTACATCATTACCAGAAGCAAAATTTTCTAATAATGCATCCCCATCAATTATTGTACCGTTCATAACATTTCCATCTGCATCTAAAATAGATACATTAACATAAACTGTTTCTCCAACATCGTAAACTAATTTATCAGCAACCATAGAAATATCTGCAGATCTTACAATGAAATTAGCAAAGAAACCAAATTGGTTCTCATCTTTCGGACCTTCCATAGGACCTTCTTGCATTGCTCCAAACTCAAACATAGGGAATACATCAAGCGCATAAGGGCCATTAGGTAATGGACATAATTCAAGCTCATAGTTTCCATTCACATCAGTTGTAATTTCAATTCTATTGTTAGCTTGATCGCCACCAAATCCACCGCCATGATTCCAATCTTGATTTGCATCTAAAATTGTACAATCAGTTCCGCCTAATGAATAAATAGGGTACGGATAATCATCTTTATCATGGAAAAGATTAATTTCTAATCTCTGACTATTAGGATTTCCTAATCTATCCTTTGTAGTTATAGATAATTTGACATTTTCTTCTCTATTAAATTTTGTTTTCATATCAACAGCCAAACCTTTAGCACCAACATTTATTGAAAAATCAATATCTTGTTCTTTAACAATGCCTGAAACATTACACTCTGCAACACCTTCAATAAGATAATCTCCCGGTAATGAAGGAGCAGTGTATTGGAATACAACACTTCCATTCTCATTAGTTGAATTAATCTGAACCATGGTTTTTACTAATTGATAATTAGATTTATCATACATAGCATTAAATTCAATTGTGCAGTTATCCAAAGGAGTACCATTCAAGTAAGTTGCAAGCATCCATACTGATTGAACAGAATTTGCACCAACGTTACTGGATTTTTTTGATGTAGAAATATGGAATTCTTCCACTTGAGTAAATACTCTTGAAGTTGTTTCTTCAGATTCATCATCAACATAACTAAATACAAGATCATATTTTTTACCAGCAGTCATACCAATTTCAGATGGATTTATAACAAAAGATGCATCACCTGGTTGTGCAATCTCACCTTGATCTTGTTGTCCACCTTGATTATCAGACATACACATGCCTGATTGATTTTCATACATGCAACCTTCTGACAAACAAGTTGCTTCGTCAAACTGATAAAACTGACAAGTATCTGGCAACATCCAACTTGGGAAACCTGCTGTTTGAACACTCAAATTTAATCCAGTTAAATCAATTGTTGAAAAATCATCTAAGTCAACCATTTCTTTTAAAATAATAGTTTTATCTGTTAAAGGACCAAACCAGCTATTGCCTGAAGACTGACAGAAAGGATCGGCTTCACACCAAGGATCAGATCCACCTTCACCAAATAAACCCATATAAACAGTGAAATTAACTCCTGGAACAACATTACCCATCATAAAAGCATGCATTTCAGTTCCACTTCCTATTTGAAAATTTTGATACATATATTCAATAAATCCACCTTCTCTTTCAACTTGAACTTCTAAATCATACCATCCAGGACAGTTTGGAGTTGTAAAGTTAAGTTCAAAAGTTCCAGAAGAATTATCTAGAGCCTGACCATATAATCCACCACAAGGACCCCACATGTTTTGTAGAGTGGCACCTTCAACATTTGAAACTTGTAAAGTATAGGTTTGATCACCAAAATAAGATTCAGGTGTTTCACCTGTTTGATCAACAATAGTTATACTAGGTCTTTGATTATTACTTAACCTAAACCATGACCAACCTTCTGACGCACCATAACTACTTAAGTTCATATTTAATTGCAATTCAAACTCAAATGGTTGTGATAAAGCCAAAGCAGTACTATTAGCTTGCATTTCAATTAATGCTTCACCGCCAACAACCTCAAAGGTATCAGTTTGCAAACCAAAGTCAGTTAAACTTACTTCTTCTGGTTGCCAATTACCAGGCTCATGTTTGAGAATCTTCCTAATAGTAACATTTCCATTATCTGAATAAGGAGCCCAAGTATCAATGTTTCTCGCTCGCACATTAACTTCGATAGTGTCAGTTATACCATACTCCCACTGAGTTGTATAAGCATCAACCATATAACTTCTTACTGAAAAATCAAACCACACAACTTGTCCACCAACATTTAATCTACCAGTATATCCGCCTGTTTGAAGACTAGTATCTGAAAGATTAATGTAGAAAGTTATTCTACCATTTTGATTTGTTAAATTACTACTATTTGAAAAATAAAATGCGTTATTCAAAGAACCCATCATATTCTGAGGCGATGCATTCCAATCTTCAGGTCTTTTTTCAAATGCAGCTAAACTAGCTCTTATCCCTTCAACAGGAGTTGATCCATCTCTTACATCAACTGTCAAAGCAAATTGATCATTTAAAGAGTAATCCCAATTCTGTTGATTCCAGAATAATTGCAGATTATCATTTCCTCTAACATAAAAGTCAGAGGGAACTAATCTTGAAATACCCTGCTCAGTAATATTTAACTCTGCATGATAGTAACCACTTGCAAAATCTGTTGTTGAAAGAGTTGCAGTGAAACTGCCGCCAAAGTTAAAAGATGAACTATCAGCAGATCCAAATGGACCATCTAATCGCTCAATAACAACTGCATCAGGAGTTTCTCTTGACCAACCATTAGTTACATCATAAACTTCTAAATTGAAATTTACAGTATTACCAGCCTGGTATTCCCACATATCAGTCCAAGCCCACATATTAAATTGGTCAGGGAAAACATCTAAAAAGAAAAACTGAGTTGGAGGGAAATCAGATCCATCATCCATTATTAATTTTACATCGTGAGGACCATTTTGTAAATTAAGTTCTGCACCATCTAAATCAAATGAAAACTCGTCTGTTCCGCCAGAATATTGGCCTAGCTGAACAGTTCTTGTATACCCTTCAAAGAAGTTATTAAGTTCAAGTATCAAGTCTGCACCATTTGCACCATCAGTCACATTAAAAGTGAAATTAGTTGGACCTGTCAAAATTAATCTATTATTATCCCAAGGCCATTGAACATTAAATCCTTGTTGTATAATTTCAATTTCTTGTCCATTAGGGAAAGCTTCCCACATAGTATCTCCATATGAATAAACAAACCAGCCACCATAATTAAATGTGTAAGTCACATTAGTTGTATCATAAGATGGACCAATGTTTGCTTGCGCTAAAGCTGTTTGAGTAAAAGGATCAAGAACCCAAAACTTTGTATTAATTGAAGCACCAGATACATTAAACTGCACAGTTGAACCAACATTTGCAGAAGAAGGTGCGTCAATAGTTACATCTCTTTGTCTTATGTCAAAATATGAATCAAAGAAATAATGATTTGAACCATCAATTATTTCTATCTTTGCTTGATAATAACCATTCTCCAAGCCATTTAAACTAAATACATTACTTCCTTGCAATTGATCAACACTTGTTGATAACCAATTATCAAAGTTAAAATAATCAACTAATTTGTACTGAGGAGAATCCATGTTAGTTGTTGAAACAGTAAAAGTTACATTATTCTCATCAACAACACGATCAACAGAGAATACTACATTTGATTCAACTCTAAAATATAATGCTGATTCAAAATCAGGGTTTGATGGAATTGTAAAGTGCAATAAGTAATCCCCAGTTCCTAAACCATAAGATGTTAAATCAAAAGAACCAGTATCATCACCATTTGCATCTGTTACAGTAGTAAAATTTCCACTAGTCACATTTATTATTTCTCCTGTCCACAAGTTTTCTATTTCTGTAACATTAAGTGTTGTATTTGTTGGAATCCAACCAGCAGCACCAAAAATGAATATTGTATAAGGATAAGATATTGTGTCTGATGCACCAAATACATGATTATTCAATGGAGGTATTTCAGCCCAAGGAGCTAATACTTCAAACCACAAAGTTTTTGTTACAGAATTTGAACCCTGAGCAATTGTAATATCTACAAAATACTCTCCAGGGTTTAAATCATTGTTAATTGTTAAAACACCATTACTATAATAATAATCAACTATTTGAGTTGCACCTAAAATATCTCTGACAGCAGCAGTAACAGTTAATGAACCAGTTGCAGTCACATTTACCAAAATATTTTCGTCAATTTCAAAACTTTCATCACCAGATCTGAAAGCAACTGTAGATGTAAATGGTCTAATTTCAAACTCTCCATCTCCAAATCCAACAATTGTCTCAGTAACGCCCGCAACTCTCACAACAGGAGCATACTTTGCAGCATTGAAATTAGCAGCAGACAAAGTTAGAGTCGCAACTCCATTGCTCGCAGTAGTACCAGTCTTAGTTGTACTAACAGTGGCCCAAGTATTAAAGTTAAGCAAACCAGTTATATTTACAGTAACACCACTCTTTGGAGTATCATTTTGATATGTAACTTTTACATTTACTTCTATATTATCAGTTGTACTGAATTTTTTATCAGCATCATTAATTGTAATAATTACTTTATCTTCAACAACTTGGAATCCAAATGAAGTAAAAGCACTGTTTGAACCTTTAGTTGCTTTAAGTTCAACAAAATAAAAACCAGGTTCCAAGTCAGAAGTTGGATTAATAGTTAAAGTAGTATTTCCAAGATTACCTGTTAATGGAGCAGAATAAGCAGTTGGAACAACGTAACCATCTCTAGATCGCATTAATCTAACAACAGAAACATTTGTTTGATTTACCAAACTACCTGATTTTTCAACTGTAACTGCAGCAACAATGTTTTCACTTGCAGCATACTCTCCATTGTTTTGAACATTTATAGTTCTGAAATTCAAATTTCTAATTTCAAAGAATCCATCACCTAAACCTGTGTCGCCATCTGTATCTTCAACTTCAACTCCGAAGCCATAGAAACCAGGTTGTGAAGGCAAATTAGATGAGTTCAACAATACTGAACCAACACCATTAGTTATTGGGAAAGATAATTCATCAAAAAACTCTCTGTGCATAGTTGCAGTTCCATTTACATTAGTTGTTAAAGAAACAGTAACATTTATACTTTGAGAAGGAGAAAAAACTTCTTTTTGTTGACCATTAGTATTAAAAGTTGCAATATTTACTTCAAAAGCAGAAATACCAAACCAGCCTTCTCCTTTGATTGATTTTCCAGTTGAATCAACTAAAGTATATTCCATCCTATAAAATCCATTTGGCAAAGCAGGAGGATTAATATTATATACAACTCGTCCAGTCGCATCATCACTATAAGTTGCGTTTTTACTAGACTGCAAATTAGTATATTCTTGTTGAGTTTCTTCATTGATGATTCTATCAAATCTAACAATAAAATTAGTCAAATCAACTCCTTGACCTAAACCAATATCAAAAACAGATATTTCACCTAAGAAACTTTCATCAGAAGTTAAAATAAATTGAAACTCACTATTCAAATTCATAATATGCATAAATGAAAAATAGTTTTGTACACTAAACCATATTGTTTCATAATAAGAACTTCCATCAGAAGTTATAATTCTAATATTTGCTTTATAATCATCTTGTTTTGATGGAACAGTAAAAGATTTGTAACCTGAATAGTCACCAATTGATTTGTTTTGTGTAGACCTAACTACCCCATCTTTACCTTCAACAGTTACAACTATCATACTAATATTAGCATCTGAAGAGACTTTTATTTTAGCAGTTTCTCCTGGTTGAAATTTATTCCTGAAACCATCAAAATTATCTGTCATTTCAACAAACATATTAGTATTTCTTATTTCAAAATATTCAACTCCAGAACCAGACTTGCCGTCTGAAGTGGCTTTTACTTTCAAAAAATAATTTCCATCATCTAATGTTGAAGGAATTGTAAAAGATAAATCTGAAGACAAAGTTGCTTGAGAACTTTCAACTACTGAAATTCCTGATACATCATAGAATTTACCATCTTTTTCTAATTCATAAAAATAATTAGTATTATTATGAGTTATTAAAGAACCATCAGCTAATTTTTTAACAAGCACATTAAACTCAGCAGTTTCACCAACTGCATAAGGTTTCTTTTCAGATAAAGTTAATTTAACATCTAATCCAAGAACTTGAAAATAACCTTTTACTTTTTGTTGATTACCAGAAGAATCTTGCATCTTAAACTCAACTTCATATTGACCTGCAGTTAACTGAACAGGATTACCTGAACTAGTAACATTTGTATTTCCTTTATAGATTCCTACACTTGGAGTTGTAAAAGTAACGGTTTTAACAATTCCAGTTGGATTTTTTACTCTTGCAGTAACAGTTGCATTGCTAATCTTTTGACCATTTGAAAATCCTTCAACTTTAAAGTAAGCAATACCATTTGGTTTAAAGATATCTTTTGGATTTCCTGCTTTATCAATTATCTGGAATTTTAATGTAAATTTTGCAACAGAAACTGTGAAACTTTTTTTACCATCTACAACTACAGTGTATAATCCGACTGCTGCAGGTAAAGTAATTAATTCAGCAACATTACTTACACCAGTAGTAGAGTTGTAAAGAGTTCCGTTTTCATAAAAAACAGAATAAGTATAAGCATCAGAAGTAAGTGTTGTTCCTTGATATTTTTTTACTGTGAAATTTAATAATCTAGAACTATAAGGGATTGTTAGTGATGGAGCTACGATTTTGTAAGAGGGAACTTGAGCTGCTTGGAATGCTGTGAATACAAGTTGTTGTTCAGAAGAAGAGGTGTTTACAATGACAGTATGGTTGCCTGCTGTAAAATTTGAAACATATGTTTCGAAATAACCGCTTGTAGATGTGCTTAGGGTGTCTTTTAGTACATCATCAAGGTATACTTCGACAGAAGTACCAACTTCCGCGTTTAGACTATCGTCTAATACATAACCGAAAACCTTCGCAGATTCCGAGGTACTATATTCTACTGCGTTTAAGTTCATTACAAGAACTTCTGCAGAGGCTATTGTGCTTAACAAAACAAATAATATAGTTAGAACTAACACTCTATTTACTACACTTACCATACTTTACACCCCATTAAAATTTCCCCTATTTGCCGAAGCAAACACAAGAGAATAAACTACAAATCATTTATATAATTTTCGTTGAATTCAGCGTCGCATATTTTTTGTTTTTAAAAAAAAATGTCATCATTCGTCGAAAATTATTTTATTTTTCTACTCTAAGAGGACAAAATTCTTTGTCGACGATACTAACCGAAAGGTTTATATAGCTTTAGCAGTTACCTTTTTAAACATAACTGAAAAGTAGTAACAAAATCATTTGCTCTGCTGCGAATCTTGGAGGAGACTCGCAAAAAAGGTGATACAATGAAAATTGCAAAAACATGTCCGGAATGTGGAAGCTTAAATATGCGCCACCACTCAGAAAAAGGAGAAATAGTCTGCAATGATTGCGGATTAGTTATAGAAGACAAACTATTTGATTTCGACCAAGAATGGAGAGAAATGGATTCAGAGCAGGCAGCAAAAAAAAGAAGAACTGGAGCCCCATTATCATATACGCATGCAGATAAAGGATTAGGCACAGAAGTAGGAACAAAAGCAGATATATACCAATTAGACAAGAAAAATAAAGATAGATTTTTCAGACTAAGAAAATGGCAAAAAAATGTCGCGTCTGCAATTGAAAGAAACCTACAAATTGCACTATCAGAAATGCAAAGATTAGTATCAATTCTACAATTAAGCAAAACAATCGAAGAAGAAGCAGCCAGAATTTACACACATGCAGCGCAACAAGGAATAGTAAAAGGCAGAAGCACAGAAACAATAGTTGCAGCAGTAATATACATTGCATGTAGAAACTATGAAATTCCAAAAACACTGGATGACATCGAAGCAGCAACAGGAATCGATAAAAAAGACATTGGAAGAAACTACAGATATGTAGTTAGAGAAATGGGCTTAAGAGTAACACAATCAGATCCTGTAAACTACATTGGAAGATATGTTTCTAACTTAGATTTAAGTCAAAAAACACATACAACTGCAATTCAATTGTTAGAAAAAGCACAAAAGATGGAAATAACATCAGGGAAAAATCCGCTTGGACTAGCAGCAGCAGCAATCTACGCAGCAACAAAACTAAATGAAGAAAGAAGAACACAAAGCGAGATCGCATCAGCAGTTGGCATAACAGAAGTCACATTAAGAAACAGATACAAAGACTTCGTAGATAGTTTGAAGCTAAAAGTTGCATCATAGATGCAATAATTTATTTTTTCTTTTTCAAATGTTAAAACAAACCATGATTGGAGTTTATTTATTAACAACACTAATTAGTTGCACACATAATAAATCTGCTGAAAAAAGTGCGTTAGAAATTCTAGCAGATACAACCAATGCAAAAAAAGAAATAATTGAAGAAGTAAAAGAATCCTCCCATAGATTTGAAACAATTGATTCTTTACAAAGATATATCAACCCAAAATTAAACTCTGCAATTGTAAAAGCAATCTCAGAATATAACGCAATTCTCAGAACAAATTATTCCGAAGAAGATGTAAACATAAAATATGAATTATCAGATGTTCCTTGGAGGGGCGAATTCTATTATGATTTTGGAGACTTTCAATTAAAATTAGGATTAGTTCCAAAAGCAGATTCTATTGGCTATTTACACCAATTAGACAATGAATGGGAATGGGAATCTTATCAAAACACAACTGTTGGTTTTATACCACACGAATTAGGCCATTGGATTCATGGTGAAATAATAAAAGAAAAAGAATTAAATTTTGGAAATTTGGATTCCACAAATACTGTTATAGAAATATATGGAGACAGAATTATCATTGAAGGAATCGCGATTTGGTTAGAAAATTTAATTACAGAAAAAGATGAACTATACTTTGATAAAGACTTAGCTTTAGGATTTGCAGGCTATGATTCACTAATAGCAACAGGGCAAGAAGGCAGGTTCGTATACTCTGTTGGAGAATATTTAGTAACACCAATTCTTAACAAAAACTTTGAACAAGGAGTTATTTTAATGACACAAAATCCTCCAAACTGCAATAATAGTGAAGAATTAAGAGAATATCAACAGGATATATATAGTAAACTAGATTAAATAAAAATTGAAAATGAAACAATTAAATTCAGAAAGACCTTATAGTCATATTAAACTTTCTAGTTTAGAAAAAAGATTAATTGGTGCGTTTAATTTCTATGATTGGATAGGGGCAAAATTCCCAAATTCTCCTAAAGGAAATAATTTTAGAACTTACTTTAAAGCTTATGAAGCACAAACAACTGAAGAAAGAAAATGTGTTATGGCATTTGCAAAGGAAGAAAAAACAAGACACTTAATTTATATGAAACAAAACAATCATGGAAGCTTACCAAATAAAACTTTCAAGAGATTTGTTGCTAGTCCTTGCGAACTAATAAGATATGGAATTGCTTATTTTCATAATGATTGAATTCAAAAAATCATTTTAAATGATTAACATCATTAAACTTAATCATTTCAGCTTTATCTTTTTCAACTTCTAAAATAGTTATACTTGCATTATCTGGTTGATAATTTTTATATTCAGAATCATCTTTTTTTAACAATGTCAGAATTATATTTATTATTGGGCCACCATGCGAAACTATCAAAATAGTTTTATCAAGTTTATTTGCAATTAACCAAGTAATAAATTCAGTTACTCTTGCAATTAAATCCCTTATAGATTCTCCGCCTTCTGGTTTATAATCTATCTTTTCAACACCCTCTTCTTTAGCAGATTTAGAAACAGTTCCGTAGGGTTTATTTTCTAAAACACCAACACTTTGCTCTCTAAGTCTTGGTTCAAAATAAACAGGAGTGAAAGGATGAAACTTAGATATTTCTTTTACAGTTTGTTTTGTTCTCAAAAGATCGCTTACATATATTTCATCGAACTTCACATCATTTAAGGCAAGACCTGCTTTATTTACTTGTTCAATTCCTAAAATAGTTAAACTATCATCAAATCCTTGCAATAACTGCGCAACATTATGTTCAGTTTCGCCATGTCGCACTAAATAAAGTTTCATAAAAACAATAATAAAAGTTCTATAATAAAAATCTTTTTATAAACAATTCTTTATTAAACTAATATGGTTTGTAAAATATACTTAATCCGACATGGAGAAACAGAATTCAACGCGACATTCAGAGACAAAATTGGTGGCAGAAGTAATTGGGCTGAACTAAACAAAAAAGGAATTCATCAAATGCGAATTCTTGGAAAAAGATTCAAAGAAGAAGGAATAAAGTTTGATTTAGTTTTTGCATCACCTACAATAAGAGCGCAACAATCTGCAAGATACTGTTTAGAAGAAATGAGTGAAACAATTTACAGAACAAAGATTGCGTCAGAAATAACTGAACTATCTCAAGGAGATTGGGAGGGAGAATCTAGAGATGAAAAATATGGCCGAAAAGACGTTTTAGAAGGGCTTAACAAGGATTGTTGGAATTTTATACCTGGAGATAAAATAAAAGGTGAAAGCCAATCAATGATTGCAAAAAGAGTTTTTGAATGGATTAAAAAAACCGCGAAAGACAATCCTAATGCTACAATCGCAGCATTTACACATGCACATTCAATAAAGTTTACATTAGCAAAAATTCTTAATCTTGATAAAAAAACAGCATACAAAATTCCAATTCATAATTCAGGATATACAATTATTGAATATGAAAATAACAAAGCAATTTGCACAGTCAAGAATGATAGTTCTCATTTAAAAAAAGCCGGAATCCAAATTATACTGGGTGCTTCAGAAGATCCTGAAATGGATTTAGAATAAAAAAAAATAAAAGAATTTAAAAAAAATTAAAAAAATTATTTCTTAGTTTTTTTAACTAGTTTCTTTGTGTTATATAAATTTACAAAGAAAACAGTGTATGCAACTAAGAAATAAATAGATATTAATTGTGTTAAAGTAAGAATAAATACTTTCACAACATAATAATCAAAAAAAGCCAATGCGATTCCAAAAGGCATAGTTATTGCGCCAGATAATAAACCCAATAAAAGAGTTATTCCAAAGACTTTCCACCATCTCCCTTTAATTGCATCTGCGCTGTTTCTCAGAGCTTTAAAAGCAAATGTTTTGTCTATTACAACGGAGTAATATGCAAAAATCCATTGAACACCTATTTTTATTGCAAGCAATAAAGCAGCTATGCACACCAAAACCAACAATATTCCAATTATTATAAAAAGAGCAATTGGTTGAAATATAGCAAACATAAAATAAAGTGTTGTTAAAACAATTGGTATTCCAACAATTAATCCAATTATTATTGCTTCTACAATATAAGTTAATATACCTGGAAATAATCTTTTAAAACCCATTCCAATGGCAGATCCAAAACTAACTTTTTTAGCAGTTATTTTTGAAAATGCAATATGAATTATTGCAAGCACAGCTATAAAAGATAGTAATCCTTGAACAGCAGTTGCTAATTGGTAATATAATTGATACATACCGCCCATTTCAGACCAATAAGTTGGCACTATACTGAAAAGAAGATTTATAGGCAAATATATTACTAAACCAGCTAGCATTAATAAGCCAAAATTCTTTGTAAACACCTCCCATGAATGGGAAAATATATCGTCTAAACCATAATTATTTTTAATATTACGAACCATTTTAATAGTAATAATAACATTTAATATATATAGTTTTGCACTTAAACAGGGCACAAGTCACAAGACATTGAGGCGCGAGGCTTTTATATGATTAAATTTTGTTTGTATTATGATTAGGCAAAGCTTTATTTTTTTAGATAAAATAAACTATAAAACAGAAAAAAATATTCGATTACAAACTAATGATTGGAATAAATTTTTACAAACAAAAAAAATAAAAGGATTATCTGAAAAAAGAAAAATCTTCTATAATCAAAAAATTAGAGAGGCATCAAATGCGCTCATCAATTATGATTCTTCTTATTTTAGAAATATGAAAGAAACATGGAGATTATATAATTATTTCAAAGAAGATGCCATATTTATAGATATAGAAATTTCAAGAAATTACAAAGACATAACAGTTATAGGATTATTTGATGGAATTGATACAAAAATTATGGTTAAGAATTTTAACTTAGATAAAAACTTATTAAAAAATGAATTATTAAAATACAAATTAATAATAACCTTTAATGGAGGTAGTTTTGATTTACCTGCGATTAAAAAATATTTCAAAGACACATTTCCACCAATCCCACACATAGATCTTAGGCATTTATGCGCACGGATTGGATTAAAAAAAGGATTAAAAAACATTGAGAAGGAACTTGGAATTGAAAGACCAAATATCATAAAAGATTTATACGGCGGAGATCCTGCACTTCTTTGGAGAAAATTCATGGCCACAGGAAATAACAGATTTTTAGAATTACTGGTTGAATACAATGAAGAAGACATAATTAATCTTAAAAAAATAACCGACTACACAATCCAAAAATTATCTAGTGAGTTTATGGAGTTTAAGGAACTCAATTAATTTTTTATCATAAACAGTTTCTCTATAACCTTGTTCAAAAGTATCTCTTATTTTTAGTTCATCATCATCAATTAAAAATACTTTCAATTTTTTTTTAGGAACTATTTCAAACAATGAAATATCCTTAGGCAAAACATGATTTGTAAGAGAAGCTAAACTTCGCCTATAATTGTCCATAAATTTTTGAGATTTAAAACGTATAAACAAATCATGCAACCATAAAGAAACTTTATTAGTATTACCAACATCCACTACTAGAAATGTTCTTGCACCATGTTTATAAGCTTCTAAAATTGCGAAATAAGGATCTGCAGATAGAATAGTGTCAAAATAGTTTCTATTATTTATTGTTACTGTTTTACCATATGCAATAGGAATTGCAGCACTAGCTCTCATATACTCAAAAATTTCATCATCTTTTTTAGGTTCAAAGAATTTAAGTTCGCAAGATTCAAAATCAGTTGCACCAATAAAATATCTTGTTTTAGAATTGTAAATTTTATCTTTATCTAAAGGAAATGTTATCTTAGTAATGTGATCAATTAAATAGTCTACATCTGCAATTTTCCAAAAACGCCAGAAATTTATTGATTTGCTGTTAGTCATAATATCAAACCAGATAGATCTTAAAATATTTATTTGGCCAGATAAAAAATAAGATAAAACACCTACGCTTCCGGAAGCACCAACAACAATATCAGGTTGCTTTAAATTATGTTTTTCAATTAACGCTTCTAATACGCCAGTTGAAAAAGCACACATAGAACCCCCTCCAGACATTATAAGTGCAAATTTTCCTTTAATCATTTTAATATATAAAAAAAATTAGATTAATTTATTTAAAGTTTAGTATTTACTACTAGCAACCACAACTATCACCACAACCAGCTTCATGATCATGGTCATCTTTCTTTTTGTGAGGTTCTGTAATAGCAAATCCCTCTCCTTCAGGCCCATTCATAAATTCAATCTTCACGCCTTTAACTTTATCTAGAATATCTTTATCAATTAAGAATTTTAAACCTTCAATTTCAATAACTTCATCATTTTTAGATTTTTTTTCTTCAAAATCTAAAGTGAACTTGCCACCACAATGGCATCCTTCATGAGTGTGAAGTCCGATTCTAACACCCACAACAGTTATTTTTGATTCTTTTGATTCTTCTTTTATTAATTCTTTAAATTTCTTTACAGCACCTTTAGTTACAGTAATACTATCTTTTGAAGAAGTGTCTTCAACTATTGATTCATTCATTTTTTTTATAACAGCAGCTATTTCTTCATCTGTTTTTCCATGACCTTGTAAACCTTGCTCAAGAGTCTCAAAAAAAGCAGCTCCACAACCCACACAATGAACTCCTTCATCTAATAATATCTCTGTCGCTTCAGGGTATTCTTGAACCAAATCTCCAATTTTCATGTCCTTTGTTATTTTTGCATTTGCCATGTTATTAACGATAGTTTAAGAGTCTTTTTTAAATCTTTCTATGAATGAATATTTAACTGTTCATCAGAATAACCTTTATGCAGAGGCATCTTATCACCATTAGGTCTTTCCCAACCATCAATATAATAAGAAGAATACAAGCTTTGAAAATCATCAGGCTTGAAAAAAGGTTTTCCAGTTGAAAAATCCTGTAAATGAATATAAGACTGTCTTGTCAACTGGGCGGCAACCCAAAAAGCATAATCAACATCCGCAGTTGAAACATCCATTTCAATAGCAACTATTTGAACAATGTCAGAAAGAGCACTTACAAGCTGATGATGATTAATCTTGCTGTGAATTTCAAAAACATTTAACAATCTTAAAAGTTTAATATCATTAACATCAATTTTTGGTTTAATTCTCAACTCAGAAACCTCATAAGGGACCAAGCCAGACTCTGCAAAATAAACAACATTCAGATAAGCTAAACCCTCACCAACACCTCTAAATGAAGTTAATTGCTCAACCGCTTGCTCAGGCGCCAAATTCATAAATATATTTCTCGGATCAGAATCATAATTTTTTACAATAATATCAAGAGTCTCTTCAAAATATTGTTGCCACATATTAGATTCATTCCCTGCAGCTTTACGATTTCTATAAGAATTTAAATCAAGAACAGGCCCCCTAATAATTTTTCTTAAAAAAACATTCATTCTTTCATCATCTAACGAATGAATATAATTTATTAAATCAAACTTTTTGAAATCATAATCAACACTTTCTTCAGATGCAGCAACACCCATAGAAGCCATTAACCACTGATTAACATCAGGAGAAATTAAACCTTTAAGAGAATTGTTTTGCATATGAGACCAAACTTTTGCCATATCAGAAGTGTGATGAACATATGAATCTTTATTATGATCCCAATAATTTGTTACAAACAAAAACTGAGATAAAATTTTTGCATATTCAGGTTTATGAAAAAATTCTTTAAGAACATATTCTGGAAAAACAAGATTATCAATATACACCTGCTTATGCGTGTGAAAAATTGGGAGCATCACATTTATTACTTCTTTTAATCGTACCAAGTTAACTTCAGCCCGGTCATTAATATGCATCGTATTACCTTCTCTAGTTAATGCCGGACGTTTGTATTTACCCATATTATCTACTCTGAATTATTTTTTGTTCTAGCTTTTCAACACTTTGATATAATTTTGCTAGTTGTAAAAACAAATCTGTATTTGAAATAATATTTTTTCTGTAAGCAGTAACATCTTTTGAAAAACTAAAAGATAAATGCATAAATGGAGCTAAAGAATTTGCTTGAAAAACATCATATATCGCGACATAACTAATTGTTTCATTTAAACCTTTAGAACTAAACATATCAACCTGATTTACTCTGGCTTTTGCATTTTCAATAAGCTTTGTCAGTTCAACAGAATTTTTCTTGTCAGCCATGGTAGCATATAATACTTCAAACTTTTGTTGATCAGGTAAAGAATCTATTTGTGCTGCAGAAGAATAACCAATCAAATTAAGATTCACCATTGATTGAACTATTGGAGAGGTTTCCATGAAAGTCAAAGCATAATCCAAAGTTTGTTTTGTTCCTAACTCGGAAAAATCTCTTACAAAATCTTCTCTTGAATAAGATTCACCATTCATTTCAGCATGTAACTTTACAAGTTGAAATTGTTTTGAAATAATCTTTGCTCTTTCAAAAGGAGTATCCTGTTCATGCAAATCTTCCATGCATTGCAATATTGCAATTTCCAAATCAGTCAAATCATTTCTTACAAAGCATTTATAATGTGACACTTCAGCATTTACAACTGACTGAAATCTTGATTGACCATAAATCATTTGGTATATTTGCACTCCATCTTCAAATCTTAAAGGTCTCACTAATCCTGCTTTTATTTGTCCAATTTTAGAAATATTTTTTTCCAAAGCATTAAGTTTTTCAGGTTTATAATATGTTCTTGGTTGATTTGGATTTAAAACTATTTGATTAATTGGAATCCATTCAATATCATTCCCTATCGCATGAATTCTATTAATAGACTCTCCAACACTGTAAGCAGAAGCAGAAGTTCTTTTTCTTTGAGCACGTTCAAATATTTTTTCTCTAAAAGATTTTTTAACCGGATGCTCTAAATAAGCTTGGACTTTTGTTCTTACAGAGACATCTGCTTGAGACAATTTATCCCAAAACAAACGTTTAATGTTTACTAAGAACGAATCAATTGTTTCATCAGGAGAATCAAATCTATAATTACCAACACCCTCAAGAATAGCAGAGTAGTAATCTATAAAAGTTGAAAATGAATCTATATAATGTCTAGCAGTCCTAATATACGCGAATAAATCTCTCGCAGATAATTTATCATTTCCTTTCATATTAGACATTACAAAAGTTTCATTTAATTTTATAAGATTAAGTTCTTCATCTAGCGCTTTATTAAAAGAAACAGAATCAAGTCTGAAAGGAGCTTTCTCACCTTCAGATCTTTTTACATCAGAATTCTTTTCATAAGCAATTATTTTATCAAAAAAAGTTCTTTGTTTTGCAGAATCGGTAATTAAACGACCTACTTTTACAGCTCTTGAAAAATAATGTTTATTCCTATTATCTAAAACCCATTGAACAACTTTATCATCCATGTTTACAAATACAAAATAATCACTAACAACTGAAGAACTTCTACCAATAATTTTTCCAAATTCCTTAAAAGATATTTCTGAAGAAGAATTCATTTGTCGAGCAGCTTCCTGAATAACCACCTCATCTAATCCCTCATATTCTCTTAATAATCTGTGAAGTTTTTTTGAAAATATAGCCATATCTTCAGAATCAATTTTAGCCTTTGTTGCATTCGCAGCAATTTTCATTTCTAATCTTTCTACTTCAGGAACATCAAAGAAAATTTCAACAGGAACTTCATCAGCACCAATTTGATAACAAGCCCAAAATCTTCCTTCACCATCAATAAAATCCCACTGGCCTATTTTAGAATCATATGCTACAGAAATTGGCTCTAACAATCCTCTTTCTTCAATTGAATTAGAAAGCTCATTAGTACCCTTAATAGAATGTTCACGATAATTATTAAACCCAATCGCGTCAAGAATTAAACTAACAGGCACATAAGTAAATTTTGAAAAGAATGGAACTCCATCTGGTTTAAAACTAGGTTTTTTTACTATTTGTTCTAAAAGTTCTTGAGCAGTCATTTTAAACGATAAGGAGATTCAAATGTTAATGTTTGTTTGTTTTCAAAAAGATTACTTTGTCTAGGATTATTTCTTGCACCATAAGCACCTGCACCCCATAAGAGAGCAGTCATTAAAGAACCATTTAAAGTTCCAAAATCATTCATAAAATCAGAATGAGCAGTTGTAAATCCAATTTTATTAAGAAAAATAACTGCATTTTGTTCTGTTCTTAAATACTCGGATGTTGATGGTTGAGTAACAATATTCTTTCCTGCAGATTTACCTGTTAATCTCAGTTTACCTTCATAATGACTAGGAGTTATACCTTCAATAAAAGGAGCTAATTGTCTCATCACATGAACATCTAAAGTCATTATTTCTTTTTCACCACCTAAAGCTAAATACCAAAAACTTGTTGTTTTCATAGCCATAAATTTAGAATTATCAACTATTGCTTCTCTTTCCAAACCTGGCTGATCTAACAATCTCTGTGCAACAGCATCAATACCGCCTGTTTGTGCGATATAATCAAATATTGGTGCAAATCTATTCTCAGCCCATCTTAATCTATTAATGCCTGTAGTTGCCAAAGAATGAACTTTAGTTGCATCACTAATAGTTTGAAGATTCTCAGAATGAATTTTATCCATAAACTTTAAAACTCGCTCATATGTAAGACCTTGGCTCACAATACAAAAAATCAATGATTCATATAAAATTGTATTAATAAAACTGCGTCTATCTCCTAAATCACCGGGCATAACATGACTTACTAATAATTTTTTAGCCTCATCAATCTGTTTTTGGCCTATAGGAGAGCCTAAATACATAAGTCTCTCTTTAGATTTATCATATGAAAAATACTGCCTAGTTTCAACACCCATTTTATCGAGAGAAATAGTGAGACCTTTATATAGGTTTTCGAGCTAACAACATATAAAAACTTAAATAATAACTATAATTCCAAATATAATGGTTTTATTGCAAAGCTTAATAGGAAAAGGATACTATAAAGGATTAGCAGAAATTGCAAGCAATGAAACCATTTCTAGAGCCAGCATTTTAAGAGCAGGATTTGAATTATGTGATACTATAATCTCTGCAAGCATTATGAGTGTAACCGGTTTTGCACAAGATGAAACTCAAAAAATACAATCATCAATTGATGAATTAGTTGATCAAATGAAAGAAAAAGGATATGATATAACTCCTTACTTAGATAGTCCAAATTTTATGCTGTATCCAAAAATAAAAAAAATATTTACAACATCACCTGAAAGCGTCGCATTTCAACAATATAATAATTGTTTAAAAGAAAATAAAAATGAAGATGGATCAATAAACAAAGTTGCATGCAAAGAAGAATTTGATAATGCATACCAAGAATATAGAACAAAACTAGGCCTTAATTTAAAAATTAAAGCAATAAAAAAATTTTCTGAGGAAAATCAAGCAGCTTTAGATCTTGCAGAAAAAACTTATGGAATAAATAAGAATGTGATTGCAGCAATAATAGGCGTTGAAACAAATTTCGGAGATAATATAGGCCATCACTATGCATTTGGAGTTTACGCATCACTATATGTTTTTAATCACAGACAAGAATTTGCAATTCAACAAATGGAAGCACTAATGCAAATAAGTGAACAAATGAATTTGGAACCAACAGACTTTATTTCAAGTTATGGTGGAGCAATAGGTTTTGGACAATTTATACCTTCTTCTTTAAGAGATTATTTTGTTAAAGATGGAAAACTTGATAGTATGCATGACACAATAATGTCAGTTGGAAACTACCTTAAAAACAAATCTAAAGGAGATATAAATGAAAAAATTCTAAGTTATAATAAAAGTGTTTTCTATAAAGAAGCAGTCTTAGAATTGGCTTCAACTTTGGATTAAATCAGAATTCTCTTCTATGTTCACAATTTTATAAAATTTATCTCCAACCCGCGCTTTAGGAGCTTTGAAAGTTATAATATCTCCTTTTCTTGCTTGAGAATTTATTTTTTCATCAATCATTATTTCAGGTAATTTTCCTTCAATAACTCCTGTTGTTGGACCAATAATATAATATTGATCTCCTTTACTAATAGAATCAGAATCAATTTTTACTTCTGCAACTTCTGATTGATTATAATAATTAGTTAATTGACCAAGCAAAACTTTTCTAGTGGTAGCTTTACTTCCATAAACTCCTGCCCATTCATGCATCGGAACACCATTGTAAAAACCAGTTGAAAAACCACGATTGTAAACTTTCTCCATCTTTTTAATTAAAATTTCTTTTGCATCTTCAGTTAGTTCTCCTTTTTCATGCAAATTAATTGCTTCTCTATAAGCTTCAACAACAGTTTTTACATATTCAGGACTTCTAGCTCTTCCTTCAATTTTTAAAACTTCAATACCTGCATCTAAAATTTTGTCAATAATAGGCATAGTACACATATCTTTTGGAGACATTACATACTGATTATCAAGGATCAATTCAGTTCCCTCTTCGACATCAGTAATCTTATATTTTCTTCTACAAACCTGAATACATTGACCTCTATTTGCAGATTTACAAGCAGTAATTTGTGACATAAAACATCTGCCAGAAACAGCTATGCACATTGCACCATGAATAAAACATTCAATCTCTGTTTTCATACCTGCTTCTTTGATTTTCTTTTTGATTTCAATTATTTGAGGCAAATCAAGCTCTCTTGCAAGAACAATTCTTGGAATACCAAAATCAGCATAGAATTTTAAAGCTTCAAAATTAGAAATAGATGCTTGAGTTGAAAGATGAATTTCAATTCCTAATTCTTTTGCTTTCTGTAAAACCATCAAATCCCATGCGATAACTGCATCAACACCAGCATTTTTTGCATTAATTAAAACTTCTTCAACTTGTGAAGCCTCATTATTATAAACAATAGAATTAACAGTCATGTAACATCTAATATTTTTATCATGACATCTTTTAACTAACTCAGGCAATTCCTTAAAAGTAAAATTAGTACTTCCAAGAGTTCGCATATTCAAATGAGTAGTTCCAAAATAGATTGCATCTGCACCAGCATCAATTGCTGCTTGCAAAGATTCAAAGTTTCCAACAGGAGCTAATAGTTCTACCATTAATAACAAAGAAAAGAGAAGTGTTTTTAAAGTTATTTAAGAATAAAAACATAAAAAAAATTAGTCTCTCGATCGAACATAAGTAGGCGTAACTAAACCACGAATTCCTCTTTCATGTAAATAATGAGCCCATTCATGAGCACTTTCTTCAGATAACTTTTCTGTTTGATGAGAAACTTTTTCAAGCTCAACAGTGAGTTCTTCCATCATTTTTGATAAATGATTCATTTCAACAGCAATTTCGCGTGCTTTTAAATCAATTACTCGCTCTTCTTCTTCTAAACGACTTATATAATGATCTTCTAAATGACCTCTTTGTTTCATACGATAAATATTATTAAGAATTTTTTCAGCAGCAGATATTTCTTTTAAGTAAAGATCTTCTTTATTTCTAAGAGTGTTTTTAATAGTATCAATTCTCTCAGTTATTTTTCTCAAAATTGTTTCTTTATATTTTTCTTCATGTAATTTGGACATTTCAATTTTTAAAACATCTAAATCGTGATTAACACGGTGTTCATCCATAAACTATTCACCTCAGATATTAATTTAATAAAACAATATTTAAAGTTTGTTAAATTGAACTTAAAAATAAATTATCTTAATAACACTATTTAGAAATTTTTAGAGTTTTCAGAACTTTTTGTTTAAAAAAAATGATTATCTTCTCCTATTTGAAGAAGAGCCTCTTCGATTATTTCCAAATCTTCTTGGACCTCTACTATCATCCCTACTAGCTTGAGTTGGAACTTTCATTTGAGCTCTTTCCATCTTAGGAGTATCAACATTTCTTATTTCTAAATTAGAATACATGTGTTGTAATCTGCCAAAGTTTTCATGATCTCTTGGAGATATAAGATTAACAACTAAGCCTTTTTTCCCAGCTCGAGCAGTTCTTCCAATTCTATGAATATACTCTTTTGCATCTTTTGACATATCATAATTATAAACATGAGAAACTCCTTGAATATCCAATCCTCTTGCAGCAACATCAGTACAAACTAATATGCTTGCCTTATTATCTTGAAATTTTTTCATACTAACAGACCTTTTGGCCTGTGAAAAACCGCCATGAATTTCAGTTGCATCTAAACCATTTAATCTTAAATTTTTTGCAATAAAATCAACTTGGTTTCTAGTATTACAAAAAACCATTATTAAACCAGGATGTTCATTTTGTAATAGATGTACTAATAAAGAGAATTTCATTCGATCATCAATATCATAGTACTCTTGACTTAATTTTGTTGGATCAACTTGTGATCTTGCAGAGATACTAATTGGATTATTCATATATTTATTCTTAATTTCTTCAATATCATTAGATATAGTCGCTGAAAAAAGAAGTGTTTGTCTTTTCTTTGGACAAAGCCTAATAATTTTTTCAACATCGTCTATAAAACCCATGTCAACCATTCTGTCAGCTTCATCTAGAACCAATATTTTAATTTTTGATAAATCAATTGTTCTTCTATCAATGTGATCAAGTAATCTTCCTGGTGTTGCAACAACGATATCTGCGTGTCTCAACTTTTCTATTTGAGGATTTATAGAAACCCCCCCATAAACTGGAAGTACTTTCAATTTTTTATGTTTTGAAAAAACTTCTAGAACACCTGAAACTTGCTCTGCTAACTCTCTTGTTGGAGTTAAAACAATTCCACCTATTCCAAAGCCTTTACTAATATTAGAAATCAATCCACAACCAAAAGCAAATGTTTTACCACTGCCAGTTTCTGATTGTCCTATAACATCTTTTCCTTCCATGATAGGAGGAATAGATTTTTCCTGAATATAAGTCGGTTCGACAAAGCCCGATTGCGTTATTTTTGCAAGAAGAGCTTTATCTAGACCTAAATTATTAAAAGAAGTCATAAAAAAAATTATACTCTTTTGACATCTTTAGCAACTAATCCTCTGTCGCCTTCTTCGCCTTCGAATTCTACTTCGTCATTTTCTGCTAATGTTACTTGATCAACAATTTGAGAACTGTGAACAAAATAATCTTTTCCGTCGTCTCCGTTAATAAAACCGAAGTGCTTTCCTTCATTAAAAAACTTTACTTTTCCTTTCATTTTACTTTTACTCCTTGTTATAACATAAATTCCTAAAGAAATAGGCACTTATAACAACTATTTTAGTCATAGAATACGAGTTCTATTTATAAATGCTTTGGAAATAATCTAAAAAAATAAAAAAAATTGGAGTTGCAAAACCTTAATGCATACAATTCCCTACTCTTTGTTGTCCTCTACCACTAAAAGCTTCTTGTTCTCCAAAAGCTTTGCCCATACCTTGACCTCTGTTCATGCCTTTACTACCTAAACCTAAACCAAGTTCTTCTCGAATATTTTGAGCTGTTTCATAGTCACCTAATTCATTCGCTTCGTGCATTTGAACAAATAAATCGAAATTTTCTTCATTAACAACAGAAAACATTCTGCCATTCATAGGAAGATTATTTTCTTCTCTTACTGATAACCAAGTATTGTAGTCACCACTCTCCATTGCAGCTTCCAATTGCTCATGTATTTCTACGTCAAAGTTTGGACCTTTAACACTAGAATCCCCTCTGAAAGCACTTACACCTGTTGCAATCATTCCAATTACAAGAAGCGCTAACAAACCAAATATAGTTATTTTTTTCATTTTTTATACCTCCATGTGTGTTGTATCATTAATAATATAGACTTTATTTATAAACAAGAAGAAGGTAAAATGTACACTTTAAGTCCACATTCAATATAAATATTTAAAAGATTTAAGTTTTTGGTGATTAATATGTGAAAACAATTTATGTTTGATCCGTTAAGACTTAGTACAGAATTAGTTTTTACAGCAATAGTCGTTTTTTTATGTTTAATAATATACTTTAAGACGAGAGAAATTTATAATTTAACAAAACATAAAGGAATTGGTTTTTTCAGAAATACATTTCTATTCTTAGCATTAGCTTATTTGTTCAGATTAATCATGTCTTTGTTCAGAATTATAACTTTCGGACCAAATTTCCATATACCAGGCAGAGAATTGATGCCTATATCTTTATTATTAACAGGCTATCTTAGTACAATGGCAATAATTTTCTTAACATACAGCATTACTTGGAAAAAAATCAAAATAAAGAATCTTACTTTTTATGCAAACTTATTCGCAATCATCATTGCATGTGTTTCGGTTTTGATAAATGAGCACGTCTTTTTAATGGTTATGCAAGCAACAATTTTTATCATAGGATTAATCATGAATCTTTCTATTAAAGAAAAAACAAAAAAACATTCAAAAATATTTGTTCTTTACCTTTTGATACTGTTGTTTTGGATGTTAAATCTTTTTTCAATAGGTCCAAAAAGACATATAACAACTGAGTGGATAATTATTTCAGACATAATATCTATAGCATTATTCATAATAATATTCTTGAGAGTTAAAAAATGGGTTCAGTAAAGAAAAGAGATAGATTGGAAGTTATTTATGATATTCTTAATATTATAAGTGAGAGTAATAATTCCATTAAACCAACTCCTTTACTTAGAAAATCAAATCTTTCATCTCAGAGTTTTAATGAATACCTAAAAGATTTGTTAGAAAAAGATTTGATAAAAGAAATCAATGATAATAAACACAAAAAGTACTATTCTCTTTCTGATAATGGTTTTAAATACTTAGACAAATATAAGATGATTATTGGTTTTATAGAAGATTTTGATCTTTAATGTGTGTGTGGAAGTAAAATAGTTACTGCTAAAACAATTCCAATACCTATTAATATTGCTAATATATGTAAAAAAGTTTCTTTTAACCCACAATGTCTGTGTAACTCAGGTAATAAATTTGACGCAGCAATATACAAAAAGCTTCCTGCAGCAAATGGAATTATGAAATCTGTGAAACCATGAACTTTTTGAATCAAAAGAAGTCCTAAAATAGTCCCCAATATGGCTGCTGTAGCAGATAAAAAATTGAATGCCAAAGCTTTCTTCTTAGACATGCCAGAATATAATAAGACACCAAAATCTGCGATTTCTTGAGGTATCTCGTGAAATATAATAGACAAAGTAGCAGTTATCCCGGCTGCAACATTAACTGCAAAAGCACCAGCAATAACCAATCCATCAATAAAATTATGAATTCCATCTCCAATAAGGTTTATAGGTGCTAAACTATAAGCATGACTGTGTCCACAATCTCTATCTTCTTTCTTTTTGTTATGATGCCAGTGAATAAATTTCTCAAGAACAAACATGATTAGAAATCCAATTAAAATATAAATTGCGACATCGATTCCTTGTGAATGAGCAAAGGATTCAGGCAGAAGATCAACAAATACAGTTGTAAGCAAAACACCAACTGAAATACTTAATAAAAACAATAGTGTATGTTGAGAAACTTTCTTCTTAAAAATTAAAGGTAAAGCAAACACTACTGTCACTAAGGAGACAATTATTACTGCAATAATAGGATATAAATAATTCATAATTTGAGATAATAAAACAGCATTATAAATTTTTCTAAAAAAAAGTATCCTAATATCATTTAATATCATAAAAAAAAACATTTATAAAAAAGAGAAAATTTGTCTTGAAAATACAACACAATTACTGAGAATACAATGGAGCTATTTGAAATTATAATTTTTGGAATAATGGTTATAACTGCAATAATAACATTATCATTTTCAATTATAGATTTTGTCAAACAGAAAAAAGTCGCTAATAAAATCCCTATATCATTTCTAATACCATGTTATAATGATGGTGACAGCGTTGGTGAAACAATAAAAGGCATTTATGACGTGTGTAATAAATTAACATTTGAAGTTCTTATTGTGAATGATAAAAGTAAAGATAACAGTTTAGAAATATTAAAAGAATTAAAGAAAAAATATTCTTTTACATTAATTAATAATGAAAAGAATCTTGGAAAAGCAAAATCTCTGAATAATTTGTCTGAACTAGCCAAGTATGACACTTTATTTGTAATTGATGCAGACACTATTTTAAGTAAAAAAGTTTTATATGATTTAATGGCTAGAATTAGTAAAAAAAATGTTGCAGCAGTAAGTGCCCCTTACAAGCCAAGAAATAAAAGCTTTATTGCAAAAATGCAAGAAATAGAATATCATTTCCTATCATTCTTATTAGTTATAACAAATATCTTTTCAACAATGTCCTTATGGGGCGGATGTATTTTAATAAAAAAAGAAGCTTTCAAAAAAGCTGGAAAGTTCTCTGTAAATGCAATTATTGAAGATATGGATTTAGCAATAAAATTAAATGAACATGGCTACAAAGTAGAGCAAAGTTTTTTCCCGATAGAAACATATGTTCCTGACACAATTAAATCATTATATAATCAAAAAATTAGATGGACTTCTGGAGGCGCACAATGCATCGTGAAGCATTATAAAACATACTTAAAAAAACCACTCTATGTAATATTAATAGCAATTATAGTAATCCTAGGTTTAACATATGTTATTTTAACAAACAATGGATTTGCATTATTAATTAATATTCTAAAAATAATATTATTCGCATACATGGCAATTTTATTGTATGTTATAACCTCAACAGTATATCTAACAATTTTTTCGGTTAAAATGCATTTTTATGATAGATTAAAAAAAATATTTCAATTGTGGTATATAATACCGTTCGGACTAATATATTACCCTATCCTTATAATCGTATCAATCATGGGCTTCATAGTTGGATTTATCAAATATAAATCTCTTGAAGAAGGAACAAGAGCCTGGTAAAGTAAGCTTTCTATTAACAAGAATAATATGATTTATAACGAATTTAATTTACCATCTTTAAAATAATATATATCTTCATACTTAAAACCATTAATATTATCTTTGGTAATGTGAGGCTCGAAAGTAAAAAATTTCAAAGATCCAAAAACAGAATTATTATTCTCATCAATATATACTTTTTCACAATTTATACTATGGCCAAAATTATTTCTGAAATCAAGATTTTTAAAACCTTTTTTCTCAAGTAAAGCATTTACTTGTTTGCAGAAATCAGAAATAATTGTTTCTTGAGTAACAATCTTTAAAAGAAACGAATGAAGCATTTTTTCAATTAACAAACCTTCTTTTATCACAGCAGAGTCGACCTCATCAGAATCTGATTTTATTAATCCATTCTCAACAAAAAATGTTCTTGCAAAATCGCCATTAATTCCATTTATACACGGACTTAAATCAATATTCACAACTGATCCTTCTTTCAGAATATTATTAGAAGGCTTATAATCAAGAGGATTTTCAGACAAAATGCTTCTTTTTCCAATTAAAACCATTGAACCAATTCCATACCACCAAAAAGATTCAACCCCTAATGATTGCATATAATTATTAGATAGAACAGCTATTTCTTTTTCAGACATACCAACTCTAATTTCTTTCTTCAAATAATTAATAGTGCTTTTTGCAATTGTCTGAATTATTTTATAATCATTATTCATTTGAAAACTCTTTTTTTCTTTTTTCAAGTTCAGAAAGTGCAATATCTTTAGATATATCTAACCAAAAATAATCTTTTTTTGATAAGTTTTCAAGAAGTTTATTATACCATTCAATTGGTTGACAGGATCTTCGTTTTACATCTAAGAAAAAACCTTTCTTTGAATAACGCCATAATTTATCAGAATCACGAACAATACTTTCCTCAACTGATTTAGGATTGGATTTTAAATCGTGTCTTAAAACAATTCCAACAATTTCATCTGTAAACTCGCCAGGATAATTAACCTTTACAAGAATATTTTTTGCTAGTTTAGCTCCATTTGCCATATGAAAATCCTTTATGCTCTTTTCTTCTTCAGATGAAAGCTTTTTCGCCATTAAATCAGACAGTTTTTTTTCACTAATCCCATAATAACCAATATCATGAAATATTGCTGCAGGAATAACAACTTCTTTTTTTGCATTTAATTTATCTGATAACATATCAGCAAAGCCAACAACCAATTTATAATGGCCCTCGTCAGATCTTAAATCTTGCATATTCATTGCAAGAAGTTCCATTTTCCGAAATAAAGAGTTTGTATTTTTCATTTTAAATCAGTTGTTCTAACATAAGCATGTTGAACACCTTTTAAAAAAGATTCGACAGCTTTGTTTTTAAAATTTTTGAAACCCAAATATCTTAAAAATTCAGGTGCAAAGTTTTCAAAATTTATAATATTTGCATTTGTAAAAAGCAACTCTGTTAATGGAATATTTTGATAAACAGGATTCAATCCCTCGGATACATTATTCAATCCTTCAACTTTAAGTGTGTCTGCAAATAACTGTTGAAGTAAAAAAAGATTTTCACTTTCTTCCAATAAAGAAACTCTATCAATATTGTTATGTCTTGCTAACTGTCTAGAAGCATTAACTTTAAGCATCCAATCAAAAGACCTTTGAATAAATAAGGAGTAAGAATCTCTTTCCGGAATAAAAAAACCTTCATATAAAATAGTGCCTGAAAACTTTTTTTGTAAAAAAAAATTCACTTCTCTTTTTAAAGCACCTACAATATAAGCTGCATCAATAGCATCTTCAGGATTTAACCTTTTTGAAGGATGTAAAAGACATTCTCTTCTAGCATAACTAATACTATCGGGCAAATCAAAACCTGTCAAAATCATCTCTCTTAAACCATCTTTAATCATATCAGTAGGTACAATAAGATTAGAAATCCCATTTTGATTCAGACCTTCGCTAATAATTTGAGAATAAGTTGATTTACCAACTGTGGAAACTCCAACTATATTAATATAAGGCATTGAACCTATTTTTTCAAGTAAGCTTTTATCCATCCATACCACCTGCAACAAAGACAAGAAAAGAAAACTAAATTGTAAGCAAAACTTTTTGAAAAATCAAATAAATTTGGTTGATACAAAGCTTTTAGTTTTTCTTTGAAAGAAGAATTTCTCATTCGTTTATATCTGCCTTCACCATAACGAATCCAAGTTTTTATAATTCTTGAATCAGGAATAGGGGCTAAATGAATTAATTTCAAAAAAGAATTGTATTCACAATCAATATTTGAATCTTTGATTCTTTTTGCAAATTCACCATCACTACCATAATAATAGTTCTCTTTATATAAACCAATTTTTTCAAATAATCTCTTTTGTAAAACAAGATTTGGACAATAAGCAAAATGTTTATCAGAATCATATCTTTGTTGTCTTAAAACAGAATCTAACTTTGAAATCCTACTTTTATTACCCTGAAATTTAATATATCCTCTAGTAACAAGGTTTTGTATTCCAGATTTATAAGCTTGCTTAATAGCATCTTTTTCAAGTATACAATCGCTATCTATAAAATAAATTATATTGGAAGAAATATTTTTAAGACCAGTATTTCTTAACAAACCAATTTTTTTTGAATATTTTTTGACAAGTATAATGTCAAAATTAGCTTTAAAAGAGTTTATAACATTAATTAAATCTTTACTGCAAAAGCTATCAACTATAATTACTTCTATACTCAGATTAGATTTTTGTTTTTGAATTGATTCTAAACAAGTAATTATTCTCCAATCATTTCCAACAGGAATTATTATTGATAAATCTTTTTTCATTCTCGAATCCTTATTTTTTCAACATATGAGTTTTCATAACCACAATTCTGACACAAAGGAATCCCTTCATTTAAAGCAGTCAATTTTAAATCTTGAAATTCTTTTGATAACCAAAGACCAGATCCTTGTTCAAATAAATTTCCAACAACATATTTTCCAAATGGGTCAGCTGAACAAATAGTTAAATCACCATTTTGAAGAACCATCCCATAATCTTGGAAAAATTTACAACTATTAGTTTCATAAGTTCTAGTATGTTCAGGTTTTAAACCGCTTAAACCAACATAATTCTTGTCTGAACCATCCCATGATCGTGGTTTTTTAATAGTTGCAATATGAGGATTAATTTGATACGCGAATTCTAAAAACTGATCAATTTCATGAACATTATGAGAAAATGCGATAAACTGCAGTTCAACAATTGAATCTCTTGCATTAGAACAAACATATTGAATATTAGTTTTAAGAGTTTCAACATCTCCGCCCACTCTATACTGCTGATAAACTTCTTGAGAAATCCCATCTATGCTAATTAAACATTTACTTAAACCAACAGATGAAATTTCATCCCATCTATTGGATGATAATAACAAACCATTGGTATTTATTTTTGTTACAACACCAATATCAGATAAAACTCTAATCATATCTCCAAGTTTTTTATGAATTAATGGCTCGCCAAATCCGTATAAATGTGCTTCATCACCCTCAGAAATAATTCCTTGAGAAGATGCTTGTGCAATTAATAATTTAAATAATTCTAAATCCATAAATCCTTGCCTATCAGAATCAAAATCTGTTGATGGACAAAGAGAACATTCTAACTGACAATAGGATGTTGGTTCAAAATAAAATCTTTTCATTCACCAATACCTCTAGTATGCTTTAATGCTTGTTCTGTGTTTTGAACAACAATTCTGTTTCTTTCTTTATCTATATCATAAGCCTTATTAGCGATAGTTCCGCAATAATTACAAGCATTACATTCCTCATTAGCACAACCAGCAGATTTTTCTGTTTGCCAAAAAGATAAATAACCATCTAAAGATCTATTATCAATATGTGGGCTAAATCTTAAATTAGATCTTAAAACTTGAATTTCATTTGTTTCAAAATCATCTTGAGATAATTCACTAGGAAAAGGATATTGATCTCCAATATTACTCCATGGAGCCATTAAATCAGATAAATTACCATCAAATGTTCCAGACACATATGCTTCAAAAACATTTCTTAACCAATCAGTTGTTTGTTTTCTATCACATAACTTAAATAAATTAAAACCCATTCCAGCATAAATAGATACATCTTCTGGCCTTATAAATGAAGCACTAATTACTTTTCTAGGATCATAAGCAAAATCTTGAGTACAATGAAGTCTACAATAATTAGTATATGTTGATTCAGGATTCATAGAAAAATTACTCAAAATAATATTATGATATTGTGTAAGTGCACAGTGATGCAAACAAGGGTCGTTGGCCAATAGTAATGGTTCTGAATCTTTAGGAAAATTTTCAATTATATTTTTTAGACCATCAAAATTTTTTAGTAAGACTTTTGACAAACAAATATATTTTGCACCTGCTTTAGATAACTGTTTTACTCTTGTAAGGTTATCAGGTTCTAAAATTACTGATGCAGCTATTTCAATATTTGGAATTTTATCTTTAACTACTTCCATTAAAAATGGATTTCCAATAGTAACGATATCTGCGCCTCTATCAGCAACATCTCTAACCATTTTGACAAAAGTTTTTCTATATACAGGATCAAACTCTTTATTCTGATGACTTATGCCATTTAAAATATAATTAAATTTTATACCTAAATCTTTTAACCCTTCAATTAATGTAGAAATATCATCTAAAGTTATTGGCTTTCTTTTAGTAGTATTTCGTCCTTGTGGAAAACCATCTTCTGCACGCCCATAAACCATTTCTATTGAACTTCTAAATTCTTTGAATACATCAAGTATTTCTAAATCACCATTAAATGGAACATCAAATTTTATTTCAGACATTTTCTTCACCCATGATAGTTTTAAATAAAGATTCATAATTTTCAATAACATTTCCACAGTGTCTTGTATCAAAAGATAACACTTTAACACCGCTTAAAAAAGAGTTCCAATAATTAATATGTTGATGAACTCTATCTTGATTGCCATCAGGCATATGATTAGTTGCATCAACAAGGAGTTGACTAACAACTTTAATATTAGGAGATATAATTAACTCTTCTCTATCTACAGGTTCAAGAAGAACTAGATAATTTGGTTGAGCAGAGAATATTTTTGTTTTTGGACCATAAACATTATCAGGATCTAAATAAAATTTCTTCACATTCTCAGATAATGCCTGTTTAACGTTTAATCCTGGATTCAAATAAGGAAACTCTTGGAAAAAATCAGGCGTAATTGAAAGAGAATCATCTAAAGACCTTGCTATTCCTTTAGAATTTATTACAAACCAATCATCAGTTAAAAGTTTTAAATCTTGAATTCCTTGCTGTTGTGCCAAGTAAATCATATGAAATAAAGAAGTTGATTTGCCTGCTTTATGTCCCCCAGTCATGATAATGGATCTGCCTGCAATTTCAAAAAGACTTGCATGAGCAGGATGATAATTTTGCGATTCAAGTTGAAAACTTGCTAGACCAACTACAACTGATTTAAATAATCCAAAACTTTTTCCAAACACAATTGCTTGGTTTGATTCATAATCAATAAATCCAACATGTTTTGTTTCAACTTCAGGAATTACTCCTCCTAATACTAACGACTCTTTATTATATTTATCAGTAAACAATAAAGAAGGACTGCTAACTGGAGAAAATTGTACTGGATCCACAGAGAATAATAAATCTAAACTATCAACTAATTCTCTGTTATTTGAAGCAACATCAAAAGTTAAATCAACTGATTTAAAAGAAACTGGTCTTGTTGACAATGTATCATCGAAATAGGTCTGCCTCAAATAATCCATTAAATCTTTATTTGTTTCAAACCAAGTAAGTTCTTTAGGCATTTTCGTAACCAATAAGGAGTAATAATCTTTAATTTATAAATGTTTTAGCCAAACAAGAAAAAATACGGATAAAATAAAAAACTTTCTATCAACAGAAATATAATTAATAAATAAAAAAATTATGAAAAAGAAATTAACAATTATTCTTGCATAATCATTATTTTTGTTTTACTTGGAATTGCAGATACATCAACTAATTTATAACTTTTAATACTCTGAGCTTCAACATATCTCTTTGCAGCTTCTTCAGATTTAAATGTTTTAGGTCTTTTAGCTCTAACCCTAGTTATGTGTTTTGCAGTTCTCATTCGTTTCAAATAAGTTGACATTCTAGGCATTTTAATAGGAAAAACTTGAGTTTATTTATAAGCTTTTGCAATTATATTTAAAAAAAACAAACTTTTATAATAAAGAACACTTAAGAATACAAAATGCACGAGAATCTACGAAATATAAAACATTTATTCGCCACAATAAAACATTACTATAAAGATCATCCAATACTAAAATTCATAGTTCTAATTATAATCATAATAGTTTATCTAAGTTTGACAATTAGAAAATTTGGAGGCGAAGAAGGATTTATGGTTAGTATCATAACCTGGAGTTTCTTTGTATTGTGCACACCTATTGCTGACGCAGGATTTCTAATAGATCTTCCGATAAGAATATTCACAGGAATAAAGATGATGTACTCAGAAATAATAGTTTGGGTTATTGCTATAACTATAAACATAATTGCAATAACAACAAATCCTTCAATATATCAAGATACAATAATACTTTCAATATTTGAGCACATCTTAAAACAACCAATACCTTACTGGAGCATAATAATATTATCAGGTTTAGGAACCTTTTTCTCACTCCTGTTCGGAGATGAAATAATAGATATTTCATATAAGAAAAAAGATCGAAGAGAACATCATGAAAAACATAAACACAAACAACATTTAATAACTTTAATATTTATATTTATTTTAATAATGATAATATATGATTTCCTACTTAATAAACTTGGAGTAAATATACCTCTGCTTTAAACAGTCTCAAAAGTCATTATAATTACAAAGGAACTTCTATTTGTAGTAAAAAACTTTTTTTAATAGTTTTAAAATTCAATTCTTCTTCAAAACTTATAGCATCTCTTCTTAAAACAGCAATTCCGTTAGATTCAAGTTCACCACCTATTACCATTAAATAAATCCCTTTCTTAGCAGCAGGTTTTAAGGTTACTTTCTCACCAGCACCAAATTTACCTAAAGAAACTTTTGCATCTTGATTTATGAATAAAGCACTTTCTCCTGCTACAATAGTCCAACCAGTTTCAAAAGTGAATTTCTTTTCTTCATGTCGAGGAGCAATTCTTGATTTTGTTTGCACCCATATTTGAAATAGTTCTAATGAATCTGTTTTTGAGTTATTAAATTCACTGTGAATTATTCCTGAACCTGCAGACATTACTTGAATCCAACCAGGAGTTAAAATAGCAGATTTACCAATATTGTCCAAATGCTTTAATTCTCCTTTTAAAACCACTGTTATGATTTCCATATCCTTATGAGGATGATTAGGAAATCCCTGTCCTGGAGAGATAATATCATCATTTAGAACTCTTAAAGCGCCATAATTCATCATGTTAAGATTATAATAATCTGCAAAGCTAAAGCTATAATTTGTCTTAAGCCAACCATAATCAGCGTTTCCTCTGTCTTTCGCTTTGTATAATTTCATTTTAAAAGAAAAAAGTTAAATTAAAAAAAATGTAAAATTATTGCTCAACAAAAACCAAATCTAATTCAAAATAAACTTGATCTTTAATTGCTTTCTCACCTAATTGCTCAAGAAGAGAGCCTGAAAGATAATCTAAGCCCCATTTAGTTCTATCTATTTCAAAAGAAGCACCTATATTTAGATTACCGTCTTTTTGAGATAAGTCTGCATTAAATGAAATTTCATTTGTTACATCTTTAATTGTTAGGTCTCCAGTTACTTCATAGTTTTCATCCATTTTTTCAATATTTGTTATTTTAAACATCGAAGTTGGATACATTTCTATATTAAAAAAATCAGCACTTTTTAGGTGTCCAATTAAAGCTTGATTGCTCTCCACATCAACAAGAGTTGTTATGTCAATAACATATTCGCCACTTGTAAATACACCATTTTCTCTGATTAGATTCCCTGATTGAATATCAGCTGTTCCTTCGTGAAAATTACTAACAATCTTTGAAGCAGCCCATTTTAGTGTCGAAGAATCTGTATCTAATAGATAATTTGCATTGTCTGGAAGATTTATTACTGCGGCAGTTTCAGCAGAATCTGTTTCCAAGCCCATATCATCAGCATCAGTCGAATTCATATCAACATTGTTTGTACAACCAACTATGACCAATGTTAAAATTAAAATTCCAATTAAAAAATATTTCATATTATCACCTTTATTAACTATAGTTAATAAATTAACTAGGTTATATATAAATTTTACTATGAGTAAAAATCTTTCAATAACAAAATCTGATTACACAAAATTTATATATAAAACAAGTCCAAATAATAAAAGAGGGGTGAGAATGTTCAGGGTTTTACAATACAACGAAGAATCTGATTCTATATCTGAAGTTTCAATAGATGAAATGGATTTTCATAAATTGAAATGGCTTGATTGCTATAACCCTAACGAAGAAGATCTTAATATAATCAAAAATCTTATTGATATTCCACAGAATGAATTAGACAGATGTGTTGATGAAGATGAAAGACCTGGAGTTACAGAACTAGAACATTTCTCGATGGTCATATTCAAAAGCCCTCTGAAAGATAATCATGGATTTACCACCACCTCTTTTTCAATGCTCATATCAGAAAACTTACTAATAACTTTAAGAAAAAAAGAACTTGAAGGATTAGAAAAAATATGGTGTTTAGAAACAAAATCTAGAAACAAGATATTCAAAAAAGGATCCAGTCACATAGCATATCAGATTCTTGAAAAAACAATGGATAATTATTTCAGCATTTTAGATGATGTTGAAAAAGACATAGATATAATTGAAAAAGAAGTTTTTCACAACCCTGACAAAAAAACAGTCATCAACATTTTCTCACTAAGAAGAACTCTTGTATTCTTCCATAAATCATTATCTGCAAACAGAGAAGTTCTATCAATGATAGACAAAGAATTTGCAGAAATGATAGATGTTAATCAAGTTAAAAACTTTAGATATGTTTACAACGACATAGTACAGTTAATTGATATGGTTGCAACTTACAGAGACATCCTTACAGGATCATTAGATATTTACTTAAGCAGTGTTTCAAATAATATGAACACTATAATGAAGAAAATGACTGCATTCGGATCATTAGTTCTTGTTCCAACATTCATAACAGGTCTTTATGGAATGAACTTCAAACATCTACCAGAAATCAATTGGATTTACGGATATGCATTTGCATGGGGTTTAATAATTGTTTCAGTCTCATTGCTAATTTGGTATTTTAAGAGAAAGGACTGGTTTTAGAAATTTTTAAATAAAAAAATTAAAAAAATTATTTCTTACATGAAGTGCTTTTACACATACATGCTCCGCCAAATAATAAAGCAAGTCCTGCAAGTATAGTTACCCAAATTCTAGGATCTTTTAAAACCCATACTAAAACTATAACTGCCGCAAGCAAAATTCCCTTGCAAAAACAAAATGAGAATTTTTTACTTGAACAACAAGTACTTTCTTCTTTCATTGTTTTTACTTCTGCTGCTTTTTTTGGAGCGGTTTTAACAAGCTTTTTTTTAGTTGTTGCCATAAAAGAAATCATAAAATGATTAGATTATAAATCTTTCTAAAGAACATCTAATTTGAACAATTATTCTATTTCAAAACCCATCTTTTTAAATTTGTGAATATAAGAATAAAACTTATCAGCCTTAACAGCAGTACAACGATCTGAGAAACGCACTTTATTACCAGTTATAAATATGGGAAATTCTTTACAAGGAAGATGCCTTTTGGGATTTTTATGAATAGAACATAAATTATTCTTCAAACGAGGACAAGCGTTAGGATTACTCAAATTCAATATAAACTCTTTATTATCAATTTCAGTTAAAAACCCTGCATCTTCAAGAGGCCTTCTTTGATCACTAACTGTGAGCTTCATTTCATCAAAGCTAAGAACTAAATAACCTTTTCTACAACAGAAAGAATTACAATCATTAATGCAATAATCACTAATAGATCTTCGAGCGCTATTAGCAAGTGTTTCAGGGTTCAAGGACTCTTAGCAAATGGTTCAGCATATAAACCTATGCTTTTATAACTTTTAGAATCAATTTTCTCTAATTTAAAGAGAAAACTTATAAGTTTAAAAAATCTCATTAAATATGATATCATTATGCAACTATCCAAAATATCCACAACAATAAAAAACCATTTTAGAAAAGTTATTTCTATTAAGAAATCGCCTCATTCAATAGCATTAGGATTTTCTATTGGAACATTACTAGCATTACTACCAACATTTGGTTTTGCACCATTTATAGGAGTAATATTAGTTATTCTTTTTACAAAATTGAATAAATTTTCTTTGTTCGGAGCATTCATTATTTGGAACCCAATTGTTTTAATTCCTTTTTACTATTTAAGCTTTAAATTAGGAAACCTGCTTCTTGGATCGACCCCCATAGTCAGATTTGAATTCACGATTCTTAACGCGATTCACTTGCTAACATTAAGATTCTTGTTAGGAAATCTAATTGTATCTGTAACCATTTCAATTATTAGCTATTTCATAATTAAAATTCTAGCTGAGAAATTTCAGAGAAGAAAACAAATATCTTAGAAAAATAAGATTATTTTTTTGTTTTATCTGACTTAACAATCTGCATATGAGGATAGGCTATTGAAATATCTTCTCGCTCATTTATTATGTCCATAAATTTAATATTTATTGCAGTTCGATATGCCTTAATTTCATCGTACGGACATTTAAATTGTCCTATTAATTGAATTGCTGAATCAAGCATTTCGACTCTTATTCGTGGCTGAAAAGTTTCTTCCAATGAATTAATCATTTGTTCAATGTGTTCTTTCTCTTCATTTAATTTTTCTAACTCAACATCTTTCTTTAACTGATTTACAGTCATTTTCTTAGATGAAACCAACTGTTTGATAAATTTATTAATAGTTTGTTGATTTTTAATCATTTTGTCAACATATTTTGACTTGTTCTTTGCAATTTGTTCTTGAACTATTTTCTTTAGAATCTTAATTGCTTCATGATAATTACTTTCATAAGTTATAGATATTAATAGCTCTTGAACAATATAATTACTATCGGCAGTATAATTTTGAACATCAGTTGATAACACTAACTCATTTGGAAGTATGACTTTTTTCCCACTTGAAACATTAGAATTGTCAAGTATTCCATCGAGAATAGTGTTCATAACTTGAATTTCAACAACATCTCCAACAACAGCACCTATTTTAATTCTGTCACCTTCAGCATATATTCTCTTTGAAATGATTGTGAGCCAACCTACAAAATTCAGTATTGGTTTTTGTAATGCAAAAGTTAGACCAAAACCTATTAATCCAAAGGATGCAACTATTGCAGTGAGATTACCAATAAATATTGATAAAACTACCACAAAAAATATTGTCCATAAACCAAAGTTCAATAATTTAAGCAAACCTTCGTAATTAGCATATACTTTTGTTTTTATTGCAACATTTCTAAGAAGTTTTTCAATAAAGAATCTTTGCAAAAGTTTGAACAGTATAAATAAGAACAATATTAAAACTAACTTTCTTAAGAACAAAAACAATTTTGAGATTATTAAATTATAATTATTATAAAAAAATGTTACACAATATTCTCTGCAAGAAAACCATGCTGCACAACCTAAAATTATTGCTAGTAATACTCCTCCTACTACGAATAAAGATTTATTACTAATTTTTGATTGTTCTTCAGCCATACACCCTAATTAATAAATACCCTCTTATAAATAGTTGTATTTCAGTATACAATTAAGTATATTATTTTTCATTTCAAATATTTGTCCTCTATTAAAAAACAGAAACAAATAATTGACTATCTTTTTATAATAGCACTGCTTTTGAATACAAATGACAAATTTTTGGTCCATTGTGAATAGTGTGATAAGAGATGCAGATGTAATCCTTTTACTATTAGATGCAAGACTAGTTAATGAAACAAGAAATATTGAGATAGAAAACAGAGTTAAGTCAATAGGTAAAGCACTTATTTATGTTATTACAAAGTCAGATCTTGTAGATGATAAAGAATTAGTTGAAAAATATAAAAAAGAGCTAAAACCATGTGTTTTTGTTTCTTCTAAAAAATATTATGGAACAACTATGCTCAGAGATAGAATAATGATTGAAGCAAAAAAACATAAAATCAAGTTCCCATCAATCAGAGTAGGAGTTCTTGGATATCCAAATGTAGGAAAATCGTCTTTAATCAATGCTATGAGTGGAGGAAGTGGAGCTCCAACCAGTTCAATGAGTGGATATACAAAATCCTTGCAGAAAATCAGAGCAGATAAACACCTTTTATTTTTAGACACACCAGGAGTCATTCCATTTAAAGAAAAAGAAAGTGAAAAGCATTCTATGATTGGATCAGTAGATTTTACAAAAGTTAAAGAACCTGACTTGGCAGTTATGCAAATAATGAAAAAATTTCCGGGAGTTATAGAAGCTCACTATGGAACAAAAGTTATTAAAGATTTTGAAAAATCACTTGAAAACATAGCACTTTCCAAAAATATAATTAAAAGTGGAAAAGAAGCAAATATTGATAAAATGGCTCGAACAATTCTAAAAGATTGGCAAAAAGGAAAAATACAATGAGATAATTTTCTAAGAAATATCTTTAACATCTAACTCGAAATTATGTTCTATAATTCTAAATCGTTCTTCATCTTCAGGACAAATGAAAACTATTGTGTGACCTTTTTTATCAGTTCTACCTGTTCGTCCAATTCTATGAATATAAAACTCTGGTCTTGTAGGAACATCATAATTAACTACTAAATCAACTCCTTCAATATGTAAACCTCGAGAAGCAACATCAGTTGCAACTAAAGCACTAATAGATCCGTCTTTGAAGAGATTAAGATGATTTAAACGATTATCCTGACTTAAATCTCCACTAATAAGTTTAGCTCGAATTTTGTTATCAGTTAAAAATTTAGTAATACCCTGACATTTTTGTCTTGTATTGCTAAAAATAATTATTCGTTTAAACTTTTTATCAGAGAAAATTTTTAGAAGTAGAAAATTTTTATCAAGCATACCACAAAATATCTTTTCTTGAACAATATTTTTTGGGATTTGCAAACCAACGTTTAAAAATTCATGCGGACCAATAATTGTATTGATGAATGCAGTTACTTTACCAGTAATTGTTGCAGAAGCCAATACTACCTGCGCACTATCACTAATCCTTTTACGAACATAAACACATTCGTCATAGAAACCATCATCAAACATTTGATCACTTTCATCAAAAACAATTAATCTTGTATCACCAACTTTAATTTGTTTGCTGTTAATATGCTGAATTAATCTTCCTGGAGTTCCAACAATTATTTGATTTTTCTTGCTCGTTGTTTTATAATCACCTGAAATTTCTCTCCCTCCATAAAGAATTCCAACACTCAAATCAAGAGGATCACAAATACTTTGAATTTCTTTACCAACTTGAATACAAAGTTCTCTTGTAGGAACAAGAACAATCATTTGAATTCCAAATTTCCTATTAATTTTACCTAAAAAACCCAAAAGATAAGCTAGAGTTTTCCCACTGCCAGTTCTAGAAGTGAAAACGACATTCTTACCCTGCATAACTAAAGGAATGACTTTTTCTTGAACTTCAAACACTTCTTTAAACTTCAATCTATTAAGAACACTCAGTATATCCTTTTTTAAATTAAGCTGTAAAAAAGTCTTCATAAAATGAATGAGAGTTAATTGTTTTATAAAGTTTGTTTGAACTTTGGGCTTAAAACTCTATTCGCCAAATTCTTTTATTAGAAAAACATCATAATTTCTACCAATCTTCTCTCTACGAATTATTTTTTTATATTCAAGATTGGTAATTATAGATGAAACTTTTGATTTTGACCATCCAAGTGTGTTTACTATTTCCTTTTGTTTTATATGACTATTAGATTTACTTATGACTTCTAACACTTTTTGCTCGTCAGGATTCAATAAACTTAGAGGAATAGCTGCAATTATTGCCCTGTCTTGTTTATCAAAAAATTTACTGAAATTAAAAAATGCTCCCACCAATAAACCTAAAAGAAAAGTTATTGCAGCCAAAACCCACACAGGCCATTCTGTTAATTCACCTTTAAATTCTGAAACAACACCTTCAAGTTTTTCATGATCTGAGAATACAACTCTAAAAAGTTGTGGAAACACAGGTTTTTCTTGGAACCATTCAATAACTATTGATGATCCATCAGTTCGAATATCTGCGTGAACAGGAAGAATAGCCGAAGAATCATTAAGATTCAAAATCATTCCAATTGGTAATTTAACTGAATAAGAAAACTTATTTGGTGAAACTGGTAAATCAATTGTTCGAATGAACTCATAAGAATCAGAAGACAGTTTTTTAACTGTTGAATCTAATTTAAAACTAAACTCAATTACACATTCAGAGCAATCCAATAAAACAACAATTGATTTATTATTTCCTTTTATTTGTTGTCCATTAAGAATTATCTTTTGGGCATTATCAGGTAAATTAAAAGTCATAGACTCTTTTGAATTGTTAACCAAATTAATTATTAGTTTCTCAGTTAAAACATTAGAATCATCTATCTCGTCGATAATTGAAACTTTTTGAGTGGTGGTCGCCTGTACACTCATAAGAACTAATAAAAAGGTTATGAACAATAAAACAGGTAGCTTAATTGCAGATTTTTTTGGAATCATTTTTATAAAAGTCGCTTAAATATGTTAAAAATAGTTCAGAACTATTTAAATATTGCCTATTTTTTATAAAAATAAAAAAATTGTTCTGAACCTTTAAATAGCCATATTAGTTCTTTTCAGCGATTATAAACAGTTTCAAAAGGACATAATTCTCATGGTTTACCAGGATATATTATATAGGAGTACACAATAATAAATTCTAGAAAAACAAATAGGTGATATTAAAATGATGAAAAAAATACTATATGTGTTTATCATTATAAGTTTATTGTTGGTCGCGGCTTCAATAGTCGCAGCAGATAATGACCATGATGATGATTACAACGAACATGATGATGACAATGGATATGATCGATCTTCAGATAGAGATCATGATGACGATGATGATTATGATGATGATTGGGATTTCAGTAATGATTTTGAAACAATAACAACTTATGAAGAAATCATAATTGAAGAACCAATAGTTGAACCAGTCACTAAAATAGTAACTCAAATAAATAATACTGTTAACAATACTGATTATTTAGACGATGATAATGATGGAATAATAAATAAAAATGATCAATTCCCAGGCCAAAATGATTTATTATTTATGGACAGTGATAATGATGGAGTTAATGATTTTAATGATGAATTCCCAGGTCTAAATGATGCAGATATGAAAAAACAACCTGAAATTAATATTACATCAAATCAGATTGTGACTACTGAAAATACTAGTTGGTGGAATTTAATATTAAAATGGTTTGGAATAATATAAGGCCATGGTAGAACATAATAAAATGAATCAACAAATGCAGTTTCCTTTGTTTGGAAAAAAGATTGAAATAGGCTTTCAAGATATTGATAGTTCATTAATAGAACTATATAGAGACGATATTATTGAAGAAGCATACAGACTGCAAAAAATCTTTAATCTCTTTGATGAGCAAAGTGAACTTTCAATTCTTAATAAACAAAGAATTGCAAAAGTATCGCCTGAATTGCTTGAAGTTTTAGAAACAGCTTTGAAGTTTTGCAGTCTAAGTGAGAATTATGATATATCAAAAGGATACAATTTTCTTGCTTTTAAGAAAAAAATAAATTACAAGGAAATTTCATGTAGTTACAAAAACATCCTATTAGATGGAAACACAGTAACTCTTACGCACAAAGATGTAATTATAGATCTCGGAAGTATTGCCAAAGGATATATAGTTGACAAACTCGAAGAGTTTATTTTTTCATTAGGATTTGAAAACTTTTATTTAGATGCAAGAGGAGACATAAAAATGCATGAATTTAAAACAATAATAGAAATCGCTCCTCCGCGTGAAGAATCTGAAAAACTTGAATTTGAAATAGAAACTGGAGGAATTGCAACATCAGGCGATTATAAACAATATAACAATAACTTTGAAGATAATCATTTATTAGGTAAAAACAAGTTTTCATCAGTTACAGTCATTAATGAATCACTAATGATTGCAGATGCCATTGCAACAGCAATCTTATTAAATAAAAACAATTTTATAAACAAAATTAAATCATTTTTTCCAACTTCAAAGATAATCATCTTCGACAAAAAAGGAACAGCCATACATAATGATTTGGAGATTTAAAATGCATAAAAAAATAAAATTCGCATTACTAACTGCACCATTTATTATAATCTATTTTTTATTATTAAGTGCTATAAAATCAACGCCCTGGATTTGGTATGAAAATAGATTATTTGGGTTATTAGCATTTATTTTTTTATTTATGACCATAATAATTGGCGAATTAAGAGTTATGCATTTGAATAAATCAAAATTCAAAATATTTAAGTATCATGTTCCCATTGGCATATTCGCAACAATCCTTGTTTTAATACATTTTGTATCTGCAATCTTTGATAAATATAAATGGGGTGCGAGCTTAACATTTAGCCAATATTTAGGGTTTTCATTTAGTGATAAATGGTTAGTCTTTTTGAGCCTCGGAACTTTAGCATTTTATTTCATGATACTTGTCGCTTTAACAAGTATAAATAAAATGATCAGAATTATCAAATTTAAAAGATGGAAACTAATACATTATTTTAGCTATGTATCTTTTTTATTTGCATTTATTCACTCAATTAATTTAGGAACTGATCTTAAAACGTCAGTCTTAAGTGTTGTACTCAAACCATTATTTATGATCATGTTTTGGTTAGTAGTTGCAATCCTAATAGTCAGAATAATGGTTGCTCTTAAACTATTTGTTGAACAACAAGAAGTTACTTTAATGGCAATTTTAATCATAATAATGATTCTTGGAGCAGTATTTATAACAGGATTTTTTCACAATATTAGCTCTGATGAAGAAATAAATCTTGTAGTTGAAGATTTAAATTCCGAAATAAGTTATTATGAAATTTTAAACAATGACTTACAACAAAAAAATGTTTTGATAAACACAAAAATAAATGAATTAAGAGGCGGTTTGAATGAGAGTAATATTTAGAACAACAATTATTTTTATTATTATCACAGTAATATTAAGTTATTCTTTATTGATAGCTTATGGATTTGAAATACAAGATAACCAACAGGAACAATTTGGTCAACAAATGAGTCAGTTAATAAATAGAAAAGAAGAACTTGCAAATACCTATTTAATGTTGGAAAACGAGAAATTAAGATTACAACAAGAACTGCTTCTGATAAGCGCAGTAAATCAAACAAGCACTGCAGATCCAGGAACTGTAAGTTCTAACACACAAACAACAAATGTTCAACCAACACCACTAGTTCAAACACAACCAGTTGTAAAAACAGTTCAGAAAGTAGTTACACAACCAGTTGTTAGAAGAGTCACAACAAGAGCTTCATGAGTTTATTAAGAAATTATTGTTGAACAATTAGCATGTGTTCTCTGAAGTAATTCATTCCTTTTGGATATTTGTTTATTTTGTCTAATGTTTTTTTATAATTATCTCTTAATTTTATTACTTCTTTTTTTGTGAGTCCAGAAATTATTTCATAACTTATTTTTGGTTCTAAAACAGTTCTTTTTTCTTCACAAACGTTTTTTATTCCAAAGTTTTCTGGTTCACCAAACATTTTAGATTCTTTTTGCAGTCCAAAAATACTTGTTGATACTAAATCAATATTATCAGTGTTTTCTTTCAAAAAATTTATTGTATCTAAAAATTCTTCTTTTGTTTCTGTTGGAAATCCAAACATGATATAAGTCACATTTTTTATACCAGCATCAGAAGATTGCTTCAATACTTTCTTCACATCTAGAACATTAGTCCCTTTTTTCATTAAATTTAGAATTCTTTGGTTTCCTGATTCAACTCCCCAAATAACCATTTCCAATCCTGCTTGTTTTAATTTTTTTAATACTTCAACAGTATATTCTTTTGTTGGTCTTAATTGACAAGCCCATTTAATTTTTAAATTTTTAACAGTATCTGCAAATTCCAATAACCTATTAACATGTACCATGTCATCTATTATAAAAAAATATTTTTGTTTAGATAAAATGATATTTTTTTTAATAAGATCTAAGGAGTATTCAATATATTTTGCATTGTTATGATGAGTGCAAAAAACACATTGTTTATAATAACAACTATTAGAAGTTTTAATTGGTATAACTGGTTCTGGAGTAAAATAATCTTTTAATTTATGAACTTTAAAATCTGTTAAATAACTAAAATCAAGTTTTGCAGTTTCAACTTTTTTATTTAATATGAGTTCTAAAAGTTCAATTTCATTAGCAAGAGTGTTATCTGCTATTAAACTTAATTTTTCATTGATTGCAGGCCCTCCTATAACTGTTTTTATTGTTCCTTTAAGAGCTTTAAGAATAGAATATGCATAAAATGCTTGACTGGAATAAACTAAACTAAAAGCAACTAAATCAGGTTTTTTATCAATTATTTGTTTAAGTAATTCTTCAAATAATTCAGGATTTTCTCCTTTAACAACTAACTTGTTATTCTCAGAATAAACTTTAGAGCTCTCTTTAAAATATTCATTAACTTCTTCTTCATAATTATTCCATTGCATTGTATTTTGAAAATATTTTTGATAACTTGGAAATTTAAGTTTATGAAATTCTAAGTTTAAGTCTAAAATATCTATATCTCCAGAATAATTTGCTTTCAAAAAAGAGTTCATACTAGTTAAAGAAAAAGGTGGACTCGCAGGAGTGCAAAATGGTAAATAAACCAGTAAAACTTTCTTCATACAATAGTATGTTTAAACTTTCTTTATATGATTTTTTATTGACTAACAAATTTTTTAATCAAAATATTTATAAAGATATCTTAACAATAGTTAAGATGGTCTTTAATTTTAAAACTATCATAATCATTCTGACAATGATTTCACTATTAATTTTAACTACCTGTACACCAAATGAAACAATGAAAAATGAAACAAATAAAAAAGATATGTCATATTATGTCACAAAAGAAAGTATGACTGAACCTGCGTTTAATAATGAATATTGGGATGAAAAAAGTCCTGGAATTTACACAGATATAAATACTGGAGAAGCATTATTCTCTAGCTTAGACAAATTCGATTCAGGAACAGGATGGCCGAGTTTCACTAAAACAATCAATGAAGCATTAATAGAAACAAAAGAAGATGCCAGCCAAGGAATGATCAGAACTGAAATAAGAACTAATGAATCTCATCTAGGACACGTATTTGATGACGGACCAGACGGATTACCAAGATTCTGTGTGAACTCTGCATCACTAAATTTTATACCGTATGAACAATTAGATTCAAAAGGATACGGAGAATATAAAAAATTATTTCCATATAAAGAAGCAGTATTTGCAGGCGGATGTTTCTGGGGTGTCGAATACTTATTTGAAAAACTAGATGGAGTCGTAAGTGCAATATCAGGTTATTCTGGAGGAGATTTAAAAGATCCAAACTACAAACAAGTAAGTACAGGAAATACTGGACATGCCGAATCAGTACTAGTTATTTATAATCCTTCAATTATAAGTTATGGTGAATTAATTGATTATTTCTGGAAATTACACAACCCAACAGAACTAAATAGACAAGGTCCAGATGTTGGAACACAGTATAGATCAGCAATATTTTACAAAACTGAAGAAGAAAGAAAAATAGCAGAAGAAAGTAAAACCGCGTTTGATGCAAAAGGAATATTTAACAAACCAGCAGTTACACAAATTGTTGCATTTGAAAAATTTTACCCTGCAGAAGAATATCATCAAGATTATTCTGAAAAAAACCCTTCCTATGTATGTCATGAATTGAGAACAGAATAAATACTCTTACTAATTCTAGATACAAACAATTATAAACATAGAATTTTAAAAAATTTATATGTTAGAATTTAATCCTGATGGAAGTTTAAAACTTGGTAAACAAGTCGAAGCTAAAAGAGAAGAAAACAAAATAAAAATGATTTCTCAGAAATGTGTTACTATAACCCGTGAAGTAGTTAATTTTACAGCTCCAAAAAAATGTGTTTTGAGATTGCAATTGTCTGACGCATTCAACAATGATCATAAATTTGTAAATACCATCTATGGTTATTTTAAAGATCGAGCACAAGTACCTAGTAAATTAACAAAGATTAATGATAAAGAATTTGAAATAGAAATAGGAACTGATTTTAGAAGATGCACTGATTGTCAATCTCTCAGAGGAGAATTCAGAGAATTTTTATATGGAAATATGATAGATAATAAAGGAAATTGTACATTTGAAGGCATGATAAAAAATTTTGAATATGAAGACTATTTTGATTGATTTTGCCAGAAATTATTTAAAGAAATTAAGGAGTATATAGAGTATGAAGTTTAAAACGTTTGTTCTTGACTCATTTCAAGAAGATTCAATCAAAGCAATTGAAAACGAAAAATCAGTTTTAGTTTCAGCCCCTACTGGTTCTGGAAAAACATTGATTGCAGATTATATTATTGATAAATTCTTAAAAGAAAACTCTCGAATAATTTATACTGCTCCAATAAAAGCTTTATCAAACCAAAAATATAAAGAATTCACAGATTCTTATGGAGAAGATAAAATTGGATTAATAACAGGAGATTTAGTTATAAATCCTGATGCACAAGTTTTGATAATGACTGCAGAAGTTTATAGAAACATGGCTATTGTTAATGATCATGCATTGGATTCAGTTGCATATTGCATCATGGACGAGATTCATTATTTGAGTGATCAAGAAAGAGGACATGTTTGGGAAGAATCCATAATTTTTAGTCCAGAACATGTGAAGTTTCTATTTCTCTCAGCAACAATTCCTAATGCAGAAGAATTTGCCGCATGGGTTGAAAGTATAAAAAAACATCCTGTTAAGGTTATAAAATATGATATTAGACCTGTTCCTTTGGAAAGAAAATTCTACGATCCAGAAATGGGTATAACAACTCTTGATCAAATTAAACATAAAAAAGAACTAGATAAATATCCTGAGTATAATCATTTTATGAAAGGAAGATACAGAGCTCCAAGAGTTCCAAAACCTGATTTTCGAAATCTTATTGCAGAACTTGGAAATAAACTTCCATGCATATACTTTGTTTTTTCAAGAGCAAAAACAATGGATTATGCAACTGTTCTTTCACAAAAAAGACAATTTTTATCTTCAGAAGAACAAAAAAAAGCAATTGCAATTTCAAGTGCAGAATTTAACAAATTAAACAAAGAAGTTCTTTCATTAAAAACAACTCAAAAATTAAGAGAGTGTATACCTAAAGGAGTTGCATTTCACAATGCAGGAATACTACCTGAACTTAAACATATTGTTGAAAAACTTTTTTCACAAGGTTTAATTAAAGTTTTATTTGCAACAGAAACATTCGCAGTCGGGATAAACATGCCTGCAAAAACAGTTTGTTTTGATAGTTTAAGAAAATATACTGATACAGGGTTTAGATATTTAACATCAAAAGAATATTTTCAAATTTCAGGTAGAGCAGGGAGAAGAGGAATTGATAAAAAAGGTTTATCAGTTGCAATGATTTATAGACCAAGTGCAGAGCTTGACAGAATAAAAGAATTTACAACAAAAGATGTTTTACCATTAAAATCACAATTTAAACTCACATACAATACAATTCTAAACATGGTTAATCAACATAAACCTGAAGAAAATACTCGAATATTAACTATGAATTTTTTTACATATCAAAAACTTAAAGGTTCAAGGTCAAACAGATTGCTGGGATCTATAAAAGCACGATTCACAAAGGCAACTAATTTACTAACCAGTCTAGGATATATGAAAGATCAAAAACTTACTGAACTAGGATTATTCACAACAAAAATATTCGGAAATGAATTAGAAGTGTCTCAAATATTTAATGGAGACATAGAACTTGATGAATACTCAATATTATTATTGTTAGCATCTTTAGAATATGAAGGTAAAAGAGACACAGTATTTCATAGAACGTTTGAAAGTCCTAGCTCTAGAAAACTTTTTAAGATGGTACAACAAAATCAAATTCTTAAACGAGATGAATGGTCTCACAACATAAGTAAAATGACTGCGATTATCCATCCATTATATAATCAAAAAAAGTTTATTGAAATACTTAAAAATACAAACTTGCTTGAAGGTGACTTAATACGAATCTTAATGAGAGTAATGGATAAACTTGAGCAAATAGGTAAAGCATCAAACAAAAAGTATCATCTAGTAATGGTTGATAACTGCAAACAAATAATAAGAGATTCGCTTGAAGGAATACATTTATTCTAAAAATATTTTATTAACCAGATATATTATCAGAAAAATTAGTTATGTTAGTTCCAAGTCTTTTCATAACATTATCATAATATTTTTTGTTAATTTGAGGATATTTTTTTGTTAAAGTTAAATACTCTTTTTTTAAAGTTCCAAAATTAGTCATAGGCAAACCTTTTAATTGTTCAAATATTGCAGGATTACGAACTGCCGCACGCCCAATCATGACACCTTTAACACCTAATTCTTTAAGATGATTTACTTTTTCAACAGAGTCAATATCTCCATTCGCAATTATTGTTTTGCCCGTTTCAACACATTCAGAATAAACAGAATAATCAGCTACAGATTCGTAATGTTCCATACCATGTCTTGCATGAACAACAAAAAAATCAGGATTTGAATTTTTCAATAAATTTAGATAAGTTTTCTTTTCTTTTTCAAATCTATTTAAGCCTAAACGCATTTTTATAGAACAAGGAAAACCATGATCTTTCACTATCTGAATTAATCTTTCAACTTTTGAAACTCTTTTTATCAAAGCGCATCCCAACCCAATTCTTATGAGATGCGGACTTGGACAACCTAAATTAAAATTTATTCCTTTAAATCCTTCTGGAGGATTAAAATCTTTCAAAAATGATTTTAAGTCAGACTCTTTTTGAGCAGCTAATTGTATTTGTGTGGGTGCTTTACTTTGAAATTCAATCTTTCTAATAGTACTTTTATTATTTCGTACTAAACTCTCTAATCTAACCATTTCTGTAAATGTTAAATCAGCACCATGATTAAAACATAGTTCTCTAAAAACATTATCAGAAACATCTTCCAAGGGTGCGGCCATATACAGGAATTTAGTCATAATAAACTCTTTGTGAACTAGTATAAAAATATTTATAAAAGGAGCCACACATATTATTTATATAATTACTAGAGAAGAAGCTTTAGAAAGATTAGGAAAAGAAAGAAATTATGAAGATCACTTAGTAGATGTTTTAAGCACATATTTAATTCAAACCTCGAATAAAATAGACGGTTTATCTACAGAACAACTATCTAAAGTAAAAGAAGGTTTAGATAAAATCAGATCAGATTCTACCAAACACAGTATTTTATTTAATAACTTAATGAGTATGATATTAGAAGATGGAAAAAATTATTACTAAAGAAAAATTAATTGAATTAATTCAAGGATTAAGAGCGATGGAGATAAAAGCCAGAGATTCATATAAACAAGACATTATTACATTTACAAATTTTAAAGTTTGCAATATCATAGAAACTATTGAAAAAGACGAAGAAAGACACATAGAAATACTTGATGAAATATTAAAAGTTATTTCTTAAAACAAGAAAAATTATAATTCTTTAATCCAAACTTTCTTCATGACTACTGGCTCAACTGGTTTATCTGGATAAGTAGTTTTAACTTTACCAATAGTCATTAAAACTGTTTTTCCTTCAACAACTTTACCAAATACTGCATGATGATTGTCAAGCCATTGACAAGGTGCAAGAGTTATAAAAAATTGGCTTCCACCACTATTTGGGCCTGAATTAGCCATTGAAAGAATTCCTTTATTATCATGTTTTAAATCAGGATGAAACTCATCTGGAATGCTGTAACCAGGACCGCCAGTACCTCTTCCTTTAGGACAACCGCCTTGAATCATAAAATCTTTAATGATTCTGTGAAAAATCAAACCATTATAGAAACCTTTGTTTACAAGGTCAATAAAGTTTTTTGTTGTAATAGGAGCTTTATCTTCAAAAAGCTCAATCTCCATAGTTCCCAAGGATGTTTCCATAACTGCAATTCTATTTGTCATAAAAATAAAATATTTTTAGAATATTTATAAATTTTTAGTAATACTCAGCAAAACTTATATATTATTAGATTTAGAATTAATAAAAATGACTGTGAAGCTTAAAAAACAGTCAAATCTATAATGACAAAACAAACAGAGATATTTGAAAAAAATAAATTAAAAAGTTTTCTGAAAATTATGATTACCACATTAATTATTTTGACATTATTTTTACTTGTAAGAACAATTATTGAAGATGAAAACTCTATAGCAAGAATTTCAAACTCAGTAGGCATATTTGGGCCTATAGTATTAATTTTGCTTATAAGTTTAGGAATATTATTATCCCCTATACCTTCAATTGTTTTGATTATGACTGCAGGGTATATTTATGGTTGCTGGTTAGGAGCTTTATATAGCTACATTGGACATTTAATAGCTTCAATAAGTGTATTCGCAATAGTTAAACGCTTTAAAATAACAAATAAAAACAAAAAATATACTTATTATTCATCATTAATAAAAAAGAATCAAAACTTTTTATATCCATTATACATAATACCTTTTATTCCAATATCTGTACTAAGCATTATTTCTGCGACTTCAAAGATTAGTTGGAAGAAATTTCTAGAAATTATTTCTATAAGCTTTGTACCAGTTGTTTTATTTTTCTCATTTTTTGGAACCAGATTAAACAATAAAAACTTATATGAAATTGGTGCTCTGATTGTTATCATGATAATTGGTTTAATTGTCGTTTTTAGAATTATAAGAAATAAAAGTCAAGAATCAAAACTTTAAAAAAACATAATTTAGTGTTTCAGCAAATTTATAAATAAAACACATCTTCAAATTTTTATGGGAATTATTGAAATTAAACAATTATCTAAACATTTTAATAATAATAGGTTTTAGCGTTATAATGATATCACTTGCAACTTTCTTATTTAAAAGAATGAGATAATATTCAAAAGCACTATTCTTTTTTGAAGGTGTAACATTCGTCACTTTTGAAATTCCACAATTTTTTCCAACCAGTATCTCCAACTAGTAAATCTATTTCATCAGCTTTTAATTCTAAGGATTTCTTTATATGTTCAAAAATTAGTAATTTACCAAGATTTTTTATTTCTCGATTATAACCGCCATTTAAAACATAATATTTATTCATATAAAATGCAGCTATTTCTATACCTTCTATTTTACCATTGATTATAATTGTTAAGGTGTGCATTGCATGCAAATCTTTTACTGCTTTAAGAAATGTTTTCATTTCTTTCAGAAATTGTTTATCTGTTAAATCTGATTCTGCACCGAATCGTTCAATATTAAATTTTACAAATTCATCCAGATGTTCTAGTTCCTCCCATTTTAATTCATAATTCGTTTGTTCTTTCAATTTGTTAAGATCATACAAAAGATTTTTTTTATGTTTTTTACCAAATGTATGTAAATATTTATCCAGCTCATAATCTATTTCTTTAAGATCTAAAAAATATCTGTTGTCTACTTCTTTGAAAGATTCTTTTATTTCAGGATATCTCAATAGAACTTTGTCTATAAATGATTTCTTCATGTCAAATATCTTCGTAGGTTTTGGCATTAATTCAATCACTTCAGGCAATAGTTCTATGTCAAACCAGAATTCTCTCATTTCAGGATATCCTTCTCCAAAAAAATAATAGACTTCACTACCATTATATTTGTATAAGGGTAACAAACCTATTTCTTCATCATTATCATCCTTAAATAACATAAAATATAATTCATATATTCCTTCTTCATAGAATGAAACTGCGACAGACCATTCATCCCAGAGTTTATTTTTTGGCGCAAATTTGTTCCAAAGAGATTGACAACTATTAATCTCAGTTATAATTTCAACTTTCATATTATCTAGACCTCTCTTAAATAGCCCCAATTATGTAGTTTATCACTGTCCTCGTACCATCTATCGCCTATATCAGTTCGATAGTACATGTGAGGCATCATTATATTTTTTATTCTTGCGTAGACTTGATTTTGTGCTTGTTTCATAGTTAAACCAGTTCCTACAACCACCAATATGACTCCTGAAGTTCCTGTTACAACCCATTCACCATTTACTAATTTAACATCTTCTATATGAACTCCATCAATATGTTTCTTAAAATGAATAATTGTATCCTTAGATTTTACTTCAAAAGTTTCATTATCAGTAAATGGATACGGAGGCATGACTATTCTTACTCCCACTTGAAATCCACTTTTTGTTTTAAAATTTTTTAATTCTCCTGAAGCCATCTTATAGAAGAAATCTCCCATAGGCATATTGATTCCTTCTTGTTGTATGAAAATTGTTGGATAACCAAATCTTGATGTAAACTCAAGAGGATATATTCCATTTCCATTTACTATACAATTTAAATCTACATATCCAACATATTTTTGTTCTGCGAGTTTTTCTTCAAATTTCTTTAATGTTTGATTAAAAATCTTGTTTGGGCCAGACCAAAACATGGATGTGCCCATTTCACCAGTAGATGGACCTAAATTTCCTGGAAATAATTTTTTATGCTCAAAATTTACATTTATTGGATAAACAAATTCATTACCATTAAAAAAAGCGCCTACTGCAACTTCCACACCTACAACTCTTTTCTGTAATTGAAATACAGGTATTTTATCTGCCCAGGCTCTGTTATAATCGGATAATACTTGAACTACATCTGAACCATTTTCTTCTTCTCCTATGAATAATAATCCTTTCAAATTCTGAGCTTCCCCAGATGGTTTTATAACATATTTTGCAGGATTATTTTTAACATACTCAATTCCTTCTTCAAATGATTCAAATTGTTTATATGGTAATATTGATATACCATGTTTTTTAAGTTCTTCTTGCCCAAAAGCCCTATCATCTTCTAACTGATCAGTATATGGAGATCCTCCGACAACTAACTTGCCTTTTGCTCGCATTTCATCTGCAAACAAACCCATTCCTAATACATCATCAAATATAATTATGTCAGCCCAATCAACTTCTGCTCTCCAATCATCAATTTTTTCAAAGAAACCATCACCAATATCTTTATCTTCAGGCGATCTTATCCAATACTTGACATTGTGTCCTTCATTCTTAATAACTCTGGCTGTATCTCCAATTAAGCTATCGTATGATACAAACAAAAAGTTCTTTGGTTTTGATGCTATTTTACTAGCTATTTTTAAATCTTTTTTTTCAATATTGTTCAAGTCTATCTCCTCTACCATTTTTTATTTACTAAACCCATTTTTTAGTTCTCCCAATTTATATTAATTTTTTTTCAAGTATGAATGAAGGTGTTTAAATATTTGATTATATTATTAAATAACCCCCTTAAATATTTCTTTCTTGAAAAAATTACTTTATTGAAATTGTTTAAATATAAAAATGTTGATATTTAGAAACAATAAAACAGTCTAAATTGATCCTTACCCCATCCAATATACTCTAAGGTAAATAATCACTAGTCTGTTTGCTCAATGATGCTTTGAGAATAATTTTGAGTTAAAAACTTTTTAGCAATAGATTTTACATCTTCCAGAGTAACTTTATTTATATTATCAATATAATGTTCTAAATCTTTAGCATTAGTACATAATTCTTGAAAAGCCATTTCTTCAGCTAATTTAACATTATCTTCATGTCCAAGAATGAATTCACCCTCAATATAAGTTTTCATATTTACAAGCTCTTCTTCTGTTAAATTTTGAAGCCGTTCAAACTGTTCAAAAATCACTTTTTTAATAGTCTCGAAATTCTTTTTATGACTATTAATATAAACACATATAGAACCATTATTTATTGAGTGATCTAAGTAAACTCCTGCTTCATAAGCTAATCCTCGTTTATTTCTTATTTCATCAAAAATCCAACCTGATTGAACTCGTCCAAGAATAGCCCTTATAACATCAAATGTGAATGAGTTTTTATCTTTTTGAGGAGGAATAACATATCCCATCATAAAATAGCTTTGAGAAATCTTTCGTTTTTCTAAGACCTCTCGCTTAGAATTTTCTTGAATAGGTATATTTGGCAAAACCAATTCTTGCGATTCTAAGAATCCAAACTTACTTTCTATTTTAGGAAAAACATTTTCAACATCACCGGCAACACTAACAACCATATTATTAGGCACATAAAATTTTTTGTAAAAATTAAATAATTGATCTCTTGTTAAATTAGCAATTGTTTCTTTAGTTCCTAAAATTCTTTTGCTAGCAGGATGACCTTTAAATAAAGCATCTTGAAATAATGAGAACTGATGTTGTCTAGGATTATCATGAACCATATTTATCTCATCCAACACTATACCTTTCTCTCTATCAAATAACTCTTGAGGAAAAACAGAATTTAAAATAATATCACTCAAAATTTCAAGCGCAACATCAAAATGTTTTTTTAAAATTCTAATATAAAAAATAGTATTATCAGTATCAGTTGCAGCATTAAATTCTCCACCTAAATTTTCAATAGTTCTTGAAATTTGAATTTGAGATCGCGTTTTAGTACCATTAAAAATCATATGCTCTAAAAAATGAGATACACCCATTAACTCATCAGGTTCATAAATACAACCAGCTTTAACAGAAATAACTAGTGCCACTGATGCAGTATTAGTTTTCTTATATAAGATTCTTAATCCATTAGATAAAACCTGTTTTTTAATCATACTAGTATGAAAAAGGTAGTTATTTATAAATTTTCTATTATAAAAAGTTCAGATGGGAAAAACATTAAAATTTAAAATTTCTTAGCTTCTGAACATAATTTCACTATGGCAGCGATTCGTTTTTCCTTAGTTTCTTCACGTTTTGCTCTTACCAACCATCGTAACCACATTCGTTTATGTGAAGGAGAAACATTATTAAAAAAATCCTGTGCAAGTTTATTCTTAGCAAGAGATTCTTTCAATCTTATTGGTACTTCAAGATTATCGGGAATATCTCCATCAAGTAAAGGATTTTTAAGACCTTGATTATAAACTTTCAAACCTGCAGAAGACATTTTACCCTCTTTAATTAAACGTTGAGCATATTTAACAGTGTTTTTACTCCATCTTCCAGTTTTTTTTCTTCTAACAAATCTTTGAATATAACAATCTTCATCCAATCTTTTAATAGTAGTATCTATCCATCCAAAACAAATGGCTTCATCCATTGCTTCTTGAGAACTCATAGCACGTTTACCTGTATGTTTCTTATAATGAACCAAATGAATCTCTTTTTCTTTTAAATGGTTTTTTTCCAACCATTTACGCCAAGCAAGCTGAGAGAGAGGATTTATTTGTTTTATTTCAGTCATTATAAAAAAAACAAGAATAACAGATATAAAAAATTTATGAAGAACTTATTCTAATTCACGTTTCAAAATTTTATGAGCACGATTAAGCGCTTTAAATCTTTCAGTATCACCATTTGGCATGTCAGGATGAGCATCTTTTGCTAAAAGCTTGTATTTTTTACTAATTAAATCCATGTCAAACGAATCAGGGTCAACTCCTAAGAATTCTCTTGCTTCTTTTCGTTCTTCTTCAACGTCATGCTCTTCCATAAAATCCAGTATAAATTGATCAATAGATTTTTCTCCTGCTAACAATGCTTTTACTTCTAACTCTATTAATCTTGAAACAACATATAAATTTTCAACAAATTTACTACAAGCCTTATAACTATAATGTAAATGAGAACCTTCAACATACCATGAAACACTTGCAGGAGTATTCTTTATTGCGACAGCTTCAAAAGATACATCTATGTCATCTTCGGTTAAACCAATTGCACGAAGACTACTAATTATATTATTCTTGAATTTTAAAGCTCTTCTATTATGAGAATCTCTAATACTTAAAACATTAATATCATAACCTTTTACTCTAACAATCATCATTCTAAGTGTTTATGAGTCTTTTAAATGACTTTCTATTAGAGATGGGGAAAAAACAGAATTTCAGCGCAGATGTAAAATATTTATTTGAAATTAATTTATTTAAAGTATCCTATTTTGAAATAACTTATCAATCATCAAAAGTATTTCATCTTTATTCTTGGTGTGAGTTAATTCCATCATTTGATTGAAATATTGTGTGTCTTTCAAAAGTGCTTGAACATGTATTTTCATAATTTGAAATCCTGTATTATATTTTTCTGCGTTTTTTAAATATTTTTTAATAGCTTCAAGTTTTTCATTTTCTTTTTTATATGTTTTTCCTAAAAGTTGACCAAAGATAAATGGTTCTTTTACTGCATGTCTGCCTATCATTACAGCATCACAAAATTCTAGCATTTCATTTGCACTTTTTACATTTACGACATCTCCATTTCCTACAAGCATTATATTTGTTTCTCTGGCAACTTCTTTTATTGGCTCTAAGTCCACTATTCCTTCATACATTTGACTAGAAGTTCGTCCATGAATTGTAATAAAGTCTAAACCACAGGCTTCAGCAATTTTTGCAATTCGCAAGTATGGCTTACTTTTCATATGAGCAGAATTAACTGCAAGTCTAAGTTTTGCAGAAACTGGAAGATGAGAATGTTTTTTCATAGTAAGAAATAATTCTTCTACAAGTTTTGAATGTTTAAGAAGTTCTGAACCAAGAGTCATATCTCTTGTTTTTTTCATAGGACAAGCAAGATTTAAATCTATTGACCTAACATTTTCAAGTCCGTCATAAAATTCTTTGTTTTTAATTATCGCAATTGCTTGTTTTAATTCATCTGAATTATTTGAAAGAAATTGAATTCCACAAGGAGAATGTATGTCAATTCGTCTTTTTAAATCATCAGTTTTTTTAATGAATTCGGATGCAAGAATTTGCTCAGTAAAAGAGTAAGAAGCACCATATTCTTCACAAATTAATCTAAAACTTATATCTGAAAATTTAGACATTGGAGCGAACAAATAAGGATTTTTTAATTCTAAACGACCAAGATTAATCATAGTAAAAATAAACATTATTAGCTAATATTAAAATATGGTGGTTTAAAGTGTTTAAAATATTAATTTAGTTATTACATCCTAAATTACATACTGATTATCTTTACATGACAGAAAGATATTTTAAGTTCTAATCAATCTGCTATTTTTATGAAAGAGATTTTTTTTACAGATGGAGAAAAAATAGAATTAACTATTATAAGCCTTGCAGCTAGTGGAAGTGGAATGGGCATCACTATAGAAAATGGTTTTAAAAAACCAGTATTTGTTCCTTACACCGTGCCTGGCGACATAGTTATTGCACAACTTACCAAACAATACAAAAGATACTATGAAGCAAAATTATGCGAAATAATAACTTCTTCTCCACATAGAATAAAACCTGTTTGTGAACATTTTGGAACTTGTGGCGCATGTGATTTTTTACATATTTCATATGATCAGCAAATTAAGAGCAAAGAAAAGTTACTTTTATATTCACTAAAAAAGGTTCATGTTAGTCATCCAACAATTCAATTAATAGCGGCTAAACAAACACTTCATTATAGAGCAAAAGTTAAACTTTTCTCACAAGATAAAGAAGCCGGGTTTATTGCAAAAAAATCAAACACGATTGTGCCTATAAAAAAATGCAGCATAATTTATGAAGAACTCAACAAAGTATTTGCAAGCTCTTTAGAAGATGGAGTACATAATTTTGCGTATGATGAAAAAACCAAAAGCATTACTGATTCCGAAAAATGTTTTTATACTGTAGAAAATTGTTTGCTCGCATTTTATCCAAATACTTTTGTACAAAGTAACCTTGAGATGAATAAAGAACTTGTGCGTTTAGTTTGTTCATTCATACCAGCTAAAACAACAGTTCTTGATTTATACGCCGGAAATGGAAATTTCAGCATAGTTCTGGCAAAAAAAGGCAACATAGTTACTGCAGTGGAAGGAGATAAAAAAGGATATGATTTATTGTGCGCAAACAAACAATCCAATGAAGTTTCACTAACTGTATTTTATCAAGATGTAAAAACATTTCTTGAAGAAAATACTGAAGTACAAGAAAGCATCATACTTGATCCTCCAAGAACAGGTGCTTTAGAAATTCTTCCTCTGCTTACAAAAGCAAAAAACATTGTATATGTTTCTTGTAATGCTCAAAATCTTGGAAAAGAACTTAAATATCTTTGTGATGAAGGATATACTATAACAGAAATTTATCTTCTTGATTTATTTCCACAAACAAGACATTTCGAAACAATTATTAATTTAAAAAAAAAACATATTAATAATTAAAATTTTAAGAATCAACTTTTTTCTTCATCTTATTAACAACTTTCTCAAATGCAGCTATCTGATTTTCAGATAATCCGCCAAATTTCAAATATTTAATCTTAATATCTCTTAAAAACATATTGTCCTTGTAAAACAAATCAGGAATATCAAAAAACTTCTTCATCTTAGGATCAGTAATTTCACCCTCCATCTCAGGTTTTTGACATTCATAACATATAACGAAACGAGAATTCCTATCAACAAGCTGATAATTTTGTTTACATTTAATGCATTTAATCTTGTAATTCATAACCATTAAAAAACTCTAATAACAGGTTATTATTAAATTATTCGGATTAAGAGAAAAATAATCCAAATAATATTTGAAAAAATAAGCTGGATTTTATTCAAGACTTCAAACTTACTAGTCGCGTGCAAAAAGGACAATGTTTAGGATGATTTTTATCTTCATTATACACAAACACATATTTACACTTTGGACAAGTATATTTAACATTAAAAGCATCAATTCTAATAAATTCAACTTTTGGAACTGCTAATTTTTGCTTATTCATGCGTTCCAGATAATCATCGTCTGCATCCCAATCAGCAGATTTTTTTACTGCAGTCCCTTTAACTGGCGATACAACAGTTGTCTTATGGCTACTATTTGTCATTTTAGAATTACTTTTACGCGAGTCAAGAATACATAATGGACAAACCATAATTTTATCATCTAAACTCATCACAAACTGTTCAGCAGGTGCTGAGCGTTTACATTTTCTACATATAACATTTACGCCTTGAGGGTTCATATTAATCACCAGATGCGCTTTATAAAATCATCAGTATATAAATATATTGAAATTATAAAAATATGAACTCCAAACACACTATTTACTTTAATTTCTCAATAAACCTGCTAATTTTATAAATTCCTTTAATTTACAAGTTTTTATGAAACGTTTTGTTTACATGTTGGCTCCAATGGAGGATGTTACTGATGCAGCTATGCGTACTTTATGTTATAGACATGGTGCAGATATCACATTTACAGAAATGATTCGTTTTGACAGTCTAGCTAAGAAAATTGAAGGTTCTCTTAGAATGGCTGAATTACTAGATGAAACGCCTACTTGGATTCAAATTGTTGGTTCTGATGAAAAACAACTTAAACGTTATTTGCATGATTTTAAACCTAAAAAAGGTTTCTTAGGTTTTAATTTTAATTTAGGCTGTCCTAGTTTTAATCTTACTGATAAAGGTGTTGGTTGTGCAATGGTTACTCGTATTGCTAAAACTAGTAAACTTCTTAATATCGTCCGTAAGGCAGGTTATAAGGCATCTATTAAGATGCGACTTGGTCTTAATGATTCTGAAAAAAGAAAAAAAGTTTACCTTAATTTAATTCGACAAGTTAACCCCGATATGTTCATTGTTCACAGTCGTGTTGGCACTGATACTTATGATACTCCTGCAGATCATAGTGTTTTAAAAGATTGTGTTGCTTCAAAAAAAATGATTGTTGCAAATGGAGATATTGATACTAAAGAAAAAGTTCAAGAAGTTCGTGATTATGGCGCACAAGGTGTTATGATTGGTAGAAGTGCTATTTGTAATCCAAGTATTTTTAATACACTAAAAGGAAAACCAGCTGTATCTATTGAAACGCTTCGAGCAGAATACAATCTTTTAGCAGATAAATTTTCTACACCCTCAAAATATCGAAAAAATGTTCTCAAACATTTAGGAAAAAATGTTTCAACTAATAACTCTGAAATTAAAGGATAAAAAAATAATTAATTTTTCTTGAGGTAAAAAGTTCAAACCATTAAAAATACATTAAACAAATTGTTTATTTAAAAAAGTTTTAAAACAACCATCATATAGTAAATTACTTCTTTTAATTTATCAAATATATACTTATTGTAAGAATAGTTGCAAAACTAACCCATAATATATAAGGAATCAATAAGTATGCAGCTGTTTTAGAATGTTTTCTGAAAACAAAAATGGTTCCAATTATTAAACCCCACAAAACTAATATTTCTATAATCGCAAATAAAATATTCTTTAATCCAAAAAATATCAAAGTCCAAAAAAAGTTTAGAACAAGTTGTGAACCAAATAATATATAGGGAAGTTTTTCTTTTGTTTTCTCAATTACTAAATATAATGATATTCCCATTAAGAAATATAATATTGTCCAAACTATTCCAAATAAGTATCCTGGAGGATAAATTACTGGCTTTTCTAAGTTTAAAAACCAATCAGATTCTGTATCTGTTAATTGTCCTGAAGTAAAGCCTACTGCTAAGCAAAGAACAACTGCTAAAATAAGATACAAGTATTTCATTTAAACACCTTATTGTTTAATCATTTAAATTATTTGTCAATTAAATCAAGAAAGAATGAAAAAGGTCTGTGTTCTCGTTCATAAGTATAGAATTCTGGTTTAAGAGTTAGTTTTTCTTTTATTCTTTCTTTAATAATTTTAAAATCTTCTTTTCTTGGAGTCCAATCATTAGCCAACGCTTCAGAAAATTCATTTAAATTAATGGTTTTATTTGTTTGATAATTCCGCCTCTTCATCTCAACCTTAATAATTTCGTGTCTATCTTTAATATATTTTAATTTATCTTTAAAAAATTTAATATGACCTGCACCAAGTTTGTAATGTTTAGGAATTCCTTCTCTCTTAGGATGCAATCTAACATAACCTAATAACATTAGAATTTCATTGTACTCTGCAATTAAGTGTTGATCTGCTAATTTCTTCGGATCAATAAGATTTATTCTAACCATTTTTATTAAACCATGGTATAAAAGTACTTGTTTTTTTCTTATAAACTTGATATTCTTTATTGTTACCAAACTTTTTATTATTGCTTTTTTCAAGCAAACGAATACCTGAAACGAACAATAACATTATTAGAATAAATAATGGACTTGCCAAGTTTATTAATGATGTATAGTTTAATCCTTGGTATGTAAATATAAAAATTCCAATCCAGCAAAGAGCTTCTCCAAAATAATTTGGATATCTGGAATATTTATATAATCCATTTGAAATCCATTTACCTTTATTTTTCGGATTATTTCTGAATGTAAATTTTTGATAATCTGCAAAAGATTCAATTAATAAACCAATTAACCAAATAAATAAACCAATTATTAATAATGCTAAATTTGAGTAGTCGTTAATAAAAAAGTTAAGTGAAGCAAGTATTACAACCCAAACAGTTAAACCCTGCAACAGCCAAAAACCACTAAATTTGAAAAATCTATCTCGCATGTTGTCAAATCTTGCATCTTTACCGATTTTATTAATTCTAATAAATAAATAAGAACCAAGTCTAATAGCCCAAATAGAAATAATAATTAATAATATTAATTTAGGAATTGAAAAAGTATTTGTGAAAAATGCAAATAAAGCAAGGAATATGAATGTTAAACTATAAGACATATCAGTAAGTTTATCAGTTTTAAAGATAAAAGCAGGGATAAACATCACTATTTGAAAGATTAATGATGCAAATAAATAATATAAAATGTTATAATCCATAAATATGAAGATAATGAATTTGATTTAAAAGTTTTATTATTAATTGGTGTCTACAAAAAACAAAAAATTTAAATATGTGGTCACCCTATATATTGTTATGTTCTTAGAAAAACGAAAAGCAGGAAAGAATGTAAAATATTATCTTGTTCACTCTTATAGAGATGAAAATAATACAGTCAAAAAAATAAGACGTTTCCTAGGCAGTAACTTATCTGAAAAAGATCTTGACAAATTAAGAAAAAGAGCACAAATACTAATTAAACAACAAATTGAAGATATGAAAACCGAAATGTTCAATTTTTTTCTTTCAAAAAAAGAAATAGAATCTCTAAATAAATATAACAATAAAATAGAAATAATTCATTTAGAAAATACACAATGGGAACTGTTTACAGAAGAATTTGTCTATAACACAAATGCAATTGAAGGTTCACAAGTATTAGAAGAAAATGTTCACGAAATTCTTACAAAGAACATATAAAACAAATTAGCTCTTAGTTGATTTTATGTTAATCAAAGACATGCCTATTGAAAACAGACCAAGAGAAAGGGTTCTAAGTTCTGGAATTGAGAGTTTATCTGATTCTGAAGTGTTAGCTTTAATATTACAGAAAGGATGTGGTTCTAATAGTGTAATAGATGTTTCTAATGAGTTAATTATGAAGTATGGTCTAAATACTTTATCTGAGCTTTCGATAGAAGAATTAAAAGAAATAAAGGGAATAGGATTGGTTAAAGCAATATCTTTGAAAGCGTCTTTTGAAATTACTAAAAGAGTTAATTCAGGGAAGATTATTGGAGTTACATTGAATAGTTCATCAGATGTAATAAATTATTATTCTGAAAAATTAAAGGATTTAAAACAAGAACATTTCTACGTTGTATTTTTAGATGTACAAAAAAGAGTGACTGGTGAGAAATTATTATTTATTGGAACTTTGAATGGGGCAATTGTACATCCTAGAGAAGTATTCAAAGAAGCAATAAAAAGAAGTGCACATTCTGTTATTCTTGTCCATAATCATCCAAGCGGAGATAAGGAAATGAGCATAGAAGACGAAGCCATAACCAAAAACCTTAAAGAAGTGGGAGAATTAGTAGGAGTTCAGGTGCTGGATCATTTAATTGTTTAAGTTGTAGCAAATAAATGTTTTTGGAAATTTATGAAAACTTCTTTTATTTTGCTAATTCCGCCAAGAATTTCTGTTGCATCATTAATTGAGTAATATTTGATTTTTAGTAAAGCTGGTAGTTTTTCTTGATCAAGTTCTTCAATTCCTGTTTCTATATATTTAGATAGTACAAATTCTAAAAATTCTTTTTGATTATTGTTTAATGTATTGAATATATTTTCTTGTGCTTTTGCAACTCTTTCTTCTCTCGTTATTGGTTTGATTGCATAAGAAATATATTCTAAAACGTCAAATAAGTCGCTATTTTCGGCTTTTATTAGTTGTTGTAATGTCTTTAGCTCATTTAATCCATATCCTACTTCTGTTAGTTTGTCCAATAATGCTCTTCTGGTTTTAGGGTTTGACCAAATTTTTCTTAATTCTTCTTCGTTTTTGAAGAATTCAGGTAGTTTTCCGTATAAGCTTTCTAAGAACTCTTCAGCCGAGATTGGTTTTCCATCTGCGCTCCAGAAAGATGTTTGTACCATAAATTGTATTTCTCTTTCTTTTCCATCTCTTAACTTAATTTTTAATCTCTTTTTCTTTTCTGTTTCTTCTTTCTCATAATGTTTTGATGGTTCTCTTATAGTAGGTGTTTTTGGTCCTGTTGGTTCAGGTTCTATTGGTTCTCCATCCCATTCAGGATCATTGAAATGTTGATATGCATCTACAAAGTCATAAATTGTAAAAAACTCTTTTCCTTCGTATAGTCTTGTTCCTCTTCCTACTATTTGTTTAAATTCAATAATTGTTTTTATAGGTCTCATTAATATTATGTTTCTAATATTTCTTGCATCAACTCCTGTTGATAATTTTTGTGAAGTTGTTAGAATTGTTGGGATTGTTTTTTCATTGTCTCTAAACTCTTTTAAGTATTGTTCTCCAAGTTTACCATCGTTTGCAGTTACTCTAACACAATAATTTGGATCTGTGCTCTCTTGTTTCATTTGATTGATTAAATCTCTAACAGCTAAAGCATGGTCTTGAGTGGCACAAAAAACAATGGTTTTCTCTTTTTGATTAATCTCATTCATAAATATTTTTACTCTTTTTCTTTCTCGTGCTTTAATTTCTATTATTCTGTTAAAATCTGCTTCTGTGTAAATTTTTCCAACTTCTACTTCTCCTTCAATTACTTCATCATCAGGCGTGTAAACATAATCATCCATAGTTGTTTTTATTCTTCTAACTTTGAATGGTGTTAAGAATCCGTCATTAATTCCTTCTTTTAATGAGTAAACATATATTGGTTCTCCAAAGTATTTGTAAGTGTCAACATTGTCTTTTCTTTTAGGTGTTGCGGTTAAACCTAATTGAACTGCAGGTGAGAAATATTCCATTATGTTTCGCCAATTACTTTCATCATTAGCGCCACCTCTATGACACTCATCTATAATTATTAAGTCAAAATAGTCTTTTGGATATTCTCCAAAGTAAGGAGTATCATTTGGTCCGCACATAAAAGTTTGAAATATTGTAAAGAAAATGCTCCCATTTGTTGGAACTCTTCCTTTCTTTTTTATCTCATCAGGTTTAATTCTGACCAATGCATCTTCTGGAAAACTTGAAAACTCGTTAAAAGCTTGATCTGCTAAGATATTTCTGTCTGCTAAGAATAATATTCTAGGTCTTCTTGTACCATCTTTCTTCAAGTTCCATCTTGTTTGAAACAATCTCCAAGCAATTTGAAAAGCAATAGTAGTTTTTCCAGTTCCAGTAGCTAAAGTTAATAATAATCTATTTTTATTTTCGGCAATCGCATCTAAAGTCTTGTTAATAGCAATTTCTTGATAGAATCTCTTACCATAAGGACCTTCCATAGGAATAGAATTAAACTTTTCTTTCCAATCATTCTGTATTTTGAAAGTTTTATTCCATAATTCTTCAGGACTCGGATATTTATCTATTGTTCCTTCTTTACCTGTATCCATATCAATTTGATAAATTTCTTTACCATTAGTAGCATAAGTATATCTAATATGAAGTTTTTTTGCATAGTCTTTAGCTTGACCAACACCTTCAGTAGGTTCAAGTTCATCTCTTTTAGCTTCAATAACAGCTAATTTTCTACCTTTATACTCAAGAACATAATCAGCAAATAAAGGTTTGGCTCTGCCTCGACCAGTTATAATTTTACCAATAGTAATAGGAAACTCTCTATGAACCTTAGAAATATCAACAACACCCCAACCCGCTTCTTTAAGCGCAGGGTCAATTAATTCAGCTCTAGTTTCTGGCTCATTCATACTATTACCTCTTTTGTAAGTTCGCCCTTAAAAGCTTTTTGGAGAATAGATTGTTTCAAATCTTCAAGGTTTTTAAGCTTCTGAGAATAGATTTTCTCAAGTTTTTTGGATTTCTCGGAAAGAATATCTAATTTTAAGACTATTTCTTTTTGTTTTTGAATAGATTTGGGGAAGGATATTTCAACTTCCCTAATTTCTTGTAAATGTAAGTTAGGAACTCCTGCCCCTTTTAAACGTTTATTAAATTGTTTTTTTGCGATAGGAGAATTAATAAAATATAACATAAAATGAGGATTTACCAGATCTAATACTCGGATATGCGCAAGACTCACATAAATATCGAAAACAATATCTCTATCAACCATTGCAGCCACACCAGTAGTTCCATTCTTTGCCAGTAATATATCATTAATTCTGGGAGCAACTCGTTTATGCATTTCAAGATGTTGTTTAGTATCTATGTATTTTACATTAGCCCAGTCTATTTTTCCACTAGTCACATTTCTAGATGATAGAAAAATAATACCTTCATCGAAATAAGTAGGGGTTTGATGGGTGCCATCAGTAATCTTCTCACAAACTTCTTTTAAAGTTTTTTCTTCCCATCCTTCTCCTTTATTCTCAAAAACACTTTGTAAATAACTTTCAAATACTTCTTTTGCATTCTTCAAGTTTTGTTCTGAATTTTCTTTTGCTTTTGCTATCGTTTCAAAAGCATTATTTAAGATGGAAACAATTTTTTTTTGGATTGAGAGTGGTGGGATTGGAACTTTAACTGAACTAACAAGAGAAATATTTAGATTTCTAACTGTTGATCCTGAAGCTAGATAATTAAATTGTTGGAATACATAAGGGGAAGAAAGTAAATAATAAAGAAATTCTGTTTCAAATAACTTTTCATCTTTTTCTTTTAATACTAACCAACCGTCATGAATTGCACCTGTGGTTTTCATAATATAGGGTCTTCCAAAACTCATTGAATTTGATAATATAAAATCTCCTTCTTTTACTAATCTTGTTTTAACTAATCCTTCTTTAGTTATTTTTTGTTGAGTTTTATAAATATATTTATCTGAGGCAGTAGCGTCAGAAATTTTAATCCAGTTAATACCATCTGCAGATGTTGTTAAATATTTTTGAATTGGTCTAGGTGAACCTCCACGTTCAATAATCATTACATCTCCTAATTTTTTAACTTCCCAAGCCATTTTATAATAACTTCTTTATTGATTTAAGAATATCCGCACTTTTTTTGTCAAGTTCTGCTATTTCTTCCAAAATCCCAGATGGTTCTCTTAGCGGTGCTTCTTCTTTCTTATTTAGATTCTTAACCGATAAATCAAAAGTATCTGTATTGATATCGGCAATATTTACCGTCCATGAATTGTCAGAATCTTTTTTGTCTTTTTGTAATTCTACAAATTCTTCTAAGTCTTTTTCATTTAATGAATTGGTTTTTCCTAAATTTCTATCTGGATTGAATTGGTAATACCAAACTTTCTTTGTAGATGTTCCTTTTTCAAAGAATAATACTACTGTTTTTACTCCTGCTCCTAAGAATGTTCCTTGTGGCATATCCAGTATTGTATGTAAATTACAGTTCTCAAGTAAATGTCTTCTCAAACTTACTGATGCATTATCTGCATTTGATAAGAAAGTATTCTTAATTACAACACCTGCTTTACCGCCTGCTTTTAAGATTTTAATGAAGTGTTGTAAGAACAAAAATGCTGTTTCAGAAGTTTTTATTGGGAAGTTTTGTTGTACTTCTACTCTTTCTTTACCACCAAATGGAGGATTTGCAAGCACGACGTCATATCTGTCTTTATCTTGTATATCAGTTATGTTCTCAGATAAGGTGTTTGTGTGAACTATACTTGGAGAATTAATTCCATGAAATATCATGTTCATAATTCCAATAATGTAAGCTAAAGATTTTTTTTCTTTTCCGTAAAAGGTTTTTTTCTGTAGAACTTCAACATCAGTTGTTGATAAATCTTTACTGGTTTTTAAATATTCGAATGCTTCACATAAGAAACCTGCAGAGCCAACAGCCCCATCATAAATTGTTTCTCCTATTTTTGGTTTTACAACTTTAACAATGGTTTTAATCAAAGGGCGAGGGGTATAATATTCTCCACCATTCCTGCCTGCATTACCCATATTCTGAATTTTAGCTTCGTATAAATGTGACATTTCATGTTTTTCAGCATGTGAACCGAACTTTAATTGGTCTATCAAGTTAATTACTTCACGTAAAGTATATCCACTTTGAATACGATTCTTTAACTCGCTAAAAATCTCTCCAATCTTATATTGGATAGTATCAGGACTATCAGCACTTAATTTAAATTTTTTAAGATAGGGAAACAACTTTTGATTAACAAAATCAACTAAATCATCACCAGTTAAAGCTTTATGATGGTCAATCTTTCCATCAGAACCTTTAGGAACAGCCCAAAGACTCCATTGAAACTCAGGATCAATAAGACTCTCATGTTCTTTACCAGAAAGCTCAGCAGAAGCCACGCGCTCCTTTTCTAAATCATCCAAATACTTCAAGAAAAGTATCCAAGAAGTCTGCTCAACATAATCTAACTCACTACTACAACCAGCATCTTTCCATAACGCATCATCAATATTCTTAAAAATTTGTTCAAACATCTTTATTCCTCTCTATTTCATCTAAGGTTTTTCCTTCTTTTGTTTTCCAACTCGTCCACCCATTAGCCGCACCACCATAAATAGTCATTGCTGCAGAGGAAGGAGAACCAAACAAATAATCTTGTGTAAATACAAAGTGATCGTCTTGTTTTTCTATTATTTTTTCTTTTAATAATTCTGCTCGTTTATTTTTTCTCCATACAGCAGCAGACTCTCTGAAAGTTCCTGAAACTTGAGATCCTTCTTTAACAACAAATCCTTCATCTGTATATTCTCCTTTTGCTTCCAATTTTTTGTATTTAATATAATAAGTTCTTTTTCCTGTGCTTAATTTATCAAATAAAGGATAGCTTATTGTACTCATTAATAATTTTAGACTTTCAAAATAATTTTCTATATCGGCTTCTTGTCCTTCAGAAATATTTGCTCTTGAAGAAGCTTTTTTATTTTCTAAATTATATCTGTTGCTTTCGGTTGCTTTATCAATACAATATGACTCAAAGTATTTAACAAGAGCTTTATCGAAAGAGTTGTCTTTTGTTGTGTAGAAAATTATTGATGAAAACCATTCTTTATCTTTATCAGACAAGTGAATCTTTAGCCTATCAAATAATTTTTCAGCCTCCCCAATATAAACTGAAGGTTTCTCAGCATCAGTTTTTCCAAATAAGAAATAAATACCAACATAATTATTCTCTTCTCTAGCTCTAAGAAAATCAATATTTTTTCTTGAACAAAAAATAACTTTTCCTAGTTCAGAAGAAATCTGAGCAATTTTTGCTGATTTTGGATCTCCATTCGGCAAGAATATTTGAATTGTTTTAGCTTTAGTCATTTTATACAGTTGTTTATTTCCAGATAAACCCTCTTTTTTTCTTTATTTCTTCAGTATTCTTTTCTACTGCATGGCCCATACTTGCTATTTGTGAAACCATATTAGTTTCCATTTTATTTATTTCTTTAACACTTTTTTCAACTAAAGATTCGAATTTATCGATTCTTTTGTTTATATCATCAACTTTCTTATCAATCTTAGATGGCGTAATCTTAGAAACATTATCAAATATTAATGCAGATTTTTTTGTTAAATCCTCAAGTTTCTCGATGAATCCAGAGAAGGTCGTGTTTAATTGTTCTAATTGTTCTTTAGAATTCTTATGTTTTTTGACTTCTTCATTTAGTTTTTTTAATGAATTTGCTAATTCTTTTGCTTCTTTATTCATATCTGTAAAATTTTCTTCTGCCATTTTATCCTCCTATTACTTCAGCTTCAATTTGTTTATAAATATTTCTTAATAACACATATTTTCCATACTCAAATGAAAAACCTTTATTATCAGTATAAAAAACTAAGTTCTCTGTCAAAGAATCATCTTTGATTTCATCGATTAGTTTTTTGAAAATGATTAAAGTTCTGTTTGTATTATGATTAATAAGTTTGTTCATTATCCAAGCCACACAAGGATATACTTCTTCTTTGGAGAAAGAATAAGTTTCTAATGATAATTTTAGAAATTGTTTGAGATCATTTAATATTAAATCTGTTTTCTCGTTAATTCTGAATCCTGTATATGCTTTTAATAAATATAACCCCATACTCTCCGGGAAGTCTTCTAACGTTCTAGCCACTTGTCCGTATAGAGACTTAATATCTGATACTGGTTTGACTAAAGATTCTGAATCTTTAGAACCCTCAATTAATTCTCGAATTAAGTCCATCATATCTTTTATGTTTTTAATATTTGATATGTCTACTAATTGACTTGAATAAGTTCTTTTAAGGAAATTAGATATTTGTTCTCTTAAAACTTTATCAGGATTGCTGCTACTAATTGATTTCTCTAAACTATTGTACATTGTACTTAATGCTTGTCTCCTTCCTTTCTCATAATAATCATAGACATATTTTAATAAAAAATCAATACAAAGCATTATAAAATCTTTAGAATCAAGATCCAATTTGTTTTCAAGTTGTTCTTTTTCTTTATTAGCTCTAAGTTGATTATATTTTTTCACATATTCAAAATATTTCTGAATTATTCTTTTTTTCGATAATTTATTAATTGTCAAATTAAATTCTTTAGATGCATAATCAATCCCGTAATTAAAGACAACCCCTATGGCGGTTAATCTAAAAATAGCTTTTTGTTTAACTTTAAAAAGTTCATCTGCATTATAAGTCTTATATACTGAGTTAACTCCATCAAACTTTGATCTGAAAGGATGATATTCTTTCCCAAAGTTATCAATTTCTTCAACAACTTTCTGAATTATCTCTTTTTCAAAATTCGCCCCTTTAAAACTTGAGTTATGGAAATTAAACAAACAACTAAAATCATCCCATCTATGAATTCCGCCCGACAAACTTCTTATTTCTTCTATTGAATTATTTATATCCATTAACTTCTTGTTTCGTTCTTCATATTCATTAGAATAAATAACGTAACATTCAGAATCCTTCCTATCTCTTCCTGCTCTTCCTGCTTCTTGATAAAAAGCTTCTATTGAAGGAGGTAAATTAACATGAATTATGTATCTTATATTTGGTTTGTCTATTCCCATACCATAGCCTTTAGTTGCTACAAGAAGAGGGAATTTATTTGACTGGAATTGTCTGGCATTGATAATTCTGTCATCTTCTTTAGAAGAGTAAGCTTTAGCTACAGAGCCAAAATCTTGATTAATTTTTTCTGTAAAAAAACCCACTCCCCGAGGATTACTTTCTTTATTTGTGGTAACTGGACAAAATACTATTCCGCAGTTTGTTTCTGAACCTGCGGTTTTTAGGATATTCTTTCTTCCAAATTTCTTAGGCAGTTTTTCCTTTATTATTTCCTTAACAGAACCATATTTATCATCAGAACTACATTTTATGATATTGAAATGTAATTCCTTTCTATCGAATGTATCCGGACTAATTATTGCAGAATCATCTTTTATTTCTAAATCATCTTTAATATCAATAAGAACATTTTCAGAAGCCGTTCCAGTTAAAGCAATCAAAGGAGGAATTTTTCCATCTTTATTTTTACAATACTCTCTTGAGTTCTTTCCAACACTCAAATATGCAGGTCTAAAATCATGTCCCCATTCAGATATGCAGTGTGCCTCATCTAAAACTACAAGAGAAACTATGTGTTTCTTTGTAAACTCGCGTAGCACATTTCTAAATTCATCAATTAAGAAACGTTCTGGAGAAACATAAGCCATCATATATTCGCCTTTCTGAATTCCTAATAGTGCCTTTTTTTTGTCTTTTTTTGACTCAATATCACTAGAAAGATTTATCGCTCTGCTTATTCCTCTTTTTTCAAGGTTCTCAACTTGATCCAACATTAAAGATTTAATAGGAACTATAGTTATTGAGATGCCAGGCATCAGGAAAGATGCTAATTGAAATATTAATGATTTCCCAGCACCTGTGGGTAAAAGAGTTATAGTATCTTTATTTTGTAATATTCTTTGTAATGAATTTAGTTGACCTTCTCTAAAATTATTGAAATTAAATAAGTATTTTAAGAAAAATTCTAAAAGTTCAGTTTTTGGAGCTGATTGTATTATTTTATTTTCAGAAGATTTTAATTCTTTTGAAATAATTCTAGGAAAGGATATATCTTGAATTACACATACAGGGTTTTCAAAACTCTTGTTCTCATCATAGGTGATAATTACATTAGATTTTTCACTTGAGGTGTGTTGTAATTTATCCCAGTTATTGTTAATATTATAGAGTGTTCCAACATTTGTAAGAAGCAATTTAAGATCTTCTAATGCATTTTTTATAATGAACTCTTTTTCATTCTCAGAATATTCTTTAAATAAGGAATAATCTATACATAACAAAGATTTATTATCGAAATTAATAATACCATTATATAATAACTCTATTAATGATATTTGCAGTTGATGACTTAATTTAATAGAATTAAGATATTTATCATTCGTATTTTTTTCATAATCATTTATTTTAAGATTTGATACTTCCTTAATAAGAGACATGACCCCCTTGGAATTAATATCCTCGAGTTCTGAATTTTTTATTCGAATTTCTTTGTAATTAGACTCGGATAATCTTCTCGTTCTTGAATAATCCTTGGATTTATGTTCTTCATGTTCAAGACCATCCAATTCAACAACTATATTAGACTTATTTGTGGTAATAACGAAATCCGCTCTTTCTTGTGAATCCTTCGATTCTGACCCTTCATCATAATCATAAACTAAACTATGAAAATTGACTTGAGGAATAACAAATCTTTTGAAATTTGGGCCCAAAACTTTAGGTAATATCTTTTCGTAGAATTTTTTCTCATAACCTGATCCATCAAACCAGAATCTTGAGTCTGTATTTTCATTTGTTATTTCATATGCTCGAACATTAAACTTATCTTCACTTTCAAACTTTTCCTTCAATTTAAGTTCCAAAAAAGGAGATGCTGAAGTATAATCACCTCTGGTAAGTATTTTATGCACAATTGAATAAACTAACTTCTCATTTGCTGAAATGCTTTTAATAATATCAGACGGGAAATCAATTCTCCATTGATTAATAAAACGATAGTTTTCAAAATCTAAACTATTACTCAAATCAATAAATTTTCTTGGTAGTGCAATTGTCTGATGAAAAATTGCTTTGTAATTATTGAATCTGGGTCTTGCCCAAAGAGAAGTTTCATTATTAATATCTTGTTGATTAGGTAATTCTTTTATACTAATTTTGGTTGATTCTTTCTTTTCATCAGGAATGTTTGATGTCAACTCTTCATAACACTTTTTACAATAATTCTTTCCTGTATTGAAAGGAGTTCCATCAAGAAAGCTATTAGTTTCTCCTGGAAGAAAATGTAGTTCATGAACTTCCAAATCTTTTCTGCAAGTTCCACATTTGTAGTGAGGGTCTATTTTGATCCCACCTTTAATGCTTGCAACCAGTCTTTTATCACATATGTTGCTATGCAGTCATCTTCATTATAGTCTATTATTAGTTGCATTTTATCTTTGTATTTCTTGTTGTCTTCTGCGTATTCTAAGTAGTATGCTATGCTTTCCATGGCATTTACTTCTTGATGTCTCCATTTAAAGCCCATGTAAACTGCCACTTTCTTTATACTATTTCCATATGTCGGATAAACACATGCAGCAGTTGCGACTTTATGTAAATCTATAATGTTTGAGAATAATTTTTGTTGTAATTTTTCATCCATGCCGTGTCTTTCAGCTAATTTTTTCAAATGTGTCATCTCATAATTATGCCAATGATAAATAATAAAATCTTTTTTCTTAGATAAATAATCACAAAATTCTTTCCACATAATTGCTTCAGAATCTGTTGAATGTGCTATGAAAGGTATATATCTTTGTTTTCCTCCTTCACGTTCAATAATTCCTATTAAATAGTCTATTTCAAGTAATTCGTCTTCATCTCCTTGAACTCCTGTTCCTTCTAAATCAAGAAATATCTCTGCAGTTCTTTTAGGAAGGTCTATCTTATCCAAATCAATAATGATGTGTTTTCCTGAGCTAAGAGCTTTAGCAGAAAGAATAATTTTCTTTCCGGTTTTATCCGCTATGCCTTTAATTTCTAATAAATCCTTCAAATCTGCTTTGACTAAGTCTTCATAATTTTTATAACCTGCTTCAACAAGTTTTCCTTTCATTGATGGACCTACATTATTTACTAATGAAATATCTTTATTTTCTTCTGCTTTCTTATTAGCGTATGATTCCCAAGGCCAACCACAACCACCAAGAGTAGGCGTAACGTCTAATTCTTTATTGATTATTGCTCTTGTTCCTCTAATACATTCCATTAAAGTTTCTTTTAATTTATCATAATCATAACCTTGTTCTTCACCATCTCTATTAACAAGAATGAAATAAGGTGGAGTGTAACCTTGAATCTTACCTAGAATATAGTTATAAAACGCTCCTTGAATAATATGAGCAGTTTTAATATTCTTAGCTAGTTTAACCTCCTTTATAACATAATGAAAATCACCGAAAACAGACTTATGTTCAGTTGATTTAACCATGACATCAGTTCTTCCTTGTAAATCTTCTTTAAGCCAGAATAAAGGTATTCCTCTAAGAGTATCAACTCCTTTTTCAAGAGCCTCTAAACCTTTCTTAAAACCATCCAACTCATCTTTAGATTCAATAGATTTCAAACCAGGATAAGTCTCTTCGCAATACTTATCCTCGTGTTCATTACCAGATTTAAACAATAATTGTTGAAAATCATTCATCTCATCTTTCTCAGATTCATCCACAAAATGATTACAATATATAGAAAAAGGGTTAGAAATGAAGCTCGAGACTTCTCTTGCAGTTAACAATCCTTTCGACTTTCCATTAAGAGCCTCATCGTAAATCTTGTCTGATTTTGATGCCATTATTTCATCTCTTTCAATTTAAAAAGCTAAGAGATATTTAACAATTATGTTTTTTAAAGTAAAAAGGTCATAATTTCACAAAAAATTTATAGAGATCTCTATATTCTCATATCATAAAAATGGCAGAAAGTCCTACTGAATATTATATTAAACAAGTTGAGAAAGAAAAAGGCATAAAGTTACCTATTTGCATATTTAATAAGAAGGGATTGAAAGCATTGGATAAAGTATTAAGGTCTAAAAGTCCTATGCTTATTCATAGATTTTATAAGAACTTTAGACAATATTATGATTTAAAGTCAATTGATTTTCTCACTGAAACTCTCAAGAAAAGAAGGAATGTAAGTAAAACCGATAAAGAATTAATCAAGAATATTGTTCAAATTAAGAGAAAAGATTCCGGATACTTTTTTGAAACAATTGGAAATCAATTTTATTTAGCCGAATTAGTCGATGAAATGATAAAGAAGAAGGACAAGCTTTCAAGAGTTATCCACATATCTTTACTTCTGTTTATTTATATTAATATGATTGAGATTACAACTAAGGTAATTGCAGGGTTTGTCTTAGAATATTTGAAAAAAGAAAAACTTCAGAAAGAAAAGAAGTATGAATATTTTGTGAAAGGTTTTAAGGATAATGAACACCCCACTATTGGTCAGACCATTCAAATTCTTGAACAGTTAGATTTCTTAAAAGATAGAAAAGATTCCGTATTTGGCTCTGGAAAACTTGTGAGGAATAGAATATCACACGCAAACATGTATTATGATAAATCTAAACACAGAATAATTGTCTCAAATGGAACTGAATACTATATTCGAGAATTCAAGAAAGAATTTAGATTATTATCTCAATTTTTAGATGAACTTTTGTATCATTTGAATGGTAAAAACAATGATTTAAAAGAAACTCTTGAAAAATCTATGAATGCAATTGCTAATGTATTCTTAAAAATAGAAAGATCAGGAAATATTAAAAAACAGTTTCAATCTATTAAATTTGATTGGGAGTAAAAAGATGAATCCTTTTGTTAATAAAAAGCTTGCAATAAACGCGATAGTTATGTTGGCGGTAATTATTTTTAATAAGGATATACAAGCTTTAATCCCTTTCAATATTTCTACAACTACTTTGATAATTATTGCACTTATAGCTGTAAATTTCAGAATGATTTCATTATTCATTAAATCAAAAATAAATGAAGGCAGAAATTAACCATTTTTCTCGAGGGATTTGCCCCCCAAGTTGTTTAGTTTAAAGATATGCCCCGAGCGGGATTCGAACCCACGTCCCTGGCTCGAAAAGCCAGGATGATTGACCGGACTACACCATCGGGGCGAATGTCCTCTCTATCAACACGCCATAAATACCATTATTACAGCGTCATCAAGATATTATTTGGAAAAATATTCTATTTAAAAACATTTCCATTAAATTACTTAATTTCTGCTTAACTTTTTATAATAATCTTCATTCACCTGCATATGCCTTTACCTGAACATTATTTACATATGAAACTTAGCGAGTATTATAGAGATTTTTCTAATTCTTATGATAATAATATGACTGGTTTTCTTTGGCCTAATAGCAATCAAGATCTTATTTCAAGATTAAATATTTCTAAAGAAGAACGAGTTCTTGATATGGGTACTGGAACTGGTATGAATATTACTTTTCTTCCTAATTCAAATAATATTTATGCTTGTGATGGATCTGCAAGAATACTTGAGTTAGCTAAGTTAAGAGCAGAGATCCTTTCAAGAAGAATCCATTGGAATGCAAAAGTTGATCTTAGAAATTTACCTTATAAGGATGAGTATTTTGATAAAGTTATTCTTACATATGTTCTTTCTGGAACTGCTAATCCAATAAAAGTCCTTTCTGAGGCAATCAGAGTTATTAGAGAAGGTGGTTTGATTGGAATTCATGATTTTGCATCTTCACAATATAAATTATATACTGGTTTTGGAAATATGAATTTGCATGAAACATATTTTTGTGCTGCTTCAAGCTTAGATGTTGAATATCAAAAAACATTCATAACTAGTAAACCTGAACAAACTCTTATTCTTAGAAAATAAAAAAAGATAAAGATGACCCCTCCGAGACTTTCATAACGATTTCGCATGCTTGAGCGAAAGCAAAACATGCCTCGTCTTCAAGGGCCGAAACCGTTGTTTTGAACTCGGGACCACTGGTTATCTTAGTGCGACCATTGCGCATTTGCAATAGCGTCATATAAGACCAGCACTCTACCAGACTAAGCTAAGGGGTCGTCTTCTCTCTATGAATTAAGGTTTATTTTATATAATTTATTGTTTTATCCCTTCTAAGAGCTCTTTTATCTTTGCTCCCCTGCTAGCATAGAAGTGCAAACTTTTTGTGCCTGCACGTATAAGTTCTTGTGTTTGAGAAATAGCCCAGTTTAATCCAATTTCTTCTACTGCAGCAGCATCTTTACAATATGGCTCCATTTGTTTTTTTAGTACAGCAGGAATTTCTGTGTTAAAAACTCTTGGAATTACTTCTAGTTGACCATAACTTGATACAGGAGTTATTCCTGGCACAATTGGAATATTTAACCCATTTTTATTTACCAATTCTATAAAGTCAAAATATTTTTCATTATTAAAAAACATTTGAGTTACAAAGTATTCTGCACCCGCATCTACTTTTGCTTTCATCACATCAATATCATGATCAAGAGATGTAGACTCAGCATATTTTTCAGGATAACATGCAGCTCCAATGCAAAAATCTATTGATCTTCCTGGTTTTGCAGCAACATAGACTGCTCTTCTTAAATCATCAACTTGCTCTATTAATTCTGTTGCATTTGCATTTCCATGAGGCATTGATTCAAACGTCATAAACTGACCTGTTCGATCCCTTGGAGGATCTCCTCTTAATGCCAATATATTATTTACGCCTAAGAAATCTAATTCTGCTAACAAATTTTCAGTGTCATACTTTGTAAAACTTGTGCAAATTACATGAGGCACAGGATCTATTTTTCCAGCGTAACGTCCAATTATTGCGCCTGCAACACCTAATGTACCTGGTTTTTTTCTAGTAGTTATTGGAACTTGTCCAAATCCATTTCTTTGAGCATATTCAATTATTCTTTCTGAATGATAAGTTATATCAACATATTTTATCCCAAGATTTACTAGCGGATCTAAAACTTCATATACTCCAGTTATTCCTTTTCTTAAAAGTGGGGGTTCTATTTCTACTGATAATGTTAATTCAGGACTGCTTATATGATCAATTACTCTCATCTTCGAGTAAAAAAAGATTTTATTTATAAGTCTTTGTGAGAGAATTATTCTCTTAGGAATATTTATATACAAAACCAAGTTGCCATTATTATGTCAAAAGAACTCGAGGTTGCTATTAGAATTGCAAAAGAAGCAGGCAAAATAGTCATGGACATTTATAATTCTGATTTTCAACATGAGATAAAAAACAATGAAGTAGATAATTTTATTACTAATGCTGATAAAAAATCTGAGTTATTTATAAAAAAAGAATTAGAAAAAGAATTTCCTAATCATGGTTTTAGAGCTGAAGAATATAATAATGATTCATCTGACAAAGAGTTTGTTTGGATTATAGATCCTATTGATGGAACTAAAGGTTTTGTTAATAAAACAGATGAGTTTAGTATCATGATTGGTTTAGCTCATAATGGAAAATCTATTCTTGGAGTTGTTTTTAATCCTGCAAAAAATCATCTTTTTTATGCAGAAAAAGGTAAGGGAGCTTTTTTTAATGGAGAAAGAATTTATGTTTCTGAAAAAAACAATGTTGAAGATATGAAACTTGTTGTCAGCGATCGTTTTAAAAAATTTCCCGTTCTAAAAACAATGTATGACAAACTTCCTGTAAAGTTTACAATAATTGGTTCTGCAGGTTATAAAATTTGTTTAATAGCTCAGAGTTTATTTGATATCGCAGTTTACAAAGATAATACTATTTCTGAATGGGACATGTGTGCACCTAAAATAATAGTTGAAGAAGCGGGTGGAATAATGACTTTTTTTAATAATGAAGAAGTCAAATTTAATAGGAAAGAAACAAAGTACTCTCAAGGAATTCTAATATCTAATAATAAAAATCATAAAGAGTTATTATCACTTCTTACTACATCCCTAAACTAGCGATTGCTGCTAACCAGATAATTCCAATTATTATTGACAATGCTAATGATACAAAGCCAGTTATCAAACCAGTCATAGCGAATCCTTTTCCTTCTTGTTTCTTATTTTTCTTTAATTGGTTTAATGCTATGAAACCAAATACTATTGCTAGAACGAATAATATCCACCCCAGGATAGGTATCCAAAACAATAGTAGAGAAACAATTCCTAAGACAAAGGATGCTATTGCCATTCCGTTTATTTCACTCATTTACTTCACCTTATTGCAATATTATCTCTGAAATTACTACTATATAAATTTTGCTGTTGAACTATTTCTGTTTGTTCTTGATGAAAATCAGGATTAATTCTATTAAAATCTAACAAATTGTCATCAGAAAAATTGTATAAAGAACCAGCAATTGTAATCATCAAAGCAGCGTATCCTAAAGCAAAATTTCTTCTACTAGTTCTAGATTTATTTTTTAGTAAATTCCAAACACTTTTGTTTGTGGGATTTCCTTTTAGAGTTTCACTATAACCCTCCACAAATTTCATAAAAAAATAAGATAAAACTCCTGTTACTAAACCGCCTGAAAGCGTTGAATCACGAATATATTCCAAATTTCTCGCACCATTTCCAAAATATATTCCTGCTTTAATAACACTAGAAGTTACAAATCCATACACTCCATCAACTAATCCTTGAGTTCCCTTGTGTGAATTATCTGTCACGCTTAAATAATCCCTAAGAAAATTTCTTCCTTCTAACAATACAGGAATTAAACAAGTCATTATAGTTATATTTGTCGCTCTTACTAAAACAGACCCCCAGTCTCCAAGTTCAGGAGTTTCTGAAAACCAACTAAGATCTGCAGCAATATTTATTGGTAAATAAGTTACAATTCCACCAATTGTTTTATAGAGATGTTCTTGAAAAGCACTTACATACCAATCTGCAACTTTATAAGTCGTAGTATTTTCTAAAGATTTAGCAATACCTTCTAATTTAGTCCCTTCTATTAAATCTGACAACGACATAAGTCTAAGAATTAGATTTTATTTAAAAAGGTAATAGTAATAATAAAAATAAAAAAATATTATTTTAAGTAAAACTTAAAATTTTGGATTTTTACTTGCTTTAAAAGCAAACACTTTTTTAGCTGGGATTTTAATTTTTTCACCAGTTGAAGGGTTTACTCCTGCTCTTGCTTTTCTTGCAACTGTTTTGAAAGTTCCAAAACCAACAAGCTGTACTGACTCCTTCTTTGCACCTTTAGCGATGTGTTTTAACACTGCGTTTAATGCACTTTCTGTGTCTGTTTTTGTAAATCCTGTTTCGTTTGCTACTGCTTCTACTAATTCTGCTTTGTTCATTGATAAATCACCTCAAACAAGAATATTAACAACTCCTTTTTAAGCTCTTCGGTAGTGTAAAATATAGATTATAATTGAGAATTAGAGATATTAAACAATAATTTAAAAAAAATGTTGTTAAAATAAAAAGAATCCCCCCGCCCAGATTTGAACCGGGGACCTTTCGGTATCGACTGACTGAATTTCATTCATACCACAGTGGGTTAGTCATTCAGTATCTACAGCCGAACGCTCTAGCCGCTGAGCTACAGGGGGTTCTGTGACGTGAGAAAAAGATTTCTTTTATAAAATTTGCTATATAATCAGACACTTTGTTTCCATAAATCAAAAAATAATGTTCTCATAGCGTTTGTTAATGCAGGGCTATCAGATTTTACAAGCATCCGTTCTTCGTTATTTTCTCTATTTTGAACTCCTAATAATAATTGTTTTTTATCTATTATTAACAATGTGAACAGAGGTTCTTTACTAAATCTTACTTCTCCACCATTATTTTTAACTATATTTATAAGAATTTTATTTTTTGAATTAATAGATCGAGTTATTACCTTAACTACAACCTCTCTTTTTAAAGCTCTATAACAACTTCTTTGACTTTTTATATTACCTATAAAATTAGCGCCTATTTGCAAAATTTCTTCTTTAGCAGAATCCCTCATTTCACTTGCAACAGTTAAATGTTCTGCTCGACCTGTAAAAAACGTTGCAGAAGGAGTGCCTGTAGATTCTTCATCTTTAAATAATTTTAATGATTTTGTTTCTTCAATCATCTGAGATAATTCATCTTGTTCAGATTTCATATAATTTTCTAATCGAACTTTCACGTCGTCAATTAAATATTTTTTAGGATTAGTGGGTATTTCAGTAATAATACTCTTATTTTTTAAATCTTGCAATACAGAATAAATTCTTCCTTTTGGAATCTTTGTATTTTTGTAAATATTCTTTGCAATAGAATCTTTTACAGTCGATAAATACAAAATTATTTCTCGTTCATACAAATTAAACTTTAATTTTATTAATACATCCTTAAGCATAAACTACTAAAAGTTGTTGCACATATATAAAAGTTTTCACAATTTCACTAAATTATGAAAATAGGATACACACATGGAAGGTTTCAACCATTCCATAACGGACATTTGAAATTACTCAAGCATATGTACAATGAATTTGATGAAGTTTGGATAGGAATTGCAAACCCACTCAGAAGAATGCCTGAACTAGCGCATTTATTAAAATCTGAAGCTCAAGAAAATTTGAGAATTAGAAGACAACCTGAATTAAATTTCCTAACATATGTGGAAATCGTTCAAACAATTGATAAAGTGCTGAGGCGAGAAGGAATGGATATGAGCAAAATTAAAATTCTCCCACAGTTCTCACATTATGACTTATCAAACTGGAGAGATTTTATGCCAAAAAACTGCACAATTGTTAAAACAATAAAAAAAGATTATCATAAAGAAAAACAATCAGTTTTTGAAAAAGAAGGTTTCAAAGTAGAACACTTCGTAGATTCAAAACCACATTACTCAAACTTTTTCAAAGAATGGCCAAACGGAAACTGGAAAGAAATAGTTCCAGAAGAAGCAATAAACATATTAGAAAAACACAAATAATTTTTTTATTTTTTATTTTACATAACCAGTATCAACTTTCATAGTATCATATCCAGTAATTTCGAAAACCTTCTTGTAATCAAAAACTGTTTTTCGTCCAGTTTCATGTCTAACTACTGCTTGTCCTAAAACATAGTGTTCTCGACTATTTATATCTCCACAACTCAATAACATAGTAGTAGATAATATAGCTACTAGTGCTCCAATATTAGTGTGATGTTTTGGCATGCAAAGGCTTTAAAAGCCAGTTTAGCTTATAAATATTTAGAAAAGTAAACCTTTATCAATGAACTTCTTCTCCTAAAAACATGATTAATCAGTACAATACTAGACTAGCTTTAGACATTGATGGTACAACCCATGATAGTCTTCCATTTGTTCTTGATGTTACAAATAGGGCTCTTCAAGAAAACGGTTTTAATCACGTTAGCATGGAAACATACAAATTACACTTTGATCCAAGAGATTGGACTTGTATGTATGCACATTTAGGCGCAGGTTATGAACATGCAGATGCAGTAATTGCAAGTTTTTACAAACTCTATAAACAAGTCGGTAATCCTCCACCAATTCCAGGAGCTATAAACGCTGTTCTCGAAGCAAAAGATGCTCTTGGTCATGAAAATGTTTCTTTTATTACTCATGAACTAAGAGAAAAAGTTTTAACCAGATTTGAAAGAGATGGTTTGACAAGATTTCTGGACACAACTGTTTATGTTGGGAATTCAAAAGCAAATGCACTTTATCAAGAAGCAAAAAAAGACAGTTCAAGATTAATTTATGTTGGAGATTTAACAACAGACGGCATTTCATGCCAAGAAGCCAGAGAAATGGGTGCCGACAACTTATTTTTCTATGGTTTAACCCATGAATACGCAGGCCATCCTGAAAACAGAATGAGATTATTCATAAGTGCAAATCCTGAATTTGCAAGAGAATTAAAACACATCACACAATTACATACTGTTTGGAAAAATTCTAAGTAAAATTTATATACTGATATAATAGTTAATTAAATATGGCTTACAAGGACGTTCTTCAATATGAAACAATATAATCGCAGGAGCAATAATAGCGATTCTCTCAATATTAAATGTCGTTGGTTTAACAAACATTAACAGTGACTTCTTCTGGGCCTTAGCAGGAATAGGATTAGTTATAGAAGGAATATTAGAAAGAATGAAAGTTGAGAAACAGTATAAAAACATACTTCGAAATGATTGGGGTAAGTTCAAAAAGAAAAAATAATTATCTTCTCAAGAAATCAATATTTTGTTCAATCATATCTTCCAATACTTGTGCATTATAAGGAATTCTCACACCATGCTGAAAATTAGAAAACTCTTTAACAACAGCTCCATGTTCATTACCAACTGAAACATTTCCTTGATTTCTTATAGCAAACATTTTACCTGCGTTCATTAAACGCGCATAAACATGAGCCTCATTTGAAGTGCTTAAACCAGGATATCCTTGTAAATGTATAACTAAAGAAGGATCCTTAGTTAAATGTAAATAGAAATGAACATCGTACCCTTGGTCACGGTAAGGTTCTAATCCAACAATCATACTTGCATCAGCATAATCTGTTGCGACTTGGTCAAATAAAGTAATTATAGCATTTCTCATAAAAAAAAGAAAAAAAAGAATTCTTTATATGTTTAAGCTGTTATTATTACTAAGAAAGCCTTTCATAACCATGGCGAATTCCTTCCTTTGAAAGAACTATTTGCCATAATTGGTTTTTTCTAGCTCTAAAAGATCCTGCACAAGCTAATAAATAATAAACCCACATCCGGTAAAATCTATCATCATAATCGCTTTTTATTTTATCCCAGTTCTTTGTAAAATTATCATACCAAGCCATAAGAGTTTTGTCATAATATGCACTGAAATTGTGAATATCTTCAATTACAAATTTCTTTTCAACTGCTTTAGTTAATTGTTTTAATGATGGAAGCATAGAATTTGGAAAAATATATTTTGAAATCCACGGATCAGTTGTTGAAGTTGATTTTAAACTTCCAATTGTGTGTAACAAAAATAATCCATCATCTTTCAAACATCTTTTAGCAACTTCAAAATAAGTATTATAATTTTTTACGCCAACATGTTCAATCATTCCAACAGAAACTATTCTATCAAATTTTTGATTTATATCCCTATAATCTTGCAATCTTATTTCTACAGGCAAACCCTTACAAATTTTTCTTGCATATTCTGCTTGTTCATTTGAAACAGTAACTCCTAGAACTTTTGCACCATATTTTTCAGCAGCAAATTTTACAAAACTTGCCCAACCACAACCAATATCTAGAACAGTCATACCTTTTTTTAAACCAATTTTTCTGCAAATTAAATCAAGTTTAGCTTCTTGAGCTGCATCTAAAGTTTTTGCATCTTTCCAATATCCACAACTATAAGCTAATCTTTTATCAAGCATGTTTTTGAATAATTTGTTTCCAGTGTCATAATGAGCTTTCCCTATATGAAAAGCTCTTCGACCTTTTTGTAAATTAATGAGTTTAGCTTTAGTATAACCAGCACCCAAAGTCCATAGATTAACAACTTTGTAATCTAAACCTGCACTTAAAAGTTTATCAAAGAATTGGTCTAATTTTTTACAATCCCACCAGCCATCCATGTAAGACTCTCCTAACGCGAGAGATCCACCAGATAAAACACGCGCATAAAGATCTTCATTTTTGACTTGTATATCCCACGGTCTAGAACCATTAATTTTTATATCAGCAGAACCCAGAATCTTAGTGACAGTTCTCTTAATTTTTTCACTCATACAAGAAAGAAATTAAAATAAATTTATATAATTATCCTTTATTACTATCAACAAAGCTCAATAATTAGTTTTGCAGCAATTTTAGAAGTTAAATCATCAATATCTTTTTTAGGATTTACTTCGACCAAATCAATCATTTTTAAATTTTTAAGTAATTTTAATCTTTGCATAAAATATATTAGCTCTCTAGAACTCATTCCGCCAGGTTCAGTATGACCTGTTCCAGGTGCAAAGGCAGGATCTAAAACATCAATATCAATTGATAAATATAATCCATCCCATTCACGAGCAACGCTCATAATAGAATCACAAATTTCTTTTATATCATCAAAAGTTATTTCCTTCATAGAATAATATTTTATTCTATTCTGTTTAAGATACATGACTTCTTCTTTAGACCAATTTCTAATTCCAATTAAAATAATATTTTCCTTTTTCAAAAAACCATCTGAAACTAATCTTCGTAAATAATTCTCATGAGTTACTGTGAAATCATCTTGAACATCAGGGTGAGCATCAAAAACAATTATTCCAGGATTAGAAAATCTTTTACTAAAAGCTTTAAAACAAGGATGAGTTATTGAATGATCCCCTCCAATAATAGTTGTAACAGTATCAATTTTTGAAACTTGAGATTCTATTAAACTAAAAGTATCTTCTAAATTCATGTTATCAACAAGAATTTCTTCTTCTGCAAAAACAGGTAACTTCTCAGTTTCACTAATATGAAAGTTTTTTAAGAATTCTACAACTTTATTAGGCCCTAACTCTTGTCCGTCTTTTTTTCCAAGAGCACCTCCATTAAAAGGTATTTTTAATATTCTCATAATATAAGAAGTAGAAAAGCATTATTTAAAGCTATTGTCTTCTAGCATACTTTTTTATTTCACTAAGAGATTTAGCATACAATAAAGGATTTGTTTCGCCTAACAAATTATTAACTCCTCTTTGAATCAAAACAGGATCTGCATTAGTTCGAATATAATTTTGTACATTAAATCCTCTTGGTAATTCAGCTAATTCAAAACGAGCAAGCCGTCCCTCATCCAAAGCATATGCTAAACATTCAGGTCTAAAAGCTTCACCACCTCTTGAAAGTTGTTTTAAAGACACTCTTGCATCAATCATAACAGAAGACTCAACTGCATCCTTTACAAGCGACTCAGTTATTCCACCTGTATCTGTAGATTTATACCATGATCTTAAAGTAATCTTATCAACAATATCAGAACTATAACTAGTGTGAGAATTTCCCCTTATTTGCTCAATCAACTCTGTTTTTAATCCAGGAGAGTTAGGATAATTTTTTCTTGGCATTGTTATACCAGGAGAAAGCTAGTTATTTATAAAGCTTCACCTATTAAAGTTTTATAGAATATTCAAAATAATCATCCCAAGGATTTTCTAAATGCATCATTTCTTCAACTGAGAGCTTTTCAAAGTATTTTCTAAAAGGCCTCATAGAATTTCCGTGTGCAGAAATAGCAACATTAACTTTGTTTGCTTTCACAAACTTAATCAAGTCTTTAATAAAAGAATTAACTCTTTTCTCAACATCTTTAACACTCTCACCATTTGGAGGTGCATGATTATAACTTCTTCTAACAATTTGAAGTTCTGCTTCCCCAACTTCTTCAATAAATTTTAATCTTTCTTCACCATGTAAATGATCAATTTTATGCCAATGCAACAAAGTTTTGTAATCATCAGTTCCTTCATGTATAACAAAACTTTTATGAGACTTTCCTTGAAGATCGCCATAAGATCTTTCAATTATTCTATCATCTTCAACAAGCATAAAACATTCCGGATGATATTTTAAAACTTCTTTCAAAGTATTTTTTGATCTTGACAGATGAGTTCGAAAAGCAACATCTATCTGTACATCTTTTAATTTATTTCCAACTTTCTTAGCCTGTTTAATTCCTAGAGGTGTTAATTTGGAATCTTTCCAACCAGTAAAAAAATGATTTTTATTAAAATATGTTTGTGCATGTCTAAAAATATATATTTTGCAAACATTTCTATTCTTCTTTTTTTCTTTTAAAACTTCTTTCTCCCAAATAATTTTTTCAAAATTCATTGTATTCATAAACTTATTTTTGAAATGCAAGTATATATAATTTATGATAAAAAAAATAAAAAAAATCCTTTTTAGAGCCTAGTAAACCAAAACATATAAAAATGAGTACTCCTGAGAAAGAGATAAAACTGTTTTAAGACAGACAAATAATCGTTTGTATAATAAAACGGAGGTATAATAAAATGGCTAAAGAAATGCCTGTAGGCGTAAAAGTTATTTCTGTATTGTATTGGATTGCAGCAGTTTTGTCCATTCTAGGTGGATTAGCATTAATCTTAGGTGGCGGAGCAATGGCAAGTATGATACCAACATTTGGAATAATCGGAGGAGCACTATTTGTGGTTCTAGGAATTATCGTTCTAATTGTAGGTATTGTTGAAATTTTCGTGGCATTAGGTCTATGGAAAGGTCAAAAATGGGCTAGAATTGTAGCAATTATATTTGCAATTCTTGCATTCATCGGCGCAATTATGAGCATCGTTGGCGGATCATATGCTGGCGGAATCATCAAGTTAATCATTCACGGATTAATTGGTGCGTACTTAATTGTTGCTAAAGAAGTAAAAGACGCTTTTTAATTAAGCGTTAATTTTTTTCTTTTATTTTATTGTTTCTATCACAATTAAATTTATAAATTAACCATAGTTAATATTATTATGAATCATAAAAAAGCAAAAAACAAATTCCTAAAACATACATTAACAGCCCCGCTTATTTGGATACCTATAATACCAATTGCAGCAACAGATTTATTTTTAGAGATTTTTCACAGAATTGCATTTCCAATATATGGATTACCGCTTGTAAAAAGGAGTCAATACATAAAAATAGACCGACATAAATTAAAATATTTGACATTTTCTGAAAAACTAAGTTGTGTATATTGCGGATATGTAAATGGCTTTGCAGCATACTTTGTTAGAGTTGCGGGAGACACAGAAAACTATTGGTGTGGAATAAAACATAAACAAAGTAAAGATTTCAAAGAACCAGAACACCATAAAAATTTCTTAGAATATAATAATAAAAAAGAATTTGAAATGAAATACAACTAATCTTTTCTTTTCTTAGTCTTTTTAACTTCTTTTTCTAAGTCAAGTTTCTCTAATAACTCTTTGTATCTATTTCTAATTGTAACTTCAGTTACACCTGCAACATCTGCAACTTCTCTTTGAGTTCTTTTCTCACCGTTAATTAAAGCAGCAACATACAACGCAGCTGCGGCAATACCAGTTGGACCTCTACCAGATGTTAGCTCAACACTTTGAGCGCTTTCAATTATTTCAACGCTCTTTGTTTGAGTTTCAGGACTTAATTTCAAAGAAGTTGAAAATCTAGCAATATAATCAGCAGGATTACTTGGCAATATTTTTATTCCTAATTCTCGTGTAATAAATCTATAAGTTCTACCAATCTCTTTTTTCTCTATACCAGATGCTTCAGATAATTCATCCAAAGTTCTTGGAACATCATGTCGTCTACAAGCAGCATATAATGCACCTGCAACAACTGACTCCATACTTCTTCCTCTGACTAATCCTTTTTGAACTGCCAAAGTATAAATTCTTGAAGCTTCTTCTTCAACTGAACCTGGTAATTTTAAATATGATGAAACTCTTTTTAATTCAGAAAGTGCTAATTTAAGATTTCTTTCAATAGCAGTGCTAATTCTTTGTTGCCATTTTCTTAATCTAAAATATTTACTTTTGTCTTTACTACCCATAGAATAAAGATCTGCTTTTCTTCCAACATCAGTTCCCAACCCTTGATCAAATTGGGTGTAACTCATTGGCGCGCCAGTTCTTCTTTTTCTTTCTGCAGCGTCAGAATCGAATTCTCTCCATTCCTGGTCGAAGTCAACCATCTTTTCCTCTACTACGAGGCCACAATCTCTACAGATAACTTCTCCTTTTTCTTGATGATAGAATAAATTTATACTACCGCACTCTGGACATTTTTTAATGAAACTCAAACAAACACCCCCATGTTTATTAAGTAATAATTACATAAACTTTAAATATGATAAACGCAGAGCATTTATAAAGCTTTCTATTAATCACCGTCTATCGAAAACTTTAAATACCTCTAAGCCATTTTTAAATGTATGAATAAAAGAGGTATTTCTCCAATTATAGCTACAATTTTGTTGATAGCATTTGCTGTAGCAATAGGTGCCATGATTATGAATTGGACTGCTGGCGCAGGAGAAAAAGACGCGAGCTGTGACGACATACCAACAAATGTTCTTAACCCTAATTCTTTTTGTAAACTTGCAAATCAATTAGTCCCTATAATTTCAAAAGATGGATCTGTAACTGCATGCGAAGATAAGAGTATTACAATTGCAGACATCCCTAATTGTTAATTAATTTTTAGTTTTAACAATAAAACATATAAAATACGTTCTAATATGTTAATTATAAATGAAATAAAATAGGTGTAACAATTGATTTCAGAAAAACAAAAATTGAAAATTCTTGAATTCTAAAATCATGAATAAAACAAAATGGAAATAACAATTGATTTCAGAAAAACGGTTGATGAAAATGCAACTATTTTTTTTGAGAAAGCAAAGAAAGCTAGGAAAAAACTTGCAGGTGCAGAGAAAGCTCTAGAGAGAACAAAAATAAAGCTTAAAGAAGCCGAGAATAAAGAAGTTGTTTTTGAAGAATCAAGTATTAAAAAAGTTAAAAAAAGAAAATGGTTTGAAAAATTTAAATGGTTTGTTTCATCAGATAAATTTCTAATTATTGGCGGTAGAGATGCTACAACTAATGAAATCATAATTAAGAAACATGCCGAACAAGGAGATCTTGTTTTTCACACTGATATGGCAGGTTCACCGTTCATAGTTATAAAATCAGAAGGTAAAAAAATTCCTGAATCAACCATTCAAGAAGCAGCAGATTTTACAGCTGTCTTTAGTAGAGGTTGGAAAAAAGGATTATCAACATTAGAAGTTTTCTATGTGAATCCTGATCAAGTAACTAAAGAAGCTAATCAAGGAGAATACCTTGCAAAAGGTTCTTTTATGATTAGAGGAAAAACAAATTATACATCACCTAAAATGAATCTTGCAGTTGGAATTTATGAAGATGAAGTGATGGCAGGACCTGTTGAAGCTATAAAAAAACATTGTAAAGAATTTGTTGAGATTGTTCAAGGCGAAGATAAAACAAGCGATACTGCTAAAAAAATAAAGAAAATAATAACTGGTGATTTAGATGATATTATCAGAGTTCTGCCAGCAGGCGGTTGTAAAATAAAAAAATAATATTTTAACCAAAATATTTTTCTTGATAAAACTTTATTAATTGCTCAACTTCAGGTATACAACTTTTATCTTGAATGCCTACTTTTGTTTTCTTTTGTACTGCATCAAAAGTATTTGCACCTTCTAAAACCGCTTCTTCAATATCTTTATCAGTAATCTTAAGTATTTTATCAATTATTCTTGCACCTTCAACTATTACTTTGTCTAATTGACCAGAATTTTTATAATAATCATTTATTGCAGCTCTCAAAGCTTTATCACCTAATACTGAACAATGAAATTTTCTTGTTGGTAAACCATCTAATCTTTTTACTATATCTAATGGTTTTATTTTTAGAGCATCTTCTAAACTCATCCCACCATTTTCTATTAACATTTCAGATAACATTGAGGTGCTTGATATAGCAGATGCACACCCAAATGTTCTCCATCTACAATCAACGATTTTATTATCTTTTATTTCAAGCCAAATCTCCATCATGTCTCCGCATGCAGGACTTCCTACTTGTCCAATTCCATTAGCTCGTTTCTTAAACTCTTCAACTTCTTCTTGAGTTTTACAAATATTCTTTGGATTAAAAAAATGATCTTTAACTTTATCTGAATAAAACCAATTCTTTGAATCAACTTTTGCTTTTACATCATTATGTATAACTGATATTTTACTCATATTCTACCCTCTAAAACATCTTTCATATCTAATTTTACTGGACTCCACTGTCTTAATTTTTCAACCACTGGAGGAAGTTTTTCTAAAATATAATCAACATCTTGTTCAGTAGTATTCTTTCCGAGTGAGAATCTTAAACTCCCATGAGCTGCCTCATATGGAAGACCTATTGCCAATATTACATGACTAGGATCAAGTGTTGAACTGGTGCATGCACTTCCAGAACTAAAACATAAACCATCTTCATTCATTGCAAGCATTACTGCTTCTCCTTCAACATCAAGAATAGTCATATTAACATTATTAGGAAGTCTTTCTGTTGGATGTCCGTTGAGAAAAGATTTAGGAATTTTTTCAATTATCCCATTTATTAATTTATCTCTTAGAATAATTAATCGTGCATTTTCTTTTTCTTTTATTTCTTGTGCAATTTCAAGAGCTTTAGCAATTCCAATTATTCCAGGAACATTTTCAGTTCCACTTCTTAATCCGAATTCTTGTCCGCCACCATAAATAATTGGCTTTATTTGAACTCCTTTTCGAACATATAATACTCCTGTGCCTTTTGGGCCATAAATTTTTGAACCATTAATACTTAATAAATCTACATTTAACTTTTTCACATCTAAATCTAAAGATCCTGCCGCTTGACATGCATCTGTATGAAAATAAACTGTTTTATGTTTCTCTTTTAGCATCGCGCCAATTTCAGATATAGGATTTATTGTGCCAATTTCATTATTGGCATACATAATTGTTACTAAAATAGTATCTTCTCTTATTGCATCTTCAACTTGCTTCACAGTTACTTTTCCATATTGATCAACATCTAAATATGTTATTTCGTATCCTTCATCTTTCGCAAGATAATATAATGTTTCAGAAACTGCATGATGTTCTGTTTTTGTTGTGATAATATGTTTTCCTTTTTCTTTTCTTGCTTTTCCAACTCCTTGAATTGCAAGATTAATACTCTCAGTTCCAGATCCAGTGAAAATTATTTCTTTAAAATCAGCATTAAGTATTTCTGCAATTTTTTTTCTTGCGCTATCAACTGCATCTTTTGCTCTTAAACCAATTGTGTTAAAACTTCCGGGATTTCCAAATTCTTTAGAGAAATATTTGTCCATAGCTTTTTTTACTTTATCATCTACACAAGTTGTTGCTGAATTGTCCAGATAGATTTCTTTCACTTGATTCATGGGTTTACCTCGCAATTACCATTGCAATGTCCACACATATGATTATTAACTAAGTCCATAACAGGCTTTATAGTGTTTGCTTTTAGAAAATATAATCTTGTTTTTCCTTCTTGTTTATATTCAACGAATCCACAATGAAGCAATACTTTCAAGTTATGACTTATTTTTGATTGTTCTTCTCCTAAATCCTCACATATTTGATTTACATTTTTTGGTTCTTCATATATAGATCCAATAATTCTCAATCTAGTTTTATTTGCAAATACTTCAAAAAACCTTGAACATGAAGCGCAAGTCATATGAATACGAATTCATATATTCTTTATAAATCTTTCTATTACAGCCTCAGAACTCTACCATCAATTTTAACCATTGCATCCTTAATAACATGATCCAAATGGATTAAAGATTTCAAAGATCCGCCAAACCAATTATTAGAACCATTTGCAATATGAACTGTGCCAAGCGTTTTTTCATCAATAATGGTTGCGCCAATTATCTTAGCATTAGGATTTATTCCAATACCAAGTTCTGCAATTTGCCTAACAGCACCAGGTTTTTTAGAAGACCTATGGGCCCAACCAATAGTCTCTTTGAAAAGATTACCTTCATAATTACCAGATACATTAACAATTTCGCCTTTTTCAACTTCAACTTTAACAGGATTTCTGACAAGCAAAGTTTTATTTCTCAATCTAATACTCCCATCAATATAAAAAACTCCTTCAGCAGTGTCAGGATTTGGATAAAGATAAACTTCTCCAGCAGGCAAATTTCCACCCGAACCTTTTGCAGTGTAATCACCTGAATTTATTATTCCTTTAACACCTTTTATATCCATAGTAAAATCCGTACCTAACTTAGTTACTACTTGAACTTTACTTCCAGAATCCAAATATTTTTTCACTCTTTCACCACGGGCATGCATCCGTTTATAATCGACATCAATAGTTTTAATGACTGTTTTCAAACCATCATTAGATATGGCTCCTAAAGAAGAAGAAGTAATAAATTTATGTCCGCGAGAATTACAAAAAGCTCTAAAACTCAGACCAAGAGATCTAAGATTTCCAATTCTGTTTGATACATTTAAAACTATCAAACTTCCTTTAGGTAACTTTTTCAAAGCACCAATCATAACTTCATCAGCAAAATCACCTCTGCCTTTAGCATTTTGCATCAACACATTATAATTCAAATTAAGTTCTCTTGCAGCAAGAGCATAGGCATTAGTTAATATTGGTGCAACAACATGATTTTTGACACCATAATCGCCAATAATCATAACTTGTTCATTTCCAACATTTATACACTCAGAAAAAACTTTTTTGAAAACATTCAAATCAACTTGTTCTTTATATCTTGACCAATCAATCATACAAACAAAACCTTTTGAACAAATTATATAAACTTTTCTATAATTAACTATTGTTAAATGTTTTGAAGTATTTGTTTATGGTTAATTATATTGACTAAAAAAGACAATAAATTTCAATAAATTTAAATATGAGCACCCCCTAAGTTTTAGAGAGTGATTACTTTAAAGAGAGGTGTTTAGTGACAGATATATTTTTTGACATAGGAATAATTATTATTGTAGCAACCATTCTAGGATATGTTGGAAGACTTCTAAAACAACCTCTAATTCCACTTTATATACTTACAGGAGTGATTATCGGACCAATAGGTTTAGGTTGGGTAAATGATTTATCAGTTATAAAAACTCTTTCTGAAATTGGAGTAGCATTTTTATTATTTGTCGTTGGTTTAGAACTTAATCTAAATAAACTTAAAGATGTCGGCAAAGTTGTTACTGTCGGCAGCATAGTTCAAATAGTAACAATGTTTCTAGCAGGAATTCTTGTTGGATACTTCACAGGATTTATAGGAAAAGAACTTATCTATGTAGGATTAATTGTGAGTTTCAGCAGCACAATGGTAGTAATTAAAATGCTTGCTGACAAAAATGAACTTGATACATTACATGGAAGATTAATTATTGGAATTCTTTTAATGGAAGATTTATTTGCAATAATTGCATTATCATCAATTCAAGCAATGGACAACTTTTCAGCAACAATAATCGCAATATCATTCTTAAAAGTTATAGGCTTATTATTAGCCGCGTATATAGGTGGAAAGTACGTGTTTCCATTCATATTTAAGTTTGCAGCCAGATCGCAAGAAATACTTTTCTTACTGTCAATAACTACTTGTTTTTCCTTTGGAATGTTTAGTGTCGCAATGGACTTATCAATTGCAATAGGTGCATTTGTTGCAGGAGTAGCACTGGCAAATCTACCATATAATATGGAAATAGAAAGTAAAGTACGATCTTTAAGAGATTTTTTCTCAACATTATTTTTTGTTTCACTAGGTATGGAATTAATATTAGCTAGCATCACATCTTGGATTCTGCCATTAATAATGTTAACAATCGTGATAATAATTTTCAAGCCATTACTCATAACAACCATACTTAGTTTCTTTGGTTATAAAAAGAAAACTTCTTTTATGACAAGCACAAGCTTAGCACAAACATCTGAATTCTCTCTGATCATTGTTGCTCAAGGAGCAATAATGGGACATTTATCAGCAGATTTCCTTTCAATGACCACACTTTTAGCAGTCTTAACAATTACTGCAACAACTTATATGATTAAATTTGATAATCAAATATATGACAAATCTAAAAACTTCCTAAAATTTTTTGAAAACTTCAGTAAAGTTAATCAAGAATTAATATATATTGATGAAAATCCTGCTCATAAAGTTATCCTAGTTGGATACAATCGAATGGGCTATATTATTGCAAAGAGTTTAAAAAAATTAAAAAAAGATTTTCTTGTTTTAGATTTTAATCCTGATCTAATAAAAAAACTAATTAGACAAAAACAAGCATGCATATATGGAGATCTTGGAGATGTTGAAATTCTTGAAAAACTTAAACTAGAACAAGTTGACATGATCATCTCAACGATTCCAGATCACAGCGCCAATAAATTATTGATAGAAAAAGTTAAACGAGTTAATAATCAAGCAATAATAATAGTTACATCAATTAATAGCGAAGAAGCATTGGATCTTTATGATTTAGGTTCAGATTATGTAATCATACCTCATCATCTAGGAGGAAATCACGTGGCAATCATGCTCGAGGATATATCATATGACATTGATAAATTAATCCAAACAAAACTTACACATATCAGAGAACTTAAAGAAAGAAAAGAAATTCATCACCCAGATTAAAGATTATCGACTATAAACGAAAAGATTATAAAGTTAAAAAACGAGAGATTTAGTAAGATGTCAGAATATTCTAAAGCAATGGTAGAGTCAGGTTACCTTAGCAAAGCCGGTAAAGAGAAACAAGCTGAAATAATAAAGACTCAAGGACCAAAGGGATGGAATACATTTGTCAGTAAATTATCTAATTCTGCAGCTGAAAAATTTGCAAATGAAGAAGAAGATGAAGAATATAATGTTGATCCTGGAGATAAACATGCGCAATATGTAAGAACAGGCTATCCTCCTCCAAATTATAAATTACATTTAATGACAGAATCTTTTAGCATGTCATTAGAAGAAAGCTATTATTGGATTGTTAGCCAATTTAGAAGAGGATTCGCATTTGATAGATTCATAAAAATAACAGATATTTTTTCTGCATCAGAACAAAGTTCTTTCTGGGGAGCAGCTCAAACAAGAATAAAAATTCAACAAGATAATGTTACTCAATATATGGCTACCATTGGAAAAATGATTAAAGATCTTTTCCAAATAGTTAGAGAGTTAAGACTTATTGATGAAAGATTATATTTATATGATACTTGGGATCAAAGGAAAAGTTCTGATTTAACATTAAAGGGAATGTTCATTGATTTAGTTGAAGGCGCAAGCAAAAATCCTTCTTCAGTATATGGATTAGCACAACAAGTTGGATTTACAATACTTCCAGATTTATTTTTTAGCACAAGAGTTTTTGATTCAAGCAAAGTAGATGAAGTTGTAGACGCTTTAGAATATAACGTTGCAATAAAAAATGTATTAAAAAGAAAACTCCTAAATTATGTTGTTTGGAAAGAAAAAACAGATAAAGAAATTCGAGCTAGAAGAAAATTTCAATTACAATATTTAAGACAACATTGGGCAGTCATCAAAATGTATATGGATTGGATAAAACCATATCTTAAAAACATTCAAAGAATGCAAATGGATTCTAGAAGAAGTGATAGTGTTGATATTGTTAGTGCATTTGAAACTTCCATTACAGAAATAGAATTTATTGCTATGAAACCAGCAGTTAAAGGAATTCATCCTGTAGTTTTAACAAGTTTTGAATTTAGAACTAGACCTGATTTAAGTTTCCAACAAGATAACTATGCACACAGAGGACCAGTTCACGTTGGTAGAATGGTTATGAAACTAAGAACTTACGGATGGACTGAGAGTGACATAAAAAAATATCAAGATTATAGAAGAAAAGAATCAATGCAATTATTTGGGATTGTTGATGAATCTGTTAAAGCAGCAATGGATGCATTAGGAAATGAACTTGAAGATTATCTTAGAGAATCTGGCGAAGGAGTTCCTTTAAAAGAAGAAGAAAATATTCCTAAAACTAGAAAAATAAATAGTTGGGGTATTTTTGATCCTTTTGTTTCAGTTATAAAAGGATTTGGAGAGATATTTTTTGCGTTAATACCTATTAATAATGTTAGTTTTAAAAGAGCACCAAAATCTTCTGAACCAGATCAAGAAGCAAAAGATGGAGTTGCAAAAAGTATCCAAGGAATTGCATGGTTAGTATTTAAAAATTATAAAAAAGCACACAGGATGATCACATGGTAGTAAGCACTCAAGATAGCAGAACTGTATGGCTTGAAAAACTTCAAGAACTAAAAAAGAAAAAAGAAGAAGAACTGAAAGATATAGAAGAAAAAAAGAAAAAAGAGCTAGATGAAGCAGAGCAATTACTTAAAGCAGGAATAGAAGAATTAACTGAAGAAGAAATTCAAATATTAGAAAATTTAAAACATCAAATTCCTGAATTAAAAGAATTAATTGAAGATCAAAAAAGAGAAGAAGAAATCTTATCTCAAAATCTTGAAGAAACAATTCAACGTGAAAGAATATCAGAAGAAGCAAAATCAGCCACAAATGTCAATTATGGTGAAGCATTAGAACAAGTGACTAGAGAAATTTATACTTTAACAGATTATAATGTTTATGGAGATTTAAAAGATACACTTCAAAAAGTTCAAAGAGGAGAATATTTATCTTCAAAAGAAAGAGAACATTTTTATCAAAGACAATCAGAATTTAACAGTTTATCAACTAATGAAAATGTGTTAGAAGAAAAAGATTCTTTTGGATACATAGAAAGATCAAAACAGGTAATTGCATCGATTAACAAAACATTACAAAATTCAGAATATAAACGAGGAGCAGATCACGTATGATTTTTAACAATTTTAACTCAGGATATTATCATCCAATGGATAGAGGAGATTCATCACCTAATGAAAATATTGAAGAACCAATTAGTATTAATTCTGGAGATAAACCTTGGAATGTTAAACTTGGACCTAATGAAGTTGGTACTCCTGCAAATCCTTTTCAACACCAGTTACATGCTTTAAATGCTAAAATAAAAGAAGGAGCTTCAAGAATTGAACTTGGATTTTTTGGAACTGGAAAAGGTCAAAAAGAAAGATTCACTCCTGAAAGTTTTGATAAAACTGAAAGAGAAGAAATGAGAAATTTAGCTAGAATAAATAAAATCAGAACTACTACTCACGCCACAGTCGGAGTAACTGGATTGGCAGGATTTGATCCACAGAGAGGATTTGAAGAACAAAACAGAGAACAAACAATGAAAGAAATTCAAAAAGCAATAGATTTCGCAGCAGATGCATCCACCGGAGGAGCAATAGTATTTCATACAGGCGAATGGAATAGACCTATTTATGACGATTTTAAAAATGATAAAGCTGCAGGAGAAACATTTGAATTTAGAAGCTTTCCTGGAGAAAAAGAAAAAGCACCTATCATGGTTGCAGATAAAAGAACTGGAGAAATTCAAGCTCTTAGAAAAGACGCCCCTATTTACGAACCAGTCTTTAAAACAGTTCAAGATTATGAAAAAGAAACTGGTAAAAAATTACTCGGAACAAAAGATCGAAATGGAAACACCTATGAAAAGGGTGATTGGATAGGAGTTAATGAAGAAGCTGTGAAAAGAGATTGGGAGTTTGATACAAACAAATCAAAACAAATGTTCTTAAGAGTTCCTATCTGGAATGAAAAGGAAAGAAATTTTAAAACTGAGAGAAAAACCTGGGATAATTTTGTTGATAGAGCTAAAGAATGGAATCAAACTCACGATGAAATATTAAGTCCTGAAGAAATTTTCATGAAAACACAATATATGAACCAAGTTCTTCAATCAAAAGGAAGCGCGCTTTATTATGCACAAAGATATGAGAGTGATTATCAAAGATTAAACGAAGCAAGAAAAACACTTGAGTATTATAAAAGTTTATCAGATGATTTAAATGAAGAAGAAAAAAAAGATTTAATGATCAAACAAAACTTTAATTCATATGTAATACCTCCTAAAGAAGTTCCAATAATTGAATATTTGGAAACAGAAGTTAAAGAAGCTGAAAACCATGTTAGACACATTCACGAAGCATCAGCTGCAGCAGATGTTCAAACAAAAAAAGCAGAAGAAGCAATGAATAATGTTTCTACAGTTAAAGACTATGGTTTAAACAAATCAGCAGAAACATTAGCAGAGCTGGGTATAAGAACATGGAATAAATATGAGCAAAATAAAGATAAAATGGATGAAGTATTATTCATGGCTCCTGAAAATTGGCATCCACAACAATTTGGAAGTCATCCAGATGAATTATTAGAACTTGTAGAAAAAGGAAGGAAAAAAATGGCCGATAGATTAACACCTAGTATGGGTGCAGATAAAGCCAAAGAACTGGCTGAAAGACACATAAAAACAACTATTGATATAGGACATTTAAATCAATGGAAAACTCATTTGAAAAGAAAAACTGATGAAAATGGAATCCCTATAGAAACAGATTCTCAATTCGACAAAAGATTTTCAAGATGGGCAATGGATAAGATTGAAAAGTTACATAATAAAAACGCTCTTGGTCACATTCATTTATCAGATAATTTTGGCTATGATGATGAACATTTAAACATAGGAAAAGGAAATGCTCCTGTAAAAGAATTTGTTGAATTTTTAGCAGAAAAAGGTTATAAAGATTTTATAGTAGAACCAGGAAGTAATAATCCACAGACAGTTTTACCTGAAGCATGGAGCATGATGGGAAGTCCTGTTTATACAATGGGAGGGCCATCTCATCCAAGAACTTTTTCAGGAGTTCATCAACAGCATTTTGGTTATGATCAACCACCATTCTATGTTGTAGGAGCATATGCGCCTAGTAATGAATGGAAATTGTGGTCAGAAGTGCCATTTGAGTAAAAATAAGTTCATATGTAAATTTACATAAAATTTATATAATCTGACTTTCTTATGTTAGTCGGGAAAAGAGGTGTAGGTTTGGAATTTAAGATAGAAAAAAGGAAAAGAAAGAATATTGACCGCTATCATAAAACAGATATCGACCTAGCTTATGATTTCTCAAAAAAAATTTACAAAGAGTTTGGAAAATTCATTAAAGCAATAGTTATATTTGGTAGTACTGCCAGAAAAAAAAATAATTCTAAAGACATAGATATTCTTTTGATAGTTGATGATATAACGATGGTTCTAAGCAGAGAATTGATCCAAACTTATAGAATTATTACAGAACAAGTTGTTGCAAATGTTTCAACTAAATTACATATTACAACTCTCAGATTTACAAATTTCTGGGAATATGTCAGAGCAGGAGATCCTATTGCAATAAATATTTTAAGAGATGGATTTGCATTAGTTGACACAGGCTTTTTTGAACCATTACAAGCACTTCTTTATCAAGGAAGAATAAGACCTACTCCTGAAGCTTCATGGGTTTATTTTAGCAAAGCACCGCAAACAATTGCAAATTCAAAATGGCATTTACTTCAAGCAACAATAGATTTGTACTGGTCAGTTGTAGATTCTGCACATGCAGCCCTTATGAAGCTAAATGAAGTTCCACCATCACCAGAACATGTTCACGAATTATTAGAACAAAAAATGGTTAAAACTGGTTTAATTAATAAAAAATATCCTGCAGTCATGAGAAGGTTTTATGATTTAATGAAAATGATTACTAACAGAGATATAAAAGAAATTTCTGGGGCTCAATATACTGAATATTTAAAAGAAGCACAAGAATTTGTTCAAACAATGGAAGATTTCTTAAAAAGATAATTAAAGTTAAAATTTAAAAAAATAAAAAAATTAGCCCTTTATTTAGGCCAAGAATTTTATTACTAATAATATAATTCCAATTAATAAAATTATGTTAATTATTACTAGTAATATAGTCCATCCATTTCCAAAGTCAAAATCACTCGAAGTTGATTGACCATCTCCACTATCTATAAATACAGGATCGCTCGGAGGATTGTTGGTTCCTGGAGGTACATATTCCATTCCGCCTGAATTTCCTGTTTGAGTGTTGTCTGTAGGAGTGGTTGCACCACATCCAGATGGTAGAGTCACATACACATTTTTACTATGTGTTAATTCATCTAAATCAATAAATGATTCTAACTGAATCACATGCAATCCTGGCTGCGCATTTGCAGGTATAGGAATTGTATATGTTCTTGTAAGATCATCATTTTCTTGGATTTCAAATGTAACTCTTTTTTCAAAGTTTAGAGATGTTGCCACAATTTCTAATGCTACTTCATCTTCATCTTGATCGCCTACATTTGTTAGTTCAACTTCTAATTCAAAACTTTCAGCTGAACAAAGTGGTGATTCTGGATTGACTTGAACATCAGTCATAATTATACCTTCTGCTGTTAAATCAAAGTCAATAGTCCATTCTTCAAAGTGTAAAGCACCATTTTCATCTTCTCCTTCAACTCTAAAAGTTACTTGATAAACATCTTCATCTACATTATCATCTAAAGTAAATTTTAATGTTGCAGTTTCTGATTTTCTTTCTTTGATGTCTCCAAAATCTTCAGATTCATCTATATCAAGATCACCATCTTCTTCAATGTAAATAGTTACATCTTCTATTTTGTAATCTCTGTTAGTATTTTTTACTTCAACTACAATTTCAATTTCTGCAGCTGGAAATACCTTTACTTCATCTTCATCATTAACAGAATCTTTTTCACCATTAACATAGATTTCTAGATCGTTAATTTCAAGATTATTTTCAGCTTCTAAATATACTTGTCCATAATTTACTTGTAATCCTTCATTTGTTGCAGTTGCATTAATTAAACCAACTACTTTTTCACCTGCATCTTGATAATCAGGAACATATGATGTTACAGAGACAGTTCTAGTTTCTCCTGAAGCCATATTTCCTATATTAAGAGTTGATAAACCTAATTGGTAATCAGTTGATGCAAGCTTAACTAATGTAACTCCCTGAAGTGCTTCTGTACCTGTGTTTGTTACTGTGAATGATCCGGCAGAAGTATTTTCTTCTCTGTTTTGTGAGGATCCTCCAAGATATACATCAGATATTGCGATAGAATATGATTGAGAACTTACTTCAACATTAAATGTTTGAGTTGCGTCTCCAGTTCCATCAGTTACTCTTAAAGCTACAGCATTTGTGCCAACTTGATTAACTCCAGGAGTCCAAGTTATAATATTTCCAACTATGCTCATTCCTGTTGGGCTAGTTGTTAATTGATATATAAGAGGGTTTGCGTCCGCATCAGTTGCACTTATATTATAAGTATATTGATGTCCTGCTGTTGCAGTTGTTGGAGCAGAACTTGTTATTACAGGTAATCTATTGACATTAGCTACATTGATAGTTACTGTTTGTGTATCAAAAGAATCTAGGTCAGATACATTTAATGTAAATGTGTGAGAACCTGCGTCATTATAATCTGTTAACCAAATAAATTTACCATAAGTATTATTAGTTGATCCGTCTTGGATGATCTCTGCTGAGTCCCAAGTCCATGTTGTTGAACCATTATCTGGTCCTGCAGTAAGTGTAACTTCAATTACCGCGGTTTGTGTTTCATTTACAGACGCTACAGTTATTGTTGCTGGTAGTGTAGGCTGCGCATTTACTGCAACTAAAGCTATTAAGAAGATTGTTGCAAACAGTAAAAGTTTTTTCATTTTAACATACCCCCGAAATTTTTATCCATTGTAGAGTAACAATATGAAAGAATGATTACAAAGTAGTATTTAAAGGTTTTCCTTTTTAGACAAAAACTCTTTTAAAAATAAAAAATTAATTTAAAAAAATAAAAAAACTATTTTTTAGTAAAATTAAAAACATCTGCCAAATCTATTGTTGATTCAGGCATAGCATCTCGTTTCTTTTTTCGCTCTTCATCTTCATCAACTTCATCAGATTTAACTTCCTCTTCAGCATCATCTTTAGCATCATCTTCAAAACCGTCTTCAACATCAACATCAGATTCATTAACTAATTCAGGTTCAACCTCATCTTCAGAATATTCTCGTTGGAAAACTTGAACTTCTTCATTAGGATCAGATATTTCTAACTCATCCCCTAGATCAACATTAGAATTAGATTCTGCTTGAACAACAAGTTCAGGTTCAGAAACAGGTTCAGAAATAATGTCCTGTTGATTATTCATTAACTCACTAATTGATTTATTACCAAAATCACCGCTAGACTTTAACAAATCTTCTTGCCCTTTATAGATAGCCTCAGCATCCATTTCTTTAATATCTTTTTCAGAAACAGGATTTAATTCTTCAAAATCATCTTCCATAGAAGAACTATGTGTTTCTTGATTTTGAATTCTTGAAACAACATCACGCACATTAGTTGATTCAGGTTCTGGTTCTTCAAATGATTTCTGAACTCTATCAGCAGTTCCAGATATTTCAATAGCCATTCGCTCAGCTTCAGTATCAGAAGCAGCCAATCCATTAGCCCTCAATGTTTTAGCTAAATGTTTTATTTTCTCATCTTTTATTGTTTCAATAGACATTATGACAACCCTCACATATTTTTAAAAAATAATCATTAAATAACCATTATAATTTATAATTTTAAAATCTTAATAATTATTTATATCTTGTGGTTTTTAAGAACAAATTAATATTAAATCTTTTCCCTCATCAATAGATTTCTTAACTGAAAAAGTTTGTTCAATAAAAACTTTTATTCCATCAAAATTATTTGCTTTCTTAAGAATTGTAAGTGCAAATCTTTCTTTTCCAACTCTCTTTATTTCTAATAAACCAGCTTTATAATCATCAAAATTATGGATTGAAGTAACAGATATTACAATATCAAAATGCTTATCAGGATAAGGAATGTCTTCCGCTTCACATCTAATAGTTTTAAAAGTACATTTTTTTAAAAGTTCTTCAGATGGATCCAAACCCATCAATCTACAATCAAACACTTCTGAGACAAAACCAGGACCACAACCAACATCTAACAATAAATCGCTTTTATCAAATCTAATATTTTCCTTTATTATCTGCAATTTTTTTAATTGCTCTGCCTTATGTAAATTTTCATACCCATCTGCAATATAATCATAATATGTAACCATACTTGAAGGCGAAAAAAGCAAGATTTATAAAATATGTGATGTTTTTGAAAAATACAAAACATCACGTTCAAAAATAAGCTGGTTTTGTCAAAACTTTTCTTAAAAAGTTTGGGCCTGTGGTCTAGTGGCTATGACATCGCCTCGACATGGCGGGAATCCCCGGTTCGAGTCCGGGCGGGCCCATCACCTTTAAAAATGACTTGTTCTTTCTATAATAAATGTCAACAATGTCATATCAAGAAACAAGTGAATTAAGTCAAAAAATTTTAGATAGCATTCTTACAAAAAGAAAAGGAAATTACAAACCTATTTTAGAACAAGTAGAATATAATGGATTACAACAAATAAATTCTATGATGTACCCAAATTCAGATAAACCAGTTAAAGACGCTGCAGTCATGTTAATGTTTCATTTAATGATTAAAACAAGAGAGCTCCAAAGAGTGAATAATCCGAGTTACCAACTCGTTGAAACATACTTAAATGCATTATTACAAGATACAGAATATTTTAATCAAGAACAAAAAAGCAATCATCCTTTGTCAGTTGATTCAAGACTAAAATCAATCTATGAACAAAATCAATTTAAAGCTCATTCAAAGCAAGTTGGAAATACTCTTGCAATCGTGAGAGACTCTATCTTTACAATGTATACACATTTAACAAACACACCTATAATGGATGCAATTAGTGAAATTGATTTTAGTTTAAATCAAAGTAGAAGGTATAAAGATCTTGGTATAAAATTAGCAACTGCATTTTTAGAAGAAGGTTTAGATCTATATAGTTTAGGCATTAATGAAAGTCAACATTATCCTGCTTTAGCAAGAGAAACAATTGAATTAGTTGTCGAAATAAGTCAAACTCATAAAGGAACTGCCATAACTGCAGAAGAATTAAGTGGAACAAATTATATTAAAGGCAGTCTTTCATATAAAATACATGAACTTGAAAAAGCAATTACAGAACCTAGATTTATTATTGGCCCAAAATTTCAAATTCTATAATTATAATTTTTAAAACAGCTCTTAAAAAACAATTAATATATTTGAAGTAAAAAAAAAGATTTTCTAATCATTTATCTTCTTTATAGAATACTTGTACTAAAGCAGCATATGCAGGTCTTGTTATTAAAACCCCTACTGTAACTCCAATCATAGTCATAATTGCAAATCCTTCTAAAATACCTGCGCCTGCAAATAATAAAGGAATCATTGCAGCCATAGTTGTAAAATATGCAGCCATAATTATAAAGAATGCACTTTTAATTCTATCAATCCAAGATAAAAGAACATTTATTTTTCTTCCTTTCATGATTTCATCAGCTATAACTATTTGATGATCAACGCTTGTACCTATTGCAATTATTATTCCCGCAATTGCTGCAAGATCGAGATCTCTCCTAATAAACGCAGAAACCCCTAACATAATAATTATTTCTGCTAATAAAACAAACACCATTGGTAAAGAAATAGATAATTTTCTATAAATCACAAATACAACTATTGCTACTGCAGCAATAGCCAAAATAGCTATTAACAAAGCATTCTTAATGAATTCTGCTCCAAATAGAGGGGATATAGAATTTGTTTTTACAATTTTTAATTTTACAGGTAAACTTCCAGTTACAAGAATTGTTTTTAATCTCTTCATATTATTAAGAGTGTCTTGAACTGCTTCAGGTTCACTTTTACCAGATCCACTTCCAGAAATAGCTATATCTGTCACAGCATTTCCTTTTAATTCAGAACCAATTCTTAAAGAATCAACTAACTCATCATCAAGATACAAGTCTAAAGATTCACTGAGATAAGTATCTCCATTTTCTACTTGAATAGGCAAGTCTTTTGTTTTATTAGCTTGTCTTTGAGCTGCCTCTTTACTTAAAATTATACTAAAACTAAATCTACATGAAATACCATCAGGTGATGAACCACAAGTTTCAATTCGTTCACAATCAGCTTTATTACATACATAATTAATATCTTGTCCGCCTCTAAAAATAGACGTGTTTCCAATTTTTGCTTCAAACTTTCCTTGTTTAGCCAACAAATCACGAACTTCAGCATTATTTGCGCCAGCTATTTCAACTCTAATAAAACTTTTACCTTCTAAGTCTTTAGAAACTCTTACAGTTATATCACTTAATCCGTAAACATTTAATCTTTCTTTAATATTATCAACTACTAAAGATAAATCTTCAGAACTAATTTTTTCTTCAGGTTCTAATAAAACTCTTGTTCCACCAGATAAATCGAGCCCTTTTCGGATATTATTTGTTGGCGCATCATAAACTGTTAGACCTATATCTTCAGTTCCAATTACTTCTTTAGTAAATTTTTGAACTTCAATAGTTTCAGTTACATTAATTGTTTCATTTGAACTTTCATTTAATATTTCTTTAGTAATTTCTTTAAACTCTGTTTCATTTAAATAAGTTATATTATACAAAGGTCTGGTTGTTAACCTATAAAACCCATCAGTTGTTTGCAAGGTAAAACTAGTATTTGGAGGAAGATTTTCTACAAAATCATAATAATCTCGAGCATTTTTCACTAATTGATTATTTACAGAAACAATTTTTTCCTTACTCATAGGAGTACTATCTGCGCCTGGACTCTCAATTCCTGCGAGCCACGCAGAACTATTTTTTTCAACAAATCTGATTGCCGCACCTTCATTCCAAGGATTTGGACTAATCATTAATATAGCTAATAATAAAACTACTATGAAAAGAATAATTTTCCAATTTGTAAATATTTTTTTTAGTTCCATTTTATTTATCAGATTTTTTTTCAAGATAATATCTTAGTATTGCAACATTTTGTAACCAAGTATTAATTATATCTACTAATAATCCTATAAGTATAATAGCCATTATTTGAAATATAACTTCTGAACTAGTCACAATTAATCCTATTGTTACAGCAATTATAGTAGTTAAATTCATTGTTAGACCAGTTTTCATAGCACTATAAACTCTACTCATAACACTGCCTTGTTTTTGTTTTAAAACTCTGGTGCTTAACAAAATATCTGTATCTACACTATAACCTATAAGCATAAGTAAAGCTGCGATTCCAGCAGTACCAATTTTCACACCCCATAAATCAAGTATTGCAATAGTAATAACTATATCTGAAAATGCTGCTAATACAACTGCAGAACTTGGCACAACAGTTCTAAAATATGCAAATACAACTATTGCCATTAATAAAAACGCTATTAATACAGCAACCATTGTTTGTCTAAAAAAACCTTCTCCAAGAGAAGATCCTGTTTCATTCAAAATATATGATTCATCAGTAATGCCAAAATATCCTTCTACGAATTCCCTCATATGAATTATGCCATCAGGATTAACATCAGGATCAAGATCTGCTTCTACAGAAATTTCTTTTTGAACACCAAGTTCAGTTAGTTCTCTAACAGTTAAATCCACTCCGGGAAATTCTGATCTCAAACTAGTTTCAAAATCAACTATGGATGTGTGTTCTGGAGGAAGAATTGTTAAATCCAGGCCTCCTTTCAAAGAAACACCTCTATTTATGAAATCACCTGTTTGAACAATGTTAACACCTATAATTACAAAGGATAAAACCAATAAAATTATAGGTATAAAAAGTAATTTTTTATAATGATCCTCATAAATTTTCTGAAAAACATTTCTTTTTTGTTTTTTATTAGAAACTTCGGGATTAGATTTAATTTCAAGCTTATCCAATTCAGCTCTTAAAGAATCTCTTTTATTCTTAAATTTCTCAACACGCCTTTCCCTTCGAGTCTTACTCATGGCGAATAGGTTTCTATGTTAATTAATAAAAGTTTTGATTTTATAAGAAACTTTATATACTATAATTAATAAGATTCTTAGAGAGAAAAGAGGTAAGATGAAACATTTAAGTAAAAAAGCACAGATATCTGTAGAATACTTATTTATTATAGGGCTGTCTTTAGCAATAATAATTCCTGGAAGCATGTTATTCTTTAATTATACAAATGAATCAAATGAAAAACTTGTTTCAAGTCAGATTAATTCAATCGGAAAAAATGTAGTTAATTCTGCAGGGGAAGTTTATACTCTTGGAAAAGGTTCTTTCATAACTTTAGACATGAATCTTCCTGAAAGCGTAGTTAATATATACACTATAGGAGATTATGAACTTGTTATAGAATATAGAACTGGTAATGGCGTTACAGAAGCAGTTTTTTTCTCAGATGTAAAAATATATGGCGCATATGATGGAGAAGTGTCAGGCGATTTTCACACTGGTTTTATGCCTTTAAAAATTGAATCTATGGGTGGAAATGTAACCATTATAGAGCGTGTTGAGGAATGAAAGCACAAACAAGCATGGAATTTGTTATACTTATGACTTTTATGATACTAGTTTTTACAGCCATGTTTCTAGTAGTTCAAAATAAATCTATGAGTATTCAAAGAATTGCAGCTCAAAATGAAGTGATTGCAATTGGTAATGTTTTGAAAAATGAAGCTGATTTGGCATTTAAAGTTCAAGATGGATATATGAGAGAATTCTGGTTACCAGATTTTATTAATGGCAGAGAATATACTGCAGAGTTAGTTGATAAATCAGAAATAGTTGTTACAATGAATGAAGAAAACTATCTTATTTTTCTAACTACAAATGTTTCAGGATTTATTTCAAAAGGTTACAACACTATAATTCGTCATAATAGAACTAATATAACTATTTATCAAGGAAGAATTGCTGATCAATAATGCCAAACAATTGGATCACCCATAGCAGATGTTTCTTCAATATCAAGTTTTTTATTTTCTAAAAGATTATTTATCGCTCTTCTAAGATAATGTCTTTTAACTTTATTTTGATTACACCAATTATCATCAATTGCACCTCTATATCTTAGAATTCTTTCTTTATCAAAAACAAATACTTCGGGAGTTGCTATTGCATCAAAATGTTTAGCTACTCTTTGATCAGGATCTTTTAAATAAGGAAAATTATAACTTTGCTGTCTTGACCATTCGGACATTCTATATAATCTATCATGAATTGAATATCTATCATCATTAGAATTTATTCCTATAAACTGAACACTCTGTCCAGCAAATGTTTCTTGTAAAGATATCAATCTTGAATCATATGCTTGTGAATATCTTGAAGTGTTTGAAAGAAAAATAATTACTAAAACTTTTTTTGATAAAAATTCTTCTAGAGTATGAAATTTATTATCTATTCCTTTTAAAGAAAAAGGTTTTATCATACTGCCAATTCTTAGAGAATCAGATAATAGCAAAGACTGACCAAATGTCTGACCCACCTCTCTTATCATATAATCATATTTAATAGAGATGTTTTTATATTTTACCATTATCCACTCTGGTATACTAAAAAACACAAAGTTTATATATGAAAAGGCTCCATGAATTTGTATACGGTTAGAGAAAGATGGTAGGAATATTATCGAAATTATTAAGCAAATTCTTCAAAGGTTTGTTCAAAAAGAAAAAACAAGTTAAGCTAGGTTTATATGGACCGCCAAACGGTGGTAAGACAACTCTCGCTAACAAAATTTGTAAAGATTGGCTTGGAGAAGACATGGGTTCTGTTTCAAATATTGCTCACGAAACAAGAGAAATTCAGATAAAAGAAGAAGTCACTATTAAGAGTAAAGGTAGAGAACTAACTTTTAATTTGGTTGATACACCTGGAATAGCTACTAAAATTGATTATGAAGAATTCATAAAAGAAGGAATGAAAGAAAAGGAAGCTAAAAACAGAGCTAAAGAAGCAACAAAAGGAGTTATTGATGCTATTAAATGGCTTGATGATATGGATGCAGTAATAGTTGTTCTTGATGCAACCAAAGATCCTTATTCACAAGTTAATATAACTATTATTGGAAACTTAGAGGCAAGAGATATTCCAGTTCTATTAGTTGCTAATAAAGTTGATTTAAAAAAGGCTAATATGAAAAAAATTCAATCAGCATTTCCACAATATGAAGTTATTGGTATCAGTGCAAAATTCGGCCAGAATATTGATGATTTTTATGATACTTTATTTAGACTTACTAGTTAAAAAGAGGTTCGAAGTTGTTAACAATACAATTTATACCATATATTGAAATAGAAGGATTAGATTCTGTTAAAAGAATCAATAAACTACTTAAAATAGTTAAAGAAGAAAAAATTATTCTCTTAGAAGGAAGACTTAAAACTTATGAAGAAACAGAGTTGATTAGTCGAACAATGCAACAAATTGATGCTAAATTTAAAGGCATTGAACTAAGCGTTATAAATCCTGAAAGTAAAGAAACAAGAGATCTTTGGCAAAAAATAAGATCTAAATTAATTAACATTCTTCTTGGTGATAGAGGAGGATTCACAATTATTGGTCCTGCATCTATTATTAAAGAAATTAAGAATGATCCAGAGAAAATTCAGCTGCTCACAGAAGAAGCTAAAAAAAGGTGATTTAAATACCACACCAATGTGTTAAGTGCGGATCAATGTATGATGACGGTTCTAGTGAGATTCTTCAAGGTTGTGTTTGTGGTGGAAAACTTTTCTTTTATATAAAAAAGAGTTCTTTAGAACGAAAAGAAGATATTCTACAGCTTTCTTCAAAAGAAAAGGAGCAAATTGAAAAAGATGTTTATGATATCATGGGTAATGAGATTGATAGAGAAAAACCAATTGTTTTAGACATTGAATCAATTAAAATTCTTAAACCTGGAAAATATGAAATTGACTTGGTTAATCTTTTCAAAAAACAACCTTTAATCTATAAACTTGAAGAAGGAAAATATGTTATTGATATAATTGAAAGCTTCAAAAAAGTAGATATGACCAAGAGCAATAAGTTTAAATAAATCTTTCTTCTTATTATAATATGATAGTTGATGTTCATGCACATTTAGAACTTGAAGACTTTGATAAAGATAGAGCTGAAGTTATTCAAAGAGCTAAAAATGTAGACGTTAAAGCAATTATTTGTAATGGAATGAACCCAATATATAATAGGAAAATTCTCGAGTTAGCAAAAAAATATGATTTGATTAAACCAGCACTAGGATATTATCCTTGCGAATGTGAAACTGTTTCTAAAGAAGACTTCAAAAAAGAACTAGTTTTTATCAAAAAAAGTAAACCTTTTGCAATTGGAGAGATTGGTTTAGATAAAAAATATGATAAAAATTTTGAACGACAACAAGAATGTTTTAGAGCACTAATTAAAATTGCTCAAGATTTAAAAGTCCCTATTATTGTTCATTCAAGACAAGCGGAAGAAAAAACAATTGAAATAATGGAAGAAATGAAAGTAAAAAAAGCAATTATGCATTCTTTCACAGGTAAAAAGAAATTAGTTGAACGATGTGTAAAAAATGGTTGGAGTATTTCAATTCCATGCACAGTTATTCGAAGTACTCAGTTTCAAGAAAATGTTAAATTAGTTCCATTAAGACAATTATTAACTGAGACAGATTCACCCTTGCAAACTCATGATCTTTCTATTCAAAGAAATGAACCTGTGTATATTCAAGAGAGTCTTAAAAAAATTGCTGAAATTAAAGGTTTAGAAATTGAAGAACTCAAAAAGATCATTTTTTCTAATTATCAAAGATTATTTTGATATTGACAAATTATATTTATTAATTTATCACAGATTAAATTATCAATCTATTATTTAAACTAATAATTAAATTCTTTATTTAATTAATTACTTAATTATAAAAAGAAAAATATATATACCTAACAAACAACAAAACAATATGGAAATTAAAATTGATACAAAAAGAGACTCTGTGAGCGATATAAAAAAAGCAATTGATTTCTTATTAAAATTCGTCGAAGAAACTAGAACTGAAGATCTTCCAACTATGGATGGCGGAGCGTTCAATATGTTTGGCGGAGCGTCAAATAGTTCTGAAGAAAAAGAAAAAGAAAAAGAAGAACCGTCGGTTTCAATAATTGAATACTAAAAAAATTTTTAAACAAGAAGTTTTTTTCTTAACTTATGTTAATATGGATTTGTGATAAATGCGGATGTGAAGTAAAAGAAAATAAACCAGTAAGTTGTCCTTTATGTAAAAGAGGAGATGCTGAATTCTTTAAAGAAGATACACCTAATCCAAGTAAAGAAGACGAGAAATATTCTAAGAAATTTGAAGAAGTAATTGAAAAACTTGATGAATACACCGAAGATTGCGATCCTGAAACATTAGTTTATTCTGTAGAGGATTAACGTCTTTTTAAATTAAAACCGCCCTTGTCTAAATAAATAAGCGTAGAAGGTCTTCCATTAATAACGCCATCATCTATAAAAAAATCTACTTGTTCTTTAATAACAGGACTTAAATCATCAATTGAAGTTAAAAAATCTTGACCAGTCACATTAGCAGAAGTTGTTACTATTGGTACGCCAATGTCAGCCACGACTTCAGTAAACCAATTCTCAGGCAATCTAACACCTAAATTATCTGCTTTAAGATTAACACTTTGTGCAATACAATTTTTATTTGTCAAAGCAAGAATTAAAGTATATGGACCTGGAAGATTATTTAACCAACTCTGAGTTTTTGTTTTAATAACACAATTATCAGCAATCCAATCTTTTGAAGGAGCTATAACTGAAAATGGAAGATCAAATCTTTGTTTTATTTCCCTAATTTTATTTACTAATACTTCATTTGTAGCATCGCAACCAATGCCATAAATAGTATCAGTAGGATAAATGAAAATTGAATTACGCAATTTTTTCACCATCGCGTGTTTTTTATTTAAGAGTTCGTCTTTATTTAAAATAAGCATTAAATATGATAATGAAAATGAGTTTAAAAAATTATCGACTAATATTAGTATTTCTTACTGATTGTTGCCAATAAAAAATATCTAAAAAATCTACTCGATCCATATAGGTATCCCAATCCATATAAGTTTTCTTTCTAAACATATTAGCACCCCCTAACAAATCTTACAAATTCTGATTCTTGATCTGGCATAATCAAGTCATGTTGAACCATTACTTTCACAATGCTTTCAGCATAATAATTGTAGTTTTTACTTTCGGAACTCATTTTTTTCACCTCTTAAATCCAAGCATCACTGTGCTGTAAGTCAAATGAATCGACTGTTTTCTTTGTTAAATTCTTAATTTGTTCATAAAATAACTTTTCGATATAATCTGTTGTCATATTGCATCACCTTTTTTTGGACTTTGTTTTTGAGCTTTGTTATACTTCTAATATGAACTGATTCCTTTAAATACCTGACGCGAGAATGTCCAGTGATATCGACGAGAAAATATTCTCTAAGCCCTGAAATTGTAGAATTATGAAGCTTAGAAAGCCTTAGAAATATGTCCAGTGATTAATACTCAGTCAACTTCTTCTCAACTATAGTAGTATTTCCACCTGCACCAGTTTGTTTCTTTGTAGAAATAAATTTATTTTCAGAAAGTTTCTCTATTTTTCTTTGAAATGTTTTATAACTTGATTTACCGCCTTGATTTTGATATATTTCAAACAAGTCGCCAATCTTTTTACCTGAATTCTCCTTTACTAAACCATAAATAAATTTTGTTTCGTCCTCAAGATCTTCAGAGTTTTTTATAGTAAAAGAATCTAATTTCTCTAATGCATTCTTCACATCTTCAGCACCAATCTGAGTTTTTGCTTTATCTTCTGCAGCAAGAGCAGATTCTCTTAATAAAAATAATCCTGATCGAATATCTTTAAGTTCTCCAGCTTTTTTTACAACTAAGGCGAATGCTTCATCACTCCAAACACCTACAGGAAAAGCATAGCTCATTCTATCCTTAAGTATAGACATTGTTTCTTCAGCAGTGTATTGTTTAAATTCTATTTGCTCAGGCATTAATCTTGATCTGACTCGCTCATCTAAATCTGCAAGCCAATCCTTATAATTAGTTATTATTAAGATTGTTTTTCGATATATTTGTTCGATAAGATTATACAAAAAATCAGTATCTTCAACTTTATCTATTTCATCAAATACAAACACTGCAGAATATTCGTTCAGTATCCTGGCAATAACCTGAAAAAGTTCTGTAGTATTTTTATTTTGTACGAATCTAAAACCTATTTGGTCACAAATTGCAACTGCAACTTTATAGCTAGTATTTTGTTGCCAACAATTAACATAAACTGTTTTAATATCATCATAAGTTTCTTCTAACTCTTTAAGAACATGTTTCGCAGCCAAGGTCTTACCAACACCTGGCTTTCCAAAAATAAACATATTACGACCATTTCTTTTCTCAAGTAAAGGCTTAATGGCTAACGCAATAGTTCTTTGTTCTTGTTCTCTATGAGGAATAATCTTTGGAATAAAATCAAAATCTAAAGCATTTTCATTTTTAATTAAAGATTCACCATGTTTAAGAATATCATCAAAAGTGCCCATGATTCAAATTATTTTCTAGCAATTTAAATAGTTTTTCAAAAAAAAATCAAAAATAGATTTAATCAATAAGACCGTCTGTGTATAAATACTCTAATAACTGGTCATAATTTTCAGAAATATCTAATTTCTTTAAATCTTTATAATTAAACCAACCATATTCAGAAGACTCTTTTTTATCCAAGTCTATTTCTCCACTCCAAGTACCAATAAACCTGTAAATAGGAATTTCAAATTGACTATTGTCTGTACGTATAATTTTTTCCGGTTTATAATCAAGACCTACTTCTTCTTTAACTTCCCTTACAATAGTTTGTTCAGGAGTTTCTCCAGGATCTTGTTTTCCACCTGGAAAACACCAATTATTTGGCCAAGTAGGCTTATTTGAAGATCTTTTTGTCATTAAGACTTTTTTATCTTTTAGAATTATTGCAGTTGCAGCAAATTCATGTTTCATAATAATATACTATGAAGCTATAATAAAAAGTTTTTGTAAAAAAAAGTTAAGAAATAAAAAAATAGTTTATTCTGATCTTGGTTTATCCCATTTGGAGTCGTATCCTGCTTGTGTAAATTCAACACACACATGATGAAGACATATCCAGTCTGGACCACATTCAAGAGAAGTCCAACAAAAGCCTCCTTGTCCCCAATCATTAACAATTTCTTCTCCATTACTATCATAACTGGTCTTAGTTGCTTTTCCAGCAACAGTCCCTTTAACAGCACCTGTCAAAGCAAGAATAAATCCAATAACAACAATTAATGCTACAATTGCAAGAATTCCAGAATGATGCTTTTCAACATTTTTTTTAACCATAATTTCAACCTCTTATATATTATAGTCTATATAACAGAAATAGCCCTATTTAAATTTTTTGAAAAAGAAATAGAAAAAGTTTAGAAAAAAAATAGACATAATTATTTCTGAATTTTAATTAAAAATAAAAATAAAAAAAATTAAAAGCTTATTTGCTTAGCTTCTTAACTAATTTTGCAGCTTCTGGTTTTAATGCACCGCCAAAACCGATTCCAATTGCAATTGCCAAAGCAATGATTATTCCGCCTAAAATCATTAGGTAGGTTGTTTCTGCAATTATAATGTTAACACCGATTTCTTTTAACGATATATCCAACACAAACAAGATAATAATTACTCTTGCTAATCCACCCCAGAAATGTCTCCATTTAAACTTATGTGCTTCAATAGCTGTTTCAGCCATGTCAGCCAATATTAGTCCAAAGTAGAAGATTAATACTCCTGCGATTACGTGTGGTAACCAATTAGCTAATTTTGATAATACATCTGAAAGAACACCTAAATGTAAAATATTTGGTGAAGCAGCTGCGCCTAGAAATAATACAAAAGTATACCATTTGGCAGCTCCGCCCATAATTCCAGATACACTTAACTTCCCAAGTGCGTGGTGTCTTTCATGTTTTTCAACCCAATGGTCTAAACCTGCTTTTAATAGTGCGCCCTTAATTATTCCTTCAAACAAAGCGCCTAAGAAATAACCTATTAACAATAATATTATTGCACCGATTAATCCTGGTAACAGATTAATAAACTCTGACCACAAATTTGCTAGAACATCTATAAGCGATATTCCCGTCAACTCTAAGTAAGTACTCAAACTTATCACCCCTTTTTAACCCTCTTTTTCAAGATCGTTTAAGTGAATAGAGAAGTAATACTATTTAAATGTTTCTAAAATTAGAGGAGGACGGTCGACTAATAAATAATATATATACCATAGTACATATGTTTTTTTACAATAATCATTATAAAGGAATCTCTCACAGGCAATATACATGGGATACAGCGATTGCATTTTCTGCAGAAGACAAGCAGTAGTAAAAAATACTCAAGGATTTCCTGTGTGCGTAGTTCACAGAAGTGAAGCACTACCAGACATGAATTGTGTTTGTGGAAATGGTTTAAGTGTTAAAGACGGAAAATATGGTGCATTTTTTTTATGCCCAGATTGCGGCCCTATTTCTTTGAAAAAAGTTTTAGACATTAATCTAGTTGAAAAAGAGTCTCCGCCTAGAGAAATAACAATGACTTCAGACGAAATGGATTTAATGTGATTAATTATAAGCTATTCTTTTTTGCACGCCTGTTCCTGCATCTACTAATACGCAGTCACCTCTATTATGCATAAATTCTGTTTGTTTAACGTCTCTGTGTTTTAAATAATATTTTGCCATGTCTGCAGTTGAGAATCTTCCACCAACTAAAATGATTGTATCTGTTGTTTGCGATCTTAAACTTAGTGCGTCTAGAACAATTGGTTTTGCATCTTCACTCAAACTATAGTTTCCTTCTGTTTTAAAGACAGGCACTTGCACTGGTTCAACACCTAATGTGTCTGCAATTGTTAAAGCTGTTTGATATGCATCTACATCTGTCGAAGTTAATATATAAGGTTGTCTTTCACCAAGAGTTTTTTGTATTTTGTCTGCTAAGCCTTGAGCCCTATCTACGCCTATAGAGGTTAAATGACCATATAATTCTGAAGAAATATCATCTTCACATATGCTCGCACTTACAAACACTAACCACAATCCTTGTCTTGATAAATTTGGAACTGTTTCTGCAGCATAACCTGAGAATAAGTGACCTTGATGAGTATTTAATGTACTATTAACTTTATCATCTAAATCTAATTGTCCTTGATTCATGACGAAGGGTAACTTAAGTTGGTTTAAAAAGCTAACTAGAAATCTAAAATCTAATTAGTTGTTCTTAATAATGCAACTCGCACATCATTAACCTGAGAATAATCTAGTCCTTTAGAATACTCAAAATATAATGACGTATTTAAAAGACATTTTACTTTTGAAGGAGATCTTAAATATTTTGAAAATCTAGAATTCATTTGAACTTTAAAGTCTTTATCAGGACTATAAGAATCTGAGAATACAGATGCAATAATTTCAGGAACCATATTACCATAATGCATTAATGAGAAACAAAATGATTCTAAAGATCTGATCTGTAATATATTTTTCTCAATCTTAGGATTTGGTTTTAAACCGAAATCATACAGCATTCTTTTCTCCACAGTGTAAAGAGTGTTTTTCACACCTGCATCCATCCATAATTCTCCATGCTCTTCGTAAAGAAGTTTCATTAATCCAAATATTTCTGCAGCATAAGCTTCTTTCATTGAATCAGTCCAATCAGCTATATGATTAGCAGGGTGAATAGCGTTATGGACTCTTTTTGTTAGTAAAACTCCTTTAACTAAACGAATATCTCCTGCATAAAGTAAATGCTGCATTGGCTCAAAAGTTGGAAATCCTGCATCATGAAGTCTTTTATAAATAGCAGCCTCTCTATCAATACACTCATTCAACGATTCAGTTACAATTGATCTTCCGCCAAAAAAAAATGCTCCAACAACTTGTAAACCCAGTAATATAGGAGAAATAGACTTTGGAACTTTAACATCTATTAAATCACCCCTATAATTAATTATTTTATGATAAGACATTAAACCTCTGTTATTTTCAATATTGGCAACATCAATCATAGGCCTAGATTTCCCCGCTTCTTTTATACGTTCTACCTCTTCGAAAATCTTTCCCTGCAAAGTAATCATATTCATAGAAAGTTATTTTTATTTATATGTATATTTGGAAAAACTATATAAACATTAATTCTTTTTGAAATTTTATGAAGTATTCTGATCTTGTCGACGTATATGAAAAAATTGAATCAACTTCTAAGAGACTTGAAAAAACACATTATATTTCTGAATTCTTGAAAAAAGTTAAAGAAGACGATTTGGAAACCATTATCTTACTTATCAGAGGCAGATTATATCCTGATTGGGACAAGAGAAAAATTGGTGTTGCTAGCAAACTTGTTTTAAAAGCAATTAATACTGCTTCAGGAACTAGTATTCCTGATATTCAAAATCTTTGGAGAGAAATAGGTGACTTGGGCTTGGTTGCAGATAAAGTTATTAAAAATAAATCTCAAGCAACTTTGTTCTCAACAGATTTGTCTGTTAAAAAAGTCTTTTCCAACCTTAGAAAACTCACAGAAATGGAGGGCAGCGGTAGTGTTGATAGAAAGACACAATTAATTGCAGAACTTTTGTCAAGCGCTAAGAAGAATGAAGCAAAATACATTGTCAGAAGTGTTCTTGAAGATTTAAGAGTTGGAATTGGCGATGGAACAATGAGAGATGCTATTGCATGGGCATATTTACCTATGGACATAAATTATGATCCTGAAAAAATTTCTATTGATGTTGACAGAGAAAAATATAATGAATTAATGAATATTATTCAAGCAGCTTATGATAAAAGCAATGATTTTGGAACTGTTGCTCTTGCAGCAATTAAGGGAATTGATTCTCTAAATAAAATTAATCTCATACCAGGAAATCCTATTAAAGTTATGCTTGCACCTAAAGAAGTCAATATGCGAAAGGCTCTCGAAAGAGTTGGCTTGCCTGCACAATTAGAATACAAGTATGATGGTTTTAGAATGCAAATCCATAAACTAAAAAAGGAAATAATTATTTTTACTCGAAGATTAGAGAACGTGACTAATCAATTCCCGGAGGTTGTTGATTATGTTAAGAAAAACATTAAAGGTGAAGAATTTATTATTGATTGTGAGGCAGTTGGTTTTGATTCTAAATCAGAAAAATATCTTGTTTTTCAGCATATTTCTCAGAGAATTAGAAGAAAATATGGTATTCAAGAACTTTCAAAAAAGCTTCCTGTCGAGTTAAATGTCTTTGATATTTTATCTTATAATGGGGAGAACTTGCTTAACAAACCCTTTAATGAAAGAAGAGAATTATTAGAAAAAATCATTTCTGAAGAAAAATTTAAAATTGCTCTGGCTAAAAAGTTTATAACTGAAAATGAAGAAGATGCGATTAAATTTTATGAAGAGTCTCTTTCTAAAGGTAATGAAGGAGTCATGCTAAAAAAAATTGATTCTATTTATAGACCTGGTGCAAGAATTGGTTACTGGGTTAAACTCAAACCGGTTATGGACACGCTTGATTTAGTTATTGTTGGAGCTGAGTGGGGTGAAGGTAAAAGAAGTGGTTGGCTCACATCTTTTACTTTAGCGTGCATTGATGAAGATGAAAATGTCTTAGAGATTGGTAAGGTTGGAACTGGAATTAAGGAAAAGCCTGAAGAAGGATTATCTTTTGGTGAGCTTACTGAAATATTAAGACCTCATATTACTCAAGAAAAAGGTCGAGAAGTTATTATTAAGCCAGAAATTATTCTAGAAATAAAGTTTGAAGAGATTCAAAAAAGTCCAACTTATAGTAGTGGTTATGCACTAAGATTCCCAAGAGTTAAAACTTTGAGAGATGATAGAAGTCTTGAAGACGCATCAGATTTAGCTAGCATACAAGAATCTTTTGAAAACCAGAAAAAAAGTTAAAATGACTATTAAAGCAGTGATATTTGATTGGGGAGGAGTATTTACTATTAATGGTACATTTACTGGTTTCTGCAAATATTATGGTCCTAAAGTAGGTTTTGATCCTGTTAAACTAAAAAAAGCTTCAGTTAAATATTGGGTTCCTGCGAGTGTTGGAGATCTTGATTCAAAACTTTATTGGGAAAAGACAGCTAAAGAAATAGGCATTAATCCTGTTGATTTCAAACGTGAGCTTCTTGAATTTGCAAGCTATTCTCCAGAAGTAACTAATTTATTGAGAAAATTAAAGAAAAACTACAAAACAGCTTTATTATCAAATCAAATTGAAGATTGGTTAGAGGAATTATTAAATAAATATGAACTCAGAGATTTATTTGATGTAATAGTCGCATCTTATAATGTTAAATTAGTTAAACCAAATCCTGAGATTTACAAACTTACATATAACAGATTAAATCTTCAACCTGAAGAATGTGTATTTATTGATGATGTTCCAGAGAATCTTTTACCAGCCAAAGAACTTGGCATGAAAACAATTCTATTCAATAACTTTAAACAAGCTCAAAATGAACTAAAAAGTTTAGGTGTTAACTGTGATTAAAGCAATTATCTTTGATATAGGAGGCGTTTGTTATTTAGGGACTATGAAACCTGCTTTTGAGGCTCTTAGCAAAGAACTCAACTCTGAAGATGTTGTGAAGCTTTATAACAAGCATGAAGAGAATATGCTCGCTGGAAAGCTTAAAGCAGAAGCTTTTTGTAAACTTTTATCAGATAAAACTAATCTTAGTCCTGATTCAATTCATAAAATTGTCTTGAAAGTTTGGAAGAATTTCTTTAAACCTAACTCTGAGTTAAAAGATTTGATAAATAAGCTATCTAAAAAGTATAAAATTGCATGCCTTTCAAATGCCACTGATTTTGATACAGAGCATGATAAAATATCTGGTTTTGGAGAAATTTTTAATCCTTATTTGAATTCTTGTGATTATGGTTTGATAAAACCTGATAAAAAATTCTTCTTATTAGCATTGGAAAAGCTTAATTTGACTGCAAAAGAATGTGTATTTATAGATGACAAACAGGAAAATGTTGATATTTCAAAAAGCATTGGTTTTGCAGGACTAAAATATACTTCTGTCCCTCAACTAATTAAAGAGTTGAAGGCATTAGAGGTAAAATATGATTAAAGCAATTATCTTTGATTGGGGCGGAGTTCTTTCAGACGATAATAAAATTGATGATTTTTGTAAAGAGAATAAGTATGGAATTAATCCTGAAAAATTAAACCATGCAATGAATGAATTTTGGAAAGATGTGAGAGTTGACGAACTTGATTCGAGTTATTATTGGGAAAGAATTAGTCAATCATTGAATATAGATAAAAATGCTTTTAGAAAAGATTTGCTTGAATTCTGTAAACTTAAAGAAGATATTTATGATTTAGTTAAAAAATTAAAAAACGAATATAAACTTGCAATGCTATCTAATCATATTAGAGATTGGTTAGAGGAGAAGATTAAAGATCATGGATTAAAAGATGTTTTTGATGTAATTGTTACTTCTTATGATTCTAAACTTGCAAAGCCTGATCCTGAAATCTATAAGTTTACTTGCAAAAAGCTTGGCCTTAAACTTGAGGAATGTGTTTTCATTGATGATATGAAATCTAATCTTTTGCCTGCCAAAGAACTTGGCATGAATATCATTCTTTTCCAAAATCTTGACCAACTTAAACAAGATCTTTCTAAACTAGGTGTTAACGTTTAATTAGAAGTTATTTGCTTTTTTTCCTAAAAGCATTTAGTTGTTACAAAACTTAATTTTTGAACTCCAAAAAATTAAATATTTATCCGTTTCAAAAGTGGAACAATGTTTCATTAATGAAAAACTTTATATATAAGTTACATCATCATAGACGATAGATGGAAACAAAAGAACTTCTTGAAAAACTCTTCGATGAGAAAAAATTACGTACATTACAGTTCTTTTTCAGCAATCCAGAAGAGCAATTTTATTTAAGAGAAATAGCCAAAAAGACCAAAATTCCTATTGCAACAACATTTAGAATTATTAATAACTTTAATGAACTAAACATATTAACTGAGACCAAACTAAAAAAATTTAAATTATACTCGCTGAGCAAAACAAAAAACACAGATGCACTACAAGAAATGTTTGCTCAAAAGAAATCTGCATTGAAAGACTTTGTCAGCAAAGCCTCATTAATAAATGAAGTAGAGACAATCATACTTCATGGAAAAGAAGAGAAGAATAAGGCAAATATATTACTTATAGGGGAAGACATACCAGTCAGCGAGATAAAAACATTTGTTATAGCAATAAAAGAAGAATATGATTTCTCAATAATAGATCTTAATTTAGAGCCTGAACAGTTCGCAAAAATGTCTGATATGGGCCTTTTCCCAGGCCAAAGAACTGTGTTGTTTCAGAAATAGAGGTTACAAACTATATTCTACAAATTGATAATCTTTAAATATTAGATTAGAAATATGTATATCTATTGGGCTTTTGGCGAAGAAACACACTCGGTTTGGGTTTGGCGACACAAATGAGTAATAAATTTTTTTTAACGAAAAAATTTATGTTTTCTAAACAAAAAAAAGTAAACACTAGTAGATGTAAATATTTTGAAATTCAAAATATAATACAAAATAAAAAAAAGATAACCGAAAGGGGGTACTAAAAATGGACTTTGTGGTAAAAAATGCAGCGAACCAAGTGACAACAGAAAATATAGATGTAGGACAAGCAAACATCAAAGTATTTGGTGTGGGTGGGGCCGGAAATAATATGATTAATTGGCTCTATAAGAAAGGTATCAAAGGAGCCGAGATACTTGGGTGTAATACAGATCAACAACACCTTAATATGATTGAAGCAGACAGAAAGTTCTTAATAGGAAGGGACGTGACAAAAGGACTAGGTTGCGGAGGATTCCCACAAAGAGGCGCTGAGGCTGCACAAGAAAGTTTACAAGAGATGAAGGAAGCACTAAAGGGTTCAGATATGGTGTTTGTCTGCGCAGGAATGGGCGGAGGAACAGGAACAGGTGCTGCACCGGTAATTGCAAATGTTGCTAAAGATGCAGGAGCAATAGTGATTGGAACAGTGACAATGCCTTTCAATATTGAAAGGGCTAGAGTTGACAAAGCAGAGTTTGGACTCCAACAACTAAGGCAACAATCGGACACAGTGATCGTAATTGACAACAATAGACTTGTGCAAATCGCAGGAAATCTACCAGTGCAACAAGCATTTGCAGTAGCAAATGAACTGATTGCAACCATGATCAAGGGAATAGTAGAAACAATCGCGATACCTTCCTTAGTGAACCTGGACTATGCAGACGTAAAAACTATTATGACAGACGGAGGGGTTGCAGCTATAGGAGTAGGAGCAAGTGACACAAATAACAGAGTAGAGGAAGCAGTAAAAGGAGCTCTTAGCAACCCACTATTAGATATTAGCTATGAAGGCGCGACCGGGGCAATTATTCATGTATCCGGTGGACCAGACATGACTTTGGATGAAATCAGCCGAGTAGGAGAACTTGTAACAGAAAGCATGGATGACGACGCAAACGTTATCTGGGGAGCAAGAGTCCTAGAGAACATGAAAGGAAAAATCACAGTAATGACAATAATTACTGGCGTAAAAAGTCCTTGGATTCTCGGAAAAGTTTCAGGCAAAGAAGCTGCCGCAAGACAGCAATCTATGTCAGCTGAGCTAGGAATTGAAATAGTAAGGTAGGCCCTTACTATAATTATTTTTTATACTCCTTTCTTGGCCTTCACCTTGTTGCATCACCCCCCAAATCCCCCAAAACAGTGAAGGCCTTTTTTTCTTTTTTCTATACACAATTCTAATCAAAAGGACTCTTAATCTTAAGACACTTATCTTTTGCAACATAAGTATAAATAGAAGTCGTCTCAAGTCTTGCATGACCTAGAAGTTTTTGAATATATCTTATATCAGTTCCATTTTCCAGTAAATGAGATGCGAAACTATGTCTAAGAATATGAGGAGTTATATTTTTATTTAAACCTGCTCTAACAGCAGATTTTTTCACTATTTCCTGAATTGATCTAACAGAATACTTCTTATTCCTCGACTCGAAAACATATCTTTCTCCAGAATTATATCTCTTTAAATCAGTTTTTACTTTTTTTGACAAAATAGTAAGCCTGTCTTTTCCACCTTTAGCATTCTTAATATGAATAGTATTATCAACAAAATTAATATCAGACTTTTTTAAATTAATAAGCTCTGAAACCCTAAGACCTGATGAATAAAGTAAAGAAATAACAAGACGATGTTTAATATTATCAAGGGAATTAATCATCCTGTTAATCTCAGATTTAGAAAGAACAACAGGTAATTTCTTCTTTTTCTTAGGAATAAACACTTTAGAATCATCTCCTGTGAAAAACTTAATTGCAGCACTAGCCAATCTTATAGAATTTGTGGCAAACCCCTTTTCAATCAAAGAAAAAATATAATCCTCACGACATAAACCAGAAGTCTTAAACTTTAAATAGTGAAAAGTATAAGCTCTAATAGTCTTAAAAGAAAATCCCTTCATTAACATTTCCCTTTTCTTGATAGTCAACAAATCATCCATAAAAAGCTCTAAAACCTTAAATCTTAATAAAAACATCCTCAAAAAAACCAGAACATTTCCGTATTAAATGAAATTTCACTTCATCTAATACATGTTATGCGAAATAATCCTAACTAAGAGTTAAAAATAACTAAGAAAAGGATTACTTTTTCTCCTTTCAGTCGAAATTTTTTCTTGCAGAAAAAACGCATAACAGCGATTTAATGGTTCCGACTTGCAGTCTACACCTAACTTTTCAAAAAAAGAAAAGTTCATTAAACCGCCATGTTAGTTTCAATAATTTTTAGTGGCTAAAAGTTGATAGGGGAGACATTTCTAAATGTAAAATACTAAACAAATAGGGGGAAGTTCCTAACGCGATATCAAATAAAAGTATTTATTTCCGTCTTCTTTTAAAGTAAAATTTGTGACATTAACTTTACCAACAATCTTTAAACTGCTATCTTTAATTAACACTTCAAATTTTTCTGGAGAAAGAAAATATTCGCCTCCATCTTCTTTTAAAACCAATTCCTTCATTTTTCTGGCCATTGATTCTCCGTCTTTATCATTTTTTTTAACACAATCGCTGATCCATTTATCATGATATTGTGTTAGGACTTTAGTTTTTTCTTCCTCATTAGAATAATCAGCAATAAAATTATCACTCAAGACAAAAAAACCATCTGCACTAAGTGAATTAAACACTTTCTTTAAGACCATCTCTTTATGTTTGTAATGAATGTGGTGGAATGATGTTGCCATGCAAATGATGTCAAAATTACAATCAAAAATTGCTCCTTCTGCTGTATTTTGAATTATTGTAACATTCTCATTTGTAGAGAATAACTTTTTCAACCCAATAATACATTCTTTATCTGGTTCAATTAGATGAAAACTAACCTCTGGAAAATATTTAATCATTTTTTTTGTGAATCTTCCAGTTCCAGGACCAATCTCCAAAATCTTCAGATCTTTTTTATCTTTGTAAACTTTGTTTATTGCTACAACCATATATTCTTGCTCAGTTGGATTTTGATCCATAAATTGGTCATATTCTTCTAGTCCAATAGTTTTTGAAATTTGAAACTCATTTTTTAATTCATTCATTTATTAATTACCTCATTTTTTTTGTTTAGGAGTATTATTTTAGGTACCAAATTTTTGGATAGATTTACCCATGTAAATGCCATTATAACAAGAATATCACCAACAACACACAAACGAGCACCACCACCATTTGGTGAGATTATTTTCGATCCATATTTTGCTGAAATTGCATATGTTTCCCATCTTTTACCGTTTGTAATATTTACAACAAGAACTTTTTCATTTTCAACAATCTCAGATGCATTCATCAATTCTTTATCTATTGCAATACTTCCGATATAATCTATGTTTGCGTTAGTTACTCTTGCTCTATGGATTTTTGATTTTAGGACACATATTTTCATTTCAATCACCTATATAATGTACGCAGAGTCTCTTTCAAAACTTTCTAAATAAATATTCTCTGCGTGACTTCTGCCAAAAGAGAATGTGTCTTCAATTAGTCTATTCGCTGGTGACTTCATCTTATTGATTCTTGGCTCCATTACTTTTAGTAGTTCTCCCTCGCCGATGTTTGAATAAAAATACTGCAATATTTCTGAAACAGGATGTTCAGAGATTTCTCCAGAAAAATTCCAATAAAGTCTTGCTTCCATACCATCTTTAACAGAACTATCAAAATTTAATTGTAAAACCTCCTCAGGAAGCATAGAGATTCTTTGTGAAGTCGCAAAGAGTAATGATTTTATGAAGTATTCAGCAAAAGCAACATTTTCAATTATGGTTGGTTGGGTTGAAATTGGTCTGAATTCAATTCTCAAATTAGGTGTTGGTTCAGTTCCAGTTCTTATTCTTGTCCAACCATAATATGTCCCCAACATTAATTCAAATGCTTCAGCAGAGGAATTGTCTCTTGGTGCATACAATGGTCTAAAAGACAAAGCAACATTAAAATAATCATCAAGAGTTTGAATATAGCATGGAAAAAGCCCAACTCTAGGAATCTCTTTTTTGCCATCAAAGAAACCTTCACATTCTTCAAATATCCTTATCTGGTGTTCAAGATTTAACAGCTTTTTACCATTAGTCATTCCACTATTAGCTCCAAGTGAAACAAAAAGTGGAGTGAGCATTTGACTATAATTAAATAAACTGATTGCATCTTCTGTGCTTGTTGCTTGTAGATTTGTATGATGTTCGTTAATTATCGTAACTCCAGAACCATTTGGTAAAAATAATCTTGTTCCATTTTCAAATCTAATAGAAGAGCCTTCTCCGTATTTCTTAGAGAATTCAGCACTAATGTGGTATCTTTCTCTATCAGTATATATGCCCTCCTTATTAAAGAAAGCTTCGTTTAAACTTGATGGAATTCCAATCGGAAGCAATAAAGAATTAAATCTTTCTCCAACACTCCTCATTTGCCCAACAATATTTATTAAATTTGAATGTAATTGACTAAAAGAATCCTCTTTTAATTCGGTTGGAGAGGGATTAACTTCAATCTGATATGAGCCTAGTTCCGGAACAACAGTTAATCCAGGGAGTTCTTGACTAATTTTCTCAGCAAGACCTACACAAAGATTTCCTTTTTCATCAACTATAGAAAACTCAACTTCTACTCCAAACATCCGGTTTGAATTATCAAATGCTTTATCCTTAATACCACCCTCATAATGACTTCTCGCTAATTCTTTTACTACAGATTCTTCCTCTTTAGTCAATAAGTTCACTTAATCCTTTCCTCCATGAGGTTTTTCTAAATTAGCAGGATTATGAAAACAAAGAGGATCTTCTGCAATTATTTTTCCGTTAAGTAAAGTTGATTGGCCCCTGCATCCAGCACAATCATATTCTTTAGAATACTCACAATCCGTACAATATCCTTCCATTGTTTCATCAATATCCCTAAGACTTTTCAGAATTTGTGAACCTTGAACAATATCTCTTAATGGTTTATCCTTAACATTCCCAAGATCAACCCAAGTCCCACTACATGGTCTTACTGATCCATCACATTGGACATAAATATTTCCACGCGGTGCTCCACAAGAATAACCAACTCTAAGAGGTAATAATGGGAATGTAAAACCATATTCTTCTTTATCTAATTCCAATAAATTTTCCCATAATTCCTTAAGTCTTTTTGGACTAGGCAAAGCATTAGGATCCCCTTCATAATCACAACCAACAAATCTTTCAAAATAGGGAAGAAAATTATTATCACGGGCAAATCTCCACATGTCTGGCATTTCTTCAATATTTTTATTAACTATTATTGTTTCTATAGCCATTACGGGTTTTTCAGAAGAACCATAACCTGCTTCTTTTAAAAATTCAATTCCTCGCATTACTCTTTTATGAGCTCCTCGTCTATTAACCATTACATCATGTACTTCTGGATTTAAACTGTAAACTTTAACATAGGGAGTTACTTCATTTTCAAATAATCTATGAGCTAAATCTTGGGTGATTAATGTTCCATTAGTAAAAGTTTCTACATCAAGACCTACTTTTCTTGAATGTTCAACTAGTTCAATAAATCTTTTATATGCAAGTGGCTCACCGCCTCCCATCAAATCAATTGATTTCGCTCCAAAATCAGCAGCTTGAGTAATGACATCTAAGATTTGTTCATGCGAAAGTAAATCTCCTCTTGAATCAGATGGTGGATGTATTTGTGTCTCATCAAAATCAGAGAATACATCTGAATAATAATTGAAACAACCTGTACAGCCAAGATTACATAAGTTTGTAAATTCTAAATTTAAATAAAGAATTCTATCCAAATCTTTTGCTTCTTGCATTTCTTCCAACGTATTTATTTCAGAGAGAAATGTTGGAGCAGGTTTTAATTTACCTTCTTCAATTGCTCTTTTATCAGATTCAATTCTTCCTCTCAATTCCTTATTAACTTGTTCTTGTTTTTTCATGATGCATCACTTAACAATAGATAATGGAGCATATTTAAAAGACTTTTGGAAAATTTTACGGAAATTCTAAAGACAATAATAAATAATAAAATTAAAAAATCTTAACAAAAAAAAACGGAACTTCCCCCCTATAACAAAAAACTAAACGAAATGTCTCCCTCGATACTTGTTCTGGATGGCTCACTGTGTTCGCTTGATTGAACGCCACTAAAAATTACTCTGCGGACGCAGGTTTCCAGAACTCCGCTTCGCTCGTAACTGAAAACGAAACTAACAGCAACTATACAGTTCAGAACGACCGCCTTCGGCTATTTTGCCAAGCAAAATTCGTTCTTCTCCCAAATTGTTTATTATCCTTCGGATATAAACAACTTCGCATAGTTGCGATGTTAAGTTCAATAATTTCAGATGCCCCTAAAAGAAGATTTAAATAGATTAAAAGATTTTTTTATTAATATGGTTGAAAGAGTAATCACAGGTGGATTAAAAGAATTCCATTATACTAATGAAGATTTAGAAAGAATTAGAAATCAAGATACAGAATCTACAAGAGAATTTAAAAGAATTCTTCAAGAATGGAGAAATGAGAACAATAAAGAAAAAGAAAAGCAATATTATGAAAAATTGCTATTTCTTTTCAAGGAAATTCTTTTTGAACTTGAAAACAAAAAAACTGAACTTGAAAACAAAAAAACTGAATTGAATAAATTAGAGAACGAATATGACATTCTCCAAAAAGATATTTCAAAAGGAACAAAAGAATTAAGAACTGTTACAAAACTTCACGATTCTGAAAAAGAAAATATAAAAAATGAACGTGAACAATTATCAAGATTCAAGAATTCTTTAAAAACGAAAGAATCTGAATTAATAAAATTTGAGAAGGAACTAAATGATAGGGAGAAAAAATTATCTTATCAAGAAACTAAACTCAAGAATTCGACCATAATAAAGGAAGATAAACCTACTGATGAAAAAAAATCTTTTCTGAATAGAATATTTAATAGGGGCATCTGAAATTACTCTGCGGACGCAGGTTTCCCACACTTCGTATGGGAAACGAACTTAACAAGAATTTAGAGATTCCAGAAACTTGCAGTTTCTTCCATCCAAATTTTTGCTTCGCAAAAACTTCTTTAAATCGCGGTGTTATGCAAAATAATCCTATTTTAAGGTTTAAAAAAACTCAGAAAAATGAAAAGAAAATTAAAATATAAAGATTATTCTAATGTTTTTTTGAATACTTCTAATCTCACACCATCCCTGGTTTTTACATAACTATTTTAATCATATCTTCTTTTCTATGTTTTATTATGAGGAAGAAATTCAAGAAAATTTACATTGAAATCATTAATGTTTGTAATTTAAATTGTGATTTCTGCGCTAAAACAAAAAGAAAACCCGAACATATGTCACTCGAACTTTTTAAAAAAGTGTTAGAGGAGGTAAAACCTTTAGCTGAGGAGATAACGCTACATGTTATGGGAGAACCTTTACTACACCCAGAGTTTAAAGAGATTATACAAACAATAAAAAAAGAAAATGTTAAAGTAAATTTGACAACAAATGCGACTTTGGTTAATAAGTATAAAGAATTACTCATTGAAGCTCCTTTTAGAAGAATTAATTTTTCACTGCATGGAATTGAAAAAATAGAAGATGAACAGAAAAAATATGGAATTTTAAAAGACTTAATTGATTTTACAAAAAATGCTCAAAATATGAGGGATGACTTAATCATTATATACAGATTGTGGAACCTAAAAAGAGAAAATAAAATTAACAGAGAAAAACTTTTACAATTTATTGAAAATGAATTCGAAATTAAATTGAATAGAGATGTAAAAATTAAAACTAGCGAGAAAATTAAAAACAACGCATTCATACATTATGATAAAACTTTTCTATGGCCAAATATTAATGGCAGGATTATAAGAGAGAAAGGATATTGTCATGGACTTGGAACTCATATAGGAGTCTTAGTTGATGGCACAATAATTCCTTGTTGTCTTGATAATGAAGGATGTATTAATCTTGGAAACATAAAAGATTCTCGTTTAACTGAAATTCTAAATACCGAACGAGTAAAAAACATGAAACAAGGATTTAATGAAAGAAAACTAACTGAAGATTTGTGTAAAAGATGCAGTTTTATAGACAGATTTGATTTGGATAAGAAATAACTGGCTTAAAATTTACCACACACCACATCTATTCTTCCAAGCGGAATTTGCATTTCTCTTATTGCATTTAACATTCTATCAGGACATTTTGCTTCATATACTTCTCTGTTTAATCCAAATAAAACATTATCATATGTTAACGCTGTAGCAACGTCTACAAAGTTAGGATTGTTTCCTAATTGCCTTTGAACTTCATCATTAGACACTCCAATAAAATAAACTTCTTTTGCGCCTTTATCAAAAAATGTTTGTCCTAGTCTCAACATAATTCTTTTCTCCCAAGGTAGCTGTTCAGTTGTAAATCCTGCACCGTGACCTGTATATCTTGAAGAAACAATCATTATTCCACCATTTGAAGTAAGCAAACTTGATGCATCAACAAGTATTCTATCTCGATTTGATTGCATTAAATCATATAAATCTTCAGATGGATAACCAAATTCTAAGTTAGGATTTTCTTGTCTCACTCTAAATTCACCCATTTCGCCACCAATAGCAAAATTATATCCACCGGATTCCCAACTGCCCCAAAATGTAAATAAATCAAATTGTTTACCTATTAATTGGGACTCTGGATGAAGAATATCTTCAATTGTGCCACAATATTTTCTTACACCATTTTGTTCTGCATTAAAATGTGGTGGGACAAAAAGAGCATTAGAATATTTTTCGTGATCTAATCCGTCTTGCGAGTCCAAACCATGTGCTTCCATCCCTAATTCTTGCATTGCTTCTGCAACAGATAAATTTGAGCCATAACCAACATCAATTGTTTTTTGACCGGGCCTTAAATCGACAATTTTCGCTAATTTTTTAGTTGTTAACTTTATTAATTCGTTATTATGACAATATCCTTCTGTAGAAGCATAAGAAAAACCCCTTAAACTTCTATCCATCAGAGTAATTTTTGTTGGAAATGGATTCCCCGAATTTTCATCAATTACTATAGTTCTCATAATAGTGATGATTAACTCAAAGTATTTAAATATTTTCATTAGTCACCACCATCGAGAGACAATATGTTTCTTCGCAACCTAATTAAATCTTATTTTAGAAAAGTTTATATATCATCTTTCAGTTTATAAGTTCTGGGGTTAGACAATGCACAATCACGACATACATTCTTTGCTCATAGTTTTAATTGTAGGTTTCTTTGTCGCAGCAGCAGCATTAGGCACCCTCGGTTCAGGAGTAACTGGAAATGTTGTTAGTGATGAACCAACTGTTAATTGGAATAGTTTTCTTTCTAAAATAATTTCTCAGAATGAAATTAAAGCAACTAGATCAAATGATGTATCAAACTCAAATATTGGCGGCAAAGCAATTCAAATACCCACTAATTTTGAATTAAAAGATGCTAGCTGCGAATGGCTTAATTTAGATAATTCAAAGTATTCACTTATTAGAGGTCTTTCAGGCGTTAAAGCTTGTGAAAAACTTGGTTATAATTCTTGTTTAATGACTAATGAAATTAAAAAAAATCAATATTTTGAATCAGAAGATTCTTCTTGCATTGGAACTGTTTTTGTTGATTCATCAAATAACCTTGGAAATTGTGATGAACACATTAGAACAGTTCAAAAACCTTGTTATAATGAATATAATGATGTTCAAGAAGCAATGCACACATCTGTTCTTTGTTGCAGGTGAATTATGATGATAACTCTTAGAGAAGTTTTTGATGCCATCTTAATGGCAGTAGTTATTGGTTTTATTTTCAAAGATTGGATTGCAAAAAATAAAACTAATATGCTAGATTTAACTTCGTACAATTCACAAACTTGGAAAGATTTTTTGTTTTCAATGGCAGTTATTGCACCTGCAATTATTCTCCACGAAGCAGCACACAAATTTGTTGCTCAAGGTTTTGGTTTAGAAGCAGTGTTTCATGCTCATTATACTTTTTTAGGTCTTGGAATTCTTCTTAAACTCTTGAATTTTGGTTTTATATTCGTTGTTCCAGGTTTTGTTAGTATTGTTGGCTCAGGATTTCCTTGGCAATTCGCGTTAATTGCGTTTAGTGGGCCTGCAGTTCATGGATTATTCTGGATTATTGGAAAACTTGCTTTGAGAAGCCACAATCTTAATGACAATCAAACCAAATTTTGGATTCTAACTTCTAAGATTAATGGATTTTTATTCATTCTAAATATGCTTCCAATACCAGGTATTGATGGGTTTAGTTTCTATAGCAACATCATAAAAGCTTTTTTCTAAGAGAGAATTGACCAAAAAGTTTATATACTAGTTATAGCAATAAAATTCTATAGAAAAAATTGATATCAAGTTTAAAAAACTATAAACATACAAAAAAAAGCTAAAACAAGTGTTTTTTCATAAAAAAAAGACAATTTAAGCGTTTTAGCTTGATAACAATAATAAAACGCGGTGAACAACAATTATACCCACAAAAGAAGAGTTTTTCAAATTCTTGAATGGTAATCCTAATCAAACCTATACATCTATTTCTAAACATTTTGACATTGAAATGGGGACTGTCCGCGACCTCATAAGAATGTACCGCGAAACATTACAAGTACAAAGTATAGGAACTGCACTAATGGTGAACACAAAAAATGCAAGGTAAAAATAAACTCGGAATAGGAATCGTCATGACGACATTGTTCTTACTAGTTATAATCTTGGCATTAGCAGATCCTGTAAGTGATGTAAATTTACAAGCACCTACAAATAATTACTGGACAAACCAAACAAATGAAACATTAAGATTCCAATTTAACTATTCAGGATCAGCAACAAATGCAGATTGTACTTTAAAATTAAATGGAGAAGTTGTTGGACAAAATGCAACAACAAACAAAACAAACACCACAACATTGTATGTTAATAATAATTCGAAATTAATAGAAGGATACAATACCTGGAGAATAAACTGTGATCCAGGAGATAATAATGATCTAGATTCATCACCAAGAACTTTGGGCATAGATAGAACTGCACCTACAACCTTGCATGATAACACTGGATGGTACAAAAACACAGTCACAATAAATTTAACTGCAAACGACACAAATGGAGCCATACCAATAAGTGGAATTGCACAAACATATTATTGTACTGATAACGATAATACTTGCTACCCAATAACTGCCGGAACAACTGCAACAGTTAGTAACATAGGAACTTCATATGTTAGATTCTTCTCAACAGATAATGCAAATAATGAAGAAATAATCAAATCAACAACTGTTAATATAGAACAAACAGCGCCTACAATAACTTTAGTCACACCATCTTCAGACTATACTCAAGAAGATAATAATACTGTAATATTTAGATTTAATAGTACAGACACAAACGCCTCTTTAAATCATAATTGTACTTTATATATTAATAATACTGCAACTAATAACACACTAAAAAACAATGCGACAATTGAAACTTACACAAATAGCCTACAAGACAACATTTATTCATGGTATGTTTCTTGTGCAGATTTGGCAGGAAATGTTGGAACTTCAGAAACAAGAACTATAACTATGAACGTTGCACCACATAAACCAACTATAGAAACACCTGTTTTAGTAACAAACGCAAACACAATATCAATTGTAGGATATGTGAACAAGTCACAATCAAATATAACCGTTTATGCAACAAAACAAGGTCAATCAGATTATCTTAATTGGAGTTTTTCAACTGTTTTATCAACAGAGTTTGGAGAAACAATAGTATTTAGTCAAGATTCAAATAATAGTTTTATAGTTGCAAAAGCGGCACCTGATGCAATCGAACTAATTGAAGGCAGATGGGTTTACTTCAGCAGCCATAACAAAAGTTATCTTCAAAGATATAATATTTCAAGTGTTGGAACCTCTGGAGCAGATTATTATAGAATAGTATTATCTGAAAACTTAGAAGAAGATTTAACCTCAGGAGACTCAGTGTATATACACAATAGTTCTAAACCAAGTGGATGGTTTAACAACACAGTCACACTTCATTTAGGAAATAACACTATAACTGCTGCAGGAAATAGAGGAGGAAGTACGGGCTTATCATCAGATCAATTCTATGTGTTCAAAGATACAACTGCGCCTTCAATAAACTTAACAAGCATAGTCAACACATCAGCAGGCATTACGCCTTTAACGTTTGTAATAACAGATAATTATGGCATAAATAGCTCAACAATATATGTTAATTTAACTAACTCAACAGGCGCAATAAGTCAATATTATGGTTCAAACATAACTGTTACTTGCAACGTACCAACAATTTGCACAATAGATTTAAGCGCAAATCTTAATAGCGACACATACAATTTAAGTGTGAATATAGATGATTTAGTAGGGCAAAGTGTTTATAGTTCGAAAATATTTTTTGCAACATCCATAGTGCCTACAATTGTATTAGAAAGTCCAGAAAATAATTATGCTGAAGAAGTTATTGATGTAATTGATTTGACATTTAATTTTACCAGCTCACTACATTCAACTATGAACTGTAGTTTCTATGTGAATAATTTGTTAAATATGAGCAATGTAACAACTCAAAATGCTACCAGTACAAAATTAAGATTAATTGATCAAACAAATGGAGATTATAGCTGGTATGTATCATGCACCGATGGATTTGATTTAACAAACACATCAGAAGCCAGAACTTATTCAATTGGAAATAATCCTATACAACCATTAGTTGAAACAACCAGTTCTTTAATCAAAAATAATTATTTACAAATAATTGGTTATGTTAACAGAACAAACACTGATTTAGATTTCACAATAGTTCAAGGATTAAGAGTTCCAAGAACACAATCGAATGCAACCAATTATTCTTCAACTTTACTAAACAGATCAGAAGTTGTTGCACAATTTAATGGAAACACAATTTATATTGCAAATGCAGACACAGACATGTTTAATGAAACATTACAAGGAGCACAACTATTTATTGAATTTTCAAACCACGATACAACTAACTTTGAAAGATACGGGGTTAATAGTGTTGTTTATGTTGATGATATAATAAAAAATAAATTGGTATTAGACAGAAATTTAAGCTCAAGCGTTTCAAGTGGAGTAAAAATAAGAGTTTATAATTCATCATATCCAACTGGATGGTTCAATGTTACACTTAGAAATATTTACAATGGATCAAACAATATTACTCTTACACCTGAAAGAATAGGCATACCTGGAACTCCAACTGGACTAATTCAAGTATTCTATGACAATGAAACACCAAGCATAACAACAACCAATATTAGAAGTAATTACTCAATAAGTAATAGAACAATTAGCTTCACAATGTCAGATAATTATGCCATAAATAAATCATCATTATTAATTAATATAACAAATGGAACAAATTACACCGCATATGTTTGGGAATCAGAAACAGTATTCAATACAACTAATTGGAATCTTGGAGAAAACATTAGCTGCAGTGGAACAACAATTGTTTCATGTGACTTAACCCCACAATTAGAAGATGGAAATTATAATTTAACAATACAAATTAATGACACCATAGGTTGGCAAACTATTGAAACAAAACAAAACATCACAATAGATACCAGCACACCATCAATTACTAGTGTTCAAGACCAGGGAGTCACAACAATTAGTGACATTTTATATGCTAATTGGAGTGCAGCATTAAGTGCAGATTTTAGCCATTATGAATATAGCGTTGGAACAACTAAATATCCTACTGCAGGATATAATAACATAGTTAACTGGACAAACATAGGTACTGCAACAAATGTTACAACTGCAGAACTCGATTTAAGCTATGGAACAATTTACTATTTTAGTGTTAAAGCACTAGACATATATGGGAATTTCGGTTATGCAAGCAGTAATGGAATAATACTCGAAGATAATTCAACTCCTACCTTTAACAGCCTAACAGCCAATAATGGAAATTACTGGACTAATAGCGCATCCACTTTATCAGCATGGTGGAACTTCACCGATACAGAAACAGGTATTTCAGGATACGAATATACAATTGGAACTGAGAAATATCCAACTACAGGCTGGAATAATATTGTTGAACCAGTATCAACCACCCTCTCAAATATTACAGTAACAGGTCTGACTTTAGAAAATGGAGAAGAATACTATTTCAATGTTAGAGCAGAAAATAATTATGCATATGGATTTGGCTGGAGCATTTGGCAAAGCAGTGTAAATCCTGTAAGAATTGATATTCAAGCACCTACTAATGGTTCAATATCTTATCAAGCAGGCCCATTAACTGCAGGTTCTGTAACAGTAACTTATAGCTCAGGAAATGACTCTTTGTCAGGAATTAAAAATATTGAATTAAGAAAATATGAAACTTCAATGGATCAGCAAGCACAATGTGGATCATATGGTAGTTCAAGTCTTACAACTAATCTTACAGCAACAGGATTAAACACCAATACATACACAGTTTCAAATTTAGAAGATGGAAAATGTTACAAATTTGAATTATGGGTTTATGATAATGCAGGCAACAAAAAAACATACACTAATGGAAATCAAGCATACAATTTAGTAGTTGATACTAGCGCACCAAGCACAGTCAGTATCACAACTCAACCAAGCATAACAACTGTCAGAGATTTAACATTTATATGGACTGCATCACAAGATTTAGATTCAGGAATAAATAATTATGAATATTCTGTTGGAACTTCTGTTGGTCAAGCAAATATTTTTGATTGGACAAACACAACTAGTTTAACAGCAACATTACAAAACTTAAATTTAACACATGAAGGAGTATATTATTTCTCAGTTAGAGCATACAATAATTTAGAGATTCCAAGTACAATAACTAACAGTAATGAAATAATTTACTTAGATCAAACAATTCCAAATCCATTAACAATTATATCAGTAGGAAATGACACCAATTCGAGTGGAGGATATATAGATTTAACTTTGAATAATGAAACAAACATTAATCTAACAGGCGAAGAAGGTTTAACTTGTGTATGGAGTTTTTATGATATATACTATGTAGAACCAGGACAAGGAAGTTATAATTACTCAGATTATTGTACTAATACTAGAAACGATAATTTTGTAGGTTACTATTCATGTAATATAACTCCTGTGACAGAAGGAACTGTTAATGTTCATGTTATTTGTAAAGATAGTGCAGATAACAAACAAAGCGCAAGTGGAAATACAGATATCACATTCGTAAAAGAAAATCAAGCACCAGAAATAAACATTACTAGCCCAGTAAATAATGCTTTAATAAATAGCCAAGTAACTGCCAGCGCAATCATAAGTGATGCTAGTAATTACTCTGCAAGATATGAATTAAGAGATTATTATACAAATAACATTGTATTAAGTGGTTTAATTAGTGATATAAACAACATAATATTTGATGTCTCAAATTTAGAAGGAACATACAAATTTTACATAATTGCAACTGATACTTATAATTACTCAAGAAATAAATCAGTAACAGTAGTTATTGATAATAGTATCCCAAGTTTGAATCTTATAATGGACAGAAATTACTGGGGCCAAAATTTCAACTTAGGAATAGAAGCAACTTTGTACACTAATTTAACATATAATATTACCAACAGCACAAATCATGAAATTAACAGCAGTTCAAACACCAGTATAAATATGAATAATTTTGGTATTTGGAATAAAACCATAGAAATTGCTAATTTCCCAGAAGGAAACTATACTTTAGTTGCAACCGCCACAAACAACAACTCAAATACTACGACTGTTCAAACATGGTTTGTAATTGATAAAACCTATCCAAGATATTTTAATTTTGATAGTGAACCTACAAATATTTATGATAATGAAACAATAGAATTATATCTTTATTGGGAAGAAAGCGAATCAATGGATTCTGTGTGGGTCACACACAATGCAAATGGGACAAATGTTAATTACACAGCTAGTTTAACTACAGGCGAAGAAATATTTGAGAATTCAGATAGATGGACAGTTTCAATACCAAGTTATATGTTAAATAGTAATGAAACAATAAGTTATACTTGGCACGCCAGAGATAAAGCTTACAATATAAATTCAAGTAATTCTAGAAATATAAAAGTTCAAAATAGACTCCCGAACATTACTACGGAAATCATTTCAGAAGCAATTGAAAGTGAAGCATATACTCAGCTAATATACTTTACAGATTTAGATAATCATAATGATTCAATGTTTAGTTGTTCTGTAAATGGAAGTTTGACTGCGAGCTATGTTGGAAATAAAATTTGTTCACTAAGTTGGACAAACCCTACAACTAGTAGAGCAATACTTGTTAGCATAAATGATTCATACAATATTAGTTCAAAGGAATATAACTTAACAGTTAATCCAATCGTAATTCAAGAAAATGATATAAATAGCAGTCACACAGTAACAGTTGGTTACTGGTATAATGGATCTTTAATACAACAAGAAACAATTAATAGTAACACAAATGAATTTAATGTTTCACTTGCAAATGTCTATGTTTACACAGTTAATTATAATATTGATAAATTAATTGTTTCAGCAAACAATGTTAATGCTAGCAATGCAAATAATACTAATATATTTTTCAGAATGTTAAATATAAACAACATTATAAATTCAAATAATAGTTTAGGAATAAGCAACAGATATAAACCAATAAAAGCTTATGCATTCAGCATAAATTCAACACCTAATACAAGTTTTAGAGTAGCATTTAATTACTCAGGATTAACATATACTACTCTTAATAATTTAAAAATATTCAAATTTGAATATGGTAACGCAATTAATTATTCAAATGGAGGACTCTTATCTTCAACAATTGATACTGCAAACACAATTATTTATGTTGATGTAATTAATTTTTCTGCATTTATACTTGCAGAAGATACAAATCCTACAATCGTGGTAAATAGTGTTCCTGGAAACACACACGAAGGAGGAGGCAGTCCAAGAGGAGGAAGCAGTAGTGGAGGAGGGTCATATTATATTCCCCCTGCAACTTGTGAAGATGGAATAAAAAATCAAAATGAACTAGATATTGACTGCGGAGGAGAATGTAATGTTTGCGAAACTTGTCATGACTATTTATTAAATCAAGACGAAACAGAAACTGATTGCGGAGGAATCTGCGGCACATGTCCTGCACCAACTTGTAACGATGGAAGATTAAATCAAGGAGAAGAAAAAATTGACTGTGGAGGACCAAATTGTCAAGCATGCCCTGGTTGTTATAATGGATTAAAAGATTCTAACGAAGTAGATGTTGACTGCGGAGGCATCTGCATTAAAGAATGTGAACCTGAAACTATTGAAACAATTGTTACAGATACAAAAATAGTTGAAAAACCAGTTAATAAAACACCCTCATATATGTGGTTTGTAATTTTAGGAATTGCAATAATTGGAGGTTTAGCAGCATCATGGATTTACACTACAAAAGAACACGATGTTAAAAAAGTCACTGCCAATGCAAATTTCGTAGAACAAGAAGTTTATGCGCTTAAGGATGAAGAAAAAAATATTATGCAAAGATATATTTTTAACTATTTAGCTCAAGGCTTAAATCCCGATAATATCAAAAATCAACTTGTAATGGATGGTTTCCTGGAACAACATATCAACCCAGTATTATCTATGGCAATGGATGAAAAGCAAGTTCAAGAATTATATCAATACATGGACAATTATAGCCAACAAGGGTATACTATTGAAGAACTAAAAGAATGGGTTTTAAACAATGGAATTAATCAAAGAATTGTTAACGAAACATTAAAGAGGTGGAACAATGCAAGATCAGGAGTTAAAAGAAATCCTCCGACATAGTAAGACAATTGTAATTGTTGGCTGTTCTTCAACTCCTTTCAAATCTGCCCATGAAATTCCTAAGTTTTTAAAAAATGTTGGTTATAAGATTATTCCTGTTAATCCAAATTCTAAGGAAATTTTTGGCGAAAAGAGTTACCCTTCCATAAAAGAAATTTCTTCAGAAGTTGATATAGTTAATATTTTCAGACCAAGTGAAGAAGTTCTTGCAATTGTCAAAGATGCTATTAAAATAAAGCCAAAAGTTATTTGGATGCAGTTAGGTATTGAAAACAAAGAAGCTAAAGAACTCGCTGAAAAAAATAGTATAAAAGTTGTCATGAATAAATGCTTGATGGTAGAATACGAGAGGCTAATAGGTTAAAATGTTTCAAATTCATCTAAAATTTCAATATTTTATTAAAAAAGAAATTAACGAACTATACATTTCTAATGCCCTACGTTCTTTTGCAATGGCCACTATTTCTGTTTTCTTACCAATATTTTTTCTTAAAAGAAATTATAGTTTTCCAGAAGTATTATTTTTATATTTATTATACATAGTTTTTGGAGTCATATTTTTTGCTATGGGAACAAAATTTGCTGCAAGTAAAGGTGCAAAACATAGTATGGTTTTGAGCATACCTCTATTAATTGTTTTCTTTCTGATGTTGTTCAATATTTCTTGGCTTCAAAATACGTATGGAAGAATACCAGCATTAGTAATTATCGGGATAATGGGCTGTTTGTCACAAGCAATTTATTATAGCGGATTTCACATAGATTTTGCCAAGTTTTCAATTCTTAAGAAATCTGCTAAACAAGTTAGCATAATTCAAGCACTAGGAATAGTGTTCTCCATTTTAGGTCCATTATTTGGAGCATTAATAATCAAGTTTTATAGTTTTGAACTTTTATTCTTAATTATCATAGTAGTGCTGTTTATATCAGCGATACCATTATTTTTTTCTAAAGATACTCATGAGCCTTTTAAATTCAAAACAAAAAATATTTTCTCTAAAAAAGAAATTTCTAAAAATTTAGTTTTCCTCGCAGAAGGAATCAGAGATTATGGTGAAAGAATTCATTGGCCATTATTTCTTTATTTTACTGCAATAAACATTAGTGAAATAGGAGGATTATTCACCTTTTCGAACGCAATATTAGCATTATTCACTATTTACATTGGGCATCATATAACTATCAAGAACACTCAAAAAATTATGAATCTTGGAGCAATTATAGAAGGATTTTCTTTAATTATAAGAGTTTTCTTTATGACACTTATTCCGCTAGCAATTATTCAAGGCATTGGTGCTAAAGCATTTGCAATGTTAAATGTTCCTTTTCATTCAAGATTCTATAATCGATCAAAAAGAGAAGGAATAACTGAAATAATTTTTTCTCGAGAAGTTTTTTTACATGTCGGAAGATTTTTTTCTATTGCGATAGTCGCAATACTAGCCAATTTTTTAAGCATAAGAATTTCTTTAGGAGCAGCAATAATTGCAGGAGGATTAGCAACTTTATTTATGTCAAAAATTAAATAGAACATTAACATTTTCTCTTAACAACAAACTTTTTATATTAATATATCCAAAAATCGTTTTATGAGAAGAAATATTCCTGTAAATAAAACTCAACTTTTGAAAAGAAACCACCACCATAGAGGAATTTTAGGTTTTTTACTAATAGTTGCAGCAATAGGAGTTATTGGCTATATAATTCGAACAGGAACTTTTGGCGGGAAAGCAGCGACTTTGCCATATGGAATAATTCCAAGTACAACAAGTTCTTTTGCAGCATTTTTCTTAGTAGTTGCATTTCTAACAATAATAATTTTCATAAATTACAAAGTAGAAAATAAATAAAATAAGAAATAAACATCTATATTTCTTAACAACCTTTCTTGTACAACAATGTTTATATAATATTTTGATTTGTATTTTTTATGCCGACTAAATATATAATTTTCACCGGCGGAGTTCTTTCAGGATTAGGCAAAGGAATCGCAGTTGCTAGCGTAGGAAAATTATTATCTCCTAAATTCAAAGTTTTACCAATAAAATGTGATGGATATTTAAACGTAGACCCAGGAACTATGAATCCTATAGAGCACGGAGAAGTTTTTGTTCTTGATGATGGTGGAGAAGTAGATATGGACTTTGGCCATTATGAAAGATTCATAGGAATAACTTGTAATTCTGATCTAAATTTAACTATGGGTAAAGTCTTCAACGAGATAAGATTAAAAGAAAGAAGAGGAGATTACCTTGGCAAAACAGTTGAATTTATTCCTCACGTAGTTGATTATATTAAAAGCAAATATTATGATTTAGGGGAAAAATCTCATGCAGATATTGTTTTAATTGAGATAGGCGGAACAGTAGGACAAATAGAAAATAACCTTTACATAGAAGCATGTAGACAAATGAAAAAAGAAGTTGGCACAGAAAACATAATGTATATTCACCTAGCATATGTTCCAATCCCTATGGGTGTTAACGAACAAAAAAGTAAACCAACACAACAAAGCGTGGATTTGTTAAGACAAAAAGGAATAACACCTGATATGATCATAGGACGATGTTCACAGATGTTAACAGACAATATAAAAGAAAAACTTGCCACTTTCTGCGATGTAGCAAAAGAAGAAGTTATTACAGGACTAGATGTTGACTCAGTTTATAAAATACCTATAATATTTGAACAACAAGGAATTGTGAATATTATAAATAAAAAATTAAATATAAAAGTAAAACCAGACATGAACAAATGGAATGAGCTAGTTGGTCGTTTAAATAATGGCGGTTGTGAAATTAAAATAGCCATTTGTGGAAAATACACTGATTTAGAAGATTCTTATGCAAGCGTAGTAGAAGCGCTGCATCACGCAGGAGCGAATTTAAACTGTAACGTAAAGATTTCATTCATAGAAACAACTAATCTTTCAAACACAAAACAAATAGATTCTGTAGATGGAATAATTGTGCCAGGAGGATTTGGATCAAGAGGTGTTGAAGGAAAAATAAATATAATAAAATACTGTCGAGAGAATAACAAACCATTTCTAGGAATTTGTTATGGGATGCAATTGGCAGTTGCAGAATTCGCCAGAAATGTGTGTGGATTTCAAGGAGCAAATAGTACAGAGATAAATCCTGACACAAAATTTCCAGTCATAGATATTTTACCTGAACAAAAAAATATTGAAAATAAAGGAGGAACTATGAGATTAGGAGCATATCCTGCAATTTTAAAAAAGGATTCTAAAATTGCAAATTTATATCAAACAGAAAAAGCATTTGAAAGACATAGACACAGATATGAAGTTAATCCAGAATTTCATGGAATATTACAACAAACAGGAATGATTTTCTCAGGAATGTCTCCTAATGGAAGATTAGTTGAATTTATAGAGCTATCAAAACACCCCTACTTTATGGGCTGTCAAGGACACCCAGAATTAAAATCAAGTTTGTTAAAACCAGCACCATTATTTTATGGATTAGTAAAAGCTGCAAAAGATGAAAAAAGGTCTGAAATACAACAGTAATAAATTACCCCCTTACGCATAAAAAATTAATCTTTAACTTTATATCTAAAACAACTCACAACATGATCATTAACCATTCCTGTTGCTTGCATATGAGCATAAATTATAGTCGAACCAACAAATTTAAAACCTCTTTTTTTTAAATCCTTACTTAAAGCGTCTGATTCGGAAGTCATAGCAGGCATTGTTTTCCAATCAGTTAGTTTATTAACAATAGGTTTACCACCTACAAAACTCCAAATATATTTACTAAAACTGCCAAAATCCTTTTGTACTTCAATAAAATGTTGCGCATTTGTAATTGCAGATTGAATTTTTAACCGATTTCTAATAATACCAGTGTCTTGCATCAACTTCTCAACATCTTTCGCTGTAAATTTAGCAACTTTCTTAACATCAAAATTTGCAAAAGCTTTTCTATATCCTTCTCTTCTTTTTAAAATTGTGAGCCAAGACAAACCAGCCTGCGCACCTTCCAGTATCAAAAATTCAAAGATTTTTTTATCATCATAAACAGGAACACCCCATTCTTCATCGTGATATTTCTCATATATCTCAGATCCTTCACACCAAGAACATCTTTTCATAATAATTTAAAATAAACATTATTCAAAAAAGTTTCTATTTTAGTTTCAATTCAATTAGAAGCTAAAAAAGTATTTATATAATTAACACAATTACTAATAGTAAAATGAAAAAAACAATAACAATGATATTGATGGCTTTAATGTTAGCTTTGCCTTTTGCAAGCGCAGACACTATAATGCCAAACACTCATGCAGTGGATAGATCAGTTTTTATTGACAATATAGAATCTTTCTCGGACTATGTGTTTGTTGGACAAATAACAGGCCCTATGTCAGATATTGAGAATCAAAGATACTTAATTGAATCAGACATAAAACTCTTCAAAGGTATAAATTTAATGAACTAAATGTTTATGCTGTTGAAAAAACATACTTTGAAGAAGTTGGGTTAGAAGGGATCAATTTTGAATCTGAAAATGTGTTTATTTCAAATGTTAAAATAGAACCATACGGAGGATATGTTGAAAATAAAAATCCGATGGTAAGCGAAGAAATAATTTACTCTATTATAAACATTGAAGATAAATTAAATCTTCAGAAAACAACTCATGTTCAAAGAACTGAAGCAGGTTCTGTGAAAGATGTTATGTCTAAAACAATTGAAAATGAAGATGAAACTGGAACAACATCTAACGAAAAACCAGTTCTTTCAAATCAACCAAAGATAAACTTATGGGACAACATAATATATTTTTTAAAAAGTTTATTTTCGAGGTAAAACATGATTTATGAGAATTTTTTTTTAATTTCTTTATTATTCACAGTAATTATAGAAACAATCGCTCTTTTTTTTCTGGTTAAAAAACTAAAAATTAAATCTAAACTTTCAAGAACTTTATTCTTAGGAATATTTGCATCCTTTGCAACTTTACCATATCTTTGGTTTATTTTACCAATGCTCATAAAAAACTACTATATTTTGATGATAATTGGGGAAATTAGTGTTTTCTTAGTTGAAACAGTGATTTATTGCTTTGGTTTCAGAATAAATGCAAAGAAAGCATTAATTATTTCTCTTATATGCAACTTAATGTCTTTCTTACTAGGACTTCTTTTATTCTAATTTTAGCAATCTTTATAAACACTTTCTTTTTCCACCAGAAGTATGACAAACGCTATAAATATTCCAGAAATAAAAGAAGTAAAACAAACAGGAACAATTACATTTACTTGTCCAAATTGTGGACAGCATGAGATTACAAGAACAAAGAATGAAAGGCAAATAGTTAAAAAATTTGCTTGCCCTGGATGTGGATTTGAAGGACCAAACTAAGATAAAATGGCAAACGCAATATGTACCGTGAAAATTATGCCTGTGTCTCCAGATGTAGACTTAGAGGCGATAGAAAAAACAGCAGTAGAAAAAATAATTGAATTTGCAGGTGACTTTGATAGAAAAGTTACAGTTGAACCAGTTGCTTTTGGACTAAAATCAATTAGCATAATCTTTATCATGGATGAATCTCAAGGCAGTCCTGATCAAGTTGCAGATATGATTAATGAAATTGAAGATGTTAATTCTGCAGAAATTGTTGATGTTAGAAGAGCTGTTGGATAATTTTAACTAATTTTTTTCTTTCAATATTTGTTTTCATTCCAAATCTGTTAAAATGAGTTCTAGAAATCTTATAACCTTTTTTCTTAACTTTTTCCATTAAGACTTCGAATTTAGGAGGATAAATTTTTTCTATTTCACAAATTTTATGAATATCATAAAACCCAACTCCTCCAACTTCAGCCTCTTTCAATAATGATTTTAGGAACTCTTTATGTTCAACAGAATTTTTAATCATATCTTTCAAAAGTTTTTTATCCCACAAATCACCAAGCCAAATAGGGCCTGCCCCATCAAATAATCCATGATTGTTCAAAAGCTCATTCACTTTTTCCTTGCTTTTCTCACATCTAAAAATAACTCTCATATAATGATCCTTATCATAAGACAAAATAGGAGTTAAAGCTTTTTCATATTGAGCAGCCACTAATTGAACTTTTCTAATTAAAATTCTAATACCAAATTCATGTTGTAACTCATTTCTTAAAGGAACAGCCCAATATTTTCTTTTACAAGCATGTTCATAAGTTCCACAAAGAGCAGAAGTATCAGTTGCAGTAACTGCAAGGATTCCACCTCGAGAAATTCTTCTCATTGCAGAATCTAAAAAAGGATTTGGACTTCCGAAAGGATCGACATCTATATAGTCAAACCCAGTACTTTCAAGCAAAAAAATATTTGCGTCTTGATTAAATAAAAGTATTTCTTTTTCAGGCAATTTATTCAAAGAAAAATTATTTTTAAGAACATCAAAAAAATCTTCTTTCATATCATTGAAATAAATACTTTTAATCTTGTTTTTCTTTAATTCTAATAAAAATCTTATACCTCTAATTCCACTTCCTGCAAGAGGCATAGCTATCTGTAAATCTTTGTCAGGAATAGAATTCAAAAGTAAGATACTCATATCCCTATTAAATTTCATTACAGGATTATAAAAGACAGGTAATTTTTTTGATATTTTAGATTCATCTAGAATTTCAATTTTTGCTTTACCTTCGTTGATTATTTTAAACATTTTATTTTTTACTTTGAACTGGTGGTTTGTAAAAAAAAGAAATATAAGGGGATTTATGAGCAAATGGAACTCCAATATAAGAAATTGCAACATCCGCCACAACCCAACCTTTTTCAGTTTTAGCTTCTAAATAATTATGTGTGAAAAAATTATAAAACATCGTATGAGTTTTAATATCTTTTTCTTCAAAAAATCCACTTTTTACTAAGAATACTTTTTGTAAATATGTTAGGTTTGTACAATGTAAAAACCCTAATCTAGGCCAAGATTTTGCTAAAGGCTCCCATGCACGCCAAATAAAGAACATAACTTCAAATGTTCCTCCACGGTTTCTTTTATCAAAATATTCATACGATTTTTTTAAAAATTCATATTTGGTCTTAACACCTTTCTTTAACTTATTAATTTCATCCATCATGCTTTTTGGAATTTCTTTATCCATCTTTGTTTGCCAAAAGCACATATGAGGAACAAGAAGTCTTGCAACAACATGAATCAATAAATTGTATATTACAATTACCCATATTATAATCCAAATAGTTGTTCCAAACATATTTTTTAGTTAGAAACAAGTGTTTTAAAAATGTTTTGCAAGTGTTTTAATTGAAAACAAATTTTATAAATGCATAACTAATTCTCGAATATATGACAACCAGAAGCCCAATTGTGTCTGTTCTTGGACATGTAGATCATGGAAAATCTTCTATTCTTGATGCAATCAGAGGAACTAATATAGTTGCAGGCGAAGCAGGAGCCATAACTCAAGCAATTGGTGCATCAATTATACCTTTAGATATCATACAAAAAAAATGTGGTAAACTTCTTGAAACTTTAAATCTTAAATTTACTATTCCAGGATTATTGTTCATAGATACTCCTGGTCACGCAGCATTTACAACTCTTAGAAAAAGAGGAGGAAGTCTTGCAGATATAGCAATAGTAGTTATAGATATAAATGAGGGTTTTAAACCACAAACAATTGAAGCTATTGAAATTTTAAAAAGCTATAAAACTCCATTCATTATTGCTGCAAACAAGCTTGATTTATCTGGAGGTTACAGAAAAAGTTCTAATAATGTTTTAACAGATATAAATAGTCAGCAACCATCAGTACAGGAGTATATAAACAAACAAATCTATGAATTAGTTGGACAAATCCATGAAAAATTTAATTTGGAATCTGAAAGATTTGATAGAGTTAATGATTATACTAAACAAATAGCGATAATTCCTTGTTCTGCTAAAGAAAACATTGGATTAGAAGAATTAATGATGATGATTACTGGTTTAGCTCAAAAATTCTTAGAACAAAATCTTAATGTAAATGTTAAAGGTAAAGCTAAAGGAACAATTCTTGAAGTAAAAGAAGAAAAAGGTCTTGGAACAACTATTGATGTTATTATTTATGATGGTATGATGAAAACTAACGATGTAATTGTTATTGGATCATTAGATAAACCAATAGTTACAAAAGTTAGAGCTTTGCTTGAACCAGCACCTCTTGCAGATATGCGTGATAGGAAAAGTAAATTTAAACCAATTAAAGAGGTTTGTGCGGCTATTGGAGTTAAAATTTCTGCACCTCTTTTGGATGGGGCAGTTGCAGGAATGCCAATTATGAGTTGTGAATTAAATGAAGTAGAATCTATAAAAGAAAAATTAATGGCAGAAATTGAAGAAGTAATTATTGAAACTGATGGAGATGGAATAATTATCAAAGCAGACACCATTGGAAGTTTAGAAGCGATGATTAATATCTTGAAAGAGAAAAAAATTCCTATTAGAAAAGCTTCGATTGGTCCAATCACAAAAAAAGATGTTAGTGAAGCAGATAGCAACTTTGAGAAAGATCCTTTACTTGCAGTAATTCTTGGATTTAATATTAGTGATGAATCTAATCTTGCAAACAAACATGTTAAGATTCTTACAAATGATGTTATTTATCGTCTTATAGAAAATTTCGAAGAATGGCAAGAAGAAGCTAAAAAAGCAGAAGAAGTAAAACAACTTGATTCTTTAGTTAGACCTTGTAAACTTGAAATATTGCAAAATTGTATTTTTAGACAGAGTAATCCTTGCATTGTTGGTGTTGAAATATTAGTTGGAAAAATTAAACTTGGCACACCTATTATGAAAAAAGCTGTTTTTCTTACAACTGTTAAAAGCATGGAAGCAGACAAAGAGAATATTAAAGTTGCAGACAAAGGCAAACAATTGGCACTGTCATTACCTCATATTACTGCAGGCAGACAGATTATAGAAGGAGATTTTGTATATTCAGATATTCCTGAAGAGGATTTTAAAAAGATAAAAAAATTAACTTCTTTCTTGACTAAAGAAGAAATTAATGTTCTAAAAGAAATTGCAGAAATGCATAGAGCAAACAACCCTGTCTGGGGAATTTAGTTTTCTCGTCGTTATTCTCAAAACCGAAAGATTTAAATACTTCTTTTGTCACTTAATAGTAACAAAAAGAGGTTTACAATGAGTTTGACAGGACAAATACTAAAATACGCAATTATCTCAACATTAGCATTAAGCACAGCTTTTGCAGGTAAAAACTCTGGAACTACACAAACATTAACACCTCTAAATCCTTCTGCAATTGAATCAACATACAAACCAGAAAATTCTAAAGATTTAAGCGAATTAATTTCTCAAGCACAAATACTAGCTGCAGATTCAAGTTTTATAAAATTTCATGACGAAATAACTATTGGCGATGAAACAGACTTTGAACAGTATATGACTGACGATGAACTATTAAAGAAAATTCAAACCATAAACCCTAATTTTGAAGATCTTAATTCAGGATATGAAAAACAACTAAAAGACAAACCATGGTTACAAAGATTAGTATTTCACAATTATACAATGCAGGTTTTGAATTTAACAGCAGAATTTTTTGGACTTGAAACAACAACTCTTTGGAATTTCGAAGCAATAGTTGATTTTGCAAAATATTTTCCTGAAAACCAAGAACAATTATTCACCGAAAAAGTTCGCGATTTATACACCAATCAAACAAGAGAGCATGATTTCTGGAATTTTAATTGGATAGGCGTAGATGGAGTTATTAATAAAACTGAAGGGTTGATTGCACTTGCAAGCATTCCAAATGTGATAGATAACCTTGAAAAATTAGTTAATTTAGATGCAAAATTCACAACGGAATTTTTTAGCGTAGGCAGTCCTGATATGATAGAATTTTTAAGATATTTAGATGAAGATAAATCTGCCTGTGATGCACTATTTTCTAGCGATATGAAAAGGTTATTTGCAGAAAAATTCGATAGAGATATGACTTATGGATACCCCGCACAATACATGCAAAAAGTGATTGCTGTTGGAAGAGATATGCAAACAGATTCAACTTTAGCAAGTAAACTAATTACCTTTTCAAATGAATATCATATTGAAGTAATACACGAACTAACAGATGCTTATTTATCACAAGGCCAAACAATAGATGGAATTGAATTTCCTGATCTAGATAGATTTATGAAAGATGTGAAATTCAAAAAATTTCTTAATACAAAAACAAATGCAATGTCAGAAGAAACAAACCCTCACAGCATAATTGACGTAGCATATATGAATCCCATGTTTCAACTTTATAGCGCAACTCAAATAGCATCCTATGAACAAATAGAAAACCTTGCAACAGAACATTTAAACGCTTTTGGCCAAATAATCTCTGCATACAATGTTCTTGCAATGTTAAAAGATCCTGAACTAAGAAAAAACACATTTAATCCAGCAGTAGTTGCAGAATATAAAAAACGAAAAGCAAAAGATCCTTTTTTTAGTGTTAATGATTTAATGGAAATAAGCACTTCTTTTGTCGAAGAAAATAGTCCTGAACTAGATGCAAGAATAAGTCCTAACGATAAATATTTCGCAGAATGGTTAAAAAATCATGGTGCAACTGATAAAATTGTTGAAGCAGAAAAAGATAGAGAAGAATTTATTGATAGAATTGGACAAATGTTATCAACATATGATCATTCAAAAGATGGCAGAAACAGAACTGCAGATTATTCATCTGGAGAAAGAAGAGCGATTGAAGAAAAAGTTATGTCAATTGCAAATCCTGAAAGAAAAGTTCAGTATGTTACAATCAATGAACTTTTTGAAAATGCAAATAATGCAAGTTTAAACAAATTAAACGCAATAGATGTTTTAAAAATAGGATATATTTTAGAGAGTCTACAAGATGAAAGAATAAAACAAGAACTTGGATTCCAAATAAACTCAGATATTTATGACTTTTTTAGCGAGCATGGAGGCGCAGCAGTTCTTGGAGAAGATTTTAAAATACACTTCTTAGAATACAATATTCCACACAACGATAGACCTAAACTTGTAAACAACAATCAATTAGAATTTCAAGGAGTTGATTTTAATGCAATACCAACTGCTAAAGGCACAATTTCATCTTTAGGAACATATCATTTTCACGCAACAGATTTAGATGATAAAGAATATGCACATCCTTCTGATCAAGACTTGAAATCTGCAAACGAAACAGGAATAGACGGCATTTTAATTACAAAGCTGCCTGGCCAAAGAATCAACATCGATTTTTATAATTCAAGAGGAACAGTCGTAGACATAGGAGACTTTGAATATCAAACACTAATTGGACCAGTTCAAAAAACTGATTGAAAACATTTTAAAAAACAAAGAAGTTCTTTAATCTATGCAAAACTTAAAAATCTTAAATTCAAAAGAAATAAAAATCATTCATAAGAATTTAAAAGAACAATTTGGTTTTGAAGAAAAACTAAATTATGTTTTCTTAAGAAACAGTAATGATAGAATTTATATTGTAAATAGAGCAATAGATAGATTTGATTTAGAAGCACTAAGAATTGATTCTATAGGCCTATATTTTGCCACAGTAATGCCTGAAGGTCTAAGACTTAGCATTGAAGGATCTCAACTTATTGGTCCAAAAGCACAAAAAAATATACTAGAAATTAAAGACTTAGCTTTCGAAATGTGGTTAAAAGGTTTAGATTTCAAAGTTGAAACTAATTTTAAGGATTTTGTCATAGTTAAACACAATAATAATTTTGTTGGTTGTGGAAAAATTAAAGACGGAAGCTTATTCAATTATGTTCCTAAAGCCAGAAGATTAATTGTAGTTAATAACTAAAACAGATTTATTGAGAATACATACTTCTTATTAAAAATTCATGAGGCCTCTCAAGAGAAAGCATTAATTTTTGTTTCATCATAGGAGGCATCACAGTATCAAGCTCAGAAATATCTGTTCGCATCATATAAAATATTCCTTCATAAGTAGAACTTAAAGGATGAGCAAATATTGCAAATCTATAATCATCATTAAATCCCAGCGTAGATCTATTAATCGCATATGTTAAAAAATCAGGTTTAAAATGCTCAGTTCTACTTTGATTTATTGCAGGAAGAGAATGAATTCTTAAAGCTTCACCAGAAGATTTAGATCTATAAGGCTGAAATGCACCAAATCTATCATAAAAACCTACAAAAATGTAATCTCTGCCTTGATTTTGAATATTAATAGAATCAGGCACATAACCGACCAATAATTGTTCAAGTAAAGCATCTTTTTCTTGTTTTAAGTCAAGAGAATCTTTTTTTTCATCAGGTCTTAAAGGATACACAGTCACTGTTTGAGACGCCCAATAAAAACCATTCTCAGAATTACTTCTTTCAAGCTCTATTTTATGCAAAGAATGAGATATTACATCCGGAACTACTACTTCTTGATTCATTTTTTGGTTTTTTAATTCGAATTATATTAAAGAATAAGAAAGATATTTAAAAAATTAACTGTTTTTTGCCACTTTAAAGTAATTAAAGTATGTCTTCGATAGGTTTTTTCTTTTTTTGAACCTTATCTTGCTCTTTAACCATCTCTTCAGCCTGCTGTTGCAAGTCAATACCTAATTCTTTTAAAGCACCAATATGCATCTGCATTAATTGCTCAACAATTTGAAGTATTCTACCCATTTCTTGTCTTTCTTTAGCCAAAGTGCTCAAAGCACCCTTATGAAAGCCTATTTGTTCCTCTTTTGATTGTGGTTCTGCTGCATCTTTTTTATTTGCCATAGTTATAGCCTCCTAAATTATGATAATACAAAGTATATAGAGCTCTTTTTTAAATATTGTCTTTGAGAAAAATATTAAAAGAAACAAACCCTCAAACAAAATATGAAACTAGTCTTCATATATGGAATTCCTGCAGTCGGCAAACTAACGGTTGCAAAAGAATTAGCAAAAATAACTGATTATAAAATATTTCATAATCACCTAACAGTTGACTTATTAACATCAGTTCTAGAATTTGGAACAAAAGAATACTTAAAATTAAATGACAAAATAAGACTAGAAATACTTCAATTAGCAGCCCATAAAAAAATTAATTTGATAGCAACTTTTTGTTACTCATACCCTGAAGATAATAACTTTATACGCAAAGTAATAAAAACCATTGAAAAAGAAGGAGGACAAGTTTGCTTTGTAAACTTAGAATGCAATAAAGAAGAATTAAAAAAAAGAGTTAAAAATCCATCAAGAAGCAAATACAAAAAAATTAAGAAAATTAAAACATTAGAACAAACTTTAAAAAAATATGAGTTCAGAGAAATACCTTTTGTAAAACAACTTCTCATCAATAACACGAATATCTCTGCCAAAAAAGTAGCTGAAATGATAAAAACCCACTACAAGCTCTAGCACAGCAATATTAATAAAGCCTAACTTTTTCTAATTTTACATGATTCTAGGGCGCATAATTGGAAAAGTAACTCCGAGTGATTTTACTTTTAAAGTTGAAAAAGAAACAAAAAAATTCGAATATGTCCAAGTATATCACCCAGTTTATGACTACGTTCTTTGTCAAATAATTGATTTAGAAAAAACAATTGACGGAACCATCGCGAAATGCAAAACAATTGGTCATAAAGACAAAGATGATAAAGTAAAAGCAATAAGAATACCTTTTGACCTGGGAACAGAAGTTCTTGAAGCAGAAGATGAATTCATAAAAAATATAATTAAACTAGATGAAGAAAATAAAGGCGCATACATAGGCAAGCTTGAAGGGAAAAACATAGATATTTTTCTAGATTTAAAAAAATTATTAACAAAACATTGTGCAGTATTAGCAAAATCAGGTGCAGGAAAATCATATACAGTAGGAGTTTTAGTTGAAGAAATTCTTGAAAATAAAATACCTCTTTTAGTCATCGATCCTCACGGAGAATATTCTAGCTTAAGATTTGAGAACACAAAAGAAAAAGAAAAATTATCAGAAATGGGTTTAGAACCAAAAAAATATGATGTGCGAGAATATGGAGACCCAAAAATTACTAAAGGGATAATACCTTTAAAACTAACTAAAGATATTACTAATGCAGAACTAATACATTTATTACCTGCCAAACTTTCAAGTACACAAACAGGAGTTCTTTATAGCGCTTTAAAAAATATGGATAGACTGAATTTTAATGAATTATTATTAGAGCTGGAAAAAGATGAAAGCTCTGCAAAATGGAGCATAATAAATGTAATTGAATATTTAAATAATTTAAACATTTTCTCTGATTCACCAACATCATATCGAGAACTAATACAACCAGGAATTTGCTCTATTATAAATGTGAAAGGAATGCCTCCAGATATACAAGAAATAATTGTATATAAACTCTGTAAAGACTTGTTTGAATTAAGAAAAAAAAATCAAATACCCCCATTCTTTTTAGTTTTAGAAGAAGCACATAATTTTTGTCCAGAAAGAAGTTTTGGGGAGAAAAAAAGTTCTCAAATACTTAGAACAATCGCAAGTGAAGGAAGAAAATTTGGATTAGGATTCTGTGTAATAAGTCAAAGACCTGCCAGAGTTGACAAATCAGTATTAAGCCAATGCACAACTCAAATAATTATGAAAGTAACAAACCCGAACGATTTAAAGGCGATTTCTAGTAGCGTTGAAGGTATAACTTCTGAATCGGAAAATGAAATTCGAAATTTATCAATAGGAACATCTTTAGTATCAGGAGTGGTAGACATACCATTATTTGTTAATATCAGACCCAGAAAAAGTCAACACGGTGGAGACGCAGTAGATATGTTAGATCAAGAAGAGAGGAATATAATGGAAGAACTTGAAACTTTTGAAAAAGAAGAAGTTCTGCCAATAATAAAACCAATGACCACTATTAAAGATTTAAGATTAATGAATGAAAACGAAATTGAAATTAAAGTTAAAATAATACCTAGCGCAATAATAACTTGTGAAGATAAAGAAGGAACTTTTAAAGTGTTAGTTGAATTAGAAAATGGAGAGATAATTGTAGATAAAGAAAAATTCGAAACAAAAAAACTTCCAGATATAAATAAACTAACAAGCACAGAAGTAAATATTTTAAAAAGAGCATTTGGAAAAAGAGATTTAGACAAAGAAGAAGCGATAACACTTATAGAAAAAGGGTATTTAAATGAAGATTGTACTTTATCGGACAATTATATTTTCACAAAATTAAGAAATCACACAACATTTGCAAATCCAGAATTTCTAAGTTATAAATACGACGAAAAAATCGAACCAGTACTAAGTCAAGAAACAATCACATTAAAAATTTCTAAAGTTGCAAAAGTGAAAGATTACCAAGAATGCTTCGTTGCAAAGTATGAGTTCTAAACATATTTAAAGATAAATTGCTTTCTCACCCATATGACTCGCTCTGAATCAGTTCCTGGAGACTTAGGATTAAAAGCTTTACATTATGGACTTATTATTAAAGGAAAAATTATTGCGCCTCCATCACAGTTTGCATTAGCAACTATTGGTCAGACTTCTTATCAAGATTTAAAGAGTTCTTTAAATGAAATAATCGAGGGATATCATGCAAAAGATTTAGATCTTTCTGATTGTCCTATGCTAGAACGTCAAATTTTGGAAAAAGAATTAAGCATGAATAATTTAAGAATTGGTGGTAGAAGAGTTTATGATACTCAAAAAATTATTACTGAAGTGGCTGCAAGTTTAACAAATGCAGAAAGTAAAGAATCTGATCCAAATCATTCTTCAGTTACTGTTAAAACAAGAGAGCCTAGAATTGAAAGAAAACCTAATTCAACGCCAAAAATAAAAATTAATCCTGATATAGAAGTTCATGTTTCTAATCCAACAAATATGAATTCAATCAGATTTGCTGGCGCTACTGAATTTGTTGATTGGAGTCTTGATAAAGGAAGCCATTGGCATGAAAAAAGAGCTCATGAAAGAAAGTTTTTAGAACAACTTCCGCCCATAGTTAGAGAACAATTACAAGCACAAGTAGATATTATTGATTATGCAAGAGCAACGTCATTACTTTTACTTCAAAAAATCGCACTTTCTGGAGATGAAAACCTTATTATGAAAGCAGGTTTACCTCAAGATATTCTTCCTTTCCTGCCTTTTGATTTTAATATTAAACCAAGTAAAGATTTTGGAGAAAAATATTCTGCTTTTAAACATTCAATTGAAACATATCTTCTTAGAACTGCGACAGATAAAATGGTTCGAGAAACAATAAATCATCCTACAGGTAAATTAACTTTAGCAGAATTAGATTTACTATTTCATAATAAATCAGGTTTCATAACCTCAGCAGCAAAAGCAGCATATATTGATGGTGGAATAAAAAAAGGCGCAATTATTCATGGGAAAAAAACCCCTAATTATAATTGGGCAATCATTCAAGCAATTGAAAATTATTATGCTTCAAAAGGAAGAAGTTTTGCAGGTCACTCAGCAGAGTTCTTAGGATATAAGGGTTTAGAATCTACATCAATTGTTTTCGAACCTGCAAATAATGAAAGAAATTTTAGTATGAGAATTGTCCTTAGTCCAGAAACTCAAAGACCATATATATTATATAAAAAACCAAACCCTACAAATTCAGATTTAAGACATGTTAAAATAATAAGTAATGTTGGTCCAAATCCTGGACAAATTAGCCCGATGGACATAGTCAATATGCCTTCAGATACCACACCTTATAGAAGGGGCTGGTTAGAACCAGATTGGTATTCAAATACACAAAAATCACAAAAATGCTTGAACATGTTAGTAGAACCTTATTTGTTTTTGTTACAAAGTGCTTCAAGGTTTGCAAGAAATTTTGAAAGAGATGGAATTAGAGGATCTGTCAACCCTTATGATTTACAAGATGAATATAAAGCTTTAATGAAAGAAAGAAGTAATTCTTAGCGATAAATATTTAAGTTATTCATCTATAATTATTTCTATGAAGAAGTGGATAAGCGTGCTGTTTGTTGTTGTTTTATTAGTTAGTTGCAGTAATGATGACTCTACAACTAAGCCAGATAATATTCCTTCATCAAATGAAGTTCAGCTTCCTGAATCATATGAACAAGTTCAAAAACTAGTTATAGGAGTAGTAATACCTCTTTCAGGAAATCTTAGCAGAGAAGCAATTCAAATAAAAAATGGGATTGATACGGCCATGATGGATTACGGAAGTAAAAATATTATTTTAACTTATGGAGACTCAGGGTGTTCTGTTACAAAAGTAGTGGAAGGTTTTAATAAAATAATGCTATTTGACAATGTTACGCATATTATTGGAGGTGTTTGCCAAGTAGAAGCACCAATATTAAGAAATCTGACTATGGAAAAAAATATTACTTTTGTGCAAGTCTCAACATTCTTGTATCAAAAAGATTATTTCCAAGCAGGTTATGATGCTTTAGAAAATATAATGACAAATTAAATTAACTCTTCTCAATCAAATAAAAACAGACATATTAAATATTGCTTAACTAGGCTAATTAAGTGCGAATGTTTCATAGTTTAAAATATAATTAACAAATAATTCAAAAAAACTCAAATGGAAAAACAAAAAAAAGATTGGAGCATATTTTTAAGCAGCGTATTCTTTGTATTAGGATTCACAATTATATTTTCATTACTAGGTATTTTGCTTCAAACAGTTCTTTTAACAATCTCCTATGAGGTTCAACAATGGGTTGCAAGAATCGGTGGCGCAATAATAATTATGTTTGGATTATATTTATTAAACATTTTGAACTTCACATTTCTAGAACGAGAACACAAATTAAAAGTTAAAAAGAAATTTACATCTAGATACATTGCATCATTTATATTTGGCGCAGCATTCGCAGTTGGATGGACTCCTTGTGTTGGCGCAATCCTTGGAGCAATATTAACACTTGCAGTTACTAATCCAGGATCAGGATTCATACTTTTATTTTCATATGCACTCGGAATTGGAATACCATTTTTATTAGTAGGATTATTCACAAATCAAGCCCAAAAAATAATCAGAAAATCAGGCAGAGTAATGACCATCATAAGAATAATTTTTGGAATTTTACTAATAATTCTTGGAATACTTATATTGATAAACAAAATGGGCGCAATATCAGATTTTACTTATGCAACAAATTTAGTTATTGCAGCAGACGAAGGTTTAGCAGGATTTGGAAGCGTGAATATAATTATTGCATTCTTAGCAGGAATAGTGTCTTTCTTAAGTCCGTGCATCCTACCATTAATACCTGCATATCTTTCTTATTTAGCAACAATGGGCGTTAAAAAGTAAAATTTTATTAAGTAAAGATTCTAAAATACAACTATGAAAAAATTAGTTGGAGACATTGGTGGAACAAATACTCGAATTGCAATAGCAGAAAATAATAAACTTTTAATTACAAAAAATTTCAAAACAAAACAAACTGATACTATATCTGCAATTAAAAAAATTCTAACAAAAGATACTAAAAAAATAATTCTAGCTTGTGCAGGTCCAATAAAAAACAACATTTGTTTTAGCGATAAAAACTACATTAATATTAATGGAAAAGAAATAGAAAAAATTACTGGATTAACAACAAAACTAATAAACGATTTTGAAGCAATAGCAAAAGGCCTTTCTCTTTTAGAACAAAATGATTATATAACTCTTAAAAAAGGTATTGAGACAGGAATTACATTAATAATTGGTCCCGGAACAGGATTGGGAGTTAGCATAATTAAAAACAAACAAACAAAAGCTACTGAATTAGGCCATACAAAATATTCTCCTCTAAAAAAATATGAAGAAACAAAAAAAATAATTAAACAATTTAGGAAAAAAGAATTTTTAGAAATGGAAGATTATGTTTCAGGAGAAGGAATAGAAAATCTGTACAATTACTATAAACAAAAAGAATTATCTGCGGATAAAATTGCAAGAAAAAGAAATATTTGTAAATCTGCAAAAAAAACTTTTGAAGCCTTTTTTGAATTATACGCAGATGTAATCCTTAAACTAATTAAAAAAACAAATGCTAACAGAGTAATATTAGTTGGAAACATTACAAATCAATACCTTGAAGACTTGGAGAAAAGATCTTTCTTAAAAAACTTTGATAATTATAAAGGTTCCATCAAGGTTGTTAAAAGATTAGATGTTGGATTATTAGGTGCAACAAAAATCTGAAGCAAGTTTTTATACTAATCTAAAACTCTATTTTAAAAAAAAAAACAGTGAAAATACTATGACTTGGATTAAAAACTTTTTATACACAGGAATACTCATTTCACAACTTCTTAAAACAGATATTAAAGCAGCAGACTTGTCCAACCAACAAATTGAATTACAAACAAAAGCAAGACAAGAATTTATTGCAAGAAGTCACAATATTATGGCAGACTTATCAAATGAATTTAATGATCCAAACAACAATCACTTTAACTTTGAATACAACTTAAAAGTTGTATTTGAAACACAATATATAAATTCTTGGCCTGTAAATGGCGGATCTGCAGAGTTATATTTTAATGAAGACCTTGATTCAATAAGAATTAACACTGGAATTTTAGGAATTGGTGCAAAAGACTTCATTTTTTCACAAGATAGTCTGGAAGCCAGGGCATGGCATGACTGGGAATATTTTGGATACACACAAAATCCTTTAACATATTATGATTATAGAGTTGATAAAGGTAAAGAACCAAAACCACACAAAGAAAAAAGAAAAGGGACGATTTATGAAAAAGCTTTTTTCTCAACCACTGCAATTAAAATGTTTTTAACAGGAGATATTAGCGATAGTGTGAGAATAGTTTATGCAAGCAATGAACAAACAATTAAACTTAATAGAAAATGGATTTCTTCTAATTTAGAAATAGTTGAAGCTAATCTCGGAAATATGGATGAAGATATGTGGGTGCAAGAGCTATCTTTGTTAGTATATCATTTAAATAAAAAACAGATAATTCTTGATGCAAATGTTTTCATTGCAGATCCTAGGTGGTACAAACCAAATATACTCGGAAGATTAGAAATGAGCAAAGTAATATATGAGCCTAATAGTACAAATAATAAATAATAATAGACTATTTTCAAAATATTTATAAACAGAGTTTTAATTCTTCAGAGAGAACCATAGTCGAGAAGTTTGATGCAGGACATCCTGGCATTCAGGGAATATTTTTTGCTCAAGCTTTTGTTAAAAAATCGGGGCTGTAGTGTAGCTTGGTTTATCATCGGAGGTTTGGGACCTCTGGACCCCAGTTCGAATCTGGGCAGCCCCATAGTTCAATACTTCACATTTAAATTAAAACAGACCTCAGAAAGATTCATTTATACAATAATAATTTGAACAACCTAACATTCACAATCGATAAAGTTTATAAATAGATTGGATTTCCAAAGAGAGAAAAGGTATTTAAAAAATGGCTAAAAAAACAACGTTTGGATCAACAAAAAGATTTGGTCCTAGATACGGAAGAAAGTTAAAAGAAAGATTTGGTGCTATTGAAAAAGAACAAAGAAGAAAGCACAAATGTCCTCATTGCAATTATATTCAAGTTAGAAGAATTTCTTTAGGGATATGGGAATGTAATAAGTGTGGAGTGAAATTTACTAGTAGAGCTTATACAGTTGCTAAAGTACCAATCATAAAAATGGAGGCTGAGGAAATATGAGTTACAAGTGTTTTTCATGTAATAAAAGTATTTCAGATTCACAGATTAAAAAAAGAGTTAGATGTCTTTACTGTGGTTCAAAAATAATTTTTAAAGAGCGAAGTGTCGCTACAAAAGTACAAGCAAGATGAAATTCTCATCTGAAATAGTTGTTGAGGGAGACGCAGACAATATTATCAGATTGTTTGAGCCTGAAGAAAAGAAATTTAGTAATAATCGTGCTCAATACACTATTAAAAAAGAAGGGTTCAAAGTTAAATTTATTGTAAACGCAGACGATGGAACTGCTTTAAGAGCTGTTTTAAACTCAATTGTTAAAAATCTCGTTGTTTACGAAAAGGTTAAAAAAAATGGATAAAGCAACAGAAGAAAAAATTGCCGAATTGCAAATTATTGAACAAAATCTTCAAAGATTTCTAAGTCAAAAACAACAATTTCAAAGTCAAATTGTAGAATTAGATTCTGCAATTAAAGAAATTGAAGGTTCTAAAGAAGCGCATAGAATTATTGGTAATATAATGGTTAGTGTTGCACCTGAAAAACTAGGTGAAGATTTAAAATCAAAAAAAGAAATGGCTGAAATAAGACTTAAATCTATTGAAAAACAAGAAGCAGGAATGCGAGAAAAAGCAGACGATCTTCAAAAAGAAGTAATGAAGTCTATTAATAAGAAGTGAGATTATGGAAATTGAAGAAGTTATTGAAAACCTTTCTGAGCTTGAAAATGAATCTACTGTTCCTAAAAATATTAGATCAAAAATACGTGTTATGATTAATGAACTAAAAAGCGATAAAGATATGTCTTTAAAAGTTAACAAATCACTTAGCGAATTAGACGATATTTCTGAAGATATTAATATACCAATGTTTGTTAGAACAAAAATTTGGGAAATAACTAGTATGCTTGAAAAAATTGAAAATTAAAATTTTTTAATAACTGTTTTCTTTATAAAATGTGAATTTGGTATCATAATTAAATCCTTTCTAGGAGTTTTTATCTGAGTATCTAAAAGATTTATTTTGATAATTTTTCCTTCGACAGAACCTATTTTTATTCTTTCGCCTATTTTAAACAAAGCTTTTTGTCTTATAGAATAACCAGCTATAAAATTTGGCATAAAATCTTTTAAACCTAATACTAAAGATAAAACTACAATTAGAATTATAGCTAACGTTATCATGTTAAGAACAAACGATGTTAAACTCAATGTTTCTAAAACAATTACTAGTGTTAAGAAATATATAACATAAGATGAAAATTTTGAAATTAGAACTGCAATTGAAGATTTATAACCAGTTGCTTTTTTAACTGTTTTATCAAATTCTATTTCTCTTAACAATTTAAGAACTAATTTGCCAATAACTCTTCCAATTACTAAACCGATAAACAAAACTATTATCGCAGAAACTATTTTAATCAACCACACACTATTTAAGAATGCATTGCTAAAATTTAATATTGAGTCAGTTATTGCCATTAAAATAATAAAAAGAAAGTTATTATTTAAAGTTTATTGATTAAAGAATCTTGTAATGCATAATTATATGATTTCATGAAATTATTAAATCTTTGTAACTAATTTTGCTTTTTCAACCACTAAAGTTGCAGTTATTTCATCTTCTTGATCTATATAAGTTTTTTCTAACACAATTTTCTTTTCAAATCCTGGTCCGTCTAGAACTAATGATTCAAACTCTCCACCTTCTCCAGCAACATTAAAACCTATTTTTTCTTTTAATTCAACTAGCTTGTCTATATCTTTTTGAGTTATAATTTTATTTAACCATTTTGTACTTAAGCCATCAGCAGCAATTTTAGAAATTATAAATTTAAATCCTTCTCGAACTATTTCTCTCATTTCTGTTTCTTGATTAATATGCCATAAAGGATGAAATATTTTCAAAGATAATTTATCACAAACTTTTTCCACTCTTTCTCTTTGATAATTTGAAAAAAGAGCGCCTGTAACAATTCCTTCAATACCATATTTTTCTTTAGCAATCTTTATTGCACATTCCATATCATCAAGTTCTTTTTCTTTTTCGCCTTTTGTTTTATGAATGATTAAAGGAGTATTCATTGCTTTTGCTTGTAATTTTGCCAGATTAATTGTTGGAGTATGAAACATATAAGAATCAGGATTCTCACTATTTATAGTTATGAAACACTCTATAGAATAGTTTTGTCTTAACATTGTATGAGCTGCATAAATACTGTCTTTTCCTGTGCTTATAAGCGCACCTAATTTGACATTATGAGTGGGATAAAAAGTTCTAAGATATTCTGATTTTCTTTTAAAGCTATTTTTATTAGTCAATTTTTGTATTGCTTTATGAAAATTACTTCCATATTGGGCTGCTTTTTTCTTTCGCCAAACATATTCTTTTCCCAAGCCTAGTTCTTCTGCTATTAATCTCAAAATATATTTTTCATGTCCTTCGGCCAGCTTATATTTTTCAGGTATTTTCAAACAATATTCAACTAATGATCGATCTAAAAAAGGAACTCTTAATTCTAATTGATTATACATTGTTACAACATCATCTCGATATAAATCTCGTTCATACATTTTTAGAAGTCCAGAAACACATTCTAAATTAACATTTGAAGATTCTTTATGTCTTTGATAACCTGCAAATATTTCTTCACTTCCAAGACCTGAAAATATTACTTTACACCCATCTTTTTGTGCTTGTTCACAAGCAGCATAAAAAGGTAGAGCAACTCCATTTTTAACAACATTTGAATCTTCTATTAATGGAACAATTTTTTTTAAGTACTTTTCAACATCAGCTAGCTTAATAGAAACTATCTTTAAGTCTAAACCTAAATCCTTTGCAATTCTTTTTGCATAACCTAAATCAGCAGGTTCTTTTAAAAGAGGATCATCTAATACAGCAGTATAACAAGTGAAATCATAACCTAATTTTTTAAAAATCATCGCTATAAATGTAGAATCAATTCCACCAGAAAATAATAATCCAAATTTTCTTTTTGGAACTCTTTTTGAAATCGCCTTTTCTAATAATACAGTCACTGTTTCTTTAATCTTATCCAAACTTTCTTTATGCTCAGGCAATACTTCAAAAAAAATTCTTTCAATAAAACTAAAAGAATCTTTTTCAAGATCATATTCTATAATTTTTCTAGGATTTAACTCAAATATATTTATTATACCAATTTTTTCAAGAGCTTTTTTTTCAGAAGCGAAATAAAATCCATTTGCATGACTATACCAAATCGGCTTTATACCTAGTATATCTCTTGCCAGATAGAGTTTTTTCCCTTTTAGGTATGAAAAGGCATAAACACCATCTAGTTCACTGAGCGTTTTTTCTGACACGCCTTTTGTTTCGAGTAATTTAAATATTAATTCAGCGTCATTTCTTACTTTCAAACCATATTTTTCAGCTAATTCCTTCCAATTGTAAATTTCACAATTAGCAACAAAGACATTATCGTCGACAAAAGGTTGTTTTACTCTTCCAACAATTGAGTGTAGACAATGACCAATAGAGAAATTTTCTCCATCAAAGTACCCTCGAGCATCCTTACCTCTATTATGAAGTACTTCAATCCCTTCACGAACCATTTCTGAAGAGTTATCTCGTCTAAAAACTCCTATTATCCCACACATAGCTTAAGAAAAACGAAACTTGTTTTAAAAAGTTGTTGAATAGCAAAGTATTTATAATATTTAATCTAAACATTTTGATATGGATAAGGTCGCTGTTGTTTTAAAGGATAAGTCTAAACTTCCTTTTATGCAAAAACTTTTGAAAAAGAAAGGTTTAGCATATGTTTCTAAAAATCCCACTCTAGTTCTGACATTAGGCGGAGATGGAACTTTGTTTTTTGCTGAAAGAAAATTTCCTGGAATTCCAAAACTTATGATTAAAGATAGTAAAATTTGCAATAAATGTGTGGGTGATAATCATGAAACCATATTAGATTTTGTTAAAACTAACTCTTTGATAGTCGATGAAGAATTAAAAATTGAAGCGTTATTTACAAAAAAGAAAATCATTGCTTTAAATGATATTGTTATAAGAAACAAAATTCCTAATCAGGCACTTAGATTTTCGCTAGAAATTGATGGAACTAAAAAATATGAAGAAATAATTGGGGATGGAATTGTTATTTCAACACCTTTTGGTTCTAGCGCATATTTTAAATCAATTACTAGAGAAGAATTTAGTTATGGTATTGGAATTGCATTTAATAACACTATAAGAGATTACAAAATGATTGTTGCTGGTGAAAACAGCAAAATTAAAATTAAACTTTTAAGAGGAGATGCACAAATAGCATGTGATAATGATCCAAAAATCCATATTTTAAAACAAGGTCAAAGTATTTCTATTAAAAAATATCCAAAACCTGCAAAAGTTATTAACATTAAAGGTTATTTATAATTAGTAAATTTTAAAATGAAAACTTTCAAACATGGTTGTCCAATTTGTCAATCAGATGTAACAGGCGATAAAGAGCATTTATATTATTGTAAAAAATGCAATGTTTTATTTAGAGAAGAACAAATAGGAACTAACACGATAGGTATTGAACGTGAACCCGGTTATCTTTACTTTATTGATAAACAAGGAGATGTTTCAAGAGTTAAAATGGCTCGAAGCAGATCTGATAAAGGACCTAAAAAGCATGAAAAAGTTGAAAAATTTGGTATTCAAAAAGAAAAAGGATATCTTTACTATTTAGATAAAAATGGTTTTGTTGCACGTAAACTTATGAAGCGTAGAAAAAAAGGCGAGAAATATGGGAACTAAACATAAAGATCAAAGAGTTGCAGTTTTTGTAGATGTTCAAAATATGTATTATTCTGCAATGGGTATGTTCAAACAAAAAGTTAATTTTACAAATATTCTAAAAACAGGTGTTGGTTCAAGAAAACTTATTAGGGCTTTCGCATATGTTATAGAAGCAGATATGAAAGGTGAAAAAAGTTTTCATGACAGATTAGAAACAATTGGTTTTGAAGTTAAGAGTAAAGAATTACAAACATTCTTTGGTGGAGCTAAAAAAGGAGATTGGGATGTTGGTATCGCAATGGATGTTTTAAGAATGGCGCCCAAAGTTGACACAATAGTATTGGTTTCTGGCGATGGTGATTTTGCAGATTTATTAAAATATGTGAAGTCTCTTGGATGTAGAGCAGAAGTTATTTCTTTTCAAAAAACTACTTCTGCACGATTACTAGCGGAAGCAGATGATTTCATCGATATGACTACAGACAAGAAAAAATATTTGATAACATGATAAAAAGAATCTTTTTTTTAATTATAGGAATCATACTCATACTAATTGGTATTGCAGGTTTATTTCTACCTTTTTTACAAGGCATAATAACTATTTTACTAGGATTATATTTTATTAGCAAATTCAAAAAAATCAAATGGATTGATGATTTAATGAATTATCTAAAAAATAAAGTTAAAGACGCTAAAAAAAGCAATATTTATAATAAAAAGAAATTTTGGAAAAAGTGAGGTGTAAAAAAATGTTACATTTAAACAACGAAAATTTTGAATCTGAAATTAAAAAAGGAAAAGTAATTGTAGACTTTTGGGCTGAATGGTGTGGACCGTGTAAAATGTTAGGACCAATCTTTGAAACATTAAGCACAGAAATGACTGATATAAAGTTTGCAAAAGTTAATGTTGACGAACAAGATGAATTAGCTGGGAAACATGAAATTAGAGGGATTCCTGCAATGATTTGCTTTAAAGATGGTGTAAAAATAGATATGATTGTTGGAGCACTACCTAAAGAAATGTTGAAAGCTAAAATAGAAGAAGTTTTCAAATAAATTTTTTATATGCTTTTAATTTATGATAAATAAATGCTGCAGTTTCAGGAATGCTCCCTACTTGATTAGTAAAATAAGCAAGAGGCTTGACAGATTCTAAACTTAAATTATTAACTAAGTTTCTAATTAGCGTTTTTCCAATAACTTTCTCCATAAGTTCTGCTTCCTGTTCATTAATGTCATAAATCGCGTTTTGTCCATTTAAAACAACACCTTGCAAAATTATTTTACTTAGAAGAACTTGATTATTAACACACACACTTTCTCCTGCAAACATAAAAAAAGAATTTTTATCAGGAGAAAATCCTAAATATTGGTCTTGCACAGCTTCAATTATGGAGTTTATAGTTTTCTGTCTAAATCCTTGAATACGTTTATTTTTTACTTTTGGATGATAGACTTCATATAAAGAAATATTATGCATACCCATACTGCAAAGAAGTGCCATTACAATATGTTCATTTCTGATATCAATTATCTCATGGTGTTGTCCATTAAAAATTGGTCTTCCGTCTTTATGCAATTTATACTTTTGAATTAGTGGACCATTACTAAACATATATCCTCTTACAACTCTTTGTTCTCCATCTATTGGACCAAATGATTTTATATTTTCATCTAAAAAAAGATGTGAAATATCAATTGTTCTTTCTATGTATCCTGAATATTTCCTTCTAAATTCATATATTGCGCATTCAAGATTTGTTGTTAATTGATCTAAATTCATTTTAATTCACTTTGATATAACAAGAACATCTCACAAGATATATTAATCTTAGCAAGTATTTTTTCATAAAAAGAATAAAATTTATATATTATTTGTTGTTTTTATTAAATAAATGGTCAAGATAACCGACACAGACAAAAAGATTTTGTTCGAGTTAGACAAGAATTGTCGAAGAAGTGTCAAAGAGATAGCTAAGAAACTAAGATTAAACAGAGATACAGTAGCATATAGAATTAGACAACTAGAAAAAAACAAAGTAATTACCAACTACTACGCATTGATTGACTATTCAAAAATAGGCTATATACTGGTGAGATTGTATTTGAAATTTCAAAATACAACATTAGAAGCAGAAACAGAGATGACAAACAACTTAAGAGAAGAGAAAAGCAATCTCACAGCATATAAAGCCGAAGGGAATTGGGATTTTGCAGGAGGATTTCTAGTAACAAATTTGAAAGAATTCCACCTAATATACAGGGAATTTAAAGCGAAATATAAAAAATACATACATGAAGATAATGTGACTGTTTTTTTCGAATTTATACATTATTTCAAAAACTACTTAGTTAACAAAGATCTCAGGGACTACACTCAATTCTCAACAGGAAACAATGAAAAAATATCTTTTGATAAAAAGGATCTTGAAATATTAAAATTAATTTCAGGCAATGGGAAAATAAGTTTTTTAGACATTGCAAATAAAGTTAAACTAACTTCTGCGACTGTAAGATACAGAATCAAACAATTAGAAAAGAAAAAAGTAATACTCGCATATAGAGCATTGATTAATTATTCAAAATTCGGATACGAATATTATAAAATAGATTTAAACATGGAAGATGTTTCTAAAATTAAAGAAATTGAAGAATACACTAAAATGCATCCACAAGTAGTTTATGAAGACAGAGCAATAGGCGGATCAGACTTTGAATTCGATGTTGAATTAAGAAGTTATGATGAATTCTACGCACTAATTGAAGATTTAAAAAGAAAATTTCCAGGAGTTATAAGAACCTACAAATACTACAAGGCAAGACAAATATACAATTATGTTTTCTTTCCAGAAGAATAACTATTTAAATTATCAAATAATTCTTTTTTTTATGTTTACTCACAACATTAATCCAATTCTTGTTAGCATTGGGCCTTTAAATATTTATTATTACAGCTTAGCTTACATCATTGGTTTTGTTCTTGCGTATTGGTTTTTAACTAAGGCAGCTAAAAATAAAACCATAAAAGGATTAAATGCTAAAATTGCAGAAGATTTTGTAATCTATTTAATTGTAGGAGTTATTCTTGGAGGCAGATTAGGACATTTTTTATTCTATAATATTTCTGTTTTTTGGAGCGATCCTTTGGAAATTCTTAAACTTTGGCATGGTGGAATGGCATTTCATGGATCATTAATAGGAGTTTTAATCGCATATTATTTTTTCCAAAAAAAATATTCTAAAATCCAATTCTATGATTTAGCAGATTTACTGGTTATTCCAGTCGCATTTGCTTTATTTCTTGGCAGAATTGCAAATTTTATTAACGGAGAACTTTGGGGAACTATAACTAATGTTCCTTGGTGTGTAAAATTTAAAGACGTAGAAGGTTGTAGACATCCATCACAACTATATGAATCTCTGTACACCCTAGTGATATTTTTTATATTATTATTTGCTAAGACACGTAAACAATTAAAAAGAGGAATTTTATTTTGGGGATTTATTGGATTATATGGACTTTTCAGATTCATTGTAAATTTCTGGAGAGATGTTGATAGATTAACAGGACAAATTCTCAGTTTACTGATGCTAATAGTTGCAGTTTATTTTATTTGGAAAATAAATCACAATAATTAAATACTTCTTCACACAATATCATACTATTGGGGGTTTTAAAATGGATGAATTTAAGTGTCCTATTCACAACCTTTCAAGAATGGACGGTTGTAACTGGTGCGGAAATCCTATTTGCAAACAATGCATTGAAGCTTGTGACAACAAAAGGTATTGTCCTAAGTGTTATTCAACACTTTCAAAAACAAGTTTTGCAAAAAGAGTAGCAACTGTTTGGGGTGAGAAACCAGAAAGAAAAGTAACTAATTTTGATCCTTCTTTAGATAAAGAAGAAGCTAAAAAAATTAGACAAACTCTTGAAGTTACAAAAAGAGCTAAAAAAATATTGGGTGAATATTAAAAAGAAAAACTTTTAATAGTCACAAACCACATTTTTATTCTAATGAAATTAAAACTACCTATCTTAATTATTAATTTTAAAACTTATAGTGAAGCAACTGGTAGAGAAGCAGAAATTTTAGCTCAAATTTGTGACAGAGTTGCACATGAAACAGGGAAAAATATTGCGATTGCAGTTGAAGAAATAGATATTTATAGAGTTGCTTCTAAAGTAACAATTCCCGTTCTTAGCGAGCATTTAGATCCTATTCAAGCAGGAGCTCATACAGGCCATAACCTTCCTAATGCATTAATTGAAAATGGCGCAGTCGGAACTTTGTTAAATCATTCTGAAGATAGAATGAGAATTGATAAACTAAAAAGAAGTATTGATATCGCAAAAGAACTTGGTTTACAAACAATTGTTTGTGCAAATGACAGTAATACTGCTGAAGCAGTTGCTGCTTTCGAACCGGATATGATTGCAATTGAACCACCTGAATTAATTGGAGGAAATATTTCTGTTAGTTCAGCAAAACCAGAAATCATTACTAACACAATTGCTAAAGTTCATAAAATTGCAGATATACCTGTTCTTTGTGGAGCAGGAGTTCACACTGCGGAAGACGTTAGAAAAGCTCTTAGATTAGGAGCTAAAGGAATTCTTTTAGCGTCAGGAATTGTTAAAGCAGAAAACCCTGAAGCAAAACTAAGAGAATTAATTAGTGCATTCTAAGGAATTACAACGTAAACTAACTTTTTATTGCCATAAATTTGAGCTTGTCTTTTTACTTCAACTATAAACCCATATTGCCCTTCTTCTAAAGGATAATCATCAGGCACACCTATTGCTATTTTTAGATATACTCTTCCTTTTGATTGAATATCATGATTATGATTAAAAACTAAATCCCAATTAGGAGTATCATTTTGAGGCACAATTGTTATTGTAAAAGATTCTTGTGAAGCAAAGTCATTTGTTATACCAATTGGAAAATAAACGTAATCGCCAAGGTTTGCTTCTTGAATAGGACCAGGCATAACAACTAATCCGCCATCATCCATTAATCTATCGAGTTCGTCTTGAGTTTTTTTATCCAAATCAGTTTGCAGATCATAACCTTTGTTAATTATTTGGTTAAAAATCATGATTCCAAAACCAATAATAACTATAGAGAGAATTATAACTACAATCATATTTATCGATAATTCAAATCCTTTCTTGTTCATTTTAAAAAAAGAGATAAAAAAATTATTTTATAAAGTGATATTCTTTTATTAATATCCACATAAATAATAGCATAACTATTGCTCCTGCGACTAGGATTGAAAATCCATACCAGAAGTTTTCGACTATACTGATTACTTTGTAAAATCCAAATCCCATAATTAGTATTCCTAACCATAAAAATTTGTCTAATACCAACTTCATAATTTCAAATTCTTGATCTTTAGATAAGTGTTGTTTCAAAAAAACCACCTCATTGTTTTTTTTGGTAACTCAAAAAGTCTTACTTTTTGTTGTTTCATATTAATTACCTATACGGTTGCTTCAACAAAGAAGTTTCCAACTAATTGATTTCCTGTTGTTGGCGCAACTGTTAATTGACAAGAGTATAATCCTTCAACAGTTGATCCGCTAGTTGTTTTTACTGCACAACCAAATCCTCTTGCTTCTCCTAAAGGAACAGTTATTGTTGCAGGACAGCTAATAGTTATGCCTGCAGAACCAACACAACTCCCAGGAGTTACAGTATATACCGGATTTGTACCAGTTACATCTTTGTTGTATACACTCACTTGTAACTGTTCGTATTTACCTATTTTCACCATTACAGTGTTTGTTGCTTGAATAGGATCTGAATCTGTTGCTTGCATAATATTAATATTATCAATTTCTCCTATTAATTTTGTTCCTCCTGTATCAAACAGGGTTCTAATAAATCCTAAACCAAGAGCCAGTAATGCCATTGCCATAACTAGAATAACAATTGCTTGGATACTTAAGTTTAAAGAACCTTTCTTGCTTATCATTATACTTACACCTCTTGAATGTTATAGTTAAAAACTGGCGTTTACTCTTTATATAATTTTCTATAATTTCAGTCTAAAACTTCAACTAAAACTTTTCTGTTTCTTGGACCATCAAATTCACAAAAATAAATTGCTTGCCAAGTTCCTAATACAAGAACTCCTTTTTTTATTATTACTTGCACACTAGAACCTATCAATGAAGTTTTCAAATGAGCATCACTATTTCCTTCTGAATGAAGATAGTTGTCGTGTTGAGGAATTAGTTCGCTTAATTTTCTCAAAATATCAATTCTCACATCCGGATCAGCACTTTCATTTATTGTTATTGCAGCAGTTGTATGAGGTACAAAAATTGTACAAACACCCTTTTCAACATTTTTTATTAATTCTTGAACTTGAAAAGTAATATCTATTAACTCATTTCTTTTTTGAGAATTTATTGTGATTTCCATTTTTAAAAAAAAAAGCCCTTGGCGAGAATTGTGCTCAGAAAACATTGTTTTCTGGCATGGCAAAAAAGCCAAACTTTTTTGTCCACACTCGCGACTGTCGCATTCATTAAAAAAAATCATGAAAAGCCTCCGGCGAGAATTGCACTCGCGACCTGCAGCTTACTCTCAATTGATACGAGGCTGCCGCAATAGCTGCTATGCTACGGAGGCGCCCGTTTATAATTTCGTTAAAAGTTCTTCTTGAGTATATTGTTTTTGACATGCATTGCAAACAATTTTTTTCTTCCTTTTCTCATTTCTCATATAAGTGCCAACTATCTTTTTCAGAAAGGTTTCTTCTACTTTTTTGCTGCAAATATCACATTTCATTAAATTTCGCCTGAAAGTTCATGAAACCTCCAAAAATCTTTAATTTTTGATGGTTCATAGTATTAGAACATTTATTTTGTTTATAAAGTTTAAGAAACTAAGTAACCACTTGAGAATAGAAAAAAACAAAAGGTTTATATATTAGAGGTTATTAAAAAACAACAGAGGGTAATTAAGTTGGAAAATAAAGGACCGATTCTAATAAGTTTTTTATCACAGATAATCTTAGTCATAGTTTTGCTTCAAGTTGATGCAGGACTGAAATGGTTAACACTACTAGTACTTCTATTCACAGAAGTATTGATTCTAAGCACTCTTGTAAAAGAAAGTAAATGGAACCTTGCAACAGGATTCTCATTTTTTGTATTCCTAGCAGTAATAGTATTTGCTCTGTTTAACATTTTTGGACAAAATAATTCTGTAATTTCAATTGCAATTATCCTAGCACAAATAGTAGGATTTTTCATAGCAGCATTCTCGCCAGAACCAGTTAAAATGCCTGCGCCAGTAAGTGTTTTTCAAATGGAGCCTCAAATTGAAGTTATAAAATATAATCGAAATAGAACTGCTGCAACAAAAAAAGCAACTACAAAAAGAAAACCTGCAAAGAAAAAAACAGCTAAAAAGAAAACAGCGAACACCACTGCAACAAAAAAAGCTAAAACTGTGAAGAAAAAAACAGTTGTAAAAAAGAAACCAATTAAAAAAACAACTGCAAAAAGAAAACCTATGAAAAAAAGAGTTTCTAAAAAATAATTATTTTTTCTTAAAATTTTATTTAAAAAAGTTATCTAATCCTTTTTGAGCATTATTATGTCTGAGTAATCTCATTGGAGGATTAACAAGTTTCCATGTGAAACCCCATTTTTTAAGCATTTCTTCTGCATTAGGAGCTATTTTAGGAGCTGCAATTATTCCAGAAACAGTATCAATACCTTTTAACTCTTTTATTTTTTCAACATAACGTCTTACTTGTTGTACAGCATCTAAACCAGCAGTATATCTTTTACATTCAACAACAATTAAAGTGCCATTATTATCATGACCAAAAACATCTATAAATCCAAATTTTGTATGTTCTTCTCTTGAAAGAGGTTTAAAATCATCGCTTATTAAAGTTGGATTTTGTTTGATCATATCACTCATATCTGCTTCAGTACCTGCAAGCAATTGTTTTTGCCCATCAATTAATTTTCTTGACATAAAAGAATAAACTCGAGAAATTTCTAATTCTAAATATTCTTTAGTTGAAGAATTATAAGCTTTGAATAAAACACCATATTCTTGTTTTAACAATTCTATAGAACCACCCGCTTTCATATAATTAATAGGATTACCTCCTTCAGGCTGATGAACAAAAATAGTTCCATCTTGTTTAACAGAAACAAGCCTGTCGCCTTTACTAAGAGATGCTTCAGCTCTACCACTATAAACAATTTTACATTTACAAAAGAAAACAATAAACTCTTTTTTACCGCCTGCAGTGATAAATTTATCTTCAAAATCCCCTAAATCCATGAAAAAAGAGAAAAAAGAATAGTATAAAAAGATTATTGTTCAGATTCAGAAACTTCTGCTAAAGGAGATTTTTCCAAGTATTTTGATTCATCCATTAAAACACCCTGAACTAAAGCATTATAATCAACTGCTCCAGAAGAATTTTTTGCATAACTAAAAATAGACTTTTTATTCATAGGAGCCTCTTTTAATTTTGAATTAACTCTTATAGGTGCAGAAATTGAACCATAAAAATTATTTTGCATTTTTTCTAAGATAGTATTACAAATTTTATTTCTTTTATCATACAAAGTTGGAACTATTTTTGAAACTCTTAAAATATGCTCATTATAATCTTCAAATTCTTTTATGAAATGAACCATTTTTATAAGACTCTCATAACCTAAGTAATCTGTTGAAACAGGAATTATTACTTCGCTGCTAAATAACAAGAAAAATTTGTTTAACACACTAATGTTTGGTCCACAATCAAAAATTATGTAATCATAACCAGTTATTTTATCAAGTTTAACTCTTATTTTTGCAGCATAATCTTGATTATTAAGTTCATTCTCTGCAAACAATAATCTTTCATCGCCTCTAACAACGTCAAAGTTTTTCCCTGCTTTATTTAAACACTCAGATAAAATAACTCCTTCAAATAAATAGTCGCAAGCAGTATAACTATTTTCAAGTTTTATTGATAACTCAATATTACTATGGGGATCTAAATCCATCAGAAGAACTTTTCTGTCTGCTCTAGCTAATCCTGCTGCCAAATTTAAAGAAGTAGTTGTTTTGGCAACTCCGCCTTTTTGATTAATAACACAAATCTTTCTCACTGTAAACACCTCACTGTAATCGCTTTAGTAGAAATTTTAACTTCGAAGTAGTATTTAAGCTTTGCGGTTGATATCAGAAGCTTTATATTATTTAAATATTAATAATAACTATGACACAATATGATGAAATCGCAAAAAAATATGCAAACACTCAAAGTAAAAGATTAACTAGAAATTATATTTATGATCCAAGCTTATTCAAACTACTCGGAAATTTAAAAGGTAAAACAGTCCTTGAATTAGCATGTGGAGACGGAAGATTAACAAGACAAATAAAACAATTAGGTGCAAAAGAAGTCATTGGAATTGATTCTTGTAAAGAAATGATTGATTTAGCCAAAGAAATTGAAGAAAAAGAACTATTAGGAATTAAATATAAAATTGGAAAAGTTGGTAAACTTGGAAAAATTGGCGCATTTGATTTGGTGATTGCAGGTTTTCTTCTTCACTATTCTTCAACAAAAAACGAACTTCTTAAAATGACAAAAGATATTTACTTAAACTTAAAAAAAGAGGGAAGATTTATTACATTAAACAATCATCCTGAACATCCTCTAACAAATCTTAAAATTCTTGGAAGAACAATGGAACAAGTTGAAACAGAAGGTGAATTAATTGAAGGTGCAAGATTAAGAGTGACTCTTTGGGAAGGTGAAGAAAAGGCTTGTTCTTTTGAAACATTCTTCTGGAAAAAAGAAACTTATGAAGAAGCATTTAGAAAAGCAGGTTTAAACAAAGTTAAATGGATTAATGTAAAAGTTAATCAAGAAGGAATAAATAAATTTGGGAAAGAATTCTGGAAAGATTATTATGGAAGAGATAATGTTATATTTATAGAAGCCTCAAAAGAAATTTCCTAATTTCATCTGACTTTTCATATTATTCAATAATTTACTATTATCTAAAATATTTTGACAATCATATCCAAATTTCTTTTGAATAAATGCTCTAACATATTTCAACATTAATTCTTTTGAGCCAAATTCTAATGGTTTATTATTCAAAGTTGTTCTAACAGTTTGTCTTACAACCCACACTCCTAGTGGAACCCAATAATCGTCTGTGACAAATCTTAATAATAAAGCAGATCCTTGTCGTTTTTTATTTATAAGCATTTCAGTTACAGGTAATCTGGCAGCATAATATCCACCAACTGTGTTGTAAGCATATTCTTTTCGCCCACCAAAGCCTTCATAATCTGTAAAAGTTTGTAATTCTTTTAATTTTAATGAGTCATTTGGCATATAGGTTTCAAATAATTCATAAGACCATACTTCTGGGAAAAACATTATGACATAAAAATTTCCCATATAATCGCCTGTATAAACTAAGTAATCAGTTCTAGATTCATAATCTTTTATTTTTTTAAGATTATTTTTTCCAAGAGTATCATCAACTGCAGTTATACTCCACCTGGTTGGAACAAGTTTTCTGCCAGTTTTCAAACCCATTGTTCCGGCAGATAAAAGTTTAGTCAAATAATGTTCATCTATTTCATGCTTAGAAAGATAATTCATTGCATCAGATGCTTTCAAATCATCTTGATCATATACTTTTTCAACTTTAGTTGGTATGTGAGGATTTTCTGTTATTTCAGCTTTCTTCATTTTAACAGTTGGCCCATAAGGAGTTATATCTGATCCGACTTCTAATTTATAAGTTGGTTTTTTCTCAAGATTAACTTCTACATCCACAGGATTCTTTGCCATTGCGACTTCTTTTGTTATTTCAAATAATTTGTCGTTGAAACTTTTAATATTAGAACGAAAATTTGAGTTTATTAGAAAACTCCTCATAGAAACAATTTTAGGAATATCAAACTTTTTTTCAAACCAAGTCTTTGGATCATCATAAGTTTTGTCAACATGCTCATTTGATAATATGCCAACATTAATATTTGGATAACCATATTTTCCAACAAATAAATTTGGTGCTGCACCAAAAAAATCTTCTTTTGGTTGAGAATGCTTTTTAGTCATCTCATTAATTCTTTGATAAAATAAATGTGCGTTTTTTAAGACAGGATTATCTTCATTTTTCTTTTTAACAGGCGCAACCATTATATTAGAAGAAAGTTGATTTATTAAAATATTACTCTAGTAAAATAAAAAATATTATATAATACTTACTTTAAGGTATTTATATGAGAATTAATTATGAACCTGGTTTTGCAATTGAAAAAGATGTTGAAGTAGTTATCAATTCTGCAAATAATAACCTTTTATTAGGTACTTCTGGAGCCGGAAAAATAAGAGAACTCTCCTCCAAGCTTAGCTTTGTCGAAACTTTTAATTATTGGATTATGTTAAAATATCTTCCTAGAAACATGAAAAAATGGTATCGTGAGTCATATAAAAAACATGGTTGGGAAGTTAGAAAAGCACAAGTTTCATGCCTGACATTATTATTAAAAAATAAAGGAGAAAGTTATGCTATCGGATCAGCAATTCTTGATGTTCACACATTCAAAAATAAAAAAATAATCCATGCAGTTGCAATGGGTTATGATACAGAAAAAGACAAAGATAGAAGAATAAAAGCAACAAAAAATTCGCTTGAAGAAAGTTTAGAAAATTCTCTTGCACTTGCTCAAGTCATTAAAGCAAAAACAATCGCAGTTCCAATTATGTGTTCTAGACCTGATTATGGTTTAAACCCAAAAGAATCTTTAGCCATAACAAATAAAGTTCTGAAAAAATTCGATAAAGCATTTGATAAAGTGATTGTTTGTCTAGATAATGACTTGACTCTTAAATTGAAAAGTAAACTTTAAATAAAAGCTAAACACTATAAATTGAATATGAGATACGAATATCAAGAAAAATTTTCTGAGATTGGTAAAAAATCAAAGGAATTAAGGACTAAGAATGTTATGATTATAGGAGCTGGCGGTCTAGGAACTACTGTTTCTGAAATGCTTCATAGAGAAGGAGTTCCTCTTAGAATAGTTGATAAAGGAAGAGTGGGAATTCACCAATTACAATCACACCAGTTATACTTAGAAGAAGATGATAACAAATTCAAAGCAAAACAAATAAAAAAAAGAATGGAAGATATAGACAAAAAAAACACTATTAGAACCTTCCATGAAGATCTTGTTAAGGATAATTTATTTTTGCTTGATTCTGCAGATGTAATTATTGACTGTTCAAATGATTTTGAAACAATGACTATGATTAGTAATTATGTTAAAAAGAAAATCCCTTTAATAAGTTGTAAATATGGTGGTAGTGAAGGAGCAGTTTTTATTTCTGATAAAAAACACCTTTTTAAAGAAGTTGAAGACAAAATTAAAATAGGTGAAATAAAAGAAATTGGCATAATTAATGCAACAATTCATTTCGCAGCAGGAATAATTGTATCGCAAGTCTTAAAAACATTGGTTGGCGGAAAAATAACTGATAATTTCATTGTTTTTGACGTCTGGAAAGATCAAGTCAGAAGAATTAATATCTAGTCCGAAAACCATTTAAATGAAGTTTTATTCACTGTTCTTAATGAATTACGTAAAATCACACAGTTAAACTATTTCTATATGATTTTGCTAGTTGGAGTTCTAAAATGAAAACTATTAAAGATTTTAAATGGACAAAGAATATTAAGGTTAAAGATTTAGTTGAATCTTATGGGCAAATTGGCTTTCAAAGTGTAGAATTAAAAAAAGCTTCAGATGTATTTATTAAGATGAAGAAAAATTCTGCAAAAATATTTCTTACTTTTACATCAAACATGGTTACATCTGGTTTAAGAGGTTTTTTTGCTCAATTAATTGAACTTGGAATGGCAGATGTTATTGTTACAACAGTTGGTGGAATTGAAGAAGATATTATGAAAGCAACTGGAGAAAAATTTAGTATTGGAAAATTTGATTCTGATGATGTTGAATTGCATGAACAAGGAATTAATCGTGTTGGAAATCTTTTAATTAAAAATGAGAGTTATATGAATTTTGAAGATAGAATTATGCCTATTCTTGACAAATTGTATCAACAACAAAAAAGATGGGCTGTTTCAGACATGCTAAGAGAAATTGGATTAATGCTTAAGGATGAGAACTCTATTTTATTTCAAGCTGCAAAAAAGGAAGTACCGATTTTTTGTCCTGCAATTACAGATGGATCATTTGGTTTCCACCTTTATTTATTTCAACAAAAACATCCTGATTTCATAGTTGATGTTGTGAAAGATTTTGGAAATATTTTATTCACAACTTCTCAAGACGAAAAAAAAGCAGTTATTGCACTTGGCGGAAGTATTTCAAAACATCACGCAATTCTGTGCACATTATTACATGGCGGCGCAGAATACGCTGTTTACATGACTACAGCGCATAAAACCTCTGGCAGCATGAGTGGTGCAACAACAGAAGAAGCTAAATCTTGGGGAAAAGTAAAAGACGATAGTGACGTTGCAACAGTAATTGGAGATGTAACAATAATGTTCCCATTAGCAATGATAAAAGCTTTAGAAGACTTAGAAGAGGAAGGTTTATTAAAATGAAACCTAAATTTATTCTTTCCAAATCTAAAGTTTTATCTCAATACAAATTAGTTGAACCTATAGCAGATATTATTTCTTATAGTTCTAAAACTAACCCCATTATGTCAGATATTCTTGAAAAAGAAACTACCTGTATGTTTAGTGTTCACTTAAAGAATGAGTTGAAAAACACTAAAGATTTCTCTAGAATTATTTTTCTTGCTCAGGGTTGGAAAGAAGAAAATGTTAAAAATTTAATTTCAAAAGGAGTTAATTGGTTTGTTGTAGACAATGAACCTGATCTTGATACATTAATTTTTTTTCTTGAAAAAAATCCTTCTAAGATAAATTTGTTGTTAAGAGTTAAACTCCAAGAACATTCTGTGAAAACAGAGAGATACTTTGTATTTGGTATGAAAACTGAGGTTGTTTCAAAAAGATTGTTGGAATTAAAAAACAATGATAACTTTGAATCTTTAGGCATTCATTTTCACAGAAAAACTCAGAATATGAGTGAGTGGAACTATCAATATGAATTAGAAAATATGTTTGAAAAAGAAGTTTTTGAAATGATTAATTATATCAACATAGGAGGAGGCTTACCTTCGAATTATGCTAATACAAATATTGAAGTTGTCAATGGAATTATGAAGAAAGTTTCTGAATTAAAAATATGGTTAAATTCTTTAAATATCAACATGATAATAGAACCTGGCAGATTTATTTCTGCACCTGCATGTAAACTAGAAACTGAAATAATTGGTGTTTATGAGAATAACATCATTGTTAATGCATCTGTTTACAATTCAGACATGGATGCTTTGATTGTTCCTGTTAAATTATTAGTTGAAAATGAACTTAGTAAAGAAGAAGGCGATCCATTTGTCATCAAAGGAATAACTCCTTGTTCTCTTGATTTGTTCAGATATAAGGTTTATTTAAAAAATCCTAAAGTTGGAGATAAAATAATTTTCTTAAATGCAGGAGCATATAACTTCACGACAGATTTTTGTGATTTAGAAAAGGTAGAAACAGAAATAGTAGAATAAAAAATTTCAAGTTCAAAAATTTAAGAAACTTTTTAAAATACTCTTTGTTCTTTTTATTTATGTCTTTAACTGATAAAGAAATTAAAACTATTAAAAAAGCCTTAGATGAGTCAGTTAGACCTTTATTTTTTTTTGATGATGATCCTGATGGTACTTGCGCATTTGTTCAACTTTACAAATATAAAAAAGAAGGACATGGAGTTATTCTTAAGACAGGTCATCAGTTAACTACTGAATTTATGAACAAAATTGATGATTATCAACCTGATTTAATAATTATTTTAGATATTCCAATGGTCGAACAAGAATTCTTTGATAAAGTTTCTCAGAGAGTTATTTGGATAGATCATCATCCAGTTCAAAATATGAAAAAAGTTGAATATTATAATCCAAGAATTCACGATGAAAATGATAACAAACCAACTTCTTATTGGGCATATAAAATAGTTAAACAAGATATGTGGGTTGGTATGACCGGAACTGTTGCTGATTGGCAATTAACTGACTTAAAAGATCAATTTTCTAAAGATTTTCCAGAATTATTACCGCCTGAAATTTCAAAACCTGACGATGCGCTGTTTGATACAAAAATTGGGTTACTTGCAAGAATAATTTCATTTGCAATTAAAGGAAGTGCGAGAGATGCAATGAAAATTATAAAAATTCTCACTAGAATTGAAGATCCCTTAGAAATTTTAGATCAAACAACTCCGCAGGGAAGGTTTATTTATAAAAAATTTGAGAAATATGATATTGAATATCAAGAACTTAAAAGCAGAGTTAAAGTTACTAAAGGACCCATATTAAAATTCATTTATTCAGATAATAATACTGCAGTTACAAGTGAATTAAGCAACGAATTATTACATCTGCACCCTGATAAATTAGTTATTGTAGGTAGAGAAATTGGCGGCGAAGTAAAAATGTCTCTTAGAAGTGCAGGTAAAAAAGTTCTTCCTATCTTAAAAAAAGCTTTAGAAAAAACAGGTGGAACAGGAGGAGGCCATGATATGGCTTGCGGTTCAGTTGTAAAAGCAGAACATTTTGAAGATTTTTTAGAAGTTTTTAAAACAAAATTAAAAGATTAATTTCTAATCTCTTTTCTTAGCTTTTTTAATTCTTCAAATAATTTTATGGTTTCTTTAGAAATTAAGTATTTCTCAGTATTTTCCCAGAATTCAATTAATCTATTATCAGAAACTTGTTCTTCATATGCTAATGCTTGAAATGCCATCTCCAACTTATCAAGTTCTTTAACAAATTTTGCAGTTGGTGTTTTTAATTCGTAAAATTCGATTGATAATTCTAATTCTTCAGGATGGTCTTTAAATATTTCTTTTAATGCAGCCTCTTCTTTATCTCGTTTGTTTTCATAAACATCATGCATTGTTTTATCCCCTTTTTCCCAAATAATATCTCCTATAATGCTTTCTCCAACATCATGAATCAAAGCCATTTTTATAACTCTGCATCTATCTAATCCTTCTGGTAAATCTATAGTCATAGCTAAGAACGCAGCTCCATAAGAATGATCTGCAACAGATTCAGGTTCTTTAATTTCTTTTGCAACCCATCCAGATCTCTTTAACTTCGTTATTTTCAAAGCATTTCTAATAAGGTCAATTTGATCCATTAAGAGAAAGGATGAGTTTTCTTTTAAAAATTTAATTAAAAAAAAATTATCCTTCAGTTATCACTGTAATTCCGCCAAAACCATCTATTGTTGCAGCCAATAAATCTTGTGGCGAATCTAAACCGTTTTCACTCAACATATAAATGTTAACTGTTTTCATCTTTGGATTCTGAGCTCTAGATCTATATTGACCTACTGCATTACAAGTTGGCCCTTGACATCTTTGAGGTATAAAAGCTATAATTGTTTGGATTTCTTTTTGTCCAAGTTCTTCTAAAAACAAATGATATTCACCTGCACATCCAACCATTTGGCCAGGAAATTTTTCTGCAAACATTTCTCTGTACTTTGATTCTTGAAATGGTAATCCAAATTGTGATGGAATTATATCTGCTTCGGTTAATCCATATTGAGCCATAATGTTCAAATAGTGATCAGGCATTTGAAAATTTCTAAAATATTCTTCTACATTCTGCCTAATCTGAATCGCTTGATTATCTGTGTGTGCATACCATTCGTTGTCTTTTTGTTGTGAGTGATCATCTATTAGTAGAACTAATCCAATATCTTTTCCTTTCTCTTTACCTGCTCGAACTATTCTTGAGCCCATATGTAATGTTTGCACTGAAAATATTCCAAAACTATCATAATCACATGGACGTGTTGCAGATTGTCCAAATCTATCTAATGGATAGTGTCCCGCCATTACAGCAGTTTTTTTAAACTTACCATCTAATCTTGATATTAGTTGTTTTTCTAAACTTTCAAATGTTTGAAATTGTGTTCGAGTCATTTTATATCAACCTCTTTTTTATTTTTACTCACCAGTAGATACTTTTTTAGCAATATTAAATGTTTCATCAGATTTTAGTAAATAAAAGGAAATATTTATAATAAAAAACAACTATTTCCTATGTTGTGTCTATAAAATTAGATAAAATAGATAAGCGAATTCTATTAGAACTAGATAAAAATGCACGAATAGCAGATACAAAACTAGCTAAAATGGTCGGAAGAAGCAAAGAATCAATCAGATATCGAATAAAACAATTACAAGAAAAACAAATAATTCAAGGTTTTACAATCTGGATAGATCCAACAAAATTAGGATATCAAAGCGCAAAAATATATTTGAACCTGGCAAACAAGCCAGAAAGAAAAAAAGAATTTATCAATTATATAAAACAAGACAAAAGATTATTCTGGTTAGGAACTGCTGAAGGCGCATGGAATATTGGAATAACCTACTTTGTGAAAGACAACAGAGAATTTTATGATTTAAAAAATCAAATATTTTCTGAATTTAAAGACCTAATACTCGATAGTCATACTGCAAATTTAGTTAGTGTTAACATATGTCACAAAAGCTTCTTTCATCATGAAATCACAGAATGGAAAACAACATTTAATAAAATAGAGTTTTTGAAAATTGACGATATAGAAAAAAAAATATTGAAAGAATTATTTCTAAATTCCAGGATAAATGTAGTAGATATAGCTAGAAAATATCACACCACAATTGATATTATTAGACATAGAATTAAAAAATTAGACGAAAGAAAAATAATATTTAGATACAATGCAATAATAAACCACAATCTCCTTGGACACGAATTTTTCAAATCATTTCTATACTTTAAAAACTTAAACAATAACGATGAAGAAAGATTAATGGAATACACAAGGAAAGTTCCTGAAATAATTCACTTAGTAAAACAAATAAGTCCATGGGATGTTGAACTAGAAATCATGTGCGAAAACTATTTAGACTACAACAAAATAATTTCAGAGTTAACACAAGAATTTGCAAATATAATACAAAAAGTTGAAACTGCAATAATGCATGAAGATTATTTATTTCCTGCAAAAGAAATGATATTTGAGTAATTAGTAAAAAAAAGAGGTAAAAAATGTATGAACATAAAGTTCCTTTAGTAGAATTATTTCAGATGATACACTCTTCAGAAAAAGGTTTATCTAGTTTTCAAGCTGAAGAAAGATTAAAACAATATGGCTTAAATGAAATTCAAGAAAAACATAAAACGCCCATCATATTAAAATTTCTTAAAAACTTTGTAAACTTTTTTGCATTATTACTTCTATTTGGAGCTATACTCGCATTCATAGCAGAACATCTTATGCCTGGAGAAGGAAATTTATACATTGCCATAGCATTAGTAGTAGTAGTTTTTCTAAATGCAATATTCACCTTTATTCAAGAATTTCAATCCGAAAAAATAATGCAGAGTTTCAAAAACATGATGCCCAGCAAAATAGTTGTTCTTAGAGATGGTATAAAACAAGAAATATTATCAGAAAAACTTGTTCCAGGAGATATAATGTTTTTAGAAGAAGGAAATAAAATTCCTGCTGACGGAAGAATATTAGAACACAGTCAATTAAAAGTAGATCATTCGGCTTTAACAGGAGAATCAGATCCGCAATTAAGAAGTATCGAGCCAACTAATAAAGATATTTTAGAATCTAGAAATATGGTTTTCTCAGGAACATTAGTTCAATCAGGTAATGGAAAAATTCTTGTTTATGGAACCGGTATGAACACACAAATTGGAAAAATTGCAAATCTAACAAAACAAACTACTAATACAATAACTCCCTTAAAAAAAGAATTACAACATTTTATCAAAATTATTTCCGCGATTGCAATAATTCTAGGAATTGTTTTCTTTTTTCTTAGCATTGCGCTTGGAAATAGAATGATTGGAAGTATTATCTTTGCAATTGGAATAATTGTCGCAAATGTTCCTGAAGGACTCTTACCAACAGTAACTCTTGCTTTAAGCATGGCATCTAGAAAAATGGCTAAAAAAAATGCTTTGATAAAAAACTTAGAGTCTGTTGAGACACTTGGATCAACCACTGTTATTTGTACAGATAAAACAGGAACTATAACTCAGAATAAAATGCACGTTGCAAACATATATCTTAATCTAAATGAGTTTTCTATTGATGAAAACATAATGAATCTGAGTGGAATAAACAAACTCTTAAACACAATCATACTATGTAATAATGCTCATTTAAAAGATAATAAAACTTATCTTGGAGATCCAACTGAAGGAGCATTATTAACTTTCGCAATTAATTATGTTGACATAGATAATCTTAATGAACAATTCCCAAGGCTCAATGAAATACCTTTTGATTCTGAAACAAAATGTATGATTACAACCAACAAAAATGACAAACAAGAAATTCAATATCTTAAAGGAGCACCAGAAGTAGTTTTAAAAAAATGTGATTCAATTCTTTTAAATGACAGAATTGTGAATCTTAACGACACCACAAGAATAATTATTGAATCACATTATAAAGGAATGTCATCTAGAGGAGAAAGAGTTCTTGGATTAGGATTTGGTGAAATGAATTCGTTCACATTTGTAGGTTTGATTAGTATGATGGATCCTCCTAGAGCTGAAATTCCAGATGCAATTTCTAAATGTAAAGATGCGGGTATCAGAGTAATTATGATTACTGGAGATTATGGTCTTACTGCAGAAGCCATTGCTAAAAAAGTTGGAATTATTGAGGAAGATAAAAAAAGCTGCATCATTACAGGAGAAGAACTTAAAAATATGAGTGATGATGATCTCCGAGAAACAGTAAATAAACATAATCTTATTTTTGCTAGAACATCTCCATCTCAAAAACTTAGAATTGTAAGAGCATTACAATCAAATGGAGAAGTTGTTGCAGTTACAGGAGATGGAGTTAATGATGCGCCTGCTTTAAAAAATGCAGATATAGGAATTTCTATGGGCATTATTGGAACTGAAGTTGCCAAAGAAGCTAGCGACATGATTTTATTAGATGATAATTTTGCAACGATTGTTAATGCAGTCGAACAAGGCAGAACCATTTATTCAAATATAAAAAAATTCATAGCTTATATTTTAACAAGTAATGTTCCAGAAATTCTGCCTTTTATTGCTTTTGTTCTTTTAGGAATACCACTTCCTTTAACAGTTGTACTAATACTTGCAATTGATTTAGGAACAGATCTTATACCTGCTTTAGGTTTAGGTTCTGAGAAATCAGAATCAGATGTTATGAAAGATAAACCTAGATCGAAAAAGGAAAGACTTCTATCACCTCAATTATTAGGCATTTCCTATGGAATTGTTGGAATGTTACAAGCAGCAGCAGGCTTTGCAGCCTATTTCTTTATTCTTTATAGTAATGGATGGGTTTGGGGCCAAAAACTCGCAGTAAATGACCCCGTTTATTTAATGGCAATAACTGCATTTTTTGCAAGTATAATTATTTGTCAAATTCCAGATGTACTTATTTGTAGAACAAGGAGACAAAGTATTTTCAAACAAGGAGTTTTTTCTAACTGGCTTATTTGGTTGGGAATAGCAATTGAATTAGCTTTGCTTGCAATGATTGCATATACTCCTTTTGGAAATGCTTTTTTTGGAACTGCACCCATTCCTTTGAGTACTTTGTTAGTTCCAATTCCATTTGCAATTTTAATTTTCTTGTTTGGAGAAATTAGAAAATTGTTAATTAGAAGAAAAGTTGTTTTCGTCGAGAAATATTTACGTTGGTGATGTTCGTCCCTCTAAAGTGATTAAAACCGAAAGGTTTATATAGTAGTACTACTATATAGTTACTACGGGGAAAGAAGAGCTACTATATGATTCTTAGCAACCAACACCTCATACACCCCTCAGCTCTTCAGAACCCCTTTTTTTCTTTTTAAATTTAAAACAAGAATAAACCGCAATATACAATAAAAAAAATTAGTTTTCTTTAACCCAACGACAAGAGGTAACAGTTACATTAATTACTTCAAAATCCATAAACAATGTTCTAGCACCAGTTACAGGACTAGAATCCAACCTTTGAGTTTCTCTAAGTGCAGAAACTATTAGTTCTAATTCAAAAAAATTATCATCTACAAAAATACCCTCTACAAACGCAGGTGAAAAATATTTCAATGGAAGACCATTTTTAAGACTTGAATAATAATAATTTGGATCTCCACCTATAAATCCGCCACTTACAAAAACACTTTTACCAACATTATAAGGTTTAGTACCATCTAACCACTCAAAGTCTGCAGGAGACCACATATTATCTCCAATTAACCAAAAAATTAATTTTTCAGGAACTATATCTTTTGCAATAAACTGACAATAATTAACATCATCAGTTATTTCATAATTAATCTTTGCAGGATTATTATAAGTTCGAACAAGTTCAGGAGAAGGATCTTTATTACAAGCAGATAATAAAAACAAAGACAATACTAAAAAAATCAATAATTTTTTCATTTTATATTCAAATAAATTTTAGAAATATGCTTTTAAAAACATTTCGAATTAAAATTTCATACCGCCAAGATTACCGCCCATCCGTTTCATCATTTTATCCATGCTCTTATCTGAGCCACCTTTCATCATCTTGACAAGTTTTTTACTTTGTTTATACTGCTTTATTAGAGAACGAACATCATTTACTGCCAACCCAGATCCATTAGCAATTCTTTCAACTCTTTTTCCATCTAAAATTTCAGGATCTTCAAGTTCTTCTTTAGTCATACTATCCATTGCAAATCTCCACTTCTCAATATTACCTTCTTGAGATTCTAAAGCTTCTTTAGGAATTTTTAATTGACCCATTCCAGGAACCATCTCCATAATTTTACTTAAAGAACCCATTTTTTTCATAGCTTTCATTTGTTCATATAAATCTATAAGATTGTAATCACCTTTCAAAAATCTTTTTCCAAGATCTTCCGCGTCTTCTTGAGACATAGCTTCTTTTGCTTTTTCAAGTAAAGCTTCTAAATCGCCCATTCCAAGTAATCTTCCTACAAAACCTTCTGGTTTAAACTCTTCAATATCAGAAATTTTTTCTCCAACACCAATGAATTTAACTGGTGCACCAGTTACTGAACAAGCAATTAGTGCGCCTCCACCTTTTGCAGTTCCATCAAGTTTAGTTACTACAACGCCTGTAACTCCACAAGATTCATGAAATGCCTTTGCTTGTTTTTCTGCTGCTTGACCAATATCTGCACTTAAAACAAGTAATTTTTCATCAGCTTTAACAGCTGCATTAAGATCATCTAATTCGGTTATTAATTCTGCACTTAAAGCGTCTCGCCCAGCACTATCAATTATTACTAAATCGAATTTATTAAGTTCTTTCTCGAATTTTTTATAAATTTTAACAGGGTTTTTTTCTTTTTCTTCTCCAAAAAATGATACTTGTGCTTTTTCTGCTAATTGTTTTAGTTGTTCATGAGCAGCAGGTCTCCAAGTATCGGTTTGAATAACTGCAACTTTATGACCTCTTGTTTTATAAAATTTAGATAATTTTCCTGCAAGAGTTGTTTTTCCACTTCCAAACAATCCAACAAGCATTATTTTAAAAGGCTTTTTCTTGAAATCTATTTTTGAACCTGCTCCACCTAAAAATTCTACTAATTCATCGTAAACAATTTTAACTAGTTGTTCTTTTTTAGAGATAGTTGTTTTTTCTCCTTCTTCTAAAGCTCTTTTTTTAATCTTCTTTGTCAGCTCTAAAACCATGCTAACATTCACATCTGATTGTAATAATGCTCTTTGTATATCTTTAACTAATTCATTTATTAGTTTTTCATCTACAAAAAGCGCTTTTGTAACTTTCTGCAAAGTATTTTTCAGACTGTCTGAAAGCTTATCTAAGACCATATTAAAAGAAAACCTATAACAATTTATAAATATTTATGAAATAAGATAAAATACTAAGAAAAAAACTAGATTCCAAGAAGCATTCTTGCATCCGCACTCATTCTTTCAGGAGTCCATGGAGGATCAAATGAAAACTCGACAGTGGCCTTTTTAATCCCAGGAATTTTCATGAGTTTTGCCTCTGCAGCAGCCATTATTTCTGTGGCTAATGGACACCCGGGAGAAGTTAGAGTCATATCAACTTCAACTAATCCATCTTTACTAACTTTAACTCCATAAACCAGCCCTAATTCAACTATATCAATCCCTAACTCAGGGTCTATAACTTTTTTTAATGCTTTCATAACATCTTCTTTTGTAACCATGTTTAGAACATTAACTCTTTTGTTTATAAAATTTTCTTATTAGAAAGAAATCATTCATCTATTAAATGTTTTAATTCATATTTAGATGCTAACTCTGTATGCGCTTTAACATTATCAGATAACAAAACTGAGTGTATTTTTTTTGTGACTTCAGACACATTTTCTATATAGTTAAGTTTCTTTATTCCTTCACCTAATCTAGTTAAATCAAAAATTATTGATCCAACTCCAAACAATTCATTAAAATACCCTCTGTCTTGATAATCAACACTAGCTATATTCAGATATTTTAAGGTTCTTTTGGTTTTAAAAAATAAAAATCCTTTTTGCCATGTAAGAACATCTGTTTTTAATTCTATTTTTGTCTGAGCAATTGAAGAATCAACAAACACCATTAAGAAAAATGCAGCTAATAAAATAATTATTATTGACCATAAAGATAAATTTATTGTGAGATGAAACATCACAACTATAACAATTAAGATTAGTGAAACTATACCAATCTTTAAAATGTTTATAAAAAAAGCTTTTTTGATACTAGGCTTTACAATCAAACCCATATTTCATTTTTTATTTTCAGACTTAATATATTTTTTGCTGAAATATGGCTTTTCGACCTAATTTTTCTTCAATTCGTAATAATTGATTATATTTTGCAGTTCTTTCGCCTCTACATGGTGCGCCTGTTTTTATTTGTCCGCTTCCAATTGCAACTGCTAAATCTGCAATGAATGAATCTTCTGTTTCTCCGCTTCTGTGACTAACCATCACATTCCATTGGTTTCTATAAGCTAATTCTGCTGCATGAATCGCTTCTGTTAAACTACCTATTTGATTTAATTTCAGAAGTAATGCATTGCAAGAATGAAACTTCAAAGCTGTTTGCATTCTCTTCACATTTGTTACTAATAAATCATCTCCAACTATTTGTATCCTTGATAATTTTGTTAACTCTGCAAATGATTTAAAATCTTCTTCGTGAAAAGGATCTTCTATTGAAATTATTGGGTATCTTCTTTTTAAATCGAGATATAAGTCAGTTAATTTATCAGCAGTATAATTTTTTTTATCTATAACATAAGATTTTTTTTTATATATGTCTGAAGCGGCAACATCTAAAGCTAATTTTACTTTATTTTCATATCCAAGGTTTCTTGCAGCTTTTAATATTAATCTTATTGGTTCTTCATAATTTTTTAATTCAGGAGCAAAGCCTCCTTCATCTCCAACTGCGGTTGATAATCTTTTCTTTTTGAGCATGTCTTTCAGTTCATGATATACTTCAGAACCAATTCTTAAAGAATCTGAAAAACTTTTTCCTATTGGCACAAGCATATATTCTTGAAAATCTAAAGGATTATCTGCATGCAATCCTCCGTTTATAATATTCATAAAAGGAATTGGCATGATTATAGGCCTTTTAATCATAGTGTTTAAATATTCATACAAATCTATTTTTTTATCTTTTGCAGCCAATCTTGCCATCGCCATGCTTGATGCTAGAATTGCATTTGCGCCGTATTTACTCTTATTTTCAGTATTATCTGCTCTTAGAATTCTAAAATCAAGTTCTTTTTGTTTATACAAATCCATTCCTTTTACTAATCTGGATATTTTGCTTATATTTGCAACTGCTTTTGAAACTCCTTTTCCACCATAAGCCTTTTTTTTATCTCTTAGTTCTAATGCTTCGTGTTTTCCTGTGCTTGCACCACTTGGAACTATTGCTCGCGCAGAATTTTTTTCAGAATAAGCTTCTGCTTCCACAGTAGGATTTCCTCTAGAATCAAATACTTGTCGCCCAATGATTTTGAGTATTTTTGACATTGTTAAATTAATCTCTTTCTTCTATAAATATGTTTTGGTGCTCTTTCAAAGTAGTTCTTTTAATTTTTCAACAATATTTCTTTTATTAAGAATTAACCATCCTTTTTCTTTTGCTAATTTTTTAACATCAGACTGTGGATTTAGTGCAATTGATATTTCTGCTTCAGGAAATATTTCTGCTTCGTGTATTGAATCACCTGCAATTATAGACTTTTTCCAATCATATTTTTTTGAAGCTTTGAGTTTCTTGATTAGTTTCTTTTTTCCAGTTAATTTGAATATTTCATTTGCAATTTTTCCAGTATATTTTCCATTTTTAACTTCTAATTGAAAACCTATACCTTCATCAACTTTCAATTCTTTAACCACTAAATCAATTAATTCTTGCGGACTTGTGGACATTATAATTATATAATAACCTTTTTCTTTCAATAAATCTATTAATTCATATGTGCTTGGATAAATATGTTTTTTTAATTCAGGAAATAATTTTTTCGCTTTTTCTTTTATGAATTTTTGTTCAAAAGCTTTCATTTCTTCAGCCCATAAAATACCATATAATTCATGTGTTTTATCATAAGAAACTTTTTTCCTTATGAGATCAGAGTATATTTTCAAACCTTTCAAAAGTGTCTTTTTTGGAATCATTTTCTCTTTAAACATATATTTAAAGAATAATTTAGGATTTTTTCCATCATTTAATGTTCCATCAAAATCCATGATTGCTATTTTCATAAAGCTATTTGTTTGTTCTTACTATAAAAAGTTATTTATACTAGCATAACTGGTTTTGATCTATGAGAAAAGTTTATTGGATGATGATGATTTTGATTATTCTTTCTTTAATTATAGGTATTTATTTTTATCCAAAGATGCCTGATCAAATTGCGTCTCACTGGAATATTCAAAATGAAGTTGATGGATATATGTCTCGTTTTTGGGGAGTATTTTTAGTTCCAATTATAATAATTGCAATTTCAGCATTATTCATTTTTATTCCTAAACTAGATCCTTTAAAAAAAAATATTGTTTCTTTTCAAGATGAATTTGATAAGTTTTCTCTAATTATTCTTTTATTTTTATTTTACATTTATCTTTTAACATTGATTTGGAATTTAGGGATTTATTTTTCACTTGGGAAGTTTGTCATTGTGGGAGTTGCAATTATAATTTATTATGCAGCCATTCTTATTGGCAAATCTAAAAGAAATTATTTTATTGGAATTAGAACTCCTTGGACTCTTAGCAGCGATAATGTTTGGGATAAAACACATAAACTTGGAGAAAAAGTTTTCAAATTAGCAGCAGTTCTAATGTTAGTTAGTCTTTTTATAGAAAATAGTTTTTTATTTATTCTCATTATCATTCTGATAATGGTATTTATTCCTATAATTTATTCTTATAGATTTTTTCGAGAAGAAAAATTAAGAAAATAACATTGGAAGGGTTCTTTTTACAACTAGTACTTTTGTTGTAACTGTTAACATATAATCTTCTAATCCTTGTTCAAAAAAAATTTCTAAATCATTTAACACTTTCACCATTTCATCATATGCACCTACTAATAAAGTTAACTCTAAATTCCAATGTCCAAATAATTTTCTTGATCTTCCAAAATGATTGTGAGTATATAAAAATGGTTTTAATTTAGATAGATGTGATTCTAAATTATTAACTCTTAAAAATAATTGTCCCCAAAAATTTATACCTAATTTCTTTTTGTCAAAAGATACTGTGAATCTACTTATAACTCCTCGCTCTTTGTATTCTTTTAATTTTTGTCTAACTCCTTCAATTGATAAATCTGATTTTTGAGCAAGCTCTAGAAGTGTCGCATCTGATTTATTTATTACCGCAGTTAAAAGTTTTTTATCTACACTAGTTATTTTCATTTCAGGATATTTTTGTATTTCTTTTGAATGTAGTTTTGTTGAATAATCTCTTTTTTTTAGAAGATCTCTTCCGAACAATACTTCTTGTGCAACTATTCTTTCTTTACAAACAGCTTCTAATTCAGCCATTACTAGCTCAAACTCTTCTAGAGTTTTTGCTAAGAATACTAATCTTAAATTATAATTTGGAAATACTTCTCCAGCCCATCTTGCATTTGGATGGTTTTCCATAAAATCTTTTATTTTATCTTTTATCTCTGAGTATCTAAATAATTTTAGATATACTATAAACTCTTGGTATCCAAATGCACCAAAATTTATCAAAACATCTGTTCCAGTTATGATTTTCTTTTTGAAAAGTTGATCTTTTCTATATGCAACCACATGTCTCGGTGCTTTTATTTGCTTTGCAATTTCTGCAGAAGTTAATCTAGAATTATGTAGTAAGTGTTCAAATATTTCTTTATCAATTTTGTCCATTTTAATTTAATAATTCAAGTTTATTTATATGTTTTTCTGAAAAATTAATAAAAAAATACACTTATCTTTATATTAAAGCATATTATCACTACTTATAGATTGTAAAATGAATATGAATGCAGAAAACGCAAAAGCATTGTTTCAAAATGCTTATCGTTCTGAAGGATCAGGAGATCAATTTACCAGAATGATGTATGCAGTTCCATTTACAGAAAATGGAATGACTGATTTTGTTGAAAGAATTCATGGTGAAGGAAAAACTATGTCTAGATATGCGTTGGGTGCAATGGTTCTTGAAGCAGGAATGTTCCATGGAGACAAAGCAGCAGGTAAACTGATGGATACAATAAATAAACACGCAAAGACAAGCATTGTACCAGAAAATCAGACAGATTATTTGCAAAAGTAAAAACTAATAAGCCCTATGAAAGCAGGGCGATTTTTTTAATTTCATTTTATGGGTAAAGAAAAATTTAGTCATAATTCAAGTAAGTTGAATTTTTTACTTGAAAAATTAATAAAATAATGCCCCAATCTTTTTATAACTAAATTTATATCTATAATTAATGACTAAACAAGCAGAAATACAGATTTGGCATCAAGTAAAAGAGCCAATAACATTAAGTGACAACCTATATAGAAATCCATTTAGAGTTAGGATTATTGAAGAAGATATAGAATTACCTGTAGCTTTAGAAAAAGAAGTTTCTGAAAAATGGACCTTATTAGTTCAAGAAAAAGAAAAATTAAAACAAGAAATATTTGAAGATCAAGTTCTTTATCTGAAAAATTTAGAAATACAAGATACAAACACACAAGTTGAAGTTATAAAAAGAGGCTTCAGATATGCAGCAATATTTAACAGAAATCTTGAATTTCATGAAAGAATTGGAGAATTAAATAAATATTCACTTCTAACTATTAGCACTCATGTTCATTTTGTCACAAGTGATAATAAACTTATATTTGGAACAAAAAAAAATCAAGGAAATCAAATATCTGGATTTTCAGGTTTTCCAAATGCAGATAAAGATTCTAAAACAATTGGTGCATTAACATATCAAGATATGTATAGAACTCTAAAAACAAAATTAGGACCTGAAGCAAAAGGATTAATGCCAAAAATTGACATGACCTTTCCGACAGGAGTAATTTATGTAGGAACACCAGGTCTAAGAGGAACTGATGCGGATTATCTTGCAAGATTAGAAATTGATTCTGAAAATGTGCAAACATTATTCAAAGAATCGCATCAATTTGATAAAGGATTATATTTAGTTGATTTTAAACCTGTGCAATTAGCAGAGTTTATTAAAAATATTCATGCAGAAGGCAAAACAATATCACGATATGCATTAGGAGCAATGGTTTTAGAAACAGGAATATTTCATTCTCCAAGAGAAGAACGAAGATTAATGGACGTAATAAATGAATTTGCAAATACCAGCATGATTCATGGAAATCAAACAGATTATTTTAGTTAAATACCTAGTTTCTTTTCTAACTCGGCTATTGCAATTGTCGTCTTAATTACGGTATCTGGATTTAGACTCATTGTTCCTATTCCACATTCAACAACAAACTCTGCAAATTCTTGATAGTCTGAAGGTGCTTGTCCGCAGATACCTATGTATTTTCCTTTTGCATTACAAACTTCGATTACTTGTTTAACTAATTTTTTAACAGCAGGGTTTCTTTCATCATATACATGTGCAACTAATTCACTGTCACGATCAACTCCTAAAGTTAATTGAGTTAAATCATTTGTTCCAATAGAAAATCCATCTACTTCTTCTAAGAATTCTTCTGCTAATATTACATTTGATGGTATTTCACACATACCTATTATTCTTAAATCGTTCTCACCATGTTTCAATCCAAATTCTGCCATTGTTGCTTTTACTTTTTTAACTTCTTCAACAGTTCTTGGGAATGGTATCATAACTTCAACATTTGTTAATCCCATTTCATTTCTAACTTTTAAGAATGCTTTACACTCTAATCCAAATGCTTCTTTGTATTTAGGATCATAATATCTTGATGCTCCTCTCCATCCAATCATTGGATTATCTTCGCTTGGTTCAAATTGTTTTCCACCAACCAAATTAGCATATTCATTTGATTTAAAATCACTTAGTCTTACAATAACTTTTTTTGGATAAAATCCTGCTGCAATCATCCCTATTCCTTCTGCAAGTTTATCTACAAAATATTGTCCTTTGTCTGCGTATCCATAAGTTAATTCTGCTATTTCTGCTTTTACAGTTTCATCTTCTAATTCATCGAAATGCAATAATGCTAGAGGATGAACTTTAATATAAGAGTTAATTATAAATTCTTCTCTTGCCAAACCAACTCCTTCGTTTGGTATAAAGCTTTGCTCAAATGCTTGATCTGGCGCGCCTAGATTCATCATTATTTTTGTTTTTGTTTTTGGAATCCCATCAAGTTTTGTTTCTTCTATTTCGAAATCTATTCTTCCTTTGTAAACATTTCCTTCTGCACCTTGTGAACAATCAACAGTTATTTCATCTCCTTGAGGAATATCTTCTGTAGCAGTTTTTGTTCCTACTAAACATGGTATGCCTAATTCTCTAGAAATTATTGCTGCGTGACAAGTTCTTCCACCACGGTTAGTTACAATTGCAGATGCAATTTTCATTATTGGCTCCCAATCAGGATCAGTCATATCCGTTACTAGAACTTCTCCTTTTTTGAAATCATGTATGTTATGAACCTCTTTTATTATTCTGGCAGTTCCAGAACCTATTTTTGAGCCTACACTTTTTCCGCTTATTAAAATTTCGCCTTGACCATTTAATTTATAGGTATATAAAACATTTTGATCTTTTTGTGATTGAACTGTTTCAGGTCTTGCTTGAACAATGAATAATTCATTTGTAATTCCATCTTTCGCCCATTCCATATCCATTGGTTTGAATTTACCTACTTTTTCTGAATAATGATCCTCAATTATTTGAGCCATTTTTGCTAATTCTAAAACTTCATCATTATTTATACAATAAACTTTTCTATCTGATTCTGAAACATCTACATTCTTTGTTGGATGTTTACTATCATGCGTGTAAATCATTTTGATAGACTTACGTCCAACTTTTTTCATAATAATTGGTTTGAATCCTTGCTTCAGGGTTGGTTTATGAACATAGAATTCATCAGGATTTACAGCTCCTTGAACAATGTTTTCTCCTAATCCATAAGCAGCAGTTATGAATATTGCATCTTTAAACCCTGATTCAGTATCTATTGAAAACATCACTCCACTACTAGCTCTATCTGATCGCACCATTTTTTGTACTCCAATACTAAGTGCGATTGAAAAATGATCAAAACCTTTATCTTGTCTATAAGAAATTGCTCTGTTTGTAAATAAACTTGCAAAACATTTTTTACAAGCGTCAATTATTTCTTCATATCCATGAATGTTCAAATAAGTGTCTTGTTGTCCTGCAAAACTTGCATCAGGTAAATCTTCTGCGGTTGCACTACTTCTAACAGCCACATCAGTATTAGAACCATATTGTTTTTCAAGATGTTTATAAGAATCAATTATTGCATCTTTAAGTTCTAAAGGAAATTCTAAATTTCTAATTAAGGATCTAACTTTTTCTCCTCTTTCTTGTAAATTGTGTAAATCAGAGGTATTTAAATCAGATAATATTTGAACTATTTTATCTTTTGCACTAGTTTTTTCTAATAAATATCTATAAGCATAAGCAGTTACTGCAAATCCATTTGGTACTTTAACACCTTTTGGAGTTAGGTTTCTATACATCTCTCCTAAACTAGCATTTTTTCCACCTACAAATGGAATATCTTCTATACCTAACTGGTCAAACCATAGAATAAAAGAATCGTTCTTGTCCACAATCTACACCTCTTTTTTATATAACAAATTAATACGCTCTTTGTTTATAAAGCTTTTGAAAAAATATTAAAATGATTCATCATAAATAACTTATTAGAATGATAAAAAACTGCTCTTTATGTAATGCAATAAATGAAACAGATAATATTATTTCGATAACAGAGCATTCTTTTTGTGTGGTTGCAAAACAGCCAATAAAAGATGGTCATCTTGTTATTGTTCCAAAAAGACATGTTACAAACATGAATGATTTAACTGATTCTGAATTAATAGATTATATACATTTAGCTGAAAAAATTAATTCTGCCCTCGAAAAAAATTATGAAGATAAACCTCTTTTAGTTATTCAAAGTCCAACTTACAGATCGGTTCCTGAACATTTACACATACAAATTGTTCCTTCAAAAGTAGGAGTTAGAGATTATTATAATTCAGTTGAAAAAATCCCTTTACATCAAGATTCTAGCGATGAAGAGATGAAACAGATGTGTGATAAAATTAAAAAATTTCTTTAACAGAATTCATCTAATAATTTTTTTATATTAATATCATCTATTTTTTGTTTAACTAAAGGCATTTTTTTCAGAACTGGATGAGTATCTTCATATTGTGCTCTTTCTTCTTTAAAGAAAACTCCTAAAGGTATTTTGTCAGGCCCTTCTAAACTTTTTGCAAATGCTTTTTCAATATTATTTGGAACATATTTTTTTTCTTGAAGATCATAAACTCTCTCTTTAAACCATTCAAATGTATTGTGTTTATTAAAAGTTACACATGGCTGAAACATTTCCACAAATGCAAATCCCTTAAAAGATATTGCGTCTGCAAGAGTATTTGTTAAATGATCTAAGTCACCTGCAAAACTTCTAGCAATATAACTAGTTCTTTGAGCAACTGCTAATGCAATTGGATTAATTGAATCATCTACATTCCCGTGTGGCGAAGAATTAGTCACATCCCCATGCATTGTTGTTGGAGATGTTTGTCCTTTTGTTAAACCATATATTTGATTATCATGAACTAATAATGTTATGTTTATATTTTTTCTAAGAGCATGTATAAAATGATTCATTCCTTCACCATATATATCTCCATCTCCACCTATAACTATTACATGTAATTTTTTATTTGCAATTTTTACACCCATTCCAACTGGCAATCCTCTTCCGTGAACTCCATGAAATCCAAATACTTTTATCCATTGTGGAAGTTTTGAAGAACAACCTATTCCAGATACAACAACTACATCTTTTGGGTTTAAATTTAATTTTACAATAGCTCTTTTTAACGCATTTAATATACCATAATCTCCACATCCTGGACACCAATCCGGCACATAAGTTCCTGTTGATAAAACTTTTAAATCAACCATTGTAAACCCTCTTTATTTCATCATATATTTCACTAGGATAAAAAGTTCTTCCACTATATTTTAGAATATTATGCTCAATTTTAAATCCTGTGTGCTCTCTGATTACACCAGCCATTTGAGCACCTTTATTTTCTTCTATATTAATTATAAATTTTGATTCATTTAAAATTCTATGAACATGATTTGTATGAAATGGAAATATATATACAAAATGTAAAAAATTTGCAGTTATACCATCTTTTTTTAAGTATTTTATAGCTTCAAGTATTGCTCCTTTTGTTGAACCCCAACCAACTAATGTTATATCTGCTTTTTCAGGTCCATATAACTTTGGCAATGGAATGTCTTGCATTGCAGTGTCAAGTTTTCTCCATCGTTTATCTTCCATCATATTTCTATTATCTGGTTTTTCACATATTTGACCATATTCATTATGCTCATCACTACTGGATGTGAAAACTGTTTTTTGTCCTGGAATTGTTCTTGGTGAAATACCTGAATCAGTAACCATGAATCTTTTATAATCAGCCCATTTGTTAGATTCAGCGTCAGTTAATAACCATCCTCTATCAATCTTCATATTTTTTGTATCAAATTCTTTTACTGATCTATATGATGCAGCTAAATGTTTATCTGATAAAATAAATACTGGTAACTGATATTTATCTGCAAGATTAAATGCATTAAATGTTTCGTAAAAACAATCTTCTATATCTCCTGGCGCAATTAATATTCTTGGAAATTCTCCATGACCAACATTTAATGTAAATTTTAAATCTCCTTGTCCTTGTCTGGTTGGCAATCCTGTTGCAGGTCCTGGTCTTTGTACATTCACAATTACTAATGGAACTTCACTTATTCCAACTAAACTAGTTGTTTCAGACATTAAAGCAAGTCCACCACCACTTGTTGAAGTCATTGATCTTACACCTGCAAATGATGCGCCAAGAGCCATATTTATTGCAGCAATTTCATCATCTGCTTGTTTCATAACTATGTTCATAGATTCTTCTTTTTGAGTAAAATAATTCATTATTCCTGTTGCAGGAGTCATTGGATATGCTGATAAAAATTTACATCCTGCTTTTATTGCTCCTAAAGCTAAAGCTTCATTTCCTTTCATTAGCATAACTTTCTTTCTTGTTTTTTTAGTTAGTTGTACTTGGAAATCATCAGGAAACATTTTTTTCACATAATCATATCCTTTTTTTGCAACTTTGACATTTATCTCAGCCATAGCAGATCCTTTTTTATTTTTATTATGAACTCCTCTGATTGCCTCTGCTAATAATTCAAAATTATAATTGACTAATGCAATTGAAGCACCTACTAACGCAGAATTTCTCATAACTCTATTAGCGTCTGGAACTTCTCTTGTTAAACTCATTAAAGGAACATCATATAATCTTACATCTTTTCTTATATCTCCTTCAGATATTTTTATTTGACTAGAATCATAAATTATTCCTCCCCCAACAGTTAAGAATTCTTTATGTCTGTCAACAGTATCTTTATTTAATGCTGCAACTATATTATATAATTTAATTGGACAAGTCACATTTTCTTCTTCTACTCTTACTCCAAAAGAATTATGTCCTCCTCTTATTAGTGATGGATATTCTACATGGGAGTGTATTGATAATCCTCCAAGAGTCATTGCTCTAGCAAAATTTTCTCCTGCAGTCATTATACCATATCCTGCTTCCCCACCAATTATCCAAGAAAGTTTATTTATCTCCACAGCCATAGTTAGAATGAACTTAAAGTATTTATAAAGATGTGTCTACATTTAAGAGTAGATATTAGAGAAAATTTATAAAATTCAAGTGCATAACTCTAAATAATGAAAAATATAGAAAAAATTTCTTTTGAGAACAAAGAACATGAAAAAATTGTTTGTAATTTTTCAAAAAATAATGATTCGAATATAATAGTAATTTTAAGTCATGGTTTATTAAGAGGTAAAAATAAAGGTTTTATCCCAAATATTTTTTCAATGTTTGAAAGTATAAATTTTAATGTTTGTAGTTTAGATTTTGCAGGTTATGAAGAAAGTGAAGGAGATATTAAAGATCTCTCGTATTTAAAACAAATTGATGATTTAGAATCAGTTATTAAAGGTCTTAGAAAACTCGGCTTTCAAAAATTTTGTCTTATAGGTCACAGTATGGGTGCAGCAGTTTCAATAATGACTGCTAACAAAAATAACTTAGTCAAATGGATTATTGATATTGCATCGCCTGCAGATCCTGAAAAAATTAAAGAAAGAAGATTCAATAAAAACCAACTAACAGAATTAGAAAGAAAAGGTTTTTTTGAATATGAACTTCCAAATGGGAAAAAATTTAATTTTTACAAAAGATTTTTTGAAGATACTAAAAAAATTGATATTCCTAAATCTATTAGTCAACTTAACATTCCAATACTCATAATTCAGGGTAGTGAAGATGAATCAGTCATGTTAGATGAAGCAGAAAAATTATTCTTAGCTGCAAAAAATAACTCCACTTTACAAATAATTGGTGGTGCAAATCATAATTTTAAAAAACATACTGATGAGCTTATTTCAACTATTAAAAATTGGAGTTTACAATGGATAGAAAAAGAATAATTTTATTTCTATGTTTTATGACACTAATATTAGTATCCTGCAATTCAGAACAATTTGGACAAAAATTTAATTATCCTGAAGGAAAAGTTATTCTGAACAAAATTACTGTTAATGTTCAAGTAACAGATACGTTTGACAAAATGATTCAAGGTTTAATGTATAGAACAACTTTAAATGAATTTGATGGAATGTTATTTGATTTCTCAAATGATCAAGCACTTTCTTTTTGGATGAAAAATACTACTATTCCTTTAGACATAATTTTTATTAATTCAACCAGACATATAGTTAAAATTCAAGAAGCAGACCCTTGCATTTCAGATCCTTGTAAAACTTATCCTTCTGAATTACCTGCAAGATATGTAGTCGAAGTTAACAAAGGTTTTTGTAGAGAAAAAGGAATTAAAGAAGGAGATAAAGTTCAAATCATTTTGTAAATTTCTTTTGCAATTTCTAATTCCTCATTACTTGGTATTATAAAAATCTTTATTTTAGATTTTTTTGTTGAAATTATAATCTCATTATTTTTATTTGCTTCTCGATCATAATCAATTCCTAATCCTTGAAGATTATCAAGAACATCTTTTCTTATAAACCATGCATGTTCACCAATTCCGCCTGAAAAAATTATTGCATCAGTTCCGCCTAAAATTCCTGCGTAACCACTTATGTAGAATGCGATTTTGTAAGCAAGCATTTTTAATGCTAATCTAGCATTTTTATCTCCTTTTAATGCCAAAGATCGTATATCTCTTATATCAGACGTTTCTTCTGAAATTCCTAAAAGACCTGATTTACTATTCAAAATAAATTCCATATCTTCAGGAGTATAATGTCTTTTTTTCATTAAATATAATGGAATCTCAGGATCAATTTCACCTGATCTTGTCCCCATCATCAAACCATCCATTGGCGTAAAACCCATGGTTGTATCTATAGATTTACCATTTTTAATAGCAGTTATAGATGATCCATTTCCTAAATGACATGTAATAATATTCTTTTTTTTATCTCCAAGTATAGTATAAGCTTTATCTGCTAAATACTTATGACTGATTCCATGAAAGCCGTATTTTCTAATACCATATTTAACATAAAATTCATTTGGAATTCCATATCTAAATGCATATGAAGGAATGGTTTGATGAAATGCAGTATCAAAAACTGCGTATTGAAGAGTGTTTCTAAGTATTTTTTTGCAAGTTAATATTCCTGCAAGATTTGAAGGATTATGAAGAGGTGCAAAATCACATAATTTTTTTATATTATTAATTACAGATTGATCAATTTTAACTGCATGATTATAATATTCTCCTCCATGAACAACTCTGTGTCCTACTGCATCAATCTCATTATAACTTTTAATCACTTTATTTTTTTTTAATGACTCTAAAGCTCTTATTGTTGCTTCAATATGATCTTTCACAGCACATTTCTTTAAAGTAGTTTTATTTCTCACAGTTATCTTTACTTCACATCTATCAAGTCCTATTGCATCTACATGCCCATAAAGAAGAGTTTTTTTGCTAGGCATATCTATTAATTTATATTTTAAAGAGCTGCTTCCAGAATTAATTATTAGTAATTTCATTTTGAGCTTCTACAACAGTTATAATGGCCACATCAACTATATCTTGAATAGATGCGCCTCTACTTAAATCATTTATTGGCTTGTTTAAGCCTTGAAGTATTGGTCCAACTGCATGCATATTTGCAAGTCTTTCAACTAATTTATAAGCTATATTTCCAGAGTTTATATTTGGAAAAATTAATATGTTTGCATTTCCTTTTAATGGAGAATCAGGGCATTTATTTGCTGCTACTTCAGGAACAATTGCTGCATCTAACTGTATTTCACCATCAATTATAAGATCTTTTCTTTTTTTCTTAACAATGTTTGTTGCTTCAATTACTTTGTCAACAAGTGGATGCTTTGCAGATCCATGTGTTGAAAAAGATAGCATAGCAATTCTTGGTTCTATACCAAATTTTTTTGCAGTTTCAGCAGTATCTATAGCTATTTCAGCTAAATTTTTAGCATCGGGATCTATTTGAGTTGCACAATCTGCGAAAAATAACAAATTATTATTTTCAGGCAATATCATTAAGAATAATCCACTGACTCTATGAAATTCCTCATTTGTTTTAACTATTTGAAATGCTGGAATAAAAGGTTTTGTTTCTGAACTTATGCCTGAAATCATACCATCAGCATGATTTTTTTTAACCATCATTGCACCAAAATAACTTGGTTTTAACATTATTAATCTTGCATTTTCTAAAGTCATGCCTTTAGACTTTCTCAAAATATGATATTCTCTTGCATAATCTTCTAAATTAACATCATAATTTGGATCTCTTACTTCAAATCCTGTGAAATCAACTCCTATTTCAAGACATTTTGCTTCCATTTTATATCTGTCGCCAATAAAATAAGGAATTCCTATACCCTCTTTTAGAATTATTTCTGCTGCTTTCAGTATTTTAAAATTATAAGTATCTGCGAAAACTATTCTTTTAGGGTTAGCTCTTGCTTTTTCCTTGAGTTGTTCTAGAAAGGACCTCATAATATATTATTTAGTTTAAGCAGTATTTAAAGTTTTATTATCACTTGCTAAAAAGTAAACTATAAAAAATTAAAATTAAAAAAAATTAATTTATTCTAAACTACATCCGCTTAAAGAAGCCAATCTCTCTAATGGTTGTTCTCCAGAGTAATATTGACTGTTTATTTTCCAAGTTGGATAACCCGTTACACCATTTCTTAAGCATTCATCTCTGTTTCTTTCACAGTCCACATAATCAACAAATGCAAAATCATTTCCAAATAATGCTTTTTGATTTTTGCAGTGAGAACACCATTCTGTACCAAACATAGTTACATCATTCTCAGATAAACATAATGCAAAATCTTGATATTTCCCTGGAGTAATTGATCCACTACCTGTACATGCAGTTAGAATTATTGAAATTAACAATAAAAAAAATATTAAAAAAAATTGTGTTTTCATTTTGCAAGCTCTGCCTCAATTACTGATTTAAAATTTTCAAATGGTTGAGCACCTGAAACTAGCTGGCCATTAATTATAAAACCAGGTGTACCTCTAATTCCTACTGCAGTCCCATCATCCATATCTTTTTTAATTTCAGCAGCTTTTTCACCTGAATCTAAACAACTATTAAATGTTGCAGTATTTAATCCAATATCTGCAGCGTATTGTTTAAATGATTCTACTCCTCCTGATACTCCGCTTTCAAATAATTTATCATGCATTTCCCAAAATTTATTTTGATCTTTTGCACATTCTGCAGCTTCAGCAGCTTTCTGAGCTTGTGTGTGAAAACTTAAAGGAAAGTCTCTATAAACAAGTTTTACTTTTCCAGTGTCAATATATTCTGTTGTTATTTGTCCTAATGTTTGTTCATAGAATCTTGCGCAGAATGGACATTCAAAATCACTCCATTCAACTATTGTTACTGGAGCGTTTGGATCTCCTTTAACTACATCATCATCCATTAATGCAACCATATCTATATTTGGAACACTTGGTGATGGACTAGGAGCACTTGGAGCTGCAGCAGCTATTGGCTGAGCATTTCCTGCTTGTATTTCAACAGTTCCAAAATTATCATTGAATTCACTTAATTCTCCTTTAACACCAAATAATGCTATAGTCATTAATAGAAGTAAAACTAATATACCTAACTTTGTTAAAAACATCATTATAAAACCCGCATGATGATGAGTTTGACATTCATTACTTTTCATTTCATGTTTTTTTACCATATATAACACCTCATGTGTTCTTTTGATACTATTAAAATAATATATCTTGCTATTTGAACAAACGTTTCTAAAACCTCTATAAATCCAATATAATTGTTTTTTAACGTTTATGCTTAAATAAAAATAAAAAAATATTCAAAAAAATAAAAAATTGATTTACTCGCTAGACCAAAGTCCATGCTTATTGCAAAATTCTCTTGCTCTTAATCCTTCAGTTTCTTCAACATAAAAAACCGCGCGTGGTTTATCACCTGGATAAAGTCTTTTTTCTGCAATTAATTTATCTCCTTTTAATAGTTGAATTAATTCAATGTAATGATCTTCATCCATTGGATGATCGATTGAACCAACATTAACAGTAACTTTATTACCATCAATTTCAACTAAAGGAACATGTTTTTCTTTTCCTTCTAATTCAGGAGAAAGTTCTCTTAATTCCTCAAATTCTTCTGAATTCAAAGAAAGATTTCCTTCAGCTTCACCAATAGGAGTTACTAAAACTCCTGAGGATTTATGCTTGTAAATTTTGTTTGCTTGAACCATTTTATATTTTACCAACTAAATCTAATCCTGGCTTTAAAGTCTTTCCGCCCGGTTTCCAACCTGATGGACAAACTTCTCCATTATGTTCTCTTACGAATTGTGCAGCTTGAATTTTTCTAATTAATTCGTCAGCACTTCTTCCAATCGAATTATCATGTATTTCAAAAGCTTTCAAAACTCCATCTGGATCAATTATGAATGTTCCTCTTAAGGAAAGTCCTTCTTCATAAATATATGTTCCATAAGCCATAGATATATCGCCTGTTGGATCTGCCACCATTGGAAATTTAATTTTCTTAATAGTTTCAGATGCATCATGCCATGCTTTATGTACAAATGCAGTGTCTGTTGAAACACTTAATACTTCAACACCCATTTTTTGCAATTCGTCATATTTATCGGCCATATCTCCTAGTTCTGTTGGGCAAATAAATGTGAAATCTGCAGGATAAAAAAACAATACAGTCCATTTACCTTTATAATCTTCTAAGTTTATTTTTTTTACTTCATCGTTGTGGTATGCATCTGCACTAAATGCAGGTGCTGGTTGATTAATTTCAGCCATTGGTGCTGTTTCGTAACCTTCACAATCACAGTTACAATTACAATTTTCGTCTTTAGTCATTTTTATTGACCTCCATATTTTCCTTTTATTATTATTTCTGATAAAGCGTTTCTATCAGATTGTTTTTCTCTTTCTTGAAGTTCTAGCGGCAAGTCTTCTTTGTTACCTGGTTTACCTATTGCTACCATTGCTTCAACACTAAATTCTTCAGGAATATTAAGTTGGTTTTGAGCTTTTTCATAATCAAAGCCACCGATTGCATGTGCAATAAACCCGTTCATTGATGCTTGTAAAGCAAGATTTTGCCATGCAGCCCCAGTATCAAAAGAATGTGTTCTTGATAATTGATTGTTGTGTTCAAAATTTTTCCTTGATAAGATGACTATCAATGCAGATGCATTTTTTGCCCATAATTTATTCTTTTCAAATAATAAATCAAACAAATCATTCCATTCAGAATCATCTTTTTTAGCATATATAAATCTCCATGGTTGAGAATTAAATGATGATGGGGCCCATCTTGCAGCTTCAAATATAGTCATTAAATCTTCATCACCAATATTTTCTCCATTCATTGCTCTTTGAGACCATCTATTAAGAAATATTTCAGACACATTAAATTTAGTTTCCCTATTATTTATTTTCATTTTAATTACTCACACATTTTTTGCATTTACCTTCAAAAATCATATTTACTTTTGTTGGCTTAAATTCTTTTTTTGGAATATTTTTTAAAGCATAATCAGTTAATTCTTGTTCCATATAATCAAGAATTTTTCCACATTTAGAACATACACAATGTTGATGATTTGCAATACAACCATCATACCTATATTCTTTGTTTACTTCTAATCTCCGAATTATTCCTTGATCAGCTAAAATATTTAAATTCCTATAAACTGTTGCAAGAGTGATGGTGGGTACTTGTTTAACAACTACTTTATGAATTGTTTCAGCAGATGGATGAGAACAAGTTTTTCTTAAAAATTCCAATATAACTTGTCTTTGAAAAGTATTTCTTGTATTCATTAAAACCCCCTTAATAATAATAATAATAATAATTATTAATTAGGATTGGTTATTAATTTAAATAGTTTTTGGTTTTCAAACAAAAATAAAATAAAAAAATAAAAATTAAAGTTTTTTCAACTTCAACAATAAAGAATTACTTACAACACTAACACTACTCAAAGCCATTGCCGCACCTGCAATCATAGGATTTAATAATCCTAAAGCGGCAACAGGAATTCCAATGATGTTGTAAACAAGTGCCCAAAACATATTTTGCCTAATTTTAGACATAGTCATTCGACTTAACTTTATTGCTTTAGGAACATCTAAAAGATCATCTCTCATCAAAACAATGTTTCCAGTTTCCATTGCGACATCTGTTCCAGAACTCATCGCAATACCAATATCTGCCTGTGCTAACGCAGGAGAATCATTAATTCCATCTCCAACCATTGCAACTTTTCCGAGTTTTTGAAGTTTCTTAACATAATTTGCTTTATCTTCAGGCATAACATCTGCAAATACATTTTTTATTCCAACTTGAAGAGCTATTGCCTTAGCAGTTCTTTCATTATCACCAGTTATCATAAAACATCCAATGCCCATTTTTTGAAGTTGCAGTATTGCTTGTTTAGAGGTTTCTTTCACAGTATCAGCAACTGCAATAAAACCAAGTAATTTTTTATCAGCCAAAAGCATCACAGTTTTTCCTTGAGATTCTAAATCAATTATTTTATCTGAAAAATCTTTTAAATCTATTTTTTGATCATTCATCAATTTTATATTTCCTAAAAAATATTTTTTCAAATTAATTATTGCAGACACACCTTTACCAGGTGTCGCTTTAAATTCTCTAATCTGTTTAAAGCTCAAATGATTATCTAATGCGTTTTTAACTATTGCATCTGCTAAAGGATGCTCACTGCCTTTTTCTATACTTGCAGCAATCACTAAAATTTCTTCATTTGATAAAGAACTGCTTGTAACAACATCAGTTACTTCAGGTGTTCCTTTTGTAATAGTGCCTGTTTTATCAAAAATAACATTTTTAATTTTATGAGCAGTTTCTAAAGCAGCACCACCTTTTATCAAAATACCTTTATTTGCGCCTTTACCAGTTCCAACCATTATAGCAGTCGGAGTTGCCAATCCTAATGCACAAGGGCATGCAATTACTAAAACTGCAATACTTGAAACTAAAGCAGTTCTAAAATCTGCTCCAATTATAAACATCCAAGATAAAAAAGTTATTATCGCTATAAACAAAACTGCCGGAACAAAATATGCTGCAACCAAATCTGCAAATCTTTGTATAGGAGCTTTTTTACCTTGAGCATCTTCTATTAATTTTATAATTTGAGCCAGAGTAGTATTTGCACCAACCTTTGTTGCCTTAAAAGTAAACAAACCATGTTTATTAATTGTCGCACCAATTACAAGATCGCCTTTTTGTTTTTCAACAGGTAAACTTTCACCCGTGATCATGCTCTCATCAATAGAAGATTCTCCTTTAACAATAATTCCATCAACAGGGATTTTTTCTCCAGGTTTAACAATTACTAAATCTCCTTCTACAACTTCATCTACTGGAATAAATATTTCATTCCCATTCCTAATTACAAGTGCATTTTTCGGTTTAAGACCTACAAGTCTTTTTATTGCATCAGAAGTTTTTCCTTTTGCTCTTGCTTCAAGCAATCTTCCGAAAACAACTATGGTTATAAGAACTGCACTTGCTTCAAAATACTGATGTCCTGCATTAAATAAAATTGTATACACACTATAAAAATAAGCTGCACTTGTACCCATAACAACTAAAGTATCCATATTTGCACTGAATCCCTTTAAAGCAGAAAAAGCACTTTTATACATTGGCCAGCCAACTATAAATTGAACTGGAGTTGCTAAAATCCACATTATCCAATCCTGATACAAGATGGGATTTTTCATAAAAAACATCCCTAAAATAAAAACTGGGACTGCAAATATTAATCCTACAAAAAATTCTATATTTAATTTTCTTATTTCTGAAGCCTGTCTTCGCCTATCTTTATCAAAATCAGTTTTAGTTATTTCAGAAGCGCCGTAACCTTTACCTTTAATAACTGCTATTAGATTTTTAACATTTACTTTTGAATCATCAAATTCAACAGTTGCTTTGTTAGTAGTTAAATTCACATTTGCTTCTTTCACGCCTTCAACTTTGTTCAGAGATCTATTTATGATAGTTGAACAACTAGCACAATGCATACCTGTTATGTCTAAAGTAGCTTTTTTCATTTTATGCAAACCTAAATGCGCCTTGTGATAATTCGACTTTACTAATCAAGATATGATCTCCTTGCACTTGATGTTTTAAAAATGATGGCCAACAACCGCCTCCAACATTTTGAGTTCCTAAATCATCAATGTCATAAAATTTTCCACAATTATTACAAACTACATCTTGTCCTTGTTGCCTGTAGCCTTTGCTTCCGCCACAAACATCACACGCGTCAAAAGCAGTTCTGATTTCTCCATCAGAACCCATAACTGTAAAATATCTTACTTCAATACCATTTGCATCAAAAGCATATTTTTTCATTTCTTCAGTAATATCTGAAATAGGTATTTTCACAAAATCAGATTCGTCACCGATAACGTTTCCTGTAGGACTATTGTTTGAACAAGCTGCCAAAGTTATTAACAATACTAATAACATTATAGTTAATTTTATCATATTGCACCTCCACATCCGCAGCCGCCTGATCCTCCACCGCCACAACTTCCACCCGCGGCAACAGGAACTTCATCAAGTTCTTTCTGAATTGATTCAGCGTTTGTTAAATCAGATCCATCTTTAACTATAAATGTTCCGGGAATCATACCCATCCAACAACTCCATGATATTACTCCTTCATCTGTAGGGGTAAATTCAATTGTTTGCAAACCTTGTTTTATAGGAAAATTTAATCCATATTTTGGAACTTGAATCGCATTATTACAACCATTTATTTCTTGACCATCTATAACCCATTTTACTGGAACACCTTTTTGTAAAACAAATTTATCAGGACTCCAACCATATCTATCAACAGTCATTTCTATGACTTGATATTCTCCATCCATTTTTATAGCGTTTCCAGTCGGAGTATTTGTATTTGTTGAAATTGTTGTTATTACAGTGTTAGCATCAAATCCAGTTCCTGTTAATGCTAAACCTCTATTAATCATTACTAATCCTAATAAAATAACTATTACTCCAGATGCTTTTAAAATTTTTGTAGTTGCTTTATTTGATAAAAAACTAGTTAAGAATCCAAATCCTAACATTACTGGAAGTGTTCCTAAACCAAAAACAAATAATATTTTTGCACCTTCAATTAAACTTCCAGTTCCTGCAGCCATTATATACATTGCTTGTAATGGACCGCATGCAATCATTAATCCATTTAATAAACCAATTATTAATGGATTTGAAAATTTTCTGTTTCCTTTAATTACAAATTTTCCAATAAACTTAGGAGTTCTAAGGTTAAGCCTTCTTAAATTTGGAATAATATTTAATGCTTTCAGTCCAAATAAAAGTAAAAATACTCCTGCGATAATGCCTACAACTCCCCTCATAGTTGGAGTAAATGCGAATATTGAACCAACTAGTCCAAATATCGCACCAATTATAGTATAAGAAATTGTTTTTCCAAATCCATATAAAAAATGAGATTTATGAGGTTTAACTCCTTTCTTATAATCTTTTGTTGTATAACTAACTACAAATCCTCCACACATAGCAATACAATGAAATCCTGTTAATAATCCTACAACAAATAACAATCCATAACCCATATTTGTACTTATTTGAGGCATATTTATACCATCAATAAATCCAAATAAGAAATATCCAATTATTATAATACCAATTAAACCTGCAACCCAGCCAACTGTTTTATTTCTTTTTTTTGCAGTTTCATCAAGTATATAACAATCATATCCTTTTTCTTCAATTTTTGATAATACTTCATCAATATTAGTTTTAGAATCATCAAATTCAACATAACCTGTTTCGTTTATTAAATTGAACTCAACACTTTTTACACCTTGAACTTTCATTACCTGTTTTTTTATTATTTTTTCACAGCTAGAACAATGAGTTCCTTCTGCAATAAAACCTTTTTTTTGAGTCGCCATATTTATTCTACCTCGTAACCCTCTTTTTTAATAATATTTTTTATAGATTCAATATTAGTTTTTGTTTCATCAAAAGATACTTTTACTAATCCTTCTTTATGGAACGCTTTAGCTGATTGTATACCTGCAGTTTCAGATAGTTCATCTTCCACTAACATTTCACACGCATGACAAGTCATCCCTTTTGTTTTAATTGTGATATTTTCCATTTTAACACTCCTTTAAAATAATTATTAAATATCGTAATAATTAGATTTGATATATATTTTTGGTCAAGAACTAATGATTTAAAAAAGTCTAGAATCTAAGAATTATGGTGTTTCAACGTTTACAACGCGATTTTTAAGAATATCTGATTTGTCTTGCCTTTTGGTTTTTTTGCAATCAGATTTTTCTTTTCTAAACCATCTAAAACAATACTTAATTTTGATTTATGCATATCTGTTCTTAAACGCAAAGTTTGCTGAGTTATTCCATCTTGTTCTTTTACTGCAAGCATGATTTTTTGTTCTTCAGTAGATAGTGCTTTCATTAAAATATCAAATTTTTCATGGTCTAATTGCATAGTTTTTTGATTAGCCAAAGTAGATAATATTTCTTTCTGCGATTTATCAAAGAATAAAATATAGATTCCTAAGCTCATAATTCCAATTAATAATGCGCCTGCAATAAAAATAGGTATTTGTGCTTGAGATCTTTGTTCATGAGGACAAATATTTGGATCAGATGGACAAGCTTCACCTGCATCAACATATCGATCTATTTCTGCTTGATAAGCTTGAACAACATTTTGTCTAACAAAAATTAATAGTAACAATAAAATTATCGACACAATTATAATTATCGACCCAACTTTTTTATTATCCATAACACTTGTTAATTATGACTTTGTTTATTAAGATTTTGATTTAGCAATATTTTTATAGTCTGATTAAGAATTTTATCCTATGCACCAACTCAAAAATAATATTTGGAAAAATTATATTTGGAACTTTTTTTTCCTATTTATAATATTCGAACCAGTCCTATATGTTTATTTCATGGAAGAGCTAAGTTTTACTTTAACTCAAGTTATGATTAGCATAAGTTTTTTCTTATTTTTATTGGCAATTTTTGAGATACCAACAGGAGTTGTCGGAGATAAACTAGGGTATAAAAAAACTTTAATTCTTGGAGGAGTATCTTATGTTTTAGGTGCAATTGGATATCTTTTATCTCAAAATTTTTACCATGTCTTAATAGCAGAAGTTTTTTGGGGTTTAGGAACTGCACTGCAATCTGGTAGCTGGGAAGGATTTATTTATGACACTCTTAAAAATTTGAAAAAAGTAAAAGATTACAAAAAAGTTCTTGGCAGATCATACGCTTTTTTCTGGACAGGGCTTGCAATCAGTTCTTTGCTAGGAGGATTTATTGCGAATATTAATCTTAAATGGGTTATATTAATTGGCTTTATACCTTTAATTATACCGCCAATAATCGCTGCAACATTTGTTGAACCTAAAAGAATAAAAAAGAAAAGCACTCATCTAGAACATATTGGAGAATCATTCAAAAGAGTTATTTCAAAAAAGAAATTACTATATTACGCAGTAAATTTCGTAATTTTATTATTGGTTATTGATACCGCATTTCATTTTTTTCAACCACTACTTAAATCTTTAGAATTAAATTATATTGTGTTTGGAGTATTATTTTCAATAGGATATATAGTTTCAGGAATAGGCTCAATATTAGGTCATTTTGTTGAAAAATATCTTGGAGAAAAAAAAATTCTTTTCTTAATGTATATAGTTATTTTTTTCAGTTTAATTTTAATGGGTATAAGTTTCACACCAACAGTTCTTTTAGCTTTACTTTTAATATTAATAATTATAGGATTACAAGCGCCAATAATTACTGATTATATTAATCATCATATTCAAAGCCATAACAGAGCAACTGTTAATTCAATCATTAATCTTACTAGAACAATGGTAGTTGCAATCTTCACACCTATATTAGGTTATCTTGCAGATATTTGGAGTATGCAAACAGTTTTCTTTATAGAAGCAGGATTTATTTTTATTGCATTTATTATAATAATGATTTGGAGAAAAAGAATAAAACTATGAGTTACAAAATTAATTTTCTTTCCAATTAACTTTCAAAAAATGTGCTGAGCAACTAAAACAAGGATCATAAGCTCTAATCAACTTCTCTATTTCCATTGTAATAAAATCTTGCGTTTTATTCTGCGAAAGCATTTGTTCAACATATGCTCTTATGTGATCTTCCATGCTTCTAAGGTTTTGAACTGTTGGAGTCACTATATTACAACTTTTAACAAATCCTTTGTCATCAAATACATATTCATGAAACAATATTCCTCTGGGAACTTCTGTTGCAGCCCTTCCCAGTCCTGCTTTTGGTTTAAAATCAACTATTGGTTCTGGATGAAATTCATTATCCTCTAATATTTTAATTCCATTATCCAACCAGTGAACCAGCTCTATTGCTTGAGCCACATTGTTGTGAAATATATTTTTACTAGGAATCAAAATTCCATTATCAGATAATATTTTTTTTATATCAGTTCTAAGATTTTTATAATTTAAATTAATTCTTGCAAGAGCACCAGTTACAAATCCTTTACCGTTTCTAACAGCAAATTTTGCAGTTGAATGCTTTACTATGTATTCTTCAAAAAAATCAGAGTAATCTTGACTAGTTGTTTTTAATCCTTTGTCAGAAATAATTGGTCCTTCAAGAAGTGGTTGCCCTTCCACAGTATATAATGCTACATGCTCAATATCTAGTTCTAAAACAGGATTTTTTAATTTAGCAAATAATTCTAGTGTTTGCATTGCATAAGGTCTGCTTTCTTTTAATAAATCAAGTAAATATTGTTTATCTTCAGCAGTAATTATATGAGTGAATCCACCGACTATTGATGAGACAGGATGCATTTGTCTTCCGCCAACTTTGGTTATAATTTCATTTCCTGTTTTCATCATCTGCATTGCTCTACTTACTTCTTGTTTATATTTTGGAGCCATTTCAATTGCAGATTCATATCCAAGATAATCCGGTAATGATAAAAAATATAGATGCGTTGCATGACTTCTTATTCTTTCTCCAATACTCATTAATTCTCGTAAAAGTTTTGTCTGAGTTGTTACTTTTATTCCAAAAGCATTTTCTGCTGCTTTCAGAGAAGTCATACTATGACCTACACTACAAATACCACAAATTCTGGTTGTTATTTCTTTTGTTTCATCGTATTGTCTTCCTACAACTAATCCTTCAAAGAATCTTGCACCTTCTACTGCTCCAAGTTCACATTTTGTTAGTTTCCCTTCCTTAATTTCAATATCTAAATTTGCGTGTCCTTCTACTTTTGTAATGTGATTTAGCGTTATTTTTGTAGTCATTTTATTAGTTAAATTCAACTCCTAGTTCTTCAAATTTCAATCCAGCATACTTTTGTAATCGTTGCTTTATTAGTTCTTTTGAAATTCCATTTTGTTCAAGCAACTTCATTACTTGTGGAATATTTGCATCTTCTAATGGTCCATGACAACCAGTACATCCATGACCTACTGCGGGACAAAGAGCATTACATCCGCCTCTAATCATCGGACCAAGACATTCTTTTCCATCTTCAAGCAAACATTTTATTTCCAATTGCGTGCATTCAACACACACAGGTTCAGTATAAATTTTGGGTTTTATTTTCATTAAAAAATGTTGCATCATTCTTAAGAATTCTATTTCATCAGGCGGACATCCACTTATTGAATAATCGACTTTAACATGTGTTTCTATAGGCGTTGGTTTAACAGGTTTTGTTTTTCCTTGCAAATTACTTGTATCAGAATAAACTTTTTTTACTATTTCTTTTTCATCCCAATAAATCTTTATTCCAGGAACATTTCCATGAGTAGCACAAGTTCCCCATGCAACTAAAAAAGTTGATTCTTCACGCCATTTTTTTAAATTTTCTAAATCACCTTCTGTTGCAACCATTCCTTCAACAAAACAAATATCATAAGGGCCTGATTCATTTTTTCCTTTAATCATAGGTGCTGAAACTAAATCAATTTCACCCAATAATTCTAATAATTTATCTCTAATAAAATATATTACTAGTTGACATCCAGCACAACCAGTTATTGAATGGATTGCCACTCGTGGTTTTTTCTTAGGTTCTTCTTTTTTAAACAATTTAATAGCATTCATTTTATTCATCTAAATTTTTAACTTCATCATTTCTAAAAACAGGACCATCAGTGCAAACATATTTTCCATGTATCATGCAATGTCCACATTTGCCAGTGCAACATTTCATATGTCTTTCTAAGCTAACCCAAATTTCTTTGTCAGTTAAACCTTTTTCTTTAATAATTGAAACTGATTTATTTATCATAATTGGTGGACCGCAAAGCAATGCTTCAGAATTCTCAGGAAAATCTACTGCTTCAAGTATTTGAGTTACAAACCCTACTGGACAATTAAATGGATTATCTTTTGGTGCTTGATCCAATGACAAATGAAGCTTGTAGTTATTTTGCCAATGATCTAATTTGTCCTCAAATAAAACATCTGCAGTAGACCTATATCCGAAAAACATATGTACTTCACCATAATCTTTTCTATGCATATCAATATAATCAAGCACACCTCTTAAAGGTGCAACACCACATCCGCCTCCAACTAACAATAAATTTTTACCTTTTAATTTTTCCATTGGATAACCACTTCCATATGGTCCTCTTAAATATATTTTATCTCCTGATTTCATATTATGAATTGTATTTGTTACAGATCCAACATTTCTAACATTAAGATATAGTTCATTTTTGTGATATGAAGCGCTTGAAATTGGTGCTTCCCCAATCCCAGGAATACTAACATTTACAAATTGGCCTGGTAAAGGATTTAAATTACAATCAATGATTATTGTTTTATTATCACTTGCTTCAGTAATAACTTTTTTTATTTTATATGCTCTAGATTCTAATATACTCATTTGAAATCCTCATTAATAGTTTTAACGAAATCAATCTTACTGTGACAATATTCTATGCATCTTCCACAACCAGTACACATACTTCTTCCGAATTTATCTTCAAACCATTGCAGTTTATGCATTACCCGGTGTCTATATCTATTAAGCCTTTTTTCTCTAAAAACATGTCCTCCAGATATTTCAGTAAAATCTTTTGAATGACAAGAATCTATTGTTCTAACTCTTTCTCCTTCTGATAAATTTGGTCTTAACATATCTTGCAAATCAAAGCAAAAGCAAGTTGGACATAAAATTGTGCATCTTTGACAACTAACACATTTTTCAACATCTTCTGCCCAATATTCAGGTGCCATAAACGGTTTAATATCTTTTCTTGTAAGATTTTTATTTGTTTTTGGAATAGGATAATCAAAATCATCTTTAGGAAGTTTTGAAACTAATTTTTCTCCTTTGGATGTTAATACATCAATATAAAAATCATTGTCTCTCTCGTGCAACATTAAATCATACGCTTCTTTTTGTAAATTCATTGATCCACAAAAACAATGACCAGAAGGGGGAGTTAAACAATTTATACCAACAATAATTGTATGGTCTCGTTTCTCTTTATAATGCTCATCAGGGAAATCTTTGTCTAAATATAATTTGTCTAATATTGCAATTCCATTTATATCACAAAGTCTTGCTCCAAAAATTATCCTTTTAATAGCTGTAGAAGTTGTTTTTGCAAGTTTACCATCTTTAATCAAGAAAAGCGTTTCTTTACTTGGTAAAAAATATTTCTTCACAGGAAAAAAAGGATTACTCCCATTAAGATCTATTTGTTCAACATCTTTTACAACTTCAAACCTGGTCATATCAGTTGTCACAGGAGCCACCAGTTCTCCTTCTAATAATAATGATTTTAAGAACTCTTTGTAAACCTCTTTTTTCAAAACCCTTCCCATTAAGAAAATCAAGAGATTGAGATTATATAAATATTACGAAAAAAAGTTAAGGCTCGTTCAACATAACAGTAGCCAAACCAGAATCAACAAATTCTTTAGTAACAGTACCATAATCAGAATAACCCCACAAAGGAGTACCGCCTAAACCAGGAGAATCATGAGGAGTTTTTTTAACACCTCTTTTAGTATAAAATCCTGCTGAACCACTACCTTCATGATAGTAACCATCGGGATAATAGTTAGCGATATTATTTATAGTTTCTAAAGCACCCATACGCTCACCAAAAGTACTAACAGTTTTAAAATCACCACTCATAAAATCATAACCTGCACGATTCCAATACTCCATATGAGACTTTAAAACAATAGCTGCAGCTTTAGGACCATCCACTTGATCAAAAGCATAACCTTGAGCAAGCCTACCCCCAAATCCTTCAGGAGGGTTTTGTTCATAATTTCTATATTCATTAAGTAACTGTTTAGTGCCAGCATCCAAATCAGGAAGAGTTTCTAAATAATCAACTGCTTTAATAAACGCAAAACTATTAATCATACCAAGATAAGAGTTATCAGTATTAGCTTTATGACCTGATGCAACCAAAACCGCATTAGGAGTAAGTTGTCTAAGCCAAGCCTTAGCAGATTCTTTAGTGAAAGAAGCATCATCAGGCTCATAAAAACGAATATCCTCAACTAACATTGCAGACAAAATAGCCTCGCCAGGAACACCAGTCTGTTTTGAAACTGAATTAATTTCGGCAATATGGGGTTTCATCATAGACCCCCAATTCTCGGTTTGTATAAAATTATAAATAACAAAACGAGTCCTATCAGCATCAACAGACTGATGTCCAGTAGGATCGGTATATCTTAATGGATTATTTTTAACATAAATATATCTATTTTGACTTTGAGTATTAATAGAATCACCCTTAACAGTATCAGCAGAAATAAACCTCCCAGTCAAAGGATTATAATAACGAGAACCATAATACAACAAACCAGTAGCATCTCGCTCCTTAGAATTATAATTAACCTTATTAGAACCCTCAACATTCAAAGTCTCACCAAAAACATCATAATCAGCACTCCAAACAACAGAACCAGAACCAGAAGAAACAACCGAAGGAGAACCAAGATGATCAGAATGAAAAAACTCAACAGAATAAGCAAAAGACATTGGCATCAAAAAAATTATGCATACTAATAACAAAAATACTTTTTTCATAATTAATCTCTGAGAATAATACTATTTATACTTTTCCTTTTATTATTTGCTTTACTTCTTTTTTTGCTTTTTCTTTATCATAACCTATTGGTATACCAATAATCTTTACTTTATCAACTCTACCAAGTCGCTCCATTAGCCCAAGAAAAAATGTTACATCAAAATCATGTAAAGAAAACATTTTGTGCGGATTTAATAATTTTAAATTATCAAAAACTTTTATTTCATCAATACCTTCAACAACATCCATTATATAATCAAATTCTTGCATCATTATTTGTTCTGGAGAAGTGCAAGATATAAATTCTGCTTTGTCCTTTAGTTCATCAGCAATTTCTACTGCTAAAGAATCATATTCTAAGTATGGATTTCCAAAAACAAGTATCTTCATAGAAAAATAGTTTTTTTCTCTGTTTTAAAATTTTATCTTACTCAAATAAAATTGAGATAATAATTTATATACTTCTTGTGCTTAACTATCTTTATGAGTCACATTTTAAAAGATAAAATAATTCAAAATTTGATACATACTCCTGGTATGAGCTTCAATGAACTTTGGAATAAAGAAGGCGAGAGTAACAAATTTGCATATCATCTTAAATCAATGGAAGAAAACGGATTAATTGAAAAAAAAGAGGATAAATATTATCTTTCTTCAGAAGGGAAAAAAGAATCAATATTTCTTGATGGTGCCACTGGAACAAAGAAAAAATTACCTTTAACAACAGTTGTAATAGCAGTGTATAAAGGCGATAAAATAGTTGCTCAAAAAAGATTAAAAGATCCTTTTTATGGTTCTCATGGAATTGTTGGCGGAAAACTTGATTTTGGAGATAAAATTCTTGAATGTGCAACTAAAGAATTAAATGAAGAAACAGGTTTAACTGCAGATTTAAAAATTGCTGGAATTAGCAATTTTATAACTTATAATGACGAAGAAAAAGCTTATCATCATGTCATGTTTGTTGTTAAAGCTACAAATCCTAAAGGCACTTTGAAAAAAAAGATTCGTGAAGGAGAAAATTATTGGCTTACAAAAAAAGAGTTTTTATCAAAAAAAGTTTACCCAAACATACCTTATTTTTTAGACTGGCTTGATGATGGTAGATTTTTCATTGCAGAATTTGATCGTTTTCAGAAAAATCATGAATTCACTGATATAAAAATTAAAAGTGTCACCTGGCACTGAATTATATTCAAAAAATTTATAAAAACATTACTTCTTTAATTTATCTATGAAAAAGGGGATTTGGTTAATTTTACTAACGGCGATTATTTCAGGAGTTAGTATTTTTTTAAATGCATTTGGTGTTAAAGGCATTAACCCTTTTGTCTTCACAGGTGCAAAAAATTTAGTTGTAGAAATATTTTTGTTCTCGATAATTTTACTTGCAAAAGATTTCAATTCTCTTAAAAAACTCTCAGTTAAAGATTGGCGAAATCTTGGAATCGTGGGTTTAATTGGCGGAAGTATTCCTTTCTTACTATTTTTCAAAGGTTTGACTTTAACAAGTCCTGCTCAAAGTTCTTTTATTCATAAAACAATGATTATTTGGGTTGCACTTTTAGCATTATTTTTATTAAAAGAAAGACTCAATTCAAAAGTAATCTTTGGGTCAATCTTCTTGTTAGCAGGTAATTTTTTATTATTAAAACTCACGGGTTTTGATTTAAGCTTAGGTTTAGCTTTGATTTTCATCGCAACATTATTTTGGGCTGGAGAAATTATTTTTTCAAAATATTTACTTAAAAATTTGTCAGGTAACATAGTTGCTTTTGGTAGAATGTTCTTTGGATCAATATTTATTATGATTTTCTTATTAGCAACAAATCAGTTTTCAATAGCATTTACTTTATCAGTAGCACAAATAAGTTGGATTGCAATAACTTCATTATTATTGCTTGGCTATGTCATAACTTTTTATAATGGCTTAAAAACAGTTAAAGCAAGTACTGCAGTTGCAATACTGGCGCTAGGCTCTGTAATAACTTCTTTATTGAATCTTATATTTTTAGATAAAGCAATAACTATTGTTCAAACAATTGGTTTAATTTCTTTAATATTAGGAGTAATAACTTTTGTAGTTTCAAAAGAAAATTTAAAAAAGATTTATTCTAGTTTTTCAACTGCAAAAGCATGATGAATAGTTACTTTATCACCTATCTGTGCATCTGGCAACAATTCTGATAATACATTCATTTCTTTTCCATCAATATTAACTTTGTAAGAAAAATCATTTTTGTCAATAACAATGCCTTTTTTGACTTTACACAATTCACAAAAGGTTTTTGGAAACTTTGAATAACTTCCATCTCCTGCATCTATATATTTATTGTGTTCTTCAAGAAAATATTTTTTCATAACTTCTAAATCCCATACATCTTTACCCATTTTATCAGCTACTTCTTTTATTCTTCTAAACGCATTTTGAAAAGTATCCATTAACTCTTGTCTATCCATCACAAATCCTTTGATAGCATTCTGTCTTATCTCAGCATATTTTTCTTCAGAAATATGTTCTTGAGTTAAAAGAACTTCTGCGCAAGAAAATCCATATTTTAAAAAATATTGTTCAGATTTCATCTGTTTTATCCCATAATGCAATTATTTCTTTAGCTTCTGATTCAGGAATTTTTTCTATTACAAATTTTGCACTTACTATTACATAGTCTCCTACTTGAACATCTTTTTTCAGAGCCAATGAAGCAATTCTAGTTTCAGAACCATAGTCAATTGTCGCTTCTTCTCCTTCAATTTTTAAAATTTTTCCAGGTATTGATAAACACATTATTCACAGTCCTCACATTTATCATATACTTCAACTTCTTTTAGTATTATCAAGTTTCCATCAATTATCTTTGGCATCATTGCATTGCAGTTTGGACATTTAAAAACATTATGATCATGTCCTTGTTCAATTATATTTGGCTCTCCTTTGAAATTACATAACTCACATTCTATAATTGCCTTCTTTCTAGTTACGTTAATTTCCCAATTAGTTAATGTTTTAAGAACTTCTTCCATTTCATGAGCAGGTAAGTGTCCTAAATCACCAACTTCAATAGTTATAGCTTTAACTCTTCCATGACTTGTTGCTTCCTGAATTATTGCTTTCGCAATTGTTTGTTCATGCATTTTCCACCAAGTTAATCGAATTATTCTTTTCAAATCCTACTATGTTTTCTATTGTTGTTTCTAATATTCTTTGTAATGCTTCAATACTATTAAACGCATTATGAGGAGTTATTATGACATTTGGCATTCTTAAGAGCAAATGATTTTCTAACATTTTTTTTTGTTTTACATAATCAGTTCCATCTAATAATTCTATTTCTTCGTCTATAAAAGTTTCTTCTTCTAAAACATCTAGTCCGGCGCCAGCAATAATTCCTTTTGTTAAACCTTTTATGAGTGAGTCTGTTTTAACTAATCCGCCTCTAGCAGTATTTACTATGTAAACTCCTTTTTTCATTTTTTCAATGCTTTCAGAATTTATGAAATGTTCTGTCTCTTTATTCAAAGGCGCGTGTAAACTTATAATATCTGATTGTTCTAAGAGATAATCTTTTTCACAGTATTTGAAACCAAGTAAATTTGCGGCTTCACTATTAGGATATTTATCATAGGCCAATACATTCATCTGAAATCCTTTTGCAATCCTTATTACTTGTAATCCAATATGACCGGTTCCTATTACTCCGAAAGTTTTTCCTTTTAAATCAAAGCCTCTTAGACCTTCACGCGAAAAATCTGCTTTATTTGTTCTTTCAACTGATTCAGGTAATTTTCTTGACATTGATAAAATTAAACCAAATGTGTGTTCTGCAACAGTATTCTCTCCATAGTATGGGACATTCGAAACTTTTATTCCTTTATTTTTTGCAGTTTCTAAATCTATATGATCAAAACCTGTTGATCGTGTACAAATTAATTTTAAATTTGATAATGTTTGAATAGTTTCTTTATCTACTTTTGAATATATGAACACGGATACACAATCAGCTTCAGAATAATTTAAAGCATTTTTCGAATTCAAAGTTTCTTCTACAAAAATTAATTCATGTCCAAGAAATCTTTCTTTTATGAATTCTTCTTCCCAATTCTTTATTTCAAAAAAAACTATTTTCAATTAGATCGCCTATTTTAAAACTTTTTTTACTTCTTTTATTTGTTTTAAAAATTTTTGTACTTCAGATTCTGTATTGTATAAATATAATGATGCTCTGACACTGCCTTGTAAATTATGTTTGTTAAACCATGAATGAACACAATGTGCGCCACTTCGCATCATGATTTTTGCAGAATTATCCATTAACAATGCTATTTGATGTGGATCCACTCCTTTTAAATTGAAACTTGTGATTCCTCCTCTTTTACTTGCTTCCGGCCCTAAAATTTCTACATCTTCATCTTTTTCTAATCCTTCGGTTAGTTGTTTTGTTAATTGTAATTCGTGTTTTTCAATATTTTTCAAACCTATTTTTGAAAGATATTTTACGGCCTCTCCTAAACCTATTATTCCAGAGTAATTTTGTAAACCTGCTTCGAATCTTGCAGGTACATCTTCCCAAGTTCTATTTCCATAGGTTGCGTCTTTAACTGTTTCGCCTCCAACCATGAATGGATTTAATTCTTCTAGTAATTCTTTTTTACCATATAAAACGCCTGTTCCGCTTGGGCCCAGCATTTTATGACCTGAAAATGCGATGAAATCTGCACCCAGTTTTTTAACATCTAAATCTTTATGTGGAGCTGATTGCGCTGCATCTAAAAAAACTAATGCTCCATGTCTATGTGCAATTCTGATTATTTCTTTCGCAGGATTAGTCACACCATCCATATTTGATGTGTGAACAATTGAAACAAGTTTTATATCTTCTATTTGTTTTTCAAAACTTTCAAGATTGAAAGTATTATCTTCTTTTGAACCTAGAACTTTTAGTTTTATTGTTCCTTGTTCTGCAAGCATTTGCCATGGAAGAAGATTTGAATTATGCTCTTTATCAGTTATCAATACTTTATCTCCTTTCTCAAATTTAAAAGATCTTGATAAAAGATTAATTGATTCAGTAGTATTTTTTGTGAATATTATTTCTTCTTTTTTCTTTGCACCAATAAATTTCTTTATCGCATCCCTACTAATTGCAACTTCATCAGTTACTTTATTACCTAGAGAATGCATACTTCTACCCGCGCAAGCAGGAAATTCTTCATAATAAGAATTAATCGCGTTAATAACTTGTAAAGGTCTAAGTGACATACAAGAACTATCAAAATAGGTGATTCCTCTTTTCAAAATAGGAAAATCTTCTCTTATTTTATCAACCTTTAACCCCATATAAAAAATGAAGAATAAAGTGTTTAAATAATTTATTAAAAAAAGAAGTTAAAAAAAAATTATTTAAAAAAATTACCTAGCAAGATCCACCTGCAGGTGCTGCCGCTTGAGTTGGTTCTGCTACTGCGTTTGCACATTCGCTTGGCGAAGTATCAAATCCAGCACATAAACCATTCAAAAAGCCATTTGCAGTTCTACTTCCTGCGTATTGCGATCCATCTATGAAGACTGTTGGGCTTCCTTGTACACCAAGTTTATCTCCCAGTGTTTTATCAGCTAACATTAAATCATATCCTTCATCTGTTTGGCAGGTTCTTATTTTTGCAACATCTAATTCTTGACTTTCTGCAACTGCAGTCCAACAAGTATCTGCATTACTTGCGCTACAAGCAGTATTCATGGCTAATGCAAAATCAAACCATTCTTGTGAGCCATAATATTTTGCAACACATGCTTCTCTTATGTTTTGATGTAATTCTTGTATTCCATGCATTGAACAAATAACATTTGCTTCATCTAAACAATAGTCTGGGTATCCTGATCCATAATTACTATAGATTACATATCTTGGATTAAAATCAGCTTTACCTTTTAATTGATCAAATACTGGCGCAATTGCTTCTTCTGCTTGGTTTCCATAAGGACAGTAACTCATCACAAAAAAATCTATTTGCGGTTTGTTATCTCCTTTTACAACTCCGATTGATGCAAAAAATTCATTTTGTTTTTCTTTATCTATAAACCAATTTGCACCTGATGATTCATCTCTTAATTGAAAACTAGTTCCTTTTTGAACAAATGCACCTCTTAATTGAGTGTTTGTTTCCCAGGTATTTGTTTCAACTAATTTATCTTCAAAAATATATGCTGGCAAATAAACTAAAGAATATTCCTCTATTAATGCTTGTCCTTGTTCAGTATCTGCATCTACATACTCAAATGTTGCGCCTGGAAATAATTGTTTTGAAGCAGAGGTTATTTGTGTAGTATCACAAGTTGGGCAATTTTTACTTGTTAAAACCATCACGTTTAATGCGACTGGTTTTGGTATATCTGCACATCCTTCATGTTCATAATTGAATTTTTCACAAATTGCTCTTGCAAAGTCTGTTTCAGATCGGCCACCAGAATATGATGCACCATCTAAATATATTGTTGGGCTTGCACTTGCGCCAACTTTGTTTGTTTCAACTTCACTAGCTTTCAAATATTGTACTCCTTCATCTGCTGCACAATCAGTTATTTTTTGTAAATTAACATTTTGTTCTTGTGCACATCTTAGGAATTGTGTTTCTCCTGCTTGATAATTTTGATTAAAACATAATAAATAATCTAAGTATTTTTCAGGATAATTTTCTTTAATACATAGTTGTCTTATGTTTTCATCAACTTCTGCTTGACCATGCAAACTTGAAAATGAATCTCCTTGTGATCGAACTATGTAATGTATATTATAATCTATATCATCACCAAATCTTTTCACTGCTTTGATTGCTTCTGTTTCTGCTTGAGCTCCATATGGACATTGACTCATGACATACATATCCAGAACTACTTCTCCAGTAACAGTATTTTCTTTTTCTAAATTTGATTTAGTAACAATGATTCCAATCGCGATTATCGCAGCTACAACAATTACTGCCAATACAACAGAGCCTACGATTGCCCACGTCGGCATTCCTTTGCTTGTTTGTTTTACAGCATGTGTTTTTGTTGTGTGAGTGGTTTTTTTACTACCACTAGCTTTTTTTGTAGAAGTTTTAGTTGTTTTTTTCTTCACCATATATATACACCCCCTAATAAAAAAAATTCTAATTATTTATAAAATTATTCTTGTTGTACAGCCAATTCTGCATCAATTATTTTTTTAAAATCTTTAAAGGATACTGCGCCCACTAAGGTCTCTGATCCTATGAAAAAAGTTGGAGTTCCATACAAACCTGAACTTAATCCTATTTCATAATCTTCATCAACATAACTTGTTGAACCATTTACTTCTAAACAAGTTTCAAGTATATCTCTATCAAAATTTATTTCTGTTGCAATTTCAAATAATCTTTCTTGAGACAAATCATTTTGATTTTCAAATAATTTTGAATGATAATCCCAGAATTGTTCTGGTCTATTTAAGAAAACACATTTTGCTGCAAGCGCTGCTTCTCTTGAATTTGCATGTGTTGGAAGTGGAAAATCATAGTATACTAATTTTACTTCCGCTGGATATTCTTCTAGCATTTTGTTAACTGCCGGAACAACTGATTTGGTATTTGGACAAGAATAACATCCAAATTCTATTATAGTTACTGGCGCATCATATGGCCCTGTGAATGGTTGTGAATCTATGTTTGTACCTGCAAAAATTAGGTTTCCTGATGGCACAAGATTCGGATCTAAACAAATGTTCGAGGCATCTTTATTTCCAAAAGTTCCTAAAGGATCAAATATACAAAACTTGTCACTGTTCTCCCCATTACAATTACCATATTTGATGAAGAAATATGCTCCTTGTGCAGTATAAAATATGCTTATCAAAAATATTATTAAAAATATCCATGATAATGTTTCAAAATGTTTGTACATCCACCTGCCAATGTTTGGGCTTTTTTTCATAAGCTTCCCAGTTATCTGTGCTTTTAATCTTTTATCTAGACCAGTGTCACATTTTCTAAGAGTTAGTCTTTTGAATACACATTCAAATGCTTCTTTCGCAATTATTCTATGGCTTGCACTAAAAATTCCTAGAAATCCAAAGACAATTAATGCTATTATACAAATCATTATCTGAAGATAAAAAGCTCATTAAATATAAACTTTTTGATAAGGACGAATGAACTCAAAGTTAATTAAACATCGTAATTCAGCTATTTAAACGTTTATGTTTGATTTTATAAAAATTATTTATGAATAAAATACCAAGTTAAGTCATACTGTCAAAACATCCTTCTAAAGCATAAATTTTATAAAACAGAATTTTTTCTCTTAATTAAATGAGGCTTAAGTGTCTCAACTAAAACAAACTTAATTTTGTTCAACCTTTGCACCGGTGATCTAACGGCTATGATTGTGGCCTTCCAAGCCATCTATCCGAGTTCGAATCTCGGCCGGTGCATTCTTTTTCATAAACTTTAAGAATAATTACTATTATTAACTTTTTTATGACTAATAATATATTAATTATCGCAGCTCATTCAGATGATCAAACTATTGGGCCTGGCGGTACTGCAGCTAAATATGCTAAAGAAGGTTTTGATGTTAGAACAGTTATTTTTTCTAAAGGAGAAATTTCTTATCCTCACTTTCAAGAAAAAATCATTGTTGGTACTCGTGAAAAAGAAGCTTTGCGTGCAGATAAAATTATTGGCGGTAAAGGTGTTAAATTTCTTGGCGTTTTAGAAAAAGATTTCAATAAAGAAGTGGAGATTTACAAAGCTAAAACACAACTTGAAAGAGTGATTAAAAAACTTCGACCTACTAAAATTTTCACTCATTCACCTGATGATCCTCATCCTGCTCATAGAAAAATTTCAACTTTGACTCTTGAAATTGTTGATAGTCTTCCTTGGCAACTTGAAGTTTATGGCTTTGATATTTGGAGTCCTTTTAAATTCAAAAAGAAAACTTTTCCTACTTTAGTGGTTGATATAACTGATACTTTTGATATTAAGATACATGCTTTAAAAGCTTTTAAAAGTCAATTTAGTCTTCATAATTTCCTTAATTTCTTCCCCCTGGGCATAACTTTATTCAAAAATTGGTCTAGCGGTTGGAAATATAAATATAAATATGCAGAGGTTTTTTATCGTTTAAGATGAGGGAAAAAACTTTAGTAATTGCAACCGACAGTTATTTGCCTAGATGGGATGGGATTTCCAGATTTTTATCAGAAATTGTTCCTAGATTAAATAAATCTTTCAAAGTAATTGTTATTGCACCTGATTTTGGTAAAGTTGAATCTAGCGGTTTTCGCATTGTTAAAATTCCTTTGAGAGATTCAAAACTTGGAGATTATAAACCTGCAAAGTTAGAATATTGGAAAATTAAAGATACTATTAAAAAAGCAGATATTGTTTTTTCTCAAACTATTGGACCTGTTGGTTTATTATCAATTATTGCTGCTAAAAAACTTGGAAAACCAACAGTATCTTTTATTCATAGTATTGAATGGGAGCTATTTCCTAAAGCAGTTTCTATGTCTATTTTAAAAAAAATTCTTTATCCTATTTCGAAAAAACTAGTTCGTTATGCATATAAGAAATCTAAATTATTAATCGTTCCTTCTGAAAGTGTTTCTGATATGCTTGTTTGGCAGAATATTTTAACACCTAAAAAAATTGCTCACCTTGGAGTTAATGTGACTAAGTTTTGTAAAGTAAATAATAATGATGCTAAGAAAAAAGTTGGTCTTGATAAAAATGATTTTATCATTGGTTATCATGGAAGATTAGGTTTTGAAAAAGATTTGAAAACTTTGCTTAGAGCGTTTATTAGAATTAGAAATAAACATCCTAATGTAAAACTATTAATTGTTGGCGAGGGTGTTAAAGAAATTGAAAATATGCTTAAAAGTCAAAAAGGAGTTATTATGCCTGGACCACAAAACAATGTTATTCCTTGGGTTCAAGCAATGGATTTGTATGTTCTTCCTTCTTTGACTGAAACAACTTCTTTATCTACTTTAGAAGCTATGGCTTGTGAAATTCCTGTTATTTGTACTAAAGTTGGTTTTGTTAAAGATTATATTGATGATGGAGTTAATGGTTTGTTTTTTGATTTTCAAAACACAGTTGATTTAACTAAAAAAATAGAATTATTAATTAATGAAAATAAGCTTCGTTCTAAAATGGGTTCAAATGCTCGAAAAATTGTCATAGAAAAATTTAAGTGGGATACAACTGCTAAAAAGATTGAAAAATATATTCATGAAGTTTTAGAAAAATAAATTCTACACATAATCTTGATGTTAAATAAATATTCTTTCTAAACTGTAGAACTTGAGCCCTCAGAAATAATTAAAAATAAATTATTTTTAAGCATTTCTGTTCTTTAGGAAAGATGAGCCCGCCGAGATTTGAACTCGGGACCACTCGATTATCAGTCGAGCACTCTACCAGACTAAGCCACGGGCTCAAATTAAAGGACGCCTCCGGCCAGGATCGAACTGGCGACCAAACGGTTAACAGCCGTTCACTCTACCGCTAAGCTACGGAGGCAGGTATTGATTCTCAGGACTTGTATTCTCTTTATATAATTTTTGTTGACTAAGCATGATTTCTCTCTATCATTTTTATATTTTCAGTTTTTTTACGAAACATTTATATAGTAATTAGTACTAATTAAAGCATAAATAAGTGCACTTTAAGTAATTTATTAATATTTAATTGGTGCTAAATTAGTACTAATCTCGAGGAAGAACAAGTGAAAATAGTCGGCTTCAAAGGTCAATACAGAATAACTTTACCAAAGGACTTAGTAGAAGATAAAGGTTGGAGTCCAGGTACGCAAGTTAGATTCATAGAGACTCCTGAAGGCGATATAATTCTAAAAGTAGTTAAAAAAGCCGATAAAAAAGGGGGCGATAAAAAATGATTGCTCCTGAAAATAAAAGAGTTCAATTATTGAATGAAATAAGAATAACACACTTATCTCTAAAAGAACTTCTAAAAGAAAGAAAAGGTAAAAAAATTAGTTCTGAAGATTATGAATTCCATAAACAATTAAGATCAAACGAAACAGAGAACCTTAGATATTTATACAAATTACAAACACAATTAGAATTAGAAAACAAGAATCTTGAAGCTGCAAATAAAGAAGCTAGAAAACAAGAAACAAAACCTGCTGCATGGATGGCTATAATAATCATCTTAGCAATAGGAGTTTTAGTTTTAAGCAATTTAGGTCCAATACAAGATTTAACAGGTTTAGCAATATTCTCAAAATCAGAAACAGTCATTCAGAATGTAAATACTATATATACAGAAAACTCTGAATTAGCATTAAACATTACAAATGCAACTTCTTTGAGATTGAATGGAAAAATACTTGGAGAAGGAAAAGCGACAGTTTATCTTGAAATGAATGGTCAAAAATTTGTTGTTCTTGATAGAGACAATACTAACAATCAAGGAGGAAGCTTGATAACGGGAATGGCCATTGCAGATGTTAATGATATGATTGGAGAAGAAACAATAATAGAGGAAATTAATGAGACAATAATTATTGAAGAGAATATAACAGAAGAAATAATTCCAGAATTAATTGAAAATATTACAGAAGTAGTTAATGAAACAATAACTATAGAAGAAAACGTGACTGATAATGTAACTGAAGATATTATCATTGAAATAAATGAATCAATAACTGAAAATACTACTGAGATAATAAATGAAACTGTTGAATTAAATTTAACTACAAACACAACTATAGAGATTAATGAAACTGTTGATACAAATGTTACAGAAGAAACAATTGTTGAAACAAATGAAACAATAGTTGAAAACATTACAGAAGAAATAATTACAGTGCCTGAAGAAATAGTCATAGACATATCAGAATTATTATTGGAAAATGAATGTTTAGAAACGTGTGATTTACCAATAAGTTCAGGAAAATTAATAATTGAATTAGAAGGTGCATCATTAGAAATTGAAAACATTGTTTTCACTAAAGATATTAAGAATACTGAACCAGTTCAAATTGTAGAAATAGAAAACATTTTCTTGAATACACAAATTGTATTGGAAGGATCAAATTATTTTATTGATGAAGATGGAGATTTATTAACTCTTGATATAAAAGAAGTTGAAGGAGTAATAACTACAATTGAATCAGGAAAAGTAACTCTTACACCTTTAACACCAGGAGTTTATGAAACATATTTGTATTTCACAGATGGATACAACTTAAAGAGAAGTAATAGCTTTAACATAACAGTTCCAGATAATGAAACATTCGTATTTGTTGATCAATCAACAACTGTTGAGTCAAATACTTCAAATGAAACTCAAACTATTATAGTTCCTGCACTAGTGGAAGTATTACAAACTTTAACAATCAATGATTCAAATGCTTTGAATATAACTATTAACATTAAAGATAAGAATAATAATGCAATAGGTCAAGTAAAGAAAACAGTTGGATCAAAGGGATTATCACTTGAAATTAAAGGTGAAGAAAAATCCGTTAAAGTAAAAGACAATAAAAACAATAAAAACAAAAATCAAGCACCAGATAATGCAGGTTTAAAAGAGACCACTAAACAAGTCAAACCAGATATTAAAATCTTTAATATAAAGAAAGCTCCAGAAGTATTAGATATTTTCATTGATGAATCAACTCAAGAAATTAACAATGGACAAATCACCACTCCAGTTATTTATATTGAATCAATTGAAATGGAACGAGCAGAGATAAGTTTACCTCATGATGGAGATGTTGATAAAATATTAAGATGTAGAAATTTCATAAAAGAAACATTTGAATGTGTAAGCTGGGAAAGAACAGAAATTCCATTTGTGAAAAATGAGACTCACATAATATTCAATGCTACAAGATTCTCTGGATACGTAGGAGCAAATCTAACAATTATAACTCCACAAAGTTATCCAGTTAAAAATGGTGAATGGGTTGTTAAATTTGGAACAATCGGAAATGCAAATTTAATCATAGACGGTTATGATGGAACTCAATTTGGAGTAGACATTGAACATGTAAGCTTAAAATGTGGAAACACAGAGTTAACAGCAGTTTATGATGGAAATAGTGTTGTTTATGAGAACTATGAATGTAACGAAACAGGAGAACATGTAGTTAGAGTTTTAACTGATGGAAAACACGTTCAAAGATTTACATTTGGAGATTCAGTTGGATATGCAAATAACTTTGCAAGTAATGTTCCAAAAACATTGAACATCCAAGGTAAATTAACTAATAGCACAGGAATAAATGTTAATGGAAGTAAAGATTTTGTGTTCAAAATATTTAACACATTTAGTGGTGGATCAAATGTTTGGAATGAAAGTCAAACTTTAACTGTGAATGATGGAATTTATGATGCAGTACTTGGATCAAACACACAATTAAACATTAGTTTTGATGGACAATATTATTTAGAAGTTGTTGTTGAAGGAGAAACATTAACTCCAAGAATAAACTTAACTAGTTCACCATATACTGAAAGAGCAAGACAAGCAGATTATATTAGTTGTGAAAACTGCATTAACAGCAGTTACATAACTGATGGAACTATTAATGATTCAGATCTTGCAAGCAACAGTGTTGGAACAGACGAGATAATGGCAAATACTATCTTGCCTGGTGATTTAAACACTACAAATAGTGCAGGTGCAAGCGAGGATGATTATGTTTTAACTTATGATCATTCAACTGGCACAATGACTTGGGCACAAGATAGTTCAGGAACAGGTTCAAGCGACGCAGGAGGATGGTTAAACACAAGTTCACACACAAGAACAGCACTAGACGTAAACATAACAACAGGAGACCTACTAGTAGCAGCAGGAAGTATAGGCGTAGGAACCTTAACACCAGGCGCATTACTAGAAGTGAACGGAGATGCAAAAATCACTGGAAACTTAACAGCATCAGAACTATGCATAGGAACAGACTGTCAAACAAGCTGGCCATCAGGAAGTGCAAGCGCAGCAGGCGGATGGTTAAACACAAGTTCACACACAAGAACAGCACTAGACGTAAACATAACAACAGGATACCTACTAGTAGCAAGTGGAAGTGTGGGAATAGGAAATGTTGATCCTTCAGTTGCATTAGATGTTACTGGTCAAATTTATGCTGAGAGTGCGACTTTCCCTGTTATGGGCTTTAGAAGAACAACTTCTTCCACATCAAGTGGTAGTTTTGAAGGTTTGACAGGTGTTTACTCTGCAATGGGTTTGTATACTCAGACTAGTTTGTCTTCCGGCGATGGTTTTGGTGGAGGAATTGTATTTTATGCTAAAGATAGTTCAGGAACAGATAATCCAATTGCAAGAATTTATGCTAGAAAAGATGGTGCAGATAATACTGGCGCATTCCAAATATGGACAGGAGTAGAGGGTCAAGCATCAGTTACAACTTTCAGAGCAGATGGCAGTGTTGGAATTGGTTTAACAAGTCCTTCAGAAAAATTATCTGTTAATGGTTCAGCAAACATCACTGGAGATTTATACTTAGGAGGAAATTTAATTGGTAGTGGTGCAGACCTTGCTGAGAAGATTCCTTCAATGGATAAGTTAGAAGCAGGAGATGTTGTAATCATTGACAGAGATAATTATGAAATGATTAAAAAATCAGATTCAGCAAATTCAAATTTGGTTGCAGGAGTTGTAACTACAGATCCAGCTATTGTTATTGGTAAAGAAGTTGGTGGAACTCCAATTGCTTTAGCAGGTAGGGTTCCAGTTAAAGTTACAACTGAGAATGGTCCAATTGAAGTTGGAGACATGTTGACAACTGCTTCTAAGCCAGGTTATGCGATGAAATGTACTAGCATGATTAAGTGTTTCGGATCTGTTTTAGGTAAAGCAATGGAACCATTAGAATCAGGCGAAGGCAAAATAATTGTGCTAATAAATTTGAATTAATTATTTTTTTATTTCTTTAAGATTATTAAAACATAATATTTTTATAATGATAACGTTTATAATTATTAAAACATAATATTTTTATAATGATAACGTTTATAATTATTAAAACATAATATTTTTATAATGATAACGTTTATAATTATTAAAACATAATATTTTTATACTGATAACGTTTATAATTATTAAAACATAATAAAAAGATAATCATAACATAAAGATAAACAATATAATGATTAGATAATAACAATAAACCGCATCGTAACAAAATAGAAACATTTAAATAATAAAATAATAATTAAATTATAAGATAAAATCCATTCTGACAATTTTGAATGGGCAAGGTTACATAAATAACATGGCAAGCGACGACGACAAAATAAGAAAAGGAATTGTAGTACATGCAACCATACCTATTACTCAGTATAAAATGATCAAAGAATTAGAAGGTATGCTGGGAACAAGTGAAAATGGGGTAGTCTCAAATATCATACAATCATGGCTTTATGATCAAGAATGGTTCAAAGAAAAAATTAGTAAAAAAATAGGTGGTAAAGAATGAATGCTGCCAATAAAATAACAAGCGCATTAATGTTCTCATTATTATTTATAATTCTAACTACAACAGTTATTTCAACAGACATACAACAGGTTTCTCACATAAACGATACTGCAAGTAGCGCATGGCTAGAATTAAGCGGATGCGGTGCAGACACCTATATCGATGTAGGTTCTTCAACACTTGAAGCTGGAACAATTGTTTGTGCCCCAGACACTGGCGCTGGAACAATGAGTAGTTTCACATTAGATGCAGATACAGGAACACCTCAATCAATAACTAATGGACAAACTATGTATGTTACAGGAGGAGCTGGAATAACAACTCTTGCAGCCGCAACAGATACAGTAACAATTACCTCAGATTTAGGTTCAGCAATCGAAAATACTGAAATAACAGATGGTACAATTACTGAAGCAGACATGAACATAAATAATGCCCCTGCGGATGAAGACATATTAACTTATGAATCAACAGGAGCATATATGTACTGGCATAGTTGTGAGGAATATTTTGGTACAGCAGATTTATGTGACGGAACAGATGCAGTTAATGACGCAATATATGATTGTACAACTGCAAACGCATGTACCATTACTGGTGATGACGTTAGCTGTACTAATTGTGTAACACTAACAACTGAAACTGCAAATAATTATGTTTCGGCAATCAGCCAGGGAGTGGACATAACAATTGGAGGAACTCCTGGCGAAGCATGGAACGCAACAGCAGGAATAACTGCTGACGCAGTAAATGGAGATTCTTTAGCAGACACAATTGCTATGGATGCAATACAAATTATAGATGGCGGAGCAAGTAGTGAAGTTAAAATTTGTGATGCTTCTTGCGACACAAATACATATGCTGTTTCTGGAGGAGAATTATATATTGACAATGACTTAGAAGTTGATGGAAACATTTTTGGTTCAGGAGCTGACCTTGCAGAAATGATAAGTACAAGTCAAACTTTGTTACCAGGAGATGTTGTCATGATTGATGTTTATAATGATTTAAAAGTTGTAAAATCTCGAGGCAAATACAATACTTTAGTTGCAGGAGTTGTATCAACTAATCCAGGAGTTATTCTTGGAACAAGTATGCATCCAGAAGGTATTGAACTTGCTTTAACAGGACAAGTACCCGTTAAAGTAACTAATGAAAATGGTTTCATAGCAATTGGAGATACTCTTACTACTTCAAGCACACCTGGTTATGCAATGAGATGCGTAAACCTAGACTTATGCACAGGCGCAATTATTGGTAAAGCTTTAGAGCCATTAAACAAAGAGCAAGGAACAATTGTAAGCTTAATAAAACTAAACTGAAAACATAAAAAATGAAAACTAAAACAATCACACAAATAGGAATTTTTGCAATCACACTACTATTAGCCATGAATTTAGTTTCTGCAACAAATTTAGCACATATTTCAAGCATTTATGATGATACAGGATCAAGTCCATGGATAGAAATAGACGCAGGTTGTACAGCCACAACATCTATAAATGGAGTTGACTCTTCAGGAACAATTACTTGCACTGCAGATTCAGGATCAGGATCTATGAGTAGTTTCACATTAGCAGGAGATAGTGGTACACAAACAATTGATGATGATGATGATTTAGATATTGCAGGAGGAACAGGAATAACAACTGCTACAAGCGCAACAGACACAGTAACAATTACTGCTAGTTTTGGCGCATCAATTGACACAGGCGAAATTACTGATGATACAATTATTCCTGCAGATTTATACACTGGAGGTCATGCACCTGCAGCAAATGATTTTCTAACATATGAATCAACAGGAACAACCCTCTATTGGGAAAGTTGTACAGAATATTTGGGCGCAACTTTATGTGATAAATCAGATGCGACTACTGATGGTATTGCAAGTGAAGCAAACATAAATGCTTGTACTATAACTGGAGAGGATGTTGTTTGTTCAGATTGTGTAAAATTAACAACTGAAACAGCTGGAAACTATGTTTATGGTATTTCTGCAAGCACAGATATAACTGTTAGTGGAAGTGCTGCAGAAGGTTGGACTGCCACAGTTGGAATAACTGCTGATTCAGTAGATGCAGATTCATTAGCAGATATAATATATGTAGATTCTGTTTTTGTATTTGATGGGGCTGCAGGCGCATATGAGGTCAAAGTTTGTGATGCAACCTGCGGAACAAACACTAACGCTCAAGCAGCAGGTGAACTTTACGTTGATAATGATTTAGAAGTAGACGGAAATATCTATGGTTTTGGAGCTGACCTTGCAGAAATGATTGCAAGCAAAGATTTATCTTTAGAACCAGGGGAAGTAGTCATAATTGATATTAATAATCCTGTTAATGTAAAAAGATCTGAAGGTAAATATGATAAATTATTAGCAGGAGTTATATCAACAAATCCAGGTATAACTTTAGGTACAGAAGTTCATCCAGCAGGATTTGAACTTGCATTAACAGGACAAGTACCAGTTAAAGTTACTAACGAAAACGGACCAATAAAAAGAGGAGACATACTAACAACAAGCAGCACACCAGGTCACGCAATGAAATGTGATGATTTGAGTAAATGTCAAGGTGCAATAATAGGAAAAGCATTAGAACCATTAAACAACGAAAAAGGAACAATTATGACTTTGTTAAAGTTAAGCTAAAATGAAAAACTCAATTATAACCAAAATGTTTGTAATTTCACTAATATTCTTAGTGCTAGTAAGTTCAGTTCTTGGAGTTAAAGGAATTGCAGGAGTTACAAATATTTATGATGATTCAGGAACAAGTCCATGGTTAGAAATAGATGGTTCCTGTGTTGCAAACACTTATCCTAGTGGAACAACTGCTGCAGGATTAATTAGTTGTAGCGCAAAATCTGCTTCAGGAACAATGAACGGTTTTGATGCTCAAGCAGATTCCGGAACTAATCAACAAATTAATAATACAGATACCTTACTCATAACTGCAGGAACAGGAATCTCAACAAGCATTGTCGCAACAGATACAGTTGAAGTTAATTTAACTGTTGGATCCAGTATTGAATCGTCAGAAATAACTGATGCGACAATTATTGAAGCAGACTTAGCTATGGCTAATGCATTTGCAGATGAAGATATATTTGGTTACAAATCAGCTTCACAATTTAATTGGAGTAGTTGTACTGAAGCTTTTGGCGCAGGAATTTGTGACGGAAACGACGCAGTTAATGATGCAGTATATGATTGTACTTCATTAAATACTAATAGTATCACAGCAGAAGATGTCAGTTGTACCAATTGTGTTGCATTAGGATCTGAAACAACAGGAAACTATTTGGCAGCATTTACGGCCGGAACAGATATAACAATTGGAGGAAGTGCTGGCGAAGCATGGACTGCAACAATAGGTATAACTGCTGATTCAGTAAATGCAGATTCATTAGCAGATGATATTACTTTAGACGCAATCCTATTAATTCAAGCAAATAGTTCGTCAAGTAATGAAGTTAAAATTTGTAATGGAGCATGCACTCCAAGTACTTCTGCTGATGATGAAGGAGATTTATATGTTGAGTATGACATGGAAGTCGATGGTAACATTTATGGTTCAGGAGCTGACCTTGCAGAGAAGATTAGTAGCAGATACACTGATTTAGAATCTGGAGATGTTGTTATTGTTGATGCTTTTAATGATGTTCATGTTACCATTTCAGCAAGACCTTATGCTACAGATATTGCAGGTGTTGTTTCTACTGCACCTGGTATAATTTTGGGTAATGGTATGCATCCAGATGGTATTGATCTTGCTTTGGTTGGACAGGTTCCAGTTAAAGTTACTAATGAAAATGGGCCTATAAAAAGAGGCGATTTACTAACAACCAGCAGCACACCTGGTCATGCTATGAAATGTCTTTCTCCTAGTGAATGTAAATTCTCTATGATTGGTAAGGCTTTAGAAGAACTAAATGATGAGCAAGGAAAAATCATGGTTCTTTTGATTTAATTTTTTCTAGAAATTTTTATTTAAAACAATTTTTCATTTTTTTCTTCATCAAAAAATATTTAAACTATTTCGCTATTTTTTATTTTAACACTTGGGGGTGTTAATTGATGAGTTCCAAAAAAATTGTCTTATTTTTAGTAGTGGTTTTTATAGTTATTAGTTTAACGACTGCCAGCGAATTAAATCCTTCTAAGGAGGGAGATGATTTGTTTTCAGTAACTTCTAGAGGTGCTTTCACTGAAGGAAATATTTTGATTAATGGAGATATTCAGGTCAGGGGAAATATTCTTGGCGCAGGTGCTGACCTTGCAGAAAACATTAAATCTTCTGAGTATCTTGAAGCAGGAGATGTTGTGGAGATTAATCCTGACTTAGATGTTACTATTAGAAAATCTTCTGGCGCATATTCAAATTTGGTTGTTGGAGTTATTAGTTCTGATCCTGGAATTATTCTAGGTCAAAAATATGAGGGATATCCTTTGGCTTTAGCAGGCAGAGTTCCTGTCAAGGTTACTAATGAAAACGGTCCAATAAAAAGAGGAGATATTTTAACAACTTCTTCAACACCAGGGTATGCTATGAAATGCGTTGATTTAGATAAGTGTAGAAGTGCAATTATTGGCAAGTCTTTACAAGAATTAAATTCTAAATCAGGATTAGTTATCGCTTTAATTTCTCTTTCTTAAATTATTTTTTTTATCTATTTTGCTTTCAAATTAATAGAAATATTTATATACTAATAGTATCAAAATAGTTACTATTTAGAGACTTTCTTGATACTCAAGAGAGACTACTTTGACTACAAGGCAGAAATTACAATGAGCAAAAGAGTATATGTAACATTTACTGAAAAACAAATTGATGAAGTGAATAAATTAGTTGGAGTTCTAGGCAGCAATGAAGCAGATGTTGTTAATACAATAGTTGCGATGTGGTTATATAGTGAGGAGAAAAAATAGCGATGACTTTCAATAAAAGCACCAGGACAGAGAAAGCATTGAAAATATTTTTTCTAATAATAATTCTAATTACAGGTGCGAGCGCAACTAATTTTAATCTTGGTAGCGGGACAATCACTGCAACAACCTTAATACAAAATGGGTATGAAGTTTGCGATACTAGCAATAATTGCGGTTATGCAACAACTGAAACAACTGCAATAACAATTTGTGGGGATGGCGAATATCTGAACGGAGAGGGAACATGTGATACTGCTGCAACAATCATTAGTCAAGGAGGAGGACTTTTAACTGAAACAGGCGATGTTGGAGGAATTGCTTCAAGCACAGGAACAGATATAACAGAAGGAACCCCCTGCACATCAGGAACTTGTACTTTAACAATTGATGTAACAGATGTTCTGGGAACTGGTCTGACTGAAAGTTCAAACAACATAGTTATTTCAACAACTTATCAAGGTGCAAATGCCAGATGCTCTGGAACAACAACTTATCTTGATGGAACAGGTACATGCGATGACATTTCAAATGTATACATAGATGGATTAGGCGACACTATGACTCTTTCATCAGATCTTAATCTTGACAGCAATGGTTTTGTAATTGATGTCAGCGGAAGCAGAATTGGATTAGGAACTTCTACACCTGAAACAGCTGTTCAAATTGATGCTGATTCACCGAATGTTTCATTTTCATATTTTGGAACTGCTGGAACAGCAGATACTAGTCTTGGCGCAATTTATTTTGGAGAGGGCACAGGCGAAAGACAAGCAATCATAGAAGCAGTAAGAGATGCAGCATCAACAAGTGGAACAGATCTACCTAGCAGAATAGCTTTGTGGACAACTCCTGACGGATCAAACACACCTGTCGAACGAATGAGAATAACAAAAGATGGAGATGTTTTTCTAGGAGTAACTTCTGGATCAAATGAATTCGTAGTTAATGGAGATATAAACCTTGATGGATTTGATGATGCAGATGGAACAGTATCCATAGATGAAATAAGTATCACAGGCACAGATATAATTCAACCATCAACATTGAGAATTTATCCTAATGGAGAAACAGATGATATGTTAGTAATATATACTTCTTCGAATAATCCTTATCTGGCAACTAGCGGATCAGGAGATTTATATTTTAAACCACTTGCATCGCAAGTTTATATTGGAACCTCAACTTCTGCAAACGATGATTTACTAATTGATGATGGAGGACTATGTCTCTCATCAACAAGTGCTATTGCTTGTTCAACACCAACAGATGGAGATTTAGAAGTTGAAGACGGATCAATTTGTATTGGTATAAATGATTGTTCAGCAGGAACATCAGATGGATATGTTTATGTCCAAGGAGGAGTTTCTGTAGGTTATTCAACTATACAGGTTCCTAAGCCAGGATATTTAAGAGTAGGAAGCACTACTCAAGATGGAAGTATTGAAGTGCAAGACGGTTCAGTTTGTATTGGAACTGCAGGGTGCACTTCTTATGCCGATGGTGGATTGTTATTAGAGAATACTTTAACAACTCGTTTAGGTACAAGCTCATCTGGTACAGCTTATACTAAATTTGGAAGTGGTTCACCAGGTCATGTATCTGCAAGCACAGATGTTTATGTTGGCAGCCAATTAGAAATTGATGGATATACTTGGCTTGATGGTGGCACAGGAGATGTTGCTGAAACCATCCACACTAAGGAATCAGTTAACAAAGATTTCTGCAAAGGAGAAATCAGTTGTTTAAAAGAAAGCACTAATGATAATCTTGATTATGGAGATATTGTTTGTATAGATATCTATAATCCGGGCGCAATAACTAAATGTGAAGAAAAAGAATCAAATTTAGTCGTAGGAGTTATTTCTAATACAACTAGGTTAAGTGTTGGAGAAACTTATGGTTATCCAATAGCTATTGCAGGAGTAGTTTATACGAAAGTTACAAATCAAGCAGGCTCAATATACCCTGGAGATCTTCTTATTACTTCAAACATAGATGGTTATGGTATGAAAAGTAAAAAAGAATACCCTGAACCATTAACTGTTTTCGGAAAAGCATTTGGTAAATGTGAAGAAAAAGAATGTGTAATTCCTGTATTGGTGAGTTTAAGATGATAAAGGCAAAAAATAACAAAAAGAGCATTATTATGATGACTATTTTTATGTTATTAGTTTTACTTCCAACTGTTTCACCAACAGATATAACAGGAGTTGCAGATGTTGCTGCCGGAACAATCAATCAAGGCGCAAATCAAGTTTGTGATGATGCAACTATTGTGTGTAATTGGCCCACAGTTGATAAAAACGCATCATATATTTGTCCTGATGGACAATTTTTAAGAGGAGATGCAGCAGGTGTTTGTAGAACTGCTGCACAAATCGCTTCAGATGCAGGCGCAGTTACAAGCGAAGTTTATTTACTTGAAGGAGTTACTGCAGGAGACGGAATTATTGCATCTGGATGTACATCAGGAGTATGTACTTTGAGTGTTGATGTTAGCGTAATTGCAGGCACAGAATTATATGATTCAGGTTCTGAAACTTTATCTATGGTTTCAACTTATTATGGTGCAAATGGTGCGTGTACATCAGGAACAACCACCTATCTTGATGGAGAAGGTAATTGTGATGATATATCAACAGTCTATTTGGCTGAAGCAGGAAGCTCAGGAGGAGCTGCTTCAAGCGACTTTAACTGGAATAGCAACATGTTTCACATTGATGTTAATAATAACAAAGTTGCAATTGGAAGAGATCCTGCAACTATGGAATCAAAATTTGTAATATATAGCGATAAGGTCGCATTATCATTAAAAGAAGATAGTTCAAATACTGCAATAAATAAAAAATTAGGAGAAATTACTTGGAGAGATGGAAGTAAAGCAGAAGCAGCTATTGAAGTTTCTAGAGATGCTGCAGGAGGGGCAAGCGATTATCCAACAAGAATAAGTTTTCACACTACACCCGATGGAAGCAGCACTATGGCTGAAAGAATGAGAATAACAAATGCAGGATATGTGGGGATAGGAACAACTTCTCCTGCGGTAGCATTAGATATTAATGGAGTTATTGAAGCAGATGGATTAAAAGACGATGATGGAGTTGTACATATCTTACAGGACTTAGAAATAAAAGATGGTTTAATAGATCAAGAAGCAACAGATCTTCATTTTAAAACTAATGGAGACACAGATGATTATTTATATTTAACAACTAGCTCTAACAGACCTACAATTAGTGTTTCTGGAGGTTCACCAATATACATTGATCCTGAGGGAGACCAAATATATATTGGAGACGGATCAATACAAACAGATTTAATGATAAATGATGGATCGCTTGTGACATCAGGAAATGTTGCGGCGCCAAGCCCTTCTTCTAGAAATGGTGGTCTCGAAATTGAAGGAGGATCAGTGTGTGTTGGAAACTCTGGTTGCACACCCCCTACAAGTAACGGAATTTTATTTGTTGAAGGAGGAATAAGTATTGACACAGATGGAACTTTCCCTGTTGGAGCAGGAGATTTTCTTATTGGAGACGGAACAGATGCCGCATCTGGTGTAAATGTTATTGGAAGTATGTGCATAGGCACGAATGGTTGCTCCACACCTTTAGCAGGAAATGTTGTTGTTGAAGGAATACTACAAGTGGCAGGAACATCAGCAGTAACATATCATAGATTTGGATCATCTGGAACAGGACATAGTTTATCTGGAGGAGATGATGTTTTAATATCTGGAAAATTAGAAGTTGACGGTCTAATTTATTTTGATGGTGGAGGCCCAGGTGATATCGCAGAAGTTCTTAATTCAAAGGAATCTATTCTTTATCCTGAATGTGAAGTGAATGCTCATTGTTTCAATGAAAAAACAACTGATAATATACTATTTGGAGATGTTGTTTGCATGAGTGATGAAGAAATGATAATTCAAAAATGTGAAGGTGAAAATAATAAATTAGTTGCAGGAGTGGTGTCAGATACGACAAAAGTATTCATTGGAAAAGAATCAGGTTATCCAATTGCAGTTGCAGGGCTAGTACGTACAAAAGTCACTAATGAAAATGGAAATATAAAACCAGGAGACTTACTTGTAACTTCAAGCAAACCAGGATTCGCAATGAAAAACAATGATGGAAAACCAGGAACAATACTTGGAGAAGCATTCGATTTTTGCAATAAAGAAGAATGTAAGATTACAACATTTGTAACAATGAGATAATAATATGACTAAAAGAGTTAACACGACATTTACTGATAAACAAGCAAGAGAGATTAACAAGAGAGTTGGTTTGCTTGGGAATAGCGAAGCAGATGTTGTTAATACAATAGTTGCAATGTGGTTATATAACGAAAAAAGAAAATGAAACTTAAAACAGAAAAAAGAATTGAAACAATTGTTAAAATAGTTTTACTGCTTGTAATAATAACTACTGTGGTAATCGCGAGCGATATGACTGGAATTAATTCTATCTCTGCAAACTCTTTTACTCAGAATGGAAATACTGTTTGTGATTCTTCAGATGATAACTGTGCATATTTTGGTTCTGGAAATGATACTAATGCAGGCACTGCTTGTTCAGCAGATGAATATTTAAGAGGTGAAACAGCAAAAACTTGTGTTTTAAATACTCAAATTGTTAGTGATGGAGGAGTCATTACAAGCGAAGTAGGAGACATTTCATCTATTTCAACAGGTGCTGATGCAGGTTTAACTGGAGGATGTGCAAGTGGAACCTGTACTTTAGTAATAGATGTTAGTGATTTTATAGGCACAGGTTTAACAAATCCATCCGGAGAAACAATCGCAGTTTCTACAACTTATCAGGGTGCTCAAGCAGTTTGTGGATTAGGAACAACTACCTATCAAGATGCAGGAGGATTATGTGATGATATCTCAAATGTTTATATAGATGAAGCAGGAGATTCAGCATCACTGTCAGGAGGGTACTTAAATCTTGATTCTAAAACATTTAGTTATAACTCTGTTACAAATCATCTTGGAATAGGTCTAGAAGAATCAGATGCATACATTGAAGTGACAGGAGGAAACATAACATTGCAAGAAGATTCATCTCTTTCTACAGAAGGAAATGTTTTAGCAGACATAAACTTTGGAGATGCATATTTATATTATCAATCAAGGATAAGAATTGAAAGAGATGCGGCAGGATCTGCAGGAACTGATCTTCCTACGAGAATAGCATTTCACACAACAAATGATGGTAGTGGAACTCCAAGTGAAAAAGTGAGACTCACAAATGAAGGATATTTATTAATAGGCACAGATAAAAGCAACACAATGATTAATGTTAGTGGAGTGGTTAACACCAATGGAATAATGACTAGTGCGTCAGATGAAGTCGATATAATTGGAGACTTAACAGTCGATGGAGGCAACATATTTGTTCCGACTGAATTAACAATATTAACTACCAGCGATACAAACGATTATTGGATTATTAATTCCACAGGTACAGACATAGAAATAATAACTGCTAAGGGAGGCGATGGAGACCTATATTTTGACGCTGGTTCTTCTGACGCAATATATTTTGGAGCTGCAAGCGGAAATGTTGATACAATAATCCCTATGGGAAGCATTTCCATTGGCGCAGATACAGTTGCACCATCAACACCTTCACACCCGGGGAATATCGAAATTGAAAATGGGGGAATGTGTGTTGGTCTTGGAACAAGTACCTGTGATCATTATCCTGGAAATCTAACATTGCTTGGAGGCATAGATATTGATACTGATGGAACAGAAGACGCATCTCAGGCGAGAGTAATTATTGGAGATACTAGTTCATCAGGAATGAGTCTTCAAGTAGAAGACGGATCAATGTGTGTACACACTACTACTTGCACAGAACCCACAACTGATGGAAGATTAATACTTGCAGGAAGAATTCTGGCAGGAACACTTGATGATGAATCTTTTAGCTACAATCGATTTGGAGATGATAATGTAACAGGGCATGGTTTATCAACTACTGAAGATGTTTTAATTGATGGAGACTTAGAAGTGAATGGGGTTGCGTATCTGGACGGAGGAGTTGGCGATGTTGCAGAAGCAATAAACAGTGTTGGATCTCGAAAATATACTGAATGCGAAGGAATACCATCATGCTTACTTGAAAAAAGCAAAGACAATCTAGATTACGGAGATGTTGTTTGCATGGATAAAAAAATTCCTGAAACAATAACTAAATGCACAGATGCAAATTCAGAATATGTACTAGGAGTTATATCTAATACTACAAAAGCACAATTAGGTTCTGAAACTGGTTATCCAATTGCAATAGCAGGAATAGTTAATACTAAAGTTAATAATGAAAATGGAAATATTAGACCAGGAGATTTATTAGTTTCAGCAAGTAGAGATGGTTACGCAATGAAAAATAATAATGCAAAATCAAACACTATTCTTGGAAGAGCATTTGAATCTTGCACCGCAAAAGAATGTAATATTAAGATGATTATTAGTCTGAGTTAGAAACATTTATATTATTCTATTATTCTTTCTAGAGCATGGGGAAGGTGAAATTAGCAACATATATACCTATGGTAATAATATTAGCATTATTCTTAACAGTAATAATTAGTTCTGAAATTATAAAAAATCAAAAAACAATTCCAGAAAAAGTTTTCATAAGAGTTCTTGATGCAAATGAATATCCAGACAATAGTGCAGATTGCAAAGCATACATCACAACAAAAACAAGCGAACAATATGATGTTAAACTTGAAAATGTTAAATTATTAGATTATCTTCCAGCAGGAATATTCTCGACAATACAAGATCAAGGATATTACAAATTAGAAACAGGCCTTACAAAGAAAGATAAAGAATTTGAAATTGGAATAGTCTGTATAAATGCTGCACAAACAGGAGTTAGTCACACAATTATAAATGAAAGCAGTATGAATTGTGAAGTAAAAGGAGGTTATTTAATTTGCTAAAAATAATACTTGTAATTCTAACAGCAATGTTTGCATTCTTTATTCCAGGCTATTTACTAATAAATTTATTCAAAATAAAAGAACATAAGATTGCTTTAGGTATTGGTCTAAGCATTTGCATTACAACCATTATATCAATAATATTATTTTTATTACCAATCTCAAAAAGATATTGGATTTTGGCACCAATAATTTTTTCAACATTCATAGTAATATCTTTAATCATGCTTTTCTTTGTTAAAAAAACAATTTTCAAAACAATAAAAGATGATTGGAAAAAATTTAATCAAACAAATCCAATATGGACAATAACTTCAATTGTCGCATTTGTAGCGATTTTTCTAGCAGTGTTTATGGTCCATTTAAACTATCCTGGAGATATTCGATATGTTAACAATCAAGAACCAGATACAGGATGGTACAAATTACCTTACCATAATGATGAATGGATTCATACAACACAGATAGATGTAATGCTTTTCAGAACAAATCTTGCATTCAGCAATCCTTATCTAAAAGCAAGACCATTTCATGAAAATTATGAATTCGGTTTTCATTCATTCAGCGGAATATTCTTTTTTATGATAAATGAAAGACCGCTAAATATAGTACAATTTTTACCAGGAATTTTCGCTGCAATAACTGCAATGTTGATTTTCACATTTTTGTTTCAACTAACAAAAAGCAAATGGGCAGGATTATTTGGAGTAATATTCTTTACAGCAATCCCTACAAATACATCTCTTCTTGGAACATGGTTTTATGTGCCTGTGAGTATGAGTTTATTTCTTATATTCTTGTTTCTGAATTTACTTATTTTACTTGACAAAGATCTAAAATTATTTTGGTTACTAATAATTGTTCTAATTACAAGCCTTACACTTTATCCATTTGTTGCGATTCTATGCGGATTTGCACTCATAGCACATTATTTTTCAAATCAAACATTGAGAAAACAAATCAATAAAAAAAAATTAATTTATGGATTAGCTTCAATAATTATTCTTATTATGGCGACAATCATAATTATAGGATTTGAAAAGTTTTTATCATTTCTAATATTTGAACAAGGCTGGTCCGCAGTAGAAATAACCTTTTCACCATTTGCATTACTAAATATTATTACTATTTTATTTGGGGCAATCGGGATTTATTATTCATTCAAGAAAAAAATACCTTTAATAGCTTATCTTGCAGGAATTATTAGCATAATCATAACTATATACTATTTAACGAATGTAAGTTTGTTATTTATTTATAGAGTTAGTTCATACTATTTTTTATTATTAACTTCTATCCTGGCAGCAATTGGATTAAATTATCTAATTGAAAATATTATTAAAGAGAAAAAATTTGTGACAGTAGTTAATATTTTTATCACAATAGTTATAATATTTATTTTATTCAACAATTATTATACTATTTCAGAGCCAGAAAATCAGCTATACAGACTAGTTAATCAAAAACAACTTGATGCTTTAGAAAGTATACCAAAACAATATGTATATGAAAACATGATGATTGAATTAAAATATTCTCCTGCAATGTATTTATTATCACCAAACTATGTTGTAGCGCTTCAATCGTCAAATATGGGCGGAGGACTGACAGAAGATGTACATGAGTTCTTCTCAAATTCAGACTGTAATAGAAAAGAGGAATTGCTTAAAATAGATGATGCCAAAATTGTTGTTTCAGAAAATCCAATAACTTGTGAGTTTCTCAAGTTATATACTGCAAAAGGATTTTATATCTATACTTATGAGACTTAGAATGATTAAAAAATACCAAGAAAAATATTTTGAATACATAATTTCCACTATACCAGATTTATATAATGATTCAAATCCAGAACTCAAACCTACAGAAAAGGATTTTTTGAAAATAAAAAAAAGCATAAATATGTGTGTGAAAACAGGAGGAATATTTTTATCAGTTAAAAAAAAACCTCTTGGTTACATATTCTTTTATCAAGACGAAAGCGCGATAACTATTCCCTACTTATTTGTTGAAAGGGAACATCGAAGAGAAGGAATTGCAAATAAATTAATGCAAAAAGTTAAAAAAGAAATGAAGAAAAGAAAATGTACAGAAATTAGACTTAATGTTGAAAAAGTTAATAAAAAAGGTTTGAAATTTTATCTAAGTCAAGATTTTGAAGTATATTCTCATATAATGGTCTATAAAAATGAATGAAAAAATAACCCTTTTATTTCCGCCAGGATACATTTTTGTGAGAAAAACAGATTATTCACCAACTCCACCTATTGGCCTTGCACAAATAGCTGCACTATTAGAACATAATGGCTTTGAAGTTACAGGAATAGATTCACATAATTTTATGTTTTCAGAAGATACCAATGCAAATGGATCTATAAGTAACGAACAAAAATTTCTTGAAAAAATAATCTTGTTAGTTGAAAAAACTAATCCTGCACTATTAATTATAAGTGCTTGGACAAAAAGCGTCCCATTCATTTCAGAATTTGTTAAATCTTTTAAAAAAAGAAATCCTGAAATAAAAATACTTCTCGGAGGAATAACTTCAGAAATAATAGCTGAAGAAATTATGAAATTAATACCAAACATTGATTTCTTGAAAAAAGGAGAAAACATCAACGACTTACCTTTCTTCGTAAAAAAGATTTTCAATAAAGAAAAAGATTTTACAGATATTAAAGGATTACTTTACTACCAAAAAAAACAATTAATAGATACAGGCGAACCTGAAATTTTGAAAAACATGGATGAATTACCAATAGTTGATTTTTCGCAATTTAAAGACACACGCAAAGTAAAATATATGACTCTCGTATCATCAGTTGGATGTCCTTATAGATGTGTCTTTTGTAGTTACATTGCATTTAGACCAAAAAAAATGTTCTTCTCCGAAGATCACTTTGAAAAACAATTAAAAGTTTTAAAAGATAAATTTGGAGATTTTAAACTATACTTATATGATGATAATTTTCTAGTTAAAAAAGACAAAGCACATAAAATTGCCAGAATAATAAAAAAATATGATATACCATGGAGTATGTCAACGAGATCAGATTTATTAGATGAAAAAGATGCAAAAATTCTGAAAGAGACAAATTGTGAAACAATATTTTTTGGTGTTGAAAACCTTATACCAAAAACAATAGAATTTTTCAACAAAGCTTTCAAACCAAAAGAGTATATAGATAAAACTTATGAATCATTAAAATTAATTAAAAAATATGATTTAAAAGTTGTTTTAGCATTTATAGCTGGAACACCAACAGAAACAAAAGAAGAAATATTTGAAAACTTACAAATAATGAAAAATATAAATGAAAAATATTTTGAAAACATAGATCATATTGAATATGCAATTCTCAGACCAGAAATAGGCTCAAATCTTTGGAATAGAGTTAAAAAAGGTGAATTTAAAATAACACTACCAAAAAGCAAGAAATTAATACAAAACTATTCTGGAGCACAATTATTTTCAAATAAATATTCCCAAAATAAAACTCTAACAATATCAAATCATATTTTCAAAAGCAAAATATATACTACAACAGAATTTGAAAAAATATTGGTTAAAGCAATAAATTTTTACGATAAAGAAATTAAAGATCAAAGAAAATATAAAAAAAAATGTACGAAATGATAAGAAAAGCTAAACTACAAGAAAATGAAGAATTTTAAAATTGAAGTCGGAGGAGTGGTTGTATTAATCGAAACAGACAATTTTGCAGAACAACTTGAAAATAAATATAGAGAATTTATAACAGATAAAAAACATAACTTTAAAATAATGTTTATTAGTAGACTTAATCCGATTAATGAAATAACAACAGGTCAATTTTCTGAAGATAAAAATAACTACTTAATAAAAAATGAATTCTTAAAATTAGAAATTGATAAACAAACATTTAACTCTAAAGCAAACATTCAAGTTGCAAGTTTTTTTGAAAGCCCAATATTTTCATATACCATTAGACAAGCATTATCATTATATCTTCTAGAAAAAGGTTTAGGATTAGTCCTTCATGGTTGTGGAATAATAAAAAATAATAAAGGTTATCTTTTCTGCGGCCCGTCAGGAGTTGGAAAAACTACCCTGGTAGAAAAAACAACTAATTCAGATATTCTTAATGACGACACTATTTTCCTGAGAACAAAAGACGTGAAAATGTTTGGAACGCCTTTTTCAAGACGAAATATTCAATTGAATAAAAATAAAAAAGTTGATAAAATATTTTTCCTCAGACAAGGAAATGAACTAAAAATTGAAACAAATGATTCTTTAAACGGTTTGGCTGCTTTAATGATGAATACATTTACATTTCCATTAACAGACCTTAGCAAACATCTTAGAGATTTAATAGTGATTGAAGCTAAAGAAATAGTTTCTCAAGCAGAAACATTTATATTAACATCAAAAGAAAAAGATGATGTTTGGAGTATTATAAAATGAAAATTCGAGAAGAAATTCAAGATAGTATAGTTGAAGATGATCTATTAGTTTTTGTTCCTAGTGAAAAGAATTTCTTTGTAATAACAGGGATTGGAATAATTATTTTTAATGAAATAAAAGAAGGAAAAACAACAAGAGAAATTATTTCAAAAATTACACAAGAATACAACATTGATAAAGAAACAGCAGAGAAAGATGTAAATAGTTTCATTAAATCACTAAAAGAGAAAAAGATTATATAGACTTGCCATAAGCAACATAATGATCACTAGATAAATCACTAACTTTTGACAAAAGCTCTATTTTTGGAGCAACATATGTTTTCTTCATAAGATTATCTTAATGAAATCAGTATTTAAATCTTTTGAAAAATAACTTGATTTTTGGAAATAAAGCATTAACTTTGCGACCATTTATTTTAATTACAACACCAATTATTTGTCGTCTAAGAATAGGCCTATCAGAAACAGTCATATGATCACCTTTTGTTACAACTTTATCGTCTTTCAGACTAACAATCCTGTGGCAGACTAACTGGTTTTTATCCTCAAAAACAACTATTTCACCGACAGAAAAGCTCTTTTTTACAATATCAATTTTAGAATTTGGTTTTATACTTGGATACATAGAATAACCTTGAAAATCAATAGTCTTAACCTCGCCATCATTAAGGTTTTTTCTAAGGCTTGCGAACTTAGTCATAATAATTGTTTAATCTTATAGAATTTAAATCTAACGATAAGATTTTTATAAAATAAAACATATTTATGAAAATGAACATGGATGGGGAATTAGAAAAAATACTTTATTTAATAAAATATTTGAACGACAGTCTTAAAATAAAAATTAACTTGACTAGTCTGGAAGCTGAAAATATGATAATAAATAATCAATTAGAGGGATTAATATACTTAAAAAAAGACATGATTATCCTAAGAAAACAGTTTGAAAAAAGAATTAAAAAAAGATACCTTGAAAATAATCTTCAAGATCTTAAACTTGAAACTGAATTAAAAAGACTTAATAAAGTAATAAATAAAACAAATTTTGAAGCACTTATCCATAAAGGGTATCCTTTACCTGGAAAAATTAAAGGACTCAGATTTTCTATTGATATAGACTTTGTATTCAAAAAAAGAAATAAACTTATGTTTGAAGAAGAAGATTTTATAACTTTACACAAAGAAATGAAGAAAGCAGGATATCATTCCAGATTTGATTTAAGAATAAAGAAAGAACCAACACAAGATATGTCTGTTGAAGAAATCACAGAACTGGTATCAGTTTTGCACTCATACAAAGAATATGGTTACAAACACCCAGAAACAGGAGTGCTTATAGAACCACATTTACATCTTGTCAATCCACACACACCCATCAAATTCAATGTGCAAGAAATGTTTAAAACAAGTAAAAAAATTCCTAATATGCAGAATATAAAAGTTCCAAGAACAGAATTTCTCATTCTTATATATGCATATCACTTATTTCATCATAGAGGAGAAATAGTCTTAAAAGAACTTTTAACATTAAAATTGATAGTGGAAAACAATCTTATTGATTGGCAATATTTAGTTAAAAAAAGTAAACAAACAAATATCTCTGCGTTAGTTAAATTTTACCTTAACCTTGGAAAACAATATTTAGATTTACAAATACCATTTAAAACTTTAAAAGATTTAAAAAAAGATTCATCAAAAATCCAATTGATATTAATAAGTTTAATAAATAAGAAACGACTCATGATAAAAAACAAAGATTTTTTCCTTATGCAACTTTACAACTCATATTTAATAGATACAAAACAGAAAAGACTTTTTGAATTTCTTCATAAGAGCCTAAATAATATAATAAATAGAAAATAAAAAAAATGGGAAACAATTTTAATCTTATAACTCAATTAGTATACGCTGATTTTAAACTAAAATATTATGGTTCTATATTAGGATTTCTCTGGTCATTTTTAAAACCATTGCTGATGTTAGGAACTATATATTTTGTATTTAAGTTCTTCCTGCAAATAGAGTTTGATAACTTTGCATTATTTCTTTTACTTGGAATAATTATCTGGGGTTATTTTACTGATTCAACTATAGACAGCATGAATTCTGTTCAAAGTAAAGTTGATATCTTAAAGAATACGAATATTAAACCATCAACAATCGCATTAGTATCATGCACTCACAATTTCATAAGTTTAATTTTAAATCTAATAATATTTTTGATATTCTTTTTTTCAGCAGGACTTAGATTTGGATGGAACTCGCTTTTTTTCTTTGTGTTTTTAGTGCTATTATTTATTTTAACTTATAGCATTTCAACTCTGACTTTAACTTTAAATGCGAGATTCACTGATTTTAGACATATATGGCAAGTAATTCTACAATTAGGATTTTGGGCAACACCTATTGTTTATAGCTTATCTAATGTATCAGTAGATATACAAAAGTGGTTTATGCTTAATCCTATGGCTAGAATAATAGTTCAAACAAGAGAAGCAATTATATATAACATTCCTCCATCTCTAAAACAGATTATTATCTCTGTAATTATAATATGTGTGATAGCTCTTATTTCATGGTTAATCTATACACAACAAAAAGATTTGGTGGCGGATAATTTATGAATGAACAAAATATTTTGGAAGTTAGAAATATCACCAAAAAATATAGAATCTATCATGTAAAACACACAACCTTATTTGAAACAATTATTTCAAAATTTAAATCAGAAAAAACTTATGAAACATTGAACGCTTTAGATAATGTGACTTTTAACGCTAAGCCAGGAGAATTAATTGCATTAATCGGACGAAATGGATGTGGTAAAACAACTCTTCTTAAAATTATTTCAAGGATAATACCCCCTACAAAAGGAACTATAAAAATTTCAAAGAAAATAGTTCCATTTTTATCACTCGGATCAGGTTTTCACTATGAATTAACAGGTAGAGAAAATGTGAAGTTATTTTCTGCTATAATGGGACTAGATAAAAAAACTACGAAGAAAAATCTTGAAGAAATATTTACATTTGCAGGAGTTAAAAAATTTCAAGATACAAAACTGAAATATTATTCTTCAGGTATGGTTTCCAGACTGGCTTTCTCGACTATGATAAAAGCAGATTTTGATGTAATGTTATTAGATGAAATTTTTGCAGTTGGAGATAAAGAATTCAAAAATAAATGTATTGATAAAATGTTAGAATTCAAAAAGAAAGGCAAAACAATTATTCTGGCAACTCATGATACAGATACAGTTAAAAAATTTGCAGATAGAGCTATTCTTTTAGAAAAAGGAAAGATTATCTCTACTGGAAAACCAGCAAAAGTGATTGAAGACTATTTCAAATAAATATTACAGTATAACTTAAGAGCAAGACTCTGTTTATTAAATAGTAAATTTGATGAAATATTTTTTAATAAAAACTTCTCAAAAAAAGAAACTTTTTTCCCAAGTTTAAAAATAAATTTATCAGGAATTTGTGAATTTAAATTTTTCTTTGCTAAATATAAATAAAACCAAACATAAGAATTAACATTGAATTTATTGCTCAGATAAGTAATTCTTTCCCAGTCAACATCATTATTTTTAAACTCGAAATCTACTAAATATTTCAAAAAACCATGAAAATATGCTTTGTTAGAATATTTGAGAATGCTAAACACGAAGTGACAAGCATCAATAACAATAGAATCTTCATTTTTTAATCTAAACAAATTACCTTTTATTTTTTCTTTCTTCAATTCATTAATATCAATATCTAAGAACTCTTTTGAAAATAGATCATAGTGAATATCAACAAAGCTTCCATCTTTAAAATAATAGTTAAACCCTTTTATTTTAGAATGTTTTTCGTAAAATTTTAATCTATTACCAAGAGTGATTATTTTTTGTGAAGAGGATTTTATAGATTTCAAATAATCAGAAATCTTTTTTTCTTCATATTTCTTCAATAAAAGATTCTTTGAAACATCTTTATTAACAGACCATGCAAATTCTATCATGTCGAGAGATTTTACTATATCAACTCCTTCAAGTAAAAAATCATTATTCCATAACCACTTGTCAAATTCTTTAGGTTTATTTGTATTTACAAACAAATCAATATCACAAGAATATCTTAAACCAAAAAAATTTGGTTTTTTATAGTTCCATTCTTTTAGAATTATTATCTTTTCTTTTGACTTCTCAAATAAAGAAGGAATTTTCGAAAGCTGTACATCATTATATTTTATTCCTTCATAACCAAGTTTTAATTCTCTTAAGAAATTTTCTGGAACATTTTTATCTTTCAAAACTTGATAAAAAATTCCATCCATAGCAGTATTTTTTATTACTAAAAGTAATTTTCCGAAAGAAATATTTTTCAAATCAAATGTATTTCTAGATTCAAAATAATTTCCAATAATTCTAAGTAATAATTTTTCTTCTTGATTCATTTTTTCTTGCAAACATAAATACTAAAAACAGGGAAATTTGAATAAACACTATATTCATAAGGGAATTTTTTCTTGAAAGAAGACACAGGTTTACAATCTATATAATCAATTAGCACAAAACCAGCTTTGTTTAAAGCTTGGATATAAGTTGAGAATGTTCTTTTGTGATATTTATTTTTCCAGCCTTTAAACCATTCAGATTTTTTTATGTATTCGTTGACTCCATCTCCAAAATTAATAACTTCTCCTGATTTATTATCAATAAAATATCCGATACCTCTGCCATGAAAGCCATCTAGTTCAAATGATTTCATTGAGTTCCAAAAAACACTTCTATCCGAGAAAATAAATAATCCATTCTTCTTCAAAACTCTTGCAACTTCTAAAAACGCTTTTTCAAGATTATCAATATAATCAACAACCAAACTTGAAGTTACAATGTCAAAAGTTGATTTCTGAAAAGGCAATTTTTCAACTTTTGCAACTTTTAAATCGACAAGTGGATTTTTATTTTTAGCAAGAGCAATCATAGTCTTACTTTGATCAACACCAGAAACTATCGCTTGCTTTTTCAGATATTCATGTATATGAATTCCTCCGCCACAACCAACATCTAATAACTTTTTTCCTTTTATTTTGCCAACAGTGCTTAACATAGAAGGAAGCTCAATATTATTAGCTAACAAACCAAGAGCAGTATTTTTATCTCTCATTGATTGATAAGAAAAACCTTTTTCATCATACAAATTTTTAATATAATCCCCAATTGCCATACAGAAAGTAAGAAGTATAAATTTAATAAACTTATCGATTAAAATGCTCTATAAGGTTCTGTGACTCAACTTTTCTTGAGAAAGGACACTTTTGACATATAGAAATGGATGCTTGATTATTAAAAACTTTTTTTCTGAATTTTCTCAGCGATTTTCCGTTCCAAACTTTTTTTATAGATTGTTCAAACACATTACCTAAGATAAACGCAGATTCTTCATCATGACAACATGGAATAACTGAACCATCGGAATTTATCATCATGGTTTTTTTTATGTGATCACAGTTGTTCATAATTAATCCATTAAAATTATTATTCTTGTAAAGGTTAATCTTTTTGTTTTTAGGAATAAAAGTATTTGCAATAGACTCAAATTCCCCATCACCATAAGAAAAACTTATGGCTTTTTCATAGTAAGAATTAACGCCTAACTTTTTTGCAAGTTTCAATGCATTCTTTCTTTCATGTTCATTATGTTTCATGAGCAAAAACTGAAAAACTATTCTTGGATTATCTGCTTTAAGTTCTTTTTTAGCTTTAACTAGTAACTTAACAGCTTTCAAAACAACATCTAGTTTTCCACCAACACGATACTTTTCATAAGTTTCTTGACTTAAACCATCTACAGAAAAAATTAGTGAAGATAAACCAGAATTTATGATTTCTTTTGCATAAGAAAGTGTTTTTATAAAATGACCATTAGTACTTAATCTAACATCAATGTTTTTCTTCTGGGTATAAGAAACCATTTCTAAAATGTCTTTATGCAAAAATGGTTCTCCAAAGTTATAAAGAATAACAAGTTTTGTTTTTCCTTCACATTGATCAATTAGTTTTTTGTAATTTGATAAAGACATAGATTTTTTAGGTAAAGATAAAGTGCCATTTCCAGTAGGACACATAGGACATCTGAGATTACAAGCATTAATTGGTTCAATGGTTACTATTTCTGGAAAATTAGAAAAATTATATTTTCTCGTTCTTAAAAAGTTCATTTAATCTAACCTCAACATCTTTAGCTATTCTTTTAGCATCCAAATATTCTCTTATATCTTTTGAAGCTTTCAATCCAATTCTCTTTGCATCTTCTTTATTTTCAAAAACATACCTCATTAATTTTGAAGCATGATTTATATTTGGTTCAGCCCATAATTGTCCTTTCTTGTAAGGCCCATAATTCTTCTTTATCTTTACAAGCTTATAATCCACTGGATAACCATTTGTTTTGTTTAAGAAATCAACATTTCCAGAATAATTTGTTGCAATTACTGGCTTTCCAAAAGCCATTGATTCTGCGATTGTTAAACCAAAACCTTCAGATCTATGCAATGAAACATAACAATCAACGGAGTTCATTAAAGAGTTTATTTCATCTCTTAAAAGATAATCATTAATAATTTTAATAGAATAACCTTTTGCATCTACGTTCATTTTTTTAAGATTTTGTATATCAAATTTTGAATTAGAACATTTAATTATTAACTCAACAGGTTCATTTTTTGAAAATGCTTTCTTAAAAGCTCCAATCAAAGCTAAAGGGTTTTTTCTTTCAAAAAGACTATAAAAATCAAATATAAAAAGAAATGTAAACTTTTTCTTATCAACAAAAACAGAATCACTTGTTTTTAATTCCAAATTTAAATTATAAGGAACTTTAAGTATTGGTTTATTTGTTTCTTTTCTTATTGCATTAGCTACAAATTCTGTCGGAACCCAAAATTCATCAATATAAGGAATTAGCTTAATCCAACTTTTTGGAATATCTGAAAGTTCCCACACCCAATAAACAATTACATACTTATATTTGAAATAATCTGTACCAAAATAATTTATTGCTTCAAAAAAAGAATCCCCATTTACTGCAACTAAATTTATTGAGTAAGGATTTGAATTTTTAAACTCTTCAGTCAGATTAGAATCTTTTCTCCTAGAATTATGATAAATATTGTTGTTTAAAACAAAAGAAAAATTTGTTTTTTTAATAACTCTGACAACAGACCTAGAAGCCTCTCCAATACCACTCTCAGAGTCTAAAAACCCCATTATATTAATACCAAATAAAAAAGAATTTTTATTTACAAATTCTTTAGATTTGACTTTTGGTGTATAATCAATTAAAATAAATTTATCAATATTTTCATAAAAGGCTTTTCGACGTGGTTTAATTTGAAATCTTTTTTTGAACATACTAGGAAAACCCATTAAAGAATAAAAAAGTGTTTTTAAATTAATTGTTATACTTGGAATTTCTAGTTGATTACTAAAATTATTTTGATTTCTAAAACTAACTCTATAAAGCAATACTTTAGAAGCACTTGCAATATATCTAAACAAAGTTTTTAAACTCGTTGAAAAAAATAATCTTATTGGAAAATCCTTTATTATAATCCAGAAAAAGTTTCTTATTCCATAAAAAGAACTTAATTTTATATTACTTTGGCCATGAAACTTATGATGCACAATTGCAGATGGTTCATAAAAACATTTATATCCTTTCAATCTTGCTCTTAAAGCTAAATCAACATCTTCAAAATACATAAAAAAATCTTCATCAAATAAACCAATTTTTTTCAACATTTTTTTTGAATAAAGAGCTGCGCCTGCAGAAGGTCCAATCACCTCTTCTCTAAAGTCAAATTTCTCTGAATTTTTTTCCATAAAATCCAAATCTCTAAAAACTCCGTTCTTATAAACAGCAATACCTCTTGAATTTATATAATCAGGATTATCCATGAAAAGCATTCTTGATGAAACCATATCAGAATTTGTTTCTTGAGAACATCTAACCATTTCCTTGATAAAATCTTTATCAACAATAGTATCATTATTCAAAGTTATAACATACTCTCCTTTAGAAATTTTTATGGCTTGATTGTTTGCTTTTGCAAAGCCAAAGTTTTCTTTATTACAAATCACTTTTAAATTTAAACTAATTTTTTGAAGAAAATCATGATTAAAATGATCTGAACAAGAATTAATTACAACGATTACTTCAAAATTTTTATAACTCTGTTTTTTCAATGATTCCAAACAAGGTTTTAGATAAGTTGAATTCTTGTAATCAACTATTATAAGTGAAACTAAAGGATTATTTATTTTTATCACCAATTAATTTTTTAACTTCATTCATAATTTGTTGCGCACAGATTTCTTTTGAAAATAGTTTTGCTCTTTTTTCGCAAGCAAATCTATATTTTTTAGGATTCTTAGATATTTCTTTTACAGCTTTAACAAGTTCATCAACATCTGCATTAACTAGCAAGCCAGTTTCTCCATGAACAACTGTTTCTTTGTATCCACCTTCATTTGTTGCAACAACTGGTTTTCCTGCAGCCATTGCTTCAACAGGAGTCATTCCATAATCTTCATCTTTTGCAGTTGTGATAAAAGCTTTACAATTAGCGTATAAGTCGCAAAGTTCTTCATCACTTACAAAACTTCTAATCTCCACATTAGATGGTTTTATTGATTCAACATAATTTTTATAATCTTTAAATTGTCTTGCATCTTCATAAGAACCAACTATAACTAATTTTTCAGTAGACATTTTTGTAAATGTTTGCATTTGTAAATGAACTCTTTTATGATCAATTAGTCTATTCACAGCCAACCAATAATCGCCATTTTGTTTATATTTTAATCTGCTCAAATCAGTTCCTGGATGAACAATTTCAGAATCTTTGTTCAAAAACTTTTTTAATCTTGCTTGAGTGTTTTTAGAATTAGTTAATAAAATATTAGCATGTCCAACATACTTTCGACTTAGATATCTATTGTATTTAACCCACATATCAAACAAAGGTCTTTCCCAGAATTTGACTTTAATTTTTCTAGTTGATTCATAAAGATCCCATATTTCTCTAATGGGTGATTGAATATACCAAATATTAGGTTTGTTTTTAACTAAAGAGCCCATGGCCCAATCTCCAATGACAATATAAACATCATAACAAGGAATTTTTTTCGTTCTAAAAAGATAATTAGTTTTTTGCTGTCTAAAAGGAGCCATTTTTGGAACTTTTCCAATACTGATAATTTTTACATTTTGGAAACCCATTTTTCTAACTGCTTGGATATCAACATTAGTAGTTATAACATCTGCGCCTATTTCTTTTGCAACTGTTAAAGCTAATTTTTCAGCTCCACCTATATTATCCAAAAATCCATGAACAACAGCGATTTTAGATTTGTTTTTCATTTTAAACTTTATATTTACTCTTAAAATAATCCCCTTGAAACTCATTAATAATGATACTTTTATATACTTTATCGATTATTAAGGCATATGAACAATGAAGAGTTATATATCTTTTTGCATGTTTATAAATGTGCAGGTTCAACTATTTATAATCACATAGAAAACGAATTTAAAAAAGAAGAGATATTATTTCTTTATAATAAATTTAACGAGGAAAAAAACGATCCTTTTGTATCAAAAGAAGAGGAAGCCATTGCAGAGATTAATAAATTATCTGATGTACAACGTTCAAAAATAAAAGTTATATTTGGAATCAATGCATTTTATGGAATTCATAAATATTTTAACAAAAAACCAATATACCTTTTATTCATTAGAAATCCAATAAACAGAACTATTTCAATGTATAACTTTTTCAGAGGTAACTACGAAAATTTAGATAAAGATTCTAAAATATATAAACCAAGTAAGATAAAACTCAAATATTTTGAAAAAGTATTTTTAGAAAAAGGTCAGATTCCAACATTTGAAAAATGGCTAAATAAGAAATATGATGTCCAAACATTGTTTGTTCAAATGAGTCATTTTTTATGTCAAAAAAAGTTTATCATAAAACCATTTAATAAAGTAACAAAAAAAGATATTGATGCTGCTTTAAGAAAATTTTATTTTATAGGGTTTGTGGAGAATTATAAAAACGATTCTAAAATACTTTATAAAATTCTGAATATAAAACACAGATATCCTGATCAAAACATTTCTAAAAAATATTATGAACTTAAAGATCTTAATGTGAAAAGTAAAATAATTGAAAAAAATAAATTAGATTATTATCTTTATAATAGAGCATTAGTGTGTAATAAACTATTTAAAATAAAAAATTTCTACAAATTCATAGACTTAAAATTAGATTTGCACAGACTAATTAAAAATGTTATTTTCAAGCCATCGGCTTTTCTTAAAAAAAGATCAAATGTGTATTCAAAGACAATACACTTCTTAAAAAAATTACTCAAAATAAAATAATTATTTTATCATAAAATCATTTTATTGATAATTCTGACAAAAATATTGAATTAAAAAGTATTTGTATACCTATTATTGTTGAAAGTAAAAAAGTATCAAAAAACATTTCTGCGTTACCAAATATCTTTGCAATTATAGGAATTAAAATTAAAATTAATCCTATTAACAAAGCATTTTTTAATTTAAATATTGAATAAAAGTTTTTCAAAAAATTATTTTTTTCTTCGAATCTAACAAATAAATATGTTTTTGCAAATAAACCCATAAACAATATTTGTAAACCTACCACTGGAAATAATATTTTAAGAGTTGCAGTAGAAAAAGTTCCATTTATCAAAGGAACTATATGTCCAATTAATCCAACTAAAAACATTATTATTCCAATAAGAAAATATATTAATCCATTTGCTTCCAACAAAATATATTTTATATGCGCCATCCCATCATTATAAGTGCTGAGTTTGGATTCTCCTTTTCGTTTATAATAATTTGAAGGAATTTCTTTTATCCGCAAGTTTTTCTTTGCAGCTTTAATAATCATTTCACTTGCAAATTCCATACCATTAGTTTTCAAATTTAAATTGTCAAACGTTTCTTTTCTAAGAGCTCTAAAGCCAGATTGGCTGTCACCAACTTTTGAACCAAATAAAATGTTTGTCATAAAAGTTAAAATAGGTGTTCCAATAAATCGATGTGAAAAAGGCATCGCACCTTTTCCAACTATCCCTTTTAATCTATTAGCCATAACAATGTCTGCATTTCCAAGCGCATTAATTAGCTTAGGAATATCTTCAAAATTATATGTAAAATCAGCATCTGCAAAAATAATAATATCGCCTTTTGCAAATTTAACTCCCTCTCTTATTGCAAATCCATAACCTGGAGTATCATGCTTAACAACTCTCGCACCAAGAGACTTAGAAATATTATCCGAACCATCTTCAGAAGAATCAGAGATTATAATTTCACCTTGAATGTTTTCTTTTTTAAAAACATCTTTAATTTTTTTAATACAAAATCCTACACTCTCCCTTTCGTTTCTACAAGGAAGAACAACTGAAACAAACATACTTCTTGGAATTAAACTATAGTTTTATACTTTTCCTATTTAGCAAGATTTTTATAGTAGTTATTTCAAATATTAACTAATGACAAAAATCAAAGTATCCATGACCATAGATGAAGATGTTTACGAAGCATTCAAAAATTTCTGTGCAAAAAATGGTATGAAAATTTCTACAAAAGTCGAATTATTAATGAGAGAAACAGTTAAAGATACTTCTTTAAAAGAATTCATATAGGTTTACATCTAGTTCTGACATTTAATAAAACTTGATCTGGTAAATCCGTTTGGTAAATAAAAGTATTATTTGCACCTGCAGCAATTTCAAACTCTGTATTTCCAAGATTTCCAAAATCTATTTCACATAACAAATCGTTATCTGTCGGGTTTAAAACATCATAACCAATAGAATTTGTAGCTGCATCAAAACTTAAGTTATCAATTTGAATTTTATAATTAGTACACCCAGTAAATAAAAATAATGATGAAAGCAATAATACAAATACTAATAGCCTTTTCATAATTAATTATGTTAATAGGAAGATTTAAAAAGTTTTATTGTTATCAAATAAGGGTAACGTTTAGGGGTTGTGGGTTTGAAATATGTTTAAAAAAACACTTTTAATAGTAATTTTAATTATAATATTTCCTAGTGTTATTGGCGCAATATTATCAGGAAATTCTTATGATTCTGAGCAAACTCTTATTTCAAGCGGCGGAACCGAAAATATAAGTTCCACAACTTATACTAGCGCGATTGCAATTAGTCAATTAGCGATTGGAATGGGTAGCTCAGCCACCTATGATAGTTCTTTTGGATTTTTCTTTGCAAGTATTGGAAATGAAGCGCCAGCATGGTCTCAATCGATACCAGATCAAGAAGTCTGGGAAGATTCACCAGAAGCATTAGTGGACAGTCAATTAAATTCTTCTGGAAATGGATATTGTCTAGACCCAAACTATGGAACTACATTACAATTCAGTATTACTTCTGAGAATACAGGCGAAGTTGATTGTTCAATAAATAATTCTGTAGCGTTATATTTCAAACCCGCTGCCAATTGGAACGGCGTAGCTTCTTGTACAGTGCGCTGTTCCGATGGCACATATGTTGCAGATTATACTTTTAACATAGAAGTAAACAATACAAATGATCCACCAACGCATACAAATCCAATCTTAGTAGCAACTGATGATCCATTAAACAGAACCACTGCAAACTTAACTGCGACAAATCAAAGCACATCTGATCCAGATGAGGATACAGTTTACAATATTTATGATTTCAGAAAAAGTGGCACGAGTATAGCAGTTTTAAATATGCCATTTGACCTAAACGACTCAACAACAACAAAAGATTACAGTACATACGAAAACAACGGAACAATAAACGGCGCAACATGGGCCAGCAACGGAAAAATAGGTGGAGCATATTCATTTGATGGAAACACTGATAAAATAAATATTGGCGATGATAATGAATATGATTTTGGAACTCAATCATTTTCTTATGGTGCATGGTTTAAACGAACAGGAGATTCACCAGGAGATACGTATGGAGGAGTAATAATTAGTAAAGGATCATACGGTGCAAGCATTGCAGGATACTCTGCTTTTGTGAGCGATTCTACAGATATAATAAGTGCTCAAATTCGACAAGCAAATGATGCTGTTTATAATGTTGGTGGACCTGTTATCACTGATAGTATCTGGGTTCATGTAATGGTTGTTAGAGATGCAACAAATCAAAATTTTAGTATATATGTTAATGGAAGTTATTATAATTCAACAACTGAATCATCTGTTTTAGATACTTCAAGTACAAACAATTTAACTATAGGTTCATTAGATAATGGCGGATCAAGAGATAGAGAATTTTATGGATTAATCGATGAAGTAAAAATATTCAACAAAGCACTATCAACAGAACAAATAAAAGCAATTTACGAAGAAGAATACGCCAATAATGTTGAAAGAACAATTGTCTCTGATGAAACAACAAAAGATGAATCTTGGACTGTCGCAGTAACTCCAAATGATTTGATAGAAGATGGAGAAACATTAATTAGTAATGCAGTTATAATTCAAAATACTCCTCCAGTTATTTCATCTGCAATACTTTCTTCAACTAGCGGAAATAATCTAACAACTGATAATCTTACTCTTACAGCCACAAGTAGTGATGCGGATAATGATGTAATTACAAATATAACTGATTGGAGATTAAGTGGAACAAGCATTGCTGTTTTGAACATGCCATTTGACACAAACGAAACAGAAGCAAAAGACTACTCAACATATGAAAACAACGGAACAATAAACGGCGCAACATGGAATAATAATGGACAAATTGGAGGCGCATACAGTTTTGATACAAACACAATAAATTTAGATTCACTAATAACTTTAACAGATGGTTATACTTTAACTTTTTGGGAGAAAGAAACAAATGTCACAAGAAGAGAATTCCCAATAGGATACACTAGTTCAGCAGGGGATTTCCTTGATTTAAGAAACCACACGCACATTTCAATAAGACAAGCGGATTCAAGCTATGTTTCCTGGACATTAGTTACAACTCTTGAAAATAATACTTGGCATTTTATTACAGTAAAAATAAACAACAGTAAATATGAATTATTTGTGGATGGACAAAGTCAAGGTTTACAAGATAGAACTTCAACGTTTAGAGTGCAAAATATTGGAAATGGATATACTAATAATGCTTTCTCATTTAATGGTTCAATTGATGAAGTAAAAATATTCAACAAAGCACTATCAACAGAACAAATAAACGCTATATACGAAGAAGAATCAGCAGGATATCATTTGCGAACTCTTGTTTCTAATGAAACCTCGAAAAGCGATGTTTGGAGTGTCGCAGTAACTCCAAACGATGCAAATTCAGATGGCAACACTTTGATTAGTAACAGTGTCACAATTGTTAATGCGCAACCAACAATAACACTTATTTCTCCTGCAAATAATACTCCAATACTTGCATCTGATAATAGAACTCCTACATTTAGATGGGATGGGAGTGATGGTGATGGAGATTCTTTAACTTATAAAATCTGGATTGCAGAAAACGAAGCTTTCACAACAATTAATAGAAGTAACACAACTTCTACAGAAGTATTCACACTCATTGCAGATTTAGATGTTGACAAACCTTATTGGTGGAGAGTACAAGTTAGTGATGGAACAACAAATGTTAACAGTAGCACTTGGAATTTTACAATACAATCATATGAAGCTATTAGTCTAACAACTTCAAGTATTGATTTCGGCAATGTTGAATCAGGTTTAACTGTTGAAACAGAAAACGATGCTGACCCTTTCATAATTGAAAATGTTGGGAATATAAATATAAATCTAACTATTAAAGTCAATCAAAGTTTATGGTCTGCAGTTGCTTTAAATACTGAGAATTTCCTTTTCAGAGTGGATGAAGACGAAGCAGGCGCATATAATGTCGAAACTTCAACTACTACTTGGACTAATATGACTTTGTCAAATCAAGACTTAATTAAAGAATTTGATTTTCACACAGCGTATGATTCCGCGCAAATCGATATTAATTTAACTGCGGATTTAAAAGAATCACCAGGTGCAAAAACAACCGGGGTGATCATAACAACTAGTTAAAATGAAAAAAATAATCCTATTTTGGATATTGATAATTTTGATTCCACAAGCTTTAGCTATAGGTATTGGTCCTTCTCAAACTAAAATTTCTTTTGAACCTGAATTAGAAACTATCAAATCAATAAACATTTTTAATAATGATAAAATTGACTTTGTTGCAGACATAACCATTTCTGGTGAGATGGCAAATTTCTTATCTCTTCAGGAAAATATGATTTCATTTAGTTCATCAGATGATAAGAAAGAATTACCAATAATCATTTCATTACCTAAAGATCTGCCTCCAGGAATCCATATTGGTAAAATTGAAATACAACAAAGACCTATTTCTAGTTCCGGAACACTAACCACCCTTCTAACAATAACACATGATGTAATCATTGAAGTTCCAAAACATGGAAAATACCTTAAAGAAACAATCACTCAAAATAATCAAGATGTAAAAATCACGATTAAAAATATTGGTTTAAAAGAAATTAAACAATTAGATGTGACAAATACTTTTAGTAATTCATCTGAGACAATCGTTTTTACTAATTCAAAAAATAATTTTTTATCAGAAGAAGAATTTATTATTCCAATAAATCTCAACTTATCAGATGGTGTTTACAAACATGATTTGACAATTTTTTATGACGAGCTAAATAAAACTTATTCAAAAAACATCATGATTGGCAAAATAACTGCTAAAATTGAAAATATAACTTTTGAAAAATTTGAACTTGGAAAAATTAATCCTATAAACGTTCTTGTGTCCTCAAATTGGAATCAAGAATTAAACTTAAAAATCGAAGCAGAAGTTGTTTCAAATGGAGAAATAATACAAACAATTAGCAGTTCTAATTTTATAATTAAGGATTCTGCAAGCACAATTATTTTTTGGGATACAACAAACTTAAAAGCTGGACAATATGAAATTTCTTTTAAAATTATATATGAAGAAGAAGTTCTTTCAACTGAAAAATATGATTTTGTTTTAGACAAAGAAGTAATATCTTTTGCAAAAAAGAAACAATTTAATTATAACATTCTCTTAATTGCAATCATTCTTGTTATCATCTCAGTGTTGTTATTTTTTGTTAAATCGACTAAAAAGAAAGGTAAAAAAAAGAAAAATTTATATACTAGGATTTCTAAAAAATAGTTATTAATATTTGTATGAGGTTTAAAACATGGTTGAAGATATATCTAAAGGCACAGTAGTTGTCCTCGTTATTCTTACTGTTGTCATATCACTTCTTGGTACAGGAACAGTTCTTTATGAGGTTAACAAAGTAAAAGTAACTTCTTCAGATAATGATAATACGGGTAGTGGGCGAGTGCAAATTAAAATTAGCAACCCTGCAGAACCCGAATTTACATCAACAACAGGGCAAGTGATTCTTGCTAAAACTAGTTAGGAGGATTAAAAATGGAAGAAACAAATAAAACTCTAGCACTTCTCTTGGTGGCGGCAATAGTTGTATCACTTGGAGGCACAATTGTTAGCTTAAACAAGATGGGCGAAATTGAAATTAGTAAAGGCATAACTGGAAAAGCAACTGGTACAGGAGATGTCGATATTAACATTTCAGATAGAACATCAATTACAGTTAATCAAAACGCTATTAATTTTGGAAATGGATGGGTTGATAACGCATGTAATAATTGTACAATGGATACTAACGGAACTAGCGGAACAGTTTCAGACACTAATTGTTGTAAAGGCGAATGGGGAGCTTCATCAGGCGCAGCAGTAGATTGGAGAGATGGTTTCTGGATTGAAAATGACGGAAATACAAACTTAAGCGTAAATTTAACATCCGATGCTAGCGCAACAACTCTTATTGGAGGAAACAGTCCAGCCCCACAATTTCAATGGGCAATTACAGCAGGATCTAGCGCAACTAACTGTCAAAATGCAACTAGATGTGCAAATGTAGAAACAGTTGCTGAGTCAGCAGCCTCATGCGGCGGCGCATGGAGTCTTAACGACTGGGAAGACATAAACACTTCTGAAACAAATGTTTGTTCAGGAAATGGAAATAATGTCTTTGAACCAACTGGAACAAAGAATGAGTTTCTGCTTGACTTTAAAGTTAGAGTTCCTAAGAACGCTCCACCAACATCTGGAAGTTCAGCAACAGCAACAATTACTGTTGAAGGAACATCAATTTAATTTTTTTATTAACTTTTTTTCTTTTAAATTTTAATTCTATAAACGTTTATTTTTAGAAATATTTTTAATAAAATTTATATAGTACCATTATCAAGTTTATAATATGAGAAATAGCATAATATTTATCGCAGTATTTATTCTCTTATTTAACTCTGTTTCAGCAATTGAACTATCAGGTTCTGCATGGGGGCCTGTTAAGCTTTTTGAACCGGGATTTGAAACAACTAGAGAATACACTATTAGAAACTACGCTTACGATGCAGAAGCATTTGTTGGAGGCTCACTGAGTGAATATGGTGAAATAATAGACGTGCAAGATTTTGGATCATATAAAACTTTTAAATTACACATAAAATTTCCAAATGAACTTAATACACCAGGTTTAAACTATATGTATATTGGTGCAAAAGAAATTGCACCTCCTGATGGAGGTATTTCAGCCCTAACAAGTGTTCAAAAAAGATTAGGATTCTTAGTTCTATATGACATTCTTTATGCTAAATTCGATTCTTTATCAACACCACATGTAAATGAAAATGAAATGTCAGAATTTTCTTTTAATGCAGAAAGCGTCACTACAAACATAATTAATAATATCTGGGCAGAATTCCTTATATATAATAGTGATAAAGAACTTATAAACACAGTTAAAACTGAAAATTTTAATTTAGCTTCTGCAGAAAAAAAAAGTATCTCTAAAATAATTGATTCTTCTAATTTACAAGCAGGACAATATGATGTTGTCACAAATATTTACTGGGATGAAAACATCACCACTCTGAAAAGTTATTTTAACGTTGGAACATTAGATTTAATATTAAGCAATTATACAAAAAAATTTGAAGCAGGTCAAATAAACAAATTAAATATTAACATTGAAAGTGGATGGAATGGAATTGTTAATGGTGTTTATGCAGAACTATTTATTGATGATCAACAACAAGAAAACACTCCTACTTATTCTTTAACTCCTTTTCAAAAAACCATCATTTCAGGATACATTGACTTATCTTATGTTGAAGGCAATGATCATAATCTAAAAATAATACTACATTATGAAGATCAAATTAAAACAATCAACAGTCCAATAATCATTAATGGTGAAGCTAAAGAACTTGAAACAAACAAAGTAACTAAAACATCTACAAAAGAAAATGCAAAAGAATTTGAATTCAATAGTTTAACAATGATGATAATATTCGCAGTTATAGTAATAATTTTACTAATCGCAATATTTATTCTTGAATTCACAAGGAAAAAATGAAACTTAAACACCTCATATTTCTATTAATTGCAATTCTACTATTAAGTTTCTCGTTTGCATTGATATATCACTCTTTTTTTGTAATTGATCACATTGAGTCAGCTCCTTACTCTTTTAGTGTTAGAAACAAAATTGGTTTAGTAGGAGATCAAGATGCAATCAAATTTGGCGGAATACATCCAGGTGGAAAAGGCACGAGATCAATGTATTTTGATAATATTTATGACAAACCTGTGAAAATCAGATTTAACATTAAAGGCGAAAAATCTGATTGGATACAAGTGCAAGAAAACAATTTTTGGTTACAACCTGGAGAAACTAGAGAAATTGAAATAACTGTTTTTGTTCCAGGATTCGCAGATTATCATGAAAATTATACTGGAGTAGTTAAAGCATACTATTTGTGGAGATAAATATTCTAGAAACACAATGTTTATATAGTAAAATCCTAGATTATAATGCATATGAGGGTTGGTTATCTCAGTATCTTGGTATTAGTAGTAATTATAAGCACCGTAATTCAAAGTAGTGTTTTAATTATTCAATTACATGAGAGTGGCTCAAATCCTGTTTCTGGAAAAGCAACAAATACTGGAGAAGTTTCATTTTGCTTAAACAATAGACCTAATATTACTGGGACTACTTGTCCTAATAGCAGCCAAGAAAATACTGCGTTTACTTGTTCAGTTATTGCTAATGACAATGACAATCAAAGCTTAATTTATGAGGTTTATAATGCTGCAGGAGGCATACCTTTTGTAAATAATAATGATAGCACATTCACATTTTATACTTATGAAGATGAACTTGGTAATTATGAACAATTATTAGGAGATCACACTTTTTTATTTGGAGTATACGACCAATCTCCTTGTGAAAATGATGCAGAATTCATGTTCTATGATGTTGAAGTTTATGATATTAATGATCCACCTATATTAATACATTCTTTACCTAATCCTATACTTCCAACTGGCGCAACAGTTGAATTTTTTAATTTAAATAATTATTTTGAAGACCCTGAAAACAGACCTATGACCTACGTAAATTCAGGAACATCCAGTATTGTTATAACCATTCTTGGAACAGGTCAAGTTCTAGGTTTTTCATCTGGTTGTACTGATGAGAATGTTTATTTTACAGCTATTGATCATGGAAATTTAACCACTAATAGTAACACCATAACTATTGATGTTAGATGTGATTCTGTTTCTGGAGAAGAAAGTTCCTCAAGTGATACTTCATCAAGTGGGAGTGGAGGAGGAGGAGGCATTGCAACCACCTGTATTTCTGATTGGATGTGTGATCCATGGAGTGATTGTAGTGAAGAAGGAGTTCAAACAAAAAATTGCATTGACAGAAAAGCTTGTAATCAAAATTATTTAACTTATAGTATCTCAAGAAACTGCACTTACTATGCAGGTTTAAAATGTGATGAATATTGGAGATGTGATGGTTGGAGCGATTGTTCATCAGACAGCAGCAGAACTAGAAATTGTGAAGAATTAAATGGATGCGGAACAGTATTTGATAAACCAGCTTTAATTGAAGAATGCGTTTATGATCCTACTTGTAGTGACGGAATTCAAAATCAAGAAGAAACAGCTATTGATTGTGGAGGTCCATGTTTGCCATGCGCACAATTAAATATACCTGGTTTCATAAAAGAAGAAAAAACTATTATTTCAAGCATAATTCTTCTAACAGTTTTCATTATTCTTTCATTATTAATAATGTATAAATATTTCCATAAAGAAATAAATACTGCGGTTGCCAAAGCATTATTAAACATTATCAGAAAAGCTCCAAAAAGAATTCTTTTATCCGATTATGATAAAAAATTATTACTGGATGAATTAATTAACTTGGAAAAAAATATTAGTGGCAAAGATACTAAACAAAAAAGTATGGACGCAGCAAATATTGGGAGATTATATTTCTCTAGAATCTTTAATTTAAAAGCAGCTATAAATAAAAAAATCCTGGATGAGCAACTCAAAAATCTTAAAATTGAAGATCCTTTAGATAACATATTATCTTCTTTCTTAAATAAAATTGAGATTTATGAACGAGAATCTCATCATATTTATAAAACTCATTTATTGACTTTTATTGAGGAACTAAGAGAAATTATTCATTTAACATCTAAATTTAATAAAAAAGAAATACATAAAGAAATTAAAGAATTAAGTCTTGAAAAAACAGACAGCAATATGATTAAATTCGAAAAAAGTATTTATAATCTCTATGTGGCAATGCATTTTGATGAATTAGAGATTACAAAAAATAAATATACCGACATCATAAAAATATATGAGAATCTTTCTGAAAAAGAAAAAAGTTTAGTTTATGAAGATATTACCCGACTTTTCAATGAAGTCAAATATCTTATTAGTGTTGAATCTTAATTTTTCTAAGCTAAAAATCAAAATATTTATATATGCACAAAATAAGTTATATATATTAAGTACATAAGTTCGCTTATGTAACTTAGATAACTTATTAATAACAATGACTAACATAAATATAGAGATTGCAGAGAACACTCATAAAAAAATTAAGTTAAAAGCAGTTCTAGAAGATTTAACGATTAAAGATTACATAATACGCGCATTAGATGACAAATTCTTAAGAGGAAAATCTGAGTGATATGACTAACATAAATATAGAAATTCCGGATGCATTGCATAAAAAAATTAAATTAGAAGCAGTTAAAGGAGATACCACTATAAAAAATCTAATAATACAAACATTAGAGGAGAAAGCAAAGAAATGAAAAAAACTCTGCTAATAATAGGATTAATTGCAATATTATCACTCTTCCTAGTTCAATCTCTTCAATTTAGCACACCTGTTGAAATAAATAATGATGTTTCAGCAGCAAGAAGTAGCGATGATTTATTTTGCAGATGGACAAACACTCCAGACACTGCCGCAATACAAGTATTTTGGTATGCAGACGGGGTGCTAAACACAACTAAAATAGTGCCTAATGGAACCATCTTAGACATAATGACTGACGATAATACAAGCGTTGAACAAATATGGAATTGTACAGTTCAATTATATAATGGATCAGAATACCTCAACCAATCAGACACCATTTATATTGAATATGATCCAAGAGTATTTGTAAATGGAACTGAAGTAAATTCTAGCTATACATTATATGAAGACTTAAATTACACAGTTATTTGGAATACCACTAGAGCACACAGTTCATATAATTTTGAAGGATTAACACCAGGATTATGTGACTCGCCAACTCTTGGAACTACCATCTGCAGACCAAGAAGTGTACATTTGGGAAATAATCAAAACACTTCCAACTCAACTTTTGAAAACTTTTTGTATTGGTATAGTGGATCTGCACAAGGTCACGTTATAAATTTTACAATTATAAATGTGAATGATGCACCAACATTCAATGTTACAAATATAAGTATTGCTGAAGATGAATCTTGGAATGGAAGTTCTGCAACAATATTAATTGCAGATGAAGAAGATAACTTCCCAGTAATTTTTGATATTAATTTAACAACTGCAATTAGTTTTTGCACATATAACACTAGCGGACGAGGAATAACTTTTGATTGTGATCCTGATTTTTCATCAATTAATAATCACACTATATACATGACAGTTACAGATAATGGAACTAGTCCAAGAAACACAACTAAAGAATTTATATTAGAAATAACAGATTTAAATAATATACCTATAATAACAGATATTAGCACCACAAATGCATCGCAAGGGAATGTTTTAACTATAACTTTAAATGCAAGCGACATAGGAGAGAATAATAAAATTTATTTTAATATATCAGGAAATTGTAATATTTCAAATCCATGGACTGGAATTACTAACAGCACTTCATATGAAATCAGCGGACCAAACATATCCAGTTATGGATACAGTACTTGGAGCAACACACTTACAAATGACCATATAATCTGTAGAAATATAACTATAACTGTTTCTGATAATAGAACTGGAAGCAATACAACTAATTTATTTTTAAATCTTTCAAACGTGAATGATGCACCAGAAATACATAATTTTAGCACTGCACTAGATCAATTAAACAACACTTTACTTTACAATCTTACTGCTTATGAATTAGCACCATTTAACTATAAAATAAATGCAACCGACCCGGATAAATTAATAACTTTCAATTCAGATCTTGACCCATTATCTGCAGAATCAATAATCTATACCACTAATGAAACAACGGATCCATGGATAAGAAACAATCTGGATAATACAACAGGAATAATAACTGTTCCTAGTTCCGAAATGAATAGATCTGGAAATTATTCTTTTTTAATAACAGTTACAGATACTTGGAATCAAACAGTTAATGCAACTATGCACATAAATGTTCTTGAAAATAACAAACCATACTTTAATCAAACATTAAACATTAGTTGCGCTGAAAGAGATAGTTTAAATTATCCTTATTCTTGTTTTGCAAACTTAAGTCTTTTTGCAAAAGATGATGATGTTGGCGATGGAGTGTCAGATTATGAAGATAATTCAGACATGTTCAATATAACGTCAAACGGAATAATTGAATTTAATGCCACACAATCACAAGTTGGAGAACATGAAATTAATATCACTATAACTGATCAAAGAGGAGCAACTAATTTTTCAACATTATATTTGTACATAAACAACACTAATAACAAACCAGCTCTCGGAAGCATAAATGTTCCTGCACCTCCAAATTCCTTACTATTCAATACTTCAAAAAACAATGTTATTAGCATACCCGCAACAGATTTAGATACTAATCTAAATGGAACCAATATTAGCTTAAGAAATTATAATTATGAAAGCTTAACTTTTAATGTAACCTCAAACAATTTGAGCATAGTCCCATACTTAATTATTAACAGTACAACCAGAACTTTAACTATTAATACAAGTTTAGAAATTGGAACTTATAATGCGACAATAATTGTTAGAGATAATTATTTTAATTTTACTGGAAAAAATACTTCTGACAATGATAATACAACCATTACATTCACAATATACAATACTACTAGTCCACCAATAATTAATAGAACAGGCTATGGAATTAATGGAAGCACAATAAACTGGACTAATACTCGAGATCCAGATGTTATACAATTAAGCTTTGGAAGTTTAGAAAACATTACTTATTCCTTTAGACAAGAAACATGGGATGAAAATCCTGAAAATTTAACTTATAAATGGTATTATGATAATGTTCAAATAACAAATACTAGTTTACTTAACACTAGCAATAATTCAATTGAATATTACTTAGGATTCTTTGAAGCTGAAAATCTTGAATCAGAAATTCACACTTTAGAATTGACAGTCATAGATGGTTATGATAATACTTTAAATGATAGTTTTACATGGACAATAAATGTTACTGACTTAAACAGACCTCTTTATCTAAAAAATCCAATACCCAATATTACAATTAATGGTTCTAGAAACATAGAAAACAAAGATTTATGGAATTGCATAAATACATATGGATTTTATGATCCTGACTATGATTATGATAGCGATGGAATAATTAGCTGTGGTGAAAGCAATTTTTCAATAACTTACACTATGAATGAAGCAACTCCATTGTGTGATGGTTATGCGAGCATTGACGTATCCAGTCCTTACGACGAACCATATATTGATTTAGAAAATAATAGTTGGATTGAAGGACATGGTATAGTTGCAACCGCACTTGTCAATGGTACAAATGCATGTCATGTAAATTTTACTGCAACAGATGGAGAATACACCTCAACTAGCAATGAAATATATTTCACAACCGAAGTAGTAATACCAGTCGTACCTAACGAAGTTGAAGTTTCTAATAGAAGAGGAACAAGAACCATAACTGAAACAGAAATAGTACAAATCCCTATTCCAGAAGAAATTGAAACCCCTGTTCCTATAGATATTGTTATGGCAGATATGGTCACAGTTTATGAAGATGAAACAATTAATATTCCTCTAACAATCACAAACACTTGGAATGAAACAATTTATGGAGTTGAGTTAGGATTTAAAACAAACGACTCATTAAATTATAGTGTTAGATTTGAAAGGAAAAATTTCTTCAAAATAGATCCTGGTCAGATGATGAAAACCAACATGATTGTTTCAGGTTATAGAGTGGGAGGAATATATGAGATACTTGTAACTGCCAATGTTACTGAACCACCATATTTAGATTCTGCAAAAATTTATTTAAACTCTATAGAACAATCTTCAACAGGCACAGAAGTCAGAACTTTAATTAGATTTGCACAAGATTTGTTAAGTAAAAATAAAGAATGTCAAGAATTAGAAGAAGTTCTTAACAGAGCCAGAACTTCTCAGCAAACAGGTGATTTAAATCGAGCTCTTGATTATGTTAATTCAGTAATAAATGGCTGCAAATATTTAATTAGTGAAAAACAAAAAGAAAGCCCTACAAGACTAAGAAATTTTAATATCCCTATAAAACAAGAATACCTAATTTATTTTATAACGGGCATACTTGGTTTAGGAATAATTGTTGGCGGTTCAAAAGCATTTCAAAAAAGTAAGAAAAAATAATTAATAGAAAAATTGAAAATATAATTAATTATTATAATTTTTCAAGTTTAAGATACAATTCTTCTAAAAGTTCGTAATAACTTGCTTTCTCATTAGAAGTTAAAGATTCATATTTAATCATTAATTCATTATAAAGAAGCAAGGCACTATTCTGATCACCATGATCAATGCTGTTGTAAATCTTTTCTATAATACTGTTAATATCTATATGTTGAGATAAAACATTATTTTGAACCATTAAACTCGTGGCTTCTCGTTCTTCTTTTTTGAAAATATTCTCTTGCAAAATTTCTTTTTCAATAACATTCGCATCTTTTTTTTCAGAACTCAAATAAGTAACTATTTTAGAACGTATTTTTTGCAGTAATCTTTGGCCTGATGCAACTGTTTTTGATGGAACTAAAAGATAATCTATATAAGATTTAAATTCCAATAGAAATGATCTTAACTCTTCATCATTATAGCCTGCATGAGCATATTCAAAAACAAATACTCTATCTATAAAATTTAAAAAATCAGAACGTATTTTATAAGGTAAATAAATATTTTTTAATTCCCCAATTAGTTCTTCTTTTGTAAATTCATAATCTAATTTAAGATAATTTTTCAGAAAATTTTTTATCAAATAATACACTTCTCTTTCAGAGATTAATCCTTTTGATAATAGATAATTTAAATCACGTAAGATATTCTTTCTTAACGATTGTTTTACATCTACCTCACCTATTTTTCCCTCTTCCATGATGTAAAATTGTGTTACAAAAGTATTTAAAATATTCGATTTTAAGTTACTCTTTGAGAGTGGGTTAAAAAAGTATATATATGAGCAGTACAATATAACTCCTAAGGAGAAAAAAATGGGTGTAGAAAGTAGAAACGAATTAAATAAAGAACTGGAAAAAGATATTAAAAAAATTAATCAAAAAATTGATGAAACTAAACAAGAAATCAGAAAAATTCTAGTTGGACAAGACGATATACTTAATTCGTTATTTGAAGCCCTTCTATGCAATGGACATGTACTAGTTGAAGGAATACCTGGAACAGGAAAAACATTGATTGTAAGAGCTCTTTCGAAGGTTTCTGGAAGTATTTTTTCAAGAATACAATTCACACCAGATTTATTACCTACAGATATTCTTGGTATAACAACTTATGAAGAAGGAAAAGGATTTTATACAGTTAAAGGACCAATCTTTGCAAACTTTGTTTTAGCAGATGAGATAAACAGATCACCGCCAAAAGTTCAGTCAGCATTATTAGAAGGAATGCAAGAAAGACAAGTTACAATAGGAAAAGAAACATTCATTCTACCGCACCCATTCATGGTAATGGCAACACAAAACCCTATCGAACAATTAGGAACTTATAAATTACCAGAAGCACAAGTTGACAGATTTTTATTTAAAATAATTGTTAACTATCCACCACCAGAAGATGAACTTAAAATATTAACTACCAACATAACAACAAGAAAATTTGAAGACTTTAAACTACAACCAATACTCTCACCAACAGACATAATCGAAGCACAAGAAATTGTAAAAAAAATTGAATGTGATCAAAAAATAAATCAATATATAATAAAAGTAATAGATGCAACTAGAAGACCTGAAAATTATGGCATTGAAAAAGGAAAATACGTTGATTATGGAGCATCCCCAAGATCAAGCATTAGTTTATTTATCGCCTCAAAAGCGCATGCACTTCTAAAACATAGAACTTTTGTAACACAACAAGATGTAAAAGATGTCGCGCATAAAGTTTTGAGACATAGACTTCTTATAAATTTCGAAGGAGAGGCTGAGAATATAAAATCAGAAGATGTAATTGATGAAATACTCAAGAAAGTCCCTATCCTTTAACTAGTGGAGGATTTTAATTATGACAGTCAAAGAGCTTAAGCTTGACTTTATTGCAAAAATAAAAAAACCAGAGTTCCAAGTTAGAAGAAGAATACTTAGCAAAATAATTGAAGGAGAGCTGGCTGCATCTAAAAAAGGAAGAGGAATTGAATTTACTGGCTTCAGAAAATACATGTATGGAGATGATTCTAGTTTAATTGATTGGGCTGCATCTTTAAGAACAAAAACAACTTTAATAAGAGAATATGAAGAATACAAAAATTTTCAAATATTTTTACTTTTAGATGTGAGTGATAGTATGCTTTTTTCTTCCATAGATAAATTAAAATGTGAATATGCTGCAGAATTAGTATTTTCAATAGTTTATTCAATTGTTAATATTGGTGACAAAGTTGGTATGGGCATGTTCACAGATAGATTAATCACAAGAAAAGTTCCTCAAAGTGGAACAGAAAACTATTATAGAATATTAGATGATTTAACAAACCCTGAAAATTATGGTGGTCCTTTTAGTTTAAAAAATGCCCTTTTACAAACAAGAGCGCTTTTAGGAGAAAAAAGTCTCATAATAGTTGTTTCAGATTTTATTGGTTTAGAACCAGGTTGGGATAAATATATTCGAATGTTAACACATAACTTTGATATACTGGGAATAATGGTTCGAGACCCAAGAGATAAAACTCTTCCAGAAGGAACAGGCCAATATTTGCTTGAAGATCCCTATTCAAATGAAAAAATGCTAATTGACTCAAATGATTATGCAAAAATTTATGCAGACAGAGTAAAAAAACAAGAAGAAGAAGTAAAAAAAGGATTTCAAAGTGCACAAGCAGGATTTATATCTGTTGAAAGCGATAAGGATTTTATGAAACCTTTAATGAAATATTTAAAAACAAGAGCAAAATTTATGGGTAGAAGAAGAGAATAGGTATTTAAATGGCTGAAATAACATTTTTAAATCCAATATATTTGTGGTTTTTAATTAGCATTCCATTATTAGTTATAACTCATTTCTTTCTATTAAAACATGCTAAAACAAAAGGTCTAAAATTTGCTAATTTTGAAACAATAAAAAGAGTTACTGGTAAAAAAACTTTAACTAAAAATCTATCAGTTCTAACAATCAGAGTTCTTATAATATTATTTGTCGTAATGGCTGCTTCAGGAGCAAATCTTTGGTTTGAAGGAGATAGTAACAGAAACAATTTTGTAATAGCATTAGATGTTAGTGCATCTATGACAACAGAAGATTTACAACCATCAAGATTAGAGGCAGCTAAAGAAAATGCAATAAAATTTGTGGATCTAATAAAATCAGATTCAAAAATAGGATTAGTAACATTTTCAGGAGTCACATTTATTAATGAAATACCTACATCCAACAGACTTGAAATAAAACAAGCAATAAAAGATATTGATATAGCCAGAGCAGGAGGAACAGATATTCCAGGTGCAATAATTACTTCTGCAAATCTCCTGGCAGATTCAGACAAAGGGAAAACAATGATTCTTATAAGTGATGGAAGCAATACAATAGGAACATTCATTGAAGATTCAATTGGAGAAAGTATTGCATATGCTCAAGATGCTCATATGATAATTCATACAATAGGAACAGGCAAAGAAAACGAAGAACCTATTGGATATATACCTGAATATTATAATATTAGTTCTATTTATAGCGAAGAAAACTTACAAAAAATAAGTAATTTAACTGGTGGAAAATATTACTCTGCAGTTGATAATCAAAAATTATTAGCTGCTTACAAAGAAATTTCTGAAGATGCAGATAAAGCAATTTTACACATAGATCTGACTATTGGACTTATTTTTATTGCACTATGTTTATTATTTATTGAATGGGGACTTTCTAATACTAGATTTAGGAGAATACCATGAATGAAATAGAAAAAATACTTTTAAGCATATTAATTGCTTACTTGATTGCACAAATAAGTAAAGCATTAATCTATTTTAGAGCTACGAAAAGTTTTAGTTTAAAATATTTTTTCCTTGAAAATGGAGGGATGCCTTCAACTCATACTTCAACAACTTCTGCACTCACAATAGGAATTTTGTTATACAACGGTTTTTCAATAGAATTTCTGATAGCAGCAATGCTAACAGTTATTGTTATGAATGACGCAATGAAAGTAAGATTTGAAACAGGCGAAGAAGCCAAAATTCTTAACAAAATACTTGCAAAAGAAGACTTACCATATCATAAACTAAGCGAAAGAGTTGGTCATACACCCATACAAGTTTTTATTGGATTCATATTAGGAGCCATCGCAGCACTCATTTTATACGCATTCTGAGTAAAGTTTTTAAATGAAATATGAATTTCTTTTGATAATGACGTCTATGACGTCGCGACCATCGAGAGTATAAGTATTGATGGACCTAACATTGCCTCCGTAGCATAGTAGCTATTGCGGCAGACTTGTATCATTTTTGCAAGTGATCTGCAGGTCGCGAGTGCAATTCTCGCCGGAGGCTTTTTTCTAATTATTTAAATCATTCAAAAATTATAGTAGTAATAAAATTTAAATAGAATTAACAATTTTTCAAAATATGGATTTTACAACATTCGTCAATTCTAATACATTTAATTTCATTGTTCTTCCAATATTAATATTTCTAGCAAGAATATTAGATGTTAGCATTGGAACTATAAGAGTGGTTTTTATATCTCGAGGAATGAAAAAAGTTGCACCCATTCTAGGTTTTTTTGAAGTTTTAATCTGGCTAATTGTTGTAAAACAAGTTATGACCGGAGTTACAAATTTTGTTGGTTACATTGCTTATGCAGCAGGTTTTGCAACAGGAACATATGTTGGTATGAGAATTGAAGAAAAACTTGCAAAGGGAAAAGCAATATTAAGAATAATTACTAGAAGAGACTCTTCTGAAGTTATTAACAATTTGACTGAAAATGATTTTAAAGTTACAACTATGAATGCTGAAGGAAAAAATGGCATGGTTAAAATAATTTTAATGGTTTTAGAACGTCATACTATTCAAGATGCACTTAATATTATCAGGAAAACGAATCCTAATGCATTTTATTCTGTTGAAGATGTTAGATCTGCAAGAGAAGATCATTATCCAAGCTCCAATCATAGAAATAGAAAAAAATTATTTTCATTCTATCGAAAAGGAAAATGACCTCCTAATCGATATATCGAAATCGATATATTTATATAGGTGTATATGCTTTCAAATCATATGATTAGAGGTTATCTGAGAGTTATTGTTCTAAAATCATTAAATAAAGGCGAAAAAACAGGCTATGGATTAATGAAATGTATAGAGGAAGAAACCGGTAGAAAACCTAGTTTCGGATCAATATATCCTATGTTAGAACATCTCACAGATGAAAAATTAGTTGTTTTCAAAGAAGAAAACAAAAAGAAAATATACACTCTTACAAGTGCAGGGAAAAAACAATTAAATTGCGTTACAGAAAAAAAAGAAGAAATGATGGATAAAATACAAGAAGCAATGAAAATTTTTGAAATAATTCATGGAACAGATCTTGGTCCTAATCAAAAAAAAATGATTGAAAAGATGAAAAAAGAACAGATTGATTTGAATCATTTAATGCCTCCTGAAGTTATAAAAATGAAAGAAATATGGGCTAAGCTAGTTATTGAAAATAAAATAATTTCAAATAAAACAGAAATAAATAAAATATTAAAAAAAGCTAATCAGGAGCTGAAACAACTATGACTGAAAACAAAGAATTAATTATAGAATTAAAAGATGTTTGGAAAACATATCACATAGGAGATATAGATGTACATGCATTAAGAGGACTTAATTTAAAAGTTCACAAAGGAGAATTTATTGCTATAATGGGCCCTTCTGGAAGTGGAAAAAGCACTGCGATGAATATGATTGGTTGTTTAGACATTCCTTCAAAAGGAGTCATTTATTTATCTGGAAAAGATATTTCTCATTTAGAAGAATCAGAACTTGCAAGAATAAGAGGTAAAAAAATTGGTTTTATATTTCAAAAATTTAATTTATTAAACACACTTACTGCAAAAGAAAATGTTATACTTCCACAAAGATTTCAAGATACAGAAAAAGAATTTAGAGATAAAAAAGCTAATGAACTAATGGACTTAGTTGATTTAAAAGATAGAATGAACCATAAACCAAGTGAGCTTAGTGGAGGACAACAACAAAGAGTTGCTATAGCGAGATCATTGGCTAATGATCCAGAAGTTATTTTAGCAGATGAACCAACAGGAAATTTAGATAGTCAAACAGGCGTAAAAGTTATGGATTTCTTAAAGAAACTTCATAGAGAAAAAGGAACAACCGTTATAATGGTTACTCATGATAGAAAAGTTGCTGAACAAGCAGATAGAGTAGAATATTTACAAGATGGAATAATAGTTAAAGATTTAAAAAGGTGATGAAATAATGTTGAAAAAAGTTTTTTTAATTACAATGATGTGCCTACTAATGATAGGCATGGTTTCAGCAGTTAGCGATACTTACTTAACTGCTAGCTTAACAAAATATGATCCACAGCCAGCTGAACCTGGAAAATACATAAATGTATTTATACAATTAGAAAATACTGGCATAGATACAGCTGAAAATGTTGAACTACAATTAATTGAAAATTTTCCTTTTAGCTTAGATCCTGGAAAATCAAATATTAAACAAATTGGTTTACTTGGAGGAAAAGATTTTCATACAGTTGAATTTAAAATTAAAGTTGATGAGAAAGCTGTTGAAGGAGACAATGTTCTAAAAGTACGATATAATCAAAATCCAGAAAAAACAGTTTGGGGACAAGCAGAACTTGAAATAAGTGTTCAAACACAAGATGCACTTTTATCAATTGAAAAAATCCAAACAACACCAACTGAAATTGCCCCTGGAGAAACAGGAACAATAACTATTGACTTGAAAAATTTAGCAGATTCTCATCTATCTGATGTGATAGTTAGCTTAGATTTATCATCTGAAACACTCCCATTTGCACCATTTAATTCTGCGTCTGAGAAAAGTATTTATCAAATTAACCCTGATGAAATAAAAGAATTCGCATTTGATGTAATTGCATATCCAAATGCAGTCGCAGGAATTTATAAAATACCATTAACAATAACTTACAGCGACAATGTTGGAAGCGATTATACAAAAACAGATGTTATTGGAGTTTTAATAAATGATGAACCAGATATTCAAGTTGTAACTGATAGTACAAATCTATTATCTGAAAAAAGAACTGGAAGTATAATTTTAAAAATTATAAACAAAGGACTAACAGATGTAAAGTTTATGAGTTTAAAAATTGGCGAAACAGATGAATTTGAAATTTTATCAACTTCTAAAACAGAATACATTGGAAACCTTGATTCAGATGATTTTGAAACAGTCGAATTTAATATTTTAGTTAAAAGTACAGAAGATATTATAGAGATTCCTCTCGAACTAGAATATAGAAACAACAATAACAAATTGTATACACAAGATTTAAGCTTAAATTTAAAAATTCATAGTGCAAGCGCGCTTGGAATAAGTAATAGCGGATCAGGATGGACCATTATTATAATAATAATCTTGATTATAGCAGGAATTATTGTTTATAGAAAAGTTCGAAAGATTAGAAAAAAGAATAAACAAAAATAGGTACTGATAAACGATGTTTTTTGATTCTTTTTTAATGAGCCTTCGGAGTCTATCAAGAAGAAGGCTCAGATCTTGGCTTACAATTATTGGAGTAATTATAGGTATAGCAGCAGTTGTATCTTTAATTAGTTTAGGCGAAGGATTAAATACAGTTATTCTATCTCAATTTAGTTTAGTTGGATCGGATGTTCTTGGAGTTATGGCTAAAGGAACAGGAAATGGACCGCCAGGAACAGGAGTTATTGAACCTTTAACAATCAGCGATATGAATTCTATTAATAGAATTTCTGATGTTGAGTTTACTATTGGAAGAGTTGTTCGAGGTGGAAAAGCAGAATTTAATGATGTACTGCAATTTGGTTACGCGGGAAGCGTTCCAAATGGTGAAGGCACAGAACAATTATATAAATTGCTCAATCTTGAAGCAGAAAAAGGTAGACTCATAAAATCTGGCGATACTAAAAAAATAGCTATTGGTCACGATTTAGCACAAAAAGATACTTTTGGTAAAGAAATATTTGTTGGTTCCACCATACTTGTTAATGATGAAGAGTTTGAAGTTGTGGGGATAATTAAAAAGAAAGGCAGCTTCATTATTGATGGTTCAATATTAATGTTAGAAGATGAAATGAGAATTAACTTTGATATTGATGATGAAGTTCTTGATGCCATAAGTATTAAAGCCAAAAATGGTGTGAATGTTAATTCTTTAAAACAAAATGTTGAAAAAGTTCTTAGAAAAGAAAGAGATGTTAAACTTGGTGAAGAAAATTTTGATGTTGAAACAAATGAAAGTGCATTAAAAAACCTTCAATCAACATTATTTGCAGTACAAATATTTGTATATATCATTGCAGGAATTTCAATTGTTGTTGGGGGAATAGGAATAATGAATACTATGTATACCTCTGTGCTTGAAAGAACAAATGAAGTTGGCATAATGAAAGCAATAGGTGCAAAAAATAAAGATATATTTGCATTGTTCTTTATTGAATCAGGATTAATAGGAATCGTCGGGGGAGTAATAGGAGTTATACTAGGAGTTTCAATGGCACTAGGTTTAACTTCTTTTGGAAGAATAATATTAGAAACAGATTTAATTAGTGCACAAATCAGCCCTGAATTGATTATTGGTGCGTTATTATTTTCATTTATTATTGGAACAATTTCAGGATTATTACCTGCATACCAAGCTTCAAAAATGAATATTGTTGATGCATTAAGAGAATAGATTTACAATTATAAAAAATATAACTTAAGAAAATGAATTGGGACTTACTTAAATATTCGTTTAACAGCCTTATACACAGACGTATGAGATCATGGCTGACAGCCTTATCTATACTTATAGGTATAATGGCTATTTTTGCATTAGTTAGTTTTGGACAAGGCTTATCTGGTTATGTAAATAGTTTAGCTGAAGAAATGGGTACTGATAAAATATTTGTTCAACCAAAAGCAGCTTTTTCAGCAGTTCCTGATGCTTTTTTATCAGAAGCAGAACTTGGATTTGTTAGGAAAATTAAAGGAGTTAAAGAAACAGCAGGCATGAGCTTAGAGTCTGTAAAAATTCAACCAAACAAAAATATGCCTCCAAAATATGCTTATCTTATGAGCTATACAATGCAAAATCAGGAATTAGTAATGTCTTTTATGACTATTAAAGTTCTTGAAGGAAGAGATATTAAAGATGGGGATAAACTTAAAGCAACTATTGGTTATGCATATTCTCAACCAAATAGAATCTTTGAAAAACCAATTAGTATTGGCGATAAAATATTATTAAATGATATTAAAGTAGAAGTTATTGGTATTTATGAACCTGTCGGAAACAACCAGGACGATACAAATATTGTTATGACTCCTGAAGGTATGGAAGAAATATTTGGCGCAATTGAAGGATATCAATTTTTTGTTGTACAAACAGAACCAAACGAGGATCCATCAGCAATCGCAGATAAAATAACTGAAAAACTTCGAAGATATAAAGATGAAGATGAAGGAAAAGAAACTTTTTCAGTTCAAACTTTTGAAGATGCAATCGAAACTTTTGGAAGCATACTTGGAGTAATAAATGCAGTTCTCGTATTAATCGCTTTAATATCAGTTTTAATTTCTGGAATTAACATCATGAATACTATGTATACCTCTGTGCTTGAAAGAACAAAAGATATTGGTATAATGAAAGCAATAGGTGCAAAAAATAGAGACATAGTCACTATTTTCCTTGCAGAATCGGGCATGCTGGGTTTATTTGGTGGCGGTTTGGGAATACTTTTTGGTTATGGAATAGCAAGTGTTGGAGGCAAAATTGTTCAAAACGCTGGTTATGGAATGCTCCAACCAACATTTCCAATTTGGCTTATATTTGGTTGTTTAGGATTCGCATTTATAGTTGGCGCAGTATCAGGCCTTGCACCAGCAATTCAAGCTTCAAGACAAAATCCTGTTGACAGTTTACGTTACGAGTAAACAATTCTAAAAAACAAAATGTTAATAAATAAAACATACTAACATTCTATTGAGGTGATTTTATGAAAAAGGATGTTATTGAAAAAATGGCTGCGCTTATAACTGCCGCATTTGGATTAGTTGCTGCCTTAGCTTGGAACGATGCAATAAAAGCTTTATTTGTTGGACCTTGTGGATCTGAAAATGCAGGTACTCTTTGTTCACTATCTTCAGGTGGACCATGGATTTATGCAGTAATTGTCACAGTCGTAGCAGTTATTATAACTATCTGGATTGGGAAAATTTCAGAAAAAGCTAAGTAAAGTATTTATAGAATAATATTTTTTTATTTTTTAAAATGAAAGACTTTAGTCCGCACGCAATTTTTTCATATAATCAAGTTAAAAAAAGATTGTTTGTTATTGTTAGCGCCTTAATATTCATATTTCTTTTATTATTTGTTCTTAATTATCTTCTTTTCTTCAAAAATTCAGATTTCTTTTTAGTTATTTGGATCAATTCTTTTTTAAGTCATATAAGTTCAAATATTGCAAACACGAGCGTTCTTGGCGCATTTTATACTACTCTCTTTGGAGGGTTATTTTTCATATTTCTTCCTCTTGAAGCAGTATTTATAACTTTTCTTAAGGAGAATAACTCATTTATAGTAATACTATTATACTTGATTGGTTTAATTATATCTTACACAATCAATTATTTTATTGGTTACAAATTAACTGATTTTTCAAAAAAAATTATTACTCCAAAAAAATTCTATAAAATAAAAAATTATGTCAATAAATATGGTGCACTAGCAATTTTTTTGTTCAATGTATTCCCCTTACCATCTCAACCATTATCAGCAATATTAGGAGTTTTTAAATATAATAAAGCCAGATTTTACATTTTTTTTATTTTAGGTCAACTTGTTAAATACACTGTTATCACAATTGGATATTTTTATATAACATAATGATTTATACTTATTATGAGGTTTGAAAATGGCAAAAGAAATAAACATTTTATCGTCAACAATAACTAATTTAGACAAAACAAAAACTGCTAAAGATTATATTGGTAAAAAAATCTTTTCAAAAACTGGCGCTCTAATAGGAAAAATTGAAGATATTGTTTTAAAAGACGAACAATTCAAAGGTTTTATTGTTAAAAAATATTTTGTTGATAAGGAATATCTTAATTCTGAATCTAAAGATGCAATCATCCTTTCAATAGATCCAATCATAGCACTCATTGGTAAACAAGTTATTGACTCCGAAGGTAGAAAACTTGGAAAAGTTGTTGATATTAACAGAAAAACTAATTCAAACAATTTTGCACATTTACTTGTTAAAAAAAATATTATCTCAAAAGCTATAATCATCCACAAAGAGGATATTGAAGTTAGTAAAGAGAGCATTCTTTTGAATAAAAGTTTTGATACAAAATGATAACTATAACCTCTGACGACATACTTGGAAAAGAAGTAGTTGATCCTGATGGTAAAATGTTAGGAATAGCAATTAAACTTCACATTGATAGTGTCTCTAAACAAATTACGGGTTTAACAATTGATTCTGGTCTAATGAAACCAGATATTTTTATTGGGATAAATTATATAAAAAAATTTGGCGTGGATACTATTCTTCTAGAAAAAACTCCTATGGACAAAATTAAAGGTTTAAGAGTTCTAACATCAAATGGAATTGAAATTGGAGTTGTTAAAGACGTTAATCTTTTCAGAATTAAATTAAAAGATATAACTGTTATTTCAGGCGGCGCAATGCGTAAGGAAACTTTTAAAATTTCCGCAAATGATATTGATCGTATTGGAGGAAGTGTCATCTTAAAACATAAATATAAAACTGAAAAATTATCCTAAATCTTTATATACACATATTCTTTCCTTTTTATATTATGGCTAAAAAACAAGATAATGGATTTTTTGATTTTTTAAAAAAAGAAGTCTTTTCTAATGTATCAAATTTTATCAGAAGATTACTTGAATCTGAAATTAAAAATATTGAGAAAGCTATTGAGAGAAGAATTGAATTAAAAGTTAGAAAACTATATCTTTCCATAACTATCTTGTTCGGCATGATGATATTAGTAATTGGTTTAGCAATGCTTATTGAAGAATTAACTTTTATTCCTAAAGGAGCAGGATTTCTTTTAATTGGTTTTTTTATTGCTTTAACTGCATTTTTAGTTAGAATTTCTATGAGAGATTAAAAAAAAAGTTAAAAAAATTATATTAAAAGATATCCAAGTTCTTCAACAGGCATTTTAGGAGTTGCTCTTGAAGTATCTATTGGTGCTATTGGCATTTCTGGTAAAGGATTTACTTTTTCTCCTGGTTTTAATGGAGCCCAATTATCTGTTAAATAACCAAGAATATCCTGCACTTTCCAATCAATAAATGTAATCATTTGAGCTTTTTCTTCATCAGAAACTTGAATAACTCCATTTTACATCTGCCTTATAATTGTTCAAGAAGTTCATTGTTTTCCCAATTATGAATTTTAATGAATCTTGTGCTACTTCAGGACCGTGATTTACAAGTGTTTGTGCAATCATTTCATAGTTAACATTTGCAGCTATTCTTAAATCAAGACTTGAATCTTCAGGAAGATTTCCATTACCATTCTGAACTTTTTTCTGATATGCATCAACAGATGCGACAGATAAATCGTAAATAAATGATAAAGAATCAACTGCATTTGAAACAGATTGGTTTTCTATAATATGATCTAATTTCATATAATTATCTGCTACTTTTGCAGTTACTAATACTGGCGCTCTTGCAGCTTCATCAAGTTCTTCTTGACTTGGACTTCCAAAAGCATATACTGCAGCCCCAATAAGAGTGGATAGTAACAATATTTTTCCTAAATGTTTTGGCATAATATCACCTTTTTTAATTAAAAAGCTTGTTTTCATATATAAATCTTTTGATTTTCACTACTTTAAAGGGACTATTAAATGATTTCACAAATTATTTAAACAAAAAACTCATAATTAGAATATGAAAACTATTCTCGAAATAAAAAAATATGTTGATGAACTAACAAAGATAAAAAAACAAGAATTTCAGAGGATATTTGATATAACAGAAGATATTGGAACACTAAAAGTGCCAAAAGAAATGACTAACTGGGTGGAACAAAATTTTGGCTCAGTCAAAAGAGTAGAAAAACAAAGGATAATCAGAGTAGACAACAAAATTACTTTTGAATCAGCATTATTCAATGAATTAAGAACAAGCATACCTGTCGACACAAAAATATCAGGCGATTTAAATCAAGCAATAAAAGAAAAAATAGGCGACCCATTTGATCATCCACTAACAGGAACTCCTTTCGATTCCTTTGGAAGAATAAAAGGGAAAGACTCCATAACTGCTAGTAACATTGCCAAATATGATGCATTACATGAATTAATAGTATTTGACGACCATAACCCATTGAAAATACAATTATCTGAAATAAAAAATCATTTTCAAACAGCAGACAAATGGATTAAAAAAGCAAACAAAGAATATCCGAAAAATAAGTACCCCTTCATAATGTGGAATTGCCTATGGAAATCGGGTGCGAGCATAATCCATGGACACATGCAAGTTTTATTAGCGAAAAATAGGCATTATGGTTCAATTGAAAAACTCAGAAAATTCTCATTAGATTATGAAAAAGAAACAGGACAAAACTACTTTGAAGAATTTATAAACGCACATAAAGCAATAGGGCTTGGTTTTGAATCAAAGAAAACAGCCATTTTAGCACATCTAACACCTAAAAAAGAAAAAGAAGTGATTATCATCGGAGATAATCTCAAAACTGTTTCAGAACATATTTACAAGGTTTTAAAGGCATATAAAACAATGGGTGTAGAAAGTTTTAACGTAGGGGTTTACTTAGAACCTGTTGACAAATCTTGGAAATTACCCATAATTGCAAGAATAGTCGACAGAGGTGCTCTTTTTAAAAAAACAGTAGATATTGGTGCAATGGAACTATTTGCAGGCACAAACATAATAGGATCTGATCCTTACAAGATCATTTCTGAAATCAAAAAAAAATTCTAAAAATTAATTCACATAAAAAAAATTAATCAAAAGCTCTGTTATGAGCATCCAAATAATTTCCTACAAATTCATTCCAATCGGCCAGCATAGCTAAATTTTTTGCCGCGAGTTTATTTTTAACTCTTTCTTCATGATTTAAACTAGAAAATTCATCCATTAATCTTGTTAAATCTAAAACTACTGATTCTTCAGATTTATTATATCTATCAAGAACATATATCCCTTTTAATTTACATTGAGGGGTTTTTTTCTTAATAAATCTTCCAAACCCGGCCAAATCAGTTGTTAAAGAAGCGACACCCATAGCAGATGTTTCAAGAGGAGTATAACCCCAAGGTTCATAATAGCTAGGAAATAATCCTAAATGAGTTCCTGCAATTGCATCATTATACTGAAGATTTATTAAACCATCATTCCCATCTAAATAAACAGGATAAAGAATAACTTTAACATTATCTTCTTCTCTATTCAAAAGACCTTCTTGCCTGAACGAAGAAAGAATTGCGTCACCCCTTTCATCATCTAAATTATGAGTTACCAAAGGAGGGTTTCCATGTCTTTTAAATCGAATCATATTTTTTTCTAAATCTTTCATAAATTGCGCAGTAAAAATACTCTGCACACTCAAAGTACTGCTAGTTACTATATCCTTCACAATTTTATTTAGTATTTCTTGCGAATTCCATTGAACATAATTTTTTATGTGACGATAATAATTCTTATTTTCCAATAGTTCCATTTTTACTCCATTAGTTTTATTTGGAATCCAAAAGAAAACAGATACTGTTCGATCATTTTTCTCTTTTTTCAATTTTTCATTTAATTTACCTAACGATTTAATCAATACATCGAGACCTTTATTTTTAAATTCATAACGTCCAGTTACAAAAAATATTAAATTATGTTCCAGCTCCATATTATAATATGGAAAAAAATAGAAAGTCAAAAACTCCCTTATTTTTTCTCTTGTTAAAAGATGTTTAACAGAAGTTTCTTCTATAGTTGGAAATTTTTTCATAGACAAACCATTATTAAGAATTACTGCAGGTTTTATACCTAACAATTTTTCTGCCTCAATAGCAGTTATTTCAGAGACAGTCGTAAAAACATTTGCATTCTTTGCGGCCGCTCGCTCTGTTAAAAATTTATCTTGCACACCATAGTGATAAGCTCTTTCTTCAGGATTGATAGAGTCTAAAATATTATACAAATCTTCTCCCGATCCAGACATTGTTCGCCCAAGCATTGTTGCATGAGTTGTAAAAACAGTTCTCACTTTTGAACTATGATTTTTAAGATAAAAAATTGAGAATCCTGATAACCACTCGTGAAAATGACCTACAATTTTTTTATTTTGTAACTCTTCTTGAATATTATATAATAATTTTCCAACAGCCCAAGACCAAATCATTGGTTCTTCAAATTCCCAATTAGAGTTTAAAGAATCAATATTAAAAGACTCCCACAATTCTTTCTTAATATTATTTTTTTGTTCAATCAAAGATTTAAAATCTATTAATATAGTTAAAGGATTGCCCTCGATATCCCACTCTCCAAAATAACAATTTAAGCCTTCTTTTTTTAACTCATTAAAAACTTTAGATAACCATTCAGGAGGATCTTTAGAATTAAGTTCTACAACTGCTTTTTCTTCAAAATAAGGACCTACTAAAAAATAATTTTTATATAAACCCATCATTGCAGAAGCTTTACTTTTCACAACAGTATATATGCCCCCAACTTTATTACAAACTTCCCATGAACATTCAAATACATAATCTGCTTTTGGTTTTTTTATCATTTTATATTGACCATTTTATATTAATTTAAAAAATATTATCCCAATTACCAAACCTATCAATAAACCATACATGAAACTTTTTGCAACTAATCTTTTAATACCTTTAGCCATATCTGGATTAACTTCTCTTTGATTTGTAAGTTCATCATCGATCAACTCAAGCACATCTGTTTTCAAAGATACCTTGCTCAATCTATCTGCCAAGTAGTCTTTATGCAGAATATCTCTAATCCAAGTAGCAAAGTCATTTCTATGAGAATTCACATGGTGTTTAAACTCATTATCAGTCATTTCCTCTATAGATCTCTTTAGATCGGATAAAGTACCGACTGATTTTCCATGAACTGTAAAAAAGTTCTTATGCTCTGGGAGCTTCAAAAAAATTCACCTCTTTTTTTAAACTTTGAGACTTGGAGTCTCTGTTATTGGACTAAATATTTGCTGTTCTTCAACTCTTTTGACCATATCATTTAATATATTCATATAACTAATAAATGCTTCATATGGACTATCATAAGGATTAAAATATTTATGTACATCACCATCATTAAACCATTTAGTGCACATATAATAAAAGTGATCTGAAGTGGTTAATTTTCGCCATTTTTCAATTAATTCTGGATCAGCGGTTTTTTTAACTGCATCTTCCATTCTGTATAATTCTTCTATAGATGAATTCTGTATTTTATTTCCTAACCAAGCACTTAAATCTCTTTCCACATCTGCCCAGGAAATAAAATTATGTATATCTAGCTCTGCTTTAGGTTTTAAATCTAAAAGTTGTGAAGGAGTCACAAATTCAACTCCTCTATTTATTAACTCTCCAGGCAAGAGTTTCATAAATTCAAATATGCCTGTTTCTTCCCATTGATGTTCTCCGAAAGTTTCATAGTCCATGAAAAGATTAATTGTTTCACCAGGATTCATATCAACCCAATGAGCAAATTTTTCAACTGTTAAAGGATGATCATTCCAACTTTGTTGACTAAATCTGAACGCTATATCATCACTTAACTTGTAATTTTTTAAAATAAGCTTCATATTATTAGTTGTTTTAGGAGTATAAATATAATTAGGAGATTTCCATCCCAAAATATGATCTGCACCCTCTGCAATAATTCCTTCATAACCCATTTGTTCTACAAAATTTGCAAGCTCATTATTAAATATCAATTCAGTATTTCTAAAAACTCTCGGTTCTTGATTAAATAAAGATTTTATTTTTTGTTGATGCATGTTAACTTGTTCTTTAAATTCTTCTTTTGAATAAAGATAAGATAAGGAATGATAATATGTTTCAGATAAAAACTCTACTTGACCTGTTGCGGATAACTCTTTAAATAACTCTATTACTTCAGGTTGGTGTTTTTCAAGTTGTTCTAAGACAGTTCCTGTAATGCTAAAAGCTACTTTGAATTTCCCTTTGTGCTGTTTAATCAAATCTAATAATAATTTATTTGTGGGAATATAACATTTCCTTGCAACTTTGTCAACTATTTCTTTATTTTTTGCATCATCAAAATAATCTGTTTTATGCCCTATATCAAAAACAGGATATTTTCTAACTCTAAAAGGTTGATGAACTTGAAAATATAAACACATTTTCATGATAAAACACCTTTGTACACATCTAAACATTTTCCAGCAGGAATATCCCAATTGAATTTTTTAACTTCTAAAGATCCATGAAGCCTTAATTCATGATATAAAGATTTGTAATGAAGTATAGCTAACATTTTACTTGCAATATCATCAATATCCCAAAAATCAACTTTCAAAACATGATTTACAACTTCGCTTACACCAGATTGCTTTGATAATATTACTGGAGTTCCAGATCTCATTGCTTCCAAAGGAGTTATTCCAAAAGGTTCACTTACTGAAGGCATAACATATATATCAGCCATTTGATATGCTCTGCTTACATCATCTCCAGTCATAAAACCTGCAAATAAAACATTTTTTGCAATTCCAAGCTCTGCAGTTAATTCAATCATTTGAGCTTCCATATCCCCATTGCCAACAAATATGAATTTTACTGTTGGATCCAATTCTAAAACTTTTTTAGCGGCCTGTAAAAAATATTCAGGTCCTTTTTGTAAAGTGATTCTACTTAAGAATAATACTATTTTATCGTCTTTTTTGATTTCATAATTAGCAGCAGGGCCTTCTTTAAACTCTACAGCATTATGTACCACTTCTACTTTATCTGGTGAAACACCATAGTGTTTTACAACCATCCCTTTTGTATAATTACTTACAGCCATTATTTTGTCTGCGTTATGAAAACCCATCCTCTCTATGTCATAAACATATTGATTTAAGTTATTTCCTCCTGTTCTGTCAAATTCTGTTGCATGAATATGTAGCACCAATGGTTTGCCTGAAACTTTTTTTGCTGCAACCCCTGCTTGATAAGTCATCCAATCATGAGCGTGTATTATGTCAAATTCTTCAGTTAAAGCTAATAATTCAACTCGTTTTTTGTACCTATAAACTTCATCAAATAAGTTACTGCCATATAATTTTGAAGTTCCTGAAGAATCATTTTTTCTTTCTATTCTTATTTGTTCTTCATATGCTTTTGATGTTAAATATGGTATTAGTAAGCTTTCTATTTTCTTTATTTTAATAAACTTATTTTTCATTAATTTATCTGCAACCAATAATTTTACGTATTCCCCTTGAAGATTTGATGGGCCTGTAGGCATTACAAATGTAACATTCACTCCATGATGAGATAATCCTTTTGTTAAACCATAACATGCAGTACCCAACCCTCCCGAATAAATTGGTGGAAATTCCCATCCAAGCATTAACACTCTCATAAGTCCCTCTTGGGCATTATGAAACTTAACAATATTACTGTTTGTTTAATTTTCATTTACCTCTTTTCCCCTGGGTTTTGATAATTACTTATCAAGTATAGCTTTCGCTCCCAATAAGTTACTCCCATCGTCATTTAAATAATTTCCGATAAAAACACATTAAGTAAATTAACTTATTGAGTAATTAAGTAAATTAACTTATTTAGTTAACAAGAAAATAGAAAGATTTATATAGTCGACAAACAGAATAATAAAATGGATTATGGAGCTATATTAACTAATTCTAAGTGGAGTCTCATAAAAGAACTTGCAAAACAAATTCAAACACCCACTGATTTAGCAGAAAAAACAAATACTAGTATTGCAAACGTAACCCAACAACTAAAACTTCTAGAAGCTTATGGACTAGTAAAAAAAGAAAAAACAATAAACAACAACTTGCCAGGCAAACCAAAAACAAACTATTCAATTGGAAAAGAAATAATATTTTTAACATATATTTCTGAAGGCACAGCTGAAAAAATTGAGTTAAAATTAGATCCATTACAAAAATCAATCCTTAATCTGTGGCTTTATTTAAAAAAAGAAGATGCATATACTATTGAAAAATATTTCGCAATAAACGAAGAAATTCTAATAAAATGTCAAGCAGTAGGCATAGTTGGACAAGGAAACAATCAAATAGACTTATTAATAATTACTGAAGAAATACATGATATCAGAGCAAAATATAGTAATAAAGAAATTGAAGATCTAGAAGGAAGAAAAAAGAAAATAATTTGTTGGACCCACACAATAGAAGAAATTAAAAATGGATTAATTAACAAAGAAGAATACTTCAAAAATTTAGTGTCAAATTTAAAACCAATACTAGACAAAGAAAACATATTTAAAAAAATTGAAGCGTGGAAACATGAGTACAAATAAACTACTAGAAAATCTAAACTATGAAGAATTGATAGACCTTAAGAATAAATTAGTTGACGGAGAAATTGAAAAACTAATAAAAATTAAATTAGAAAAATTTAAAAACACGAACAAAGTATGTCCTGTTTGTAACACACCAATAGGTGAAGGGGGGTTAACACTTATTTTCGGCTCAGCTGATTTTAAGCGTAAAGCAGAATTTGACGCAGTTGACTGTCTAGAATATTTTATTTCAAAAATAAGAAAATGAGTCTCGCAGAAGTTAAAAAAACATTGGAACAGAGAAGATACAACCTCGTTAATGCTCTTGAAAACAATCGAGATGAATTAGATTTATCAAAACAACATCAAATATACGGTGCGATTCAAGAACTTGATAATATTATAAAAACAATTGATTATTATAGAGAACTTGAAGTTAATAATCAATTTGATTTTAGATTAAGCAACGAACAACATCAAACTCTTTTTGAAAAAATAAGTTTGAAAGTTAGAAAAAGTAACACGGAAATAAAAAGAAAAACAATAGAACTTAACAGATAAGTCTTCTTCTTTTCATTCTCATATAAACTAATCCATTTCTTAGTTCAACTTGTTTGTGAACCATGACATAGTTTTCGAACGTTACTTTATTGCTAAAATTAACATTATCAATAGACTTCTGAAAAAGTATAGTTTTCAAATTCAATCCCCCCAAAAAATTAAAAACACTTGCCCTTTAAAAAGTTTTTTCTATGCTTCTTTCATAAAGAACAACAATTAAAAAATATAAAGGTGCGACGACAAATACTAGCATTAAAATTATTATTTTAAACAAAAGAGCAAGTCCATAAATACTTGCTAATGCCGCACCAATAGGCGTTAATATTAATATTGGTATTGCAGCCGCGACACCTATAAATGAAAAATAAATTCTCCTCTCTTCTTCCGATAAAAGCTTATGTGAAAAATAACCCTGAGCCATACCAAGAATTGATGCTCCAAGAATTGATAATGCGGCAGAAATACCTACAACCACTAAGTTTGGATTATAAGCAAGAGAAAGTGGAAGCATAGCAGATAATAAAGTTCCAAAAACCAGCATTGGAGAAATACCTATGTGTTTATGTAAAATTTTAGTGAACATAGGTCCAATGAATGAAATCACCGCTGAAATAGAAAATATTATTGCCACATTCAAAAATCCGCCTAAAAATTGATTTTTAAAATGCTCATATATGAACAAACCATAAAAAGAGTTTCCTAAAACTTGCACTACAGCAGTTATAATAGTAGTTAAAACTAATAATAATACTGGCTTATTATGCAAAAAAAACTTTGAATGAATTCTATATCTTGTAAAAAACTCACCTATAAAAGAATACATTTTTGCATCTGAAACAATTTTTTGTTTAACATAAGACATAGTTAAACCTGAAAAAATAAACGCAAAAGCAGTTATTTCAAAAGATATCAAATACCCATATATTTTAACAGAACCCAAAAATGGTAAAAACATTTCTTTTCCAAGAAGAGGAAACAGTTCCATAATGTACCCTGATAATAATAATGAAATAATAGTTATGATCATACCATAACTACCAATTTTTGATAAAAAAGAACCCATGTGCTCTTTCTTAAGATGGCCTTTAATAAATCTTGAATACAGCTCTCCATGAGCGACTATTCCAAGGCTCCCAAATAAAAAAGCCAACGCATATAATGCTGGAGATCTAAGAACAACTGCAAAAGACATTACTAAAAAAGAGAATCCATACAAGATTCCTGAGCGACTAATAAATTTTTTATTAATTATATGAACATTTGAAAATTCTCTGATAAAAGAAGAAAATAATAATGATAAAACAGTTCTAAGACCATTTATTAAACCAATTAAAAAATATGATGCGCCAGTTAAAGAGAATAAAATGTTAATAAATGGATGAGATACAAAGCCATAACCAATTCTATCAAAAATTTCTTTTAAAGCAAGTCTTTTACTCAATGATTTATTTTCTTTGCATTTATCTGATTTACTAATGCCTGCAATTTCTTCAACCATTAAATCTATGTCAGAATCTAAAAAGCCTTTCTTTGACAAAACAGTTTTTATCTCAGAAGGCGAGTAACTTTGGTTCATAAGGTCTTTAACTAACCCGGATAACTCCTCGCTCATAATTAAATATTAAAGACAAGCGATATATAAATTTATTGATGATGATCTAATATACAAATAATCCTTAGACCTGTTGCTTAACAAATTAAAAACACAAGTTTTTTAAAATCCAATAACGGAAAAATTACTGGAAAAAGTGAGTTTCAGCTTTAGCAAAATTCTGAGTAAGGAAAAAAGAGGTCAGATAAAAGAAAAATGGCTCTTTGAACTAGATGTAAATATTTTAACTCCTCCAATAATTGCTGATCTTGAGAACAAAGGTGACAAAGATATTCTTTTTGCTACTGGTAATGGGAAAATATTTTGTTTAAATAAAGATGCAAAACAAAAATGGGTTTTTGATGCGTCAGCAAATCTTAGTAAAGTAGAACAATTATTTGTAGACATAGAAAATGCTAACAGTATTGAATCAACACCTACAATAATAGATATTAATGGAGATGGAAGAAAAGAAATTGTGTTTGGATCAGAAAATGGATCTGTTTATGCCCTTAATTATTTAGGACAATTATTATGGAAATATGACGTCGAAGGTCATATAAGAGGGGAAGTGATTGCAAGAGACATAAATAACGATGGATTGCTGGAATTAATATTTGGTTCTGGAGATTCCCACATTTATATTTTAAGAAGTAATGGACAATTAATCAAAAAAATTGAAACAAATGTTGCAATTGAATCAACACCTGAAATAATAGGTGACAAGATTATTATTGGCAATAATAATGGGGAAATAATTTGTTTTGATTTTGAAGGTAACACTATCTGGAATTTTAAAACAGAAGGTAAAATTATTGCTCAACCAGCAATCGGTAATCTTTTAGGAGATAATAACCAATTTATAATTGTAGGATCAACTGATCAAAATTTATATGCTTTAAATAATAAAGGAGAATTAATTTGGAAGTATAAAACAAATGGCGCAATTTATTCAAGAGCAGTTTTAAAAGATATAAATAACGACAAACGTTTAGAAATAATTTTTGGATCTTGCGATAATAGTATTTATGCTTTGAAAAGTAATGGAGATAAAATTTGGTCTTACGAGACGGATTTTTGGGTTGTTGGACCAGTAATAGTTGCAGATATTGATGGAGATGGAAAACTTGAAATTATTGCAGGATCTTATGATCATAACCTTTATATTTTAGATGCTAGAGGAAATTATGAATTAGATTATGTTCCAGGATTATCAGGCATTGTTCAACAAACAGGTTCGTTTTCAGAAGTTATTACTTCCGAGCCTGGCACAAGATCAGGCAAAAAACTCTGGCAATTTGAAACAGAAGGAATAATTGTTGGATGTGCAGTAAATAACGAAGAAAGAAATATTATTATTAGTACAAAAACTGGTAAAATAAAAGGATTAGAATTATTTGAGAGGTGAAAATTATGGTAGGACAAATTGAAAGAATAAAAACATATATTAATGGTTTTGACGAAGCATTGCAGGGAGGAATCCCTAAAGGACATGTAGTTCTTATAAGTGGAACTGCTGGTTCGATGAAATCTTCATTAACCTTTAATTTGCTTTATAATGAGGCAAAAGCAGGTAGAATTGGATTGTATATTTCTCTAGAACAATCATATGAATCATTATATCAACATTTTATAAACATGGGATTAGATTTAGATAGCATTAATATTCAATCTATAAAAGATTTGGCAAGAATTGATGAAGTAATACATAACGTAAAAGCTTCAAATAAAGGTTCAATTATTATTGCAGATGTTGGTTGTATTAGAAAAGAAATCAAAGACATTCGAGTTGGAGACAATAGAAGTTGGTTAAATGTTATAAAAAACATTGCAAAGAAAATAAAAACAGAAATCCCTTGTAACCATTTTGTATTAGATTCGTTATCTGCACTATATACATTGTCAAGATTTGAAAACCCAAGAGTGGAATTATTCTACATATTTGAATTCCTAAGAGATTTGGATCTAACAACCTTTTTAATTTCAGAGATGCCGCTTGACGGAAGCAAATTCTCAGAATACGAAATTGAAGATTTCTTATCAGATGGAATTATTCATGTAAGATTAACTCCCTTTAGAAGAAACGTTGTTAGAGAAATATCCATTATTAAAATGAGAGCAACAGCTTGTAATAATGATGTTTTCTCATTAGAATTTAAAAATGGACAATTCAATGCGTTATATGGAGGACAAAACCCTTTATTATAATTTTTTTATTTTTCTTTTAATTTTATGTAGAATGTTTCCTATCAAGTTAAAAAAAACTATAATCATTAACAAATTCTTTAAATTTCAGAGTCTTGAAGATTTAATATTAAATTAAATGATATCACTATTTATTTTTTGATTATAATTTTACATCTTATAATTACAAATAAAAGCAAGAAATAAAAAAAAATTAATAATTATTCTTCAAAAGGTATGCACTCACCATTAGAACATCCACCAAGACAACCATAGTCTTGCTGGCCATATGAACCTTGGTAGCAAAATCCTTCTCTTAAAATCATTTCATCTACACAATAATCAATTATTTCAAAATGTTCATTAAAATCCAATGTTAATCCTTTTTTGTAATAATCTATTCCATAAAACTGAGTATTATCAGTGTCATGACATGGACCTTCAATAGTAGAATTCAAAGAAGCAACTATTGTTTCTGAACTTATTAAACCACCTTCATTTTCAATAGAAACTCTGAAACTATACTCTCCAGAACCATAAATAGGTTCAATAAGAACTCCTCCTGCACATCCATAAACATTACACTCAATAATTAAATTCTGTTCAAAAAAATTCTCTGTAAAATCATTTGAAAAAGGATGTTTGAAAAGAAGGTCATAGTTAAATGAACTATCAGTTTCAATAAACAAAAATGAAACTACCAACCCTTCCTCTATAACTTGTTGACTAGTTATCAAAAGAGATGGAGGTGTTGAATCTATATATAATTCATAAGGATGCACCCCATTACCCAATATTAGATTACTCTCAAAATCTAATTCAGTTTCAAGATCTTTTATTTCTTCTATTTCAGAATCATAATATTTGAAATTCATAATTTCACCAGAAGGTTCGTTACTATAAACAGTTAATAGAAAAAAATAGTCGTCTACCAAACTAAAATAAGTTGCTTCTGCAACGCCTCTTACTTCACCATCTACAAATGCAACTAAAATGTCGCCTTCATTAGTTGCTCTTTCGCCCCCAATAAAAACAGCTGTTGCCAAAGATCCTGTGAATAAATAATCTGCAGGATTTACAGTCCATCCAAGAGTCAATCTATCTGAAAATTCTTCTATTACTGTAGCTTCTTCAATTTCATCCATTGATGAAGATTTATATCTTTCAGATCTTTTGCTTGAAATCGAGTCAAATGTGCTTTTTAGAACAGTGCTTTGTACGGGTGAATCTTTACTTTCAATTTTTTTAAAATCAGAATTTACTAATTCTTTATCTTTTGCTAAACTTAGAATTGAGAACAATGAAATAAATAGAACTATCAGTATCAATAAAGAGATTATTTTTAAGGTTTTTTTCATAGTTATATCCTCCAACATCAACTATTATTATAGTATAACCGCTAGAAAAAACATTTTCTTTATAAAGATTTATGAATAATGACCATTTTACAGTAGTTAAAAATATTTTTTGTGAATCATACTACGATTTCTTCATCACGACACACTTTCAATAAATGATCTTAAAGAATTATATTTAAATTGTTTTATAGAATTAATTTTCTCACTTTCATTAATTATATTAGAAATATTTTTAGTTATTTTTTCTTGCAAAATATTTGAATTTTCAATTAATACATTTAACTCACAAACCTTATCAGCTGCTTGCTTAGAAAAATTTGCTGAACCAAATAACACTTTTTTATTGTCAATAAAGAGCATTTTAGCATGCAACATTTTATTACATGCAAAAAAATTAATCTTTCCATTTGACTTTTTATATAATAAACTTAAAATTTTGTAATTATAATCATTTTGAATATTTGCTTTTTTAGGAAAAATAATTGTGATAAGAATACCTTTATTAGAAAGCTCAATCAATTTTTTATTTATATCTTGGTCTCCAAAATAAGCCATCTGAATAATTAACTCTTTTTTAACAGATGATAAAATATTCAAAAAAACTTGTTTTATCTCGAAATTTCTTTTTGTCTGATTTGAGTTTAAAACAAATTCAAACCAATTTTTGGACATATTTTTCTTAGAATTCAATCTGAGGTATAATTCTTTAACAAAAACTTCTCCTCTACATTCAATCATATAATCTCGCCATTCTACTCCTGCAATATCCTTTGAAAAAGCTCTGTCTTCAATATTTATGCCTCCTGTGATCAAGATTTTATTGTCAAAAATATAAAACTTAGAATGATCTTTTTTCATTGAAGACTCAATGAAGATATTTTTATGATTATACAATCTTTCAACAAGAAAATTTTGTTTTTGTGAAACAGTGCTTTTTTCACCAGGTGTAGAGTAGAAATAATCTACTGCTTTTTGTTGAAACCATATGGGTAAAGATACTTTTTTATGAAAAAAACTCTGTTTATTTTCTTCGGATCGTTCAAATAAACAACCTAAAACATCTTTTGAAATAGTGATTTTAACACCTCTATTCGCAGCAGATAAAAGTTCTTTTGCAAGTAAATTCCCAATTTTATCATCTCTCCAAATAAATATGTTAATATGAACTGATTGTTTAGATTCTTGTATTCTCTTAATGATTCTTTCAAAAGCTTCTCGACCATTTATTAATAATTCAAGTTTATCTTTATAATTCTCAGAAATCATTATTTGTGAAACTCCTTTTTAGATAATTTTTTTGATACACGTTCATTTTTATTAATAATTTTGTACAGTGGTTTTCTAAAAATATATACTAAAGCCATTAACAATATTAACAATGCATATGAAAACATCCTAATTGATAAAACACCTGTTTGTAATTCTGAACCCACTGATGCCAATAATAAAAAATGAGGTATATACCCTAAAAAAGTTGCAAGCAAATATTTTTTCCAACTTAGTTTTTTAATCAAACCAGATCCATAACTTATGAGATCATTTGGGAAAAAGAATTGTGTTCTAGAAATAAAAATTATTATTAAACCATATTTTTGAAAAAAATCATCAAATTTGTTCAAGGATTCTTTGTCAAACATTCTTTCAATTAATGGCCGACCAAATTTTCTTGAAATAATAAACGCAATTAAAGACCCTATACACACTCCAATTAAATTAAAAATAGTTCCTATCCAAGGACCATAAATATATCCTCCAACAATAGATAATACTTGCCCGGGAAGATAAGGAAACACTACTTGTAAAGCTTCAGCTAACATTAAAACTATTGGAGCTAAAATTCCAAATGAAGATATTATTTCTTTTACAGCTTCAGGGTCAGAAACAGTTCCCCAATACACATAAGTATAATATCCACAAATCATGAAACAAATAATGATTATAATTAATGAAATAATAGTCTCATTTTTTAATCGCTTCTTTAAATTAGAATCCATTAAACAATTTGAAAAAGGATAGTTAATAAATATTCCTTTTTGCAATAAATGATTAACTTTTAAAAGGAAAACTCCTTTTTATAGCTTGTGTGCTTGAGAAGTTCAATGAAGATCTTTCGCAGGGAATTGAGGCTCACGCCTATGACCATTTGTGCTTAACCGAGAGCTTCTCAGCTTTTTTCTACGAAAGCTTTTTATTTCCATGACTTTTCTTATATACTATGGTTAAGGGGCAGGTGATTTCTGGACGATTTGGAGAAATTATTGTTAGACAGAAATCTGATGAAGAATTAGAACTTGGAGAAATATTAGTTGCAAATACTGAAAGTGGTAAGATATTACTTCAGGTCTATGATTTAATCTTTGGAAGTCAAATTTCACAGCAAAATCTTGAACTAATATCAGGCATGAATCTTGAAGAAGGACATAATCTTGATTTTATGGAGCCGCACCTTAGAAACTACAAACTTGCAGTTTTGAAAAATCTCATATCAATTTCAAATGAAAAAGCAGTTTCATCAAAAAATCTTCCAAATTTCTTCTCAGAAGTTAGAGAATTAAAAAAAGAAGATCTGACTTTTTTGACAAAACCTGATAATCCTTTGTCAATTGGAAATTTAAGATCAGGAACAAAAGATCTTGATTTTCCGCTTTATTTGCCTGGAGACAAAGTTTTTTCCCATCATATTCTTATTAGCGGGACAACTGGTAAAGGAAAATCTGTTCTTATGAGCAATCTTATATGGGATACTGTTGATAAAGATTATTGTGCGCTATTAGTTTTAGATCCTCACGATGAATATTTCGGAAGAAATAAACTTGGATTAAAAGATCATCCTAGCAAAAAACTTGTTTATTATTCTTCAAAACAAGTTCCAACAGGTCAAAGAACTTTAAAGATTAATCTTAAAGGTGTAAAACCTGAACATTTAAGTTTCATGGATTTTTCTCCTGCACAAAGACAAGCTTTAAATGCATATTATAAAGAGAATAAAAATAATTGGATTGAAGCAGTTCTTAATGAAAAATCTTTGAAAGTTGATTTTAATGATGCGACTCTTGCAGTTATTAAAAGAAGACTTATGTTTTTATTAGATTTAGATTTTGATGAAGAAGCAATTTTCTGCAATGGAATATTTGATTTAAAAGCTGGAGAAACAACTATTAATGATATTTGCTCTGACTTAGAAAATGGCATCACAGTTATTATTGACACTAGTAATTTTTCTGGCCAAACAGAACTTTTAATTGGTTCTTTGGTTGCAAGTGAAGTTCTTAGACGTTACAAAAACTATAAAGTTAAAGGTACTTTAGATGAAAAACCTGTTATTAGCATTGTTTTAGAAGAAGCTCCAAGAGTTCTTGGTAAAGAAATATTGGAAAAAGGCAGCAATGTTTTTTCAACAATCGCTCGAGAAGGAAGGAAATTTAAAGTTGGATTAACTGCAATAACTCAATTACCAAGTTTGATTCCAAGAGTCATACTTGCAAATATGAATACTAAAATAATTTTAGGAACTGAAATGAATTCTGAAAGACAAGCAATTATTGAAAGCGCAGCACAAGACTTAAGTTCTGATAATAGATCAATTGCCAGTTTAGATAAGGGAGAGGCAATTGTTTCAAGTAACTTTGCTCGATTCGCATTACCTGTTCACATACCGTTTTTTGATGAAGAAGTTAAGAAGATTATTAATGAGAAAAAAACAAAACAAAATTTTAGTGGAGTTAAATTAGTATGAAAGATACTTTTGAAGAATTATATAACTTAACAAAAATTGATAGAGTTAAAAGTCCTTGGTCTAGAAGAATCAGTTTTGAAGGCAGACTTGAAGAATTAAAGCAAGAAGTTGAAGAGGCTATTGAAGCACATAAAAGTGGAGATATTGAACATATTAAATCTGAATTAGGAGATGTTTTTTGGGACTTAACTTTTTTAATTATGATGGCTGAAGAACAAAAATGGTTTACATACAAAGAAGTTATGGAGAATATGCTTGAAAAATATAAACGAAGAAAACCATGGGTTTTTGGAACTGAAGAAATAACAATTGAAGAAGAAGAAAAGAGATGGGCTGAAGCAAAGAAACTTGAAAAACAAAATAACATAAAATGAAAGAAATCGCAGGATGCAAAATTTACAAAGAAGAAAAAATATTATTATTACACAGAATTGATAAAAATCATTGGGAATTACCTGGTGGAAAAATAAAAGAAGGAGAAACACCGGAACAAACAACCAAAAGAGAAGCTAAAGAAGAAATTGGATGTGAAATTGAAATTTTGAATTTTTTAAAAGTTATGGATTTCAAAATTAATAACGAGACAATTAAAAGTCATCAGTTTTCAGCAAAAATTGTTAAAGGAACTCCTTTTATTAAAGAAAAGAATGTTTTTGATAAAATAGATTATATAGATATAAACAAGGAGAAAAAACTTGCTCCAAATTTAAAATAATGAAATTTGCACACATGGCTGATGCACATATTGGTGCTTGGCGTGACCCTAAGCTTAAGGATTTAAGCATGTTAGCGTTCTTAAAAGCAGTTGATATTGCTGTTGAACAGAGAGTTGACTTTATTTTGTTTGCAGGAGATATTTTTAATACTTCTATGCCTGGGATTGATTTCTTAAAAGAAACAACTAAGAAACTTAAAGAAGTTAAAGAAAAAAATATTCCTGTTTATATTATTCCTGGAAGTCATGATCAGAGCCCTAGTGGCAAAACAATGCTTGATGTTTTAGAAGAAGCAGGATTACTTATAAACGTTGTTAAGGGAGAAGTTACTAAAGATAATAAATTAAAACTTAAATTTACTGTTGATAAAAAAACAGGCACTTTAATTACAGGTCTTCTTGGTAAAAGAGGTATGCTTGAAAAAAAATATTATGAAAACCTTGATAAAACTGATTTAGAAAATACTCCTGGAACTAAAATTTTCATGTTTCATACTGCTTTAACAGAATTAAAACCTAAATTTCTTGAAAAAATGGATTCTAATCCCATTTCTTTTTTACCATCAGGTTTTGAATATTATGCAGGCGGACATGTTCATATTGTTCGACAGGAAAATTTAGATGGTTACAAAAATGTTGTTTACCCAGGTCCTTTAATGCCTGCAAGTTTTTCTGAACTTGAAAAATTAAAAATGGGCTCTTTTTTTATTTATAATCATGGAAAATTAGAAAAAATACCTATTGAAATTGTTAAAGTTTATCCTATTGAACTTAATGCAAACCATAAATCTCCTGAAAATGTTTTTCAAGATTTGCAAACTATCTTCAAAGATCAAAATTTTAAAGATACAATTGTTTTAATTAGAGTGCATGGTAAATTAAAAAATGGTCGTCCAAGCGATGTAAATTTCAAAAGTATTTTTGATTCTTTATATCAACAAAATGCTTATTTTGTTATGAAAAATACTTCTAAGCTTTCTAGTGAAGAGTTTGAAGAAGTTAAAATCAATACTGCATCTGTTGAAGACATTGAAAATTCTATTATTAAAGAACATCTTGGTCAAATTAAATTTTCTGTTGAAAATGAACTTGAAACAACTAAAGATTTAATGAAAACTTTTTCTTCTGAAAAACATGAAGGCGAAAAAGTTTATGAATATGATGAAAGAATAAAACGTTCAGTATCAGAAATATTAATGCGCCAAAAATAGAATATTTTTTAGTGAAAGAAATAAAAAAAAATACTTTAACTTAAATAATTCTGAACTTGTTCTTGAGTAGGTATTCCTACTGGTCTTTGATGAACTGAAATTAATCCTTGCACAGTACAATCGTTATCAACTCTAATCACTGGAGAAGTTCTTATTCTAGCATAATTTTTAAGAGCATCATCAAATAGCTCTCCTTTTGCAGGATCATATGTTTTCATAAATCCTATCGCTTCTTGATGACTTCTAAGTGTTTGTGCAATGTTAAAAGCAGATACAGGAGTAAAATTTTTTTCTGTAGCAACAGTTATTAATTCATCTACTATTTGAGACCAATACAACCCTTTAGTTGCGCCAGATGATCTTAAAGTTTCATATACTCTGGCGTGCTCATCTACTGAAGGTAAAACATTTTTATCTTCATAAATCATATCTAAGTAAATAATTCCTTGTATTACTTCTGTTGTTCTACTAACATTTAAAGTTTCAGAAGCCACACTTGTAACTTGTTCTAAGCTTAAGCCTACATCTGAGAATTGATTATACAAATCTCTAATCATTTTTTTAAAAACTGTTGTATCATTATTTGCTGTTTCTTCAAGTACACTCATTTTATCCCTCATAATTTTTAATTTTCAAGAAGAAAATTAATTTGTTTATAAACTTAAGCATATTAGAATTCTTGTTTTATTATCTCTTCAAATTTCTTTGTTTTTACCCATGTTTGTTCTAGCCTTTTATTTGCTTCTTCAACTAAAATGTTTATATAATCTGGATTTACAAGAATTTTTCCATCTCTAGCAAGTATTGCATCTATTCTTTCTGTTGATACTAATTCTAATATTACACGTTTTTCAGCTTCAAATATACCTGATCTTTTGAAACCTATAGGTCTTACTAGTCTTAATAATTTTGATGCATCATCTATTGTTCTTGCTGAAACATGTAATATTGCTGGTTCTTGTCTAAACCAAATACTATCGCCAGAAGTATAATTAAGTAATTCATTAATTACTGTATTTAGCTTATTACCGTCTGCAAGATCATGAGTTCTATAAATAAACTCTGCATCAATTTTTCGCCCAGACGCAGGAATCTTAATAACAATAACTCTTCCAGAACAAGAACTAGTAGTATAGAAATTCTTTGTTTTATTTATTAAAGCAACTAATTTTCTTATAGGCTTATCAACACTGCCCTTGTTACTTCTATCATCTTCATTCATTTTTTTAATAGTTCTTTCTTTAGATGTATCAAATAAAATCATAATTTATCCCCTAATTCACTTAATTGTATATATTCAATATCTAAATCTTTTTCAATTTCAGGATGAAGTTTTGAAGATAAAAAATCTGTTAAAATAAACACTTTTTTCATTTTAAACCATTTTGAATAACATAATTCAATCATAGTACCGGTGGATAAACCAACACAAATGAATATATCTGCTTCTTGACAAAAACTTTCAGGCTGATTTCTCCAAGTTCCACAATTAATTTTTTCATCTGCCAAAGTAAAATCTAAATCAAACCAACCAAATTCAGTATCATCTTCAGGAATTAAACCCCAAACTTTTTTACCTTTGAAATCTCTATATACTTGAGCAACAAAACCAGGTGCAGAAGTATAAGAAGGAGTAATCATTATTTCTAAACCTTTTTTAGCCAATAAAACCCCTAATTCATGTAAAAAATATGTATACTCAGTTTTATCATAAGTTGTTACTTCACAAAATTTATCAATTCTTGTTGGGCCTATAATACCTACTTTCATTAAATAAAAGAAAAAGAAATTAATACAAAAACCTTTCGATTTAAGGAGTCCATCTAAGCATTGTTCTTGGAAATCCTATTGCATCTTTAATATTATCAAGTTTACAAATCCATTGAATTACTCTTTCCAATCCAACTCCATATCCTGAGTGCGGAACTGAACCATATTTTCTTAAATCAAAATAAAACTTGTAATCTTCAGGATTTTCTCCATCTCGCTTTAAGTTTTCGCTCATTTCTTCAATGTCAAGACTTCTTTGACTTCCACCAACAATTTCAATCCCTATTTCTGGGCATAACATATCAAAACAAAGTGCTTCATCTGGAAAAGCAGGATCTTTTGGTTTGTAAAAAGCCATAACTTCTTGCGGATAATGTGTCACGACAACTGGAGTATCAAAATGAGTCATTATTTTCTCCTCTTCAACAGTTCTAAGATCTTTTCCAAACTTCACTTTCATACCATCTTTCTCTTCTAATAATTTCAGAGCTTCTCTGTATTTAATTGTTGGCCATTCTTTTTTGCACATCTCAATTAATCCTTTTGGATCTCGTCCTAATGATTCAAACTCTTCTGGCAATTCAGCTGCGACTTTTGCAATACAATATTTTAATTCTTTTTTTGCAAACTCAGTTATTTCGGGTAAAGTCCACCATGCAACTTCTGTTTCAACCATCCAAAATTCAGATAAATGCCTTGAAGTTTTACTTTTTTCAGCTCTAAAAGTTGGTCCGTTGTTATAGACTTTTTCTAATGCAAATATTGCTGCTTCACCATATAATTGCCAAGTTTGTGCAAGATAAGTTTTTTCTTTGTAATATTTAACTTCAAAAACAGTTGAACCGCCTTCTGATTGGTTTGGTTGCAAAACTGGAGTATCAAATCTCCAAAAACCTTCTTTTTTGAAAAATTCCTCCCTTGCTTGAATATATGCAGATCTAATTTTCATTATAGAAACCATTTTTCTACTTCTAATCCACAAGTGTCTATTATCTAGCAAAAATTCCGGACTTTGATCTTTTGTTATTGGAAAATCTTCTGATGGGCCAACTACATTATATTTGGTGACTTCAACTTCATAACCTGTTGGAGCTCTATCATCTTTTTTGATTGTTCCCTCTAACTCCATAGAAGTTTCTATTCTTATTGAATCTATTTCATTCCATTGATCATCATTAAAATTATCTTTTTTCAACACACATTGTATAATATTGGTGCCGTCTCTGAGAACGATAAACTTTAGTTTGTTGGACCCCCGTTCTCTATAGACCCAACCTCTTATTGCAATACTTCCTTTTTCTTTTTCCATTGCTTGTTTTATAGTTGTGTATGTCATAAGCTTTGAAACATAGTTGATATTTAAAAAGTTTATGAATAACAAAAACGTTTATCTTTGACGTCAATAAAAAGTAGTTTGAAAGAAAAAAAATTGAACTCAAAAAACCCCAAACAAATTTGAATTAAAATAATAAAAGTAATAAAAGTAATAAAATAGGTAGAAAAGTATATAAATAATAAAAAATCTATATTAAAAATGAAAGATATCAAAAACTAAAAATTTTTGAGATCTTCAAAATTTAAAGGTGAAAACTTTGAAAGATATAAATATTGAATTAAACGACCAAACACACTCTTTAGCAAAAGTTTGCGCAGTATTAAAAAATAAAAATATGAAAGACTATTTAAAAGAAGCAATCGAAAAGGCCGTTGAAAAAGATAAAGAAATTCTAAAGACGCTTTAGATAGAAAATTATTTCTTTAAACTAATTCCCAATTCATCCAATTGTTCTTGACTAACTTCGGATGGAGCATCCAATGTAACATCTCTTGCATCTTTGTTTTTTGGAAATGCAATTATTTCTCGAATACTTGGTTCATTAAGTAGAATCATTAATAATCTATCAACACCAAGAGCAATTCCTCCATGCGGAGGGACACCATATGTAAATGCTTCAATCATGTGTTTGAATTCATTAGCTTGTTTTTCTGAAAAACCTATTAAGTCAAATATTTTTTTCTGAATTTTAGGATCATGAATTCTTATACTTCCGCCACCAATTTCCATTCCATTTAAAACGCAATCATGCTGATAGGATCTTGCTTTTCCAGGATCTGAATTTAATAATTTTAAATCTTCTTCATGAGGCATTGTGAACATGTGATGACTTGGGCCCCATTCTTGTCCTGCTCCATGAAAAAAATCTTCTTGAGATTGTTTAACAAATAAAGGAAAGTTTATTACAAAGCAAAACCCTAATTCATTAGGATCATCTTTATTTTTTCTAATATCAGGACAATCACAACCATATTGTTTCATAACATCATCATAATTTAATCTTGGAAATGGAACTTGAGTTATTTTTTTATCAGGAAATAATTCTTTAGAAAGACTAATCAATAATTTTTCAATTAAATTAAGAATATCTTCTTGTTCTACAAAACTCATTTCCACATCAAACTGATAAAATTCTCCGGGAGCCCTGTTTGCACGAGAATTTTCGTCTCTAAAACAGGGTGCAATCTGAAAATATTTATCAATTCCACCAACCATCAATAATTGTTTATATTGTTGTGGTGCTTGAGGTAATGCATAAAATTTTCCAGGATGCAATCTTGCAGGAACTAAATAATCTCTTGCACCTTCAGGACTGCTTTTTGTTAAAATAGGAGTTGTTATTTCTAAAAATTCATTTCCACTCATATGATTTCTAATAAACTGTATTACTTTATGTCTCATAGTTAGATTTTTTATCATTGCAGGTCTTCTTAAATCTAAATATCTATATTTTAATCTATTATCTTCACTTGTTTGAACTGTATCATCAAGCTCTAAAGGCAAAGGTTCACATTCAGATAATATTTTTAATTCAGTAACAGAAAGTTCTATTTCGCCTGTTGGTTCATCTCTTTTTTGATTATCAGGTCTTACTTTTACTTCACCAGTTATTTGGACTACGCTTTCTCTTCTTATTTCTCCGAATTTTTCAATTATGTCTTTTCCTAGAAAACACTGTGTTTTTCCGTATCTATCTCTGATAGTAAGAAAGCCTATTTTCCCACTTATTCTCATGGAATCTATCCAACCAGTTAAAATGACTGTTTTTCCTGCAAATTCTTTATTTAATTCTCCACACGTATGAGTTCTTAACATTTTATTATAGTTTATCTTGTTTGTTTTTTAAATTTAATCTTTATAACACAATTTTTGTCTGTAAAAAATTCTTAATTAAGTAATTAATTAATCAATTAATTAACAACAGAATTTAAATAATCCGCACATCACAACTAGCTCTTTGCTTAAATATCTCCGCATCAGCAGAAGTTCCAACAATTGCGCCATAGTGCATAGGGATTGCCAATCTTGGTTTGATAAGCGCACAAGCTTCCGCAGCTTCAACAGCAGTCATAACATATTTCCCAGACACAGGAAGCAAAGCAACATCTATATTCTCTAACTCAGCCATTTCAGGAATCTTATCAGTATCGCCTGCATGATAAATTCTTTTACCACCAATATTTATAACGTAACCAACCATTTCATTATCTTTTGGATGATAAGGAATTCCAGGACTACGCCATTTATCAATATTGTAAGCAGGAACTGCCTCAATCAACATCCCTAAAACCTTGACTTTTTTACCAGGTTCAATTAAAACTACTTCTTTTAAATCTATATTTGAAATTTTACTTTGACTATCTGGAACAGTTAAAACAATTGTTTGATTAGTTGAAACTTTACTTATATCAGCAGGACTACAATGATCAAAATGTTCGTGCGTAAGCAAGATCAAATCTGCTTTCTCAGAATCAATTGGAACTTCAAAAGGATCAATGTAAATCACTTTATCAGACTTTATTTTTATACAATCATGGTATACTCTTTCAATAGAAACGCCTTCAAAATCCATTGTTATCACCTAAAAAAAATAATCCTGAGAACTTTTAAAAAACTTTTCTTTTATCGCTCTACCCTCTATTTCAAATCAAAACATTTATATACTATTCTGACAATAATTTAGATTATGGCAGAGACAGTGCTAGGCGGTACAATTTCATTTTTAACTGAACTAGGAGTATATGACGTTATCCTCCCATTCTTGTTTGTTTTCACAATAGTTTTTGCAATACTTGAAAAAACAAGGATTTTCGGTACTGATGTCGTTGAAGGCAATAAAACAACAAGGAAAAATTTGAATGCAATGGCTGCATTTGTTATGGGTTTTTTCGTCGTTGCATCTTCAAAATTAGTTACATTAATACATGCAGTTGCAGGACAAGCATTCCTGTTGATTTTATTACTAGTATTATTCCTTATGCTCGCAGGTCTTATGATGAAAGATGGCGAGTACCAAATGCCTGAAACTTGGAGAAAAGGTTTTATGAGCGTTGGAATTGTTGTTTTAGTTTTGATATTTTTTAATGCTTTAGGATGGATTGAAACAGCATATGATTTTCTCAGTAAATACTGGGATACAGAAGCAGTTTCAGCCATAATTTTGCTTGTACTAATAGGAATATTTGTCGCAGTTATGACTGGCGATAAAAAACCAACAACTAAAAAAGAAAATAAAGGTGATTAATGATGGCTTGGAGTCTTGAATATGGAGTCTACAATCTTGAATATTTAGGATTAATGGATATAATACTGCCTTTCATAATTGTTTTCACAATTGTGTTTGCAGCACTACAAAAATCAAAAATTTTAGGTGACGATAGCAAAAAATTCAATGTTGTTATCGCATTAGTATTAGGTTTTTCTGTTATTGTTCCACATGTCATGGGTTGGTATGCCCCTGGAACAGATGTCGTTGACATTATGAATACAGCCTTGCCAAATGTTTCTTTAGTAGCAATTGCTTTTGTGATGGTTTTAATGATGCTTGGAATACTTGGTAAGGAAGTTAATCTTGCAGGCTCAAGCTTGGCTGGATGGGCAGTTGTAATATCTATTATTGCAGTTGGAATAATCTTTCTTTCAGCAGCAAATGTATTTGAACAAATGCCTTGGTGGCTTTACTGGTTAAACGACTCATTTATGAGAGAAATGATTGTTGTAGTATTGGTATTCGGAGTAATTATTGGCTTCATAACTGGTGATCCTACAAAACCTAAAAAAGGAGTATCAGATGTTATGAAAGACTTTGGAAGAGTACTTGGAGGCAAATAAGTAATGGCAACAGTGCTAGATATTGGAATACTTGAAAACTTCTCAATAGTTTTCGTATTCTTGTTAATCTTTGTAATTATCTTTGCTATAATGGAAAAGATGTCTATTTTTGGCAAAGATAAAAAAGGTATTAACGCATTAATTGCTATGTGTATTGGTTTCATAATAATTATTTTCAAACCAGCCGTGCTTTTAATTAATATTATGACTCCTTGGTTCTTGGTATTTTTCTTATTTCTTTTCTTTTTATTATTCGCTCTTAGAATGTTTGGAATCTCTGATTCTGACACTCTTTCAATAATAAAAGATGATAGAGTTTATCCGTATATAGTTGTTATAGCTATAGTTATTGTTATTGGTGCTTTAGCATCAACTTTCGGTCAATCTTTATTAGAAGACGGATCAGGAGTCACTCCTGATACAATAACTGTTGATGAAAATGGAAATGTATATCCTGATATTATTGATGATGGAAGCCAGGTACGTTCAACAAAAACAGTTAGTTTTGGAGATAATGTTCTTAATACTTTAATTCATCCCAAGGTTCTTGGTTTTATAGCCATTATGCTCATAGGATTATTTACAATAGTATTTATGACTAGACCAGGATAAACAATTTATAAAAAATATAACATAATCAACTTAGAATTTTTTTATTTAATATTCAATTTTTCTTTAATTTATCAGTTACTTTTGATAATTCATTAATATTATCTGTGAATACTGGTAGAACTTTTGAAAAAACTTTTTCCATTGCTCTTACTTCTGCGCCTACATTCATAATATTTTTATCATACTCGCCTATTTTTCCAAGAATTGCTTGGTGTAATTTATCAAATTCTTGTTTTAAATTTTCAAAATCTGTTTCCATAGAAGTTAATCTTGATTCTGCTTCGTTCTTCCAATCTATTATTTTATTTATGTCTTTAACTAAATCGCTCCACTTTTCTTCAATCACAGATTCAACTAATTCTTCTACTTCAGTTGATCGTTCTTTATATTGAGGTAGATTCATAGGTTCTTGATGTGGTTGATTAAAAGCAGGATTGTCAAAAGGAGACTGTCTTGGTTGTTCGTTATATTGTTGAGGAGGCATTTGTGAATTATAATCTTGATTTGATCCATCATTAAATTGCGTTTGATCTTCTCTTATTTCATCAGGCGAAAAACCATCTACTGCAGGAGTCATATCAGCTTGATTCATAGCTTCAAATACTTGCGATGATGAATAACCATCTCTTTGAAGTGTTTGTATAATCCTATTATTATCAATTCCTTGTGATCTCATAGAAGTTACTTGTTCAACTGGAATATCAGTTTTTTTTGGTTTTTTTGATCCAAATAATGCCATCTTAATCTTTCTATCCTGTTTTTTTGTATATAAATGTTACCTTTTTACATATCTCTTAAATTCTTCTCTTGTAACAAAATTTAGTGGTTGCCACAAATCAACATATTTCTCAACTGTTTTCAATTCAGATTGCTTAACTGTTGATTGTAACTCTGACCCCATCATTGTTAATTTTTCATTCATGTCACTTAAATTTCTTTTTATTTCAAGCAAATCCTTTGATAATCCGTTTGTTTCTTGTTTTATTTCTTTTTCAAAATCTAATAAATTTTGATCAGTCATTTGAGTCTTTTTTCTTACATTGGAATATCTTTCTTCCAACACTCTTAATTGAGAACTTATCATTGATACCCTTTGAGAAATCTTTTCAAAAGGAGATTGAGTCTTATTTTGATCACTTGTTTGTTGTTGTTGAGTCGATAAAAAATTAGGGGTGTCCATTTTTGATAAAAAAGTTTATAAACTTGTTTGTGTAGTGAATATTCATAGATAGTAATATAAATTTTTCGGCTTGAGGTGAGTTTTTGGCAGACGATAATGTCTTTTCTTATGAAAGATTAAGACAAGGTGAGGATAATGTATTAGTAGTTAATTGTGAGAAGTCAACTAGATCTCCCTCTATTGAAGATGAAGAAATTTACATGGCTAAGGCGTGTGATTTTTTAATTGAAAATCCTGGAACTACTAAAATAGTTTTTTCTCAAAAAAGAGATTATGAATATGATTACCCACAAATATCTATGCTAACTGAAACGGCTCATTTGTATAATGAATTAGTTAAAAATAAAGATCTTTTCAGTTATGAAAGCTTTGCAAATTATGATGAAGGAGGTATGCGTGATGCTAAATTTAATGATGTTAGAAATACAATTTTTAATCTTCTAAAAAAAGACCCTATTAGTTGTTATGTTATACTTAAAAGGTCTCATCGTAAAGAACAAATTCTTCTTGATAAAGCTTCTGATCCTAAGGCCATTAAAGCTCATAAGAAATACTTACAATTACTTGACTATCTTATCAAGCTTCTAGACAATACAAAGCTTATTACTCTTTTAAAGCCTTTTTCTGCAGGCCATAGAGTTGGTTCTAGAGAAATATATAGAAAAGTGTTCACATCTATTACTAAACCAGATTTTATGTTTACTAGATTAATGGCTAACTATCCAAAAGGCGCTTCTGAACTTGCAAATTATAATGTTGGAGATACAGAAGTTATTATTTTTGAATTACCAGATACAATTCAATATCTTTATCATATTATTCCTCCTGAGTTCAAATTAGATGAAGAAAAATATGAACTTCTTGATACTGCTAGAGGAATCATGGCAGAGCATAAACCTGAAAAACAAGATTTTGTTGATCCTGAAAGAATGCGTGAAGTCTTCTATAATGTTGGTTATGATTTAATTGAAGAACTTGCAAATTATCATAAGATGCATTTGTCTCAAGAAGAATTAGACGATTTAACTCAAATTCTTATAAGATATACTGTTGGATTTGGTTTAATTGAAGTTCTTCTTAAAGATCCTAAAATTCAAGATATAACTGTTAATAGTCCTATGGGTCAAATACCTATGTTTATTGTTCACCAGGATTTTGGTGATTGTAAAACTAACATTCTTCCAAGTATTAGTGATGGAGAATCTTGGGCTTCAAAATTAAGACTTATTTCAGGTAGACCTTTAGATGAAGCTAATCCTGTTTTAGATACTGAAATTGAAATTCCTTTAATTGCTAATGCCAGAGTGGGAGTTATTGGACCGCCATTAAATCCTAGCGGTATTGCTTATGCTTTTAGGAGACACAGAGACAGACCTTGGACCTTACCTCTTTTTATTAAAAATGGTATGCTAACTCCTCTTGCGGCAGGTGTTCTTAGTTTTATTATTGATGGTAGCAGAACTATGCTAATTGCAGGTACTAGAAGCGCTGGAAAGACTTCTTTATTAGGTTCTCTCATGGTAGAAATTATGCGTAAATATCGTATTATTACTATTGAAGATACTTTAGAGTTACCAACAACCTCTTTGAGAAAAATGGGCTATAATATTCAACCGATGAAGGTTGCATCTGCAATTTCTAAAAGCTCATCAGAAGTTCCTGCAGATGAAGGTATAAGAACAACTCTTAGAATGGGTGATTCTTCTTTAATTGTTGGAGAAGTTCGTAGTACTGAAGCCAAAGCACTTTATGAGGCAATGCGAGTTGGTGCGCTTGCAAATGTTGTTGCAGGAACTATTCACGGCGATAGTCCTTATGGTGTTTTTGATAGAGTTGTTAATGATTTAGATGTCCCTCGAACTAGTTTTAAAGCGACAGATATAATTGTTGTTGCTAATCCTATAAAAAGCGCTGACGGTCTTCATCGTTGGCGTAGAATAACTCAAATTACTGAAGTTAGAAAACATTGGGAAGATGATCCTTTACGAGAAGGAGGATTTGTTGACTTATTAAAGTACAATTCTAAAACTGATAAATTAGAACCTTCTGATGATTTAATTAATGGCGAATCTGACATTCTTAAATCAATTGCGGGCAATGTTAAAGAGTGGGCGGGTAATTGGGATGCAGTGTGGGATAATATTACTTTAAGATCAGATATCAAAGATGCCATTGTTAAAATTTCTGAAAAAGAAAAAAATGATGAATTGCTTGAAGCTCCTTTTGTAATTAAGTGTAATGATGAATTTCATAAAATTAGTGATAAGATAAAAGATAAAACTGGCAAGCTTGATTCAAAAACTATTTTCTTTGAATGGAATGAGTGGTTAAAAAAAGAGGCGCGCAAACATAGTAAAAATGAATGATTTTGAAAAGTTCAAAGAGAAATATAATAAAAAGCTTGAAACTGAATTGCATCATTCTGGCAAAGAGCTTAAAGCTATTACTTCTCAAGATTATGATTCTTTTAAACGAGAGTATCTACCAGGTCATCTTTCTTTTTATGAACGTGCGTGTAATATATCTGAAAAAATACTTCATATTTCACCTGATAAAAAAAAGATTCCTGATTATCAGGAAGCAATTGATATTTGTCATTTGAATATTACTCCTACTGGTGCAGCCAGTTTTCCTATAATGGTTTTTTTATTGTTTTTTTTAGCCGCAGGAATTTTTGGTTTCCTTGTTCCTTATTCTCTTACTGGTGAAGCAAATTTTTTCTTTATTATAATTCTTATTTTAGCAGGTTTAGGTTTAATGATTCCTCTTAGTAGTTTGGCTTTTTTCTTTGCTAATAATTGGCGTATGAAAGCAAGTAACCAAATGGTTTTATGCATTTTTTATATTGTTACTTATATGAGACATTCTTCTAATTTTGAATTAGCAGTTAATTTCGCTGCAGAACATTTAGCTCCGCCATTATCGCTTGATCTTAAAAAAATTGTTTGGAATATTGAAACTGAAAAATTTTATTCTTTAAAAGAATCTATGGATGATTATCTTCAAACTTGGCGTAAATGGAATTTAGAATTCATTGAAAGCATGCACTTAATTGAATCATCTTTATTTGAATCTTCTGAAGATCGTAGATTAAATGCTTTAGATAAATCTTTGAGTGTTATGCTTGATGAAACTTATGAGAAAATGCTTCATTATGCTCAAAATCTTAAATCTCCTTTAACAACTTTACACATGTTAGGAATTATTCTTCCTATTCTTGGTTTAGTTATTCTTCCTTTAGTTGTTAGTTTTATTCCTGAAGTTAAATGGTTTCATTTAATGGTTTTTTACAACATAGTTTTACCTGTGACAGTTTTTTATATGGGAAAAACTATTCTTTCGAAACGTCCCACCGGTTATGGTGAAACAGATATTTCTAACGCTACAAAACGTATTAAGAAATACAAAAATATTGTTTTTAATATTGGCGCTATGGAATTTAAAATTAATCCATTGATAGTGGCAATTATTATAATTGCAGTTTCTTTATTCATTGGTTTTTCGCCTTTAATTATGCATTCTGTTCTTCCAGAATTTGATTGTAGTATTGGCAGAGGAATTAATTGTATTAATTCTTTACAGCATCCTGATGCAAAATTTTATTTGCTTGGTTATCGTGAGGAAATAGTTGAAAATGTTGCAACTGGTAAAATTATTGGGCCTTATGGTTTGGGAGCAACTCTTCTAAGTTTATTTATCCCTTTAGGATTGGGTTTAGGATTTGGTTTTTATCACCGTGTTAGATCAAAGAATATTATTAAAATTCGTAATGATACTAAAAAATTAGAACAAGAGTTTGCAAGCGCGCTGTTTCAACTTGGTAATAGATTGGGTGATGGTTATCCTGCAGAAATTGCTTTTTCAAAAGTTTCTAGAGTAATGGATGGAACTATTTCAGGAAAGTTTTTTGATGAAGTTAGTAACAATATTCGTAAACTTGGTTTTAATGTTGAGCAAGCAATCTTTGATCGAGATAGAGGTGCAATAAATTCTTTTCCCTCACCTATTATTGAAAGTTCTATGAAAGTTTTAGTTGAAAGTAGTAGAAAAGGTCCTTTGGTTGCAAGTAGCGCCATAATCAATGTTTCTAATTATATAAAAGAAATGCATCGGGTTGATGAAAGATTAAAAGATTTGATGGCAGATGTTATTAGCAGCATGAAATCTCAAATAGCATTTTTAACACCTGCAATTTCAGGTATTGTTATTGGTATAACTAGTATGATTACAACTATACTTGGAGGTTTAACGGATAAAATATCTATTTTATCTTCTCAAACTGATGGTGGTGCCGCAGGAGCTGGAGTACTCGATTTCTTTGGTAGCGGGGTACCGACTTTCTTCTTTCAAGTAATTGTCGGTTTATATGTTATTCAAATTGTCTATATTCTAAGCATTTTAATTAATGGTATTGAAAATGGAAATGATAAGTTAAATGAAAGATTTATTTTAGGAAATAATCTTACAAGAACAGCGATTACTTATACAATTATTTCATTTATAATAATGTTATTATTCAACATAATAGCAGGTAATATCATGGGTTCTGTTGGCAGTGCTTTAGGATAATTTGAAGTACAAAGCTAATTTTATTTAGAAGTTTATTTTGATTGAAACATTCTTTATTAGAATAAATAATATAATATAATATAGAATTATTAAAATAAACATGGGGGCGCCGGGATTTGAACCCGGGACTTCCAGATCTTCAGTCTGGCGCTCTCCCAGTCTGAGCTACGCCCCCATCATGTTTAATTAAAATATTTTAAGGAATTAAACTTTTTTTATAGTTCCTTTTCTGCCAGGTGTTAATTGTTTTTCTCCTTGCCATTCATTAACATAGCCATTTTCAATTTCTATAGTATCTCCTTTGGCCACTTGATCTATTTGTTCATTCCACAAAGTTAAAACCATTTCTCCACTATCATCTTTAACTATCGCAGTTACAACTCTGCCTGGCTCTCCAAACTTTTGAAATTCTCTTACAGGACCAATATCAGTGACCTCAACTTTGACGTTAACGCCTCCTTGTCGTGGCTGTAATTCACTCAATTTCATACTCTCATGGAAAATAATCCCTTATTTAAAGCTTTTGTTAAAAAAAGTATTTCAAAACTACTTTTTTGTTTGATTATTCTCTGTTAATACTCTCAATATTTCTTCTTTTGATTTTAATTTTTTTATTTTATTCCCAAGCTTAGGATCATTTAAAACTATATCTAAAAAAATTCCAAGATTGTTTTCTTCTCCAAGAGAAAGTTTTTCTAGTTTCTGTTCTTTTTGTTTTATAATATAATTTATTAACTGATCTTTTGTTTCTATTGATTTAGGAATTCCTAAAAAATATTTTTTATGTCTATTAACAATAATTTTTATAGTAACAAGAACTATTAAAAATATAAATACTAAAATTATTCCTAATTGTGCTTTTTTATCTTGAAAATCTGACTCTCCTTTTAAGATTCTTGGAGTTTCTAATCTCACTTTAGGCCTTATAATCATATTTTCACATTGAGTATAAATAGAATTATTAACTTCTAATTGACCACACAGTTCATAGCTTCCAGAAGGCATATCATTTGAGAGTTCTTCTTCTATTAATGTTATAGAATTTTTTTCTAATAAAAAACGATCTTTTTTAAGTATTTTTTTTACAACTCCATTCGAATTTCTTAAATAAAATAATGAAGAGGCATTCATATTCAATTCATTATCAAAATTTATTATTTTATACATAAATTTGAAATTGTCTTCTTCATCAACTATGGTTTTTTGAGAATTAATTTGAGTTGTTATATTTGGTTGATTTACAATTATTACTACAGTGGCTATTTTAAGATAATTTTTTGAAGATAATTGTAATTCAAAAACATATTTGTCTGCAGTATCTTCAGAAGGCACTTTAACTTCTAAATTTACGGGTACTGCGCGATTTGCTTCAATAGAAAATATTTCTTTATTTGTTTTCAAAATATTAGATACAGGTTTTATTCTTGATTCTATAATTGCTAGACTATCTGTTTGACTTTGAATGGATAAAGAGTATACTTTTTCTTCACCTCTATTAGCATTTATAATTATTATTTCAGGCATTATTTGTAAAGAAATTTCCTGTTCAGTAGTTTTTATTTCGAGATTTATGTCTGTATTCGAATTAGAACTATGATAATTACCTGAATATGATGAACTACTTGAGCCTCCAGTTCCTGTATTGCAATTTGATAATGTTGTTGGTTTTGATAATTGTGTTCCGCAAGAATTTTGATCTGTGCAAATTCTTGTTCCACAAGAACTTTGCGACCACGTAGTACAAATCCAACTTTCTTGGCAATATCCCTCTAGTATAAAATACTGTTCAGAAGTATTGAATTCTGAAAATTGTGCAGAGCCATTTATTATCTCTAGGTTAAAAAAATTTGTTCTATCTATATAGGAAGTTCCATCAAACCAATAAAGATTAAAATAAGTATGTTGTTGACTTGCAGGTATACTGGCGCTCACATTTACAAAGTGTACTAAAGCTGAAACAGTCATATTTTTTTGGAAGAATGAAGAAGTGTTTGTAAAACCAGTAGTAGTAATTGTTGGAGAATTCGCTTTAAAATGTAAACTTATATTTGTATTATCAGGATCTGCTTCCCATGTAAAATGGGTTGAATTTTCTGTTAAAAAAACCACTGACCCATTTTCATACACTACCCATGAATTCCCGCTTATCCATCCTTCAGGTTTTTCCACAGACACATTTTTTGTTATATTAACATTATAGATTATAGGCATAGTAAAATAAATTTTTCCTCCCCCAACAAAAACCGTATTGTTTAATTGATTTACTTCGGTAGTAATCATTTCTACATCTGGAGTAAAAACAATTATTCCTAATTCAAAAGAAGCACCTAATAATAATATTAATGAAAGAAAAAAAATTGTTATCTTAAAATTATTTAAGTTTTTTTTCAAGAACATTCTTAAATTTCTCTTTTGTTTTACAAGGAACAAGTTCATCAGCCAATTCTGTTAGCTGAAATACTCCTTGTATCCAGTTCGCGAAGTCATTTCTCTCTTCATTTACATGGTGATAAAATACCTCATCAGGCATTTTATTTAAGTATCTAAATAATTCAAATACACTTTTTAAAACCTGACCATTGCTCAAGTAAAAATATTTGTCCTTAGAAGAAGTTTCTTGTTTGTATATACTTTGTTCTGGTTCTTTCTCTTCAACGCTTTCTTTGATCACTGCAGGTTCTTCAACAAAAATAGTTTTCTGTTTTTCTGCTTTTTTCAGTTCTTTTTTCTTTTCTTCTATATATGTAGTTTTCTTTTTAGTTTCTTCAGGTTTATCTTCTTGTTTTGAAATTTCTTTTTTCTTTTTTAGAATTATCTTGTTTGATATTGTTGAACTTTTTCTTGCAATTAGTGTTAAAACACTTGCTAACAATACTAAAACAAATATTATTGAAAAAGTTTTTTTCATAGAATCAAACTTTCCTGGTTTTTGCAATTCTTTTTCTTTTTTCAGAATATACTCATTATATCCTACTCCATCTTCATTAACTATTACTACATCGAATGATCGTCTCAAGCGCATTTTCATACCTATTTGTCCGCTTCCTGTTTGTTCTTGTATTGGCACCATGCTATATACTATTTTGTAATAATCACCTAATTTTGAATTTTTAGGAGAAGTTATATTCAAGAATACTTCATTATTATAAGATGTTGGAGCTAGAGTATAATTTTCTTTATAATCAACTATCTGCACTATTTCTCCTTCTACTTCTAATTTGACAATTACAGGTGTATCATCTGGGTTTTGCATTACAAGTTTTAAATAATGATTCTCACCTTGTAAAAGCCTTAATGTATTGTCTTCTAGATAATCTTGTGCTACACCTAATCCATTAACTATAGGTATTGCTAATAACAATACTAGTATTATCCAACCCCTCATTAAATATTTAGAGAGTTGATGATTAATAAATATTTTGATTTTTCGAGAAAAACAATACTTACAATGTAAGTATAAGAAGTATAAAAATATTTCTAAAAATTTAAAAAACTAAAAAGAAGAAATTAATTCAAAACTTTGAAAAGATAATCTTTTAATTCTGAAATTTTAACTCGTTCCTGCTTTTCAGAATCTCTTTCTCTAACAGTAACACATTTATCATCCAATGATTCATAATCAATAGTTATGCAATAAGGAATACCTTCTTCAGAAGCTCTTAAATAACGTTTACCAATAGATGCAGTTTCATCATATTTTGTTTTGTAAGCAACTTTAAGATTATCATAAATAGACCTGGCAACAGCTATTAATTCAGGTTTTCTCATTAAAGGTAGAACAGCAATTTTAATAGGAGCCATTTTAGCAGGAATTTTAAAAGTTGTTTTACCCACACCATCAGCTAATTTCTCATAATAAATATCTAACAAAGCAAAAGTAGGTCTATCAGATCCAAAAGCAATTTCTAAAACATGAGGAACTTCTGGTTCAGAAGTATCATCCATTCTTGCTTGAAGCTTTTGATTACTAAATTTAGAGTGTTGAGTTAAGTCATAATCTGCTCTATCATGAACACCGCAAACTTCAAACCAGCCAAATGATTTTAAGTTTATTTCAATATCCCATGCATCTTCTGCATAAAAAGCCATTTTTTCAGGTTCATGCTGCGTAAGTCTAATTTTTTCTTTAGGAATGCCTACATTAATAAATAGATTATGAGCAAGAGCTAAAGTCCAAGCATAAGCTTTATTCTTCAATTTTTTATCTTTAATTGCTTTATCCAAAGATAATTCTGCTCCCTTATTAAAATTAAATGAAACATATTCTTTTTTCTTTTTATCATAATATCTTAAAGGAAGTTTAAGATTTTTAACTTCTTCAAATTTAGGAAAATTGTTTTTTTGTTCTTTGAATAAAAATAACTGTCCTTCTGCTTGAGTAAATTCTCTTTGTCTTAAAACATGTTGTCTTGGACTGATTTCATTTCTGAAAGCTTTACCTATCTGAAAAACACCAAAAGGAAATTTGCTTCTAAAAAAATCAACGTAACGAATAAAAGGAAGATAAGTTGTTGTTGCAGTTTCAGGCCTATTATAACTTTCACCATCCAATCCAACAGTTGTTTTCATCATAAGATTATGTTTCTTAATCTCAGGAATCAAATCTTCTCCTGTAGGAGATTTAATGTTGAACTTTTTAATAACTGCCAATAAATCTTCTTCAGAAGCGCCATCAAAAATAATTGTTTTACCATTAATAACAACAGATTCTTTACCAAGTTTCTCTTCAATTAAATTATCTGCACGAAAAACATTGCCTTTTTTATCTTTAACAATAGGATCAGAAAAACCACCTAAGTGTCCAGACGCTTCCCAAACTTTTTTTGGCATTACAATTGGACATTCCACTTCAAAGAAATCTTCATCACTAAAAACCTTTCTGATAGCATTCTCAACATTATTTTTCAAAAGCTTTCCAAGAGGGGCATAAGTATAAAATCCTGCACTTCCACCATATATTTCTGGTTCTGGACCCCATACAAAACCCTTCTGCTGGGCAAATGAAATCAAATCTTGTAAAAACTCTTTGGTCATAGTGGAGAAAAAGGTGCTTGTATTTTAAAAACTTTACTCTTATTATCGGTTTAACCAATCAATTTCTTCTTTTTCTAGATCAAAATAAGCAGATAATTTTTCAGCTTCAATCTTATTTTTAAAACTCTGTTTTAGAAAGTCAACTTCTTGAAGAGCTCTCTTTTTACTAGTATGTGTTTTTACAGCCATCTTCTCAGCTATAGATTTTTTTCTGAAATTTTTCTGATTTGCCATCCACATCTTTAAAATTCTTGAAGTGGGCTTATAAGAAGTAAATCTAGGATATTTTTCGTCTTTTGAAAGAGCAATTCCAACAGATAATAAATTATAACAATAAACATAAAATCTATAATATTGCCATCGTTTAATTCTACCTCTGAAAACATCTGCCAATGCAAGATTTGCAAATCCTTCTGCGAGATCTTCTGCTTTAGTATATTCTTTTGGAAGATTCTCATCAACCCACATAAATATTGCATCGAGATCTTCCTGAACTTCATCATAAGCAGGCAAAGCAACCTCTGCACTAGTAGTTTTGAAAACTCTCACGAGAGCATTAATTATTTTATCAGTATGATCTCTACTATAAGCCATTTCTAAATCTTCTTTTTTAAGTTCATTATTATAAGAAAAACTTTGTAGATCGTTTATTGCAGCTCTTAAATCTCCTCCTGCAGCTCTTGCAAGTCCAATAAGTGTTTCTTCATCAGATTTTATACCTTCTTTTTCACAAATCATTTTCAGATAAGGAACAATTGAAGTATAAGCCAAAGTATGGTACTCTTGAAGATCACATTTTTTTCTAAGAGAATTAAGATTTTTCTTATAAGCATCATTCGCAATTAAAATAACAGGGTAAGTGCTTTTTGCCACTAAAGCAGTTATTGCTGCAACCCCTCCTTTATCTTCTCGGCCAGCCAATCCATCAATTTCATCTATTAAAATAAGTTTTTTCTTTGCAAACAAAGACCTCTGATTAATTGCTGCGCCAAGAACAGAGTTTATTTGATCAGCATTCCTAACATCAGAAGCATTCACTTCAATAATCTCATAATCAAACTCATTTGCGAGAGCATAAACTGAAGAGGTCTTACCAACTCCTGAAGGACCATGTAACAATAAAGGTTTAGCGCCTTTTTTATAGTTCTCAGCATAAGACTTTAATTTTTCAACTCCTTGATTCTGCCCTTTAACATCTTTCAAATTTTTAGGAGCATACTTATGAATCCACACCGACATAATGAATAGAAAGAAGTTTTCTTTTTAAAATATTGTCTTAAAAACATGAAAAATTACTCAAATAAGCTTTTTATCTTAAAACAATTGTCCTGTAAAAGAGGAGTTTCAAAAAAATAATTTAAAGAATAAAATTTAAACTTGATTATGCACACTTTTCTCGAACAGTACAAACATAAGCTTCAACATTTCCTTTTGCTTTTTGATAATGTTTATCTATTTTTCCTTGTACTTCAGATACTTTAGAATGTAATTGCCATAATTCAGACTCGGCATTACTTAAACTTGATAAAGTAAACAAACTCATAAAATCAAATCCATCAAAGATAAAATCAAACATTAAATCGATACCATCTTCAATATTCACATTACCTAAACCAGCTATAGGAGTTGATTTTAAAAATCCATTATATTTTTGTAAACTATCTTGAAATGGTTTAGTCCCATTTTTAACAACATTAACAGCTTCTTGAGCTTCTGAATTTTCCATATATGATAAAACAGAAATTGCAGTACTTTTGGTAAATAAATCAAATGTTTCCATTCCTTGAGCATCACTAATTTCAGATAATGCAAAATTAATTCTACGCATGTAAAGATCAACTGCCTTACTTACTTCTTCAACGTTTTCAAAAACAGCATGTAATTGTTGATATGTAGAATCATTTTGAACAAGATAAGATTTAATTACTTCGTTAATTTTACTATCCGTAGTTTGCACCACAGCCTTTGTTTGATTAATTTCAAGATCATAACCTAAAATTGATTCTTCTAAACCATTACTTCTTTGAACTATTGATTTATCTCCACCGAACCATCCACCAAAATATTTTTCTCTAATATTCATTTGCGAATAAATAGATTCATATTCTGTTTGAGCATTATTTCTTTGAGTTTCTAATTGAAGAACAGAATTCCTATGAGTATCCATTTCTCGTTCTAATACCTGTACTTGTTCTCTTAGAGTATTTGAAATATTCATAATATAACTAATAAAAACTCATCATTTATAAATCTTTTGTTCTGTAACTACTTAAAAGGGACTAATCTGATTAAGAACTTTCTTTGAAGAGTACCAATATTTTTGAAATTAAAGAAGATAAAAATCATAAAATTCATTTTTATAAATGTGCAAAACACCTAGAATAAGAATATTTCTGTGAAGTTTTCCACAATCTTTTTATAGCCTATTTTCTTCTCAAATTATATGTTAGTTGGAGTTGTTGGAAAAGCAAACGTTGGAAAAAGCACATTCTTCAAAGCACTGACTTTAGCAGATGTAGAAATAGCAAATTATCCTTTTGCAACCATTAAGCCAAATCATGGAATAGGATTTGTGCGAGTAGAATGTGTTGATAAAGAATTTGAACGACAGTGCAATCCACGAGAAGGATTTTGCATTGAGCACATAAGATTTGTACCGGTTGATATAATTGACGTCGCAGGACTAGTTCCTGGAGCCCATGAAGGAAAAGGAATGGGTAGTCAATTCTTAAACGATTTAAATGGCGCAGATGCACTAATTCATGTAATTGATTGCGCAGGTGGGACAAATGAACGTGGAGAAGCTGTTGAACCAGGATCGTACAATCCATCAAATGATATTAAATTCTTAGAAGAAGAATTAGATTATTGGTATCTTGGAATATTAAAAAAAGGATGGGAGAAATTTGCTAGACAAATCCAACAAGAAAAACAAGACATAGAACGAGCTATTGCTAAACAATTGTCAGGCGTTGGAGTTAATGAAGATATAAGTAAAGAAATAATAAAACAAATTGGAGTAAACAAAAATGCGCCTTCAACTTGGACTGAAGAAGAACTATTCAAATTAGCTCAAGCATTTAGAAAAAGAACAAAACCAATGATTATAGCAGCTAATAAGATTGATGTTCCTTGTGCAAAAGAAAATTATGAAAGACTAAAAAAAGAATTCCCTGAATTAACTATTGTTCCTTGCAGCGCAGAATCAGAGTTAGCTTTAAAAGAAGCTGCAAAACATAAATTAATAGATTATATTCCTGGAAAAAATGATTTTAAAATAAGTGAAAATTCTCCTTTATCCGACAAACAGAAATTAGCATTAAATTTCATAAAAGAAAATATTCTAACAACATTTGGCACAACAGGAGTTCAAGAAGTTATTGACAAAGTAATATTTGATGTTTTAAAATATATAGCCATATTTCCAGGCGGAATTAATAAACTAGAAGATCAACATGGAAATGTTCTACCAGATTGTTTTTTACTTCCTGAGAAATCAACTGCACTTGACTTCGCATATAAAATACATTCAGATTTAGGAAACAAATTTATTAGAGCCATTGATGTGAAAACAAAGAGAACAGTTGGTAAAGAACATCTTCTACAAAGCAGAGACGTTGTTGAAATTATTAGCGGAAAATAGATTTTTCTTTTAAAAAAATATCTGAATAAAATAAATATAATAGAATTATCTTCTAATAACAGTTCTTGGCGCGTTTTGAATTTTTGGTTTCTCAGCTCTAAGAGTTTCTTCAATTTTAGGTTCAACTTTTGCTTTTATTAAACCATATCTTGTAAGCGTGTCTTTGTAAAGTTCAAACTCAGGAGAATCTTTAAAAGCTTTTTTTTGTTTTGGAGCAAGTTTTTCAATCCATGAATGCAGTATTTTTAATAATTCTTTAACATCTTCATCTATTCTTGGAGCAATAGTTTTTTCTATTTCATCCATATCAATATCTTCATTTTTATCATGACTACGTCTAAAAATATCCATTTTTTGAAATAACCTGGCAATAAGAGTTTCTCTTTTTTCTTCCAAATTTTCTTCCATTTCTTCTAATTGAGATTCTTCATCTTCAATAGCTTCAATTTTAGATTCCATTGACTTTAAATCATTCATTTCATCATCACTTAAATCATCATCTAATTCATTTATTGCTTCTTTTCTTTTCCATCTAAAAAGTTTACTTAAAAAAGAAGATTCTTTGTACTCAATATGAACTTCATCATCAGACATGTAAGGAATTGAATCATTAGAAGTCTTTCTAAAAGTCACTCTATCAAGAAAACTTGATGAAAAAACTTCTTTTTTCCTTACACCATCCAAATACTTTCCTAAGTCGTCGTTAAATGCTTTTTGACTTATGTTAACCACCTAAAATAGTCTATTTCTTAATAGTATTTAAATCTTTTGTTAGAGGATAAAATATAAATAAGATTAATTAAACAGCCTTAGCATGCATCATGATCACTCATTTAATTTTATAGATTTAAAAAGCGAACTCCACGAGTTATATATTAACATGGCTCTTAGAACTTTTGCAAGGAGCCTAATAAGTATTTTCATACCGCTTTACCTTTTAGGATTAGGATTTGATTTTTTCATAGCAATAGGATTCTATGGAGTTTTTGCTATAACTCATGCAATCATGGGTTTTCCAGCAGCATGGCTTTCTTCTAAAATAGGTTTAAAACATTTAATTTTATCAAGTTTTCCGTTCATGATAATTTTCTTTCTTTTATTATATTCTATTAACTCAAGCTCTACAGGCATAGGAGTTTTACTCATAGGAATATTTGGAGGAATTGGTAGTGCATTTTTTTTATAGGACATCATACAGATTTTGCAATATCCACACATAAAGGAAAAACAGGTTCAGAAATAGGAATCACAAAAATTCTTATTGCGATAGCATCAACAATCGGACCAGTTATTGGAGGAATATTATTAACTTTATTAAGTTTTAAAGCTGTTTTTTTAATTGTCACATGCATACTTGTTTTAGCAACAATCCCTCTTTTAATGAGCAGCGATACTCAAAAACCATTCAGATATAAATTTAAAGATTTTAAAGGTTTATTCAATAAAGATGATATACTTGGACACACAGGCTTTGGTTTAGAATCGGCAGCACACAACATTGTTTGGCCAGTATTTGTATTTTACACCATACTAAATGAAGGATACGCAGCTCTTGGTTCTTTAAGTTCTATATCACTTTTACTTGCAGTTATCGCAACTTTTTTTATTGCAAAATTTGTTGATAAAAAAACAAATCTTATTAATGATTTTGGAGCAATTTTAAACACTATAGTTTGGATTTGCAGATACTTTATTGGGAGCTTCTTACAAGTTTTTATAATTGATTCATTTGGTGGAGTAACAAGAATGGTCCAAAATATTTCATTTAACAAAATTTGTTATGATAAAGCAAGAGAAGATAGAGCATTACAATACATAGTTTTAAGAGAGCTTAATATAAACTTAGTTCAAGGAATTGCATTATTAATAATTGGTTTAAGTGCAAATTATAATTTAATATTTATCTTTGGAGCTGCAGGTTCATTACTATATTTATTCTACAGAGCATAAATAAAAAAAGTTTAAAAATAAAGAAATATAAAGTGGGGACGGAGGGATTCGAACCCCCATCCGAGGCTTTCTTCAAGGAATAATTTTAGTCATAGATCAAAGATCTCATATCTCCAACTTACTGGAGGCCCCTATTCTAGCCAGGTTATACTACGTCCCCAAAAGAACTTATTGTTAAGAAGAAAATATTGTTTTTTAAATTTATTGTTTATTTCTTCTTTCGAGAGGTCTTTTTTAACACTCGCGGTTTTGACCTAATTTTTTTGTAACCAATTAAGACAAAGAAAACAAACGCTATAACCATTAATACCCAATTAAAATACCAACACAATTTGTTGTATGCCTGCCATAAAGAGTAATTGTTTTTTTGTAAAACTTGCAAAGTTATTTCAGGACTAACTGCTTTTGCACCTTCATAATCTTCTGCAACAATCATAACCTTAATTGAACCAACCCAATTTTCCTGCGGTTCAAATATTATTTCATCATCAATCATACTCATATTAACTTCTTTAAACTCTGTTAAAAAATAAATGTTTAAATCATCTGCATCAGGGTCTGAAACAATCTCAGACATTGGTAGATGATAATTTGTATTTTGCCACCAGATATAATTAGTCGAATTTATTTTTGATTTGTCTATAGGCTGATTCAAATAAGGACTGCCTTTCTCATTATAAACAAATACTGCGAAAAGAATTGCTACAACAATCAAAACTAAAACTAAAATTGAAAAAGGAGTTTTTCTTAACTTTCTAGGAATTTTTTTTACAACTAAAAATATTATTAACAAAATAATTATAGCTACGATTAAAACAACTGTTGCCAAATGGCAAGGATTAGCTGAAAAATATTCATAAGATTTTGTACAAATAGTTTTATCTTTCAAAGAAATAATAATTTCTTTTTCATATGATGGCTGATTAATACCTTGTTTTGAAATAGTTATATTAATAGGATAATCTCCAAAAGGAGTTTCTGATGTATGTTTAGACCATAAAGTTATCCATTTTGATTCTCCAGGTTGCAAACTCATTTCTGATTCATCAAGCTTAAACCATGAATCAGAATCCATTTCTAAAAAATACTTTGCAGATTCTAAACCTTTATTGGTAAATTTAATAATAGTTTTATTTTGAGAGTGTCTTCTTATAGAATATTGATTGTCTAAAATAGAAACATAATAACAACTTGATTGAGATAAGACCTTTAAAACTGCCGAATCTGATTCAACAAAATCTTGACTTCCTTCTTCCAATATTGCTTTTACTTCTAAAAAATACTTTGCATCTAAATCTTCAGGATTTAAATTTAAAATAACTTCTTCTTGTTCACCAGAATTAAGATTTAAACTATCATCTTCAAACTCAGCCCAGTCAAAATTTGATTCAAGATCTATGTTAACACGTTCAGAACCAAGATTCTCAACCGTTGCAACAAGTGTTTTTTCTCCAGAACAAAACTTTGCAGAATCAGAATTTAAAGTTATTTTATAATTATAACAATCATTAATTTTTACATTAATAATTTGTGTTTTTTCTTCTTCACCATATAAAGATTTGACTTTTAAAGTAATATTATATTCTCCAACAGGTTTATTGCCAAGAGAAATATTTACTTCAACAGAATCACCACCTTCAATATCTATTGAAGATTGACTTAATCTTGCAAAATTAGCTCCAATTAATGATAAATAATATGTGTTGTTAAAATTTTCTTCATTTTCAATTTCAACAGTTATAATATCATCATCTTCAGTACAGAATTCAACCTCATCATCAACACTAAAGCTATAATCATATTCAGGATGTACATAAAAAGAATGCTTTAATAGAGCGGTCAACTGATTATTTTTTGAACTAACATAAAATGCGGACTCAAAAGGCCCTGTATATTGACACAAAGGAGTTGTTTTAATATTAACCACTGTTGACTCGCCTGCACTCAAATTAACTTCAGAAGCAGTTGATTTTATCGAACCATATTTAAAAACAGGATTTATTAAATATGTTTCATCAAAAGTACCAGTATTTTCTATGAACAATTCATAATCGATAGAGTTACAAGAAATAGTTTCATTTTTATTTGCATTTAAACCAGTAAATAAATTTTGACATCTACCAGAAACCAATTCTTTTTCTAAAAATTGTAAGTCACCTACACTACTGGTAATTATAAAACGAATTCTTTCGGCACCAGTTTCACAAGGAGCAGTTATTAAAACATCAATATCTTGTATTTCTCCAGGTAATAAAGAAAATTCTGAATTGCTAATTGAAACAAAATCTTGATCTACAGCAATATAATAAGTTGTTATTTGTGAACCAGTGTTTTTTATTTTTAAAACATCAGTTATATCTGAACAAGCACAAGCTTTTAATGAATTTGATTCAGAATAATAACCTAAGTTTGCAGATACTAAGCTTGATAGGATTATAAAAATTGCCAGAACTAAAGCTATTCTTATTGATTTCATTGTAATCCCCGCTTAAAAAAAATATTAAAAAAAAAAGAAAAAAGATTTAGTAATAAGTTTGAGTTCCCTCATCATCATTACCGCCTTTTAGCTTTGTGAAACCAATTATTAAGCCAACAATTATCAAGATTATTACAAGGATAATAAATGCCCATTGTAGTCCTGATGTTAAGCTTGCAGATCCTCTACCAGCAGTTACGTTTGCTGTTATTGGAACTTCTTTTGTTTCAGCATCTGAAGCAACTGTTACAACGAACAATTTTTCTCCATTTGCATCAGCATCTGTATCAATGTACAAATAAACTGTTTCGGTTTCTCCACCATTCACAACCATTAAAGCTGATGGTGAAAGTGTACTCCTTCCCCAGGATTCAACGCCAGATACTGTTACAGAAAATGTTCTTGCAGTAGTTCCTTGATTACTAATCATAATTGGATAAGCTACTTCTGAACCTGCAGCAACATCTAGGCTGTTTGGTATACTGATTAAAGTTTTTCCTGCTGAAACTGGTGCTAATGAACAGGTGTTACCTTCAAGTACTGTTAATTGTGCTTCTTCAACAGTTGTTTCTCCATCGTTGAATTTTGCTTCAATTTTTACAGTGTAGGTTCCTGGTTGTGCACAGTCAGGTATTCTTAATAGAAATTCTTCTAGTGTTTCTTTTTCATCAGCATCTAGTTGATCAAGATATTCTGTATCTATAATATTTAAACTAGGAACTGAAACTGCAACACTAACATCATCAAGATCTTCATTACCAATGTTTTCAACTCGTACCATTGCTGTGAAAGCTCTTCCTGCAGCAAGTGCTGTTGATGGGCTAAATGAAAAATCTTTGATAATTACTGCATCTGAAGTATCTACTCCAACTACATGGAATTGATAAACTTGTTCGAATGAGGTGCCATCTTCATCTGCAACTCTGATTCTTAATTTAGTATATTTTTTATCCATTTTTGTTGGAATTTCTAGATTTAATTCGACATTTTTTAAGTCGCCTGCAGTTAAATCAAATGTTTTTGATGTATCAGATACTAATGCTTCTTCTTTGTCTGCATATTTGTATCCTACAATATCTGCTTCAACTTGTACGTTTGAAACATCATCCATTGCATGCACTCTCACTTTTATTTCAATGTCTTCGCCTCTTTGTACTTCTAGGTTGTGTGTGTAATTGTCAGCCATACCTAATTCATCACCATTTATTTCAACATATACAACGTCTAGATTTACCGCACTTGCAAAGCTTGAAGCTAGAAGTGCTATTGCCAATAGAACTAATATTTTAGCAACATTCATTTTCTTTATACCCCCTCATTGGTTTTTTATTATTAGAGATTTCACGTCGGAATTCTCTTGCTGTTCATAAATTTAAACTTCTATATAAAGGTTTCGCTTATTATTCATTTTTAAGTGAAAACTTTTTGTGTTCATTCAATAGTTAAATTATTCTGATAGGAACATATTTTGTTCTTTTAATATCTGAAGTGGAAACATATGCGCCAGCATAAAAATCTCCTAACTCAGAATCTTCAGGAATATAAACAAATGACTTAACAGTTTTTCGTTCACCTGAGTCAATATCCACAGTTCCAATTATTTCTTTTATTCCAGATTCAGGTAAAATTATCCCCACTGCAACACCCTCTAAATCTTCATCAATATAATTCTGTAACGTCACAGATACTAAAACATAATCTCCTGCAACAACTGTGTTATAATCAATTCCATAAAAATTTGTTTTCACAATTTTTACACCTTGTTCAACATTGTTCTTCAAATTAAATTCATCATTATCGCTTGGACTTTCACAACCAAGATCGTCAGGATAATCAGTTAAACCATCATTATCATTATCCAAACCATCTGAACAAAGAGCAGGAGCATAATCTAATACTCTCAAATTATAAGTTTGTTCTACATTAAAAGTTCCATCAAACACAGTCACGATAAAAGTATATGTTCCTTTATCACTATAAACAGGAACAAATTCTATCAATCCAGTTGAAGAATTTATATTAAATAAATTAATGTTATCTGAAAAAATTAAATTATCGCCATTTAAATCAACTGCATTAACTTGATAACTAAACCTTTGATTAACATAAGCAATTAAATTTGCACCATTAATTGTTGGAGCCCTTGGATCAGACGAAACGCTTAATACAAAATAATCTGCAACTAAAAAAGTTCCATCGCTACAAGTAATATTTAAATTATAAATACCTTGATCTGACAAGACAGGTATAAAACTTATTAAACCAGAATTTGATATGCTAAATAAATTTGAATTATCACTATAACTTAACATATCGCCATCAGGATCAACACACTGAACTTGATAATTAAATAGAGTATTTTCAAAAGCATTCATATCAGGAATTGCTGTAAGTATTGGACTATCTTGAATAGGATTAACATGAACATTTAATATATCCACTACGACCCCTCCATGACCATCATCAACTTCAATTGAACAGCTTGCATCCCCATTCCAATTTAAAACTGAACGAAGAATTAATTGTGCGCCATTTATTTCACAATTAACTTGAGAATTATCTTCTTGTGAAATTCTGAAAGTAAGCGAATCATTTTCAAAATCACTAACAAAACCATTCAGATTATTTACAAGAACAAACGCTGTAAAATCTTCATTTAAAGTAATATCTCCTAAAGAAACATCCCAGGTAGGTGCGACATTATCAAGTACAAGTATAACAGGATCAACAGTTACGTTCAACGAATCAGTTGCTTCTGCACCCAAAGAAGTTCTAACTGTAAAAGATATTATCTCATAACCAGCCCAATTACTAGAAGAAAAATTTGCAACATTAGATGAATCTATATTAACAAGTATATTTGAATTTCCCGAAAAAGACCAAGATAAAGTATAATTATCAGGATTAAATACATAAGTATTCAAATTAAGAATCATCGAAGTATTTTCAGTAAAATTTATTGATTCAGGCAAATTTAAAGATATACTGGAATTAGGAGGAGAAATACTTTGATTAACTTCTATTGAAAAAGTTTTATTAGCAGTTCCACCATTTTGATCATTTACTTCAACAGTACAAGAAGTTGTCCCAAACCAATTTTGAACAGAATTTAAAGTTAATATTTGACCATTTATATCGCAATTAACTGCACCAAGAGTCTCATCAACAATTGAAAATATAAGACTGTCATTATCTGCGTCATAAACATAATCTAAAAGATTATTTACAGGAGTTACAACTCCAAAATCTTGATTTAATGAGACATTTGAAATATTCAAAGTCCACATTGGAACATCATTAACAGGAGTTACAATTAATGCGAATTGATTACTATAAACAATGTGTTCAGAATCGGTTGCGTTAAAACTTAAATATCTTATTTCACTCTGATCAGATAAACTATTCCAATTTTTATCAGGTTCAAAAGTTACAATATTCCCCACTATCTCAATGGAAATATTCTCAACTATTTCAAAAACATAAGTTAATTGCTCTGAAGGATTCGGATCTCTAAAATGATTTGATAAATTTAATGTTTTATTTGTATCTTCATCCCAAATTTGAGTTGATATATTTTGATAGAATTCTGGGACCACATTTATTTGTTCACAAGCATCTCCAGCTCCATAACCATCTTGGTATCCGTTATTATCTTCTTGACCAGGATTATATATTTCAGGACAATTATCTGAAGCATCAGGAACACCATCACAATCAAAATCAGGAATTCCAGTGATTGCACCAGTTGGATCGCAATAAGACCCTCCATTCCCTCCATAACCAGAACAACTATTAAAAGTATAATTTGCATCACAAGAATCAAAATATTCATCACCATCTAAATTTCTTGCAGAAACTATATCCCCCTGAAAATTAACTCCTTGATCCGCATCATACATACAAGGATCTGAAGCATCAGGAATACCATCACAATCGCTATCAGGAATATTATTAAATGGTGCATCTAAATAACAATTAATATTATAATCACAAACAGGAGTCGGATCACAAGCATTTCCAAAACCATCAAAATCAGGATCTATTTGAAATGGATTATATGCATTCACACAATTATCAACTGAATCATCTATATTATCTCCATCTAAATCTACTGCTGATACAGATAAAACTAATAAAAAGAAAAATAAAATGAAAACAATTGATTTTTTGAAGGTTGAATTCATTTTGAATTACCTCCTCAAATTTAGTACGATATAAACTTGTTCATGATTTCTTTCAGTAGTTCCTGAAGTAGTATTAAATGAAGCATTATCTCTGCCATAACCAAAACTTGCACCTAAAGGTCCAATTAGATTTTGTTTTCCAACCATTATACTCCATTTTGCACCATCACCATTCATTCCGACACCTAAATCACTATTGAAGAATTGTCGTAAATATTCAAGGTTAAATTCTAATCCATTTGGAAATTTAACATTTCCTTCTCCACCCATAAAATAGAATTCTTTTGCACCTTTAAAATCAGTGTTAAGTGCTCCAAAAACTGCTTGTAAATAAGTTGCTAAAGAACCTACACCTGCATTTCCAATTAATAATAAATCCATATCCATGCCTGATCTTCCGATACCATTAACATTTCCTGCAAACTGAGACATGTTTGCTTCCACTCCAAAACCTGCTTTTATTAAACCATAATTTAAGTTTAATCCAACAATACCTGTAATATCATTATTATCTGCAGAATTTGAATTACCTCCAACTGTTGAAAGCAAGCCTTTATGAGTTGTAAAAACTAATCCATATAAAGTATCTGGTTGAGATGTATGAACTAAACCAAATATTGGTTGTGCAACATCATAATTTGCAGATTGAACACCTAATGCAACTAAATTATCTGAAGGAGTCCAAACACTTCTACCCCAATTATTTCCTGATCTAATACTCCAACCAGTAGTTGGTTTTGAAGTTAAAATTTCAGGAGTAGACCTATTTACTTTTCTATTTAATTTTTTCAAACCAGCATTATAATCATCTGCTAAAGCATTTGCATTAACAGCTACATCATCACCAAGAGTTGATTGAATTAAATCATAATCTTTTTGTGATAAATTAAACTTTTGAAAATCTTTTAGCTTTTCTTTTAATTCTTCATCTGACAAGCTTGATTCTAACAATGAATTGTAAGATTCAAACTGATTTAATAAAGAATCAAGAAGAGGTTTGACTTTTGAATCAAACACTTTCTGAGTTTCTAAATTTCCAGAATATAATCTCAATAATGATTTTAAGGTATCTGACGCAACAACTCCACTATAACTACCATCAGAATCTCTACCTAAGAAATATTCATCATCTTGATTAAGAACTATATGTCCATCTCTTGATCGAATACCTTTTGATGAAATCTTTGTTTTTAAAGTTATATCTACTAAAGTTTGATTAGTAGTATCTCTTACAACAGTCACGGAATCTGAAAGAGAAGATCTTATATCTTCAGGCAAATCAGAACCATAATTTTCAATTAAAAATTGTGAGGCCAAAGTTCTATAAACAGCATCTTTCTGATCAAAAGATAAAGAACTGTCTGCTTCAATTCCAGAAGTATTTGCAATATCAATTAATTTTGTTGATTGCCATTTAACTCCAGATTCAAATTGTACTTTCACAGCATTAGTGGATTCGTCAATAAAAGATAAACCTCCAAATCTAACTCTGTTTCCAGAGTTATTTAACATCATGGTATCAATTGAACTGTAATTATTGCAAACAATTGTTTGAAAATCAGTTGCATCAGCTTTAGTTAATTCAGCCAAAGTTAAATTACTCAATTTATATCTCTCACCAACAGTTAAAGCACCAGGCGAAAGAGGTTGTTTTGGTACATCGTTTTGAATTAAAGAAGGTTTCAAATTTATTTTTTCTTCATAAGCATTAGGACCAGTTCCAAATCTCAATGTAGTAACACCATCTTCACCAACTATAAGAGTTACTAAGTCTTGAGGTGCAAGGCCTAATGAATCTGCCACATGAAAATATCTTTTATCAGCAAGTGCAAAATTTCCATTCAAATTACCTGAATTAACACCTGCAGCTTTTGAAGTTAAATCAATCATAGGACTTACAGTTACTAAATTATGAAGACCTGCTTTTGAATTATATTCTCCAGGATTAAGAACTATTTTTTTCGGAGCATCTGCATTTGCAATTCCAACACCTAATCCAAATAATAATAATTTTTCTAAGAAATTCATTTTGAAATACCTCCTTGAACTTCAACAGCAGGACTTGTTTGATACACTGCGGTTCGAGTTTTTTGAGTTGTTAAATCTTGATATCTAACAAATTCTAAAGAATCACCTTGCTTAATCATAGATAAATATGAATCTCTAGAAGCTACATCACCTTCAAAAAAACTTTTTGTTAATCTTGTTGTTAAAGTTCCAGTATAAATTGCAATTTTGCCTGTTAAGCATTGTGTTGCAGAAGCATCTGTGATAAGACCTTTTCCAACTAACTCACTTAACTCAATTGACATGGCATAAAAGTTCAGTATATTATCTATTTGTGAAACGACTTTTCCCTTACTTGCAGACATAACATTTCCATCAACTGAATAAACTAAATTTGCACCATATGCCGCAGGTAAATTATTTTTCAAATCATTAGACAAATTATTTGCATTATTCAAAGTATTAACACTGCCTCGCAAATATTTTATATCAGCAGTTATTTTAGAAGGATCAAAACTTTCTGATTTTTTAATTAAATCTGTGAGAGTGTTGTAAATTAAAGTATCATTATTTCTTGAAGCAGAAAAGCCCGATTCTAATACTGAAACTTTTTGTAATAATTGTTCTAACTTTGTTTCGGTTGAATCAACACCAGGAACATCAGAATCAGTAGCGTTAGAATTAATAGAATCTTGATGTACAACGAAGCTTCTAAATTCAGATTTTAAATCTAGAACATTTTGTTGCAATGTATTGAATTGTGAAAACGTCAAAGTAACGGCAGTTTTAGAAGTCGCTTGCTCAGCAGCATCGTCTTTATCAAATAAAGCATAAATTCCTAAACCACTTAAAGTAATAGCTGCAAATGCGGCACCAATTATAACTAAATTTTTCATAATAAACCCCCCAAAATGTCATTATTAATAATAGATAAACAGCCAGAATTTATAAAGGTTATCACTAAAGAGTGGTCTTTAATACTAGTTATTGGCAAGTAGTATATAAAAAAGGTCTTTAAAACAATTTACCCTTCTCCACACAAAAAAAACTAAGATGACATAGACAAAATTAGTGTAACAACTTTCTAAATAACATTCTAAAACCAATTCTGACACTATTCCAACTGCTTTGTCCTTTTGCCACAGAATAATCAGAATAAGTTATTGTCACAGGAACTTCTTTGTATCGCAATTTTTTATTATGAATTTCTTCAACTATTTGAGACGCGTGCTCCATACGATCAGAAGTAATACTAATCTTCTTTGCCGCCTCTCTTGAAAAAACTCTGAAACCATTGTGAGAATCAGATAATTTAATACCATACAAAAACCAAACTACTATGATACCTATTTTCAAAATAACTCTTCTTAACAAAGGAGTATTTGAATCTTTTTTTAAAAATCTTGAACCAAGTGCAACATCATATTTACCGGACACAACAGGCCTCAACAATGATTCAATTTCCTCAGCATGATGCTGGCCATCTGCATCAAAAGTAACAACATATTTTGCTCCTTGAAGCAAAGAATAATTAATACCAGTTCTTAAAGCCGCGCCCTGACCCCTATTAATTATATGTTTTAAAGCAGCAGCACCAGCTTTTGAAATAAATTCAAAAGTAGCATCTTTAGAACCATCATCAACAACAACTATATTCATATAACCATTCTTGTGCAAATCTTTTATAACATTAGAAATAGATTTACCTTCATTATAAGCAGCAATTGAAATCCATACATCACTTTTTTTCATCTTTCATCAACCCAAATATATTGAAAAAAACATATCTTGCTAAAAATAAACCCCCAACAACAACTATAGTTGAAATCACTGTTGGAATTAAAAATATATCGATAAAAACCCATGTTAAAAAAACATTTAACACACCTGAAAGTATTTGAATAAAAATAAATTTAAGAGGGTTATTTTTTATTAATCCAATTGATATATAAGAATAAAATTTGAATAAAATAACACATAAAACAACTGCGCCTGATGCAACAGCAGTTACAATATTAAAAACATCTATTAAAAGCCAAACAAAGAAAATATTGAAAAGAGTTGCTAACCCTCCAACAAGAGTATATTTCGAAAAATTTATTGTGTGCTTCTTAAGAAAAGTTTTCATTTTTCGTGATTTAAAACCTCTACTAATTTATATCTTTTCTCAGTTCTAGAAGAAGTAACGAGCTCTGCAACCAAACCTATACCTAAAAGTTGAACTCCTAAAAGCATTAGAAGAACACCAAAAATCATCATCGGAAGATGAGTTGAAAAAGTATTATTCGCAAAAAACTTCATACACACAACATATACTTCTGCTAAAAAACCTATGAAAAAAGATCCTATTCCTGCAGTTCCAAATAAATGTAAAGGTCTTTGATTATAATCAGTTATAACTTTAACAGTTAATAAATCTAAAGGACCAGTTATTAAACGTTTCCAACCATATTTGCTTTTTCCAAATTGTCTTTTATTATGTTTAACTTTTATCTCTCCAATTTTAAATCCGTTTCTTGAAGATAAGGCAGGAATATATCTGTAAAGATCACCATATAAAGATAAACTTTTTGCAACCTCTGACTTCATAGCTCTAAAACCACAATCATTATCATGTAATTTAACACCGAAAAGAGTTTTATTTAAACGATTAAATATTTTTGAAGGAAAACGCTTGTAAAAAGGATCTTGTCTAGGATATTTCCATCCTACAACCAAATCTAATTTATCAAGAGCTCGAATCATTCTTGGAATTTCTGAAGCTTCATCTTGTAAGTCTGCATCCATAGTGATTATTATTTTGCCAGAACTTTTTTCAAAACCAGCCATGTAAGCAGCAGATTTTTTAAAATTTTTTGAAAATCTCAGACCTATAACTCTAACATCTTTTTTACAAATTAATTTTATTCTATCAAAAGTTTCATCATTACTTCCATCATCTATGAAAATAATTTCAAAACTTTTATTTAAATCTTTTAGAGAATCAACTATTCTTTGATATAAAAGAAGAATACTCCTATGCTCATTATAAGCAGGGATTATTACTGAAATATCAATTACCATTCTTTAAAGAACAAAACACAGACTTTTATATCTTTTCTTTTAACTACCAATTAACATCCCAAATAAGGATTCTTCCCATACCAGAATTTATATCACTAAACTTTTCGAAATGCTCTGTATAACGGCCTTCTAAAAAGAAAAGCTTTGTAAACATAGATTCAGCCAAACCATTCTGAGTTAATAAAGCTCTATTTCCTTTAGCATCGTATAACAATTCTAATTGTATATCTTGGCTGCCAGTATTATAACCTATTAATTCTTCATCAGCAATAACTATTCTTGCGGGTTTTGAAACATCATTTGCAATTAACTGGCCTTCATTATTTGTGAAAGTTAAAACAAAAAATGAGTCTTCCGGATTAGACGCGTTAATAACTGCTTGAGTTATAGATACAGGACCAACATTACTTTGACCTAAGCCCATGTTTATACTGCAAACAGTAATGTTTTTTGTCTCATCAAATCCACATGGTCTCCAACTACTAGATGCATAACTTGGCCAAGGAGCAATCCAACTATTTGCTTCAGTATCGCTTGAAAGACTTTGAACATCATAATACAAAGAAGATGCGTCTTCTTCACTATAATTAAATCTTTCAGTTAAAATTTTAACTCCTGATTGATAATTTTTGTTTTTCACATTTCTGTAAATAAATGCTCTATCAAAATTCCAACTTCCAAAGTGAGCCCAAACACCTGCTTTCCCAACCATGTCTCCTGAAGTTATAAAAAATGCTTGAGGAGGTTCACAATGAGTATAACCAATAATAGTATTTATTTCATCACTTGAAAAACCTTTTTTGAATAAATAATTCTCTGCATCAGATTTATCCATCATAATTATTTCATAAACTATATCAACTGAGTCTTCAGTATCATCCAATTTTTTATTAACTTTATCAAAGGCATTATTTCCGCCACAATCTAACATTCGTAAAATAGATATTGCTTGATTCTCATCGCTTGTTAAAAGAATTTTTCCAACCCAGTGAGCTTGAGGAACATTCTGACTTCCACCATCAAATGTGACTGGTCTATCAGCAACTGCTTTAAACCAATGACCAAAATCCCACCAAGAAGTTATAATTGCATTCTCTGAAGAGTTGTCTCTTATTTTTGTAAGTGAAGCCCACCAACCATCATCCATACTAGGAACTTCTCCTTTAGAAGTTGAATCAGCTAATTTTAATGGATTGATAAGCAATAATAAAAGTAAAAGTATCAAAACAGATGAAACTATTATTTTGTTAATCTTGAATTCTTTAACAACCATATTTGAAAGTATATTCTTAACTGAACCAGTAGCAATTCCAAATGCAACTGCGAATGCAGGAACCATAAGTAAAACAAATCTTGTTCCTTTTAGACTTGCATAAATTGTTGCGATCATCCAGATTGTTAAGAAAATCGCGTATTTAACATCCATTTTCCTATCATCTTTTAATAACATTAGTAAACCAATTATTAATGGCAAGGCAAATAAGAATAAAAACACATTTTGACCGGATTTTATAAGTGTGTCTGAAACTAATGCAATATAAATTATTATTCCTGCTCCGAGAAGCCAATAATCTCTAGAATTAAACTTTTCTCTACCCATCATTGTGAGTATTAATCCGAGTCCTACAATGAAGAAAAATGTTTTACCTGCTAATCCTGGTCCGCCCATTTGTTGAATAATAGAATTTATTGAAGCAGGATTTAATTCTGCAACAGTTGTATAAACATTTGGCCAAAGATTTGCTTTCGCAGGATCTTTAATAGATACTGCTTTAAAAGGTCCGCTCGCAAAAGATGAAAATGATGCTGGACCAGATATTAAACTGACAAATATTCCTGAACACACTAATAGTAAAATTAAAACTATTAATGAATTAACCATTCTATCACTTGATAAACTTGGCCAATCTTTTTTAGATAAATATTTGAATAATTTATATAGTGAATCTATTGCAGACCAAATAGTCAAAATCCCAATTGAAATAACTAATAATCCTGCAAACACTTTAAATAAAAAGTTCCAAAAAATTCCAGAAAATTGCCAATTGAAAAATCCAAACACATAAACTGCTATCGCGAATCCTGTGAGTATCCAGAAAATAAAATTGTATTTTTTAATAAGATTCTTTGTGAAGACATAAACATGATATGCCACTAAAACTCCTATTAAGAAGTATAATATAAACCACCAACCAATCCATGCAAAAGAATATAATCCTACAAGTGCACCGGTTAATAGCATAAGCCAACTTTGTTTTTTCAAATTTTGAGATTCAAATGCTTCTAAAAATAACCATGTAATAAATAATGGGAATAAAACATTGTAAGCGTCTGTATCCGCAAAACCGCCTGCAGTTCTCCCTATAAAGGCTGCTTGCACTCCTACAATCATTGCAGCCATAAATCCGCCAAAATAACCTGCTTTCTTTTTACCAATAAAAAATGCAGGTATTATTGCTAAAGCAGATATGAATATTGGTACAAAAAAAGTTGAACTTAAAAGAGTTCTTTTTGAAGAGAATAATGATAAAAATTTATGAACACCTGTTATTACATATACATGCATTTGTTTAGAAGTTATAACATGTCCATCAGGAGCTTTCATATGATTATCCATTAATTGTCCATCAACAATTTCATCTCCGTACATTCCATCTTCAATTATGTTTTCTGCGTATCGATAGAAAAAATATGGGTCGATTGCTAATAAATATGTTTGTCCAGATTCATCTTGCCAGTTTGCTCTTATACTCGCAGCGATTTGATCTCTTTGTGGTTTTATAGCAGCCCAATTAGAGTCAATGTATTCTTTAGTTTGTTTATGCGCAAGATCTACTTTTTGACTATTAGGTAAATTTGGGAACTGAGAGTTGACTTCAGAATACATTTGTGAATAAACACTATTATAAATATTTGTGTCTGCAAAATCATCTGCTGCAGGCAAATTATATGAATATGATCTATAATAAATAGAGAAAAACATAGGTATTAAAATTAAGAGTAGAACTAAAAGTACTTTATAATTTGGTGAAGATAAATTTTTGAAAAAATTCTTTACTCCAGACAAATCAATTGAAAAATCCTCTGATTTCTTATCATCTGATTTCTTGCTCATAAACTCCCCTTAATTCTAGGTTAAAATCGTTGATTTATATACTTTTTGATTGAAATATACTTTTACTTTTATCCAAATTATTCTAAAATTAAGCTATATTTCCAAATCTTTAAAAAAGAAAAGACATTAATTGCTGAAATGGAAGTAATTCAGATAATAGTTATATTATTTGTTCTGTTCGCATATAGTAGAGCAGTTCTTAGATTTAAAGATAAATTAATTACTTTTCAAGGATTCATTTTCTGGAATATTATTTGGGCAGGAGTAATAGTTTTTGTTTTAATTCCAAGTCTTATGACCTGGGTTGCACAATTTATAGGGATTGGAAGGCCGATTGATATATTTATATATTTAAGCATAGTGCTTTTATTTTACTTAATGTTTAGATTATATGTTAAACTTGATCAAACAGAACAGAGCATTAGTAGAATAGTTGAAAAAATAGCTATAAATAAACCGAATAATAAAAATAATAAAAAGTGATAATATGATTAGCATAGTAATTCCAACATATAATGAAGAAGAAAACGTCGAAAGATTATATCAAAGCATTGTTGAAGTTGTCAGAACTTCGCCATATGAAATAATCTTTATTGATGATGGAAGTTCTGATAGAACCTATGAGAAACTCAAATTACTAAATAAGAAAGATAACAATGTTAGAATAATTAAATTCAGAAAAAATTTCGGACAAACAGCTGCAATGGATGCAGGATTTAAAAGTGCCAAAGGAGAAATTATAATTCCTATGGATGCAGACTTACAAAATGATCCTAAAGATATTCCTCGACTTGTTAAAAAACTTGATGAAGGATATGATGTTGTTTCTGGTTGGAGAAAAAATCGGAAAGATACTTTTTTCAAAAAATTTGTTTCAAGAGGTGCTGATAAACTTAGAAAAATTCTTTTACATGATAAAATTCATGATTCTGGATGCACTTTAAAAGCTTATAGAAAAGAATGCTTTAAAGATGTTAATCTTTATGGTGAAATGCACAGATTTATTCCTGCAATACTTGAATGGAAAGGATTTAAAGTAACTGAAATAGTTGTAAGGCATCATGATAGAAAATTTGGAAAAACAAAATATGGTTTTAAAAGAACTCTTAGAGGGTTACTTGATATGATTGTTGTGAAATTCTGGATGCAATATTCTGTTAGACCAATGCACATGTTTGGATCGCTAGGATTCTTAACTGGATTGGCAGGCGGAATAATCATGATTTATCTTTTATATGTGCGATTTGTTCTTAATTGGGGCATAGGTAACAGACCATTATTTTTACTAGCAATTTTATTATTAGTTTTAGCAACACAATTTATTGTATTTGGATTAATTGCAGATATTCTAGTAAAAATATATTACAAACAAGATACTAATTATTCAATTAAAGAAAAAATTTGAGGGGTACTATATGAGCTTTAAAACAGCTATTGTTTTAGCAGGTGGTCCTGGCGAAAGACTCAGACCTGTTACTTTGGAAATTCCTAAACCATTAATTCCAGTTAGAGGAATAACTCTTACAGAACATAATATTCATAAATTAAAAGAAGCAGGAGTCAAAAAAATTTATTTGAGTATAGGATATATGGCTGATAAAATAATTGATTATTTTAAAGAAAAAGATTTTGATGTTGAAATTGATTTTCTTGTTGAAACTGAACCTTTAGGAACAGGAGGTTGTTTGAAACTTTTATCAAAAGAACAATTAACACAAGATTTTTCAGAAGATTTTATTGTTATAAATGGAGATAATCTTTTTGACCTTGATTGGAATAAAATGTTATCTTTACACAAAAAAGAAGATGCAATTGCAACTCTTTCTTTAACAGAAGTTGAAGATGTACGAACCAGAGGAGTTGTTGAACTTGAAAAAAATAAAATTATTAGCTTTGTTGAAAAACCAAATCCTGATGAAGCTCCAACTAATTTTGTTAGCGCAGGATACTATATTTTTTCACCAAAAATTTTTAATTATCTTCCAGAAAATAAAAGATTCATGTTAGAGAAAGAAGTTTTCCCACAATTAGCAAATAAAAAGTTGCTTGCAGGATATTATGATGATAGTATCTGGTTTGACACAGGAACTTTTGAAAGATGGGATAGAGTTATTAAATATTGGAGGCCTAAATATGAAAACAGCAATAATAACAGGGATAACCGGACAGGATGGTAGTTATTTAGCAGAATTATTACTTGAAAAAGGTTATATGGTTTACGGAATTGTTAGACGATCAAGTTCATTTAATACTGGAAGAATCGAACATTTACATCAAGGCATAAATGGAGATCATCCGAATCTTAAATTAGTTTATGCAGATTTAAGTGATGCAAGTTCTCTTAACAAACTTATTAGTGATGTTAAACCTGATGAAGTTTACAATCTTGCAGCTCAAAGTCATGTCAGAATTAGTTTTGATATTCCTGAGTACACAGGAGATGTTACTGGCTTAGGAGCGGTAAGAATTTTAGAAGCAATAAAACTTGCAGGCCTTGCTAGTAAAACTAAATTTTATCAAGCATCCACTTCAGAATTATTTGGTAAAGCAGAAGAAACACCTCAAAATGAGAATACTCCTTTTCATCCAAGAAGCCCTTATGGTGTCGCAAAATTATATGCTCATTGGATTACTAAAAATTATCGAGAAAGTTATAATATGTTTGCCTCAACAGGAATTCTATTTAATCATGAATCTCCTAGAAGAGGGGAAAACTTTGTTACTAAAAAAATCACTCAATCGGTTGCAAGAATTAGTTTAGGACTTCAAAAAGATATGTCTTTAGGTAATCTTGATGCTAAAAGAGATTGGGGTTTTGCAAAAGATTATGTTGAGTGTATGTGGAGAATTCTCCAACAAGATAAATCTGACGATTATGTTATTGCGACAGGCGAAACCCATACTGTTAGAGAATTTTTAGAAGAAAGTTTTAATGCTGTCGGAATAAAAATAAAATCAAACGGAAAGAAAGGTGTTGATGAAGAATATCTTAATGAAAAAACTGGTGAAGTAGTTGTTAAAATTAATCCTAGATTTTTTAGACCTGCAGAGGTTGATCTTTTGTTAGGCGATCCAACTAAAGCTAAAAATGAACTTGGATGGAAAATTAAAACAACTTTCAAAGATTTAATTAAAATCATGATTGAAGCTGATTTGAAAGAGTTGAAAAAATGAAAGTTTTAATTACTGGCATCAGAGGATTTGTTGGACAATATTTGAAAGAAGAACTTATTGCTCAAGAATTTGAAGTTATTGGAACGGATTTATCTGAAGAACCAGGATGTTTACCTTGTGATATAACTAATTCTGATCAAGTTAATGAATTACTTTTAAAAACGACTCCTGATATAGTTTATCATTTGGCAGCATATAGCTCTGTTAGAAAAAGTTGGGATAACCCTGAACTTACACAAAAAATAAATTTAGGTGGAACAAAAAATATTTTGAATGCTTGTGAAAAATTAGAAGTAAAACCTTTGATAATATTTATTTCAAGTTCGGAAATATATAAAAAAACAACTTCAATCATTACAGAAAATTCTGAGATAGATCCGACTAGTCCTTATGCAAAATCTAAATTTGAAGCAGAAAAAGCAGTTCTTGATTATGGTAATTCAATTATATTTAGAAGTTTTAATCACACAGGACCAGGCCAAACAGAAGTTTTTGTATGCCCTGATTTTGCAAGACAAGTTGCAAGAATAGAATTAGAGTTGCAATCGCCAGTAATTGAAATAGGTAATTTAGATGTTTCAAGAGATTTTTCAGATGTCAGAGATATTGTTAAAGCATATGTTTTAGTATCTAAAAAAGGAAAAATAGGAGAAATCTATAATGCTTGTTCTGGGAAAACTTACAAAATTTCTTGGTTCTTAGAATACCTTACAAGTCTCTCTTCAAAAAAAATTGAAGTAAAAATAGATTCTAATAAATTCAGACCAAGCGATAATCCAGTTATTAATGGGTCATTTGAGAAATTGAATAAAGATACTGGTTGGAAAACAGAAATTCCTATTGAAAAAACTTTAAAAGACCTATACGATTCTTGGTTTGAGAAACTCAGATTAGAAAATGAAAAAAATAACTAAAGAAAAAATCTTAATTGTTAACTATGAATTTCCGCCATTAGGCGGAGGGGGCGGAGTTGCAGCACAACAAATATCTGCTGAATTAACTAACAAATATGAGGTCCACTATTTAACTTCAGGAGTTCCTTCTCAGAAAAAATTAGAAATTGTTGATAAAATAATTGTTCATAGAGTTAAAATTACTAATAGACCTGATAGAAGCACTGCGAGTTTTGTTTCTATGCTTACATATATTATTAAAGGCATTCCGATAGGATTAAAACTTTGCAAAGAACATAATGTTAAATATGTTTGGAGCTGGTTTGCAATTCCATCAGGAATTGTTGGAGATATAATTTGCAGATTAAAAAGAAAACCTCATAACGTTACAATTATAGGGGGAGATATATATGACCCTAGCAAAAAAATGTCTCCTCATAAACATTGGTATTTTAGATTAGTTGTTAATTTTATCTTAAAACATGCAAATAAAATAACTGCAATATCTAATGATACTAAAAACAGATACAACTATTTTTATAAGAAAAAAATACCTATAAAAGTTTTACCGCTTGGATTTATACCATTTAAATTTGAAAAGAAAACAAGACAAGAACTTGGTTTAAAAAAAGATGTTTTTTATTTTGCAACAGTTGGAAGACATGTTAAAAGAAAAGGTTATCCATATCTTTTCAAAGCATTAGCTTTAATGAAAAATGAAAATACTGAATTATTTATGATTGGTGATGGACCTGAAGAAAAAGATTATAAACTTCTATGTAAAAAATTAGGTGTTGAAAATAGAGTTCATTTTTTAGGATATATAAGTGAAAAAGAAAAATTTCAATATTTGAATGCATCTAATTGTTATATTTTATCGTCATTACATGAGGGATTTGGCATTGTATTACAAGAAGCTATGTATTGTAATATTCCTATTGTTGCAACTAACAATGGCGGGCAGACCGACTTCTTGAAAGACAGAATAAATGCTTTACTTGTTCCAATTAAAAATACTGAAAAACTGTCTCACGCAATGGATAGCATAACTGAAAATAAAAATCTTAGGCAAAGATTTATCAATCATAACAAAAAACTTATTAAGACATTCTTTATTGATAAAATTACAGAAGATTATGATAAATTTTTTAGAGGATAAAAAAAGATGGTTGAGAAACTGAATAGACATAAAATAAAAAATATTGAATACTATAATAAAACAGCCAACACTTATAATGAAACACATGCTTTTTCTAGAGAAAATCGAAACCATCTAAAAAAAATAACTCAAATAATAAAATTATTAGATTTAAAAAAAGGCCAGAAAGTTTTAGAAGTCGGAGTTGGAAGTGGAATACATGCCGCAAAATTAATGGCTGCAGTTCCAGGCATTGAATTCTATGGAATAGATATATCCAAAAGCATGATTAAAGAAACAGATAAAAGATTGAAGAATGCTGGTTTTAAAAATTTTAAACTAACAGTTGATGATGGAGAAAATCTGTCTTTTAAAGAGAATTTTTTTGATGCTGTTTATATCTCTGGTTCATTACACCATTTAAGTGATCCAAAACAAGGTGTAAAAGAAATGACCAGAGTTTTAAAACCAGGTGGAAAACTTGCAATGATGGAACCTAATAAATTTTTCTTTAAGAATTATATTATGGCAAAAACTATTGAGATTGAAAAGAACGTCTGTCAAATAACAGTTAAAAATTTTAAGAAATGGTCAAGAGAAAATAATTTGAAAAATGTGAATATTTCATATTTTATTTATACCATACCATATCCAAAATTCATGTTCAAAATATATGATAAAATAGATTCATTCTTTGAGAAAGTTCCTTTATTAAAAACAATGTCTATCATGATTTATATGGTTGGAACAAAGTCAAAAAAGTAAATTAATTCTTAGAATTATTTGTTATAAAAAAGCTAATAATATAACCTATTAAACCAGATATTATAAGATATACTAACTGCATTATATGAACCATGAAACCTGCTGCAGTAGCTTCTGGAACCGCTATTCCAAATAACAATAATGGAAATAAAAAACCTGCTTCGCTCGTACCAAAACCTGCAAAACCATTAATGGGTAAAAGTGATAAAAATACTGGTATACTTGCTATTAGAAACACATTCAAAAAAGATATTTGTAGGAATAAACTATTAATTAAAAGAAACATAGTCAAATATAAAGAAACCCATATTGCCATTGAATATAATATTAATAACAAAATAACTTTTTTTGATCTGTGTGCTTTAAACTCATGAAGGGCATCTTCAAAAAAAGAAAAATATTTAGTTGATTTTAATTTAAATAACGATTTTAACTGCGTAATAAATTTAATAAAAATTTCTGTTTTAAATACTATTAAAAAGAATACTATTAAAACCAATATTAATAATGCTAGCGCAGCAATAACCACTTCAAAATATTGATTTAATAAAAGTGGAGTGGCCATTAATCCAATAAAGAAAATAACTAATATAACTATCAAATCAGTTATTCTGGCCATTGCAATGCTAGAAATGTTTTTACCAATTTTAACACCGCTTTTTCTAATTTGAAGTATATAACTTACTTCACCGATTCTTGCAGGCATAATTTGAGCAAAAAAATTATGTATGCACACTATTGAAAATAATTTTGTTAAACCTAATTCTTTATTCAAAAGAACTCTGAACCTTAAAGCTCTAAAAACATATGATAATAAGTAAAATACGAACGCTAAAAAAATGATTTTAAAAGATAAAGAACTAAATGAATTTAATAAATCAGATAATTGAATATTTGCAATCAAAAACCAAATAATAAACAATGAAATAATAACTCCAATAAAGAATTTAGCAAATTTATTCATTTTAATTTTACAAATCTAATTTAGATTTATATATTTAACAGGTACTTTTCCATAAGTATATTCATACTCTCTTGTATGAACTTGTTCTTGCGCCAATAAATTGTTTATATTTGAAGCATTGAAGGATCCTCCTTTTTCTAAAACCATGAATAATGCTTGAGCTTGAGCTCCTTGTTCTATATATGCGAACTGTCTTAAATGATAATTTTGTTGAATGTAAGTCCATTTTTCAGGTTCATTTGTAACAGCTAAACCCCATTGATACAAGAAAATCCATGTTGAATTATATTCATTCTCTGCACGGATTAAATTTACAAGAGGATGATTAATTACTCCTTTAATCCCTTTCATATCTGCGTGCCAAAGAACTCCATAATCTTGCTGTCCTGAATTAACCATTGTTTGCCATGGTTCAGAATTTTCTTTTATAAACTCTCCAGCTATATCTAAGCCTATGAACTGGGTATTAAATTGTCTGTCTTTTGCTTCCATTGATGGTGAAAACAAAAATATGAAGAAAACAACAACTATCAATATTTTCAAACTTTGTGAAACAAGTTCATGTTTAATGAATGATGATACTAACTGAGCAACTACAACAAAGAAATAAGCTATTAAAATAATAAATAAAGGTGCTATTGGGAACTGGTGATAACTATGGCCTTGCATTTTGCCTGCCATAATCAAAACATATATTATCAAACCGACTACATATCCATAAAGAAATAATTTTGCTTTCTTATTAGCTTTAGTAAAGAAAGATATTACTAATCCTAAAATTGCGAAAGTTACTCCCATCATAGTATAATTATCTGCGAGATAAGCTTTGATTGGTGCCCACCATGCAGCTGTGAAAATTATCCATACACTGGATATTGCTTCGGAAATTGAACCTGCGCCTCCAAGACTATTAGAAATGTATCCTGCGTAAAAAAACCAAATTACAGTTGTTGAAAGAATTACCAATGAGATAATAATATTTTTCCAATCTTTAATTATAGTTTTAAACTGCTTGTAAGGAAACAAGAATATCATTGGAACTAAAATAATTGCGAATGGATACTTTGTTAAAAACGCCAAAGCCAAAAATACTGCTGTCCAGATCATATCTTTAGCTTTTAAATCATCAATCCATCTAAGATAAAAATAGAATGCTGTGAGCATAAAAAATACTCCTGGATTCATTAATTGAATATTATGACTGAAAAATATGAATAAAGGATTAATTGCAGTAACTGCTGCAACTGTTAAAGCTAGTATTTCGCTATTAAAAAGACGCCTTATAATATAATATAACATTACGATAGTTCCTAAACTAAATAGTATACCAACCATTCTGGCAGCCACTAAATTCGGGCCAAATATTTTAAACATTATGGCCACTATAATAGATATTACTGGAAATGTGTCTCCGTGAGCACCATTTCCTTGTTGGTTTAAAAGAGGATAATCATGCTCTGGAATAAAAAATCCATGTGTAAAAAAACCGTCTTCAGCAAAATTCCTTGCTTCTGACAGATAATGAACACTCTTCCAGTTATGATATCCTACAACAGGATAATCAATATGATATATCCTGAAAGAAAGACCTGCTATCAATATTATGATTAGAATTATTAAAGGCCAGTAATTTTTTAGAAAATTCAAACTCTTTAAACTAATATCAAATGCTTCTGAGCTTTTTGAAACTACTTTAGATTCTTTTTTAGCTGTTTTCTTTTTGTTTGAAGATTTTTCTGCCAAGTAAGCACCCCTAAGATTAACTAAAAAAACATAATCTATTTAAAGTTTTTCGTGAGCACTAGATATTATGGTTATGATTAGTGTTATTATGTCAGTCGGCTATAAGCCAAAACTTCTTAAGAAAACAGTAGATTCTGTTTTAAATCAAACATATGAAGATTTCGAGTTTTTAATTGTCGACGACAGTTGTAAACAAAGTGTTAAAAATGAATTAAAAAAATTCAAAAACCCAAAAATCAGAATTATTTGGAATAAAAAACCTATTGGCTTAACAAAATCTCTTAATAAAGCTTTAAAAATCTCTAAAGGCAAGTATATTGCCAGAATAGATAATGGAGATATTTGCAGAAAAGACCGATTTAGACAACAACTAGCTTTCATGACCAAATATCCTAAAGTTGCAGTTGTCGGATCAGACGTTAATGTAATCAATACAAAAGGTAAAATAATTGGTTATGTTGAATATCCTTCTAGCAATAAAGAAATAAAAAATGGATTGCTAAGAACAAATTTATTTGCTCATTCAACCCTCTTTTTTAGAAAAAATATTCTCGACACAGAAGGATTTTATGACGAAGAATTCTATTATGCTCAGGACTACGAATTACTTTTAAGAATTGCAGCCAAATATTCTATTGGAAATATTAAAGAAAAATTAGTTGACTATTTATTTGATGAAAAAGGCATCACACTTGATACGAGTAAAAGAAAAAAACAAGATAAGTTTGCATTACAAGCAAAGAAAAAAGCTATTGAAGAATATGGTTATGAAAACAAAAAAGATTATTTGATATCAAAAATTGAAGCATTAGTTCCTATGAACATTAAAAGATCTTTGCTACGTTTTATTAATAGAAACAAAGAAGTTAATTTAAAAGGGAAAAAAATGTTTATAAAAACAAAATGAAAATTGGAATTGTAACACAATACTATCCTCCAAACATACTTGGAGGCTCTCACATAAGCATATTTAATATTGCAAAAGGACTTTCTATAAATGGACATCAAGTTGAAATCTTCACTTCAGAAATAATGATGAATAAACATGAAGAAAAAAAGTATCAACTAAAAAATGTTAAAATCAACAGACTTTTTTCAAAAGAATATTCTAATGGAATACTCCAGACTTTATCAAAACAAAAAGAAATGATTACAAAACTGAGATTATTTCTAGCGAAAGAAAAAAAACAATTTGATATTTTATATTCCTATGGAATGGATACTATTCCTGCAGTGGTAGAATGTAAACAATTTTCTAAAAAAACTGCTGCAAGTGTTAATGGAAGCTGGGTTTCCAGTCCTTACTATCATGTTAATTATAAAGGTGAAGAAACTCTGAATTGCTCTGGCTGCTATTTTTGGAAAGATACTTTTATGAGAATATTTCACAAAAACCCTCCCGGATCAGGAGGTAATAAATGGATGAAAATACTACTCTCACCAGCCATAAGAATTAGTTTCAAAAAAAGACAAAAATACATTAAACAAATAGATGTTATTCTTCCTGTAAGTCATAAACTAAAAGAAATAGTTGCAAACTGTGGAGTTCCTAAAAATAAAATATTTGTTTGTCATGCATTATTTGAAAATCAAGAAAAAGTTGATTGGGATATATACAAACAACTTAATATACCTAGAAATAAAAAAATAATGCTTTATGCAGGAAGATTCTTAAGTATTAAAGGTTGTAAAGAAATACTAGAATCAATACCTGGAGTTATTGCAAAACATAAAGATGCACACTTTGTTTTTTTAGGTGCAGGAAAAGAAGGTGAAGAAGCATTTAACAAAGTTATAAAACTTGGACTTGAGAAACATGTTACTTTCACAAAGGATTTTGTAAATAGTCAAATACTGTCTCAAGCTTTTAAACAATCTTTTTTAAGTTTATATCCTGTTCTTTGCTTTGATGCGCTTCCAAGAACACCTACAGAATCATTCATTGAAGGAACGCCTGTAATCGCAACAACCATGGGCGGTTTGCAAGAATTAATACTTGATAAACAAACAGGTTTGATTGTTAGACCAGGAAATTATTCTGATATAAGCAAAGCGATAAATCTGGCTATCAAAGATAAAAAATTGTATGATAAAATGTCTAAAGGAGCAATAGAATTTTCTAAAAAAATGTTTATAGAAAAAGGTATTAAAAAATATATTTCAACATTTGAATGGGCTTTAAAAAACTAAATTATTTCTAACGATCTTTCATTAAATCACACATATTGGAATCTTTGTACACTTCATTTTTTAATCCAAACAAAATATGCGCTTTCAAGAATAATAAATTGAATTTTACAGAAACCATAGAATCTTTAACTGTTCCATCACCATAAACTAATAATACTAATCCTTTTTTTGTTAAATGTTTAGCTAAAATATTTTTGTAAATATTTTCTCCTTCAATCTTATACTTTTCCTCTCCTGTTAATTCATACACTCTCCTCAAAGAAATTGAAAAATCAGTTTGAGAATCTAATTGACTATAATCAGCGCCTGGAAAAAATGCTATTAATCCAGAATCAAGTTTTTCTCCTAACCAATAATCTGCTAAGCTCTTAGCCACATTCAAATAAGTCTCATTTTTCTCAACAAAATGATAATAATCACATAAAATATCTAGAAAGGCATAGTTATCAGCCAAAGATACTTTGTAAGGTTTACCATTCTCATAATAAGTATATATGAAACCGTCCGGAGAATACATTTTTCTTAAGACAGAATCAATCCATTTATCCAATACGTTTTTGAAAAAAACATCTTTTGTGTGCTTATATGCTTCAATGATTGCAAATATCAAATTAGAATTATCTTTCATAAATTGAACTCTGCTAAAAGGAAACATTTGCACAACCATGCGTAAAATAAAGTTAAAAGGTTGTGGTAAAACAAAATACGTTGAAGAACTTTTAAACAATCCAAATTTTTTGTGAAACAAGTTTGATTCTTTTGCGACAAGTTTATTTTTCCTAGCAAAATTCTTTGAAGAAAAAAGACCTTCTTTTGCAAAATATTCATTTGTGATTATAAAATTCTTCAACTGTTTTATTGCAAGAAATTTTATTTCTTCATCAAAAACACTTGAGTCTAAAACTGTTTCAACAACATTGTATCCTCTAGGATAAATTAAATTTGAAAAATACTTTTCGTTAAAATAACCTGGAAAATAGTTTCTTTTAAATAAAAATGTTAGAAAATCTTTTTGTTCATTGAAAATCTTCTGTACTTCCAAATCTTTGTTATTTTCCAAATACCCTGCAACTCCACCAACATATTCATCCATTCGCCAAGAATAAATATATTTCAAACCTTTAAGAGGATAAAGACCTCTGATAAGATACTTTTTTGAAAGCATTATTTGTTGTCTTACAAATTCATCTTTTTTAAAAAAAAGCAAGAAAGGAACTATATCATCTAAATCAGCATATATGAGTTCTCCAGAAGTATTTCTGTTTAACAACTCACCAGATTTATTTCGATATTTTAATATTTGAGAAATAAACTTTTCAACATCAAAATTCTTTTTCCCCATTTAAAGCATTATAAGTCAATAGTATATAAATTTTGTTCAGAAAATTTAACCTACATATAGAGTTAAAACAATAATTTTATAAAATACTAAAAAACACAATCATCTGGGGGAAAATAGTCTAAAATGAATTTTGAAAATAAAACTATTTGGTTTATTAAAAGAATTATAATAAGCGGATTAATGCTTCTTGATACAGCTAAACTTATTTCAAAAGAATCTTTCTCTGCGATCAAGCACAAAATGGCTAAGAATGACGACAAAGACTATTTGAATTCATTCATAAAAATGAGATCACATTTTGTTGAAAAAATGTTATTTCATCCAACAAGATATTCTAATAAAAAAAACTGTGATAGAATCGCATTTCAATTAAAAGAAGCTCTTAAGGAATGGGATAAAAGAAATTATAAACTAACTCCTCCTGTTGTGTGGGCTAAAAAAATGCTTTCTGAATACAAATATGTTGAAAACAAAAAAGGCTGCCCTAATGAACAAATGGGTTTAAAAAGAAGAAATACTTTTTTTGTTGACAGCAAAAACTTAATTAATTTAATGAAATCTCGAAGAAGCATTAGACATTTCACAAAAGAAACAATAAGTTCTGAAGAAAAGAAACTTCTTTTTGAATCTGCTCTTTGGGCTCCAAGCTCATGTAATAAACAAGCAGTTAGTTTTATAATGGTTGATAAACCTTCTTTAAAAAAAGCAATTTCAGACACTTTAAGAGGAGGTTTCAGATTTTTTTATGAAGCCCCATACATTCTTTTATTTATAGCTGACAAGAGAAACTATAATTACCCGAAAGAAAGATTCACCCCATATCAAGATGGTGCTGCAGCAATGCAAAATGTTTTGTTAATGGCAGAAAGTTTAAACCTTGGAGCTTGTTGGGGAACCTATACTTCTTATAGCAGCGTAATAAATGAACGAAAAATGAAAAAGTTATTAAAAATACCTGATTACTTTATGTTTACAGGCGCATTAGCAATTGGTCACACCGACCAAGTTGTGTGCTATGTTGCAAGAGATAAAATAGAGGAGAAATTTTCACATAATTATTTCAACAATAAAAATGGATTGGAAAAATAAAAAAGTTTTAGTAACTGGATCTGAAGGATTCATTGGTAGTCATTTAGTTGAAAAACTACTTGAACTAGGTGCGAATGTAAAAGCATTTGTCATGTATAATAATCAAGGAAAAGCAGGATTTTTAGATTCTTTTTCTGATGAAAAAAAGAGTAAGATAAAAATTATTTTTGGAAATATACTTGAATTAGGAACTCTTCAAAGAGCTTTTGAAGATGTAGAAATAGTTTTTCACTTAGCAGCATCAATATCTGTGCCTTATTCATTTGAAAATCCTGAAGAAGTTATTTCTACTAATGCAATTGGAACTCTCAATGTTCTTACAGCTGCAAGATCTAGAAATATAAAAAAACTAATTATTACATCATCTTCAGAAGTTTATGGATCGGCTCTTTTCACACCAATAACTGAAGAACATCCTTTACAAGCACAATCTCCTTATGCTGCTTCAAAAATTTCTGGTGATAAATTCGCAGAAAGTTTCTACAAAGCATTTCAAATGCCTGTTATTATTGTCAGACCTTTTAACACATTTGGTCCGAGACAATCAGCAAGAGCAGTCATTCCAACAATAATAATGCAGGCTCTTAAAAGAGATAAAATAGAACTAGGATCTCTCCATCCAAGAAGAGATTTCTTATTTGTAAAAGATACTGCGGCAGGATTTGTAAAAATTGCCGAATGCGGAGAAGAATATCATGGTAGAGTTTTCAATTTATCAACTGGACAATCACAATCAATTGGTGAAACAGCAGAAAAAATTCTGAAAATAATTGGTAAAAATACTCCTATTGTTGCCGATGACAAAAGACTTAGACCTGAAAAAGCAGAAGTTAATGAATTGTTAGGAGACTCGCAAAAAATTAGAACTCTTGCTAACTGGAAACCAGAATATACTTTTGAAGAAGGATTAAAAGAAACCATTAAATGGATTGAACAAAACATTGACTTGTACGAACCAGAGAGGTATTACAAGTAAAATGAAAGTAATGATTCTTGCAGGCGGACAAGGTGTAAGATTAAAACCATTAACTTATTCAATTCCAAAACCTTTAATTCCAATTGGTGAAAAACCGATAATGGAAGTTCTAATTAACTTACTAAAAGAGCAAGGTTTTAATGATATTTTAGTGTCAATTGGTTATAAATCTGATTTAATTGAGAGTTATTTTGGAGATGGGAAAAAATATGGTGTTGATATTAAATATGTGCGAGAAGAAAAAAGAATGGGTACTGCAGGTCCTTTAAGAATTGCTAAAGATACCTATAATATTGAAGGATCAATCATGGTTATCAATGGCGATCTTTTAACTAAGGCCAACTTGAAAGAAATGGCTAAATTACATGAAAATGGCGATGCTGCAATTACAGTCGGTGTAAAAGAGGATGAAGTTCAAATAAAATATGGAGTATACACCATTGAGAACAAAAAAATTATAGGTATAAAAGAAAAACCTATTATCAAAAATATGATTAGTGTTGGAATAAATATTTTTGGACCTGAAGTAATTAATATGATTCCAAAAGATACTTATTATGATATTCCTGATTTAGTTAACAAAGCTCTTGAATTAAAAATGAATGTTTCTGCATTTGAAATTAAAGAATTCTGGATGGCAATTGACAAACTAGTTGATCTTGAAGAAGCAGATAAAATAATGAGAGAAGTTAAGGGATAAATATGAAAAAAATTGCGTTGGTCACTCCATACTTTTATCCAGTCATTGGAGGAACCCAAACAGTTGTAATCAATCTTGCTAAACAATTAAAGAAAAAAGGTTATTACGTTGAGATTCTTACTCCTAAAGTTAAACCTAATTCTAAAAAATTTGATGTTTATGACGGAATTAAAGTTGTAAGACATAGTAGGATTCCTAATAAAGCTCTTAATGAAATTTGGTTTCAACTTGAAATTCTTCCATACCTAAGAAAATTTGACATAGTACAAGTTTTTCACCCATACTTTAGTTTAGCAGGTTACTTATCAAAAATAATAATGGGTAAAAAATTCTTAATAAATATGATTGGATGGGATAATTACAATCAAAGCAAATCAACTTATATTGATAAAATTGTTAAATTTTTCAGCGAAAGATGTGATTTACTTTTTACTTCAAGCGATGATCTAATCATGAGAGCAAAAAAACAGTATATAAGAAAAAAACCTATTAAAATACCTCATGGCATAAGCATTCCTGAAAATAAAAAAGCCAGTATTGATATTAGAAAAAAATATGGTGTTGAGAAGAAACTACTGTATATTTATGTTGGAAGACTTGCTCAAATAAAAAATCCCATGATCCTTCTGAGAGCTTGGAAAGAAATCAAGGATAAAGATGTTTTCTTTTTGATAATAGGAGATGGAGAGCTACGAAACAAAATGGAGCAATATATCAAAGCAAACAATCTGACAAATATAAAACTTACAGGTTTCATAAGTAATAAAGAACTTGAATCAGCATTTAGAAGCGCAGATGTTCTAGTACATTATTCAAGCTATGAATCATTCGGATTATCAATGTTAGAAGGAATGTCATACAAATTACCTGTGATTGCAACTGATACAGGAGCAATACCTGAAATAGTAACTTCTGATGTTGGAATACTAATACCTTTGAACAACGAAAAAAAGCTTGCAGAAGCAATAATCGCAATGAAGAAAAATCATGCCAGTTATGCAAAAGCAGGTTTTGAAAAAGCAAAAAAGTACCAATGGAAAAATATTGCTATAGAGTACATAAAATATTACTAAATATAAATGGTTAAAAATAGAAAAAATGTTAATTGATAAAATACTAAATTTTTATAGTTCTTCAAAAGGGTTATGGATCAAAAAAAATTTCTGGATAATATTTAATCTATTGATATTAGTAACAATTCCTTTTTTTGCAATTATAAGATATGTTTTCAAAATAAGGTTTGTCAAACTTCACAGAGAAAATAGAATAGGACATTTAGCAGGAGATATTGAAATGTTTCTTAGAGATTTTGAACTATCTGAAAAGAAATCAAATATAAAAAATGTCATCATATTAAATAATAATTTTGGTAATAAGTATCTTGTTAAAATGTTCAAAAGAAAAATAAAAATCATAATTTATCCAGAATTTTTTGAAGAAGCATTTGTACAAGTTTTTTTTAGCAAAAATAGTTTTTTGACAAAACTCGATTTTTTAAAACATTTACCTTCACACATTTTTGCATATAAACAATTCTCTTATAAAAAACCAATGTTAATATTTACAGATGAAGAAGAAAAAGAAGGACAAAAATTATTAAAAAAAATGGGTATTAAAAAAAAAAATTGGTTTATTTGTTTCCATGCGAGAGATTTTTCTTATGCTTCCAAAAAACTACCTAACAGAGATTATCAATCTAATAATTTCAGAGACTGTAGTATAAACAATTATGTCGAGGGCATCAAATACATTAATTTTGAAGGAGGTTTTGCTTTAAGAATGGGTGAAATAGTAAATGAAGATTTAAAAAAAGATTTTAAAAATAAAAAAATCATTGAATATTCAAAAAAATTCAGAAGCGATTTTGGAGATATTTATCTTTCTTCGAAATGTAAATTTTTTTTAGCATCAACTGCTGGATTAATGTTAGTACCAGAAATTTTTAACATACCTGTGGCTCACACAAATCTTATACCATATAAATTTCCTCCACTTAGGAAAGAAGACATTTTTATTCCAAAAAAAATTTGGTCTAAAAAAAAGAAAAGATTTTTGACATTCAAAGAAATAATAAACAGCAAAATTATTGATTTCACAAGAACAATACAATATAAAATGATGGAACTAGAAGTTATTGAGAATAATTCTCAAGAAATTCTTGACTTGACAATGGAAATGAATGAACGATTAAATGGTACTTGGAAAGAGACAAAAGAAGATAAAATACTTCAAAAAAAATATAAAAACCTCTTTAAAAATGAAGTGTGTAAAGATTTTCCTTCTCAAATAGGTGCAAAATTTCTTAGAGAAAATAAAACACTATTAGAATAAGATTATTTTTTTCTTAAGCAAACATACGGCTTATTTTTAACAAGATACAACATTATTTTTAAACGCAATAAAAAATAGTTTTTAAAATTTGAAATTATGACTTTTACAAATGCAACTAAAAATCTTAATTTAAATTTTTTTAATAAAAAATTAAAACTCGTCCTAAACTTAGAAAACTCATTTAATTGATCTGAAGTATGATTTAAAATGTTTTTCAAATTAAACAAGCGCATATCATTATCCGGATTAAATAAACATTTTATACTCATAACTACCGAGTTGAAAAAACCTTTTTTACAATTCCAATAAAACTTTTCATAATGAAATTCATCCATGAATATGGAAGATAAAAACTCTATTTTTTTTATTTCTGATTTGTTCAGATTTAACTTCCATTTTGGATCATTGCTTGATTTATCAGCGCCAATAATTGATTTTTTATGAGTAAAACTTGAGGCGGACCAAATATAGTCATTCATAGAACTTTCAAACAATTTTTTTGAAGGTTTGATTTCAAGCCATTTTGAAATATCTTTTATAACTTGATTATAGGAGTTGTGAATGTCCTCTAATTTTATAGGAAAATAATTCTCTTTCTTAAGCCATTCTAACTTATATTTATGAATCAGCGCAAGAGAAAAATACATATAATGATATGTTGAAAGAATTACGCCAGGGGAAAAAATATACTTATTACCTGAGTGAAACTTATTATGCTCTCTGTAAGAATAGCTACTAGCTCTTGGATCTCTTATTGTATGAATAAATTTAGTTTTAGAATCTAATTTGTACATTTGTAAAAATCGAGTGCAATTATGGGTTTGATCGACAATATAAATTATTTTTTTTGGATCCCTTTTAATAGTATAAAGCCAAGCTAAATGAACACCAAAATAAAAATTTCTTTTTGATAATTTATTCTCTTCAAATAGTGTTTCCAATATTTTTTTAAAATAATCTTTAAATTTTTTTACGTCAACATGAAAAGTTTTTTTCTCACCATTTACTAAGACTTTTAATCCTTCCCACCATTTTTCATCTTCATCAAATTCTTTATAGAAATAATGTTTCATAATAGATTCTCTACAAACATGGTTAAGAATCCTGTCTGTATCAATAGAATCTTGTGTAATGAATTTCTCAATATTCTCATAAATTCTTAAAACATTAACAAAAAAAGGAATTGTCACAATATTTTCATGACTATCCAATATACTTTGAACAAAATACGAACCACTCCTCCCAGAAGGAGCAATAGATATTATTGTTACTTTATTTAAAAAATACTTTAAATCAGAATTTAAATTAGATTCAGTCATTCCATGTTAAAAAAAATAGTTTAATATAAATATTTTTATATTAGTTTAGATTGATGAATTTCATGAAAAAAGGAATGTTAATTTGGATTACAGGTCTATCTGGATGTGGAAAAACAACTATAGGTGTTGAATTACAAAAAATAATGCTTGAGAAAAATCACTCAGTTGTTCTTATTGATGGGGATCTTATAAGAGAAGTGACAAGTGAAGATCTTGGCTACGCTATAGAAGATAGACTAACTGATGCTTATAGAAAAGCAAAACTCTGTAGATTTTTAACAGAACAAGGAATTGATGTTATCTGTGCAACTATTTCATTACATCATGAAATTCATGATTATAACCGAAAATACAATGAGAATTATTTTGAAATTTTGATTGAAGAAGACATGAATGTGCTTAAAGAAAGAAGACCTCATCTTTATGATGGAAAAGAAAAACATGTGTGGGGTGTTGACCTAAAACCAGAATGGCCTAAAAAACCTAACTTAATCGTCGATAATAGCAAAATTTTTAAAGAAAAAATTAATCTTATAATCAAACTTATTATGGGGGATGATCATATGAATAAAGAAAGTGTTAATAAACCTGAATGGGATTATACAAAGATGGCTAAATTTTATTCTGCAAGACCAAATTATGCTGAAAAAGCAATTCAAAAAATCTGTGAATATGTAAAAGCTGTAAAAGAAGGCGAATACCTGGTTGCAGATATTGGAGCAGGTACAGGAAATCTTACAATAATGCTTGCGGACAAAATAGCAACCATAATCGCTATTGAACCAAACAAAGCAATGAGAGAAATTGGCCTTGAAAGGACTAAAGAAATGACAAATGTTTCCTGGATAATTGGAACTGGTGAGGAAACAACTCTTGAGGATAATTCTGTTAATATGGTTACATTTGGATCATCTTTTAACACAACAAACAGAGAAGAATCATTAAAAGAAAGCCATAGAATTCTAAAAGAAAATGGGTTTTTTGTTAGTATGTGGAACAATAGAGATCTTGATGTTCCTTCACAAAAAAAAGTTGAAACGATTATAAGAAAATGGGTCCCTGATTATTCTCACGGAACAAGAAGAGAATCACAAGCAAATGTTATAATGGATAGAAATTATTCAATCACCTTTTTTATTTAGAAGTTCCTCAAGCTGTTAAAATGGACCTTGATAGATATATTGATGGTTGGAAATCTGTTAAAAACCAATACTGGGATTTAGAAACTGAAGAAGGGAAAAAACTTTTCGAAAACATCATGACTGACATAAAAAAAGAATTTCAAGAAGAAGGAGTCATGGAAATGGTTTATAATACTAAAGTTTGGATTGCTAAAAAGCAAAATGTTTAAATTTAAATTTGGAACAAAAGCGGAAACTTTACAAAGATTAAAAGGAAAAATCTCGAACGGAGTTATATTAGATCAATTAACAATTTCTGTTAAAGATTGGCAAAAGAACAAATCTTTTGTTAAACAACAAATTTTAAAAAAATTTAAGGGTAAAAAAATTGTTGTTAGAAGTAGTGCATTAAATGAAGATACCGCTTCAGAATCAATGGCCGGAAATTATCATAGTGTTCTAAATGTAAATACGAATTCTGAAAAAGAAATTGAAGAAGCATTTGCAAAAGTTATAGAAAGTTATTCTACAAAAGGAGATAATAACCCTAACAATCAATTATTAATTCAACCCATGGTTGAAAATGTTAAGATGAGCGGGGTTTTATTTACAAAAGATCTTGATACAAACGCACCTTATTTAATATTTAATTATGATGACGATACTGGTAGCACTTCTTCAGTAACGGGAGGAAATGGATTATCTTTGAAAATATTTACATTTTACAAAGGATCGGATAGACTGCCAAGTAATTCAAATTTACAAAAAATAGTTATGTTAGCTAAAGAACTTGAAATAATAACTTCAAATGAAGCTTTAGACATAGAACTTGCTATTAATGATGAAGATTTATATTTATTGTAAGTTAGACCTATAACTACCACAAAAGAAAAAAAGCTTTCATACGAAGAATTTGACAAAACACTCAAAAGCATAAAATATTTTTTTAATGAACATAATGTTCCTTACCCAAATTGTTATGGCAAAAAAGCAATATTTGGAATTATGCCAGATTGGAATCCAGCCGAAATAATAGGTATTTCTCCAAAACCATTGGCCTTTTCATTATATAGAGAGCTAATAACAGATTTCATATGGCCTGAAAGCAGAAAAGCCATTGGTTACAAAGATGTTAATTATCAGCCTGGAATATACTCTTTTGCAGGAAAACCATATGTTGATGTTAGGATGAGTTTTAACACATTTTTGCCTGCAAATTTATCTAGTCAAACATCTGAAAAATTAGTTAATTATTATATTGATAAACTTACAAATAACCCTCGTTTCCATGATAAAATAGAATTTAAAATTGCTTATACTTGTTACACTCCTTTTTTTGATGAAAAAGATTTAATTCAGAATAATTTTTCAAAGCTTCAGATAGAAGAGTTGAAAAAAACTTTACTTATACTCACAGATAAAAATATTAAAGAAGAATTTTCTAAAATAGATTACGAAATAAGTTTAACAGATAAATTAAATAATAAAAGGAAAAAAATAGAAATATCAGACCTGCCTTTACCTGTTAAAATAATGCAATTAATTCACGATTGTAAATACTATGGAACACTTCCTTTTTCAAAACTTGCAAGATTTGCATTTATTGGTTCTAAAATTATGAACTCATTATTAGAAAATAAAGTTATTAGTACACAAGAATATCAATTTTTCTTTAACAGTATTGATAGTGTTGCTAAAGAATTCCTTGTTTCTTTGTCAAAATTAAAAAACAAAGAGATTTCAAAAAAAGAATTTTTAGATTATTTTGGGCATTTAAGATCTGGAACATATGATATAAATTCTCCAAATTATTTTGAAAGTTTTGATGAATATGTTGATCTAAAAAATTTTAATTTTAATGAAGATAAAGAAAAAATTACTTTTGAATTTAGTAAAAAAACAAAAAACAAAATTAATGATAGTCTTAAACAATCAGGATTCACATGCAGCGCAGATCAGCTAATAACATTTTCACAAAAATCTTTACAAGCAAGAGAAAAAGTCAAATTTGAGTTTACTAAAAATCTTAATTTAATACTATCTTATGTTGAAAAATATTTAAAATCTCTAGGCATTTCTAAAGAAGATGCAGCATATCTTGAAATAACAGACATTGTAATTGATTCATATAAAAGCCACGACTTAGATGAAACTAAAAAGCTAAATAGAAAAATAGCAATAAATAAGAGTAAATTTAAAATTACGAAAGCAATAAAACTTCCGCCAGTAATTTACATGGAAAGGAACATTGACTATTTCCATATGTTTGATGATTTACCAAATTATATTACCAGTAAAAAAGTATCTGCAGAAATTCTTCTAATAACAAATGATATTGATACTTCCGAGTTAAATAATAAAATTATTTTAATTGAAAATGCGGATCCTGGATATGATTGGATTTTTAGTCATAACATAAAGGGCCTTATTACAAAATATGGCGGTGTTGCATCACACATGTCAATAAGAGCTGCAGAATTTGGTCTTCCGGCAGCAATTGGTGCCGGCGAAGCAATTTTTAATTACGTTAAAAATTCTCACAAAATAGAATTAAATTGTGCATCACATCAAATAAAAAGATTTATTTAAAATGGTTAAAGCAATTATTCTCGCTGCAGGAATGGGAACAAGATTGGGAAATTATACAAAAGATTTACCAAAAGGAATGCTTAATTTTAATGGAAAAAGTCTTATTGAAAGACAAATTGAAATTTTAAAATCATGTAACATTCATAATATAATAATAGTAACGGGCTTCAAACCTGAAAAAATAAATTTTACAGGAGTAAAATATGTTCACAACAAAGAATATGATACTACTAACATGGTTGCAAGCTTATTTTCTGCAGAAGCAGAATTCACAGAAGAAATTATTGTTTGTTATTCAGATATTATTTACGAAAAATCAGTTATTAAAAATGTTTTAGAAGCAAAAGCGAACATAGGTGTAGTCGTTGATGAAAATTATTTGGATTACTGGAAAGCCAGATCAGCAGATTGGAAAAATGATGTGGAAAGCTTAGTTATAAACAATAATGAAATTATTGATTTAGGAAATACTAAATGCTCTTTGAAAGAAGCAAAAGAAAGATACGTTGGAATAATTAAATTTTCAACAAAAGGAATTCAAAATCTAAAAAAATATTTTCATAAAAATAAAAAATTATATTGGGATAAAGATGAAAAATGGAAACGATCAAAATCCTTTAAAAAAGCATATATGACTTGCATGTTGCAAGAACTGATAGATAATAATATTATTGTTAGCCCAATAATAATTCAACATGGATGGATGGAATTTGATACTGTTGAGGATTATGATAAAGCAATTAAATGGCTTAAAGAAGGATCAATTAATAGATTTATAGATATTAAAAAATGAAAACAATAGCTATTACCCAAAGAGTTATACTTAAAGAAGATAGGGCTAATATGGATGCTCTAGAACAAGATTATATTGAATACTTTGAACAATTTGATATTAATTTAATACCATTTCCAAATAAACTTTCTAAAATTGATGAGTTCATAAAAAACAATAAGATAGACGGATTTATACTGTCTGGCGGAAATAATGTTAATCCTTTGCTTTATAATGGTAAAAAATTAAAAAAAGATGATTTCTGTAAAGATAGAGATGAAACTGAAACAAAAATTTTAGAGTTCGCAATAAAAAACAACCTCCCTGTTTTTGCTGAATGTAGAGGATGTCAATTTCTAAATGTTTTTTTCGGAGGAAGTCTTAATCAAGATTTAAAAGAAGATGGTTATTCTAATCATGTAAATGTTCATCATGAAATTTCATTTTTTAACCAAAAAATAAAAAGTTTTTTAGAGATTGAAAAAACTGATGTTAATTCATATCATAATCAAGGTATAACATTAAAAACTATTTCTAAAGAATTAATGATTTTTGCAAAAACAAGTGAAAATGTTATTGAAGGAATTTATCATCCAAAATATCCTATTGCAGGAATTATGTGGCATCCTGAAAGAAAATCTAATAATCCTGAATTAAATGAAAAACTTTTCAAAGCATTTCTTAATAGGGAGATATTCTGGATATGAACTTAATAACTTTTTCTGAAGAATTAACTATTGTAAAAGAAATAATTAAGAAAGCAGGAAAAGAAGTTATGAGAATTTATGAAAAAAACGATTTTTCTGTTAAAGAAAAAGATGATTATAGTCCTGTTTCTGAAGCAGACATTTCTTCAAATAAAATAATAATACAAGAATTAAAAAAAAGATTTTCATATCCAATCATATCTGAAGAATCTGAAAATAAAAGTTTTGTATCAAATTCTTATTGGATTATTGATCCGCTTGATGGGACAAAAAACTTTGTTAAACGAGATGGAGAATTTTCAATAATGATTGGATTAATTAAAGCAGGAGAATTATTTCTTGGAGTTGTTTATGTACCTGCACAAGATGAATTATATTTTGCAGAAAAGGGAAAAGGTTCTTATATGGAAAAGAATAACATTAAAACAAAACTTCAAGTCACTCATAAAGATGATTTTTCAAATCAAATTTATCTTGTAAGTAAAAACCATTTTAGCGAAATAGATAAGAAATTTCTTTTATTTCTTGAATCTGAAATTTTTATTCAAAAAGGAAGCATAGGAATAAAAGTCGCTGAAATATGTAAAGGTACAGCAGACATTTATTTTAATTTTGATGGTCTTAATATTTGGGATCTTTGTGCCCCTCAAATAATACTTGAAGAAGCGGGTGGAGAAGCTTTTGATCTCAAAGGTCAACCATTCTTATACTCTTCAAAAAAAAGCAGATTTACTGAAGGAATTGTTTTAACAAATGGACAAAAAAAAGACTTTTTTGTTCAAAAAATAAAAGAATTCATCTCTAAAAAGGACCTGTGAAACTTTTATCAGGAACATCTAAAAATCTTTTTTTCATTTCTTTCTCAATTGACTTAATTAATTGTGAATTTTTTTTATTAAGTATCGAAAGAGATTTTTTAACAACATCAACTGTCTGAGGATAATAATATTTTGTTAATCCTTTACTAGTTGGAGTTGGTAAATCAGGAAGGGTGAGCCTTTGTGGAGCAGATTTCAAGAAGTTATAAGCTTTTTCAGAAATTCTTGCAATAACTTCTCCTGCAAATCCTCCTGAATAATAACCAGAATCAAGAACTAGTAAATGACCTGTTTTTTTTACAGACTTTATAATTGTTTCATCATCAAAAGGTTTCAAAGATCTGACATCTATAACTTCGACAGAGATTCCAATTTTTTTAAGATAATCATGAGTTTTAATAGCTTCAACATTCATATAAGAAGTTGCGACAATTGTGAGATCAATTCCTGATCGTATTATTTTTGACTTACCAATTGGAACTTCATATATATTTTCTGGAACAAAATCAGAAAGATTATGTAACCATCTATGTTCTATAAACATTACAGGATTATTATCTTTAACTGCAGATATTAGAAGACCCTTTGCATCATACGCATTTGAAGGCATAACAACTTTCAAACCAGGAATATGACTAAATATTGCTTGAAGATTTTGTGAATGTTGAGCTCCTTGTCCCCATCCTCTACCAATAACCATTCTTATTACAAGAGGAACACTGAAGTTGCCTCCAAACATATAACTCATTTTTGCAGCATTATTGATAATTTGATCTAATGATAGAAGCGTAAAATCAATTCTTTGATGAGTCATAATAGGTCTTAAACCAGACATTGCTGCGCCAATACAAAAACCTGTTAAACCATTCTCAGATAAAGGCATATCCATAACTCTATCTTTTCCAAATTTTTTTTGCAAACCAATAGTGGTTCCAAAAACACCTTTTGGATCAGGAACTCCTTCACCTATAATAAATACTGATTTATCTTTAGACATAATTTGCTCTGTTGCTTCTTTTATTGCTTCAGTATATGTGAGTTGTCTTTTTTTCATTTTATTAATTGTAGAGATATTTTCCCAAATCATTTTTTCCTGGTAATGAACTTCTTTTGGCATAATTTACTGCGTTTTTAATTTTACTTTGAATTTTTAATTCAATCTTCTTAATTTCGTTTTTTGACAAAATATCTTCGCTAGACAATTTATTTTTTAATTTAACAATCGGATCTTTTTCTTTCCAAATTTCAAATTCTTCTTCAGTTCTATAACCAATATTATTATCATAGTTTGGACCACAATGTTCTCTCCATCTGTAAGTCTTTAACTCTATGTATGCAGGTCCAGCTCCAGATTTTATTTTTCTTATCGCTTCACCAGCAACATTATAAACATCTAAAACATTATTTCCATCAGCTTCATAACAGTCAAGCCCATGAGCTTTAGGTATATCTGACAAAGGCCTGTTTGGTTGTCTTTCAGATAAATGTGTATATACAGAATAAAGATTATTTTCACAAACAAACAAAACTGGAAGATTTTTCAGCTTTGCAAAGTTTAGGCATTCATGAAATATACCCTCTTCAGCAGTTCCATCACCTAAAAAAATTACAGACACATTTTTTTTCTTATGAATCTTCATATTAAATGCAACCCCTAAAGAGAGTGGCATAGTCCCTGCAACAATAGGGGTTGAAACCATAAATCCATTTGACATATCTGTTAAATGCATAGATCCGCCTCGACCTTTCGAACAACCGTTTTTTTTCCCATAAATTTCTGCAAAGAATTTCTTTAAGTTGCCATTTTTTGCAAGATAATGAGCGTGTGAACGGTGATTACTTAATACTATGTCTGATTTTTCCAACGCATGACATACTCCTACAGCTGTGGCCTCCTGTCCAATAGAAAGATGAACTGGACACCTCATTTCTTGTTCAGAATATATATCTGCAATTTTCTCTTCTACAATTCTTATAAATAAAATCTTTGTAAACAAAGAAACTATTGTTTTTTTATCCATTTTATTATTTAAAAAAGTTATTTAATCCCTAAATAACAAGGTTTTTCATAAAATTTATAAATCTTTTTAAAATCATATTTTTCGAGAGTGATTGACATGAGATTTAAGAAGATTTTTGTTACAGGTGGAGCTGGCTATGTTGGTAGTTTGCTTGTTCCAAATTTATTAGAAAAAGGTTACAAAGTTGTTGTTTATGATTTATACATTTATGATTATGAATTCCCAGAGCATCCAAATTTAACTCAAATAAAAGGAGATATTAGAGACCGAGAGAAAGTTATTGAAACCTCTAAGGATTGCGATGCAGTTATTCATATGGCTTGTATTTCAAATGACCCTAGCTTTGATTTAAATCCTGATCTTGGTAAATCAATTAATTTTGATGCATTTCAAAATATCATAGATGCATGCACTGAAAACAGTATTAAAAGACTTATTATGGCTAGCTCAACTAGTCAATATGGTATTAAACCTGCAGATGTTGATGTGACTGAAGATATTGAAGCGGATCCAATTACTGATTATGCAAAATTTAAACTTCAATGTGAGCAACTTCTTATGAACTCGGATGTTGGAGAATTAGAATATGTTTTTGTAAGACCAGCAACTCTTTGTGGTTATGCGCCAAGATTAAGGCTTGATTTGTCAATTAATATTCTAACTATGAATGCAATAATCAACAAAAAAATTAAAGTTTTCGGTGGAGATCAAATGAGACCTGCTCTTAACATTAAAGATATGGTTAGATTTTATGAATTAATGCTTGAAGCTGATGGTGAAAAGATTAATGGTGAAGCATTCAATGTTTCTTATGATAATAAAACAATTTTACAATTAGCAGAAGAAGTCAAAGAAGTTATGAATGATGAATCTATTGAAATTGAAATTACTCCTTCAGATGATTTAAGATCATACCATGTAAATTGCGATAAAATGAAAAGAGTTCTTGATTTTGAATGTAAATATGATTTTGCAGATGCTATAAGAAGCTTGATAGAAGCTCATGAGCAAGGCTTAATTAAAGATGGATTAAATAATCCTTTATATCATAATATAAAGAAAATGAAGGAGATTAATTTAGAATGAAAAAAGTTCTTGTGTTAGGAAGTAATTCTTTCACAGGAAGCCATTTTATTAATTATCTTTTGGAACACACAGATACAGAAATTATTGGAATTAGTAGATCTTCAGAATATAACTCCATTCTTCTTCCTTATATTTACAAAAAAAATAAATCTGACAGATTTACATTTTTTCAATTAGATATTAATAAAGACTTTGAGAAAATAAAAGATATTATTAATAAAAAAAAGCCAGATGTTGTTATAAATTATTCTGCTCAAGGCGAAGTTAGAAATAGTTGGAATTGGCCAGAACAATGGTTTGAAACTAATTGTATGAGTGTTGTTAAATTAGGAAATTTTTTAAAAGATAAGCCTTTTTTAAAAAAATATGTTTCTATTTCAACACCTGAAGTATATGGTAGTACTGAAAAAAACATAATTGAAAATTTCAATTTTTATCCGAGCACACCATATGCAGCATCAAAACTCTCAGGAGATTTATTTTTATTTACACTTTTCAAAAAACAAAATTTTCCAGTAGTTATGACTAGATCAGCTAATGTTTATGGCATACATCAACAGTTATATAGAATTATTCCTAGAACAATTATATATCTTAAACTTGGTAAAAAAATTCAACTTCATGGTGATGGAAAAGCAGTCAGATCATTTATTCATGTTAGAGATGTTGCAGATGCAACTTGGAAAATCATTACTAAAGGAAATAATGGAGCAGTATATCACTTATCCCCTGAAGAAAACGAAATTAGTATTAAAGAGTTAGTTAAGATGATATGTGATATGATGGATTTTGACTTTGAAACATCAGTTGAAATGATAAATGAAAATTTTGGTCAAGATGCAATGTATAGTTTAAACTCTGAAAAAATTCGAAAAGAACTTTCTTGGCAAGATAAAATCTCACTAAAAGAGGGAATTAAAGAAATGATTACTTGGATAGAAGATAATTTTGATGAAATAAAAAATATGCCCTTAGATTATATTCATAAAGAATGAGGTTGACAAAATGAAAATTGAACATAACTATCTTCCTGAACAATACGAAAAAACAAACGAAGCGAGCGTAAATCATAATTACTTAAAAGAGCAATTTTCTGACTATAAAGAAATTTTTGAAAAGATTGAAATCTTAATAAAAAACTGCGATTATACTCTTGGGAAAGATGTTGATGAATTTGAAAAAAACATTTGTGAACTTACAGGGTCTAAATATGCGATTGGTGTTGGAAGCGGTACTGATGCTCTTTTCTTAAGCCTAAAAGCGCTTGGAATAAAAGAAGGAGATGAAGTAATAACCACCCCCTACACATTTTTTGCAACTATAGGCGCGATTGTTACTGCAGGCGCTAAACCTGTTTTTGTAGATGTAAAAGAAGACTACAACATAGACCCAGAAAAAATAGAACAAGCAATAACAACAAAAACAAAAGCAATTTTACCAGTACATTGGTCTGGACTTTGTTGTGATATGGATAAAATAATGACTATTGCAAAAAAACACAAATTGTCTGTTGTTGAAGATGCCTGCCATGCAATCAACGCTTCTTATAAAGGAAAAAGGCCTGGAACTTTCGGAAACACCGGATGCTTTAGCATGCATCCTTTAAAAAACATAAATGTCTGGGGTGATGGAGGATTCATTATTACTGACTCTCAAGAATTACATGACAAACTTGTCTTGATTAGAAACCATGGTTTAATAAACAGAGATGAATGTGCAATTTTTAGTTATAATTCGAGACTTGATTCATTACAAGCAATAGTTGGAAATCATTTATTAAAAAAAGTTGATGATATAACCAACGCCAGAATAAAAAATGCTACTTACTTTGATCAAGAATTATTAAAAATATCTCAAATAAAAGTTCCTAAAAGAGACCCAAATATAAAACAAGTGTTTCATATCTATGTTATTAGAGCAGAAAATAGAGATGAACTCCAAAAATATCTTGTGCAAAATGGAATTGATGCAAAAATTCATTATCCAATTCCAATGCATCTTCAACCAGCGGCCAAAAACTTTGGTTACAAAAAAGGCGATTTTCCAATTGCAGAAGAAATTTGTGATACAGTAATCTCTTTACCAATTCACGAATTTATTACAGAAGAACAACAGAAATATGTTATTGAAAAAATAAGAGGTTTTTACAATGGAAATCAAAGTTAAATTTGTTAATCTTGGCCTACAATTTCAAAATTTAAAAGAAGAAATTATTAGTAAATTTGAAGAGTTATCGTCAAAAGGAGCGTATGTTTTAACTGATGAACTAAAAATATTTGAAGAAAATTTTGCTTCTTTTTGTGGAACAAAATATGCTATTGGTGTTGGAAATTGTACGGATGCATTATTTTTGAGTTTAAAGGCTCTTGGAATAGGTGAAGGAGATGAAGTAATAACTGTTCCAAATTCATTTATAGCTACGGCAGGAGCAATTAATGTTGTTGGTGCTAAACCGGTTTTTGTAGATGTAAAAGAAGACTACAACATAGACCCAGAAAAAATAGAACAAGCAATAACAACAAAAACAAAAGCAATTATTCCAGTTCATTTGACTGGAAGAGTTGCAGATATGGATAAAATAATGATTATTGCGAAAAAACATGGATTATTTGTCATAGAAGATGCGGCTCAAGCAGTTGGTGCAGAATATAAAAACAAAAAAGCAGGATCTTTTGGAGATACTGGATGCTTTAGTTTACATCCTCTTAAAAATCTTCACGTTCAAGGAGATGGGGGTATAATTACCACTAATGATAAAGAATTATATGAAAAAATATTGAAATTAAGAAATCATGGATTAAAAAATAGAGATGAATGTGAAATGTGGGGTTTTAATTCTAGACTTGATTCTATTCAAGCAAGTATTGGTAATATAAAACTTAAACATATTGATAAATGGAATAATAGACATAGAGATATTGCAAACAAATATAGAGAAAATTTAAAGAACTTAGTTATGGTCCCTTCAGATAAAGATTTTGAAAACCCAGTTTATCATAACTTTATAATTCAATTTAATAAACGAGATGAATTACAAGCATATCTTCTTAACAATGGGATTGACACAAAAATTCATTACCCAATCCCCATACATTTACAAGAAGCAGCTAAAAATTTAGGACATAAAGAAGGAGATTTTCCAATAGCAGAAAAACAATGTAAGACAATTTTAAGTTTACCTATTTATCCAGAATTAACAGATGATGAAATTGAACTTATAATTTCAACTTTTAAATCTTATTTTAATTGAAGTGTATTTTTATGCAAACTATTTTAGTAACTGGTGGAAGTGGAATGATTGGTTCTAATTTTATTAAGAATCTTATACATAAACCAAACATAAAAGTAATATCTTTATATCATAAACATCAAACCAATTTTGAATCTGTAGAAAATATATGTGCAGATATTTGTGATAAAAAAATTGTTGATTTGTTAAGCACCTTCAAATTTAATGTTATAATTCATTGTGCGGCCATGACTAATATTTCTGATTGTGAAAATAATCCTGCGCTTGCCAAAAAAATAAATGTTTCAGGTTCAAAAAACATCGTTCTATTAGCTAAAAAAAACAATTCCAAAATAATTTATATTTCCACAGATGCAGTTTTCAAAGGAGATAAAGGATTCTACAATGAAACAGATAAGCCTAATCCTCAAACTGTTTATGGAAAAACAAAACTCGTCGCAGAGAACTTTTTTTTAGAAAATAAAGGGCTAGTTATAAGAACTAATGTTTTTGGGAAAAATAATTTTTTAGAAAAATTAACTTTTGCTGAATCAATCATTGAAACATTAAATGAAAAAAAGACTTTTTCCGGTTTTATAGATGCAAAATTTTCACCCATATTTGTATCTGATTTATTTTATTTAACAATGCGACTAATTAAGAAAAATGCGACAGGCATTTTTCATGTTGGAGGATCAGATAAAATTTCTAAATATGAATTTGCAAAACAAGTTGCAGAAACTTTTGGATTAAATATTGAATTAGTACAAAAAGCATCCGTTAATAGTATTTCTTCAAATATTTGTTATCCAAAAGATTTAACCTTGGATTGCAATAAATTAATAAGTTATTTAAATGAAGATATTCCTTCTGTAAAAGAGGGTTTAATTAAGTTTAAAAAAATGTTGGTGTTAGAAAATGGTTGAAATTAATTTAATGGAAAAATATCCTAAAACAAAAAGAAATGTTGATGAAAGAGGGACTAAAAAAACTGATGAAGATAGAAGAATCGCCAGAGAATTTGAAGAAGCTTTTTTTGATGGTGATAGAAGTCATGGATATGGTGGTTTTAACTACAATCCAAAATTCTGGACTGATGTTGTTCAGGATTTCATAAAATTCTATGATTTAGACGAAAATAGTTCTTTACTAGATGTTGGTTGTGCAAAAGGTTTTATGATGCATGATTTTAAATTAGCATTACCTAAAATGCTTGTTAAAGGGATTGATATATCAAAATATGCTATAAAAAATGCTATTGACGATATGAAACCTTTTGTCATGGTTGGTGATGCAAAAGACTTGAGTATGTTTAAAAATGATGAATTTGATTTAATTATATCAATAAATACAGTTCATAATCTCCCTTTAGAAGAATGCAAACAATCAATTAAAGAAATTCAAAGAGTTAGTAAAAAAGCATTTTTAACTGTTGACGCTTGGACTAATGATGAAGAAAAGCAACGAATGATTAATTGGAATTTAACTGCTAAAACTTTTATGCATGTTGATGATTGGAAAAAATTATTTGAAGAAGTTGGATATACAGGAGATTATTTCTGGTTTATTCCATAGATGATTATTATGAAAACAAAAGCCGCAATTTTATCAGAATTAAATAAGCCATTGGATATAGAAATAATTGAAACCCCTGAACTTAAAGAAGGTCAAGTTCTTGTAAAAATTTTATATGCAGGGCTTTGTCACACGCAAGTTAATGAAATTAAAGGTTTCAAAGGAGAAGATAAGTTTCTTCCACACTTATTAGGGCATGAAGCTTCAGGAATTGTTGAAGAAATTGGAGAGGGAGTTACAAAAGTTTCAAAAGGAGATTTTGTAGTTTTATCGTGGATTAAAGGTTTAGGATTAGATTGTCCATCTGCAAAGTATCAAGGTGAAAAAAAAGAAATCAATTCTGGGGCTATTTCTGTATTTAGCAATTATGCAGTCATATCTGAAAATAGAGTTTTCAAAATTCCAAAAGAAGTTCCTCCTGAAGTTGCAGCTTTACTCGGTTGTGCAATTCCAACAGGTGCAGGAATCATAAAAAATCATGTAACTGAAAGCAAAGGTAAAACAATTGCCATATTTGGACTTGGCGGTATTGGATCAAGCGCATTATTATATGCAAAAACTCTTGAATTCACAAAAATAATTGCAGTAGATATTCATAATTCAAAACTTGAATTTGCTAAAAAGCTTGGTGCCACAGATATCATTAATTCAAAAGAAAAAAATGTTATTGAAAAAATTAAAGATTTAACTGAACATAAAGGAGTTGATTATGCAATTGAATGTTCGGGTGTAAAAACTGTTATGGAACAAGCTTTTGAATCATTAAATTTCAAAGGGTTAGCAATAATTGCAGGAAATTTGAGAGCAGGGGAAACAATTTCTATTGATCCTTTTCAATTAATTGTTGGAAAGCAAATAATTGGCACATGGGGGGGCAAAACAAATCCTGATGAAGATATTTTATTGTATGCAAAAAAATATTTAGATGGGAATTTTATGCTCGAACAATTAATTACAAAAATTTTCTCACTAGAAAATATAGACGATGCAGTGGAAGCTTTAGAAAACGGAGAAGTTATAAGAGCACTTATAAAACTTAATTAGAATTTCATCGTCATGTAAAGCTTTAAAAAGTATTCTTAATTCTCTTAAATATGAACGTTGAAAATATTGATTTAGAGAATATAAAAAAAAACTTATCAATTGAAGAACTCAATCGCTTTCTCAAACAAATTAGCAATCTCAAAGTCTTAATAATAGGGGATATTATAATAGATGAGTATGTTTTTGTTAAACCAAAAGGCAGAGCTATTAAGGACCCTATTCTTTCAACTTCATTTATTAAACAGGAGAAATATGCTGGCGGAATCTTAGCTATTGCGAATCATGTTCAAAGTTTTGTTAAACAAGTTAAATTAGTTACACTTATTGGAGATCAAAGATCAGAAATAAATCTTATAAAAAACTCTTTGAAAAGCAATATTTCTTTAAAGATATTTGTTAAAAGCGACTCTCCAACAACTAATAAAAAAAGGTTTATTGATAGTTATAGAAATAATAATAAACTATTCAAAGTTGAATATATTAATGATAAACCAATTTCAGATAAATTAACTCGTGAAATTGTTTCTTATCTTCATAAAGAAATACCTAAGTATGACTTAGTTATAGTAGGAGATTTTGGTCATGGTTTTATTAATCAGCCTATAAGAAATGTTCTTCAAAAAAAATCCAAATTCTTAAGCATTAATGTTCAATCTAATAGTGCAAACATGGGTTATAATTATATCAACCATTACGAAAGAGCTGATTTTATAACTATGAATGATGAGGAATTAAGAATGCCGTTAATGATGAGATTTCAACCATTAGAAGAAGTTCTTTTCAAATTTAATGAAAAATTTAACTATAGTAAATTCCTTGTCACCGTCGGAAAAGAGGGTTCTATACTGTTCAACAATCGAAAATTATATAAATCGCCTGTCTTAATCAAAACTGTGGTGGATACGGTTGGTGCAGGAGATGCATTATTCTCTATAGCATCATTATTCATTTACATCAATGCTGACGAAAGAATAATTCCTTTCTTAGCAAATTGTGCTGGTGGTATAAAAGCCAATTATATTGGTAATAAAGAATCTGTTACCAAACAAAAACTGCTAAGTTTTGTTAAAGAGACTTTACAATGAAATGGGATGAATATAAAAACGAAATAATCACCGCTCTTAATGCATTCGAGTTTGATGATGATATTGTGCCTATTCTAAAGAATTCTGCTAAAAATAAACAAAAGATTTTTGTTGCTGGAAATGGTGGGAGTGCGGCTATTGCATCTCATTATGTTTGTGATTTATCAAAAGGAGCTAATAGTAACTGGTTAGCAAATTTTGAGCGATATCAAGCAATTTGTTTATCTTCAAATATTGGTTATATGACTGCAATTTCTAACGATGAACATTATGATCAAGTTTTCAAACAACAATTAATTAACTTAGGTTCTCCAAATGACATAGCTATTTTCATTTCATCTTCTGGAAATAGTCCCAATATAATTGAAGCTGTAAAACATGCAAATGAACAAGGAATGATTACTATTGGAGTTTCTGGTTTTGAGGGTGGAAAACTAAAAGAACTTGCCAAATATAGCGCCCATTTAAAACATGGTCAATATGAAGTTTGCGAAGATATTCATGGTATTTTTGGACATTTTCTTGCAGCAGCTTTGAGAAATCAAACTTTTGACGAACCATCAATAAAATTATCTGATTAATTAACTTTAATTATTTCTTTTAACACTTTTTCAGCTAAATTGGAAGGTTTTAAATTTGTTATAACTTCATGAACATCTTTACTTGGAATTGGAAAATCTTGTGGCTCATATTCTATCCACCAAGTCCAATTCAACAATTTTGGTTTATCCCAAGAATAGTTTCTTTTTGCAATTCGCTTTTTCAATTCTTTTTCAGAAGGCGCCTTACATCTAATAATAACCAGCTCTGTTTTATGTTTTTGAGCAATTTTTTTGAAATATAAAGGCCAATCTCTATACTTATCATCATAAGTATGATTTCTTGAGAAAGGACAATCAATTATAGGCGTTTTACCATGACTTAGCTGTGTATCAGCAAACGTCACTAGTGCTTTGAATGTAGGGCCTCTTATGAGCGAATAAAGTTCTCCTCCAACTCTTTCAGATGAAAAACTAGACTGTATTAGATCTTTTGAAAGAAAAGCACTATTATCTAATTTTAAAGCAATTTCATTTGCAAGTGTTGATTTACCAGATCCTGCAACTCCAACTAGAACAATTAATAGAGGTTTAGGTATTGAAAATTTTCGATTCAATTTAAGCACCAAATAAGAATTGGATTGCATCTAAAAGATTAGGAAATTGAAAGTCTCTAAAAACTTCTGGGTGCTCTGTTTTAATTACTTTCTGCATTGACTCATATTCATCGTGTTGAGTTGCAACATATATTGGATTAACGCCTGCATTTCTTGCAGCCCTTATTCCACTTGAGAAATCTTCAAAAAAGAAAGATCTTCTGGCATCTCCATTGTATAAATCTAATGCTAATTCTAACATCCCTGGCTTAGGTTTTCTACACCCACAAAGATCTTCTTCAAGAACATTATCTCCTTCAGTTATTGCAGGATGTCCACAAAAAATTACTGAATCAAGATGTGCACCTGCTTCTTTTTCTAAATTTTCTTGAAGAATCATATTCATGGCATAAAGGTCTTCTCGTGTAAATAAACCTTTGAAAATACCCGGTTGGTTTGTAATAACAACCGCTGGAATGTTTTTTTCATTCAACAATTTTATTCCGTGAGCAGCCTCAGGAATTAAAGTCATTGTATTAGGAGAAACATGATATTGATGATAAGGCGCTTTTTGAACAATTACCCCATCTCGATCAATAAGAGCCAACCCTCCTGATTTTAATTGAGGATTTTGTGCTATTCCGAGCCCTTTATAATCCATTAAAACACTTTTACCGGCAGCAGTATAACTAATAATCAAATTTCCATCTTGAGTCATATTGTAATGCACTAAAGGCTTTATCATGTTAGAGGGTAAATAAAATTAATTTATAAAGGTTTAGCGAAATATATCTTTATAAACAAATTATTATTTCTATAAATATGAACAATCAAAAAACTCAAATAATAAGTTTTTTTGGCGCCCCAGGAGTTGGGAAAACTCATTTAATTGAACAAGTTTCACCAGCAACAGGAATATTCTATTTTGATAGAGAAGTAATTCTTGATTCTATTTTCAAGGACGATAGAGAATCGGCAAATTATAGATCACTAACAGGACCAATTACTGCTGCAACATGGAATATTGCTATGAGAAATGCTCAAATAGGTGCTTCAACCATTCTAGAATCCCCTATGACTCCTACTTTGCAAGGAAAACCAAGCTCTTTTATTGATGATGCTTTAAAATTAGCAGAACAACAAAATGGAATTCAAGTTAAACTAATTTATTGTGTTGCTCCAGAAAATCAACTAATGATTAATCTTAAAAAAAGAGGACTTAAAAGAGATGAACCAAAATATTCTGATTGGAATAGATATGTGGAAATGTTTGTAAATGTTCCGGGACCTACAGGATTATATGAACATTTAAGAATTGATACAACTCGATCAACACAAGAAAATGTTAAAACGATATTAAATTATCTTCAAAAATAATTTTTCTTATTTTAATTTAAAGAAATTCTTTGAAATCACTTTTTATTTGCAAAATTAATCATATACTTATTTTCTCTATCTAAAATTCTATTAAATGATTCTGCAAGAACTGATTCTGAAGTTATACTTGAATCATTGAATGGTTCTGTTTCTGCATCGCGCACTCTTTCTTTCAGAGTTCTCTCCATAAAAGCAACTCCTAACCCTGTGTATAAATCACTTCTTCCGGCTGAGGCATCTATTTCATTTAATTTAGATGGAGCATATATTTTTCTTTGAGAAGAACTCACCACAGGCAAAGTTGTGTCTAATAAATCAAATCTCATGGCCCTTCCAATTATAAAATCTAAGAAAGTCATTGATTCATATTTTTGTCTACCCCAGAAATCTTTGTGTGCACTTCCAGCAGCGGGAACATTTAATCTGTCAACGTCACTAAAATACTTAAAAATACTAGACTCAAGTAAATCATCTGTTGCTAACGCATTTAGAAAATTGTAAGTTTCTCTTAAAGTTGATATTTGACCATCAAGATATGTTATTCTTGGATTCCCTGCATCTTCAAATTGTCTTAATTCTTCATCTGCATCAAACTTTATAACATAAGCATTCCAATCATGAACTGCAACAATTCTGGCAACTTGCCTAATTGTATGAATATCATAATTCTGTTCACTCAAATTTCTTTGAACAAGTTTCATACCTTCTAATTGATGTATTAATCTTTGCGAAAATGAAGAATGATTAATTGTGGTTACGCCTTCAGGAGTTAAATATCTTCCAGAGTCATGAAAAATTATTCCTGGTACAAGAATATTTCTTTCTACCTGACTAGTTGCAATTCCTGCAGCAGTCATTGAAGAAAAATCTACATGTCTTTGATCATACACATAACCGCCTGATCCTGCTTGGCTAAATAATGGTGTTGCGGCATCATATAACGCCACCTCTTCAGCAGACAATGCTCGTGTAACAGCCGCTCTATCAACACCTTTTTCTTGTCTATATTTTAGAACATCATCAATTACTTGAATCCTCTTTTTTCTCATTTCTTCAGGCACTTTCATAGTCTTAGAAACAACATTTTATTTAAAAAGGTTTTAGAGAAAAATTAAAAAAATAGGAGTTCATTTCAAAATTTTTTCTGCTTGAGCAACTAATTCATCATAAGAAAGATTTGCATCCAAATAACTTCCGGAAGCATTTTCTGCAAGTTCTGCATCTTCATGTCTATCTCCAATTACAATTACATGAGCAAAATCTTTCAAAGTCTTATTAACTGCTTTTAGACCATCCTCAGCCATTGCAAGAGAAGGTTTTCTTTTAGTATTTTCTTTAACAAATACTGGATCACAATTATAATCTGGGTGTGCATCAGAGTATTTTTTGTCAGCATCAGGACAATATTGCCAATTATCTATTTTGACACCTGTTTCTTTTAAAATTAAATCTATATGAGCATTAATTTTTTCCACTATTTCACAAGTAAAGAATCTTCTTGCAACACCTGTTTGATTAGACACAACTATTTTTGTTGTTTGATACTTTGTTTGTAAATAAGATAAAAAACTTATAACATCTTTTTTTGCTTTAATATCATTAGTCCAATTTTCATTTCTACCTAAGAAATCAACATCTTCAACTAAAGTTCCATCTCTATCAATCAAAACCAAAACATCCTTGCTATCAACTTCTTCTTTAATATATTTGATTATACTGGTTGTGCTTAAAGTTGGATCATTAGTATATTTTATTTCTCCTCCAACATCTTTTATTGCTTGTCGTTCAGAATTTATGCCAGGAGTTGTTTTATTGATAAAATCAGGTCCTTTAATATAATAAGAAGGTTTTATTGCGTGAATAACATCCACTCCTAATTGAAAGTCTGTTATAACAACATAATCAACAAATTCTATTCCTGCAGTAATATAAGATCTTAATTCATCAGAGTATATTGGTCTGCCAGAACCTTTTCTTTTACTAACAAACTTCTGAGAAGTTATTGATACAACTAATACATCACATAATGCTTTCGCAGATTCAAAATGCTTCACATGTCCCGGATGTAATAAGTCAAATCCACCATGACACATACCAACTTTTTTACCTTCTTCTTTAAGACTAGAAACTATTTTTTTTATTTCATCTAATGAAACAATCTTTTTTGAAGTATACTCTTCAATATGTTCAATTTCTAACATTGGATCACCTTTAATTTGATATTTTAAACACTCTTTTAAATATTCTCATAAAAGAATCAAAAAGACCTTTAGCTAAATCTTTATCATCTTTATCAAGCTTAAAAATTAACAGAAGAACGGCATATATAATTACTGCAATTGGTACAACCCACCAAACAGGTAAAAATCTTAAGTAATAAATAACAATACCCATCAATATTGCAGCGATAAAACTTTTAAAAATAGGTGTCGTAATTTTGACTTTAGTTAAATACAATCCAACATATTTTCTTAAAAGCAAGAAATTAATTAATTCTGTTAAAACAGTTGCAACACCTGCTCCAACATAGGAATATATTGGAATCAAAAATGCGTTAAGGACTATATTAAACAATGCACAAAAACCTGCTATGTACATAAAATATTTTTGTTTATCAATTGAATTAAGCAAGTGACCCATTATATAATTAACAAATAAAAATAATTCTGCAAGGACTAATATTTGTAAAGATAAAGATCCTCCAAGAAAAGACTTTCCGTATATGAAAAAAATAAATCTTTCAGACAAGACTATTGTTCCAATTGTTATTGGTAATGCAATCATAAATAGGTACTTGAAAGAACGATGAAATAATTTAATTAAAGTAGGTTTATTTTCTTTGAATAATCTTGACATAGAAGGTAAAGTTGCAGTTATAAGAATCATTGGTATAAGCGACAGAATATTGATTAATTTATATGCGGAATTATACCACCCAGTTACTTGATCGCCTTGCATAAATGAAAGCATAACAGTATCTATTCTAAAATATATAAATATAAATGCCCCTGTTAGAAAAAATGGTAAACCAAGTAAAAACATTTCTTTCCATATCTTCATATCAAAACTAAGTCTAAATTTAACTTTTTTTCTTATAAATATAATTAAATAACCCAATCTCAATAACTGAGCTATCAAAAGAGCCACGACAAATAATAAAAGTGATTGTGATGTGAACAAAAAGTAAAGTCCTAAACCTAAAGCAGCTATTCTTTCAATTATTGAACTTATTGCCTCAAAACTCATTTGATCATGTGATTTAAAGAAATCAGAGAAAAATAATGAGAATAAACCAAAAAATTGTGAAATTATTACTACCCAAAGACTTCTTATTACCATGGGATCCTTATCAATAAATAAAGTTATTAAAAAAGAAATTCCAATTAGTAATAATCCTGAAACTATTTTTATTGCTAATATGTTTTCAAAATATCTCTGAGCAGTTTTTTTATCTCGAGAAACATCTTTTATCATTAAATAATTTAGACCTAAATCGCCTAAGAGAAATATTAAACCTACAAATGCGAATACAAAAGAATATTGTCCTAAACCAACATCTCCTAAAAACTTTGCAATTGCAACAATTAAAATATATGAAATTACAGAATTAAATCCTTTTGCCAAAGCTAACCAAAAAGTATTTCTGATTATATTTTTGGAAACATCACTCATTTTGCAGTTGATAAAGATTATTACTTGTTAAAGATTTCCTTTTCAAGCACTAAAAGTATAAAATCTTCACCATTTCTATAAGTTTTAAAATCAAAATAATGAAATAAATATATTACAGAAAAGAAAACTTGGTATATTCTAAAAGTTAAAGATGGTTTTTTTCTAAGTTCAAACGAAAGAGTTTCGTCAAAAGAGTCTACTTCTTTTTGTTCCATGCCAGCAACTTGTCTTAGATTAGTTATAAATTTATGAATTAATTTTGTAAAGAAAGGCATCTGCATATACACCATTTTTTTTATATTAAATCCTTGTTCTTTAAAGAATAATTTTAAAAAATTAAAATCATTATATTCAAAATGACCATGATCATCAAACACAGGTATTGTCGCTAAAAGAACTCCTTTATTTTTTAGAACTAGATTAAAGTTTTTCATGATTTTTTTAAAACCATGAGCATGTTCCAATACATCCATACAAATTATCTTGTCAAAACTATTTTTTTTGTATTTTTTATCTAAATTATTTAAATCAAGATAATCAAATTTTAACTTTGCAGTCTCAAATGATTTGTTAAATTTTATGACTTCTTTTGAAAAATCTACTGCTTGCACAGTCTTAACTTTTTTTGAAATAGAATGAGCAATATATCCTTCTCCACAACCTGCGTCAAGAACTCTATCTTTTTTTGTTAAATCTAATTGCGACTTTATAAGATTGATTCTCCATCTTGTCCCAATATGATATTTTGATATGAAAACCATTGAAAAATAAAAAAATTATGCGTTTTTAAATTTTTGGAATTATATGCCCACACATTTGTATTTAAAGCCTGCTTCAGCCATTTCTTTTGAATCATAAATATTTCTACCATCTATAATTATTGGTTCTTTTAAAGCAGATTTAATTTTTTCAGGATCAATATTTCTAAAAACATCCCATTCTGTTGCAATTATCAATGCGTCACAACCTTTAATTGTATCAACAGGGTTTTCTCCAAATTTTACTCCTGAAGTTTCTCTTCTAACATTATCCATTGCTTCAGGATCAAAAGCATAAACTTCTGCGCCTTCATCTTGTAATTGTTTTATTATTACAAGCGCAGGTGCATCACGTATATCATCTGTTTTAGGTTTGAATGACAAACCCCATAAACCTATTTTCTTACCTTTTAAATCTGGTAAAAATGATTTTAATTTTGGTAGAACGGTTTTCTTTTGAGCTATATTTGTATCTTCTGTTGCTTGAACTATTCTCATTTCAACACCAAACTCTTTTGCAGTATTTATCAAACCACTAACATCTTTCGGAAAACAACTTCCTCCATAGCCAATTCCTGCATGAAGAAATTTTGTTCCTATTCTTTTATCTAAGCCCATGCCTCTTGCAACAGTTCTTACATTGGCACCTGATTTTTCACAAAGTCTTGATATTTCATTAATAAAAGATATTTTTGTTGCTAAAAATGCATTTGAAGCATATTTTATTATTTCTGCAGATTCATTATCAGTTATAAGTATTGGTTTGTCAACTCTTTCTACTGGTTTAAATAGTTTAGTCATTATTTTTGCTGCTTTTTCAGAGTCAGTTCCAATAACTGTTCTATCAGTATTAAAAAAATCTTTAATTGCAGAGCCTTCTTTTAAAAATTCAGGGTTTGAAACAACATCAAATTCTATTTTTTCTTTTTGATTTTCTAAAATTATTTTTCTGACTCTTTTTGAAGTTCCAACTGGAACAGTGCTTTTATTAACAATTATTTTGTATTGATCCATGTTTTCAGCAATTGTTTTTGCAACTGCATCAACATATGCTAAATTAACTGACCCGTCATCTTTTGAAGGCGTTCCAACTGCGATGAATATTATATCTGAATCTTGAATTGCTTTTTGAGCATCAATAGTGAATAATAATCTTCCTTCTTTCACATTTCTTATAACAACATCGCTTAAACCAGGTTCATAAATCGGAATAATCCCCTTATTTAAACCATCAATTTTTTCTTTGTCAATATCAACGCAGATTACATCATTACCAAGATCTGCTAAGCAAGTCCCATCTATTAAACCTACATATCCTGTTCCAAATACTGCTAATTTCATTTTAAAATTAAAATAAACAAAGACGTTTAAATATCTTACCTTCATCCTACCTTATCCGATAAGTATATAAATAACTATGATAAATACTGACTATGAAAACAAAAATATCCATAACCATAGACGAGAAAATACTTGCAGACATAGATTCAATTATAGATAATATTTACATTAGAAATAGAAGTCAAGCAATCGAATTTTTAGTTCAAGAATCACTTGGAGAAAATAAAATTGCAGTAATATTATTTGGAGGCGCAATTGATAAATTAAAAATAAACAACTCATATTTCAGATTAACAGCCCCTATAAAAAAAGGAATTCTAGTTGAAAATACTGTTAAAAAACTTAAACAAAACGGATTTAAAACAATATATCTTATTGCAAGAGGAGAAGTTTTAACAGCAGTATTTAACATATTAAAAGAAGGAGAAGACTACGGTGTAAAAATAAACTATGTGGAAGAAAAAGAATCAAGAGGAAGTGCAGAATCATTAAAATTAATAAAAGGAAAAATTAACAAAACATTCTTAGTTGTTTATGGAGACATTTACATTGATAAAATTAATCTTGAAGCACTATGGTCAGACCACCTCAAATTAAAAAGCACAACCACATTAATGCTTACAACTGCGCCTGATCCAACAAAAAAAGGAATAGTTAAAATTGAAGGTTCAAAAATATTAGCCTTTGAACAAAAACCAAAATCTCCAGATACACATCTCGGATTTTCATCATTATTTGTTACAGAACCAGAAATGCTAGAGCAAAAAGGCAATTCCCTCGAAGAAGATATTTTCCCAAAAATGGCCAATTCAGACCTTTTATCAGGCCATTTAAGCTCTGAAAAAGAAGTTCACATCCACACAAGTGAAGATCTTAAAAATATACCTTAATTGAAAGGAAAAGCTTTATAAATAAACCATTGTTCTTTTGTCTTGGACGGCCATAGCTGCGTGGTTCCACCCGTTCCCATTTCGAACACGGAAGTTAAGCGCGCACACGTTTCAAGTTGTACTGCACTTCGTTGCGGGAACCTTGGATCGCTGTCCTCCTTTTTTTTCTAAAAAAACTAACAAAGTTTATAATTAAATAATATTACGAATTAATATGATTAAAGCAGTAATTTTTGATATAGGAGGAGTACTAGTTGAGAATCCTAAATTTAAAGAATTCTGGAACAACGCAGAAGGCAGTAAAGAGCTAAGAATTCAATTCGGCATGCAAACCATAAGCACACAAGAGTTTATTCGGCTAGGCTCAAAAATACTACATTTATCAGAAGATGAATTCTATAAAAAATATAAAGAAAATTATTGGACAGGAGAATTAGTAAAAGACGTTTTCGAAGTTTTTAAATCTATTAAACTTAAAAAATATATATTTTCAGATACAAATCCTATTCATAAAGAATACCTTAAACATAATTTTAATGAAATTTTTGAAATTGCTGATAAAAGTTTTTTAAACAAAAGAAAACATTTTTTGAGTTCATATAAAGAAATTTTAGAAGAAATTAATGAATTGCCTGAAAATGTTGTATTCATAGATAACAATGAACAAGATATAAATAATTCAAAAAAACTTGGAATTCATGGAATATTATTTAAAGATTCTCAAACACTAAAAATTGATTTAAAAAATTTAGGCATCGATATTAACTAAAATTAGTTCTTTTTTATCTTAGCAATAAAAAATCCTTGTGTGCCTGTTTTGTGTGGCCAAAATCGTTTGCATTTCGTAATTTCTGGATTTAATTTTTCACCAAAAACATCTGTTAAACCAGGATCGCCTATAGAGAGATTTATAGTTTCAAGAGTTAAATCAGAATACTTTCCTAACAACCAATTAACATTAAGTTCATTTTCTTCAGGTTCTAAAGTACAAGTTGAATAAACTAATATACCTCCTTTTTTCAAAACTCTCACTGCAGCTTTTAAAAGCTCTTTTTGAAGTCTGGCTCTATCTTTAAACCCTTCAACAGATTTTATTTCAAACCATTTTTCTTCATCAGCGAAATTTCCAGAACAAGGTGCGTCTAATAATACTCTATCAAATTCTTTTCCGAAATCAGATACAAATCGAGCATCTTTTTTGTAAATTATTGTATTCATAACTCCCAAACGCTCTATATTATTTCTTAAAGATTCTAATCTATAAGGATTATTATCTGTTGCAATTATTATTCCTTTATTACCCATATTATCCGCCATCTGAGTAGTTTTTCCACCCGGTGCCGCAGACATGTCTAAAATTAACTCATCAGCTTGAGGATCAAGAACCATTGCAGGAATTTGACTTGCAGCTTCTTGTAAATAATAATATCCCTGCAAATACTCAGGAGTTGCGCCTAAAGAAAAATTTGCTTCATAAAAAAAGCCTTGTTTCAAAAAAGGTATTTTTGTTAAAGTAACCTTTCCCTTTTTTAATCTTGATTGTAAAACAGAATCATTTATTTTTAAAGTATTGATTCTTAAAGACCTTTTTAATTCTATTTTGGAAGGATCAAATACTTCCCCTAATTTTTCATATCTTCTTAAAAAAATACTCATATAATCAAAACATCCTTTTTTATTTATAAATATTGGGAAAGATTAAAAAAGGAGTCTCTAATTCAGATAGTATGTTTGATATTTTCGGTCTTGGAAATCCTATGGTTGATGCAATTATACAAGTTGAAGAAGATTTCATTAAAAAAATTGGCTTTCCTAAAGGTTCTATGAATCTTATTAATGAGCAGACATCAAAAAATATTCTTAAAATGCTTGAAAAAAGTAATTTTTCTCCAGCACCAGCAGGAGATGTTGTTAATACTATAATGGGCATTGCGAATTTAGGTGGAAAAGCTGTTTTCTGTGGTAAAATTGGTAACGATAAAAATGGCTTGCTTATTGAAAGTATTATGAATCATGATGGAATCAAACCAGTTTTAATAAAAGGATCTGTAGATACAGGAACCTGCATTTCACTTGTCACACCAGATTATGAAAGAACTATGCTAACAAATCTTGGCGCAGCAATTACTTTAAACGAATCAGAAGTAGTTATTGAAGATATAAAAAATTCTAAAATTTTATATGTGACAGGTTACATTCTTGAAGATCCAAATCTCAGAAAAGCAGCACTCATAGCTTTAAACGAAGCTAAAAAATATGACAAAGAAATTGTAATTGATGTTTCAGATCCAAACCTTGTTTTACGTTGTAAAGAAGATTTATTAAACATTATTAAAGAATTCGCAGACATTCTTATTGCTAATGAAGATGAAGCATTTGCTTTAACCGGTGAAAAAAGAATTGATGCATTAAATGCAATGCATTTTTTAGCAAAACTCTCAATCATTAAAATTGGTAAAGAAGGAGCACTAGTTAATGATGATGGAGACATATTTGAAGTAAAAGGATTTAAAGTTAATGCAATAGATACTACTGGTGCAGGAGATATGTTTGCAGCAGGTTTCTTATTTGGTTTAACTAACGGTTATGATTCTAAACAATCTGCTTTAATAGCTAATTTTGCAGCTTCAAAAGTAGTCGAAGTTCTAGGAGGAAGGTTAAATGTTTCTTTAAAAGAAGAGGTGAAGAAACTTTTACGAGAGGATTTAGTTGATTGAAAAAATTTCTACAGTAATCATAGGTGGCGGAGTTGTTGGCTTAGCAATAGCAAATGAATTATCTGAACATACTCAAGAAGAAATTGTATTAATTGAAAGAAATGAAAAAATTGGCTCTGATTTTAGAATGCAATCACTCAGATCATCAGGAGTTATTCATGCAGGAGTTTATCATTCTAGAAAAAACGAACCATTAAAGGCTTCTTTGACAGTTCAAGGAAATTCTGCAATCTATGCATTTTGTGAAAAACACAATGTTCCTTATAAAAAAACAGGGAAATTAATTGTTGCATCAGCACAACATGAAATAGAATTTTTAGAAGATTTATTAAGAATTAGTCAAGAAAATAATATTCCTGACACCAGAATTATTGACCAAACAGAGATACATTCTTTTGAACCAAATGTTCAAGGACAAGCAGCACTATATGTTCCAAGCTCAGGAATAATTGATTCTGTAAGTTACTTAAACAAATTGCATCAACTGGCTTTAAATCAAGGAACAAATTTTCTAATTGGCACAGAAGTTGAAAATATAGAAGCTTTATCTGATGGTTTTAAAATTAGAACCAGATCTCAATCAAGAATTGAAGAATTTGAATGTAAAAGAATTATTAACTGTGCGGGACTATATTCTGATGATATAACTTTAATGCTTGAAAAAGATTTTCCTTTCAGAATAAATCCTATTAGAGGCGAATCTGCTAAATTTTATCATACTGCAAGAAAAGATATTTTTGTCAATGGTATGAACGTTTATCCTGTGCCAGTGTATCATGATCTAGATGGAAGAGTTGTTGAAAAATCACTAAAAGAAATTAAAGAATTAGAAACAAAAGGTCTTGTTAAAAGAACTGTTGGAATTCATTTAACACCAACCTTGGAATCAATTAATGAACAAAATGTTATTAGTTCAATGGTGACATTAGGCCCTGCTAAAACATTTGGTTTAGGAAAAGAAAATTATGGAGATAATCTTAAACAACCATCATTTTATTTAGAAGGGGTACAAAAAATCTTTCCTAGTTTGAGAGAGTCAGATATTCAATTACACCAAGCAGGTATAATGGCAGTTGTCAAAGGACATGGAGATTTTATTTCACCTGTTAGTGCTAGATATCCAAATTTTTATAGATATGTGGGCTATGATTCTCCTGCTTTAACAGACTCATTATCTATCGCTCAAAATTTTAGAGAAGCTCATTATAGAAACAAACACTTCTTTAAACTAGGAATTATTTGTCAAGATTAATAGTCAAAGTGCCTTGTTTATCATTAATTTTAGTTATTATTTTTTTATCAATTTTTTCTTTTATTTCTTCCCAAGTCATTTTTTTCCTAGCAATATTTATTCCCTCAAGTATTTTTTCTAACTCTTTATAGTGTTCATAAATAAACTCTCCTTTTTTTTGATTTTCCTCTTCACTTAATTTTAAACCTTTAATTGTTTCTTCTTGCTGAAAAATTATTTTTTTTATTTTGTCTAAAGCAGTATTCTTTTTTTTCTCCACATTATCAGAAAATGCTTTAATATTTTTCTCAGATAAAGTCTCATCTATGGCTTCATTAAAAGATTTAAAACACTCTCCTTTTCCAAGTGTTTCTAAATGAAATGGGACTATTTCTTTACCAATTATTTCCGAATTAATTTTTTTTGAAATGATTTTTTGTAAATAAGTGTATAAAATTTTCCCTTCTTTAACAGTTATTTTTTGTTTAGTTTTATCCATTTTTGATAATAAACAAAGCTCTTCAGCATATAAACCTCCTAAAGATAAATCTGTGGCCAAAGTTTTTACTATCGACTCTTTTTCAGATGAAGAAATTATATCTAAAAACTCTTTTTCAGATAATTTAGGAGTGTTTACTTGTTTTGGAGGTTCTTCATATATTATTCCCCCTCGAATAATTCTGTCTTTCCATTTATTGCTTTCCAATGCGCTCATTATTTTATGATCTTTATCACACAAAATTACGTTTCCATTGCTAAATAATTCAACTATCATAATAGTTGTTTTTTCTTTTGTTTCAAATTCTATTTCTATTATTCTTTCAAAATATTTTTGTTCTATTCTTCTAATTCTCGAATTAGATAAGTGCTTTCTTAGAAACATTGTGAACCCGCCAATGGGGGGAAAATCGCCTTTGTAATTTGTTAAATAAATTGTGTTTGGCATTATTTTTAGCATGAACTTCCCTTTACTTGGAACATGCATAGTTATTAAAAAAGATCTGTCTTGTTGATATATTTTATCTAAACGACCACCAATTATTGTTTGCAGTTCTTTTGTTAAATAAAACAATTCTAATGCAGAGATTTCTTCTTTCATATCTTATTAAAAGAGATGCTTGTTTTTAAATTTATTCTACAGTCACGCTTTTTGCAAGATTTCTTGGCTGATCAACGTTTCTACCCATTTGAACTGCTTTATAATAAGACATTAATTGCAATGGAATAGAATTTATTATAGGCGATAATGCTTCGATTGTTTTTGGCACATATATTGTATGATTAGCAATAGTTTGAATATTTCTATAATCAGAAGTTGTTATAGCAATTATACTTCCACCGCGAGATTTTACTTCTTGCATATTTGAAATTATTTTATCACAAGAACAATTCATTTCTGTAGCTATAAATACAACAGGCATATTCTCATCTATTAAGGCTATAGGTCCATGTTTCATTTCCGCAGCAGGGTATCCTTCTGCATGTATGTAAGATATTTCTTTCATTTTCAATGCACCTTCAAGTGCGGTTGGAAAATTTATTCCTCTTCCCAAATATAACATGTTTGTTGGATTATACTGTTTCATTAATCTGCTTATTTGTTGTTCTAACTTCAAAGTTTCTTGTATTTTTTCAGGCAATAGTTCTATTTCAGCAATCAATTCTTCTCTTTCAAGTTTATATCCTAATTTTTTTTCTTCCCCAAGATGAGCTGCTAAAATTGCTAATGCGGTTACTTGACTAGTGAAAGCTTTTGTGCTTGCAACACCTATTTCAGGTCCTGCATGCAAATAAATGCCTGTTCCTGCTTGTCTTGCTATTGAACTTCCAACGACATTAACTAGGCCCATTGTTTTTGCACCTTTGTTCTGAGCTTCTTTTAATGCAGATAATGTATCTGCCGTTTCTCCTGATTGACTTATGGCTATGACAAGATCAGTTGGGTTTATAATGGGGTTTCGATATTTGAATTCAGATGCATATTCTACTTCAACTGGAATTCTAGAATACTGTTCTATCAAATACTCTCCAACTAATCCTGCATGCCAAGAGGTTCCACAAGCGAGGAAAATTATTCTTTGTATATCTTGAATATTATTAAAAGGTAAATTGTTTGGTAAATGTGTTTGTGAATTTTTTATTCTTCCTCTGCTTGTATCTCTCACAGAATTTACTTGATCATGTATTTCTTTTAACATAAAATGTTCATAACCATTTTTTTGTAATTGCTCTAAATTATGATGAATAATTTGTATATCTCTATTAACAAAACCTTTTCCTATTTGTTTTATTGAGTAACTATCAGAATTCATAACTGCTAAATCATTATCATCTAAATACACTACCTTTTTTGTGTATTCAGCTATCGCAGTAGAATCCGATGCTACAAAAAATTCTTTTTCTCCAACGCCTAATATTAAAGGACTGCCTCTTCTTGCAGCAATCATCACATCTTCTTTTTTACTTATTACTGCTATCCCAAAACTTCCATCAACTAATAAAAGAGATTTTTCAACTGCTTTTTCAAGATTACCTATATAATTATATTCTATAAGTTTCAATAGAACTTCTGTATCTGTTTCTGATTCAAAATGTGCTCCTTCTTCTTCTAAGAACTGTTTTAATAACTGATAATTTTCAATTATTCCATTACACACCAAAGAAATATTCTCTGTTGAATGAGGATGCGCATTTACAGTATTAACTTTTCCATGAGTTGCCCACCTTGTATGTGCAATTCCCATTCTTCCAAATATTTTTGTTTCAGAAACTAGTTTTTCAAGATCTCCAACTTTCCCTTCTGTTTTGATAGTTTCTAATCTGTCTCTGTCTTTTAATGTCAATCCTGCAGAGTCATATCCTCTGTATTCTAATCTCTTCAACCCATCTAATAAAACTTTAGAGGTTTCCCTATCTCCGATATATCCAATTATTCCACACATTTTATTTCTAGAAGTATTGTCTCACTTGTTTCTCAACAACTGGCAAGTCTTCTTTTTTTCCAAGATCTATAAAATAATCCTGTAAAGGTCTAACTCTAACTTTTTTTTGTGATGCCAAAAGAGTTATCGCATCAGTTATTTCATATTCTCCTCTTGGAGATAAATTTATTCTTTTAAGAGCGGCAAATATTTCAGGAGTGAATTTGTACAAAGATATATTTATTAAATTTGAAGAAGGATGTGCAGGTTTCTCTTCAATTCCAACTAACACCTCACCTTTCACTTTTAAAACCCCAAAATGCTGTGGTTCAGGATGATTTAAAGCAGAGACATAATTAAAATTATCTTCAAAATTTAAACCTGTTATATCATTAGGAGAGATAATGTGATCCCCTCCAATAACCAAAAAATTTCCATCAAAGTATTGTTGAACTAAACCAACTGCTTGACCTGTTCCTTGAGGATTATCTTGGGGTATAATTATTTTTTCTAGCTCAGAATATTCTCTTTCTAAGTAAGATATTATTTGCTCTTTTTTGTACCCTACAATAAATGCTATTCTTTCATATCCAGCTTTAACAAGATTATCTATTATATATGATATGAACGGTTTCCCATTGATTTCTATTAATGGCTTTGGAATGTTGGTTGTTAAATCGCCCATTCTTGTACCTTTTCCGGCGGCTAAAATTACTGCTTGTTTTTTCATACTGTTTGTATAACTTCGTTTATTTATAAGCTTAATTATGAATTTTTTTTAGGTATAATCATAAAAAAATCACAAATAGGCTTTTTTTAAAAATTAAACGGATATTTGAGCCTTTTTTAAATTTTAAAATGAATATGAAGATTATTTTATTAAAATAAGGCCTTTTTTGCCTTTAAGCAACACAATAATTTCAAAAAAATTTATAAATATTATGATTTTTCTTTTAATATTATGACTAATTACTTATTGAGAGATGATGAGGGAGTTTATGAAGTTTCAGAATCATTATTAATTTCAGACAGAGGGTTAAAATCTTTAGCCCACCCAATTAGGAAAAAAATTCTTTTATTGCTCAAAGAAAAAAAATATTATGCTTCTGAAATGGCCAAGAAACTTAAAATACATGAGCAAAAAATCTATTATCATCTTAATCAATTAGTTGATGAAAAAATAATTGAAGTTGTTGAAAGAAAAGAAATTAGAGGAACAATTGCAAAAAAATATGTGCCTGTAAATCTTAATTTTACATATTCTCTATCAAATGAATGGAGTAATCTTGATGATTTGCTAAAAAAGAAAAAAAATAAAATAACACAATTCCTTGAACCATTTACAAAAAAAGGAGAATTAAATTCTGAATTTATTGTTGGAAGTCCTGATCCACATGGCCCGCATAAAGCAAGAGCAAGAGATGGACATTACGCAATTGATTTAGCAATGTTTATTGGCAGTATTTGTTCAACTCCAAAAGATTTTACAGTTAGATTAGATGTTGATATTGATTGGAATCAAAACTTAATAATAATTGGTGGTCCAGTTACAAATTTAGCAACAGCCAAAGTAAACGAATTTTTACCAGTTAAATTTAGTGATAAAAAACCTTGGGGATTTATTAGCAAAAAAAATCATTATTCTGAAGATACCCATGGAATAATTTGTAAATTCAAAAACCCTTTTTCTGAAAACCACCACATTCTTTTGTTAGCAGGCTTAAGGTTTATAGGTACAAAAGCTGCAATTATTGGTTTAACAAGATTCACAGATTTAGTTCTTAATAGATATTCAAATCAAGAAGAATTTTCTTGTGTTGTTCAAGGTTTTGATCTTGATGGAGACGGAAAACTTGATTCTATAGAGGTTCTAGAATAATAAACATCATTTAAAAAAAATCATTTAAAGATTCAAACCTTCTTTTTCTAATCTAACCGATAAAGCAAAAAAATAATCACTTAATCTATTAACATATTTATATACAACTGATCTTATTTCTCTTTCTCGCAAATAATTTGTTAAAGTTCTTTCAAGTTTTCTAGTCCGAACTCTTGCCTCATTTACTTCTATAGCAATCATACTTTTAAACCTTTGAAACCCATCTAAATATAAAGAAAACTTTTCAATTGAACTTTCTAATTCATCAACATGTAATTCTTCAATTGGTTTATTTACAAATCCTCCAACATTACCTTGAGATATTTCTCCACCCATTTGCCACAAAAGCATTTGTATTTGCATAATCATTTCTTTTTCCTCTGCTAAAGCTTCACTGTAATTTGAAAATGCAAGTATTTTGTCAAGACATGCTTGTAAGGAGTCTATATCTCCATTTACTTCTATGAGACAATCATCTTTTGGAACAAATTCTCCTTGCAAGGTCTTTGTTGCGCCTTTGTCTCCAATCCGAGTAAATATTTGAGAGGTTTTTTTCATTTTTATTTTACATCACATGAACCTGTGAATCCGCAGTGTTCTGAACATTCTGTACATCCACCAACTTTTATCATTTTTCCTTTTTTACATTGTGGACAAATATCTCCTGCATCTGCGCCATAAATAATTTCTTTTTCTTTTGGTTTCACAGATTCTTCTTCAACAACAGGAATTCCTTTAGTAGTTTTATTAGCAGAAGCTTCATTTTTCTTTTCAGTGTCTGCAGAAACAGATAACACTTGTTCGCTTCTACAAGCATCTCTATATATTGTAACCCCTTTACAACCAAGATCATATGCTTGCTCATATAGTTCTCTAGTTTGTTCCAATGTGAAATCAGAAGGGGCATTAGCAGTTTTACTAATTGAAGAATCTGTCCATCTTTGAACTGCTGCTTGAACTTTTATATGATCTAAAGGACCCATTTGCATTGCACTTATAAAATAATCTGGTAACTTACCATCTTTATCTTTGTAATCTTCTGCTAAAGGAATTAACACTTTATGAAATCCTAATCTCGATTGTCTATAAAATTCAAATGCATAATAAGGCTCGATTCCTGTTGAGGTTCCTAACATAGTTCCAACAGTTCCAGTTGGTGCTTGAGTTGTTAAAGTAACATTTCGCATACCTTTATGTTTTATCAACGCTCTTACTTCTTCTGGCAAAGTTTTAACGAATCCACTTTCTAAAAATTTATCCGCTTCAAATTTAGGGAACGGCCCTTTTTCTTGAGCCAATTCTGAAGATTCTTTATAGGTTTCTACACAAATCTCTTTGTATATTTTGTCAATTAATTTTAGACTTTCATCAGAACCATATTTAATTCTTAATTTAATTAATAATTCTCCTAAACCAAGAGTTCCACAACCAACTCGTCTTTCTCCTTTTTGATTAACTTCATTTTCTGGAAAATGATATGGAGAAACATCTATTACATTATCAAGAAATCTTACAAGTATTTTTGCAGCTCTTCTTAATGATTCCCAATCAAGTTTGTAAAGTGGACCTTGCTCATCTTGGCCTATTTTCTCTGCAAAAGATGAAAGAACTAAATGTCCTAAATTACAAACACCCCATCCAGGCAAACCTTGTTCACCACACGGGTTAGTACAAATAATTTTATTAAAATAATATGAATTGCTTAATTTGTTGTATCGTTCCATAAATACAACTCCTGGTTCAGCGCTTTCCCAAGCAGATTCAATTAATTTTGACCAGATACTTCTTGCTTTCACAGTCTTATAAATTTTAGTAGGATACCCTTTATCTTTCCAACCCCAAAGATCCCCATCCCATTCCCGATCATAAATATCAGAATATGCTGGGTGCTCATAATCTGGAAATTCTAAATTCCAATCACCATCTATTTTTACTGCTGCCATTAATCTGTCAGATATACCTACAGATATATTCGCATTTTCAATCATACCTGCTTTTCTTTTTGCATCAATAAATTCTTCAATGTCTGGATGCCAATCTGCCTGTATTAACATTAATGCTCCTCTTCTTGAGCCGCCTTGTTCTATTAATGCAGTGGTATAAGAATAAAGTCCACCCCATGAAACTGATCCTGATGATTTTCCATGAACTCCTCTGACGTATGCATATCTTGGTCTTAATGAAGATAAAGATATTCCAACTCCGCCACCTCTAGACATTATTTCTGTCATATGAAAAAGTGTTTCTTTCACAATTGAACTTCTGGAATCTTTTGGTGAAGGAATAACATAACAATTGTACAATGTTAAATTAGAAGTGTAATGACCTAACTCATCTACATTTGCGCCAGTCATAATTCTTCCTGCTGGTTGTATATGATTTTGTTTTAATTCTTCCCAAAATAATTGAGTCCATTTCTCTCTTAATTCAGTCGTTTTTTCTATTGAAGCTATTGCTCTTGCAACTCTTTTATATGATGCTTCAATGGCCTCTATTGGTTTATCACATTTCCATTTGCTTTGTTTAAATTCATAATTATTTGTTACATCTGCAAACACTCCTGTAACCATTCTTAATATTAATTTGTCATTCTTAAGCATTTTTCTTACTATGCCTAAATCTTTTTTAGGATATTTCGGATCTTCTTTTGTAATTACAACTAATAAATCTCCTTCACCAATATCTTCTTTTTTTGATTTTATAGAATATCTATCTAAAAATATTGCTCTCCCAAGTTCATCTAATTGTTGAGAATGATTCAAAATATTTATTGCTTGTTTACTTAGAGGGACACCTGAATTTTTTAATTCTTGAACTTCTTTTGAATCTTTTTCTTCAGTTTTGCTTGCACGTATTTTTCTTCTTTCTTCTCTGTATAAAATATATGTTTTAGCGGTTTTAGCATGACCTTCTTCTATGAGTGCTTTTTCCACAAAATCCTGTATTTCTTCAACTTCAGGGATACCATCTTTAAACTCTTTCTCTAATAAAACAGCAACTCTTTTTGCAAGCTTATTTGCTAAAGTCTCATCTTTTCCACCTATTGCTTGTGCTGCTTTAAATATAGCGTGAGCAATCTTTTTTTCACTGAAAGGAACTATTCTTCCATCTCTTTTTCTAATAAACTCAATTGTTGATTTTTTTACTGCGATCATATATAAACCTCATTTATTTTATCTTTTTTGTAGTTTCTTTAGTTCTTTCTCAAAGGACTCTATATCTGCGAATTCCATGTAAACGCTTGCAAATCTTATATATGCAATTTTATCAAGTTTCTTGAGTTTTTTCATAACTAATGAACCAACTTTTTTACTAGGTATCTCTGATTTATCGTGTGTTTTAAGCTCTGTTTCTATTTCTTCAACTGCATTATTTATTTGTTCCAAAGAAATTGGTCTTTTTTCACAAGCTTTTAACATTCCATTTTTTACTTTTTGTTTATCAAAAGTCTCCCTGATCCCATGCTTTTTTACAATTATTATAGGATTCAATTCTACTCGTTCATAAGTTGTAAATCTTTTAGAACATTTAGGGCATTCTCTTCGTCTCCTAGTTATTTCTTCTGCAGATTCTCTTGTTTCCATAACTCTAGTTGTTTCAAATTCACAAAATGGACATTTCACTACATACACCTTAATTTTCTGCGTTTAAAAATAATTTTACTCGACTAGAAAGGCCAAGCACAGACACTACCAGTAGTGTCTAGTGAGAGTTTTAATCTCAACAGGTAGTGTTTAATGCAACTAACTCTTATATAAATATAGTTGTTGTTTATAATATAGTTGGCAAACTATTCTATGGAAAAAATATATAGAAATATTTGTTTGAAAACCTTTATATAGCGCGAGACAATTTTAAATAGAATGAAAGGATTTGTAATTGTAGATAGAGGATTGGAAGAAATAGCTGAACTTGAAATTTCTGAATTAATTAAAACCAAATCGATCTTAGAAGATTCAGTTGTAATATTTGATTTAAAAGAAGAAATAGATCTTTGTAAAATTGCATACTCTGCTCAATCAATTAGAAGAGCTTTATTGTTCATAGATAAAATCACAATTCAAAATCTTGAACAAGGATTGGAAGAATTTATGAAACTTGATTTAAAACAATATTCTAATAAAAAACTAAAAATAGAATGTGAACGATTCGGCGAGCACAATTTTAATAGCGTTGATTTCGCCCAAGAAATAAGTGGCAGTCTTCACAAATCAGGATTTAATATCTCTGGCAAAAATTATGATTTAATAATGTATATATACATTTTTAATGATAAAGCATATGTTGGAATTGATTACAGCGGAAGAGATTTAAGTAAAAGAACTCACAGACTATTCACAAAAGCAGGGTCATTAAAAGGAACTTTAGCAAATGCAGTAGTCAGATTTTCAGATTATAAACCAGGAGAAATAATTATTGATCCTTGGTGCGAAACAGGAATTATACCTATTGAAGCAGCATTATTTGCATCAAAAAAATCATCTCATTTTTACAAAAAAGATTTTGAATTTGAACATATTAATCCAGATTTTGCAAAAGTATTTGCTGAAGAAGATAAAAAAATAGTTGCATCAAAAAACATTTATGCCTATGATAAACTATTGGGCAATATTAACTCAACTAAAAAAAATGCTCAAGCAGCAGGAGTTGATAAAGACCTTAATTTTTCTAAAACAGATATTGAATGGCTGGATACAAAATTTGAAAAACAAACTGTTGATAAAATAATTACTAAACTTCCTTCAGAATCAAAAAATAAAGATAAAAAATTAGTTGAAAAGATTTACAAAGAATTTTTTTATCAAGCAGAATTTATATTAAAAAAAACTGGTTTGCTCACGGTTTGCTCTCTGAAAAATGAATCTCTAAAAGAAGCTGCTGAAAAAAGAAATTTTAAAGTTGTTAAAGAAAAACATTTTTTCTCAGGACAACAAAAACATCTTGTCACAGTTTTCGGATTTTAAAATAGATATTTTAAATAAATTTTTATATATTAAACTTGTTTAGAGAACTATGTTAAAAAGAGGTCAGTTCACTGTTTTTGTAGTATTAGGCATTGTTTTAATCACAATATTTGCATTCTTACTCTATGCCAGAGGATTAATTGTTAATGACTCTTTGGAATTAGAAGCCAGAAATGCTGTAAAAGATGCTTTACAAAGTGAAAACATTAATGTTTATGTCAAAAGTTGTTTAAATCGTGTCACCGATGAATCTTTAATTCTCTCTTCAATTCAAGGAGGAAGGATTTACGAGTTTCAAGGAGGTTCTTATCCAGATCCTGTAACTTCAGGTTCTGATTATATAACTTTTAATGTTTCAGATATACATTCTGACATTGAATATGGTTTAAAAAATATTAGTTATGGTTTAAAACAAAATACAAATCAGAGTTGTGTAGTTATTGCTGCGCCAGATTATCCCATTGCAAATACTTCTTTAGATAATTTAATTAGCAAATACCATTTATCAAGTATAAACTCAAGAGGATGTTCTTTTGATTCTGGCGCAATAGGAATTTTTTCTTTGTCAAAACTTTGCGATTCAAATGGAACAAATAAAATAAATGTGACTGGAGAATTAAATTTCTTTCAATATAAAACTTGTAAAGGTTTAGCTTATGGCAATAATAGCATTCAAGAACAATTGCAGACGTATATTTCTAATAAAATGATTGAATGTATTGATCCAAGTATTTTTGAAAATATAGGCTATAATATGACTTTAGATAATAATCCAGAAACTATTTTAACTTATGGAGAAAATGGTTTCACAGTTGAAATTGTTTATCCTTTCACAGTTAGATATAAAGGCCGAGATGTAAAAACTTCTGGCAGATTTCAAGTTCATAAAGATGTTAAATTAAAAGAATTATATGAATATATTTATGGCTTATTAGAAAAGGAGTATAAAAACATTTATTTTTCTATTGCAGAAGATTATCAACAAGTTGTTGGGTGGAATAATAATATTGAAGTTTTGAGAATTACTAATCCTTGCATGAATTGTGTTGGTGCAGAACATGATGATGTGTTTATGATAATTGATAATTCTAGTGAAATTCAAGGTAAACCTTTAATCTTTGTTTTTGGGGTTCAAAATAGAGCGCCTGTTTTAGATTTTATTAGCTCAGGTCAAAGATATAATCTTGTTGTTATGGAAGGAGAAACTATTGATCTTGTTCCTTTTGGAATTGATCCTGATGAAAATTTCATTAGATATGAATATAATGGTTGGAGAGAAGATTATATTAGTTTATTTAATCCTGCAGCGTGTATTAATGATTTAGCTAATTGTTTAGCGAACTCTGACAGAGCTCCTTTTTCTATGAAAATTTACAATGATCCTTTAAATTGGAGTTCTTCAGAAGAATATATTGACAGTGAAAAAAATGCTAGTTATAGAACTACTTGGCAAGATATTGGTTTACACCATACAATTATTAGCATAATGGATGAAGAAGGAAAAACTGATTTTCAAAATATTAGTATTGCTGTAATTGATGAACCAGATATAATTCCTAATATAGAGGCTCCTTTTCCAGAACTTGGCATGAATGCATCAATTGAAGATCCTATAACTTTCAACGCATTATATGAATCTTTATTAGGCATCATTCCTTTTGAGTTTTTCTGGAATGATTTGTCTGAATCATTTAATATTGAAACATCCGATCCAGTTCTTTTACTTCCATCCAATCAAAATATTCAAACTATTAATTCAGAATATTTCCGCGATACTGGTTTGCACACAATTACTATTGCAGGAAAATATGAACATCCTGGAACTGGTCAAGATGTTTGGACTGCACCTAATTTTATTAGTATTGAAGTTCATGAATGTTTACCTCATAAAAATGTGTCAAATAAAATTTTTCCTTATAATACCTTAGGTCAAAATTCTTTTGGTGCAGATCATACTTGCTGCGGCGATGGAACCAATGGATTTGACTGGGGAAATTATACTGAAAATAATCCTTGTTATGAAAGAATAGAATATGGTGCAAATATAAGTTTTGATGATCTGAATGAATTCTTTGGAACACCTCAAATAATTCCCGATAATGCTAATTCAAATAATTTTAATGGATTTGATGAAAATGATATTCTTATTAGAAATATTGAACGAGTTTGTGATGGAACAAGAGGAAATATTTGCAGCGGAGATATGGAAGAAACAATTTTAATTCAAGATAATTGTAATCAATTTACGAGAGCTGGCGATGATGAAAGATGTGAAGGACCTCAATCAGTAAATCCCGTTACTAATCCTGCTGGATGTTATCAATATACTCCTGGAAATTCTTTTGAAAAAAGATTTGCATCATTTGGATTTAATGGAGATGGAATTTGTAATGAAAACTCTGAACAATCATCTATTGGTTCAAATGGATATGGTAACAACGGTCCTTATTCTTGTAAAGCTACTTGCTCAGGAGGAACTTGTTCCAATACTCGTTTACTAGATTGTGAATGTAATTTAGGAAATGCTTGTGATGGATTAAGCGCAGAAAATACTTGGCCAAATGGAGTTTGTTCTGATAATAATTTTTGCACAAGTTCTTGCATATTCCAAACACCAGAAGATAGTGCTGCCGCATGTGAATGTGATACTGGAAACTCAAATTTATTTTTAAATGATAATGGTGGTAATAATTGTTGTCAAGCAGGAGAAATTTTTGATAGCAATATAGATGGAAGTAATAGTTGTTGTAGTGGAGCAATTTTATCTGATGACTCTTTTTGTTCTTCAAATAATCGTTGGGTTGTTAATGGAATTTTTTGTAACGAAGAAGTTTCAGATAATGTCGGCCCTATTGGCGGAGCAGGTTTGACATGCGGTTGTAATATTGACAATATTCAATGTGATTCGACTGATGCAGGACCTGAAATAAATGGTTATTGTCAAGAAGGAAATTGCTGCCAAGAAGTTATAGGTGTAGCATTCCCGATTGGTCATACTTGTGCCCTTGATTCCAACTGTGCATCTAACAATTGTAACAACTGTATTTGTGCTCTTGTAGTCTGATTTCTTTTTCAAAAACTATATATAGTAGTAGTATGTAAGTATACTCTGAAAAAGATGGTGGTGTTTGACTTGAGAAGGGTTTTTGTAGTGATGTTCTTATTCACGTTTCTAATTATCAATAGTTCTTTTTCATTTGCTCAACCGGTTTGTTGTTGTGCAGATTCCTTTCCAAATGGTTTTGATTTCCCTGTTGAACAAACCACTTGTTCTGCAGTAAACGGAATTATTCCAAACAGTCCTGCTTATGATTATGATTCTTGCGGACAACTTTGTCTTCCTTCTTGTGGAGAAGATTCTTGCGGAGGATTAATATATAATTGCCTTTGTGGTAGTCAAATTGTTGGAGAAGTTTCATCTTTTTGCTGTGCAGATGAATCTTTCACTTCAACTAATTCTGCAGAATGCTCTTCTACTTGTGCAGAAACAGTTATTGAATATCCAATTTCCGGATATGTAAAAGATTTAGATAATAATCCTCTTGTAGGTGCATCTGTGAGGGTTAATTCAGAAACACCTGTTTTCACAGATATAAATGGTTATTATACATTAAATGCAGGTGCAGGAATAATTACTATTACTGCTCAAATGCCTGATTGTTCTGATAAATCTGAGGGTCCTTTTGAATTGAATGGTGTTTGGATTGAAAATTTTAATCTTGATTGTTCTCTTCCTGAATTTGGTTGTTTTGCTAATATTGGAAGAATTTGCTGTGGTCCAAATGAGTATGGTATTGATTCCAATGGTTTACCACAGGATGCAGTTGGAAATCTTAATTGTCTAACTGGTTTTACTTGTTATGAAAATTCTGTTTCTTGTGAACAAACATTTATTCCTGGAGATGATTGTGTTGATGGTTGTGATTTAGAATTTAATTCATTTTGTTTTAACGGAGAAGTTGATCAATTTGATTTACAAAATCCTGATAATTATGATACTTACTGTGGTCTTTGTCCTTTTGATGCAGAATGTCAATTAAATGCTTGTCAGCCAAATGGATGTAATAATGAATGTCCTCCTGGTTGCAGCTCCGATCAAGATCCTGATTGCGGTAATAGTTGTAATTTTGGCGGTTCAGCTAGTTGGTGTGATGGTGATGAATTTATTATTCCCACTGACAATTCAGGAAATCCTAATACCATAACTTATTGTGAACATTGCGTTAATCCTCTTTTTTGTGAAGTTGAAATTCCAGATCATGACTATGAATGCGGAGATAATAACTGGGACCTTTTATATGGTGAAACTTGTGATTATTCTTTTAATTTAAATGCTGGTTGTCCTATTAATTATGAATGTACAACTGCATGTGTTTGTCAACCTGCAGGCGAAGGTTGCTTAGCGTATGAGTCACCTGTTAGTGTTAATGCACAAAACGTTTTTTTATCTAGAACTATTCAAGTAAACTGGATTCCTCCTCAAAATAACTGTGAAAATTTTGATTCTTTAGAGCTTTTGAGATGTATAGATGAAGGTGAAAATAACTGCGATTATCTAAATGGTTATACGCAACTTGCAACTTTAGATAACACCGCCAGTAGTTATGTTGATTCAAATAATATTATTAAAAAAATGAATTACTGTTATATTGTAATTGCCAATTATGGTGATCAGCAAGCTCAATCTTTAAAAGCTTGTGCAGAAACAGGAGAGGATATTTGTATGGATGCAGATAACAACGATTTCTTCTGTTATGAAGGAGATATTCAATATTGTAATTCTGCCAGTAATGAAGTTAATAATGTAGAAGAAGAAGAAAATTGTAATCCAGGATATTGCTATGATGATGCTATTTCAGGACCTTCTTGTAGAGCAGAGGGTGCTTGTGACAACTGCAATAGTCTTTATGGTTTATATGCAAGTTTTTCTTTAGATAATATTGGAACTTTTTCACCATCACATGGAGCCAACATTGGTTGTGATGATTTACTTGAACAAAATATTTGTTTCTTTGATAAAACAATTGGTAGCGTTGATAAATTGTACCAATGTTCAGAAGTCAGTTCTTGTTATGATTATTTAACGCAAGATACTTGTGGATCAGATCCTTGTGGCAAATTTGAAAATAATGATTGTGAATGGAAAGAATATGGTTTAAGTATGGGTATTTGCGCAGCAACAGATCCTAATGAACAACAATGTGATCTTTGTGTTGAAGGAAACCCTATATTCCCTCTTTGTAATAAAAATCTTTGTTCAAAATTTGGAGATTGCTATTTTAGTTTTGATAATGATGATAATGCTCAATGTTCAAACATGGCAGATACTAGTTGTAAAAATTATGCTACTTATGATGATTGTGTTGCATCTGATGGCGAATTTTCTTTAAATCAAGAATCAATCGCAGGCGGAATATTTAATTTAAGTTTTGATGATAATAGTGTTATAACTTACAGTGATGATTATTTTAATTTTGGCAAATGTAAATGGTATGAAGGTTCTTGTTATAGAGATGCAAATAATGATGAGCCAAACATTGTTGCTCTTGCAGGTCAAGATTGTGGTTCTCAACAAGATTTTAAATGCTTAAAAGATTTTGATAATCCTTCAAGTTATTTAATTACTCCAGACATTTTTGTTTCTGGTGCAAATTTAAATATTGGAGTTGGAGTTTATGATGCTACATATTATGAACATCCAAATTCAATACAGGTATTTTCTTGTTTTGATAATTGTCCTCAAACTGAAACCTCAGAGAATTATCAAAGAGCAGAAGAAAGAATTATTCATAAAGATTTTGCTTATTCTCAAGCAACAGGAATGGATCGAGAAGCTCACACAATTTATTATTATGCTAGAGATCCTGCAAAAAATTTAGAACCTTTGAATGAATTTAATTTCTTTGTTGATAGAAAAAGACCTGAGTTAGAATTCCAATATGTTTATGATTCGCATGTTTCTGAAGATGATGTTTGGCGCAGCAACGTTAATGCATCTTTAATATTTCATGAAAATGTAACTTGTAATATTCTATTAAAAAAAGATGGCGAATTAATTCCAGGAATTCCTTCAGTTTCTGAAACCAGGAGTTCTTTATTTGAATTACAATTCTTCAATCTCCAGGATAGCAATAATTATAATTTAGATCTTGAGTGCATTGATGATTATGGTAATCCTTCTTTGAATAATTCTGCTGAAATGATTATTGAAGGTGATAAAAGTATAACAAATGTTCGTCCTAATAAATTAGTTTTTGGAACTCTTGAACACACCATCAGAATTGATACTGCTAATCAAGCTGTTTGCAGATATAGTACTGAGAAAGAATTATTTTCTGACATGTTTCAAGAAAGATCAGAACCTTATAATCATGTATTTCAAGGAGAATTTGAAAGAACAAGTAATGGTAAAGAACACGCTCAAGAATTATCTTTTTTAAATTCAGGAATTTACAGATTTTTTACTGCTTGTGAAATTACTTATACTAATCCTGATGGTTCAACTTACACAGATATCACTGAAGATAATGAAGGAGACATTATCATGTTTTCTATTGATCGCGAACCTCCAATAACTTTACTAAATAAAACTCTTCCACCGCCCGAAACAGAAATGAGTTTTAACAGATATTATGATTATGTTACTATGAAATTCCAATGCTTTGATGTCATAAAATATAACGATGGTCCTAAGCAATGGTATCTTTATGATTATGGTTGGGACGGAAGATTTAACTGCGAAAATTTTATGCTTTGCGAAGTTCAAGAAGGTGAAAGTGTATGCGATCTTTATGAACAAGAATTAACTCATTATGAAGAATTAGTATTTGATGAGCCCCACATTCAAAACCATACTTTCATGTTTTACTCTGTTGATGCAGGCGGAAAAACTGAGAATGTAAGAACCAACACAGTTATGATTGATAACACAGTTCCTGATTTTTCTTTTAGAGCTTTAAAAAATGGACATGAAGTAGAGGAATTAACAATTGGAACTTACACTTTAGATGTTCAAACAACAAAACAACTTTCAGGAGTAATACAATTTACAGCAATTAGGGGTGCTGATTGGTTTGACATAGAAAATTTTCTTAATCAGGATGGTTTTGGATTCCAAGGTTATTTTGAATTGTCATCAGATTTATTTTATAATCAAATTGGCCAACTAACTTTTACTATGGACGTTATGGATAATAATGGCTTGAGAACAACTTATATTGTGGATATGCCATATGATACAACTTTTCCTGAAGAACCAATTCTTAATCCAATATTTACAAATAGTCCATCATATGAAGATAACTTAGGCAATTTTTATCCTTTCAAATATTATTCTGGACAAGTAATCTTAACTGATGGAACTGTTTTTGAAAATACTTATTTCACAAATGATCAAAATTTATTTGTTACTGGAATTAGTCCAATAGGTTTAGTTGAATTATTTGTTGCACAGCAACCAAATGATTTTGTTAATACACAATACAGTTATCCATTAAATGAAGATAATGGTTTTAACAACTACAATGATTATAGATCATCTCAAACAACGATTGCTGAAACAAACTATTTAGCAGGCACTAATGTGGTCACATTAGAAGGAGGGCCTAATAGCCAATATTGGGAAATTGGAAGATACATAGCCTTTACTAATTCTCAAAATACTAGAACTTCTTATCACAATTTTGGAAAATTATATAGGATTGTTGATGTTCAAACATCTACTGATGGATTAAACACTGAAATAAGCTTTGTGCCTAATTTAGAAGCAGATATTAATCCAGGCGATCAAGTGTATGTCTTTGCAAAAGATCGTTTAAACACTTGGTTTGGAATTTCTTTAAATTTAGATTATAATTTTATAGGTGAGAACAATAATGTTTTCTTTGCAAGAGTCACAAATGAGCTGGGTAATAAACAAAGAACTAGTTATATGAATCTTTTCTTTGATAATGAAAACCCAACCATAACAAATATTGATCCTTTGCCAAATAGTGGTTTAATAACTAATCCTGATCAAATCTTAAATATTACTATTGTGGAAGATGCAAGTGGTTCAGGAATAAAACCTTCCAATGTTAAATTATCGTTTGAACAAAATGGTGTAACTAATTATTATTCTGGAGATCAAATTTCATTTAATTATTTAAAAACTGAAAATGGTCTTAGAATTTACAGACTTATTTTTGATCCTGCATTTTCATGGAGTAATCAAATATATTCTGTACAAGTATTCGCAGAAGATTATGCTGGGAACACACTTAACTATGGAGAATTAATTGGAGATTGTGACTTTGATTGTTCTTGGAATTTTGAAGTTGATACAAATGCAGTTTCAAGACCTAAATTTTCTTTAATTGATGCCTTTGAACTTAACCCTGGAATTTTTGGTTGGTCAACAAATGATGCAACTCCAAGTTTTATTTTAAATTATACCAAAAGATTTGATGGAACGCCTGAAACAACAAACATAATTCTTTCAGAAGTTGAAATTATTGGAAATACCATTTACTCTGCTTCTTGTTCAGAAATAGAATTTAATATTTATTTATGTCAAGCAGATTCATCTCTTCCTGAAAATTTATATGAGCTGACTGCATATTCAAACAAAGATCTTGGAGGAGGAAATTTAGGCCCTGATAGTTATCACATATTTAATTTAATTATAGATCAAACAGCCCCAGAATTCACACTAGAGGCTGAAACTCCTAGTGGAACAAGTTATTTTACAAGCGAAGAAGAAATAGCTATTCATGCAGATTTAATAACTACAGAATATGATTTAATGGGAATTATTCATGTTGGAAATCAACAATTAACCATAACTCCGACAAAAGAGGATAATAGGTTTACATTTTTAATCCCAGAAACATTTGATTGGGGGGAAGAAGGAAGTAAAATTGTTAATGTTGAAATAACTGATTTTTCAGGATTAACAAATACAGAACAAACAATTGTGATTCTTGACTCTTCAATTCCTACAATTGAAATAACTCAAATAATTGCAGAAAGATACTTTTTAAATTCCGATAGAAATGTGACTGTTGGAAATACTGATTTAACAGTTAGAGGCATAGTAAGCGAGGATTCATATTCTCTATGCTATGGCGAACAAGGAGGTGAGCAAGACTGTTTATTCAGATGTGTTGGTGATGAAACTAATTGTATAAGTGCAGATAATGACTTTGAAATTAGCATGATTCTTGATGGAGGCATATCTATTGAACGATTAAATACTTTAATTTTAAGTTCAGAAGATTACGCTGGAAATGAGATGAGCGAATCTTTATTTGTGCTCTTAGATCTTAGAGCTCCTGCAGAACCAACTATCATTATTGAATAGTTTTGATAAAACAAATGAAAAAAATATCAATAATATTATTCCTGATATTGCTATCTAGTTTTGTAACTGCAGTAGATATTGATATAACTAAAACTTTGATAAATACTAATAATTCTAATCCTCAAATACTTGTTTCATATGATGAACCGGTTGAAATAATTGATAATAGTTTATTCAGATTAGATAGATCTTTTGGAATAACTTTTCAATCAAGTAATAATAAGGATTTCATATTTACTCCTACAAGTTTTCTTCCAAACGGTCTTTACATGCTTAATATAACTGCCGTAGATAATGTTTTTAATTCAATAACTGTTACTCAACCATTCATAGTTGATTCTCCTTATATGAATATTTGGATTGAAAATCCTGGTTTTGGAGTATCAAATGAATCTGTTTTTAATTTAACTGTTAGAAGTGAAAGAGTTTCTTATTGTAAATATGGATTTTCACCTAATGAAGAACCTAGTTTTTATTTACCGTATACTTTTGATTTACAAGATGGACAAAACCATATTTTATTTAATGTGAATTCTCCGCAAAGTTTTAGTTTGACAAGAAATTCTCCTGATGCAGGAGGAAAAGAGAAAAGTCTATATGTTGAATGTAATGATTCTTTTGGAATAATTCATCCTTCAAATTTATACATTGCTTATGATGAAACACCACCAATATTGGGAGTTTTATTAACTCCCAATCCTATTACTGACCCTGAACTACCTTTTGCAGAATTGATAGTTAACGCGAGCGATAGATCAATTTGCAAATATAACGGAGTTCTTTTTCCTGGAGAAAATAAATCAATTTTTTCTTCTTATAAAAAAGATCATGTTGTAACATTAGATTTTACAGATTTAACTTCTTTAACTGGTGCAGATTTATTTTCAGAAAAAAACTATCTTTTTGATATTGAATGTATGAACCTTGCAGCTTTAACTTCGTATTCTAATGATCTGCTGTTAACAGTTAATTTTGAAGAAGAATTTGACATAACTATGACTAGTCCTGAAGAATACACTAATCTTAATTCAATTCCTTTTAATATTGTTACAAGCGTTACAACTCCTGGGGGTTGTTTATTTGGAATTAATTCTCCTAATAATAATTTTGATATTTCTCAAGGAAATATTTATTATTCTGAAAATTTAGGTTTTTTAGAAGAAGGAGCACACACATACCAGGTTAACTGTCTTTCAAGTTTTGGAGATAGAACTGAAGATTTTACTTTTTATATTGATAGAGTTAGACCTGAAAATTTGACAATAGATATTCAAAATCCTACTTGTTCTCTTACAAGTGTTAGAGGAGAATTATCTGCTCAAGATGATGGAGAAATTGATTTTTTTAATTACACCATAACTAAAGATAATCTTGTATTAGCTGAAGACATTACAGAAGGAGATTTACTTGAACTTTTATCTTTAGAAAATCAAGCGCATTATAGATTAAATGTTAAAGCTTACGATCAAGCAGGAAATGTTGTTGAAGGAACTAAAGAATTTCAAGCAATAAATTCTTCAGCTCCTATTTGCGATTTTAATTCACCTGCAACAACAATTAATACCTTGCTTACATCGGATGGTATGATTATAGATATCGTGTGTATTGATCAGGAATCAGGTTGTATGGATCGATTTAATTTTGGAATATCAACCACTAATGATTGTGAAGCAAACACTGGCATGAACTTAGGCGAAAGCATCACTGTGACTGAAACATCTACTGTTTGTTGGACTGTTTATGATAAAAACTTTAACAATAAATCTGATTCAAAATTAATTCAAGTTGTTAATTTAGAAGATGCTTATCCTGCACATTGTTTTAATAATGAAACTGATCCTTTTGAAAGCGATGTTGATTGTGGAGGAGAATGTGCTTTATGCACAGAAATTGGTTCTTCTTGCGTTGATAATAGTGATTGCGCAACCAATTCTTGCGATATTTTCATAGGTGAATGTGTTGAACCAAGTTGCGATAATGAATATGTTGATGGATTAGAATCAGATTATGATTGCGGAGGATTATGTGATCCTTGTGCAGATAGAATGAATTGTAATTTTAATCAAGATTGTAGTTCAAACTATTGTTTTGAAAATCTTTGTACTTCAGAATCAGATACTAATAACAATGAAACAAATTCTGATTCAGATGTTAATAATAATCAGAATAATGATGATTCTGAAAATCAAATAATAGCTATTCCCAATGATAAACAAAGTTTTATCGGTTGGGTTTTCATCATAATAGGTTTAATACTGATAATTTCAGGAGTTATATTTTTATTTTTGAAAAAAGATGGTTTTGAAGAAATAAGACTTATTAACAAAAAAGAAAAAGCGCCCTTGGAAACAACTGATGAAGAAATACAAGTAGAAAGAACATTGGAATCAAGAAACTTTGAAAAAAATATTTCTAAAAGAAAAGAACGACGAAGTAAATTGATTGAAGCATTTGAAAAAAATTCTGATGATAAACAAATTAATATAAAAGAGAAAAAAGATATTAATACAACAAAATCTAAAACTTCTTCTCAAACAAAATTAACTGATGAAGAACCTGTAAAAAAAGAAAGATCAGGATATGTTATGTTAGATGAAATTGAAAAAGAACATTTTAAAGAAGAAGATATTGGTCAAGATGTTTTTGAAAAATTAGAATTAATAGCTAAACAAGTTGAAAAAAGTGAAAAGAAAAAAGAACTTGACATAAAAAATAAAAAAGTTTCTAATGATGAAAAGAAACAAAAAACTCTCAATTCAGAATCAAACAACCTGATTCAAAAAACTTCTTCAACAAAAGAAATAATCAATTATTCTCAAGATGATATATTTAAAAAATTAGCTGAAATGAGCGGTAAAAACACTTCAACTGTTAAAAAATCAGTCGATAAAGAAGAAGTTTTTAGTAAAGACATGATGAATGTTTTTGCAAATGTCACATCTAAAAAACAAATTGATACAAATGTTTTTAAGGCCATATTATCACAACTATTGAAGAAAGGAACAATTTCAAAACAAACAGTTGCAGAAATTTTATTTGAATTTATGGATAATGAATTATTAAGTAAAAAAGAAGTTGCGAGTTTGTTCAGAGAATTAAATATTCATGAAAAATGAAACAACTAAAATTAAATGTTTTTGAGCAACAAAATTTACTGAGGTGTAGATTTTGAAGGGACAAATACAACAAGTTTTCATATATATATTAACTATAATAGTTGTTGGACTGATTCTTTTAGTAGGATATAAAGCAATTATTAATATCATGGAAAAAAGTTGTGATGTGGAAACAACTAAATTTGCAAGTAGTTTAGAAGAGTCTATTGGCAGATACACCGATAGTGGCTCTTTTCACACAGTAGATCTTAAAGCTCCTTGTGAAACGTTAGAAGTTTGTTTTGTAGATCCTGATACAACAAGCATAAACTCGGGCTATGCAATAATTGATGATAGTGTTAATGCAGGAATAAAACAAAATATTTTTCTTATAAAACCTGGGTTAATAGAACCATTTGGTTATTTTCCGAGTATAGATGTACAATCAAATATTCTTTGTGTTGAGAATACAAATGGATTTATAAGAATGTCATTTGAAGGTTTAGGACAAAAAACAAGAGTTACGGTTGAAGAGGTTGTTAACTGATGAAAAAAGCTCAATTGAGCACACAATTTAATTGGATTTTTGTGTTCATTGTTGGAGCAATCATCCTAATATTTTTTTTATATTTAATTCGTGCTCAAACAAAAAGCGCAGATAAAGAACTTACAGGAGATATTTTAAAAAATCTTGAAACTGTTGTTAAAAGTTCTGAATCAACAGCAGGAGTTGTGAAAGTAATTAATATTCCTTCATCAAACATAAATTTTTTTTGTCAAGAAGATATTTCTTATTATGAAATTGGTTCGTTAAGAAGAGACATTCCTTATGATATTATTTTTTCAGAAGATAAACTTATGGGCGATAAGATTGTTAGTTGGACTCAAAGTTGGAATGTGCCTTTTAGAATTTCTGTTTTCCAATATGTTTCAACAGATAACATTTATTTTTTAGTTGTACAAGATGATCATGGTCTTGCAGACGAATTGTTTAATCTTCTTCCAGCTAATATCTCAAAAAATAAAATTTCACAAACTGATTTAATTAAAGATTTGAATTTTGATCATTATAAAATAATTCAATTTAAGGATTCTGAATTCACCGGGACAATTGAACCTGTTCAAGGAGTTGACTCACTCATAATTAATGCTCCATATGGACTTAATGCTTATGGACAAATTGAATTTGTTAATGAAGGAGTGAGCGTTGGTTTTTTGAAAAAAGAATCTTTGTTAGGAGCTATTTACTCTGCAGATTCAAACTATTATAATTGCACCATGAATAAAGCATTCAATCGTTTAGAACTTTTACTTAATCTTAATAAAAAAAGACTTGCGGAGCTTGAAACTTTTGTTAGTGATACTGATTGCAACACAACCTATAGTTTCTCATATGATGATATGGATGAAATGATTAATCATATGAATATTCAAGAAGTTGAAAATCTTCATATTTTATCTGAAAGAATTGCTAGAGATAATCAAAAACTTATTAGAGGAAGAAATTGCCCTTTAATCTATTAATTAAAAGGTTTTTATCATGAACAAAAAAGGACATAAAAAAGGTCAAGTTGAAATGGGCGAATCAATAGCTATAATAATAGTTGTTTTAATATTAATTATTCTTTCAATGGTTTTTTATGCTAAAATAAAAGAATCTAGCATCAATGATAAAGGTATTTTATTTGAAGAACTTGATATTGTTAAAATTTCTCAGATAGCCTATTCTTTACCAGAGATTCAATGTTCATTTGCGAAAGCATCAGAACAAGGATGTATTGATTATCTTAAAGTCATATACTTGGCTGAAACTATTAATCAAAGTTATTATGGAGATAATCAAGTTTACTTTTATTATAGACAATTATTTGGTAAGTCGAAAATTTGGATTAAAACAATCGAATTAGATGGAACTAGTAATGAAAAGCTATTGTACAGCACAAATTCTTCAGGTAACAAAAACACCATCAGAATACCTATATCAATTTATGATACTGTTAAAAATAAAAATGTTTTTGGTTTAATGATAGTTGAAAAATATGAATAATTACAAAAATAAAAAAGGACAAATGGAAATAATGGGCTTAATAGTGGTAGTGGTTCTTTTATCTTTAGGAATGTTTTTTGTAGTTTCATTTCAAATTCAAAAACAACCTGAACAAATTAAACAAGATTATGATGACGATCAGCTCGCATCAAATTTTATTCTAGCATTTCTTAAAACAAGCGCTGGATGTCAAGAATACACTATTCAAGAAATGATTCAGGATTGTGCTACTGAAAGAAATCTTTATTGTTTTGCACTTAATTCTTGTGCTTATGTAAATCAATCTGCAAATTACTTAATTACAGAAACTTTTGATGATTGGAATAAAAAATATAACTTTACAATTGAAGGTTTACCTGTAAATATAAATTTTCAAAAGAATTGTTCAAGATTTCAAGATAAAGATTCAAGCATACAGCCTATAAGTCTTTATCCAGTTACTTCTAGGTCTTCAACTGTTAAACTTGATGTGTGTAGATAGCGTTAAAGATCGTCGAAACTTTTTTATATTGTAATAACTGATTTTACTACATGAGCAGTAGTGAAGATGGTGAAGGCGATATGGGAAATATTGTTATAATAATATTTGGACTAATAGTTATTTTTGTTATTTTTGCAGTTGTAATGTTTACTAGAGGTATTTTATCATCACCATGAAAAAAGGTCAACATATTATAGCAGGACTTGCAATTGTGGTTGCAGCATCAATGGTTCTACTTTTAACAATTCCAATTATTATGAGAGGTTTTGATACAACTCTTAGAGGAGCACAATGTTTAGCAGCAGTTACTTTTAAAACAGGAACTACAGTTGAAGGAATGGAAGGATTTGTTAATTATGAGGGCCTTGATAGTGCGTGTCCGAAATTTACAGTTGATATATATAACAAAAAGACTGCAATCAAAGAACGAGATAAAACTATTAAAACAATTAAATATGATGAGTTAAATTCAGATATTGTTAATGGAATTATAGCTGATGAACTAAAAGTTTGTTGGTATGAATATGGCGAAGGAAAATTAGATATTTTTTGGATTCCAGGAAATTGGTTTGCAAGATTGTTAAAAGGCGTTTCTGCAGATGTAAAAGGTTGCAGAGTATGTACTGAAATAAGTTTTGATGAAAGTGTTCCTCAACAAACATTCACAGGGTTATATGAATACTTACAAACTCATGAAAAAGCCAATCAAAAAAAAGTGACTGTTACAGAAAGTGGAACTTATTACAAATATATCGCTGAAGATGATCACTCTTGTAATCAAGACCATTTAAACTCTGTCGAAGGAGATAATTGTTGGGAACAATACGCTTTTACCAATGGATTAAAAATTAATGAAACACGCATTCATACAAGTGAAAAATATTTAGTCATAATAACTAGACAAGGAGTTAAAGAAGGTCAAGGAACTATAAATACTTATATTGTTGATGAACAAGCTTATCAAAACAGAAATTTCTGTAAAACTAGCCTTCCATTCAGATGAAAAAAGGTCAAATGCCACTAAAAAATTTGCTCATTGGAGCAGTTCTAGCAATTGTACTAATTTTAATTCTCACTACTTTTTCATATAGAGTATATTATGGAATAAAAGATAAACAATCACAAAGTGAATGTGTAAACAGCATTTTAGAACACTCTGAAATGGTTAGCGTAACTGGAGGGACATATGCGCCAGAAATAAAATGTTTTACTAAAAATGAAACTTTAGAGTCTCAATCAGAAACTGAGGCAGAATTAGCATTAGCAGAACACATGCGTTTATGTTGGGAACAATGGCAAGAAGGAAATATTAATTTATTTACTGAACATTCAACTTATTGTCATCCGTGCTACATATTAGATTTTAAAAATAAAAAAATCGAGATTAATGATTTTGAAAAATTCTTAATTGAAACACCCATACATGGAAAAAATTATTCTTACATGCAATATTTTACAACCACAACCAATGATAGAGATTTTGCAGCAGAAACTTTGGAATCAAATCCTGAACTTGAAAAAATTAAGAGTGATTATAAAACAGATACTAAAAAAATTGTGTTGTTTATATACACTAAAGATGAAGATTTAATAGCAGAATACACTGGTTTAACTGCTGGAATTGTAGGTGGAGCTACAACAGGAGTTATTATTGGAGGTGCAGCAGGTCTTTTTTGCGGACCTTGGGCAGGAGGATGTATGAAAGCAGGCGCAATTCTTGGAGGATTTATTGGAGGAGGAATTGGAGGTATGATTGCTAAATCAACTATTGGAGATTATCCTCAATGGTTATCAATTATTCAAATAAGAGACTATAAACCGCAAGAACTCAAAGATTTAGGGTGCCAAATAGCCCCTTCAAAACAAAGCTAATCAAAACAAATAAATACTTGTAAAAAAGAGGTCATAATATGAATAAAAAAGCAATGGATGTAATGTTATTTTCAATAATCTCTATAGCTATAATTATTGTAGTTTCATTAGGAGTTATATTGAATCAAACAGGCATCATGGACAATATTTTAGGAGTTATATTTTAAACAATGGCTCAAGACACACTTCAAAACTTGATTTTATTATTGATCGCAGTAATGATTTTTGCATCTATAATAGTTGCAAAACCTGCTGCATTGGTAAATCAATTGAATGACTTACAAGAAAAGATTTTCCCTTGGAAAGAATATGGTGGCGAAACAGTTTTATCAACTAGCTCAAGCACATTTGCAGAAAATGTTGTTATTAAATATGATCTTCCTTCGAAAACAAATGTTAAATTTACAATTATTAATAGCTCTAAAATAATAGTTGGCTATAAAGATTTTGGAGAACAGAAAAAAGGTTCTTATGAATATTCTTGGGACGGGAAAAATAACGGCGGACAAGAATTAATAGATGGATCATACACAATTAATTTAACTACTAAAGATGGATCTTTTTTAATTGATGTAAATAAAAGAACCTTTGTGCTTTTGGAAATAACTCCTAATCCTTTTACTACTTGGACAGATGTTAAATTTATTCTCTATAAAGAAGCTGAACCAATAGTACATATTTACGATGATAAAAAAACATTAGTTGAAAGTTGGACTTTAAAAAATAGAGATGTTGGAAGAGAATTATATGTTAGATTTGGAGAAGTTTGGGCTTATAAAAATCCTGTTGAAGCAGTACAACCCGGAACATATTTTATTCAATTAACAACTCCTGCATATAAATCACCACAAGTACCTGTTATTAAATCATCTTGAAAACTTACAAAAAATTTATATACTCTAGGCTCTAAAAATATGATGTGTGAGGTGAAACAAACATGATCAATAAAAAAGCTCAAGGAATAAGCATAAACACAATAATAATAGCAGCAATAGCATTACTAGTTCTAGTCATACTATCAGTTCTTCTTTTAAGAGGCGGTGGAAACATCGTTGATGGGACTGCTTGTGAAGGAGTTGGTGGAACTTGCGCATCAAGTTGTAGCGATTTATCCACTGGAACTAACATTTTCACAAGACATACAACTGCCATGTGTGAAACTGATGGTGATGTTTGCTGTGTGACTTTAGGAGAATAATAAAATGATGTCTAAGAAAGGACAAGGAATAAGCATAAACACAATAATAATAGCAGCAATAGCACTTTTAGTGCTCATTGTTCTTGCTTTTCTAGTTGCAAACGCAGGACAAGAAGCACATGAAGGAACTAGCTGCACATACGCAGGCGGCACATGTAAAGATTCTTGTGACACTGCATATAGAATTGCAGATGGCAATTGTGCTGCAGGTACTTGCTGTTCACCTGTTCCTTTACGTTAACGATGAATAAAAAAGGACAAGCCATTGAGGCATTTGCAAAGATTGGATTAGCATTATTATTCTTAGCAGTCATTGCATATTTAATCTATATAGGTGCAAAAGGTTATCAAGATGGACAAACTTGTCAAGGCATGACAGGAAATCCTTGTAAATTAGTTTGTGACCCTGCAACAGAAGAAGAAATACCTCTGCCTGAATGCAGAGCAAAAGGAGAAATGTGCTGCAAACCAAAACCAGAAACTCTTAACAATAACCTTGGGCCCGGTTCTAACAATGATGATTCTAATGGTGAAACGCCCGGAGAATCTTATGATATACAATTTAGTTTACGTAGACAAGACGGCTTAACTCTTGGCAGAAAATTTTTAGTTAATCAAAAACAAGAATTATACGCAACGTTTACTGGATCAGATGTAAACACTAATACTCTTTGTTCTGTCAGAATATTTTATTCAACAGATTTAATAAGTCTGGCGGAGAATACCAGAACCATTGATGAATTCAAATTTTTTAAATGCACACAAGGGAAAACATTTGATTATACTCCCACTCAAAATCAATTTCAATTAACATATGATTGTTCTGATTGTATACACATCCAACTAGTTGCTCACAAAGGAGAAACAGAGGTTAGTGATTGGATTAATCTTATGGGCGAAAAAACTTACAAATTTTCTTTAGAATCACTAATTCCACCAATTACACCTATTGAAACAGACACTTGTCCTTATACAACTTGCAATGACATAACTGTTTCCACAGATTGTAATAATCCACCTTTTGAATGTGAAAACATTATTGAAGGTTGTGTGTGGGAAAATAATGTTTGTTATAGTTGTGAGCAAGCAGACTGTAATTTTTATAATAATAGAGAAAGATGTCTTGGAAGCAATATTCATTGTCAAAATGAAAACACTGAAGATAATTGTTATTGGAGTTCTCCAAGTTTATGGATTGACTCTTGCAAAACTTGCGGTTATAATACACGATTTTGCTACAACTATAATGATAGATGGTCTTGTGTTTTAGATTCTTGCGAAGTTGCAGAAACCACAGGCGGATGTTATTGGAATCCTGGTGCTTTAGGAAACGGCGATTGTGGTATGTGCCCTGCATTTAATCCTAATGGTAACTCGTGCAGCATTTATGATACCAGTGATTTATGCTTAGAAGATTCATGCGGATATGATGATAATCAAGGAGTTGATTGTGTGTGGGAAGAAAATCACTGTGCAACAATAATCGAAACACCCGCATAATAAGGAGATAAAAAAATGATGAAAAAAGGCGGAATTCAAATTGAACTTATTTTAATGGTTGCAGCAGTCATAATGCTATTTGTTCTGGTTGGAATATACATGAAAATTGGCCCCTTAGCAGATAATAGTACTGCAGTAGTAGATTCTTGTTCAAAAGGAAATTTTAATATGAAAAATCCTACTTGTGTGACTTTACCTAGTGAATGCATGGGAGATTATATGCTCTCAGATAAAGGAGAATTCAAAAACTGCGGACAAGAAAAATATTGTTGTTATATTCCTAAATTAGAAAGTTTATTGGCTTAAAAATGAAAAAAGGTTTATTTTCTTTTACAACGAATATCGCTTATATGGCTGCGGCCATTCTAATTGTATTTCTAATAATATTTGGATTTGTAAATACTTTCTTTAATAAAGATCAAGCCAGCTCAAGTTTTGAAGATTACACTCATGTCATTATTAGTGTTGAAAACATACTTTTTAGTGATACAAAAAAAACTGACACTTTAGTATTAACATTAGATCCAAAATATGTTTTGGCAGCATTTGATTATGATCAAATAACTATTAGCGGAGTTGGAAGTGTAATTCAAACCAACACTATGAGTACGACTATACCTCAAAGCACAGATATTTATACTGTTAAAGAAAAACCTTCTAAATGTGAAAATAAAGCTTGTATATGCTTATTTAAAGCTAAAGGCACCGAATTAGGTAAATTAATTGGATGTAAATACTTTGAAGAAAAAATAAGATTTTACACCTTAAACAACTCTAAAGATGAATGGTTTGTAGGATCAGATAAAACTGGTTATCCAACAACTTATTTTCCAGATAAAGATTTTAAATATAAAGAATTTCTAATTAAAAGACCCTCTTCATATGCAAAAGGATTATTTGCAACTTCAATGTATCTCGAAGCAATTGAAGAAAATAATGAAATCCATATTTTAATTGCAAAAGAAACACCTTATTCAGAACAAGTAAGATATAAACTAGTTAGTACTTGTCCAGCAGGATCTAAAGGCGATTGTGAAGGAAAACATTTTGATCAAGTAATATATCAAACCAGCAAATCATATAGTTGCAAATATGATGAAAATAATGATAATTGTATTAATGAAACAGTTGAACCTTGCGGTTATGATGAACTCGATATAACTAATAATTTCTGCGACTGCGGAGGAATAGCTTATGGAAATGGCTATTGTTTAGGCGATGAATTTTTCCCTAAAATATTTGAGGATCCTCTTTACATAGAAAAATGTGGCGATTATGATAACTTCCAAAATTGTGTTTTTGATCCATATGATATGAGAGACAAAGGTGCTGCCTGCAGAATAAAAACAGGTTTAGGAGGAAGTTTCTGGTCTGGATTAACTGATTGGTTTGTTGAAGATGGCTGTGATGTGTGTCCTACTTCCTGTAATGACTGTTCTTATTATGATAATGATTATCCTTGGATGAAAAAAATTGATCCTTGTGATTGTGATGGAGACGGAGTTTTCCCGGATGTGAATGAATGTAAAAAATTATTAGATATGAATTGTGGAGAAATGTATGAACATCAATGCAATATAGATTTAAGATGTGAATTATTAGATGGTGTTTGCCAACCAAAAAGAGCTAATCTAAGAAAATGTGGCCTTACAGAACAAGAAAAAATTAGTTCTGCAGGCGTTACTTGTTGCAGATTATATGATCCAAATCCAGTGGATGAGTTTCAATATGCAATTCTTGCAGTAAATGATGGTTGCAGAACTGTTTGTGGAAATGGATGGGTTGGAGTTGACATGAATTTATGTGAGCAGCATTTTGGATATTAAGTCAAAAACTATTTAAACATTCAAAGCTAATTTCTTCTAATGAATAAAAGAGGTGCGCAACGATCAAGTATGAAGACCGCTTTTCTGGCTTCCATGATCATTGTAAGTGCATTAATAATTGTGTCTATGTTTGCATTTATTTATGGTGCTATTAATGACACAACTTTTTGGCGTAATTACTACGCAAAAGATGTTGGTTTAATGATGGAAACATCTCTTGCTGGAAGAGGACAAATAGATATCACATATGATTTTTCTCATTCTTCAAAACCTTTAGTAATGACTATAAAAGATAATTTCATTGAAATGAGAGAATATAAACCTGAAAAAAATGAAGGAGAAGTAGATGAACCGACTTCCTTTAGATATGCAAAAGATAATTATAATAAAATATTTGATTCATGGATAGATATAAAAATTAATTCTCAATACTTTAGATTTTTCAAGAACTATAATAGCCTAGATGTGCTACCTATTTTTAATGATAAAATATGTCCTGATTTTAATACAAAAGCCTCTAAATCAAGCATAAAGATTTTTGTAAATGCAGAATCTTCTTTAAAAGGAACTTTAGATGTTGGTTTTGAAAGAAATGGTTTTCTAATAACTAATGATCCTGAAACAGCCGATTTAATTTTAGTAATAATTAACAGTGATGAAAATAATCTATACTTCTTTGAAAAAAAACAAGATGAGAAACACGATAAATTATCTTGTCTAATTAATAAAGAAATTTTAAACCTGAATTTTGCAAATAACTTTTTTGCAGAAAATACTGAACAAGATTTATTTAAAGGACTTGGATTAGGACTTCTTATCCATGCAGATTATAACGATCAACAAATGGATTTTGCTAAAGCATTAATCCAAGGAGTAACTGATTATTATGACTGATGAAACTGGCGAAGGACCAGAAATGTGGATTATAGAAAAAATACCTGAAATAATCTTTTTAGGCATAGCACTATCAACAATAGTTTTAGTAACATTCTTTTTTATTATGAATAACTTAGAGACAAATCAAACAGAAATAAGTGTGTTTTTTAATAGGATGATTTATTCTGAAAATGGAATTTCATATCATGATACTGTTAGTGGAAGAACATTCATGGGAATTATTGATATTGATAAATTAGATTCTTCAAAGCTAGAACAATCAATCCAGTATCCCTCAGACAGATTAATGGCTGCAAAGTTAACTCTTGGAACAAGAAAACCTGTTTATTATCATGAAGGATGGTATGAGAACTTTGAAGCATTAGGTAAATCTGGTTTAAGAGGTTTAGGTGGAGTTGATTATGTCAAAAAAGATTTTTATGTAACTTATATTGAAAATGGTACTTTTGATAGCGCCATTCTAAGAATTGAAATTGTGAGGCCTAGATCATGAAGAAAGGACAAGCAAATTTTGTTAGCGACATGTTTGTATATATAGGTTTTGCATTTATTATAATAATAGTTTTTATCCTAATAGCCCATTCAAAAAGTTCTATAAAAGAAAATATGGCGGGACAAATATCTAATTACAATTCTAATAATATGCTTTTAATTTTTATGAAATACCAAATAAGTTTTGAAGGTAAAGATATGAGCGTGAGTGAATTACTAAACCTTTATGAAGCCCAATCTTCTAAACAAAACATTGGTGATACAACTCTCAGATTTAAAAACAAAATTAAAGAAACTACTGAGAAATTCTTTAATTTAATTTACAAAGAAAATTGGCGAGTCGACTATAAATTTTCAAATGATGAATTTTATGTTCCTGCAACCGCAAAACAAGTGAAAACAACTTCCAGAACTTCTGGCAGAGACCCTGTAGTTGTAACAGAAGAAAATTATGCTAATCCTGTTCGCATAATTATCCCTTCTATTAATGGGAAAACAGTTGAAATAATGTTTTTTGCTCCAAAAGACAAACCATTCATAAATTTAAAAGAGGTTTATAATGAATAAAAAAGGACAAGTAATGGTGCTGTTTATTGCCATTTTTGCAATTATAGCAATTATTTCCATATTTGTGGCATTTAGTAATAAATATTCTGGAGGAACCTTTAATGGCGAAAAAGGAGTTATAGGTTCTTATGCTGCAGCATTAATTAATGCATATCAAATTCAAGAAGAACAACTAATATATTTAGATGAACTAACTAAAAATGCAGCCTATAAATCTATTTTAATTACTGCAGAAGATGGCGGACTCATGAGTGCCGATTGTAAAGCAGGAGTTTATTTTTACTGGAACGATGAAACTAAAACTTGTTTTCCAGATGCAAATAAAACTATTTTAAATTATTTTGAAACAAAACTACTTGAGGAAGTTAACACACATAATTATTTTGTAAAAGGATTTCATGATATAAACCTTAAAAATAATGAAACACTTGATTTTATTGGTTTTGGAGATAATATTGTAAGTTTACCGATAGAAATTACTGGTACAAACGCATGCAAAACAAGTATCAAAGATAAATCCAGTGTTGACTTATCAGAAGTTCAAAATTTCTTAATTAATTCGCCTGCAAAAACTTCTGCACAAGTATTTTTAGACAAAGGAGATGAAACAGGCATAGATCCAGTGTTTGCATTAGCATTTTTCAAACATGAATCGCAACTAGGAACTTTAGGTGTCGCTTCAAGAACTAGATCAATTGGAAACATAAGACCATCAAGTAGTTGTCAAGAAATAATTAGTCTTTCTTGCATTAACCCTAATCAAGCTCCAACCAGACAACAATGTTTAGTAAATAATTGTGCACAATGTGACTTTGTTGACTGCCCTGCAACTGTAGATGTCACCGATATGACAGAAGTTAGAACTAATTGTTTTTGCGGATATAATTCTTGGGATGATGGAATAAGAGCATGGTTTGATTTAATAAATGGACCTGTATATATACAATCAGGAAAAGATTCATTAGAAGAAATAGTTCCTGTCTATGCGCCGTCAAATGAAAATAATGTTCAAGCATACATTACATCTGTTAAAAGCATTGCCAGCTATTACAAAAATCTTCCTTGCAAATCACAGCTAGGAACCTATACTTATAGACCAAGTTTTAGAACTAGTATAGAGTATAATCTGAGTGTATATGAATCATTAGAAACCTTCTCCAAAGAAGCAATAATTGATTGTAAAGATGATGTAGCTAACTGTTTAGATAAAAAAATTGATTTATTCAATCAAGTAAATAATGAACAAATTGTTCCGGTCGATATTTGTGAAAATGGACCTGAAAAACTTTTCAGAGTTTTTTCAGAAAAATTAACTGATTGTCAAGATTCATGGGGAAATAACTGTAAATGTAGAATAACAGAACCTTATTCACAAAGCCAACTTGAAGAAGATAATTATGTAATAAGTTTTAATGAGCGAGGTAATTGGATGATTTTAGCATTAGAATCCCCTAAACTACTAACTGCGATTGCACCTTTAGAAAATATTTGGTATCCAAAATCTTTAAGCTTTAAAAATGATGGAACTCTTGAAAATGAACTTCTTTTCGCGACTGGCTCACAAGAATTCACAAAAAATAATTTTAAAGCGCTATATTTATTAAATAATCAGAATTCAAAACAATTTGTTGTTGAAACCTGGACAGACACTTTAGAAAATGCTTTAACAACCTTGCCAAATACTAATAAAGAATGCATAATTCCAAAAAGCTCGTTTAATTTGTGTGCTAAAACTGGAAAAATATTACCTATATTTGACGATCAAGGAGTAAAATTTGAAGAATCAAAAATTAAGTTTTCATTAAAATTAGACGATACAATCCCTCCTCAAAAAGTTCAAACTTTAAATGCACAAATATATCCTAATTCAATCGTTCTTACTTGGAATCAAATGATCATAAATGATTTAGTTAAATATGAATTATATTATGATTCTCAAAATTTTATTCAAATAACTGAAAATGACAAAAAGTTAGATATTTATCCTAAAGAAGAGCTTCCTTTTAATTCAGGATTAATGTCAATTTCATCTCACAATATGAACTATGATACACTTTATTATGAAGAAACAGCAGGAAATCCTGCCAGCAGATCATATTTTTTAAGAATAAATCCTCAAACAAGATTAATCGATTTAACAAAAGAAAATTTCTTCGCAATTGTAGGAGTAGACAATTTTAACAATAGAAATGACCTTGTTGAAGCTTTTAAAATGTTTCCAATAATCTCAACGCCATAAATTTAAAGATTAAACATAAAGTTTTTAAAGATTTGAAAAACAACAAAATATGGGGACTATGATTACTATACCGTTAGAACATATAAAAGAGAATATAAAGACTCAAAAAAACCTTTCTGAGAAGGAAATAAACTCCAAAATCGAACAAAAATTAAAAGAATTATCAGGTCTTATTTCTGAAGAAGGCGCCGCACACATAGTTGCAAATGAACTTGGCGTTAAACTATTTATTTCAGGCGAAAAACTTACTGTTAAAAAAGTTCTTGTTGGAATGAAAAATGTTGAAGTTACTGGAAAAGTAACTAGAAAATTTGAATTAAGAGAATTTAAAACAGAGAAAAGAAGTGGAAAACTTGCAAGTTTAGTTATTGCTGATGAAACTGGTTTTATCAGGATAGTTCTTTGGAATGAACAAACAGATAAATTTAACAATATAAAAGAAGGAGACATTCTTACTTTAGAAGGAGGATATGTTCGAGATAATAATGGACGAAAAGAGATTCATTTAAGTAATAATGCCAGCATAACAATTAACCCTGCAGGTGTTTCAATTGATGTTCAAGATCAAAAAGAATCTGTAAAAAGAAAAAAATTATCTGAATTAGAAGAAAATGATGATAATGTAGAAGTTTTAGCAACGGTTGTTCAAGTATTTGATATTAGATATTTTGAAATTGATCCTGAAACCAATAAACGAGCAGTTCAGAAAGATGGTAAATACTATAGCGGGGAAAAAGAAGTTCCTGAAGTAGGATACTCATATGTTATGAACATATTTTTAGATGATGGAACAGATAATATTAGAACTGTTCTTTGGAAAAATCAAATTCAAAATTTTCTTAGCATGAGTGATGAACAAATTTTAAAATTTAGAGAAGATCCTGCCAGTTTTGAAAACATTAAAACAGATTTATTAGGTTCAATAATTAAAATTGTTGGTCGAATTAATAAAAATCAAGCATATGATCGATTAGAATTAATTGCCAATATGATTACAAAAGAAGTAAATCCGCAAGAAGAAATTGATAAAGCTAAAGCAAGCGAACAACTTCCAAAAGCTTCAACAGAATCTAATACTTCCCCTATTAAAAAAGATATAAGTGAAGTTGAAAAAGCAGTTATGGAAGAAGAAAAAATCTCCTCTCCTAATTCAGAAGAAATGATTATTGAAGAAGATGCATTATCAATAGATGATTTAGAAAACGTTAATGACTAAAAATGAATCCTTTAATTTCAGTAGTTATTCCAGCTTTTAACGAACAAAAGTATGTTCAAAGAGCTATTAATTCTATAAAAAAACAAACTTACAAAAATAGTGAAGTAATAGTTGTCACAAATGGATGCACAGATAATACTTTTGAAATTGCTAAAAAAACTGCTGATAAAGTTTATAATCTAAAAAGTAAAGGTTTAGCAAAAGCAAAAAATTTAGGTGCTCATAAATCTAAAGGTGAAATAATAATTTTTTTAGATGCAGACAGCATTCTTGAAAAACATTTTCTCAAACAAGTTGTTTTATTAGTTGAAAAAGGATATGATTGTGGTAAAGCAAAAGCAAAATCTTTCGAAAAAAGTTTTAAAATAAAATTATTTATGTGCTACCAAAATATTGGAAGTTTAATAGCTTCAGTTAGTTATAAAATTCCAGATGGTTTTGGGATGTGTTTATTTATAACTAAAAAACTTTTCTACAAACTTGAAAAAAAACATGGAGAAGTTTGGAATTCAAAAATACCTAAATTGTTAGATGTTGATTTTTTAAAAAAAGTTAAAAAAGAAGGCAAATATAAACTCGTTATGAATGCAGCAGTTAAAGCTTCAACAAGAAGATTTAGAAAATATGGTTTTCTTAAAGTTGAGATGGAAGATGCCTTTAAACAAAAAGAAGTCAGAGATTGGGGTTCTTATAAATAAAAAAACAGCATTAAAATATTTAACATAACAAATAAAAATAAGAACGCATTATCAAAAAAACCACCATATTTTAATGACCCTTTTGTTCTACCATAAATAAATATTACTCCTTGTTTAGTCATAGAATCTAATAATAAATGAGAAGAGTATCCTAACAAGAAAGATATTCCGCAGATTAAATTAACTAAAGATATAATTAAAGAAAAGATTATAGCAGCATAAAAAGTATGAAAAAATCCTCTGTGTTTAAAAAAAAAATGAGTTGAGGAAGTTCTACCAACTAAAGAACTTGCAATGTCAATATCTGGGAATATAGATCCAATTACTGCAAAAAATAAAGCCAAAGGAGCATTATAAATTATAAAGATTAATTGACCTATAAATAATCCAAATGCTAAATGAGTTACTCCTCGCATAGTTTATTTAGAAAAAGCTTTTATATAAATATTTACAAGTAAATAATATGAACATAAAACTTATTTTTAATCCTGAGGCTGGAAACAAAAAAATTGATTTAAATAACATCATAAAATTTTTTGAAAATAAAAAACACACTATAAAATTATTTATTACTCAAAAAAAAGGTGATGCAAGAAAGTTTGTATCTAAAAAAGACTCTTATGACACAATTGTAATTATAGGAGGGGATGGAACTCTAAACGAAGTCATAAATGGTCTTCAAAACTACCATGTAAAAATAGGTCTAATACCTTCTGGAACTGAAAATGTGCTGTCAAAAGAGCTTAAAATACCTTTGAATGTACAAAAAGCTTGCGAAATCATTCATAAAGGGAAAACTATTACTGCAGATATTGGATCTTCTAATGAAACAAAATTTTTGTTTGTTGTAGGAGTTGGATTTGATGCACACGCAATTAGAAATGTTAATACGAGGCTGAAAAAGATATTTGGAAAACATTCATACAAAATTGCAGCCATAAAAACCTTGTTTCAACATAAAGCAGAAGAATTAACAATTACAATAAATAAAAAGAAAACAAAAGCTTATTTTGCAATTATTACAAATATAAAAAAATATGCTGGAAATATACTTGTAGCACCAAACGCAGAATTTAATGATGGACAATTTGAATTGTGTTTGTTCAAAAATAAAGATATTTGGAGTACTATAAAATATTTAACAAGCATATCTAGCGGAAAATTGTCTAATAATAAAGATATGGAAATTTATCAAATAACAACTGCAACTATAGAATCCAAAATACCAGTTTTATATCATACTGATGCAGAAATTGGAGGAACGACTCCTTTAAAAATAAAGATTCTTCGACAAAAATTAAACATTATTGTGCCATAACACTAGCCACTGGACATTACGCCGCAGACTATTTAAATAAAACAATTCTATGTATATTGTTGCTTGAAAAAGTAACTCTCCAATCACCAACTAAAAAAACAGGTGATTTGAAACAAAATGCGAAAAGCAAGGAGGCAAATAAAATGGAGAAAATAGTAAGTATAAGTGGGAAAAATTCCCCTGAAGGAAAATTTAGGGCAGGAGCAATTACTGCAACAGTTTGGAACAACACAAATGTTAGTAAGGATGGAAATTCTATTTCTTATAAGACAGTTTCTTTAGAACGATCTTATCGCGACAAAAATAATGAATGGCAAAAAACCAGCTCATTAAGAATGAATGATCTGCCAAAAGCAATTCTTGTTCTTAATAAAGCATATGAACAGTTAGCTTTAACAGATAATTCTGAAGAGGGATCTTAAATCTCTCTTTCAAATAATCTGAGAATTTTCGAAAAAAACTAGAAAATCTTTATTAAGGAAAATATAATTAAAAAAATACAAAGGTGAAAAAAAATGGGTCAAAAGAAAAAAGAAATAACTATTGAAGATTTACCAGGAGTTGGCGCTGCAACTGCTGAAAAACTAAGAGCAGTAGGGTATGATAATTTACTAAGTATAGCTGTCGCAAGTCCTGGTGCGTTAATAGATGCATCTGGCTTAACAGAAGCCAGTGCAAGAAAAATGATCATTGCAGCCAGAGATAGCATGGATATGGGTTTTCAAACAGGTCTAGATGTTCTTGAAAAAAGAAAACAAGTACAAAAAATAAAAACTGGTAGCGAAAATTTTGATGCGCTGCTAGATGGCGGACTTGAAACGGGCGCAATTACAGAGTGTTTTGGAGCATATGGAAGCTCAAAAACACAAGTAGCACATCAAATAGCTGTTAATATTCAAATAGACGATCCTGATGCAGTTGCAGTATATATTGATACTGAAAACACATTTAGACCTGAAAGAATAAAACAAATGGCTGAAGCAAAAGGATTAAACAGTGAAGAGGTCTTAAAAAATATTAAAGTTGCAAGAGCTTTTAACTCAGACCACCAAATGCTTTTAGCTGAGAAAGTTGAAGATTTAATTAAAGAAGGATTAAAAGTTAGACTTATAATTGTAGATTCTTTAACAGCCCATTTTAGAGCGGAATTTGTAGGAAGAGGAACACTTGCAGATAGACAACAAAAACTTAACAAACATATGCATGTGCTTGCAAAAACAGCCAGCATGCACAATATTTGTGTATATGTAACTAATCAAGTAATGTCTAAACCAGATCAGTTCTTTGGAGATCCTACTGAAGCAATAGGGGGTCATGTTGTAGCCCACAATAGTACTTTCAGAATTTATCTTCGAAGAGGGAAAAAAGGCACAAGAGTTGCAAAACTTGTTGACGCACCAAATCTTCCAGATGCAGAAGCAATATTTAGCATAACAGAAGGCGGACTAGTTGACGTCTAATTTTTTTACTTTTTCTAAAAACATTTATAAACTTAAAAACTTCTTTAAAATTAACAATTAATAATATAGTAGGTGAACAAACGCATGAGAGACAAATTTGGTGGAAGTGCCCCTATAAATGAGGGCGAAGAGTATGATGTCAAAGTTGAGGCTGTTGGAGAAAAAGGAGACGGCATAGTTAGGATTAAAGGATTTGTAGTCTTTGTACCTAATGTTAAAGAAGGTGACGAAGTAAGAATTAAAGTCACAAAAGTACTTCAAAAAGTTGGCTTTGGAGAATCAATTGGAGCATCAACAAAACCAATTAAAGAAGAAAGAAAAAAAGAAGTTAAAAAGGAAGAACCAGAAGAAGTTTTTGATACATCTAAAGACTCTGAAGATTTTGGTGAAGACTTGTAAACTTAATAATTTATTTTTTTTATAATGAAGTTGTTTATATCAATTAACATTTCTGAGGATCTAAAAGAAGAAAGCGCTATTTTGCAAGCTAAACTTAAAAAATTTAATGATGTAAATATTTCTCCAAAAGAAAATCTTCATATAACATTAAAATTTATTGGAGAAACAAACAACCTTGAAGAAATAATAACAAAGCTAGATAAAATTGAATTTAAAGAGTTTACAATGACAAGTGCTGGGGCAGGTTTTTTCCCTGATGAAAACAACATTCGAATAGCATGGATAGGATTTAAACCTTGTGAAGAACTTATCCTTTTAAGAGGAAAAATCTGTGATTATCTTGGAAGACAATTTAAAGATGAATTAAAATTTGTGCCTCATTTAACAATTGCTAGAATGAAAAGGATTCTTCCAAATGAAAAAAAAGCCATAAAAGAAGTACAAAATACCATTATAAAAAAAATTGAATTTAAAATTGATGCTTTTAATCTCATGGAAAGCGAATTATCTTCTAAAGGACCAAAATATCGCTCGATAAAAGAATTTAAGGCAAAATCTTTATAAATCAACAGCAGTTCTTTTAAAGTATTACCGACGTTATCATAATTTATTTGATAACATGGCTACCTGAGGTAAAAAAAATGGTGGAAGTCTTCTTAGACGTTTACCGGAGATAAATAAGATGAGTGAAGAACTATTAGTACCAAATGAAGAATACTTAAAAGCAGGTATTCACATAGGAACAAAATTCAAAACAAAACATATGAGTAATTTCATATATAAAACTAGACCTGATGGATTATCAGTTCTTAATATACAACAAATAGATGAAAGAATCAAACTCATGATTAACTTTTTATCACAATATGACGCTAAAGATATCATGGTTGTGTGTAGAAGAGAAAATGGTTGGAAACCGGCAGAAATCTTAGAACAAGAAACAGGAATCAAAGTTTTTGCAGGCAGATATCCTCCAGGAATACTAACAAATATACAATTAGAAAATTATACTGAAGCAAAAATTATGTTAGTTGTCGATCCATGGCCAGATAAAAATGCTGTAATGGACGCGCTTAAAATAGGGATACCTGTTATTGCATTGTGCGATACTAACAATCAAACCAACAATTTAGATTTAGTTGTTCCATGCAATAATAAAGGAAGAAAAAGCATTGGATTAGTGTTCTATTTAATTGCAAAACAATATTCCATAAATAAAGGCCTAATTAAAAGTGAAAAAGACTTTAAAAGAACAGTTGAAGAATTCACAGGCGAATAAATAATTTTATTTTTTTATTTCTTCTATTCCTTTATTAACAATTTTAAACATCACAGAAGTACCATCAGCAATACTTCTGTGTTTTCTAAGAATTGCTAATCTGTATTGTTCTGCTTTTTGAAGTTCCATTAAACATTTACTAGAATATTTTAATATGTCGCCACCAACTAATTTAATTTGATCTTTATTTTCAAAATCAGAATATACTTGATTAGTTATTAAAACAGGAAGATTTTTTTTCCTAGCTATTTCAGATAAATAAGATAATTGAATTCCGAGCTCTTTATTTACATTATAAACATCTTTATTACGACCTATTTCCAATCTATAAAGCATTGCAACACTATCAAATATTATTAATCCAATGTCTTTTTCAACAATTTCTTTTAATTTAGAAAATAACTCTTTTTGTTCTTCAAAATTAGTTGGTTTAAAAAAAATTATTCTTGGTAATAATTCTTTATAATCGGCAGTTATTTGAGACAATCTTTCTAAAGAAAATGACCCTTCAGTATCAATATAAACTATTTTTTTTTCTGACTTAAAAGAAGCCAATGCCATAATACAAAGATTACTTTTCCCACTTCCAGCAGGACCATAAATAGTTGTTAAAATACCTTTTTCATATCCTCCTGATAACATTTTATCAAAAAAATCTGATCCAGAGCTTATTTTTCCATCCATAAAACTGCAAAAGAAGATTTGTTTAATAATATTATGGTGCTGTGACCATAAATTATAATTCAAAAGCGTTTTCGTATAAAGATGCAAGACCTGATTCAAGTGCAGAATCATCACAAATTTTACTATGAATAAAGGGGTTTATGAGTAATTTTGAACTAGTATTCAAATCCACAAAAATAACAACCACACTTTTTTGTTTAAATTCAGACCATTTATTTAATAAAAACTTCAAATTACTTTTTTTTGCAAGACAAACAATTCCCTTTGAATCTGACAAATCTTTAAATTTAACACATTCATCAGTCAAATCAGATAACACAATATAATTTTGATTAGAATCTTTAAACTTGAATGAAATTATATGTTTATCAACAGAATAGCTTTCAAGATTTTTATTCCAAATATCTCTATGTTTCACAAATTCAATAGTCCAATTAATTAATTCTTCCATTTTTGATTAAATACCAAATAACTATATGGTATTATGAAACCTGCAAAATATATTATGCCTGCAATCCAAGGATTATTATGAGTTACTTGTAACGCAGATAGTTGAGAATCTGCAAATTTTGAAGTTAAAAAAAAAGTTATTAAACCTACAATAGGAATTATTAGCAAATAACTTACATGATGTTTTTTATCAAGATGATCAAGATCTTTAACTAAAGAAGCTATTACAATGCTAAAACATGCTGCTAAAAAGAATGATAATACATAAATAATGCCTTTTTGAGATGAAATAAGTAAAAAAGTTATTATTATAGAAAATGCAAAATTTCCAAGAATCATAATTAATAATCCTGTCCAATAAACAAATGAATCAAAGAATAAATTAGAAAGTTTTCTTTTCTTTTTTCCTGCTTGAAGTATTTTTATAGTGTCATTTATTTCTTTATTTGACCAACCTTTAACACCCAACTTCTTTCTGGAAACATCCATATAAAAAAAATTAGAATTCTAGTATATAAATTTTTTTAAGAACTGCCAACAATTTTTGCAGCAGAAACAACTCTATCATCATCTTTCATACGCATGAGTCTGACACCTTGAGTATTTCGCCCAATGGTAGATATATCTGATGAAGAAGTTCTTATTACTATGCCATGTTTACTAATAAAAATTAATTCGTCATCTTCATTAACTGCTTTAATAGCAACAACCCCTCCATTTCTGTCAGTGGTTTTTATGTTTATAACCCCTTTTCCACCTCTATTTATTAGACGATAATCAGAAATAGGTGTTTTCTTCCCATAACCATGCTCAGTTATTGTTAAAAGTGTATCCTTATCATCAGCTATAACCATCCCTATTAATTCATCATCTCCTCTTAGAGTGACGCCTTTAACACCCATACTGGTTCTCCCAATTGATCGAGCATCTTTTTCATCGAATTTAACTGCAAATCCATGTTTTGTTGCAAGTAAAAGCTGTTTATTTCCATCAGTCAACTTTACATCTACTAATTGATCTTTTTCAGCAAGAGTTAAAGCTATTATTCCACCATTTCTAGGCCTTGAATAAGCTTCTAAAGAAGTTTTCTTAACAATACCATTCTTAGTTGCAGTTACTAAATAATTATCAGGATTAAATTCTCTTATAGGAATAACTGCTCTGACAGATTCTTCTTCTTCAACATTAATAAGATTAATAACAGGTCTTCCTCTGGATTGTCTCGAAGCATCAGGTATTTTGTAAACTTTAACCCAATGAACTTTACCTTTATTTGTAAAAATTAATAAATATGAATGAGTATTAGCTATGAAAACATCTTCGACAAAATCTTCTTCTTTCATACTTGTACCGATAACTCCTTTTCCGCCTCTTTTTTGAAGTTTATAAGTTTCAATAGGCATTCTTTTTATGTATCCTTCATGAGTGATTGTTACAACCATATCTTCTTCTTCAATTAAATCTTCTATATCAAGTAAATCTTCCCCTTCAACAACTGCAGTTCGTCTATCATCACCATATTTTTCAATTAAATACTCTAATTCTCCCTTAATTATATCAAGAATTTTTTGTTCACTAGCTAAAATTCCTTTTAATTCAGTTATTGTTTCAAGCAAACCTCTATGTTCTGTTTCAATTGCAAGACTCTCTAATTTAGCAAGTTTCTGAAGTTTCAAATCAAGAATGGCTGATGCTTGTTCTAAAGATAAACTATAATTTTCTATAAGAGAAGATCTCGCATTTTCTGCAGAATCAGATGCCCTAATAAGTTTTATTACTGCATCAACATTTTTTAAAGCAATTAGTAAACCTTCAAGAACATGAGCTCTTTTTTCAGATTTTGTAAGTTCAAATTGAGTTCTTTTTTTAACAACTTCAACTCTGTGCGCTAAATAATTTTCTAAAACTTCTTTAAGAGTTAATACTTTTGGCTCACCATTAACCAATGCAATCATTATGATTCCGAAAGTAGTTGATAATTTTGTATATTTAAATAACTGATTTATCACTATTTCTGTACTTGCAGATTTTTTTAATTCGACAACTATCCTGATGCCATCTTTATCAGATTCATCACGCAAATCAGAAATTCCTTCTATTTTTTTATCATGAACACCGTTAGCAATTTCTTCAACAAGAACTGATTTATTAACCATGTAAGGTATTTCTTTGACTATGAGAACTTGTTTATCTCCTTTTTCTTCTATTTCAATAACTCCCTTAACAATTATTTTTCCTCTTCCAGTAGCATAGGCACTAATAATTCCATTTCGACCAGAAATTACTCCTCCAGTTGGAAAATCTGGTGCTTGAATAAATTCCATTAATTCTGTGACTGAAATTTCAGGATTATCTATTAATGCAATAACTCCTTGTGATATCTCTTTTAGATTATGAGGGGGAATATTTGTTGCCATACCAACTGCTATACCTGAACTACCATTTATTAATAAATTAGGCAATTTAGACGGTAAAACAACTGGTTCTTTTAACGAACCATCAAAATTTTCTGCAAAATCAACTGTTTCTTTATCAATATCTTGCATCATTTCGTCGCTTAACTTTGACATTCTTGCTTCTGTATATCTCATAGCTGCAGGATTGTCGCCATCTATACTTCCAAAGTTACCTTGACCATCAATAAGCATATATCTTAAAGAAAATGATTGAGCCATTCTTACAAGAGAATCATAAACTGCAGAATCACCATGTGGATGATATTTACCTAAAACTTCCCCTACAATACGTGCACATTTCTTGTATGGTTGATTAAAACGCATACCTAAATCATTCATTGCGAATAGAATTCTTCTATGAACTGGTTTTAAACCATCTCGCACATCAGGTAAAGCTCGTCCTACAATTACAGACATAGCATAGCTTAGATAAGCTTTTTTCATCTCATCTTCAATAACTCGAGGAATTATTTTTTCAGTTGTTTTCTCGTTATTTTCTTCAGCCATTTTATAAGAATTTCTCCTCTATAAAAAATAATTTTTAACCCTTTATATATCTTGTGATTTTAAATCGGTTTTTGATTAGATTTTTTCAGATTTTCTTCACAATTCTGCTTTTTTGAATTGAAGAATGAATCATAAAGTTATAGCCACAAAAAACACATTTTTTCTTTGCTTTAACAACTGCTATTCTAGGCGCACAATTCATATTATGCCCACATTTAGGACATTTAACTAGAAACATTTTCTTTTTTATCTTCAGATGAATCTTCTTCAACAGAATTAGGTTTTTCAGATTCTTCATTAAAAGAAGAATCATCATAATCTGCGGAAGAATTGTTTTCTTCAGAGTCTATTTCCTCACTATTTTCTAAAGAAGATTTTCTTTGAAACAAAACATCTTTATCTATTTCGTCATTTCTTTTCGAGATACCATCAATTTGAGAATTAACTTTATCTAAAAAATCTCTGTCAATATGTTCTTCAAAATCAATCGGTTTTTTTAATTCTAAAGGCGCAGGTTTATCTATTTGATGCTCGCCAAATATTTCTGCAGTTTTACCATGTTCTTGAGAATTGTTCTCAACTGACACAACCTCTAAAGAACCTAATTTTTGTTCTTTTTTCTCAGTCAATTTAACTTCTTTAAAAACTTCTTTCATTGCTTTATCGCCAGGAACATCAAAATATTCGAAAAATTTTTCTGCGGTTTTTAAAACAAAAGATCTGCCGCTTCGCTCTTTAGTTATAAAACCAGCGTCAACAAGTTCTTGTATATGTTCATAAGCAGCACTAGATCTTGCCTTAATAATATCTGATTGAAAAACAGGTGATTTCCATGCAATAACAGATAATGTTTCAAGAACTGGTTTGCTAAGTTCTGTGTCTGCAATTATTTTTGTAACTAATGAGATATATTGTTCTCGTATATTTAATTTCCAAGATTCACCTTCTTCAAATAACTTTAAACTAGTATTTCTAGAATCATAGTCCTCTTTTATTTTTTTCAGAGCGTTTTTCACCTTTTTTTTGTCAAAATCAGTTATACTTGAAATTAACTCTACAGACATGGCTTTGCCGCTTGAAAATAATAAAGCCTCAATTTGCATCTCCACTTCATTCATTTTCTAAAATATTTATTATCCTCTTTTTTAACGGTTTTTTCCTTTTCCAAAGCATCAAAAACAGGTTTTAAATCCGCTTCTTTTAAACCTATTTTTTTAGCTATATCTTCAGGAACATTAATTTTATTATCGAGACATATGAGAACGCTGTTTCTAACAATCGCATTAATATTTTTTAACATTAACTTATTTTGTTGACCTAATTGATTTGATAAAACACCTAATTCATGTAATTTTGCTAACAAATCATTTGTCCAAGAAGTTATTTCTCTTGCTTTAAATGCAAGTTTTGCAGGCGCAACAATTTCTATTGATGAAGGCATAAAATTCATACAAATCCATGTAAATTGTTCTAAATTTTTTGAAAGAAACTCTACTTCTGCAACAGTACTCCAAAGCTTATCTTCTTCCTCTGCAGGCTCTAGTTCAATATTTATTACTTCAATATTTGCATCTGCCTTTAATTTATCCATATATGCACTAATAGTTTTTTCAACATAATCTTTAGGATTTCCAATTACTTCAAACATGGCAATTGTGTGAATATAACCTTCCACGTCTATTTTCTTCTTTATTTCTTTTAAATCCATGATGATTTGTTAATTTGATTTAGTTATATAAATTTATCGAATCGCTTCCTAAATATAATTATTATTGCAGCTAATGAAATTGTTGATATTAAAAAAATTAAAATTTGACTTTTTTTAAATTCATCATTAGACCAATATGTTACTAAACCAGTTAATCTATTTTCAGGTTCAACAATATTAATAGTTAAATTTATGTCTAAATTGGTGTTTGCTTTAATATTTGGAATTAATAATATTAACAAAACGATTGCGATAATCACTACTAAAAAGCTTTTGTTCACATTCAATTTCACTTTTTTATCTTAATATATTTTCATAAAATAAAGCTGCAAATATCATCTTAAACTTGAATATTTTCCGTGTGAAAACAAGTAGTAACTATTTTAAAGTAATAAGAAAGCTTTTAATAGTTATAAAAAACAAAGTTTAAATATATTGGGGGTTTACTTGAACTAGTAAAAAAGTGGTGAGAATGGGGTTTTTAGGTTTAGGAAAGAAAAAACAGGCTAAAGAGTCTTCTAATATTAATGCTCAAAGCCCTGAAGATTTAAGAAAACAATTTCTAAATAATTCTGAGGAATCATTTAATTTAGCAGATATTCCAATGCCTCCGAAACCTAAAGAAGCAGATTTTGATACAGGTTATGAAAATTCTGCTGAACAAGTAGAACTTCCAGAAAATAATTTTTTAGAAGAAGCACCATCGGAACCCGAACAATTAAATGATGTGCCTGTTCCTCCGAGTATTGAAGAACAAGAAGATTTTTCTGAAGATTTAAATTTAGAAGATCCCGTTAATCAAAATAAAGATCAAGAATTTACATTACCAGATTTTTCTGAAGAAGAATTAAATCTTGATGAAGAAATTAAAAATGAACCAACAATCGAAGAAGATTTTATAGAACCAGAAACAAACTTTACAAAAAAACAATTAAGTCCTTTAACAATTACAAAACCAACATTAAATAAACCTTTAGATGATAAAAAAGGACATATTTATCTTAATGTTAATTCTTGTAATGGTCTGTTAAATTTTATTGGAGAAAGTCAGACTTCGATTGAAAAAATAAACAAAGAGTTTCAACAATTTGAAGGAGATAATAAAACTCTTTTACAAAACTATAAAACACTGCACGATTACTTAGAAGCAGCCCAAGAAGAATTAATGAAAATAGATTCTTCTTTATTTGAGAGGTGAATAAAAATGGATAATCAAATTTTTGTCAAAATAGATGAATATAAAGAATTATTAGATATTGTTAAAGTAATAAAAGAAAAAATAAACAAAGCAGATGAAACTGTTGATAAAATAACTGAACTAAAAAGTCAAGAAGATAAAGAACTTGAAACTTGGAAAACAAATCTTAAAACGATTACTACGAATGTTAAAGAAATCGAAAATAATTTTTCACAATAAAAATGTCAAAAGAATTTTTCAAACGAATAGAGAATCCTAATCAACTACGAAGAAAAGTGTTAGAATCTTCAAAATTAGTTATTCAAAATCTAAAAAGTTATCAAAAAATATTAGATATTCGTAAAGAAAAATTATCTTCACAAAAAGAACTTAAAATTCAAGTAAAAGAAATTAATCTTTTATTAGATAAAATTAGAGATTTTTTTCCAATAGAACTTTTACAAGAATATGATAATGAACAAAAAGCAAAACAACCAAAAAGTGTAAAAGTTAAAGCCACAAAAGGAAATAAAAAAACTGTGGAAATTAAAAAAACTATTGCAGAACCTTCTGAATTAACAAAATTAGAAAACAAGTTAGCAGATATTGAAGGCAAACTTAAATCTTTGAGTTAATTTTATAAACATATTATTTATTCTTTACGATATTAGCTTTAGGCCTAAAAACAATTGCGGGGGTGCCGGAGCGGCCAAACGGGATGGACTCAAGAATTCTTGAGTGAAGAGCTAGAAATGGCAATGATTGAGCAATCCATTGGTTTAGTACCTACGAGGGTTCGAATCCCTTCCCCCGCATATTTAAAATGAATGTTTTTATAATACATGGAGCATACGGAAACCCTAAAGAGAATTGGTTTCCATGGCTAAAATCTGAATTAGAGTCTCTTAATCATAAAGTTATAATTCCAGAATTCTCAACACCAAATGAACAAGAACTTGCTAAGTGGATTAATAGTTTTCAAAAATATAAATGTGAAATAAATTCTGAAACTATTTTTATTGGACATAGTTTAGGACCTGCGTTTATTCTATCAATTCTTGAAACATTAAATACACCTGTAAAAGCTTGTTTCTTTATAGCTGGTTTTATTGGTTTATTAAACAATAAAAAATTTGATTCCATCAACAAAACCTTTACTGCAAAAGATTTTGACTGGGATAAAATAAAAAAGAATTGTAACAAATTCATCTTATTCAATTCAAAAGATGATCCTTATGTTCCTTTAAAAAAAGGAGAAGAATTATCAAACATTCTTAATGGAGAATTAATAATAAAAGAAAATGCAGGTCATTTTAACAAAGATGCAGGATTTACAAGTTTTAAAGAATTATTAACGAAAATTAATGAACTTATTTAATTCTCATTACAAATCTTTTTATACTATTGCTTCTAAAACTATTTTATGCCTATAGAAATAATTCCGCTTGGCGGATTCTTTGAAATTGGAAAAAACTGTGTGGCAATCAAAGCAGATGATGAAGTTGTAATTCTTGACATTGGTTTGCATATGGAGAATTACATTAATCATACTGATAGAGAAGACATTGTAGATAAATCTCTGAAAACACTCATAAAAGAAGAAGCCGTTCCTGATATTCGAAAGATTAATGATTTAGCAGATAAAGTTGTGGCTATATGTATAGGTCATGCACATCTAGATCATGTTGGCGCAGTTCCATACATCGCAAACAAATTTAATTGCCCTATATATGGTAGCCCGTTTACTATGGAAGTTTTAAAAACTATTCTCACAGATGAAAGAATAGATATTAATAACGAGCTTATTGGAAAAAAAGTTGATTCAAGTTTTAAAGTTTCTAAAAACATAACTGTTGAATTTATTAATGCAACTCATTCAACACCTCAAAGTGTATTCATTGCGGTTCATACAAAATATGGTACTGTTTTATACGCTAATGATTATAAATGGGATGAAACACCTACACTTGGGAAAAAACCAAATGAAAGAAGACTTAAAGAATTAAATGTTAAAGTTCTTATTATCAACTGTTTATACGCAACTAATTATGCTAGCACTTCTTCTGAAGCATTTGCAAAAGAACAACTAAGAGAAATTCTTCTTGAAAGTGATAATGAAGGTAAAAACATTTTCTTATCTACTTTTTCAAGCCACATATCTCGACTTAAAACAATTGCAGAATTTGGAAGAAAAATGGGTCGAAAAGTTGTATTTATGGGTCGTTCTCTTGGAAAATATAGTCTTGCGGCAGAACGTGCTAAAGTCACAAAATTTGAAAATGTTGAAATTATTAAGTATGGAAATAAAATAAAAAGTTTTCTAATGAATGTAAAAAAAAGTCAAAAATATTTATTTGTTATGACTGGACATCAAGGTGAACCAAAAGCTGCGTTATCAAAAATTGTTTATCAAAATTTATTTAAGTTTAAACCAGGGGATAAAATGATTTTTTCTTGTCAAATAATACCTGTTGAAGATAATATCATAAATAGAGAACGACTCGAAAAAGCATTAAAAGAAAAACATGTTAAAATTTACTCAGATGTTCATGTTTCAGGACATGCATCTAGAGAAGATCATAGAAAATTTATTAATTTAATAAGACCAGAATGCATTATTCCTCTACATGGAGATGAGCCAAGAATGAACTCTATGAAAGAATTAGCAGAGGAAGAAAACATAAAATCAGTCTATCTTCTTAGAAATGGAGAGCGTAAACAAATTAAATAATAATATTTATAAAGAATCATCATTTTTCTACTATAGGGTAAATTATTATTAATTTAAAATTTTAGCGAGGGTGAAATCATGAAATTAACTTTATCAGAACCAAAATTCTTAAAAGACAGCATAAGTATCATATCCGATCTTGTTACTGAAGCAACTTTCAAAATAACTTCCGAGGCTATTGAGCTTATTGCAATGGATCCAGCAAATGTTGCAATGGTCATATTCAAGCTTTTGAGTAGCTCATTTATAGAATATGATGTTAAAGAACAAACATCTCTTTCAATCAACATGAATGATTTTAAACAAGTTCTTAGAAGAGCAAAAGCAAATGATGCTGTAACTCTGGAAATTGAAGAAAATAAATTTAAAATTACTTTTAAAAGTAATACTACTAGAACTTTCTACTTGCCCATAATTGATGTTGAAGAAAAGCAACAAAAAATTCCTGACTTGAAATTTCCCGCAACAATATCTGCAGATGCATCAATAATAAATGAAGCTATTGAAGATGCAGATATCATAGGTGAAAGCGTTACTTTTAGTGCTGAAAATCAAACATTGACAATTACTGCCACAGGAGATTTAAGTAAAGCAACAATAGTTATTGAATCAAATAAAGATGTTAAAATTATCGCTGAAACACTTGCAAAATCAAAATTTTCAATTGAATATCTTAAAAAAATGATTCAAGGAAGTAAAATAAGTGATAAAGTTGTAATTCAACTTGGCAATGATTATCCTTTAAAACTTGAATATAAAGTTCTTGACAAAGTCCAATTGGCATTTATTCTTGCTCCAAGAGTAGATAACGATTAAGATGCGTAATGCAACTCTTTGTTATATTTTTAAAGACAAAAAAGTACTTCTTGGTTTGAAAAAGAGAGGTTTCGCTGAAGGAGTCTGGAATGGTTATGGTGGAAAAGTTGATTTTGATGAAACAATTGAAGAAGCTGTAATCAGAGAAATGAAAGAAGAATCGACTGTTGTTATTAAAGAATTTGAAAAATTTGCAGAATTAGATTTTATTTTCAAAGAAAAAACTGATTGGAATCAGAGAGTACATGTATTTATAGCAGATAAATGGTCAGGCAATCCTGTTGAAACAGAAGAAATGACTCCTCAATGGTTTAATATAAATGATTTACCAAAAGATAAAATGTGGTCTGATGATGTTTATTGGGTTCCATTAGTTTTTGATAGGAAAAAAGTCAAAGCAACATTTTATTTTGCAGATGATAATAAAACTATTGAGAAACATGAACTTGAAGAAGTTCAAGAATTATGAATAATTCACTCTATCTTTTAAAAATATTCTTCCAGGGCTTAAATCTGAAACAATCATTGGATGTTGCATACCTCTGAGTGCAAACATATCATGTCTGAGCGCATAATTAAATGCTTCTTCAATGCTCACTAAACCATCTCCGTTCATGTCTCCAACTGCATAATTAAATGAATTAAAAAATGCTTGAGGAAATGAATTATCAATTGAATTTTCTCCTGGATGAGACGCAGATACTGCAACAAATCTTCCTTTACCAAGTCTTTTTGCAAACCCGCCGCCATAACACTGATCAAAAACTAAAACTCCCTTTTTTACCTCCATACCGGATAAAAAATTTTCAAAAGTTTCTTCACCTACGTCTGGTCCTGGTAAAGCAATTGTTGATTCACCTGATGATCTCCCGCCATGATTTGTTACATACGTAAAAAGGAAATCTTCTGAATCAGTTTTTGATTTTAAATGACTAAAAACTTTTTCAATTGCAGATTTTGTTGCAGGCCCATCAACTTTATAGTTTAATCTTTCTGCACCTTTAGAATCTAAAACATAGATATTTTGTTCTTGAAAACCAAGATATAATAGTGTATTATAAGCTAAAATCATATTTTTTAAGTGCCGCGATTCTGTTAATCCGCTTATTAAAACAGCATAATTATCAGGCAAGCCATTCTTTCCTTCAGGTTCAGAGTTTAGTCTTTCTTCTAATTTAGCTTCAGAGCTTGATGTAACAATCTTTGTGTACACAAAACTCGCCGCCTTAATAGACAAATATGCACTTGCTAAATAAAGTGTTGCGTCAGATAAATTCATAAAATTTAAAAATAAATAATCCCTTTATAAAACTTTCTATTTTTAACCACTTCTAAGTAGTCATTAAATAAAAGAGTGTTTTAAAATCAAATACTTTTTTAAAACGACCACCCATCCAAACCATATGAAAGATTGTATTTTACTAAGATATGGAGAAATAGCTCTTAAAAGTAAAAGTAGCAGACTCTCAATGGAGAAATCTTATATCAGGATTATCCAGCTTGCTTTAAAAAGAAATGAATTCAAATTTAAAATTGAAAATCTGGGAGGGAGATTCATAGTTTATACAGATCATAAAGCCATAGAAACTTTAAAAAGAGTTGCAGGGATTCAAAGCATTTCACCTGCAATAATGCTTTCTTTTAAAGATAAAAATGATTTAACCAAACAGTTCGGAGATATTTTTAAAAATGATGTTAAAAATAAAACTTTTGCGCTAAAAATAAAACGAGTTGGTAAACATGATTTTAATTCTTTAGAGCTTGCCAGAGATGCTGCAGGAACAATCTATGATTATAGTAAAGGAGTCAATTTATCAAATCCAGATATTTTAATAAAGCTAGAAGTTAGAAATAACGAGTGTTTTGTCTACACAGATTCATTTAAAGGCGTTGGAGGAATTCCTTTAACTACAAGCGACAATGTTCTTTGTTTATTTTCAGGAGGTATTGACAGCCCTGTGGCTGCTTATGAAATGATTAAAAAAGGTTGCAAAGTTGATTTTTTAATAGTTGATCTTGTTGGAAATAATGCATTAAATGACGTTGCAAAACTATATAACTATATTTCAAATAATTTTATTTTTGGATATAAACCGAAAGCATACATTGTTGATGCAAAAAATCTTATTAAGAAAATAAAAGAAGAAACGCCAGATTCTTTAAGACAAATAGCATTTAAAATAGTTCTTTACAAAATTGGAGAAGAGATCGCCAATAAAAGAAAACATCTTGCATTAGTAAGCGGGGAAGCGTTATCTCAAAAATCAAGTCAAACACTTAAAAGTTTGATTGCTATAGAAAAACAAGTTGATATCACTATGCTCAGACCTTTATTAACAATGGATAAAATTGAAATAACCAAACTTGCAAGAAATATTGGTACTTTGTCTTTATCCGAAAAAGTTAAAGAATATTGTAATTTAAGCGAAGGAAAAGTGACCATTTCTCCAAGAGATGAAGATATTAAAAAAATACCTTTATTTGATAAAGAAATCAAAGAGATTTGTTTTAATGCTAAAAGCATACGTGGCGAAATACAAATTAAAGAAAACACTTTTTTAATGAAAAAAGGATCAATAGTTATAGACATAAGATCTCGAAGTTCTATTAGGAAAAAACCTCTTACGAATAGTATTGAATTAACTTACAACGAAGCTTTAGAAACATTAAATTCAAAAACTGACTCCTACATTATTATCTGCGATTATGGAGTTAGAAGTGAAGAATTGGCATCTTATCTTAGAAAAAAAGGTCTTAAAGCACAAGGAATAAGTGCAGAAGAATTTTTGACTAAGAATTAAAACATTCACAGCATTTTGTAGGTAAATCTACTAATTTTCTATGGACCTTGCATAAAAATCCTGTTTTTTTCACAATAGACAATATTCTTTGAGTTTCTATAAGCATAGTTGAAATATCAGTTATTTTTTTTGCAGACAAACTTATTTCTTTAAGAATATCATTCTTAAATTCTATCTTTGAAGCTCTTTTTGATTTTAAATACTGACTTACAGCAGCCTCGGTAACAGACAAAAGTTTAGCTATTTCTTTTTGATCTTTCCCTTGCAATTTCATTTGAATTGCTAATTCTTTTCTTATTGCAGGCAAAACATATAGTACTTCTACTTCTTGCGGTTGTATTAATCTTAAGTTAACCATTATCCCTTTATGTTGCCTATTGGTTTTAAAGCAACAACCCCCCTTGATATATCTGCTTTTTCTAAAACACTAACTACTTCAGAAACATCTTTGTAAGCAAACCCTGCTTCTTCCGCAAGTCCAGTCATTGAAGCTGATTTTACATAAATACCTTTTGCAGCCATTTCTCTCTGTAAACATTCCCCATTAACCATTTGTTTTGCTTTTGTTCTAGACATCGTTCTTCCAGATCCATGAGCAGTACTTCCAAATGTTTCTTCCATAGCCTTATCAGTTCCAACTAACAAATATGAACCAGTTTCCATACTTCCACCAAGAATAACTGGTTGTCCGACTTCTTTATACAACGAATTTAAATCTGGATGACCCGGACCAAATGATCTTGTTGAACCTTTTCTGTGAACAACAACTTCTTGTTTTACGCCATCAATTTTATGTTTTTCAACTTTAGCAATATTATGGGCCACATCATATATTAACTTCATATCCATATCTTCAGGCTCTTTTTTAAATATTTGAGAAAAAGATTCCCTAACTCTATGTAAAATTACTTGTCTATTAACAAAAGCCGCATTCGCAGCACAAGCCATTGCTTTATAATAATTCTGGCCTTCTTTACTTTTGAATGGCGCGCATGCAAGCTCTCTATCTTTTACACCAAGATCCAAATCTTTCATAACTTTATTAAAAGTAGTAAGATAATCGGTTCCAATTTGATGACCAAATCCTCTACTACCACAATGAACCATTATGACAATTTGGTCAGGATTTATAATTCCGAATTTTTTAGCTATATCTGGTCTTAAAATATTTTCTGCTTTAACCATTTGAACTTCTAAATAATGATTTCCGCTTCCAAGAGTGCCCATTTGTCTAATACCTCTTTTAATGGCTCTATCACTCACCCTCGTTGGATCAGCACCTTTTATTTTACCATTTTCTTCTATTCTTTTTGTATCTTCTTTCCACCCATAACCATTTTCGACACACCAGCTAGCACCATCAACCATAATATCTTTAAATTGATTTTCAGTTATTCTTAAAAAACCTTTGCCGCCAACACCTGTTGGAACTCTTTCAAATAATAAATCTATAAGACTGTTTAATTTAGGTTTAACTTCATCAATAGTAAGATTTGTTGTTATCAATCTCATCCCGCAATTAATATCAAATCCTATTCCTCCAGGACTTATAACTCCTTTTTCAGGATCGAATGCTGCAACTCCTCCTATTGGAAAACCATATCCCCAATGACCATCAGGCATACAATAAGCATGTTTTTGTATTCCTGGAAGACAAGCAACATTTGTTAATTGATCAAAAACACCTGCATCCATTCCTTGTAAAAGCTCTTTACTGGCATATATTCTTGCAGGCACCCTCATTCCTTTTTTATAACTAGCGGGAAGTTCCCACACCACCTCAGATATTTGTTTTATTTCTTTTGGAATATTATTTATTTTAATCACCTATATATCTAATACTATTGTTGAATAAAAAACTTTATCTTTTTGTTCTACTTTAAGCATGTGCATTGTTATTGCTTTAACATCATTCAAATATTTTATGGTATCACCATACTCTTCGCCAAACATTTTAGCTTTCAAAGAATTGCCCATGATTTTAACTTCGAATTTTGAAAAAAAAAGATTTTCTGCATCTTTGTAAAAAATTATTTCCGATAAAAACTCAAATAATAATTGTTCAATATCATCTGTTTTTAAAGATACTTCTTTAATTATTTTTTGTTTAACAGTTTTTAGTTCGACCATTGTTTGAGTGGTTGCAAGAGCAGAATTTTCAAATAGTTCATTCAAACTTTTTCCTTTAGCCTTGAAAGCTATATCTGCGGTTGCAACATTTTCAAGATATTCAAACTTCATATTTACCCCTTTATACTGAAAAAAGAAAAAATGACTTTATAAATCTATTTCCAATTCTCTATTAAACTAGTAAAAAGTCTTACTCCATAACCAGTTCCGCCTTTAGAAATATAATCTTGGTCTTCTATAAACCATCCTGCGCCGCCAATATCTATGTGTAACCAAGGAGTGTTTTTTATAAAAGATTCTATAAATGTTCCTGCAGTAATCATGCCGCCTTCATATCCTTTGCCTTTTCCAATATTTCTAACATCTGCCAAGTCTCCTTTAATAGCATCTCTAAAATCATCCCATAAAGGAAGTTCCCATAATCTTTCTTGTGTTTCTTCAGATGCAACATTGATTGCTTTTCTTAATTTTTCATTATTACACAAAAATGGTGCACCCGCATAACCTAAAACAACAACCGATGCACCTGTTAAAGTTGCAATATCAATTATTGCAGCAGGTTTTTGTTCCTCAGCATAAGCAACTGCATCTGCCAACACTAATCTGCCTTCGGCATCAGTATTCATGATCTCGATAGTTTTTTTATTATAAGCAACAAATATATCTCCCGGTTTTTGAGCAGAAGATCCAGTCATATTTTCAGACGCAGCCATAATGGTTAAAACATTTATAGGAAATTTTAATCTTGCAGCAACTATTGCAGCTCCAAGAACTGTTGCCGCACCAGCCATATCTGATTTCATATCTAACATGTTACCTGGTGGTTTAATATCTAATCCTCCGCTATCAAAAGTTATGCCTTTTCCAACTAAAGCGATTTTTTTCTTTGCACGCGGATTAGTTTCAAGCATTATTAATTGTGGTTCTTCAGAACTTCCTGCACTAACTCTTAAAATCGCATTCATTTTTTTTGCAGTTAATTCTTTTTTCCCAAAAACTTTAAATTTCATACCATATTTTTTAGCAGCTTTTTTGGCTTCAGAAGTTAAAAATTTAGGAGTAACATCACAGGCAGGCATATTCACTAAATCACGAACATAAACAATTGTTTCAGCGATTATCTGACCTCGTTTAAGTCCTTCTTTTGATTCAAAATTTACTTTGCAAAGAATAGTTGCGCTTGATAATGTTTTCAAATCTTTTTTTTCAGTTTTATATTTTGTAAATTGATATGCACCAAGTATTGTTCCTTCAACTATTGCTTGCACTTTTTCTTTTAAGCTCGCATTAAAATCCGCTTCTACAAATGCATTCACATAATTATTTGATTTTGAATCTCGTGCTATTTTAGCTGCAAAACCGCAAACTTTTCTTAATTTTTCTAAATTAAAATCTTCTTTTTTACCTAAACCAATAATTAAAACTTTTTCTGCAGGAAGATTACCTAAAGAAAAAATGCTGATTGTTTGTTTAAACTCTCCTTCAAACTTCTTTTGAGCTATCGACTTTGAAATCATACCATTAAGTTTTTTATCTAATGAATTTACAGGTTTATCTTTTTCAAACATGCCTATAACTAATAAATCTGCATTCACAAATTCTAAACCTTTGTTTTGAAGATTTAATTTCATATTTTCACCTGTTTTTTTTAGTTGTAAGACTTTCAATCATAGATATTGGTTTTTTAGAATCAAAAGTAGAATTTGCTTCGTACCAATATTTAATGTTTTCATCCTTTAAATCCCAATGTAAAATTATTTCTCTACCACCATATTGAGAGAAAAAATTAATCGCACCTTTATTTAGATTTTTAATACAACAACCTTCTTCGCAAAGTTCTAATAATAAATCATAAAATTCATAAGAAAATTTATGAAAACTTTTGTGCAATTTTGCTTCCTGAACAATGTTTTCAAAAGAATCTTCATGCTTGATTTGTATTGAATTTAATAAAAATAAAGATTTTTTTATTTTTATAAGTAAATAAACTTTTTCTTTAATGTTGTTAACTACTTCTTGAGCTTCTTGTAGAGAAAAATGTTTTTTTTCCATTTTGAATTAAATTAAAGAAAACCACTTTCTATTTTAAAGTTTCTGTTTAAGAATATTTTTCTAAAAAAAACAATCCTGCTTCAGAAAGTTTTTTTGAAAATTTAGATTTTGGATAAGTTATGATTGCAGATGAATTTAAATTATGTGAAAATTTCACTTTTTTATCAAAAGGAACTTTGAATATCACAGGATAATTTAATCTTTCAGATATTTCAAAATCAGATAATTCGTTTTTTGTTTTTAAAACTTTATTAACTAAAATGCCAAGAGGTTCTTTTTTCAATTTTTTTGACTCAAACAATATGCTTTTAGAATTATTAATGCTTACTTCCTCTGCATCTGTTACTAACAAAAAATCATCTGATACATCAATACAATCAAGTAAATGTTTTGACATGCCTGAAGGCGCATTTACAATTATATAATCTGCAAAATTTTTCATATCACCTAATGTTTCAGAAAAATCACCTTTTGAAGAATTTCCAGAAGAAAGACTGACCATTAAACCGGTTTTTGTTTTAACAATAGAATCTGAAAAATGAGCTTTATTCTCCAATACATCTTGCAAATATACATTTAATTCATTTAAGCCAAGATAAAAATTTATACTAGGATTCAAAGTATCTGCGTCAACAAGCAGAACTTCTTTTTTATTATTTCTAAGATATTCTGCAAGATTTATCGCAATAGTAGATTTACCTAAACCGCCTTTACAAGAAACTAAACTAATTATCTTCCCCATTTTTTCCCATTAATAAACTTCTAACATAATCTACAAAACTTCTCTGAAAAGCATAATATTGAGTTATTATATCTATATTAACAATTTCTTTTCTATTATCAACATAACTAATCATGCCAACGTTTCTTCTGTACTCATTTTCTTTAGCAGGATTTGATTTGTGAAGTTTTCGTAACAAAAAGTATAAATCAATGTTATCTCTAATTAATTCATCATCAAAAGTTTTTTTTATTAAATCACCTCTTTCTCTAGGAGAATCAGGCGCTTCTAAAATTAAATTTTTTTCAATAGCGTATTTTAACAACGCTTCAATTATAAAATCATACGCGTCAATCATTCTGTTAATCACGTTTAAAAGAACATCTACTGTTCGAGTATATTTTAAACTAACATAAATTAAATGGTCAACTCTTTTTAATTCTTCATTTGCATCATTTAAAGATTCCAGCATTTTTATTCACCAACCTCTCTATTTCTGTTATATACATTTTTGTTTTAGCAATATACTTTTTTAATTCTTCAACACTGATAGTTTTCATCCTATAATTTTCAGTACAGATTATGAATCTATCGTTTCTTGAAAACTCTATCGGACTTTTTTTATGAGTGTTTAATATTTCTTTTATTTCTAAAATTAACTTTATGTATTCTGAATTTATATTATATCTTTTGGATATTTGATCTTTGAAAACATTAAATTTTGATTCAAAAGTATCTTGAGGCGGAGGTATTCTTTTAAAAACCCTTTCATAAGTCACTAAAGAATCTGTCGCATTTGTTAAAGCTGAGAAAGTGCTTGAAAGAACTGCAAGCAGTATTTTTGGATCTTTAACTAAAGGAAAAGTCATTATTAACATATGATCCGCTGCACTAATGGTTTTCTTTGCTTGAAAAATTAAATTTTGGAAATCTTCCATGTAAGAATATATAGACTTTAGAGATATATAAAATTATCGACTTATCGACTAATTTTTAAGACTCATTATGGCTTCTGCAAGATCGCCATTCGCATCATTTATGGCTTTTTCAGCTTCATCTTTAGAACAATCTGCTTGAGCCATAACTGTTTCAACATCTTCTTCAGAAATATCAGGTGTTGAATCTCTTGCTACTTCATGAGTTTCACCTGCGACTTGAAATGTTTCTTGACCCATCATATTAACCTTAGATACAGACGGATTAGTTATAACCAAATCTCTATCAGCCATCCTAAAAATTACTTCAGAAACATCTAACTCCTGCTGCTGCACACCCATTCTCTTCATGACTTGCTTCATTTGACGTGGGTTCATTCCTGGAATCATATTTGCACCTAAAAGATACTTCCGCCCTTTATATGGAGAAATATTTCTATTAAAATAACAATTACAACTAATACAACTATGTATTTTGGTTGAAATTCTATTTTTGATTTGTAATCATCAAAATATCTTGTAATCCCTGCTGTTGAAGCAGGCATATTTACTTTATCTTTTCTACTCATTTAAATCACTTTTTTAAAAGTTTGTAGAGCGGTTGTAAGCCACCTTTTGTTAGACTCTGGTAACTTTAGACCATTTAAGGTCTTTCGGTTCATACAGACAGTCTTTTCAGCATTCTACTTAGCGTCAAATGACTTGCACAAGTCAGGACTCGCCGTTTCATCCTTTCCTAAAGAGACGTCATTGGGTTAACTCCTGACAGTCGCCTGTGAGTTCACCAAATCATTCCATTCCTCAGGTGGTTTCGTTTCTGAGCCGTTGCCGTCTTTTTCAAGACCTCCCTTCCGAGAGTGACTACGAATAGTGGGTGGACTTTCCTCAGTTCACAAAGAACCGTTAGCTGAACTCCGCCCTACAATTAATAGAATAAATTTTTCATTTATAAATTTAATGATATTCACAATATTTAAAAAACTTTATGCAATCTAAATTTTTATGAAACTTATTTCTTGGAATGTAAATGGTATAAGAGCAGTATTAAAAAAAGATTTTATGAGTGACTTAACAAAAATTGACCCAGATATCCTTTGTATTCAAGAAACAAAAGCCCGTCCAGAACAAGTTCAACATAATTTAAAATCTTTAGGATACAACTATGAATATTGGAATAGCGCTGAAAAAAAAGGTTATTCAGGGGTTGCAATTTTCTCTAAAAAAGAACCTTTATCTGTTAAAAAAGGAATTGGACAAAAATTAGATGATGAAGGAAGGGTTTTAACAATTGAATTTGAAGATTTTTATGTTGTCACAGTATATACTCCTAATGCAAAAGATGATTTATCAAGAATTCCTGATAGGTACTATGAATGGGATCCCGGATTTTTAAAACATTGTAAAAATTTAGAAAATAAAAAACCAGTTATTTTTTGCGGAGATTTAAACGTTGCCCACGAACCAATTGATTTAAAAAATAATAAAGCGAACGAAGGAAATAAGGGTTATACAAAAGAAGAAAGGGAAGGATTTTCAAATTTTATAAATGCAGGTTTTATTGATACATTTAGATATTTACATCCTGATGAAGAAAAATATTCTTGGTGGTCTTATATGGGTGGTGCCAGAAGCAGAAATGTTGGATGGAGAATTGATTATGTTTGCATTTCTAAAAGTTTAAAAAATAGATTGCAGGAAGCATTTATTTTGAATGAAGTTACAGGTTCTGATCATTGTCCTGTAGGAATCATATTAAAATAATTATTGCAAATTTCTAATATATTCTTAACCATAATCATCTTTAAAAAAGAATTCGGTTAACCGCAAAACATAGAATAATTAGGTGATAGAAATATGGATAAACACGTATATTTTTTTGGAGCAGAACAAACAGAAGGGAATAAAGATATGAAAAAAAGTCTTGGTGGAAAAGGTGCCAACTTAGCTGAAATGGCCAGTATTGGAATACCTGTGCCGCCTGGTTTTACAATTACAACTGAAACTTGTGCGGAATACTATGAGAATAACAAAAAATTGTCAGAAGAAGCAAAAAAAGAAATTGAAGAAAATCTTGTTAAACTTGAAACTGCCATGAATGCAAAATTTGGAGGCTCAGATAATCCTCTATTATTATCTGTTCGAAGCGGAGCAGCAGTCTCAATGCCTGGAATGATGGATACTGTTTTGAACCTTGGTTTAAATGATGAATCTGTTAAAGGATTAATTAAAAAAGCAGGTAATGAAAGATTTGCCTGGGATTCTTACAGAAGACTTGTTCAAATGTTTGGAGATGTGGTTATGGGTGTTGAGCATCATGACTTTGAACATATTCTTGAAACAGCTAAAGAAACAAAAGGAGTTAAATTTGATACTGAATTAGAAGTTGAAGATTTAAAATTAGTTGTTAAAAATTATAAAGAATTAATTCAAAAACAAACAGGAGAAGAATTTCCAACAGACGCTAAAAAACAGTTATTGATGGCTATAAATGCAGTCTTTGGATCTTGGAATAATAACAGAGCAATTGATTATCGAAGACTTAATGATATTAAAGGATTGGTTGGAACTGCAGTTAATGCACAAGTAATGGTTTTTGGAAATATGGGCGAAACAAGTGGAACAGGAGTTTGTTTTACTAGAGATCCTGCAACTGGCGAAAATGTTTTCTATGGAGAATATTTAATGAATGCTCAAGGAGAAGATGTTGTTGCAGGAATTAGAACTCCAAAACCAATTTCTGAATTAGAAAAAGGCATGCCTGAACAATATGAAGAACTTGTTAAAATCTACAAAAAAGTTGAAAATCATTACAAAGATATGCAAGATATGGAGTTTACAATTCAAGAAGAAAAACTTTACATTCTACAAACAAGATCTGGAAAAAGAACTGCTCAAGCAGCAGTCAGGATGGCAGTAGAAATGGTTGAAGAAGGATTTATTGACGAAAAAACTGCTGTTTTAAGAGTCGATCCAAATCAACTTGACCAATTACTTCACAGACAATTAGATAAAGTTGCTAAAGAAAAACACGAGGTTTTAGGTAAAGGATTACCTGCATCACCTGGTGCTGCAGTTGGAAAAATCGCTTTTAATAATGAATCTGCAATTGAAATGAAAAAGAAGGGAGAAGTTGTTGTTCTTGTAAGAAACGATACTAGTCCGGAAGACCTTATGGGCATGGATGCTGCACAAGGAATTTTAACTGCTAAAGGAGGTATGACTTCTCATGCGGCAGTTGTTGCCAGAGGAATGGGTAAATGCTGTGTATCCGGATTAGGTGAAGCGAAAATTAATGATAAAATTAAAACACTTTCACTCGGAGGCGTTGAATTTAAAGAAGGAGATTACATTACTCTTGACGGTACAACTGGAGAAGTTTTTGAAGGACAAATTCCTACTGTTGAACCTGAAATTGGAGGATACTTTGGAAAATTAATGAATATAGCTGACAAATTTAGAACTCTTAGAATTAGAACAAATGCAGAAACTCCAAGAGATGCTGAGCAAGCAATTAAATTTGGTGCAGAAGGCATTGGCTTATGTAGAACTGAACATATGTTTTTTGAAGGTGAAAGAATAAAAGCAGTAAGAGAAATGATTTTATCATCAAATCTTGAAGGTAGAAAAACTGCTCTTGCTAAAATTAAACCATTTCAAAAACAAGATTTCATTGAATTATTCAATATAATGGAAGACAGACCAATTACAATAAGATTATTAGATCCTCCATTACACGAATTCTTGCCTAAAGAAGATAAGGATGTTAAAGAAATATCTGAAGAACTTGGAGTTACAGAAGATATTTTAAGGCAAAAAATGGATGAGCTTCATGAAGTTAATCCAATGCTTGGACATAGAGGCTGTAGACTTGGAATTGCTTATCCTGAAATAACAGAAATGCAAGCAGAAGCTATTTTTGAAGCTGCAAAAGAGCTTTCTGATAAAGGACAAGAAGTTAAACCTGAAGTTATGATTCCTTTAGTTGGAAATGTTGAAGAATTCAAAAATCAAAAAGAAATTATTTTGAATGTTGCAAATAGAATTCTTGGTGAAAATTCAAAAGTTAAGTATCTTATTGGAACTATGATTGAAGTTCCAAGAGCTGCTTTAACGGCAGATTTGATTGCAAAAGAAGCAGAATTCTTCAGTTTTGGAACTAATGATTTAACTCAAATGACTCTTGGTTTTTCAAGAGATGATGTTGGTAAGTTTGTACCTCAATATGTTGAAAAAGGAATTCTTGAAAAAGATCCTTTCCAAGTATTAGATCAAACTGGAGTAGGTCAATTGATTGAAATGGCTGTTACAAAAGGAAAATCTGCACGAGAAAATCTTAAATTAGGAATTTGCGGAGAACACGGTGGAGAACCAAGCAGCGTTGAATTCTGTTATAGAGCAGGCTTAAATTATGTTAGTTGTTCGCCTTTCAGAGTTCCAATTGCAAGATTGGCTGCAGCACAAGCAGTTCTTAAAAAAAAATAAATAATTTTTTATAATCTTTTTATTTTTATTTTTATATGATTTTAGAATCTCTTTACTTTTTTCTTCCAGGTTTTATTGCAAATGCCTCATTACCTTTGTTTAAAAAAATTAAGTATTTAGATTTTCCATTAGATTTTAACATTAAATCTGACAAACAAAATATAATTGGAAAACATAAAACTTTCAAAGGATTAATTTTAGCTTTAATTATTTCAACAGTTATTTTTCTATTTCAAAAACAAGCATATTTATCTGGTTTTAAATTTGGTTTAATTGATTATTCAAATACTAATATTTTGTTAGGAGTATTTATGGGGGCTGGAATAATATTGGGAGATTTAGTTAAATCATTTTTAAAAAGAAAACAAAGATTATCTCCTGGTAAAGCATGGATTCCTTTTGATCAAATAGATTATACTATTGGAGGACTACTCCTTTCAAGCATCATATTTTTACTAAATATTTATTCTTGGTGTATAATAATATTTTTTGGAGCCATTCTAAGCCCAATATTTCATTATGCAGGATTTATTTTAAATGTTAATAAAGACAAGATTTAAAAAAACTTGACTTAAGGATAAATATATGAGACTTATAACTTATAACGTTGAATATTTTGAAGGTATAAATAAACGATGGAAATACTTGGAAATTCAAAAATATTTTCGAATAGCTAAAAAAAATATTAAAAAAGTATGTGCTTTTTTAGACGAATTAAAACCCGATATAGTTGGATTAGTTGAAATTGATACTAACCCCCTGCATGAAGATGGACATTCTACAATGAAAACGGTTGCAAGTTTTTTAAACATGCCATATTGTGTTTCTAAAAATAAATATTCAAGAAAAGCAATATATAAAATATTAAATCATGCACCCATACTTAGAAAACATGCGAACGCAATTATTTCAAGATATCCTTTATTTGACAGCAAATTTTACTATCTTTCAAAAGGAGTTAAAAGATTACTTATACATAGTAAAGTTAAAATTGCAAATGAGGGTGAAGTTAAAGAATTACATTTATTTGTGGTTCATCTGTCTTTAAGAAAAAAAACAAGAGACATACAAATAAGAGATTTAAGCACTATTTTAAGAGCAAGTCCATCACCAAAAATCTTGTTTGGAGATTTTAATAATTTTAAAGGAATTGAAGAAATAACTCCCTTATTAGACTATTCAAATCTTATAGATGCTGTTGAATACTCGAATCAAGAACACAGTAAAACTTATCCTTCATGGAAACCTAAAAAACATTTGGACCACATATTTGTTTCTAAAGATATAAAAATTCTTAACTATGAAGTTTTAGATTGTGATTTATCTGATCATAAACCAGTCATGATTGATTTTGAATTATAATTTCTTTTTCTTAAAAAAAGTTTGTCCAATTCCAAAATAAAATAATAATAAAATTGCTAGTAAAGACCACAATAAGTCTCTTGCCCTAGTTATAAAAGAAACTGCCATTCCTGCAACAGAAGATCCAGGCCCTCTTGTTAAGTTAAATACCATTACTTGACCTGCTTCTAAAGAACCTAAAGCCATAGGTATGGGTATTAAAAAAGCTATACCCACAACTGTTGTCATTAAAAAAATTGTGGGAAAAGATAAATCATATCCTATCATTTTACCAATAAACCAGTATTCGAAAAACATGAAAACCCATGAGAAAAATGAAAGTATAACTGCCATAAAAAAATCTCTTTTATCATGTTTGAAAAATTTAATTATTAATTGCTCGAATTGCTCTATTTTTTTCTCTGATTTTTTTATTTTTTTAAATTTATTAAGTCTAAAAAATCTGCAAGTGCTTGCTATAACCCCTTTTCCTGAAACCATTCTTTTATAAATAAATATTATGAACGCCAAAAAAGCTATTGCAAATAGCAACATAGTTATCTCAGTTTGTTCAGGAAGCGCAAACCTGAATAAAATTATTAATGCCCCAATAAAAAAGAAAAGTGCATGAGAAGCAACTTCTATTGTTTTATCTATAACTACAGACGATAAAGATTCTGAAAAAGATCTGCCATGCTTTGATAATAGTGCGGCTCTAATTGGCTCACCACCAAGTTTAGCAGATGGAGTTAAATAACTAACACCATAACCAACCAATCTGTAAAGAATCAATCTAATCATGCCAACATGATGATTTTGACTTTTTAATATAAGAGACCATCTCCAAGCTAAAACAAACATTATTATTAAAGAAGAAACTGCATATCCTGCAATCGCAGAAAATCTTGCATTAGAGATTAATATTAAAACTTCTTTTATAGGAATTGTTCTTAAAATATAGTATATTGCTAAAATACCTATAACTAAACCAACGCCTGCTAAAGCTTTTTTATTCATTAAAACCAATTATATTTATTTATATTTAAACTTTTAGGAACGGACCTGAGGGGATTCGAACCCCCGGTCTACAGCTTAGGAGGCTGTCGCCTTATTTATCCAATCTTGGTAACTTTATGTTGCCTTGTTTTGATCAAACTTTTAAAGATTGCCAGACTAGGCCACAGGTCCTTAAACATTTGTATTAACCACATCTTTTTAAATTTTTATAAGAAATAATTTTAGCGTCGTTCAAAACATTTAAATACTTGAGAATTACAGAGAGATTTAGCTTAGATTGTAGTTTAAAAAAAGAGGTAATTTATGGTTGAACCTATCTTCAAAATTGAAAATGTTGTTAAAAAATATAAGGATCATATGGTTCTTAACAATATCAGTTTTGATATAAGAAAAGGAGAAATCTTTGGAATTATAGGTGCGAGCGGTTCTGGAAAAACAACTCTTTTAAACACGCTGATTGGATTTATTAGACCTACTAGCGGAGATGTATTATTCAGATTTGAACACTTATTAGATTTTCAAAAAGCTATGACTTTTAGATCTGTTTTTAAAAAACAAAGCGCAGTAAAAAGAATTTATGGATTTGCATCACAACTACCTTCATTTTATATAAATTTAACTTTGAGAGAAAATTTACAATATTTTGGATCATTATACAATTTATCTTCAGATGCATTAAAAACAAATATTGAAACACTTCTTAATTTGATGGATTTAAAAAATTCAGAAGATGTATTAGCTAAAAATTTATCTGGTGGCATGGAAAGAAGATTAGATATTGCCTGTGCATTAATACATGATCCCGCAGTATTAATTTTAGACGAACCAACTGCAGATTTAGATCCTGTTTTAAGAGAACATATTTGGACTCTCATTAAAAAAATTAATAAAAAAGGAACAACTATTATTCTTGCAAGCCATCATCTAACAGAACTTGAAGACTTGTGTTCAAGAATTGCAATTATTAAAAATGGTAAGCTTTTAGATGTTGCCAGTCCCGATTCTATAAAAAATAAATATTCAAGAATACAAGAAATACATCTTGAATGTTATCCTGGAAATTATAAACAAATTATTTCTAAACTGAGTTCAAAATTTATTTCATCAACTGAAATAAAAGGTTCTAAATTAATAATTATGGCAAAAAAACCTCAAAAAGTTTTAAAGGACTTAATGCCTTTACTTGAAAAATATAAAGAAGAGGTTATTGATATGAAAGTTGGTAAAGCAACTTTAGATGACATATTTATTTCTCTTTATAAAGATAAACAAAATGAAATTTACGAAAACAATCTCAAAAAATCTTAAACTACTTATGAGAGCTAAAAGTTCTGCTTTCATCGTATTATTTGGACCTCTAATAATTATTTTATTAGTGGGAATTGCATTAAGTAAACCAAGTGTTTATGAATTATCAATAGGATATTATACTCCCGATCAAAATAACGTTTTAACTAATTCGTTTGTTACTCAAATTGAAAATAATAGTTTTAAAATAATCCAATTTGATTCTAATATGAGTTGTATTGAGGGAGTTAAACAAGGAGGAACACATGCGTGCATTGTTTTTCCAAAAAGTTTTGAAATGGGTAATTATGACTCAAACAAAGTTTATTTTTATGTTGATTATTCTAGAACGAATATAGTTTATCAAATAATTGATTCGGTTTCAAAAGAATTTAAAGGAAAATCTTCTGAAATTAGTCAAGATTTGACAGAGGTTTTGCTCTCTAAAATTATCGAAACTAAATCAGGCATAGATCAAGATATTTTATCTCTTATAAATATAAAATCAAATATCGATGGTGTGAAAACAAATATTGATGTTATAAAACAAGATTCTGAAAGTTTAAATCTTTCAATGGGCACAATATCTTTATCAAATATTTTTGATACTGGAGAAGATATTTTTGATGATGCACAATCCTTGAAAAGCAAAACTCTAAGTGCAGTTTCAAAAGGTAAAGCTGCTGCAACAGATTTAAATGATTCTTCGCTGTATGATGAATTTACAAGTATTGAGACCAGCGCGAATAGCGTATATAATGATACTGCAGATAATTTAGATTTACTTGAAGAGTTAATAGATAACGCAACTGCCAAAGTAAACTCTGTAAAAACACAATTATCGATTGCAAAAACTAAAAATAATGAACTCCTTGTGAAATTAGATTCTGTGAAAACAAGTTTAGATAATGTGAAAACAACCATCAACACTCTTAAAGCTTCCTTAGAAGCGCATAAAACTAATCTTGACAATATTGGAATAACTTCTGCAGAAGATATTGTTAGTCCTATCAGAAATGAAATAAAGCCTATTGTTTCAGAATCAAATCAATTAATCTTTTTCTTCCCATACCTGCTTATGTTAGTTATCATGTTTATTGGTATAATGCTTTCAAGCACATTAATTATAATGGAAAAAAGCAGCAAATCTGCATTTAGAAATTTTACAACGCCTACAAAACCAGAATATTTTGTATTCACAACTTTTTTCACAAGTTTCATCATTTTATTATTACAAGTCATAGTAATTTTAGGTTTATCATTTTATTTTTTAAAAGCAAGTATTTTTGCAGGACTTCTTCCTACAACAATAATTCTTTTATTGACCATGGCACTATTTATAATGGTTGGAATGATTATAGGATATCTATCTTCCACTCAAGAGGCTGCAACAATGTTATCCATCGCAATTGGAAGTGTGTTCTTGTTATTGTCAAATATTATTTTACCAATAGAAAAAATGTCTTATGCAATACAGAACATTTCCAGATTTAATCCATATTTTGCATCTTCAGAAGCTCTAAAAAAATCTTTGTTATTCAAAAAAACTCTTTTAGAATCATCTAATGAAATATTCTTATTATTAACAATAACGATTGTGCTAATAATATTAGTTTTTGTAATTAACAAATTATCCAATATAAAATATCTTGAAAGAACGCCTCACATAAAAAAGAAAGGATATATTTATTTGCCAGAAGATAGCTATTTGATAATAGGAGACTTGGTTGCTAAAGATAAACATGCATTAGTCAATTTACTTAAAAATTTGAGTGAAGAAGACTTTGAAACTTATGTAAAGAAAAAGAATGAAGTTTCATATTGGCTTGGAAAAATATTGCATGAAAAAAGGCTTGCTTGGAAATTACGTTCAAAAAATCGAGAACAAATGATAGCTATTTTAAACAAAAATTTAGATAAAGAAGCAAAAAAGAACGCAAAAATAAATTCACAAAGATAATTATTTAAAAATTAAACTTGCATAGCTAACAGAATTTCTATAATTATCTAATAAATCTCCTGAAATATAATATTGTTCCAGCAATATTTTTTCAGATTTAACTAAATTCATTAAAAGAACTATTGGTAAAACACCACAAATATTTGAAAAATTTTTATCAACGTATTCAAGGAATAATTTTTGATCTTGATTTTTAATTAACTCTATTGCCTGCCCATCCAAATCATAAATGTTTTGTTTAACATTTTCTGAAAAAGGAACATAATGATAATTTGGACCATAATGTGTAAAATCAGAGCTTACAATAAATACTGCCCGTAAATTCATTTCCATTAAAGTTTCTTTTATATCTAAAGCAATATTTTTCAAATCAGCATCTTCACTTATTAATATAGGTAGAATTTTTATTTTATCTATCTGCTGTTTAAAGGTATACTGTAAAAATGGTAACTGAACTTCTATACAGTGCTCAGTTAAATGTATGGTTTCATTCTGTTTTAAATGACCTTTTTCAGCTAAATTTCTTGCAAAATCTTGTTTAACCCTTACAAATCCAAAAGGAGTTTCAAATGTTTCCATAGAAAACCCTGATTCTTTATAATGATGACTTGGACCAATTATTATGAATAAATCAGGCAATCCTCCTTCTGCAAGTGCTTTATAAGCCCATGCGGCGCATTGACCAGAATAAATATATCCTGCGTGAGGAATTATTGCTGCTTGAATCTTTTCAGTTCCAATAGTTGGAGTTATACCAGGTCCTTTCTCACCTAAAAAACACTCTTCAATCTGTTTTGAAAGTAAAGATTCTGCTTTTTCATAAAAAGTTCCTGCAAATCTTGCATTTCTCATAAAAGTATTTTAGAAATTGAAATATATAAACTTTCCTCTTAATCTATGTTTGAAGTTAAATATCTCCAATCAAATTTATAAACATCTATTGAACCATTAAGAGTTATATATTGTTTATTATTTTCTGAACGATTATCAAGATATAATGCAGATAAATGCATTGTTTCATTAATCCATTCGTCTGTCAAATCTCTTAAAAAAGAAACGTTTTCAAAACCTTCATACTCAACAACTAAAGAATATTTTCCGTTTTTCCCTTCACGAACTGCTTTAATTAATTGAGAATCTGTTTTTTCTATATATAACTCTTCAAAATCGCCATATAATATGTTTTTAGGAACAGGCACATAATTAATTTCAGGATTTACACCGAATAAATTATTAAAAAACAATTTTATACTATCCCAAAAACTTGCAAAGAAACCTGATGGGACATCGTTTTTCATAGTTATTAAAACTATTCCAAAAGGTTCATTGAACGAAACATTTAACCAGTCACCTGTGTTAACACATTCTTGGAAAAAATGATTGTTGTCAAATTCTTCAAATCCGCTATTTGGCGCACAATTCATTTGTGTTGGAACACTGTTTTCATCACCTAACATTGGATAAAAATATGCCAGGTTGTTGCTTAAAAAATTATCTACATTTGTTTTATCAATTCCTGTTCCTATAATAACTTTGTCTAAAAGTTCTAACACACAAAGATTATCTGTTTCAATAGCTTCAAAATCTTCTGCTCTAGATTCATTAATATTCATAACTGTATTAAGATCTCCGCAATGTAAAGAATAAGTTCCTTCAGATTCTCCTTGTGCGAATAATTCTGATGCAACTAATCTTATTTTATTAAAATCAGAAATTTTCTTCCAACCTTTAGGATCACAATACCATTCGCCTTTTGTATCGAATAAATTCATTTTATTATCATCATTAATTAAGAAATCTGCTGTCGCTTCTGCAGCTGGACTTAATCTCAAATCATCAAATAAAGAAGTATTACAAGTTAAATATTCAGAATCATAATAAAGGATTTTATTCAAAGCATGATCTTCTCCTTCTCCAATTGCAGATCCTACTCGTTCATTATCTTTAATTGATAAACCTCCAAAACAACCATATAAATAATCTGAATAATATTCTCCATAATTATCTCTTTCAGTAAGACTTCCACAACAATGAACGCCAGTCCAATTAAAGCTTAATTGATCATTACATACACCCATGAAAGGCCCCCATTCTTGAAAATTCTGATAATCAATATCTTCAAAATTTCCTGGAGGATTCAAACTATTAATCCATCTAGTTGCATAAGCAGAGCAATACCAGGTTTCCAATTCTGAATTTGTTTTACTTGAAAGATAAATATTATCTAATGATAGATTTAAATAATCATCTCCAGAAAGTTCATCAAAATTAAATTTTAAAGATGAAACGCCCATTCCGAGAACACAATCTGAAAGATCAAGAGATATTCTATGCCATTTACTTGCAACATAAGGCGATTCTATTCCGAATTTAGAAAAATTATATTTAAGATTTTCAGAAAGATTAAATTCACAAAGATTTATTGCTCCTTGACGTAAATTTACTGTTTCAGGAAATTTTGTTCCAATAAAACCCATATCAAAATTCAGAGTATCAAATTCAATCCAATCAATGGACCTGAAAGAGGATACCATAATATAATTAATAGGCGAACCAGCATCACGATTATAAGTATAAACTATATCATAAACATTTGTTTCATCAGATCTATCAAAACTCTTAATAGTGTGCAAGGCTGTGCCGCCTGTGAAAGCGTTATAATTGTCAAAATTATTTACTGGAGGAGTATTTGCACAAGTATTACCCCAACAACATTCTGCAAAAAAAGAATCTAAATTTTCTTGATAACAAAGATATTTTGTATAAGGAGATTCAACATAACTATTATCAATGAATTGTAAACCAGATAAACAACATAAAAAATCCGTGCCAGTATTTGAAGCATCAATTGTGTGTAAACATATTTGATTTGAATTAGGATCGTTTGGAATTAATTGACCTCCTTGTTCTTGACAAGATAGTGCTTCATCACCTGCAAAATCTATACAAGTATTTTCATCATAAACTATAGTCGGATCATCATTATAACAACAAACAGTTTCATTACTTGAAACTATAGGTCTGAAATCCGCAGAACAAAATTGTCCCTCAGCACAAGAATAACCGCCTCCAGACTCACAAGAAGTTAATGGGTTTCCATAATACCCATTAAATGAAAAAGACCCTTTATCCGAGGCAGTATCTCCTCCAAAGTTACCGTTATAAATTTGATCTTCATCAGTCATAATATTTCCAAAACTATCAACACAGGAAGCATAACAAGCGTCATCTGTTCCATCAGGAACTTGAAATAATGACCAACAATTGGCAGGATTTAATGGATCTTCATTACATAAAGTTATGAAATCAGAATTTATGCTTTCTGTTAATAAAACATTGCAACAATCTAATTCGCAAAGTACATCTTCTTCAACATATGAAAAATCATCTAAATTATTTGGTACAAATCCGCACCACCTATAGCCTTCTGCAATATATGGATCGGGAGTTACATTAAAATTATCTAAATAATTATCTGGATTTAAATCTCCAAATATAGGATTGCTATCAGTAGCATCACAAACAAACCATTGAGCACCATTAGAAATTGCATCATAGTTGGTGCTGCATTCATCAATATAACCATTGCAATTATTATCAAAGCCATCGCCACAAATCTCTAAAATTCCTGCAGTACTACCATCTCCTGTCGCAAAATTACAATCACAAAAAACATTTGTGTTTCCTGGATTAATTAAAGCAGCATTTGAACTGATTTCATCACAATCCCCTTGATCGACAGTATAACCATCGTTGTCCAAATCACAAACTTCATTTTGCAATCCATCACAATCATTATCAAAACCATCACCACAAACTTCTACAGGTAAAGCATCTTCAGAATACCATTTCCTTGTCGTTCCATCTGTTGTACATAAAAATATTGATTCATCATCATATTCTGCTTCATAACATTGTTCAAAAGAATGAGAGTCATCACAATAATAAGATTCTATATAATCTTCTTCATAAAAATGACAAATATAAGTTTCATCTTCAGATATAGAATCCATATCATAACAATTACCGTCTAAATCAACACAAAAATCATCTTGATCAGTTCCAACACAACAAGCAAAAACCTCTTCTGTTAAACCATATGATGCATCAGAATGAACATATAATTCAAAAGAATCATCTCCACAACAATTACTTTCTTCTGCAGTATTTAAACCTGAAAAAAGATTTTCTCCATATTCCATGCCCCAATCTCCAAGAGTAGTATCTCCACCATTAAGATCACAAGTATGGCATACTGCTGAAGAAGCATCTGCATCTTCACAAGGACCAGGAGCTGCAAATACTAAACTAGATAAAATTACTAAAAATAGTATTGCTAAAAGTAAATTTGTTCCTCTCTTCCAAATCATAGTCAATACATTCATTTTCTTTGTTTAAATATTTTGCTTTAAAGTAAAAATTTTGAAAATATTATTTTCTGAATTTAACCAACTCCAATCTATGGGTGGAAGGATTTCATTTTCTTCTGCACACAAATATTTGTTTGTTAAATCAAAAAAGTTTAAATCGCCTTCAACAAATTCGCATAACTCGGGCTGTTGTGTTAAATCTAATTCAAAGGAATCAAAAATGTATCTGAAACATATGGGGCCATTATTTCCTCCATTACAAGCAGACTGAGCATCATCAAATAACTGTTCTGAAGGATTGTTATTGGCAGTTATTAATCTATAACTATAAATCGCTGATGAAAAACAATAGTCATTACCACAATTTTCTTGATAATAAGCGTCGCATTTTGCTCTAAAAACACACCCTGAAGAAAAATCATTATTATTACAAGATCCTAAAGTAACCCAATTCTCGCCGCCGCCATTAATATTATGACAGCTGGTTTGAACTTCCTGACATTCAACATTAATATCTTCCTGAGATGTTTCAACTGTGTGCCAATCAAAATTGGTTGAATATAACCAACGAACTTCAGAGCTTTTTATACAATTAGTTCCTTGTTCGCAAACATCTGTTGAAATTGTTCTGTAACCAGAAGAATTATCGTCTCCACAAACGCCGTCATTACCTTTTTGAGATGATTCATAATAAGGTTGAATAATATTAAATAAATCTCCATCCCAATTTTGTTCTGTTAAAAGAACATCATTACAATCAGGATCATCCATATCAATTAAATTATCTAAATCATTATCTTCATAATCATTACATTTCAAACGAGTATTTTCATTTGAGAAAGTTGTTTCAAAAGCAGCAAATAAATCTGTTAAGGAAATGGGTTCAGAAAAACCTTCTGTTCCATCTTGACCATTAGCTCCATCATGTGCATCACCTGCACCATTACCTTTCAATCCTTTTAATCCTTGTCTAAAAGATAAATTTATTTCAACAGAGGTTTCAAATAAACTTCCAAAGTATGTCTGACCTCCGGAGCCTCCGCCACCTCCGCCGCCACCACCACCATCATCATTCCCACTTCCGCCATCACCATAACCATTGTGTCCTTTTCCGCCAAAACCACCATCTACGATAATATTAAGTTGACCTGTTCCAAGAATATTATTTGCAAATAAATATATTTGACCACCTGCGCCACCGCCGCCGCCACCTTCTCCTCCAATGCCCCTATTATTCCCGCATGTGCAAGTTCCCCAACCACTTGGCCATGAAACACCATCATTGCCTTTACTACCTGAGGAATTAATTTTATTTTCACCTGAAGTGATTAATTCGTTTACAAAAAAACCTATTTTAGTACCTGGATTTCCTGGGGATGCGCCATCTGAACTAGTAGCATCTGTACAAGTCATTCCTGTGCAAGAAATAGACGTTGGTCCAGATTTAGAGCCTTTACTCAAAACTATTCCTCCACTTCCACCTTTACTTCCGTCGCCCCCACTACTATCTCCTCCGCCACCATTACCTCCAGACCCATAACCGGATGGTTGAGTAGTATTAATTTCTGCACCCGAATCAAAAAAAGCAATTGATTTATCTGCTTCAAATTCAAGCCTGTTAAAAAAAAGCAATTTTTCCTTAAAATTATTTGTTGAAACAACATTTATTATTTGATCATCAGAAATAGTGCAATTAATATAAAAATCTAAATCCTTATTTGCTAAATCAAAGTTATTAGCACATTTTTGTTCAGGAAGATTTGAGCACCAAAGCCCTCCTTGTTGATTACATTGTTGAACAGTACTTGCATCAGTTAAAGCATTTGAAAAAGGAATTAAAAAAAGCATAAATAAAACTACTAAAAAAACTAATCCTCTTTTTCTAACCATATAAACTATCTAGAACATTCTCTATTTATACTTTTCCATTAACAGCGTCTTTTGCTTGTCGCTCGTTTAAACCTAAAACAACTCCTAAAGATATCATGTCACTTGCAGCTCTCATTTCAAAAGGCTTTGTGGCAAAACTAGCTATTTTTATGTTAGCTTTATATTTTGAACAAATTCTTGCATTCTGCATCATTCTACCAAGAAGTTCTTCTCTTTTTTTACCTTTAAGCAAAGAATTAAAATCAAAACAAATAGTTTTATTTTTTTCTTTTGCTAAAACACATAAAACTTGTGTCAATCCAGATTGTCTATAATGAGTATGATCTTTTCTTCCTTGCTGTTCTAAATCAAAAAGAAAATTTATACTCTTATTTTCAAAAAACTTTCTTTCACCTTCAGCAAAAAGAAAATCATATTTAGAATTAAATTTATTTTTAACTATTAAACCTGAATAAATAGGAAATATTTTAGAATCCAATTTTTTATTTTGCGCTAAAATCTTTTTATCTTCTTTATCATATAAAAAAATTAATCCTTTAGTTCCGAGCTTTTTAGCAAACTCAATAAACTCTTCCTCGTTTCCTGATGGTAAAACAATATCTATAAACATTTCTTTAACCTATACTCAAACTTTTTTAAAACTTTTTATTAATTTGATTGCTTGAGTGTCTTTATTAAAAGTATACTCATTTTTCCTTATAGAATCTAAATCTATTTTAGATAATAAATCTAAATGTTTTTTTAAAATATTAAGTTTTGTACCTGGATTTTTAAGTTCATAATTATTTAATGAATCTCTTACTGTGCTTCTGAAAGAATCAACTATATAAGGGCATTCAGTAAATTGAACTTTGAATCCTTTAAGTAAAGCATATGTTGCAACTTCTTTTTCAGAACAAAAATATAAAGGTTTTATTCTTGGAGTAAATGAATCTGATTTTTTGCTAATAGGAGAGGAATTTCCTAATAAATTTGTATTACTCTTTAACAAATTCATCATTATTGCCTGGGCTTCGTCGTCCATATTATGGCCTGTTGCAATTTTATCAAATTTTTCTGCATGAGCATTCAACAAATATCTTCTAAGAGTTCCACAAACAGTACAGGGATGAGATTTCTTCTTTAAAATTTCATCTAAAGTTTTACCAGTCAAAGTCTTAAATGAAAATACTTTTAGAGAAATGTTATTATCCTTACAAATTTTTTTTAAATCTTTTAAAGTTATATCTCTATAACCATTAATTCCTTCATCAATAGCCAAAGCTTCAACTTTACCATGAAATTTTTTTAATAAATAAAGAACTGTTGTTGAATCTTTACCGCCTGAACAAGCCACAACTATTTTATCAGATTTAGTTAATAATTTATATTTATCAATAGTTTGTTTAACTTTTTGTTCAAAATAACTAATGAAATGCGCTTTACAAAGATTTGGATTTAAAAAAATCGCTTTATTTACACAATTAGAACATTTAATTTTAACCACCTGATATAACACTTAAAATTTTAATTTCATCAGAGTTTTTAATTGAATCAATCTCTGTAATTAACTCGTTATTTTTAACTATTAAAACTGTTTCTAAATTAATATCTAACTTTTTTAACAAATTTTTAACTGATCCATTAAATTCTAATTCAACATTTTTATTTTCCTTCTCTATAAAAACTTTCATAAAAATAAAAAAGAGTGTTTTTTATATAAATATGATTAATAAAAAACTTTAAATAGAAGTAAATCAAAAATATGAATATGACATTAACTAGTCACAATTGGAAACCAACATCCTTTTGCCTAGTTAGCAGAATGTTCAAAAAGATTTGTTGAAGAACTCACATTTTTAACCGGGTTCTGAACAAGTCTTCGCTAATTCTACTGGAGAAAATTTAGAACCTCGTTAAAAAAATAAAAAATTGGAGGTATAAAAAAATGAATGAATGCCTTATATGTAAAGAGGCAATAACAAACCCTATTTGTATAGAGTGCGTTGAAAAACAAGTTAAAGTTTGGTTATATGAAACCAATCCTGGCTTAGTTGGAGAAGTTGAAAGAGAAATAGATGAAATAAACATCGTGTTTGGAGATACAAGCTGTATTTTGTGTAAAAATAAGATGTCTGTTTGTTCATATTGTTATACTCAACATCTTTTAACGTGGCTTGAAAATTATCCTGAATTAATCCCTGAATTTAAGAGAAATTTTGTTTTAAATTTTTTTAATTAATTTTCCACAAGAAATAAAGGGGGCATATCGACTATAACATCCATTTTACATAACAAAAGCCTTTATAAATGAAACTATATTCCATTTATAAACGAATCTTTGTAAAAAGATAATTGGGGGTTAAAAAATGAGTGAACCAAAAACAGAAATTAAAGTTGTAAATATAGTTGTATCAACAAGCCTTGAACATGATATTCCTCTTGAAAAAATGGCTGCAGTTCTTAGTAATACAGAATATAATCCTGAACAATTCCCAGGACTAGTTATTAGAATTAAAGAGCCTAAAACATCTGCATTAATTTTTAGCTCTGGAAAAGTTGTATGTACAGGCGCAAGAAGCATGGATAAAGTTGAAGAATCAATTCAAAAAATAATTGAAAGTCTTGAAAAAATAAATATCAAAATTAAAATTAAACCAGTTATAAACATACAAAACATAGTTGCAAGCGGAAGCATAGGTATGGATCTAAATTTGAATGTGTTAGCAATGAAACTTGACAACACAGAATATGAACCTGAACAATTCCCAGGACTAGTTTTCAAATTAATGGAAGCTAAAGCCACATTCTTACTTTTCAGTAATGGAAAAGTTGTATGTACAGGTACAAAATCAGAAGCAGAAGTCCACGTGGCTCTTGAAAAACTGGTGGAAATTCTTAAAAAAGTAAAGTAGAATGGCTATCTCTGAACAAATAAATAAGTTTCAGGAATTTCTAGAATCAAACTACTATGATGACTTATTAGAAGCAGTACAAAAAGGACGAGAATTTTTCATAGTTGATTTCGCAGAGCTATCAAAATTCACTCCTGAAATAGCTGAAATCTTATTAGAAACCCCTGAAGATATTCTTAAAGTTGCTGAAATAGCAGCTAAAAAAATTATTGGGGAAGAGGAAGTTAAAGATTTTAATATTAGAATTAAAAATATTCCTCAATCACATTTTATAAGAATAAGAGATATCAGAAGTAAACATCTGAATAAATTTGTTGCTGTTGAAGGTATAGTAAGACAAAAATCTGATGTTAGACCGCAAGTTGTGAGTGCAAGATTTGAATGTCCAAGCTGCGGTAACATCATGAATATCATTCAAATTGATTCTAAGTTTAAAGAACCAAGCAGATGTTCTTGTGGTAGAAAAGGAAAATTTCGTTTAATGAAAAAAGAACTTGTTGACGCTCAGAAACTAGTTTTAGAAGAAGCGCCTGAAGATTTAACTGGTGGCGAACAACCAAAAAGACTAAACATTTTTTTGAAAAAAGATTTAGTTTCACCAATAACTGATAAAAAAACAAATCCTGGAAGTAAATTACAAATAGTTGGTGAAATAAAAGAAGTTCCAATTATTTTAGCATCAGGAGGTCTTTCAACAAGATATGATTTAATGATTGATGCAAATTATATCGTGCCTATTCAAGAAGATTATTCTGATATACAAATTTCTCCAGAAGAAGAAGAAAACATAATAAAACTCAGCAAAGATCCAAAAGTTTTTGAAAAACTCGTCGCATCTTTGGCACCAACAATTTACGGGCATGAAAAAGTTAAGGAAGCATTAATTTTACAATTATTAGGAGGATGTAGAAAAACATCAACACAAGGAGCTGCATCCAGAGGAGACATGCACATTTTATTAATTGGAGATCCTGGGGCTGGAAAAAGTCAATTACTTAAACGAACAGCCCAAGTAGCACCAAAAGCAAGATATATTAGTGGAAAAGGTGCGACTGGCGCAGGATTAACTGCTAGCGTAGTAAAGGATGAATTTCTAAGAGGATATGCTCTTGAAGCAGGAGCACTGGTTTTAACAAATAAAGGAATTTGCTGTATTGACGAGTTGGATAAAATGGGTGCCGAAGATAGAAGTGCGATGCATGAAGCTTTAGAACAACAAACAATAACTATTTCTAAAGCAAACATTCAAGCAACTTTAAGAGCAGAAACAACCGTTCTTGCGGCCGCAAATCCTAAATTTGGACGATTTGATCCTTATGAGTTATTAGCAAAACAAATAGATTTGCCTTCAACACTAATTAATAGATTTGATCTTATATTTCCAATTCGAGATTTACCAAATCCTGTTAATGATGAGCGATTAGCAGAATTTCTACTTGCATTACATAAAAATCCTCAAGAAATTGAAACACCTATTGAACAAGAGCTTATGAAAAAATATATTTCTTATGCAAAACAAAGAATTAGACCCATTCTTTCAACAGCTGCATTAAATGAAATAAGAGATTTTTATGTTAAAATGAGAAATAGTGGATCCAGCGATGATGGACCTATTTCCATACCCATTAGTCCAAGACAGTTAGAAGCATTAATAAGACTTTCAGAAGCATCCGCAAAAACCAGGCTTGATAATAAAGTTTCAAAAAAAGATGCTCAAACAGCCATTGCATTAGTTCAATTTTGCTTAAATCAAATCGGTTTAGATCCTGAAACAGGAAAAATAGATATTGACAGAATAAGTTCAGGTATAACTGCGAGCGAAAGATCACACATCACAATTGTTAGAGAGATTATAACTGCATTAGAACAAGTAGTTGGAAAAACAATACCTGTTGATGACATAATCAGAGAAGCAGAAATAAAAGGTGTTGATTCAAAAAAAGTTGAAGAAGTGCTTGAAAAATTGAAACGATCAGGAGATGTTTTCAGTCCAAGACATGGATTAATATCTAAAATTTAAATTTATAAAATGCCAAATATAAAAAGAGAAACTGCAAAAAATTGTAATGTAAAAGACTTACTTAAAGGAAGATATATAAAACGAGAAGGATGGGAGCCAAGTTATGTTGAAACTTCTTTTGGAAAAATTTCTCGTGCAAATATTTTAGGTGTGAATGTTTCTGAACAAGAAAAAGGTTTTATAATGGACGATCAAACAGGATTAATACCTATAAGAAGCTTTGAAACATTAAAGCAAGATTTTGAAATTGGAGAATTATATTTGGTTATTGGTAGACCGAGAAGTTTTAATGATGAAATATTTATTGTACCGGAAATAATTAAAAAAATTGAAAACAAAAAATGGTTTGAACTTAGAAAAATAGAATTACAAAAAAGAACAAAAGAAATTGAAACAAAAGAAAAAACAGAAACAGAAATAAAAGAACCACAAGAGTTTACAACCAATGATAAAATTTTAAAAAAAATTTCTGAACTAGATTCGGGAGCGGGTGTGAAAATTAATGAATTAACTGCTTTTTTCGAATTAGAACAAATTAATAAAATTGTGAATTTATTAATTGAACAAGGAGAAATTTTTGAGATAAAACCTGGCGTCGTAAAAATTTTATAAGTTAAAATATTACTGGACTAATAAAAACTTCTAACAACCCTGCGATAAATAATAATGCTATACTTAGTAATAACAAATCTGCAGAATCTAACAAGATGTGCTCAAATTTTCTTGTTCCAAAATCGTGTTTTATAACTGCAACAGAAATGATTCCTCCTGCCAAACCTGCAACAATATATGCACCTATTTCAAAAACTCCATGAATTGAAAATTTAAGTAGACCGTACATGATAGTTGTAAAATATTTTCCAATTTTTTCAAAACCCACCAATGTAGAATAAAAAGCCAAGTTTGATCTTATTATGCTGCCTATGGCCGTTCCTATCACAGATGCATTCCAAGTTAAAATAAATATTGATCCGGAACCATAAATAAAAGAAAATAAAATGCAAAATATTAGCACTTTAACATTATTAAAAAAAATTTTCATAAAAATGCCTGAACTTCCTGTTGCATTACCTGAAATTCCGACCACATTTCCATTAATATTTGAAATTGTTTGAGCTTGAGTTTCATAAAGAATAGATACTGTTTCGCTTGGAAGAACAACATACCATAAAGTAAATGCTAAAGTTATACCTAGAAACAATGCTGCAAAAGCAAATACTGCTTTTCGATGTTCTTTAAGCAACCACTTTTCACCCATATCTTGTAAATCTTTTTCTTCTTCCATTTTAATAGTATTATACATTAAAGGTATACACGCCATAACAGTTAAGAACACAGATATTAAACTCGCATAAGACTTAAAAATCCATAGACTCAGCAATATGGCTATTGAAGAATACAAAAATCCTAGAAAGATTAACTTTGAAGGCCTCATTTCTGCTTTGAAAGGAGATATTAAAGACTCTAAAACCATATAAAATATTTTCAGTTGTAGGTTTAAAAATTTTTCTAAATAATAAGCTTTAAAAAACAGGGGTTATTCTTGATAAAAATGGATTACGAAAAAATGCTTGAAAGAGCTAAAGAATTATTGCCTGAAGAAACAACTAAAACAGAGAGGTTTAATGTACCTAAAGTTAGAGGACATATTGAAGGCAATAAAACAATTATAAGTAATTTTAATGAAATAGCAAAAACTCTTGAAAGAAAACCTGCACATGTTCTCAAATATGTTCAAAAAGAACTTGCAACGCCTGGAGATTTAAGAAAAAATGCAGTTGTATTTGGATCAAAACTTGCTGCAGCAAAAATAAATGAAAAAATTGCCCAATATACTGAAACATTTGTTCTTTGTAAAGAATGTGAAAAACCAGATACCAATTTAACAAAAGAAGCAGATATTTATTTTATAAAATGTCAAGCATGCGGTGCAAAATACTCTTTTTATTCAAAAATATAAAATGACCTTCATAGTAAAAAAACATAAAAATTTAGATAACCAAATTATTCTGGCCATTATTGATAAAAATCTTTTAGGTAAAACATTTGAAGAAGAAAATAAAATTTTAGATTGTAGTTCAGAATTCTATAATGGAACCGAAATGAATGAAGATGAAATTCTAAAAATGCTGCCTGCTGTAAATCAAATAAATATTGTTGGAGAAAAAATATTTTCTTTCTTAAAAAAACAAGAATATGCAGAAACAAAATATGAAATTCAAGGAATTCCTTTTTCTTTTATTATAATAAACAGAGATTAATTAGATCTTGGCTACCCAAACCATTTACCTAAGTCTTCTTGTTTTTCAGGATCTTTTCCAAAAACATCTTCTATTCTTTGTTTTGTAAGTTCTAATGATTGTTTAAGATAGGGTGAAACATCATATTTTAAAGCTAAACTGATGCTTGGCTCTAAATACTTAATTACTGATCCTTCAGAAATTGTAAATAATAATTTTCCATCACATTCCAGACATTTCCCTATTAAAGGAGGTCTACGATATTTTTCGTTACAAGCAACACATCTAAATTGCTGAGAAGAAAATTTTCTTAAATTTCCTTTAATATCTCTGAGAAAATGTTTTTCAATTACCAATCTTGCAACATCTCTTTGATCAACAGCCCTTATTTTTACTGCTAAATCCATTTGTCCTTTCAATTTATCTTGCATACTTGGTAAAGTTTTGTAAGCAGAACAAAGAACCCCTGCATTAATATTATCTGTTCTATGAGTAAATCCATAACCCTCATATTGATTTGGTGTATCTAAAAAATCCCCTACTTGTTTTATATTAACTTCCCAAGGCATTTTATAAGTCATTGCCGCTTGATAAAATTTTAAAGAATATTTGAAAGGAATGTCTACATGAAAAACCATGTCATCAACTTCTGTTGGATTTAAAAAATGAGTTAAAACAAGAGGTGCATCCATTGTACTCCCTCTTGAAGAAGGTAAATATTTTTGTGAAAAATTTAAAAATGCATCCATCAAAAGAAAAAAACAAGATTCATCTCCATCAACATCTCTTCTCATGGCTGCGTGAAACATAGGGTGTGCAAAAAAAGCTTGTGTTTTAGAAAAACCAATTATTCTTCCCAAAATTCCTGCTGAAGTATGAGGTGCTAAACCAACCACATAATGACCTATTAAATCTTCTTTTGATTTTAATTTATAAAAAGCTTTTAAACCATATAAACGAACTAATAATTCGTCTATAAACTTTGAAACTCTAAATAAAACTTCGTCAGAAGGTTCATTTGGAGAATCGGGTGCGGCAGGAATTATTATATCTTGCGCTCTAATTTCTAAAATTTGATTATCAGATTCTAATTTAGAACCATAAACATCTTTAGTATATCCTAAAGAAAGTAATTTTTCAACTGGTGCGCCAATCTCGCTTGGTTTAAAATGTGTTATTGGCAATTCGGAGCAATCATATCTTGTAGTTCCATCTTTATTAACATGCACAGAATGTTTTGCTCTTAAAATCGCTTTAGTCATGTGTTCGGGAATATGCTCAGGATTAAAAGTTCCTTTAACTCCCTTAATTAAATCTGGAAAAATTTGAGTATTCAATTTTTTTAAAGAATTTTGAAAAACAGCTCTAAAATCGACTTCTTTCATTAAAGATGGTTTTTCTTTTCCATCTTCTGTTTTTTCAAAAACTCTTTCTGCTTTTGAATCGCATTTATCACAAATTCTAAATACTGTTTTTGAATCACATGATTTGCAATAATAAACTGCAAAATCTGCTTTTACAATCCCTGCTTCTAAAGCAGATTGAAAAGATCTATATTTTCCTCCTTGTGCACCAATAGGAAACAACCCGTGAGGGCTGCCAGTCATTTTTCTCATTTTAGCTTTTTCTGGACGTCCCATTCTTGATCCAATAAACATTCCCGATTTATCTCTTATTTCACAAGGAGAAACACTATTAATTAAGTTTAACACCGACAACTCTTCTTTTTCAAAATCAAATTTATCAAAATCCTCTTTAGAATGAATATTTAATTGAAACAATAATGCTGAAGATATTTCTTTTTCAATTACAACGAACTCGTTTTGAATTAATGAATGCGGAAGACCTATTAATTCCAAAATTCTTTTTTGATCTGATTTTGGTAAAACTATTTTATCATCTTTTAATTCATAATGTTTAAACCATTCCAAAAAAGACCTAAATTGTTCTTTAGATATACAACTCCAATAAAATATTTGTCTTGGATGAAGAGGAATATCAAATGCTTTTGAAATTTCTACTGCTGTTTTAAAAGAAATTTTTGTTCTAATTGGATCAAATGAAAGTTTTTTTATTTCTTCGGCAGAAATATCTATCAACTCCCTTATTTTATCAAAATCAAATGTTCCAAATAATTTTATAACTGAATTTTCAAATTCTAAAAACCAAAATTCTTGACAATAACCTGGTGGAACTAAAGGATGAGCACGATCAAAAAAATCACCATAACAAACTAATGTATCGCCTAAAAATAATATTTCTTCAAGTTCTTTATTATATTTTTTAGCCATTTCTTCTGTTTCTAAAAAAATAACTTCTCCAGATTTAGTTTTAATAATAGGACCATCAACATCTTCACAAACAGTGAATGCTGCTGCTTTTCCAGGTCGTTCCATTTTTAGTTGAGTGCCAGTTGCAACATAATCATTTAACACGCGCATAGTCGCAGGATGAATTGACTGTCCTGAATATCCTGAAACCCTGGATCGCCCATATCTTAATCTAAATGCGCCTTTAGCCATAGGATGTCCTAGAACGGGTCTTCCTGCAACTAAATCTTTTATATAAGTATAATCAGGAGATATTTTTCCCTTATCAGATTTTTTACCTGCAGATTTAGATTTTTTTTGAATTGAAATAAATTCTTCTAAAAAAGCCCATTGAGACATTTCAAATTCTCCTTCAAGCTTACTTATTTTTGCCCATAATTTTGGTGCTTTAAGAGGAATACAACTACTATGGATCAAACAATACCCACTTCTTAAAACATTTGTATTCACACGCGGTAAATCTTTAAAATTCACATTCGAAACTTCATATTTTTCAGATGGCTCTCCAGAAATTTCAACAGGCAAATATTTCATTAAAAAATCTGATTCTTCTTTTGATGGAAAATATTGGAGATTGGTTATGTACTCATGATAATCTTCAATTTCTGCACTACACCTGCCTATTTCTTTCTCTGTTGGATCATAAGTTTGAAACCCAAATTTTTTTCTTAAGTAATCTGCAATAACAACTGAAAATGCTGCTGCAGTACCTCCTGCGTTTCTTATTGGTCCAGAATAATATAGACACATATATTTTCCTTTTCCATCATTTCGATTTTTAAATTCTAAATTTGTAAACCCTTCTAAAGGACTACTTACAACCCCTAAAGTGACATAAGTGAATCCTGTTCTTATACCTATTTCAATCGCTTCTTTTTGATCTTTAAATTTACAAAATTTTTCTTGCGCGACTTCTTCAGAAATTTTAAATGCAACTCTTATATCAAGAACTCCATATGCTTTTTCAAGTTCTTCTATTCTTTTTTCAGCTCCTTGACCAACTATCTGGGGGGCCATAACACTAATTAAACCAATGACTCTTTCAGCCATAGTTTCAGCAATAGTTATTTCAACTTTACTAGCAGGGTCATAACCTTTTTCTCTTGCTTTTTGAGCTAGTTTATATGCTTCAATACTATCCTTTTTAAAACGAGCAAAGTACAAGCCCATTTCTTTTGAATATTTTATTTTTTCAGTCATTGTTGTCCAAAAAAATTAATTACTTTAATTTTTCTTGTTTGAATATTAAGTGCAAAAACTCTTGCAGGCTGAGGTTCTAAACCTCTTTTTTCTTGATCTTCAGTTATGGCCACCCAACAAGAAGTATTTAACAAAGAAATACTTCCATATTGTGAAACTGTTGCTCTATGAATATGGCCTGTTACAAAAATATCAGGTATTTTACTTATAATTAAAGGATCCTCTTCTGCATCAGGAACATACATATTTGATTCATGAGTTGGTGCAAGATGCCTTCTTTGTAATAAAAATTTCATTATAAGATCTGCTCTCTTCTGACCTCCCGCGGCCCTTATGGATTCCACATTATTAGAATAATAAATTAAAGAATAACCATGATATAATAATACATCTAAACCTTGAAAAATATCCGAACTATCAATATTAACCATTGCAGGGTTGCTAACTAAAATTACATTTGGAAGAGTTAAAAGAGATTCTGCAAATTCATTATAAAGAGGCTGTTGAGGTTCTGCAATTCTGCCGGCATCATGATTTCCTGGGCAAATGATTATTTTAATATCCTTTCTTATTCTAGATAAATATTTTGTTAAATATTCATATTGTTCAGTTATATTTAAAATATCTAAATCTTTATCTTGATTTGGATAAACACTCACACCCTCAACAAGATCTCCTGTTAAAAAAAGGTATTTAACTTTTTTTGATATTTCCAATTGTTCTTCGTTTCCTACAGACCCCTCTAACCATCGAATAAACTTTTCAAATTCTTTCTCTAAAAAAACTTTTGATCCAACATGTAAATCACTTATAAAAATCGCATAATTATCTGTTGGGCCTTTTTTTATTTCTCTATTTATAGGAATATCTGGAAAAACTATTTTATTTGAAAAAATAATATTTTTTCCTAAGGATCCTGTTATACCTATAACTTCATCTAAAACCAAATCTTTTGCAAGAGCATATGCTTCTTCATTGTTTTTATGTATTAAAACGCTTATTTGACCTGATAAATCTTCAACTAACAAGATGCAATTATCATTTTTTGTGAAATTTTTCTCTCGAATCATACCAATTATAGAAACTGTTTCTCTTTCTTCTTTGAACTTGAGTTTATTTATTGAAGAAAGAGTTTGTAATTCTGGTCTTTGTTTTAATATTGATTCTATGCCTTTATATCTTAAATTAAAATATTTAACAAAATCATTTAAACATCTTTTTTTAGATTTTTTATCATAACTATAAACTATTTTTACTTTAGATAAAGAAGTATTTTTTTGAGAAATTTCTGGAAGATCATCTATTCCGGGAATTTGTTCATCAGTTGTTTCAATTTTTATTTGGGAATTTGTTTTTTCAAAATGATTCATTTTTACCGATCTCAAGACCTTCTTTTAATATGACCAGAATTTTTGGCTGAAGACTCTCAGGTATCGACAAAGAAATTTCTCTAGTTCGACCATATCTCCCTTTTGAAAGTATGGTTCCAGAAATAATTCCCATCATGTCAAGCTCAGCTATGATATCAGAAACTCTTCTTTGAGTCAAAGGTCGAATACCTGTTTGGGCACATAAATCCTTATATTCATCATATATATCGCCTGTAAACATTTTTTGTTTTGAATTGGGTTTTTTTAACATAATAGACATTAAAGTTAATTGAAATTGTTTTGGTTGGTTTTTAATTAAATCAAAAATACTATCTTTTTCTATTTTTTCTTCAGCGTCATCAATATTCTCAATTGTTATTTCTGTTTGATTTTTTCTTTCCGCAAGTTCACCTGCAACTCTAAGTAAATCAAGCGCTCTTCTTGCATCTCCATGATCTCTTGCAGCATAGGCTGCACATTTTTCAACAACACCTTCATTCACTGATCCTTCTTTAAAAGCTAAAACAGATCTTTTTTTAAGGATGTCTTGAATTTGAATAGCATTATAAGGAGGGAATAAAATTTCTTCCTCGCTTAAAGAAGATTTAACTCTAGAATCAAGATTGTCTACAAAAGATAAATCATTACTAATACCAATAATTGAAACTTTTGATTTTTTTAACTCAGTATTTATTCTAGTTAAATTATATATTAATTCATCTCCAGTTTTTTTAACTAATTGATCTATTTCATCTAATATAATAATTATAGTTCTTTCTTTTTGATCTAATGTTTCAAAAAATATGTTATAAACTTCATCTGTAGGTAAACCTGTTGCAGGTATTGTTCTCCCAAAATGTCTTGCTAATTGAGCTATTAATCTATATTCTGTATCAGCTATTTTTTTAAGTTTACAATTTAAATATAATACTTCAACATCTATCTTATTTTCTTTTGCTAATTTTTGTAATTGATCAGAAACATATTTTATAGATAATGTTTTACCTGTGCCTGTTTTTCCATAAACAAATATATTTGAAGGAACATCTTTTTTTAGTACTGGGGCCAATATACTGGCTGTTTGTTCTATTTGTTCATCTCTATGGTTTATTTCATTAGGCATATATGTTGACTGAAGAACACTTCTATTTACCAAAATAGAATCACTTTCCATATACGATTTAAAGAACTTACCTAATTTTTTCTCTTCCATAAAAGTTCCAGAGGAAACGTAGGTTTATAAAGATTTATTCTTCTCATAATATATATTTCATTATCAGATACACACACCCCATTGTTTCCTGTGGAACTTTATTTTATAAAATAAAGTTTGTTCTCTTTTTTTCTTATTTATTTGTTTCATTTTTTTAAGTTTATATATTATATATATATTTTCAATATAGAAAATAATAATATAATAATATAATTATAAATAAAAATGACATATGATTATATTCATTATTTAAATAATCACTACAAAATATATAATTTAATATATATATTATAAAAAAAATTAAAATGTATTTTTCAATAAAAAATACTCTTCAATAAACGATGATTAATTAAAATTAGAGGGGTTTTAAATCAAACTAAAATAATGTATTGGTGATTTCTTAAATAAAAATTTCCATAGGAAACAAAAGGGTCATACACACCAATTTAAATAGTTGCTACGCTTAAATGGTAAAAAATCCGAAACGTTTAAAAAGAAGACAAGATTACCATAGTTTCTAACAAGTAGTAACAGGTGAAAATGTGATTGTACAAAACGAATTTTTAAAAAAAATCAAAGATTTTGGGTTAAATACTTACGAAGCTAAAATTTGGACTGCACTCTTATCAAGAGGTGTGAGTACTGCGGGTGAACTTAGCGATATCGCAAATGTTCCAAGAAGCAGAAGTTATGATGTTCTAGAAAGCTTAGAAAAAAAAGGTTTTATTATTATGAAAATAGGAAAACCAATAAAATACTTAGCAGTTCCACCACAAGAAGTTCTAGAAAGAGTGAAAAAGAAGATTAGAGAAAATTCTGATGATCAATTAAAGAACTTAGAAGAATTAAAAAACGCAGATGTTCTTAAAGAACTTAATTTACTACATTCTGAAGGTGTGACCATGGTCGAGCCTACAGATATAACTGCTGCTTTAAAAGGTAGAGATAATCTTTATTCACATATTGAAATGATGATTAAAGAAGCAGAAGATTCAATAATTTTTATGTTAACTGAAGAAGGAGCAATAAGAAAATTAGATTTATTCTCAAAACAACTTGAAAAAGCAAGTAAAAAAGGCGTTAAAATCAAAATTGCAGCGCCAATAACTCCTAAAACAAAAGAAATTCTGAAAGAAGCAAAAAAATATGCTGAAGTTAGAGATTGTAATATAAAAGGAAGATTTTGTATTGTTGATGAGCAAGAAATAGCATTTATGCTTTTAGATGATTTATCAGTTCATCCATCATACGACGTTGGTGTTTGGGTAAATACTGAACTTTTTAGCAAAACATTAGTTGAACTATTTAATCTTTCATGGAAATCAATGAAAGTCTTAGCTTAAGCTCACCTCTTTTTCCCAGGGAGATTCCGACTTTCTTGGAATCTTCCGGGTTTTATTCTATAATTTTTTAAACAAGAATGTTTTTTCTTTATGAAAAATGTTTAAAAATCTTAAAATAATTGGAACGTCTCACATTTCTAAACAATCAATGTTAGATTTAAACATTGCTTTTGAAGAATTTAGGCCAGACATAATAACTGTCGAGTTAGATAAAAGAAGATATTTTTCTTTAATGTCTACACAAAATTCTTCTTCTGCAAAAGGTCCATCTATTTTATCAGTTGGAATTTCAGGATATTTATTTTTATCTTTAGGTAAATTTCTTCAAAAAAAATTAGGATCTATTGTAGGGATTGAACCAGGTTCAGATATGAAAGAAGCGATTAATTTAGCAAAAAATAATAACTGCGAATTGGCCTTAATTGATAGAGATATTCAATTAACACTAAAAAGTTTTTCAAAGAATTTTTCTTTTAGAGATAAACTAAGTTTTTTTAAAGATTTATTTTTAGGTTGGACTTCTAAAAGAAGAATAAATATAGATTTAACAAAAGTTCCAAAAGATGAATTTATAGATAAAATATTGGATGAAATAAAAATTAGATATCCTGGTATCTATAACTCTTTAATTCATGAAAGAAATGTATTTATGGCTAAAAAATTATTTGTTCTTATGAGGAATAATCCTGATAAAAAAATTTTATGTGTGGTGGGCGCAGGTCATAAAAAAGGTTTAGAAGCATATTTAAAACATTTATTTTATTCAAACATTTCTTTTTAGTTTGTTAAAATAAAAAAGTATTTAAAATCTGATAGCCGATTTTTACTAATGTTTCAAGGATATTTTTCAAAGGTTAAAGAATTTAAATTTTCTCTAAGAGAACAGAAAGAAATTTTTATTTCAGCAATAGTCTTTGGATTTATATTATCAATAAGAAAATGGGGTCCTGGACAAGAGGTTGATATTTTAGTTGGGTTTTCAAATTGGCTTTTTGCAGCAATCGCAATAGGACTTATAATGTTTATAAGCATTTCTTTACAAAAAATGTCTGCTTTGAATGATGGTTATAATTTATATTATCATTGGTGGTCTCAAGGAATATTAATAGGCTTCTTAATATCATTTGTATCTTTTGGTTTAATTCCAATTTTATATCCTGGCGTAACTATATTTGAGCATAGGCCAGGTTCAAGGTTAGGCAGGTTTAGGTATGGAACAACAACTAAAGATATGGCTATGTCAGGACTTTCAGGAATAGTTGCAAACATTTTGGTGGCTGCATTTGCAGGATTATTATTTTTAGCAACAAACAGTTACTGGGTTTTATTTTTTATAAAAATAAGTTTGATTTACGCATTTTTTTCAATTTTACCATTACCTAAAGCATCGGGCATAAAATTTGGAGAAGGCGCAACACCAGGGTTTCATTTATTCTTTTTTTCAAGAAACTTATACATCTTCATCTTTTTTACAACTATTGCATACATAGCTTTGCTTTTATCTTCAATATTAATATTTGGAAGTATTTTAGCTTTAATAATATCTATAGTGTTGGGTCTTTTAGGTTTACTTTTATTTTCGAAGTTTATTGAAAAATCTTTTTAGAAAAAACTAAAAAAAGCTTTTTGTCCAAGGTAAATTGCGAAAACTGTTGTCAGAAGTTTCCAAGAAAAAACAGGTATAAAAATAATGTACACACCTATTATTATATCTACAAAACTATTAAAATCTCCTTTAAATATAAGTCCTTTTATTATCAGATAAGATGCAAATATTAGTCCAAATCGCCAAGGAATAATTTCTAATGTCAACAAAATCATAGATATTATAGTTAAAACATCTAAAAAACCAAATAGTTTAAATAGTAGCATCTATGGAGATAATATAACCTTTTTTAAAAAGATTGTTCAAAATGGGCATTACATATATTTTTGAAATATCATTCGTAGTATTTTTGGTTTTAGGCATAATATTCTCTCTTTTAATTAAAAATCCTTTAGTAAACTATTTCATAATATTTATTTTTGGAGTTATTGCGGCAGCATATTATCAATTTAAAAAAGCAGATTTATCTTATCCATATGTATTATTAATAATAGGGTTTGTATTAGGATATATTTTAGCTTCCAGAACCGGAAGCAGAAGCATAATTTTCATATTATTTGTTATTGGTTTAATCGCAGGTCATTTTTTAAAAATATGGATTTCACATTATATAGGTGACAAATAAGTAAGTTTTAGTCGAAAAATTCGAAAACTTTAAATAATAATTGTCTCTAAGTTATAGAGAATAAATGTTAAAACCATAGTCGAGGAAATTCCTTGAACTATAAGGGGTGTAATAAAATGGCTGAAAAAGTAGCAAAAGCAGGAGTTAAAAAAGAGTCAGGATATCTATATTTCGTAGATAAAGACGGAGATATCTCAAGAGCAGTAATGTCAAGAGGTGGCGGAAAAAAAGGAAAACAAAAAACTGAAAAAGTGGCAAAAGTTGCTGCCAAAAAAGAGTCAGGATACCTATATTTCGTAGATAAGAACGGAGACATCTCAAGAGCAAAAATGGCAAGAGGAAGAAAATAATTTTTTTCTTCTAATTTTTTTTTATTTTTTAAAAACAAATTTAAATAAACTAACATTTTTCTTTATTTGTGTTAAAAGATATAAATCCAAGAATATACCAACAAACAATATTTAATTCTGCAGCAAAAAAGAATTGTTTAGTAGTTTTACCAACAGGTCTTGGGAAAACAATGATTGCTTTGTTGTTGGCAGCTCACAGATTAAAGTTATATCCTACTTCAAAAATATTGATTTTGGCTCCGACAAAACCTTTAGTAGAGCAGCACTTGACAACTTTTAAAAAACATTTTGATCTTTCTGAAGAAGAAATAGTTCTTTTTACGGGGTTAATAAAGCCCGAGAAGAGAGCAGAGCTATGGCTTAAGGCCAAAATAGTTATAAGTACGCCTCAAGGCATAGAAAATGATGTTGTTGCAGGAAGAATCTCTTTAAAAGAAACAAGCTTATTAGTGATAGATGAGGCACACAGAGCAGTCAAAGATTATGCTTACACTTTTATTGCTAAACAATTTGAAAAAAAGTCCGATCATTCAAGAATATTAGGATTAACAGCCTCTCCAGGATCAGATTTGCAAAAAATAGATGCTGTTTGCAAAAATTTATTCATAGAAGATATTGAAATAAGAACTGAAGACGAGCCAGATGTTAAACCTTATATTCAAGAAGTTGATGTTGAGTGGGTTGAAGTAGATTTTCCAGATGAATTAAATGAAATAAAACAATTATTAGAATTTTGTCAAAAGAGAAAATTAATTGAAGTTAAAAACATGGGTTTGCTTCCAGGATCTATAAATAATTATTCTCAAACAACTTTTTTACAATTACAAGCAGAATTTAGGTCTAAAATTTCTTCTGGAGAAAAAGATTTTTCTGTTTTAAGATCTATAAGCTTAATAGCTGAAGTGATGAAAGTTCAACATGCCTTAGAATTAGTTGAATCTCAAGGGCTAGATTCTCTTGAAAAATATTTTCAAAGATTAGAGCATCAAGCCAGAACCACAACTACAAAAGCAGTAAAAAATCTTTTAGCAGATCAGGATTTTATTTCTGCAAGACTAAAAGCAAGATCTTTGGTTGAGAAAGGTGTTGAACATCCTAAGCTCGCAAAATTAAAAGAAATAATTCAAAAAAAAATATCTGAAGATAAAAATATCAAAATAATCATTTTTTCTCAATACAGAAGCAGTTCCGCTAAGATAAGAGATATTCTAAATGAATTAGATGTTTCAAATAAAATGTTTATTGGCCAATCAAGCAAAGAAGAAAAAGGTTTAACTCAAAAACAACAAAAAGAAATTATCGAAGATTTTTCTCAAGGAAAATTTAATTGTTTAATAAGCACATCTGTTGGAGAAGAAGGATTAGATATTCCCCAAGTTGATTTAGTTATATTTTATGAGCCAGTTCCTTCAGCCATAAGAAGTATTCAAAGAAGAGGGCGAACCGGCAGATTAGAAAAAGGAAAAGTGATGATTTTGCTTACTAAAAAAACTCGAGATGAGGCATATAGATGGGCTTCTTTTCATAAAGAAAAACGCATGTATAGAGATTTAGAAAAAATAAAAAAACAATTTTTTCAATATGATCGTAAATCGGAATCAAAAGAACAAAATTTAAATTCTTTTATTGAAGATTCTCAAACAGAGATAATTGTTGATCATAGAGAAAAAGGGTCTCCAGTAATAAAATGTTTAATTGATTTGGGGATAAAGTTATCTTTAAAAGCTTTAGAATCAGGAGATTTCATTATAGGTTCTGAGATAGTTATAGAATATAAAACAAAAAAAGATTTTGTTGATTCAATTATTGACGGGCGGTTGTTACAACAACTTAGACCGCTTTCAAAGAACCTTAAACCGATGTTGATAATTGAAGGAGAGGCAGATATTTATTCTCAAAGAAACATTCACTCAAATGCAATAAGAGGGATGCTGGCAGTTATTGCTCTGTCTTATAGAATTCCTATAATATATACAAAAAACGCACAAGATACAGCACAATTACTACAATTAATTGCAAACAAAAATAATGATCAATCAAAAAAAGAGTTTCAACAACATTCATTAAAACCAGTTTCTATGAAAGATCAACAGGAATATGTAATCAGTTCGCTTCCTGGAATCGGTCCTTCTTTAGCTAAAAAATTGCTAGAATCGTTTGGTTCTGTTAAAAAAGTGATAAATGCTTCAGAAGATAATTTAAAGAAAGTGGATTTATTAGGTCCAAAAAAAGCAGACAATATTAAGAATATTGTGGAGTCTGATTATAAAAAATAGTTTATTTGTGAGTTTAAACCTCCTTTTCGCATTAAAAATATAAATGAATGTGATTTCTAAGAATATATGTTCATTAGTAAAACTCTTAATTTCTATAAACGAGAAGATATAAGAAATGAAATAGTTAGAGTTGCACAGGATAAAGAGATTGCTATTAAATTTGGTGAAAATGGATTTGGTAAGAGGCCAGAAATAATTCAATACGTATCTGATATTTTAGATTTTGCAAAAAAAGGAGCCACTTCGTTTCATTGTTCAGAAGAAATTTGGCACAATCCTCTTCAAATTAGCACAGGATTAAAAAAATCTGATTTGGATGAATTAAGAAAAGGGTGGGATTTAGTTCTAGATATTGATTGTCAATTACTTGAGTATTCTAAAATCGCAGCGTTTTATGCTATTAAAGTTTTAAAACATCACGGAATAAAATCCATCACTTGCAAATTTTCTGGAAATAAAGGTTTTCACATAGCAGTTCCTTTTGAATCATTTCCGAATAATGTTGGCGGAAAACAAACTTCAGATTTATTTCCTGAAGCTCCAAGAAGAATAGCTGCATATATTAAATATTTAATAAAAGATCCTGTAAGCGCATCTATAATGAGATTGGAGAAAAACAGTTTTGAAACAATTGTGAAAAAATCAGGTAAATCTGCTTCAGAAATTATCAGATTTGAATTAAACGAATTTGGAGATAAAGTCGAAAAATTAAACGCAGAACCGTTTTTAGACATAGATACAATTTTAATATCTTCAAGACATTTATTTAGGATGCCTTTCTCTTTTCATGAAAAATCAGAATTAGTTTCCATACCTATAAATATTGATGAAATATTGTCTTTTAAAAAAGAATTTGCAAAGCCTGAAAATGTTGTTGTCAATCAAGAATTTTTATCAAGAACTGTGGAAAAAAACGAAGCATCCAGTTTATTGGTTGAAGCATTTGATTTTGAAGTAAAAGAAGAAATTGCAGTTAAATCAGTTCAAAGAAAAGCTTTTGAAGTTCCTGAAAACGCAGTTCCGGAAGAATTTTTCCCTCCATGTATTAAAAGAATTTTTCAAGGTCTTGAAGATGGGAAAAAAAGATCTTTATTTGTTTTAATAAATTTTTTAGATTCTTTAGGATGGAGTCAACAGCAAATTGAAGATAGACTCATCGAATGGAATAAAAACAATCCTGAACCTTTAAGAGATACATATCTTCTAGGTCAATTAAGATATAAAACACAACATAAAGACAAGGTTCCTCCTCCAAATTGTGATAATCCTGCTTATTATAAAGGTTTGAGTATTTGTATGCCTGACGATTTTTGCAAGAAAATTAAAAATCCTTTGCAATACTCTAAGTTAAAACATGATAAAACAAAGAAAAAACCTGTAAAAAAATAGGTTTGTGCTTTTCATAACATTTATAAACAAACTCTTATTTCGAGAGGATGTTTGAGTTTAAACAAATTCAAATTTATATACATCAGGCCTGGAAAAAACCTTTTCAGTACCGCTCTTTGAGTTCTAAAAAGGTTTTTTATGGCTGAAAAAAGATAAAATGCCATCAATAAAAAGTCCAAGAAAAGGAAGCATGCAGTTTTGGCCTAGAAAAAGGGCTAAAAGAGTTTATGCAAGAGTTAGAGCTTGGGCTGGAAAAAAAGATTCTAAACCATTGGGATTTATAGGTTATAAAGCAGGCATGACTCATACTATTGGCGTAAATGAAAACAAAAATTCTCATTTAAAAGGAGAAGAAATGTTCGTTCCAATGACTATTCTTGAATGTCCTCCAATGAAAATTTATTCTGCAAGATTCTATAAAAAAACAGGTTTAGATACACAAGTTTCAAAAGAAGTATTTTTTAAAACTGAAAAAGATTTTTTAAGAAAAGCAAAACCTGCAAAAGATTCTTCAAAAGAATTAGCATCTATTAATGCAGAAGATTATCATGATATCTTAATAACTGTTTATACTCAACCAAGTAAAATGGGTTTTGGAAAGAAAAAACCTGAAATAATAGAGTTGGGCTTGGGCGGTTCAAAGGAAGATAAATTAGCTTATATTAAAGAACATTTTGAAAAAGAAATTTCTGTAGCAGATGTTTTTGGAGAAAATGATCTCATTGATATACACGCTATAACTAAAGGAAAAGGAACACAAGGACCTGTTCGAAGATTTGGAATAGGAATAAGACATCATAAATCAGAAAAAAGTATCAGAAATCCAGGATCACTAGGGCCTTGGATAAGACAACAACACATTTCTTGGAGAGTTTCACACGCAGGACAAATGGGCTTTCATCAAAGAACAGAGCATAATAAACAAATTCTTAAGATAACTGATAATTTGGACTTAGCTCCAAAAAACATTCATAAATATGGCGATGTTAAATCTACATTTATAACTATATATGGATCTGTTGCAGGTCCAAAGAAAAGACCGGTAATTTTAACAAATCCTATTAGAGCAAAAACTAAAAAACATCAATTGGCTTTACAATGAAATTAAAAATATTAAATTTAAATAAAACCGAAATAGGGTCAATAGAATTACCTATACAATTTAATGAACCTTTAAGAAGAGACTTAATTAAAAAATCAGTTTTAGCAATTCAATCTCGCAATAGACAACCTTATGGTGCTGATCCAAGAGCAGGATTAAGAGCTTCCGCAGATTTATCAAGAAGAAGAAGAAAATATAGGGGCTCATACGGGATGGGTATTTCAAGGGTTCCAAGAAAAATTTTATCTAGAAGAGGAACAAGGATGAATTGGGTTGGAGCAGTTATGCCTGGAACAGTTGGTGGAAGAAGAGCTCATCCTCCAAAAGCAGATAAGATTTGGGCAGTTAAAATAAATAAAACAGAAAACAGAAAAGCTATAAGATCTGCATTGGCTGGAAGTGTTGTAAAAAGCCTTGTTGAAGAAAGAGGACATAAAGTGCCTCAAAATTATCCTTTTATAATTGAAGATAAAATTACTGAAATAAAGAAAACAAAAGACTTGAAAGACGCTTTGAACAAGTTAGGGTTTGAAGATGATTTACAACGAGCAATAGATAAAGGTTCAAAAAGTGTATTAATAGTTGTGGCAAATGAGTTAATCAAACCTGCAAATAACTTGCCAGGTGTTGAAGTTGTTAAAATTTCTGAAATAAATACAGAACTTTTAGCTCCAGGATCTACGCCCGCAAGAATGACTTTATTCACACAATCAGCAATAAAAGAACTATCAGAAAAAGGTTTATTCACAAAAGATTTTAAAGGTGTTTCTGGGAAAAAAATCAAACAAGTTCCTGAAAAAAAGCCTGTTAAAGCAAAACCTGTTAAAGCAGCAGTAAAACCTGTTAAAAAAGAAGCAAAAACAATAACAAAAAAAGAAGAAAAAACTAAAATAAAAACTGAAAAATGAATTCAATAAAATATCCTTTGGCAACTGAAAAATCCATTAAATTAATGGAATCAGATAATAAGCTTATATTCATAGTAGATATGAGAGCGAATAAAGCAATTATTAAAAAAGATTTAGAAGATTTATTTAAAGTAAAAATTGTGAAGGTTAATACAGCAATAACTCCAGATGGAAAAAAGAAAGCATATGTCAAATTTTCAGATGAAACTCCTGCAATTGATTTAGCGACAAAATTAGGGATTATGTAAATAAAATGGGAAAAAACTTAACTCAACAAAAGAGAGGAAAAGGAAGTCCAACCTACACTGCAAACACTTTCAGAAATAGAGGATCTGCTAAACATTTGAAATCAGAAAAAGGAGTAGTTACAGATATTATAAACTCTAGAGGAAATTCTGCACCTTTATTAGTAATAAAATATCAAGATCATGAAGAAAGTTTAATGATTGCACCAGAAGGAATAAAAGTTGGAGAAAAAATATTTATTTCACAAACTGCGCAAGTAAAAACAGGTAACTCAATGCCTTTACAAGCAATTCCTGAAGGAGTTCCAATATATAATTTAGAAACAACCCCCGGAGATGGTGGAAAATTAGTAAGATCATCTGGTGCTTCAGCAAAAATAGTATCAAAATCAAAAACTAAAGTAATAGTTTTATTACCCTCAAAAAAACAAAAAGAATTTCATCCACACTGCAGAGCAACAATAGGTGTTGTAGCAGGATCTGGAAGAGTTGATAAACCATTCATGAAAGCAGGAACCAAATTTAGAGCTATGAAAGCAAAAGGAAAATATTGGCCTTCTGTATCAGGTGCATCTATGAACGCAGTAGATCATCCTTTGGGTGGTGCAAGATCTTCAAGAAAAGGAAGACCAACTATTGCACCTAAGAACGCCCCTCCAGGAAGAAAAGTTGGTATGATTAGACCAAGACATACAGGTAGAAATAAATAGGTGATTAAATGGCAAAAGAATTTCAATACAGAGGAAAATCATTGGATGAACTCAAACAATTATCATTAAATGAGTTATCAGACTTATTGCCTTCCAGACAAAGGAGAAAGATCAAAAGAGGCTTTTCAGATGAAGAGAAAAAATTAATGGAAAAGATCAGATCAAAAAACAATGTTAAAACTCACTTAAGAGATATGTTAATTTTGCCTGAAATGGTCGCAAAAACAATTAAAATTCATAATGGAAAATCATTCGAACAAGTAATAATACAGCCTGAAATGATAGGTCATTACATGGGAGAATTTTCACTAACAAGAAGAAGGAGTTCACACAGTGCACCAGGAGTTGGAGCAACAAAATCTAGCTCAAGTGTATCAGTAAGATAAGAATAAAATGGCTCAATACAAATATTCATACAAACCAGAAACAGAAAACATGGCTAAAGCAGTTTTTAGAGATGTTGCTGTTTCATCCAAGCAAGTCATGGAAATTTGTTCAAGAATAAGAGGAAAAAATCTTGAAAAAGCTAAAGAATTACTTGAAGCTGTTAAAATTAAGAAAAAAGCAATCAAATATACTAGATTTACAGAAGGCGCAGGCCATAAAACAGGCATGGGTCCTGGAAAATACCCTATAAAAGCAGCAGATTTTGTGCTTAAAGCTTTGAAATCTGCTGAAGCAAATGCAGCCAGTCAAGGATTATCAAAATCATTAAAAATAACTCACATATCTGCCCAAAGAGCAGCCTCACCTTATCATTATGGAAGACAAAAAAGAAGAAAAATGAAACGAACAACTATAGAAGTTGTTTTAAAAGAATTAGAACAAAAAAGTGTTCCTAAAAAAGATGTAAAAAAATCATCTATAAAAACAGACATAAAATCAAAAACAGAGTCTGTTGAAGAAAAACAAGTTCCTGAAACTAAAAAAGAAGAAAAAAAGGTTGAAGATAAAAAATGATTGAACGGAAATTTGTAGCGGATAATATTAAAGAATTTCAAATTAAAGAGTTTATAGCTCAAAAACTCGGCAGAGTAGGTTTAAGCACAGTTAAATTACAAAAAACTCCTTTAGGCGAAAAAATAATTATTGCAGCATCGAGACCTGGATTGGTAGTTGGAAGATCAGGTGCAAATATTGCGAAAATAACAAAATTGTTGAAAAAAGAATTCAAATTAGAAAATCCTCAAATCGAAATAGAAGAAATTAAACAAATAGGCACAGATGCAAATATAATCGCAGAGTTTATTGGCGGTTCATTAGAACGATTTGGATCTCAAAGATTTAAAGGAGTAGGTCATAAAGCCATGAGTAATGTTATTGATGCAGGAGCAATAGGAGTTGAAATATTAATATCAGGAAAAATCCCTAGTAGCAGAGCAAAAACATGGAGATTTTATCAAGGTTATTTGAAAAAATGCGGAGACATATCAGTTTCAGGAGTTGAAAAAGCATATTCAATTGCAAAATTAAAAACAGGAATTGTAGGTATAAAAGTAAGTATTATGCCTTCAACAATAAAACTTCCTGATAAAATAGAATTATTACCAGATATTCAAGAAATAATAGAAGAAGTTAAACCTGAAGAATCAGAAAAAATTAAGGAAGATATTCAAAAAAACTTGCCTGAAGAATCTGCGGAATTAAAAGAAACAGTTGTTGTAGAAGAAGAAACAAAAACTAAGAAGGAATCAAAACCAAAAAAATCAATTCCAAAAGAGAAATCAAAAAAATAGTTGGTGAAATATAATGAAGTTCAAAGAATTAAACATTTTAAGCAAAGAAGCACTTGAAAAAAAGCTTCAAGAAGCAAACTTAGAACTCATTAAATTAAGATCACAAGCTGCATCAGGAACAACTTTAAAGAGTCCTGGACAAGTAAAACAGCTTAAAAAAACAATAGCAAAAATAAAACACATAACAAAATGAGTGAAATATGCAACACATGCGGGTTGCCAGAGGATCTTTGCGTTTGTGAAACAATCGCAAAGGAGAGTCAAAAGATAACAGTATATTTGGTTAAGAAGAAATTTGGAAAAAAATATACTGTTGTAAAAGGGATCAATCAACACGAAATTGATCTTAAAGATTTGGCCAAAAAACTAAAATCCAAATTTGCTTGCGGAGGAACTGCAAAAGATGGACTTGTTGAATTACAAGGAGCTCATTTGAAAAGCATAAAGGAAGAACTTATATCCTTGGGTTTTAGCCCCGACACAATCGACATAAAACAATCGAAATGAAAAAGGAAAAACAATCCTTTATAGGGTTGGAAACAACAGTAATAGACAGCACAAACCAAACTTTGATTGGTTTGAAAGGAAAAATAGTGGACGAAACAAAAAACTCATTCAAAATCAAAACAAGCAAAGGACTGAAGATTGTGCTTAAAAACACATCATCCTTTGAAATCAATCATCAAAAAATAATAGGACAAAAAATCAATAAAACACCTCAAGAGAGGATCAAAGACAAAAAATGACAAAAGAAAAAGAAACTGGAAAAAATGATGGAATTAGCCTTAGAGGAAGAACCTTTGAAGGAATAGTTATATCAGATAAGATGCATAAAACAGTTACTGTAGAATGGAGTAGAAGAAGAAAAATTCCTAAATTTGAACGTTATGAAACAAGAAAAACTCGTGTTAAGGCACATAATCCAAAAGAAATTGATGCTAAAAAAGGCGATTTTGTAGTTATAAAGGAGTCAAGACCTTTATCAAAAACTAAAAATTTCGTTGTTATAGAAATAAAAAAGGAAAAAGGAAATGAAACCAGTCAAAGCTAATGTTACAAAAGGACTAAACGTTGGATCGTTTGTTGATACTTGTGATAACTCCGGAGCCAAGCAGTTAAAAATCATAAGTGTAAAATGGTCTAAGACAAAAAAAGGAAGAATTCCTGCAGGAGGAGTTGGAGCATTAGTTCAAGCGGCTGTAAAAAAAGGACGACCTGATATGAGAAAACAAGTTGTTTTTGCAGTTATAGTAAGACAAAAAAAAGAATATAGAAGACCTGATGGAACAAGAATAAAATTTGAAGATAACTCTGCAGTTGTTTTAAAAGATGATAAGGGAAATCCTAAAGGAACAATTTTCAAAGGTCCAATCGCAAAAGAAGCTTGCGAAAGATGGCCTGGAATATCAAAAATAGCAAGCATAATTGTATAAAGGAGAAAAAATGAAGACAATATTTTCAAAAACATGGAATAAAAGCAAACAACCTAGAAAACAAAGAAAGTTTGCAGCGAATGCTCCATTTCATATTCAAGGTAAATTCCTAAACTCTGCTCTTAGTAAAGATTTAAGAAAAAAGTATGGGCGAAGATCTTTAAGATTAAGAACTGGAGACAAAGTTAAAGTTATGAGAGGAAATTATAAAGGTCAAGAACATAAAGTTCAGAGTGTTAATGTAACTCGTCAAAAAGTATACCTTGAAAAAGTAGAAATTACTAAAAAAGATGGATCAAAAACAACAAGACCATTTAATGCATCAAATTTAATGATTGTAATGCTTGATACCACAGATAAAAAAAGAATGAAAAAATTATCTGTACAAGAAAAACCTGTTGTTTCAGAAAAACCTGCAGTCGTTAAAAAAGAAAATCAACCAAAAGGTGAACAATAATGCCAAAGAACCACTTAAAACCGCAAAAAGCTCCAAAAACATGGATTATCAAAAGAAAAAATGTCAGATTTATAACCAGACCTAAACCTGGGGCTCATGAAATGAGTTTTTCAATGCCATTAAATTTAATATTTAAAAACATACTTGAAAAAGTTAAAACAAATAAAGAATTAAAACAAATTCTTCACAATAAAGAAGTTTTAGTTGATGAAAAAATAAGAAAAAATATTCGTTATCCTGCAGGATTAATGGATGTTATAGCCATACCTAAAGAAAATAAATATTACAGATTATCAATAAACGAATTAAATAAAATTTGTGTAGTTGAAATAGATAAGAAAGAATCAAATGTTAAACTTGTAAAAGTGGCTGGAAAAAAATTGTTAAAAGGTGGAAGGCTTCAATTAAAAACAACTGATGGTAGAACTATGGTTGTTAAAAAAGATGAGTTTAAAACGGGCGATTCATTATTATTATCTCTTCCAGAACAAGAAATTAAACAAGTTTTGAAGTTAGAAAAAGGAGCCTTTGTTTTATTGCTTAAAGGTAAGCACGTTGGAAAAACAGGTTTTGTAACTGAAATAAATAATGAAGTAATTAAATTAAAAAATTCAGAAATTGAATTTGAAACAAACAAACATTATGCAATAGTTATAGGTAAAGATAAATCAGTGATTAAGTTAAAATGAACCCAATGAAAGAAATCAGGATAGAGAAAGTAACACTTAATGTAGGTGCTGGAAAAGATCAGATTAAATTAAAAAAATCTATTCAGTTACTTAAAAATTTAACAGGAATTGAACCAGTTAAAACTATAACTCAAAAAAGAATTGCAGGATGGGGTTTAAGACCTGGTTTGCCAATTGGTTGTAAAATAACTTTGAGAAATAATGAAGCAAAAGATTTGATATCAAGATTATTAAAAGCTAAAGAAAACAAATTACAAGTTTCTTGTGTTGATAATTCAGGAAATATATCTTTTGGAATTCCCGAGTATATTGATATTCCTGATGCAAAATATGATCCTGAAATTGGAATTCTAGGTTTACAAGTAAGTTTAACACTTCAAAGACCAGGATTCAGAATTAAAAGAAGAAAAATAATGAAAAGAAAAATTCCAATGAAGCACAGAATTTCAAGAGAAGACTCTATAAGTTTTTTAGCTAAAGAATTCAAAGTCAAAGTAGGTGAAGACGAATGACCACATCAGATCATAAAAAAACACTTGTACAAATAAGGGGAAAACCTGGAAAGTATAGTAAATTCCTAAAACATAATGTTCCAAAGAAAAGAAAGTTCGGAGTAAATTCCAAAAAATGTAGGCGATGCGGTAGAACAGGAGGACACATAGATAAATATGGCCTCAATCTATGCAGACAATGCTTCAGAGAAATAGCCTTAAGTTTAGGCTTTAAAAAATTCGACTAAAAGGTGTAAAAATGAGTTTAAATAATCCACTAGCAAATGTTTTGTCACACATACAAAACTATGAAAATTTAGGTAAATTACAAGTAACCACATTAAATAATTCAAAAGTAATCAAAAAAGTTTTAGAATTAATGCAAATAGAAGGTTATATTGGATCATTTGAAGAAGTAGAAGATTCCAAAGGTAATTTTTTGAAAATAAATTTATTAGGAAAGATAAACAAAGTTAATGTTATTAGACCTCAATTCCAAATAAAATTGGCAGATTATAAAAAATTTGAAAAAAGATTTTTACCTGCAAAAGAGTTTGGTATTATCATTATTTCAACAAACAAAGGAATAATGACTCATAGAGAGGCCAAAGAGAATAATTTAGGAGGAAAACTATTAGTTTATTGTTATTAAAATGGTTGACGCAAACCCTGTTGAGGAAAGAGCACAAATAATTAGCGGTTGTACAGTTAGCTATGAAAATAGAGTAATAATGGTTAAAGGACCTAAAGGAGATTCCTCAAAAAAATTATACAACCCAAATATATTCATAAAAATTGAAGGTTCAGAAGTAATTTTTTCAGCTAAAAAATTAAATAAAACTACTAAAAAATTATTAAACACTTATAAGGCGCACGTAAACAACTTATTTAAAGGAGTTTCAGAAGGCCACATATATAAACTTAAAATTTGTTCAGGTCATTTTCCAATGACTGTTAGTGTTAAAGGTTCAATATTTGAAATAAAAAATTTTATTGGAGAAAAAGTTCCTAGAACAACAGTTATCAAAGAAGGATCAACTGTAAAAATAGATGGGCATGATATAATTGTTGAAAGTATAAATAAAGAACAAGCTGGTCAAATGGCTGCTTCAATCGAGCAATTAACAAGAAGACCAGGGTTTGATACAAGAATTTTTCAAGACGGAATTTATATAACAGAAAAAGACGGTAAAATAATAAAATGAACGCTATAGAAAAAAAGAAAAAACCGGTATTTAAACGATCAGATAGTCATAAAAAGGTTAAGTTAGGAACAAGATGGAAAAAACCTAGAGGTCTTCAAAATAAAAAAAGACTTTGTAAAAAAGGTTATGGCGCTAATGTTAGCACAGGATATATGAATTCAAAAGATTCAAAAGGTAAAACTGTGAAAGGCTTATTACCTGTTAAAGTAAGTAACATTTCAAACTTCATAGGTTTAGATAAAAAAACTTGCGGAATAATTATTGGTTCTGTTGGTGCAAAAAAGAAACTGGTGCTACTTGATGAAGCAAAAAAGCAAGGTTTTCAAGTTTTAAATTTGAAAGTTGAAGAAACAATTAAAAAAATTAATTCTTCTTTAGAAGAAAGAAAAAAATCTAAAAAACAAAAGGAAGAAGAAAAGAAAACAAAAGAAAAATCTCAAAAGGAAGAAAAGAAAGACATTGAATCAAAAGTACAAACTGAGGAAAAAACTCTTTCTGATGATGAGAAAAAAGAAGAAGAAAAGAAAAAAAAGGATAAGGCTTTAATCGCTAAACAATAAAATGAAATTATCAACTCAAAAAAGACTGGCCGCAAGTGTGCTTAAAATCTCAAAGAAAAGAGTAATTCTTAATCCGGAGAGATTAGAAGACGTTAAAGAAGCCATAACTAAAACTGATATTAGAGGTTTGATAGGTGATAAAGCAATAACTAAAAAACCTGTTAAAGGCAATTCAAAAGCAAGAATTAGAGAAAAACAATCTCAAAAAAAGAAAGGCTTGAGAAAAGGTCCATCCACAAAAAAGGGAAAGAAAACAGCCAGAGTTGGAAAAAAAGACACTTGGATGAAAAAAGTGAGAACTCAAAGATTATTTATCAAAGAATTAAGAGAGTCTAAATTAATAGATCCAAAAACATTTACAGTATTATATTTAAAAGTTAAAGGAAATTTTTTCAGAAGTAAAAGACACATCAAAATTTATTTGGAGGATAATGATTTATTCAAAAATAAAAAATGACTAGAAAAACAAGAATTAATTATCATAGAAAATCTCAAGGTAAAACAGACTATAAAAAGAGATTAACCTTATTAAAAAGTCGTTCAGAGAGATTAGTTATAAGAAGATCAAACAAATATTTAATTGCACAAATAGTTCAATATGAACCTGATGGAGATAAAACAATTGTGGGAGTTTCTTCAAAAGAACTTCAAAAATTTGATTGGAAAAATAGCTGTAAAAACATTCCTGCATGTTATTTAACCGGTTTGTTATTGGCAAAAAAAGCAAATGCTAAAAAAATCTCCAGTGCAATATTAGATTTAGGCTTACAATCTCCTGCAAAAGGATCAAGATTATATGCTGTTTTGAAAGGAGTTATTGATGGTAACATAAGTGTACCATGCTCAGACAAAATTTTTCCTCCGGAAGAAAGATTAAACGGAAAATACTTATCAGACAAAATATCAAAAGATATTGAAACAATAAAATTAAAGATAAAGGGTTAAAATGGAAGTTGAAAACTGGAATCCAAAAACAGATTTGGGAATTAAAGTAAAAAATAAAGAAATCAAAGATATAGATGAAGTGCTTGATTCAGGAAGAGCAATTCTTGAGGAACAAGTGATTGATTCGTTGATAGATTTAGAGACAGATTTATTATTAATAGGACAATCAAAAGGAAAATTTGGTGGCGGTCAAAGAAGAGTTTTTAGACAAACTCAAAAAAAGACTCGAGAAGGAAATAAACCAAAATTTTCAACTATGGCAGTAGTTGGAGATAGAAATGGTCATGTAGGAATTGATTATGGTAAATCAAAAGAAACAGTTCTTGCAAGAGAAAAAGCTATAAGAAGAGCAAAGTTAAAACTTTTTAAGATTAGAAGAGGATCAGGTTCGTGGGAATCACAGTCTGATGAGCCTCATTCAATACCTTTTGCAGTTGAAGGAAAATGTGGATCTGTAGAATTAAGATTAATGCCTGCACCAAAAGGAACTGGTTTATGTATTGAAAAAGAATGTGCAAAAGTTTTAGTGTTGGCAGGAATAAAAGACATTTGGTCAAAATCTAAAGGTCAAACAAAGAATAAAATTAATCTTATGCTCGCTTTAGAAAAGGCTCTTGGAAAGTTATCCTCCACTAAAATACAATCAAAACATAATGAAAAATTATTCATAACAGAAGGATCATCTAAATTAGAATCTGAGCCAGAGGTTGTTGAGGAAGTTTCTGTTCCTAAAAAGGAGGAGTCTTCTAAAGTAAAAGTTTCTGAGAAAAAACCAGTTGAAAAGAAACAAGTTAAAACTCAACCAAAAGCTAAAAAAGAAGATAAGAAAAAGGATTAGTTATCCTTTTAATTTTTTTAATTCTTTTTTTGCTCTTTTAACTATATCTTCCCAATCTTTTTTATCTGCAAGATGTAATATATCTCTATCAAATTCGCTAAGAATTTCTTTACTTGTTTGATAATCATTTATAACTTTAAGTAATTTTTCAACTGCGTTTTTAGCTGTGTCTGAAGTCATTATTTTTGTACTTTTTCTCATATCAAGATATTTTCCTGCAATTTCAAGGGCCATTCCACCGCTTGTTTTTATTGCTATCATAGGTTTTTCTCTAATATATCCATAGGTTACTTCATTTAATGTTCCTGCGCCTCCATGAACAATTATTGCTCCATCACAAGAATTAACATTAATTGCGTCTCTGCTCCAGCCTATACCTGTTGCGATTGTAACATCTGCATATTTATTAACTTTTTTTATTGATTCCCAGGGGATTATTCCAATTGTTAAGCCATTTTCTTTTTTTGCTCCTTTCAGAGCTGCTTCCATAACTCCTCCTCCACCGCCAGTGATTGTTATGCAATCTCTCTTTGCTAATTCTTCTCCAACTTGTTCCGCAATTTTGTAAGCTTTTTTAGTACATATGGCTTTGCTTGATCCAAGTACTGCTATTTGTAGTTTATGAGTCATTTCAACACCTCTTTTGTTATTTCTGTAAGATTTAATTCAAATGCGCAAACAGGCATTTCTATTCCAAAGTTTTCTAAAACAGACGGATTTATTTCTCCAATATAGGCCACTGCTTTGTTATTTATGTATGCTCTTCCAACTCTCCCTTTTATGAATGAATCATGTAATTCTTCTTTCATTTCATATTCTAATCCCAGTCTTCTCATTAAATAATCAAATGCTTGTTTTGCAATTGTGAAATCCGCTGCTTTATCTGCTTTTGACCACGCAATTCTGGTAGGATTTTGAGTTCTTGTTTGAGCATTTTTATCAAACAATACTACTTCTCCTATTTCAAATATTTCTTGAGGATATTCTTTATTAGTATTTTTACCAAAAAACTCAATTAAACAAGGCATTATCCAAGGTCTAAATATAGACCAATTTTTTGAGACAGGATTATCTATTTCTATATATTTTAAGTCTTTCAGGTTCATCTTTGTAATCATCACATCTTTATTATTTAATGTATAAGACATTATTTCTTGAGAGCCGATACCTGTTAAAATATTTGCAACATTTTTACTCAAAACATTTATTGGTAAAATTTTTTGTGCAGTATACATTTCTGGAACAACAGGTTCAAAATTGTTATAACCATATCTTATAGCAACATCTTCAACAACATCTATAGGATGCATGATATCTTGTCTGTAAGCAGGGTATTCAAGAACTAATGTGTCTTTTATTTCTTTAATAAAATTATAATTAGCTTTTTTTAAAAGTTCAATTATTTTTTTTGATCCTAACTTTAATCCAGTTATTTTTTCTATATAGGATAATTTAACTTCAATTTTATTTGGTTTTAGTTCGGGAGTAATTATTTTCTTTTTATCATAAATAACCTCTACTGTTTCTATTTTACCACCTCTATCAGCTAATGCCGCAACAATTACATTTAAAGCAGGACTAATATATTTCATTTCAAAACCGCTGCACTCTATAAATAAGTCTTTTGTTTTTTCTGTAACTTTTCCTGTGTGGTTTGAGTTTATAACAGGGGGCATTGATAAAACTTCTCCAACAGAATCTATGAATATAGGATATTTATCAAATGGTTCAAGTAAATGAGCATATTCTTGTCCTTTTGGATGTCTTCTAAGAATCATTCCTAAATCCATTTCTTGTTCGAATTCTAAAGGAATAAATTTAATTTCTTTTGGCTTAAATGCTTTGTATATTATTGGAGAAGTTATTTTGTGCAAATCATAAACTCCAATTGCAGCTTCTTTTCTTTTACTTCCAAATGTTTCACAAACTTTTTCTTGAAGTTGAATTAATTGTGATAGCACATCAGGAGTTATATTTATATTTCTTATAACTGCACAAACAGTCATAGGTCTTATATTTTTTAAGTTTTTATCAACTTTAACTATGACTCCTGATTTTTTTAGTTTAGAATAATCAACTTTTTTGTTTCCATATTTTGTTCTTATATCTCTTGCAACTCCTTCAGCAGACCAAAGATCTGGTCTGTTTGTGTCAGCAATTTCTACTTTTATAATATCTCCTTCTTCGTGTTCAATTTCTCCTTTCGCTAATAATATATCTTCATCTAATTGTATTGATGTAAGATTTTTTCCTATGAGTCCAAATAAATCTTTTTTTGATAATTCAATTGTTGGCATATTCAAAAACCTCTTATTTATGGATATTCAAAATTATGTTTTTGTACATTATAACACCTTTTTACAAAATCTTAAATAATCTATTTTTTGTGAAAATAAATCTCTTATATCTTCAACACCTAATTTTAGCATTGCAAGTCTATCTATTCCAAATCCCCATGCAATAACAGGTTCTGTTATTCCTAGAGGCTCTGTTAATTCAGGCCGGAATATTCCTGCACCTGCCAGTTCCATCCACCCAAAATCAGGATGTTTAACAGATATTTGAACGGATGGTTCTGTGAATGGAAAATAGTCTGGGAAAAATTTTACTTCTGTGGCACCAGTCATTTCAATTGTGAATTGTTTTAATAATCCTAATAATTCTTTGAATGATAAATTATCTCCAATTATGAATCCTCCTAATTGATTAAATTCAACACCATGTGTTGAGTCTATAACATCTGGTCTGTAACATCTAACAAGACTAAAATATTTTCCAGGAATTTTTACTCCTTGAGACATAAATCTTGGTGAGATAGCTGTATCATGAGATCTTGGCATAAGTTTAGCAGCGATTTTTTCATTCCATTCATATTGCCAGCCTTTTGAAAGAGTTGTTCCGCCATTTTCATGAACTTGTTTTATTGCTTGAACTATTTTTTTGTCTGGAAGAGTGCCTATTTTCGGATCCTTAATTTTATAAGTGTCTGACCAGTTTCTTGCAGGATGCTTTTGCGGTTGATATAATGCATCAAAATTAAAGAATTCTAGTTCTATTATTGGCCCTGTCATCTCAACAAAGCCCATTGAAACAACTTTTTCTCTCACTTGTTCTATGAATTCAGAATATGGTTGTCTTTGTCCTGCGAAGATTTTAGGGACATTTATTGATACATCGTATGATCTGAATTTTTTATTTTTCCAAGAATTTGTTTTTAATATTTCGGGTGTGACTCTTTCAAGATAATCATTTTCAGAAACGCCTTTTTTTTGTATTTGTTTCCCAAGCTCAGTTAAGAAAATTGTTTTAAGTTTTTTCAATTCTTTTTTTATGATTTTTTTTCTTTTTACGAGTTCATTATACGAAAATTTTTCTTCAGGACTTAAATCTTTTAATTCAATTGGAAATTCTTTTTTCAAGAAGTTTTCTTCTAAAAATTCTTTTTCAAGAAGTTTTCTTCCATGATTAGTTATTTTAATAATTAATCCATTATTTTTTTCTATATCTATGGCTGCTTTTTTTTTTAGTGATCCAATACAAATGTTTACTTCTTCATTTTCTAAATTGGCTAAATGTTGTATTTCTTTTGCATCTTCTTTTTTTTCAGCCGCTTGTAAAAACCTTCTTTCTGGAAGTCCGTTTTTAGAATATAATTCTCCGTTAGTATCTAATTCTATTAGTTCTTTTGTTTCTTCTTTAATTTCTATAATTTTTTTATTTGAAAGCCATTGTATAGCTCTTGTTACTTCAACTTCTTTTAAACCCGTTTTCTCGACTAGTGCAGATAATAATATTCCATCTTTTATTTCTGGAAGAGTTTTTCGTTCTAATATGTGTAGTTTATCTATAAGGTCCATCTTCTTATTTGTTATCCTAAACTATATTTAAATGTTATTAAGAATAAAGAAAAAAATTAGAAAGTTTAAGCCTTAATTGGCTTCATTGCTTTCCATGCTAATTCAAAAAGATCTTCTAATGCTGATGCAAAAAACGGAGTATTTATCCATATTCCTATGTCATATGTTGGATGTACTTCAACATCATCCATAACCATGAAAACAACTTCTTTTCCATCTACAACTGTGAATCGAGCTTTTTTATCAGTATGTCTAACTTCTGCGATTCCTTCAACAAGTTTTGCAGCTTCTTTTGCTTCTTTTGTTAATGGTGCAGCAATTCTGATTTTTACGCCTCTTTTCTTAACTTCTTCAAAAACTGGTAAGAGTCCTTCGATTTTTCTCATTAGACCTTGTGAAGTAGTCATCATTGTAACTGTTTTTTCAGCATTTCTTATTGTTAATTCTAAATGATTATACAAGTTGTGTCTTCCTCTTAATGACCCAGAAATATCGCTTGGTTCAATTAATTCTACTCCTTGTGTATGTAAAGAATTAAGCTCATCTATAACTTCAGTACTTTTTAAATCTTCTAATTTTTTTATTTGTGCATCTGAAGCAGATTTAACATTCTTTTTTACTCGTTCAACAACTTCTTGTGGTGGAACTGCTAAGTATTTTATTGGTTTTCCTATTTTCATAACAACAAAACCTTTTTTTTCTAAGCTTTCTAGAACATCATAACTTCTGCTTCTTGGAACATTTGCGATATCGCTAAGTTCACCCGCAGTACTCACACCTCTTGATAGAAGAGCTGTCCAGATTTTAACCTCATAAAGATTGAGTGAAAAATATCTCCTCAGCTTGCTAAGAAACTCCTCTTTAACTATCATTTGACCTTACCTCCTAAAAGTAGGACTAATCACCCCTTTTTAATATTAAAGACGCATAACTACTATATATATGTTACTATTTTTTACACTCGTCCAATAGTCACGTTTTTTTAATTTTTTTTTTGAAAGAAAATTTATTTTTTCACGACTATAAAAAATTCGTTTTGAATTTCTGTTTCTTGAAATTTAAATTCATTTTTTTCAAGAAATTTTATCAACCAAGAGCGCTTTTTTTTACTAATTTCTTTTTTTCCACCAAGACTTTGTTTCGAAAAAGAGATAACTATCCATTTTGCATTAATGTTATTTATTAGTTTTTTTGAAATATGTCTTTGTCTTGTTTCTAAAGAATCTAGTGTTTTAAATAAAAAACAGATATCTGCTTTGATAGAAATAATTTTATCTTGTTCGTTTATTAAGTCAATCGCTTTTGTTTCACCATCTATATTATTTTTATTAAAAAACTCTTGGATGAATTCCATGTCTTTTGTTGAAATATCTGAAGCAATATATTTTGGTTTATAGCCTAGCCAAAAATAACTTAGAGGGTTTAATCCACACGCCAAGTCTAAAATTATTTTACCTTTACCAGTTATAGAGAATATTTGTTGATATGCTTTTTTGTAATAAGGTAATCTTTCTTTACTAGATTTATGAGTCGTAAGAATTTCTCTTAATATCTTTTCTTGATTTTCAGTATTAAGTTTATCCAGCAATTCTTTTTTATCATCAAATTTAGAATCTAAAAAAACACCATATATTTCTCGTAATATTTTTCTCACTTCTTTCAAAACTTCTTTATACTCTTTACTTCTTTTGTTATATTCTTTTAAGACTAATTTTTTTTTAATAGATTCATTTTTGTCTAGAAATGTATTAATTTCTTTTTCAACTATTGTTTGAGTGAGATTTCTTAATTCTTTTTTAGATAAAATATCTTTTATTAACTCTTCCATCTTAGAATTCCTGCTATTCCTGATATTGAATCAAGAACTTTTTCTGCATTTTCAGAACTTATTATATGGATTTTCCCATCCATGCTTTCACATAAAACCATTAGTTGCTCAATTTTATGATAAAATTCTTTTTGCTTTGATTTCTGTAAATATTTTAAACTTATGAAAAGATCTTTTACCGCACCATTATTTATTTTTTCTTTTGTGTTTTCTAATCCGTAACAAGCTGAATCTTTAGATATGTTTTTCATTAATTCGTCCATCAGGTTAGTTTCTTTTGCACTTTGATTTTTATTAACAATTTCTCGTAATTCACTTCTTTTTACTAATTCATTTATTGCAGATTCGCTCGCTTGAGAAATTGTTGCTGAAACTATTTTACTTTTCAATTCTTCAGGGATTCTTTTCAAGATTTCTTCTTTCCAAAATCCTGGACTTGCAAGTATTATATGATCTGGTTTGTCATTATTATTATATTGAGTTATTTTTTCAATTATTTCTTTGTAGAAATCATTTTTTGAGTTGTGTTTTTCTTCTTTCTTTTTTACATCTCCATTTATTTTAGCCACAAAAACCCATCCTTTACCTTTCATTTTAGCAAAATATGCTTCTTCTCTATCAAATATAACTGCTATAATGTTTTGTAATTGTTGATTTGTCGCTTCTTTAATTCTTTCAAGTTGATATTTTAACCATCTTGTTTTTATAATTGTGATATTGGTTCCAGGTTCAAGATTAAAACTATGGTGTTCTCCATGAGCTATATCTTCGGGCCCATCTGTAATTGTTCCGAGAATTCTTAAAGATCCTGTTTCTGATAACTCTATTTTTTCAACTTTTAGTTTTAAAAAAACAGTTTTTCTAATTACTTTAATATTTCTATCTCCATCATCTCCAATTTTTATTTTTCTCTCAGTTTTACCTTTAACTTCATCTCCTGGTTCTATTAATTGATTTAAAACCCATAAGTCATCAAGATTTTCAATTAGGAAACTTATTTCTCCTTTTTTAAGATCTTTTTTCAGTATTTTCATAATATTATTCTAATCTATATCTGCTTTTATATGTTTTGTCTAAAAACCAATAAATTTATATAGTCTATTACTCGTAGTTAATGCATGGTTAAAAGAGGACAAGCTGCTGGCGGAGCTGCAATTTTAATAATTGTCATTGCAGCAATTTTAGTAATATACATATTATTCTTAGATCCCGTCGATCGTGCAGATCTTTTAGGTGAGGACGATAAAACTTCTTCTGAAGGACAAACCAGTGCCGGTTTTAATAAAACTTTATTAGATGAATCTATTGGTCGTCTTGATTATTTAAGATTTGATTATAGAGAACACGAAATACCTTCATTTAGAATAAATGCTCAAACAGAAGGTTCTATATTAAAATCTATACGAACAGTATATGTTCAGAATGGTGTTGGTAATGATAAATATTATAATTTATCTTTTTCAATTGATAAATCTTTAACTAATTCAGTATTTTTAGCTTTTAATATTAAATCATCTTCAGGAAAATTAATAATTAAATTAAACGGTCGAGAATTATTTTATGGATATTTAGATAAAGGATCTATGGAACCAATGAGTTTACCATTAGAATTTTTAGAAAAAAATAATGTTCTAACTTTTGAAGTTTCAAGTCCGGGATTTGCTTTTTGGAGAACTAATGAATATTCTTTAGATAATGTTATGTTAACAGGAGATGTGTTGGATCTTTCAAACAGTGTAAGCAGACAATTTTTTTATATTTCGGATCTTGAAAAAAATAATCTTGACACTGTAAAACTTAAATTTTTCCCAAACTGTGATGTGTCTTCAAGCGGTCCTTTAAATGTTTATTTTAATGGCGCACAAGTTTCATCAGGAATAGTTGATTGTGGAATATATAATATTATTGCACTTGATAAAAATGATGTTTTTGAAGATAGAAACGAATTAGAATTTATTGTTACAGAAGGATCATATTTTGTTGATAGGATAACTGTTAGAACCGATTTAGAATCATTATTATACCCTGTATATTATTTTGATTTAGATGAAGATTTATTTGAAGGCGAAGAGTTAAAAAACGAATTTAATGTGTCTATTCATTTAAGATTTGTTAATGATGATGAAAAGCTAATGGAATATTTAATTAATGGCAGACGAAAGCACATTAGCACTCAAGAGCTTTCTTATGAGGCAGTATTAGATGATTATGTCTTTGCAGGAACAAATTCTTTAGAGTTAGTTCCAAAGTCTGTTATAGATATAGCATCTTTAAAAGTAATGCTAGAAGAAGAATAAAATGGTTACTTCTGGAAGTGGAAGAGGTGGGCTAGGAGGAGTTGGCTCAGGCATAAATTTTATGATGGACAGAGTTCACAATAGTGATACTCCTTATATCGTAATATTGTTTCTTTTTTCAATTGCAATTCATCTTTTTGATGCTTTAGTGAATAATTTTAGTAGAACGGGCGGTAATTTTCAGCTTTTGTTAGGCTTATATTCTGGACTTACTTTATTTGCTATTTTCTTTGTTTATAAATCAGGTTTTTCAAGTGAAACAGTTAAAATAATTGGTGTTTCTTTATTTGCATTTTTATTGCCTTTCATATTGAATTTTTTTGGCCCTCCTTGGTTAATTGCAATATTCCTTGCAGCGCCAGTTTGGGCTTTATACTTATTTGCAAATCCGGGAGATTCATTAGTTCTTTCTAAAATAGGTAAATGGTATTTGTTCATAGTTTTAATTTTAGCAGTTTATGTTTTTGCTACAAGTATTGTTGTGGGAGATAATATTTCAAGTCAGGGTATTGATACTACTCAAGCAGTTGGCATTTTAGATAATTATTTTATTAAAAACACTCAAAAATTATGGGGTGCAATCACAGGTTTTCCAAGCAGGATACAACTCAGAATTAATCAATCTCTAGGAATGGATTATTTTACCGGTCGTGTTGAAAGTAATAAAGACGAGCCTTTAGGGGTATATTTAGAAGATCTCAGAGCTACAGAACCTGTTTTTTATGAGGGAAATGATATAGTTTTATGGGCTACACTTTCAGGAAAAAGTTTTGAGGGAGAAATTAATGTTCGAAATAGATGCTATGCTGGCGAAGGAGAAACTATTCGTTATGGAGAGATGTTCCCTACAGAAGTCTCTTTATTTTATATTGAACAAACAACTTTAGAATGTGTGTTTGAAGATGGTTTGCCTTCAGGGAATAATAAAATAACTTTCAAATCAAGTTTTGATTTTCCTACTTGGGGATATGTGACTTATACATTTGTGGATCGAGAAACAATGAGATCATATTATTCGCAAAAAAAAGATATAAATGAAATATTAGACATTCCAAAAATTGCAGATGTTGTTTATACAAATGGTCCTGCCGCAATCGGTTTACCAAATCTTAATATGCCTATATCTGTTAATTCTGAAGAAACTTCCGATAATGCACTTAGGCAAGTATTTGGTGTGACTTTAGAAAATAGATGGGCTCAAGGAAAAATATCTCACATTAATTCTTTAGAAGTTAAAGTTCCAGAAGAGTTTTCTTTAACAGATTGTAGGCCTGTTGAACCCATAAATATAACTCGTGAAGAAGATCATTCAAATTATTTATTCGCATTACAAACTCCCGATGAAACATTTACAACTGTTAGTTGTCGAATGATTATTAATAATCCTGCTGACTTTTTTCAAGATGCTCTTAAAGTTAGTAAAACTTTTGCTGTTAGAGCAAATTATAATTATATTTTAGGTGATTCAGTGAGTGTAGGTGTTAAAAAATGAAAAATTCTTTTTATGTTTTTATTTTAACTTTATTTTTATCTTTGTTTTTAATTTCTTGCTCTAATTCTTATAATTCAACAGATATTAATTATCGCGTTGGAACAAAAGGTGTGGAGTTAGAATTTATTCAAAATAGCCCTCCTCAAGTTGTATATGAGGGTTCTTCGTTTCCAATATCTGTTTTAGTTTCAAATGAAGGTGCTTATTCTTTAACTGGTTCGCCTGAAGATAATAAGGGTCCTTTTGGAACATTATCTTTTAGTTATGATTCTTTTTATTTAAGTATAGATTCAGATATGTCTGCAGATGAAGAATACATTGTTCTTGCTGGCAGATCTTATTTATATCCTGAGGGAGATATTATTACTAAATACTTGCCTGTGTTTAAAGCTAATCAGATGGTTGGTCAAAGAGAAAATCCTTATACAGACATATTTGTGAGTGCTTGTTATCCTTATAATACAAAACTTTTACAAGAAGTCTGTATTGATAGTGCGTCAGTGTTTAATGATGAAAGAACTCAAGTTTGTAACTCTCAAGATATATTTTTAGAAAGTCAAGGAGGACCTTTAGCCATAACTAAAATAGGTGTTGATATGCAGCCTTTTGGTAGAATTGTTAGACCTTCTTTTTTAATTCAAATTGAAAACAAAGGTTCTGGTTCAGTTTTAGCGCCCGTTTTAGATAATAATGCTTGTTTAAGACAATCTAATTCTAATATTAAAAAAGACTGGAACAAAGTTAAAATTTCAGCTATTCTTTCAAACAAATCTTTGGTGTGTACTCCTTCAGAAATAACTTTATTTGAAGAAAAAGGGTTTGCTAGATGTTATTTAGATGAAGGCGGTTATACTGGTTTAAATTATTATGCCCCTCTTCAAATAGAATTAAATTATGTTTATCAAACAAGTATTTCTCAGATAGTTTCAATTGAAAGAATTGGAACTCCTGGAGTTGAAACTCCTACAAGTGTTTGTCAACCTTGGCAACAAGAAATTAATGGTGTGTGTTTAGATTATTGTGAAGCTTGTTCAGAAGGTAGATTCGATTGCGGAGTATTATTTTCATTTGGAGATTGGAAATGTTTAGAGCAAGATAGAATAGAAACTGATTCTTATAGAACTAGTGAATGCATTCATGACCCGTTTTTTTGTTCTCCTGAAAGAATTTGTTGTTTAACTTGTGACTCAGTCGATAATTGTATTGATTATGATGATAAAGAATCTTGCAATTCTAATCCTTGTGAGGCAAGCTCGGCTTGTGCTTGGACAAGATTAACAGTCGGACAATGTGCAGTATGTCGAGCAACTCCTGGATCGAGTGATTATTGCGAACTACAATATAGCGACCTGGAAACTTGCGAATCTGATCCTTGTAATTATGGTTGTAAATGGTATTCTCGAGAAGGCGGAAAATGTATTCCTGAAGTACCACTCATTTAAATGAATAATTTTATATATAAAAAGAGGTAGGTGAATAACATGAGTAAAATATTAATTACATTATCCTTATTATTAATTCTGATTTTGAGTTCTTGTAATGGATTTAGACCCTCTCCAGATACTGAGAGAACACAGTTTTATCAAGGTAGTGAAGGTGTTAAAATGTCTATTGATAGAGGTGCACCTCCTCCAAAATTATATTTTTACAAAAACGAACCTCGAGAATATAATTCTTTTTCCATAGATGTTGAGCTTCATAATGTCGGGGCTGCATTTACAAGAGGAGGATTATATGTTTCAGGATATGATCCTAGTTTAATTAAACTGGATAAAATAAATATTATGGAAACAAATAGTAATTGGTATGAGAACTGTAGAGTTAATTTTGATTTTGATTCTTGGGATGCATTTAATTTTATAGGTGCATTTTTATCTTGTGAGTTTAATGATGGGGCTGTTAGTGTTGATTATAATGATGATGATAATTATGAAGTCAGAGTTAGAGATTTATTTGGTTTATTTGGTTTAGATTGGATAAATATTGATGCAGTTATTCAACAATCAGGAAACACTAGTCAAACTAGTTTAGGTCTTGGATTTGGAGATCTTTTAATACAATTATCTGATGAAGGATATCATGGAATAAATCTTTTATCTGCAATAATAGGTTTAGAATTTGATAGATATAATGGTGAAGAGTTCTTTTTAAGACCTGATAATCATCTTTATCCTGGCGGAGAGTCAGTCGTAATTCCTTTTGAAGGATATATTGATAATACTTGGCCAGAAGGATTAGATGAAACTCAAGTCACATTTTTAGTTACTTCTTGTTATGCTTATACTACTTATGCAACGCCTGTTGTATGTATTGATCCTGCTCCTTTTTCAGATGTGCAGAAAGCTTGTCTTCCAGGATCAGTTTCTTTGAAAAGCACTCAAGGAGCGCCTGTCGCAGTCACAAGAGTTACTCAAGAAAATACTCCTAGAAGCGTAATTTTTAATATTGACATTGCAAATGTTGGTAACGGAGAAATTTATGATCCTATGGATTTAGAACTTTGCAGCCCTTATTATCTTGGAAGAGTTAGTAGAGTCAGTAAAGATGTAGTTATATTAGGAGATATAAGAATGTCTGGCAGTAATCAAAAATTAAAATGTTCGCCAGAAAGCAAAATTATAAAACTTCGTGATGGAAAAGGCAGCATAACTTGCACATATGATTTAGAATATTTATCTGCTAGTTCTGCTTATAAAGCGCCTTTAATAGTAGAATTATGGTACGGTTATAGGCAAGATTTACGAAGGGATGTTTTAATAAAGAGAGCTGGTTAACTAAACTGTGCAATAAAAAGATTTATATACTGAAAAAAGACATTTATAGTATTTTATAGGAGGAAAAAAATGAAAAACGCAATTTTTATATTACTCGTTTTAATGTTAGTGTTGGCTTCTTGCTCAAATAATGGTCCTGTAGGTCCTTCAAATGATAAAACTTTTCTTGGAGGAACAGAAGGTTTAAAAATAGAATTTTTAGAATCAGAACCTCCTGCAGAAGTTACTGATGGAGGAACAACTCCTTTTACTGTAACAATGAAACTTGAAAATAAAGGTGAAACAGAAGTTGCAAAAGAAAATGTTTATTTAAAATTAAGAGGAATTCATGCACCTTCTTTTGGTTTAGATTCGTCATCTGATTTAATAATAACTAGTATTAGTGAAGATGTTCTTGCAAATGAAATAATACCTGATACTGGTGGAGCAATAACTCCTCCTCCTGCATATGTAACTTTTCCTATGATGACTTTCACAGATACTTTAAGTGGAAATGAACCTTTTCCTTTTTTCGTAGATGTTTGTTATTTATATCAAACAAAAGCCACAACTCAGCTTTGCATAAAAGAAAACCTTTTAGATAGTACTGATACAGATGTGTGCGCTGTTCTTGGTAGAAAAAAAGTTGAAAATTCCGGTGCACCTGTCCAAATAACTGAATTTGAAGAGTTTACAAGAGGTATAGATAAAGTTTCTTTCACATTAACTTTGAAGAACCTCGGCGGTGGTTTAATTTCAAAAACAGGCGTTACTTGTAATGAAACACCTTTATATGATGGTGTCGTAACTTTAACTGTTAATTCTGGACTTACGGGCTTAGAATGTGTTGGATTAGATTCTACCACTGGAACAGCAGTTTCAGGAGATGTTAAGGTTTCAACAGTTACAAATGAGAAAAAAGTTACTTGTACTCAAAATCTACCTACTCGAGAAGACAAAATAAAAATTGTTGATTTAAAATTAGATTATGATTACAAAGACACTGTTTCAACATCTGTATTGGTAAAACACATCTAATTTTTTTTATTTAATAATTTTTCTCTATTGAATTTATGTTTTATTTAAATAAATAATCAATAGTTTATTAGAACAAATTTGCTTATTAAAGCTTCTAGTTGAATAAATTCATCACTTCCTTCAACCATTCTAAACTCTGTTTCGCCACACTCTTTAGTCATTTCAAGTTTCTTTTTATCATCAATTTCTAAAGACCAAATTTCTTTTTGTATTTGTTTTATAATATCCAGTCCAGATAAACCATATTCTAACATTGTTTTAAGAAGGTGTGTTTTTGCTTTTTCAAAGTCTTTTTTAACACAGTATAAAAGCATCTCTTTCACTTCTTTAGGTCTTGCAACACTTGCCATTTCAAAAATTAGCTCTTCAGTAATGGTTTTATCAAGTGCGGCGCATGATTGAAGAATATTTTCTGTTTTTCTACAATCTCCTTCTGCCACTTCAAATAATGCTTCTTTAGAGCCGGTTTTTAAAGTCAAACCTTCACTTTTAGCTACATGATCCATAATTCCAAACATATCTTCTTTTGGAAGCGGTTTAAATCTGAAAACAGTGCATCTTGATTGTATAGGATCTATAATTTTTGAAGAATAATTACAGGATAATATGAACCTACATGTCTGAGTATAGTTCTCCATAGTTCTTCTAAGGGCTTGTTGTGCTTCCCTTGTTAAAGCATCGCATTCATCTAAATAGATAATTTTGAATGGAACTTCTCCAATAGATTTAGTTCTAGCAAAGTCTTTTACTTTTACTCGAATAACATCTATTCCTCTTTCATCAGAGGCATTTAGTTCTAAGAAATTTTCATGCCAATATTCTTTAAATAATTCTTTGGCTATAACTAAAGAAAGAGTAGTTTTTCCTGTGCCTGCAGGCCCTGCAAATAAAAGGTGAGGCATATTTTTTTGTTTAACAAATGCTTCAACTCTCTTAACAACTTCTTTTTGTCCTTTTACTTCTAAAAAAGTTTTTGGCCTATATTTTTCTATCCAAATGGCTGCATCCATAATATAAAAAATAAAGAACTATTTATAAATATTTATACTATGTCTTCTTCAGCGACGACCATGAAGTCTCCGATTGCAATTACTGCGCTGAAAGGAATTAAAATCTCGCCAGTTTTAGTTTTTTCTAATTCTAGTTTTTCCGTATAAGAAGTTGGATTTGTTAGAACCATGTGGATTAATTCTCCAGAGCTGGTTTCAAAGATTATATCTCCTACTTCACCAAACTTTTTTCCAGTTTTAGAAACGACTGTCTTACCTATTAATTGTTTTGAAACTTTTTTTTCTTCATCAACCATTATATACCACCCTTGAATGATAATCATTAATTCTTTGTAATTTATTGAGTTTCTGCAAGTATTTAAAACTTTTGTTTTTATGAGGATAATCTATCGACGACATTATTTCGGTTGTAATCTCAAAACATTTATAAAATTCTTCTTATAATGCTTGTGTATGACCTCTTTAATAGCTTGTCTTTCAACAGGAAAAGGAACTTGGTCTGAAGTATCTGCAATAATAAAAAGTGCTGAGTGGGATTCAATCTATTTAATAACTAACTCTTTTGGAAAAGAAAAGTTTGTTTCTAATGAAAAAACTTCTCTAATTGTTTTAGATTTTAATAAATCTACAGATATCCTTTCTGATGAAATAGTTGCAGGTTTACATGGTAAAAATCTTGGTTTAGAAGTGGCAATAAATTTATCATCCGGAAATGGAAAAGAACATATGGCTTTATTATCTGCAGTTTTAAAACTTGGTTTAGGAATAAGATTTATATTTATAAAAAATGATAAAGTTGAAGAATTAAGTTTGTTTAATTAAGTTTGTTTAATTTCACAGTTAATCATTTGTTAAAAATTCATTTCTGACTGAGATAAACTCTATATCCTGCGCTTTTACCAATTTCTTTCATGTTACCAAATATTTTAAGCATGTGTTCGGAATAACTTTTTCCGCCTTTATTATGTCTTGCAACTATTTGTAAATTCCCTTCTTTTTTCAAGTGATGATATGATTCTGTTATCAATTTAAAACAAACTTCTTTTCCTGCGACTTGAGGTGGATTTAATAATATTGTGTCAAATTCTTCTTTTATTTTTTGAAATCCATCTGATTGTTTCACTCTTCCTTTAAGATTATTTAAGTCTAAGTTCTTTCTGGCTAGAATTGTTGCACGTCTATTTACATCGCTTAAAGTTAAATGTATAGTTTGATTTATTTTTGCAGCATAAACTCCCACAACTCCTATTCCGCAGCCTAAATCAAGAACTTCAGAGTTATCTTTTAAAATCATATATTTAAGTAAAATTTCAGTTCCTTTATCTAATTTTTTTTTAGAAAAAACTCCTGAGCCTGAAAACATCTTAAAAAAAACACCTTTAAACGAGATAGATATTTCTATTAGTTGTAAATCTGAAGTTTGATTTTCTGAATAATAATGTGGCATCTTAAATTATTTTAAGCAGTTTATAAGAAAATGCATCAGCTACTTTTATGGCATCTTCATCTTCTTTAAATTGAATAGTTATACAATTATTTTTAGAAGTTACGCTATTAAAAATTCCTTTTTCAAAACTTATAATCACATTATTTTCATCTGCATCTGAACAAGTTATAACTGGGCTGTTTTGATAAGGTTTATTCAAACCGCTGCCTGTTGGAATTCCCAAATATCTTTCACCTGTAAATCTAGATATTTCCATGCCTGCAATAACAACTTTAGAACTAACATCAGGCGGAACAGTTATAATTATTGAATTAATTGTTTGATTTAAAATAACTTCTTCTATATCTCGTTCAATAATAATTCCTTCTAATTGATATGGGTTATAATAAAAAGGAACGCTCACATTCTCCTGAGTGTTTGGAAACTGGAGATAAGTATACCAGAAGTTACTATCTTCATCAAAGAAAAATTCAAATGGTAAATTATTTGTTGGTTCTTCTGTTTCAATTGATTGAAAAACAAACACGAATAAGATTGCTAAGAGAATAATTAGAGCAACATATTTTCTATAGGGAGAATATTTTTTCTCTTTTAAGTTAGTTTTTTTAACCATTCATAACTCCATGGTGTGCATACACTAACCAATCTCTTAATTTAAAAAAATCATATGTTTGACCGCTTAAAATTATACAATTATTATTATCTTCAATGCTTGTTTTATTTGAATATTTGAAGTATATAACTGGTATATAATCAGTAGAGTTTTCACAATTAATTATTTGTAAATTGTAAACAGTTGAGTTCATAGTCATTCCACTCATGATATTTGATTTTAAACTTTGTTGTAAATCCATTCTAACAACATCTAAAAATTGTAGTTGTTCAGAACTGATATTTGAGTCAAAAGTAGTGTATAAATAAGGGTTTCTGGTTTTGATAAAAGTTTCAGAACTAACATTAAAATACTCTAATTCTTGAGGTAAATATGAGAATCCATATGTTTCTCCATTGATAACTGTTACATATCCATTTTCTCCTTGACTAAATTTAAAATTATTATATTCAATATTTTCAGATCCTGAATTGCCTATAAATACGCCCATCATGCTTGCAACCATTAAAAACGCGAGAAATAATCCCATGAATATTTGTTGACGTTTCTTTTTTTTATGCTCAATTCTTTTTATCATTTATGTGAGAGGTTGTTTTTCATTTAAATAATTTTTTCAAAAAGCTTTAAATATCACGTGTTGTTTAATCAAATCGATGTTATCTGACAAAGATATTAAAAAAAAATTTAAACCAGTTTTTTGGAATGATCCTGATAAATATTATCCTACTTCTTTTTTGAAAGAGCAAGGATTTCATAGAAAGACTTGTCCTTCCTGTAGTAAACCTTTTTGGTCAACCACTGACAGAAAAGTGTGTGGCGATCCTGGTTGTAGTAAAGAATTCGGATTTATTGGTAATAGTCCTGCAAAAAATAGATTGGATTACATAGAAGTTTGGACTGAGTTTTCCAAGATGTTTAAAAAATTTGGATATACACCTATTAAAAGATATCCTGTTGTTGCAAGATGGAATCCAACAATGGAATATACTAATGCTTCAATTGCAGCATTTCAGCCGTATGTTATTTCTGGCGAAATAAAACCTCCTGCGAATCCACTTGTAATTCCACAATTCTGTATGCGTTTTGGAGATGTGGACAATGTTGGAATAACAGGCAGTCATAATACTGGTTTTATTATGATTGGACAACACATGTTTGTTCCACCAGAGGAATGGGATCAAAATGAAGTATTCAAACATATACATACATGGGTAAATAAAGGAATTGGTCTTCCTAATAATGAAGTAACTTATCATGAAGATGCTTGGGCAGGGGGAGGAAATTTTGGTTGTTGTATGGAATTTTTTTCAAGAGGTTGCGAATTAGGAAATCAAGTTTATATGTTGTATGAACAAACTTCCAAAGGACATAAAGATCTTAATCTTAAAGTTTTGGACATGGGTATGGGTCAAGAACGTAACGCGTGGTTTACTCAAGGAACTAACACTATGTATGATGCAATTTTCCCTTCTGTTCTTAAGAAATTAAAACAAAAAACAGGTATTTCAGTCGATAATGATTTAATGAAAAGATATGTTCCTTATTCTGGATTGTTAAATTTGGATGAAACAGATGATATAAATAAATCTTGGAAAGTTGTTGCTTCAAAAGTAGGTGTTGACGTTTCAGAATTAAAAAAACAAATTCTTCCAATGTCTGCAGTTTATTCTGTTGCCGAGCATTCAAGATCTCTTTTATTTGCTTTAACTGATGGAGCATTACCGAGTAACGTTGGAGGAGGATATAATCTCAGAATGATTCTTAGAAGGGCACAATCTTTTATAGATAAAAATGAGTGGGGAATAACTCTTAATGATGTTGCAGAATGGCATGCCGATTATTTGAAAAAAATATTTCCTGAATTAAGTCAAAATCTTAAAGAGGTTAATCAGATTTTAGATGTTGAAAAAAGAAAGCATATTGAAACAAAGAAAAGAAATAAACAATTATTATCTCAATTAATTAGAAAAGACATTTCTGAATCTAAATTAGTTGAATTATATGATAGTCATGGAATTACTCCTGACGAGGTTTCTGAAGAAGCAATTAAAGAAAATAAAAAAATAACCATTCCCGAAGATTTTTATGCTAGAGTTGCTGCAAGACATGAAGGCAGAACTCAAAAGACTCAAACAGTTAAAGAAACTGATTTAGATCTTAAAGATTTATCTGATACAAATGCGCTATATTTTGATCATTATGATTTTTCTGAATTTGAAGGTATAGTTTTAAAAATAATTGATGAATTTGTAATTTTAGACAAAACAGCTTTCTATCCTACTTCAGGAGGACAAATTCATGATGTAGGAACTCTTGCAGGCATAAATGTTGTTGATTGTTTTAAACAAGGAAGTGTGATTGTTCATAAATTAGCTTCAAAACCAAGTTTCAAAAAAGGAGATATTATTAAAGGAATAATAGACATTGATAGACGTCTTCAATTAGCTCAACATCACACAGGCGCACACATTCTTAATGGTTCTGCTAAACAAGTATTAGGGAATCATATTTGGCAAGCTGGAGCTGCAAAATTTGTTGATAAAGCAAGATTAGATATAACTCACTTTGATCAATTAACTGCCGAGGAAATATCTAAAATAGAAGAAACTGCAAATAACGTTATCAAACAAAATTTACCTGTTTACAAGAATTTTTTTGCAAGAGACATTGCTGAAGCCAAATATGGATTTACAATTTATCAAGGAGGCGCAGTTCCAGGTAAAAAACTTAGAATTATAGAAATACCTGGTTTTGATGTTGAAGCTTGCGGAGGAACTCATTTAAATCTTACAGGTGAATGTAAAATTCTTAAAATATTGAAAACAAATAAAGTTCAAGATGGAGTAATAAGATTAGAATATGTTTGTGGCAATGCTGCATATGATCATTTATCTCAATCGAATAATGTTCTTAAAGAGGTTTCTGCTTTACTTAAGTGTGAAGAAAATCAAATATTTTATCGTGCAGAAGAATTATTTTCTAAATGGAAAAATGTTAAGAAATCTTTGAAGAAGAAACAAGATATTAATCCTGATGATTTAAAGCTTTCATCGATAAAAGAATTTTCAGAAGACATTATTGGAGAAACCGCTTTGTTGTTAAAAACTCAACCAGAACATATTCCTAAAATAATAAAAAGATTTTTGGAAGAAATTAATCACGCATCAAATTAATCATATTGAACAAAATGTTCTTTGCATTTTGGAATATAAACTCTTTTTAAATGATCTTCCCCTTTCAATATATGTTCTTTTCCAATCATTATTGTTTGTTCATTTTTTGGTGCAATAGTTATTCCGTCTGCAAAATATCTTTGCACAAAAAAAGTATTTATTCCACATATTCCTCCATTAATTTCGTGCATGCACATTGAAGGTCTTAAATTCCAATTATGAGTTGTATTCATTAAATCAAGCATTGTTAAATATGAGTCTGTTTCGACATTTCCTTCTTTTCTAAGCGGGAAAAATTGTCCTCTAAAATCATATATTAAACCTGAAATAATAACTGTTCTTCCTTGTTGTTCTAATTCGTTGATTATTCCAATTATTTGGTCATCTAAGAAAGTAACTTCATCAATCCCAATTACTTCAGTTGTGGATTTAATTTTATCCATAATTTCATAACTGTGAATAATGCTTTCCGCAGGAAATTTTAAACCATCTCTAGTCACTAGTTCATTAGAAGCATACCTTGAATCTAGCACAGGTTTAAATGCCTGTATATCTCTTCTTCGCACTTGCTGTTGTCGAAGTTTTTTGATTAGTTCAGAAGTTTTACCTCCTCCCATTCCTCCTAATATTAATTCTGCCGGTATATGCATTTTGAAAGTCCTATTTATTTGCTGCGTTCCAAAATTGAACATCTTTTACAGATGTAAAAATATCCATTCCTAGTTCTAAAGCTAATTTTCTTTCACTATTAGTTCCTGGAGAAGGAGCTATAAAAAAGAATGCATCAGATTTTCTTATCATATCTCTTTGTATTGCTAAACATTCTTGTTCATTTAAGCCTAATAATTCCCAGTCTGCAGTGGCTGCATGTGGGACAAAAGGTACATAACCTAATTTTGATAATTCAATACCTATTTTTATTGCGCGCATTATATTTTCTTTTTTCTCTTCTGGTGTTGGTGCAGTATATGGTCCTGCAACATATATTTGCAGTTTTTCAAGACAAATAGCATAAATTCCATTTTGTTTAACTCGATCTTTATATCCTGGAAATTGTAAACATTTATTTACTGCTTCTTCAAAGCTTTTCGCATTTGGCCAAACGTTTTCTAGACCTTCATTTATAACTAATTCTTCTGCAGAGTGGTAGTGTTTAACATATGCTCCTTTAGAGTTATTTTTCATAACTTTAGTTTTTAGAATTTCATTATTTGTATCTTTAAAAAACAAGGTGTCTGATGGTTGAAGTTTTGAAAAATCTTTTTTTTTATCTTCAAGGTCTGGAACTCTTATATCAATTATTTTTCTTCCAGGTAAACGCATTTCTTTTAAATGATCAGGCCATATTTTAAATAATTCATATTCAACCATAAAATATAGGATTGAGTCTGCATTTATATTTTTTCTCTATACATTATTGCCATATTAATGATTTAGGGATAACAAGGAAAAGTTTTAAATAAACTAAAACAAACATATTTCACTATGAGTATTCTTAAAAATCTAAAAAGAATTAATACATTTTTATCTCCTGATGTTAAGCTTATAGCAGTCACTAAAAAACGTTCTATAAGGGAAATAAATCAGTTATTATTTTTGGGAATTACTGATTTGGGCGAGAGCACAGTTCAAGAAGCTAAAGAAAAAAAGCCTTTTATTAAAGGAGTTGCAAAATGGCATTTGATAGGTCATCTTCAGAGAAATAAAGTTTCTGAAGCAGTAGAGATATTTGATATGATTCAAAGTGTTGATTCTTTAGCTTTAGCTAAAAAGATAGATTCTGTTGCATCATCAAAGAAAAAGAAAATGTCTATACTGATTCAAGTTAATATTTCAAAAGAATCACAAAAATTTGGAATTCAAGAAGAAGAGTTAATTATTTTTTTAAAACAATTAAGCGTTTTTAAAAATATTAAAGTTCTTGGTTTAATGGCAATTCCGCCTAATTTATCTGCTGAAGAATCAAGGCCTTTTTTTAAAAGAATGACTTGGATTTTTAAAATTGCTAAGCAAACAAAAATTCCAAATATAGATTTAAAATATTTAAGTATGGGCATGTCAAATGATTTTGTTATTGCAATTGAAGAAGGATCAAATATGATCAGGATAGGATCTGAGTTATTTAAAAGTTAGGAGCGCTATATTATGAAACTTAAACAATTTCAAAAGGATTTAATAAAAAATAATATTGATGGTGCATTCTTTTTATCTAAAGATCCTGCTTTTTTTTATTTTTCTCAGGTCAAGATTAAAGATAGTTATTTGTTTATTCCTTCTAAAGGGGCGCCTTTATTATTAGTTAGCAGTTTAGAAAAACCAAACACTAAAATAAAAATTTTATTTTTTAAAAACCTTCTAAAAGATATTAAAGATTTATTTAAGAAAAAAAACATCAAAGTTTTAGGTATAAATGAATCTGTTTTTACTGTAAAACAAAATAAGTTGTTTTCTAAGTTTGTTAAAACAAAAGATGTTGAGGCTATTTTATCCACTCTTAGATTAACTAAAAGCTCTAAAGAAGTTTCTTTAATAAAAAACGCTTGTACGTTGACAGAAAAAATTTTGAAAGAAATAATTTCTGATTTTACATTTAAATTAGAAGGTGATGTTAAGAATTACATTAAAAAAAGAGCTTTTGAGCTAGGATGCAAATTATCTTTTGAACCCATTGTTGCATCAGGAAAAAATGCTTCTGTACCTCATTATGAAGGTAATGCTAAATTGAAAAAAGGTTTTTTAGTAATAGATATGGGTTTAAAATACAAGGGTTATTGCGCAGATATAACAAGAACTTTTTATCTTGGTAAAGTTTCAAAAAAAGAACTTGAGGTGTATAATGGTCTGTTAAAAATTCAAGAACAAGCTATAAAAATGGTTGTTTCAGGTAGAAAAATATCTGAAATAGAGTTATTTGTTAGAAAATCTTTAGGAAAAGAAGAAAAATATTTTTCTCATAGTTTAGGTCATGGTTTAGGTTTAGAAGTTCATGAACTTCCTGTAATAAGCTCAAAGAATAAAGAAGTTCTGAAAGAAGGAATGGTTATAACAATTGAGCCAGGTATTTACAAAAATTTTGGGATAAGAATAGAGGATGATGTATTGGTAACAAAAAAAGGACCTATTTTATTATCAAATGTTTCAAAAAACCTTATTTTCCCAAAAGTTTAAAAATATGAATCAATTTTGTGTGACTTATGAGCTCAAAAAATGATATAGATAAGGCATTATTTTCTTATACAGTGGATTCTGTGGATGCAGAAGAAGAAAATAGATTGTTAAAACAAACAGTATCTCAATTAAGATCTGAAATTGAAAGGTTTAAAGCACCTGCACTTCTTATTGGAGAAGTTTCAGAAATGGTCGATAAAAACGCGATTGTAAGACTTCCAAATGGAAATAGTTTCTTAGTTGAAGTTTCTTCTTCAATTAAAAATTTACGTTCAGGCGATTCAGTTCTTCTTGAACAAAAAAATTTGACAATTGTTGATAAAATTAAATCTAATAAAAAGTTTAATGTTGAGCAACATGTCATAATTGAAAATCCTAAAATTAAATGGAGTCAAGTTGGTGGTTTAAAAGAACAACGAGAGGAATTAAAAGAGGTTATTGAACTTCCTTTAACAAATCCTGAGTTATTTAGGCAGATTGGTATAAAACCTCCAAAAGGAATTCTTTTACACGGTCCTCCAGGAACTGGTAAAACTCTTTTAGCAAAAGCAGTTGCGAGTTCAACTAATTCAACTTTTATAGAAATTGTTGGGTCAGAATTAGTTCAAAAATTCATTGGAGAAGGTGCTAAAATGGTTAAAGAAATATTTCAATTAGCCAAAGAGAGACAACCTTCAATAGTATTTATAGATGAGCTTGACGCATTAGCTTCTAAAAGAATTGATATTGGTACTTCAGGAGAGAGAGAAGTTCAAAGAACATTTATGCAGTTATTAGCAGAGTTAGATGGTTTTAAATCTTTAGATGGTGTTAAAATAATTGGTTGTACAAATAGAAAAGATATTTTAGATCCAGCAATTATTAGACCCGGAAGACTTGATAGATTAATTGAAGTTCCTAATCCAAATCAAGAAGGAATAAAAGAGATATTTAAAATTCATACTTCTAAAATGACTCTTGATAAAAAATTAAATTCAGATAAACTTTTAAGATCTATGAAAGATTTTTCTGGCGCAGAAATACATGCAGTTTGTACTGAGGCAGGTTATTTTGCAATTAGAGAAGGCCGAACAAAAATATCTGAAGTTGATTTTAGAAGTGCAATTAAAAAAGTTAAGCGAGTTGAAGATTCTTTCGGCGAGCATTACTTAAAAATGTATGGATAATAAGAGTTGCAAAAATAATTTTAATCTTAAAAAGTTTCATTTATTTAAAAAATATCTCGACGAAAAAATGAACGATTTTGTTTTATTGGAGAAATAGACGCTTATTTATCTGAATTAATCTTGACTGAAGGAGATGGAATGGATTATTTCACAGTTAATGATGCTTTGGAACTAAATTTATCTAAGATGGTAAAAATTTATCTTAAAGATTATTTTCTTAAATAACTTTATATAAGGAGTTCATTTATGATATTTTACGTGCAATGACCGAGTGAACACCCGCCGAGGCTAATGCCAATGAGGAACGGAAGTAACTAGGGAGCACGCTTATTTTCATGCATTCTTTTTTTGTCCGTGTTTTTCTTGTATGCGTCTTGCAAAAGGCAATTTCACATATTTTGGCAGTTTTTCATGTTTTGTTTTAAAACTTAGAAATATCCATTTATGTTCTTTAAAACAAAAGACTGCTGCAAGATCATATAATGGAGGTATTAGTAAAGTAACTTTTTCTCCAACCCGTTTTAGTTCTTTGTAAAATTCATCTGGCTTATCAACATGTTCAATTGTGTGAGAACACATGACTGTATCAAATTCTTTATCTTTAAACGGAAGATTGTAAACGTTTTTAATAAGTTTAAAATTAGGGAGCTCTTTGTGTTTCATGATATCTGCATTTACTCCTCCCCCATCAGTTTTTCCACAACAGATATTTAAACCCCATCTTTGACTTTTAACAATTTTATTTTTTAGAAAAGTATAACTTATATAATGTGCAAGGCTATAATAAGCAAGATACATCATTATTAATATCAAAACATATATGATGAGCAGGTATGGTTGTATCATTTTATTTCAATTTAAAATCTAAGCAAACACGAAATTTTCCTGGACTAAATTGTCCACATTTGACAAAATCTAAAAACTCATATTTCAATTTTGCTTTTTCACAAGCTTGTTTTATTGTTTTTTTTGTATTATCAAATTCTGTTTCATGTTGAAAATCATAAAAATGTATAATTGTTCCTTTTTTTGCAATCATAAATGCTTCCGGAAGAAAATCTTCTGCACTTTTAGGTAATTGCATAGATATTCTATCAAATTTTTCTTTTATCTTAGGAACTGCTGTGTGTACATCTCCTTCTATCAAATTCACATTAGTTAATTTGTTAAGTTTTACGTTTTCTAATGCATATTTATGTCCTGCAGGATTTAATTCCACTCCCCAAACTTCTGAAGCACCAGTATTTTTAGAAAATACGCAAACATATGGTGCACATCCAGAAAATAAAACCATGATTTTTTCTTCAGGTTTTATTTGTTTCATAATCCTTTTCCTTTCAGTTGCAAGTCTGGCTGAAAAAAACACTTCTTCAACATTTAATTTCATTTTAACATTATTTTCTTTATGAATAGTTTCTTTTGTTTTTTCTCCTGCTAACCAAGTCATATTTTGTGTTCTATAAACTCCTGAGTGTTCGCCTGCTTTTTTTAGAACAGTTTTAATATTAGGATTGGATTTTAGAAGTGTTTCAGCAATTAATGTTTCTTTGTGTTTTAATTCTTCAGGAATTTCTATTATTGCAATTGTTCCAACAACATCATGCGCGGTTTTTAAAAAATCTATTTCATTTGTTGTTAATTCTTTTTTTAATGCGTCTGTCCAACTATATTTTTTCTTTTTTTCTTTAAATTCTGTTTGAACTATTTTGACATTGTTTAATTTAAATTCTTTGTTAATTGGGAAAATAATGTTTTTTTGATCTTTTTTAGAAATATATTTGAAATCAATCAAAGCTTCTTTGAATAAATAATCTTTTACTTTTTCAGCATTTTTTAGATTTGTTTTAGCTCCAAGCATAATAATAAGAAAGTTTATTGATTTAAATATTTTATAGTAATTTATAGTTGTTTAAAAAAAGTCTCCTAATCCTTTTTGATTTTTATTAGGTTTTCCTTTGTTAAGTTTTTCAATAGTTTTTTCAACTCTTTCTCTTGAGAAATCATGATCTTCAACTAACAATTTAATTAAAGCTTCTTCATCAATATTTTTCCATTCTAATTTATAATCATCAGTTACAGGTAAGTTTTTGAATAAATTAAAAATTATTTTCCATTCAATACCAATTTCTTCATCCCATTTTACTTCTTCAAAAATTTTATTAAAGTCATTTCCGTGTTCAAGAACTAGCTTTAAAGCTTTTTTAGGTCCAATGCCTTTTATTCCACCAATATTATAATCTGTTCCAACCAACATTGCAATAATTATTAATTGATCTTGAGTAATATGCAATTGTTCTAAATTGTTAGAAAGTGAAATTAATTCAGGAGAAATATTTGTATAAGATAGTTTATTAGGATTTTTTCTTTTACCCCCTATTGTAAGATTTTTAACAACTAATGGTGCTCCAAAAATTAAAGAATCTGCATCTTGACTTATTATGGCATAACAATCTCCATTTGCAACTATTTTTGCTGCTTGAGCTTCACCTTCGCTTGGTGCTTGAACAATAGGCATCCCTAATGCAGTAATCAAACTTTTTGCTTCTTCAATCATTTCAGGATTCAAAACAGATGTTCTTGAAGCATATTTTTTCATATCATCAATATTTTCTTTTTCTTTTGCTTCTTCGTACATTTTTGAAGCTTCTTGTTTAACATCTTTTCTTCTTAATCTTTCAGCTTTCTTTAAGTCAGGAACTTTTCCATCAAAAACAAATACGAATTTTATATCTTCAATCATGAGTTTTGTTATTCTGCTAAAAAGACCTATTAAATGACTGGTAATTCTGTTTTTAGAATCCATTAAAGGAGTTCCATCAGGCTGTCTAATGCTTGATAAAAATTGGTATAGCATATTAAAAGAATCTACTGCTAATTTTTTACCTTTCAAATCTTCAATAGTTATTTCTTTTTTAACCAGAATATCTGTTATTGGTGTGCCCATTTTAATTAAAAAACCTTTTTTTTAAATTACTTTTAAAACTAATCCTTTAAATTCTTTTTGTAACATTTCTCTTGCTTTTTTCGTGACATCACTTGTTGTTAAAAATAAAACTGGAACTTTTTCAACTTGACCTTTAAGATATGCAGAACTAAGATCTCCATCATTACAGCGTTTTTTGCTTTTTGCTTTGCAAAAGTATTCTACTTTTCCAACTGCACTTGGAATAAGCAGTCTAAATTCTATTTCAGAATTTTTACGTATAACCTTTTCATTTAGAACTTCAATATTATTTTTGTTAAAGAATTTATATATGTCTTTTAAAAGCCCTTCCTTATCATTTAAATCTACTTTTGATATTAATTGTTCTTGTTCTGGTTCATCTTTAACAGACTCTTTTATTTCTTCTTTTAAAGGTTCAGGTTCTTTTATTTCTTCTTTTTCAATTGTTGGAATTGTTTCAGTCACCGGCTTTATTATTTCTTGAGGTTTGAATTGTTGTCGAATTAAATTTTCAACTTCACTTGCAGGTGTTAAATGCCATTTCCAGAAAATTTCTTTTTCACCACTAATTTTAACATCTATAGGTTTTGCAAAATCATTAATTTTTCTTAAACTAACTCTAATCAACATTTCTTGTTTTATATCTCTTAAAACTTGTTTTTCTTTTAATAAATCAACTGTTCTTTGATCTTTTTCATTAAGATATTTTTTTAAATCTATTAACTTATGTTCTTGTCCTGGCGCATAATATGCAGGCGTTCCGCCAATTTTTGTATGAGAAATTTTAACGACACCCTCTTTTGAAAGTTCAGATAAAAGTGCACTAATAAAATATGTCTCGCCCCCAATTTCTTTTTTTATTTGATTTGGAATTACAGGACCTTTAGATCTTACAATGTTTAAAATTTGCTCTTTTGTCGACATATAATTTTATACTCAGAATAAGTTTTAATATCTTTCGTTTAAGGTCTAATCCATTTTATTTCCCAATAAGTTACATCTCCTTCATCATCTACAACTCCAATCATTAATCTTTTTTTAGTGGAGTGTGCAACTCTTGTTTTTGCAGCGAATTCATACCAAGTCAAAGTTGCTCCTTCATGAACTGGATAAACAACCCATCTGGCATGATCTTCACCAGGTTTTATACCTCTATCATAAACTCTAAAATCTGCTCCGAATTTAAGAGCTGTTTTTGCAACATATCCTCTTGTCCTCATATCTTTGTAAACAGCATATCTAACCCAGAAATTAGGTTCAACTTTATTGGCTCTTTTTAGAAATCTTTCGAAAGTAAACTCTTTATTTTTTCCATCAACAACAATTAATCTTTCTTTTTCTTTTAAAAACAATGCTTCTTGTAAAGACAGTTGAAGTTTTTTATCTTCTAAAATTTTACCATAAGAACTGGTATTGTATAGTTCTGAAGCTTCATCACTTTTATCAACCAATACTCTTTCTTGAGCAAATATCCCTCTAAGGGGGTCTTTTTTTGCTTTTTTGCTTTCTTTTTTAGTTGTTTCTTCTTTTATATTGACAACGTTCTTTTTAGGCATGGTAAGATTAAATTTGGTTAATTTAAATACTTTTTCAAATCATACAGTAAGTGTTATAAATGCTTATCTCTTACAGTCACATATGGAAATAGTTTTTTTAGGCACATCTTGTATGGCGCCAACAAAAGATAGAAACGTTCAAGGAATATATTTATCTTATAAAGCCGAAGGCATATTAATTGATTGTGGAGAAGGTACACAAAGACAAATGAATTTAGCAGGAATTAATAGAAATAAAGTCACAATGATTTTAATTACTCATTGGCATGGGGATCACGTTGGTGGCATAATTGGTTTGCTTCAAACAATTTCAGATAAAGAAAATCCTCCTAATATTGAAATTTTTGGCCCTAAGGGAACTAAAAAACACATACAACATTTATTAGATTCAGTCATATTTGATAATTCAAATTTAGATTTACAGATAACTGAATTAAATCCATCTAAAGTTGAAACTTTTAAAGAAAAAGACGATTTTTATTTACAATGCGCACCGATGGATCACACCACTCCTTGTGTTGCTTATTCTTTTATTGAAAATGATATTCGCAAAGTTAATATGACTAAAGCTAAATCTTTTGGTTTGAAAGAAGGTCCTGAACTTGGAAAACTTCAAAATGGAAAAACTATTTTTGTTAATGATAAAAAAGTTTGCCCTGATGATGTTTCATCAATAAAAAAAGGTAGAAAGATTTCTTTTGTGTTTGATACTAGACCAAATAAAAACGCGTATGATTTAGCTTTGGAAGCAGATATTTTAGTTACTGAAGCAGTTTATTTGCCTGACTTAAAAGATAATGCTGAAAAATATAAACATATGACTACTGAAGATTCAGCGCTTATAGCAAACAATGCTAATGTTAAAAGACTTATTGCAACTCATTTTTCTCAAAGATACAAAACAATTGATGACTTGGAGGAAGATCTTAAAACAAGATTTGCTAATTCTTCTTGTGCATACGACTTTATGAAGGTGAAATTATGAACGTAATTCTTTACATGGCAATGACCTTAAACGGATTTATTGCAAGAACTAATGGTGAAACAGATTTTGTTTCAGAAGAAGAATGGAAATTATATTCTGAAATGGTTAAAAAAGCAGGGAATATAGTTATTGGTAGGAAAACTTATGATGTAATGTTAGAAAACAAAGAATTTGAAAAATTAGGTAATCCAAGAGTTGTTGTTATAACACACGATTATCTTGAAGATTATGGTAAAGTTATGTTTTCAACAGGGCCTGTTTCTAAGATAATAAGTTTTCTTGAAAGAGAAAATTTTAAACAAATAATAGTTGCAGGCGGAAGTCAACTGAATGCCTCTTTTTTAAAAGAGAATCTTGTTGACGAGATATACATTGATGTTGAACCAAAAATAATTGGTGAAGGAATAAGTATTTTCTCAAAGGAAGAAATAGATTTAGATTTAGAACTTATAGATATAAATCAATTTTCAGATACAGAAATACAACTACATTATAAAGTAAAAAAATAATTTTTTTTATCTTGAAGCTAATTTTATATCTTCTGCTTTAACAGTTTTTCTTCCTGCATGTTGGGCAAGTTTAACTGCTTCTTCAGAGATACTTTCACCAATTTCTTCTAATACGGTTCTTAAAGATTCTTTTGCGTCTTCCGACACTCTTCCTGCACCTGATTGTTTCATCAACCGTTCCATTGCAGCGAGTGGTATAATTTTTTTAGTCATATTATCACCTAAAAATATTCTATCATCTTCTCTTTAAAAACATTTTTATATTCACATTTTATTATTTTATAAATGGTTGTTTCACATGCTGGAAGAAAAAGTAAAGGCAGTACTGCAGAAAGATCTTTAATGCATAAATTGTGGGCTAATGGTTGGGCTTGTGTTAGAGCTGCAGGTAGCGGAAGCACTCAGTTTCCTTGTCCTGATTTAATTGTGGGTAATGGAACTAAAAGATTGGCTTTAGAAGTTAAGGCAACTAAAGATGATAAGAAATATTTCCCTAAGGAAGAAATTCATAATCTTAAATATTTTGCAACCAAATTTGGTGCTGAACCATATGTTGTTATTAAATGGGATAGAAAAGATTTCTATTTTATTCATATTAGTGATTTAAATGAAACAAATGCTTCATTTGTAGCAAATTTTGAATTAGCTCAGAATAAAGGATTCTCGTTTGATGAATTCATAATATAAAATGAATGAACTATTTAAAAATAAAAAAGTTATAATAGGTGTAATTCATCTTCTTCCAACTCCTGGCTTTAAAGGATTCCTAAGTAAAGAAGAAACTCTTAAAAGAGCATTAGACGATTTAAAGATTTTAGAAATTAGTGGTGTTGATGCAGTAATAATTGAGAATAATTATGATACTCCACATGTAATAAATATTTCTTCTCAAACATTCGCATTAATGGATTTTATTATAAATAAAATGAGATCAAAAACAACTTTACCTTTAGGAATAAGTGTTTTATGGAATGATTTCAAGTCGGCATTATTGCTTGCTAAAAAAAATAATTGTCAGTTTATCAGGGTTCCTGTTTTTGTCGATTATATAAAGTCTTCTTGTGGTGAAATAAAAGGCGATGCAGATAAAGTCATTACTTTCAGAAATAAAATCAATGCTAAGGACATATTGCTATTAACAGATATTCAAGTAAAACATTCTGAGTTATTGAATATAAGACCTATTAGTTTAGCTGCTATTGACGCAGTAAACAAAGGAAGTGATGGAATTATAATTACAGGTGTCTGGACTGGTAAACCTCCTTCTATTGAAGATTTAAAAATTGTAAAAGAAGTTTCAAAAAACATACCTATTATTATTGGTAGTGGGGCTGATAAGTTTAACATAAAAACTCTGCTAAAATTTGCAGATGCAGTTATTGTTAGCACTTCATTAAAAGAAGGCGCTCCTAAATCTTCTAAAGAGGAAGTAAATATAAAAAGTTATGATACAAAAATATCTTTGAATAAAGTTAAAGAATTCATTAATAAAGCTAGATATTAAAATTATTTGATGATTTATAATATAAAATCGCACAAAAGCTATGCTTTTGGCGCGTTAAAAAGTTTTTTTTTAAGTAAATCAAAATTATTTTTTCTTTTTAAGAACTTTTTCAATTTTCTTTTCTTCTTTCAGAGTTTGTAAGGCCATTTTTTCTATGTTGATATCCATTCTTGCAACTCTTCGTTCCATTAAGACTAACACTCTTAAACTATACACTATTGCTGCTAAAGCACCAATTATTATAGCTAGAATAATTCTTATTAATGCATCATTAGTATAAATCTCGCTCATGTTATTACTCACCTCTAAGTTTATATTGTTAAATTATGCTTAGGCATATATATATTTTTCGTTGCTCTTAAACGAAAAGTATATAAATTAAAAGTTTTTATACTGAATCTAGGGTGGTAACATGCTCAAGATGAAGAAAATAAGTGAAGCTTACGACATGAGAGTCTTTACAGATAGTGGAGATTACTTTGGTGACATTGAAGAGGCAATTCTAACTAGTAACAAGGTTTTTGGTTGGAGAATTAAAGCTACAAAGAATTCGTTCTTAAATAAGGTTCTTGGAGCTGCAAAAGGAGTTATTGTTCCTCATCAATTAGTTAAGAGTGTTGGCGATATCATGATTATTAGCAAATCTGCAGTGCCTTCATATTCTCCTGAAGACGAATAATTTTCAGAAAACTTTTAAAACAATTTTCTATTATTTTTCTTTTATGAAACGAAGAACTGCATTTTTAGCTTTAATAATCATTTTTCTAATAGTATTTTTAGTAAGGTTTCTCATCTCTATGCAAACAGATGCTTTTTCTTATGATGCTTCTTTTGTTATAAGACAAGTTGAAAATATTAATGTTCATGGTATTCCTTTATTTCAAGACAGTCTTAGTTACAGCGGAAGAGTGCATCTTTTTCCGCCTGTATTCTTTTATTTGTTATCTTTATTTAGTTTTTTAGGTGTTAGTTTAGCTGCAAAATTGATTCCAAATTTATTTGCTTCATCGTTAGTTTTCGCAGTATATTTAATCTCTTTTCACATAACTAAATCTAGACAAATATCTTTGATGACTTCATTTTTCTCAGGATTTATACCAATATTCTTCTCAACTCTTAATGATGTTTCAGTATATTCTTTAACAGTTCCATTAACTTTTTTCTTAGTTTATTATCTTATGAAAGCAGAGAAAGAAAAAGCTTATGGTATGGCCATATTTTTAATGGTGTTGCTTGTTTTGACTCATTCATCAACATTTTTTTTAATTATTGGATTATTAATATTTTTAATTCTAATGAAAGTCGAATCATTAGAAGTTTCAAGATTTGATAAAGAATTCATTCTTTTTAGTAGCTTATTGGCTCTTTGGTTCAACTTCATTATTTATAAAAAAGCTTTTATGTTACATGGTTCTTTTGTTTTATGGCAAAATATTCCTCTTCAAATTTTAACAAATTACTTTTATGATCTTAATATAATTGAAAGTATTTATTATATAGGATTTTTACCTATAATATTTGGATTATATGGTATTTATCACGTCTTTTTCAAACAAAAAAGAAAACCTGTTTTTATGCTTGTTAGTCTATTTTCTTCATCTTTAATCCTGCTTTGGTTAAAAGTTATAGAATTTGATGTAGGACTTACTTTTATGGCTGTAACGACTGTTTTAATAGCAGGTTATTCAATTAAGTTAGCTTATTCTTATTTTAAAAAGACAAAAATTAATCATGCGGCAGAATGGTTTCTTGCGGCAATTTTTATACTGTTCATTTTAACGTCAGTTATTCCAAGTCTCAGCATAGGTTTCAATTCACTCAAAAATTCTCCTTCTGAAGCAGATATTGCAGCATTAAATTGGTTAGAGTATAACACCGATAATTCTTCAGTTATTCTTGCAAGGCTTGAAGAGGGGTTTATGATAAATCAATTGGCAAATCGAAAAAATGTCATTGATAAAGATTTTCTTTTAGTTAAAGATGCTCAACAAATTTATGAAGATGTTCAGTCTTCTTTTTCATTAAGACTTAAAACTGAAGCGCTTAGACGTTTAAACAAATATGAAGTAGATTACATTTATTTTTCAGGGAATTTTGGCTCTGAAGAACAAATATATTATTTAGGTGAAACGTGTTTTCCAATGGTTTATAATGAATCAATAAAAATATACGAGGTTTTATGTTCAATAGAATGATTAATTTCAATAAATTTAAAATTTCTTTAGTGCTTTTAATAGCTTTAGTAATTTTAATTATTTCTTTTTCTACAAGATTCATGAATGAAGATCCTTTATTTTCAGGATCGGAATTTTATAATGACATTGATATTTCTAAAGATCTTTCTCAAGAAATTTTTTGGAGTAATCTTCAAGAAAAGGAACACTCAATAAATTTATCTCATTATATTTTATCGTTTTTAGATTCTGATTACAGCATCATTCTTGTTAGTTTGATTTTAGGATTAATTTCAACGTACATATTCTTTTTATTAGTAAAATTTTTCTCACAGAATCAAGATGTCGCCCTTTTTTCAACTATTTTATTTGTTATATCTCCTGCATTCATATTTTTATTCACAAGATTAAATTCTTTAACAATTTCATTTTTTTTCACATTAATTTTTTTCTATTTATATATTAAAAAAAATTGGCTGTCTTTAATTCCAATAATATTAGTTGCAACATCAAATTTTGCAGTATTATGTGTTGATTTAGTTATAGTATTAATATATCATTTTACAGAAGAGAAAAAGCTTTTCTTTTTTGTAAACACTTTAATTGGGTTGGCAGCAGGTTTATCTTTTATTTTTCTAAATAAATATTTCTTTAATTCTCTGTTGTTTGAAACTCCTTCATTGGTTTTATTCTTAACAGAGTTTGGCGCACCGATAGGATTATCTTTCTTTAATTTATTTTTAGCATTAATAGGATTTTCTATTATTTGGAAAAGAAAACCTGAATTTATATTGTTTTTATCATTATTATTTATCTTATTTTTGTTTAGTATGGTAAATCCTGTTGGAAGAATTTTCTTTAACTTATTTGCATCGTTTTTGTGCGCTTCAGCAATTTTATTTTTTTCAAACAGAGTGTGGGCGCTTATTTCTATTAAAAGATTTACTTTGCTTTTAGTTTTATGTGGTGTTTTGTTTGGGTCGGTTTCGTATATTGATCAACTATCAAATGCTGCGCCTCATGCAGAGTTAGTTATGGCTCTTGATTTCTTAAAAACACAGGATTCAGGGAAGGTAATTTCTTATGAATCAAATGGTTTTTTAATTCAGCATTTCGCAGGTTTTCAGTCATTTATAGATGGATCAGAAAATTTTGAAAATTATATAAAATTGAAAGATGTTGAACAAAAGATTTTTTTCTCTCGAAATCTTGAATCAACCAATAATCTGTTACAAGAAAATAAAATAAAGTATTTTGTAATCACAAAAGAAATGCAATCAGGTCTTGTTTGGAAAAAACAGGGAGAAGGAATATTATTTTTGCTTGAAAACAGTGATTCATTTAAAGAAATTTATAATTCTAAGGGTGTAATAATTTGGAGGCACTAAATATATGGATTTAATAACAGGAGTTATATGGTTTACTTATGCTCTTTCTTTATACTTCTTAATTTTTTGGCTAACAGTTTATTTGCTTAGAAGGAATGATATAAAGGAAGAATTAAAAGATGATTCTGACCTAAAGAGGTTTCCTTTAGTTTCAGTTATGGTACCTGCATATAATGAAGAAAAAACAATTATTAAAACTCTGCAGTCAATTGTCAATTTAAATTATCCTAAAGAAAAATTAGAAATACTTGTAATTGATGACGGTTCTAAAGATAGAACTTCTGAAATTGTGTCTAAGTTTATTAAAAAAAACACTTCTTACAATATAAAGTTAATAATACAAGAAAATGCAGGTAAGGCAAAAGCTATGAATAATGGTCTTAAAATAATTTCAGGAGAATTATTTGCTTGTTTAGATGCTGATTCTTTTGTAGAAAAAGATACTTTGAAAAATATGGTTAGAATGCATTTAAATGACTCTAATTTGGCAGTTGTAACGCCAGTCATGAGAGTTGACAACCCAAAGACTTGGATTCAAAAATTTCAAAGAGTAGAATATATTGCTTCTATGTTGGTTTCAAAATTAATGAGTTATCTTGATTGTAATTATGTTGCTCCAGGTCCTTTTTCAACTTATAAAACTAAAATAGTTCAGGCAATTGGAGGATTTGATGAACACAATCTTGTTGAAGACCAAGAAATAGCTTATAAAATTCAAAAAGCAGATTATAGAATAAGACAATGTTCTAACGGTTTTGTTAGAACGGTCGCACCAAGCACCGTTAAAGGTTTAGGAAAACAAAGAAACCGTTGGGTTAAGGGAACTCTTTTAACAATATTTGATTATAAACACATGATTTTTAACAGAAATTACGGGGATTTCGGCATGTTTCAACTTCCTTTAACTTTATCAGCATATTTTTTATCTGTTATGGCTCTTGTTTCATTTTGTTATTATTTATTTAAACCGTTTTTTTTAATGGTGAAAAATTTGTATTTAATAGGATTTGATTTTGCAACTTATTTTTCAAATTGGTCTTTTTCATTTAGTATTTTAGATATAAATGGTTTTGTTACTTTAATAGTTTATTTGATGCTTTTAATTGGTGTAATGATGCTTTTCTTTGCAAGCAGAATGACTGACGATAAACTTCGTGAATACGGCTTTTTTTATATGGTTCCATATTTCTTTGTGTATTTTATAATACTAAGCTTTATAACTGTGAAGGTTTTACTGGAATTGGTTATTGGTAAAAAACAGAAGTGGTAATAATGACTCGAGTTTCAAGAAAAATTAACAAACAACATTATATCATTGTTGGAATAATAACTGCATTAATATTTCTTCTAGGAATAAGTTTTGGTTTAATAATTGATTATGAAAGAGTACAATTTGTTGAGAAAGAAAATCAACTTCAAAAAGTTAATTATGATAGTCTTCAATTACAGTATCTCTATTTAAGTTATATTCCTAGCAACAATGAAACTTGTCCAATAATAAGGGTTGCTTTAGAAGACAGTATAGCTCAATTAGCAGAGTCATTAGATGCGGTTGAAAGATATAAAAAAGACTCAAATATTAATGAGGCAGAATATGCAGGTATTGAACGAGAGTATTTAATTGATAATCTTCGTTATTGGATGTTTTCAAGAAGATTAAAAGATGCTTGTAATGAAGATGTTGTAAACATATTATATTTTTTCTCTCTTGATCGTTGTGATATTTGTCCAAATCAAGGTACTATCTTGACTTATTTTAAGAAAAAACTTGAAGATAAATTATTAGTTTTCCCTATTAATATGGATTTAGAAAAGGATGAACAGTTTATAAAAATTTTAAAATTACAATATAATATTACTACTTTACCTTCACTTGTAATCAATGGACAAAAATATGAAGGGGTTGTTTCTAAAGATGAACTTGCAGTGATTATATGTGCACATACTTTGAATAAAGAAAAATGTTTAATCTGAAAAAATTATCTAATCATAAAATAATAATTTTAATATTATTTTTATTTGCATTATTTAAACTAATCACTCTGTTTAAATTTCATCATCCTATTTGGGATGAAGCAATTTATTTAGCATCTGGAAAGTACATTTATTCTCTTGGTCAAGCAGGGTTTTATGAAATTATAAGGCCTTTGTTTTTATCTGCAATAATAGGAATTTTTTGGAAAATTGGTTGGAATTATATTTTTTGGTCTGAAGTAATAGAAATATTGTTTGGATTAGGAACTGTTTTAATGACTTATTTGATTGGTCTAAAATTATTTAATAAAAAAGTAGCTATATTTTCTGCGTTTATTCTTGCAATAACTCCATTATTCTTTTTACAAAGTTCATATATTCTTACAGAAATTCCTTCTACGTTTTTCGCTCTACTTTCATTTTATTTAATACTAAAAAATAATTTTTATTGGGCTGGTTTATTCGCAGGTTTTTCTTTTTTAATGAAATTCCCCCAAGCTATTTTTACTTTGGCTGTAGGAGCATATTTTATTCATAAATTAATAGTTGATAAGAAATATGAACAAACTATTTTTAATGTTTTAAAATTTGTTTTAGTTTTTTCATTATTACTTTCATGCTTTTTAGTGTTTAACTATCATTTTTATGATCTTGCAGAAGAGGATCCCGCATCGAGCACAGGTGCCAGCGGTGTGTGGGACTTATCTATGAGACCAATTATTTTTGGTGCAAAAAATATTTACAGCGATAATTTTTTTAATCAAAAGCAGCCTTCATGGTTTTATATAACTGAAATTTGTTTACATAACCCTCTATATATTTTATCGTTCATTGGATTTTGGTTTTATTTTAAAAAATATTTTAAAAATAATTCTCTTCTTTTTTATTCATTTATATTCTTCTTCATTTATTATTCTATAACAGGGCATAAAGAGCTCAGATACGCATTTTCTTTTATGCCATTTTTAGCAATTTTTGCAGGAATAGGTTTTGAAAATATAAGTCTTAAATTTAAGAAAACAATTCCTAAACTAATATTCGTAGTTATATTTTTACTAGTTGTATGTGCGTTATTATCTAATATTTCAACTACTTTTTCTTATAGATCAAATGTTGAACCATCTATTGTTGCAGATTATTACGCTTTTTTTAGAGATACGCCTGTTTCAGGATCCATAATAACTTCCGATCCTGTTGTTGGTGCGTATGTTGATAATAGAGTTTATCCTGCATATTATAGTATGCCTTTTCTTAAGCAAAGATTGGCAACAGTGGATTATTCAGCAGTTTTTTTTAATCCGGAAGTATTCCCTTGTTTACCTGGCGATTCTCATTGTAATGAAGAATTAATAATTATCATGGATAATCTTTTAAATAATAATCTGGTGTACAAAGGAGAATATTATGGTCAAACAAAATATATTTTTACAACAAAAAATTATTTTACAAATTTGCCAAAAGAAGATGTTTATACAGAGTATAATTTGTCAGAAAAAGTTGTGTTGTCAAAATTTCCTGATGATAAATTTATTGTAAGTGTTATTTTAGAAGATTTTCCTTCTTTAAATGATGAAAAAACAGATATTTGGGAACGTGAAAATTATGAATTTATGTTGAATTATTTTGAAAAGAAAAATTTGTCTATATCTGCAGCAATTATACCAACCCATCTTAATGATTTATCAAGAGCGGATGTATTTAAACTCAAAAATAGCGGTTTTAGTTTCATACAAAATGGTTACTCGCATTCTGACGAGTTAATGCAACCGCTAGTTGAACAAAGAGCAGATATTCTTAAAGGAAGAAAAATAATTTCAAACATTTTAAATAAAAATGTTTCAGCATTTATAGCTCCTTATTATTCAACTAATAAAAATTCTATTTTAGCATTAGAAGATTTAGGTTATGAAATATATGTTTCTACACCTGGTGATTCTTCCAAAACAAATATGCATCGATATGATCACAAAATGACTTTAATTACAAACTGGAAAAATAAAGAACTTATGTCTGAAGAAGAGCTAATAAATTCAATAGAATACAGCTCTTCATATGAGCCTTATTTATTAATTTCTTTATACTATTATATGTTTGATAATTCTAGTTTTAAAATTTTAGATTCCTTTGTAAATCATTCTTCAAAATTTGAGTGGTTTGATATTTATCAATTAAATGAATGGCAGTCATTGATTGAAGAAGTGGTTTTTTCTATTGATGATAATAACTTGATTGTTTCAGGACCCAAAAGTGTTTTGTCAGAGAATATAACTTTAAAAATCCGTGCTTCAGGAAATTTTTCTTTAAATACTAATTATAAGTCTATAAAAATAAAAAATATTGCAAAGAATAACATAATTATTTGTTTTGAGCAATGCGTCACTTTAGAACCTGGAGAATTACAAATTATTTACTCTTGATTTTTATCAGATCACCTATGGTAACTTCTCCAGAAAAATCTTGTTTATCTGACTTGAATTTATCTTCAAATTCTTGCACTAATACAATTCCTAAAAATTTTTCTAATTTACGAGCTAATTTAATGTTAGGTTCAGAATTTCCTGATTCTAAATTATGAAGGACTGATTCTTTTTCAGCTATTTTTTGAGCAAGCTCTTTTTGTTTTAAATTCATTTTTTCTCGTTTATTTTTAATAATTGAAGAATAATTTTTATCTATAATTTGAATTATTTCTTTTCTTTCTATAACTGCAAAATTTTTTTTATTGATTGTCACTGTTTTTTTACTTTCTTGTATTATTTCTCCTGAGATAGCGCACTTACTACAAACATTCAAGAATGCACCTTCAATTTTAGTTTTAAGCAATCTTGACTCTACACCGCACATTTCACAATTCATATATATCCCTAAAATTTCATTGATGCTGGCATTAAAATATTTTTCGAATATTTTCAAAAGCTTTATAAAGCAAACACTGTTCCATAAATTATTACCCGAGTGAATAGCGTATAGGGTTACGAGCTATTTCTAGGGTTATATAATAAAAAATGACTGAAAACAATTTTAAACACATAATAAGAATAACAAATACCGACTTAGATGGTAATAAAAAAATTCTTTTTGCTCTTAGAAAAATAAAAGGAGTTAATATCATGTTAGCTAATGCGGTTTGTAATTTATCAAAAGTTGATAAATTTAAAAAAGCAGGTAATCTTTCTGAACAAGAAGCAAGTGCTTTGACTGCAACTTTAACAAATTTAATTGCATCAGGCGTTCCTGAATGGCTTTTAAATAGACGAAAAGATCCTGAAACAGGAGAGGATAAGCATATTTTAGGTTCTGATCTTCTGTTTACAAAGGACAATGACGTTAAAATTCTTAAAAAAATTAAATCTTATAAAGGTTTTAGACATCAATGGGGTTTACCAGTTAGAGGTCAAAAAACTAAATCTAATTTCAGAAGAAATAAAGGAAAAGGCTCTTTAGGAGTTAAAAGAAAGAAGAAATAGGAAAATGGGAGATCCAAAAAAAATTCGGAAAAAGTATGATACGCCTACTCATCCTTGGCAAAAAGTCAGAATTGAAGATGAAATAGTTCTTAAAAAAGAGTATGGTTTAAAGAACAAAAAAGAAATTTGGAAGTTTACTTCAATGCTTAAAGGATTTAAAAATGATGTTAAAAGATTAAACGCTATGACTGGCAGTCAAGCAATTAAAGAACAAGATCAACTTAGAGCAAGATTGCTTTCTTTAGGTTTACTTAAAGTAGATATGTCTCTAGATTCAGTTTTAAGTTTAGAAACAAAAGATTTAATGGAACGAAGACTTCAAACAGTTATTGTTAGAAAAAATCTAGTTAGATCAGTTAAACAAGCAAGACAATTTATTGTTCATAGACATATTTTAGTGGCAGGTAAAAAAATAACTGTTCCTTCTTATTTAGTTAAAATTGGAGAAGAAGATCAAATCTCTTTTGCTTTGTCATCTTCTTTGGCAGACCCTTCTCATCCAGAAAGATTCGAAGAAATTATTGTTCCTATTAAGAAAAAAGAAAAAAAATCTCAAAAAGAAGTTGAGGAAGTTGTTGCTTTTGATGAAGTTCCAAAAGATGAAGAACAAATAATTAAAGAAGGACTTGAGAAAAAGGGGGTTGAGAAGAAAAAATGAAAGATTCAACCAGATGGGGAGTTGCTCACATATATTCATCTTACAATAATACAATTATTCATATTACAGATGTCACCGGAACAGAAACTATCACTATTGCAAGTGGTGGACAAGTTGTTAAAGCTCACAGGCTTGAATCAAGCCCTACTGCTGCAATGGCAGCAGCTAAAAAAGTTGCAGAAGTATGTTTGGATAAAGGAATTAATGCTTTACATGTAAAAATAAAGGCTCCCGGAGGTCATAATGGACCTATGAATCCAGGACCTGGCGCTCAAGCGGCCATAAGAGCTCTTTCTAGAAGAGGCTTAAGAATGGGATTAATAGAAGATGTTACTCCAGTTCCTCATGGTGGCTGTAGAAAGAAAGGTGGAAGAAGAGGGAGGAGAGTTTAAATGGAATTAAAAGAACTTTCAAAAGGAAAAAATAAGCTTACTTTTCTAGCTAAAGGCATAAATCATGCTTATGCTAACTCACTTAGAAGATTAATGTTATCAAATGTTCCTACTATGGCTATTGAAGAAGTCGAATTTAGAACAAACAGTTCTATTCTTTATGATGAAATAGTTGCTCATAGAATGGGTCTTTTACCTTTAAAAACAGATTTGAAAAGTTTTGATGAAAAATCTGAAGTTAAATTCACACTTAAAGCAAAAGGTGCCGGATATGTTTATGCTGGAGATTTAAAATCTAATGATGCAAAATGTAAACCTGTTTATCCTAAAACTCCTATTTTAAAATTAATTGATAAACAAGATGTTGAGTTAGAAGCAACAGCAAAACTTGGTATTGGTAAAGAGCACATGAAGTGGAGTCCTGGAACAGTTTATTATGTTCAAGAACCTAAAATTAAAATTAATAATAAACATGCGGAATTTGAAAAAATGAAGGATAAATATCCTCCTAAAGCTTTTAAAAAAGGTTTACTTGATGAACAATCAATATTAGATAATAATCTTGTTGATGCCTGTGCAGGTATTAATGATAATATTTTATTAGTAGAATATAGTGATGAAAATTTTATTTTCACAGTTGAATCTTGGGGTCAGATGGAACCTAAAGAAATTGTTGAAACAGCTGTTGAAATATTTAATGTTCAATTAAATGAGTTCTCAAAACTCATTAAAGCAAAATAGGCCCTTCACTCGCGAGGGTGTCGGAGTCTGGTCAATCGACTGCGGTTGAGGGCCGTAGGCCTTAGTGGCTGCGCGGGTTCGAATCCCGTCCCTCGCATAAACAAATTTAAAAATGAAAAACGAACAATTAACAGAACTAATAAGGGAATTGAAAAAGTCTTCAATAGATAATAAAGTAAATATCTGGAAGAGACTAGCTTCAGATCTTGAAAAATCAACTAGAGCTAGAAGGTTGGTCAATATTTACAAAATTGATAAATATGCTAAAGAAAATGAAACTATTGTTGTTCCTGGAAAAGTACTTGGTTCGGGTGTATTAACTAAAAAAGTTACTATTGCAGCATACACTTTCTCAGATTCTGCTTATAAAAAAATTGGTGAAAAGGGAAGTGCAATTTCAATTTTAGAATTATTAAAAAATAATCCTGCGGGTAAAAAAGTGAGGATTTTAGGATGATTATCGATGCAACTAATTTAATTGTTGGAAGAATGGGTACTTTTGTTGCTAAAAAAGCTCTTTTAGGAGAGGAAATTTCAATTTTAAATTGTGACAGAGCAGTTATCACAGGCGAAAAAGCAAGAATTCTTGCAGATTATAAACGTAAAAAAGAAAGAGGATCTCCTTTAGTAGGACCTTTTTTCCCAAGACAAGCTGACAGATTTGTTAAAAGAACAATTAGAGGTATGCTTCCATATAAACAGCCTAAAGGCAGAGCTGCTTTTGACAGAATTAAATGTTATATTGGTGTACCAAGTGATTTTCAGAATAAAAAATTAGAATCAATATCCCAAGCAGATGTTTCAAAAGTTTTAAATGCGAAGCATTTAAGTGTGAAAGATGTTTGTAAATTTTTAGGTGGAAAGAGTGAATAAAACAATTCAAGTTTCAGGAAAAAGAAAAAAAGCTGTCGCAAGAGTTTCTTTAAAAAGTGGTAGTGGTATTGTCAGAGTTAATAAACTTAATATTGAAAACTATGAACCTGCAATTGCCAGAATGAAAATAAAAGAACCTTTACTTTTAGCTAAAGGCGTAGCTGATAAATTAGATATTAGTGTTAATGTTTCTGGAGGAGGATTTATGGGTCAAGCAGAAGCTGCAAGACTTGGAATTGCCAGAGCACTTGTACGTCACAATGACAAATTAAAAAGTTTATTTTTAGATTATGACAGACAACTTCTAGTTGCAGATGTCAGAAGAAGAGAAAAAAGAAAACCAAATACTCAAGGTCATGCAAGATCTAAGAAACAAAAATCTTATAGGTGATTAAAAAATGATTATTCCAGTTAGATGCTTTGGATGTGGAAAACCTGTTGGCCATTTATGGGAGGATTTCCAGGAAAGAGTTAAAAAGAAAGAAGAGCCTAAGAAGGTTTTAGATTCTCTTGGTTTAGAAAAATACTGTTGTAGAGCATTATTTTTAGGTCACGTCGACTTAATAGATACTGCAGCTAAATTTAAGAAATTTTGATTAAAATGTTATATAACACTGCAAATAAATTATTATTGCTGCTGTTATAGTTCAAGCGCTCGTATTTCTAGAGGGCTAAAGAAAAAATATATTAATTAGCAGACTATTAAAGGTTTTAAACATGACGGAAATTGATTTTAATGCAATTGCAAAAAAGTGGCAAAAGAAATGGTTAGAAGAAAAAATCTTTGAAGCAAAAATAAATTCTAAGAAAGAAAAATTTTATTGTTTAGAAATGTATCCTTATCCTTCAGGAAAATTACATATGGGTCATTTAAGAAATTATTCTATAGGCGATGCATTTGCACGTTATAAAAGAATGAGAGGATTTAATGTTCTTTATCCAATGGGATTTGATTCTTTTGGCTTACCTGCAGAAAATGCTGCAATTAAAAATAATGTCGATCCTGAAACTTGGACTAATCAAAATATTAAAGCCATGGAATCACAACAAAAAGCTCTTGGTTTAAGTTATGATTGGGACAAGAAGGTTATGTCTCATAATCCTGATTATTATAAATGGAATCAATGGTTTTTTTTAAAATTATTAGAAAAAGGTTTGGCTTATAAAAAAAAGAGTTTTGTTAATTGGTGTTCTAAATGTCACACAGTTTTAGCTAATGAACAAGTTGAAAATGGTAAATGTTGGAGACATAGCACTACTGAAGTTGATCAGAAGGAATTAGAACAATGGTATTTTAAAATAACTGATTATGCTCAAGAATTGCTTGATGATATTAAAAAATTAGAAAATTGGCCTGAAAGAGTAAAATTAATGCAACAGAATTGGATTGGTAGGAGTGAAGGTACAGAAATATTTTTCAAACTCGAAAATTCTGATATTATTTTACCTGCTTATACAACTAGATGTGATACAATTTATAGTGTGACTTTTCTTGTGATTGCTCCAGAACATCCTTTAGTTATGGAACTTGTAAAAGGAACCAAGTATGAAACAGAGACAAAAAAAATTGTTAAACAAATACAAAAACAAACTGAAATAGAAAGAACTTCTCCTGAAGGAAAAGATAAGATTGGTTGTTTTTTAGGAAAATATGTTATTAATCCTGTTAATGGAGAAAAAATACCTGTATATATGGCAAACTTTGCTTTGATGTATGGAACAGGAATAGTTATGGCTGATGCACATGATCAAAGAGATTTTGAATTCGCTAAAAAATATGATATTCCTTTAAAATTTGTTATTAGTTTTGATGGATCTGAAATAAATCCTGATAAGGCTGTCAGAGCTTTTACTAGTGATGGGATTTTATATAGTTCAGGAGAATTTTCAGGGATGCACAATAGAGATGCTCTTCCTGAAATGGCTGATTGGATTGAAGAAAATAATTATGGTAAAAAAACAGTTAATTTTAGGTTGCGTGATTGGCTTATTTCAAGACAGAGATATTGGGGAACTCCAATACCTATAATTTACTGTGATAAATGTGGGGCAGTTCCTGTTCCAGATAAAGATCTTCCAGTGAAACTCCCAAAGGATGTAGATTTTTCTTCAGGTGGTAATCCTTTAGAAACTAGCGAAAGTTTTACAAGTTGTAAATGTCCTACGTGTGGTGCTAAAGGTAAAAGAGAAACTGACACTATGGACACTTTTATTGATAGTTCATGGTATTTTTTGAGATATGCTGATTCTAAAAATAAAGATAAAATGTTTGATCATGAAAAAGTTGATTATTGGTTACCGGTAGATCAATATATTGGCGGAATTGAACATGCAATTCTTCATCTTCTTTATGCGAGATTTTTTACAAAAGCTTTGAGAGATTTAGGAATGCATAAAGTTGACGAACCCTTTAAAAGATTACTTTGTCAGGGAATGGTTCTTAAAGATGGAGTTAAAATGAGTAAGAGTCTTGGAAATGTTGTTGATCCTGCAGGTATAATGGATGAATATGGTCCTGATACTGCAAGATTGTTCATGTTATTCACTGCTTTACCTGAGAAAGAATTAGAGTGGTCTGATAAAGGAGTTGCAGGTAGTTATAGATTTTTAAATAGAGTTTACAAATTGTTGGATTCTGAATTTGAAGAAAGAATTTTAAAAAATAATCGTGATAAACATCTCATTTCAAAGCTTAATGGCACTATAAAAGTTGTGACTGAATATATGGAAGAATTCAAATTAAGTCTTGCGATTGGAAAATTAATGGAATTAGTGAATAGTATTAATTCATATAAAGAACAAGCAGTTAATAAAGAAATCTATGATAAAGTTATTAAAAATCTTGTTTTATTGTTATGTCCTTTTGTACCTCATATAGCTGAAGAAATGTGGTCGAAAATAAATGGATCAAGTTTTGCAAGTATATCTGAGTGGCCTGTATTTGATGAAAAACTTATTGATAAAAAAGCAGAAGCATATGAAGAACTTGCACATGAGACTATGTCTGATATAAATAAAGTTTTAGAGCTTACAGCAAATAAAAATCCTGCAAAAATCAAATTAATTATTTCTGCAAATTGGAAATATAAATTCTTTTCTTTACTTAAGGAAGAAATTGAAAAAACCAGGGATATAAAAATTTTAATGAATATTATACTTGGAGATGTGGATATGAAAAAACATGGTCAAGAAGTGAGTAAAATGATTCCATCATTAGTTAAAGATGTTACTAAATTACCTAAAGAAGTTTTAGATCAAAAAACAGAGTTAGCTAGCTTAAAAGATGTTAGTAAAAAACTTGAAGAAGAATTTAAATGTACTGTAGAAATCGAATCTGCAGATTTAAGTAAAGAAACAAAAGCCAGAATTGCAAATCCTGGAAAGCCTGCAATAGTTATTTCTTAGAACGCACTTTTTTTAACTTTTTTTTATAAGATCTTTGTGCAATAAAATAAAGCAGATATATAACCATAATTATTGCTAGGACACTTAAAATTCTTGATAATATGTCTATTGTCAATTGATTCATTTTAAAAAGTGCACGCCTGAAGGTGGACGCTGACATAAAATTAAAAGCAACCCTGATTTTTCCTCAACCCTGCAACCCTCTAGGCACCGCGTTAATTATTTAGAGCTGCTTCATTCCTGATCTGACTCAGTTCACAAAAATCACGATCTTAGAGGACAAGGCGTCGACAGTCCAACCAGGACTCTTAATTCAAGCAACGCCGCCCTTCAGGCTTCGACTCCACCGTACATCCCGTTTGTGGTGACAGGTGAGGGCGAACCACCCAGTCTAGCAAAATAAGATAACAGAAACCTCTTTTTAAAGGTATTGTTTGATTTTAAGAAGATAATTATGATTTTGTTTTATTAAAACAGAAAGTTTTATTAATTTGATTTATATTAATAATGTTTGGGGGGATTTGTCGTGCAAAATGCTATTACTTTTTTAGGAACAGGCGGAGATTCTATAGTTGTTGGTAGTCAGAGGAGTGCATCCGGAGGGATTCTCTTTCGATTTGGAAATAATACTTTCTATATTGATCCCGGACCTGGAGCTCTTGTTAGGGCCAAACAGTTTGATATTAATCCTCGTGAAATAACTGCAGTTTTTGTATCTCACAATCACTTAAATCATGTTGGAGGTTTAAATTCAATTCTTTCAGCCATGACTTATGCAGGTATTGATAGGCACGGAGTTCTAGTTGCAGATGATGAAGTTATTCATGGTAGTAATGAGGAATTCCCAGGTGTTTCAAAATTTCATAAAAAGTTAGTTGAAAGATTCATAGCTATAAAACCTGGCACTCGAATAGGTATAAATGAAATTAATGTTGTTGCCACTACTGCAAAACATACTCCTTCATCTATAGGATTCAAGTTTTATACTGATAAATTTACTGTTTCATACTTGGGAGATACAGAATATTGCAAAGAATTGGTTGAAGAACATAACGATTCTGATGTTATAATTATTAATTGTAAAAATCCTGCGGGTTTAAAAGAACCAGGTCATATGAACTCGGATGATGTAGTTAATCTTTTATTAAAAATTAAACCTAAATTGGTTGTTTTAACTCATTTTGGAGTTAAAATGTTGGATGCTGATCCTTTATATGAAGCTCGTGAGATACATAAAAAAACTGGTGTGCAAGTTATAGCTGCTAAAGATGGTTTTGTTGTTAATCCTGTTTCTTATGCATCTTCATTAAAGCAAAAGAAGTTAGGTTCTTTTTAATTAATAAAATTTATATATTCTTCAAAAGATAATTTTATCTATGCTTGAATCTATAGTTGGTTATATACAACACCGTACTTCAGATATTTTTGTTGCATTTAGTAATTTTTTCTCAAGTCCATTTCAGAATAAAGATATGATATGGATAGTTATACCTTGGTTAATAGCTGTTTTAGCTATGGAAGGTTATTATGCACATCATAAAGGAGAGGAAGTTGGTTGGAACACTGCTACCGCTAATAGTTTAGTTTTAATTTTTATAGCGATGGATCTTTTAAGGTTTCTTTTTTCTAAAGGTTCTTTATCTTTATCTCCTGGTTCAGAAAGTTTTTCTTGGTCAGTATTAGTTTTAGGAGTTTTTTTATTAGGCGTATTCACTTTTGTGATGAATTTTGGTCATTTTTGGCCTAAATTATTGGCTTATGGTATATCCTATCATTTAACTGTTAAATTAATAGCTTATATTTGCATAGTTATAATTTATACTTCTATGGATGTTTCAGTTGTTACATTCATGGGGGCTGCGTTATTTTTTGTTCTAGTTCACATGTTTTTTTTTGTTTTCAGATTAGCTTCAAAGGATTAGAATAATTCCTAGACCAATTAAACATCCTAAAGTAATTATTGGCATTGCGGGATAAAATTTATCTTTTTTTGCAATCATAAATAATGTTAATAGACTGATGGTTGTGATAACTCCTATTATGCTTGCTTGTAAAAATGCATTTAATAAAGTTACTCCATTTAGAACTAACCATTCCATTACTACTCCTGAAAATATTAAAGAAAATGCGACATCTCCTCCTCCTAAGATTGCATTAGTATTTTTTTTACTTTTTAATTTTGGTGTGGAAGGTATTTCAAGTTCTAATTTTTTTCTTTTGTAAGGAATCATGAGTCCTGCGAATACTTCACTTTTGGCTTGAAATTGAGCCATTTTAATCATGTGTTTACTTTTCCAAACAGCGTATGCATCATATACTGAAATAGTTAGTAATAGTATTATAACCCATTTGAGATTAAATATTGGAACTAGTAAAACAGCTATTCCTGAGTACATTAGTATTTCAGTTAAATTATGGGTTATAACATTTCTTTTAGTTATTTTTACAATTGCTAAAATGATTGCAATTCCCATGGCTAAAAGAGGATTTAAAATAACTCCTAATGATATACTCATGGCTAAAAAAACTGCTATAAAAAACCATAATTTCCAAAGTTTTATTTGCTGATATTTCATTAATATCAGTATCAGAATAGTTCCTATAATGACTGCAACTACTAAATATATAAACGATTGATATCCTTGTAAATCAGGTCTTTCTCCAATAGTTGTTGAATCATGTTCAAGAATAATTGTGCCTGTATCATCATAATTAATATTTAGACTTTCACCAATTAAGTATAATCCAAATATTTGGGTTATTAGAAATATTGCTAAGATTACAATTGTTGCATTTAGCGAGTGTTTCATAGTGTGTTTTCAATCTATTCGTTTTTAATACTTTTTATTTTTTCATATTCTTCAAGATATTTTTTTGCGATTTGTCTATTATGTAATATAACTACATTTTCATTGTTTCTTTCATTGCCATTTGCAGTAGGATTATAACTACCTGTTATTACAGTTTCTCGGTCTATAATGAATATTTTGTTGTGCATTGTAGCTCTATTTTTATCTAAAATAGTTGTTATATTTCCTTCTATTAAAGCATTGTAGACGTGAAATTTTGATGTAATTCGATCTTTTTCAACTATTCCTTCAACATCTATTTTTTGTCCTTTGTAAATCAACATTTCTGCAATTGTATGATCTGTAAAAGAATATATCATAAATTTTATCTCATTTTTGGCAGATCCAAGTTCTTTTAAGACTTCTTTTTGACAGTTGTCTTCAGGACAAAAGTATATTTCTGTAGGCGTGCATGCAGTCAGGAGCAGAGTTATAATTATAAAATATTTTAAGTTCATAAATATTTATTATTAGAATTCCTTTATAGATTATTTCTTGTTTTGAACGGTTAGTTCACGAATTTTATGAAAACTTTTCGCTATTGAAAATTTTATTTCAGAGTGTTTTTTTGCTATTGGTTCTACAAATATGTCTTCTATTTCTTTTTCAGATTTAATTCCTTTAAATTCACAAATTGCGATTATTTCTTCTTCAAGGATGTTGTCTAGAAGAGTCAATCTTGGTTTAGTAATTTTATTTTTAAAATATGTTTCTAGATTTTGTTTATTTTCTTTATCTAAGTTAGTTGCAATAAAGGCGTTTTTACTTTTGGTTTTAACCTTTTTTATTAAAATATTTGTTCCAAAAATGTTTTGCAACATAATCATGGCAACTTTAAATTCTTTTGATCCGTCGTCTAATAATTCAATAGTTTTACCTATTTTTTTGTTGATTCTAAGGTCTTTTCTAACTCTTTTTTCAACAGACTCAAACAGTTCTTTTTTTGTTACCATTTTTAAATGAAAACTTTTCGAAAGCTTTATATACTTCTTTATTAATCTAATTTATATTGGGGGCGAGAGATAATATTCTATAATAAATAATTCCTACTCACCTCTTTTTCCCAGGAAGATTCCGATATTCTTGGAGTCTTCCGGGTTTATTATTATTATTCATGGACTTATCTTGTCTAATAATTTTTATTAATAAGATAAATGCAACTCCAACAATAAATCCAAATACAAACAGTTCTATTTTATCATAATTTAAATTAATCTTAAAGTCATTTTCTTTAACTGGAAAGTATAAATCTAAACGACTAAATTCTAGTGCATATTCTGTAAATGTCAAACTTGAAATAGGATCATGTTCTAATAATGAATTAGAATATTGAAAATAACTATATCCTAGAATTGGAAATAAACCTTTTTCATTTTGTTCATTAATTATTTTTTTAACAGTTGCAAATTTTTCATTTATTATATTTTCTAAATCTTCATCATTAACATATAATGCTGCCAGAAAAATATTTGCTTCTGCTTTTGCTTTACTGGCTTTGAATATACATAATGGAAATTCTTTTTTATTATAATATTCGTACGCTTCATCGACTTCTTCTTTAGCTTGTTCTAGAAATCCTGGTAAATAAAGTTCCGCATAATTTATTCTTTCTTCTGCCTCAGCAGCTTTTTTTAAGCAAACATCTGCTAAAAGCTCTTCATTCAAATCTATTTCTTTTCCTTTAAGTTCAAAAAATTCTGACCATGCAATTGCACTAAAAAGTCTTTCATGTGCATATGCGAGCGAAGAAATTGAAATATTGCTTTCATTAATGTCTGCAAGAATTTTTTCAGTTTCTGTTAATCTTTCTTTAACAATAATATATGTTTCTAATTCTGTCAAGGTTTTAATTTCCCTGATTTTAAGATTGTTATTTAATGTGTGGAGTAAGTTATTTGTTTGTAATAATGCTTCATTTATTTCTTCCACACTTTTGTTATTAAATTGCAATTCTCTTAATCTGATATTTGCTGAAAAACAATAACTTGCTCTCGAATAGTGATCCCCAGATTTTTTTGCAATTTCAGAATAGTTTAAGTAATCTGTCGCACTCAAAAAAGAACTTTTATTTGTTTTATCTATGGTTTCTAAAATTTCTTCACTTCTATTACAAAGAATTTCAGCGACTTCATTCATTTTGTTTGAATATGCTTCAAGAATGGCTATTTCTCCATCTTTTTGAGGGTAACTTTTTCCGGTAACATGAAACATTGCTTCTTCGACATTTTTTACTTTGATAACAGTTATTTTTTTATCAGTAAGATTTCTTATATTTGAAATATTAATAGATGATTGCCATTTAGGGATTATAATTATGGTATTTCCATTATTTATTGCCCCTTCAATTTTTTGATCAATTCCTGCAACAGGACCAATTATTCCTCCTGAATTTATAGTCCCTGTCATCGCTATTTTTTGATCTATATTTAAATCTGCAAGAACTGCAATTGTTAAAACAGTCATTGCAGCGCCTGCGCTTGGTCCTCCAACAATTCCTGCATTAGCTCTTATTTTGTAAAAAAAGTCATATTTATTGCAGTCTTTTTTTAAAAAGTCACAGGCTATTTGATTTGCATACCTTGTAGATATTTGAGTGTCTAATTTCGTTAATGGAACCGAATCAATGAATATTGCTCCTTCTCCAGGTCTAACTTCTAAATATAGGTCTGCAGATCCTCCTTTCCCACCTTCCACGTCTGTAACTGTTAAAAGAGTTATGTGTCCGCTTTTAGCTTGCGCTAAAGGTATTAATAATATGATTAAAACTAGTGTCGCGAATAGTTTCATTTGTGTTTATACCTTCCCCGTAGTTCAACATTTCTAAGTCTTTCCATGACTTGTTTATAGTTAATTGATTGATTATATCCTTTTAGAAATTCTTTATATGCTTGTTCAGCGATTTTATAATGTTTACTTTCAAGAGCTTGTTTAAATAAATGAATGTCTACTGCTTTATCTTCTTCTTTTTTAGAAAAATATGATAATCCGAAATCTATGAAATATATTTCTTCTTGCAAAATCATGTTTGAAGTAGTTAAATCTCCATGTATTATTCCAAAATCATGCATTTTAGCAAGTTTTAAGCCTATTTCTTTTGCTAAAAAAGGATTTTTATCTATTAAATCCCTTACTTTTTTACCGTCTATAAATTTCATTTCAATAGTTGCTTTAGAATCTGTTTTTAAGAGTTCTGGGCCTTTAATAGGTAGTTTTTTTAGAATTTTAGCTTCAATTTTAGTTCTCGTTTTTCTTAGAGTTTCATCTATTTCTTTTAGCCTATATCTCTTTGGTTTTCTTTCTTTTAAAACAGTTGTTCCATCGAGATATATTGTTGCTTCTGCACCAGAACCTATTTCTTTCATAAATATTCAGAAAACTCCTCAATTTAAAAGAGTTTTCCTAGAATTAGTATTCGCAAAAGATTTCGTCTAGTTCATCTTTTGACAAGTTTTTCCGATTAAGATCATTAAGATTTTTCTTATGTTCTGATTCTCTTAATCTCTTAATTTCTTGTTCTTCGTCCATAAATAGTGTGTCTGTCATTTTATTTTGTTTTATAATTATCTTGAACTGTTGTGCCAATATCTATATTTGCTCCGACAAGGCCGTCCGGATGTATGTCTGGAAGTAATAATTTTCCACCAGTTTTTAATTGAGGGTCTTTTTGTCTTCCATACATTCCACTAGCTATTGATTTGAAGGGGTCAAAAGGGGAGGTGTTTACAGTCCAAACTGCATTTGTATAATCTGTAAAATTTCCTCCTGTAGGAACTTCTGATCTGAAGTATTTCCATAGATTATCTCCTTCTTGAACAGTGTGGTTTATAGGGGTTACTTTATAGGGATTGTCTATTTTCTCAAGTTTGTTTATCCCAACACTTATTGCGAATGCTGCTAAAACAACCAGTCCTATGTTTCTAAAGGCGTTCATTTATAAACCTCTTTTATCATTGAGTTGTATTTTGTTTTTTCAGCTTCTTTTAAGCCAGCTTCAGGTGTTTTTTCTTCTTTCATTAGCGAGTCTAAATCCATTTTTTCACCTCTGTTTAGTAGTTATTTAACAATCTAAATATATAAATCTTTCGCTTTTTAACTACTTTCGAGGGATGACAGAATAAATTTATTTATTTTATAGGAAAACGCGTGAACTTTTTACACGAGAAACAAGAATAAACTATTTTACCAGTCTGATTTCTGACTCTGCAATTTACACCTGGTCTAAGATATTTATAACAATGTTTACAAATTTTTCTTTTATATTCTGATTTAAGCTTTAATTTAAACTTCATAGCAATACTTCTAGCCATGCTAACATATCTATCTGAAAGAGAAGAATCTTCATTAAAAGCATCGTCTGCTTGTTTAAATAGATTATTTACATGTTCATGAGCTGTAAGGATGTTATCAGAGGATTTCTTCGAATGTCTATTTATCATTCTATATATAAATTCAAACATTTATAAAAAGTTATTCTTATATGAAAATAGTTATAAATAGAAATGTTTTCAAGTTTTAAATGGGCATTTTTAACTTTCTTAAAAAGAAAAAAGAGATTCAAACTATAAAATTTGAAGAAGTTGAATTATGGATGAAAAATTATCTTAAAGAACAGTTATTGGATCAAAAAATAAATAATTTTAACAAGAGAATCGAGTTAAAAATAAAAGATGCAAAAGAACTTCTAGAGAAACTTAATCAAGCAACTTTAATGAATGAAAAGATTCCTGAAAGGGCAAAACAAATAATGGATGGTCAAAGAAAAAATTATATTCAAAAAACCACTTTTTTTTTAGATTCCATAATTTTTCCAGAAGATTACATAGATATTAGAGATTATTCAAAAAAATTAACCGACGATTTAGATGAATTAAGTAAAGATACTCAGAAAAGCTATTTTGTTCTAAAAGAATTTGTTGAATCTGATCTTATGGCCGTTGCTAGAAAAATAAAAGAAATTGAGACTCAAGCAATTAATTTTAGACAGGATATTGAAAAAGAAAATTTGCATAAATTAGAAAAAATCAAACAAAAACTCAAAGATTATTCAAACTCAAAAAAAACTATTTCAGAACTTAAAAAAATTAAAATTACTCAAAATGAATCTCTTGAAATGCTTAAAGAAAAAAAGAAAAAAATACTTGAAAAGATTGAGTTATTAAAAAAAGATTCATCTTTTAAAGAATATAGTCATTTAGAAGAAGAACATAAGAATTGCGATTTAGAAATAAATGATCAAAAAAAGTCTATACAAGCTCATTTTTCAAACTTAGAAAAAGCATTAAAAAAATATAAACACATTTCTTTAAATGAAGGCATAATTGATAATTATTTGAAAGATGCTTCAGGTGCTTTATTAAAAGATGATAATTTTGAAATAATAACTGTTTTGGAAGGCATGGATAAATCTCTCGATAAATTAGAATTAAAAGATAAGAAAGCAGAAAAAACATCTCAAGAAATTAATGCTTTAAACAAAGAAGCTCTTAGCTTCATGAAAAACAATTTAAAAAAGTCTTTTGATAAAAAAGATCTTCTTAGAAAAAGATTAAATGCAAATTCTTCACAACTAAATTTATCTGAGCAAGAATCGTGGTTAGAGAGCACTAATTATAAAATTCAAGAGCAAAAACTGGCTTTGGAAGACTCTGAAAATAAAATAGATCGACAAAACCCTGATTTAATAAAATCTGAAATAAAAAATTTACTAAAAGATTTTGATGTAATGCTGGACAATGGATAAAATAAATGAATTTATAAGGAGATTCACAGATAAAGATATAGGCACTATAAAAAAAATAGGTCGAAGATATTTTTTAGTGGATAAAAAATTAGAAGATTTTTCTTTAAAGATAAATAAAGATATTTTTTCAATAGGAATATTTTTAGGCGAGCTTAAAGGAGAGTTTAAGGCAACTCCTGCATTGTTAGAAATTATTGCCAAGACTTCTGATGTGAAAGTATTTGTTAATAGGAAATCAGAGTGGTTATTTTTATGTGGAAGAGATATCTTTGAAGAAAGCATAGTTAAAAAAAATGTTGATTCTGGAATGGTTCTTGTGCAAAATGAAATTGATGAAAATATTGGTTTAGGTGTTTTTTTAAGTAAAAAGAATTCTAATTTATTAAAAAACATAATAGATAAAGGGAGCTATTTAAGAAGAGAACGTTAACTTTTAAGAACTTCTAATGCAACTAAGGTTCCGCTTTGTATATATTCTAAGCTTGCACCTCCTCCAGTTGATATGTGTGCAAATTGTTCTCTTAAACCAAGTTTATCTATGACTGTTACACTATCTCCTCCGCCGATTATAACTCTTGCGTTTGAGTTAGCTAAAAATTTTGCAATTTCATATGTTGCTTGAGCATAAGTTTCAGATTCATAATATCCTAAAGGTCCATTCCAAAAAATTGTTTTAGCTTTTTTTAGTTCTTTTTTAAAAAGTTCTACTGTTTCAGGGCCAATATCTAATCCAATTTTATTTTTTGATATCCCATTTGTATAAACAATAGTTGGACTATTATCGTTTGTGTCTTTTCCAACTAGAATATCTTTAGGTAAAACAATTTTTTCGTTATGAAGTAATAATCTTGCAGTCACTATTTGATCTTCTTCATAAAGAGAATTTCCTATTTGTAAATTATCTGCTTTGTAAAAAGTAAATATCATTGCACCTCCTAAAAGTAGTTTATCAACTTTCGGAATAAGTGAGTTTATAACTGGAAATTTAGTTGATAATTTACTCCCTCCCATAATTACTACGAAAGGTTTTTCTACTAATTTAAAATCAAGATGTTTTATTTCATCTTCAACTAGTAATCCTGCACATGAAGGAAGAATTTTTGCAACTCCAACTAGTGATGCATGTTTTCTTTGTGAAACTCCAAATGCATCGTTAACATAAATATCTGCGTGTGATGCAAGTTTTTTTGCAAATCCAGGATCATTATCCATTTCTTCTTTGTGAAATCTCACATTTTCAAGTAAAACAATTTTTTCTTCAGGAATGATTATATCGACACAATCATCTAATTTTGCAACTGTTCGTCCTAAATATTTCATTAATCTGAGTGCTATATTATCAACTTTGTATTTAGGGTCTTTTTTGCCTTCAGGTCGACCAAGATGGGTCAATATTATTACTTGTTTAGCATGTTTCAGAATATATTTAATTGTTTTAAGGCTTTTTTTAATTTTAAAATCATCTGCTATTTCGCCATTATCTTTTAAAGGAACATTCAAGTCAGATCTAAGTAAAACTCTTTTACCAGTTATATTAATTTGACTAAGTGTTCTCATAGATATTATAAAATAAATTATACTTTAAAAAATTATTGAAGTTAAAGTGATTTATAGAAGTTTTAATACATCAACTATCCTATTACTATATCCCCATTCATTATCGTACCAGCCAACAACTTTCACTAATGTTCCATTAACTTTTGTTAGTTGTGAATCAAAAATACATGAGTGAGGATTACCTATTATGTCTGTACTCACTAAAGGTTCTTCGCTGTATTCAAGAATATTTTTTAGATGGTGATTCGCGACATTTTTGAAAAGTTCGTTAATTTCTTCTGTATTTGTTTCTTTTTTTAGAACACATACAAAATCTGTTATGCTTCCATCAGGAGTTGGCACTCTAATGGCCATTCCATCAAGTTTACCATTTAGTTCAGGTATAACTTTTCCAACTGCTATTGCTGCGCCAGTGGTTGTAGGCACCATATTAATTGCTGCGCTCCTGGCTCTTCTAAGATCGCTATGAGGAGCATCAATTAATCTTTGATCTGCAGTGTATGAATGCACTGTGGTCATAAAACCTTTTTCAATACCAAAATTATCTTGCAAAACTTTAATCATTGGGGCTAAACAATTAGTTGTACAAGAAGCATTATCTACAATATGATGTTTTTCAGGTTCATACTCGTGTTCATTAACTCCTTTGACAAAATGAAAGTCAACATTTTTTCCAGGTGCTGTAATAAGAACTTTTTTAGCTCCTGCTTTGATGTGTTTTTCTGCTTCATCTTTTTTTCTAAAAAAGCCTGTTGCTTCAACAACATAATCAATTTCCAATTCTTTCCAGGGTAAATTTTCAGGGTTTCTCTCTGAAAAAACTAATATTTCTTTATTATTTATTATCAATGCTTTATCAGTATATTCAATTTTTTCATCAAATTTTCCATGAACAGAATCATTTTGTAATAAATATGCCAAGGTAGCGGTGTCTGTTAAGTCATTTATTGCCACAAATTCAAGATCTGATTCTTCTATCTGATGAAATGGATTTAAAAATGCTGCTCTAAGAACCATTCTGCCTATTCGTCCAAATCCATTAATTGCAATTCTCACCACTTTAATACCTCTTTTGTTAAATATTTGATTCTCTAAAGTTTTCGTTTGTTTTAGCCCATATTTCTTCATAGGTAGCTAATTTTTTTTTAATTAGAATATCTGATACTACTTCTAATTGACTTCTTACAAGGGCTAATTTATAGGTGTTAATTAAAATAATCTCTTTAAGTTCTTGTTTAGAAAGGTCATTTAAGTCTTTACTAAATTTCTTTTTAACCTCTTCTTTTGTTTTTTTGGCTATTGCCAATTAAATCACCCTGTTTTAAATCAAACTTGTGTATATAAAAAAGTTTTCTTTTTATGTGTTGATAAGAATATATCAATATAGAAAACTATAACTATTTTTTAACATGAATTGTTCTTGTTGGGAATGCCATTTCGATTTTTGCTTTTTCAAATCTCTTTTTTATTTCCATGTTAATATTATGTTGTGTGCCAAGAATGTTATCAAGATTTTTAATCCAATAAATTACTAGAAAATTAAGAGAACTTTCTGCAAAATCTACAAAACTAACCAATGATCTGTCTTCTGTGTCTTCATTTTTTAGAATGACTTCTTCAAGTATTTTTTTGGTTTCAATCATTTTTTTTATGCTAGTTTGGTATTCTACTCCAATAGTCATTTTTACTTTTCTTGCAGCTTCTCTCGAGACATTTTCTAGGATGGAATTTGCCATGACTGAATTTGGTACAACTAATTGAAATCCATCAAGAGTTTCAACTTTAGTGCTTCTTAAACCTATTTCTCTAACCCATCCATCATATCCACTTATTTTTATTCTATCGCCTATTTTGAATGGTTTATCTGCAATAACTGATACTCCTCCAAATAGATTTGCAAGCATATCTTTGGCTGCAAGAGCAAATGCCAAGCCTCCTATTCCAAGTCCTGCAATAAGTGAGGTAACATCATATCCATAATTATCTATGATTATTATTATTGCAATTACTACTAAAAAAGTTTTTACAATTTTTCTAACAAGCGGAAGAACGACATCATCAAGATCATTAGCTGTTTTTTTAGTTATTGGTGTAACAAAATATTTTAGTAAACCATCAACTAAAACTATTACAAACCAAAATACATCTATGGTCATTATTATTTGAATTATATTTGAAAAAATTTTTTCTGCTCCCGGTGTTAAAGTTAGCATTTTCAAGCCAATTATTAGCGAAATTATAAAAATAAGAAATATTAATGGTTTATTGAAAACTTGTACTAATAAATCGTCCATTTTGCTTTTTGTTTTAGCAGCTTTTATTTGAAGAAATTTTTTGCTTATATAATAGATTATTTTTCCAATTATTATTCCGCAAATCATAATTGCAAAGAATATTATGTATTGTAATAATGAATTTCCAAAATAAACTGTGTCAAAGATAACCATTTTAATTTTACTTATTTTTGTTTAATTTATATTTTTTACGGTGTTTAAAATCCACTCTTCATATTTTTTATTTGCTTCACAAGAAATTTTTATTATTCCCGGGAGCTTATATGAGTGTAGTTGTTCTATTCTGTTTTGGACAATTAAAGATTTTTCTTCAGATGTTTTTATTATAATAATTGTTTCTGGTTGTTGCAATAATTTTTCTTCCCAAAAATATATTGATTCTGATTCAATAATATTTACGCATGCAATCAATTTTTCAGATAAAAGCTTTTCAGATATTTCTTTTGCTTCAATTTTGTTTTTGCAAGGCACATATAGCAGAATCATTTTCTACTTTTTTTTATTTTTTTAAATGAAACAAACACAACTAAAGTCATTTCAATTAGTAAGATTATTGGTTTTAAGATTCTGTTTGCATCGTTAAAGTATTCTATTGTTCCAATAAATATTGCTGCCAGTCCTCCAATAAGGAATCCTGCAAGTAACCATTCTTTTAAAGAATCTTTTTCAAAAGGAAGATATATGCTTAAAATAACTGCTATTAATCCAAGAACAGTTATAAAACCAAATCTCCATAGAGAGTAATCATTCATTTCTTGTTCATATACAATTTGACACTGTTCATATGCGGTAGACTCTGTGTCAGTCATTTGTGTTCGATTAAATTCTTTTTCTAATGGATAAGAACAATAATCTGGTCTTTCATATATTGCACCAAATAAACTAAATATGAATGAAGCAAATAAGATTGCGATAACTGCAATTATTGCTAATTTTTTTATATCTATCATTTTACATACATACTTTGTTCTAGTAATTTAAAAACTTTGTCTAAATCTTTTTGTTCAACTTTACTTCTTAATTCTACTCTTGCAGATGCTTTTGCAAGTCTTATTATTCCAAGTATTGTTCTAGGGCTAATCTCAACTAAGAATTTTCTTTCATCTTGTTTTAATTTTGCAGCAAAATCAACTATTTGAGTTTTTAGTTTCTCATTAAATGCAACATCAACTATTTGCGAAAACTCTATATAATCTCTGATGAATAATTGATCGTTTATGCTAAGATTTCTTTCTCTTTGATTAACTATTTTTTTTGCAATATCTATGAATTCTTGTTTATTTGGTTTTCTTATAAAGAATACCAAGTGGAATCTGGTTAAGAGTGCAGGATCAAAAGGAATTTGTTTTAGCCAGGTTTCAGGTTGTTTTCCAACAAATCTATCTCCTTTCGGATTAGCAGTAGCTAATAAACTTATTCTCGCATCAAATCGAACATGTTTATTTCCTTTATCATATGTTACAAATCCTTTTTCCATTGCATTTAGTAATGATCCTCTGTCTCTTGCTTTCATTAAATTTAATTCATCTACGCAGCAAATCCCATTATCTGCCATTGGAAGTAAACCTTTTGTAACTTCTTTCCCATTTATGGCAGCTGTTAGACCGACTGAACTTGTTCCTGATCCAAGGCCAAAAGAAGATATTGGTGCTAATTCATTAGTTGCTCTTAGAATATCTGTTTTTCCTGTGCTTGGGTCTCCTAATAATAATATATGTAGTTTGTCTTTGGCAAATAATTGGAGGATTGTCGCTTCTTTAACTGCGTCCAAACCTATTATGTGCGGGGCTATAAATTCTTTAATTTTTTTGTCTGCATCTATTGAAAGTTCTTTATATTTTCTTTCTCTGATTACTTGTTCAATTATGCTATTCCATAATTTTGTTAAATCTAGAACTTCTTGGTTTTCTTTTGCAGGTGTTACTATTGGGAATTCTTCATCTTCAATTAATTTTTTTGAAACTTTTAATGATGTTTTAGCTAAACCTATTTCTCCAAGTTTAACTAATCTCTTTAGTTTTTTATAATCCTCTTCAGTAAGGAATTCTCTTATCTGATTAAGAGATTGTTGTTTTGCCTTAGGAAGAGGCATTAATAATTTTATTAGACTCATTTACCCTCAATTTTATATAATGAGGGCTTAAATATAAAGTTTTCGAGAATTTGCTCTTAATATACATTTTCCCCCAATAATTCCAAAAGCTTTTTATACACACAATTCCTATACTGTTATGGGGGATTAGTTAAAAGTATAATCTTCTCTGAAAATGGATGATTCAGAATTTGATAGATTGATGGAAATTCAGAGAATGACTGCTTCAAGTATTAGGCAGGAATCAGAAGTAGATAATAAAATAAAAGTATTAGACGTTCTAAATGAATTAACTGCCACAAAAGGTAAAAAGGTCCAAGTTGAAGAAGTTATAATTGAATGTGGAATGGTTGGTTTATCAGAAGCAGAAGTTATGATTACATTAGATACTTTGAAAGCTGATGGAATGCTTATGTTTCCAGAATCTGGATATGTGCAATTAACTTAATCATAATATTAAGATAGATTTTCTAATTAGAAATTTTTAAAATCCAAATAAGGTTTTTTGTGAACTCTCAGCTATTATATCATCAAAACCAATTTCATAAAAAGTTAATACTGTATCTGCAATTGGTTTTATTTGTTTTTCAATGTAATGTTCATAATCTATTTTACTTTTTAATAATTCTAAAGGTTCAGGGCCATTTATAGTTATATAATATTCAATAACATTACTTTTAATTTCTTTTAGCATTCTTGCAGCTTTTACATGTGGGGGAGTCATTTTAGTATATTCTGCTAAATTTTTCCTTATTGATTTCCTGTAAATCATTAAGTCATCATATTTCCCTTTTTTTAATTCTTTCACAAAATTTCTTACATAATCTGATACTTCTTCTTTTCTGAAAATTTTTTCAAATAATTCTAACTGAAATTTTTTTGCAAGATCAGTCCAATCTTTTCGAACAAATTCTAATCCTACAAAATCCATTTTTTCTTTTCCGTTTTTTATTATAAGTCCTGCATATCTTTTTTTACTTCCTTCTTCAGAACCTCTAATTTTTGGCATTAAAAATCGAGAATAAATTTTTTCAAATTCTAATTCTAAAAAACTTTGAACTCCATATGTTTTTTCTATGTGTGCAGTCATAAACAAATTAATATTATCTTGTATTTCTTTCCCTATTTTGTCTGCTTCTTTTTCATTTTCAACATTTAAATTAATAAATACTGAGTCTGTATCTCCATATATTACTTCATACCCTTTTTCTTCAATTTTTTCACTAGTTAATTTTATTAGGTGTTGTCCAAAATAAGTTATTGCATTTGCCATATCAATGCTGTGAAATCTGAAAACAGGATTTGCCATAACTCCAAACATAGAATTCATTACAACTTTTATAGCATAGCTTCCGGTTGCATCTTTCTTTTTCTTTATTTCATCTCTTGCTTTCCAAAGTTTTTCAATCATTTCAGATAGAATTCCTTTTTCTTTTCTAAAACAAGCACCATTCGGAGCTTTAATTAAATTTTTACCTTTACAATTTGGAACAAATGTGAAAGGATCGATATTAAAAGTTCTGATTATACTTGGATATAGACTTTTGAAATCGCAAACAATAACATAATCATATATTCCTGGTTTTGAAGTCATTACATAGCCTCCTTTAATTCTTTCCTCTCTGTTTCCATAAGTTGCAGATGGCGCCACATACCCTTTTTTTCTTAGTTCTCTTAAGTAAAGAGAATCAAATGCAGCTATGCTTCCTTTAACTTTATCAATTTGTATTCCAGTTAATAATGATCTTTGTATTGTTAAACCAAGAACGCCTGTTTTTTCAAGAATTTGAATTACTAATTCCGAGTCTTTTAAATTATAATCAACTAATTTTTGAGGTTTGTTTTTGAATGCATCTTCAATTTCTTCTCCTTTATTATTTGATCCTATTAATTTATGCTCTCCAAGCAGCTCATGTGCAGCAGTATCAAGTTTATAATCATTGAGTTTAACAAAAGATATTTTCATCAGCATTATTCCGTCTAAAATAACTCTTCCTTGAAAATTGGCTGTTGAATCTCTGAAAAATGATTCTTGAATCTTTATTTTACATGCTTCATTATTTCTTCCAAGGTCGTAATTTATATTATATGCTTCAAATCTTTTTCGCAGTACTTCAAAATCAAAGTCAATAACATTCCAACCAGTAATTATGTCTGGATCAATTTCTTTAATTTTTTCTTTAAATATTTCTAAAAGTGCTCTTTCAGAACCTACTGAGATTGCATTGTTTAATTGTTTATCAGACCTAATAATTACTTTTGAGAATCCTTCTGTAACCATTGATATGGCATAAACTTCTTTTGCATTTCTATCTGTTTCAATATCAATAGCAAGAACTTTTAGTTTAGGACTCCATTCTGCAGATTCAATTGTTGGCTCATTATAAACTCTATCTGTTTCTCCTTTTTCAAATTCTCCTTTAATTTCAAGTGTTCCTTTTATTCCATAGTCCATCATAAATCTTAATGGAAATTTTATATCTGATTCATAGCAAATTATTTCTTTTTCACTTAATTTTTTTCTAAGTTCAGAAAGGTCTTTTGGGATGTTTAAAATTATTTTAACAGTTTTTTCATTATCAAAATTTTTTAAATCAACTTTTTCAAAATCAAATTTATCTACTTTTTGAGCTTTTTTCAGATCTTTTTCTTTTATATAAAAATATGGTCTAAAATGATTTTTAGTTAGAAATGATTCTCCATTTTCAAGTCTACCATAAAGATAAACATAAGCTTTATCATTAATAATTCTGTACGTTGGATAGACAACAAATCCTTTCATAAGAATATATAACTGAATTGTTTATTTAAAGTTAGTGTTACTTTGCAATTTCTCTGAGCTCTTCTAAGAAATGTTCTTTCAGAGATTCAATTTCTTTTTTAAAATTATTTTCACTCATTCCACTATCTGTTCGTTTATATTCTCCATGAACAATTGTACAGTTTGTTTCGCCTCTGATTTCAAACCAAGTCATAGGGTAGTTTTTCACTCCAATAAAAATTTGATTCATGCCTTTTTTAGGTACAAAAGTCATCAGAACATGGTAATTTTTAGCAATAACCTCATAGTTATTTTCAGAAATTTTTTTTATTTTTGCATTTTTGAATTCTTCAATTTTGATAATTTTTTGAGGTGTGTCTATTTTATTCCAAAGATAATCTCTTGTTTTATTTGTTTTAAGTTTTGATTCAACAGTCGTATATTTCATAATATCACATTCAATTCTTTGTTATTTAATTTTTTTCATTATTTCCATTATATTTATATAATAATCATTTCTATCATTCTCTATGCACCATAGAATAATGATTGTTAAGAAAGAAAAATGTAGTCCTCAAAGTTGCGGGGATTTTCTTTGTATCAGAGTTAGTCCTAGTAATCGTGCAGGTAAGGAGGCTATTTACAAATCAGATGATGGTAAGGTTGCAGTAAATGAGGAAGTTATTACTGATGGCGATAGAATTGCTGCAAATAAATGTCCTTTTCATGCTTTAGAAATGGTTAATCTTCCTGAAGAATTAACTAAAGAACCTATTCATCGTTATGGAAAAAATGGATTTGCTCTTTATAATCTTCCAACTCCTTTATTTGGTAAAGTTGTTGGTATAGTTGGGCGGAATGGTATTGGTAAAACTACTGCAATTAAAGTTTTAGCAGGAGTTTTAAAACCTAATCTTGGCAGAGTTGGTGAAAACGCTAAAGAAGCTAGCTATGAAGAATTAATTGATTACTTTAAGGGAACTGAAGCGCAGAATTTTTTTGAAAAACAAAAGAAAGGTCAAATTAAAATTGCTTACAAACCTCAACAGGTTGATTTAATTCCAAAGCAGTTTCAAGGATCTGTTAAAGATTTATTAAATAAAACTGCTGAAGGAGATAATGTTGATGAAATAGTTAAAACGCTTGAATTAAGTAAAATTCTTGATAGAGATATTTCAAACATTTCTGGTGGAGAATTGCAGAGAGTTGCTATTGCTGCAACTGTTTTGAAAAAAGCAAATGTTTATTTTTTTGATGAACCAACATCGTATTTAGATATTAAGCAAAGACTTAAGATTTCTAAGTTCATCAGATCTTTAGCTGATGAAAATACTGCAGTTATAGTTATTGAACATGATTTAATAATATTGGATTACATGACTGATTTTGTGCATTTGATGTATGGTAAAGAAGGCGCATTTGGAGTTGTTTCCATGATTAAAACTACTAAAATGGGTATTAATGTTTATTTATCAGGTTATTTAAAGGAAGAAAATGTTCGTTTTAGAAATTCTGAAATAAAATTTTTGAAGAGACCTCCTCCAAATAAACTTTCGAATGAAGAATTAACTTCTTGGAAAAAAACTAGTCATAAATTAGGTTCTTTTTCTTTAGAAATAAATAAAGGAGTTCTTTATCGTAAAGATGTTGTTGGTATATTGGGAGAAAATGGTATTGGTAAAACTACTTTTGTTAAAATTTTGGCTGGAGAAATAGAAACTGATGATAAAATAGAAACATTGAAAGTAGCTTATAAACCTCAATATTTAGATGAAAGCGATGAATTAGTAATGGTTGTTTTAAAAAGAGCCATAGATAAGTATTCTACTTTGATAATTAATCCTTTGAATTTGAAAGATCTTTTTACAAGAAAATTAAATGAATTGAGTGGCGGAGAATTACAGAAAGTTATGATTGCAAAAGTTTTATCTGAAGATTCAAATATTATTTTAATGGACGAACCTTCTGCTTATTTAGATGTTGAACAAAGATTAACTTTATCTAAAGTTATTAAAGATGTTTTAGAACATACAGGCAAATCAGCATTAATAGTTGATCACGATTTATTGTTTCTTGATTATCTTTCAGATCAAATGATTGTATTTGGAGGCGAGCCTGCAATCAGAGGAGAAGTTAATGGTCCTTTTGAAATGGAAGCAGGTATGAATATTTTTTTAAAAGATTTAGAATTAACTTTCAGAAGAGATGATGAAAATAATCGACCAAGGGCTAATAAACTTGATTCTCAATTAGATCGCGAACAAAAGAGTAAAGGGAAACTTTATTATTCTTAAAAATGGATGAAATTAAAAAAGGAAAATATAAACATTTCAAAGGTTTTATTTGTGAAGTCTTTGGTGTTGCTAAGCATAGTGAAACTTTAGAAGAACTAGTGGTGTATACTCATGATGGTACTTTATGGGTCAGACCTAAAGAAATGTTTTTGGAGAAAATAGAAATCGATGGAAAAACAATTTCAAGATTTGAGTTTATAGAAGAATGATTAAAGCGATAATATTTGATTTTGATGGAGTTCTTTTAAATAGTATTGGAATAAAAATGCCTGCTTATTATCCTTTGTTTGAAAACATTCCTGGTTCTATAGATGTTATGAAAGAACCATTAGATGTTCACGGGAAACAGCATAGAACTGAGGTCATAAGGCAATGCATATTAACTTTTATTGAGAAGGGTTTAGTTTCAGAATCAGAATTAGATAAACTTGATGATTATACTGTGCGGTATGGAGAGCTTGTGAAAAAAAAGTTGTTTACTTGCGGTTTATTTGATGGAGTTATTGAAATGCTTGAGAATCTTAAAGATAGATTTTTATTATTTATTGTTACTTCAGGCCCTGTTAAAGAGTTGGAAGAAGAGTTAGATCATTATGATCTTAAGAAATATTTCAAAGCATTTTATGGTGGCGGTTTATTATCAAAAACAGATAATGCTTTAAAAATTCTTAAGGGAAACGGTCTTTCTAGTGAAGAAGTTATTTTTGTTGGGGATGGTGATACTGATTTGAAAGCCGCCAGAGATTTAAATTTTAAATTCATTGGAATTATTAATAAAGAAAATGATTTTGAAAATGATGATTCAATTAAAATAAAAACAAAAAATAATTCTGAAATTTTTGAACTTATCAATAAATTAGATTCTTAGGTTTCTCCTTTTATTTTTATTTGTCCATTATATGTTCCTGAAGAAATTTCTTCATAAGAATTCAATTTAATTGAAATTTCTTTTTGTTCATTCACAGATAAGAGTCCAATATTTTGATAATCATTATTCAAGTTTATGCTGGTATTGAAATTGTTTGTTGAGCATTCAAAATCTCCTACTTGAAAAATATCTGTTCCTTTCGCACTTAATTGAATTTCAATGTTTCCGAGGTTTGTAACATTAATTATTTTTACTAATTCGTTTCCTGCGGATAATTCAAAATCAATATTGTTTTCAGAATTCATGGCAGCCAGTGTGTCATATTCAAATGTTTGTCCAAAGAAAACATTTCCTGTTTGAGCAACCAATATTTTCGATCCTGGTTCTTCATAATATTGGATTGATATGTTGCCTTCAAATAATGCGTTTGTTTCATTAATATTTGTTCTTATTAATTCAAATTCTTCTTGATTAAATTCAACTGTCAAGTTTTCTATGTCTTCAATTCCATCTATATCTTTTACTTCTATTTTTACAGGTATTTTTTTAGTTTCTCCTGCAAGCGGTTTTATCTGTATTCCTTCAACCGAACTGTTTTCATCTAATAAGATTTCAAAAGATAATATTTCTGATTCGCTGTTAGTAATATTTATTTCTACTTCAATTATTAATTCTAGATTGCTACTTTGTTCTGGTATTGCTGTAAAGATTGGTTGTTGAGCTACAAAATCTGCCGCATTATTATTTGTATTATTTATTCTTCTCAAACTTTGTCCTTCAAGAACTCCAAGATGCGGGTTGCCTCTATAGAGTTCATCAGTATTTCCCCATCCTACGGCATCAATTTCAATATCTCCATTCATTAATGCAACCCCTGCATCTGTGTTTCCAAGAGTTATTGCTTCTTCATAACCTGGATTTGGCCAGGAGGAGTTATCTTTGTTTAGGCTAAATCCATTATCAGCTATCAACAAATATCCTCCTGCCGAAATCGAGGTGTTTGGGGGTAGAATTGCATCTGCAATAGATGCTTTTGTGGCGATAGTCCATCCTGAAACATCAACTGTTTGTGTTTCTTCGTTATAAATTAGAATTGCTTCTCCACCATTTTCAGTATTTATTGGGTCATATAGAACTTCTTCTATTCTTACTCCTAATGTTGCCTGCGATAATAGAATTAATATTAGCAGGAAAATTCCTTGTTTCATTTTATCCCTCCGTTTTTCCTGCCAATTCGTTCGAAACTTTTTTTAATAGAACAATTAATATACTTTATCATAACTTATCCGGAAGGTTATTTTTAATTTCGGATTTGATTCGATATGAATAATTTTGAAAAAACAATTTTTGGATTAAGTGTGTTGTCTATAATTATAATAATCTTGATTCTTCCACTGAGAATGTTTGTGTTTGATAGTTCTTATTATGATTCACAATTTCAAAAAAATAATGTTTACAATTCCATCAATAAATCTCTTGCAACAGATATAAAAGAAAATTTACTTAATTTTCTTCAAGAAGGTGATGCTCTTAATTATTTTTCTGAAGAAGAGAAATCTCATTTGAATGATGTTAGAGTTTTATTTAACAAATTCTTTTTTGTTTTATGGGCTGGAATTGGTTTATTGATTATTTCTTCAGGAATTTTAATATTCAGAAAAAAGTTTAAAGAAAATGTTTTTAAAATACTATTCTTAGGCGGTTTATGTTCATTTGTGTTGATTATACTTTTATTTTTAGCATCTTTAAATTTTGAAATGACTTTTGGAAATTTTCATAAAATGTTTTTCCCTCAAGGAAATTATTCTTTTGCAGACACTTCTTTATTAATAACTTTATTTCCTGCAAATTTTTTCAATGCCTTTTTTTTGAAATTATTAGTTAGTTCATTCACATTATCATTGTTATCTATGGTTCCGCAATTATGGATTAATAAGAGAAATAATTTAAAGAAATAAATTTTAAAATTTTTAAGGTGGTAATATGGTGTTAATGGGTTCAGATTATAATCATTTAAAACATGGAGATAAAGCTCAGGAGTTTATTTTACCTGGGACAGATGGAAAAAATTATTCTTTAAATGATTTTAAAGGAAAACTTGTTTTGATTGTATTTATGTGTAATCATTGTCCTTATGTAATTCCTAAAATTGAAGAATTAAAAAGGATAAGTTCTGATTTTAAAGATAAAGGTTTAGTTGTAATAGGAATTAATTCAAATGAAGATGTTAATTATCCTGAAGATAGTTTTGAAAATATGAAAAAAATGGTTGTAAAAGAAAATATTAATTTTATTTATTTAAGGGATGAAAGTCAAGAAATTGCAAAACTTTATGGTGCTGTTTGCACGCCTGATCCCTTTTTATTTGACTTCGATCATAAACTTATTTTTCATAGTAGAATTGATGATACTCATGAAGATGATTTTGTAAATGAGCACGAATTATATTCTGCAATAAAACAATTTTTGGATGAAGGAAAAATAAATCTTAAAGAAAAACCATCTATGGGCTGCAGTATAAAATGGAAATACTAATTAATTTTAATTAAAAATTATTTTGCAACTATATGTGTACTAGTAATTTGTACTTCTGGTAAAGATCTAATGTGATCCATTACAAAAGTTCCTGCATCTTCAGGAGATTCAACTTTAATCTTAGCTAGAAGATCCCATTCTCCAAAAAGTATGTGTGCTTCCATAATTTCTTTATTAGACAAAAGTTCTTCTAAAACTTTTTGTTCATCGCATTCAAGCAATCCAACTAAAACATATGCAATCATTTGTTATTTACCCCCTAAAGAATATTATATTATATTATTAAGTTTTAAAATGTTTTGTTAAATTATTTTATTCTCCTTGCGAAACTTAGAAATGCTGTGTGACCTATATCTTTCATTCTTGGTCTTAGAACTTCGTCTTTTATAGTCCATTCTCGTTCCATATTTTCAATTGTTTTTTCGTACAAAAAGTTATCAGTTAGTGATTTTACAAAATTTTGAGCTTGATTAATGCTTGGAGTGTATGCAACAACAAATCCTCCTTTTTTCAAAACTTTTTCAGCTGTTTTAATTGCGTTCCATGGTTCTGTAACATCTAAAACTAAAATATCAACCTCTTTTTCTTTCACGCCTTTGTATATATCACCTAGTTTTAGTTCAATGTTTGTGATTCCTAAAGTAGAAATATTTTCTGCAGCTATTGCTTGATGTTCTTTACGATTATCGTAACTAATGATTTTTTTGACGAGTTTAGATAAAAAACATGATAGTCCTGCAGATCCTGTGCCCGCTTCCATAACAACACTTTCATTATTCATTCCGGTATTTGCTATGATGCTTCCAATGTCTTTCAATGTAATAATTTGAGCTAATCTTTTGATTTTTTTATAGTGATCTATAAAACTTGTATCTAAGACTAGAAATTCTTCTTTTCCGACTTTAATTTTGTTTTTTGAAAAGTCTTTTTTTTTTATCATGCCAAATTGTGTGCTGAAGTCTTTACTGATATCAACTAAATGTTTTTCAAATTTGGTAATAATAATTTTTTTATTACCATCTTTCACAACTCGTTCTCTTTTTATTAGAAGTTTTTTATTCATTTTATTTTGAACCTTATGTTAAATTCAAATTTAAAAAAGCGGAGGGAGGGATTTGAACCCCCAACCTAGCGCTTTGCAGGCGCTCGCCTTAGCCGTTTGGCCACCTCCGCAATTTTAAAAACAAGTTAGAGATTACAAAAAGTTTAGCTTTTGAATCTCTAATTTTATTTGGTGTTTAAACGGACCTAGAGGGATTCGAACCCTCGGTCTACGGCTTAGAAGGCCGTCGCCTTATTTGTCCAACCTTGACGTCTTTACGTCGTCTAACTTTTTTCAAGTTTTTAAAAGGCTGCCAGACTAGGCTATAGGTCCATATCGACATGAGAAACGCGTTCATCTTTTAAATCTTTTTCTAATGTGAGCATATTTCTCAATAAATTTTATAAATGGTCCTCGCATACCATAATATAATATGACTGAACTAAAGATTGTCGAGAAGCGTTGGAGTAAAGATTTAGAAAAACCTATTTATGAAGCTTGGAAGAAATCCAATCGTTATGCTTTTGATAAAAGTAACAATAAAAAAGTTTTTTCTATAGATACCCCTCCTCCTTATGTTAATACCCCCGTTCATATTGGGCACGCCACAACTTACATCATAATGGATTTTATTGCAAGATTTAAAAGAATGATGGGTCAAAATGTTTTATTTCCTTTAGGTCTTGATAGAAATGGTTTACCTATTGAAATGGCTGCTGAAAAGAAATTTAATGTTAGATTAACAGAGGTTTCAAGAGATAAAGCAGTTGATTATTGTGAAAAAATATTAGAAGAAAGTTCTTTAGCTTCAGTTGATTCTTTTTTAAGGTCTGGTATTAGTTTTAATTCTTGGAACCTTGGTGATGAACCGGGCGCACTTTATCATACTGATTCTCCAGAATATAGATCTCTCACTCAAGAAACTTTTATTGATATGTGGAAAAAAAATCTTATTTATGAAGATGATCGTGCAAATAATTACTGTCCTGGATGTCAGACTACTATTGCTGATGCAGAAATCGATTATGAAGAATTACCTTCTTTTTTTAATGATATTAAATTTAAAGTTAAAGAAACTGGAGAGGATCTTATTATTGCAACCACTAGACCTGAACTTATTTGTGCTTGTGGAATGATTATTTATAATCCTCAAGATGATCGTTATAAACATTTAGAAGGCAAAACTGCTATAACGCCTATTTTTGAAAAGGAAGTTCCTATTAAAGCTCATCCGTCTGCAGAAATTGATAAAGGAACAGGCATAATGATGATGTGTTCTTTTGGAGATACTACTGATATTCGTTTTTTCAGAGAACATAATCTTGAGCCTATAATTTCTATTAATAGGAATGGTACTATGAACGAGAATGCAGGCCCTTACAATGGTTTAAAAGTTAAAGATGCTCAAAGACAACTCGTTTCTGATTTAAATGAAAAAGGCTTGCTTGTTGCTCAGAAACGTTTAAAGCACAGAACACCTGTTTGTGAAAGAAGTAAGGATCCTATTGAATTCATTAATATGCCTGAGTTTTATGTTAAGCAAGTTGAGTTTAAAGATAAAATGCGTGAGCTAGCTAATAATCTTAATTTCTTTGCTGATAAAAGCAGAAAGTTACTTTTAGATTGGATTGATTCTATTAAAATTGATTGGCCAATTAGTAGAAGAAGATTTTATGCAACAGAAGTACCTTTGTGGTATGATAAACAAAACAATTATACTGCTCTTCCGCCAAAAGGACCTTATTATCAGCCTTGGAAAGATGCGCCTCCTAAAGATTCGGTTGTGTATGATGAAAACAGAAAAGAAATTGGTCTTTTGTCTGATTTTCAAGAAAGTAATTGGGTTGGTGAAACAAGAGTTCTTGATACTTGGTTTGATTCTTCAATTTCTCCTTTGTATATTTTAAAATATTCTAGAGATGAAGATTTTTTTAATAATTCATTTCCTTGTTCTTTAAGACCGCAAGGTAAAGAAATTGTTCGAACTTGGCTTTATTATACTGTTTTAAAAGATTATCTTTTAACAGGTAAATTAGTTTTTGATGATGCATGGATTCATTATCATATTATTGATAATGAAGGTAAAAAAATGAGCAAGAGTAAAGGCAATGTTATCGATCCTCAAATAGTTTTAGATAAGTATGGTGCAGAACCTTTCCGTTTATGGAGTGCTGTTGAAGGGAATCTTGAAAGTACAGATTTTAGATGTTCTTTTGATAGAATTGAAGGTGCAGGTAAAACTCTTACTAAATTGTGGAATGTTGCAAGATTTATTAGCATGTTTCCAGAAGTTGAAGGTAATCATGAACTTTCTGAAGTTGATAAATGGATTATATTTGAGACAAATGAATTAATTTCTTTATCTAGAGATAGATATAATGTTTATGATTTTCATAATCCTGGTATTAAAATTAAAAATTTTATTTGGGAAACTTTTGCATCTCATTATTTAGAGTTAGTTAAGAGCAGGGCTTACAATGAAGATGGAACTTTTTCAAAAGAAGAACAAAATGGCGCATTATTTACTTTGAATTATTGTTTAGATGTTATCTTAAAACTTTTAGCTCCAATAATTCCATTTATAACTTTTAGATTATTTAATGATTTAAGAGGAAAAGATATTCATGCAGAATCATTTCCAGAGGTTGAACACGATTTTAAAGTTAGTTTTACAAAAGAAGATATAGAAAATATAAATGGTGCTATCTGGAAATATAAAAAAGATAATGAAATGAGTTTAAAGGATGATTTAGATGTTGTAACTATTCCTGAAAAACTTAAAGTTCTTGCAAAAGATATTCAAGCCATGCATAAAATTAAAAATTTATCTTTTGGAAATGAATTTAAAATTTAGTTTTCATAAAATTTATAAATCTTTAATCTAATATTTTATTTATGAATAGAGGTAAACTTGCTAAATATTTTCTTATTGGTTTATTTTTAGTGTTTTTAGTATTTTCTGTTTTGATAGTAAAATCAATATTGAAAGATATTGTGTTGGCATTAATTCTTTCATTTGCATTTTATCCAGTATATTCTTTTATTAAAAAATATTTGAAAAATGAATCTTTAAGTTCTTGGATAATGATAATCGTATTATTATTATTAATAATAATTCCTGGCGCATTAATTATAACTTCTTTAGTTAATCAGGCACAGTTTGCAAGTATTGCTTCTTCTAATTATGATTTTACAGTTTTAAATAATAAGTTAGGATTTTTAGGTGAAGATTTTAGTATGAATGAAATTTTAAATGATGTATCAAGTAATATAGGAGAATTTATTATTGGCGGTGCACCAGGGTTTATTGGATCTTTAGCATCAACATTTGTTGGTTTATTCATCATGTTTTTTGTCATGTTTTATGCTTTTAGAGATGGACTTAAATGGCTTGAAAAAATTGAATCTAATCTTCCTCTTAAAAAACAATATATTGAACATTTATTTAAGAACACTAAGAACATTATTTCAGCAGTCATTTATGGTTATATTTTAACTGCTATTGCGCAAGGAATTATTGGTGGATTTATCTTTTTCATTTTGGATATTCCAAATCCTATTTTTTGGGGTTTTATGATGATTATTTTTGCAGCAGTTCCTTTTATAGGAACCCCAATTATTTGGTTGCCTGCAGCAATAATTGAAATTATTTCAGGAAATTATGCGACTGGAATCATACTTTTAGTTTTAGGAGTGGTTGTAATATCAAATATTGATAATATTTTAAGACCTAAATTAATTGGAAATAAAGCTAAAGTTCATCCGGTAGTAATATTAGTTGGAGTCATTGGCGGTTTGACATTTTTTGGATTTATGGGAATTATTCTTGGTCCTCTAATATTATCTTTATTGATTGTTCTTACAAAGTTTTTTTTAATTGAGATGCGCGGATAAGATTTAAAAACAGTTAATTTTTCCTTACTGTTCTATGGGATATGATCCAAATATTTTTTTGAAGAAAGAAGAAATAACTCTTTCTGATGAAACAAAGGACTTGCTGAAGAAGGCTGAAGCTATTTATTGGGAAAACTTTGATGGTAGAACTTGGCTTGGCAGATGTATTTTTCTTAGTTGGTATTGTGCATTAGATTGTAAATTCTGTTTTCGTTCAACTCAAAAACATAAAGATTCTCATCCTGAAGATCAAAGAAGAACTCTCGCATCTGTTTTATTGGAAGCATTATTTTGTAAAGTTTTTAATTGGAGAATTGAATTTTTAACAGGTGGTATTGGTATGATGCCTTTTCCTCAAATGGTAGGGATTATGAAATCTGTTTCAGAAGTTTTTGGAGAAAAAATTTGGTTGAATATAGGTGTTTTAAGTCAAAAACAATTAGAACTTTGTAGACCTTATGTGAAAGGAATTTGTTCTTCTATGGAAACTCTTAATCCTGATTTACATACAGAAGTTTGTCCTCATAAACCAATTAAACCATATGATGTGATGTTTACTAATATTGAAGGTTTTAAAAAAAGTGCTGCAGTAATTGTTGGTCTTGGAGAACCTTTAGACTCAATAACTTATTTATTTGATTTTATTGAAAAACATTCTTTGGATAGAATAACTGTTTATGCTTTAAAACCTGTTAGAGGAACTGGTTTTACTGAAGGGCCTTCATCTGATGAATATCTTAGTTGGCTTGCAAGTTTGAGAATAAGATTTCCAAAATTAGAAATTATTGCTGGTACAAATCTTAGACGATCTGAAGAAGTTGGTTATTTAATGAATGCAGGTGTTAATGCTATAACTAAATTTCCTGCAACAAAGCAATTCGGTTCTAATAATGCAAAGAAGGTTGAAGCGCTTATTAAAGCAGAAAAAAGAGTTTTCATTAGTACCCTGACTAAAGTTCCTAAAGATATTGATTGGAATAAAGAAATTGATTCTTTAAATGTTGATGAATTAGTAAAAGAAGATATGAAAGAAAAAATTAAACCTTATATTAAAAAATTTTCTGATAGTAATTTAAGAGTCATTTAAGATTTTTTTAATTTTTCTGCTAATTCTAAAAATGTGGCCACACTCCATGCTTGCGCTAAACATCCTTCTGATTTTTGATTGGATGCAGAGCTGAGTTCTGAAGAATGACCTATAAATCCTGAGAATAATAGATCTTTTTCACTAGCATGGTATATATTATCTATGAAATGATGATATTTTTTCATGTTTAAATCTGCTAAGCATATGGCTGCTAAATTATTAATCCAATACCAACTGTCTCCTCGGTGATAGCTTAAATTGTTATGTCCAGTGTAATTTTGTTTATACAAAGGGTGATTTTTTTCTATAGATGATAATCCCCCCCAATCTAACCATAAGTTTCTAATTGCTTTATTAAAAGCAGTTTCCCATTCATGTTTTTTTAATAATTCTGGATATACATAATATGCTATGAATAAATTAGGTCTTTGAGTTTCGCTTCCAAGTCTATCCAGTAAAGCTCCATCTTTGTAAAATTCTTGTTTTATTTTATTCAAGAAACTTTTCTCTAATTCTCTATATCCAAAATAAGTTAAATTAAGATGCAAACATAATTTTTCCATTAATTTAAAAAAACCTAAGAATAGTGCTTGTATTTCTATACATGCTCCAGGTCTTCCATCTTGATTTTCAACGTCCGTATCCACCCATGTTTCTTTTACTCCATTATGAACTATATAATCTTTTATGTATCTGGTCATATGTTCTTCTATAGAAAAGTGAAGTTTGTGTTTTATAATTTGGAGTTCTTCTTTTGATAAATATTTTTTTAGTTCGTGTTTTTTTTCAAGAATATTTATGAAATCAAATATTCTTTTGAATAGCCAACCTATGGAATCCGCGCTTGAAAGATCTGAATGTGGAAGTCTATTAGGTATTCTCCCAGTTTCATCTATCGAGTTTAGATATGCAAACAATCTTTTTTTTACAAAGTTTAAATCTCCTTTAAGCATATATGCTTTGAGAGATATTAATTCATCACGACTCCATATTTGAAAAAACCATGGTAATCCTGCAAAAACTCCATCAACGTGATTTTCTCCTTTCCCTATGTTCATTCTCAAACTTTCTAATGAGTTGATTGCAGCAGTTTTAGCTAAAGTATTTTTTTTATTTTGTTTGAATTTTATTTCGTGAACTTGTTTTAATGTATGTTCATTTGCCGCAGCAGATTCAACATTATGTATTGCGTCTTTTTCACTGTCTGACATTGAGATGTATGCTTTAAGATTTTTATTGCAAATTATATTTATTGCTCTGTAAACATAAAATTCGCTTTTTGTTCCTCTTAGTTGATCATAAGGATAAAATCTTTTTTCCCAAGAATCGATTTTGTTAAAATCATTCACTCCTTTTATTGCAAAGAACTTTTTATGTTTTGGATAGCTTATAATAATTATATCTCCTTTTTGTTTTAAAATATATAGTCTGTTTGTATCATCAAAATTATACATTTGTCTAAAATCTAAATCTAATAAAATATTTCCAGAATAATTTTTAACTTCATATATGAGTGCGGTCGCAGTCAAATAAAATGTTTCTTCGCTTGAATCATATATTCTTTTTACATAACTAAATCCATTTTCTATTTCAGTTAGTTCTTTATCTAGATAGAAGTTATCAATGCTTTTATACATATCCCAGTTTTTATCTAAACTGAAGAGTCCTTGCATATGCGTTATATTATTTGGACTTCCCAGTGTTAAAAAGTTTCCAGAATGGTCTGTTAACAGAAAATTTCCTTCACCCTCTTTTTTCACTAATTTAGTTCCAAGTCTATGAGTTATCCTCATTGCCATAAACTATTTCGGAATCGTCGCCAATGTTTAATCGTTTATAAAATCCTTTTAGAACCGCATTTGATCCTATTAAGGAATCTTTTATTTGAGCATCTTTTACTAAAGCATTTTCTCCAACAATACTATTTTTAATTATGGAACTGCTTATATTTGCTCCTTTCGCAATTGAAACATCTGGTCCAACAATTGAATTCCTAATTTTCACCCCTTTTTCTATAACTACTGGTTTAATAATCATACTATCTTTAATATCTCCATCCATGGTATTCTTAACTTTCCTTATTAAATATTTATTTGATGTAAGTAATGTTTCTGGTTTTCCACAATCTTCCCAAAAATTAACTTTTTCTGTTTTGAATTTTGCACCTTCACGTATCATAATATTAAACACATCTACTAAGTAAAATTCTCCTTTTGTTTGCATATTATGTTCAATTAAGTAATCTATACATTTTAACATGTGTTGAGAATTTTTTATATAGTACATTCCAATGTTTGCAAGATTTGAGGGAGAATTTTTTGGTTTTTCAACTATTTTTTTAATAAATCCTTTTTCATCAGGGAATACAATTCCAAATCTTTCAGGGTCATCATGTTCTTTAACATATATTAATCCATCATATTTGAATTTTTTAAGTTTTTTTATATCTGGATCGCTGATGGTATCAACAAACCATATTAGAACATCTCCTTCAATAAATTCTTCTGCAAGTTTAAGTGCGTGTGCTTGACCTTTTAATTCTTTTTGAACTATGAATCTTGTTTTAAAATCATAATTGTTCTCAACATATTCTTTTGCTTGTTCTCCTAAATATCCAATTATGAATATTACTTCAGTTACTTTAATTTCTTTTAGTTGATCTAAAATATGTCCTAGAACCGGTTTTCCTGCGACATGAACCATCGGTTTAGCTCTTGTATGAGTATGAGGTCTTAGCCTTGTACCCATTCCTGCCATTGGAATTATTACTTTCAATTGATCACCCTCTTTGTATTAAAATAAACTCTTATATATAAACCTTATGTCAATTGCCAATATATTTTGAATATAAACTTCTTGCTTCAGTTTGACTATTGGCTTTGATTAAAACTCTCCCATCAGGAAAAATACTTATTTTTTCATTTATTTTTTCAAATGATTTTTGTTTTTCGCCTTTTATTTGATACATATTTGATCCACATAGTTTGGTTGCTTTACTGTGGTTTGTTCCTTCTAAATATTCATATTTTTTATTACACGCTTTACATTTTTGTTGTTTAGTTATGATAATTTTTTGAAGCTTATTAGAACTTATTATTCTAATCATTTTTTCTTCAACCAAATCATCACTTAGAATTTTAAGCGCATTTTTAACTTGTAAATTTGAAATTTTGTTTATAATATTTAAACTAATTCCTGCTGTTTCACATGTTTCTTCTCCTTTAGTATTATTAAAAACACATCTAAAACATGCTTTCCCAGGTAAAAAATTAATTGTTGTACCAGTATGTTTTATTCCCGCAGAATAAATCCAAGGTTTTCTTTTTTTAACACAGTAATCATTTATCAGAAATCTTGTTTCCATATTATCTGTACAGTCTAAAATTATGTTTGCTTTGTTTAGAATTTTAATGTTTTCAAATGTTAAATCTTCTGCAAAAGCTTTTCCGCCAAGTTTTTTTGCAGCAACAAATGCTTTTGATTCTCCAATGTCTTTTTTTGAATAAAGTTTTTGATAGCTAAGATTTTTTTCTTCAATTATATCTCTATCTATAAGAATTAAATTAAAACCTTTTTTACTCATTTTTTTGGCGGTAGAGTTACCTATAGCTCCAAGACCTATAATTGCAACTGTTTTATCTTTCATAATTACTTTAACTAAGAATTTTTTATAAATTTAACTTTTAAGAACTTGCTTTTCGTAATTTTACTAACAATTCTTTATATTCTCTACTTGTTTCTCTGAAAAGTTCAAATGTTTCTCGATCTACAGAATTTAATTTGTCAGCTATTTCTTCTTGAAAAATCTCGTAGGCTACTGGTTGTAAATTATGAATAAAATCTAATATCTGGAAACCTGTGAAATTATTTGACACTATCCCCTGCATTGTATTAACTGCTAGCAATAATCTTTTTGTTCTGGCTGTTTCTGCTTCAGGATCTTTCATTTCAACAAGGTCTAATGCAGTGGTTGCAAGAGTAAAATAATCTCCTATAGTAGGGAATGTTAAAACCGGATGTTTGCCTTTCCAAAACCTCTCCATTTCATATTTTATTTCTTTATGAACAATTCCATTAACTTGTTTTAAAAATTTAAGATCATTTGGTTCAGGAGTTTTACCTTGAAGACATCTTAAGATTCCATAATGTTGATTTGATTCCTGTTTATTGAGAAGAACGTCTGTTGGAAATGCCGAGTATCCGTAAGGTCTTGATTCATAAATTGAACATTTAAAAGAACTATTCAAATAAGGGCAAGGATCATGAATTAAACCAAGAGTGAAAAGGAACGAGCGATTATTTCTATCAAGTTCTGATAGTCCTGCATCTCCTTTTTTAATCCATATGTCTGGAAGAGATTCACCTGTTTGATCACTAATCCTAATATAATCTCCCAATCCTAAAGATGGTTTTGTTTCCATTCCGGTGCAACAATCAGCCGCATTGCATAATATGCCCGGTTCACATCTAAAATATTCACTCATTTTTTATTAGAAATAAGATCTTTTTTATAAATCTGAACCAAAGTTATTATTACTATTATCTTGGTAAATTATTTAAACAGAAATTAAATCTATATTTCTTATGAAAAAAAAATTTAAAGATAATGAACCAACAAGCAGTTTGTTACACTTTATAGCCGCACTATTATCTATTGCTGGTTTAGTTTTATTAATAATTTTTGCCGCATTGAAAGCTACTGCTTGGCATGTTATTGGATTTTCAATCTTTGGTGCCACTTTAATATTGTTATATTTTGCTAGTACCATTTATCATTTTGCTTCTAAGTCTAAAAAAGCAAAAAAAGTTTTGGAAAAAATTGATCATGCAATGATTTATGTTTTAATTGCAGGAACTTACACGCCTATTTGTTTAACTGCTCTTAGAGGACCTTTGGGATGGAGTATTTTAGGCGTTATATGGGGTTTGGCTGCTTTAGGGATTGTTTTTTCAACATTAGGCGGTCTCAATAAAATAATTGAAACAATTATTTATGTTGTGATGGGTTGGATAATTGTCTTTGCAATGTTTCCTTTATTAGAAACAATTCAACTTGGAGGATTCGCATGGCTTTTATTAGGAGGAGTATTTTATACAATTGGCGCAGTTGTTTACGCTATTGATAATAAGTTTCCAACAAAAAGTCGTTGGTTTATTCTTCACGAATTATTCCATTTGCTTGTAATGGCCGGAAGTTTCAGTCATTTTTGGGTTATGTTACATTATGTTATGATAATATAAATATTTAAATTAATTTTTTTAAGAATACATCTTAATTTTTTTTTGGGGGTTTAGAAATAGATAATTATTTTTTCTTAACTACAAATAATGCGTGTGCTCTTTCAAATGGATCTAATTCTCTATAATCAACAACAACCATTGTTTGTTCTAGTTGTGCTCTAACTTGTCTATAGATCTCTTTTGGATTTTTTGTTACATCTATACTTCTTGATTTTAATGCTAATAATCCAAATCCACCATCTTTTAAGTATTTCACACAATTTTTAAGAAATATTTCTACTTGATGTCTTTGCGCTATATCTTGAAAAACTATGTCTACTTTTTCTTTTACTAAGTCTTTATAATCTTCAGGGTGATTGCAATCTGCAAGTATGGGTGCAATATTTTTCTTTTGTTCTGCTAATAATACTAAATCTCTTGTAACTTCTGGTGCAAAATCTATTGCAAACATGAATCCGTCGTTCCCAATTATGTCCGATACAAAACTAGGGGTGTATCCATGTGATGCGCCTAAGTATAGAACTATTGATCCTTCTTTAATGCCTATTTGAGATATTTTTTTGACTAGTCCTGCTCCAAGTTTGCTTCTTTTTGGCTCCCATTCTCTATAAACTGAACTCCCTTCTCTAACCAATCTTTCTTCAAAGAAAGCTTTTTTTTCGAGGGATTTAGTATAAAGTCTACTTCTTTCACTATATATATTTGGAAATCTTTTATCTAGTAAATTCATTTGAGTTTTGCCTCTAATTCTTCTTTTAATTTATCGCCAATAAATTCTCCTTTGAAATAGTCTGTTTTTGCAGCTAAACTTATTTTATCAGCGAACATTCTGGCGCTTTTTCCTCTGTCTTGTCTTTTGCTGCCTGAAACTAATGGGTGCTGTAATATTATTCCGTGTTTTGGAGGTTTTGCACCTGTTTTTAAATGTCTAAAAAGAGCTTTTTCTGCTCCTAGCATTTGTATTGTTGATGCAGGCATCATAGCTAATCTTTTAAGCGATCCTGCGCTTTCGATTAGTTTTGCACCCAATAAATATCCTGTGATAGTATACATATTTTTACAGTGTGATTCCACTATTTTATCTAAATATTTTTTAAGTTTCTCTCTTAATTGAAACATTTCTTTAATAGTATTTCCGAGTTGAAGTATGGGCTCTAAATGTTCTGTTTCTAAATCTTTACCCATAGAAAGGTCTAGTTTCATTTCTTTCATTAGTTGATTTCTGTCTTTTTCAATTGCTTGATTAACAAAACCTTCATTATCTGAAGCTAATTTAGAAAATTCTGGTAAATATAAATTATACCAATCCCTCATTCTTTTTGTAAGACTGTTGGTTTGTTTTGCGAGTTCTTCAATGTTATTTATAGCTTTTATTATATAGTCATCCTCGTTAACACTCTCTCTAATTTTATCTTTTGTTATTCTGATGCTTTGTTCTCTTATGCTTGAAAAATCAGTCATAAATGTGTAGAATATCTGTTCCTTTTTAAAGTTTTAGAGGCAAATTTTATAAATCCGCCTTTTTTAATCATGTTATGGTTGATCAAAAGATTTCCGCAAAGGAAAGACATAAGCTCAAACATTTCGTTAAAGAGCTTGAAAATTTTAAAGGTAGACATACAGAGTTAATTAGTGTGTACGTTCCTTCTGGTTATGATTTGAATAAAATCATTAATCATTTATTTCAAGAACAAGGAACTGCTTCTAATATTAAAAGTAAAGGTACAAGAGACAATGTTCAGACTAGTTTGGAAAAAATGATGCAACATTTAAGGTTGTTTTTGAAAACTCCTCCTAATGGTTTGGCGGTGTTTGCAGGTAATGTTGCTGAAAAAGAAGGGCAACAAGATTTTAATGTTTGGAGTATTGAACCGCCTGTGCCTTTGAATCAACGTTTGTATCGTTGTGATAAAGATTTTGTTTTAGACCCTCTTAGAGAGCAGGCAGACGATAAATCTGTTTATGGATTGGTTGTTATGGATAAACGAGAGGGTAACATTGCTCTTTTGAAAGGTAAAATAATTATTCCTTTGAATAGAGCTCATTCAGCTGTTCCAGGTAAAACTAGGGCTGGTGGACAATCTGCTCCAAGATTCGAGCGATTAAGAGAGGGTGCCGCTAAGGATTTCTATAAAAAAATTGCTGATATGATGAAAGCGGATTTTTTAGAAAATCACGATTTAAAAGGAATTATAGTTGGAGGACCCGGTCATACAAAAAATGAGTTTGTCGATGGTAATTATATCACTGATCAAGTTAAGAGAAAAATTATTGGAATTAAAGATCTTTCTTATACAGGAGAATTTGGTTTGCAGGAGCTTTTAGAGAAATCTGAAGATATTCTTTCAGAAGAAGATGTTATTGAAGAGAAAAAAATTATGCAGAAATTTTTTAATTTGTTAGCAACTAATGCTGGAACTGTTAATTATGGTAAAGAGGATGTTACTGCTGATTTAATAATTGGAGCGGTTGAAGTGCTTTTGTTATCAGAAGATCTTGATGAAGAAATAATTGAAGAATTTGAAAAAATGGCTCAAGAACAGGGATCGGAAGTTTTTATAGTTTCAACAGATACTCGTGAAGGTGTGCAATTAAGAGATATGGGTAAAATCGCAGCCATTTTAAGATATGATGTTCAGAGATAGAATGGGTTTTGGTCAAAAAGCTTTAAAAGAATTATTTCCTGAAAAAGATATTTCTATTGAAATTGTTTATTCTGGCAAATTTAAGCCTTACAATGCTAATGTGAAATATAATTATCAGAAAATGGTATTTAGCTTGTCTAAAACATGGGAATGTGTGTCGGAGGAGATTCAGATTGGATTAATTCAAAGTTTGCTTTTAAAAATATTTAAGTCTAAGAAAACAACTATGAATTTAGATCTTTATGAAAAATTTTCTAAAAACATAACTAATTTTTCAAAAGTTAATAAAGTTGATTCTGTTCTTAAAGAATCGTTTGATCGCAATAATAAACAATATTTTTTTGATTTTATGGACTTTCCAAATTTAGTTTGGGGTCGTCAATCATTTAACAAACTTGGAAGTTATGAATATGCAACAAATACTATAATTATTAGCACTGTTTTAAAAGAATCTCCTGAATTATTAGATTATGTTATGTATCATGAAATGCTTCATAAACATTTGAAGTATGAAAGCAAGAATGGTCGAAATTATCATCACACTCCAGAATTTAGATCTTTAGAACGCAAATGGCATGATAAAGACGCTGAAAAGAAATTAACTTCTTTTTTGAGGAGAAAAAAGCTGAAAAAAGCTTTTAGTTTCTTTTAATAGTGTTTTAAATCATAACATATTTAAATAGACTTTTTTTCCTTAGAGGATAAGTTAAGAATTATTATTGGTGAATATTATGGCAGATATTAAGCATAAAAGTGTTGGAAGCCTACAAAAGGGCGATACGGTTATTATGGATGGTGCAGCATGCATTGTTTCAGATTTAAAAACTTCAAGACCTGGAAAGCATGGTCACGCTAAAGTTAATCTTACAGCAATTGGTATGATGGATAATAAAAAAAGAAATACTGTCATGCCAGGACATGATAATATTGAAGTTCCTGTTATTGGAAAAAAGAATGCTCAAGTTTTAAGTATTGTTGGTAATCATGCAAATGTTATGGATGCAGAAACATTTGAGACTTTCGACTTGCTTATTCCTGAAGAACTTCAAGGTCAAGTAGTTGATGGTTGTACAGTCGTTTATTGGACTGTATTGGATGATAAAGTTTTAAAACAAGTAAAGAGTGAATAAAAATGGCTAAATTTGAAGAAGCTGACGCAAGACGTTTTAAGAATATATTTGTTTGCAGAAGATGTAAATCTAAAATTAGAGGTCCTAGTTTAAAGGTTTTTGCGGGTAAAGTTGCTTGTAGAAAATGTGCTGGTAAAGCTTTAAGACCTATTAGGAAGAAATAGTAAATCTTTTATACTTCCTATTTTCTTTTTATATTATGGATTTTTCATCTTTTATGATTAAATATGGTGTTGTCATTATTTTTTATGTTTTAATTGTTCTAATAGTATATTTTAATCGTAAAAAATTTGAGTTTCAGGCTAAATTTATTGCGTTGTATAGAACTCAAGTAGGCGTTAAGTTCATGAATCTATTTGCAGAATGGTTCAGACCTATAATTAAAATAATGGGTTATATTGGCATATTTGTTGGCTATATAGGCATGATCTTTATTTTTGGATATCTTTTGTATGGTTTGTATCTTTTAATTTATGTTCCTGGTGCGCCGGCTGTTTTATCACCAGTTATTCCTGGAATACCTATTCCTGGTAGTCCTATTCCAATTGTTCCTTTTTGGTATGGTATAATTGCTTTATTTGTGGTAGTTGCATTTCATGAGTTTTCTCATGGTATTGTTAGTGCAGCTCATAAAATTAAGGTTAAAAATTCTGGAATTGTTTTCTTTGGTCCATTAATAGGAGCATTTGTTGAACCAGATGAAACTAATTTAAAGAAAAAGAAATGGTGGACTCAACAGTCTGTTTTTGCAGCTGGTCCTTTTGGAAATGTTATTTTAGCTATATTGGCTATTTTAATAACTTCATTTTTAATTTCACCTGGTTTGATGTCTTCTGTTGATCCTGCAGGATTCTATGTTAGAGGTGTTGAAGATGGTATGCCTGCTGCTTTAGCAGGTCTTGAGCCTGGAGTAATATATAATAATGTTAATGGTATTGAAGTTAATGATACTGTCTATTTGAATACTTTATTGACTGAAATAAGTCCTGGTGACAAGGTTATTATAAGTAATAATAATTTATCTCACACAATTGTTTCAATTGAGCATCCTGATATTCCTGGAAGAGCATATTTGGGTGTTTTATGGTTATCTGACAATTATGTTTTAAAAGGTGATTCTTATAATTTAAGATATAGTTTCTTTTACATTTTAAGAGAATTTTTCTTTTGGGTTTATCTTTTAAGTTTAGGCATTGGTTTAGCTAATCTGTTGCCTTTAGGACCTGTTGATGGAGGAAGAATGTTTCATCAATCTTTAGAAAAAGCTGTTGGAAAGAAAAAATCGCTTGCATTTTTTTCAAGATTTACAGTTATTCTTTTAATCTTAATACTAGTGTTAGTAGTAGTTCCTATTCTCAGAGCAGTATTATAAGAAAAACTATTGTTAAAACAATTATTTCAAATAATAATATTAGTATTACAGGAAATATATATACACATAGAAATGCAATCCAAAAAGATATTTTATGAAGTTTTGCAATTCCATATATTCTAAGAATTGTTGTGTAAATAGCTGCTGCAAGAGTTATTATTGCAGATATTATAAACAGTATTAGTAACCAATTATTTTTTAGAAGTATTGTTGCCGATAAAAAAATCATTGTTACTACAAAGAATGGTGTTGCAACATAATCAGGTGTTAATCCATAAACCATTCCTTTATATGTGTCTTCTAATTTATGATCTTTTGAAAATAATCTTATAAATATATTTGTTAGCGCAGGTCTGATAAAACTTATGAATATTGTTAGAATAGTGGTTATGGCATAAACAATTATGTAATTTAGCAAGTTTAATTCTAATTCAAGATTAAATTTATCAAAGTAGTTTTCAAAATAATAAAACACCATGAATATTTGGGTTATTAGTAAGAATAAAAATAAATATTTTAGTGGTTCCATAAAACCTTTTTCTTGTTTGACTTGTTTAAAGAAATCTTTTGGTTTCACTAGAACATGTTTAATTTTTTTAGCGAATTGTTTCATTTTTTGTTTTTAATTTTATCAAAATATTTTTTCACGCTTTTTAAAATTCTAGGAGTTGCTTGGTCTCCTAATTTATAATATTTTTTTTCAGCTGTTTCACCCCAAGAATAGTCGCCTTGTTCTTTTGTTACTTCTTGAACTACAAATTCTCCTGTTAATGATCCTTTCTTTAGATGATAGTAAATAACTCTTTGTGTTGCTTTTGGAAATAGATCCAGATATATTTTGTGAATCTCATATCCACACCCTTTTTTCATAAAATATAAGATTTCAACTATGTTTTGTCTTATATTGCTTCCAACAGGTCTTCCTTTCATTTTATTTCTTTATTGAAAATAATTTATATAAATCTTTTTAAAATTGAACGTTTTAATATTAATATGTATGTTTATGAATTAAGTAAAAAGGATATTGATTTGAGTAAATCAGAGGTTTTGTCTTTGATATTAAATGATGAATTTGAATTAATAGATAATTATCTTATAGTTAATGAATTAATTGATTCTGACATTTTAGCTTATTCAAAAAAAGCTTATGAATTATTATTTTTATCCTCTAAAAATTCTTTTTTAAACGATTTCAAAAAATTTGATTTTAATTCAAAATATAAATGTTCTTTTAAATTAGATTTGGTTAATAATAAGGATTTTGATGTTAAAATATTGGCAGATATTATTTGGAATAATATTAAGAACCCTGTGTGTGATTTGAAACAAGCAAAATCTAATTTTCATGTTATATTTGCTAAAAAAATTATTTGTGGCTTGTTGTTATGGGAAAACAAAGATTCCTTTGAAAAACGAAGAGCTCATCTTAGACCAAGCAATCATCCAACTTCGCTTCATCCAAGACTCGCAAGATGTTTGATTAATTTGGCAGATTCAGATTGTGTTCTTGACCCTTTTTGCGGTTCAGGAGGACTGTTAATTGAGGCGGGTTTGCGTGGTTTAGATATAACAGGTTTTGATATTGATAAAATTATGTTAAAAAGATGTGAACAAAATTTGAAGTATTACAAAATAACTAATTATAACTTACAGCTTCAAGATGCTTTAAAAAATAAAAAAAAGTTTAAAGCTATTGTTACTGATTTACCTTATGGTAAAAATTCAAAAGCTTCTGATCTCGAAAGTTTATTTTCAGATTTTTTATTAAAATATTTTTCTTTAGTTGATAGAATGGTTGTTGTATTTCCAGATTTTATTAATGCAAATTTTTTAATAGATCAATCTGGTTGGAAAATAAAAAATCATTTTAGTTACTATTTGCATAAGAGTCTAACTAAAAAAATATTTGTTCTAGAAAAATGATTTTACTCTCCAAATAATATTAAGAAATTCTTTGCAGTTCTAAGTGCGTTGGTTGCTTCTTCTATTTCAACGTCTTTTCCTTTCATAATATTGTTTTTTGCAACTACTATTGCTTTTATTTCTTCTTCAAATGGAATTGTAACTTTTGATCTTAAAGAGATTATTGCTTCATCTATGTTTTCAGGACTTGTTTCTAATATTTCTTCTTGTTTTGCTTTTAATGCTTTAAATATTGATTCTTCACTTAACATTACAAGTTCTTTTAAGTAGCCTTGAGCTTTGTCTAAACCCGATTTTTCAACTTCTGGAGAGGGTGTTTCTTCAGACATAATATTTGAGTGTGTTTCTTCTGTTGTTGAAAATATGAATTCATCTTCTTTATCATAAAGTGTTTCTGGTGATTTTATTTTCGGAGTTGATATTTCTTCAGTCTTTTCTTCTTCTATTATTTCATTAAAAGTTTCATGAGGCTCTTCTTTTTCTGGTAAAATATCTGCGACACTTTCTTCCGGTTCGAATGATATTTCTTTTTCTATTTCTTCTTGAGGTTCAGAATATTCTTTGTTTGTTTCTTCTAGTTCTACTGGTAAATCATAAGTTTGAGATTCTTCTTCATATATTGTAAAATCATTTGTTATTAGATTAGTTATTTTTTCTTCAACTTTTTCAAGTATTTTTTTTGGTTCTGCAAATTTTGATGCATCTTCTTCATCTTGTTGTTCCATTTCTTCTATGAATGCAAGATCGTCTTCAAGATTATTCTCTTCTTCGTCAACATTTAAAATAGGTCCATTTATTGCTTCTTCTTCAACTATACCTGATAGTTTAGGTCCAATCCTATTGGCTAATAAAACATATATTTTTCCTTTTCTTATGCAAATAAAAACCTTTATTGGTGTTTCTAAGAAATCTTCAATTCTCTTTGTTATTCTGGCTAATTCTTCACAGTCTTTATCATTAAGTTTTTGTTCGCCACCTTTATCTTTTAAAGCTTTTTTTGTCAAAGTTCCGTCCATTAATTCTCGACCAATAAAATATTCTTGAAAATTAATTTTAGAATTTTTTATGTTTAAAGAATTTTTTGTGAAAACCATTACGTCTTTTCCAATAGTTCCTTCAAAGTCTTGATATCCTATGAATGTTTGCACTATTATATTATCTTCATCGTTGAATGTTTGGCAAGATATTTCTGCATCAACCATTCTTTGAATTATTATGGCCATTTTTTCTTCTATTTGTAAGCCTTTACGTTGTCTGTATTGAAGTGCATTTGGAGAATAAAGACTCGCCCAACAATTTTTTATAGTATTAAATAAAGCAATTTTTCCTTTTATATTCATAAATATTGAGTCATTATTTTCAGAATCGCCAACATAGTTTGGACTACCCATCATTGTTAAAAATGGCTTGTCAATGGCAGTGACTAATTTAGCGATATCTATATGATCCATATCAACAGCCAGTGTTTCATATGCTTCGACTAAATCATTTTTCACGTTTTCAGAAAAATCTCTTTCTAAGAATAATTTTTTAATTTCATCATAAGTTTTTTGCAAGGAAAGTTTATCTTCATAATCTGTTTCTTTCAAAAGCAAGTCTATTTTTTCTTTTAAGTTGTGTTCTCTTATAAATTCATCAAATAATTCTGTTGTTATAACAAAACAAATTGGGATGTTAACTTTTTTGTTAAATAATTCTGCTAAATCAACTGCTTTGAATCCTACAATTTCATTGTCTGAGCGGTTTATTTTATTAAGGCTGACGATTTTTTCCATTTTATACTCGAGAATAATGTCTAAGTTATTATTTAAACTTTGTGCTTTTATCCTCTATTCTAAGAATTTTTTTAGCTTTTAACAGGGAAATACTTTTGAATTCAGAAATTTACTCTAGAAATTTCTTGGCTTCTTCAACTGTTTTTCCGTGATAAATTATTGCTTGTATGGCTTTTGTTAGGCTGAATGGTTTATCATGTTGCCAGATGTTTCTTCCAATAGCCATTCCTTTCGCGCCTGTTTGCATTATTTGGTGAGTCATATCTAACAAATGAGGTATATCAGTGTAATTTCCTCCGGATATGACTACTTTTGTTTTTCCTGCTGCTTTTGTAACCCATTTAAAACCTTCAAGATCGCCATTGTATTTCATTTTTATAATATCAGCTCCTAACTCTGCACCTATTCTCGCGCAGTAGGCTAATAATTCTGTGTTATTTGGATTTGAAATGTATGATCCACGCGGATACATCCAAACAATTGCTGGTAATCCATAATCATGAGCTCTATCTACTATTTCACTAAATTCAACCATCATATCTTCTTGTAATGCGCTTCCAGGGTAAATAGTGTATCCTACTGCTGAAGCACCTAATTTCATTGCTCTTTCTACGGTGCAGAATTTTCTTGCCACAGGTTCATTTTTTGTAAGAGTTGTATGTCCATTTAGTTTAACAATTAGAGGTATATCTTTGTAATAATCTTGATAATATTTTTCTGCTAATCCATGTTGTAAAATAATTCCATCATATTTTCCTTCTAACGCGATATCCATTATGTAATTTGGATCAATATTTTTTAAGTTAAAATCAATTGGCCCATGTTCCATACCTTGATCATAAGCTAAGAAAGCTGCTTTCCCATTAGTTAGAATTTTATTAATTTGAACACTCATACTACACCTCTTTTTAACTGTTTAGTCTGTATTTCTATTTAAACTTTTTTATAATTCTTTTATCTGATTTTAATTTCTTAATCATTTGATTTTTTGTTAAAAGTATTTCTTTTGCACCATAACTTTGTATGACTGACTCTGAATTAATAGATGCCATTTTTAAACTTTCTTTCAGGTTTTTATTCGTTATTCGGGCTGCAATAAATGTTGATGCAAATGCATCTCCTGCACCAGTTGTTTCTTTTATTTTGAGTTTTTTTGCAGGTTTTACTTCCCACATTTCTTTTCCGTCATATGCATAAGCTCCTTTCGATCCATCAGTTATTATAACTAATTCCATTGAGCCTAATTTTAATCTTCTAAACATGTCTGCAATAGAACCTTTTCCCCCTAAGATTTCTGCTTCTTCTTTGTTTAAAATAAGCACAGTGGTGTTTTCAAGTATTTTTTTAAGGTTTGAAAATCCTTGGTTTGCAAGATAAGTTGATGCATTGAAAGCTATTTTTATTTTGTTTTTATTTGCATATTCTGCAAGTTGTTTCATCATTCCTAAACTTTTTCCCATCATGCTTGCAAAATAAAACCATTTAGTTTGTAATTTTTGTAAATGAAGTTCTTTGAATGTTAAATCATTATTACAACCTTTAAAAGCTAATATTGTTCTATCTTCTTCTATAGAGTCTAATATTATTGAATAGCCAGATATTCCTCCTAACGTTCCAAGAAAATCTATGTTCTCCTGTTTTAATAGTTTGAAAATTTTTAATCCATTTTCATCTTTTCCTATTTTTCCAAGATAACCAGTTTTTAATCCAAGTCTTGAGAATGCAACAGCCGTATTTGTTCCGCCGCCGCCAATCATAAAATCAAGTTCTTTAATTAAAATCTTACTACCAAGAGGATAAGCAAGTAATTCTTCAGTAAAATTCTTTGTTTTAATTTCAATTAGTTCAGAATCAGTTTTAGCAAAAACATCCAATGTATTAGAACCAACTGTAATAACGTCGTACAAAATAACACCTCTTTTTGAATATTTGATTGTTGATAGTATAAAAATTTAACTAATACTATCTAATATTTCATGAGCATTATTTGTTGTCATCGCTTGTTTTACTTTTTCCCAGTCTTTACCAAGTTTTATCATAAATTGTGTTTTTAAAAATTCGATTTCTTTATTGCTAATTCTTGCTTCTCTATCAACATCAATAAGACCATATGGATAGCCTATAAACACTGGATCTTTGCTGTTTTCTGAAAGATTATAGCATACCGTATTAAAGTCTCCATTTATTAAATCTATTTTGAAAACATATTTGCTTTTTGGATGTAGTTTTGCAAAACAAATTAGATATTCTTTTTCTAAAATAGGAGTGTAATACCAACTTCCTTCTTTATCTAATGCAACAGATAATGATCTTCCTTTGTTTGTAACTATCGAGTTTGTTTTGCTTAATCCAATAATTGTTTTTTTCGAATTAAATAGTTCTTTTAGTTTTTCTTTTTCTGATTTTTCTTCTAATGATCCATCAAGAACAATTATATCTGAGTTCATTTTTTTAGCTAGTTGTATCTCAGCCATTCGTCTAACTAAATTTCCAATTTTAGATATTTTCCCAATGCTTCTTCCTTCTTTTAAAAATTCATCATCTCTCTTCATTTCAAAATTAATTTCTTCTGGAAATGTTTTTACAAGAATTTCATCACCCATTGTAATTAACACATAATAATCTTTTTTCTCAATTTTAATTCGTTTATTATTTTCATAAATTACTCCTGCAACTCTTATTTTTTGTAATGAATAATTATTAGAACCAATTATTTCAGCATTTCCACCATCAATAAAACAAATAGATTTATTTGTTTTAGAATTTATCTCATGATAATTTTTAGCGCTCAGAATTAATCCTTTTTCAGGAAATAGAGGATATTCATCACCACTTATTTCTTTATTTAATAAATATTTAATTTGATCAATAACTTCATCCATATTACTAAGAACATTGTGAATTATAAAAAGCTTATGAAGGAACTCCTCTTTCAGATCTGAATGGTTTTGTTGCTTTTCCAGGAGTTTTTATTTTCAAGTATTTTTTTAATTCATCATTAAAGTCATATGATAGTTTCCAAAGTCTTTTTTTATGTGCTTCATAATAATCTTTGTAGATTCTTTTTCTAAAAAATTCGTCAAATAATTTTGTAAATCTATTTTTACCCCAAGCATTTTTATAATCTAATTGAACTCTTGCTTCACACCTAACAATGACATCTCCTTTCCAAGTTTTAAATTTCTGTCCTTGATACATTGTTTCTGCTGAAGCCATATTTAATGTTAGATAGTCTACTTTCATTAAGTATCTTACATAAGGGCTTTTGTTTGGAATCATCATCATGCGCCACCACATTCTATGTTCTTTATTCCCATTTCCAAATGTTTTTTCTAAATAGAAATGCTCCCAATTAGTTCCTCCACCTCTAGAATCAATCCATCCTTGTTCTACAAGTGTTTCCCAAGCTACTTTGTAGAAATTTTTAAAGTGAAATACGTCTTCAAATTCTATTTCCCATTTAGCTGCTTGAATATCTCTTGGATCTCCAGGTCTAAATTTGGCAGTAGGCATATTTTAAGATTCGTTTGCAGACTATATAAATTTTATGTTGATTATGTCAAGATTTAAAAACAAATTTCTATTTCTTCAATTTCATGGAACCATACCAATCATCGTCTGTTGAATCTGTAGATGCTTTACTCAAAGTTTCAGATGATAAATTTAGAGTTAATATTCCTGCAGGAGTAAGAAGTTATTTTAATTTAATTAAAGGATCGAATATTCTTTTAACCTATTTAAAATTGCCTAATCAAAATTACGAGTTATTGCCTTTTCAAGAGGTTTATTCTGTTGGATCGCAACATAGATTTACTGTGTCAGATAATGTTAGAACTTTTTTAGGTTTAAAAAAAGATGATTATTTTGTTGCAAATATTAAACCTCTTAGTCCAGCCAACTGTCAGGATTCTTAAGTTTTTCAGGTAAATAGTTAGAAATTACGAAATTTAATCCATGTGTTGCTAGTGCTTGCTGTTCTGCTCTAACTTTCATTTGCATTAATTGTTTTAAAGCAGCATCCCATTTTTTGTGATGTTTAACAAACGGATCGTTTTTTATTCCGTCTTTTATTCTTTTTATATCAACTTCTTTTAGAGGATGTGTTGGTAATTTATAATCAATTATATCTTGAGGAGTTATTCCAATGAATGTTGCTTGTGGTACACAAAAATATTTGTTTATGTGAGCGGCATTTCCGCTTCCAACTTTTAATGTACGATAGATGTTTAAGAATCCATATGGATCTCCATCTGTGAAAACATAGACTGGTAACTTTAAATCATCGCTTAGCCTTCTTATGAACCTTCTACACGCTCTTGTTGGGACTCCTCCCATGCTTATTAAAATGCAATTTGCTTGTTTCCAATAATTATGTTTTACAAGTCTTTGAAACATACCTGCTGTTTCTATTGCTAATATGAATTTTGCATTTGTTTCAAATTTTAGTTCTTCTACACTTGAAGGTATTGAGTATGCTCCACTTCCAAATTTAGTGCAGTCAATTCTTATTTCTTTTCCAGTATCAGGATTTTTATCTATAACAATTAATTGGCCTGCTATGTCTCCACCTTTTTCTTCAGGTATAAAACCCATCCTCTCTCTGTTAACTTCTAACATTGCTTCAACATCATCCATAACAGTATCTGATTCTGGTTGTTCTTTAAATCTTGATTCGCCCCAGTTTTTACTAACATAATAAGCTTCTCTTTTTGTTGCTATATCATTTGTTTCAATCAATTGTTTTGATAGTGCCATCATTTTTAGTGTTTGAGCAAATGTTTTTACAGTATTTGCGGTAAGTGTTCTTGACTTCATATTCCCACTTAATTCAAAGAAACCATTTTTAAGATCATATTTTACATTACTTAAAGCTCTTACAGGAGATTCAAGAACTGGCTTGTCTTTTTTCTTTATCTTCTGATAGATATCCTTCGCTTCATTAACTATTTTGTCAATTATTGGGTTCATTCTTCATTCACATCGTCTGTTTTATCTTCTTTTCCTATATTTGCAAATTCTTCGTCGTATTCAACATTTTTTTTAGCATCAAATTCAATACTTTCAACTTCTCCTCTTTGCTTTTCAAGTAAGTTTTCTAATTCTTCTATAACATTTTGTTCTTCAACATCTGAATAATTAAGTAGTTCTTTTAATGCACTTGCAACATGTGGAATATATTTTTCTATGTGACTTCTTTTTTTCATTTCATCTTTTACTTTTCTTTTTTTAGCCACATATCGATACAAGTTTCTTCCTAGTTCTTGTAATGCGAGTTTTATTTCTTTTATTATTTCAGGGTAATGTGCAATTGCTTCTTTTGCTTCGCTTGTAAATGGAACCCATACAGATGCTATGTGTAACAGAATTACACACGGACCTTGAGGCATGTTTTTCCCAGATTGTTGTAATCCATATCCTTTCCAAGAAGTTTTTACAATTGATTCAGTCATCGCACAAGCTCCTTGTTGATATAGTAATGGAACTTTGTTTGCAAATCTCATTATTTTAATACTTCCTTCGCTTTGTAACAGCCCACCATATGCTAATGCCGCTTCAATTATGAACGGGTTTCCTCTATAAACATCAGGTGATCTTGTTACGCTAGTGTAGAACTCTGCATTTACTTCTTTTTTCAACCCTTTTTCAAGTAAGTGTGCACCTATCGGACTTATACAGTCTGTTGGAGGACTCATGATTTTTGTTTTCCTTATAGATTCAATTAGTTTTTCAGCCATTTCTCGCGATACCTTTGCTGGTTTGGTGTTGTCAGGTATAAACGCTTGTTCTAATATTTCATTGGCTGTTTTTGCACCAACTCTGGAAAATTCTTTTTGTAAAAATGTTTTAACTGTTTTTTCTGTTGTCCAATTAAGCATTTTTATGAGCATTCCTAATTCGACACCATATGGGTGTGGCTTGATTTCTTCTGGTTGAAATGGTTTTTCTTCTGTTGCTCTTGGAAAAATTATTTGTTCTCCTTTTGGATTCACATATATTAAAGTTGCATGAGGATTGATAATTGCAGTTTCTTTTAGATATTCATCAACTGATTGTGCTCCTTTTAAGTAAGTACCTTCTAAATCAAGAACTATCCTAGTTCCGTGGCTTTTACTCCATTCTTTTATTTCATCTTTTACTATTTCTGGTTTGTTTTGTTGAGTATCAATTTTTAATTCATAATAATGAGCAGGATAATCAGCTCCTATTTTACTAGTTATTTTTGCAGGTCTACCAGTTGTTAGTTGTCCATACATTACGCTTGCAGAAATTCCTATTCCTTGCTGTCCCCTGCTTTGTCTTAAACTATGAAATTTTGATCCATATAGAAGTTTTGCAAATATTTTTGGAATCTGAGCTTTCACAATTCCCGGACCATTATCTTCAATTGAAATTCTGAATCTATCATTACCCATATCAGTTATTACAATTTCAATTTCTGGTATGATGCCTGATTCGTCACATGCATCTAGTGAGTTATCAACTGCTTCTTTGATGGTTGTTAGTAGAGCTTTTCTTTTGTTATCAAATCCTAGTAGATGTCTGTTTTTTTCGAAAAATTCTGCTATTGAAATATCTCTTTGTTTTTTTGCTAATTCATGTGCATTAACTTGTTTTCCAGTTTCTTTAGAAATAGGTTTAAGTGTGTCTTCTTTTTTTGGTTCGTTGAATTTGTCTAATCCTATGGTTATCTCTGTCATCTATTTTGTGTTTCTTTTGCTTTATTAATAAAGATTTCTAAAATGCAGTCGTTATATTTGCAACTCTGATTGAGTTAGAAATATTTATATATTTTCTTAATAAATAAAATCAGATGGCACGTTCAGAATTAGTTATTTTTATTAAAAGAGAATTATCAAAAGGTAAAGATCCAGTCTCTATAAGACAGCATCTTATGACTCAAAATATTGATAGACAATCTATTGATGAGGCTTTTGATAGCATTTTTCATGTTCATACAAATTCAGCTCATGAAAAGTTCATGGTTATTGGAATAGTTATTGCATTAATAATATTTGTTGGATCAGGAATAATGTTTTATTTCGATGCAGTTCCCACTCATTCAACAGGTCCATCTAGTATTATTGATAATCATCCTGTGCCTGCAAATATTCCTGAAGAATTAAAAATTGATTCTATTTGTGGTATTGAAAACTCTGAAGAGCGTTATAGTTGTTTTGTAACTCATTTTGAAAATAAAGATCTTGAATGCTATCAAATTCAAGATTCTGAAGAGAGAGACTTTTGTTATAGAGTGTTTGATTGGTATGCTTTAAGTGCTTAGAAATTAATTGTTCTATCTTCTTTAAATCTTCGTCTATACTTTTCTAATTTTTTATAGACTGTTGAGTGTGTTGCACCATCTAAAAGTGCTTCAACAGCATTTCGGGCCATTACAACGTTCTCTGTTAATCCTATTATACTAATGGTTTTTCCATACACTGAGATATTTGTTTCTGTAAGATTTTCTATTATTTCTCTTGATTTTCCTTTTTTACCTATGACTCTTCCTCTAACTCTTTCTAATTGTTTCTTTTTATCAGCAAAATCAGCTAAAGAAATCATTTCCATAATACAATCTTGTTTTAATAATTGTCTTGCTATATCAGGATTAAATCCTCTTCCTATAGCAACTATTATCTCTTTTACAAAGAAAAGTTGTAATGCATCTTCTCCTTTAATAGTTACAATTCCTTCCTTTGAGTCAACATCTATATCTGTTTGTGTAGATTCTTCTAGTTCTTTTTTGGTTTCGCCTTTTTTCCCAATTAGAACTGCGACTCTTGCTTTAGGAATCTTCAGCTCGTGTAAATACTCTTCCATTTTTTTGAAGAAATAGACTGTCTATAAAAACTTTATTGCCTTTAGTTCTTTCTCAACATCTTCTTTTTTCATAATTTTTGAGAAATATCGAGAAATGTTTTTTATATCTCTATCCATTAACTGCTTTGAATGAGGGCTTCTTGTTAGTGTTCCTTGAGAAAAATCTATGAAAACAGGTTTTTCATTATAATTTAAAATGTTAAACTCAGATAAATCTCCATGCACTAATCCTTGAACCCATAGTTTATTCATATTTTGAATAACCTCTTTTAAAAATTTTTTAGGGTTCTTGGGAGGATCATCTTTGAGCATTGGCGCTGGATCTCCAATCATTTCTAAAACTAGAATATTATTTTTAAAAGTTATAGGGTTTGGAACTCGAATGCATTCTCTTGCAATCATCAAGTTCTTGTATTCTCTCTGTGTCCATGAAAAAATTATTTCTCTTTGTTGTTTTTTTAGCTTTACATATCTTGGATCTGCAGCAATATATTCATACATTTTGTTAAAATTACAGTTTTCTAAACGATATATTTTAACAATTATAGTTTCGCCTTGTCTTGTACTAGCCGAAAAAACATTTGCTTCTTTTCCTATGTGAATAGGACTTTCTAGTTCTTCAAAGTGACCTTCAGAACTTAACTTAAATATAGATCTTAGAGAAAATTCTGAGAACACGTTTTTGTAAACTTTCCACTCTTCTTTGTTTTTTGGCATAATAAAAAGAAAAAAAATTAATTAATAAAAATTTTATTGTAAATTTTCACCAGTCACAATTGTTAATCTAGTTGATTTTGCTTTTGAGTCCATTGCTACTAAGAATTTTATGTTACTTCTTTCTGCTGTTGCAACTAAATCTTTATCTATTGGACCGTCTAAAACAACTGCATAAACACCTGTTCTTAAGCTTTTGATTGTTCCTTGTAGTTCTGAAACTGGAACTTTTCCAAGAATATTTAATCCTTCATCTAGAACATATGCTCCTCTTGTACCAATTAAATCTTCTAACATATCATTAAAAGATTTTTTTTCTTCATCTTTTAATTTAGTTTTAACTGGAGGGGCAGTTGTTGTTGTTGTGGTTCTTGTTTCTGTTCTTACTGGTGCTTTTTTATCGTCTTTTTTGTAATTATTGTTGTCTCTTTTATCATTTCTCACGTAATTATCATTTCTTGCATGATTAATTTGAACTGACGGTTTTGCACTAGTAGTTAAATCTTCCATTTTAGCTTGTTCTGAAGCAATTCTTCCTCTTAAAGCTTTATGGATTTCTTTTTTAGTTATTTCTTCAACTTCTTTTCCATCTGGAGCTTTTGTTACGAAATCTATTTCTGCAACGGCCATTAATTCTTTAATAATTAAATCTCCACCTCTATCTCCATCAACGAATACAGTAACAATTTTTCTTTTGCATAGTTCTGCAATTGTTTCTGGAACGCTAGTTCCATTTATTGCAACAGCGTTTTTAAATCCATGTTTTAATAAATTTAAAACATCTGCTCTTCCTTCAACGATTATAATTTCATCGCTTTCTTCAACTGAAGGTCCTGCAGGTAATCTTTCTGTTCCGTATTCTTGGATTTCCATTACTCTAACTGCATATGAAACTTCATCTGCTAGTTCTTGACTATCAGGAAGTACGCCGTCCATCATAGCTCTCAGAAGTTCTTTTGCTCTTTCAATTACTTGTTGTCTTTTTGAGATTCTAACATCTTCTATTCCTTGAACTCTGATTTTTGCGTTACAAGGACCAATTCTTTGAATTATTTCTAGCGCAGCTCCAACAATTGAAGTTTCTGCTTTATCTAATGATGATGGAATAATTATTTCACCAGTTGTTTTTCCACTTTTAGTTTCTACATTTACTTCTATTCGCCCAATTCTTCCAGATCTTTGAAGTTCTCTAAGTTCTAAATCTGCACCCAGAAGTCCTTCTGTTTGCCCGAATATAGCCCCTATTACGTCAGGTTTATCGACTATTCCTTCGATTTGGATTGTTGCTTGAATAATATATTTTGAAGATACTTGTGCTATCTTTGCCATTTTTTTTACCTCCTTTAATCAATCAATATACCTTTAGAACAAGCTGACTCTAATCTTCTTGAGTCCTATTAAAACAATTGTGATTCAAGTGAAAATGATGAACTTGTTCTCGATGATTTGATGATTATGATTTATTTTTTTTAAAGTGTGTTGATGCCCGAGGCACTAACCCCCAGTTTCATAGTCTGACGATCGTCGCGCTCGAATGGGTACTCTCGGTGTCGGGCTGAGTTATGTAAGGGTGTCTTAGTCTCATCGTTGAACAAACGTTCTACTTGAAAAAGGACCCGTTTACACTCTTTTTAGGAATTAAACGCCATTTATAAACATATTGTTTTTATAAATGACAGCCTGTTAAAGTGGCTAATTTTTCTAAAGTTTGCTCTCCAGTGTATTGCTGGTTATTAATTACCCATGTTGGATAGCCTTGAATTCCTGCATTTGTACAAGCTTCGTTTTGTCCATCTTGATTTTCAATTGCACATTCAACATATGGGATGTATTCTACAGCATCTCCAAATAGTTCTTTTTGTGCATTACAATGGCTACACCAATATGCTCCATACATTTTAGCTCCACTATCAGTTATACATTGTGCAAATCCTGCTAAATCTGTTTCTTCTTGATTATTTGTGTTCTCAGGAATATTTGGTTCTTCAGCTGCGTTTCCACCACAAATTTCTGCGCCAGGTGTTTCCAAACAGTTTATTATATTTGAGTTGTCTATTTCATTTTGCAAATAATCTTGTAAAACTTGGTCTTTTTTAGCAACATACAAATTTGTGTTTATTTGACTTCTCACTTCTTCAAGTGTGAATGTTCTTTCAGCTGTTTTTTCTATTGTATAAACTAAGTGATATCCGAAGACAGTTTTTGCTATGCTTGCTGTTCCTGGTTCATTTGCAAAGGCTGCATCTTTGTATTCTTGTACAAAATTTGAGTCTCTAGTAAATGCAGGGTATTCTCCACAAGTTTCTAAACTTCCAGGATCTTCGCTGTAAGTGGTCACTAATTCACAAAATTTATCGTTGTCTGCTTCAAATGTTTCTTGAATTTGTGTTATTAGTGCAAGTGCTTCTTCATCTGTTCTGCTATCATCAACTGATACTAAGATATGTCTTGCTAAAACAGTTTCAGGTACAGTGGAAGGATTTGATTGATAAAACGCAAGAATTTCTTCTTCTGACACAGTTATTTCATTGAAAACATTTTCATCTAAAAATTGTATTAGAATTAATTGTTTTTGTATTTGTGCCTTTACTTCGTCCATTGTTATTCCTTGGCCTTCTAAGCTTGCTTCAAACTGTGATAATGTTATACCATTACTGTCTAGAATTTTTGTTATTTCTGCTATTACTTCTTCATCAGAAACAGTTATTCCTGCTTCATCTGCGTGTATTAGCAATATTTTTTGTTCTATTAATCTTGCCAGTAATTGTGCTTTTATATCGTCCGGATTGGTTTCTGGAGTTACAAATGATTCAATTTTTGCGTATTCAGAATTTAATTCTTCGTTATATATTGGTTCTCCATTAACCATTGCTGCAATGTTAGCTTGTTCCATCCCGTTATCTTGTCCAACGTTGGAAAATATAACTATTAATATTGCTGCTATAACTAATATTAATAATCCAACATATGTTGTGGAATGATTTTGTTGTTTTTCTACCTTGCTTGGTTTAGCAACTTGTTTCTTTGTATTAGAAGTTTTTGTTGTATTTGTTTTTTTCTTTACTTGTTTTTTTGGCATGCAATCACCTACTTTTGTTTTCTCACCTAAATTTTCCCCTGTTTTAGTTTAACCTTGTTTTATATAAAGGTTTTTATTAGTTTTAATTGACACTGCTTAGTTTACATAAATATTTATATTAGATAACCCAAATTATTGTTTATAATGTATGACATAGTTATTGGTCGTAATGAGGTAGATCAAGAAAAATTTGGTGATAAAGGAACTATCTTACTTGGTAAACATTATGTTAAGATGGGTCGAACTAGTTCTTTAGCTAATAAAATAATGCTTGATATGATTCGTTCTCATGTAGTTTTTATATGTGGTAAAAGAGGTAGTGGTAAATCTTATACTATGGGTGTTATAGCTGAGGGAGTTGCAGATCTTCCTTTTGAAATCAAACAAAATATTTCAATTATTATGCTTGATACAATGGGCATTTATTGGACTATGAAATATCCTAATAAAAAAGATAAAGATATTTTACGTGAATGGGATCTTAAATCAAAAGGTTTAGATGTTAAAATTTATACTCCTGCAGGTTATTATGAGGATTATAAGAAAAAAGGCATTCCAACTGATGCGCCTTTTTCTGTTAGGCCTTCTGAACTTGATGCTAATGATTGGAGTCTTACTTTCGGTATAGATTCTCATGATGCAATTGGTGTTTTAATTGAAAGAATTATTTATGATTTAAAAGAAAAAAATTCTGATTATGATATAGATACTATAATCAAAGCTATTGATTTAGATAAAGATTCTGAAAAAAGTGTTAAGAATGCTGCTAAAAATCAATTTCTTAATGCTAAAAATTGGGGTGTTTTTGATAAAGAAGGAACTCCTTTGAGAGATTTGGCTAAAGGCGGACAAGTGACTGTTTTAGATGTTTCTTGTTATGCAACTATGCCTGGTTCTTGGAATATTAAAAATTTAGTTATGGGTTTAATTTCTCAGAAGCTTTTTGTTGAGAGAATGGTTGCTAGAAAAGATGAGGAGTATCAAGAGATTCATAAATCAGTCAATTTTTTTGGCGATGAAGCTGTTAAAAAACAAGATTTTCCTCTTGTATGGTTAGTTATTGATGAAGCACATGAATTCTTGCCTGTGACTGGTAAAACTATGGCCACTGACCCTTTAGTTACAATTCTTAGAGAGGGTCGACAACCAGGTATTTCACTTATTCTTGCAACTCAACAACCGGGGAAGATTCATACTGATGTGTTAACTCAAGCAGACACTGTTATTGCTCATAGAATAACTGCTAAAATGGATACTGAAGCTCTTGGTATGTTAATGCAATCTTATATGCGTGAAGGTTTAGATATTCAACTTGATAATCTTCCAAGGCTGAAAGGTGCAGCAATTATTTTTGATGATACAAATGAAAAAATGTATCCTATGAGGATTCGTCCAAGATTTACTTGGCATGGCGGTTCTGCACCTTCTGCTTTACATGAAAAAGAGAATGTTTTTGAGGATTAGAAATGCATTATAGAGAATATATTAAGGCCACAGGCATAAACTTATTATTTACATTTGCAATTTTTATTTATTATCCTGTTCTTTCACCTTATATTAAAAGTGTTGGTTTAGATAATTTTCAGTTAGCATTAATTTTTTCTATTCTTCCTTTGGTAACTATTTTTTCTTCTCCAATTATGGGTCGTTTATCTGATAATGTTGGTAGATCTAGAGTAATCATTTTTGGTTTAATAATAGAAATTATTTCTATGATACTTTATCTTATTGGTTCTAGTTGGATTTTATTTGCTATTGCAAGAGTTTTGGATGCTATTGCTTTCGCGGCCGTAACTTTAATTGCTATTGCTAAGATTGAAGATTCTTTGTCTAATAAAGAGAGAGGTAAATTTGCTGGTTGGAGTCTTAGTTTAGCTCAAATTGGTGCTTTAGTTGGTCCTGTTGTTGGAGGATTATTAGCAGATATGTTTTTTATCAAGGCACCTTTTATTTTATCATCTTTTATTTTATTGATTTTGGCATTTTTATTAGTTTTTAGAACAAAGAAAAACGATTCTAAAATTGAAAAAAAGAATTTTAATATCATAGATGAACTTAAACTTTTTTTATCTATTAGACCATTGAAGGGTATGGCAATTCTTGGAATGGTGATGCACGCAACTAATCCTGCAATGAAAGTTTTTATTCCTTTATTTATAATTGAAACTTTTAATTTAAGTTATAGTTATGTTGGGATAGCAATTTTCTTTTTAGGTTTAGCGCATTTGTTTCAGTTTTTATTTGGTGGTTTAAGTGATCGTTTTGGAAGATCTACTATGGTGTTGTTTGGATGTTCAGTATTTGCTTTTTTTATGTTTTTTTTAGGTGTCACGTCCTCTTTTTGGATTTTATTAGTGCTTTTATTTTTTCAAGGAATCGGAGGCGCTATTTGGAACGTTTCTGCTTGGAGCTTAATGTCTGATGTCGGTGAGAAGATTGGTAAAGAAGGAGAAGTTGTTGGTTCCTATATGTCCTTGGCCAAGATTGGAGGATTTGTTAGTTTTTTGATTAGTGGTTTAATTGTTGAGTTATTTGGTATGAGAATTTTATTCATGGTTAATGGTTGTTTAATTGCAGGCGGGATTCTTTTAGCTTCATTTTATCTTTATTCAAGGGTTATTCCGGTTGTTGATTCTAAAACTTTTTAAATAAAAACATCTTTTATGTGTTTATGGTTTTTTCAAAATCTTTTCCAAGAACAGTTGATAAATCTAGTTATCCTAGTTGGGAAGAGGTTTATCTTTCTAGTGAAGAAGAGAAGGCTGTCGAAAAAAAATGTCGAGATAGAAATGTTGTTTTAATGCAAGATTGTGTTGAAGATGCTAAAAAGATTTTTTTTGAAAGAAATTTAAAAGATTTTCAGTCAGACATTGTTTCTGTCGCAATAGCATTATTTGAAAAAAGAGCGAGTCATGAAATATTCTGGAAGGAAAGTAAGGCAAAAGAAACGTTTGATGCTCTTTTTAACAAAAAATAATTTGTGTGTGCTGTTTATAATAATCTTTTTTCAACTACTTTTTTTTCTAACTTTTCAATTTTTAAATCTCCTTTTTCTAAATGCCAGAGTGTTGCTTTTAAAAAATAAAATATTGATCTGCAAATATCTGTTTGAGTTATTATTCCAAGTAATTTATTTTCTTCAGCGACAGGCAATCTTCTAACATTATCCATAATCATTATTCTGTTTGCATCAAATATATTCAAATCTTTATTTACAACCATCACTGGAGAGATCATTATATCCTCAACTTTTTTTGAATTACATTTTTCAGTATCATAAACAATTTGGTCAACAACGTCATATTCTGTGATTATTCCAAGAAGTAAATCTTCTTTCATAATAATTATTGAACCAATATTTTTGTTAGCCATTTGATTTTTTGCTTCAGAAAAAGTTGCTCCTTCGTTAATTTTTTCAATATTTTTTGTCATAATTTTATCAATTAATAATAAATCACTAGTTTTTATTGTCAGTGTTTCAAAGAATTTATCAAATAGTCTGACAAAATCTGTTTGAGTAACTATTCCAACTATTTCTCTGTTTTTTGCAACTACAAGTTTTCTAAAATTATTTTTAACAAGCATAGTTATTGCTTGATCAATAGTTGTTTCTGGAGAAATGGTTATTAGTTTTGAAGACATTAAATTGCTAACATTTAATTCAGTAAGTTTCTTTTTATCGAGAGGGGCTTTTTTTAAGAAGTCTCTTTCAGTTAAAACTGCCACTGGCACTTCTCCATCTTTTACTAATACACAAGAAACTTTTTCACCAACAATTATATCTGCTGCATGCATCAGGGCATCGTTTTTTTGAACAGAAATAACATATTTAGACATTATATTTTCTACAGGAGTGTTTAAAATTTCAAGTATTGATTTCTTGAGATTATCTTCTACTTTATTTTTTGATCCAAAAAAACCCATTTTATTTCTTTTTTTTATAATGGTCTTTTTCATGAATAGCTAATCCATCTAAGAAATCATGATCTAAAGATGATTGACTCATACTTATAACTGTTGAAATGAATATGAGTACAAAAACTATTATGAAAGCCCATGCCCACGTAACAACGTTCATATTTTCATGAGCTATAAAGAACGCACTAATTATAAATCCAAACATTGATACTAGCATCATACTGCTAGATAAAGGAGCAATTTTAAACATATGACCACCTCTTTTTATTATTGTTTTGTTTATTGCTTATTTATATTTTATTATTTAAATAGGAACGCATTAATTTGTTTATGCGCGTGTATTCTTGCTTTTTGATGTTTTTCAAGTAATAAGTTTATTTTATCAACAAGTATTTGTTTTAATTCTCCTGATAATAATTTTCCTGATTTATAATCTTTGTAAATTAGTTCTAATTTCGCATCATCTTCCTCAAAAAATGTTAGCCATTGATAGCTTACATCTATATTAGGGTTTCCACCTAGTTTTCTATGTTCTTCAAGTGTTGCTTGTCCACCTGAAAAGGCGTATTTCATTATTTTTGTTCTGACAGTTTTAGGATCATCTGTTGTGAATATGGTTGCATTGTTTCCTGAGCTAGTCGACATTTTCCCATCGCTTTCCATTCCTGCCAATCCTGGTAAGAATCTGCACTGTATTGATGCAGGTTTATAATAACCAAGTTTTGGTATAACATCTCTTGAAACTCTGAAATGAGGGTCTTGATCTATTGCATGTGGAATTAAACAAGGAACATTTTTTCCTGCAAGAACAGAAGGAATTATTGCGGGTGCTGCTTGCATTGCAGTATAAAATATTGCTCCAATATTTGTTTCATTTGTAAAACCAAACGCGGATTTTGCAGTTGAAAAAGTTATTTTTTTAGCTACTTTTAAAGCTTCTTTGTACATTATGTTTGCATGTTTTGTATCAACTAAGAAATGTGTTTTTTTTGGATCAAAATCAAGCGCGATAACATCAAGCATATTATCTTGAGTGTATTTTTCTGTGTCATCCAGAGTTATATCTTTTTTGAATAAGAATTTTTCTTCATCAGGAAATTGAAACCATAATTCTACATCAAAAACATCTTGTAACCATTTTGTGAACATCCAAGGAACAATATGACCCATATGAACTCTTCCAGATGGTGCTCTGCCTGTATAAAGAAAAAATTTATTTCCTTTGTCATATTCATCTAATAACCATTTTAAATCTCTGTGAGCAAAGAAAACGCCTCTTTTTAAAAATGGGTGCAAGGAGATGTTTTTCTTTTCACATAATTTTTCAATTCTTTTTATTAAAGTCGCATCTATTTTTTGCACTCCGAATTCTTGAATTAATTTATCATAGTCAATATTTCCTTTGACTTCCCATGGGGTCACAATTGTTTTTGCCACAGTAAAATTCTATTTTCTTAATTATATAAATGTTACTGAAAAATCATAAGCTTTATAAACCACATATCAATATCCATAATTAGGTGGTATTCATGACGATAGTTGGTTTTAGTTTTACAAAAATATTTGCTGAAAAAAGTAATGCTGTTAAAGGCAAAATTAATGTTAGCAATAATGTTACTATTAAGAATGTTTCAGAATCAAAAATAGTTTTTGATCCGGCAAAAAAAGCTTTAAAATTTGAATTTCTTTACACTTCAAAATATGAACCTGAAGTTGGAATAATAGAACTTGGTGGAGAACTAGTTTATCTTGCAGAAGAAGCTGATGCTAAAACTATTTTGAATTCCTGGAAAAAAGATAAAAAAGTTTCAGGAGACATGATGAAAGGTGTGATGAATAATATTCTTGCAAAATGCAATGTTGAATCTATCATATTAAGTCGAGATATCAATTTACCAGCACCAATTCCTTTACCAAAACTTAATTAATTTTAGTTTTAAAAAACTGTTCATGAGGTAGATTAAAATTACTGAGAATATAAAACTTAAAGTTGCTGAAGCAATACAAGATGATGTTAACAAAGGAATTGTTAGGATTGACAGTACTTTCTTAAGAGAGTTAGATATTAGACCAGGTAACATTGTTGAGATTCAAGGCGAGAGATTAACTGTCGCTATTGCAGATAGATCTTTACCTGGAGATATGGGCCTTAATATTATTCGTATGGATGGTTTGATTAGAAGAAATGCCAAAACTACTATTGGTGAAATGGTTGATATTAAAAAAGCTGATGTTAAAGAAGCAAAAAAAGTAGTTATTGCTCCTGCTCGAAAAGGAGTTATGATAAAAGCTAGTCCTGAAGTTTTCAAGCAAGGACTTCTTGGAAGAGCTGTTATAAAGGGAGATATTGTTTCTCTTGGTGGAACTAAAAGAAGAAAAAATACTATGGCTGGAAGTCCTTTCTTTGAAGAAATGTTTTCTATGCTTGATGATACTATGACTGGTTTTGGTCTTGGAGATTTAAAATTCATAGTTGTTGATGCTCAACCAAAACAAGCTGTTTTAATAACTGAGAGAACTGTGATTAATTATAATCCTGAAGCAGTTGAAGTTTCTGAAGATAAAATAATTGATGTTACTTATGAAGATGTTGGTGGACTAGAATCTGAAATTAAAAAAGTCAGAGAAATGGTTGAATTGCCTTTAAAACATCCTGAAGTGTTCGAAAGATTAGGCATTGATCCTCCTAAAGGAGTTCTTTTACATGGTCCGCCTGGTACTGGTAAAACTTTATTGGCTAAGGCTGTTGCTAATGAAACAAATGCGAATTTTATATTAATTAATGGACCTGAAATTATGAGTAAATATTATGGTCAAAGTGAAGAAAATTTACGAAAGAAATTTGAAGAAGCTGAAAAAAATGCTCCAAGTATTATTTTTATTGATGAAATAGATGCAATTGCTTCTAAAAGAGAAGAAAGTAAAGGAGAAGTTGAGCGAAGAGTTGTTGCTCAAATGCTTGCTTTGATGGACGGTCTTAAGTCAAGAGGAAAAGTAGTTGTTATCGCAGCCACGAACATTCCAAATTCTTTAGATCCTGCTCTTAGAAGACCTGGTAGATTTGATAGAGAAATGGATATTGGAGTTCCTCAAAAAGAAGGCAGATTAGATATTTTAAAAATTCATACTAGAAATATGCCTCTTGATAAAACTGTTAATCTAAAAAGATTGGCAGAAGTTACTCACGGATTTGTGGGTGCTGATTTAGCTTCTTTAGCTAAAGAGGCTGCAATGATAGTTCTTAGAAGAATTCTTCCTGATTTAAAACTTGACAAAGAAGAAGTTATTCCTACGGAAATCCTTGAAAAATTACAATTAACTCAAGATGATTTCAAACAAGCTTTGAGAGTTGTTAGACCTTCAGCTATGAGAGAGGTTCTTGTTGAAATTCCTAATGTTAAATGGAAAGATATTGGTGGTTTAGAAGATGTTCGTCAAGAATTAATTGAAGCCGTTGAATGGCCTTTGAAAAAAGCAGAAGCATTTTCTAGATTGGGAATCAGACCTCCTAGAGGAATTTTGCTTTATGGAGCACCTGGTACTGGTAAAACTTTGATGGCTAAGGCTGTTGCTAATGAATCAGAATCAAACTTTATTCTTGTTAAAGGCCCAGAACTTTTGAGTAAGTGGGTTGGTGAAAGTGAGAAAGCTGTCAGAAAAATATTTGAGAAAGCAAGACAAACTGCTCCAACAATTATTTTCTTTGATGAAATAGATGCTATGGCTCACAGAAGAAATGATAGTGCAGATTCAAAAGTTAATGAGCGAGTTGTTAATCAGCTTTTAACTGAAATGGATGGTTTAGAAGAATTAAATGATGTGGTTGTTATTGCTGCAACAAACAGACCTGATATGCTTGACACTGCTCTTTTAAGACCTGGCAGATTCGATAGAATCGTTTTAACTCCTGTTCCTGAAGTTAAAGGAAGAGAACTAATTTTCAAAATTCATACTAAAGGTATGCCTTTAGAAAAAGATGTTGATCTAAAAAAATTAGCTGATAGAACTCAGAATTATGTTGGCGCAGATATTGAAGCTATTTGTAGGGAAGCAGCCATCATGGCTTTAAGAAATGATATGAAGGCTAAAACAGTTAGAATGGAGTTCTTTGATGAAGCGATGAAAAAAGTTAGACCTTCTGTGACAAAGGAAATTGACGAAGCTTATAAAAATTTAAAAGATAAATTTTCAAGTGCTAGAGCAAAAAGCATGCAGGATGATAAGCCAAGTTATTATGGTTAAACTTCAAAAATTTTATAAACTTCTTTCTTTATTCTTTTATGCATGGTTAATGCAGGGGATAAAGTTAAACTATTCTATGAGAATGAAATCTTTGAAGGAGTTTTAATGCCTGAAGAAGATAAGGGTTTTGTTTTTATTAAACTTACAAGTGGATATAATGTTGGTTTAAAGAGTTCTAAAGTTAAAAAAATCGAATTAGTGAAGAAAAAATCTGATGTTAAACAGTCTGTCAAAAGCGTAGTTACAAAAAAGAATATTCCTAATATTTCAATTCTCAATACTGGTGGAACTATTACTTCTAAAGTTGATTATTCTACTGGTGCTGTAACTGCCAAATTCACTCCTGAAGAAGTTCTTGAATTATTTCCTGATGTTAGAAATTTAGCTAATATTGAGGCTGTTAATGTTAGAAATATTATGAGCGATAATATGCGTTTTGATCATTATAATTTAATGGCTCGAGCTGTTGAAAAAGAAATAAAAAAAGGGGTTGATGGGATCATAATAACTCACGGAACAGACACCATGCATTATTCTTCTGCTGCTTTGAGTTTTGTTCTTGAAAATGTTGCTGTCCCAGTTGTTTTTGTTGGCAGTCAAAGAAGTAGTGATAGGCCTAGTACTGATGCGCTTGTTAATTTGGTGTCTGCAACAATGTTTATTACTCAAACAAATTATAAAGGAGTTTTTCTTTGTATGCATGAAAATAATAGTGATCATACTTGTATGGTTATGCCAGGTACAAAAGTTAGAAAGATGCATACTTCTAGAAGAGATGCTTTTAGACCAATAAATACTTCTCCTGTTGCAATAATTGATTATGAAAAAAAGTCATTAAAAAAAATCGCTAAAGAATGTTCTCCAGAAGGAAAATTTTCTTTAAAATTATTTGATCCAAAACTTAAAATTGGTTATTTTAAGTTTCATACTCATTCATTTGCTGAGGAATTAAAACCTTATGAAACATTTGATGCTTTGCTTTTAGAGGCTTTTGCTCTTGGTCAAGCTCAGATAATAAAACAAGATGAATTTATGTCTGAAAATATTAAAATTTACAACCTTTTAAAATCATTAACTGCTAAGATTCCTGTCGCAGTAGCCAGTCAATGTTTATATGGCAGAGTTGATATGAATGTTTATTCTGAAGGAAGAGAATTGCAAAAGTTAGGTGTGATTGGAAATTACACTGATATGGTTCCTGAAACTGCTTTTATTAAACTTGCATGGCTTATGAGTAATCATAAAAAAGAAGTTAAGGACTTATATTCTAAAAACTTAAGAGGAGAGATTTCTGAACGAAGTGAGAAAGAAGGTTTCTTAAGATGATGCAGAGAGTTTCTGCTCTGATAATTAAAGATAAAAAACTTTTACTAGTTTCTGCAGAAAGACACAATATTTTTTGGACTCCTGGCGGGAGACTAGATAAAGGAGAATCGTTGGAAGATGGTTTAAAAAGAGAATTAAAAGAAGAGCTTTCTATTGAACTAATATCTGCAGATAAATATTTTGAATGCGATTATTTAAGGGAGGATATTAAAATTATGAATCATGAAACAAGTTATTTTGTCGAATTTAAAGGTTCAATAAAACCAAGTCTAGAAGTTGATAAGATTATTTGGATTTCAAAAAATGATTTTGAAATGAATAAATTTAATCTTACTAAAGATGCAATTAATATTATTAAAAAACTTATACATGATAATTATTTGTAAATCTAATTTTTATTAAAGTGTTATCGTAACATTTAAATTACTTGTTTCTTTTTCTATTTTTATGAATTACAAAGAGCTTGGTTTCAAATGTGGTATTGAAATACACCAACAACTTGAAGGTAAAAAGTTGTTTTGTAATTGTCCAACTGAAATTAGAAAAGATAAACCTGATTTTTCTTTTGATAGAAGGCTTAGAGCAAGTTCCGGAGAGTCTGGAAAAATAGATGTTGCTGCTGCAAGTGAACAAAAAAAGAATAAATTGTTTACTTATCTTGGTTATAATGATACTACTTGTCTTGTTGAGATGGATGAAGAGCCTCCAGGTAAAATAAATGAAACTGCTCTTAATGCAGCTTTTCAAGTTGCACGTATGCTTAATTGTAAGACAACTGATAAAATTCAATTTATGAGAAAAACCGTTATTGATGGTTCAAATACTTCTGGTTTTCAAAGAACCGCTATAATTGGGAGAAAAGGTTTTATTGAAGTTGATGGTAAAAAAATTGGTATTGCAGGAGTCTTTTTAGAAGAAGAAGCTTGTCAGATAATTAGTAGAACAAAAGATCATGATACTTATAATCTTTCAAGATTAGGAATGCCTCTTTTAGAAATTGCAACTGATCCAGATATAAGTTCTCCTGAAGAATGTAAATTAGTTGCTGCAAAAATTGGTATGGTTCTTAGAAGTACAGGTACTTGTAGAAGAGGAATTGGAAGTATTAGACAAGATGTAAATGTTTCAATTAAAGGAAGTGCTCGAGTTGAAATTAAAGGTTTTCAAGATTTAAAGAGTATTCCAAAAGTTGTTGAAAATGAAGTTATAAGACATCAGAAAATACTTGCAAAAGGCGAGAAAATGCAAAATGAAGTAAGAAAAGCAGAGCCTGATTTTTCAAGCACTTTTTTAAGGTTGATGCCTGGTGCAGCGAGAATGTATCCTGAAACAGATATTCCAACAATTATCCCTGAAAATTTTAAGTTTGAAAAAATAGAAACAATTGATGATAAAATAAATAGATACAAAAAAAATTTTAAACTTAATGATGACTTCGCTAAACTAGCTGTTAAATATGAAGATAAAGAAAGTTTTTCTCTAGAGAATTTATTCAAGAAATATGATTCTAAATTAGTAGTTGAATTTTTCACAGTTATTCCAAAGGAGCTAAAGACAAGATTTGATATTGAATTTGATCCAAAAAAATTAGCTGAAGAAGTTATATCAAAAGTTTCTGATGGTAGTTTGCCAAAAGGTTCTATTATCGATTTATTAGCTGATTATGATAAAACTAAAAAACTAAATTTTGACAAGTTTAAGGGTGTTTCTTCAAATGACTTGGAAAAAGAAATTAAAGCAATTGTTGACAAAAATAAAGGTGCTTCAATAGGTGCTTTGATGGGTATAGTCATGGCTAAATTTCAAGGAAAAGTCGATGGAAAAATAGCTATGGAACTTCTGAAGAAGTATGTTTAGTAAAAACTTTTTAAATCATCTTTGAATCTTCTTTTCTTATGAAGCTTAAACAGTTACCTGAAGATTTTTTTGTACGAGAGATTCCTGCTTTTGTTGAAGGAGAAGGAACAAATTCTATTTTTCTTCTTAGAAAAAAGAATTATACTACTGAGAAGGCTGTTCAGACTATTGCAGATAGTTTTAATATTAAACGAAACAGAATTGGGTATGCTGGCTTAAAGGATAAATATGCTATTACAGAACAGTTTATTTCAATTAAAATGTTTAGCCCTAAAAAAATAGATTCTTTTTCTTTGAAAGACATTGATTTAGAATTTGTTGGATTTTCTAAAAATCCTATTTCAATAGGTCTTTTAAAAGGTAACTTTTTTGAAATAACAATCAGAGATCTTGGTGATAATGCTCATGTTCAGACGTCTATGCTTTTAAAGAATTTTTTTGATGAACAAAGATTCTCAAATAATAATGCTGAAATCGGTAGAGCGATTGTTAAAAAGAATTTTAAAAAAGCAGTAGAGATATTGTTAGAGAATACTGGCGATTATGAATCTGTTGTAAAAGCTTTTTTAGATAGAAGCCCTAATAATTATGTTGGTGCAATATCTTGTGTTCCAAAAAAAATCCTTATATTGTTTATTCATGCTTATCAAAGTTATATTTTTAATGAAACTATAAGTAAAATTAATTTTTCTGAAAACAAAAAAATTCCTTTAGTTGGATTTGGTACTGATTATGAAGATGAGTTTGTTAAAAATATAGTTCAAGATTTATTGCTTAAAGAGGGTGTTTCTGAAAGAGATTTTTTAATACCTCAAATTCCTGATATTAGTTCTGCAGGTGGTGAAAGAAATATTTATGTTCTTCCTGAAAATTTAGAGATTGGATTGTTTGAAGATGATGATTTAAATAAAAATAAGAAAAAATTAAGTGTTAGCTTTTCCCTTCCTAAAGGTGCATATGCTACAAATGTTGTTAAACAAATTATTCTTGAATAGATTTTAAAATTTCAACAATGTCTTCAAAAACCTTTTCAATTGCTTGCTCTCCATTTATGCTAAGTAAAAGTCCTTTTGTTTTATAATAATCTAAAAGAGGAGCTGTTTGATTGGTATATGCTTCTAATCTTACTTTAACTGCTTCAGGTTTATCATCTTCTCTAGTAATTAATTTTCCTTCGCATTTATCACATATTCCTTCAACTTTTGGTTTGATATAAATTGTGTTGAAGTCTGCTTTGCAATTCATACAAACTCTTCTGCTTGACACTCTTGTTATAATTGATTCTTCTGAAACTTCTAAACTTATTACTCCATTAATTTTGTATGGTAATTCTGCAAGAAAATCTGCTTGGTTAACTGTTCTTGGATATCCATCTAATACAAATCCTTCTTTACAATCTTCTTCTTGAAGTCTATTTTTAACCATGTTATTAGTTATATCGTCTGGAACTAAGTTTCCGTCATTAATTATTGCAGCAGCAATTTTTCCTAATTCAGTTTCTTCACTAATATTTTTTCTGAATATTTCTCCTGTTGAAATTGCAGGGATTTTTAGGTGTGCAGCAATCTTTTTTGCTTGTGTTCCTTTTCCGCTTGCAGGCGGTCCATACATAATTAATTTCATAATTGCTTCACCTCATCCAAAATAGCTTAATTCTAATTTTATTTTTTTGTCGTGACTCCAGAAAGTTTTTATTTTTTCTAGTAAATCTTTTATTGGGGGTTTTAAGCTGTTCCATTCAATAAATAATTCTTTTACAAATAAAGCATATTTTTCTTCTTCATAATTTATTTCTAAACTTAGAAATTCTCTTTCTCTGAAAATTAGTTGTCTGTATATTTTTAAGATTGTTTTTTTATCTTCATCTTCTAGTTGACTTGATTCATGTAATGTGCTTAATTTTCCTTCTGGATGTAATTCTTCTTCCATTAAGTTTGAAAAAACACCTATTTTTTCACACATTCTTCTAGAGATTGATTTTAGTAAAAATTTTTCTTGTTCAATTTCTTCTAAATTAAAATTTTCATTGAGTTCAGAAAAATCTGGGAGGTCATATTTTTTTTTTAGTTTATTATATTCTTCTTTCATTTCATTTTTGAAATTTGTTTTGTTTTTAATAGTTTTCCTTTCATTCAATCATACCAAAACATTTATATACTACGTATGTCAGTTTAATAGGGTGCTAAAAAACTACGTGTGTCATTTTTAACTTATAAAACACGTTAAAAAAGTACTGATAACCCACAAATAACATACAAATACAACACAGAGAATGCAGAAATTACCTAAATCGCAAAAAGACATAGAAATAATAAATGTCAGAGTGCCAAAAGAAATTCTATCTATTTTAGATTCACTAGTTAAAAAAAATATCTATACCTCTAGATCTGAGGCTATAAGAGAGTTTTCCCGCGAATACGTACTAGAACAAAGATTACAAAACAGAAATTAAACAAAAAACAGAGACCAAAGCAGAGATTGGCTTGGATGACACCAGGATGACAGATATAGTAGTTAGCGTAAGAATGCCTTCTTCTCTAGTTAGAGAACTCCGATCTTTAGCCGAAACAAATCATTTCAAAGATCTTTCTGAAGAAGTACGTTCTGTAATACGTGCTAAATGTTTACATTACGCAGAGCCATATTCATCTGAATTAAAAAAATTACGTGAAGAGTTATCCGAACAGTTCGCAATAAAAAAAGATCTTGAGCATAAAAAGAAGCTCATGGATGATTTAAAAAATATCTTGGAGCAAATGAAAGATGCGTCATAAAATACTACTAGGATTTGGAATATTGCTGTTCTTAGTATTTATAGGAACTATATCTTCAACAATAACTGATATTGGTCCTGATAATGACGCTTGGTTGTCAAGTTCAAACGCGAGTTTTACTTTTACTTTATCTAATAATACCAATGCTACTTGTAGTTTAGTGATTAATGATCAGGTCCAAACAACTTTTCAAGCCAACACTACTAATATATTGACAAGAACTTTATTAGAAGGAGAGCATTCTTGGTATGCAAATTGCACCCAGGATGAACAGTCAGAATCTTTTGCACAAAGAACTTTGTATTTGGATTTAACTGCTCCCACGATTGAAATTATATCTCCTACTAATAATTCAAATCACACAGAAATAAACAATGTTAGTTTTAGGCCTTCAGATAATTTAGCTCTGAATATTAGTTGTGAATTAAATTTAAACAATTCAATTCAAAGTTTGATAGTTTCAAATAATACTTTGACAAATGCATTAATTAATCCTGCTATAGGTTCAAATGATTTTAATATTAATTGTCAAGATTTAGCAGGAAACAATGTTTCTAGTGAAACAAGAACTTTCTATTTAATAAATGAAACTCCTGATTTAGTGGTGGTAGATGATTTTGCATTCAATGTAACTCTTGATAAACAAAGTTATAATATTGGAGAAAGCTCTTTAATGCAAATAAATGCTTACAATGGTTCAAATGTAACTTTGGAAATAGGATATTTGTCTGGAAGTTGGTTTGTAGCTGAATTTGACGATCTTGTTTATTTGTCTGAAGAATATCCTTTAATTGATTCAATGCCTTACACTAATATAACTGGAACATATTTAATAAGAGCTGAAATGGATTCTGTTAATGGAACTGAAACTTACTGGACAAATTTTACTGTAAATAATAATATTGTAATAGTGGTTGATGGAGATTTAAATATTGATGAAGGAGAAAAAACAGAATTAGAAGTGTCTGTCACAGGAGGAATTGCTCCTTATACATATAAATGGATTTTAGATGATGGAACTATAAAGAATCAAAAGAATATCAATTTTACTTATAATAATCCTGGAGACTATAATCAGTTATTATCTGTGACTGATAGTGTTGGCAATGTAAAAAATTTATCTGTCGATTTGAATGTAAGAGAATTATTCAAAGTAGATATTTATGTTCAAGATGTGGCTAGTGGAAATAAAATATCTTCTGCTATAGTTAAACTTAATGGCGTTTCAAAAACAACAAATAATCTTGGTCTTGCTAGTTACTGGATTTCAAAAGGATATTATGATTTAACAGTTTCACATTCAAATTATGATTATTATTTAGAAGATGATTATAGAGTTAGCGATAATGAAACCGAAACAATTCTTTTAAATAAAGTTGATGTTAGTGATCCTGTTATTTCAATGCAATCTCCTAAAGAAGGTGCAGTGATTGAAGGAACTGAATTGAATGTATCCTTTTCTGTTAGCGATGAAGCTGATTATGTTGTGTGCGATGTTTTTGTTAGTGAAGAGAATAGTTGGTTTATAAAAAAGAAAACTATTGAAGTAACAAGTACAGCTATTCAAACAGTTTCAATAAAGAATCTTGATTTTGGTGCTCATTCACTAAAAGTTGAGTGTGAAGATCTGAAAGGTAATGTCGGGGATTCGAGTATAATAAGTTTTGTTCTTGAAAATGTTTCATCTGTTTTAAGTTCAAAAATTGATTCAACTTTAGTTGATGATTTATATTCCATATTAGATTCAATTCCTCAAAAAAATATGCATGAAAAACAAGTAATTGAAGCATTAGAAATTGAGAAAAATATTCAGTTAGCAATCAAAACAGTTGAACGAGGACTAAGAGATTTGGCAAATGTTGATTATAGAAAAGATTTATCTGATGCTGAAAGAAAACTCAAAGAAAAAGAGTGATTGGATAAAATAAATGAAGCTTATTATGCAACTCCTATAGATATAAAAGTTTCAGATTCAAAATCTTTTGTTAAGTATATTAAAGATGAAGACTTAAATTCTTTAATACAGGAATATGCTGTGCTTGAAGGCAGACAAGATTTGAAATCATATCTTGTGGCTGTTAAAGATGCTCAAAAACAAGCAACCATTTCAACAACTGTAAGATATGTTTTGTTAACTTATCGTGAAGGAAGAACACAAGATATAACTTTAGTTGTGAAAACAATTGATTATGTTGATGAAGAAAATAAACCTTTCATATTAGAATTTATACCTAAAGATGTTATTTCTTCATCTGATGATATAGTTATTATAACTAAACATGAAATAATTAAAAAAGATCCAATAATTAAATTTGAAGCTCCAAATTCAATAGCGTATTATGTTGAAGGTAAAAAAAATCTTTCAGATTTTGAATCTGTTGAAACAATAATACTTCCTGATGATTTAATTATAACAAAAAATAAAATAACTGGTTATGCTATAACTGATGTTCAAATGGATGGAACAAAGAGTTTAATAATAATAGTTATATTATTAGTATTAGTGTATATATTTTACAGTGTGGATGTATTTAAAAAACTAAAACTCATCCTTTTTATTTCAATTAAAGGCAAGAAATTTCATAGCATGAAAATGCTTGCAAATGACGCTCTTGATAGTATTGAAGCAGGTGAATTTGAAAATGCATATTTAATTTACAGAGAAATAAAACTTTATTATGATAGATTATCAAATTTAGCCAAAAATGAACTATATGATTCATTAATAGAAATATGTCAAAAATTAGATGCAAGATATGCAATTGATTTAGTTCAATTAATTAATCATAAATTAGATCAGAATTTAAAGAATGAGGCTCAAAGTTTATATCACAAACTTCAAGCAACATATAAAAAATTGAATGATGAAAATAAAACTTTGATTTACAAAGAGATAGAATTAATTTCGTCTAAATTGGAACTATGAAACGAGTTGAATCATTTGCCCGGATAAGTGTATTTGTGTTTTTGCTAGTGTTAGCATTATCAGGAATAATTATGGTTAAAGAATATGTTGGTTGGGCAACTTATCTTGAATCAGAAGGTGGTGCAATTTATGAAGTTATAATAGACTTAAAAAGGCCTGCATTTTTATGGACAGGCGTATATGGTGTTGCTGTAAGAGTTATTGGATATACTAATGGTATAGATTATGAATTAACAGGTGGTGAGACTTTAGAAGCAAACTTGTTATTTGATTGTTTAGAACCTAATATTCAACATGAAGTATATGCTAGTACGGTAGATCCATCTTTAATAGATTTTAATTCTCTTGGGCCTGCGGATGCTTCAGATGTAGATGATTTTTTAGGAATGGGAAGCTTTGATGCTTTAATCCAATATATGTCTGGAACAAGAACTTTTAATAAAAATATTTCAGTTGAATTAGGTGCAGATAATTACACTATTCCTGGAACTTACACTTTTAGACAAGGTGAAAGTATTCCTGCAACATTTGATGTTGGTGTAATGAAAGATGCTAATGGAGTGTTGGTATTTGTTTCTAATATAAATACTAATTTTACATCTGGTTTTAATGGTAGAATTTTTAATTATCAAATGATTTTACCTATTAGAAATAATACTAATGAAGATAAATATTATTTCTTTTCAGATCCATTTGATATTTGTCCTCAAGGAGAAGGAGAATTACCTAATGCAGGAACTGTGGCAGGTTATGTAACAACCGAGTCAGGAATACCTATTTCAAATACTTTAATTGATATTGGTGGTTATACTGCTTTATCTCAATCAAATGGATACTATAATGTTTCTGCTCCCGAGGGGATATATAGAATTTATGCTATTAAAACAGGTTATGCAGTTTATACAAGCAATGTAACTGTTGTTGCTAATGAAACAACTATTCACAACATTATTTTGGTCATACAATCTGATAGTACTTTTACAAATGTGGGGCCTGGAGTAGATGATGGTCCTGGCGAGGATGATCCTGGAGAAGATGTTGGTCCTGGTGAGGCACCTGCAGTTCCTATAGTTGAACAACCAAAAAGAATTGAAGGTACAGATTATATTATTTCTTTAAATGCGATTAATAGGAAATTAAAATTAGGAGAATTTTTACAAGAAGAAGTAAAAGTTTTTAGTTTTAGAGAATCGACAACAGAAGTTTATTTTGAGATAACTGGCGATTTACTAGATTTAGTTAATTTAGATAAAGATAATTTGTTGATTGCACCAAATACGAAAGATCAAGCAACTTTAACAATTTATGGTAGAGGTGATCCTGGATTATATAATGGTTCTATTGAAATATCTGGAGATTTTAATGCGTCTATTCCTATATCAATTGAACTTATGAACAAAGATCAAATTCCTGTTCAAGCTTTGTTAGTTGAATTAGAAACTTCTAGAGAAGAAATTAATCCTGGGGATCAAATAAGAATTAAAACAGATTTGAAAAATTTGTTATCTGATCAGGAATATCCTGTAACTTTATTTTACACTATTCAAGATGAATCAGGCAATAAGACTTATTGGACTCACAGTACAAATGTTTTCTTAAGAACATCTATGTCTCTTCTTAAGACTTTTGAGGCACCTAAAGATATGCCCGAAGGAACTTATATTGTAAGGGTAACTTCAGATTATCTTGGTTTTAGTTCTGGAACAAGTACTGTTTTCAGTGTAAAAACTCCTTTACTTTATAGATTATTATTTGGTTTATTTATTTGGCAATGGTTGTTAATATTATTAGGTTTAATTTTATTGACTGTTGCAGGATTTGTAATTAGAAGAAGAATTGAGGCAAAGAAAAGATTCCATATGAAAGTTGAATATTCTCAACTTCCAAAACCAGGTCCTAGAAGTGGTTGGTGGGGTAAAATAGCTGAAACAGATCATAAAACCTATTTTGATTTAGAACAATTAAAAATTCACACTATTGTAGCAGGAAGTACTGGCGGAGGTAAATCTATTTCTGCACAGGTTATAATAGAAGAATGCTTATTGAAAGATGTTGCAATTATTTGTTTTGATCCAACTGCACAGTGGAGTGGTATGTTAAGACCTTGTAAAGAAAAAGGCATGTTAAAGTATTATCCTGGTTTTAATATGAATCCTAAACAAGCAAAAGCTTTCAATGGAAATGTTAGATTAGTAACCAATCCGAGAGAAGTTGTTGAAATTAAAAAATTCATGAAACCAGGCGAGATTCAAATATTTGCCATGAATAAATTAAATCCAAAAGATATTGATATTTTTGTCGCAAATACTATTAGACAAGTTTTTAGTGAAAATTTCTCTGAAAATCCTGAATTGAGATTAATGCTTGTTTATGATGAGATCCACAGAATTTTGCCTAAGTTTGGTGGAAGTGGAGATGGATTCGTGCAGATTGAAAGGGGCTGCAGGGAATTTAGAAAGTGGGGCCTTGGGATAATGTTGGTATCGCAAGTATTGGCTGACTTCGTAGGTCAGATTAAAGCTAACATCAACACTGAAGTTCAAATGAGAACAAGAGATGAAGGAGATTTGGAGAGAATTAAAACAAAGTATGGAGATAGTGTTCTAAAATCTTTGGTTAAAGCAAGTGTTGGTAGTGGAATGGTTCAAAATGCTGCTTATAATAGGGGTAAACCATACTTCGTAACATTTAGACCTATTTTACATTCAGTTCAAAGATTGACTGATGAAGAACTTGAAACTTATAATAAATATAATGAAGAAATTGATCAGATGGAGTATGAACTTGAACAATTAGAAAAACTTGAATTAGATGTTTTTGATATGAAATTAGAATTAAAATTATCTCTTGATAAAGTTAAATTTGGAAATTTTAATATGGTTGAAGTTTATCTTGAAGGAATCAGACCAAGAATAAAAAAGGAATGGGAAAAACTTGGTAAAATTCCTAAGAAAAAAGAAATAAAAACTGTTTCAGAAGAAGACTTGAAAAGCGCTGTTAAAGCTGCGCAAGCTTCAAGAGAGGATTATGCTGCTAAAGAAAGTGCTAGTAAAGGTCCAGAAGTAAAAACTGCAGAGGATTTTTATCAAAAAGAAGTAAGTCCTGATCACATACTTAATCTTGCAAATGGCATGTTAGTTTTAAGCATGAAAGGTCTTTATGATGAGCTTGCTGCTATGAAACAAAGCGATTTTGATCAGCACGTTAATGAAGATAAAAATGAGTTCGCTGATTGGATTAAGGATGCTGTTGGTGATCAAGAATTAGCTCAAAGATTATCTTTAACTAAAGATAAAAAAGAAATAATGGATTTTATAGATCTTAGAAAGAATAAGAAGAAATTACCTGATTTATCTCCTGATCAAAAAAAGGTTTTAGAAGCTCAAAAATGGTTCGAACCTTCTCAAGAAGTTCCAAAATCTGAAGAAAAAAAAGAGCCTGTAATTAATGAAGAAACTGTTCCAGAAACAAAAGTTGAAGATTCAAAAATTGTTTCATCTATTCCTGTAGAAGAAAAATCTACTGAAGGTTCTGTTGAAGGTTCTGTTGAAAAACAGGGTGTTCAATCACAAACAGATAACAATTGGTCTAAAGAAGATATAAATGCTGAAGCACCTGTTACACAAGAACAATCAGTTGTTAAAGAACCAGAACCTATATTATCTTCGCAGATAACTCCTGATGCGATTAATCAAAAACCGCTAGAAGAAACAGTTGCAGAAGATAAAGTTTTAGAAACAAATAATGTTGACGTTAGTTTAGAAAACTCGGTACATTCTATTGAAGCTTCTCCTGATCAGTATTTTAAATTATCAAATGGTGTTGAAATTAAATCAGTTCTTGATTTAGTTGATAATTTAAGAGCTATGAATTATGATGATTTTAGGAATTATGTTAATGGAGAAAAAAATGATTTTGCATCTTGGATTAGAGGTGTTTTTAATGATGATGAACTTGCAAATAAAATTCAATCCATAACTGAAAAAGAGGCTATGATTGATGCTTTACAAGAAGGATAATATAAAGCTAATATAATTAAGAGGTGAGAAATTGGACGCTAAGGCCAGTGAAGGATTAGATGTAAATGGTGTTGCTAATGAAGAACTTTTTGAATCTATAGATATGAAAGTTCGAGAATTAGAGTTAACTCTATCTTCACTAAGAAAACAGGGCAAGGATCCTTTTATTCCGTCTTTAATGCTTAAAGGTTTGAAACCAAAAATTTTATGGGCTAAAAAAAGTCTTGAAGATAAAGATTTTGAAGTTATTAATTCCGAATTTGAAGATATTGAAAAAGAGATTCAAGATGTTAAAAATGAAACTATTTTGAACATTGCAAATGAGATTAAAGAAAAAATTTCTCAGGATTTAAGTTTTGAAAATAAACTTGTGCCTGAAAATAAAATAGTTGATTCTGCGCAAAAAGCAATTTTGGAAATGGTTCCTGAAGATAATCTTGCAGTGCTTGAACAAATACCTGTTGAAAAAGTTGTTGTAAAAAAAAGGAATGTTCCAATTGTCTTGGCTGATCCTAAGAAATTTTTCTTTTTAAGAAATGGACAGGGTCTTAAATCAATTCAAGATTTATTAGAATCTTTGCCGTCTATGTCTGATGAGGAGTTTAATTTTTTTACGAGAAATTATGATGATGATTTTTCAAATTGGATTCAAGGAGTCTTTTTCATGGATAATTTAGCGAAAGAAATTAAAGGAGTTAAGAATAAACAGAGTATAATAGAGATTTTAAAAAAAGAGGTTGAGAATTAATGGGTTTATTTAGTAAGAAGGGGCCTGAGATTGGTCAAGGTGATGAAAATCCTGCTGAACAAGAAGTAGAAGAAGTTAGTTCTAAGAACGAATCTATTTCTAAAGAGAAAGTGGAAGTTGAGATTGCTAAGCTTCATGGTCAGTTAGATTCCCTTATAGAGATGCGAAAAGCAACTTCTGAACGTTTTGGAATTATCAATGAACAAATTGGTGAACTCAGAGGTATGATTACTAATCTTAACCAACAGTTTTCAAAAGTAGAAGTTGAATCTACTAAGGCAATTGATAAAGTTAATTCTGTTCAGCCTGAAACTTTTAACACTAGTTTAAGAAAAAGTGAAGGTAAAATTGACGCATTAAAAGCAAATATTGAGAGTAATGAATCTTTAATGAAAGATGTCATGAAAGAAGTTAAGGGTATGCGTCAAAAAATGGATTTATACAAAGGAACAGAACAAATTCTTAAATTGCATGAAGAAGTTAAAATTGAATTATCTAATATTAAAAAAGTTGAAGCTATAGTTGAAAGGCATGCAAACCGTGTTGAAAGCATGTTCATGGATATTGAAAAGAAATTCTCAGAGTTTGACAAATTTAATTCTACTGTGAAAGAATTATCAAGATCTTTTGAAAAGTTACTAACTGATTTTGATAAGATGAAAGTTAAAACTGATGGTAAAGCTGATAAAAAAGAGTTTGTGACTTTGTTAAACAAATTTAATGATTTTGAGAAGCATACAGGAAACATTGTTAAATTATTGGATGATAGATCAAAACATTTGAAAGATGATATGTCTATTATGTTTAATAGTTTAAGGGTCAAGTTAGAAAATAAATTTAATGTTAAATTAGATATTTCTCCTACTTCAATTGAAAAAGAAGACAAACCTAAGAGAGGGTTATTTGGTTTGTTTGGAAAAAAGAAAGAGGAGTCTGGTGAGGAAGTTAAAGGAGATGTTTCTGAACAAGAACCTGCTCAAGAGCTTGCCAAAGAATCGATTCAAGAAACACCACCTGTTGAAGAAACTAAAACAGAATCTCTTGTAGAAGATGTTACTAAAGAAAGTAATTCTCAAGAAAAATAATTTAGATACTAATGATCAGCAATAAAGTATTTATATACTAAAAATAATTTAGAAATAAAGAGGTTGAGATGACTGCAAATGATACTATTTTAAAAGATTTTTTTAAAAAAGAGGTTTTTGATAACTTCCCGGATATAATATTATTAATAAAGCTAAATGGTGAGATTCTATACACAAATAGTGTTGTTTCTAAATATGGTTTCAAAAAAACTGATTTGATTGGGAAATCGTTTTTTAATTTTATTAGTTCTAAAAGCATTTTAAAGTTTAAAAATCAGTTGCTTGAACTTGCCAAAGGAAAACCTGTTGATGGAATAATAATTATAAAAACTTCCACAGGTAATAGTTCTTTTGGTTACAGAATAAGTCCTGTTAAGAAGAAAGGAAAAATCGTGTTTTTACAAACAATTCTTAGAGATATAACTATTAGAGAAAAATTAGTTTCGGACTTATCCCGTGAAAAAGAAAACGCTGAAAAATATTTGAACTTAACAGGTTCAATAATAATGTCTCTTGATAAAAAAGGGGATATTGTTCTTCTTAATAAGAAAGGATATGAAGCTTTAGGTTATAAAGAAGGAAGTTTATTTGGAAAAAATTGGTTTGAGACTTTCATATCTAAAAAAGATCTTCCTGAAATTAAGGGCGTCTTTAATAAAATAATCGCGGGTAAAATAAAGTTTGTCACTTCAAATGAAAATGATGTTATAACTAAAGATGGAAGTATAAGAACAATAAGATGGTTTAATTCATTTATCAAAGATAATAACGGTAATATTGTTGGTGCATTAAGTTCTGGAGAAGATATAACCAAAACAAAAGAATTTGAAAAAGAATTACTTAAGTTGAAAAAAGGTATTGAGAGTGCTAATGAAGTTATATTTATTACTACTCATGATGGCTTAATTACCTATGTTAATCCTGCATTTCAAAAAATTTATGGTTACAAACAAAAGGAAGTTATTGGTAAAAATCCTCGTTTCTTAAAATCAGGTCTAATTCCTGAAGAAGGTTATAAACAATTCTGGAAAACTATTACTTCAAGGAAAGTTTATGTAGGACAAATAGTTAATAAGACTAAATCTGGAAAATTTGTTACTATGCAGGGTTCTGTAAATCCAATATCTGACGCTAAAAATAATCTAATTGGATTTTTAGCAATTCAGGCCGATATCACAGAAAGTAAAAAAGAACATGAAGCTTTAAGAGCTAGTGAAGAAAGGTTTAAAACAATTGTGGAACACAGCGACAATATGTTTTATATTCATGACACAAATCATAATTTGACTTATATTAGTCCTCAATCAAAGAAGATTTTTGGTTATTCTCCAAACGAAATGCTTGTTAAATGGACTAGTCTCACTTCAAACAATCCCATTAATAAAATAGGTTACAAATTAACTAATGAATCTTTGAAAACAGGAAAAGTTCAACAGCCTTATATTTTAGAGCTTAGGAAAAAAAATGGTTCATTATTTTTAGCCGAAGTTGATGAGTCTCCTATTAGAAATTCTAAAGGTGAAATTATTGGCATGGCAGGTGCTATTAGAGATGTTTCAAAAAAAGAGAAAGATAAAGAAGAAGAGAAAATGAAATCAGATCAATTGATTCAATTTAACAAAATGGCTGTTGGGCGTGAATTGAAAATGATCGAATTGAAAAATAAAATTAGAAAACTAGAAGAAAAAGTGTCTGCGAGGAATTTTAAATGAAAAAAATTAATTTGTTATTGGTTGGAGTAATTATTTTCTTATTGATTGGTTGTATGTCTGTTGAAGATAAGTTAGCTCAGAATTCTTCAGATAACTCTTTGTTAAATGTTCGGGAGAGAGGAACATTATTTGTCGGAACAAATATTCCTTATGAACCAATGGAATTTTTAGATGCAAACGGTGAATTTGTAGGGATTGATATTGATGTTGCGAGAAATATTGCTTCGGAGATGGGTTTAGAAATTGAATTTGTTAATTATGAATGGGATGATTTATTTGTAGCAATAAAAAATGGAGAAGTTGATTTTGCAATATCTTCGATAACCATAACGCCTGAGCGATCTGAAGAAATGTTATTTAGTATTCCTTATTTTAATGCAGGACAAGTAATAATTGTTAATGATGATAATCAAGAAATTGTTGTTCCTGAAGATCTTTTTGAGAAGAAAGTTGGTGTTCAGCTTGAAACAACTAGTTATGATGAGGCTGTTAAATATGCTGGTGAGGAATACGTTTTTTTATATGTAGACTATGATAGGCCAGTTGTTGATTTATTAAATAAAGAACTTGATGCAATAATTACTTCAGATGAAGCGCATAAACATAAGCCTAATCCTGAGTTGTTCTTAAAGGCAGCTGAAAGCTTAGAAATACAACCATCTGAAGCGATAGTTTTTGAAGATGCTGTAAATGGAATTGAGGCTGCAAAAAGAGCAAAAATGAAAGTTGTAGGGGTAGTAACTCATTTTCACACAAGAGATGACTTGAAAGATGCAGATTTAATTGTTAATGAATTATCAGAAATAAATATCGTTATTTTGGAAAATCTATTATAAAATATTTAAAAAAAAAATTGAAAAGGCTTATTGTTCCTTTTCTTCTTCTGTGTCTTCTTCTGTGTTTTCTTCTGTGTCTTCTTCTGTGTCTTCTTCTGCGTTTTCAGCAGGAGCATTTCCACTCTCAATGTCACTAGCTTTTCTTAGAAGTTTAACATCTTTTGATTGTAAACCTTTGTCTGTTTCAGCAGGTTCAAATTCTACTTCGTCATTATCACGCAAAAAAGTTCCTTTTTCAACTGCGCTGTAATGCACAAAATAATCTTTGTTGTCAGCTCCTTGGATAAATCCATATCCATTTTTTCTATTAAACCACTTTACTGTTCCTTTCATTTTATTTCGTTCCTCATTCTATTATTACTCAAGCCACCTTGAGCTACAGTTTGCAAGTCTATATTCTTTTTTAAAGTTTTTGGAGAAAAACATTAATATTGGTTAACAATAAGTATGATAACTTAGCAGGTGAAATAAATGGATTTAAATGAATTACAAGCCAAGCAAAAAGCTCAAATGGGGAAAAAAGGAAACCTTCCAAAAGATCAAATAGATGTAGTATTACATTTAGTTGAAGAAGTGGGGGAGGTTTGCGAAGCAATAAGAGAAAATCAATCAAGAGAAAGGTTTGAATCTGAAATAGCAGATGTTTTATGGCAATTAAATAAACTGTGCTGGATAAACGATGTTGATTTAGAAAAAGCGTTTCTTAAAAAACTTGAAAAAAACGAGCAAAGATAATTATTGTTTTATGTAAAATTTTTTTTGCTTATAATTATTAATTACTTCTGCAGATGGAAAGTACATTGGAGATGGAAGCTCATTTAAATCAAACCATTCCCACATAGTTATTTCATCAGGTTCCATAACTTTTGCATCTCCTTCAAAATCTTCTGAAATTAATCCAAGAGTTACAAAATGTGCTGTTTCTACAACATTATTGTTAACGCATAAAACTTCTACTTTGTTTAGTTTTATATTTGTTTCTTCCATAACTTCTCTTGTAGCACCTTTTTCAAATGTTTCGCCAAACTCAAGTTTTCCACCTGGCATAGTCCATTTTCCAGCACCATTTAATTCACTTGAAGCTTTTTCAGGGTCTTCATGTCTTTTTCCTAATAGAATTTTTCCATTTCTGAAAAGCATAACTCCAAATCCAACACCCACTTTAGTCATAGAAAAAATTAGTTATTATTTATATAAATAGTTTTTCAATTTTTTTAATAATATTTATATATACTCGTCTATTTTGTTTTTCTATGGCAACTAAAAAGAAAAAGCCGTCTCAAGGAATTGCTATTGCAGCATTACTTTTGAATATATTGGTTATTCCTGGTTTAGGGACAATCATTGGTGGAAGAACTTCTGAAGGAGTTATACAACTGGTTTTATCAGTTGTCAGTCTTCCTTTAATGTTAATATTCATAGGTTTTCCTTTGTTGATTGGTATGTGGATTTGGGCTTTAGTTTCTGGAATACAAATCATTAAAGAATCTGAAGCATAATTTTTTTTAATATAATTTTCTTTATTTTTTTTATTGATAGATATTCTTTCCTCTATAAATAGTTGTGTTTAAGTAATTACTTAATTACTGAATTTATTTAAGTTAACTTATTTTTGTATTTAATGTATTATTTTATATTATTTTATTTAGATGTTATTTTATTTAAATAAATATATTATTTAGTCTAATATATGGTTTGCAGTAGTTAATGATGAATCGAAACATTTATATATTAGCTAAGTTATAAGACTATTAACATACGTTTTTGTATACTGGGACAATGTGAGCGGGAACTCATCGGGAAACCTTGAATGCAAAAAAACAGTGATTACAGAGAAAGAATGCAGTAACGACAATGGATCAAGAAACTTTGTTTACGGGTTCAAAGTGGGACATTCTGAAGCTTTTAGAAGAGCAGAAGTTGTCCCCAATTGAACTTGCTAAACAATCCGGAACAAGTACGGCAAACATAAGTCAACAACTCAGATTTCTAGAAATGGCTGGAATAGTTACCAGCGAACGGTTATCAAATAGAGATAAAGGACAACCAAGAATATTGTATTCTTTGGCTGGACAAAATGCTTTCTTAATATCTACCTCTCCTGGTTTTGTAGAAAAAAAATTCATAGAATTATCTGAAAGAAGAAAAGCGATAATGCGAATATGGTTTTACGAACGAAAAGATCATCAGTATTATGTAGAAAAAGCTTTTTTGAAATTAGAAGAACAAGTTAGTAAAATAAATGCTTTAGCAGTGGATAGAGCAGATTTCTCAAATATTACAATTACAATTTTTGCAGATGCAAGTTTGAAAAAACCTGTTGATATGATATTAGATTATAATGGTGTAAAGAAAACAGTGAAATTCAATTTAGTGAATAAAATTCAATCAGATAAAGAAAGATATTATTCAATTTACGATCCTCAAAAATTATTTGGGGTGGAAAAATAATGGTTAACAGAGACGACGGAGGAAGAGTAAAATGAGAGGGATAGAAAAAAAAGTTATTTTGATAACTGTATTAATGATTTTAAGTGTAATGATAATAGGTTCTGCATTCGCAGATCCATTAGGAACAGGAACATTATCTCCAACAGGTTCTGAGAATGGAACTGCAGATACTGCTGCAGGTCAAATAACTGCAGTTGGTGGAAATGTCACAAATGTTGATATAAATTCTGCATCTATAACTGGTAAATGGGCAGGTATATATGGTGCAGTTACAGGATCCATATCCTTAGAAAATGCTGCTGGAGCAGTATTCTATAATTGGACTATGGCAACTCCATCTGGAGAAATTTATGCGACAAGAGAAAGTTCAACTCCTTCATGGGGTGGAATTGCTTGTGCAAGTGGAGCTAATGTTTTAGCAGAATCAAGTGCACTTAGTTTAGGTTCAGGTGCAGATAATATGACTAACACTTTTTGTGAATCATGCGGAAACTTTAGTACTTTTAGTGTAGGAACAACTCCTATTACTGCTGATACTTGCACATATAGAACAAATGCATTTGCAGAAAACGGTGCTCAAACAACTAGTTGGGATCAAATATTGTTGTATGAAGGCAGTCACATAGTCTACACAACAATAATCGATCAAGACACAACTGGTTTTGATGGATCAAGCTATGATTTTCAACTTTTAGTTGGTGAAAATTCAACTGCTGGAACAGTAACAACATATTACATATACGTAGAAATCGAATAAGAAGATTAAATCTTCTTATTTTATTTTAATAGATAACTGAGGTAACATAATGAAACAAGCAAGGCTTTTCGCCACAGGATTACTTGCATTGGCAATAATATTATTAGTTATTGCGTTTGTTAGAGGTGATCCTGTTGGAGGAGTAATAAGTTCTAACAGTACTGACGCAGGTAGAACTGTTACTCCCGGTTCAAGAACTGATGATGGCGGAACTTTTACAACATTTATACTTACAGCAACCCAGCAAAACTATGCTTGGAAAGCTTATGTAGGAAATGTATCAGGAAGTCTTGTATTGGATGATAGCAATAACGTTTCGATTTATGAATGGGCTTTGACAAGTACTGCAGGTCAAGTTCTTGTTTCAAGATCAGGCACTTTATCATGGGGTGCACTTAATTGTTCTTCTGATGCAGTAATTGAAGCAGAAAACGCGGCTTTGAATATGGGCGATGGAGATGTTGATAACATTAATAATACTCTGAATTATACTGATCACAAGGCTTTCACAATCGCTGGAAACACTATTAATGCTGATTCATGTCCTTCAAATGCATGGTTTGTTTCAGATGCTGCTCAAACAGTTGATTCGAATGCTGCATTTCAACAAATTGCTCTTAATGATTCAAGTAGCAATTTAATATATGCTTCAGAAATTGAAACTGCTGCAACTGGATATAATGGTGAAAAATATGATTTTCAATTATTATTGCCTGATGATGATACTGTTTCCCAAATAACGCCATATTATTTTTATGTAGAATTGTTAACATCTTAGTGATGTGAATGGAGGGAAAATGTTATATGATAAGGAAAGATTTATTTTATTATTTCTCCTTATTTTAAGTACTTTTTTTCTTTTAAGCATTTTTACAACTAGTTATTCTGTAGGTCCTAATTATCATAATGTTAGCATTGATACTCAAGTTAATATTACTAATGCACCTCCAACAATTATTAGTATCAGGATAGATGAGGATAATGGTAGTATATCTACAATAACTCTTAATGCAGGTTCAACAGAATTTGTTTATTGTAATGCAACTATAAGAGATTATAATGGCCATTCAGATGTTAATTATGTTAATGCAACTTTTTGGGATAATTCAACTGCCACTCAAGAAGATATTTTGAATAATAATTCTGTTTATAGAAATAATACTTGTACTAATGTTGGTGATGATGGGCAATATTTATCTTATTGGCAATGTGGTTTTTATGTGAGTTATTATGCTAATAATGGAAGTCAATGGGCTTGTAATATTTCTGCAGAGGACAATTCTTCATTTAATACTAATAATTATAATATTACTTCAGTTGATTCGTTATACGCTCTTAACATTACTACTAATTCAATAGATTATGGTCAAGTACCTGTTGAAGGAATTTCAGAGAATCAATCGGCTGTAGTTGTTAATTTTGGAAATAAGCCTATAAATGTGAGTGTGTGGGGTTATGGTGCTGTGCCCGGGGATAATTTGGCTTTTAATTGTTCTTTAAATGCGAATATTTCAATTGAAAATGAACGTTTTTCAACTAATATTTCTCATATATTTTCTGAAAAAAATAATCTTTCTGGAAGTCCTCAAAATGTTGATTTCACAATTCCAAAACAAACAGCTCCTGCATCTTTGCAGCAGAACACAACTTATTGGCAAGTATATATTCCTGCTACAGGAAATCCTGCCGGTTTATGCACTGGAACAATTGTATTTGAAGCAGGTTCTCCTTAAATCAAAACTTTTAAATAGTTTCTATTTACTTTGATAGTAGGGAGATTTTATGAGGAGACTTTTACTGTTTGGATTATTATTTTTATTAGTTCTTAATTCTGTTAATGCGCAGTATCTTGTTTCTAATTCAAATGATTGGAAAGATGTTTATTCGGTTGAATTATATGGTAACTTAATGAATTTAGAAAGTAAATTTTTAACTGGAACTAGACACGCATCCATACTTCATTTTTCTCTTCCTGATGAAAATATTGAAGTTATATCTTCTTCCAATAATCCGGTTGTAGTAGGTTATGATACTATTCTTATAGGTCAGGGAACTAAATCTGTTGTAGAATTATCTTATAGTAATGTCAATTTGGAATTAGCTAGACGTTTAGATAATATTAATAAATTTATCATTGTAGATCCTTCTTATGGTTATAATGTTTAGCGGTTGCTTCATTTGCATCTATGGCAGATTATTTTGTTTTATTTGCTGATGATAGAAATTTTAATGATATAGTTGATTTTCTTTCTGAAGGCGCTGTTAATGATTTAATTATTTATGGACAGGTTGATAGAGAGGTGAAAGATGCTCTTGCAATTTATAATCCTGAAATTATCAATCTTGGCGATCGTTTCGATAATAATATTGAAATTGTAAAAAAATATTTAGAATTAAATCCTACTAAACAAGTAGTTCTTTCAAATGGAGAATTTATTGAAACAAGTTTAATGGAAGGATCCGATCCTGTTTTGTTTATTGGTAAAGATAATGTTCCTGATCAAATACAAGAGTTCATTCAAAATTCTGATATTGAGATAGGCGTTTTAGTTGGTAATGAACTTATTGGAACTGCTACTTTAGTTAGAAGACAGTTAGGTATTAGTGTATTTGTAAAATTTGCTCAAGGTGCAAGAACTCCTGGCGGAAGTATTTCTGCAGTTGAAGATCTTGATCGTTTTCCGATGCCTAGTTATGCTTTGGATTTAAGTGTATTTTCTATTTATTATAATCGAGCAACAGGTTTATTAGAAGTTACTATGAGAAATAATGTTGAAATTGCAGCTTATTACAAATCAACTATTAATATTCTTGCGGGTGATCAAGTAATTGTTGTGGGAGATGCAGAAGCCATTTTTATTGATGGGGACGAGTTTAAAACAGTTCTTTATGAGATTGAACCTTTAGAATCTGATGATGCGGTTGCAGAATTATATATTATATATGGTGAGTCCCCAAAATCTTTAGAATTTGCTTTACAAGGTCGTCTTAATATTGAATCAATTACTATTATGGACGATTCAGTTGTTAATATAACTGGTTTACATTATGATCCTAAACAAGGTGCTTTTTTTGTTAGAGTTTTGAATGTTGGAGAAGTTGACGCATTTGTTGATGTTGAATTAACTAATCTCTGGATTAATGGAGAGTTTGTAACTGTTGGGGGCGATGAAATTATTTCTTTAAAACCTGGTAAAGCTGGTTTGATAAAGGTAACTATTGAGTTATCTGAAGAAGATATTGCTGATAGAAGAAATAAAGAGGTTAATGTTCGAGCATTGTATGGGCAAAGAGAAAACGCTTTGATTAAATTGACTAAAGGAGTGTTTGAGTTTGAAGTTAAATCCTTGAGATCAGGCGTTTGGACTTATGTTTTGATTTTAGTGGTTATAATATTAATCTTCTTGATACTCTTTGCTAGAAGAAGAAAGAAAAAAGAAGAAGAGAAACAAAAATAATTTCATTTATTTTTTTGTAATTCTGGTTCTATTTGTGCATGAAGCCTTGCTTTTTGATAATCTATTAATTCTCTTTGCAGAATTATGTGATCTCCGTTAAGGTCTATTAATGAATAAAACTTGTGTCTAGAAGGCCATTCACTTGATCCAACACTAAAATCTAATTGTAATGTTCCTGAACCTGTTTGTTGAATGGTGTTTTCGACAGCAGTTGTTGTTAAATTTATTTGTCCTCTGTAAATCGATTCTTCTATAGCTAAATCCCAGTAATGTACTTTTGGAGATCTTTTATATGGTTTGCCTTCTATTGAGCCAAGTATTTCTAAAGATTTTCTTTTTTCATTAAATTCCCCTAAAAATCCTTCGATACTTTTTTGTTTGGTTTTTGTGTCAAAGCTTTCTTCTAGTTGTAGGTTAATTTCCCGATCATTTTCTCTAGAATAAATTTGTTCTTGTGGATTGGTAGAGATGTTTTGTGTTGCACAAGAGTAGGATATTGTTGCGCCTAATATGAGAATTAAAAGTTTATGCATAGTTTTAACCATGAATAACTACTAATAAGGAGTTATTTATAAAGTTTTACTTGGTCGTGTAAAATTTAAAAATTAAAAAAAAGAACTCAGAGCTCCCAAAGAATCGGGAGGGGGAGGGTGGTTAGAGAAGAGACTTTAGGGAGCTCATGATTGTGATGTGTTTATTTTTTATGTTTTAATGTGAATTCTTGTGCAGGCCTTCTTAGTTCTTGTAGCCACATAAGACCTATTCTCATCATATTTTTATTGAATTTTTCACTAATTTTGTATGTTTTTTTATACATGTCATAGTCTATTAAACCCATTGTTTTCATTGGAGTTAATATTCTATCGTAAAATTGTCTTTTATTATAGGATAGGTTGACGTCCTTTTTTATGTTTAAAGGTCCTTCTTTTGATTCTAAAATAGTTCCGTCGTGTAATGCTGTTGCAAACATCGACATTTCTGTTTTTCCTATTTCTCCGTCTTTCATTTTCATCTGTTCGATTAGTAGCTTTGCAACTAAAACTTGTTGTTTGGTTGCAAATATAATCTCAAAGATGTTGTCCGGGAGATTGAATTGATCGTATAATATTACCATTTTCGTCAGCGGGAGATAATTATACTTAACTAAACTAATATATAAATGTTTCGTTTTGTATACGTTTTAGTATACTGATGGACTTTATTAAGGGTTGTTTTTCTTAAATATAAGTAAAAAAATAAGTAAAATTTATATATTTGGGAATAAAAAATCTTATTTAATGAAAATAAAACGGAAGTTATATACTCGTGGAAGTAGTTTTGAAACAACTATTCCTATGCCTATTCTCTTCTCAATTGATAAAAAAGACAAATACATGGTTGTTTTTGAGTTTGACTCAATAAATAATAGATGGTATATAGATCTGGAAAAATCAGATAACTCAAATAAAAATGAACGCTAAAAATATGGTTGAATTATTTGTAATTTCAATGGTTTTTGTATTTATAGCTACTGCGGCATTATTTGTTGTAAAATCAAATTTTTCTAATGATTTTGACGCTTTGACTGGTAGAACTATAACTTCTGTTTTTATACAGCCAGGTCTTCCTGCTTATTGTAATTCTACTTTTTATGAAGGTTGGAATCTTGTGTCTTTTTTTTGTATTACAACTTATGAACCAATAGATTCAGTTTTAAACGATTCAACTGGTCAAGAAATAATTTTCACTTATAGGGTGGATGCGCCTGATGATCCGTGGAAAATTTATAATCCTTCACTTCCTGCATGGGTTAAACAAGATTTAACTTATATGTCTAGAGTTGACGCTTACTGGATTTATTTTAACATGTCTAAAGTTCGAGAAAATTTATCTTTAAATTATACTCCTACAAATATTTCTTATTATAAAAATGGTTCAAAAAGAAATCCTAGCTATGTTTCAATATATGATGGTTGGAACTTGATTGGTTATCCTTCAAATGTTCCAAAAAATATTTCATTCGCATTTTTAGATTTAAACAATGATTATTCTGAAATTAGAACTTATAATAATACTGAAAATGTTTGGTACTATTACTATAATGATTCAGTTAATACATTTGATACTTTTACAAAAGATAAAGGTTATTGGGTTAGAGCAAACAATTCAAATATTTGGGTGGTCTCTTGGTAAAGAAAATATTTTTTATTTTATTATTCTTGTTGTGTGTAGCTCAAGCTTTAGCCTACCCTCCTTTTCCAACTGAGTTTTATGGTACTGTTACGTCTTATAATTTACCTGTTAATTATTCTTCATGGGTTTATGCATATGATTCTTCAGATAATTTATGCGGAACTTTTAGAATTACAACTGATGGTTATTATGGGTCTCTTTCTTGTATGGGGGATGATTTTTCAACTATTGCAGATGAAGGTGCAATTACTGATGAAATAATCACTTTTTATATTGATGGTCGAGAAGCATCTGCTTTAGGTGATGGAAGTTGGGATTCAAGAGAATTTAAACGAGTCGATTTGGTTGTTCCTGTTCTTATTTGTGGAGATAGTTTTTGTGATTTACTTGAAGATTGTTCTTCTTGTGAACTTGATTGTGGTTCTTGTGATGATACTAATCCTCCTGGTGGTTCTGGTGGAGGAACTGGTTCTGGTGGTAGTGGTGGTTCTGGCGGAGGATCTACTTCTTCTAGTGGTGGAGGAGGTGCATATGGAGGTGCTGGAGGAGGAGATTTTTCTGGTGGTTATCCTACTGCAGGAGTTGTTTTTGATGGTGTTGGTATTCTTGCAGTTCAATGTACTGAAAATTGGGTTTGTGGAAATTGGTCTGTTTGTCCTTCAACAGAAATTCAAACAAGAGATTGTACTGATATAAGTCTTTGTGGAACTTATAGAAATAAACCTGCTGAGAAAAAAGCCTGTGTTTATGATGGTGAAAAAATTGATGTGCCTTCTCCTGTTGAAGAAAAACCTGGTAAACCAAGATTGCAACAAGCTTTAGAAATTTCTTTACCTGAAATTGTTTGCGAACAAGAAACTAATCCTTTGAAGAATGGAGGCATATGGTTCTTTTTATTAATCGTGGCAATTATTGCAGTAAGAATTTATTCATTAGAAAAGCAACTTGAAACTGTAAAACATAAAAAGAATTTAGATGATGTTAAACGTGCGAAGTTATTGTTTGCTATCAAAAGAAAGGCTTATATGTTTATTGGAGTGATGGTTTTCTTTGCGATAGTAATATATTTATTTTATGTTTTCTTTTTCCTTTGTCAAATAAATTTTACTGCGTTATGGATTTTAATTTTTGGAACTATTATTTTACCTATAATAATTAATCAATTCATAAGATTTTTTGAATATCATGAACAAGAAAAAATAATTATGTTGGAAGAATCTGCAGATATACATTATCAAGAAATTAAGAAATTAGTTGTTATTGAGAATGGAATTATTGCAGATATTGAGTCTGAATTAGCACTTATGTTTGAAGATTTATCTTCCGAAGATGATTTTAAATCATTATTGAATACATTTTCTGAAGTTAAGAAAATTTATGGGGAAATTACAAAATTATATGATTCCTATAAACATAATTCTGTTTCTGAGAAAAAAGAGGCTTTATTGGTAAATGATATTTTTGAATTAGCAAATGAAGATAATTTTTCTTATGTTGTTGAAAAAAGTCCTAAATTAAAATTGTTTTATGATAAGTTGCTTTTGTTGTATAAACATTATGAAGAAAAACAGGGACTATATAATGAATTGGCTAAAGCTGAGAAGGATTTAAAAAAATAGTTGTTGAAGCAACTGATAGAGCGGGGAATAGATATAATTCATCCTATGTAAATTTAATTATAGATTTATCTCCTCCTTCAATTAATTTATTATTTCCTGGAACTGGTTATTCAACTAATGTTGGTGTTATTAATTTTAATTATTCTTTTACAGATAAATACTCTCCAAATGCAACTTGTAATTTATCTGTTAATGGCATTTTGAGAAATTCAAATCTAATGTTTAATAATACTCCTTATAATTATACTTTATCAAATTTTACAACAAAAACACATTATTGGAATGTTACTTGTCAAGATGCAGCTGGAAATACTGATACTAGTTCAACAAATAGTTTTGTTATTGATACTTCTGAGCCAATTGTTAGCTTAGTTACGCCAATTAATAATACTTTCACTTCTGATTCTATTGTGACCTTTTATTATCATGTTTTCGAAGAAGATTCTTCGATAGCTAATTGTTCATTAATTTTTAATGATTCTATAATATTAACTAGGCCTGGTATAACTATAACTAATAATCATACTAATGGTTTTATTTCTAGTGTTTCTACTAATGATTATGAGTGGAAAGTTCAATGTGTTGATACAAAGGGAAACATAGGTGTTTCTCCAACAACCAGATTGTTGGTTGTTGATAGAACTGATCCAAGTGTTTTCACATTAGTTTCACCTTCAAATGGTCTTGTCTCAAACAATTTAAATCCAACTTTTGTTTGGCAACAAACAGTTGATACAAATTTTGCGAATTACAGTATTCAAATATCTGATTCTGCATCTTTTAGTTATGTAAATCAAACTATTTATACATATGAAATTGATAATGTGTCTTTAGAAGTATCTTTAGGAACTGATACAAGTTGGTATTGGCGAGTTATAGCTTATGATTTACTTGATAATAGTAGGACTAGCAATTCTTTCAGTTATATTACTGATACTTCCGCACCTGTTGTGACTTTAATTGCACCACCGAATAATGATCAGGATTCTGATGGGGATATTGATTTCTTTTATTCAATTTCAGAATCAAATGTTAGTGAATGTATTTTATATACTAATTTAACAGGTATTTTTGAACCAAATCAAACAGATTCTAGTCCTCAGAATGGATTAAATGTTTTTTCTCCTCCAACAATTAATGAAAATACTAGTTTTATTTGGAATGTTAATTGTACTGATGCGTTTGGTTATAGTTCTTTTTACATAGAAAACTGGTCTGTGATAATTGGTGCTGCAAGTTCATTTTATCAAAACATAACTATTCCTACAAATCTTTCATTATATAATTCAGTTCCTAGTATTAAGAATTTTGTTTTAGACTCTGAAATAAATTTGCTGGCTGGAACAAATACAACTGTTAATTGTTCTTTTGAAATAGAAGATGATAATGGTGTTAATGATATACAGAGTTTTAATGCGACTTTCTATCATTCTAGTGTTAGTTCTTCAAGTCCTGATAATTATAATAACCATTATACTTCAGATTGTTCTTGCTCAAATGCTGATTCTTTAACAAAGAATTGTAGCTGTGGTTTTGATGTAAGATACTATGCAAATAATGGAACTTGGACTTTAAATGTTAGTTCTTCTGATTATGATGGAGATGTTTCAGACAATATTTCAACAACTATTAATGATTTAAGAGCAGTTTATTTAACACCAACATTTTTTAGTTATGGAGATTTATCAGTTGGAGAAACATCTTCACAAGACATTAATGTCACTATAATTAATTTTGGAAATGTATTAATTGATTTAGGTTTATTTTCTTACGGGTCAACAATTAATGATGGTTTGGCTATGCTTTGTGAGAATGGAAATATTTCTTCTAGTTATGAACGTTTTAGTCAAACTTGGGCTAATCCATATGCTTCTATGACTTCAATATCTGGAAATAGTTTGTCAAGAAATATTGTTGATGTTAATATTGGGAAAAAATCAAATGAAAGTTTTAATTCATCTGTCGATTTATTTTGGAAAATATCTATTCCTAATACTGGTGCTGGTTTATGCAATGGTTCAGTTGTGTTTTCAGCGGAGAGTGATTCATGAAGAAATTAATTATTTATGGATTAATGTTTGTTTTTTTACTATCATTAGTTTCTGCGCTAGGAATAAGTCCTGGCACTATTTCATTTAATAATTTAACAAGAAATTCTTATGCTGAATCAGAAGTTTTAATTTCATCAGTATTTGAAATGCCTATATTATTAAATTATGAAACCACTAATATTGATTGGATTAAATTAGAATTTCAATCTGAAAAAGTATCTTTTGGAACTCCTGTTAAAGCTAAATTAATTGTTAATGTTCCGCCTAACATTCCAAACGGGTTTTATGATTCTGAAATAATTGTGTATGGAACTCCATTCACTTTTTCTGAAGGTTCTAAAAGTAGTTCTTTAGCTGTCGCAATAGTTCTTGATGTAAAAATAGAAATAATTGGTGATGAAATTTTAACTTGTACTGTTGGAGGAATCGATCTTAAAAATGTAGAGGCGGGTTATTCATTGGATTTATCTGTTAGTGTTAAGAATACTGGGAATGTAAATATTGAACCAACAGTTTTTATTGATATCTATGATCAAGATTATATTAATCTTGTTTCTCAACAGCAATTCAGATTAGATAATATTTTATCAACAAAAACTCTTAACACTTTTGAAAGCACAAATATTAATCTAAATCTTGGGCAATATTGGGCTGAAATAATTATTCCTGATTGTAATTTTAAATCTGTTAAAACTTTTGAAGTTGTAGAGAAAGGTGCAATTGTTGATGAGGGTGAGTTATTAAAAATAAAAACTATTAATCAATCAATTCAAGGAGTTGTAACTCCTATTCAAGCCATATTTAAAAATAAAGGTCAAAGAACTGTTGTTGCTAAATTTAAAGCAGAAATACTTAAAGATGGTCAAATAGTTGATCTAATTGAAACAGATGAAATATCTATTAAACCAGGCGATGTAGAGATAATAGATTCTTATTATCTTCCAGATTTATCAGGAAATTATGAAATCCGAGGAAGAGTTGTTTATAATAACAAATTATCTTTTGAAAAAGAAGTTTTGTTTGAAGTTATATCTAAAGAAAGAAAAATTATAACTTCCAATCATAATTTAAATTGGTTATTATTAGTGATTATTATATTTATAATATTAATAATTTCAAAAATAATCTTCAAGAAAAAACGACGACATTATAAATCTAAGAAGGTTAAAAAATAAATTTAATTATTATCAAAAAATTCTTTTATTAATCTTTCATATAGTAAAGTAACTTTTATATCCCATGATTCTGGAAAACATTTTCGATAGTTATTCCAAGCATATCTTTCATCTAAGAAAATTATTACTCCTTTATCTGTTTCAGATCGTATACATCTTCCTGCGCTTTGAAGCGTTTTGTTAAAAGCAGGATATAAATATCCATAATCCCATCCTTTTGCAAATTTTCGATCATAATATTCTATTAATGCTTTTGTTTCTAAATCTGGTTTTGTTAATGGAAGCCCTACAATAATTACTCCTTTTAAATAATCCCCTGGCAAATCTATTCCTTCACTAAAGCTTCCTGATATTACTCCTAAAAGAGTTGCTCCAACATCTTTATAACCTTTAAATCTTTCAAGTAAATCTTGTTTTTCTTGTTTAGAAAAACCTGGATGTTCTAAAAAAATTGTTTTTATACACAAATCATTAAATTCTTTGTAAATTTGGTCTCTAAGATAATAACTAGTAAAAAAGATTGCACTATTACCGGGAATAATATTCACTATTTTTGAAAGTATTTCGGCGATTTCTTTGTATTGTTTTGCACTTCTAAGTTCATATTTTGTTGAAGTTTTTGGAATTATTATGTTTAGTTTATTTTCTTGTGGAAATGGGCTTTTGTATGTTTCTTCATCTGCATCTTCAAATCCTAGTAATTCTTTATACATGGAAGTAGGCGTAAATGTTCCTGACATCATGATTGTTGAATATGCTTGATCAATAACTGTTCTGGTTGCTAAGCTAGGATCCATACATCTATAACTTAACATGTTAATTGGCTCTCTTAAACCATATTTTTTTGATAATATTCTTGTAAATCCATCATCTTTTCCAAGCCAACCTTCTAAGAAATCTGCTATTGATCCTATGGATGATTGTTTTTGATCTTCACGAATTTTGTCTCCTATTAAAGCTAGTTCTGCAGTTAATTCATCATAATCAATTATTTGATTTACTTCGTTAACAAAATTTTCTTTCTTTACATATTTTTCTTCTCCATCAAAATTACATAATTGATGTAATAATCGTTCAATTTTTTCTAATCTTTCAGAAATTTCTTGATATTTGTATTTTTTTGCTTCTGAAATAGCTCTTTTAATCATTAAATTTGTTAATCTTGCACTAAAAAGATCTTTTACTCTATCAGGAAGATTGTGTGCTTCATCAACAATTATAATTGCATCTTCTAATTCTATTTCTATTTTTTTAAAGAAACTCTTGCTTATATCAGGATGAAATAAATAGTAATAGTCTCCAATTATAACTTTTGATTTTTTAGCGAGCATTAATGAAATTTCATATGGACAAACACCATATCTTCCACAAACTTCCATAGTGTCTTCTGTTGAAACAGGACTTATAACTTTTAAATCTGATAATGCAGATTTTGCCATGGTTGTTATTTGATCTTTTTTCTTTATATTTTCATAGAAGTCACATTTTTTATCTTCTCTCATTGCTTTACAGTATTCATGAAATTCTCCTGTGTATAATGTGTGAACTCCTGGTTGTAAACATAATCCTTTTTTTCCAATTATGCTTATTCCACCAACTTCTTGTTCGTATTTTTTTTTTATTTCTTTTAATGTGTCAATAGCTATTTTATGTTGTGTGTGTCTGGATGTTAAAAAGAAAACAGTTTTATTATTGTCAATCGCATATTTTAAACATGGTGCTAATGCTGCAGCAGTTTTTCCAAGTCCTGTTGGTGCATGTACAAGGAGATTACCTCCTTTTTTTAAGGTTTCATCTATTTTGATAATTAGCTGTCCTTGTATATCTCTCGCGTCTTTATGTGGAAATAGAAGTTCATCAAAATTCATATTTTTAAGAAAGCTGAACTTTTTATAAATATTCCTAACTTATTATCGTAATATTTATTTCTCTTTTCTTTTTTCAAGAACTGATCTCATGGTGCTTGGCCTTTTATTATTCTCTTTCCACCAATCATTTAGTTTTTCTCTAATTGTTTTAAAACCTTTTTTACTGGTTTTGCCTACAATTTTTATTTGTTTATCCCACTCAACACTGAAATCTTTTAGAAGTAAATGAAGATCTTTAATTTTTAGTCCATACTTGTTAAAGTAAACAACTGAAGTGAGTGCTTTTCTATCCACTATTGGTTTTTCGTCAGGATAGCCAATTGCAATTATTGCTTGTGGTCGAGCATTTTCAGGAATTCCAAACATGTTGCTTACTTGATCTTCATCAAATGCTCCAATCCAACATGCTCCTAAATCTTGAGCATGAGCTGCTAATAACATATTTTGAGTTGCAGAAGCACAGTTTTGCACAGTATAAAGTCTTTTTCCTCTTAAACCATACAGTCTTTCTGCTTTATCCATAACTCCGCAGACAATTATTGCTGCTTGAGCATTATAGATTACTTCTTGCTTCATACAATGTCTATATAAGCTTTTTATGGCTCCTTCGTCAGTTAGAAGTATGAATCTCCAGTTTTGCATATTTCCTGCGCTTGGAGCATGAATGCCTGCTTCTATGATGTTGGCTAATTTATCAAATTCAATTGGTTGTTCAGTAAACTTTCTAATGGTTCTACGAGTTTTAATAGCGTCAATTACGTCCATGTTATTTAATTTGATTTAATGTTTTAAATACTTTTTGGGATTTTTATCTTGTCCTCTATTACCGAAACATTTAAATACTATTTATACCACTTATAAGTAGTAACTTAAAAAAAGAGGTTTGAAAAATGGATTTAATATCTGGTGACATGGATGAAAAAAATATTTTCGGTTCAAAGTTTTTTGTTAGAGAACCGCCTAAAGAATATTTAAAAAGAATAACTCAATGGTTAGGACACGTTGGAATGAAAGATGACTTTCCAAAATTAGAAGAAGCTCAAGTTCTAGAATTATCAGATGTGCTTCTAAAAGCAGGCAACCAATCTGTTAAAGGTCAAGCATCAAGATCAGGTCACACTGTTGCACAGATAGCAAATTATACCGCTCTTTTACATGAAGTTACCCATACAAATCCAGAATATCAAAATAATATAATGAGCTCAGAAGCAGGAGCATTCTCACTTGAATTAATCGCAACAGGCGGATATGATTCTATTAATAGAATAATTGAAAGTGGATCTTATAAAGATTCTTTAAACATAAGGATATTTACTGAAGCATCATTTATTTTTGGAAAGAAATTACCTGAATACTTAGGACATCTTCCAAGAAATATTTCTTTTCCTGATTTAGCAGAAGCTGTAAAACAAGCAACAAGACAATTAGAAAATGATACAAAAAAAATGTCTGCTGAACAATATCTACAAGAGTTTCATTCTTTGCCAAAGGAAATCGCTCAAAGTTTATTAGAAGAGTTAGGACATCATGATAAAAGCATTATTGGCGGAACAGATGAAACAAAAAAGAGATTTATCAGTGCTTATAAAACACTTACTTCATTCTTTTCAATAAATGCAGGAATTTCTATTAAAGAAGCAGATAGACTTTCAAAAACTTTATTTGAAAGAGGCGATGCATTAACAACTGCACAACAAGTAGAAGAAGGAATGTTTAATGTCATATCTCAAGCTTATGAATCTGGATTTAAAGAAATGTTTGTAAAAGAACTAGTTGGAAGAATAATTTCAAGCGGTAGTGAATATGCACGACTATATGCAAAGCAACTTCCTAAATTAATCAATATAACTGCTAATTATGGACCTCAACAAGAAAAAATACTTGCAAAAGCATTTAGTAATCCAGCTTTAATGTTCACATTATTAGAACAAAATGGAGTTGCAGTATTAGAAGAAGTTGCACAAAAACATCCTGATTTAAAAGGGCCTTTCCTAAAACATCTTTTGAACGATGTTAACTGGAAAGGATTAGAATTTGCACAGAGTGATATCAGTGTTGGAAGTTTAGATTCTGCTTTTAAATATCACAAATTTTTACCTGCAGATGTCAAAACTCAACTTATAGCAGTTTCTTATATGGGAAATGCAACAGGGCAAAAATCTGTTCGAGTGTCTAGTTTAATAAAAGAATTGCTTGGTGATAAAGTAAATCCATTACAATTATCAGATACAAAATATCAGAAAAGAATAGTTGGAGATATTAGGTCTAAATTAAAAGCTGAGCTTAAAAGATTAGGTGCAAAATCATTAGGATTTCAATTAATTGGACCAAGAACAGAAAGAGAAATTGAAGGTGAATTAGGTGCTTACGAAGTAATAAAAACAGTGCATCTAAAATATTCAAGTTCTGATCTAAAAGCAAGAGACCAAGCTAGAATAAATAGGGTTCCTCTTGAAGGACAGATTGGTGCTTATAGAGAACTTATTGTTACATCAGAAAGAAAAACAAATTCTCAATTTGGAGAATTTGATAGACATATTTATTTTGATGGAGAACTTACAAATATTGATGATTTAGTTGCAAACCCTGATGTAAACATTGATTTTGTACTTCCAAGTTCAAATAATCCAGTTTTTACAAATAATCCACTTGATTATATAATGAATTTATCAGGAGGCAGATATTATGATAATAGTGCATCTTGTGTTTTAAAAGGTACAAAACCTAATAATGGAAGTGGATTTAATCCTAGAAGTTTTAAATTACAATTTGGAATTTCACAAGAAGGATTACCTGAAATAAGCGCAATCTACGAAGTTAAATCACTTAAAGATGATGGAACTGCAATGTGTATAAAATATGTTCCTGCAAAAGTAGATTTACTAAGAGAGAATTTACCTGCATTAAGAGGAAAATAATTTTTTTATAATTTTTATCTTATTCTATAACCACAAACTCTGCAAAATCTTCCATGACTATCTGGTTGTCTACGTCCACATCTTGGACAAAAAGTTCCAGCTGGCACGTGTGGTTTCTGATGTCTTTGTTGTAATATGTGTGCTTTACGCATCATTTCAACTTTTTTTAATGGAGATTTTTCTCTATGATCTTTTGCAGCTCTAAAAATCATCTTTATTATTCCCCAACAAATAAAAATTATTCCAATATAATAGAATAATTGTAGTGAAACATCAGCTTGTGCACTAGATTGAATTATAGAAGAATAAATTACAACTCCTAATCCAACAATTAAAAATAACCAACCAGGTATTCTCGCCATAAATATAATTTAGAACTTGTTATATTAAAATTTTATGGTGCAAAAAATTCTTTTTTTATTTTTTGTAAACATTCATCAGAGCAAACTTTGAAAATTTCGCCTTTAACTTCTTTCTCAATAACTCTATCTGATTCAATTAAAGGTTTTTTACACATAGAACACACGTCTGCTTCTTCATATCCTTTCATAAAAGCTTGTTCTTCAGGATCTATTTCATCATTATTTAGAAGGCTCTCTCTACCTTCATCGTCGTAAATGGTTTCTTCTTCCATATTTTTTTTTCCAATGTAATCTTTTTCAAACAAAAAAATCAACTCCCAATATTCATGATATAAATATGTTTAAGTTTAAAAAATTTAGATTCTTTTAAAAAGTTAATTATTGACCAGAAAGTTTTAGTTCAATTTGTTCTTTATATTTAATCGCTTCGCTTATTCTTTTCCCAATCTTATTATTTTTGCTAAGTTTAATAATGGCTTTTTTGCTAGACGTCGCAGTTAACGCATAATCCCCATCAATAAATACATCTACATCTTCTTCAGAATATTCTAATGGAAGCATAAAAATTATGTTGCTATCATGAATTTTACTTGTATAATGTATGTTTTCTCCAGAATCTACCGGTGCTTCTTTAGTAGGTGATTCATTAAGATCTCTTATATCAATGCCTATGCCTAATTTTCGCTCAATTTTTTCAATATTAGATCCGCCTTTTCCAATAATTGCTGCTCTGTCTCTTTCGGAAATATAAACTATACATTTATTATTTGAAACAACTTCAACTTCCGCCTTATCAGTATAATTTTTGAATTCTCTCTTAATCGTTTCTGCAGCTAATCCATGCGTTGGAGCGCTTGTTTCTTTGCCAACAGGTATAACAACTGTTTCTTCTCCATAAGAATAAATTTCAAACACTAATCTTCCAGTATCAAAATCTTTAACAACAACAACTGGTCTTGCTAAATCTTGTTCAATCATGCCAGTTGGAACTTTAACTTCCATACCTAAAGAAAAAACATTTGAAATTGTTCCATCTTTAATGAATATAACCGTATCAACAATATGAGGAATAACTCCTAATTCAATTCTTCCTATAAATCTTTGAATTGCATCAATTGGTTTTGTTGCGTGCATAACTCCAACCATTCCAACACCTGAAAGTCTTAAATCTGAGAATAATCTAAAATCCTCAGTATTTCTCATTTCATCAAAAATAGTATAGTCAGGTCTTGATAATAATAAAACATCATGAACTTCTTGACTGCTTCCATGACTAATTGCATATTGTGTTATATCATCTGGAAGAACTAAATCTCTAGGTGCTTCAACAGTTTTAATTACTTTATTTGTGGATGCATAATATTCTGCAAGCGCTCTTGCAAAAGTAGTTTTTCCATGTCCAGGTGCGCCTGCAATTAAAACACCTTCTGCACTTTCTGTTAATCGATGCATTAATTTATCACTAATAGTATAATCTTTCATTTCAAGTTGTTTCACAGGTCTAACTGCAGTTATTTCATAACCATCTGCGAAAGGAGGTCTAGTAATAACAATTCTAAAATTTGATAGCTGAATAATTGTTGATCCTCTTCTTTCGATTTCAATAAAACCATCTTTTCTTGAAGCAACTTCTTCAGTTATTTGTTTTGCAAGTTCTTTCACTCCTTCTCCATCAAGAGGTTTTTTTGCAATACTAATATATTCCCATGCACCCGGTCTTCCTTTTTTAGCTTTAGGAATGCATCCTTCTTTCAGATGAACACTCATAGTTTCTTTATCAAAAAATTTTTCTAACACAAGTTTTTTTGTTTCTTGTTCAGGAAATTCATATAGAATCGTGTTGATTCCTTTTGATTCTGCAACCATTGCTTGAACTTTATCCGCAGTCATGAGAGTTCCTTGTTCTGTTAAAGCAAGTTCTCTAATTATAGAATCTATTTCTCCAGATTTAGCTCTTCTAATTTCAAAATCTCCAGGTCTATTACCTTTGAATTCTATTGTAAATTTATATTTGGTAGATATATCTCTTAATTTTTTAATTTCTTCAAGACCTAAATGACCTGTTTCTCGTCCTTTATTAGCTTGAGCTTCAAGTTCAGCAATAACCGCTTCGTGAATAATAATGTTTTTTGGTTTCAATTCTTTTTTTTCTATTTTTTTAGAAATAATGCCTTCAATAATTATACTTGTATCGGGTATAATTTTAGTATCTTTTTTTATGTCTTTTGTCATGAGTAATTAATTGAAACTATAGCTATTTAAATATTGTTATGAAGAATTAAAACCACTGATCTATTTTTAAGCTTAATTGATTAAACCATATTTTCACTTTTTGCCATGAACTAACATTAATTAATTTAACAGTTCTTATTTCTTCAACTTGATATTGTTTTTCTTCATTATCAGTATAATAAATTTTAACTTTAAAATTATTCTCACCTGCATTCATAATGTTACCAGGGATTTTCATAATAAATTGTTGTTTTAAACTAGCGTTATTAATAATCCATTCTTCTGAGAAATATTTAGCTTCAAAAACAACTTTAATATTTTTAGGAATAGAATAAGAATCTTGCTTCACAGAAAAAATGAATTCTGCTTCTTCTTCATAATTAATTGTTTCAGGAAATTCAAAACTATCAATTATCATTTTAGGATTATCAAAAGTTCTAATCATTGCATACCTGTAAATTTCAAAATCATCATGAGATATTTTTATTTCCAAATTATTAAGACCAATATTTTGAATTTCTTTTACGAATGTTTGAGATATTTGTTCTTGTGATTCTAAATTGTGATTATAACATTCTTGATCTAAACAAATATTCAGCCAACGAAGAGAAGAAGATTGTTTATTAAGAATATCACATTTAACTTCAACTTTTTCACCAAGTTTAATTTCTTTATAATTGGCTTCACAGTTAACACTTACAGGGATGCTAAGCTCTTCTTTTGTAGGAATTAATTCTTTAAAGTAATTATAATCATAATCTGGAGATCTAAAATCTGATGTAAATGAGACACTTGAGTTTTCATTATTGGCATAAACTTTAATTGGGAATGTATAAACATAATCATTATCTAAATCATTGTTTATTTTAATAATAAAATATTCTTTTTTAGTTTCTCTTGGTTTAAGAAGAACAAACCTTTTTGATTCATCAAAATAATCTATATTTTGAGTATTGCCAAGATTAATATTTGCAACCACATAATAATCTTTATTATTTTTTATATTAACAGTTATTAAATTAAATGATCCAAAACCAATATTATCTTTATTGACATCTATGCTCAAACTAAAAGGATTTGATCTAATATTTCCAAAAGAATTAACGTTTACTTCACTTTCTAAACCAGAACCTTCTAATTTAAAATTTTTACCTATAGCATTATAATCAACTGAACTAGTCCCTGCATCAAATGCTGTTTTAAGTTTTATATGGCCTGCATCAACCCAGCCATATTGCTCATAAGTAACATCAAAAGGAACCCATCCAATTTTAGGGAAATACACTTCTGCCCAACCATGAGCACCCCATGGATTTTCAAAGCTTTCAATATTAGTATATGCAATTCCGGAAACAAATCTTGCTGGAATACCAACTTCTCTATTGAACGAAATAAATAAAGAAGTTAATTCATCACAAACACCATATCTATTATCTAAAACCCAAGAAGATTTTTGAGCAGCCTCACTAGTAATTGTGTTTAAATCATATTCTATATTATTTCTAATCCATTCGGCAAAAGAATATTCAACTTCAAATAAATCATTTTTTCCATCTGATAAAGAAAAAGCCAATTCTTCTATATCTGAATTGAAATCAATTATTTCATGTTCTTCCAAATAGTCTGTCAAATAAGGATCAACAATTTTCACAGGAAAATCAACTTTTTTAGTAATAGGCAAATACTCGCTAGAAGTTTTAATATTTGAATCTATATTGAAATCCGCTTTAATTTGAGGATTTTTGAAGTTAAAAGAAAGAATTTCTTCATTTGAAACATGATTTGGTTCAGTATTCAGATAAACAACTTCCTGTCTATAATCTTCTCTAGGAAACCAAGATAATTCTATATCTGCAGATGTAATATGATAACTACTTGATGTAGGATTAAACATAAGTGAATTACTAATTTTAAGATTTAAATCCAATGTTTGATAATCAAAAGGTTCTACTGCATAAGTTAAAGGAATAAGTAATAAAAAAATCAAAAATAGTTTTTTCATAAGTTTACTCTCGTCTTATAGTATTTATATTTTATTAATAAAAACAAAACTATTAAAAACAAGACTTTTTTCTCTATATTATAATTATGTTGAGGTCGCATATACAAAAATCAAATAGATTTTTGAAATGCTGACTAGTCGTTCGTTAAACCTCACGCCGAGGTCGCATAGTCTGGTATTGCGCAGGATTGCTATGTACAATTGTGCATTAGAAAACCTACAATATCACGCAAAGATCCTGTTCCTTTGGAATCGGGGGTTCAAATCCCTCCCTCGGCGTCATGTTCATTACGTCTTATCAGGATTTGACACAAGGTTCAAACGCTCAAGAATGAATCATTCTTGGCGTGCCAAAAAGTAAAACTTTTTGAGCATCCCTCCCTCTGCGTCATTTTTATTATTCTTTAGAAAGGTTCATATAAACTGGTATTCCTTCATTTCCGAATATTTCTACCCATTCTGGATGTCCTTCTTCAATAGAATTTTTTTCAAATCCAAATTTTTCAGCTATTCCAACTGCTGTTTCAACACATTCAGCTTCAAGTCTTGAAAAACCTTCTTTTTTCATCTTTTGAATAAATAATTGCATAATTAATCCGCCTGAATATGGTGTTTGACTTTCGTAATAATCAATAAAAACTGTTTGGGTATTTATTATAGAATAATTAATGTAAGCAATTATTTCCGATTTTAGAAAACCTGTTTTCTTTTTCAGGCTATATTTTCTTTCACCTAAAAAAGGCGCTTTCATTCTATCTTTAATTTTGTAATCGCGATTCATAGTGAAAGAAATAAAAATTAATTTAATAATCTTTAGCAGATTAGTTTTGTTTTTCTTCTGTTTTTGTACTAACTCGTCCGCCTGCCCATTGTCCCGAATAAGTTCTAGCAAGTTCACCAACTACTTCTGCAAATACTAATTTGCATATTCGAGTTCCTAATTCTAGTCTGAAGGGAAATTTATTTAGATTAACTAATCCAAATGTTAATTCACCTTTATATCCGGGATTGGTTGTTGTGCTTCGCAATAGAACGCCACATCTTTGCAATGTACTTCTCGGATAAATTGTTGGCATTAAATAATGTGATCTTCCTGGTTCAACCTCTACTTTTTCTGCTGGTGAATGTATTATTTCTATTGTTTTTACTAAAACATATTCGCCTGGTTGAACAATGTATTCTTTATCTTCTTTTATATCTGCAACTTTTTCTATGTCCGGACTTTTTCTATTTTCAACACCTAAGTATCCTTCGCTTGTCAGAGCATATATTTCTCCAACTCTTAATTCAACTTCAACACCCTCAGGGTTATTAAGTTCTCTTTCTGATAGTCCTTCAACGAGCTGGTATTTCTCATTTAATTCCAATACTTTTTTTGCTGATAGAATCATTTTATGATTGGATTTTTTATTTTTTATTTAAAATTTTCGGGAAGAATTATTTATTTTTAATATTCTTATAAAAACCTATTTTTTGAATAACCCAAACATTTATATACGACTAAATAAATTTAATTTTTAAGGGGTGGATTTATGAAGAATAGTGTTTTTATATCTATGATTTTAGCTTTAGTTATTGTTTTAGCTGGTACTAGCAGTGCAGTTTTAGTTCTCAGATCTAATAGTAATGTTAACGAAATTATTTATGATGAACACTTTTATACTTCTATGGGAAATCAATATATGAAACTTGGAGATGTTTCTAATGCAATTATTTCTTATGAGGATGCATTAAAATTAAATCCTAATAATATTCAAGCAAGACATAATCTAGCAATTATCTACCATCAATCTGGTGAATATCAAAAATCAATTGATCAACTAAGAGTTTTAGTTGTGTTAGAACCTTCAAATCCAGTTTATGCATATGATTTAGCTATTAACTTGGCTGATAATTTAAGATATAATGAAGTTGATAATCTTGATGAAGCTATTTTTTACTTTGAATTAGCTGATAAATTAGAATCAGGTTATGCTCGTTCAAAAGAAAACTTAGAAGTTTTAAAGCAGATTAAAGCAGTTATTTCATAAATCTTTAAAAACACATACTTTTTTTCATTCTATTATGATGTACTCATTTGATTTAGATGGTGCAGTTGAAGAAATAAAGGAGAACAATCCAAAAAAAGTTTTGCTTCATCTGCCTGATGGTTTAAAACCTCGAGCTAAAGAGATTCAAGACTATTTAAAATCTAAAGTTGATTCAGAAATTCTTATTTGGGCTGGTTCTTGTTTTGGAGCTTGTGATCTGCCAGTTGAATCAAAGAATATAGGTATTGATTTAATTATACACTTTGGTCACACAAAATGGCGATACGATTAGAAGATTTAAAACCAACAATACAAAAAGTTGCAGACTTGATTGAACAAACTATTGAAGATCATTCTTTAATAATTATTAGACATCATGCCGATTGTGATGGTTATTGTGGCGCGTTAGTTTTAGAAGAAACAATTTTACCAACTATAAAAAATATTAATACTAAACCTTGGAAAAAATATAAGCGTTTACCTATGAAAATGCCTTTTTATGATTATGGGGATGCATTAAGAGATATTTCTTTATTTCAAGATTCTTTAGAATTTAATAAAAAACCTTTGTTAATATTAATAGATAATGGTTGTGGTGAAGAAGATTTGCCTTCTTTAAAAAGATTAAAACTTTATAATGTAAATATAATAATTATTGATCATCATATTTTTTCAAAAGAAACTGATAAAATAGTGGATATTCATTTGAATCCTCGAGTGTTTGGTGGTGCAGGTGATATGACAAGCGGTATGCTCGCATTTGAAGTTGCAAGCGTAATTGGTTCTCCAAATTATATTTATCCTGCTCTTTCAGGAATTGCAGATAAATCGCGAGATGAATTTCTTGAACCTTATATTAAATTATTTCCTGATAAACTTTTTTTAAAACAATTAGCTGATTGTGTTGATTATGAAGCTTATCATTTAAAATTTTCTGAGTCAAATACTATTTACGATTTATTTAATGAAAACCAATCAAAAACAATGAATATAATTCTTCCAGAAATAGAACGAAGAAAAAAAGAGTATGAAGAAATTATTAAAAAATATTTAGAAGAATTTTCTGTTGGAAAAATAAAAGTTTTTAAGTTTGATATTGAAAATAATGTTTTATTTTCAGAATATCCTCCTCCAGGAAAAATTATTGGGATGGCTCATACTTCAAAATCTGGTTCAAGAATAACTTTTGGTATTGGAAAAGATTTACTTGTTTTTAGAGTTGATGGATTAAATTTTTCTCTTACAAACTTTTTTTCTCATTTAAGAAAAACTATTCCTTTTGGAAATATTTCTGGTGGCGGACATGATTTTGCAGGTGCAATAAGATTTATACCTTCAGTTAAAAATCTTGTCGAAGAAGAGTTGTTTAAATTTCTTAAGAATATTTGAAAATAAAATTTAAAAAAAAATTAAAAATTCAATTTACTTTTTTTTAGCAGGTGCTTTTTTAGCGGCTTTTTTTGGTGCTGCTTTTTTCTTTGCAGGTGCTTTTTTAGCGGCTTTTTTTGGTGCTGCTTTTTTCTTTGCAGGTGCTTTTTTAGCGGCTTTTTTTGGTGCTGCTTTTTTCTTTGCAGGTGCTTTTTTAGCTACTGCTTTTTTAGCGGCTTTTTTTGGTGCTGCTTTTTTAGCTACTGCTTTTTTCACAGTTTTTTTTGGTGCTGCTTTTTTCTTTGCAACTGGTTTTTTAGCAGCCGCTTTTTTCTTTACAGGTTTTTTCTTTACAGGCATTTAATATTCACCTCATTTGTTGATATTATTTTTATAATATCAATCTTGGAAGTTTTCATATAAAAATATTTCGATTACAAACAGTTTAAAAGTTTTAGAAATAGAATTATTTAGAAATAATAAAAAATTATTTTTTTTCCATGTAACCTGATTTGCCACATGATCTTCTATCTTTATGTTCAGCTAAAAAGTCTCCTTGTGATTTTGGCGAAAATTTATTTTTTCTAACTACCTTGTCACCTTGAACTTCATAGAGTTTCCATAATTGTCTTTTGTTTTTTGGTTTAGCGTCTGCCATTTTGTTTTGGAACAATGTTGTATTTATAAATTTTTAGTCTTTAAGGATTAAATTTAAATATCTGGCCAAATATTATTATTTTATGAATCTTAAATACTTTTTATTCATATTGTCTATATTATTATTAGTATCTTCAGTGGCTGCAGATACTAATTCTACAATTTATTTTAAAGATAAATATCAAAATCCAATTTTTGAAGGCTCAGTATTCATAGTTTTAAATTTTAATGATGATACTTATTCTTCTTTTGAAACTTTGATATCTGATGGTTATGTTGATTTATCTTTAGGTGAAGGGGTTGATTATGTTGAGTTTACTCTTTTAACTAAGAATGAAAGTGTTGCTCTTTATGGTTTAACAAGTAATTTTGAATCAGAAATATCTGTTTTAATGTATGAATTTTCAACTATCAAAGGAGTTGTGTTAGATGAGAAACAAAATTTAATTCCTAATGTTGAAATTCAATGTAGCTGTAATTTATTTTTAGATTCACATTGTCCAACTAACGCAGATGAATTTGGAAGTTTTGAGATTTATGCTGTCAAAGAAGGTAATTGTAAACTTTTTGGGAAAAAATTTGATCAAATAGGATTTGTTTCTCTTAATATTCAAGAAGGAGAAGTTTATGATACAGAAATTATTTTGAATGAATCAAACTCTTTTAATTATTGGATTATTTTTTTAATCGTAATTATATTAGCAGTTCTTGTTTTTATAGTTTATTTATTGTTAAAAACTTCTAAGAAAGATTTAACCTTAAAAGTTTCGCAGAATGAATCTAAATATAAATCGGAAGAAGTTGTAGAAGTATTAAATAAAGAAATTGTAAAAAAAGATGAAACAATTTCTTTAGATAGTAGGATGAATGATTTACTTGCTTTACTTGATGATAATGAAGAATCTGTTGTAAAATTTTTGATTGAAAATAAAGGAAAGTCTTCTCAGAGCAAGATTAGATATGGTATTTCAATTCCAAAAACAACTCTTTTTAGAGTTTTAAAAAGATTAGAATTAAAAAATCTTGTAAGAACTGAAACAGTTGGAAAGATGAAGAAAGTCTTTTTAACGGATTTTTTCCTCTTTGGAAAAGAAAAGATATCTAAATAAACCTTTTTCTAATAAAAAAAGCTCAATGGAACGATTTGGTGCTAATCAAAGCTCTATCTGTCCGGTGAAGACTTAAATAAAAGTCCGACTTACACTATTTCATGCTTATTCAAAAAATGAATGAGCGGAGGAATATTAAAATGAAAAAATTTATAGCAATGTTATTGGCGGTATTTTTGTTAGTAAGTATTGTGCCTGTAATGGCTCAAGAAACAACTTATACTCCAATAATTGATGAAAATGATGTTGTTGTTTTCAGTAATCTGATTGCAAATAACAGACTAAATGAACAATATGATTTAACAAGAGACTCATTGGTTAATTCTGATGATGTAGTTGAATTAAAAGCAAAGATAGAATTTTATGATGCTTATTTTAAAAACAATAATCAATTAGATCAAGATGATTTGAAAGTCTTCTCAGAACTTGTTATGCTTGGCAATCAAGCTCAAGTATTATCAGGATCAGAATTTGATTTCAATAATGATGGGGAAATTAATATTCTAGATATAACTGGATTTACAAATTTTATGATTAAATATGATTTAGTAAGAAATTCATTTGTTTCAAATCCTATTTCTGTAGATGAAGAAACAGATTTTCAGGTTATACATGAAACAGAACTTTCAACATGTGAATTTAGTGTAAAGGACTTATATTTAGAAGACTCAGAACTAAAACTTTTACTTTCAGATGAACAAACGTTTATCAGAAGTAATGAGTTTACATTAGAAGACCCTTCACAATATAATTGGGCTGTAGAACCTGCTACTGAAACTGCCAGACAAAATCTTTATTATAAAGAAAAAGATGGGGAAAAAGTAGCATCAATTACAATAAAGAAATTTGATTCAGTTGAAAAAGCAAAACGTTCATATATTACTTTAAGAGATGCTTTCTCAAATAATTTACCTTCTGATTTCTCATTTGGTGATGCATCACATTGTAAAAAAATAGGTGGTGATTCTTATTGTGAATTTTTAGACGGTGATAAACTTATTTCTGTAAGATTATTACATGATGATATGGATTTTGCAAAAAGTGTTACAACTAGATATTATAAAGAATTAACCACTATTTGTAATCAATTTACTATGTCTGAATCAGCACCTGTTGAAATAGGATACAAAGTTGATTTTCTAGTAAACAACATGTGGAAATCAGGAAATAATCAAATAACTGTTTCAGTTGGAAATAGAGGTTATAAGTTTGATGGAGTTGTTGTTGTTGTGTTATTAGAACCTAATGGGGAGATGCACAAACAGAAATTATTGCTCAATGATTTTGATGTTCATGGAATGGCCAGAGTTGTTTTCAATGTAATTAAATCCGATAGAGGAACTTACATTGCAGCTGTTGATTATGAGAATGCGTTCAATGAGAAATATGAAACAGATAATAAGTACTCAAAATACTTGGATATGTACTCTGTTTCAGATTCAAACGTTATTGAACCAAATGAAGAAGTAATCAAACCAATTATGGCTTCAGGATCTGTGCAAATGTCTGTTTCTTATGGAATAGACAAAAGCGATATAAAAACAATTTCAGAATACATCTTAGTTGGAAAAACAAAAAATGAATGGGATGTTAATGAAGATGGGACTGTTAATGTGGCAGATGTTGTAAGATTAACATATTTGTTAAACAATGTTGATTTCAATGAAGATAATATGTTAGATGATTCTGATGTTGTAATTTTGAAAAAGAAACTACTTGATCAAGAAGCATTATTAGATATTTGGGATGTTAACATGGATGGATTTGTGAACAAAGATGATGTGTCAGCTCTTTCAATTATAATAAGAGAATGTGATTTAATAAAATCGCAATCAACAGTTGTATCTGTTGTAAGAGCACGATTTGATGAAGATATTAGCGTTAGACCTTCAATTCAAGAAAACGTTCTTGTGCAAAATGAAGAAACTAATACACCAATCAGATTTGATGATGATACTTCCTGTGTTGGTTGTCAAAAAGAAAATGCCTGCCTTTCCATCGGAACAAGACTTGTTGAAGATGGGGCGCCCTCCTACTGCGACTTAGACAACCAATTCAAACCTCAAAAAGGAAATACAGAAAGTTGTCAGAATAATTTTGAATGTGAAAGTAACAGTTGTTTATCAGGTGTTTGTTATGACCTTAAACAAGAACTTGTAGAACAAAGAGGAATTATGGATAAAATACTTTCATGGTTTGAAAGATTGTTCTGATAATTTTTTTTATCATAACAACGTGAGGAAACAAAAATGAAAAACGAAATGAAAGGTGGTTTAGGTCTTTTGTTAATATTAGGAATTATATTGTCATCCGGTTTGGCTATGGCCATGAATGCTCAGTATACAAAGGTTCCTACTGTTCAACAATTGGACAGGATAGAATTATTTGCTGAGTTGGGTCAACCAATGTCTTTTGAACTTGGAGATGAAATGTATACTTTAACACTTGTCGGAGCAAATTCCTATACAATGGAAATATTTGTTGCTGTAGGTGATGATGTAAGAGTTTTATCTGAAGGAGAAACAAAGATAATTGGTGGAGTTGCAGTTTATGCAGAAGACATATTTATCTCAACAATCGGAGAAGGATTTGTTGCTGCAGAATTAACTGTTACTGAACTAAACCCGAACAGAAGATAATTTTTTTTAAAATAATTTTTTTTCTTTTATTTTTTTTAACAAGTTTCTATAATCAAAAGCAAGATCTAAATTCATTGCTTCTTCAAAAGTGAACCAACCAAATTCAGAAGATTCGTAGTTGTTTAGTTTAAAATGTTCATTAATTTTACAAAGAAAAATATATCCAAGAAATTCTTTTTCAGGATGTTCAAATAAAAATTTGTGTGAAATTAAATCAGAATTAATTTCTTCTTTAATGCCTCTAATAATTGTTTGTTCAGGACTTTCTCCTTCTTCCATAGTTTCATTAACTGCACACCATTTTCCCTCATCAAATCGAGTATTTGCTCTTTTAAGAAGGAGAATCTTATTTTCTTTAATTATGATGCCTACTGCGAGTTTGTTTCTGTTCATAAAATCAAATAAAACGCTTTTTTTATTTAAGCTTTTTTATTGTTAAAAAACTTGCTTTTTTTATAACTCAAAAATTGTTTTCTGAATTTTTGTATGTCCAATCACAATCTTTTTAAAAAAATCATTGTTCTTCAGCCTTATGAGTTATGAATTAATCATTACTGAGAAGCCATCTGCAGCGATGAAAATCGCTTATGCTTTAGCAGATAGTAAGCCTGTAAAGATGAGTAATAATGGCGCTCCTTATTACATGATTTCTCATAAAGGTCAAGATCTCGTCGTTGTTTGTGCTGTTGGACATTTGTTTGGTGTTGCAGAAACAAAACATCAATATGAATATCCAAGCTTTAATATTGAATGGAAACCAACTTCTGAATCTAGTAATGGTGCCAGTTATTCTAAAAAATATGCTCTTAGCATTGAAAAAATGGCTAAAGATGCAAAAAGTTTTGTAGTTGCTTGCGACTATGATATTGAAGGAGAGGTTATAGGATTAAACTGTGTTCGATTTTTATGTAAGCAGAAAGATGCTGGAAGAATGAAATTCAGTACTCTGACCAAACCAGATTTAATAGCTGCTTATGAATCTAAAACTAAAAATTTAAACTGGGGTCAAGCAAATGCTGGTGAAACAAGACATTTTTTAGATTGGCTTTATGGTATAAATCTAAGTAGGGCCTTAACACAAGCAGTTACTAAGAATGGGACTAAAAAAACTTTATCTACAGGAAGAGTTCAAGGTCCTGCACTAAAATTAATTGTTGATCGTGAAAAAGAAATTCAAGTTTTTAAACCAACTCCTTACTGGACCTTATCTTTTAATGGTGTTTTAAATGAGACGGATTTTAATGCTAAACACGAAAAAGAAAAATTCTTAGATATTAAAGAAGTTAATGAAGTATTTAATAAAATAAATGGTAAAAATGGGCTTGTAAAAAGTTTTGAGAAAAATGATAAAGAACATTTTCCTCCTTTTGCATTTGATTTAACAACTCTTCAAATGGAATCTTATAGAAGTTTAAGAATTAATCCAAAACAAACTCTTGCATTAGCACAGTCACTTTATTTAGCTGGAAAAATTTCTTATCCTAGAACAAGTTCCCAGAAATTACCTCCAACAATTGGATACAAAAAAATTTTAGAATCTATAAAGGAAAATTCTACATATTCAAAAATATGTCAGGAAATACTTGGCAAAGAAAAAATTTATCCTAGACAAGGTGGAAAATCAGATCCTGCTCATCCAGCTATTTATCCTACTGGCACTTCAGGCGAGAAATTAAATGGTGCTGAAAAAAAGGTTTATGATTTAATTGTTAGAAGGTTTTTATCTGCTTTTGGAGATTCTGCAAAACGAGTTGAGACTATCATTGAAACTGATGTTGAAGGAGAAAAATTTGTTTCTTCAGGAACTATAACTGTTGAAAAAGGATGGTATGTTTATTATGGTTCACATTTAAAAATTAATGAAACTCAAATGCCTGAAGCAAAAAAAGGCGATTCTGTAAAAATAAAAGATGTAATAAAAGAAGATAAAGAAACAGAGCCTCCAAGAAGATATAGTCCTGCAAGTATACTTAAAGAATTGGAAACTCGAAATTTAGGTACAAAAAGTACAAGAGCTCAAATAATTGACACTTTATATCAAAGAGATTTTATTAAAGGAACTAGATTAGAAGCAACAACAATGGGTATTAGTATCATAGATACTCTTTCAAAGTATAGTCCTAAAATAGTTGATGAAAAATTAACTTCTCATATAGAAGAAGAAATGCAAGAAATAAGAGATGGAAAGAAAACAAAAGATGATGTTCTAAATGAAGTTAAAGAAGTATTAATTGATGTTTTAAAAGGTTTCAAAGAAAATGAAAAAAATATTGGTAAAGAACTTGTTGAAGCTCAAAAAATAACTATTCAAAGTGAAACTCTTGGTGATTGTCCAAATTGTGAAAATGGAAAATTGTTGATAAAAAGAGGTAAATTTGGCAGATTTGTGGCTTGTAATAATTATCCTGATTGTAAATCGGCATATAATATTCCCAAAATGGGGTTTATAGAACCTTCAGGAAATAATTGTAAAGAATGTAAAGTTCCAACTGTATTAGTAAAATTCAAAGGCAGAAAGAAAGAAGAATTATGTATGAATAATAAATGTCTTTCAAAACAAAATGGATTAGAAAGTGAAGAAGAAGAAAAAGAATGCCCAAAATGTAAGAAAGGTGTTATGAAATTAAGAAGTTCAATGTATGGTCAATTTTATGGTTGTAGTAATTATCCTAAATGTAGAAATACAGAAAAAATTGTTAAACCAGGAGACGAAAAAAAAGTAACTAAAAAGAAATCAGTAATTAAGAAAAAAGCTCCTGCTAAGAAGAAAACTACTGTTGCAAAAAAAGTTTCTACAAAGAAAAAATAGTTCTTTTAACTTATAAATCTTCCAAGTCCAACAAAATTCATAAGATCTGCAAACCAGATTTTTATGTATCCAAGCCATGGAATTCTGAAAACTGCTTTTCCAAGATATGAATCTGAAGAAACATTTTTCTCATCAAGATCAAAGCTTCTAATTTGATAAGGATTATTATCTCCTTTAGTTTCGAAATAATATTCTCCTCCTGTATCTCTAATATTAATTACTCTGTGTATTATTGGATAACGTTTTTTAGATTCATAAACAATAACATCTCCTATCTCAACTTTTTGAGGATCGGTTCCAATTAAAACCATTATATCTCCTTTATTAAAACCATTTTTAAAAGGATATCTAATAAAATCAATATCTGTAATATTTTGTTTAAGATAAAAATCTTCATGTTGAGCCCACCAAGAATTAAAATCTGAGGGGTGTTCCATGCTATCACTTACAACTGCTACGACTGGGAAGGTTGTTCCAAAAATTAAACCTAAACCTGGATAAATAAGAAATTTGATAAGAATAAATGCTATGATGATGTTGACAATCCAACTCAAAGCAGAATCATCATGCCAAATAAAGTGCCAAGTTCTTTTCAATATTTTCTTCCAGTTAACCATGTCGAAAATAGAAATAGTTGATATTTATAAGGTTTATGATAGCTATAGATATTTTAAGAAAAAGTCACGAAATGGTTTCATTGATTCTTCAATAAATCCTGTAAATTTATGGTCTGCACCTTTAATTATAATTAATTCTGATTTTGGGAGTAAAGAATGAACTTTCTCAGAATTCTCAACTGGTGAACTAAGATCTTTGTCTCCTTGAATAATAAGAACAGGCAAGTTTATATTTGGAGCAATTTCAAAAATATTGTATAGTTTAGCATCTTCATAATTTTCTTTTTTTATAATTCTTTTTTTGCCTGAAGTTCTTGCTGTAATAATAATTTTCTCTTTTGAGGAATCATATTCTGCAAGATTATTCTCAAGTTTAAATTTCAAACCATTATAATAATCTGTTTCTGGACATCTCAAACCAAGAGCACAAACATCTTTTGATTTAGAAGCAACTATCAAATCAACTTCCCCAGACCAACTAACTCCTAAAAGACCTATTTTTTCAAAACCTTTTTCTTTAATAAATTTAATTGCAGAATTCATATCATCAATATTGTTTGATAAAGTAATTTCTTCTTGTGTTCCTTCGCTTTCTCCATGTCCTGAAAGATCAAATCTAAAACTTGCAAGACCTGCTTCAACCAAGTATTTTTCAAGTAATTCATATGTTAAACTATCTTTACTAGAATAAATTCCATGACCTAAAATAACTATTTTTTTAGAATTATTTGAATTAAGAATTCCGATTAATTTTTTATTTTCAGAATTTCTAAATTCTAATTTTTCAGACATTAATATTCAACTCTTACATCATGTAGCCAAATTCTTTCAGGCATTGACAACATATAAACTATTACTGCTGCTAAGTCCGCAGGATCAGTGAATTTTTGAATTGGAAAATCTTCTCCTGTTTTCTCAAACATTTTTGTATTTGTTCCACTTTGATAAATTCCTGCAACTCGAACATTAGTTCCTTTCAGATCTGCTTTTAAAACCTCTGTAAAACCTCTTACACCATACTTGCTGGCAGTGTAGACACTTTGACCTGCTTGTGGAACAACGCCTGATTTCGAGCTTACATTGATGATTGCAGATTCTTTCCTATTTTTTAATTCAGGCATCACAAGTTTTGTCAATTTTATTAACCCAATTAAATTTGTTTGAATTATTTCGTCAATTTTTTCTAAACTAATTTCTTCAACTTGAGATAATTTTTGCCAAATTCCAGCAATATTAACAAGTATGTCTATTTTTCCAAAATCAGAAAGTATTTTTTTAACAGTTTCTTCAATTTGCTTGGAGTCTTTTAGATTGCAAGGGTATGCTTTTGCTTCAGAACCAAGTTCGCTAACTTCTTTACAAACCTTTAAAAGTTTGTTTTTATCTCTTGCTATTAAAGCAAGTTTAGTATTTTCCTTAGCTAATTTAAGAGCAGTTTGTTTTCCAATACCATCACTAGAACCAGTTATAATTATTGTTTTATTTGTGAGTTTCATATTAAATGTTAAAAACTATATTTATAAAAAGTTTTTCCATAACATTTAAATACTATCATCACCAATTTTTAGATATATAAAATTTATGAGGTGTTGTTAATGAAAACAGTTTTATTTATTATTTTGATTTTGGCATTATTGTTAGTTAGTTGTTCTAGTGAGGTTACAAGTGATGATGCTACTAATGTCAATCCTGATAACAATAATGATGTTACAAATGTTAGTTCTGAATATGATGCAACTATTGCAGGAGTTGATATTTTAGATGGCGAATTAGTTGATCCTGATTTAAACTCAGAATTAAATGATTTAGGTTTGGAGGATTGGTAAAATGAAATTTAACTATATAATATTAACAATTTTTTTGCTGAGTATAATATCTGTTTCAGCTCAAATAAATCCCTCTGCAATTGCAGCTCATCAAAATGCGGTTCAAGATATGCAAAAAGCACAATTAGATTCGATGCAAAATTTGCAAAAAGATCAGTTAAAAGTTATGAGAAACGTTTTAGATGATAATCCCAGATTTAATAAATTTAATTCTGAACAAGCAGAAAAATTTAATAAATTGTCCGAAGAAAATTATGATAGAATAGTGGGTTTACAAGAAGAACAGCTTGACAAAATGGCAAATTTACATGAAGATATGTTTAATAGAGTCGCTTCTTTACAACAAACTCAAATCGAGAAACTAACTTCTCTTAATAAAGATCAAATGCGAAAAATGGCCATGATTCAGCAAGATCAATTAGATAAAATTTCTTTATTACAAAAAGATCAACTAAATAAATTATCCTCTTTTGACAGAGAAAGATTTAAGCAATTTTCTGAGATGAATCAAGAACAAATAAATGCAGAACTAAATAAATATAAATTAGTCAAAATTAATAAAGAATCTGCTTTCAAAAAAAGAGTTTTAACTTCTGAAAAAATTATTGAACGAAAAAATTCTTATCAATTAAAAGCAAAACAATATGATGATTTTAAACTCAGGTATCTTGATGAAAAAAAAGCTTTTAATTTAGCAGTTCAAGAAGGTGATGAAGAAGCAGCAATTGAACATGCAAAAGCCAGATTATTATATGCTGCAGATATGATTATTGCTTCATTAGAAAAAGTTCAACTTCAATTAGACGCAAGTGAAGATTTATCTGAAGAAGAAGTTTCGGATGCATTAGCTGATATAGCTGAAAAAATTTCAGTTATTGAAGAAGCAAAAATAGCTATTGAAGCAGCAACAACAAAAGAAGAAGTCAAGACTGCCGCATCGACAATTGATTCTTCTTGGAAGAGGATTCAAACAAAATTACAGCTTCATGCAGAAAATGTTGTTAGATCACAAGTTGGAGAAATTTTCTCAAGAACAGATCATCTTCAACAAAGATTTGAAATGGTTTTATCTTTATTAGAAGACCAATCAGTTGATATTGAAAACATTGATTTAATGGTTGGATCTTTCAGTGAATCAGTTGATTCTGCAAGAGTTCTTTTCAAAGAAGGAGATGAATTGTTTAAACAAGCTAAAGAACAAGGAGATAAAGATATTTTAGTTCAATCAAAAGAAAAAACAAGAGCTGCTCATGAAATGTTAAAAGAAGCTCATTCAACTTTGATGGAAATAGTCAAATTAGTTGGTTTATCAGGATTAGAATTTGACATAGACGAAGTCTCTGAAGAAATTTTTCAAGTTGTTGAATTAGAATATTAACAATAGTTTTTTAAATTAATTTTTTTATCTTTATTTTACAATGGGTTTTTGTCCAATTTGCGGAATAAGTACTAAAAAGGATTTTTGTGAAGATCACAAGCCAATAAATATTAATTATAAAGATGTAATTGTGAGAGTTTGTGATTGTAAAAAATATTTTCACAGAAATAAATGGCTTCCTTTTTCTAGTTTGAAATCTATTGCTAAAAAAATTGCTGAAGATGCTATAAAAGATAATGTGAAAATAAATCCTTTATTAGATGAAGAAATTGTTAAAAAACGATTTGAAATAGAAGTTAATAAGTTAGGAGAAATGTTTATTATACCTGGAAAAGTTCAAATAGAAAAATGTCCTGAATGTTCTAAAATTGGAACAGAATATTTTGAAGCAATATTTCAAGTAAGACCACGAGATGAAAAATTGTTAGAATTTGTAGAACAACAAGTTAAAACTACTCCTGGAGCGTTTATATCTAAAAAAGAAGAATTAAAAGATGGCTGGGATTTGTATCTTTCATCAAATAAAGCTGCAACACAAATAGGTTCAAAATGTAAAAAAAGTTTTAAAGGTGAATTAAAAATTTCTAGAAAACTTTTTGGCAGGGATAAACTAAGAAGCAGAGATCTTTATAGAGTAACTGTTTTATTTAGGAAAAGTTAATATTAGTTAATTTTACTCTTTTTGTTTAAAAAAATGTTTTTTGACAACTGGTGCTAAATCCATTTTTTCCATTTCTTTTATAGTTACCCAGACATATTCTGTATGATCTTTACTTAGTTTTATTTCGCCAGAATATTTTTTAACTTTCATTATTGCAATTCGTAAATTAAATCCTATAATCTTATGTATTATTTCATCAACTATTTTATCATTTTCTATATCTAAAGTTGTTTCTTCTTTTAATTCTCTAATCGCGCAAGCATAATCATCTTCGCCAAATTCATTTTTTCCTCCTGGAAAGTCCCATTGATTAGCGAAAAACTTTGAACTTGGTTTTCTTTTTAGTAATAAATATTTATCACCTTTCATAACTAGACATTTAACTAATTTTTTTATGATTAATTTGTTAATCATTTTTTATCCTCAAAAGCTTTTAAGCTTATTTGTCCTTTTCTTTTATTTTCTCTTACGGCAACTTTCTTTGGGTCATACTCCTGTCCTAATTGACTTTTAACTGAAATTGCCGCGCTTTTTCCTATTAATTGTGCAAGTGTTGTTATATCAACATTCTTTATTTCAGTAATAGTTTTTAATTTATTATTAAACATTTTTCTTGCCCTAACTCGTCCAATATTTTTTAACTTTAATAATGGTAGAATTTCTTCTCCTGCACCATATTTTAATCTTAATCTAAGTTTTGCAAGTTCTTTAATTAAACTATGAAACTTCATTAATCTTGCTAATTCTTCTGCAGAATATACTAACCAATCAGTTATTTCTAGTTTTCCATGAATTTCACCAGGTCTTACATCATATTTTCCAAGTAAATATTCTTCATTTTTTTCTTCAATCCAATCGTTCAGGAAATAAGCTGTTTTTATTGAGTTTAAGAATTCATCATAACTTTCATCAAATGCAGATGGTTCATCAACAAGCAAGTTTCCATAGTATTCAAGCATTTTACCTTGAATTTCTTCATATTCAAATGTTTTAACTCTTAAAAGAGGTCTTAACTCTAAAGTATTTGTAAATAAATGTATTAATGCAAAAGGATAAAGTTTTTCCTTAGATGTCGCTTTACGTAATCCTTCCATTATAAAAAACGCTGTATAGGGGTCTAAATATAGTTCTGAGACTCTTTTTCCAAGAAGAGAAGATTCTAGTTTTTCATTTTCTAATTCATTTGCAGATACAAAATTCCCTTGACCTGAATCTTTCAAAAATTCCCATTCTTTTAATAAACCAATGATTTTTTCTAATATTCCATGGAGTTTTCCAGTATCTTCATATTGATGTGCATAAAATGTTTTATCAAAGAATTCAAACAAGCTTTTTTTATCATGAACATATTCTGATGAAATTAAACTTAGAACATGGGTTCTTAATATTGGTTCAACTGCTAGTTTGGAATATATTTCTTCATGTTCTCCGTGTATATATTTTTCAAAAATAGTTTCTTTTTCAGATTCTGTTTTTGCAATACAAATTGCTTCACCATAATCTTCTTTTCCAGGTCTACCTGCTCTACCTGCTTGTTGTTCATATTCTAGAACAGGTATATCCTGCATCCCCCATCGTCCGCCATATCGTTTTAAATCTCTTATTATAACTCTAAATGCAGGTAAATCAACACCCATTGCCAAAGTTGGAGTTGCACAAATAACTTTTATGTTTCCATTTCTGAAATTATCTTCAACTAATTCTCGTTGTTTATTAGTTAAACCAGCATGATGAAACGCAGTGCCTTTTTTAACACATATTGAAAGTCTTTTACATTGTTTTGTTGGTGTGGGAAGTACGTTCAAAACATCTTCTGACAATTCAATCATATCAATGTTTTTTATTTTATTAGCAATTCTTTCAGCTTGGGATTCAGCCCCTCTTTTTGTATTAACAAAAACTATTACTTGTTTTTTGTTTGCAAGCGTGTCTTCAACTATGTTAAGAACATCATCTGATTGTTTAGTTTGAATCTTTAGAACTTTCCCCATAAATTGAGAAAAAAAGAATTAGTTTTAATAATTTTTTATGAAAACTTTAAATAATCAGACTAGTTATGTGCTTTTATGAAAGAAACCGCAATTAAAGCAGCAAAATTTGCTGGTAAATTGTTAATGGATAATCTTGGAAAGCAAACAATTATTGGCAGTCAGTATGGAACTGAGCTTTGCCCTGTAACAAAAGAAGATGAAGATGCAGAGTTAATAATTGTTGAAATATTAAAAAACGAATTTCCTGATCATCAATTTTTAGGTGAAGAGCTTGGAGAGTCAAATACTGTTTCAGATTATAAATGGATAATAGACCCAATTGATGGTACGAATAATTATTTGGATGGAAGAGACACTTTTTCAGTATCAATTGGTTTAGAATATAAAAGTGAAATAATTTTAGGAGTTGTTTATCTTCCAAAAAGAGATGAGTTATTTGTTGCAGAAAAAGGAAAAGGTGCAACTTTGAATAATCAAGCAATAACTGTTAGTGATAAATTTGATCTTATTGATACAATTATAACTTATTCAACTATGCCTGGAAGTGAAGGCGAAACAGAAAATCTTGATAATCAGATTATAGAATCTATTCCAAAAGTAAAATTCTTTGGATATAAAGATAAAAAAGATATTGATCCAATATTTGGAAGAGGTTCGATGGCTGCGGAATTTTGTTATTTAGCATGTGGAAGAATTAATGGCTTAATTAGATTAAAACAAAAACCTTGGGATGTTGCAGCAGGAAGCTTAATAGCGCAGGAAGCAGGTGCGAATATGTTAAATTTAAAAGGAGAAAAATGTAGTATTTATGAAGGAGATTTCATAGCTGCAAATAAACTTCTTTTAGAAAAATTAATGAAAATTATATTTTTAAACTAGTAACTTTACTTATTCCATGTTGGTTCATACTTATACCAAATAAATTTTCTGCAGCAGTTATAAGTCCATCATTATGGCTGATGATCAAATATTGTGCTCTTCCAGAATAACTGTTAATTAGTTCTGCAAGTTTTTCAGAATTTTTCTTATCGAGTGCAGCGTCAACTTCATCAAAAATATAAAATGATGCAGGATCATGTTCTTGAACCGAGAATACAAATGCTAATGCAGTCATAGTTTTTTCTCCACCACTTAAGCTTCTTATATCCATGAATTTTTTGCTTGAAAGCTTAACTTTAATTTCTACTCCTCCCATAAATGGGTCTTTTGGATCTTCTAGTTTAAGTGATGCGGCCCCTTTTGCAGACAATGTTTTGAATATGTTCTGGAAATTTTCATTTAGAACGTCATATGTTTTCATGAATAATTCTTTTTTCTTACTATCAATTTCATTAATCATAATTAAAATATCTTCTCTTTCAACTGATAAACTGCTTTTCTTTGCAAGCAAACTTTCATACTCTGTATTTGCTTTATCATATATCTCAAGAGCTTTCATGTTTACAGCACCAATATCATCAACCATCTTTTCAAATTGATGTATCTCTCTCATTATTTCTTCATCAGTTTTATTCTTAAATAATGCGACTCCTTCAAATTGTTTATACTCCTCTTCCAATCCTTCTAGTTCACCAATTATTTTTGCTCTGTCTAAAGAAAGATTATTATTTTTCATTTCAACTCTTCTAACATCTTCTTGTTTGTTATTTAATTTTATTTCTGATTGATTTAATTCTTCTCCGAATTTAGTTCTTTTATTGTATAGATCTTTATATTGTGAATAGAATTTTTTCTCTTGTTTTTCTTTTTCTTCTAATTCTTTTGATTGTCTTTTAACTTTTTCTTCTAAACTTTTATTTTCTTTTTCAAATTCTTCTTTTTCTTTTATTTGTTGTTTCAATATTTTTTCAATGTTCTCTCCTTCAGGGCCAAGTATGTTTTTTATTTCTGATTGATTATTTTTCATTTCTCCTTTTAATTCAGATATATCTTCTTTCAGCTCTTGTTTTTTCTGTTCAAAAGCATTCATTTCAGCCAGTACAGATGGATTTTTCATTTCATTAATTTTTTCTCTTATACTTTGTTTTTCAATTTTTAATTTTGCGAGTTCCATATTTTTTGCAGATATTTTTTCAGTTGTTTGATTAATCTTTTTTTCTGCTTCATCAACTTCTAAAGTAAGTTTATTTTTTTCACCTTTTGTTGCATCTAAATCGCCTGATTCTATATGTAATGTTTTTTCAGTTGTAAGTATTTCTGATTCTAACTCTGCTTTCTCTGATCTTAAACCAGATATTTTATCTTCATTTTCTCTTTTTTTATTTTCAAGTCTTTTCACCACACTTTCAAGATCATTTATTTCTAATTCTAGTTCTTTCATTCTATTAGCAACTTCTTCTTCTTGAAATCCTGCTTGAGCCCTTTGATCTCTGTGTCCTCCTTGCATTGCACCACTGGTTTCTATTAAGTCACCTGTTTTTGTGATCATTCTAACTTTGCCAACACCTATTTTTCTTGCGATATCAACATTTTCAACAACTAATGTGTTTCCGAAAACATATTGAAACACTTTAGCATATTTTGATTCAAATTTAACTAAATCAATAGCCATTCCAATAATTCCAGATCCTTTCATAGTTCTAAATTCTGATCTAATTAATGGAGGATTAAGTTTATTTAAAGGTAAAAAAGTTGCAGTCCCCATTCTATTTTCTTTTAGATATTTTATGCAATTACTGGCAGTTTCATCAGTATCAACAACAATGCTTTTTATTCTGTTTCCTGCAGCTATTCCTAATGCGAGAGAATATTCAGAACTAACATTTCCAAGTTGACTTACAACTCCTTGTACTCCTTTGAATTTTGTTTTGTTTTCAAGAATTGATTTTATTCCCTGATTGCTTGCTAGTTGTTCTTTAAGTCCGGCACTTTTTATATTTAATCTTGATAGCTCTTCTTTTCGCGATAAAAGTTTTTCTCGTGCATTGTCTAGTTGGGCTGCTAGTGATGATTCATCAGCAATTCTAGTGCTTAATTCATTTGTTACTCCTTTGAATTTATTTTTATTTTCTTTTAGAATTTTTATCGCTTCTTTATTTTCTTTTTCAACTGATAAAACTTTATCAATTTTATCATCTATTCCTTGTAATTGTAATTCATATCTATCTTTTTCTCTAAACAAGTTTTGTTGTTCTTCTCTTAATTTGTTTATTTCTTCTTGTATTATTTCTGCATTATTATCTATTACTTCAACTCGTTTTTCCATTCCAGCAGAATCATCCAGATTATTTTTTTCTTTAAAAATTTTTAATTTTGATTCGATTTGAGAAAGTTCTTTTTCTTTTATACTGATAGCTTTTTCACCATCTTTCATATTTTTATCAAGAATATTTATTTTACCACTTAAGTCTTTCCTGCTTTTCTCTAGTTCATCTTTTCGTTCTTTTATTTTAGATAATTCTTGTTTTACTGTTTCAGATCTTTGTTTATTTAATGCATAATCAACTTTTATTCTTTCAACATCTCTATGAAGTTCTACTTGTTCTTTTTCTCCTTTTTCTTCAATTTCTTTATTTATATTTTCTATTGCTTTCTTTTTCTCTTCAATATTTTTTTTGAGTTCTTGAACTTTATTTTGTAATTCTTTAATTTGAGAAGTATTTTTAGAAATATCTTTGTCAAGATCTATTTGTTTTGTTTGTTTTTCTTTTATTTGTTTGTTCAGGATAGTGGTTCTATTTCTTTTAATATTAGTATCAAGTTCTTTGAATTTTAATGCTTGATTTCGTTCTTTTTTTAATTCTCTAAGATAAGCATTTCTTTCAACAAGTATTATATCTGCTTCATTTAGTCTTTCTTCAACTCTGTTTAATTCTCTTAATGCTTTTTCTTTTTTTTCTTCATAAACAGATATGCCTGCTATTTCTTCTATTATTTGTCTTCTTTCAACAGGTGACATTTCAACTAATCTAACAATATCTCCTTGTAGAATAATATTATACCCTTCAGGATCAATCCTGGCTACACTTAAAAATTCTAATACTTGTTGTCTGGTTCTTGTTTCATCATTAATTAAATATTTTGACTGACCTGATTGTTTGATAATCCTAGTTATTTTAGCAACTTTCTCTTTAGAAGGAAATATTTTTTTTGTATTATCAAAGTAAATTGAGACTTCTCCTTGTTTTGAAGGATTTTTAGTTTTTCCTCCATTATAAATTAGATTGGCAGATTTTTCAGCTCTTAAACCTTTAGCAGAGGATTTACCTAGAACAAAACAAATAGCATCCATAACATTACTTTTACCTGAACCATTAGGTCCTAGAACAACATTAAACTTGTCACCCATTGGTATTTCTGTCTTCATTGCAAAGGATTTAAATCCTTTCATCTCTAATTTCACTATCTTGGTCATATCGAGCCTCTTTTTTCTAACCAATCACTCTAACACATAATTATTATATAAAGCTTACTAAAATGAAACTTGTTTTTAGAACCTTAAATTATATGATTTTGTAACTTTTATGATGTAATTAGTTTTTGAGTATGTTTATATTTCAAATCTATCCTCAAGTTCGTTCAAGTTTAATTCATAATTTTTAATAATTAGTATTTCTTCATCCTTATTAAGATATAAATCTCTAATGTTTATGTCTGCAATTTTATGCGCACAAATCATTCCTGCAACCATTGCACCAACAATATTTCCTGAATTTCCTGCTCCATCTCCTATTGCATATAGATTTTTGAAACCTATAACTGCTGTTTTGTTTGTTTCTATAATTAAATTTCTACCGAATTTGATTTCTGGCCAAACAATTATTCCTTGTTCAATTATTCCTTTCATTAAATTTTTACTATCTAATTTTTTGAATGCTTCTCTAAAATCTTCAACTATTTTTAGTCCATAGCTTTCATCAACTCGTCCGAGAGTGTAATCTATTTCAAGATTTTGAATAACTTCTTTTGGGAGTCCTTCTAAACTAGTGGTTGCTCTTCCTTCAACTAAATCTTTTATTCTTTGCACAATCGGTTTTTGTTTACCTAACTTGAAAGTGCTTAAGGCCATTTCTCTGCAATATTCAAAGACATTCCCATTAACTTCTTGAGGTGGTGTTACTCTTAAAAACGCAAAATTACCTACTGTTGATTGATAGCTTTTATCGCTCGCTCCATTTACACACGCATAACTTCCAAGGTCTTTATCGTGATAATTTTCAACAGCTACTTTGCCACCTTTTAAACAAGGACAAAAACTTCTGAGAGAATGACCTGAACTTGTTTTCAAAGAAAAAATGAATTCATACATTAAATCTGCATATTCCATTGCTATGTCTTTTGGAAATGCAACTCTTCCTCCAATTAAAACGTCTCTTGGAGTTGTATTTAGATCATGTTTTTTTATTATTTCTGGTATAAGAGTTGTTGCTCCACTTCGTCCAACTCCCAATACAACTTTTTCTGCAAGTATTGTTTCTCCATTTTCTAGAATTACTCCTTTACAAAAATTATTTTCATGGATTATATCAACAACTTCAGAGTTAAATCTGAATTTTCCATCACGACTTTCAATAAAATCCATCATTCCTTTAACAAAGCCAGGTAGTTTATCTGTACCTACATGTCTGCATCTTCTTAAGAATAAATTGACATCTTGTTTTTTGAATGAATTGATTACAGGTATTATGGCAGTTGGATTTTGTGGTGTAAATGCAACATTTAAATTACCTATTTCTAAACAATATTTTTCAGCCAAATTTAAATATAAATCATAATATTTTTTTTCTTCTTCTGGAAGTAAAGCTTTAGTATAATAATGTGATAATGCTTGTGAGAAATGAAATTTACCATCAGAAAAAGTTCCTGCTCCTCCTGCTCCAGTCATAACATCAAAATCATTTAGTTTGCCTTCTTTCAATAATTTTTCTTTATTTTGGATTCTTTCTTTTAAACTAATTCCTTGTTCTAATATTAGAATTTTAGTAGAAGGTCTTCTTTTAAGAATTTCAACGGCGCTTGCCAACACCGAAGGTCCGCTGCCAACGTAAACAATATCAAACATGCCGTTAATTATTAAGTGGGCTCTTTATTTATATAGTTTGTTGTACTCAAATATAGATAGTATATTATTACTAAATTAATAGTAAAGTTTATTAATTATTAATTCTAAGAATGATTTATGGTCAATAAAAAGTTTAAATTTCAAAAATTAATTGATCAGCATTTAAAAATTTTAAAGAGCCTTCAGTATTCATCTGGTTTATTTGCTGCATCTAGTAAAAATGTATCTACCGGTTATGATAAATCCTGGTTAAGAGATAATTTTTATGAGTGTATGGCTTTTCAAGTAGTGGATGATTGGGATACTGTCAAAAAGACTTATGAAGCATTATTACAAATTTTTATTAAACATGAAGACAAAATAGATCATGCAATTATGCATAAACCGCAAGATAAACAGCAATATATTCATGCACGTTTTAACCCCGAGTCTTTTGATGAATTTTGGGAGGACTGGGGTAATAAGCAAAATGATGCTGTGGGAGCTATATTATTTAAAATAGGTCGATTAGAAACACATTATAACACTTCAATTCTCAAAGATCAAGCACATATTAGAATTGTTAATAAACTAGTCAAATATCTTGAAACTATTGAATATTGGTGGGATGTAGATAGTGGTATGTGGGAAGAAAACGAAGAAGTTCATGCATCTTCAGTTGGTGCTTGTTTAGCTGGTTTAAAATCAATAAGAGAAATTCCTGGTATTGAAGTTCCAGAAGATATGATTGAAAAAGGAGAAAAATCTTTGCGTCATCTTCTTCCAAGAGAGTCAGATAAAAAATTTGTGGATCTTGCATTATTATCTTTAATCTGGCCTTATGAAATTGTCACAAAAAAAGAGCAAAAAGAAATACTTGAAAATGTTGAATACCATTTACTAAAAGAGAAAGGGGTTATAAGATATAAAAACGATTATTATTATAATAAAAATCCAGATGGATTTAGTGAAGAAGCCGAATGGACTTTTGGTTTAAGTTGGCTGGCAATTATATATACTAAACTTAATATGAAAAATAAAGCAGAAGTATTTATAGAAAAAATGTTATCAACTGATACTAGAAAAGGCATTCCAGAATTATATTTTTCTAATACTGATAAACCAAATGAAAATACTCCTTTAGGTTGGAGTGAATCTTTATTTATAGTCGCATTACATAATTATATGGATAAATTTTTGATTTCTAAAAAAATATCTAATAATTCTTAGAAAACTATAAAAATCTTTTTCTAAAACTAATTTTTATGTATACATTTCCTCATTTAATATCTTCTTTAATATTGAGTGCAATAATCTATCCTTTTTTTGGATTAAATGCGTTTTTTGTTTTAATTGGAGGATTATTTATTGACCTTGATCATTATATTCTTTTTTTATTTAAAGAAAAAAGTTTCAACATACATAAAGCATGGAGTTATTTTAGAAATAAAAATATTTGTGATGAATTGGTTGTAAATGATGTTTTTTTGTTTCATACGTTAGAGATATTAATATTATTGATTATATTGTCTTTTTATTCTAATATTTTCTTTATAATTACTTTAGGAATGATTTTGCACTTCATTTTAGATTTTGTGTATGAACTTAAAACCTATAATATAACAAAAATTTCTTTTTTGATTTCAAAAATTTATAAAAAACACTTCTCAAATTAAAGATATAGCGCTTTCTGAACATTTTTAAAATGTGTTTTCACAAATAGAGTTGGTTTTAATTCTCTTTTTTTTATTTCTTGAAGTGCTTCAGAAACATGTGTGCTTCCTTTTGGTAATTTAAAACCTGCTTTAATACTTAATTCATGGAATTGTCTTATGGCTTCGCTTCTCGCAATAATGCTTGCTGCAGCAACTTCCACATATTTTGATTCTGCTTTTTCTTCAATGATATCGCCTGTTGCACAGCCAGGATATTTATCTACTACGTGTTTTGAATTAAAAGTTTTAATTTTATTATTTGCTTGTTTGTGCATAATGTTAAGAAGTTGTGTTAAACCATGAATTGATATTTGTTCATTATATTCTTTAGGATTAAAACTCACAATTGAGAAATTATTTGGGAAATATTCTTTTAAATCATCTGCCAATCTTATAATATCTTTATCAGCTATTGTTTTAGAGTCTTTTACACCAATATTTTTGAGTTTTTCTCGTTCTTCTGAATTAGCTCTAAATGCTGTAACTACTAATCCTCCAAATGTATCTCCTTTTAAGCTTTCATCGCTGCCAATAAGAATTTTATTTTCATCATAATCAAAAAGTGTTTTCATCTAAAATTCCCCAAGTGATTTTTGAGACTTTTGATGATGGTGTTTTTTCCATGTATCCCAAGATTTTCTCATAAATTTTGAATATTCTGGGTGATTCCAAAACCTTTCAATAAATCCTTGTGTGTCTGGATCAGAAGAATAACCCGAGCCAAAGTCTTTTCCAATTTCTTCTTTTATTTTTTCTATTTCTCTATCTCTTTCAACTTTTGCAATTATACTTGCAGCTCCAACAATTAAATGGTTCAAATCAGCTTTATGTTCAACTATGATTTTGATTTTTTTATTATTAATTCTATTTTGTATGTATTCTTTATAAGATGATAAATTTGTGCTTGGACAATCTAAAACAACTTGGTTTGAAGGAACTTTTTTTATTAGTTTTGCAGAAGTTCTTGCTTCTAACCAATTAAGATTGTCTGATGAAGAATTAACTGCTTCATCAACTTCTTCAGGACTAATTTTTATTACTGCAGTTCTGCAAATATCCTTTATTATGAAATATAATTCGTCTCTTTTTTTCTTTGATAAAAGCTTAGAGTCTTTTACACCAATAGATTGAAGTTTAAATTCGTCTTCTTTTCTAATAGACGCAATTGCCATGACCATAGGTCCAATAGCAGGTCCTCTTCCAGCTTCATCTATTCCCCCAATAAGCATAAAGAAAACAAAGTTGTTAGGATATTTAAATATTACTTAAAAATAAAAAAATAATTATTTAAGTTGAATCATGGCTTTATCTCCGATGTAGATATTGTGGTTTTCAAGATACTTACCAAGTTGTTTGGTTGCTTTTTTCGGATTAGTGTCTAAAGTCGAAAGATAAATTGCAACTCCTAAGACTCCTCCTCCTATGACTGTTACAGGTGATCTTCCAGCCATTCCTATAATTGCTCCTCCTGCAAAATACAACATAGCTAATTCAAAATTGAAGGGTTTTGGTTCTGTATCTCCAATTCCTTTTTGACATCTATCTAGTATTCTTTCAATAGATTCTTGCTCTTGTTTTTTCTGATTTTTCACATTTTTACTCGACATATTGTTTGTATTTTCATCTTTTAGTCCTTTAAAAGTCTTAGTAACAATAACTTCACAGTAATCGCTGACATAAGTAACTTTTAAGACTTCTCCGCTGTCTCTTGCATACATTCGCCAAGTACGTTCAGGAGTTGTAAGTGAATATCTTTCTTCAAAACCTGCATCTTTTACTTCTGAGACTACTTTTTCAAGGTCCATATTATTAATTCTTAGTTGTTCCATAATTTTTTGTTCCATTGTTTATTCCTCTCTATATTATTAAATCTATAAGTGACAATTATTTAAACTAAAAAACTAAAAAAAATTGATCCGATTACTCTTCATCTTCGTAATCTTCGTACAAAAATCCTTCATGATCTATTTTCCAATTCATTTTTGGTCCCTCCTTATGCTCAGAAAAGTACAACTTTTCTGGCTCACTAGAAATCATTTTTTTGATTTCTATCATATTGTTACATGGCTGATTATTACTTCACTTCTTTTGCAATGATTTTCGTAATTGTCTGTGTAGTAATCTTCTGTTTTCGAGTTTATTTTCACAAATACTTCTGCTAATTGTTTTTCCAATTGAGACATTTTTTTTCTGAGTATTTTTTTTTCAAGTTCTCCAATCATTTTTATTCGCCTTATCTTACAATTATTATAGTTTTCAAAATATAAGAAAGTATTTTTGTAATTATGCGCTTTTACCGTAATATTTTTATATTATTTAAGTTATATTAGGTTAAAATGTTTGATAACTGTAGAATAGATTATGATGACTTTGATAAAAATGTTAAATTGGATTTGAAAGACAAAAAAATACTTTTACTTTTATCTGAAAACTCAAGAATTCCATTAACTCAAATTGCGAAGAAAGTAATGTTGAGCAGAGATGCAGTTGATTATAGGATAAAACGTTTACAAGAAAAAGGAATTATTTTGGCTTTTGTGCCTAACTTTAATTACGCAAAATTAGGTTTTCAAACATTTCATATATTTTTATTATTAGATGAATTGGATGAATATAAACAAAAAGAGTTAATAAAAAATCTAAAAATTCATGCTAATGTTTTGAGTGTAATAGAATATAATGATAGGTGGGATTTAGAAATAGTGTTGCTTGCAGAAGATATAATTGAGTTTGATAAAATAATTTCTGATATTTCAGAAATATCTCCTGATATAATACTAGAAAAAGATAAATTAGAAGTTATAAGAAGATATAATTATGATTATGTTCCTCCAATAATAAAAGAAGAACATGAAATGGAAGTAATAAATTTACAAAAACAACTGCCTGTGAAATTAGATGAAATTGATTATAAATTATTAAGAATTCTTTCTGAGAATTGCAGAGCATCAACATATGCGCTTGGTCTGAAACTTGAAATTAGTTCTGATGCAGTTGGTTATAGAATAAAAAAACTTTTGAAAGAAGGAGTTATAAGATTCTTTTCTGTGTTAGTTAAGTTTTCATTATTGAAATATCACTGGTATACTTTTTCTATTGAAATGAAACTATTTAATTTAAAAAATGAAAAGAAATTTGAGGCTTTTTTAAATCAAAATAAAAATATTTTAAGATCTGCAAAAACTCTTGGTCCTTGGGATTTATTTTTATATGTAGTTGTTGAGAATCCAAAAGAATTTCATCAAATAGTTAAACTTATGAAAAGAGAGTTCTCAGATATAATAAGGAGTTACGATGCTTGGATTGCTTACAAGGAACATTGTTTTAATCCAATGCCAAAAATAATAAAAAAGAAATCATAGATTTCTAATAATTAAAATTATTTAAAGTTTCATAATTTAATATCTATAATGTGATGGTTTGTATGGTCCTTCAACTTTCACTCCAATATAATCTGCTTGTTCTTTAGATAAAACAGTTAGTTTTGCGCCAAGTTGTGCTAAATGTAGTCTTGCAACTTCTTCATCTAATTCTTTTGGCAGCATATAAACTCCAATTTCTAAATCTTTGGTCCAAAGTTCTATTTGTGCTAGCACCTGGTTAGTAAATGAGTTACTCATTACAAAGCTTGGATGTCCTGTTGCGCACCCTAAATTTATTAATCTTCCTTCTGCAAGTAAATAGATGCTGTGTCCGTCGGGAAATGTGTATCTGTGAACTGGGCATTCTGAACCTTTGATTTCTTCTTTCACAATTCCAGGCCAATTTTCCAGATCTGCAACTTGTATTTCATTGTCGAAATGTCCTATGTTGCAAACTATTGCTTGGTCTTTCATTTTGCTCATATGTTCTGCAGTTATTATGCCTTTATTTCCGGTTGTAGTAACATAAATGTCTGCTACTGGAAGTACATCTTCTACTGTTGTAACTTTAAAACCTGTCATACAAGCTTGTAATGCACATATTGGATCAACTTCCGAAACCATTACTTGTGCTTTTTCATTTGACATTGATTCTGCACATCCTTTTCCAACATCTCCATATCCGCAAATCATAGTTGTTTTTCCAGATATTAAAACGTCCATAGCTCTTTTAATTCCATCAACTAAACTGTGTCTGCAACCATAAACATTGTCAAATTTTGATTTTGTTACTGAGTCATTAACGTTTATTGCTGGAAATAATAATTCTCTTTTTTCCATCATTTGGTATAATCTATGAACTCCAGTTGTTGTTTCTTCGCTTACTCCTTTAACTTCTTTCGCCACATTAGTCCATACATCTTGTTTCTTTTCATATAATTGTTTTAATGTATTCATTAATTCTTTGAAGTCTTCTCCTTCGTTTGAATAATCTTTTTCTAGAATGGATGGATTTTTTTCTATTTCTAATCCTTTGTGGATCATCATTGTTGCGTCTCCACCATCATCAACTATGATTGTTGGTCCGTTCCACTCTCCAAAATCTAGTGCTTTCATTGTACACCACCAATAATCTGCAAGTGTTTCTCCTTTCCATGCAAATACTGGAACTCCTGATTTTGCAATTGCAGCTGCCGCATGATCTTGTGTTGAGAATATATTGCATGATGCCCATCTAACTTCTGCTCCTAATTCAGTTAGTGTTTCTATTAGAACTGCTGTTTGTATTGTCATATGTAGGCTGCCCATGATTCTCGCCCCTTTTAATGGTTTGCTTGGCCCATATTTTTTCCTTACTGCCATCAATCCTGGCATTTCTTTTTCAGCTATACCTATTTCTTTTCTTCCAAATTCTGCTAATGAGATATCTTTTACCTTATAATTTTGATTTTCATCCATATTATATCACCTTATATAAGGGTTTTATGGACACTTTATATATTTTATTCTATAAAATATGTGTTTTGTCCAACTATTTAGGAAATATATAAACAAAAACCATAATATTTAAATAAGAATGGGACAATATACTATTTATTCGACTGAATTGGCTCTCCGAACGTAGAGATTAATCCCCCAAGATGTCGAAATGTTCATTTTTCTTGGGGAGTCAATTCACGACGACTAGAAACATGAGTGTTGACAACAAGGATCAAAAGATAATTGATGAATTGAAAAAAGATAGTCGAATAAGTATACGAGATATTGCTAAAAAGACTTCTATAAGGCCCAGTACGGTTCATCAAAGAATAACTAGATTAAAAGAATCTGGCGTCATAGAAAAATTCACTTTAAAGCTTAATAATCAATTAATAGGAGAAAATTTTATAGTATTTATGTTTGTTGCGACAGACAGAGATATAGAACCTGTTATATTCAAAGACAGTCATGTTAAAGAAGTTTTTGGAATAACTGGAGAATACGATTTATTGATGAAATTAAAATTTAAAGATATAGAAGATTTCAATAATTATGTTTTAGATTTTAGAAAAAAAACTGGGATTAAAAAAACAATCACCATGGTTGGAACAGTAACATTAAAAGAAGATATATGATGAGGGGAAAAATATGACATTTAAACCAACAGAAATAGAGTTAGAAAAATATGCAAAAGTATTGATTGATTTTGCACTTAATGATTGTAAAGGAATAAAAAAAGGACAAACGGTCTTATTACAAGTTCCAGAATGTGCAAAGCCTATGCTTATACATTTAAGAAGAGCGGTTTTAAAATCAGGCGGAAATGCGATTGTACAATATCTTCCAGATGATATGGGTAGAGAAGTATTTGAACTTTCATCAGATGAACAATTATCTTTTTTTCCAAAAAAATATGTTAAAGGTTTAATAGATGTTATTGATCATTCTGTTTACATAATTGCTGAAACTAATAAAAAGGAATTACAAGGAATTGATCCAAAGAAAATAATGTTAAAGCAAAAATCATTCAAACCATCTATGAAGTGGCGAGAAGATAAAGAAAATAGTGGTAAATTTACTTGGACTCTTGGAATGTATCCTACAAAACAAATGGCCAAAGAGGCTAATATGAGTGTTGAAGAATATTGGAAACAAATTGTTAAAGCATGTTTTTTAGATAAGAAAGATCCAATAAAAGAATGGCAGAAAACTTATGATGAGCTGGAAAGAATAAAAACCGAATTGAATAAACTTAAAATTGAGAAAGTTCATGTAAAATCAAAATCAACTGATCTATGGGTTAAATTAGGCAAGAAACGACAATGGTTAGGTGGATCTGGAAGAAATATTCCTAGTTTTGAATTATTTATCTCTCCTGATTGTAGGGGTACTGAGGGAACATATTATTTTACTGAGCCATTATATCGTTATGGAACTTTAATTAAAGAAGGAAAACTTGAATTTAAAAAAGGATGTGTTGTAAAATCAAGTGCGTCTCATGGTGAAGATGTGTTTAAAGAAATGGTTGCACAAAAAAATGCTGATAAATTAGGTGAATTTTCACTTACAGATAAACGTTTTTCACGTATTACAAAATTTATGGGCGAAACTTTATTTGATGAGAATGTTGGCGGAAAATATGGTAATACTCATGTTGCAGTTGGTCAAGCATACAAAGATTCCTGTACTGATAATCCTGCAAAAGTAACTACGAAACAATGGAAAGAATGGGGTTTTAATGAGTCAATTGTACACACAGATTTAGTTTCAACAGAAAACAGAGTTGTAACTGCTTATTTATCTGGTGGAAAAACAAAAGTGATTTACAAAGACGGACAGTTTAAAGTTTGAAAGATAAGCAAGAATTGAATCATTAATAATAAATTGCATTTTAAAAACAAAGACAGATTATTATAAAAAAGTTTTCAAAGTATTTTTTTGTATCTGGAATAAACACGAAATTTGTTTGAATTTAAAGTATGGATATTAAAAGAGTAGTTCCAATTTTCAAATAAAATAAATGAAATTAAAAAAACTTCAAAACCTTTCTCTTTAAGAAAATTATAAGTGTTATAAGAAGAAAAACAGATATCAAATTTTGCTTTATTATGAGAAGATTTTGTTTTAACTTCGTAAAAAAATAAGTTTTTAACACAACGAGATTTATAATCATTTAATTCAAAGCCAATTAAGTCTAAAGAATGCATATGCTTATTCAAAAAATTTATTACAAAAATATCTAGAGAAGATATATCTAATTTGTACTTAGATACTATTTCCTCAAAAGAGCCAAAATACCGGGTTAAAAAAATGAAGTTATTAGATAATTGTCTTCTTATAAGAACTTTTGCCAGATTCTCAAAAATAACGAATCTGGAATGCACATCTTTCTTCATATTATACAGCATAATGGTAGGGTTGCCCCCAGTATTAAAACTGTTTTTCATAAAAAATCGTATATTTTTTGGTGTGTGTCGGACTTAAAACGATTTGTATTAAATAAATTTTAAGAAATAGCGGGGAGTGGATTTGAACCACTGACCTCCGGGTTATGAGCCCGACGGGCACTCCTGGCTGCCCTACCCCGCTGTAAAAAACTGAAACATCTGTTCATTTATAAAATTAACGTCATAAATACTTTATATATTCATATTATTCCTGATTTTGTTAATTCTGGTTCGCTCAAGAATCCTTCTCTTTTCAGATCTTCTATTATGTAATGAACATTTTTCTCTTTTATATTAAATTTTCTTTCTATATTTTCTACAAAATCTTCCATTTCTTTTATGTGTTTGAATATTCCTTCTATTAAAAAGTCATATCCATTATTTATTTTATATAGTGAATTAACTGCATTTTGGGTCATTAGAAAATCTTTGATTGTATCTCTATCTTTTATATCTGTTTTTATGGCTATATTTGCTTTGCATAAATATCCTATTTTTGTGAAGTTTATCAGGGTTGTGTGTTTTGTAATTATTGTTTTCTCATGTGCTTTTAATCTATCGTATAATGTTGATATTGGTATGTTTGTTCTTTTGCTTATTATTGTTAATGTTTCTCTTGCGTTTTTTCTTAGATGTGTTAAAAATAATGCGTCTTTTATATCCATTTTATTTACCGTCCGTTTGTCCGAACTTTTTTCATTTTTATCGGAAAAACAACGTTTATTTATTTTGAAAAAATTATATAATTTATCCTAATAACTTATATACTGCTATATAATTATATATTATAGAAATATTTATATATTTAAATTATTATTAGTTAATCATGGAGAGAAAAGTTATACAATTGGCAGGAAAAACATTAGTTGTTTCTTTACCAAGTAAATGGGTTAAAAAAAACCAAGTTATGAAAGGTGATACTATAGAGTTAACTGAAGAAGAAAAAAGAATAATTATTAGTACAAGTAAAGAAAAAATATTCGAATCTAAAATAATTAATGCAAATCAAGATTTTGATCCCTTATATATTGCTTATCTTTATCAATCAGGAGTTGATGAAATAAAAATTAAATATCATGATTCAAAAGTTTTCTCAAAAATACAACAAAAAATACCTGATTTAATGGGTTATGAAATAATTGACCAAGGAGAAGATTATATTTCAATAAAAAACGTTTCAAAAGCATTAGAAGAAGAATTTGATTCTCTGCTTAGGAGAACATTTTATCTTATAGATGAGCTTGCAACTGGCAGTATAGATGCGTACAAGGACAAAGATAGAATAAACTCTTTAATGACTTTTGAAAATAGTATAGATAAGTTTACTGATTTTTGTAAACGAGTTTTAAGTAAAAAAGGGCATAAAGATTCTTCAAAAACAAATTTTTATTATGTTATTATAAGAGATTTAGAAAAAATAGGAGATTATTATCATGAATTGTTAGAATTTTTTGATACTGAAAAAATATCTCTTTCAAATGAAACTGTCGATGTTTACAAAGAAGTGAATATGTTTATGAATTCTTTTCATAAATTATTTTATAAGTTTGATGAAACAGAAGGAATAAAGTTCAGAAATCAAAAAAAATCTTTGTTAAAAAAATTGATGCTTTTATTGAATACTGTTCCAAGAAAAGAATTATTCATAATTTATAATTTGCTTGGTTTAACAAAAGTTATTGGTAATCTTTATGGACCATATTACATAACGAGGCTCTAAGAATGGACGAATTAAATTTGAAAGTATTTCCAAATCCTTCAAGTATTGGTTTAGAAAATTATTATGATAAAAAAAACTTTTGGATCAAAACACTTGGATTTGGATTTTTGTTTTTAATCTCAATATTAATTTTATTTATTGCGCTGTCTGCATTTGTACAAGTCAGAATTTTTAGTTTCTTTAACGTTATGGTAATACTTTTTTTATGTGCGCTTGTTTTTGTGGCAGCATATTTTTTTAAGAATTCTTTAAGAAAAGGAATCATAGTTATTAAAGGAAAAATTGTTGAAGTTAGAGATATTACGAGCACTTATGAAAAAATATCTGAAGAAGAAAAAGGTAAAAAAACTAAACTAGAAATTTTTTATGAAACAACTTATGATGAATTATTGAAATCTCAGTTCGTTGTTTTATTTGAAAAAAACGAATTTGATAGGATAAGTTCTGAATTGCCAGATGTTGGTGATGAAATACCTGTTGTGTATGATAAGAATAAACGTAAAGTCGTAGATATTTTTATTCCTTTATTAAAATATTTTATTGAAAGTTATTAATTGTAAACTCTCATTGTTTGAAGAAATATTTGTGTTCCTTGTTCGATGTTATTTAATTGTTTTTCAGACATTTCAGCATCTTTTCTTAATTTCTGAACTAGCCACAATGTGTTTTGTAGCGATTCAATCACGTCTGTTTTTTCATATGGATTTTTGTGGTGAAAAAATGAGTGTGAGACTGTTTTTAAAATACCTGCTTTTCTTTCATAATGTAAGAATTCATCTTGTGGTAAACCTATTTTTACGTTTGAATTAAAACGTTTGCTTGTTTCTAATCTTATTATTTCTCCTTTTTCAGTTCTTGGAATTCTGTTACCAATATAGTTTAATTTTGCAGGATCATAGAATGGATTTGTCAGGCCTTTTTCTTGCATGTCAATCATTGTTAAAAACAAATTAACAATTAAATTTATGTCTCTGAAGTCATAAGCTGTTACTTGTGAAAACCTTCCAAAACCCTTTACTAATTCAGGGGTTGCTTCTTCAAACAAACTTTTTGCATAAATTAATCTCTCAGATGGGGACCTGTTCATTCCTTTTTGAAATTCTTCTTCATAAACTTGATCTGAGACTGGTAGTCCTTGAGTATCATTTGCAGCCATTAGTCCTAAGAATTCTCCTGCTTTATGATGGATTTCAAAATCTTTAGTTCTTAATAAGTATTTTTTCAGGGTTTCTCCTAATTCAAAAATAGTCCCCATAAAATAAGTTTCTGAACCTTCAGGTAAAATTATTCTTGGCACAGTCATAATTTTGTATTTGTTATTGCCAGGTATTTTATCAAGAACTTCGCGTCTTTTAATTGTGCTTTCGATTTCTTTTTCTAAGACTTCTAAGTTTGAGCTCATTCGCACTCCTAATGCGCTTCCAGAAAAAGAATTATCTGGAAAATGATACATTCCAGATCCTCCAATTGAAACGAGTGCATCTCCATGGTTTACTATTAAATCTATTAATTGTGTATCAAAAGAGTCATAATTTTTTATTTTTTCTTGCATTACTATATTGAAAATTTTCCCATTTAATCTTGTTTCAGGTCTCTTTTGAGTTTCAAATAAAAATTTTTCTATAACTTGATCTGTTTTTTTTGTTTCTCCGAAAACATCATTTATCCATGCGAGAATTGCATAACTTGAAAACAAATCTGGTTGTGCACGTATTTTTTTTGTATAAGAGTTAATTGTATCTATGACTTCCATGAAGCTCATTTTAGAAAAATCCATTGGAATTTTATCAGGGCCTTCTTTTTCAAACATAGTCATGAGTGTTCTAAAAGCTTCATCTTTTTCACCTGTTTGTTCGCATAGTATAGCATATTTTAATGTGAAATAATAACTATTGTGTCTTTCAGCTGCTTTTACGTATTCTTCTCGAAGTTTTTCTTTTCCCATGTACAGTCTTGCTAACTTTAATCTTCTCCATTCTTTCATGAAATGTTTGTTTTTTGGTTTAATTAGTATGCCCCCAAATTTACCTAGCAGATATCCAAGTCCATAAGTTAATGCGGTGGGTGTTGCTATTACACCTAGCGCTAACAATCCTTTTAATGGTTGATTTAATATGTTTTCTCCGAGTTTTTCAAAACCATATCTTGCCACTGATTCTAAGGTTTTATATGTGCCTAATAAACCCGTGATTCCTGCAATGATGTGCGGTTTACAGGAAATATAATTAACTAACTTATCTATTCCTCTTAATTCTTCTTCTTTAATTTCTTGTTTAGTTTCAATTATGGTTTTAATGTTTTTTACATCGTAGCCTAAATCAATGACTTTTTTTATTTGTGATGGAAACAAATATGTTACTTGTGAAATTGCTGCACCAAATGGAATTGATAATGCAAGTGTCCATGCGTTAAAACTTTTAGTTGGATCTATGTTAAGTAATCCTGTCATTAAAGTTGCACCAATTAATCCTGCGCTGCCTGAGATTTTTTTTGGATTTTTTATTGCATAATTCTTAAATTCGCTAATTATATTTTCTAAATTAACACCCATTTTTTCAAAGAATTTTGGTTTGTTTTTAAACATTATTTAATTCATCTCTTTCAGCGCTTCTAACGCTGCAATTCAGAAACCTGAAATTGGAGAATTCGCGCATTTCAGACCTTCTATTTGAAGAATTCAATCGAAAGTTTTTTAAAGAATTCCAAATCAGTTATATTATTCTCTTACATGGGGAGGCAGGGAAATATGGTTGAAAATTACGATTCAAATAATCTTACAGTTCTAGAAGGCTTACAAGCAGTTAGAAAAAGACCAGGAATGTATATTGGTAGTACAAGTGAAAGAGGATTGCATCATTTAGTTTACGAAGTTGTAGACAATTCTATTGATGAAGCAATGATTGGTGAATGTGATAAAATACTTGTAACCATAACTAAAGAAGGTACTGTGACTGTAATTGATAATGGAAGAGGAATACCAACTGATATACACCCTCAGTATAATATGAGTGGAGTTCAATTAATTATGACTAAGCTTCATGCAGGTGGAAAATTTGACAAAAAAACTTATCAAATTTCTGGAGGTTTACATGGAGTAGGAGTTTCAGTTGTAAACGCTTTATCAGAGTTTTTAGAAGTTACTGTTTGCAAGAATGGTAAAAAATATTTTCAACGATATGAAAGAGGTGCACCAGTTACAGAACTTCAAGATAAAGGTGCAACAACTGAGAGAGGAACAACAGTAACTTTCAAACCAGACTCAGAAATATTTACTATTTTAGATTTTGATTTTGATACTTTAGTAAGTAGATTAAGAGAATTAGCATTCTTAAATAAGGGTGTAAGAATAGTTATTAAAGATGAAAGATCAGATGTTGAAGAAGATTTCTTTTATGAAGGAGGGGTTGTTAGTTTTGTTGAATTTTTAAATAAAAACAAACCTTCAATTCATCCAACAATTTATATGAAAAAAAGCAAAGATGATACTGAATTAGAAATAGCGATGCAATATACAACTTCTTATTCTGAAACAGTTTTTTCTTTTGTAAATAATATTAACACTCATGAAGGCGGAACTCATGTTATTGGTTTTAAAACTGCTTTAACAAGAACATTTAATAATTATGCTGAAAGAACTGGTATTTTAAAAGATGTAAAACTTTCAAGCGAAGATGTTAGAGAGGGATTAACAACAATTATTTCTTTAAAAATACCTGATCCACAATTTGAGGGTCAAACAAAAACTAAACTTGGTAATAGTGATATTAAAGGAATAGTTGATAGTTTAGTTAGTAATGGTTTAAACACTTTTTTAGAAGAAAATCCCAAGATTGCTAAAGATATATTGTTAAAGGCTGTTAGTGCTGCAAAAGCCCGAGATGCTGCTAGAAAAGCAAGAGAGCTTGTCAGAAGAAAAAGTGCTTTAGAAACATCTACTTTACCTGGAAAACTTGCAGATTGTTCTGAAAAAGATCCTAGTAAATGTGAAGTTTATCTTGTTGAGGGAGATTCTGCTGGTGGAAGTGCTAAACAAGGTAGAATTAAAAATTTCCAAGCTATACTTCCATTAAGAGGAAAAATTTTGAATGTTGAAAAGGCGAGAATACATAAAATCATTGCTAGTAATGAAATATTAACAATAATAACTGCTTTAGGAACTGGTTTTGCTGAAGAATTTAATATTGAAAAAGCTCGTTATCATAAAATAATTATCATGACTGATGCAGATGTTGATGGAAATCATATTACAACTCTTATATTAACATTCTTTTTCAGACATATGAAAGAATTAATTGAAGCAGGTTATATTTATATTGCTCAACCACCTTTATATCTTGTGAAAAAAGGTAAACAAAAAGCTTATGCTCAATCAGAAGAAGAAAAGGATGAATTATTAGAATCATTTGGACCTGGAGCTCATATTCAAAGGTACAAAGGTTTAGGAGAAATGAATCCTGATCAACTTTGGGAAACAACGATGGATCCTGCTAGAAGAACTCTTAAGCAAGTAACTATTGAAGATGTTGTTGAAGCTGATCGTATATTTACAATTTTAATGGGCGAAGAAGTTGAACCTAGAAGAGCTTTTATTGAGAAAAATGCTAAAAAAGTAATTGACTTAGATGTTTAATTAAAATAAGAAATAAAAAAAATTAAAGTAGAATAATTTCTTTTTTTTCAAATTCTTTAATTACTTCTTCAGACCAGATACTTGATTGAACTTCTCCTATGTGTGCTTTTTGTAATAAAAACATACAAAGTCTTGATTGTCCAATTCCTCCGCCTATTGATAAAGGGATTGTATCTTCGATTATTCCTTTTTGAAATGGTAGTTTTTTTCTTTCACTTAATCCACATATATCTAATTGTGATATTAAAGCATCTGCATCAACTCTTATTCCCATGGATGATAATTCAAGTGCATCTTTTCTTGTATCATCCCATACAATAATATCTCCGTTTAAACTCCAATCATCATAATCTGCAGCTCTTAGATCGTGTGGTTTGCCTGATTTTAAAGGATGGCCTATTCCAATTAAGAATACTGCGCCGTATTGTTTTGCAATTTCATATTCTCTTTCTTTAGGAGTTAATGTTGGATAAATTTCTTCTACTTTTTCAGAGTGGATGAAAGTTATTTCTTTTGGAAGCGTTGGTTCTAAAATTGTAAATTCTTTTTTTACAACGCTTTCTGTTTCTAAAAGTGCTTGATAAATTTGTTTAACTATTTCTTTCAAAAAATCAATTTTTCTTTCTTCTTTTGAAATTACTTTTTCCCAATCCCATTGGTCTACATATATGCTGTGTATTGGACTCAGATCCTCGTCTTTTCTTATTGCATCCATATCGGTATACAGTCCTTCTCCTTTTTTAAAACCATATTTTCCAAGCGCATATCTTTTCCATTTAGCTAAACTATGTACTATTTCAACTGTTTTATCAGTTGCTTTAGTTTTAAAGCTAACAGGTGTTTGTGTTCCTGCGAGATCATCTTGCAGACCTGTTTCTGTAACTAAAAATCTTGGCGCAGAAACTCTTTTCAAACTTAATTTACCTGATAACTTTTTTTGAAACGTGTCTTTTACTAATTTAATTCCTTTTTCTGTTTCAAAAAAATCAAGTTTTGATTTATAGTCTTCAGGCATAATTTTTTCTTTTGTTATTTGTATTGTTTCCATTTTTTTAATCACCTTGTTTATTTTTACGCCTTTGATCAAATTTGAATTGGATCAAAAGGTTTTTTTAATTTATAAAAACCATTAATAAGAATTTAATTAAATATATATCTCATAAAAATAGGTTATTATAGCCAAATATGAGAAACTTTTTATATTATCTGGAACATATGTTCCATTATGACTTATATTTTAGACGATAAAGATAAAAAAATACTCGAAATATTAAAAATTCATGGTGATTATACTACCAGACAAATTGCTAAAAAAACTCTTATTCCTCCAACAACCATTAATAATAGGATAAAAAAACTGAAAAAAGAAGGTATTATCAAAAATTTTTCAATAAATGTTGATTATGAGCAAGTCGATAAAGGTTTATTGGTGTATGTTTTGATACACGTGGATCTGGTCCTATTAAAAGAAAAGAAAAAAACTCAGTATGATTTAATAAAAGATTTTAAGAAATTAGACTTTATTGAGAAAATTGATATTGTATCTGGCGGGGCAGATCTAGTTGCAACAGTAAGAGTTAAAGACGTCAAAGGTTTTGATAATGCTTTATTGGGATGGATTCAAAACATAGAAGGCGTTAAGAACACTCAATCATTAATTGTAATACACTAAAATAGTAAGCTATTTAAAGAGTCTATTATTTCTCCGAAGCTATATGGTTAAAAAACAAAGTTCATTTAAAAAAATTAAGAAGAAGAAATGGTATTCTATCATGGCACCTAGAATTTTAGGTGGACGAATGCTTGGAGAATCTTTAGTATCTGATTCTGCTGATTTGAAAGGTAGAACTATAACTGCTAATTTAATGAATGTTCTTGGTGAACCTAAAAAACAGAGTATAAACATTCAATTCTTGATTAATAGAGTGAAAGAAGGTCAAGCTCTAACAGAAATTATCAAATATGAATTATCACAATCTTACATTAAAAGACAGATTAGAAGAGGAAGAAGCAAAATCGAGGATTCATTTTTGTCTAAAACTGCTGATAATAAAAGAGTCAGAATTAAACCAATGGTTATAACCAATGGAAAAGTCTTTAAGTCTGTTGAAACAAAAATTAGATTAGCTTTAAGAGGCTACTTAAAAGAAATTATTTCTAAAAATACATTTGAAAAAACAGTTGATGATTTAATAAAAATTGCTTTACAAAGGGATTTAAGTAAAAAACTTTCAAGTATTAGTCCAACAAGAACTGTTGAGATTAAAATCTTTAAAATATATCAAAAAGGCGGACTTGAAGCTTCTGATATGGAACTTAAAGATGAAGATTTAGTTGAAGCAGTGAAAGTTGATGCTAAAGTTGATGCTAAAGTTGAAAAAAAAGAAGTTAAAAAAGAAACTGCTGTTAAAGTAGAGGAAAAAGTATCTGAGACTCTTGAAGTTCCTAAAGAAGAAGCTTCTAAAGAAGTAGTTCCTGAAAAAAAACCTAAAACAACTAAGAAAACTTCTAAAAAAGAATAAAATTAAACTTTTTTTTAATAATTTTTTTAAATTCTAAGTTATAATCAAACATTTAGGGGTGAATTTATGAATGCATTAGTAATTGGTCGAACAGCACCAGAGTTCAAGCTGAAAGATAAAGATGGTAAAGAATGGTCTTTAAAGGACTTAAACACAGATTATACAGTTGTATACTTCTATCCAAAAGATAATACTCCTGGATGCACTATTGAAGCAAATATGTTTACAAGAGATTTAGATAAGTTTAAACATGTAAATACTAGTGTTGTTGGAATCTCTGGTGGAAATGAACAAACTAAATCAAAATTTTGTGAAAAACATGATTTGAAAGTTTTATTATTATCAGACCCTGATTTTAAAGTAGCAGAAGCATATGGTGTTTATGGTGAGAAAAAATTTATGGGTAGAATTTTTTTAGGGCTTTCAAGAATAACTTTTGTTTTAGATAAAGAAAAACGTGTTATTAAGGTTTATAATCAAGTAAAGCCAGCTAACCATTCGGAAGAAATATTGGAGTTTATAAATAGTCAATGAAAAAAGTTGATATTGATAAAATATATGTTATTTTGAAAAAGGAATCTGAAAATTGGAAGGTTCCAGTAGTTGATTTAATTGAACTTCAAACTGGCGATCCTTTTAAAGTATTACTTGGAACTATTCTCTCTGCAAGAACAAAAGATGAAACAACAGTTGAAGCCAGTAAAAGATTATTTTCAAAAGTAAATGTTGTAAATGATTTGAATAAATTTTCTCAAAAAGAGATTGAAAAATTAATTTATCCTGTTGGATTTTATAAAACAAAGGCTAAACATTTGAAAGAATTGCCTGCTGTTCTAAAAGAGAAATTTGGAGGTGTTATTCCTGAGACTGTTGAAGAATTAGTTGAATTGCCTGGTGTTGGTAGAAAAACTGCAAATTTAGTTGTTGCAGTTGGATTTCATAAACCTGCTATGTGTGTGGATGTTCATGTTCACAGAATTTCGAATAGGTTTGGTTATATTAAAACTAAAAATCCTTATGATAGCGAAATGGCTTTAAGGAAAAAATTACCTATTAAATATTGGGAGACATATAATTCTCTCATAGTTGCGTTTGGTCAGCATTTATGCAGCCCAATAAGTCCTCATTGTAGTAAATGCAAAATAATTAAATATTGTAATCAAATAGGTGTTGACAAGAAAAGATAAGGTGATTTTTTGAATTCATTATTAAAACAAGTTTTAAAACTAAAAAAAGGTCCTGAAGGGAAAAAGATAATTCAAAGGCTTGAAGAATTTAAATCATTTAAACAAAAGCATTCTAATGATTGGTTCACTGAACTTTGTTTTTGTATATTAACTGCTAATTCAAAAGCTTCTACTGCCATAAAAGTCCATGATGAATTGGGTTTTAAAGGTTTTTCAGAATTTTCAGAAAAGAAAGTTTCAGAAGTTATTAGAAGAAATGGTCATAGATTTCATAACAATAAAGCTCATTATATTGTTTTGGCGCGAGAATTTTTAGATATAAGGTTTATCTTATCAGGATACTTACATGAAGGTGAGGTGCTTGAAGCTAGAGAATGGTTAGTTGAAAATATAAAAGGTATTGGATACAAGGAAGCATCTCATTATTTGAGAAATGTTGGTTATTTTAATCTTGCAATTCTTGATAGACATATTCTTAATTTAATGCAAGAGTATGGTTATATTAAAAATAAACCAAAAATTTTGACTAAGAAAGTTTATTTAGAATTAGAACAAGAGTTTTTTAAATTGGCTAAAGAAGTTAATATGTCTCCTGCAGAGCTAGATATGTATATGTGGTGTATCAAAGCTGGAGCTGTATTGAGATAGCGGTAGTCGGTAAGCAAAAGCTTTTTAAAGCAATCCTTTGATTTATAGATTTAAAATGTTATTTTGTCCTAAATGCGGATCTATATTAAAGCCTAAAAATGAGAAAGGTAAAAACGTTCTTTTTTGTGGCTGTGGCTTTACGAACAAAGAAGCAGATAATACTTCAATTACTGAATCTGTGACAAAAGAACAAGCAGAATTAGAAATTGTTACTGAAGATGAAGAAAAAATGCTTCCTTTAGCAGATGTTGATTGCCCTAAATGTCATCATAAAAAAGCTTATTATTGGCTTGTACAAACGAGAGCTGGTGATGAACCAGAAACCAAGTTTTTAAGATGTGAGAAATGCAAACATACTTGGCGAGATTATAGTTAAATGATCTTAAGGATAAAAGTTACACCTAATTCTAAAAAGACCGAGATTAAAGGAGAGAAAGATGGTCTGTTATTGGTAAATATAGCTGCTCCTCCAGAAAAAAATAAAGCAAACCTCGAAGTCATAAAGTTCTTTTCAAAGAAATATAAGCAAGAAGTAAAGATAAAAAAAGGACTGACAAGCAGAGAAAAGACTTTAGTTATTGATTAGAATATTGTTCTGTTTCTTCACTGAAAAATTTTATTTCTACTTTCGCATGCTTAAACATTTCTTCTGACTCTTGTCCTGCATGATATTTTTTTTCACAAATAACTCTTTTTATTCCAGAATTAATTATTAACATTGCACAAACTCTACAGGGAGTCATTCTGCAATAAAGAGTTGCACCATCTAAAGACACTCCTAGTTTTGCTGCTTGACAAATAGCATTTTGTTCTGCATGTACTGTTCTTACACAGTGTTGAGTTTTTTTTCCATCTTCATGAACAACTTTTTTCATTTGATGACCAACATCATCACAATGCGGAAGTCCAATAGGTGAGCCCACATATCCCGTAACTAATAATTGTTTATTTTTGGCAATAACACACCCGCTTCGTCCTCTGTCACAAGTTGCTCTTTTTGCAATTGTTTTTGCAACTTCCATAAAGTATTCATCCCAGGTGGGCCTAACATATTTTTCTTTTTCTTCCATACTTATTTACCTATTTCTTTTAGTGCTTCTTCTAATTGTTTTAATAAATCTTGAACAGTTCCTGTATTTATAAGTGTATAGTCTGCCATTGCTATTGGTCCTCCTTTGTCAAGGTTTTCTATTTCTGCAAAGTCTCTTGATTTGGCTTCTTCTTTTGAAAAATTTCTGTTCCTGAGTTCTTTATCATCTTTATCAGAAAATCTTTTGCTTATTCTTTCATATCTAAGTTTTGGAGGTGTATATACCGCAATAATTATTAGTTGGTCTCCGTATTTTTCTTTTAGGATTTTGTATTCATCCCAACTATATAATCCATCTCCAACAACATTTCCTTCTTCAAGTAAAGACTCAATTTTTGGTTGATTAAGAATTGCATACGCGCCCATACCATGTTCTTTTCTTATTTTTTCTCTAATTTTTTTTTCATTAGCTTCACTCACATCTCCTTGCTTTTTAGCGATGTCTAATGTGATTTGTCCAAATCTAAAGAATCTATATCCTCTCTTGATAAGTTCATCTGCAATGACAGACTTTCCTGCGCCACACATTCCAACTAAAGCTATGAATTTATTCAAATTTAATCCCCTATGTTTTAGATTTTGTTTTTGTTTAAATAATTTTTTGAAAGAGTGTGGCTTGTAACAACTATTTTGTAATAGTTATTTTTCTTTGTGTAGTATTTGTTTGTAATAATAATTTTAAAGTTCAAAGAAAATCTATTTTTTTAAGGGGATTTTATATGACAGATTTATATGGTATTTCTCAAACTAGAAGGCTGACTGTTCCTGCAGCAGAAGCAAAGTTGTATGAAGAACAACCTTTCTCTAATAATTTCTTTGTTCGATTGATTGATTATTCTGGTGGTGATGATGCAGTTGTGAGAGGTGTAACTGCGGGTGTTGGAAGAGAATTATTAGGAAATCCTTCTAATGAAGAGTTATTTGGTTACATGAGAACTAATGGGTTAACTGAAGCTTTTAGGTTTCCTGAAATTAAAATGCATTTTAAGGCTCCTATTCATGTTGCTTTATTTTGGGTTTATCTTCGTTCTGCAAGGGTTAATGAATTATCTGGAAGATATTCTGTCATGTCTGATTCTGGGAGAGTTTTTTCAAGAAAAGAGATTTATAATTTCCTACCAGAGGATGTTTCTAACAAAGAAGCTTTTGTAAATGATATTTATAGTCTTTTTGATAAAGCTCAGAAATTAACTAGAAAAAATTATGATGTTATGCTTCAAGAAGGTTTTGTTAGAGAACTTGCAAGAATGGGTTTAGGTTTAGGAACAGAAACCCAGTTTTATTTAACTTTAAACTTAGAAGATGCAATTATTGCTTCCTCTCAAGCAGTAGCTAATTCATTTAATAAAGATCTTGTTGACTCTGGTTTAGTTGTTTATGACTTGATTAGATCTGTAGCGCCCGATCAGTTAGATTCTTTTTTAGATTTAACGAGAAACCATCGCACTATTGAAATTAATAGAACTTTATTAGAAAATAATCCTGATGATTCTCTTAGATATGGTACTTCTCAAACTAGAAGATTAACTGTTTCTGCTATGGAAGATCTTCTTTTTAAAAAACAAGTTTTGCTTGATTCTGGTTGGATTATGCCAGTTGATTATATGGGGACTGATGAATCAGTTGTTCAAGCTGCCAGAGCCAGTTATGGATCGGGTAATAAGAAAGCAAGTGAAGATGTAAGTCTTCTTAGATTCTTATTAAGACATAAACACACATCTCCTTTTGAACAAGTTTCAATCAGCTTTGATATGAAGACGCCTATTTTTATTAGCCCTAGACAAGCTTTTAGACATAGAACTGCTGTAAAAGAAGGAGTGCTTGGTAATACTATTCCTTTGAAAGACTTTTATATTCCTGAACATAACGAAATTAGGAGTCAGTCAAATTCGAACAAACAGGTTAGAGGAGAATTATTATCTTCAGAATCAATTGATATAATTAATAATTCTTTATCTGAAACTTTTAAAATACAAGATGAATTAAGAACTTCTTTGAGAGATTCTCCAAGTTTAGATTTTGCAGTTGATTCTTTTATGGGTGTTGGTCATTATACAAGAACTTGTTGGAAACAAGACATTCACAACATATTACATTTTATGAGGTTAAGAGATCATAGTCATGCACAATTTGAAATTCAACAATTGGCCAGATTAATTTCAGATAATGTTAAAGCATGTTTTCCTTTAACTTATCAAGCTTATAATGATTATATTAAATGTGCATTAACTTTTTCTTCTCAAGAACAAACACTTTTAGCTAAATTGTTATCTGAACAAAGAGAACTTGGGTTGGAAGATTATAGAGAACTTGGTTGGGTCACTCCTTCAGACAAACTAGGGCGAGAGGCTCTTGAGTTTAAACAAAAATTAAATTTGATTTTAGGTGATAATAATGAAGCATAATTTTTCTGGCAAGTTTGTCATGTTTGATGGTTTAGATGGTATTGGTAAGGGGGTTGCTATTAAAGCTGTTGTTGATTATTTAAAATCTCAAGGTTTGAAAGTATTTGATCTTCATGATTATTGGTCTGAAAACCATGATCATCCTGATTTTGAAAAAGATAATATGGATTTTGATGTCTTAGTTTCTTCAGAGCCGACTTATGCTGGTGTTGGAATAACTATACGAAAAGAAATTTTTTCTAAAAATAATAGGAATTACTCTGCTATGTTGACTGCTGAATCTTATTCTATTGATAGAATTATTTTATACAAGAGAGTGATTATTCCTGCTTTGAAAGCTGGTAAGATTGTTATTCAATCTCGAAGCGTGTCTACTTCGCTTGTTTATCAACCTGTTCAGTCAGAAGGCATATTATCTATGCAGGATATTGCTCAACTTGAAGGTAATGCTTTTTGTCTTCAGTATCTTCCAGATTTATTTGTCATAACTACTATTGATGATGCTAATGAGGTTATGAGAAGATTATCTGATAGGAATAAAGATGATAATTGCATTTTTGAAAATCTTAAATTTCAGATGTCTGTCAAACCAATTTTTGAAGGTGATGAATTAAAGTCTTATTTTAAAGGTTCACAAATTAAATTTTTAGATGCAGGTGTTTCTATCGATCATACAAAGAGTGAAGCTGTTAGAATTTATAAAGAATTTATTGGCAATTAATTTTGAATTCTTTTCTTATTATTTCTCTTAAGTTTTCAAGGTAATTTTCACTTGGACTTTCTAGTTCTCTATATTCTTTGTTTAATGTTATGCCTGGTTTGAATGCTTTAAGTTCCCAGGTACAATTTAAACCCTCTATTTCATTCCCTAGTATCATTAAATCTTCTTTTCTATAGATTAGTCCTGGAACAATTAGAGTCTTAAAAACAATGTTTAATTTGTCATCGTGCGCTTTTAATATTTCTATGCTTTGTTTTATATCTTCTTTTATCTCTTTTATAGATTTGAAGAATGTTTCTGATCGTGTGACTTTATCGAATTGTTCATTAAAAGGGGCTTTTAAATCCATCATTATGGTATCTAAGAAGTTGTTTTTCAATAGTGCTTCTATAACTTCAGGTTTTGATCCATTGGTATCTAAAATTGTTTTAAATCCTGTTTCTTTTGCTTTTTTTGCTAAGTCTATTAATGCAGATCTTTGAAAACATGGTTCTCCTCCTGTGAAAATTATTCCTTCTATAATTCCTTTTTGGTTTTCCATAATTTTTTTAATTTCTCTTAAATCTATTTCGTGCTCAAATTTTGTTTCTAGAAGTTCTGGGGTGTTGCAGTACGGACATTTAAAATCACATCCTGAGAAAAATATTTGCATATATGGTTTATTTGAGAATTCTACTGCTCTTGACTCGACAAAGTCTGCTATGAATGCTTGCATGTTGTATAAGATTATTTATCCTTTTAAAAAATTAATCTCTTGTAATTATTTTATTTTTAGATAGAAGGATGAAGTTGTTGTTTTGTTCTCCTGTATGTCTTTATTCTTCTTCTTCAGTTGCGAAAAATGAGTTTAAGTCTTTACTGGAAATCTTTGCTTTGTAGCTTATTGCAGACATAATCTTAATAGATGTGTCTCCTTTTTAAATATGATTACTTTCTAAACTATAAACCTTAAAGCAGGTGTTTTGAAAGGTTATTTTGTTATAGTCATTATTTAAAAATGCTTAGAGGATTAAAGTTTTTGATTAAAGAATTCAATTGCTTTTCTTACTGCATAGTTAATCGAGTAGTCATTTGAGAAGTTGTGGTCGGTGCCTTCAACGCATTCTAAAATTGCATGTTTTGCTAGTGTCTGAATGGCTTCTGCTTCTCCTTTGTCCTCGTTGTCTGATTCTCCACACACTAGGAGTAGTGGTTGTTTCAATTTTCGAATTGAGTTTTTTAAATTTTTATTATGCCCATTTTTGAATATGTTCTCCCAGAAGTCAATACTAATTTTCCACTCTGTATTTTTGTTATCAACATGTGTGAAAAAACCTTTTTGCAATGCTTCTTGGTGTACTGGATCATCAGAATAATCATCTCCAAGTTCTAACTTTGGAGCTAAAGCAACTATTGCTTTGATATCTTTTTCTTTATATCCATTCATTAAAAGAATTGTTGCTCCAAGAGAATATCCTACTGTGCCTATCTTTTTTTTATTAACTCTTGAATCTTCAAGTAAATATTTTAAAACTATTTTTAAATCATGAACTTCTGAGTCTATATGAAATGTTGAGATATCTTTTTCTAGGTTCATAGTAAAATTAAATCTTACTGTTAAGAATCCATTTGCAACGAGTCCTTCACTTAATTTTTTGTAGATTGGATGTTTATCAATTGGGTAAATAGGGTTTGCTGTCAATCCATGACAAATAATTATTGTAGGGAATGGTCCTTCGCCTTCTGGACTTTCTAAGAATGCTCTAATTGGTTCAAAATATCCTCCATCAATACTAAGCTCTTCTAAACTCATTCTTTTCTAAGACCCATAATGCTTTGTTTTGTTTCTAACAAAATTTCTCCGCTAGTTGCATCTATTCTAATATTTATTATGTTAAATGATTGGCAGACCAATGTTAGGTTGTAAAGATTTTTTCCAAGATTCTGTAATATCACAATTGTTTTATTAACAATTTCTGCAGAATGATTTTTTTCAACTAAATCATTTGTTATTTTCATTACTTGCTCTAAATTTAGTTTGACTTTACTCAAGTCTAATGGTTTCACTTTTTGACCTGGTTTTTTGAAAATATCTTCTTCAGGTTTAACGTCTATTTCTTTATCAATTTCAAAAACTATGACTTTATCTGTTTTTGGATTGCAATAACCAATTTGCCATGAACCCTGAACTTTATCAACCATAGTAAATGCGTGTGATAAAAAAGACTCTTTGTGTTTGTTAGTGTAATTTTTAAACTCTTTATTTTCTTGTAATTTCTCTAAAGCTTTTTTTAATAACATAATTTTTTTTATTATAGATAGTATATATAATGTTTTTGATTTATTCTAATTTTTTTTTTGAAATTATTTTTTTATTTCAAAGTTCAGAAATCTTCTTGAATTTCTGTCTCTTCTTTTTCTTTCTTTTCTCTCCAAATGTCTCTTGTGCCTTTTCCACTTAATCCAACTTGTGGCGTTGGTAATAAGAATTCTTCCGGTAATGGATCTTTTTCTTCTTCCATCAATTCATGAAACTTTTTAAAGTCAATCCATGTTTTCCATTTATTATTTTTCTTGAAACTTTTCTTTGCTAATAATATTACTCTTGATGGAATATGCTCAGAAACTATTTCATAATCTGATAGATGTTTTACAAGCTCTTTGGTAAAATCTACAACTTCTTCATGGTATGGCATGTTTTCTTCTTTTAATCTCTCTCTTGATTCGCCAATGTACATGTATGCTTTAACTTCTAAAAAGTCTGGATTACCTTTTTGAATCAATGAAGCATAGTTTTCCGTTTCAATATCATTTATTCCTTTTACAACTGTTAATCTTATGCATGTTCTGCCTTTTTTTTGTGCCAGGAATTCTAATGCTTGATTTAATCTTTCCCAGTAATCTTTGAATAATGGTACATCTACTTTTTTTAGTAGATCTTTATTTGGTGCATCTAAACTTAAATATAATTGTGTTACAGGTTCTAAATCTCTTATTTGTTCAGGGTATTGTCCATTTGTAACTAAGAATGTTGAGATTCCTCTTTTGTGAAAATCTTTTATTGCTTCATTTATCTTAGGATAAATAATTGGTTCTCCAGTTAGTGATAATGCCACATGTTTTACAGTAGTAGATTTTTCATAAGCTTTTGCTTGGTCATTTCCTTTGAATCCAATTAATAAATTATGATGTGCTTCAATGCTTCCATCAATTATTTCTTTTGGTTCATCAACTTGCCATTTCCAATCTTTACTTACAGGCGCTTTATATCCTCTCCAACAAAAAGTACACCTATTTGCGCAGCTCATGGAAGTAGTCATTTGCATACATTGATTACTCATAATACCGTAGAATTTTAATTTATAGCAACCACCTTGACCTCTAATCATGTTCTTTGTCCAACCACAAATTTTAACAGAACTATGACTACCAACTAATCTGTATTGTTGTCGTTCTAAAGTTTCCTTGTATTTGGAATCATCTAGTTGTTTAATCATTTTAGATTTCTATTATTTCTCCGTCTGGGCCAGGATTTATTATTGGTGTGTTTCCTATTTTGTCTCTTTTGTGGAAGTGTTCATGTAAATGTCCGCATAAAACCATGTTTGGTTGTGTTTGTTTTATGAAGTCTCTAAAACTTTTGTTTCCTACATGTCCGTATGGTGCAACAATGTCTATTGTTAGTCCATGTGGCGGGCCATGTAAAAGTAGCAGAGATATTTTTCCTTCCATTGTTTTTTTGAATTGTTTAGTCATGCCTTCAAATACGCGGTCTCTTATTGAGAATCCATCTCCGCCATACCCTATAAAAACATAATTTTCTATTTCAAAACATCCTTTGTGTATGTATTCAATATTTTTGAAATGTTCTGATAATCCTCTTACAATGCTTTCATCTTCATGATTTCCATGTAATAATAAAACTTTTTTTGGTAACTCGTTTATTTGATTCATTATATATTCTATTTCATTTTCAAAAATTGTGAAGTCTCCAAGACAAATTATTATATCTGCTTCTTTTGCTTTTACTTTGACTGCTTCCATATCGCTTGGACTTCCATGATGGTCTGTAAAGACTAATATTTTCATTTTATTCTGAATACTACTTTAGAAGTATATTTAAAGTTTTATAATAGTTTTCTTAATCTATCTCTTTCTGCTTCCATTGGTTCTCTAATAGAGTCAACTTGTTGTTTCATAAATTGATTATGATAATCTGTTGCTAGTCGAACTTCTTCTTTTAGTCCTGCTTTTTTGGCTGCGTTTTTTGCTTCTGCTTTGGCGATGTAATCTAGTGGTTTTTTAGTAATAGGACTTCTTGATAGTATTGCTCCAATATATCCTTTAACCCCTGTCATTTGCCCTGAAGCTATGTGTCCAAGTAAGACTCCTAATTCTCCTTTGATTACACCATAGTGGTCTTCTTGCTCCATTAATATTTGTGGGACTTCTAGAAATACATCAAATTCAGGAGTTGGATGTCCATAATTAGATCTTCTAACTCCTGCTTTCACACCTTTGTTATCAGGATTTATAATTATGTCTGCATGTACTTCCCATTTTATTTTTTCATTAAAATGTTCATATAGTAATTCTTGCATTACAAGTGTTGAGTCATATGTCTGAGTCATTTTTGTTCTGAAAATTAGAATTTGTTTTTAAAGGTTGCTAGGAATATATTGTTTTTTCACTATATTTTCTATATCAACTATTAAATATTCTTTTATTGAGAATTCTGATCTTAAATCATTTATTATTTGTATTGGTTGCATTGATTCTATTGTAATTATTACTTGGTATTCCCCTATTATTTTTACTAATTCAATTATGTTTTTGTTCGTTATGGCTGTTTGGACTAGTTTGTTCATTTCACCTATTCCTCTTCCTGAAAGGTTTAGAAACACTAATTGTCTGTGTATATTGAGTTTTTTGTAATTTAGAATTGCACTATATCCTCTTATCAGTTTTGTTGTTTCTAGTTTTCTTTTTATGTTAACTGCTGTTTTAGCAGATACTTTTGCTTTGTGTGATAATTTTGTAAAGGTTATATCTGGTCCTTTTATTAGTTCTTTTAGAATCATTTCTTCTTTCTCGTTTAAATTTCTTGTTTCTCTATCGCCGCAGATAACTATGTCTTGTTGATTACTTTTTCCAGATACTAAATATGATCTTTCAAACCTGTGCTTTACAACCACTGGGAATATGAATTTTGTTTCTATTTGATCTGAAAGTTTATGTACTAATTCTGAGTGTAATTTGTTGAAATATGAAAGATTTGAGACACAATATTCAATTATCAGATCGACTCCTTGACTTGCTTCTTGAATGCTTATAATTGAGTTTTCTCTTTTCAATTCATTAACTATGTCTTTCTTTATTTTATGGTCAAAATTCAAGTAGTTTATTCCAACTAAAATGTTTGTGAATCCTAACTTTATTGGATCAACAATTGTGTTGATATCTTGGATTATTTTTTTCTTTTTAAGTTGTGTGACTATATACGACGCTGATTGTTGACTTGTTCTTAGTTTTTTACTTAATTCTTGAGTGGTTATTCGAGAGTTGTTCGAGAGAAAGAATAAACATTTACTAATTTTTTTGTTCATATTATTTGTAGATATGTACTTTTATATAAATATTATGTTGAAAAGTACAAAAAAAGTTGACGATTATTTAATATATTATTTTTGTTCAAATTATATAATCTTAGTATGAGATTTTAACAATGAATACATTTAATCCTGATATAACTATAATTGTACCTATGTATAATGGTTTAAAATACATTAAAGACTCTTTCTCAAGTGTAAAAAATCAATCTTTTAATGGTAATATTGAATTAATAGTTGTAAATGATGGTTCAACTGATAATAGCTTAGACTTGGCTTTTAAATTAAAAAAAGAGTTAGACTCTTTGAGATTTCAAGTTCATATTCATAATCAAACAAATCATGGAATTGCAAGAACAAAATATGCTGCTGCGTTAATGGCTTCTTCAGATAGATTATTAATGTTAGATCAGGATGATGCTTTAACCGAGAATGCTATATTGTCTTCAGTTAATGCTTTTGATGCAAACCCTGATGCGGGTATTATTTATTCAAATCATTTGGTTGTTGATGGGTTTGGAAATATGATTAGAAATTCAACAAAAAGAGCTTATGATACAATTGATTTTCTAACAGGTTTTCCTTTAGGTCATCTTAAAGGATTTCAAAGAGACATATTATTGAAGCATTATCCTAATAGTCTTGATTATTTGGTGGCAGAAGATTTTGCTCTCTGTTCTTCAATTGTTTTTTCAGGATGTCAGATTGCACATGTTAATCAAACTAATTATATTTATGTTGTTAATGGTCATAATGTGACTCAAACAAATAATGGATTAAAGCAACAATATGATGAGGCTAGAGAAATTATTATGTTAAATTTTTCTAAGTTAGGAATTCATGATATTGCTTTTAAAGAACCTCCTGTCAGATATAATGCTCCTAATGCTTTTACTCATTATTTAGATAGGCAAGAAGTCATTGCTTTATTAGGCTCATCAGATCATTCAGTTAGGAAATCACCTGTACAAGATTTTAGAACCGGAAATTATGCTTCGTTACAATGAATCATAATCTTCAAGAATTATTTTATCAATCCTATCTAAATCCTTAACTTTGTACATTCTTCCTTCGCCTACTTCAGTTATTCTTTTCGCGAATGCTTCCCCATCTTTGTCTAGCTGTATTCCTATTACTGAAATTGTTATTCCTGCGTTTCTAGCAATTGAAACTGCTTCCATTGCATCTGTTTTTGGTTTTGCTCCTTTAGTTGGTAGTGCATCTGTTAATAAGACTAAGTGTTTTGTTTCTCTTCTATTTGGGAACATATCTATTGCTTTTTTTATTGTTTTTGAGAAATCTGTTTCCATTGATGCTTTTATTAATGTTAGACTTCTTAATATTCTCATGAAATCTTTGCATGGTTCTATTACTTCTTTTACTTCTGATCCAAATACTATTAGTCCAACATTATTTTTTTCTTGTATTGCTTTGAATGCTAATGCAACGCCTGCTTTTTTTGCAGTTCCTAGCTTTGTTCCTTTCATACTTCCGCTTGCATCTAATCCATAAATTATTGATATTTTTCCTTTGCTTTTTCTGTCAAATATTTTTATGTCTTCTTTTAGTATTGTTCCGTGCTCTCTTCTTATTGCTGCTTTAACAGTTCTTTTTATAGAGATATCTTTATATCGTGATTTTTTATAACCTATTGTATCTTCTCTATCTCCATACATATCTTTTTCTTGTTTTTTTCTTTCTCCAAATCCTTTGGCAACTAATTTATCTAATTCTTCAGTGTATAAAATTAATGAGCTTAGAAATATTCCTTGGTTTGTTATTTGTCCTTCTTTGGTTAATAGTTTTTCTTGTTTTAGTTTATCAATATTTTCTTCAATATTTTTTCTTAGTTCTCTTTGAAATTCCGGGATTTTAATATTTTTTTCAACGTAGTTTGGAGAATAATTTGCTAATTTTCTAATTATTGTTTCTCCGTATAAATTTTTTGCAATGCTATAATTGTTAACTAGATTTTGCATCATCAAATCAGGTGTAAAAGATCCTAGACCTTGGTTGATGCTTTCCATTATTAGTTTTCCATCATCTATTTTGTCTTTATCTCCTTCTAATACAGAATTCATTAATCTTTGTTCTTCTTCATTTTGTTTGAGCTTTCCTTGCAGTTCTTCTATTGCTTCTGCTCTGTCTAGCTCAACTTCTGTGTCATCTGGTTTATTTTGTTGACTGTCAAAGATAACCACCTTTTTCGCTAAACTGATCAAACTCTTCTCTAATATAATCTTCAGGTTTTTTCAGATATTTAATTGATGGTTTTAGCCTTATACGATGGCTTAGAACTGAAATCATTACTGCTTGGATATCTTCATGTGTAACTTCTTTTCTTCCTTCAATTAGTGCATGTGATTGGGCTCGTTCATATAATCCTAGACTTGCTCTTACACTTGGTTTTTTTTCAACATTATCATCTTCACGTAATCCTCTAATAAATCTTAGACATCCTTCTAATAATAAATCTGGAAATTCAAGTATTTTTTTACCTGCTTTTTTAACTATTGTTTCTTCTATTTCCAAAGTTTCTGGATAACCAACGTAAATCATATCAAATCGATCTAAGAATACATCTGATAATGGTTCTGTGCTTGTATCTTCAGGATTCATAGTTCCTATAAATATGAAGTTTGCATCAAAGTCTAATTTGTAACTTCCTATTGTTACTTTTTTTTCTTCAAGTGCTTGTAATAATGCGTTTTGTAGTTTTTCAGAACATCTGTTTATTTCGTCAAAAAACAATACTCCGCCGTTTGCTTGAAATATCTTTCCTGGACTAAATGCTTCTTTACTTGAAGGACCAAATTTTAATGCTTTTATAGGGTCAATATCTCCAATTAAGTCTTCTGCAGTTAAATCAGGTGATCCTTGAACTCTTACAAAAGGTGCTTTTTTGCTTAAAAGTTCATTTTTTGTGCCTGTAACTTCATCTTTATGTGTTCTTTCAATAGGTGGCATTACTTTTGCAATATTTTTTGCAAGTGTTGTTTTTCCAATTCCAGGCGGTCCAACGAGAATAACATTTCTTTCACTTAATAAAGTGCTTTTCAAATGTTTTTTAACATCTTCTTGTCCAAGTATATCTTCAAATTTAGCATTAATAATTTCTTTATATTTCATAAGTTTACCTCTAGAAATTTATGGTACTTAAAAATTTCTGATCTTTTTTGTTTTATATTTATGGAGCTCTTAAAGTTCATAGAGTCAAAAGCATGTAGGTGAAGTATATAAACCTTACTGTGATAAGTAAACTAAAATGTATTTATTCAGATTTATTAAGGTAGATTATTTAATTATTCAAATCAATCCGAAATAAACACTAGACAATCCAGATTTATTTCGTGACGATGAATTTTTGCACAAGACAGTTTGTCGTAGCACTTATTAATAATAATTATTTTTGATAATTTTATGTTTATAAAAATACAAAATAGGATTTTAGATAAGGATAAATTAAGAAGGCAACAAACGATTGTTAAAAATCATATAATAATATCTATCTATGATTTATTGCGAATTCATGGTTTTGAAAAAATGAATGATTCTTTCACAAATAAAGATTTGAATTTAAATTTGAATTTTGAATTTGAAAATTTGGAAAAAGAGACTATTGTTTAGTTTTTGTTTTTAGAAAAGTTTTTAATATTTCATTAACAATCTTTTTTCTATGAACTTTAAAGAATCAATACTTATTTTTCTTCGTGGTCTAATAATGGGTTTAGCAGATATTATTCCTGGTGTTTCAGGCGGAACAATGGCTTTAATAACTGGCATTTATGAGCGTCTGATTAAATCTATTAGTAATATTAATTTTTTACTTGTGAAACCTTTTTTTAGTGGTAAATTCAAATTGTTTTTTAAGAATTTTAAAAAAATTGATTGGCAATTATTCGTCCCTTTAATTATTGGAATTGTTGTTTCATTCCTTGCATTTGCTCATTTAATTGATTATTTATTATTAACGCAGACAGGTATAACTTATGCGTTCTTTTTCGGATTAATTTTATCAAGTGCATTTTTTGTTTACAAACAAGCAGGCAAGATTAATTGGAAAACAATTCTTGCAGGAATCATCGGTTTAGTTTTTGCTTTTTGGTTTGTCGGTTTAAATCCGCTTGCAGAAAATCATTCTTTAATTGTGCTTTTCTTTTCTGGAATAATTGGTATTTGTGCAATGATTCTGCCTGGGATAAGTGGTTCATTTATTTTGCTTTTGCTCGGTCAATATGAAGTTATGATTAATGCTGTTAAAGAATTTAAATTTGACAAATTAATTGTTTTTATTGTTGGGGCATTTATTGGTTTACTTGCTTTTTCAAAGTTATTAGATTTTTTATTAAAAAGATTCAAAGCAGTCACAATGTTTTTCTTAACTGGTTTAATGCTTGGATCTTTAAGATTGCCTGCAACAGAAGTCATTAGTTCTAATTTAAATTGGATATTTGCAATTATATCTGCATTAATAGGTTTTGTTATAGTTTTTATTTTAGAAAGAAAATTTTCTAAATAATTTTTTCAAATTAATTTAATTTTTGCCACTCTTTCTTTAACATATTCATCTTTTGTTAAATCTTTAATTAGTTTAGAAGCAGTTCTATATTTTCTTTTTTCTTCAGCATATAATCTTTTATTTTTTTCAAAGGTTATTGAATGTTTTTCTTTGAATTGTTTAGTTCCTTCTTTTTGAGTTATTGGAGGCCCTATAATAATTATTTTTTCTGGAAGTGTTTCTTTTTTTAGTATGAAATATATTCTACCTTTATCTTTAAATTCCCAATCAGTTTTAATAATTTCAAATTCATTTTGTTTAATTGATCTTTTAAGATGTTCATAAACTTTCATTATCTTTGAGCCAATAACATCTTTTTTCCCTTTCAATGGATTTGCTTCAAAGAAAAATAATTCTTCATTAGGCAAAACTTTTTTAATTATTTTTTTCTCATCTATTTTTTTTACTATGAAAAATTCTTTGCTTGGATGCAACAAATATTGTTGGCATCTGCTAATAAATTTATCAAATTTTTCTTTGTTAAGTGCTGCGGCCGCATTCCTATTTGGTTGAACAGGATCAACTATTATTAGTGGAGAATGTGTTTTGGCAGAGTCTAATTCTTTTATTGGATTTTTCAAATGTTTTTCTAAATCAATTATAACTTTTGCTTTCCAATCAACTGCTGCTTTCACTAATGCTTCAAAACTTCCATAATTAATTATTAACAAATCTAAAATGTGTCCTGAAAATCCTTTAATATAGCTCTCTGCACCATAAACTTTTGCTGATTTACAGAATTGTTTTGTTAATCTTATTTCATCTTCTTGTCCTTTTTTCAGTTTTTTCTTCATATAATCAACGTGTAAAGGGCTCATATCTGTAACATTTATTGCGTTTTTATAATCTTTAATCATAATCACTGGAACTAATTCAAATGTCAACTTGTTTATTTGTATGTGAAAATAATCTCTACTCCCATGTACTCGTTCAATTTTGAATTTTTTTTTTAAAACATTTTCAAGAATGTCAGAAATATTTTTATCTTGGTATTCATAGTCAAATCTTACAAATAAATCTGCATCATAATCGTCCTTGATAAAAGTGCCTTTGGCAAGACTTCCTCCTGTAACACAAATAGCTTTTACTTTGTCTTGTTCTAGCATTAAATTAACTTTGTTTACAATTTCATCTACTTTTATCAAAATGTTTTTATCAGGTCTTAATTTTTCTTTTATTTCTTTTAACAAAGTCATGTTTCTAATAAAGAGCTTTGATTTTAAAAATATTCTCTATTTTATCCTCTATTTAAATCGAAAACTATATATACTTGTAAATGTGAAAATTTTAAAAAGAGGGTTAGGGCTCAATGGTTAGTGATAATTTAGTTGCTTATATAGAGAAATTAGTACATAAAGGTTTTTCTGTTGATGACGCTAAAAATAATTTAGTCAAAGCAGGTCACAATGTTTCAAAAGTTGAACTCGCAGCCTCTAAAGCTTCTAAAAAAGGCGATCACACATTTATTATTGTCTCAGTTATTATTGCTATTGTAATTCTTGGAGTCCTAGTTACTTTTATGAACCGTCAAGAGCCTGTCCTTGAACAACCAAAATTAGATTTTAATAAATTAAATTCTGTTGTGCAAAGCGGCGATATTACTGCTTGCGAACAATTCGATTTGGCTAAAAGAAATCTTTGTATTAAAGCGATAAATAATGCTCTTGGAAAATCCTCTCCTGAACCTGAATCTTATTCTGATGTTATTGCTTTGGCTGCAAAAGAACAAAATATTTCTCTTTGCGCAGATATTAAGAGTTCTGTTCAGAGAACAATCTGTGAATTTGGCGCTGGTGCTGAGAGAAAAGTTTTAGCTAAGGAAGAATTTAATGATTTAACTAACACTACTCAACCTACTTTTTATCAAATTGAAGATAATATTATAGTCGAGGTATCGCAAACAGGGGATGCCAGTCTTTGTGAACAAATAACTAATCCTGTTAAGAAACAATTATGTTTAGCGGAATCAGAAGGGTGAAAAAATATGAGTAAGAAAATATTATTATTTTTGGCAATGGCTTTCTTGTTAATTGGAAGTGCTTATGCTGTACAGTGCACAGGTGATACAACATATACTGCTGTTGCAGGAGAACCATTTATAGTTGAAGCTTCAGGCGTTGATAGCGGTCATGGTTTATTATGGAATATTAACAGTCCCTTCTACCCATCTGATTATGTTTTCCTTAATGACCCTACTTCTAATGATTGTTTCGCTGAACTTACTCTTATTCGTGAAGGTACACACACTATTGGTGTAATGGATGATTATGTTGAATCTACTTTCACAGTAAATGTTTCATCCCCTCTTGATGCTTATGGTTTTGGTCATCAATGTTCTGATGTTAACACTAATAATTGTGGCGATATTGAAATTTTTGGAGATGTTGAAGCTTCAGAATTTATTAGTGCAACAGAAGTTTATGCTTATAGTCTTCTTCAGTCACTTGGCGAAATTTCTGCTGGAAGTATTGGTAGTCCTGAAGTTCGATTAACAAGTTTGTCAGCTATTTTACCTTCAACAATTGTTAATGGTATTGTAACTGCTGATTCATTAACTTTTACTGGTTTTGGCGCAGTGGAAATTTCAAGTCCTTCGGGAGTGGTTGTTATTGATAGTGATATAGATTTACAAACAGGAGTTATAAAAGGCAGTAATCCTTTGACAATCGGTGATAATGTTCAAGTTGATGGTGATTTAACCGTTGCAGGCACAACTGTTCTTCATGATTTGGAGAGTATTTCTAATGATGCACCTATAACTATTAATGCAGGTATTGATGTTGCTGGCGATTTAACTGTTCAAGAAGGTAAAGGAATTACTTTTGGTGGCGTGCGTAAAACTGAATGGACTAGTTATCAAGAAGTTGGTATTGAAAACCTTGTTCCTAACCCTGGTTTTGAAATCAATGTTGATGGCAATATGCTTATCCCTGATAGTTGGTTTACACCCCAAACTCCTCCTGCTTATGGAACTACAGGTATAACTACAGAACAAGTTTATAGTGGAGATTATGCTTTTAAACTAGAGAGCGGTGGCACAGAAAAATATTATTTCACAGATTTTATTCCTGTTTCTTTTGCTCAAGATACTTTGGTGACTGCGTCTGCAAAATATTTTAGAGCTAGCGGTCAGGCTTTGAGTGTTGATTTATTTATTTCTTATTATACTGACGCTAATCCAACTTATTGGGTTAATGTTGTTCATACGCATGTTGAGGGTACAGCAGTTAATGCTTGGAGCGATTTGACAGTTTCACAAACAATTCCTCCTACTGCGAAATTCATTACTTTAAGATTAGATACTAACGCAGGAGGTATTGCTGGTGCGGCTTATTTTGATGATGTTCAATTAGAAATCGGTGATGAATCAACTAAGTTCAAACCAAGAATGCTTGATATGCAAGGAAATGTTGAATACAATAATTTAGATGTTAAAAATGAATTATACATTGAAGGTTTTTTAACTGCTACTCAAGGCGCAGCAATTTTTGGTGACTTAACTGTTGCAGGTAGTTCAAGTGTTGATTCTCTTAATGTTGTTACTGATGCTAATGTTAACGGTTTTGTTAGAGCAAATGGTGATGACTCGCGGTTAATGGGAGCAGTTAACCTTAGACATTCATGCGATTCTGCAAGTCCTAGAATGTATCAAGAAGGTGCAGATTTTGTGATTGATCTTGGTGAACCTGCTAGTTGTGGATATACTTATGTATGCGTTGACAATACAGATTGTATGAGTAATGTTTGTAATGCTAATGGTTTGTGCGAACAAGGTTCCAATGGAAAACCTTGTGGTGTAGATATTGATTGTACTAGTGGTTGTTGTTCCGCTTCAAATATTTGCACTGCGATGTCCGTATGTGAAAGTTATGTTGATGAGGGTGGTACGCTTAATAATTGAGGTTTTAAAATATGAAAAGAATAGTTAAGATTACAATTTTATCTGTGTTCTTAGTTATTTTGCTGTCATCTTTTTCTTCAGCTGCTCTTGATAAATATTATTGGTATCTTTCAACTGAAGAAAGCACTTCTTGTTTACAATCAGATTTAACTAAATGCATGGGATCTGTTTGTCAGGTTGATGAGTTGTCTGATTATTGGATTTGCACACGTGATTTTAACAATCCTGCACCTTTAACTGATCGTTTTTCTCAACAAACTAATTCATTGTATGGTACTCCCGGTCCTAATGTTGAATTATTAGATTTATGGTCTGGTTCAAATGTTGAAGGAGCATATATTAAAGCCAAAGTTCGTTTTCCAAGCGTTAATGAAGAAACTGCTTTAAGATTATATTGGGATAGAACTTCTACCGGTGATGCTGATTCAAACTTCTTTGTTCATGATCTTATTCCTGCAGCTCATCTTTGTACAGATGTTTCTTCAACTGGTCAAGATGCTTGTACTGATGTTGTTGAAGCACCAAATGTTTATTCTTTGTATGATGATTTTAGTGGTTATGATATTATTGCAGATGAGATTACTGGTTTTGATAAGTTGCATGGTGAAACTGTAGAACTTAGACAACTTCCAGAAACATTAGGTGATCCTATTGAGTTAATTACTTCTTTAAGTAGTACTGAAGCTAATTTTGCACAAAATTTAGATATTAATGGGAACTTAAATATTTTAAACACTCTTTTTGTTGAATCTTTGAATTCACCTGAAGATATAATTTCAGATACTAGTTTGACTTTTGCGGGAGTTGTATATTCTTCGTTGAATGATATAACTTTGACAAATCCTTTGATTAATCTTGGTTTAGAAGTCTTAGGTAATTCAGATCTTGGAAGTGTTTCTTTAATTGAAAATATTGAAGAAACAAGATATTATTATTATGATACTTCATTTACAAATGTTGATCTTCCTTATTGTTATTCTTTAGATCATGGAGCTAATTGTGGTCCTGATGAATTTGAAGCTTGTTGTGATTCAGTAACCAATACAGGTATTTGCAGACATCCTGATGAAGCATATTTCATTCCTAGTGAACAACAAGATACTTCAAACATTTTTTGTAAAGATAGAATTGAAAAAAATAACATTATTTATTACATTATTTTTTCAAGAGTTGATACACAAGGTTCGTTTGATGTGTTAGCTGATTTGATTTTGAATGAGGAGGTTATTTTTAATAATGGGGTTAGTCTTGGCGGAATTTTACTCTATGCTTGGCCTAGTCACAAAGAATTTGGTATTGATAATTTAATTAATAATCCTGGATTTGATTTTGATATGCAAGTAGATAATGCTATTGGTCCTTGGAGCGCTAAAGAATTTGCAACAATTGATTTAGTTCAAGGAATTTATGGTGAGGCAGTACAAGTACAAGTTTTTGATTCCTCTGGTTCTTCTGGTTTGCAATATTCTGATCCAAACATGATTTCTGTAAAACCAAATACTAATTATGTTATTTCTGCAATGGTTGAAGCAGGTTCAATAATTGGAGGCGATGAAACTGTTATGATGAGACCTATTTGTCATGATGCAGCTCATTCAGGTGTAGACAATTTATTTTCTGGAAGTTCTGTAAAATTAGAAGAGGAAAATCCTTGGACTCGTCTTCAAACAATTATTCATACTGCTAATACGGCCGATCATTGCCATGTTGAGTTTGTGTTAGAAGATGAAGTTGGTTCTTTCTTTGTTGATAATGTTCAGTTTGAAGAAGGAAATCAATTATCTGGTTTTAAACCTGTTAAAACAACTTATGATGGTTCATCAGAATTTTATGATGTTGATTCTACTAATGCAAATGTTGGCTCTGCAATTGCTTTTGTTGCTTACTTTGATAATTTAGATGCAGAATCTTTTACTCCTTATGATTTAAATGTTGAAGCTAATATGGATTCTAATCCAAGTATTAGGGCTGAAACTTTTTCAGGAATTGTTAATTTAAATAATTCTTGCGATTCTCAATCAAATCAAGTTGTTCCAGATGGAAGAGGTTTTACTTTAAAGTTTAATAGTTTAAGTACAAAATGTGTTGAGGGAGCTCCTTGTTCTAGCAATAGTAATTGTGCTTCAGGTTTAACATGTGTTAATAATTATTGTTCAGGTGATGGTTCATGAATAAATTAAAAATTTGGGAAATAGGTGTTTTAGTTTTAATATTGGTTGCAGTGTTTGTTGTTAGTTTAATTATAAAACCTGCTGAACCTGTTTCTGAACAACCTGCATTATTAATTCCGCCAGGTGCAAGCGTTGAGTATATTGCAGAACAGTCTTTTAAAAATTCTGATAACCGTTCATGTGAATTAATTGAAGATGAACAAGAAAAAATTAAATGTTTTGAAATGGTTGAAGATAGAATTCAACTTGAAGAAAGTCTTGAAGAAGTTGAGCAAGAATTAGTTACTTCTTCAACTAATGATAAAAAATTATTAGGCAAAGCTATGATTAGCAAAGATGAAAGTCTTTGTGAACAGATAGTTGATGATGCCACAAGGCAGAAATGCTTTGATTTAATTTAGGGGTGAAAATGAAAAAAGTTTTGTGGTTTATATTATTAGTATTATTATTGACTAATTTATCTTTTGCTATGACTGTTGATGATTGTGGTGAAAATATTAGGTGTAGATTTAAATTTGCGGCTCAGACAGGTGATCTAGTTGCTTGCGAATCTTTAGATTCTTCTCTAGCCATTAATTGTAAAGACTTTGTATCTAATCAAGATAAAAATTTTGCACCTTTAGTTCAATCAAATGTTTCTAAAGATGTATCTTCTACTTCTTTATTTCCATTAGTGGGTATGGTTATTACTATAATTATTTTAATTCTTCTAGTTTTATTTTTATTTTTTGAGCATTATCGTCATATTTCTTTTATGAATGATAATCCTGATTTAGTTAAATATGTTAAACAATCTTTGAAAGAAAAGAAATCTGAAGTAGATGTCAGGTTGAAACTTAAAAAAGTCGGTTGGAAAGAAGATATCATAGATGAAGCGATAAGGGGTGCTAAACATATTAAAAAATGATTGCTAATAAAAAACTTGATCAGGTTGGAGTAATTTTTTCTCATGAATTAAATCAATCTTTTAAAAATTGGAAATTATTGTTTATATTAGTAATTTATTTAGTGTTCATGTTTTGGAGTTTAAATCTAGTTGACAATGTTCAACAGGCAATTGATGAGAAGGTTATTAATTATGATGAACGAGTAAATATTTATGAAGGTTTGGAAAGTAAATTTGGAAATTTAAATGTTGCGGTTCCTTTTATTGTTGGACTAATTTTATTGCCTTTCATAACTTTGTTAATGCATTTTAATATTATATCTGATGATCGTTTGAATAATAGATTTAGATTTTTATTCACAAGAAGTACTCCCGGAGTATTTATATTTGGAAAATTTTTAGCTTCTTTATTAGTTCTTTCTCTTGCTAATTTATTATTTTTTATAATCAGCTTTTTTTATGTTAGTTTTGTTGTAGGGGATCCTTTACCTATTGTATCATTATTTTATCCTTGGTTGTTCATAACCTTTTATAGTGGTGCTTTAGCAGCTTTTTATATTTTAACTTCAAGTTTTTTTAAGAACACTTTTTCATCTCTTGCATGGGGATTATTTGGTTTGTTCATATTGTTTTCTCTTGGTGGAATGCCTTTCCTTGGTTACATTAGTTTATTTAGTTATATGGGAACTTCTATCAGCGCAACTTTTACTCAGGGGTTGTTTACTATACTTGCATTTTTAATTTTAAGTTTTATTTACTTGTTTTTAGCATGGTTAAAAATAAGGAGGGTTGAATTTTGAATTACATAATTACATCTAAAAATTTAGAAAAATTTTATGGTAAAAAAAATGCTCTGAATAAAATAGATATTCATATTCCTAAAGCTAAAATTTATGGTTTGCTCGGTCCTAATGGTGCTGGTAAAACCACTCTTATAGGTATTTTAACAGGATTATTAAAATCATATAAAGGTTCTTTTTCTGTTAATGGAACTATCGGTTTAATGCCACAAGATGCTAATCTTTATCCTAATATGACCTGCTGGAAACAATTAATGTTTCTTTCTAGACTTCAAGGCATTTCTAAAGATCAGTCTATGAAACAAGTAGTTAAATTATTAGAACTAGTGGGTTTATCTGATGAAAAAGATTCTTTAGTAAGAACTCTTTCTCACGGTACTCGTAGAAGATTAGAACTGGCACAATCATTAATTGGGAATCCTGATATTTTAATTTTTGATGAACCAACTTCTGGATTGGATCCTAAAATGTCTAAAAATATTCGATCTTTAATTCTTGATTTAAAAAGCAAAAATAAAACCATAATTTTTTCATCTCACAATTTATATGAAGTTAATGAATTGTGTGATTGGGTTTGTATTTTAAATGAAGGTAAAATTGTTTCTGAAGATAGTATTTCTAATTTGACAAATTCTAAATCAGTTTTGCTTTCTGTAGAGGGTGTAAAAAGGGAAGTTATAAATACTATAAATAAGAAATCATATGTAAATAACGTTAAATTTAGTTCAGGGGAGTTAGAGGTTGAGTTTAACAAAGTTGATCACACAAATGAATTGATTAAATTATTAATCAGTCATAACGTAACAATTAATAAAATTAAGAAAGGTCAAAGTTTGGAAAATATTTTCCTTGGCCTAGTGGGTGAAAAATGAGGGGTGTTGTTAATGTCAAATAATTTTTTGGAGAATAAATATTTAAGTATTGCTCTTTTTATAATTGTTATTGCTTTTGCAGTTTTCTTGTCTAGTAATGTTCAAACAGAAAAAGTTTACAATGCAGGATCTGAAACTATTCCTTCTTGTGATCCTGAAGGTGTTTTAACTCCTGCAAATTCAGGCAGAGTTATTTGTCCTTCTGAAACTATTTCTGGAGAATCTGAAGACGCTAAAAATCTTGGCCTGGCAATAATAAGTGATGATTTAGATTATTGTGTTTACATAGTTGATGCTGATACTGAGAGATTATGTAGAAATATTGTTTATGATGATAAAGAATATTTAAGCGATTATCAAAAATATATTAAAGCTGGTGAAGAAGGTAATTTAGATTTATGTTATGAAATTATAGATTCTAGTCTTAAAAAAAGATGTATTAGTGAGGTTAGTAAACGGGTTGGTTAGATGGTTAAGTTAATAGTAAAAAAGTTTATGGTATTAATGTTAGTAGTTTTAATTAGTTCTCTTTTTGCTAATCTTGTTTTTGCAGAAGGCGGTGTTGGTGATGGTTGTGATTGTAGTACCGCAGCTCAATGTGGTGATAATTCTGTATGTGTTCATAATGCTGCTTGTGGATTTGATAATATGGCTGATCAAGGAGATCCTGAAATGGGTGGTGGCGGTGGTAGTAGTTCTTTTTCTGGTTATTGTGTTGCTTTAAGTGATGATTGTACTCCTGGTTCAACTTGTTGTGATGCATTTGGAAATTATCAAGGTGATTATGCTATTTGTAATGAAGGAACTTCTTTTAATATCTGTTCTTCTATGGATGATATGGTTATTGGTTTTGGAATGGATTTTTCTAATCATTTTGGCTGTGGTCAAGATGTTTATCGTATAACGCCTGTAACTCTTTGTAATGGAGCAGGTTCGTGTAATCAAGCAGGTGAAGAATTAGATTATCCGATAAATACTATTAGTAATTGTGCTCCAACTCAGTATTGTGGTATAGTTGGTGGTGCTCCTTCTTGTAGTGCTACTCCTCCTTCAGAAATTTGTAATAATTTTGATGATGATTGTGTTAGTGGAATTGATAATGGTGTTTCAAATTGCCAATGTAATGGTGGTGTGCCTGGAGAAGAGCAATGTGATGGAATAGATAATGATTGTGATAATTCCATTGATGAAGGTCTTGATTGCGCTTGTATTTTTGGCGAGTCTCAAGTTTGTGGTTCTAACGTTGGTGCTTGTTCTTCTGGATTGCAAGATTGCACTATTGATGGTATATGGGGTTTTTGTAATGCTCAAGGTCCGGTAATAGAATCTTGTGGTGATGGTATTGATGGTGATTGTGATGGATTGTCTGATGAGAGTGATCCTGATTGCCTTGAAGTAGATTCAAAAGGTGTATCATATGTTTTTGTTAATCAACAATTAATGGCCAGAGTTAATCCACATAAAGATACTGAGTTTTATCAATTAGATTTTATTAAAAATGTTAGAACTGTTTTTAATGGCGAAGGAGAGCCAACTTCGTTCCAAGATTACACTCCTTTTGGAGAAAATTCTTATACTATTTTTTCATCTTTGAATTATAAAAGTGGATTATTTGATTCACTTCTAGAAACTTATTTAGATTATGATCCTGTAATAGGAAGAGTTCTAAATCCTGATGGTATAAAAGATTTAACTAATACTCAAGGTATTAATCCTTATATTAGATATAATAATCCTTTTAGGTCAAATTTTGATTTAGCATTAGATTTCACACTTAATATTCCTGAAGCTCCTGAAGGAGTTGTTGGTTCACAAAGAGGTGCTTCTACTTCAAATACTTTATCAAGATTAAGAATGAATTTTGCCAGTAAACATGTGAGAGAAGTTAATAAGGTAAAAGAAAGATTTGCTGCTAGAGGCGGTATCACTAGTAGTGTAATTCAAATTGGTCAAAGTGCTTATGGTATTTATAGCGCTGTTAAAGCGTTCAAACCTGAAGAAGGTACGCCTCCTCCTCCTCCTGAAAAACAAGATCATTACGCATTTTGTGATAAATGTACAAAAGAACAAATTGCTGCCATGGGTGAAAAATTATATGGTACTGATGCTCAGGCTTATGCAGTTAAATCATATGGTGATGGAACTAAAAAATGGATTGTTACTGATACAGTAATTCCTGCTAATGTAGTGACTACATTTTATGGTGGTGCAATGGAAATAGTTGGTAACACAATACAACTTTCCTCAAATGGTGCAGGTGTCGCATGGGCAATAAAAGGATCACATACTGGTACAGTTCATTGGGGTCCTGATGTAACTCCTTTACCAAGATAGATAATATTAAAAAGACTTACAATAAATAAATAGATAAAATAAAATGAAGAAAAATTTGAAAATTCCAGCAGTATTCATGATTTATTTAACTTTAACTCTATTAGTTTTTCAAGGAGCTTCTGCAGCAGTACTTCATTCTACTGGAGACTTAGCTTTCGGAGTTGAGTTGATGACTGTGCCTGGAGTTGGTGGAATGGATTATCCTGTTCAATTATCTTATTCAGGTGGAGGAGGTATTGATACTTCTGCTACTGCTGATTGGGTTGGTCTTGGTTGGTCTTTAGATGTTGGTTCTATTTCAAGATCTGTTCAAAGTTTGCCTGATGATATGCATTCTGATACTAATTGGCCGATGGTATATCAGTTTTATGATGAAGATTTTGAGTGTACTGCTTCAGATCTAAAGTGTTGGTGGAATGAATATGGCGCAATTTTAGTTGCAATAGTTGTAGTAGTTATAATGGTTGTTTTAGCAATTTTATCTGGCGGATTAACTATACCTGGTTTTGCTGTTCCCGCAGGTTTAACAATATCTGTTCCAACAGCTTTTGTTTTGGGAGTTGCAGTTCAAATAATTGCTACTTTAATTGTTAATGGTGGTTCATTAAGTTCTAGCGATTGGAAAAATATTGGTACTTCAGTTGGAATATCATTAATAACTTTAGGAGTTTTTGATGCTATTCAATCATTAGAAAAAGTGACTGCTCTTTTAAAATTGGCTGTTAGCGGTTATGGTTTGTATAGTGGTAGTGATTCTTTAAAATCATCTATGGGTGCTCTTCATGGTGCTAGATATTCAGATCAAAATGTTTATTCAATAGCTGGTTATGATGATACTAGTCCTGATGGTTCATTATATGATTTTGATTTCCAAGAAGTTTATGCTCACACAAATTTAATGATGCATGATGGTGGTGCACCCGATTCATGGTCTATTTCAGGAGGCCCTGCTGGAAGTTTAATAATTGCTGACAAACAAACTTTTGGTAGACCATCAGGTATAAGTGATTCAAAATTCTTTTTATCCAAAACAACTGGTTTGGAAGTTGTTGATATTGAGTTTTTTACAAATTATGGAGATCAATGTCCGCCTGGAGTTGTTCCTTGTGGAAAATTTGATTCAAATATTGACATGTTTGTAGTTACTATGGTTGATGGAACAAAATATGTTTATGGAAATCCTAATATTGAAGGTAGTATTGAAAGAATTCATGGAAGTGGAAGTTATTCATATTCTCATATGCAATCAGGCGATTATCTTTCAGAAATGTGGACTTACATGTATATCTTAAATCATTATCCAACTTCTTGGAAATTGACTGCTATTCTTGCACCTAATTATATAGACGGCGGAGGGGATGATGAATATGATCCGGTTGATAGCGAGTTTTTAGCTGATGGCGTAACACTTAATCCTGCACAGAAAGGCCAGTGGATAGCTTTCAGATATGATTTGGTGCATACTTATGAATCAACAGATACAGAGATTGGTAATTGCGGTTATAATTATGGTGGATCAATTGATGGTGAATTAGAATCATATGTTGGCGGTTTAGGTATTATTAGTGGCGGTTTTAAAGATGTTAGTTATTTACAATCAATTATTACTCCTCTTTATCAAGCAGATTTTGAAATCTCAGAAAGACTTGATGGTGCGGAAGTTCAACCTTGGGAAGCAAATTCTTTTAGTGGTATTTCAGGTATAAAATCTCCTTACACTTATGATTTTACAACTGCAACTTTTAAAACAATTACAATTGGTGTTTTTACATATAATGCGCTTGCTTGTAGTGCTTTATACTCTGATATGTTATATAAGCTTGAATCTATAACTCTGAAAAGCAGAGAAAATAATGAAGTTATGCAAGTTGTTAAGTTTAATCCTGGAATTGAATCTTTAGATGATTATAGTCAAAGTGATTATTATTTTTTAAAACCAGGAACTTCTGGAGGCGCATATGTCTCTGATGGTTCTAATTACTTATATGATCATGCAGTTTATTCACTTAACTCAGTTCAATTGTGTGGTGCAGATGATGTTTGCCAAAACCCATATATTTTTGAATATACTGATCCATCTTGTACGCCTCAATGTCAATTTAAAGAATGCGGTGATGATGGTTGCGGAGGCGTTTGTGGTGAAACACCTGATAATTATGTGTGTACTGAAGGATCTTTAATTTGTGATCCTGTTTGTAATGATAATAATGCTTGTGGATTGAATCAATGTGGCGGTCAATGTGTAAATGGTAATCCAACAGATATTTGCGGTGGTTCAGTTCCAATTACCATTTATTGTGCATATCAAGGATTATTAGGACAGTGTGCATCAGATGTTAATTGTGATGTTGTGTCTACAGTTTGTATTCCTGCTTCTAGTTCTCCAAATAAAATTTATTGTGAGGATATTAATGATGCTTGTATTGATCCTGATATAGGATTTTTTTGTGATTGGGAACCATTAAATGCTTGTGGCGGAGATGCACCTGTTTGTTTATATGATGATTCATATACTGATAATGGTGATCAATCAGGTACTTGTGTTGAATGCGCAGTTAATGATGATTGTAGTTATGGAGTTCCTTGTGGTATTGAGACTAATACTTGCGGAGAATGTGTTCCTAATTGTGATGGTAAATTTTGCGGTAGTGATGGTTGCGGAGGATTCTGTGATAATGAGAATTCTGTTTCAGAAAATATTTGTGCATATGATGAATATTGTATTAGTGAAATTGGGTGTGTAGAATGTACTTCAACAAGTAATAATTGTCCTTTAACTAATGGATTTTGTAATGCTAATAATCAATGTGATTGTATTCCTTCTTCTTGTAATGCTAATTGGTGCGAAAACAGTCATTCAGATGGTTGTGGAGGCACATTAGTTTGTGGTGATTGTGGTGTTAATGAAATTTGTTTAATTGGAACTTGTTATGAAGAAGATGATGATAGAGGAGATGGTTACTAAATAATATGAAACAAAAAATCCTTATTTGGAGTATAGCGTTTTTATTAGTTATGACGATAGTTTCTGCTCAGACATCATTAGATTTTTATAAAGAAAATTCAGATGTATTTGGTTTATTATATGAAACAGATGGGGGAGTAGATGATTTTAATAGTCCTTCGGCAAACCAACCAATATTCTCAAATCAAGCATCTGCAGATGGTTCAAAACCATATGATCATATCGATGCTTTTATGCTTTCAAAAGTAACTTATCCTTCTGGCGCAGAAGTTAGTTGGGATTATGAAGTTGATGATTGGTTTACTTCTAGAGGCGATGTATATCAGCCTACTCAAGGAAGTTTTAATTATTATACTTATTGGAGACATCCAACTACTTTTCTTGATGATGAATATAGATGCGAATCAAATTATGGTGGTGGTATAAGAGTAACTGCAGAAACTAATTGTAATGGTTTGCATTCATCTATGTCTGACGGATTAAATTGTTATACTACACATTATTCTTATACTATGCAAGATCCTTTAATTGATTGTGATAGTAGATCTTCAGGAGCAATTGATTTTGTTCCTCTTAGACAAGCAACTGATCCAGCTATTGCTCAGTCTGATCAGGATATAAGAAGACCTTCACATAAAGGAGGTCCATATGTACTTTCAAGCGTTATATATAATCAAGTTGAAGTACAAAAGGGCGATGGCAGTCAAGGAAGCCAAACATATTATTATACTACTGTTGATAGTAATCCTGCAAATACTGATGGTGCAATAAGTTTTAATGCAATGGATGATTCTAGTGGTTCAGGAGTATATTGTACTGATTATCAAGATTTAGGTTGTGAAGCAAATATTGCTAATAATTGGAAAAGAGGTCTTGAATATAAAGTTGAGTCTTTTAATAGTAATGGTAAATTAGTTTCAAGACTTAATAGATTCTTTTTTGATAAAGAAATTTTAAAATTATATTTTGGAGATGTTTGGAGGGAAGAATATTATCCAGGAATAGATGGATCCTCTCCTTCAATTCCAGGCACACCTGATTATGACAAGAATTATGCTGGTTTTGCATCAGGATCTTTTTTTACGCAAAAAATTTATTTAGAATTATTTGATACAATTGGACGGGACAGTTATAAGAAAGTTATAGAATATGAATATCATCCAACACTTGGAATTCCAGTTAGAATAATTGAATATAATAAAGATTTGGATGGAAATAATAAAAACTTAATTACAGATCTTTCTTTAGCTCAAGAAGAATTAAGTAATCCAATTGCAGATTCTTTGAACGAACTTCATATAAAAAGTTTATTTTCAAATATTGTTGAATCAGAGGTTGGTAATGTTTTAAGAGACTCACATTATACTTTTGGAATAATTAATGATGCTCAAGTAGTATTAATGAATACTACTTATAATGCAAATAATTTAACTTTCAATTTAAATATTGAAGATTATCATCCTACTGGTAGAGTTGAAAATTTTTCTGATGCAGGTAACAATAAATTTTATAGTGAATATGATGCTTATGGACGTTTATTGAAAGTTTGGAATTCTGAACTTGGAAGTAAAACTAATCCTCTTGACAGTAGAACTTATTATCCAAATGGTTTATTACAATCAACAACCAATATTCAAGGTCAAACAATAACTTATTACTATGATGATTTTGGAAAATTGTCAAAGATAGTTTCAGAAGAAGATACTTTTGATAGTCCTTCAATAGAATATTTATATGTTTCTTCAACAAGTACTTCTCCATACAAAGAAATATCTCGCGCCAAAGTAGATGTAAACAAGTATTCAGAAACAATAAAATTTTCTGATGGTTGGAATAACAATCTGCAGGTTCAAACAAAAATAGATAATGGAAATTATGTGGTTGAATCAAAAGTATATAATAATTATGGAGAATTAATTGCAGAATATAAACCTGTTATTGCAAATACTGGGGGAGAATATGTAACTATCTCTTGGTTATCAAGTAATATGGAACCAGGTCAAGAATTGTTATCAACAACTTATCATTATTCAGATGATATTTATAGAAGATTAAAAACAAAAATTTTCCCAGACGGATCAGAATTACATTATATTTATGGAAGTCATGATGGTTTTCCAACAATAACTGTGCGAGATGAAAGTGGCGAATTTAACAGATACACTTACGATGTATTGCACAATAATATTTTACGAGTTGAACAAGGAAGGACAATAGTATGAATAAAATAATAATATTTGGAATTGTTGCATTATTTTTAATACCTTTTACACTAGGCGACACTCTTGCAGATTGTAATGATCGAGGAGGGATTTGGGGTAGAGTTTGTTCTGATGCAGATGTTTGTTGTCCTTCAGGGTCAACAGGGTGCTTTAATCCTAATTCTATTAGAACAACAAATTTTTGTGTTCAACAATCTCAAACAATAGATTTGAAATCTCAAACAGAAGTTAGTTATACTATAAATAATGGTAAAACATTTGTTATTCAAGAAGGAGTCTCATTAAGCATAATGGATTCTGCTATTGGTGCTTATTCTGGAAGTCATGCTGAAGGTTATTATGATTGTTTGGCATCTGATAGTTGTGTAAATCATTATACTTCTATAATGGATGGAGGTATAGGTTTATCAGGAAATAATGGTGGAGATGGCGGTGAACATAAAAATAAAGGTGGTTCTGGTGGTGGTGGTGGTGCAGGCGGAAGTAATGTGCCTACTGCTGGTGGAAATGGTGGAACAGGAACAAGACACACTGGAAGAATAAACTGCGGTTCTAGTGTTGGTAAGCCAGGGATTGGTGGTTCGGCTGGTGGAATAATAAGAATAGATGGTGATGGTACTTTAATTAATAATGGTGTAATATCTGTTGATGGTTTGCCAGGATCATATGGACATGCAGGTGATAGTAGTTGTGGTCTTGATAGAACTTCTGGTGGCGGTGGCGCTGGTGGTGGCGGCGGCGCTGGATCAATATATATTACAATTAATAATCTTCAAGGAGATGGATCTTTCTCTGCAAATGGTGGTAATGGAGGTCCTGGTGGAACAGGTGGTCATGATACTGGTTGGGATGATAATGATGATTCTGGTTCTGGTGGTGGTGGCGGTGGCGGAGCCGGCGGAATAATAATTATTAGTTCAGAAAATGTTGTGACTCCTTTTACAAATTTTTTTAATAATGCTTATTATGAAGTTAATGGAGGCTCTGGCGGATTACAAGGTTCAGCAACAGAAGGGTCAAGACCGGGAACAAGAGGTGTTGATGGATCAAATGGAATGGTTATAAGACAAAAAAGTATAGATCCAATAAGAACTCTTCCAAATTGTGTATTTGATTGTGAACATAATATTGGTTGTTTTTGTCCGCAAGGATGTGTTAAGAAGCCAGGTGTTTTAGTTGCAAAAACTCAAGATTGTGGGGGCTTACCTACTAGTTGTGGAAGCTCTTGTACTGCAGAGGCAACAACTACTTGTACTTGTCCTTCAAATTGTTTAATTGCAGAAGGAACAATTATTGATGCAGGAGAAAATTGTTTAGGTCCAAATTATGATTATAATGTTTCCTATGAATATAATCCAAAAGGAGAATTAACAAAAATAACTGATCCAGAAGGTTTAGTTATTGAGCACACTTATGATATGCTTGGAAGAAGAATACATACTATTAGCCCTGATTCAGGATCAATTAGTATAGGTTATGATGCAGTTGGAAATGCAGTATCTATTGTTGATTCAAGAGGTGCAAAACAGTTTGATGAGTTTGACTCAATAAATCGAATAATTGTGTATTATATTGGTGAATGGAGATGAATAAAAATAATACTACTACTATTAGGATGTTAGTAATAGTTTTTTCACTAGCATTTTTAATATCTTTATTTCCAAATGTTGATGCTAGCAGTATTTTATCTTGTAATTGTGGTTTAGATAATCTTTGTTCTGATCCTGGAAAAACTTGTAATGGTAATTTAGGAACTGACAGTTGTAATGTACCTGTTGGTGAAGATGATCCTGAATGTTGTAGAATAAATGGAGTAAAGACTGGTTTGTGCGAGATTATTATTGGTGACCAATGTGATGCTTCTTGGGAGTGCTGCACAGAATATGGTTTTTTTAAAGAAGATGGTGTTTCATGTGGACCTGTGATTGAAACAAGATATTCTTGTTCTGATGGAGAAGCATATAATTATGATGTTCAAATGTGCGGAGCTACATTGTTTAAACAAGACAAATTTGCTCAATGTAATGGTGTTAATGAAGTATGTGGCAATACTCCTGAATGGGGTTCTTGGCAAATGGTTGAAGATTGTTCTGGGGGATATTGTGATGCAATGGTTGGAAGTTGTACTTATTGTCCTAGTTGTGTAGAAACCGGAGATAGTGGGCCTTATGATTGGTATGATCAAGGAGGCATTTACGCTAGTGAGTGTGTTCAAGCGGGAGATTTTGCTTCTTGTGAAATTCTTGGAGAACCAGAATTTGACTCTTGTAGTTCAACAGGTTTAAGTGTTCATGAAAAATATTGTAATAGTAATAATTATTTTGATGTAATAATTCACAATTGTGATGATAATTGTATTGAAGGAGAATGTCTTTTATGTGTTGATAATGATGCGGATGGATATAATACTTTAGATTCGCATGCAGAATGCCCAAATTATAATAGTGATTGTAATGATAATAATGATTATATAAATTCAGGCGCAATAGAACTTTGTAATAATATTGATGATAATTGTGATGGCATAATTGATGATGGATTAGAAGATGTTTGTTATTGCAGCGGATCTTCAAATCCTGTTCCGTTTGGAGATTTGCCTGTAGAAATATGTTATGATGGGATTGACAATGATTGTGATATGCGAATTGATAATGATGATTCTGATTGTGCTTGTGGTTTAACTTCTAGTTGTGGTGAAGGAGAAGTATGTCATTTAGGAGAATGCATTCCAGGAATACAAGTTGCCAAATATTTTTATGATAATGATTGTGGAAATGCAAATCAAATTAATTCTTGGGGTAAAATTTGTAAGATAATAGATGAAGCTGCAAGACATTATTTTGAATATGATGCTTCTGGAAGAATAACTAAAGAAATAAATGCTTATACAGTTGATAATATTTTAACAAATCCTGGTTTTGAAGTTGAATCAATATCTTCTCCATTTGGATGGGGGTTATATACTCAAGCTAATTCTGAGATTAAAGTTGTTCATGAAAATAATAAACAAGGAGAAGGCAGTGTGAGAATAAAACAATTTGTTAACACTGGAAATAATGATGAATGGGTTGCTTTAAAACACAGTATTCAAGATACAGATTTTAAACCTGGTGAAAAATTAACTTTATCTTTCTGGTATAAAGGAACTATTGATAGAACATCTTATCAATATATTTGTTATAGCATTGGTTGGTGTTCACAATATTGGTTTGTAAATAATAGTTATAAACATCCTGGTCAGGTTCAAATATGGCCAGATATTCAATTTGCACAAATACTTCCAGGAAATTATAATGATTGGACTTTTTATTCAAGTACAATAACTGTTCCTAATTCGATGTTAGAAGGTTGTTTTGCAAATAACAGATTAACATCTGATTGTATGGAATGGCTTGCAATTGGAAATCTTCGTTATGAAGATTACAATGTAAATGTTGAAAATGAATTATTTATTGATAGTGTTCAATTAGAACGATCTAGATACCCAACTGATTATACTGAAAATACTTTTGTGACAAGATATGATTATGATAAAGTAAATAATATTCAAAGAATAGTTAATCCAGGAGGAGTTGCCACTAGTTACCAATATAATTTACTTAGTCAAGTAATTTCTGTTGGGGTTGATAATTTAATTAGAAATCCAAGTTTTGAAACTGGAGGACATATACCTGATTATTCTGTATCTGATAGTTATGGTACTTATATTATTGATAATATAGGGAAAACAGGCAGTCATTCTTTAAGAATGGATGGCATTGGAGAATATCAAATTAATATTCCTGGAAGTTTAATAATACCAGGAAAAACTTATACTTATAGTTTATGGGCGAAAACATCTGTTGGATTTACTGGTTCAACAAGAGTTAGTCATGGTAGATTAAATTATGTTGAAGGGGCCGCAGGTGGATGCGATCCTTTATCTTGGACTGGTCATGGACCTGATTCAAATTTTGATAATTGGCAAAGAATATCTGAACAATTCACTGTAAGATCTGATTGTACTCCTTTAAGATTAGAATTATATGTTGGATATAATGGACAAGATCCTGAGACTAGTGGTTACAGATATATTGATAATATAAAAGTTGAAATGAGCGATGCGCCATCACCATTTCACGTATTAGATTACACTTATAATCCGGTCAATACTTTTAATACAATTAGTTATGATGGAGGATTAGTAGAAACAGTGTTTGATTATTATGAGCGAGATTGGGTTAAATCAATAAAAACAGGTCCTGGTGCTGATGGTAGTTATTTCTATGAATATTACACTTATGATCCTGAAGGAAATTTAGAAACAATAGAAGAAAGAAATCCTGATGATTCAATTGTTAGTTCTGCATTATTATTATATGATGCAGTTGACAGGCTTAAAGAAACAAGTGGAAATTATTATACTATAAATGAAATTTATGAATATGATAAATCAGGTAACAGATTATTAAAAAATACTAATGAATATACATATCAACCTTTAACAAATAGATTACAATATGATGGAGTATCATATTATGGATATGATGCTTCAGGAAATATCATTTCAAAAAATGAAAAGAATTTAATAGCTAATCCTAGCTTTGAAAATGTTCAGTTTGAAGGTATACCTGTTGGTTGGGAGAAAAAAATAATTGATAATAATCTAATATTAAATCATGAATTTTATGGTGAAGAAGAGGCAAATTTAGTGCCTTGGGAAGCTTATGGAGATGATGTTGATTGGAATTCATATAATGATAGTTTGACAGATGGTCTTTCTGTAAGAGTTAATGTTTCTGGTTCAGGTGGATTAAAATATTATGATCCAATAACTATACCTGTGAAACCTTCAACTGATTATAGTGTATCCGCAAGAGTAAAAACAGGTTTAATTACTGGAGGAGATCAAGCACTTTCTTTCAGAATACAATGTCACGATTTAAATCATGAAGGTGATAACTTTTTATTTGAGGGCTTAAGTTCTAAAAATATTGCTACCAATTCTGGATGGATAATTGATCAAAGAATGATAACTACTGAAGGAGATGCAGATCATTGTCATTTAGAATTCTTTTTACAAAACGAAGTCGGAGAATTCTTTATAGATTCAGTACAGTTTATTGAAGGCCAAACTCAGGAGGATAATTTTTCTTTAGAAGAAGACTTACATAAAATGTCTTTTGAAATTGATAAAGCTGTTTCATCAGATTCACAACAGTCTTTACTTATAACTTCCACCGATAGTTTCCCAAGAGAAGTGGATATTGGTTTACAGCAAATAATTGGAGTTGATGAGAATTCAGTTTATACTTTTAGTTTAAAATCAAAATTAAATAATGTTAATAATGCAAAAGTAAAATTAATAGAATTAGTTGATAAGCAAAGAACAATTTATGAACACGTTTTAAATATTGGTTCTGGATCAACATCTGATTTTGAATTTGATATGCTAACTTTTAATACTTATGCGGACACTAATGGTTTAGAAATAGATTTAATATTAGATCCTATGGAAAGCCAAACATCAAATCTTTGGATAGATGAAGTTCAATTAGAAAAAAGCAATAGTTATACATCATTTTCTGCAGGAGAATCTCACATTTATGATACTAGAGGATGGTTAAGAGGTGTAGATGTAGATGGCGATGGGATAATCGACTTAGAATTTTTATATGATTATAGAGGTTTACTTGTTAGCAGAAAAACTTCAAATGAAAATGTGTTTTATTTTTATAATCAAAATGGGGAATTAATATATGAAACATCTGGAGAGTATTATATAACTTCTTCGTGCGATATAAATAATTTTGATGATTCAAAGAATTTTGTTATAAAATCTGGCGGGCAAATAGTTGCTTCAATAGATCGAAATGGTATGTGGAAAATTGCTGGAAGAATAATTAATTATGAGCCAACACTTAAATCTTTTAGTTTAAAAGATCAAAATAATTTATTGGCTGCAGCAGTTGACTCAGAAGGAAATTTATATGTTAAAGGCAATATTCAGTTATTGGCACAGGATATTGAACCTTCTTCTCAAAAAGAATTCATAGTACAAGTTGGCGAAGGAAACGAAATAGCATTAATAGACAGTCTTGGAAACATAAAACTTAAGGGTTGCATCGTTGAAAATGCGTTTAGTTAAACTATATAGTCTAATATTTTTAGTTATTCTAATTTTCGCTTCATTTTTTTTATTTGAGATAAATTATTTTCTACATTTACTAATAAATATTTTAAGCATAGGTTTATCAGATATAAGGGTGTATTTTTTCTTGATATTAGCAGTCATATTTGTTCTTATTCCAATTAAGAAAGCAAAAAAACAAAGCTCAAATAATTCTAAGAAAATAATAATATTTATTCTAATTTATTTATGTTTAGCATTTATAATTTCACAGCAAATAATTCTTTATAGTGGAAATATGCCTTCAGATAAATGGATTTATTCTTATAATCAAGGAGACTTATCTTTAACATCTTATCATCACATACACACGTTGAAACCTTCTCTTTTAATAATGACTAATTTAATTGGATTAAATGGTTATGATTCAGGAGCTGGATTAGTTAAAGATATTAATACTCTTTTTTCATATTTTCATTTATTGATTTTCCTGGTTTTATTTATTTTTCTTATAAGATATTATGCTTTATCTGGCTGGCATAATCAACCTTTAAGGAGGATAATTTATTTCTTTGCATCTTTCGGTTTATTAGTATCTTTCTTTGACGCAGGGCCATTTATAGGGCAATTATTGATACATTTTGCAGCATTCTGTGCTATAACTTCTAAACATGTCAAAACAAAATTTTTTATATGGACAATAATATTTGTGTTCATAGGACAGATATTACTTAAATTGTTAACAGGAGGAGTTCCTTATTGGTCAAATCTTTTATTTACAAATTCACTTATACTGTTCATATTTTATTTATCTTTAATGCTTTATTTATCTTCAAAGAGAAAGACAAGCATTCGTAAAAAAATATTCAAATCAGTTTTTTTCTTGATAGTAATATTAGTATTGATGTTCCTTTTACCATTAAATAAAAGCACCATAGAATACTCTGGAGGGATAATTCAAGATAATTATTACTTTTTTTCTGAAATAGAATATGATCATGTAGTAGTTGATGAAATTGGTAGTTATTATCTTTACACAGATTCTGCAGATAATAAAAAAGTTTTTTCTGTATTGAAAGAAAATAACTTGAATCCTTTTTACAAGGCAGTTTTTTCCTTAGATAAAAACTGTTCTTCAACCAAAAAAGGTGTTAAATTTAATTTAATAAGTGATCAGCAAATAATTTCCAAGAATCACATTTATAATCTTTTTCAAACAAATATTAATGATACAAATTTAATAATCATGAGGGATGATTGTTTAAGCAATATACGATTTGATTTTCCAATTATAAAAGGTGTTTTACAAGAATCCAATATTTCAAATGTAAAATTATATTAAAGTAGCTCTCGAAAGAAAGATTTAAATATGGTTTAATCTAAAAAAATAAATATTACTGTATATGTGATGTTTTCACATTAATTACAAGAGGTGCTCATATGAATTCAATTTTAATAGCAATAATCGCAATTGTTCTAGCTCTTGCATGTATTTTCCTTGCATTTAGATTTGGTAAATATTTTTTCAGATTTTTCCTTGGCTTCTTTTTCCTTGGCTTAATAGGTATAATAGTATTAGCTGCATTTGTCGCAAATGATGTTTCAAATTTTAAAGAAGGTATAACTAGAGAGCCGAGTTTGTTTATACTCGCAGAAGAAGATAACGTTTTAGCTTCAATGGCTCTTAATCCGATTCATAAACAAACAGGTGGAGATGTCTTAGAAGAAACATTATCTAATGCAACAAGAGATTTATACGGTGAAGATTATTCTGAATCTAATGATTTTGATCTCCCATTCACATTTATTTCAAGAGAAAAACGTTTATTTTATAGTGATTTGTTAGCTAACGATCAAATAGAAAATATGTCTGAAGAGTACTTCTCAGTGTTCATAATTAATGCAGATGTATATGATGAACATATGGGGGACATTGTTTCTTTAGGAGATGTTTCTTTATCTGTAGAAGAGATTTTTCAAGTTTTAGAATCAGATAACGCATCTTCAAAAATGGTCTCATTTATTTCTATAAAAGAAAGTATGCCTGCTGATTTAGCATATGAACAGCTTAGAAGTTCAATAGGTGATTCAAGTCAAGTTAGGGGGGTTTTATTTATGCTATTAATACAAAATCTTGTAGGCGAAGAAGTCAGAGATGTAACTCCAATGCTTAAATTATTCCAAAAAGAAAATTTAATAGTTTATCCTGAAACAATTATGTTTAAAGTATTAAAAGGCATTCCTGAGCCTGTATTTAAGAGTATTGAGGATAAATTAGCGGGGACACAAGATGGGAATAATGAATAAAGTAAAATTTTGGAAAAAAGATGATGTTTTCTTAGATGATCAATCAGGTTTTGATTCAGAAATGAGTTCAATGAATACTCAACCAGATTCTTTAGGCTTAGAAACTTCTCGTGATGATTTAATGCAACGAACAGGTTCAGTAGATAACCCTGTTAGTTTTAAAGAAAGACATGATTATGATAATTATGATCAACCAACATCTTCATCTTTTAACCAAACTCAGCCTCAAACAAACTTTCAATCAAATAATAAAGATTTTGAGTTAATATCTTCAAAACTTGATACTATAAAAGCCGAGCTAGATTCTATGAATCAAAGACTCAAAAATATAGAAAAAAATGTTGAAAGTAAAGAAACAAAAAAATCAACTTGGTAATAATGGTCTTTTTGGTTTAATAGCTGTTTTATTCTTATTAGTTCTAGATCAAATAATTAAGTATTTGGCTGCTACAAAAAATATTTTTTTTGATTTTAAAATATTTGACTTAGTATTTGTTAAAAATACTGGTGCAATATGGGGTTCTTTTCAAGATGGAAATACTATTTTTATATGGTTATCATTAATTGCAATAGGTATATTGATGTTTAGTTATAATAGTGTTCCAAAAAAAGCATGTTTTTTTCTTTGGCTATTATTTGGAGGAATAATAAGCAATTTAATAGATAGATTATTCAGAGGATTTGTAGTTGATTTTATAGATTTTAGATTCTGGCCTGTTTTTAACATAGCAGATGCAATGATAATTATAGGTATAATAGGTTTAATATTTTTTATATGGAAAGATGATAATTCTAAAAAAATAAAAAAGAACTAGTTAAATTCATCAAAATCATCTAATTTATCTAAATGACCATTGCTTTTTAACCAAGTAATTTGATTTGGTCTGTATTTGAAAATAATATCTCCTTTTTCATCTCCACCAAACTCCCATGGTTCGACTAAAACAACATCTCCTTCTCGAACCCATAATCTTCTTTTTAATCGACCTGGAATTCTACAAACTCTTGTTTTACCGTCTAAACATCTAACAGAACATCTGCTCCCACCAAGTCTTTTTTCTAAAATTCCTAAACTTTGTTCACCTCTTGGAAGTTTAACTCTACGAATCTCTTCTTCAGGGTCCATTGGTGGTTTAACATAAGCCATTACAGTTTAAAAAAAGAACTTCTTTTATATATCTTACGAAAAATTGGCTTTAATAAGCATTAATTTGAAATATTACTGAAAACTGATTTGAAAGGGTTTTCTCTCTTAAAAATCGTAACTTTTTTAAATTAAAAACTCTACTATTTGATATTCACCTTTTATTTTCATGTCTATCGTAAAAGAAGTAACAAAAGGTCTGGTTCAAAAAAAGAAATGCATTGTATGCGCTAAACCAGCAGAATTTTGTATGAGAGGAGTGCCTGAAAACACTTATTGTAGAGAGTGTGCAAAGGATTATTTTAAACTTTTAAGTTATTTAGAAAAAATGTGAGTTTAATTATTCTTAAATAAATGGAACGTCATTATCTGATTTTATTCCATAAACAAAAACATAGTTCCAGAAAGCCCATCTTCGTCTAATAACTCTGACAGAAAAGCCTGCTTCTCGAAAAATCTTTTCAATTTTATCATTCGATGATAGCCATTCAAGGTTAGGTATAACCCAGAAGAAATCAACATATTCTGCAAAGAAAATTCGACCATGTTCAGGCAATAAATCATTCATATCGCTTAAAATTCTTTGAATATTTTGCATGTAACCCATCATTCCAATAGAGAAAATCATATCAACTGATTTTACATCTGGATGAACTCTACTAACATGATGTTCATCATGAATGATTTTAACTTGATCAGAATCGCCTCTTTTTCTAAGACGTTTTTCTAGAATGCTCAGATTTTTTTTACTAAAATCCGTGGCATATATTTGTCCGCTTGCACCAACTGCTTTTGCTAAATGAATAGTTAAGCCTCCAACACCTGCGCCATATTCAAAAACTTTTTTCTTATCTAAATCTTGAAATAATGCAAGAATTTCTCTTCGAATTTTTTTAGGCATCAAAATATTTTCAAACCATAAGTTAAGAAATGCAAATGAATTACTTAAACGAACAATTGCATCAGGATTATAATAGAATAAAAGCAAGAAATAAAGCGGTATTCCAAATACAACAAATGAAATTCCTGTTTTTAATACATGAATTGCGCCATGAACATTAATAAGCCAATAAGCAATTAATCCCACGAGCATTAAAACAAGAATTATAGGACCAATTTTACCAAAAGGAACTCTGTAAGGTCTTTCTGCTTGTGGTTGTTTATATCTAAGAATTACAACACTTAATAATGTTAAACTATAAACAACTAAAACCATTGGCAAAAGTATTTCTAATAATGTTTCATAAGATCCTGAGCCTATAATAACTAGTATGCTTGTAAGAATTGTTTGAAATATTATTGCCACATAAGGAGTATGATTTTTTGGGTGAATTTTTGCACATTGTGTAATGAATAACTTATCTTTAGCTAATGCAAGAATTAATCTTGGTGCAGAAACAATCCATCCTGCAACACTTCCAATAATTGATAAATAAACTAATATTGTGAAAATACTTTTACCTGTCTCACCAAAGTAAATTGCTGATAAACTCGATAATGGCGCTTCAACAGTTGAAAATTCTTGCCAAGGAATTGTTCCAAGAGATGTAATAACAAATAATATGCTGATAATTGCGATTATGACCGTTCCATAAATAAGTGCTTGTGGAATAACTTTTTGAGGATTTTTTGTTTCTTCAGCTAAAAAAGTTGCTGTTTCCCATCCAAAAAACGTTTCTGCAATGAAAAATATTGCAATAAATATCATTGGCCAAGAATGAGTGAAAAAAGGCGTAAAATTGTCAAAGTTAATATGTATAACTCCTGGAACAATTAAACCTAATAAAGATGTTAAAGTAATAACTGCAAATGCAACTAACATTACAGCACTTGTTTTCATACCACTATAAGCCAGATAATTAAATGCAATTATAAACACTAGACTAATTAAGATTTTAAATATGTCTGGCATCGCAGGATTAAGATATCTAATTGCTCCAACAACTAACATTGCAATAGTTACGTTTCCAGCTATTAAAGTCATCCAACCAACTAAAAAAGATGTAAAGCTACCATATGCTTGTTTGCAATATTCATAGATTCCGCCTGATTTAGGATACATACTGGCTAATTCTCCAAAACACATTGCAATGTAGATTGAAATAAATGATAGTATAACCCAACTTATTAAAGACATAGGACCTGCTTTTGCAGCACCAAGAGCCGGAAGAAAGAAAATTCCTGTCCCCATAATAGAGTTTATTGTAATTAAAAGTATAACTGGAAAGCTTAGAGTGCTCTTTAACTCGCTCATAAGAACTTTTTTACGAGTTTTAGTATATAAAGACTTTGTCTAATTGATAAGTGGTAAAGACTTATGCTGTTTCTCAATAAAATTTTTAAAACAAAGATTATTTCATAACTATATGAAATCATTTTTTGTAACAGTAAACTACGATAAAAAGATAACTATTCCTAAAGATGTAATTAATAAACTACCACAAAAGATAATGCTTTTTATGACTGCACAATTGATTAATCAACAAAAAGAAATGATTAAATTTCTAAATGAGAATGGAAAAACTGTGTTGCTTGAAAAGCCAAGGCATACAATTCATGTAGGACAGATTCTTGGGTGTGATACAGAAATTATAAACGGAGATTTTGATGCTTTTGTTTATATTGGAGATGGTTTATTTCATCCACAAGCACTTATAATGAATAATAGTAAGCCAGTGCATGTGTGGGACGCGATTAATGAAAAATATAGATTTTTAACTTCTGATGATGCAAAACTTATAAGAAAAAAAATAGGTGTTGCAAAAACTGCTTTTATGATGGCAGAAAATGTAGGAGTTTTAGTAACAACAAAACCAGGACAAAATAAATTGTTAAGTTTTATGAAAATAAAAGATAAATATCCAAATAAAAAATTCTATTACTTAGTTAATAACAGCGTAAATTTTGATACTCTTGAAGATTTTCCATTCATAGAAGTTTTTGTGAATACTGCTTGTGAAAGAATTGCATATGATGATTATGACAAGTTTAGAAAACCAGTTTTAAATTTTGAAGATTTGCCTGAAAATTAAAAATCAAGAGATATATAATCAAACATATTAGTCAATGATAAACCCATGGACATAGCCATTATAACTGGTTTTTCTTGTCCAAATTGATATTCACGTCCCATGACTTTTTGTTGTCTTTGTATTCCTTCTTTGCCACTAATCATTGTTAGTTGCATCATTATTTCAGCGTAATGAGATAAGTTTTCTTTTTCAGGATTGAAAAATCCTTGTTTTAAAGCTCTTTCTATAACTTGAGCTGAATCAATTTTAAAGTCTATATCTGATTTACCAAATCTTAAATCTTGAAATTGACTTATTGAAACACTATAATTTTGAGCGCCATTTGCAGAACTGGTATAATCCATTAAAGTAAAATTACCTCTTCTAAAAGAATTCTTAATATTTTTAAGAACAGGATCTAAACCTATATGTAAAGGATATATTCCTCCAAAATCGCTATTGGATATGTTTGATATGCTTGAAATACTTTCAACTTGTGCTTTGATAAAAGGATCATATTCTACAGGAATAAAAAGAGTTGCAAAGCCTATGCTGTCTGTATCTCCTGCCTCAATTCTCGCTTTAATTTGGTCTTTTGAAATAACTCCTTTAACTGAAGGAACTCCTTTTTCAATTTTTAATGCATCTCCGAATTGTTCTCCAATTCCACATAAATTATATGCAATAATTTTTATGCAATACAAATTGCCTTCATGTAAAGCAATTGGTTCAGTTGGTAAATTATCAACTAGTTCATTTGTATAAATCAATCCAAGATCTCTGCCTGAAAAATTAAAATCCATTGCATCAATTTTAATAATATGAACTCTGTTTTCAAGATCTGGTCGTTTAGTAATTTCTTTTAGTTCTATAGGGAGAGATTTTAGTGCATTATTTCCTATATCTGAAATAATAAATTCTGCATTTTGACCAAAGAATTGTGAGAGTGTAGAATACATTTGTGCTCCATGCATGAATGTTTTGCTTGTAACATGTTTTATTAAATCATGATCAAGAAATCCTTGTCCTGCAGCTAAACTCAGAACAGTTGGTTTAACTAGTTGTCCTTGAGTTCTATTCAAATATTTCTGGAAAGTTGATTCACCCATAAACATTCCAAATCCCGGTGCTAATATTTGAGGAAGTAAAACCATTTTTTCTTCGTATGGACCCATGTTTTCAAAAAAACCATTTTTATGATATAAATGAATATTTTGAAATTCTCTAAAGTCAAAACTTTGATTAAAAATTAGTCGAATTAATTCAGAATTTGTAACAATATTTTTAGAAATTATTGGAACTGCATCTTTTTTACCATCATAATTCTTTCTATTATAAGGATTATTATTTTCATCTTGTTTTAATACTTTAATAAAATCTTTCAGCATGGCATCAATAGTTTTTTCATCTGGTTCCATGTTCACAGGATTTTAAAGTTATTTATAAACCTATACTCAGGCTTACAAAAATTATTTAAATCTCCACATCAAAATATACTTTATGCAATCGGGTGAAATTGAAACTTTATTAGAAGATCTTAAACTTGAATCTTCCAAATTAATGAGCGGATTAACTAAAATTGAAGAAAATCTTGTTGAACTTCAAGAATATGTTCTGGAAGGAAATCTTGATCGCGAAAAATTACTTAATGATATTCAAAAAATAAGGCAACAGGTTGGGTTATTAGAAAACGTTGATAATTTAGAATATAACGAAGAAGAAACAATTGGAAAATTAATAACAAATCTTCATGAAACATTGAAAAGTTGTTTTTAGAATGAATAATTTAATTAAATTATTTAAATTTATATGTAAAAGAAAAATATAAAATTTTATTTTAGAATTAAGTTTATTTACTTGCGTCTGCTTGTCTTTCTAATTCAAGTTTTTTTGAAATTGCAGCGGATGTTTGTTGTAATTGGTATGCAGCAATAATTTCGTCTGCTAAGCATTGTTCTGCTTTTTTCTTAGAACTAAATGTTTTTTGATATGCTCCTTGTGTCATCATTTTTATCGCGTTATCAACTCTTCTTTGTGGAGCGCATTCAACTGCTTTTGGATATCTTGCTCCTCCATACTCAATTGCAATAATTTCTTCTCTTGGAGCCGCATTTTCAATTGCTTTTACGAATACTTCAACAGGATTTTTATTTAATTTTTTTTCAATTATTTCAAATGTTTTTTCAACTAAGCTATAAGCAGTGTTTGCTTTTCCAGTACAGTGTCCACTTGAAATTTTGTGTTTTTTACTTCTATGTCCTGGAACCATTAATCTATTAATTAATCTTTCAACTATGAATATTCTTGATTTGTGAAATCTATTTCCAGCATATTTTGCACCTGTTCTTGGAACTATAACTGGTTGAATAGTAATATATCTTTTAAGACCTTCATCTTCCACTTTTAATTGGGAACAATCCCATCTGTTAAATACTTGTACATCCATTATGTTCGTTGGAAAATTAGTCTATTTATAAAAGTTACTAATTTATCTGGCTGAAATACTTGCTGCGAGAATGTCTTGTCTACCAAAAATTTATAAAAGCAGTTCTTTTTCTAGAATTTATGCCTGCTAAGAAGGAAGAATTAAGACCTGAATTGAACATTGGCCTAGTTGGTCATGTAGATCATGGTAAAACTACTCTTACAGAAGTCTTGTCTGGGAAATGGACTGACACTCATTCTGAAGAAATGAAGCGAGGAATAACTATTAGATTAGGTTATGCTGATACTGTATTTAGAAAATGTAAAAAATGCAAAGGAACTGATGCTTATACTGTAAAATTAAAATGTCCTCATGATAATACTGCGACTGAACCTTTAAGAATGGTTTCTTTTGTTGATGCCCCTGGACATGAAAGTTTAATGGCAACTATGATGTCTGGTGCTAGAATCATGGATGGGGCCTTATTAATGATTGCTGCGAATGAAAAATGTCCTCAACCTCAAACAAGAGAGCATTTAATGGGTTTGCAAATTGCAGGCATTAAGAATATTGTAATCGTTCAAAATAAAATTGATTTAATTTCTAAAGATCGTGCTTTAAGAAATTATCAGCAAATAAAAGAGTTTTTAGCAGGAACTGAATATGAGAATACACCTATAATTCCTATTAGTGCTCAAAAAAGAGTTAATATTGATTTGTTAATTGAGACTATTGAAAAATTTATTCCTACTCCTAAGCGAAGTGCTAAAACTGATCCTATGATGTTTGTTGCGAGAAGTTTTGATATTAATAAGCCTGGAACAAAATCTAAAAATTTGAATGGAGGCGTTTTAGGAGGTGCAATTGTTCAAGGTAAAATCAAAATTGGTGATGAACTTGAAATCCGGCCTGGAAGAATAGTTGAAGAGCAAAACAAAATTGTTTCTAAACCAATTTTTGCCAAAGTAACTTCTGCTATGACTGGCAGCTTGTCTGTTAAAGAAGTTAGCCCTGGAGGGTCTGTTGCTTTAATGACTTCTCTTGATCCTAGTGTTGTTAGTTCCGATAGGTTAGTTGGTCATGTTGTTGGTTTAAAAGATAAATTACCTCCTGTTTGGGATCATCTTATTTTAGAAACTCATTTATTTGAAAAAGTTGTTGGTAGTGAAAAAGAAGAAGATGTTGAACCAATTAAAATTAATGAAGCGTTCATGCTTAATGTTAATTCTGCTGCAACAGTTGGTTTTGTTGAGGATCTTTCTAAAAATAAATTTAAGTGTAGATTAAAGAAACCAATTTGTGCAGATGTTGAAAGTAGGGTAACTATTAGTAGGCGAGTTGGAACTAGGTTTAGACTAATTGGTTATGGTGTTATTAAAGAAAAATAAATTTTTCATTTAAATTCTATACAGCTAAATTTTATTAATCACTCTCAAGTACTAAAAAGCATAATTTTTATAAACTTTCTTTCTTTTCCTGCTTTATGCTTCCCTCAATAATATTACAAAAAATCAAAGTTTTAGTTGGAGAAATAGATCAGAATTTTCTAAATGACTTTATAGAAGATAATCTTGTTCCACAAACACATTTATATTCTATCGAGGACCAGGCTATTGAAGTAAGCCGATTATCAACTGAAATATATTTAAAATCTCTTTTTAAGTCAAAAGATGAAGTTAGTTCTTTAATTAAAGATTTTGTGCAAGCAGTAAATTATTTGACATTTGAAGTTGGTGGATTTATACAGGCTTTGTATGGTTTTCGTCCTATATCTGCAGAAGAGCATGGGATTTCTGGAACACAAGAAAGACAGTTTCCAGTTCTTAACCTTGAATTGTTAATGGAACAGATTAGTGATGGAATTATTAATGCACCTATTGCGGGTGATAAAACTAGTTTATATGGTTTAATAAGAGCTGCACATAAATATTCTGATACTAGTCCTATAAATGAAGCTAAATATATTGACTATGATATTGTTTATGAAAATAGTTCAAAAACATCAGGTTTTGCAATAGGAGTTCCTCCTGGTGATGTGGATGTTATGCTTTGGACTAAAATTCACAGTCATAATTATTTAGACATGGTTGAAGAAGTGTTAAGAACTGTGGCTGATTATGATAGAATACACTTAAGAAGACATGTCACTTTTAGAGATGTGAGGGTGGTGGCAGGTTTTGTGAGTGATTTGAAAAATTATTTTGTAGGAGATAAACATGTCGATAAATAATGTTTTAGGATCTCCTGAGGCATTTCTGGATCAAATAATGTTTAACTTAGCCAGAGATTCAATAGATGTTTCAAACTTTCCATTAGACCATATTTGTTATAGAGTTGAAAATGTAATTTCTTATAGTTTGTTAAAAGGTGATTTAAGCAGTATTGGAACATTATTAACTGAAGCAGTAATAGGCGGGAGGCCTATATCAACATTTAGATTGCAAAAACCAATTATTTACAAAGAAAGAAATATTTGGTTGGTAGAACTTCCTGCGCCAAAACAAGGCAAACCTTTTACAGAAGGATATGAACACGCGGAATTCGTAATTGATATGCAATTCCAAGATTTCATGGCATTATATTCTCGTGTTCCATTTCAAACAACCGGTATGCATAAAGAAAGAAATCCTGATATAGAAAGGTCTTACGATGGGGTGAATGTAAAGTTTCATTATCAACCATTAGATAAAGTAATTGAGGAAGAAAAATAATTTTTTTTTAACTCTATAAATATAATGTTTTATTTGAAATAATTTAAAGCATATTCTGTGGCTATAACTCCTGCATAATATCCAATTTCACAATTTGCAATACTGAGCACAACTTGACTTAACTTTCCTGAAACTCCTACTGGTGATCTCGCCATAAATACTCCTGCTCCAAGTGCTCCTCCGGGAGTTTGATATGCTTGTTCACCTAACATCATTCTTGTTCCGATTCCAATTATAAATCCGCCTATTGTTCCAAGTGGATTAATTTTAGTTATTTCTTCTAAATCTTGATGCATAAAAACATTAAATAAAACTTTATTTATATTCTTAAGCTGTTACTATTATCAGCAAACCTTTATTAATAACTTATTTTTTTCTTTTAAAAATGTCTGAATTTAGGATGCAACAATTAGAACTCGCAGTTGATGAATGGATTAGTCAGATGAAAGAAAAAAGAGATATAAGGTATATTGCTCATAAGAATGGTGCAGTTACAGAAAAAGAATTAAGGTTATACACTGGTTTTCTTATGACTACAAAAGCTTTTTTTTTGGAAGAAGCCGGAAGGCAGGATATTCCTGTGGAAAGAGTTTCAGATGTGTATGTTAATCAAAAAGCCTACAGATTTCTTGCAAGTGTTATTGGGAGAGATGTCGTTGAATTAAAACAAGAAATTGCAGATATCTATAATAAAATACTTCCTTATGTTATGATGCAAAATAGAATGAATTAATTTTATTGTGATTAATCTTTTTTAAAAGTTTAATAATTATTTTTCTAAAATATAAGTTTTATCTTCTTCAATTTTTTTATAACCAAGTTCTAGCAAGATTGGATGTGCCAGTTTCATTTGTGCTATTAGTCCTGGACCAGGATTATTTGTGCTTGCAGAATTGCTATATGCTTGTTGATCAACGATCATTTCTAGAATTGTAGAAAAAGGGATAGTTCTAAATTTATCTCCTAATTGTTTATGTGCTTGTATTGTTAATCTAAATTCCTCTTGATCAAGTTTATATCCTGAATCAATGCTTGCTTCTAATCTGTCAGAATGAATTAAAAATAATTTTTCTATAGGTTGTTTGTTGCCTTCAACAATGTCTGTTAATAAGTATAATCCTTTTTGTGGATGTGCTGCAAATCTCCACATTGGATATCCTGGTTCTGCCCATATTACTTCTCCGTTATAACCATTAGGATTTATTATGAAATGAGGAATTCCTTTTGTCCAGCTCATCAAACCTTCAATTTTTCCTATATGAAATTGCCATCTGCCAATGTATTGATTGTGCACAGGACCTTCGTAATGTTTTTTTAAACTTGTAAGTATTTTAGATCCATCTGGGAATGCTTTTCTAACATTCGCGTCTAATTCTGGAAATGTTTCACGAGTTAATGGTTTAATTTCTTGTCCCATTAATTCTTCTACATATTCTGCAAAGTTCATTTTAGAATTGGTAATTAAATGTGGTATTTAAATCTATTCTATATCCACCATTATTGGTTTGTGATCAGAATATTTGTACTTAATTAATTCTTGATTTTTAATGTTTGCACATTCAGGTAATAATATGTGGTCTAGTTGTAATCTTGAATGTTTATGGGTTGTTTTCTTTGTGAAAACATTTATTAAATTATGTTTTTCATACATTTCTTGAAACATATCTTTTTCATTCATGAAATAATCTCTTTTTTTAAAGCCAAAAGCCCATCCAATGAAGAAATTAATTTTTTTATTAGTAAAATTATTGAAATCTCCGCAAACAATATTTTTTTTATTTTCAAATTTATTTATTACTTGTTTTAATTCTTTTATTCTTTGACTTGGTGGAACTGCTAATGAGAAATGTGCATTAAATAAATGATATTTTCCAATGTTAATCTTCATGTATTGTAATCCTTCTTTCACACCAAGTAATCGTCCGACAAAAGATTTTTTCTTTCCTTCAAATTTAAAAATTTCCATTGTATGTTTAATATTCTTTTTTATTCCAATAGCTAAATGACTCATAGGTCTTGGTTTCAAAGGATCCACTGGCCGACAATCTTTTGCACTAATAAAATTATATTCGTTAAATTTTTCAAATAAGTTTAGATTTTTATTTGGAAATTCTTGTATGCAAATAACGTCTGGTTTGAATCCAAGAATGAATTTCATTGATTCAAATATTTTAGTGTTTTTATTGTAAATATTCCAACTAATAATTCTCATATAGTTGCAGTTGAGGATTCATTTAAAAAACTTTTTGCTTATTTAAGTAAAGCTTTATAATTAAATTTTCACTTCTAAAGTCATGAGTTTGAACATTTTATTGATTGGAACAGCACATTATGAACTTAAAGGTGCAGAAAGGCTTAGAAGAGCTTTGGAAAAAGAATCTCCTAATATTATAACTATTGAGTCTAGCGATGCAGCTGAGAACTTTAAAGGGGTTGATAGACTTAACTATATGAATCAAATACTTTTAAGTCTAAAAGAAGAAGGATTGAATCCTGATGTTTTATCTCAATTAGAAACATATCTGAGAAATCTCTCTTTTTATGAAAGTAAAGTTTCAATAGATTATGCTAATCAAAAAAGAATCCCTTATCATTTGGTTGATGATTTTTCTGCGGTAGAAATATTGCGAAAAGGTTCTGAAGAAACTCTGAGAAATATTTCTCATTTAGCATCTGTTGGTTTTATCGATTTAAATCCTGATTCCTTAAATTCTTACTTTACACATTTTTATAATACTTTCAAAACCCTAATTCAACATTCTAAACTAAATCAGGATTTAATACTTGATTTGCTTGATCCTTTAAGAGAAACCCATGTTGGGAAAAGAGATAGTTATATGGCTGAAAGAATTATTAAACAAGCAGAATTAAGTTCTGGAAAATTGATTCATGTTGGCGGATTAGTTCATATTCTTAATGATCCTCAAGGTGACACTCTTTATGAAAAATTGAAACATTTAAATCCTGAAAGAAGAGTATTATCTGATTATTGATTGTTTTTTTTGGCTTTATACAAATCTTTATATATCTGCCAGTTTCTCGAATCGTAATGCCTATATTAGAACCTGCAGATGTGAGCGTCTTTCAAAGAGAGATTCCTGATATTAAACAAATGAAAGTTGTTTTTTCTCAAGTAGGTTATGAGCTTCATTCTTTAAATTCTGATTTGCATAATGTATCTCCAAAAACTCTTCCTGAAGGTTATCCGCTTGTTTGTAAAACTGCTGGTCTTCCGCAAGCAATTGCATCTATCAATGGTGCGAACATATTAACTTTTACTAGAACAACTAATCCTGTTATGTTAACACATCAAGAAATAATTAGAGATCATTTAATTAGTTATCTTTCATCATATGATCCTTTTGACGCTAATAATTATAGGTAGTAGTAATATTCTTTTGTAATGTTTTTGATATGAGGACATTTATATTTCAAAGTTCTATCTTAAAATTATAACAATAAATTGATGAGGTGATCACATGGATTTTGGTTGGGGATCTCCTGCAGGATTAGGAATTTTCATCGCCGGTATTGGCTTCCTATTCTGGGGAATTAGCTACCTTAGTGGAAAGAAAAAGTAATTTTTTCCAAAAGAAAAATTTGAATAATTTTTTTATTTTTTTTACTTCTAAACATTTTTAAATAACTTTATTTATCTTTAATTATGGCAATAAATGGAGTTATTTTTCAGCAAAGAGGAATTGATCATGAAGATGATAGGAGAACTCTTTTTACAGCTTTTAATGGGGATGTTAAAGGTTTTAAAGGTGCACAACAAGTTAAGTTTGCAGATATGAAAGATCGAGCGTTTCTTGGCGGTCATGCTCATCCTTATGGAGAATTATTTTATTTACTTAATGGGACTGGGACTTTTTATTTAGTAGATGTAATAGATTTGTTAGATGGTGAATGTAAGCTTCCAATGGAACTTCCTAATCCTACAGAAAGATTAATTGAACAATATCAAATGGTTCGACATTCAATGTTGTTTATTCCTGCATATATAGCGCACAAAGGAGAATTATCTGCAGATGCGTTATTGGTTGGTATGACTGCACAACCATACGTTTCTCCAGAACATAATGATTTAAAAATTAATTTTTAATTATTTTTGCAATCACTGCTTTATGATCGCTTAATCCTTCTACAACTCTCACATTAGAAACAATATATCCTGGAGTTGTGAAGATTGTATCAACAACTAATTCTAAAGGTGCTGCTGAATGTAGTTGTGGATCTAAAGTGGAAGTTATATCTGAAGGCAGATTATCTTTGTAAAGTTCTGCAAATTTTTTAAACATTGGCCCTCCTCTTGGTACATTAAAATCTCCACACAGAATTATATCTTCATGGCCTGGCAAATACCTAGTTAATCCTGTTAAGTATTGAGTTAATTTTTTGAAATGTCTTTCTTGTGTTATGCTTGGTTTTCCATCAGGAGTCCATTTAAATTTGGTAGTTGCAACATTATAAGTTCCAAATTCATCGCTTATTTGAGTATGAATAACTACTTTAGAATTTGAGCCTTGTAAATGAGTATTAATAGTTCCATCTCCTGAATAATAATATCCTCTAATTGGTGTGCGCCGTAAATTTGTAAATAATGCCACTCCTTCAACTTGACTTGGATCTGCTTCGGTTTCTCCTTTTTGAAGATGATAAGTTGTTGGGAGCATTTGTCCATCAATATCCAATGCTTCTTGTATAAATGGAACGTCTGCTTGAATTATTTCTTGAACACACAAAACATCAGGTTTTTCTCTTTGCAAAAAAGGAATAATTCTTTCCAAATGTTTACTTTTTTCAATATTTATTGTTATAAGTTTCATTTTGAATTGTTGTTTCTAAATTGTAAAATCCATTACTTGTTAAGATAGATAATTCAAATCCGTTTATATGAGTTTTAGTTTTTGCACTTGCTTCTGAAACTGTTAATTCTAATCTTTCACCTTTTTTTGTAACTGGAACTTGTTTTAATCCGCGTGATATTCCCTTGCTGAATGCATATGCCGCTCTTAGAAGATCAGTCACATCCGAAAATTTCATTCTGGAATCATGGTATCTTTCCATAAATAATTTGATTTCTGGAAAATATAATGATCCAATGCCTGCCAAGTCAACATTTAAAATAGGTGTTTCAGAATCTTTATTAATTAAAAATATATTTGCACTATCTCCTGTTTGTATGCCTAATATTTGTGTTTGTATAAGTTGTTGTTCTTTCATATTAGTTTGAAATTTTGTTAAGGTTGCATAATCAATCCATCTCATAATTTGATGAATACTATTGATGTCTTGAGAACATTGTTTAATATAATTAGCAACTTTTTGGTGGACATCTCTTATTCCTATATATTGTCCTGAAATGCCCATCGCTATATTATAAGTAAATCTTTTTCTTTGTAATGGTTGAACTTTTCTGAATGGTTCTCGTGCTTTACCCTGCAGTTCGACATGTGTATCTGAAACAAAAGCTATTGCTGGTAAACTATTTCTTTCAGTGTATTTCGCTGCGATAATTAAAGTCATTGTCGCTGGAAGTTAGATATTTCTTATAAACCTTTACAATCGTTTGTGATTTTTTTCACTTCTTTTTTTCACTTCTTCGATTTATTTATAAACAGGTGTGATTTTCTTAACCACACCCTTAAAAAAACAAACAGGTGATAATATGACAAATTTAATACATTTAAACCAAAAAAACTTTGAAAAAGAAGTGCAACAATCAAAATTACCAGTAATCATAGATTTCTGGGCAGAATGGTGTGGGCCTTGTAGAATGATGGGGCCAGTATTCGAAGCGTTAAGTCAAGAGTATGAAGGAACACTTAAATTCGCAAAACTAAATACTGAAGAAGAACCTATGTTAGCATCAGGTTTCGGAATTATGGGGATACCTTCATTACTAATTTTGAAAGATGGAAAAGAAGTTGATAGATTAGTTGGTTTTGCACCAAAAGAAATGTTAAAACAAAAAATAGATGGAGTGTTAAAACATATCTAAAATGATTTCAAAAATTGAGGTGTTTACATCTCCAACTTGTCCACATTGTCCATCTGCTTTGAATTTGGCAAAACAGATTGAAAAAGAACGATCTGATGTGAAGGTTATAGAAACAAGTTCTATAAGTTCTCAAGGTCGAAAAAGAGCTCAGATGTATAATGTTATGAGTGTTCCAACAGTGTTTGTTAATGGGCCTCATTTTGACAGAATTGGATTTAGAGGAACCCCTCCAAAATCAAAATTGCTAGAAGCAATAGATATTAGTTTAGGATTAAAAGAATGGACTGAACCAAAATCTTTTATTGAAAGAATAAAAGAAAAAATCCCTCTTAAGATAAAATTTTAAAATTAAACACAAACTTTATTAAAAATATAAAAAACACAAAAAGTGTTTTGAATAGGTGATCTTTATGGCGAAAAATATATGGGACGAAGCATTATCTCAATTTGATAAAGCAGCAAAAGTTCTAAACTTAGATTCAAGTATAGTTGATTTACTTACACATCCAAAAAGAATACATCAAGTTTCTATTCCAGTTAGAATGGATAATGGAAAAATAAAAGTTTTTGAAGGATTCAGAGTCCAGTTTAATGATTTAAGAGGTCCAACTAAAGGTGGAATAAGATATCACCCAGATGTAACTCTTGAAGAAGTCAAAGCATTATCTTTTTGGATGACTTGGAAAAATACTGTTGTAGATGTTCCTTTCGGAGGCGGAAAAGGCGGTATAATAGTTAATCCAAAAGAATTAAGCAAAGGCGAATTAGAAAGATTAAGCAGAGGATATATTGAAGCAATGCATAAATTTATTGGGCCTGAAAAAGATATTCCTGCGCCAGATGTTTATACAACTCCACAAATAATGGCTTGGATGGTTGATGAATATCATAGAATTGAAGGACATAATGTTTTTGGAATGATCACAGGAAAGCCTCTTGAATTAGGCGGATCAGAAGGAAGAGGTGAAGCAACTGCTCAAGGAGGGTTCTATGTTTTAGAAGAAGCATTCAAAGTATTTAATATTGTTAATCCAACAATTGCAATCCAAGGATTTGGAAATGCAGGAATGGTTGCTGCCAAACTTTTAAGTAAAGCAGGTCATAAAATAGTCGCGGTTTCAGATTCAAAAGGAGCAATATATAATGAACATGGTTTAAATATTGAAAAAGTAATTCAAGAAAAAAATCAAAGCAAAACAGTAATAGGATTTTCTGATGCAAAGAAAATTTCAAATGAAGAATTATTGGAACTAAATGTAGATGTTTTAATACCTGCTGCTTTAGAAAGTGTTATTACAAGTAAAAATGTTTCAAATATAAAAGCAAAAATAATTCTAGAATTAGCAAATGGTCCAGTGAGCGCAAATGCGCGAGAGGCATTGTTTAAGAATGGGCAAATATCAATTCCAGATATTCTTGCAAATTCAGGTGGTGTGGCTGTAAGCTATTTTGAATGGGTTCAAAATAATATTGGTTATGCTTGGAAAGAAAAAGAAGTTTTGGAAAAATTAAAAGAAAAAATGTGTGTCGCATTTGACAATGTTTATAATATTTCAAAAGAATATAAAGTTGACATGGGAACTGCAGCATATGTTCATGCCATAAAAAAAATGGTTAAAGTATTAGAATTAAGAGGTTATATTTAGGTGATATAAAATGGTTTATGATGTTATAATTGTTGGAAGTGGAGCTGCGGGAATGACTGCCGCAATTTACACTGGTAGAAAAAATCTAAAAACATTAGTGATAAGTATGGATGTTGGTGGTCAAACTGCTATCCCAAGTAATATTGAAAATTATCCTGGATTTGATGGTGTTAATGGAATGGATTTAATGATGAAGTTTCAAGCACAAGCAATGAAATGGGGTGCTGAAATGGTAACTGGAAAAGTTTCAAAGTTAGAAAAAAATGGTGAAACTTTCAAATTAAAACTTTCAAATCAAGAAGAATATGAGTCCAGAGCAGTTATTTTAGCTTTTGGAAAAACACCTAGAAGTTTAGGTATTCCTGGTGAAGAAAAGTTTATGGGAAGAGGAGTTTCAACTTGTGTAACTTGTGATGGTCCTTTATACAAAAAAAAGAAAGTTGCAATTATTGGTGGAGGAAACTCTGCTTTAGGTGGCGCAAGAGAACTTGCTTATGCAGAAAAAGTTTATTTAATTCATAGAAGAGAAGAATTTAGAGGCGACCCAGTAGAAGTTGAAGCAACAATCAAACAACCTAATGTTGAATTAGTATTAAATTCTGTACCTTTAGAAGTTAAAGGTGATCAGTTTGTAAATGGATTAGTTGTTGAAAATGTTAATACAAAAGAACAACAAACACTTGAAGTGGATGGAGTATTTATAGAAATTGGGTTTGTTGTAGATAGTGATTTTGTAAGTGGAGTTGTAGAACGAAACGAACAAAAAGAAGTCATAATAAATCAACTTCATGAAACAAGTCAACCAGGTGTTTTTGCAGCCGGAGACGTAACAACTGTTCCATACAAACAAACAATTATAAGCGCAGGAGACGGTGCAAAAGCAGCTTTACAATGCTATCATTATCTAAGTGGCGCAAAAGGAAAAGTAAGTATTGATTGGGATCACTAATTTCATTTAATTTTTTTTAATTATTTTTTTAAACAGTTAGTTCTTTTTCATCTATTCTTAAAAAAATTGCTCCAAAAATAATTATACATCCCATTATTGCAAATGATAGAAGTAATTGAGAATTGGCTATTGTTCCAATTACAAATCTCATTATTACTAAATACAAAGAAGTGATCATAGAAATAATTGATAATACTGTTGCTCTGTTATAACTTTGTATGTGTAAATTTTGGTATTTTGAAAATAAAGGGTTTTTCAAATTCATTGTTCCTTTCAAAAGAATGAATAATAAAACTGAAATGATTGGTCCTACAAAAATAGCCATTAAAATATACAAAATTCCTGGTAAAATTGTTGCAATAAAAATTGTTGTTTTCATACCAAATATTTCTTCTATTTTATACGCATACCTCATGGATAAAGCTCCAAGAATTAAACCTGCTGACATAGCGATTCCAAACCAAATTCCTCCAACGTTTGCCATTGAAAAATATGGTTGAAATAAAAACATTAAGATGTGAGTAAATGAAATTGTTAAAACAGATAAATAAACGATTCTTCTTAATCTTTGATTTTTGAATAAATGCAAAGAACTTTCTTTAAAAATTAAAAAAGGATTTTTTCTAGTAATATCTTTTTCGTGTCTTTCTTCTTTGATAAAAAAAGAAATGACAAATGCAATTGCGCTAGCAATAACATACAACCAGATTAAAAAAACAAATGCTTCAGGATTTAAATCTTTAGCAATAAATCCTCCGATTGTAGCAGCTATAACTCCTGCAATTAAAGGATATTGATTTATTGAACCCCAAATTTTAGTCATAAGATGTTCTTTTTTCTGATGTTTTAAACTATCATAAACTAATGCTTCTTCAGATCCTGATTTGAAAGCAATTGCAATTCCAAACATTAAATGTACTAATACAAATAACCAATATGTTTGGGTGTAAATAATCACCATGTTTCCAATTATATACAATCCTGATGTTACAAGTAAAGAATATTTTCTACCAATTTTATCTGCAATTATTCCTGTTGGAATCTCCATGAACAAAGCGCTTAAAATTAAGTATGCTTCCAGTGAAACAACTTGGAATGTGTCAAGAGTTCTAGAAAAATAAAATAGAGTTATGATTGGCGAGAAGAAATACAATGATCTGAAAAAATAAATTATTTTCAGTTTTGTAATATTATCAAAGTTCACGGTTTGATATGGTCTAAATATGTTTATATGTTTTTTTAAATTATATCTAAAATAGTGTTACAATTGTTTAACGATGAAAAAACTTTATATACCTTCTCTGTCATTTTTAGTAAATGGAATTTTTTGATGCAGAAATTGTTGATATAAAACAATTAACTCATGATACAAAATCTTTTCTTTTAAGATTGGATAATGGAAAACATTTTAGTTATGAGGCAGGTCAGTTTGTCATGCTTAAAACAGTTGTTAATGGCGAAGAAATTAAACGAGCTTATTCTATTGCTTCGCCTCCTCCAAAAGATTTAGTTCACGCAGAATATATTGAATTAATAATAAAACATGTTCCTGATGGAAAAATGACTTCTCATCTTTTTAATCTTGAACCTGGATCAGAAGTACAAGTAGAAGGCCCTTTTGGTCAATTTATATTAAAAGAACCGATACAAGAAGGAGATATTTTTATGGCAACAGGAAGCGGCATTGCTCCTTTTATGGCAATGTTAAGAAAAGTTTTCAGAGATCATAATTCTAAACAATTTTATTTGTTTTTTGGAGTTAGAAATTCAGAAGAAATTATTTACCGAGATGAGCTGGAATTATGGGCTCATAAACACAAAAATTTTCATCCAATAATTTGTTTAAGTGAAGATGAAGCTGATTGGGATGGGGAAGTTGGATATGTACAAGATAAACTTGCAAGTTACATAAAAGATTTTAAAGATAAACAAGCTTATTTATGCGGAATTCCTGTAATGGTTGAACAATCAAGAAGTCGTCTTTTAGAGCTTGGAATTAAACCAGATAATATTTATCGAGAATCATATTAATTTAATTGCGTCTTTAGCTTTTTTCTGCCATCCATCAATTATAGCAATTATTCTTTCTTTCACAGCTTCTTTATCCTTTATAGAATAATAAAATTGATAACCTCCCTGGCCAAAATTAACTTGTCTTCTAATAACTAAATCTCTTGCAAGTAAAGTTTTGATTGCTTTTTGAATTGTGCTTCTTTCTAATTTCAAAATGTTATTTATATCCCCAACTGCGAATTCTCCTTTATGTGTTATTAGAAATTCAAAAAGAGTATAATCAGTTTTGTTTAAATCAAAGCTACATTTAATCAAATCTTTAATTTCAATACTTTTGCAAGCAAAACTGATCATAAAAAGAAAAAAAGATTTTATCTATTTAATTGTTTTTAAAAAATAAAAAAAATTATTTGTAATCTCTTAACATAAAGAAATCTAGTTTAGACGTTCTAAATTGTATTATTTTAGTAACTTTTATAAACCAACTCTGAATACTCGGAGATACATTTTTTTATTTTGGAGGAAAACAAATGGATAATTCAAGACCTTTAGACGCATTAAACAATGCAAGGAACAAAAGAGTAATAGTTGACCTGAAAAATGGTAGACAATACATTGGAAAGTTAGTAGCTTTTGATATTCATATTAATACAGTTTTAGATGATGCTGAAGAATACAAAGATGGTGATTTAATAAAAAAAATCGGAACTATCTTTATCAGAGGAGACACTATAACTATTATAGCTCCGCAATAAGTGATTTAAAATGACAAAAGGAACACCATCGATGGGGAAAAAGTCTGGTAAAAAGACTCACATAGTTTGTAGAAGATGTGGTGATAGAACCATGCATGCAAGAAAAGAAGTTTGTAGTTCATGTGGTTTTGGCAAGTCTGCAAAACAGCGATCCTATTCGTGGCAAAAAAAATAATTTAATTTTTTTTATATTATTATTTCTATAGTAAAGTTTTTAAACATTTTATTTATTCTTCATAGTATTACTCTGTAGAAAATCTACTTATGGTTGGATGTTAATCAACTATAACATTTGCGGGGATGCCGGAGCGGCCAAACGGGACAGGCTTAGGACCTGTTGGCTTAGTGCCTACGAGGGTTCGAATCCTTCTCCCCGCACTTTTCTTTTTATGTATGTTATTTATTATCTTGAAATTATCCATGTTATTATTGTGCGATATATATTAGATATATATTATAGTCATATTCCTCTATATTATTCTTATATTATTTTTCTAAAGATGTGTGTGCGTTGTGCTTTATTCAGAATGTTTATTCACTTGCAAATTCAATATTGTTTTTTTTATTAAATATCTTTAAAATTCATATTTTTTAAATATTAAACTATTTGCTTTATGTGGACCAAGTTTATTTTCTTCAAAAAAGATTATATGTACATAATGTACACTATTTTCAGTTAGTTTATAAATAAAAACAACAAGCTTTATAAAAAACACCTCCCTAAGCCAGTTTATCACTTAAAAGATACGAAGTCTTCAAAATGGCAAATTTAAGAAATACAGGCGTTATACTGAAATATAAGACGTCGTCACACCCCTTCTCAGCGAAAACTTTATAAAGAAAATCTATCTATAACCTCTTACGTTTAGAATTGACTATAGTTCCATATACAGGGGCTTAAATTAATGGTTTGGGGAACTAAACCATAGCGCAAACCCTGTGTATAGAAAAAAAACAAAAAGTCAAAATTAAAAACAAAAAAACACGGAGGTGTTTAAATGAACGTAAAAAAAGCGATAAAAAAAGTGGTTGCACTTGGTGCTGGTCTTACAATGATCGGTGCTACAATAATGGGCGCAACAGCACTAGATTTGAGCGACTATCCACAACCATTTGTTCAAAATGGTCTGTTTTCAGGAAAAATAGTCGTTGGAACAAATGCAAAAACTGCTGATGTTCTAGGAGCAATCGACATTGCAGCAAAACTGCAAGGAGATGCAAAAGCACCAGTTGAAGTTGGTAGTTCAACATCCTCAGTAGTAACTGGCGGAGTAGCAATTCAAGATGCTAACGACATGTTTACATGGGGCGACAACTTAGCTAGCTTCAATAACAATAAGTATGATGAAGGAGACTTCCCAGACTTATTAGCTGAAGGAAAAGTAGTTGATAAGAAAGGTACAAACAAAGCAGAAGAATGGGATTATGAACAGTACATCGAATTTGGAACTTATGCTCTAGGATTTGATAGATCAGGTTTCGATTCAGATTATGATGACCCAATCGTAGCTTTAGATTTCTCAGGCGCATCTTCAACAGCACCTTTGATGAGATTTATTGTAGCTTTGAAAGGCTCTGACAAAATCGACGCAGTTGATTTAGATGATTCTGAAACAATTGAGATGTTTGGTAAAGTATACACTTGGGATGCAAGTAACACTGCAACTGGTGAATTAACTTTATGGGCTTCAAAGTCAACAACTTATGTTGAAATGGGAACTCCACAAACAATCGAAGTTGATGGCGTAGAATATGAAGTCGAAGTACTTGGTGGAAACTCAGATTCAACACCTGCAAATGCTATTATAAAAGTTAATGGCGAAGTTGATACTGTTGAAGAAGGTTCAAGTTACACTTTCGGAGACTTAGAGTTATACGTTGAAAACCTAGTTGTTAACAACATTGGTGGTCAATCTGTTGCTGTAAACCTATTCGTAGGAAGCGATGAATGGACTTTACCTGCTGCTGCTGCTGCTGCAACACCAACAAACTTAGAAGTTAATGGTGACACAGTTGATGGTATATATGTTAATGTAACAGGCGATTCAAACGACAACATAACAAAGATTGCTTTCTTAGTAGATCCTTCAGATATGTTATATGATGGTATAGCTGATGAATACTATGACTGGTTAGCTTTAGGAGATTCATTTGAAGTTCCACACTTAGGATTCAAATTAGACTTCGCAGGCGTTGCACCAGCACTAGCTTCAGAAGGTAAATCAAAAGTTGAGTTGAAAAGAAGTGGCGATGGATATGATTTAATGTTCACTAACGAAGATGGTGATTCATTCGATTTAGAAGTTGTTACTGCTGCAAATACAACACACATAACACATCCATTCCAGACATCTGCTGGTAAAGGATATGGTGGAGCTGTAGCTGCTGCTGTTAACATTAGTAGAGATCAAACTTTCTTCGTAGATGGTACAGGATCAGAGCCAGTTACTTATGTCTACCAAGTTGTTGGATTCGTAACACAATCAAGTACTGATTTCGTAAGAATTAAAAATTTAGCTAACAACGAAATTAAGAACTATGAATTGAACGATGAGCTACCAGGAACATCTGCTACAATTGATTTGTTAAGTAAAACATATGAAAAGATTAGTTTGAGTGCAGCAACAAAGAACTATGTAACTGCAGACGGCGGATTAAGAGTAACTTTTAGTGGAGTCGCAACAGCAAATGCAACTGCAACAATTAGTTTCACAGAAGATGTCTGGGGAAATAATGTTGATGATACAACTGCAGAGACATTCACAGTAACTGTTGATAATGATGCAGACGAAGACATTAAGTTGATGAGTGCAGCATACACAACTATCACTGCTGTTAATGATAGATTAGACAAAGTTGAATATGGTATGACTCCATATGGAACTTGGGCTGAACTAGAAATTGACAACAATGGTGACTACATGAATGTGTACTACGGTACAGCTGAAGCAAACTACAACCTAGGCTTTGGACCAACTGGTAAAGTTATGGTTACAAGCACAACAACAGACGGCGGAAACGCATATGTTGTGAATGATTTAGGTGTAGGTGTTGGAGTTCTAGACTCAAATGTAGATCTTGGAGACGCTAACTTAATCGTTGTTGGTGGACCATGTGTAAACACTATTGCAGCTGAACTAATGGGTAACCCAGCTAACTGTGCTGAAGGATTCGAAGAAGGAAAAGCAATAATTAAATTCTTCGCAGCTCACAACGCAGTTTTAGTTGCTGGACAAAGCGCTCAGGACACACAAGGAGCATGTAAAGTCTTAGCTATGTATGATGACCCAGAATATGCATTAAGTGGTACAGAAGTAGAAGTTTTAGTACCTAGCTTGTCAGACCTTAGTGTTAGTCCAGTTCAGTAAAAATAAATTTTTTTTATTTTTTTATTTTTTTTCTTATTCTCAAAAAGAAAATTTTAAATAGATTGTTCATAGATTTATATTTATGAAGAGGTGTATTGTACTAATTATTCTTATCTTAGCTTCTTTTCAAGTAAGCGCTTTTGATAAGATTTTTGATGATCATATTTATACTTTAGATACTTTTGAAGTGGATGGAGATTTATTTTATGTTACTCTTGCTAATGGAAATGATGTGTTGGTTGTTAGAAAAAATCAAAATGAAGTGTTTACAATAGAGGATGATTCTTGTGAAGATACTGCTTTTTACAAATATTGTTATAATGGTACTTCCTTAAATTATGTTGATTATGGAAGACCTATTCCTAATACTTTAGATTGGGAACCTGCAATACATTTTCAAATTTATTCAAAAACGCCTACTGTAACTGTTTCTAGAGTCATTGACGATTCAACAATAAATGTTAATGATAAATCGCGTATAAGAGTTCTCATAGTCAACTCTGGACAATTAGATATAATAAACCTTGACTTTGCAGAAATCTTACCTGAGAATGCAGAGGTTTTCTCTTTAGGATCAGGTTTACAAAGATATGGTAATAAAATTTATTGGACCTCAAGTAGATTAAAAGCAGGTCAAACAGTGGAATTATTTTATTCTTTATCTCCTGAAAGTTATGAAGAAATTGTGCTTAATAATGCAACTTTAATGTTTGAATATGAAGGTGAAGAGTTTAAAAAAGATGCTGGTTCAAATACTATTTCTATTAATATGCCCTATACTTTTTCATGGTCTATTACAAACTCTGAATTGGGTGTTGATGAAAAATCTATTTTCAAATTTAATGTTAAAAACAATGATTGGAATGATAATTTAAAAGTTAGTTTTAATTTTGAAGCTGATAAAGGATTAAAATTATTAGAAGTTCCTTTTGAGTTAGATGGCTCAGATAATATTTATTATGAAACTTTTACTTTAAGACCTGATGAATCTAAGGATTTTTCTATAGAATTGATGAGTAATTGGGAAGGAAAGTATGTTATTAAATCTGACGCAACTATGAATATTAGAGATGAAGTTTATCATGAAACCAAAGAATATAATCTTTCTGTTACTCTTCCTGATTTAATATATGATTTATCTTCAACTAAATCAAGTGTTCTTGAAGGTAATCCTTATACTATAACTTTATCTATTGAAAACCCTGCGAACATTCCTTTTATAGAGGTGGTTGCTAATGTTCAATCGTCTTTATTTGAAGATAAAAGTTTGACTTGGGGAATAATTACTCCTGGTGACAAAGTAACTCTTTTAGAAGAAGTTTTCAGGGCTCCAAATGTTAAAAATAATACTAAATATAATATCAGATTAAATGGTTTATATAAAACTGTTAATAATCAATTTTTTTATTTTAATGATAACTTATCAATTACAGTTAACCCTGTATCAACTGGTTATGCTATAACTAAAACTGTTAATAATGCAAATCCTGTTGCGGGTGAAGAGATTCAAATATCTGTAGGCGTTGAAAATATTGGTGAAAAACCAGGAACAGTTACTTTAGAAGAATTAATACCTGAAGATTTCGAATTGGTTGCAGGTTTAACAAATAGAGTGCTTCAATTATCTGTTGGTCAAGAACTTAATTTTTATACTTATAGATTAAAAATTCCTTTAGAGATTATGCCTGGTGTTTATACAATTAAAACTTTATTAAAACATGAAACAGGAGATAATTATAGATATCTAAATATAACTGTTAATTCGCCTGAAATGGAACAAGAAGTGGCTGTTGATTTGGGTTTAGGTAATTCTGCAACACAAAATACTTCTAAAAAAGAAAGTAAAGGATTTTTTTCAACAATAGTGAACTTTTTTAAAGACTTATTTAGTTAAAGTGTTCCTCTGAAAATATTATGTTTATCTCTAACAATTTTAGCTTTTATTCTTGAACCAATTTTAACATTTCCAGAGATAGTTATGCATCTACCTTGTGATACACCAATAAATTCTCGAGGATATTTACCTTCACAAATAATATTTACCTCAACAGCATCTTTTTTCTTGAATGGTTTGGGGATTTGTTTATCTTGATATATATTGAAATCTTCTGCTTTATGAATTAATTTTACTCCATGCTTTTCTTCAAGTTTTTTTAGTGTTTCCATAAAATTATCCATTGGTTTACTTTTAACAGGATTTCTACCTCTTTGATATTCTAAGAAATTTTGAAATCCAACTAGTTGAATATGTTTATTTTCTTTACAAAATTTAACTAAATCTTCCATATGATGATCATTATATCCTGGCACAATTAAAGGTGCGATAAGAATATCAATTTTATTTTTACAATAAGAAACAATTTTTTTGACATTTTCTAATGGATAAAATGAATCTGCTAATTTGCTGGCTGTTTCTTGATCGAGTGTATTTAGTGATAAATTTATTCTTCCCAAACCTGCTTCTACAAGTTTATCAATCATTTTCTCAGTTAATAAAGCGCCATTGGTATTTATAGACACAATTTCGACCTTATTTAAGGCATTAACATCTTTTATTAGATCAAATATTCTCGCATACATTAAAGGCTCTCCTTGAGGGTTTATTGAGGCTTCAACAGGTCTTTCTTTGCAAGAAATGATTTTTTTAAATTCCTCAACTAAATATTCTTCTTCAATCAAGAATTCACAAGTTTTTTTTGATGATCTGCCTGCATCTACAGAGCAATATATACAATTAAGATTGCATAATGTGTGCGGTTTTAATTCAACTATACTAGTATTTCTATCAACAATTCCAAATTCATTCGTACCCATCAGAGGAATGCCAGAATCTTTGTGGATATAAACAGTTTTTTTACCTAATACACTTTTTAATTCTCCCATACCTTTAGATAATAATCTGTTAGTTTTGTTGTCGACAGATTTCTCTGGTGCATCAAATTCAATATAATCTCTTGAAACTATATGTGAGCCAATTTTTTCAAGTTCATTTTTTTCAACAAGAAAATAATAATGTTTCATAAATATAAATCTAATGTGTTCCTCGTCTTCTCTGAACTCAAAATCTTCTAATTCAAGTTTAAACATTCAATTAAAGAAGCGTGATTGTTTTTTAAAGTTTTATAAGTCTGCAAAAACATTTAAATATCTATCAACATACCTTTTATTCATGGACGGGGTGAAAATAACTTATGAGACTCTATTTGATCTTTTAAGAAGAGAGAAGTCTAGAGAGGATTTACAGGAATTAGAAGAAGTTTTCTATAATGATGTAATGGTTTATTTAGAGCAGAAAAAGAAGTTTTTACAAGAAAAAGCCTCTCAAACAGGCTTATTTGGAAGTCCTGATTCAGATAAAGCTAAAATTCAAATTCAAAATATAAAGAAAATAGTTAAAGAATTATATGAACGTAGAGAAGCTAAAATTCTTAAATTAGCAGTAAATAAGGCCAGAACAGGCTCAAATATTGCAAATACTATTGCTATGCTTTCACATGAAAAAGTGTTTTTTAATGAAGCTTTAGAGCTATTAACAAATAGTCGTGGAAGAATATTAAATAAAATACTTACATTTGGTAATGGTCATGCAGTTAATATTCCTCAACCAATATCTCAACCAGCAGAAGAGCTAGAATCTGAACCAGAATTATCATATGAAGAATCAAACAATAATTCAACTACTATTCCTGTGCATGAATCTGACCAAATTATTCAAGAGGAGAAATCTCCAGAAAAAACTATTGTGGAATCAATTGAAGAATATGATGTAAAAGTAAAAGTGCGGTTTATAGCTGCAGTCCCAAAATTTTTAGGTAAAAAATCAGAGATTTATGGTCCATTTGAAGAGAACCAAATAGCTGAATTGCCTAGAGTAATTGCAAATATACTTGTGAATAAAGGTCGTGCAGACATTTTGAATACTTCATTATAGAGACTATTTTATGAAAATATTTATAAAGCCCTCATTTTTTCTCGATGTTACAGGTAAGAACTATGAAAAATACTAAAACTTCGGTTTTTTAATTTTCATAAACTCACTGGGGTAATTTAATGAAAAAACCTAAAGAATTAAACAGACATTGTCCATTTTGCAATAAGCATACTGGTCATAAAGTTTCTCAAGCTAAACGAAGATCTAAAGGTGCAACACACCCACTTTCAGCAGGTTCTAAACATAGAGCTCAAGAAAGAGGAGAGTGGAAAGGTGCAGGAAATCTTGGTAAGTATTCAAAGCCACCAAAACCAAAAATGGTTGGTAAAAAGCTTTCTAAAAAATCAGATTTTAGATTCACTTGCAAATCATGTAATAAAACACATGCACAAAGCAGCGGAATCAGATCAAGAAAGATTGAATTAGTATAAGTAATTTTTTTTATTCTAATATTAAATTATTATTTTTTTTCAGATTTCATTTTCTTATTATCACTAGTTTTAATCCTCTGTTCTGCATATATAAACCTATTGGTAATCTTTATAAATAGACGCCTATTCTTTTTAGTTAACAAATAAAGAGGAGGAATATCCATGAAAAGAAATCCTAATTCAAAATTTATAAAATTAAGGTGTTCAAAGTGCAAAAATGAACAAATTGTGTTCGGTAAAGCATCTTCTGAAGTTAAATGCCTTGTTTGTAATACATCAATGGCCACTTCAAGTGGTGGGAAGTCAAATATTGACGCACGTGTATTAGAGGTATTGGAATAATGCTTTTTAAAAGAGCAGGTTATCCTGAGGAAGGAGAATTTGTTCTTTGTACTGTTACAACTGTTCAACACCATTCTGTTTTTTGCAATTTAGATGAATATACCGAATCTGGTATGATTCATATCTCTGAAGTAAGTCCTGGTAGAATCAGAAATATTAGGGATTATGTTAAAGAAGGGAAAAAAGTTGTTTGTTTAGTATTGAATGTTAATAAAGAAAAAGGATATATTGATCTTTCTTTAAGAAGAGTTAATGACGCTCAAAAAAGAAGAAAACAAGATTCCATTAAACAAGAACAAAAAGCAGAAAAAATAGTTGAATTATTAGCTAATGAAATTAAACAGCCTTTTAAAGATCTTTACAAAACAGTTTCAGATGTAATTTTAAAAGAATATGACTTTCTTCATTTAGCTTTTAATGAAGTTGTTGAAGAAGACTTAAAATTATCAACTTTAGGATTGGATAAAAAGTTAGCTGAACAACTTCAAAAAATAATTAAAGAAAAAATTATGCTTAAAGAAGTTTGTATAAGTGGTGAATTTAAAATTTCGATTTATGATAGTGATGGTCTAGAAACAATAAAAACAGCTTTAGACACAGTTGAAAAAATGAGTGACCAAATAGGGGTAAAGTATGAAGGTGGCGGACGATATAGCATCCAAGTAAATGCAAAAGAATACAAAGAAGCGGAAAAAATTTTAAAAGAAGCTAAAGATGCATTAATTGGAGTTGTAGAATCTAAAAATGGTGTTGCTACTTTTGAACGAAACGAAAAATGAGTCCTATACTTAAATGTGACTCTTGTAACTCTTATGGTATGAAAGAGCAGTGTAAATGTGGGGGGAAAAGAATAAATCCGAAACCTCCAAAATATAGCCCTGAAGATAAATATGGAAAATACCGTAGAGAAAGCAAGTACGGAAAAAAGGATGTTTAGAAAAAATGATTTACAAAAAACATTAGTTTTTTGAAGTAATTTTTTACAAATAAAATGACTACTTGGAAAATAACAAAAACAAAGGACAGAACTTTTAATAAACCTATTTTTATAGAAGGTCTTCCTGGGCTTGGAAATGTTGGAAAAATTGCAGCTGATATTTTAGTCGAAGATTTAGACGCTGAAAAAGTTGTAGATATATTTTCATATTCTTTACCTAATTCTGTGTTCGTAAATGAAGACAATCTTGTTGATCTTCCTAAAATAGAAGTTTATCATAAAAAATTAAATGGACAAGATTTTTTATTTTTAACAGGAGATGTTCAGCCTATGGATGAAGTTTCCTCTTATAAGTTTACAGAGTCAATTCTTGATTTGATTCAACAATATAATTGTGAAGAAATAATTACTCTTGGTGGAATTGGAATTGAAGATTCTCCAGAAAAACCAAAAGTTTTTTGCACTGGAAATCAATCTGCTCTGGTGAATGAATTTAAAAAACATAAAGTTAATACAAAATTATATGGTATTGTAGGACCTATTATTGGAGTGTCTGGATTACTTATTGGTCTCGGAAAACAAAGAAACATTCCTGGTGCTTCCATCCTGGCAGAAACTTATGGTCATCCAATGTATGTTGGCTTAAGAGGTGCTAAAGAAATACTTAAAGTTCTAAATAAACAATATCAATTTGGAGTTTCTATGAGAGGTATAAATAAAGAGATAAAAGCTTATGAGGCAGAATTAAAAACAGACTCTGTACCTAAGAACTCAAAGTTTAACCAGCTTAAAAAATTCAAAGAAACGAGTTATATAGGATAAATTCTCAGTTTGTTCAAGATCTATGAATTAGTTATTTTTTTTAATAAAATATTAAATTGTTTAAAATTCAAACTTTGATAACCATCAGAAAGAGCTTTTTTAGGATTATTATGAACTTCAATCATTACTCCATCCGCACCTAATGTTAGTGCTGCTTTAGATGTCTCTGTGATGTAATCTGTGTTTCCACATGCATGTGAGGAGTCAAAAATTACTGGTAAATTAGAAGATTTTTTTAATTCTAATATTGAAGCTAAATCAGGTGTATTTCTCATTGAACTTTTTATTTGTTCAAATGTTCTTATACCTCTTAAACAAAGAATAACATTTTTATTACCATACTTAGTTAAATATTTTGCTGCATTCAAAAACTCTGGAATAGTTGCATTCATACCCCTTTTAAATAAAATAGGTTTTTGATCTTTAGCAGTTTTTTTACCTACTTCTTTTAAGAATCCGAAAGAAGCCATGTTTCTGGTTCCAATTTGAATTATATCAATAAATTCATATGCTAAATCTAATTGTTGTTTGGTCATTATTTCGGAGACTATAAATTGTTTATTTTTATTAGCTATTTTTCTGAAGTAATCCAATGCATCTATTCCATGACCTTGAAAAGCGTCTGGATTGGTTCTTGGTTTGTAAATTCCTCCTCTAATAAATTTTATTCCTTTAGTTTTAAGATAATTGCTTATCTTAACTATTTGTTCTTCTGATTCAACACTACAAGGTCCTGCAATCATAATTGGCTTATTTTTTAGTTCTTTAAAGATGTCTTGTTGTTTATTTTTTTCAATCTGAATTTTTTTTGAATAACCAAAAATTGTTTGATAAATTTCTTTTAAAATATTTTTATCAATATGATTATATTCTTTAGTTAATTTATTAATTATTTCTTCTTCTCTTTTATAATCCGTAATTGGGATATTTTTAATTTTTTTAATTTCTGAAAGCTTTTCAACAACTTTAAATCTTTGTTGAATTTGTTTTCCTATCTCTTTGTCTATGAGGTCTATTTCCTCTCTTAGTTTTTTTAGATTATTTTTTTCCATGTTGTTGTGTTCATAATATATTATGAATTTATTTAATTTTATAGTTATTATTTTAAAAATTTTTCTAGATTGTTCTACAGATTCAGATTTAAAAGCTTTTTTTCAATAACTTTAAATATCCATCCTCTTAATAACTGTATATGAAAAGGGGTCAGGTTAGTTTAGAATTTTTAATGATTATGATGTTTGCGTTCTTATTATTAATTCCTGTGATAATTTTATTTATGGTCGAGACAAATGACATTAATGAGGATGTAACTTCCGCTCAAATACATAAGCTAGCAGATGAATTACAAGATGGTGCTAATAATGTTTATTATTTAGGTTATCCGACAAAGAAAACACTTAATATTTATATTCCAAAATACATTGATTCAATTACTTTTCAAAATAATTATATTTTATTTAATATGAGTACTGGTTATTATGATTATAATATTATAAGGTTTACAGCTGCAAATATATCAGGAAGTTTAGATACTAATCCTGGTATGCATGCAATTGAAATCTCTGCCAATTCTAATGGTGTTGATATTCAGGGGTGAGTTTTTGCGTAAAGGTCAAGTTACAACGGAGTTTTTAGTACTTTTATTAGTTGGCATTTTATTTTCTATTGGATTAATGGTTTTAATATCCTCTTTTTATGCAGATATAAAGCAAGATGAAAGTAATGCCCAATTAAGATTATTTGGGAGAGAGATACAAAATGAATTAATTCTCGCATCACAAGTGCATGAAGGTTATTCAAGAGAAATATTTATTCCAGACACTCTAAAAACTTTTAATTTTACCATTAATAATACTGATAAAGTTTTAATTATCTTATATAAAGATTTTCAGCATGCGTTTCCAATTCCTAAGACTCATAATTTTTTGAAAAAAGGAAATAATACTATAAGAAATATCCAAGGTGAGGTTTATGTCGAATAAAGGACAGGCTTGGATAACTGATTTCATCATTAGTTTTTTTATATTTGCAATTGGATTAATTTTAGTTTCAAGATTTTTATTTAATGCAGGTGTAGATAACAATTTTAACGAGGTTCGTTCAGAATCTGAATTATTATCAGAATATTTGTTTTCTGAAGGGGTTCCTAGTGATTGGGATAATAATTCTGTTGTAAGAATTGGGTTATTAACAGATGATCGTTTGAATATTACCAAACTTGAAATGCTTTATAATATGTCTTACAATGAATCAAAATATTATCTTAGCACTCCTTTTGATTACTTAATTTACTTTCAACAGAATGGAACTATTTTGAATATATCTGGTTGTGGTTTTGGACCCGTAATTTTGAATTGTAATCAAACAATTGTTTCAGCAGATCATAAAGATTTAGCAAAAATTAGTAGGTTTGTAGTTTATAACTCTTCAATTATTGAGATGGTATTATATGTATGGAAATAATTAATTCAAGAAATCGGAAGAAAGGAGTATATTTTTCAATGGACGCTTTCTTAGCAACATTTCTTTTAATTATTGCAGTAATCATAGTAACAAGGTTTTCAGTTGTAGAAACTAGTACTGAGCAAATAGATTTTATATCTCAGGATGTGCTGTCATCTATTTCTGAATTAAAAGTGTCTGAAATTGATAATCTTTGGGTTAAAGAACAAATAGCCAATGGAAACATTTCTAATCAAAATAAATCTGTGTTGGCTCAGATTGGAGCTTTTTGGGCTTTAGGAAAAATGGATTACGCAGAAAATTTAACAATTGCAGTTATTGGAAGTTCCATATCTGAAAAATATTCTTATGCAGTAACTATTGAAGATGATGTTATTTATACTCGTAATAATACTGTGCCAACAAATTTAATAACTTATAGGCGAATGGTTGCAGGAGTTCAAGAAGCACAAGATGTTGAAGGATCATCTTCAAGCGCGCATATTAGACGTTTGAGAGATAAGAAAATGGCTGCATATTTTTATTTTGGAGGTTTTGTCGGTCAAGGAAACATATCTATTTTAATGAGTGATTTGCCTTATGAGATTGGATCTTCGGATGTTGAAGAGATTACTTTAGAGGCAGATGTTGTTAGTGATTTTAATTTTTACATAAATGGACATGATTGTGGATTATTTTCTCCAACTTTAGGAAATGCTTCTTCAGATATGTGGGATTTAACTTCTTGTAAAACTAATTTAAATTCTTCAATTAATGATAGTTTTGAAATTAAATTTAATAATGAAATAACTAATTCCTATGTTGCAGGAGGTTATTTGAAAGTAATATATAATACCACTGACTTTAATGAGCAAGAAGAATCAGGTCATAAAACTTATTTTTTACCTGGAATTAAAGGCATAATAAACTTATTTGATTCTTTTTATATTCCAGGAAATCTTTTAAATTTAACTTTATTTTTACACTATGATATTCCTTCTAGTTCAAATAATACTTTCTATTTAACAATTGGGAATGAAACAATTTTTTATGATAATACCTCAACTCTTGATCAACAAGTATTATTAACAGATATAAATTTTTCAAATTTAAATTATTCTTTATTAAGCTTAAATACTGTTCCAATAAGAATTGGATTTGAAAATTTGACTTTTAAAGAAGTAATTGTTGGTGTTGGAGAAGGTTTTGGAGATATTGTTTTAACAACTGATGTTAGTGGAAGTATGGATTATCGTTTTGATGCGGATTCATCTGGAACTGCCAGAGAATGCAATGATACTAATCTTTTTAGTGATTCAACAAAGAGAATAAGTGTTGCAAAGTGTTTAGATAAAGACTTTATAACTGATGTAATAGAAAATACTACTTTAAACAGAATTAGTTTAATTTCATATGATTCTTCAACAGATAGTTCTCTTAATTTAACAAATGATGAAGATATTTTATATTCTGAAATAGAATCTTATAATGCAAATAGTTATACTTGCGTTGCTTGTGGAATTGCTTCTGGAAGAAATAATTTACTTGATCCGCCATCAGCATTATTAATTAAAAATGATTGGAAATTTTCTACTAATTATCAAACTTCTAATCCTCCATCTGGATGGAATAATGTTTCGTTTAATGATTTAAATTGGTCGGAAGGAAAAACTTCTTTTGGTTATAATAATGGTGAAACAACTGCGCTGATATCAAATGATAATTATGCTGAATTATGGGAAAATTCAGGAGATATTGTGGGACCTCCAGTTGATTTTTCATCTGGAATTTTAAATCAATCAAATAATGATTTTAGGAATCTTCTTGTTTTAGATGGTTGGGATTCAACAGAAGGATCTGTTTATGATGGTGATGGTGCCAATGTTAGAGATGATGGGATTGTTGGAGGTAGTAATAAATATCTTCGAATGTATGTTGGCGGAAGTAATAATGGAAATGGAAACTATCAAACTTCTGCTGGTGCATATGGAATTCTAGTAAATATTACGCCTGAAATGTATCAAGTAATTCAAGATGGAGGGTATGTTGCTTTTTCATTTGTGTGGTCATGGATTGATGATGGGAAATATGAGAATGGGGATGAAGTCTGGATAAAATCCAGTATTACAAACACTACTGGTGATAGAATTTATCTTGGTTCAGAAAAAGATTCAGGTCATTTAGGAGGCGATTCTTATAATGAAATTTATGCAAGTGAAGATCCTGATGGAAGTAGCACAAATCAACTTTTTTCAGAAGATATTTCACAATATATAACTGAGCCAGGATTATATTATTTTGACTTTGGAGGAAAACTTCTTAGAGAATCTAATAGTGAAGATGGATATTTTTATTTTGATAATATACAATTAGAATTTGTTTCAATTATTGGTAATACTTATTATAGAAATAATTTTGAAATGAATACTTTGTCAAGATTCTCAAATATAGAATTGTTTGTATCTTCTGATGATGGTGCAGAAATTTATTTGAATGGAGATTTATTAGTGAATGATTCAGGTCCTCATTCTGCATCTTATTGGAATGTTAATAGTTTTGTAATTGATCCTGATAAGTTTGAAGAGGGAGATAATGTTTTGGCTGTTAAACTTTATAATGATGATTTTACTTCAGGATTTTTTGATTTAGAGCTTAGAGGAAATATGTCTGATAGACAAAAAGCAATTGTTATAATGAGTGATGGAGATGCTAATAGATGTATTGCTGATTGGACTTCCACAGATAGTGGTTGTAATGATTGTGGAGGTTATGCTTGTTGTCCTGACTCTAATGGGAATTTTAATTCTCCATGTCCTTCTATTTCAGGAGTTGATACTGCTGCAGATCAAGTTATAAATCTGAGTTGTTATCTTAAAGATGTTGAAGGAGTATCTATTTACACAGTTGCTTTTGGAGATGTAAGTTTTGATGGTAAAAAAACACTTAATCTTTCTGCTGCATGTGATAATGTAACTCATTTTTACACTAGTAGTGATGTTTCTGGGTTGTCTGAGATGTATGATGATATTGCTCAAAGTATTGTTCAAAGTTTTACAACCAGACAATCGCAGGTAATTATTAGTTCTGGTCAAGCATCAATAGATTCAACTCTTTTCAATGATTCATATATACAAATAAATTATGATCCTGTTGTTCCTGCAGCTTATCCAAACGAGATATCTGTGGTTATTCAAGAATCAAATATGAATTTAACTGCTAATAATAATTGTTCTACAAATTTTTCAATTCATAATGGTTTAAGAGTTATTGATAGTAAAGTAACTGTTTATAGTTCCGATCATTGGGCTAACTTAGTTAAAGTAGATAATACTACTGTGTTTAATCTTTCAGAATATAATAAAAAATATATTACTCTTGGAGATCCTTTTATTGTTCAAATACCTCCAAATCTTTTAACTTCAGGAAATCATTCGTTATTAATTCAAACAGGCGATGATAATAATAATTTTACTGGTTGTTCTGCAAATAATTCTTTAATTTACAAGGGAGTTATTAATTCATCAATTTCTAGAACTGATGTTAAAAAAGAAAGTATTGGTTGTAAATGGTTTATTGAAATTGAAGACGGAAGCTTTGTTAATCACACTATTCCTGGAAGTTACACTGGCCCTGTTCAGTGTGCATATACTAATCTTGGAATACTTTACAAAACAAATGATGCATATGATTTAGCAGTTCATAGTTTGTTAAAAAGTATTGATCTCGATAATGATGGTAGAATTTTATTTAATTTATTTGCAGATGATATTGAAATTATTGTAAGTACTATTTCTGGAGTTCCATATCTTTGGGGCCCTTCAATTGTTGAGGTGAGAATTTGGCAATAAATAGTCGTAAAGGATTTTTTTACACTACAACTGCATTAATTTTTATAATAGTTATTATAACTGTTTTTTATACTTTTGAAGTTTACAAATATAATTATATCGATGATAGTATTGAAAAAAGAGTTACCACGATGGATGATTTTATTGATTCTATCTCTGCAGATGCTGAGAGAGCGGCTTATATTTCTGCTTTCAGAACTTTAATTGTTTTAGATGAATATGTTTCTGAAACAGGGCTATTTTTAGATAATACTGAAGAAACTTTTAAAGAAGCTTTTTACAATGGCACCATTGGTGATACCACTCCTTTATTATTAGAAAATTCTTCTTTTTCATTATATGTTGATAAAGTTAATCAGAAATCAAATGACTTTGATATATTTATGAATTTAACAGTAACTCAAATTGATTTGTCACATTCAACTCCTTGGACAATAAGGGTGGATATTCATTCAAATGTAATAATTGTAGATTTGAAAGGTTTAGCTTCATGGAATTTTAATGAGACTTTCACAACTGAAATCCCTATTGACAATCTTAATAATCCTTTATACACAGTAAACACTCTCGGTAAAGTTAAAAGTTTTATTGTAAGAACTAATATAACTGATTTTGTTGATGATTCAAATGATACTACCAATTTGATGGATCATATAATTGCTTCTTATTATAAACCTTCAAATAAATCTCCTAGTTATCTTATGAGATTTGAAAATAATCTTTCTTCTAACGAGTTTGGAATTGAGAATTTAGTTGATTTAGAACTAATGGCTCAACAAGATGGTGTAGATGTATTTTATAACATGAGTATTGTTGATTATATCTACTTTGGGCAACAAATAGAAGATGATAAATGTGATATTTTAAATATGCCATCTTGGTTCAGAATTGATGAAGCTCATTTAGAAGATTATGAAATAAACCAATTGAGTTATAATAATTGTACAACATGATAAAATACAAAAATAAAGTAATTGTTAAGAATAGCCATATTTGTAAATCTTCTTGGTGTAAAGGTATTGGGTTAATGTTTTCAAGAAAAAAAGAAGATTTTGGTTTAATATTTGAGTTTAATTCGCCTAGAAAAGTTAGTTTACACATGTTTTTTGTATTTTACTCAATAGATGTTTTATTTTTAGACGAAGAAAAGAAAGTTGTTGATATCAAAAGAGATTTCAAGCCGTGGACAATCTATAATTCTAAGGAAAGAGTTAAATATATAATTGAGTTACCTATTAATAAGGTTAATAAAATTTGTTTAAAAGACGTTATAAATTTTTAAAATGAAAATAATAGGTTTAAATCTTGCAGGAACTGAAGAAAAAATAACTGGTTTATGTTTATTAGGTGAAGATTTAGATGAACTTCTTGAGCTAAAGTCAGATAAAGAAATAATTTCTAAGATTGAATTAGTTAGTCCTGATATAGTTGTAATTGATTCTCCTTTAAGTTTTCCAGATAAAGGGAATTGGAGACAGGCAGAGCATGAACTAAACAAAAGAAAAATTAAATTTTCCTCTCCAAAAGGTCTTGTAGTTATGGAACAACTTGTTATGAGGGGGATAAAGTTAAAAGATTATTTTCAAAATAAAGGATATTTAGTTATTGAAGTTTCTTCAAATGCATTTTATAATTATTTTAATCTTCCATCAAGGGATAATTATTTAGAAATAAAACGTTTATTAAAGCTGTATAATATTTTTATACCAAAAAAAGTTTATTCTCAAAATGAACTTAACTCTATTATTGCCGCTTTTACAGGAAGATTATTTTTAGAAACAAAAATTGATTTCTTAGGAGATGAAAAAGAAGGTCAAATAGTCGTCCCCAAGTTAAATTAATAGAAACTTTTTTAAACAGATAAATCAGTATTTTGTTTTATGCCTATAAAAAATATTGAGACTGGTGTTGATAGACTAGTTTCTCTTATTGCAAAAAAAAAAGAAATTGATTTAGCTGATGCATCTAAAGAATTAGGGATTTCAGAACCTGTTGTCAGAGAATGGGTTGAATTTTTAGAAGAAGAGGGTCTTATTAGTGTAGATTATGGTATCTCAAAAGTTATTCTTAGTGATAAAAAAATAACTAAAAAAGATGCTGAAAAAAAAGTACAGGAATATAGTTCGAAGAAAGATGCTTTTGTAAGAAATGTTGAAACTACTCTTAAATCTCTTCAAAGAGAAACTGAAGAATTTGAAATTATAAAAACTGAATTTGAAGGATTGAAAACAAAAATTGGTTCTGAGATGGAAGGTGTGAAAAGAGAACTTGATGAACTAAGACATTATGAAGATCTTAAACAAAATATTGATAATGATATTCAAAAACAAAAACGAGAGTATTTAGATTTAATTGATAATGCCCGATCTGAAATAAAATTTGAGCACGATAAGTATTCGTCTCTTCTAAAAGATATTGGTGTTGAAAAAGATTCGCTTATTAAAGATAAAAAAGAAATACTTCAGTTAGAAGAAAAAGAGGATCATCTGAGGAAACGATTAGAGGCTATATATGGTATAATTAAAAATATTGAATCTCAGATAGGTGATAAAAGACACGATATTGGAGATGCAGAAGTGCACATAACTAAACTTATTTCTTTAGCTGAATCTGTTGAAAAGGCCATAAGAGAGAAAAAAGAAGATGTAATTACTCCACTTATAAAGAAAAGTGAAGAGCAAGCCGATAAAATATCTATTGTTCAAGACTCTATACTTTTAAAAATTAAAAATAAAGAAATGAGGATAAACTCTTTTTCTGAGGAAAGTAAAAAATTATCTGAGAAGTTTACAAAATTCTTTGATAAAAAAATGCGTATAGAGCAATTATTGAAAAAAATTGATGATGATAAACATTCAATGGAGTCTCAATTAAGAATTTTAATAAAAACAGCTCAAGCATTTGATATAATTGCTAAAAAAACAGATGCAAAGAAATATATGGATGAATTAGTAAAAACTTATGATCAAATTGATGAAAAAAGAAATTTACTTAAAAAGAAAATAACTCAATTATCAAGTATTGTACGGGAAAATTAATTATTCATATTCTATCAAAACATTTATATAGTTTAATTTAATAAAATATATTGGAAAAAGAGGGTGTATTTGTGGAGGAAAAGAATTCTGAATCTAAAGATAGGAAGGTTATAGAATCTTATAATTATAAATCTAAAGATATTCCTATATCAATAAATATTGTTAAAATTAAAGGCGAGTTTGTTCCTATATATGAAGTTAGTATTTCAAGTATTAGTAGAACAACAGAGTTTATTCTCGAGAAAATAAGACAAGAACTAATTAAAAAAGTAAATCTTGGCATGATTGAGATTACAGATGTTAAGAAAACAGAGTACGTTGAAGATAAATTTAAAGAAACAATTAATGATTTAATTAACAAATATTTTCCAGATGTTAATGATGAAACAAAGAATTGTTTACAGTCATATTTATTTGGAAAAAGTCTAGGATTAGGAAATTTAGAATTATTAATGAATGATGTTAGTTTAGAAGAAATAGTAGTTAATGACGCTGCAGATCCAGTGTGGGTCTATCACAGAAAACATGGTTGGTTAAAAACAAATGTTATGCTTAGAGATGAAGAAGAAATAAAACATTATGCAAGTATAATAGGCCGAAAAATAGGGCGTCAAATAACTGTGTTAGAACCGCTTTTAGATGCTCATTTAACTGCTGGAGACAGAGTTAATGCAACTCTTATGCCAATTTCAACTCATGGAAATACTATTACTATAAGAAAATTTTCAAGAGATCCTTGGACTATCACTAAATTTCTCAAATCAAGAACTATCTCTATAAAAGCAGCCGCATTAGTTTGGATCGCTATGCAGTTTGAGATGAGCGCAATAATTGCAGGAGGAACTGCGTCAGGAAAAACTTCTACTCTTAATGCTTTAGCAAATCTTTTCCCTCCAAACCAAAGAATTATTTCTATTGAAGATACCAGAGAGATAAGACTTCCAAAATTTTTGCATTGGATTCCTTTAAATACTCGTCTTGCAAATCCTGAAGGAAAAGGAGAAATTTCTATGGGTGATCTTTTAGTAAATAGTTTAAGAATGCGACCTGATAGAATCTTGGTTGGAGAAGTTAGACGTAAAAGAGAGGCAGAAACATTATTTGAAGCTATTCACACAGGACACTCAGTATATGCTACATTTCACGCTAATAATGCAGAAGAAACTGTTCAAAGACTCACAAATGCACCTATAGATATTCCTCCAATTATGTTGCCTGCAATATCGTTAATAATAGTTCAGTTTAGAAATAGACGAACTGGAAGTAGAAGAACTTTTCAAATAGCAGAAATATTGCCTAATGCAACTGCGAATGTGTTATTGCAATATGATCCTAAGAAAGATGAACTGGTTCAAGTTAATAAGTCAAAATCATTGTATGAGAATCTTAAATTATACGCAGGGTTCTCAGAAGCAGATATAGAATCAGATTTAAAAGAGAAAGAGAAAGTTTTGAAATATCTTGAAGATTTAAACATAGAGACAGTTGATGGAGTTGGAAGAGTAATGGCAGAATATTATACTGATAAAGAAAATCTTATGAAATATATTCATGATAAAAAGCTTCTCACAGACTAAATAAAATGCATTTTTACAAAAAACTTGCCAGAAGGTTACCTGATCTTGGTTCAAAATTAAAAGAAGCCAAAATTGGAGAAACACCTGAAGTATATGTTAAACGTATTTGGAAATCTGCATTAATGCTTTCTTTTGGATTAACATTCGTTTTTTTTATGTCAACAGGGAGTTTTTTAACACTTTTATCTTTTCCAATTCTATTGTTTATAACGTTTCCTTATTTTGCAAGATCGATAGATGTTAAAATAGAAAAGATAAAAAAAGAGATTGATAAAGAAATACTTTTCGCAGGAAGATTTCTTATTATTGAAATAGAATCAGGTGTTCCTGTTTATGACACTTTTAAGAATTTATCCGATAATTATGAAACTATCGGACCTTATTTTCAAGAAATAATTGATAAAGTAGATTTTGGAACTTCTATGGAAACCGCTCTTAATGAAGTAATTGCCTCAACTCCATCAGCAAATCTTAGAAAAGTATTATGGCAAATAGCAAACTCTTTCAAAACAGGTTCAAATATTTCCGGTTCATTAGTTATAGTTTTAGATCAAATTTCTAGAGAACAAGATATTGTTATAAAAGAATATGGTAGAAAACTTAATCCTATAGCGATGTTTTATATGATGGCAGCAATAATTGTTCCTAGTTTAGGAATAACTATGCTTGCAGTTTTAGCATCGTTCCTTGGTTTTAAAATTTCAATATGGATATTATTAGGTATGGTTGTAGTATTAGGATTTGTCCAGTTTATGTTTTTAGCAATAATCAGATCTTCAAGACCACCTATGGCTATGTAAAATGAAACAAAACAAAACTAGTATTTGGAAAAAAGTATTACATTTTTTCTATGAGAAAAAGAGAGAAAAACTTTTCAAAAAAGCAATGAAAGGAAGCGAAGTCTCTCTTAATAAAAGAGATAAAAATAAAAAAGCTCCTAAAAAAAAGAGACGAAGAAATATTGTTATATTAAAAGAATATCTTAGAAAATCAGGTTATGAATATGCTAGTGAAAAGAAAGTTACAAAAAATGTTTTTAAAGTAGTAATATTTGCTTGTTTCATATTAACAATAGTGTTTGGGTTTTTATTTTTGCCTACAAGTATATTAAAATTTTTTGTGTTTTTATTTGGAACATGGACGGTTGGAGTAGGACTTTTCTTAGGATTATTTTGGATGTTTCTATATGTTTATTTTGATTTAAAAATTTATAATAGAACAAAACAGTTGGAAGATGTATTACCTGATTTTTTACAATTAACATCTGCAAATATAAGTGCAGGTATGCCTATTGATCAAGCTTTATGGTATGCTGTGAGGCCTAGATTTGGAGTGTTAGCAAAAGAAATAGAAGAAGTTGCAAAATCTGTTATAGCAGGAGATGACTTGGAAATAGCATTAAAAACATTTGCTGATAAGTATGATTCAAAAATTTTGAAACGATCAGTAAATTTAATAATTGAAGGTATGAAGGCTGGCGGAGAATTAGCTGATCTTCTTAGTAAGATATCTATAAATATTCAAGAAACAAAACTTATGAAAAAAGAGATTGCTGCAAGCATAATGACTTATGTAATTTTTATAACATTTGCAACTATTGTGGCTGCACCATTTTTATTTGCACTCTCAACACAACTTTTACAAATTGTTCAATCAATAATGGGATCGATAGATTTAGGAGGCGCATCAACAGGTTCTTTTAGTTTTAAAATATCTGGAGATTCAATAGCTATATCTGATTTTAAAATATTTTCTATGCTAGCATTAACTGTTTCGGCATTTTTTTCAGCTGCAATTGTTAGCATAATTCAAAAAGGAAATATAAGAGATGGTTGGAAAAATATTCCAATATTTATAATCGTTTCATTAATATTATATTTTATTGGTAATGCAGCAGTTGGAAGCATGATGGGAAGTTTCATATAATTTTAATTTGTGTTAGTATTATAACTTTGCTTTATAGCCATATATTTCAATTCATAATTACCATGAATTGTATTTGCTAATTTTCCTTTTTCACTAAATAATTCTTGATTTTGAATTCTAGTGCTGCTTAAAGCTAAATCCATATCCATAACTGCATCGCTAAGATCTTTAGTATTTCTTAAAATATTATTTTTAATTTTTTCACATTGTTCTTTAGTTGAAAAAGTTCTTTGAAGATAATTAATTGTTTTTTTAGGGCTAATGCCTTTATCAGATAACATTTCTGCTTCTTGTATTTGGGAATCAATTTCAAAAAGTGCTTGTTTTAATTGCTGATAATCTAATTCTATACTAGAAACAACATTTTTCATATTCTGAACTCTTTCAAATGTTAATACATATTTTGCTTTCAAATCTCTGACTTCATTTTGATATACAAAACCAATCATGTGCAGTTCTTGCAATTCACATTCTGTTCTTCCAACTTCAAATTCATTTAATTCTCCTGCTTCAAGTTTAACATATGATTGTTGATATTGTTCAGCATTTTCTTGTATTGCTTTTTCTTTTCTTCTAATAGACTCATCAATCATAAGTTTTTTTCTTTCAGAAATCATTATGTCTCTATGATGATTAGTTATATTTTCTTCTAAACTGTCTGCATCTTGAGTTATTTTTATTTTTAATTCTTGAAGATCTTTTTTCTTTTTTTCAAGTAATTGTTCAGACGAAACCAAACCCATTCTATATGCAATGTTTCGACCTATTTTTTCAAATCCTTCATATCCGAGAAGATAATCCTGTCTGGCATTGTTATTTATTGAAGCAACTCTTTTATTTATATCTGTAATTTGTTCATCAGGATCAAGATAATTATGTTCTTGGATATCTCTTTCTAATTCTGAATCATTCATTTTTGATATGTTTCTTAATTTAATTCTTTTAACAGTCTGTTCAAGTGTTTCTTTCATTCGTATCACCTTTGTTTGATGTATCCAAGCATCTCTTCGAACGAATTGGCAGTATTTCTTGTATAAGCCTGATGCTCGAATACATCAATTATTTTTTTATCTAAACCTTCAACAAAACCATCACTAATTCTTTCTTTCAAGGCTTCAACTAGAATTTTATTTTCAGGAAGCATGTCATTTAGAATGCCTTGTTTTTTCCCTGATTCTTTATTAACAAGATAGGTTTCAATATATCCTTGGTCATTTGCTTGCCATTCAATTTCTAGAATTGGTGGGTTTGGAAAATAATTTTCTGCAACTTCCTGTTTTTTATCAAGAATGTTGTATTCTACTTTTTTCAAATCAGTATGGTAAATATACGTTGCAAATACAACTGCTGCTAAACCAAAATTTGTAAAGATTGGTCTTATTATTTGATCTTTTAAACTCATATTTGCATCACAGAACTTATTTTGTTAACTGAGTTTTTAAGAAAAAGCAGTGGTGAAGACAACAACACCTAAAGGTTTAAATGTAGATTTTCATTTCTATAAGGATGAATGAGTTAGAATATATTGTTAATGAAAAAAACAGAGATATGCTTGCAAGTATGCTTTCTGAAGAACGAGCTAAAAAATATAAATGGTTTTTGAGAGCGATTAGTTCTTTAAAGTATTTTCCAAATTCAAGAATTAGAGGGGAATTCGTAGAAGCTTTTTATTTGGCTATGAGAATTGTTGATGATGTTGTTGATGGAGACATACCTCTTCCAGAAGGTTTTGCTTCTAAAAAAGACTTTGTTCAGCATTGTCTTAATTATGCATCAAATCTTTCAAGCCCAGTTTTTCCAATTGATTATTTAATATTAAATTCATTTCAAAAAGCAGACAAAGCAGGTTATATTATTGAAGAGGAAACAGGTCTTATCCTTTCATCTATGTTTTTTGATGCAAAAAGATTTGGAAAGTATGAAATTTTTTCAGAAAAAGATTTGACCGAACATTTTCATAGATTAGATGTTGAGGGAACAATTAAAGGCAGTCTTCACATTTTTGGAGAACCAGGGAGTAAATTTACTTATCTTAAAAAATTGGGTACCGCGTCTAGAATTTATTATAATTTAAGAGATTTTGGAGATGATTATAATACATCAGGGTTTATCAATATTCCAAGAGAAGCAATAAAAAAACACAATGTTGATATAAATTTACTTCCAAGTTTAGATCATAAACCTCTTAGAAATTGGTTTGTTGATGAATCTGTTAAAGGTTTAGACTTAATTTCTCAACATAAAAAAGAATTATCTAGTGCAAATTTTCCTCTTCATATGAAATTTGTTTTATATGCTTTATATGAGCAATCTGCAACAAGATATTTTATGAATACATTACATAAATTAAGATAGAAAGATAACTTTTTATATGAATTTTATTTCTTTATTGTTATGAAAGCAATAATTTTAGGTGCAGGATACGGAACAAGGTTAGTGGAAGAAGCTGAAAAACTTGATGATAAAGATTTGTTAAAGTATATTCGTTCAACTCCAAAACCTTTATTAGAAGTTAACGGCAGACCTATTATTAATCAATTAATTGATAGGCTTGCAACTTCTGTGCCTAGTATTAGAATTGTTGCAAATAATTATGCTCCTTTTTTTAATGCTTTTAATGCCTGGTTTGAAATCAATCAATCTGCTTATAGATCTGAAGGTATTAATCTTTCTTTAGTTTTTGATGGCTCATATGAATTTGGACATAATAAAGGTGCGGTAGTGGATATGTCTTTAGGATTTGGATTTGGTACGTCTGATGAATTGGCTGATGCAGAAGGTTGTTTTGTATTAGCAGGGGACAGATTATTACCTAAGAATGTTGATTTGGAAATAATGATTAATCTTATGAAAGAGAAAGGAACTAGTGTTATTGGAGTTTATGATACAGAAGACTTATCTTTAATGAAGGGAAAATCTCAATTGACTCATGATGAAAATATGAGAATAACTTCTTTTAAAGAAAAATTTCCTGAAGCTATTCATACAAAGCTTTGTCCGGGATTATATTTATTTAGACCAGAGGATTATGCTTTAATACCTGAATTTCTTAAAAAAAGTGAATTTACAGATGCGCCAGGATATTTTGTGCAGTATTTATTTGACAAAGGTGTTCCTTTACATGGTTATGAATTAAAATCAAAATTAATTGATTTCGGCAGTCTTTCTTCAATTCCAGATACTGTGAAATCTGCTTGGTTAGAAAGATAGTTTTTCTTTTCTTAGACAATTAATCAACAACTTTTTAAATAATCTATAATCCTGTTTCTTAATGAGTAAGATATTAGTTGGTGGACAAGCAGTTGTTGAGGGTGTTCTCATGAGATCTCCCAATCATTATGCTATTGCTGTCAGAAAACCTAACAAAGAGATTTCTGTTAAAACTGAAAGATTTATTTCTTATACTAAGAGAAACAAATTTTGGGGTTTTCCTCTTATTAGAGGAATTGTTACACTTGTTGAAACAGTTGTTATTGGTAGTAGAGCGTTAACTTATTCTGCAAATGAGGCTCTTGGTGAAGAAGAAGAAAAATTATCTCCACAAGAACTTGGGTTAACAATTTTAATATCTGTTGTTGCAGCACTTGTAATATTCAAATTTATTCCTTTACTTTTAGCTAATCTTTTTACAAATGTTTTAAATTTGAATAATTTTTGGTTTAATTTAGCTGATGGAATAATTAAAATATTGATTTTACTTGGTTATCTTTGGGCTATTTCTTTAATGAAAGATGTCAAAAGTTTATTTGAGTATCATGGAGCTGAACATATGGCTGTTCATTGTTATGAGCATAAAAAAAAATTAACTGTTAAGAATGTGCGAGTATATCAAACAATGCATCCTCGATGTGGAACTGAGTTTTTATTATTGGTTTTCATTGTTAGTATATTGTTTTATATGTTAATACCTTTCGGAGTTAATTTCTGGTTAAAATATGGTTTAAGAATTTTATTATTACCTATTATAGCGGGTGTTTCATATGAAATTCTTAAGTTTTCAGGAATACATTATGATAAATGGTTTTTTAAAATGATCTCTGCACCAGGTATGCTTTTACAAAGAATAACTACTAGTAAACCCAATGATGATCAGATAGAAGTTGCTATTAAGAGTTTAGAAGCTGCGTTGGAAGTTGAGAAAAATTATAAACCTTAAATATTTTTTAAATCTCTTCTTGTGATAAATGTTTCAGGACCCCATGCATCAATTTTATCTTTTAATCTTTCAAGTTCTTCTTTTTTTGCAAGTCCTTTAAAATCACCGCTGAATTGATTCATTAATTTTTTTTGTTTTTCAATAAGTTCTTTTACTATGTTTATGTTCTTTTTTATAATTTTAATATCTGCTTTGATTCTAGATACTTCTCTTTGAAGCTCTGTATCTCTTTCAGAAACTTGTTTTGAAATATCTTTTGATTGGACTCCTAATTCATTTATTCTGAATGTTACTCTGTCCACATAATTTACTAAATCAGAAAAATCCTCTTTTTGATGTTTAACGGTCATGGTTATTTAATGTTTGAAGAGTTTAAATATTTTATCTAAACACGATAAAAATCGAAAGGTATTTAAATCATGAATTCATATAATTTTATAATTAGGGGAAAAAGAGGGGATTAACTTATGGCTAATATTGGTATAGCACCGCCACCACCACCAAAATTTTTAAAAGAACAGAAGGAAGAATCTAAAAAAGAAGAAAAACCTGTATTTAATCAGGAAAAAATGGCTTCTGACGAATCTAAAAAAGGCGGTTTTTTTAATCGTGTGTTTGGTGGAAATAAAAGTCCAAAACTTTCTGAAGATGAAATTGATATTGAAAAACTTAGACAAGAATTTAAAATTCCTAACAAAAATGATTTTGTTGAAGAGGTTAAAAAACCTAAACCTGTAATTTCTATAGATAATTGGACTGAACATCCTGAAGATAAAGCTCTAGAAGTTCCAGAACCTAAAGCTATAAAAGCTTCTAAATCAAATTCAATTGTTAATTGGACTGGTGCAGATGCGGTTGTTGATAAACCTGCTAAATCTAAAGTAGTTTCTAAGTGGGATTCTGATACTCATAATCATTTAATTTCAAAACCTGTAACTAAAAAAGCGTCTGTTAAAGTTAAGAAAATTCCAAAAGTTGTTAAGACATCTATCAAAAGCAAAAAGGTTGTTAAAAAAACTTCTGGATCTGTTAAGAAGAAAGTTGTTGTAAAAAAAGCAGCCCCTATTATTAAAAAAGCTAAACCTGCAATAAAAAAGCCAGTAGCTAAAATAAAAGCATCTAAAAAAGTAGATTCTATAATAGAAGAATATTTCAAATCTGTTGAAAAGGAACAAAAAGTTATTCAAAAAGAATTAGATGATTTAGTTGTTCATCCAAAAAAATCTTTGAAGAAAAGTTCTAATGATTATATAATTCACCATAATGAAAAGCTTATCAAATCAATGAAAGAATTACTTGCAGCAATAAATAGTATTGAGGCTGAAAAATTTAATTCTAATGTTCAATCTAATAAAAAAGAATTTCAAAAATGGGTTAGAGGAATTCTAGATAATGAGAAAAAAGCAGAACAACAGCGAAATATTATTTTAAAACAAAAAATTAAAGCTGTATTAAAAGAATACCATGATGGTATAAATAAAGATATTCAAGATAAAAAATATGAGTTAGATGCTTTAAAGAAACAAGCAGATAAAGAATCTAAGAACGCAGATTTATATAATAAACAGCTTGGAAAAACTGATTTAAAATTAAAGAATTTTGAAAAAACTCTCAAACAAAACGAGAAAGATTTTAATAAATTAATGGAACAGAAAATACAATCTGTTATTGAAAAGCGTTTAAAGAAAGAACATTTAGCCATGGTTAAAGCAACTAATAAGGCAGATAAAATGTTTAATGATTTCGCAGAAAAATCTGAAAAATTAATTGCAGAAAAAGAAGACTTTAATAAGCATAAAGAAGAAGCAATGCAATTATTAGATGAAGCAGATGCTTTAAAGAAAACTAAAATTTATTTGGAAAGAAAGGATTCTAAATTAAAAATTGATGTTGATAATCTTAAACAACAGCAAGCTGAGCTTAAAAAAACAAATTCCGCTTTGGAAAAAAAAGATAAAGATCTTTTAAATAAAGAAAAACAATTAGAAAGTCAAATTAAGAAACTAGAGGCTAGAGATGCTGCTTTGCTTGATCAAGAAAGACAATTAAAGTTAGAGCTTAAGGATTTTGATATTAGAAAAAAAGAAGTAGAGTTAAGGCAAAAGGAAGCATTAGAAATGGAAATGCATGTTGCTAAAGAACGTCATGATCTTCATGAGATTAAACATAATCTCATGTTCCGGGAAAAAGAGGCAGATGAAAAGCTTGAAGAAGCTAAAGAAATAGTGCATGAGGTTGAATTGGAAGAGATCCAATTTATGGAAAAACAAAAAGTATTGGAAGAACGAAACTTCCAAGGATACCTCAACGCAAAATATGAAGATGTAACTACTGAAAGTCCTGAGCTTAGTGAAGAAGTCAGATATTTATATGATATTGTTGACAATTGTAGACAATTAGTTGAATCAAAGCAGTTAGATGATGCGAAAAAACTTTATTCAGAAGTTAAAGATAAGTTTGTGACTGCTAATCTTAAATCAGATGATAAACAAATGCTTTACAATGTCATCAGAGAATTATATGATGATATTTATCTAGCAATTTTAAGTTTTCAATGAGCAATAATTGTTGTTTCTTTTATTTTAAATCTTGTTTCTAAGAATTTTTCAGTAACATAAATATTTGATTTTGTGTGATTTGTAATTTCTGAAGTTTTTATAACGCCTTTGATTACTCCCATTATAGGTATTAATTGATCTGCTAAATATTTATCAATTACTCCTTCTGATTCTAGTTCTGAATTCATATTTTTTGCAGCTTCAGCTCCAATTTCTTCGGAAGTCTTACCTTTTTCACCAAGTGAATCTGCACCTATAATTATTGGTACATCCTGATTTTCCCTGCTAAACATTGCCCAAAGTGTTATTCCAGAGCCTGTGCTTGAAGTATGATTATATTGTCTCATAATATTTACAGGCACGTTTTGTTTGGATAATAAAATTGCTGCATTATCTGCTTGTCTATCCGCAACTCTAGATTGTTCTAAATCAAGAGAACAATGACTTATTCCTTTTATTTGAATAAGTTTGCCTCTTTCAGTTAAATTGAATTGATTTTTTCTTTCTGAATTATTTCCTTTAATTTTAATAGTTATTTTTCCACCACCTTTTGGGTAATATCCTCTTTTTAATATGCTAATATCTATTTTTGCAATTTCTTTAAGCATAGGTGCAAAAATATTTGCTAGATAATCTACTGGTTGAGCCCATTTAACGTCTGTTCCGCCTGTAAGACTAATAGTAATTGTTTTATTCGAGAATATACATGGAAGAATAAGTGCTTGTAAAAGTAAAGTTATTGAGCCTGCAGTTCCAATATCTATATCGATGGATTTATTTTTCATATTTCCAGGCATAAAAATTATTTCTTCACTTCCAACTTCACAATCTGTAACTGTTGAACCAGTTAATTTTTCTAAAGCCATGATTGAGTGCATATGTTGCGCTTTTAATCCTGGTTTTGGTCTTCCACTTCGAATATTATTTATTTTAAAGGGTTTACCTGTAAATGTGCTTAAAGCTAATGCTTGTCTTAATATTGCACCCCCTCCTTCTCCATACGAGCCATCAATTTCAATCATAATTACTTAAATCTCTTGTTTTTTAAAAATGTTTTCTGACTTATGAGCTATTTATTTTAGAAACTTTTTTATACTATAATCGTATAAATTTGACTAGATGGGTGTATTATGAAGAAAAATTATCATAAATTTAAGCTTTCTGGAAATTCAATAAATAAACGAGGACAAACTTGGTCTGTTGATTTAGTTCTAGGAACTTTAGTTTTTGTTTTAATTATAGTAACATTTTATTCTTTACTTTCTGCAGATAGAAGCTCGCCAGTAGAAGGATTAAATGAAAATGCAAATGATGTCATGGATGCATTTTTGAAGATTGGTTTGATTGATCCCTCGACAGGGGAACTTGATGAAGAAGCATTTATGAGTTTGTCTCATGAAGATTATGAATCTCTAAAAGAAATGTTGGGTGTTGAAGGAGATTTTTGCTTGATAATTGAAAGGCCTGATGGAACTCTTCTTCCTTTAACTGATCCTGAAAATCCTGGAATTATAATCAATAGTGTTGGCAGCGATGAACTCAGTCTAAACACGAATCTTTGTGGCGATACTTTATCAATATCATGATATCTGAATTTTTAATAGCAATTATTTGTTTTTTAGCTTTGTATATAGGATATTTTATTGCTATGAAAACGAAAGAAGAATTAGTTATTGGTGAAAAATATTTTTCTCTTCTTCAAATTATTCTATTTGTATCGGTTGTTTTTTTTACATTTTATAATCTTGGAGAGTTAGTTATAGGAATTGTTTTTATGATAATATTCCTTTCGATATTATTATTTTTTAAAAAAGACTTTTCAAAATGGATGTATTTTACGCTCGCATTTTTATTAATGATGAATATGTATTTGTCAGACCAAATTGTTCCTGTATTGGTATTTTTGTTTGGAATTACTATAGGTTCATTATTCTTTTTTCGAGAGAAAAAAGGGTTGTTTTCTAATTATTGGTGGTTTTTATTGATTGTAGTTGCAATAATTGTTTTAAAAACCCTATCTTTATAAAGAATTAATTACTAACCATTCTCATGGAAAAATTAAAGACTGGGGATGGATCTTATACTTATATTAATGATACTTATAAAGAAGTTTATCATTCAGTTTCTGGAGCTGAAGAAGAAGCTATAAAAAAATATGTTGAGCCTACAAAAATATTTGAGTTGGCTAAAAATAATCACATTAGAATTTTAGATGTTTGTTTTGGAATTGGTTATAATTCTGCTGCGGCAATTGATGCAGTTCTTGAATCAAATCCTGATTGTAAAATTGATATTGTTGGGTTGGAAATTGATAAAGGTTTGTTTGATGCAATGGATGATTTGAATCCTAGTTTTAAAAGTTTTGAAATAGTGAAAAAAGCAAGAAATGGTTTTTATAGCGAAGGGAATATTTCTATTAAAATTATTTTTGGCGATGCAAAAAAAACTATTTGTGATCTTGAAGGCGAATTTGATGTTTGTTTTTTTGATCCTTTTTCGCCGAGAAAACAGCCTGATATGTGGGAAGAAAAATTTATTAAAGACGTTGGTTCAAAAATAAAAACAGGTGGAGTTTTATCAACTTATTCCTGTGCAACGCATGTAAGAGTAAACTTAATAAGAGCAGGATTTGATCCAAAAGATGGGCCTGCAATTGGTAGACGCGCACCAAGTACAATTGCAATAAAATTATGATGTCTCTGTAGTCTAACGGATAAAATGCCTTTCGGTCCGTATTATTTTCCAAATGCTTTTATATTGCTAGTGATTCAATGCTCATGAATGTGCCCGTATGGTGTAGCCTGGATAGCATATAAGCTTGCGGAGCTTACGACCCGAGTTCAAATCTCGGTACGGGCATTATTTTACTTCTTTTATGAATTTGTAATTGTACTTATCTTCTTTTAATAAAGGTTTGACTTCTGATTTTGTTGATTGTATGCTTGAATACTGAACACAAAACATTATAAAATCACCTATTATGTCTACATTCTCTTTAAACGAGAAGTTTTTCTGACTGGTTCTAACATTTTGAGCTATCCCTAATAAGAATTCTTTTAATATATAGTCTAAAGATAGTTTGTCATCTATATTTGAATCTTGTCTTAACATTCCTGAAAGTGTTAATTTCCAGAAGAATTCTATTAGTTCTCGTTCAAACCAAGCTTTAAATTGGAGAGAATGTTCTGATTGTAATATTGATCTTATATTTTTTAAACACGAATCAAATATTCCTTCATATATTTCTTCATGGTTCTCCCATTCTGATATGTAATCACTTGTATCTGAATAAACTTTTTGTAGAAACATATTTTGATTAATTGCAATTATTTGTTTTTTAATCCAAGATTTTTTTATAACTTTAATGTTTTGTTTCATTATGTCTTTTTGTTTAGAATTTTTTTTTGATACTGATTTTTGATGTTTTTCTATCTCTTTTATTAGTCTTTCAAAGAAAACATCTATTAAACTATTCCAATCAATTTGATATAAAAAGAAATATCCCCTTTTTCTGTTTAGTTTAAGACCTGATTGTTTATCTTTTATAATAAATTGCTTGTATTCTTTATTTGAATTTGGTTTGAACTCCCTATGTATTTTTTGTACAAATGAAGACCCTTTTATTCCAAAAATATCCATGCCTGTTCCAATTTCATGAATTTTATTCATTGAATTAACGCCTAAAGTTATAGCTATAACTACTCTAGCACCTGTTTTATCATACCAAAAAGTATTATATATCATATATATGTATATAAAACCTTTCATAGTATTTAAATATTTTTATTTTTTAGCCTCTAAAATTAGTTTTATATCAATTAGTGCTTAAATACTTATTCTTAAAATTTTATAATATAATTAGATGTTTTTCAAAAAGAAAAAATGTCTGGAGAAACTAAGATGTATATGACGCAAATAGAATATCTTGACAACTCAGTATTTCAATACTTGGTTAAGAGAGCAATTGAAGAAGAAATAATAATTTTAGATGGAGGTGATAAACATGATAAGAATTTCATTTAGTCCTAGGTGGACAAAAATATCTTCTGCAGGAATTAATGGCAGATCAGATGGCAGAAATTTTTCTCTTAAATTTGATAAGAGTGTAATTATAGATGATATACTACAATCTTACTGGGATTTAAAGTCATATGACTATGCTTATTTGACAATTTCTGGCGGACAAATAATTGGTATTGAAAAAGAAAAAAAAGGTGAAAAAAATGAATAAAAATATAAAAATAACTGTAGGAAATAATGGAATTATTATAACAAAATGGACTCCAATTTCAGAGTGTTCACAAAACTTTATTGATGAAGCGAATCTTCGAGAATTATATTCTGATGAAGTAGTTCTTGATGATGATGACAATAGACCTGAAGAAATAGAATTAATGTTAGATAGATTAAATCTTCATTATTTAAAGTATTTTTCAGGTTCAAAAGGACATCATTATCATTTGAAGTTTTCAGAACTTTTGAAATTCTCTGAAGAAGATAAAAAGATCATAAGAGAAAAGATAATAATGTTTTTTGGATGTGATAAACAAAAAAAGACTGGTTTGATTGCTTGGGAGAATAAACCTCATTTTAAAACAGGCAATAAAAAAGAACTTATTAAAGGAACTTTAGAAGAATATGAATTAGGTAATGAATTACCTTTGTTTGCTCAAAATAAGGATGATGCTTTAATTCCTTGTCCTTGGGCGAAAGAAAAGCATTCAAATGGTGAAGATAAAACTCCTAGTTGTTCTGTTAGTGAATCAAAAGGAGTCTTTAATTGTTTTGCTTGTGGAGAAAAAGGAACTATTAAGAAGTTAAATAAGAAACTTGGTAAAAAACTTTTCTCTGAACAGAATAAGAAACCTAATAAGGTTGAAATAAGTTTTATCGAAACAAATAATTTCTTAGTGGAACAAATCTTTGATGGTAAACCAAAGTTTGCAATTTATAATAAGAAAACTGAAGATATTAGTTATGAAGACAAATTTTCTTCAGATGGAAGGGAGTATTTTCCAATATCTGATGAAGAAGTAATTAGAAAAATTGTCAAACTACCTGAAAAAGCAGAAGAATATGATTCTGAAACAGAATTAGATGAAGAAATTAAGAAGTTTATCTATAAATGGCTTGATATAAGCGAGCAAAATCTACAAATAGCTCTTTATAATATTAAGAAGAGTTGGGTTTATCAAAGATTTCACACTCTTAATTATTTGAGAGCTATTGGTGATACTGGAACAGGTAAAAGTCGATTCTTAGACACACTTGGAAGTATTCATTATAAACCATTAAAAGTAGGTGGTGCGGTTACTGGAGCACCTGTGTTTCGAATAATAGAGAAATGGAAAGGAACACTAGTGGTCGATGAAGCAGACTTTAACAGAAGCGATGAAACTCAAATCATAATTAAGATAATTAATCAAGGTTATGAAAAAGAAGCTCATATTATGAGATGTGAAGGCGATAATAATAAAGTTATCTTCTTTGATCCTTTTTGTCCAAAGTTATTAGGAACTAGAGGAAGATTTGAAGATAAAGCAACTGAAAGTAGATGTATGACGATTGTCATGACTGAAACTCAAAGAAAAGATATCCCTCCAAATCTTAATAAAGAATTTCATAAAGAAGCTCAAACAATTAGAAATAAGCTTTTAATGTGGAGATTCAAAAATTTTGATAAAATTGATCCTGAAGCAGCAATTAATATTGATTTGGGAGATATTGAACCAAGGTTAAGACAAATATATAATGGATATGTTGCATTATTTGCTGATAACCCTATACAAATAGAAAAGTTCAAAACATATTTAGCTGAATTGCAAGGAAATCTTGTTGAAGAAAGAAGAAACACTCTTGAAGGAGATTTAGTAAATGTATTACATGAACTGGTTGGTTATGATGAAGAAAAACAAGTCAGTGCAAAAGAACTGGTTGAGAAAGGAAAATTAACTAAGAAAGATGGAAATCCACTCAATCCTAGAACAGTTGGTTCAGTACTGAAAACTCTTGGTTTTGGAAAAAGTAGAAATGAAAACGTTGATGGGAAAACAAAACATTGTATAGACTTAGATAAAAACTTATTAGGAAGACTATACAAGAGATATGGAACAACTTATGAGCAGTATTAATGACATTAATGTCATTAATGTTGTTAATAACACCCACTATTTTTTAACTTTTCCAAGGTTTATCTGCGTCAGGATAATATGCTAGATTATAATATTTACAATTCTTGTTTTGACATTTATAAGCTTTAACTATATTAGTATTTTTTTGCATAATATCAGGTTGTTTCAACAACACCATAACTTCGTTACATTTTGGGCAGTTCATTATTTTAGCCATATCATCTCACAGCACAATAATAATTTGAAGCAGTATCACAAACAACTTTTTTATCACCATAAGTATTTAGAAATGTTATTGCAGTACTATGATAACATAATTCAACTTTTTCGCTAATACTTAAATCAGAATATTTTTTTAGGCATTTTTCTTTTAAAAATTCTTCATTAGAAAAGACTTCTTCACATTCTTCAATTTCAAACAAACATTCTTTTGTAAAATAATCTAAAAACGCGTTTATTTTCCAAGTTTTATCAATTCTGTGCATTTCTAAAGCAGACATTTTAGGTTGAAAAGCAGATTCTGCAGAATAAGTATAATAAACATATGCTAAATCTTTATCTTGCAAAACAACTTTATCATAAATAAGATTGTAAGGAGTAAGCTCTTGTGTTGCTTCAAAAAAAGAAATAAAATAGAATCTAGACCTCATACTTTGTAGTTCCGGCATAAAATAATCATAAAGCGCATCATAATCTCCTTGTTGCCATGCAACTGCAAAACCTTGAGCAGTTCTCTCAGCGTCAGTTCGTAACTTCTCATCAGAATTACAAGAAGTTAAAAGTACAGACAATATTAAAATTAAAAATAGTATTTGTTTCATAATATCACATTCTAAATTTGAGTTGCAAAGTACGTCCTGGAAAATGAACACTATTACCACTTATAACACAATTTAATTTATTATCATCACAAAATTTAACTATAGTTCTTAAATCATTTAAATCGATATTATATGGTTCTGCAATCATATAAGAACTTTTTTTCATAGTAAAAGTCTTTAAGTGGTCTGCAATGTTACTGGGTAATTTTGTTAATAGTTCAGGTATTTTTCGAGTATATTTTGCAATTTTATGTTCTTTCAAATAGATTTTTTTTTCATAACTTAACAAAGCAGAAAGCAATCTATCCATATCTATTTTCTTTCTATATTTTAAGTATGATGCTGCAATTTCTACAGATATATCATTTAATCTACCTAAATGTTTAGTTATGTCATTTCTTAAACTTGCATTTATATTACCCATATATTTCACCCAACCTAATTATAATTATATCTTGAATTATTTAAAATTTGTTGTTATTCTAAGCACAAGTAAAAAACGATAGAAGAAAAATATGAAAACAATAGTTTAAACAATAGTTATTTTAGAAAAGTATATAAGTAGTTTTTAATATTAATATACACTGTAGGCACATTATGACTAGTAAGATATCTGAAGAAGAAAGAGAAAAACTATTACAGGAGATGAATGCAGACAAGTCCGAATCTTTAAAAGATAAAAATTATGTTTTAAAAAAAATTTGTTTCAAATGTCATTCTGTATTTGAAACAAATGATTTAACTGATACAAGATGTTCTATTTGTGGAAATACTAAAGAAACTCAAGATGAATTATTTGAAAAAGAAAAGATAAAAAAAACAAAATTTAATACTACTTACGCTCAATTAAGAAAAAGACTTAGAGAAGCAAAAGAAAATGAAGTTATTGAATTACAACAACAAAATTCTTCAGAACAAAAGTCTTCAAAGGAATTCATCGATAAAAAAAATAAAAGCTATTACCACCTTTTAAAAAATATTTGTGAAGATACAGACGAATTTGAAGGAATACTAAAGTTTCTACCTGAATTTTACTTATTACTGTGTAACTTGATGTCTGATGAAAGAACTGACTGGTTTTCTAGAATGTTAATTAATTCAGCTCTAGCTTATTTGGTTTTAGAAAAAGATATAATTTCAGATGATAAAGGTCCTGAAGGTTACTTAGACGATTTATTTCTTTGTTCATATGTTTTAAAAGAAATTCGCGACAATATTTCAATAAATATCATTAAAGATAATGCGGGATCTTGCGATTTAAAATCATATGAGGATATTTTTAAGCTTATTTATGATATTCATTCAAAATCATCTTTATTTCTTGGCGATAAAACTAAACATATATTAAATTTGGTTGGATTAAATAAATTTACTGCGATAGATTTATTAGCCAAGGATGATAATGTTAGGAAACTTAGCAATATGAATTTAAAACTTAAAATTTTGTATGCTATGCTCGCAGTTAAGACGGAAGATTTTATGTTTAAAAGTAGATATGCTACTGATAAAAAACTGGTTGGTGTTCGAAGATATATTTCTGAACATCCAGAATATGGAGATATAAAAAGATATATTAATTTTTTAAGATGACTGAAGAATTAGTTTACATGGATTTATTGGAAGATTTATTTAAAGATTACGACGGGATACATAGTGATTTATTAAAAGAGATTCCTAGATTTTTTAAGCTTTTACAGAAAATTTATTCTTCACCAGAACTTGATTGGGATTTAAAATTTAGAATAAATGCTTGTTTTAGTTATTTCGCTTTACCAGAAGATTTAATTCCTGATTGGCAAGGTCCTGAAGGTTATTTGGATGATTTATTTATTTGTGCACAAGTATTAGATTATGTAAGGATTAATAATACTAACTTGTTAATAGATTTTTGGGAGTGCGAAGATAATATTATAAAACGAGTTCAAGAAGTGTTACGAGAAACAAAAAAACTTATTCCGAAAGAAACAATAAATATTTTGAGATTTGTAGGTTTGTTAAAATTTGAAGATATGATAAAAGATTTCGGGCCATTATTAGAGTCTACAGATATTAATTCTAAAATTGAAAGAATTGATATGAAAGTGTTTGATTTGATGGCAATTCTAAAAACTATTTTTCTTACAGATGGGAAAAGACCTAATGACCCCAATCTTAGAAAGATTAGTGGATTAAAAGAATATTTTACAAACGAACAATGGATAAGAGTAGTTAATGTTCTTGAAAAAGTCGAACTGCACGAATCAACTTATGATACAACTGTAGAAACTGAATTTGAAAGATTAAGACACAAAGTATTATTAGATATAGATGAGACCTTATTAGGTAATTAAAATGAATACATTAAAAGATTTTGATTGGGATATAAGATATAGTAGCTCCACTCATAACTTAATAGAAGATTTTTTTATACCAGCTCTTTCAAGATCAAGATTTTACTATAGGATTGCAGGGTATTTTTCATCAATGGTTCTGGCAGCTGCAGCAAAAGGAATAAGTGCATTTATAGATTCTGGGGAAAAAATATTTTTAGTTGTTGGAGCTAATTTTCAATCTCAAGAGGAAATTAATGCAATAAATAAAGGTGAATTGAAAACGGAAGACCTTCTAGAAAAACAATGGTCTGAATGTAAGAAAGAATTTGAAAATGATATTATAAAGAAACGTTTAGAATTGTTATCTTGGATGATTGCACATGATAAATTAGAACTTCTTATTGGAATAAATAAAGATAAAAATGGGAATTATTTATCTTCTAAAGAATCTAATTTTCATGAGAAAGTTCTAATTTTTGAAGATTTTGAAGGGAATATGATTCAGATAGATGGTTCTGTGAATGAGACTTGGAAAGCTTGGCAATCGAATAGGGAGTCATTTTGTGTTCATAAAAGCTGGGTTGAGAATCAACAGGAATTTGTTGTTTCTGCAAAAAGAGATTTTGATAAAGTTTGGACGAATAGAGATTTTTCTTGTGAGTTAATGCATCTTCCAAAAGCAATTAAGAATGATTTAATATCTATTGCTCCTAAAACAAAGCCTTCAATTAAAGAAGAAGTCGAGTTTAATCCTGAAGAATTTCAAAAATCTTCAATTAAGAAGGAATTGAGATTATATCAAAAAGAGGCAATTGAAGCTTGGGAAAAACATGATTGTATTGGCATATTAGAGATGGCGACGGGAACTGGTAAAACTTTTACAGCTTTAAAAGCCATAGAAAGATTAGATTTAAATTCAAAGTTTTTAATTATTGGAGTTCCTCAAAAAGATTTAGTTCATCAATGGGCTGGAGAGTGTGAAAAAGTATTTAACAAAGTTAAGAAAAGAATTGTTCTTTGTTATGGCGGTTCTGATTGGAAAAAATCTTTATCCAGAATAATTAGACAAACAAAGAGGGAAGAATCTTTTTGTATAATAATAGCAGTTTATAATTCGATGAGGATGAAAGAATTCATTAATGAGATAAAAGAAATAGAAAAGGATTTATTTTTATTATTTGATGAAGTACATGAAGTAGGTTCGCCTGAGAATTTGAAATTACTATCTGAATTAAGTGAAACAACTATAAGATTAGGACTTAGTGCAACTCCTGAAAGAGTTTGGGATTCAGAAGGAAATCAAGTTATTGAACAATTTTTTGGTGGAAAACCAATTTTTATTTGGGATTTAAATAAAGCTATAAATCCTCCAAAAGGATATGAACGATGCTTAGTACCTTATAAATATTATATTCATGAAGCTAGTTTAAATGACTCAGAACTTATTGAATATGAAGAACTTTCAAATGACATAAATAAAAAAGTTGCAATATTGAAAAATTCTAAAAAAAGTTTGAATTATGAAGATTCTCTTAAATTACAATTATTTAAAAGAGCAAAAATAATAAAGAAATGTAAAGATAAAATTAGAATCTTAGAAGAAATTTTAGAGAAACATCATTCAAATCTAAAAAAATGTCTTGTTTATTGTAATGATGAAGAACATATGGATGAAGTTACTAAAATTATAATGGGAAGGGGGTTTTCATGTAGAAAGTTTTTTGGAATAATGGATTCTGAAGAAAGAGAAAAAGTTTTTGATTCATTTAATAATGATAATGTTCAATTTATCGTTGCAATAAAGTGTTTGGATCAAGGAATTGATTTACCAATTTGTAATTCTGCAATTATATTAACAAGTTCTCAGAATCCTAGAGAATATGTACAAAGAAGAGGAAGAATCTTGAGACTTCATGAAGAAAAAGATTTTGCAATTGTACATGATATATTAGTTTTTCCATATAATATTTCAGAACTAAAATCCGGCAAGACTAGATTGCATGAATTTGAAGCTAATTTGCTTGATAATCAATTAAGTAGAATAGATATATTTATTGAGAATTCTATGAATAAATCCGAAAATTTTTTAAAAAAGCTTGACTATGGAGATATTATTATTAATTCATTAGGGGATGGTTTAAATGGATGAAGATTTAAGAAATACAATAAACAAAGTTTTTCCAAAATCAGATATTCCTATTGTTGAAGAATTACTTAAGATTATAAATAAAGATTTATCTGAAAAAAATAAACGTAATAGAATTAATGAGCTTGATGGAATTCTAAATAAGGTGACTGAATGATAGATTTCAGACTTCTAAAAATAACATTATTTAATTTTGCATGCTATTATGGAGAAAATATTTTAGATTTTACTTCTAAATCTGATAAAAATATTTTCTTATTTAAACTACCAAATGGGTATGGTAAAACAAGTCTTTTTCACGCTATAAAATGGGGTTTTTATGGAGAAAAAATAGATTACTTTAAAGATTCTGATAAAATGAATATTAAAGATTTTCTAAATGATAGATTAGACCCTAAAAAAGATAAATTCTTTGTAGAAATTATGTTTGAATATGATAAACATAATTATGAATTAAAAAGAACTTTTTCACCAAGTAGTGGAGCATATTCAATTATGACTTTAGTTCGAGATGGAAGAGCTATTAAAGAAGAAGAGGCAATTGATGAACTAAATCAAATAATACCTGAAAACTTTGCAGATTTCTTCATGTTTGATGGAGAACAACTTAGTAGATTTATGGCTTCTCAAAGAGAATTTCATTTTTTACAGAGTATTCATCAGTTATTAGGATTAAAACAAATAGAAGTTCTTAGAGATGATTTATTAGTGTTACATAAAAGATATGATGATAAATTTCTTGAGCAAAAAACCACTAATAAAGAAGTTTCTGGTAAAAAAGAATTAATCTCGGGATTAGTCAGAGAGATTACTAATTTTGAACTTCAAATAAAGAATCATAAAGAAGTAATAGAACAGAATGAAGAAACTTTAGAAAAATTAAAAGAGAAACAATCATCATACGCAGATTTACCTAAGATAGCTAATGAAATAGATAAAATTGCTATGAAACAGGAAGAAATTACAAAAGAAATAACCACTATTAAAAATAACATCGAACGTAGTTCAAAATACTTATTCACTATTTTTATTGAACAAGATTTGAATAATCAAATTACAGAGAATGATGATAGACTAAAAGAATTAATTGAAATATGTGGTTTAAGTGATACTGAAGCAGAGAAACAATCATCTAGAGAAGATATAATAAAAAAAAGTATTCCAAAATGCGATGTTTGTGGTCATAAACTTTCAGATTTTGAAGTTGAAACTGTAAAAGATGAACTTAAAAAAATAAAAGATTCTTTAGGTGTTTTTGGAGAGAATAAAGAGGAAAGAGATAATATAAAAAATGAAAATACTCTTTTTAATAGTTTTTTATCAGAATTAGAATTAAATGATTTTATAAATATGATTGATAGTTTACAAGAAAATATTTTTTTATATGAACAACTTGAAACTAAAAGAAAAGAACTTAGAAAAGAAAGTCAAAAAGAAAAATATGGCTCATTTTCCAAAATAAGTACTGAAATTAGTTCTTTAGAAGCAGAAAATAATACTAAATTAGAAAGAATAAGTACTTTATCTCAAAAGGTCTATTTAACAAATAAAAATAAAGAAGAAATCACTAATGAAATAATTAGATTAGGTCATGATGATAAAGCAACTTCTCGAACAAACAATGTACTGGCATTAATATCTAAATATATAGGTTTATTAAATCAAACTCTTGATTTGGGAAAAATATCTAAAAGAGAAAAAATTCTTAAAAAGTCTAACGAGCTATTTAGTCAAATAACAAATAAACCTGAAGAATATGGAGGAATAGACTTTAAAGATGATGAAAGTTATGAATTCATAATTAAAACAAATGATGCAAGAAAAGTTACCAATCCATCAAAAGGAGAAAAACAAGTTCTTGCTATGAGCTTTCTTTTAGGTTTAAATCAATATACTGGAAAAAACAATATAATATTAATGGATACACCTGTTGCAAGTTTAGATGATATACATAGTGCGAGTATAGGAAAAGCACTTTCTAACTTAAATAATCAAGTAATTTTTTTAGCACAACCACAAGAGCTGTCAGGAGATATTTATTCAAATATGAAATCATCAATAGCTAAAGAATTTAAAGTTGAAAGAAAGGGTTATAAATCAGAGTTTAAAGAGGTAAAAATATGAACTCAATAGAACCATTTATAGAAGATGCAGGAAATGTAAAATTCCGGTCCTGTTTTAGAGATTCCATGTATGCGGTTCTAAGAAAGAAAGACAAAACAGGTTTATTTGGAAGTGTTTCTGAAATATTTTATACTGCATTTGCTATAGGTTATCATTTTAATAAAAAAACCCCTCTATCAAAAAAACCAATAAATCATGTGAACCTTGTTAGTTTTGACAGAGATATAAAAGAGTTAATGGTTATGTTAATTCTTAAAAAAAACCCTTCAATTAGTAAACCAAAAGAATTGTGGAGCGAAGTTGAACAATATGCAGAATATGGAATACAAGTTTTATATGATAATTGGAAAGAAAAAAATGTTTTAGATATAAATTCAATCATAAAATCAAAATTAGATATTAAAATTTCTAAAAAAAAAGAAGAAAAAGATGATTTTAAATTAGATAAATTAGAAGAAGGAGAAATGATTGAGTTTAAATCATCTATCTCTTGGGATACAAAAGAAAAGAGAAGAAATAAAGAACTGGAATTTGTTATTGCACGCACAGTGTCTTCATTTATGAATACAGAAGGAGGTTTACTACTTATAGGAGTTGCAGATGACAAAACCATTCTTGGACTTGATAAAGATTACAAACTACTTTCAAAACAGCAAAATGATGATGGGATGAAATTAAAAATTGTTGAATTACTAAAACATTTCCTTGGAAAAGAATTCGCGCAACTTGTTAAAACAGAGTTTAAAACTATTGACAATAAAAAAATAGCGTTACTTCATGTTAAAAAATCTAAAAAACCAGTATACACAACTGATAAAGATAAAACAGATTTCTTCATAAGAATTGACAATGCAACAAATACTCTAAATGTTAAAGAAACCAACGAATACATAAATAGTCATGATTGGAGTTAGTTGTATATAAAATGAAATTAATACTATGCGATTTTTTCTGCGGGGCGGGAGGTTTCACAGAAGGTTTTCGCCAAAAAGGATTTAAACCAGTATTTGCTTTAGATAATTGGAAACCCGCAGTTGATACTTATGAGCTTAATCATGGGTTAAGACCATCACAAGAAGATATTCTTAAGCTAACAATTGAAGATATTAATAATCTTCCAGATGCTGATGTTTATGTTGGTTCTCCTCCTTGTACACAATTTTCTAAATCAAATAAAGGTGGAAATGGCAATATTCTTGAAGGCATGTCTCTTGTTAAAAAATATTTGCAAATAATTGCCATAAAAAAACCAAAATATTGGATTCTAGAAAATGTTCCTCCTCTTAAAAAACATTTAAAAAAGTCTTATACATTTAAAGAATTAGGATTAAAGGGAGGAAATAAAGTTGCACTTAGAATTCCTAAAATTATGCTCTTAAACGCTTCAGATATAGGTGCACCTCAACGAAGAGAAAGATTATTTTGTGGAAATTTTCCTGAACCAAAACCAGTAAAAAAAGCACCAACATTGAGAATGGTTCTTTCATCTTTACCTAATAATCATTCTAAACCTAATGGAAATAAAATAAAAGATATAAATTATGGTTTTGAAATAGCAGCCGCAAAATTAACTGACCATTATTATGACTGTTCGTTAATGGAATATGAATGGAAAGAAGCACTTAGACAAAAACAGGATCATTCATTTTATGGAAAGATGTATTTTCCAGAAAATATGGATGTTCCAGCAAGAACTGTTGTAGCAACACAAACTAAATATTCAAGAGAAGCAATGATTCTTCCTGATGAAAAATATGGTTATAGAATACCAACCATTAGAGAGAATGCTACTTTAATGACTTTCCCGCATACTTATCAGTTTGAAGCTAATAGTCCTGAATCAAAACATAGATTAGTTGGAAACGCAGTCATTCCTTTAGAGTCCGCAGCACTAGCAGAAGCAATACTTTCAGCTGAAGGAATAAACATACAAACTAACTTTAATATGAATTCAAAAGAACCTTCATTAAATCTTAAAGGGGTGTTATTAAAATCAAAAGAACCTCGTAAAAAGAAATATGAATCAAAATTCAGAATCCATGTTCCATATTTGAAAATAAAGAGTTTTAGGGTGGATTTAGACAATTTAAAATCTTTTTCTAAAACATTTAGACCTAAATGGACAACCAGCATACATCATGGAACTGGAAAAAATAATGCATTAAGAAACGAACCTTCATTATCTCAAATTGAAACAACATTAGATAAATTCAAACATAAAACTAAAGTAAATAGTTTTAAGAAAAAAGTCGACATTCTCTTAACAAAAATACCTAATGCAAAAACATTTCAAGAACTAAATTGTAGAATTAAAAAATCAAAAGAATTAAGTCCGTATGAAGCTTTAGAAAAAATAAAAAAACTTATTGATAAATCGTTTCCAGAAAATAAATTTAATGAAATTTGTCTAAACAATGAAGATAGAATAATCAAACTTGAGAAAGAAGAAATTCCTATTAGAATTGTTGCAGCTTTATTTGCAACAAAAAAAGTAGAAATTGAAACACAAAAGAGTAGCAAGTTGAAGAATTAATTTTCTGTGAATTTTAATTAATGAACAAATATTTAATATAAAAAAATAAAACATTTATAAAAAAGACTTCATTTTTAATAATTGTTTTTTGAGTGAATTCAATTGAAGGTTTTATTATGAAAAATATCCAAGAGTTAATAAAAGCATTTTTTAGTCTTATAATTTTGATAATGATGGTTAATGCTATTATGCCTCATTTATCAGCATCTTTTCAATTCATGAATAGTTTTGTTTCATTAATAATATTTCTTGCAATAATTTGGTTAATTAAGGAGGCATTTCCAAGATGGTAACCTCCAAAAAGAAAGAACAAAAACTATCTTTGGATAGACTTATGAACTATATTTCAGTATTCTTCTTTTCTACCATTTGCATGTTTGCAAGCATATTTTTCTATAGTTTTAGATTACAGAACACAGTCTATAATACTGCATATTTAATTTTAGGAATCATATTCTTCACCGGATACTTTTTTTTACTTTTTGATTTAATACTATTCTATTTAACAAAAGTAAATAAATGGACCAAAAAATCCTATAAAGAACATTACTTATGGTTTTGGGGTTGTGCAGTTTTAATTTTTTTAATTGCTCTTGGAATAGGATTATTCCATTTTCTTGAAGATAAAAAATTCTATGAAATTATTGGTGGGACTGCTATAATGGCTAGTTTCACAATACTATGGAAAATAATAGTTAAAATTTATACCAAATACTTCAAAAAGAAGTCTTAAACTCTTCAAATCTCTTCATCAAGTCTGGATTTTTTGATATTTCCATTAGCAACTCAAATGCTTTTCCAGTTTCAGTTTTTATTTTTTCTTCACTTTCTAATGCTTTCTTTAGTGTTAATGGATGTCCACAAAAATTACACTCCCAAATAGTCTTACTCATTTAAAGTAGCCTCATAATTCTTAATCTTATTTAAGGAAAGATTTGCAAACATTATGGCTTTTTCTTCATTGCTCTCATTTCCAGAAACAGTTATTTTAACAAAAATATCTCTATATTTGTAGATTAATGAATAATATTTGTCAGATATAATTTCATAAATTGGAATTGATGGAAATTCAGTTTTCCTCCCATTAGTATACACCCATTGTTTTTTTAAATCCACAATATAAGAACGATTATTTTCTCGAAATACGGCCAGACTATTATCTCCTATTATTGGTGCGTCAAAATAAGTCCATCTTAAAGAAAAACCATCTTCTGCGGAAGATTCCGCTTTGGTGCTATTTACTACTGTTTGAATATCTTTTTTTGTATAATTCCAAAAAATATCTATTCCTTCGTTAGAAAATACTTGGACTAATTGAACAATTTTTATTTGAGATTCTTCCGAGTTCAATAAAGTATCCGATTTAAATTCAACAAGATATTTTGATTTTAATCCAGATTGTCTATTTATCGCCACCACATTTTCAGTGCCTTCATCAATTGAAACTTTATGCTCATCAATTAAATCATAACCACCTTCCATATCGGACATTTTTAAAACCAAGTCTTCTGCTTTAAAGTCAAATTTTTCCGCATATTCATTACAGTATTCTTCCTCCATTCTAAGACATTTTTGTTTAGAAGGACACCATTCATAACCAGAGACGCTTAGACAACCATAATCATCTCGACCAGATATTTTTGTAGAACTATTTGTACAAGAAGTTAATATGAACATCAATATTAATAACACATACAAATAATATTTAGTCATTTTTTATTTTGGTCGTTTAAACAAAGCATATCTAGCATTTATACCATCATTCATAACGTAACCAACATATTCCCAACCATCAGCTCCAAATTCATCAAATTCTTTATTTAAAGATAATATGGAATCAGTTTCTCTATTAGTATAAGTAATTCTATATTCCCAATTTTGGTTGGAAACAAGCGTATTCGTATCAGTCTGAATTTTTGAATTACTTTCTTTGATTAAATCATTAGTATCTTTTATTTCTACAAGTCTGGCTTCAATATTAACATTGTCATTTAACAAACTATTAATGCCATTTACAACATTAATATTAGTGTAAACATTAACTCCTAATAATAAAATAATAATAATTAATCCAATAGTTATAACGATTTTAAATCCATTTTTTTTAAACATTTATACAACCCCACAAAATCAAATTATATGATGAAATATGACTTAAATTATTTAAATATTCTTATTTATAAATAAATATTTGATTTAACATAAACCAAAACAATTATATAGTTCGATATTCGAGATTAATTGTAATTAACGAGGTACTTAAAATGGTTGAAAAGAAAACAAGTGCATGGGGAATTGCAGGTTTAATACTGGGTATTCTAAGTTTATTATTATTTCTTGCTCCTTATATAGGTATAATATTTGCTATTTTAGCAGTAGTGTTTTACGGAATTCAAAAGAAACATAAGCCAACTGGTGCAGCAACTGCTGGATTAGTTACAGGCATTATAGGTATAGTGCTTAATGGAGTTATGTTACTATTTATTTTAGCTGCATTAGCAATATTTGGAGTGTAAAATTAATTTTTGTTTAAATTAAATAAAGGTGATAAATGTGAAAAAATTAAATAGTTGTTTATTTATATTAAGTTTAGTTGTAATATTAATATTATCTGGTTGTTCTAGTGACACAACACAAGCTCAAACAACTGCAACAGTTGAATCAACTTCAAACGAAGAAGAAGTTCCAACTGAGACTCAAAAAGTTGTATACTCAATAAATCAAGATATAGATGTTGATTATATAACTTACAAAGTAACAAAAATAGAAACATTTAATGAAATGGGAACATCAATGTTCAAGAAAGAAACAGAAGGCAAGTTTGTAAAAGTATATTTAAAATTGACCAATAATGCACAAGAAACAAAAGATATATTCTCTCCTAGATTTAAAATTGAAGATTCAAAAGGTAGAAAATATGATCGGTTATCAGATGATATGATGTATATATCAGACTATCTTGAATTTGGAAAACAACTACAACCAGGTCTTGGAACATCAGGGGCAATTGTATTTGAATTACCTACAGATTCAACAGATTTACATCTATTAATAGCAGGAGACTGGATTTCAGCAACTGAAGTAAAAGTATTATTATCTGATATAAATGATATTGAAAAAGACACAACACAAAAAGATGAACAAGATGCAATAATGGATGAAGCAATGGCAGATTCTCAAGAACAAATGAATGAACTTATGAACCAATGTAATGCACCTTTCAGTTGCTCTTCAACTTGTCCAGATTTCATGGACGTAGGACAAAAAGATTGTTCTAGTGGACAAGTTTGTTGTATGGAATAATTCATAAATTATTTTTATTAAATAAAAAGCAGAAAGATTACGAAAAATATTAAATAACTTAACATAGTAAATAATTTTAGTGGGGTGTTTTTATGCATGAAGTAAAATATTTTTGTTCTAAGTGTAATAGTGAAGTAGATGAAAATTGGGTTAAATGTAAGAAATGTCATTCTTTACTTGCGGCTGACGGTGCAACAACAACTAAGAAAATAGAGCATAAATTGCCTGAAATTGTAGCTGAAGTAAGAACTTATCCTGCATTAAATATTATAGGAACAATATACTTTGTATTAGGAATATTATTGTTAATATTTGGGATGATTGGAGTCTTAGGTATAATTTTTACAAATGTACTCTATGGGTTGTTACTCGCAGTTATTTTAATGATTGTCGTATTGCCTTTATTTGCAGTTAACGAGATAATAAGTCTTTTTATAAATATTGAAGATAATACTCATAAATCAAGCGAATTGTTAAGAAAACTGGTTAAAAAATAACTAGAAGGTGGGTTATTTTAGTAGATTGCTGTTACAAAAACATGGTTCTATAATTGGTAGTTGTTTTATAAGCAAAACTTATGTTTACAAGTGTTACACAAACACTTATTATAGAAACATTTTAATAATTCGATCATATTTCATCATATAATTGGAGGATTTTAGTGAAAAAAATAATTTTTTGCTTAATTATTATTTTGTTTCTAGTTTCTTGTAATGATAATTCTTCAGATAATTCTAATTCTGAAATTGCGAATCCTGCGTCTCAAAAATGTGTTGATGATGGATATACACTTGATATTAGAGAGAATGAGAATGGTGATCAAACAGGATATTGTATCTTATCTGATGAAGTTGAATGTGAAGAATGGGATTATTTCAGAGGTAATTGTGTATGAAAAGATTACTTTTTATACTAATTATTATTTTACTTTCATTTTCTGTTATGGCAGCACAAAATCCTGCTGCAAATTTATGTGTTAATCAAGGAAATTCTTTCGAAATTAGAATAAATTCTGATGGTAGTGAACAAGGAGTGTGTATAATTGCTAATGAAGAAGTGGATGCTTGGAATAATTTTAACAATCAACCTGAAAAAAGTAAAGATATTATAAGTAAAAATGTTTTAGAGAAATCTGATAAATCAATTTCTCAAACTAGATTAGTAGAAAACACTATTTTTAATAGAGGTTCAAAGAATACTGAGGTGGATTTAGAATTTATTGCCACAAGTGCACCTGCTAGTTTTGATTGGAGAAATTATGAATCTCAAAATTGGGTTAGCCCAATTAAAAATCAAGGTGTGTGTGGTTCTTGTTGGGCATTTACAGCAGTTGGAGTAGTAGAATCAAATGTCAATATTAATTTAGGCGATAATGATTATAATATTAATCTTGCTGAGCAAGATCTTATTTCTTGTAGTTCTGCAGGTGATTGTGATGGAGGATATGACGATCAGGCACTAACTTATATTCAAAATACAGGTATTGTAAAAGAATCTTGTTTTGGATATACTGCTACAAACAATCAATGTTCTAATAGATGCGCAAACTGGAATAATGAATTGATTAAATCAACGACTTCTTATGTATCTCCAAACGCTAATGCGATTAAAGAAGCAATTGCCAATTATGGTCCTATAACTGCTCACATGGTTATTTGTGATGATTTTCAAAATTATAATGGTGTAGGTACATATGCTCATTCTGGAGATGTTTATTGGGATTATTCTTGTTGGACTGATTGGCCTTCTATTTATAATGGACACACAGTTGTAATAGTTGGTTATGATGTAAACGGATGGATAATAAAAAATAGTTGGGGTACAGGTTGGGGAAGTAGTGGTTTTGGTACAATTGCTTATTCTCAAAGCATTTATAATTGGGATTCTTGGGCAGATCTTCTTTTTACTGATGATGGTGATGAAAGAGTTTTCTTTTTAGATAATAGTTATAGTGTTCCAAATACTGATATTGATAATGATGGGGACATTGATGGCTCTGATAATTGTCCTGAGGTTGCTAATAGTAATCAACTAGATACTGACCTTGATGGTCAAGGTAATGCTTGTGATCTTGATGATGATAATGATGGAATTAATGATGATTCAGATAATTGTTCTTTAATAGTTGGAATTTCACTTTATTCGGGTTGTCCAGATACTGTTTCACCAATCATATCAAATGTAAATCTTTCAGATTATATTTTTAGAACAGGAACAAGCATTTTAGTCTCAGTAGTTGCTAGTGATACGAATGCAATGCAAACTGTTGTTGCAGAGGGTATTACTTTAATAAATAATAGTGATGTATGGTCTAATAACATGACTTTATCATCATCGCCATTAAATGTTGTTGCAACAGATATAGCTAATAATATTGCATCTAATAATAGTATTTCTTTTATTCTGGATGATGTTAATCCTTCAATTTCAAATATAATTATAAATCCAACTTTTGCAACTAATGGTACAACAATCAACATAACATTTGATTTTGTTGAATTAAATTTAAGAAATGTTTCAGTAACTATTGAAAACTCTCAAGCAAATTTTAAACTTAATACTTCTTCTAGTTATGAATTTAATTATACTATTACTGGAAATGAAACTGAAGGAATTGTATTGGTAAATGTTACTTTAATTGATGAAGCAGAAAATATTTTCTCAGCGATTAGTAATTTCACTTTAGACATAGAACCACCAATTATAAACTCAATTTTTAGTTCAGAAACTCTTGCTCGAACTAATGATCAAATTTTTGTTTCTATTAATTTAACTGAAGGAAATATTAGAGAAGTTACAGCAAACAATCAAACATTAGATTGTTTTCTTGTGATTGGTAATAATTACACTTGCCAAGAAAATATAACTATAACATCTGAAAGCATAACTTTTGAAGTGTGGGATTTAGCAGAAAATTATGCTTTTGATAATAGTATAAATATAACATTGGATGATGCCTTTCCTGTAATTAATAATATAACTATTTCGGATTATATTATTCAAACAGGATCAGAAATAACTATTACTATCAACGTGACTGATAATATTGATGTTTATAATGTCAGTGTAGAGAATATTTTATTAGATAAAAATGGTGATCTTTGGACTGGGACAATTCAAGTCTTTCAAAGTCCTTTTAATATTACAATTTTTGATAATGCAAGCAATAAACTTGAAAATAATAGTATTAATTATACTTTAGATGATGTTCTTCCTGTATCTATTATTAATTTAACATATAATAATATCGCTCTTAATAGAAACGAATGGTATAATCATTTCGTAACTGTTAGATTAAATGC